>Ga0209475_10000014_pt1 | contig 812741 bp, 714 predicted proteins | sample tdDd471_FD_187128 | JGI IMG/M metagenome (GOLD analysis project Ga0209475, IMG submission 187128) | Marine sediment microbial communities from the Atlantic coast under amendment with organic carbon and nitrate - tdDd47.1 (SPAdes)... | ecosystem: Environmental > Aquatic > Marine > Coastal >...
GCTAGTCAACTTACCTTTCGATGCTAGTCAACTTACCTTTCGATGCTAGTCAACTTACCTTTCGATGCTAGTCAACTTACCTTTCGATGCTAGTCAACTTACCTTTCGATGCTAGTCAACTTACCTTGTTGTTTTAGGAGATTCCGCTGATAAGAAAGTAAACGGAAACAACATCAATACTAAACACATATGCTTACTCATAAAAGAATCCCCGGTAGGATCTTTTCATACTGTTAATCCCGACTAGTCGGGATTAACAGTATGTGTTTCAAATTTTTAGTTCCAGCAAATTCGAAAGCTATAATCGGAGATATGTAACCATCAGGAATCATAGATGCCTTCTGTGGCAGGAGGAAAAGCAATGCATCGAGCCTTGCCGTGATGTCCTTTTTAAGAGTGTGTCTTGAAATTTTGCAGCAGAAATCATGGTTTGACAATTGTGAAGTAGATCGTTAATGCACACAGAGTAAGGATTCCTTTTGAGATGGAGGATTTTTTAACTCAATAATTCAGTTCTGTATTCATGCGGTGTTTTTTGAGTAATCTTCTTAAAAGATGTATTGAATGTTGATTTAGAATTAAACCCGGCATTGAATGCAATAGTAATAATTTTTTCATCTTTATTATCAGGATCTCCAAACATCCTTTTTACTTCTTCTATACGGTAATTGTTCACGAAAGAATAGAAATTTTGTTTCAGGTGAATATTCAATATCATTGAAAGATGGTGAGAACTCAATGCCAATGCTATTGCTAAATCTTGTAAAGTAAAATCATCTTTTAGATATGGTTTCTCTTGTATCATATAGTTTAAAAGTACCTCAACATGTTTTTTTGCTTCTGATTCTGACAATCGACTCCTCTCATATTTTTGTAAATCATCAGATTTACTATCCAGTTGATAGTTGTTTGTTAGCTTTATACCATTAAAAATTTTAGGATGTGTTATAGCAAAAAAAGCAAATACAAAAACAATTCCCAGCACACCAAAGATTGTTATAATATTCATGATTTCATAATCATATCTCGCATGGCCGCCTTTCACAAAAGGGATAAATACAACAATATCAATGATAAGACATACAATCAATGTAGTCTTTATAAAATTTAATGTCAGATGAGCAAGACTGGAAAAATATTCTTTTAAACGTCCTGCATATTGTTGTAAAAGTATAAATGATAACAGGTACAATACAGCCTCAAAGATTAGACCACTTCCAAAAATCACGGTGTTTGAAAATATAATAACATCAGGGGTCTGGTTTCCCTTTATCCCAAAGAAATAATAAATAGTAATATTGTAAATTAAAACAATAAAAAATGGTACAAAATAGAAAAGCAGTTTCGGAGAAAGCTTTTCTATTCTTCCTATTAAAAAGGAAACAAATAGATAAACACTGATTCCAATAACATAAGAATAGGGAATGATAAATAAATAGTATTGGGGATACGCTGTAATTATACCTTTTGATGAAAGATAGAGTTCAAACATATCTAAGCCAATAAAAAACAATGCCATTGCAAGAAAACGATTAGCAATTCGGTTTTTCCGCTTAATAAAAAGAGCTATGAATAAAAATATAACCTGTGCAACTGCAATCAAACATATTGTGTTAAATACTTCTTTCACAATCTCACCTCTTAATCTCTGAAATATACAGATTGTTATAATATTTATTTTTTAGGAGATTCCGCTGACAAGAAAGCAAAAGGAAACAACAAAATCTAATACTAAACACATATATTTACTTATAGAAGGAACCCCTGCCCCGACTAGTCAGGATTAACAGTGTGTTTAAAATTTTTTTTCATAATTGATACCTTCAGTTTGATTATAAAATTATTATTACTTTTATGTCAATAACATGAATACTTTAAATTGTAATATGGGAATTAATAACAACAGGTGGGGAATAAATGACAATTATAGTTATTTATGAAAAAAATTAAATGTTATAATACTCTTTCAACTTTGGGAAATAAGATCTACCAATAGCAAGTGCGCTGTAATCTTCATCATTTAAATGAATAAAGTATGATCCACCAGAGTCATACCTGGCCATACTGCAGGACAGTACTTGTTGTGATATTTACATGTAAATTCCGATTTTGTTTTTGATAAGCCTTTTCCAATAAAGACTAAATCCTCTAGATCTATAGCAATTTTTTGGAACTAACTACACAATACATGCAAAATGCAGTTAATTATATGCAAAATGCAATAATTTACTTGCACATAGCAACATAATATGTGCAAATGGCAACTAATTGAACATAAAACATATACAGAGGTATGGAAATGAAAAACTATTTTAGTCTAACACTAGTTTTCCTGATTTTTTTTAGCACAATGAACATCTTCGCAATGGGGCGAACTCCTACATGGCCGGAAAAATATGCAGAAAACAACTCTCAAAAACTACGTTCAGGAATTCCAGGATGGAACGTAATGTCTGATGATTATCGCAAGAAACATATTCTTGATGGCCTCTCTCTTGAATGGGACTATTTCAGCATTCATGATGAAGATGGTAAATTTTCTGGAGTTGTTGCTTATCTTGTAGCTGACCCAATGGGACACATAGGTGATCCTCAATATGTATGGGAACCAAATCTAATGCCGTCAGGTGGAAATGTTGCCTGTTTCGGAAAAGTCTTTTCTACAGGAAAAAAATATGCTGATTATGTAAGTTTTGGCCTTAACTTTGAAGCTGGTAAAAATTCACGGTCTTTCTTCGCTTATTCTGATGATCAGGATTATTATGGAGAGATGATACCAGTGAAGGGTGATGCGTTAAATCCTGATAAGCTTATACTTAAGGGTAGAACAAAGCATTTCGAATGGGAGCTCGATATAACCCAGATGTGGGCAGGAAATAAATCGTTACCTGGAAATTCTTATCCCAATTATGATAAATTAAAAGAAAAAACATGGGAGATAGGCAATGATGTTAATCTTATAAAAATTCGTGGTGAACACTGGACAGTAAATATGAACTGGCCAACAACCAAAGTTACAGGTTGGATTAAAGATAGAACAACAGAAGAGGTAATCTCTATCAATGGACATGGATACAGAGAAAACTCATTTGGGAGATGGGCATTCCCTGTAGGGGGATGGGATTTTTACTTTTTATCTGATGTAACAAACAAAGTACAGTTTGGTTTTCAGACCTATCATCATGATACCAAGGATCTTGATTATGTTGATGTTGACTTTATTGATAATGGCACACCAGTGTCTGTTCGCTTCAAAGGAAAAGATGGACAAATAGGATGGCATCATACGAAGTGGAAATGGAGTAAAGATGCAAAACAGTGTCGTCCATTAGATGCATTTATAGAATGTAAAAATGATATTTATACTGTAAATGTTTTTGTAGACATCGGTGATGACTATGCTTCACTTTTATCAACAACTACTCCGATAACTTCTCTCTATCAGATAACCACAATGTTTCCAATAATATCTGGTACAGTTACACGTAATGATACTGGAGAAGTGGTTTCCAAATTTTCAGGTCAGGGAGGGGGAGAATTCTCTCTAATGAAAAGTGTAATTCCATTGACTGATGACCAATGTAATTCATGCATGAAAGGATATAGTAATACTTTGGGTTCATCAAAATAGATTTTATTGTCCATGTTGATTGAATAATCAACATGGAGTTTTTGTTTTAAGAATCTTCTCTGGACAAAGACCAGTTGAAAACAATAAAATCCCTACAAAATACAGATAAGTGGGCATGAAGAAGAATTCACAAAAAAAGTAGGCAACAATACTAATAGTCTACTGAAACTTATTAAAAAACTTTTAGAGGAATATCATCTTCGAGTATGCTATGAAGCCAATGGATGTGGATATCCAATTTATCGAAAATTGGTTAAACATGATATTGATTGTATTGTTGTAGCTCCATCTCCCATACCTACAGATTATAAGAAAGTGAAAACCAATAAAATTGATGCAATAAAGCTTGCGAAACATCTTCGTTCAGAATTGTTTACTGCTATCAATCTTTCAGACTAGCAACAAGAGTTGGATCGAGATTTGATTCATTTTAGAATGTTTCAGGTAAATGAACTGGCAAGAATAAAACAATCAATAAGTGCTTTTATATACAAAAAAGGTATTCATTACCCTGGCTCCAAACACTTCACTTAAAGTTATATAAAATTTATTGGATCTGTGGAGATACCACATGATGATCGTCTAATGTTAAACAGACTGATTGGTCATTACAATTATCAGAATACCCTTGTTAATGAATTAACTGATAATATTAAGAAGTTATCACAAACAGAAAGATACAAAGAACAATGCATGATTTTATGCTGTTTCAGAGGGATACAGACAATTACTGCAATGACACTGCTAACACATATAGCAGACTTTCGAGCTATCCCTCATTCATCTAAATTGATGTCGTACATAGGGTTAACTTCAAAGGAATATTCATCTGGAGAAAAATTAATAATAACAGGAATAACAAAACAGGGAAGCAGCATTTTGCGAAATGCATTGATATTTGCAGCACAACAATACAACAGAGCTGAAAGAACAGGAATTCATATGCTGATGAAAAGAAAAGGATTATCGTTACCGGAAATTACTCTTGTACAGAAAGCAGATCGTCGATTGAAAAATAAATATTTTAGATTACTCCACAAAGGCAAAAACTTCTTCATAAAAGATACCACTGAAGAATCTTTTCATACTGAAAAGATCCTGTTTAATAGTGTGTGTTTAAAATTAAAAAAATTAAAAAAAGCAAATCCTAACTTGACAATTTCTTCAAAACATATTACATTACTTTAATATGATACATGTTTCATATTAAAGTAATGTAATATGTAGAATCTATAGATAACACAAAAGAGGTAAAATATGTATAAAATATCTGTTAATAAAGAAAAATGCAGTAAATGCCAGAAATGCACAAAGGTCTGCACTATTGGAGTTATAAAAGAAGGTATTTTCAAAATTCCTGAGGTAGTATCTGAAGAAAACTGTTTTCGATGTGGTCATTGTGTAGCAGTATGCAAAGAAAAGGCTGTTATTCACTCTGAATTCAACTACAACAAACTCATAGACAAAAAAGATATCAATGTAACTGATGAAGAGATGGCTACTTTTCTTGCAACAAAAAGAAGCTGTCGTTTTTACAAAGAGGCTCCAATCTCCTCAGAGATTTGGAAAAAAATATCAGAAACAGCTTCCTATGGCCCATCTGCATTTAATTGTGAAGATCGTGTTATCACTGTAATTAATGATAAGAACATTCTTATTAAAATTCAGACTGATATCCTCAAGAAGCTGAAAAAGGACCTGAAACTATTTAAACTTTTACAAAAAAGGCCCTTTTGCTGGATTTTTCATGAAAGTTCAAGGAATCATTTTAAAAGATTATGTCTTGATTTTGAAACAACATTAGAGAAATGCAAAAAAGGTAAGGATGGACTTTTTCACGATGCTCCATACCTTGTTATAGTTTCCTCAGTGGGAATGGATCCTCTTGGAAAGGATAATTCTCTTGCAGCTAGTCATTATTTAATGCTCCAGGCACAAGCAATGGGAATTGGTTCTGCCATAAATGGATTTGCACAAAGCTATCCAAAAATAATTTCAAAACATGTAAAACTTCCCTTTATGCACAAGGTCTTTTCAGCTATTACGATGGGATATCCTGAAATAGATTTTCAAAGATCTGTTAAAAGAAAGGAAATAGAATTCAGTATGATATGAGTAGTTTATGAAAAAAATTGTATTTGATTTTGCCAAGGAATATCCTATAAATGTCATCCCAGTTAAATTTCAAAATAAGAGTTAAAGAGGTTAAACAAAAGCTATGTCATTAAAATATGCTATTCTGGGTTTTCTTGATATGATGCCCTTATCGGGTTACGATTTGAAGAAGATGTTTGATTCAAGTGTCAAATTTTACTGGTCAGCAACACATACTCAAATATACAGAACACTCAATGAAATGCATAAGGATGAACTTTTAGATGTTGAATTCATTCAGCAAACAGAATCACCAAATAAAAAGGTTTATTCTATAACAAAAAAGGGAAAAGAGGATCTTTCAAAGTGGGTTTCAACTCCTTCTGAGCTTCCGCCGGTTCGTCATAAACTACTGGTCCAATTATCTTGGGCTGATAGACTTTCCACTGAAGAGATAGTTAATGTTTTACAAAAATATGTGGATAATCTCAAAGAGAGATTGTCCACATACCAAAGTGAAGAACACCGGGCTCCTATTTCTCTTGGAAGAACAAAGAGAGAACAATTCCTCTGGCAATCAACCCTAGACAATGGCATTGCAGTATATGAAGCTGAATTGAAATGGGCTATGAAAACAATTGAGGCTATAAAAAAATTTTCTAAATAATATTTTTAAAGGATAAAAAAAGTAACATTTCAAAGAAATGAATGTAGAATAAAAAATGTCTCTTATGAAGGAATTACATCAAGTAACCAGACAACAATGTAAAGCAGCAAGTGAGATCCTCGCCAATGCCTTTTCAAAAAAACCAATGCTAAAATCATTGAATATTCCTTAAGCTGATATGAAAAACATGTTTGAGATGATGATCCGCTTCTCTTTGCATTATGGCGAGGTTTATTCAACAACAGATAAACTCCAAGGAATCATGGCATTTCTCCCTGACTCATATGCTGATATGAAAAGCTGGCATATGCTTAGAAGCGGTGCTATTTTTCCAGTTTGGAAAATAAAAAAGAAATTAATGGATATTCTAAAGATCAGCGGAGAAATATTAGAGAAAGAAAAAAACTTCTTTCCATTGGCCCCTATATACCTCCTCTCCATTGGAATAGCTCAAGGACTACAGGGAAAGAAGCTGGGTGGAATGATGCTTAATGCCCTGATTGAACGCGCTAAAAATGAAGGTAAGGCCATCTATCTTGAGACTGACACAGCTGATAATGTAAAATTGTATGAATACTATGGCTTAACTGTTTTAAAAGAAATAATCATTCCTGATTTGAATACTCCCATGTGGACAATGATACAGATGCCTGGTATCTCTTTATAAATTGTGTCAACTATTGAAATAATAACATTTAGATATAAGTAAATTATATCTCATAAACAAAATTATTCTCATTAGAACTACAGTCATCCAGAAGATCTTGAAGGGTTGTATTTTCAAGTTCATTTTTAATGACATGACTAATCCTTGACCATAATTTTCTGGTAGTGCAGATTACAGAACGCTCACAAAGATCATCATTGCCAATACATTCCACCAGGTCGACAGAACCTTCTAGTGTCTGAAAAAGATCATATAGATTAATGTCTTCAGGTTTTTTTGCAAGGAGATATCCCCCGGATTTTCCTCGAATACTTGTTATAAATCCACCGTTTTTCAGGTGCATAAGGAGGTTATGAAGGTATTTTTTAGATATCTCCTGGTTTTCTGAAATTTTATTTAGATCTACTGGGTGATTATTACCATGGAGGGCTATCTCTAACATTGCTCTAACTCCATACCTGGTACGGGTTGATAGTTTCATTTCAAATCCTCATTCTTAAAGGTTATAAATATTGATTTATAATTTCTTTTCAATAATGCCTCCACCTAAAACAATATCATTGTGATAAAAGACTGCTGACTGTCCAGGAGAAATTGCTCTCTGAGGAGATGAAAATTCTACTATTACAGATTCTGATTCTCTTTTTATTGTACAGTGAGCTCCTTCCATACGATAACGTGTCTTAACAGTAGCTGAATCAGGCAAATCTTTTACCAATAAATTTATATTTGAAACTATCATACCCTTGGAATAAAGATCTTCTTCACTACCAATTACTACTGTATTATTATGGCTATTTATTTCTATAACATATTGAGGTTTGTTAAATCCTCCGCCAATACCCTTTCGTTGACCAATAGTATATCCTATTATACCATTATGTTTTCCAACCTCTTCTCCCTTTGCATTAACAATCGATCCTTTTTCTATGGCAATAGATCGACTTTCAAAAAAATTGTAGATGCTGTCATCACCAAGGAAGCAGATATCCTGACTTTCACGCTTTTCAGCAACAGGAACCCCTGATGTACGGGCAATATCTCTTACTTCGTTTTTGGGTAGATCACCAAGGGGAAATAAAATCTTATCAAGCATATTATATTCTGTTGAATATAAGAAATAACTTTGATCTTTATTTGCATCTAAAGCAGTTTTTAAATATAATCGGGAATCTTTTTTTTCAACAAGAGCATAATGACCTGTTGCAATATAATCAAAATCCATTACTAGTGCCTTTTTCAGCAAAACATGAAATTTCAAATACTGATTGCATCTAACACAGGGATTTGGAGTACGGCCTTCAATATATTCCTCAATAAAATTATTTATAACATATTCTTTCAAGTTTTCAGAAAAATCTAATGAATAATGAGGTATCTCTAAATGATCACAGACTTTTCGAGCATCTTCCAGATCAAGGGGACTACAACAGCGTTTATCACTACAGGTTGGTGAATCAAGTCCCATACACATGGTAGCTCCAGCTATATCATATCCCTGTTCTTTTAAAAGATAAGCTGCTACTGAGGAATCAACCCCACCACTCATTGCTACAAGTACTGACTTTTTCAAATTACTGACTCCTTACATTTTTTAAGAATTTAAAATCATAGCGATTTCGGCTATTGCTTTTTTAGCATCCTCAATAGTTGTGTCATAACCGAAACTGAACCGCAATGTACTGGCAGCTTCTTTTTTTGATCTTCCCAATGCAGTGATTACATGTGAGGGCTCAAAATGAGCTGAAGTACAGGCAGATCCCGAAGAACAGGCTATCCCTTTTCTGTCCAGGGCTATAGTTAGAATATCAGCATCAGTTCCCGGAATGGTTACATTAACAATGCCTGGTAGACTTTTATCACTTTTACCATTCAACAACATGCCTTTAATATGTTGTTGAAGTTCTGCTATAAAATATTTTTTTATATTATTAATTCTATTTGAACACTCTTCAAGATTCTCTAAAGATAACTCAAGAGCCTTTGCCATTCCAACTATTGCAGCAACATTCTGCGTTCCAGCTCTCATTCGTAATTCCTGTGATCCCCCATGTAACAGACTTTGCAAAGGAGTTCCCCTTTTTACATAGAGAAATCCTATACCCTTGGGTCCGTTAAACTTATGGGCTGAAGCAGACAATAGGTCTAACTTCAAATTTTTTATTGAAAAATCAAGATGACCAATAGTTTGAACAGCATCACTGTGAAAGACTATACTATTTTGCTGTGCAATCTCTGTTAATTTTTCAAGGGGCTCGATTGTACCTGTTTCATTATTACCATGCATCACTGAAGCAATTATTGTCTTATCAGTTATTGCCTTCTTAAAATCACCGGGATCTACTAATCCGGTTGAATCAACAGGTAAAGGAGTAACATGAAATCCCAGGGTTTCAAGAAAACTGCAGGTCTCAAGAACAGAATGATGTTCAATAACAGAGGTTATTATATGATTACCTTTATTATTAAGTGCCATAGCAGCACCAATTAGTGCATGATTATTAGCTTCTGTTCCCCCGCTGGTAAAAATAATTTCAGTGGAATCCACATCAAGAAGACGGGCTATATGTGATCGTGCATCCTCAATTGCATTTTTGGCCTGCCTTCCAAAGTAGTGAAGGCTTGATGGATTTCCAAATTCTTGAGTCATATACAAAGCCATTACATCTATAACTTGCTGAAAAGGTTTTGTTGTTGAAGCATTGTCTAGATATACATACTGCATAATGGTCATACGCTTTTCAAAGCATTATCCAGATCATCAATTAAGTCAGATACATGCTCAATTCCTATTGAGATTCTTATTAGATTATCTGTGATTCCGATTCGCCTTCGAACATCCTCTGGCATTGACAAATGAGTCATTGTACAAGGGTGTTCTATCAGTGATTCGACTCCCCCCAATGATTCAGCTAGGGTAAAAATATTCATATTCTCCAAAAGTCTGAATGCTTCTTCTTTTCCTCCCTTGACACAAAATGAAAAAGTTCCGCCAAATCCGGTCATCTGTTTTTGCGCAAGATCAAACTGAGGATGACTTTTCAGGCCAGGGTGAATTACTTTTTCAATCTTTTCATGTTTTTCCAACCATGATGCAATCTCAAGAGCATTTTTATTATGTACTTCCATTCGCACTGCCAGAGTTTTAAGGCCTCTGAGTACCATATAACAGTCAAAGGGAGATTGACCTGAACCTGAAGAGTTTTGTTGATATCCAATTCGTTCAGCCAGATCAGGTGATCCTGTTACTACTGCTCCTCCCACAACATCAGAGTGACCATTTATATACTTAGTAGTTGAATGGACAACAATATCAAAATCCATTTCAAGAGGTCTTTGAAAATAGGGGGATAAAAACGTATTATCACAAATAGTAATAATATTATGTTTTTTACCAATCTCTCCTATGGTCTTCAAATCAACAAGATTCATCAAGGGATTAGTGGGGCTCTCAACCCAGATGGCCCTGGTATTTTCTTTAATAGCATTTTCAAGGGCATCAGTATCACGCAAATTTAAAAAATCAACTTCTAAGCCCTGTCTTACCTTTGTGCCAGTTAAAAGTCTGTATGTTCCACCGTATAGATCATCATGAACAATAAGATGATCGCCACAATTAAAAATATCCAGAACAGCTGCTTCAGCAGCCATTCCAGAATTAAATGCAAAGCCCCCTATTCCTCCTTCCAGCTCTGCAAGACTATCTTCAAGAGCTTTACGGGTAGGATTACCGGTTCTGGTATAATCAAAGGGTCCTGGTTTATCAACACCTTCAAAGGCAAAAGTTGATGACAGATACAAAGGAGTCATAACTTCACCATAGGCAGATTTTATAGTGTGACAACTATGTATAAGTTTAGATTCAAATCGCATAACTAAACCTCTCTATATGCATCAAACAATGCTGTAGAAATATATCGTTCACCCGAATCAGGTAAAACCACAACAATGAGCTTTCCCCTGTTTTCCTCTTTTTGTGCAAGACGTACAGCAACAGCTGCAGATGCACCACTTGAGATTCCAGTTGTTATTCCTTCTTCCAGGTGAAGTCTTCTAGCAAATTCAAAAGCTTCATCATTTGAAACTGTTTCAATCTGATCAACAATATCAAGATCAAGGGTCTCTGGCTTAAATCCTGCTCCAATACCCTGAATTTTATGAGGTCCTGGCTTAGGCTCTTCACCATTTTTCAAAGCAGTTAAAACAGGAGAATGAATAGGTTCAACTGCTACAGAGGTTATTGCCTTTTTTTGCTCCTCTTTAATATAACGGCTAACTCCGGTTATGGTTCCCCCGGTTCCCACTCCGGAGACAAGAATGTCAATCTTGCCATCTGTATCATCCCATATTTCAGGCCCTGTGGTCTTAAAATGAATCTGAGGATTTGCAGGATTTTCAAACTGCTGCGGCATAAAATATTTATCCTTCTGAGAATTATATATTTCTTCAGCCTTATCAATTGCCCCTTTCATTCCCTTAGCTCCTTCAGTTAGAATGAGCTGTGCACCAAAGGATTTTAGCATCATCCGTCTTTCAGCAGACATAGTATCAGGCATAGTTAGAATAAGAGGATAGCCCCTTGAAGCACAGACAAATGCCAGTGCAATTCCAGTATTGCCACTTGTTGGTTCAACTACAGTAATATCCTTTGAACCTGGTTTAAGAATGCCTTTTTCTTCAGCATCCCAAATCATTGCAGCACCGATTCTACATTTCACAGAAAATGATGGATTTCTTCCTTCAATTTTTGCTACTACAGTAGCATGTGCATTTCCAGTAATTCTGTTTAATGCAACAAGGGGAGTACTACCAATACTTTCACTGTTATCATTGAATATTTTAGCCATAAGATTCTCCTCTCTTATTTTTTCTTAATGAGCATTTTATAGATATGCTCTGCATCTTTCTCAATCTTTATGACAGTATGACCATTCCTCTTAACAGCTTCTGGAACATTCTCCATAGGCTCGCCATCTTTTAGTATAACCATTAATTCATCACCTGAATCCATTTGTGACAGTGTAATCTTCACTTTCACAAAAGTCAAAGGGCAATGAATGTCAGTTATATCTAAAATATTTTCTTTCACTATATTATACCTTGCAAGCAAAGTCATCCATTTCAAGAGGCTTATTCCTGTTCTTCTTACTACATGCTGAACAATTTACATTGGGTTTAATTTTTATAGTGCCGAAATTCATAGTTGAAATATCAAAATGGAATAAAGAATTTACCAGCAGCCCCTTTAAAGAAAGAATATATTTCAAAGCCTCACCAGCCTGAAGAGATCCCAGAATTCCTGCCACTACTCCCAAAATGCCGGCTTCACTACAACTGGGTGCAGAACCAGAATCTGGAATTTCAGGAAAAATACATCTGAGACATGCATGATCTATCTGATAAGTCATTGACTGTCCATGAAATCGCAAAATTCCTCCATGAGAAAAAGGTTTTTCCATTTTCACACAGGCATCATTTATCAAAAACTTTGAAGGAAAATTATCAGTACCATCAATAATAAAATCATAGTTCTCAATAACATCTAAAATGTTTTCAGCATTAATTATATAAGGATATTTATTTACTTTTACATCGGAGTTAAGGGATGTTATTTTTTCAGAAGCTGATTCCACCTTTTTTCTGCCAATATCATTGGTAAAATGTAAAATCTGTCTTTGTAAATTTGACAGGTCAACCTCATCTCCATCTGCAATACCTATGGTACCTACACCTGCAGCAGCTAGATATAGGGCAGCAGGAGAACCTAGCCCGCCAGCACCAATAAACAGTACCCTGCTTTCTAAAAGCTTTTCCTGGCCCTCAGGTCCAACTTCATCAAGAAGTATATTACGACTATATCGTTCAATTTGATTGTCACTGAATTCCATTTTTCAATCACTTCTCCATGTCCACTAAATCCATCGATTTAGTGGACATTAGAATTCAACTACCCATTTGTCAATACTAAAATAATAAATTTAGAGTAATTATAAATATAGAAGAATTATTAAATCTATCATCCAAGTATTATATCTCGCTCTATTTTATTTCCATTGCTACAGCTATTACTTGGAAAATTTAAACATAGAACCTCCAGGTAAACCTTCAATGTATCATATTATAGCCTGATTCATCACTAATCCTTCAATTTCATGATAAAATCATTTCTAAAAATCTCATATTTAATACAATCGATGACCGGCGGTCATTTTTTCCTTGACATTTCCTCTCTTTCATACAAAATTTCAAAAATTAAATATATTCTGGGGGGAGTATATGAAACAAAAACACTTAAGGCTCATGCTAAAAATAGCATATTTCTCACTTCTTATAATTTTTTCTTTAACAAATCTAACAGCTGCAACAACTGAAAGTGAAAAGATTTTCAATGAACTTTCGAAACTATCTAAAGGTACTGGCAATATTGACCTGGTTAATAATCTTAATACTATATCCAAAACATTTGACTGGAGCAATGCGAAGAGTATAGACTTTCAAGGTAACCTGCGTCTCATTAAAAGCAGTAAACCTCTTGGAGTTTTTGAAAAGGATAACATCTATCTCATCAGAAATACCAATGGCAAAATCTATATACTATCATTACCTGATAAATTTGAGACAATCAAAGAAAATTCACAAAACATGTACAGCGGACTCAACAATATGCTTCAGAGCAAAGCCATCTTTTCAATTAAAGTATATGATGAAACAGTAAAAGGAAAAAAATATACCTTTGGCAAGCTTGTCTCAAAACCATACCAGTCTATAGTAGACAAAATTTTTAAAATATCTATTGTTGCAATGCTTTTTCTGGTGATGGTTGGCATGGGAATGACACTTACCCTAAAAGACTTTAAACTCATAGCTCAACAACCAAAAGGTGTAATCTTTGGAACAGTTTTACAGTTTGGTCTTATGCCCTTTATAGCCTTTACCATAGGTCACCTCATGAACTTCTATACCTTATATCCCTTTATATTTGTAGGAATGGTTCTTGTTGCTGCAACACCTGGAGGTGCAACATCAAATCTCATGACATATTTTGCCAAAGGTGATCTTGCTCTATCAATATCACTGACATCCTTCTCAACTATTTTATCTATTTTCTTTACTCCTTTAATTCTGACACTGTACTGTACAAATGTTCCCAATGTAAATATGCCTGTGAAATTAATAATGGTTACCATTCTTGTACTGGTTCTCATCCCCCTTATTATTGGGATGACAGTGAATTTCAAATTTTCCAGATTTGCTCAAAAAGCAAAAACCTTCTTTTCAATTCTGGGTTTAGTAGCAGTTCTATTTATTATTATTGCAGGAGTTCTCAGCAATCTTCATATTTTTGCAGACACTGAACGACATGGAATTCGATTTTATTCTATGATATTTCTTATGACATTCATTGGAATGCTCTCTGGTGCTCTCCTCACAAAACTCATTGGCGTAAGCAATTACCAGACACGTGCGGTGTCAATGGAAATCGGCATAAGGAATGTTTCACTGAGTATGGTTATTGCTCTTCTGATACAGGACTTCATGGGAGATTTTCACAGCTCAATGTTTGCCACATCAGGAATATTTGGACTCTTTATGTATATTGCAGGAATAATTTCAATTCAGCTTTATAAAAAGTTTCTGCCGGCACCCTCAGATGAACTGCAAAAATCAGAGATACCTATAAATGAAAACTACGAGTTAAACTGATTCTAAAAGTTCTACTGAAAAAGGCCCTCATTGTGTTTGACGGCTTTATTGATGAACCAACCACTTTAAACTGACAGTTAATAGATTTTACAAACTGTCAGTTTAAAGTAGGTTAATATTTCGGGGAAACTTTCTCATTGGATTTGTGCTATCAGGAGGTCTTTCTTATCTGCTTCAGAAAAATCATGAATCAATTTTATTTCCAAAAATAATTATCTTATCATGGAATTATTACCAGATTTTCAGGATTCATTTAATGGAGTTATAATAATCTGCATAATTATTTTTATATTTTCAAACGACCTCACGATGTTATAAACTGAATTTTTCTTTTATAAAAAAACCTACTTTCTTAATTTTACATTCTTTTCATCTCTTTTTGCAATTACTATGTATTCCTTATTGATATGCCAGTATTCCTTATGGGGCGTTTTGCACTTGGTATGGACACTGTAAATGATATTACCAAAACCAATATCCTTGGTGGAATTTATTACAGGTTTAACAGCAATGTTCAAACTATGATTCTCTTAAAGTTACTGATGCCTTTAGTGATGGCAGTAGTGCTATGCATAATTTGTATCTTAAAGTTGAAGCATAGTTTTAATTCTCTGTAATTAAAAATGATTTTCTAAGAAGTCCCGTCGCTGTGTCGGGACTTTTCCATTTTTACTCTGTATTGTGTGGATGTCATTCCTGTGTTTTCTTTGAATAATTTATTAAAAACAGACTTAGTGTTAAAGCCACAGTCCATCAATATTTGAATGATTGTTAGGTTGCTTTTATTGGAATCAACAAGTTGTTTTTTGGCTTCTTTTAGACGGTAGTCATTGATAAATTCATAAAAGCTTTTTTGCAGATTTTGGTTTAATACCTGTGATATATAATGGGGAGGTATGGAGACAGATTTTGATAATCCTTGCAGTGTAATGTCGCTATTTATATATGCACGTGTAGTTTCAATATTCTGGGAACATTATGTTCCTGAAGAACCGGCAAAATAAAAAAGGCAACAGCTCTAAGACCTATCATTAAGACGTATAATCGTTCCCAAGACCTCAATCGCATGATAAAGAGTAATGTTAGTAATTGTATATCTAAAGAGTTTTTCTATTGACTAATTCATTAAAGTCATTTAAATCTATATCTGAGGTATACATGCACTATTTACTTTTTTCTGAATACTCCTTTGGAAGATTTACACCAACCTTTCTTATAGGTCTCATTGTAATCTTCTTCATTATTCAATTCATCAGAATGCCAAAAAATAAAACCACCCTTTACATTGGATTATACTTTGTATTTCTCTTTATATTTAATCTGGGCTATATGATTGGATGGTCAATCTATGGACCACTAGGTCACATTGGCTGGTATTTGGCATCTCTTGCACCAATAGGTCTTCTCTTTCTTATACGCTTTGCCTATCATTACCCAAAACTTATCTTTAAAAAGGAATCTCTCATTGTAACGATCCTTTTTACAATATTAGCCCTTATTGCAATTGGTGACTATGTGATTCATGCCATTCAATCTCCTGTTTTATTAACAGAGACTGGCTGGGGATCTACCTATAGTTCTCAACTCATCCCCATAACCCTTATACTTTTTTATGTATGGACAATAATTGTTTTATTGAGACAATCAATTCACCTGTCAAAAGCAAAAGCAGGTACCAATGGTTTTTCAAAAGACCTCCGATACCTCATAAAACCTCAGGGGCAAAGTGCAAAGTCTGCAGGTAAATACAGTCTTATTATTTTACTTGAGCTCATTAATACGATTTCAATATCATTGTTTCTCATTTTTGATGCAATATCCTATGTTACTATAAATTACACTATGAATACTGCATTTTTATTTATTGCCTGTCTCTACGTCATTATCTATATAAATAATTCACCTCAAACATTAACCTTCATTATTAAAATCAACAGTATTTCACTAGTAACCATCCTTATGGTTCTCAGTTTCTCAGGCTATATCTCCCTCTTTCATTTTAATGATAGATATGACCAGGAAAGATTTAATGACTCTGGAATTCTTATTAATGCTATTGTTTCAAATAACTATTCCCTTGTGCCCAAGAAATTGAGCTATATTGTTCGCCAAAGAAAAGATAACTACAAACTTATTTACAGTAAAAAGAATAGCTTTAAACTTCCGAAAGATCTTCGATTCTGGGCCCGTACCCCAAGTATCAGTCAAATTCATAATAAAAATAATAAGGGTACAAGTATAAAGAACATTAAAAAATCTTTCTTGAACAAAAAACTCTTCAGTCAAATCGATGACAATAACTATTACAACTACCCATTTCTCTATAAAGGTAAAATTTATTTAGCAGGCTACAACTATATTGACTATAGAAAGGGAATTCATAGCTTAATCAAAAACCTCATTGTGGTAATCCTATTATCAGCCTTTGCTATAATGTTTATTTTTCCCTTACTCATTTATAATGGCTTAATTAAGCCCTTAAACATCCTGGTTAATGGAATAAGAAAGGCTGACAAGGGAGACCTGGATGTTACAGTACCCATTCAATTTAGGGATGAAATCGGACGCCTGACTCATTCCTTTAATGGTATGATTAACTCCATTAAAGGAAACCATGATAAATTAGAGGAATATGCAAATCAACTTGAGACAATGGTTGAAGACAGAACCATAGAACTGACAGAAGCCAATGAAGAGCTTGAGGCAATTAATGAAAGCCTCATTGAAACAAACAAAGCACTTGAATATGCCAAACGTATTGCTGACATGGACATGAAGATGGCCAGCCAGGTACAGGCCTCATTATTGCCTGATAAATCACCTGATTCTAAAGACTGGGACATTGCCTTTGAATTTAAACCCATGTCAGGTGTTTCAGGAGATTTCTATGATTTTTATTATGAGAAGGATGAAATAAGTGGTGTTGCTATATTTGATGTTTCAGGTCACGGCGTGGCATCAGGTCTCATTACCATGATTGCACGATCTATTGTTCTGAGATATTTTACCAGAATGGGCAATGTAGGCCTTGATTTTGTTTTAGAAACCATAAATAAAAATCTTATTGATGAGATATCTGATACTGACAACTATCTCACTGGAATTCTTCTACGTTTCAATGAAAATAAAATAGAATATATTAATGCTGCTCACCCTGCTGTTATAATGAAGAAATCAAGGGATGGAAGAACTGGCGAGATTAAAGCCAAAAATAGAGATACAAGTGCAGGTCTTCTTGGAATTGATGACATGAATAATTCCTATAATTCTTTGGTTTTCCCCATTGAGCAGGATGATTTAATTCTTCTATATACTGACTGTTTAAATGAAAGTAAAAATGAAGCCGGTGAATACTTTGGTAAAGATAGAATAAAGAGTTCTCTTAAAAAAACAAATTCATCCAAGGCAGGTGATATCCTTGAAACAGTTTTAAATGATTTCTATGATTTCATAGGCAATCAACCACTTAAGGATGACCTTACTATTATAGTTATCAAAAAGAAATAGTTTTCTTTTAAGATGCCATAATATCCACACAACACCTTCAATAAGTATGACAATCCTTTGGGTATCATTCAAATTAAATTTCACTATATCGATCTTCACTTGGAATAGATAATAATTCATCATACTATACAGATTTTGACAAAAACAAAGATCTTCACTTATTATAGTTAAAAGTCATATTATAAATCTTTTAAAAAATCACTAAAAGCACAAGTTCACATTTTACTATTAAAAAAAACTAAAATGTACAAGACAATTCTGTCAGGATTAATTTTGAGAAAACAAGCCCGGGTAGGCTTTTTCATATTGACTCAATATTCCTTTTTGTTACCTTATGAACAGTTAATCTAATTATTTTTGTGGAGTTTGTTAATGAAAACAATAAACAATATAGCTTTATTTATTATGATAATCGGGGCATTATTTTTATCGGCCTGTGGCAATATTGAAGGTGGGTCTTCAACCTATTCTGTCACTTATTTCGGTACTGGAGGAACTCCTGTACCCACTGATTCAAATCAATATACATCAGGTAAAACCCTTACTATTAATGATGGTACTTTGATTACAAGGTCTGGTTATAATTTTGCTGGATGGTCAACTTCTCCTGGAGGTCCACTAATTGGTGGTACTCTTTCAGTAAGTTCTGAAAACATTACTTTATATGCTTCATGGTCTGAGCAAGTAGTTGCAACTCAGGTTATAACCTTCACTGGTACAGCAAATACTCCGGGATCAAATGATGGAACAGGCACAGGAGCACAGTTTAATTATCCCAATGGCATTGCCATAGATTCTTATAATAATATTTATATAACTGATACTTCTAACCATATAATAAGAAGAATTACTCCTGATGGCGTGGTAAGTACCTTTGCCGGTACAACAGGAGTATCAGGGACTGATGATGGTAATGGCTCTGCTGCTGAATTTAATTCTCCCCACGGTATTACTGTTGATTCAAGTAATAATATTTATATAGCAGACTATGGCAACCATACAATTCGAAAAATTACAATTGATGGTGATGTTACAACCATTGCCGGAACAGCAGGTACCAACGGTCATTCTGATAATACGGGAACAGATGCTCTTTTTAGAGATCCTGTTGGTATTGTAGCTGATACAAATGGAAATTTATTCGTTACAGAATTTCGTGGTAAAGTAGTACGTAAACTGACACCAGGTGCTGGTGGTTATGAAGTAACAACCATTGCAGGTATTTATGGAACCGATGGAATCGGAGCAGAAGGTATTGGCACTTCTGTTGCTCTCAATCGACTTTATGATATAACTATTGACGCCAGTGGAAATCTTTATCTACCACAATATGCCAATGGTATAATCAGAAAACTTGAAGATGATAATGATGATGGAATATATAATGTAACAACAATCAGTGGAATACACGCAAGTTTGGGTATCGATGATGGAACCCATGATGGTGGAGATAGCGTTTGGCAAACTGGTGAAGCAAGATTTCGCAAACCCAGTGGTATAGTTTTTGATGCAAGTGGCAACCTCTATGTAACCGATGAATGGGCTGATACAATTCGCAAGCTGACACCTGACAGTGGAAATTATATTGTTACCACTTATGCAGGATTAGGAGACAATGTACATAATAACAGTTCAAGTGATCCAAAACATTGGGATGCAGGTTCATTGGTCAATGGCGCTCTCTTAGATGCACGTTTCAATGGTCCTAAATCTATGGCCTTTGATTCACTGGGCAATCTCTATGTTGTTGATAAATACAATCATGTTATTCGAAAAATTGGTTTTTAACAATTAAACATGAAACAATCAAAAAATTTCCTTTAGTAATAAGTCACCTCTAGAAGAGATGGCTTATTATTATATATGAATGAACTTTGCCTTGAAGAAGTTTATAAAAGTGAATGCATTCAAATTTCAGACAAACTAGAATATTTTAATGCTTCATATAACGTTTAATGCATTTAATCTTTTTCTTTTATAGTCTTCAGCATTATTAGTTACATGATATTGACAAAGTTCAATGACATAAAATTTCTCTTTTATTATATATCTTAATTAGCTTTATTTTCACATTGACATAAGATTTTTTTGGAGTAAATTATTCAACTATGATATTTCCTTTGATTGTTAAACATTGTATAGCAAAATATATTTTCATTGCAGTTGCAATACTCCAATTTTTTGTAATAAATTCAACTCAACTTTTTGCAGTTGAACCAATTCTCATTGATGAAAACCTGACAAAAAAAAGTATTGGCCTTCAGATAGAGTATCTCTCAATTAGCGATAAAACTGCAACCATTGATAGAATAAAGACCTTGGAGAAACAGGGCAAGTTGAAGTGGAAAAAATCTCAGAAAGAAAATTTAGCTTTTGGTTTTGTAAGAGATGTATATTGGGTACGTTTTACGGTTAAGAATATATCAAGTAGTGATATACAATGGCATCTTTTTGAAATGAATCCCAGAATTGATTATCTCACCCTTTATGAACCTAAAAAGAGTGGTTATAGGATATCTAAAACAGGTAGCTCTTTACCATATTCAGAGCGACCAATTGAATACCGATATTTTATATTCCCTTTAAAACTAAAGGCAAAGGATTCAAAGACATATTATCTAAGGTATGAAACAACAAAGAGTTTGTTTGTAGCTCTCTCCATATTATCACCTGGAACTTTTGTGAGAATTGAGCAGAAGAAGACAATTTTTTTATGGATATTCTACGGTATCCTTATTGTAATGATTATCTATAATTTATTTGTTTTTGTCTCAATCAGAGACTTAAGTTATATTTTTTATGCTTTTCATATACTCTTTTTCATGATCATGGATATGGGTATAAGAGGAATTTCATTTCAATATCTGTGGCCCAATTCACTATGGTGGGCAAACTTCTCTGTTCCTGTTTCTGCTATACTTTTCATAGTTTCATTGATCTTATTTGCAAAATACTTTATAAAATTCAAAGAAATTTCTCCTGCATTGAACAAACTTGCAAATATAATTGCATTATTTTTTTCTTTATCCCTCTTAACTTTATTGTTTAACAATTACAAAATCATTGTAAAAACCACAAGTGCAATTGGTATTATGACCATTCTGTTGTTTTTCATCGTGACGTCATATTTAGTAATTAAAAAGAAATCCAGAGAAGCATTGTTTTTTTTAATCGCTTTTACTATTTTTAGTTGTGGAGGATTTCTTCTTCTTTTAGTAGCCCTTGGTGTTTTACCAGTCATTTTTTTTACGATTCACTCTATTCAGATAGGATTAGTGATTGAAGTAACTCTTTTGTCCTTCGCTCTTACAGATAGAATCAATGTCCTGGCAAAAGAACTGAAATCAATAAACCTCAAACTTGAAAATAAAGTAAAATCACGAACAAAGGAGCTTGAGTTTTCTAATAAGGAATTAATAGGGGCAAAAGAGAAAGCAGAATGGGCTTACTTTGAAAAAAATAAATTATTTGAAGAACTGCAAGAGGCAATGGAAGAACTCGAAACAATTAATGAAATTCATGTAACTTCACAAATGGTTGCTCAAAGGGATATGAATATGGCGACACATATCCAAAAGTCACTTTTTCCAAAAACGCCTCCCCAGGTTGACGGATGGGATATTGCCTTTGTTTTCAAGCCTATGTCAGGTGTTTCAGGTGATCTCTATGATTTTTTTATTAAAAACAATAAGCTGTTAGGCTTAACAATTTCAGATGTATCTGGCCATGGTATTGCTTCAAGTTTGATTACCATGATTGCCCGATCAGTTATTTTTCGAAATATTTTTAAAAATAATAGTGATAATTTAAATGTTGTTATGGATAGAATCAATGATGACATGACAGATGAAATTGGCAATGTGGATAATTATTTAACCAGTATTATATTACGATTTATGGGAGATACTGTAGAATATGTCAATGCTGGTCATACTGATTTATTATGCAAAAAAGCAATTACTGGTGAGGTTGAAATTGTAAATCAGGATGATGACATTAAGGGAGTCTATCTCGGGCTTAAGGGTATTGATTTACCAAGTAAAATGATGAGTTTTCAGTTATTAAAAAATGACATACTTTTATTGTTTACTGATTGCATAACTGAGAGCTTCAACATGGATAAAGAACAGTATGGTGAAGAAAGACTAATGTCTGTATTAAAAAATTCCCCTGAAGGCTCCTCACAGGAAATTCTTGATTTTATCTTAAATGATTTTTATAAATTTAGGGGTAATGAAAAGTTAAATGATGACCTTACTGTTATAGTTATCAAAAAGAAATAGTTTTCTTTTATTTTGTAGTTTGATATTTTAACCACACAACACCTTAAAAAACATTCTCCATACCTTGGGCTACCTTCAAATAAAATTTCATGATATCGATTTTCGCTAGTAATTTGTATTAATTCATCTTACTATTGAGGTTGATAAAAACAAAGATCTTCACTTATTATAGTTAAAAGTCATATTATAATTCTTTTAAAAAATCACCAAAAGTACAAGTTCACATTTTACTATTAAAAAAAACTAAAATGTACAAGACAATTCTGTCAGGATTAATTCTGCCCAGAAGCAGCCTACCTGGGCTTTTTGCCTTGACCAATATCTATATATTTTTATATTGTATATAGTATTACAACAAGAGGTATATTATGAAAAAAATATTTATTTTAATAACAATCATACTTATTGCATCAGGGTGCTCCAATACAGAAAATAATGATTCCGGAGGAATTACCTATGCTCCCTCCTCTGGCACCACAGATACAAGCTTTGCCTCTTCAGGTGAATTTCTCTCAGGTTCAACATCAAATGACTATGCAGTAGATTCTGTTTCTACTTCAGATGGCTCAATATTTATAGTAGGTTCTCGATCAAATAACTCCAATTATGATGCATTACTATTGAAGCTTAAATCAGATGGCTCAATAGATACTGATTTCAATGGAACTGGATTCATATTAAGAGATAAGATTGCTGGTGGAATAGATAATGGAAATGATTATGCAAAGTCAATTGATATAGCACCAGATGGTGATCTTCTTATTGGTGGTCATAGTTACAATGCTTTAGGAAAAAAACAAATTTTCCTTTGGAAAGTATCTACCAGTGGTGTAAATGATACTAATTTTGGCACAAATGGTACATTTCTTCTTAGTGATACATATTCAATAGGAAAAACATTTAATGCAAAATATGATACCTATACTGGAAATATATTTATTGCTGCTGCCTGTAATGGAACATCAGTGTGGAGAGTAAAATCAGATGGTTCTGGTTTAGATGATACCTTCAGTGGTGATGGATATTACAATATTCATTCAACAAGTATACAACCTAACCTGTCAACAACTGACACTGGAAATCTTATTGTCTTTGCAGAAATAAATGGTGGTGCTGCATTAACATGGATTATTGATACCGATGGCAACATCGTGACCGACTATGGCAATCCTCTTCAACATAGTGCTCTGGCAGTCAATGGAACAGGAAGTGATAAATGGTATGCTGCAATTCCTACTACTGATGATAAACTTGTTCTTGTAGGCACAAGTGTTTCAAGTACTACTTCTTATGATGAAGTAATAGCTCGAGTTAATATGAGTGATGGTTCCTATGATACAACATTTGGAGGAGGTTCAGGATACTGGACTGATGATGTTCAAGGAAATGGTACTCTTGGTAGAGTATATGATGCTATTGTTCAACAAGATGGATCAATCATTGCAGCCCTTGAAGTAAGATCTGATGATAATGACAGTGACACCTTTGATGTAGCAATTATAAAGCTTACAGTTAGTGGAGAACGTGATATGACCTATGCTGATAATGCTGGAATAATAATGCTTGGAGGAGACTATTCCGATAGATATCCAAAAATTTTTCAACAAGCTGATGGAAGAATTCTGGTTATGACTAGTAAAACAGATGCTAGTGGCACAAAGAACCTTGTAGTCTGGGCAATTAAATAAACTGAGATTTATATAATAGATAAGAAGAACAAGATTGAAATAGAAAAACTAAAAAAGGTATTAGGCATTCTATATCTATTATGAGAAGGTTAATCATTTTAATACTACAATTGACTTTATTAAAATGTAACAAGTTCTTAATTGTTACATTCATAAAACTTAATGTAACAATTAAGAACTAAAAACTAAGTTGCTCAGCTTATGCATGACTACCATAGTCACATCATCAAAACAATTATATTTTTCCAGTTCATGTAATATACCATTTTTTATTTCATCAACAGAATTATCTCCTAAGTCTTGAAAAATATCTTGTAAATTATTTAATCCAAACATGTCATCTATCATGTTACGATCACCCTCTACACTCTCTTTATCCCAAGCATCAGTTATGCCATCAGAATAGAGCAACATTTTATCATTTGAATTAAGAAGGAGTGTTTCATTTTTTATTAAACTAGAAATATCTTCTGTCAACCCTATCCACGTACCATTGGTTTCAACAAGTTCAACTTTTTTACTTTCATCTCGATATATCATTATATCCTGATGCAAACCTGAGAATGTAAAGATACCATCCTTATGTGTTGCAAGGACAGTGATGGTCATGTATTTATCTTCATTAAGCAATTTAATATTACTGGTAATAGTCTTATTTACAATTGATAATAATTCTGCAGGTTCTATGTTTTGATTTTGATTTAGTGTAGTATGTATTGATGTTTGCACCATCATCATAATAAGACCTGCCGGAACTCCATGTCCAGATACATCACCAATAATAACCCAATCTCTATTTCCAATATTTATAACATCATAATAATCTCCTCCAACTTCATCAGCTGGTTTATGATAAGTAGATACTTCATATCCTGGTATAAATGTTTCTCTAGGGAGTAGAACTGTCTGAATTTTTTTTGCCAATTCCATTTCGCCCCACAATGAATCCCTCGCTAGTATCAGCTCATCATTTGTTTTTTCAAGTATTTCCATAGTTGACTGCAATTCCGATGTTCTTGTTTTAACTTTTTTTTCAAGGTAATGATTTATTTGTCGCCGTTCTTCATTTATTCGATCAGCTAATCCCAAAGAGAGAAGGATTACCTCAAGGGCAGAACCTATTTGTGGACTATTTTCAGTAACAAAGTTTGATGGGAGAATGCCAAAAACTTTAAGTGCAAACAACATGGCACCAGCAAGAAATACTGTCCACGCAACCATAAAAAATCGTGCTGGCCTATACTTTTGATTAAGAGATATTGTACCAGTGGTAAAGACAACAATACATGTAATAATAACTAATAATGTTCCTACCCTTATGCTGATTGAATATTCTATAAACAATGTTAATATAGTTGCAATGGCAAGAACTATTGATAACACATCAATAACTTTATTGAGTTTTGGTATATTCTCTGCAGTTTTTAAAAAATGTTTTGTAAATTGTAATACATTAAATGTAGCAAAACAAATAAAAAATGCAATGGCTCGATTGACCCACCAGGTATTATCTTGCCATAAATATTCAAAGGCTAATCCATTATAGCATAACTGAAAAAGTGTCATTCCCATAATATATAAAACATAGAAAAGGTAACTTCTATCTTTGACAGCAATAAAGATAAATAGATTATAAAGAGTCATTACAAGCATTATGCCGAAATATAATCCAAGAACAAATATTTTTTTATTCACCATCTCCGCAAAGGCATGAGTAGACCAGAGAGTCAAAGGGATTATAAGATTCCCCGCAGACTCAAATCGAAAATAAACAGTTTGACTTCCTTTATGTGATGTTACTATTGGAAAAATGAAATTGTGAAATTTTATATCTCTATTGCCAAAGGGAATCTTGTCTCCATAATGTTTCTCACTTATTACAACACCATTTCTTACAATATAAAAATCTACATAGTCAAAATGAGGAAAGGCAAGTTCAATAAACCATTCCTTCTCCTTCAATGTTGTATCATTTACTATTATTCGTGTCCAATATGCTGATTGAGTAAATCCAATATTTGGTATTTCATTTTTGCTAGGTTTAAATTTTTTAGAAATTTTCGGGGTTAGTATATCATAAATTGTTAATTTTGATGTTTTATCTTCATATACATCAAGGTGTTTGCCAAGAAAATACTTATCAATCCCTTTCTCTAAAACAATTGGTGGGGCAGCACATATGTCATTTATTGAATATACAAAAAAACACAATATAAAAATCAATAAATACGATGGAATATTTTTTGTTGATAAATTACTTTTCATTTTTTATTTAACTGTGACATTATAATAAATTTATCATAATTAAATACAGCTGTCAATATCATTGTTTTAATTTATCAATATAGTTCTCTTAATTTTAATGAATAATAAATCATTGCAGATCTAAAGAAAATTTCTTAATAAACTATTAAAGGCATAATTGTTCAAATAATGCACAGGTTTATTCTATAGACCAGTTATACTTTTCAATTTTATGATATTTTTAAGAGGCAACACATTTTATTCACTAAAAACTCTCTTGACAAAAACTATTGATGACATTAAAAATATTAAAAAAATTATGCTAATCAGTAAAGATATATTTACAATTATCTCCCTCTATCAATGTTTTGCAATAATTGGATTGATACTTGGAACAGCATTACTCATGTTTAAAACGAGCTTTTTCAAATTACAAGAAAAGAAAAAAAGAATTCTTCTTAATATAATGTATTGGATTATTATTGAAATAATCATATATCTCAGCATTTCACTATCATCATCAATTCAACCATTGTTTTTATTCTTTATATCAATTTTAATGCAATGGTACTTCTTAAGATTTAATAGCCACTATATTTCCTATCACAAATCTTCACCACTTGTAATTTTGATGAAATTTACTTCTAAATTTGAAAATAATAAATTAAAAATAAAGAATTGTATTGCTCCCCTAAGGAATGAAAAAGGATTAAAAAGATTGTTAAGCAATGTATTCATTTATTTACCTACAATGGTCATTATGATAATTGTACTTGGTTATACAGGATTATTCAGAGCTTTAGGCTTTATAGCTATTCCATTATTTAGTTCAGTTATTCCAATTGTAATTCTTCCTGTTGAAGTCCTTCCGATTCCTGAATTTACCTATGGCTTTCTTTTTTTGGCATTTATGATATATGTTCCTTTTGGTTTTTTTATGATAACCTCAGAAGACAAAAAAGGAATCTTTAAAGTAAAAAAGAGTTATCCTGAAAAGATTCATTTTTTCTTGATTGCCTATGCTATTTCTCTTTCATATTTATTAGATCTTTTTTTGATACAATTATTCACATCAGGTTCAAATAATACACAGTATCTAATCTCCATAAATAGCCTATTAACATTCAACCTTTCAAGGTTAATCAAATATCCAATAATATATATTATTTATTTTGGAGGAATTGACTTCTTAATGGATAGAATCTATTTAAATAATAAATAATATAGGAAAAACTCAACATGTTTCTCAAATCTTATGTTATAAAAAGTCCTCAATAATCTTTATTCTTTTTCAATTCAAATTTATACTACATATTTTAAAATATGTTATACCCTTTTATAATTTGGTAGCTCATAAGTCATAAAATATATATATTACAATAAAATTTAATTAGACAAAGGAAATAAATATGAAATTTAAACGAAGAATTCAATCAGCATTATTAATAATCTTAATGCTTCCTGTATTTTTATATGGAATTAATTCATACAAAACACTTGAAGGAACATGGAAGCTTAACAAGAAAGCATCATCTAATTATGAAGCATTACTTAAATTTCAGGGCCGATCATATTTTGAACGAAAAACATTGGCTTCACTATCAATTACACAGGTAATCAAGGTTTCTTCAGGGAAAGTAAATATTAAAGCCATTACATCCATTAAAACTATGAGCTTTACATTCCATGTTGACAATAAAGTCCACAAGATTAAAAACATAAAAGGCAAATATATTTCAATAAAATGCAGACCATCAAAGAACGGTCTATTTATCATCTCAAAAAATTCAAGGGGGATGGTAACTGTAACAAGACGATATGTTTCTGGCAATCGTATGATCAATCGCATTACCATGACATCTCCAGAGGGTACAAGTGTCTCTGCAACAAGAGTCTTTAACAGAGTGAGATAACTATAATATATTATACATTGATTATAGAGCCATGAAAAAAAACATCTCACATCAATAAAACTATTGTTATATTGCAAATACTACTTGACAATGTATTTGCAATATGCAACAATACTCCTATACTATGTGGAGAAACAACATGGCAAAACGCCCCAGGTGGACATTAGATCTATTAAAAAAACTCTGGCCCCTTGCTGACATAGGAGCCAAGCTTATACATACACCTATTATCGGAAAAATATTGTCAGCCATAGCTCTCCCTTTCTTTTCTAAAAATAATTTTAATATAACCTATATTCCTATAAACAAGAATATTGATGGAGCAGAAAGCACAATATTGCCTTCTTCCATACTTGAATCACTTATAAAACAATCAAGTAATCGGGTTATAATAAAACGATGTCATTGCAGAGATGCAAAACAGTGTAAAGAATTTCCAATAAGTGATTCATGCCTTCTTCTTGGTGCTGATACCAAAGACATTGATCCACGTGTTGCAAATCATGTTTCAGTTGATGAGGCATTAAAACATGCTAACAAACAAGTAGAGTTGGGACTCCTCCCAATGACTGGCCGTGTACGAATGGATGATTTCTTTTATGGTGTTCCAAATGGAGGAAAGATGCTATCCATCTGTTTTTGTTGTACCTGTTGTTGTTCAGTACTTGGACTTATAAAAAATCTTCCCCATGAAGCAGTATCATCAATAGTTCCTTTAAGGGGAATTAAAGTAGAAATAGATCACAATATTTGCAAAAAATGCGAAACATGTATAAGCCATTGTTTTATAGATGCTCGTTCATTTGATAATAGCAAGATTATTATTAATCAAGACCTCTGCAAAGGATGCGGCAGATGTGCTGAAGTTTGCCCTGAAAAAGCAGTTACCATATCTATTGAAAACACTTCTTCTGCTATTGATGAGCTAATGGATAGAATAAAAAAGCGAATTAACATTACATAGTTTTTAATAAATATATAAACTTTCTGAAGGTAATTAAAAGATGAAAAATCTCAATGATAAAGTTGTTCTCATTACTGGCGCAGCTGGAGGTATTGGTAAAGCTACTGCTCTTGAATTTGCACAACAGGGTTGCCACCTTGTTCTTTGTGATATTTTAGAAAGTGAACTCAATAACACAGCACAGGAAATCGAAAAGCTAGGAGTCAATGTTCTTGCTGTAACCATTGATGTTTCAAAGGAAAATGAAGTAGCTTCTCTATATAAAAAAGCTACAGATAAGTTTAATAAAATTGATATAATTATGTGTAATGCTGGTATTGGATGGACAGGACCAACTCATCTTATGGAACAGTCTGATTGGGACAAAGTCTTTGATATAAACTTTTTTGGTGTTATTCATTTTATACGCCATTTTACTCCATCAATGATCGAAAGGAGAGAGGGTCATGTAATTATCATATCATCAATCTTTGGTATCACTGGCATTCCCTTTGGAACTCTTTATGCAGCTTCCAAATCAGCTCTCATTTCCATGGGAGAATGTTTACGCTCAGAATTTGATAGATATAATATTGGAGTCACAACAATTTGCCCTGGACTGATTGAAACAGGTCTCATTAAAAATACTCATTTCAAAAAAGTTGATGAAGGAGCAAGAAACCTTGCCACAAAGGTAAATCCAATGTCAGCAGACAAATGTGCTCAAAAGATAGTTAGGGCTGTAAAGAGAAACAAAGGGGTTGTAATTATAACTACTTTGGCTAAAACTCTCATGCTTTCAAAAAGATTATCACAAAGACTCTTTGAATTTATTTCCTTAAAAATAGCCCGATCAACTCAGCTATACATAAATGATAACTCTTAATCGCCTCACAACTTTCGCAACTTTGATTTCACTTATTGTTGATCATAATATTCAAGAGATGCTAAGACTTCAAGAGCCTTATTTTAAACTAAGTGGTTCAAATACTCTAAGAGGTTCCTCTTTTCCTTTAACAGAAACTTCAAATCTCTTGCCCAACACAAGTCTATCTTTTACCTGCTCATACACATCCTTAGATATTAAAACACTTGTTCCTGACCTCTTGTTTACTGATTCAATTCTAGATGCTGTATTTACGGTATCACCAATTGCGGTAAATTCTACTTTTTTATAAAATCCTAAATTTCCAATTACAACCTTGCCAAAATGTATACCAATTCCAATACTGAAGGTATGATCAAAGTGGTCTTTCAAATACTCATTGAATTCCTTAAGAGATTCGACCATTTCTAGAGCAGCTTTCACCGCTAGATAAGAAGCGTCATCCTCTTTGCCCTTTTCAAGTCCAAAGATAGCCATTATACCATCTCCCATGTATTTATCAATAAAACCTCCATTACTATCAATTTTTGCACCAACAGTATTGAAATAGCGATTTAATATATGAACCAAATCATATGGAAGACTATTTTCAGAGAAAGATGTAAAAGCTCTTATATCAGAGAAGAGAATGGCTACTTCTACTTCTCTACCAACCTCACCTATAGATGTTCTTCCTTGATTAACAGCTTCTTCAATATCTGAATCATCAAGAACAACTCTTCTCAATTTAATATCTCCATTCCCTGATGTTTGACAGGCTAGCCTTACCTCATTGGTAAAGCCTTTGAGATCTGCCATTTTTTGCTCAACCTCATTTCTTGGAATAAGATTTTCAATTCCCTCAGTAATAAGAACTCTACAGGTTGAACATTTTCCATTTCCTCCACAGGCATGTATATGTGGTATATCAGCTTCAAGGGATGATTCTAGAATTGTTTTAAATGAATCTGTTTTCACTGAATGGTCACCATCATGAGTAATGAAATCAAGATTAATCTCTATGGCATCTCTTTCATAAGCAGCTTCATCATGAATTTTTGATTCAATAATTGATGGTTCATGAGATATAAACCTTTCCAAATATGGATCTTTATGAGGATCCAGTGAATCAGGATCCTTAGGAGAAATACCATGTATGCAAAAATAACCAACATTGGGTCCACATTGGTCAATAAGGGGACATTCAAAACATTCACATCCTTTCTCTGTTACTTCAACAGTACTTTTACCAGCTACACAAAAAAATCCACCACCTTGAAAATCATTGGATGGACATTTTCCGCAATAGTCCGCACATATTAAAAGATTTTCAATATTTGCTTTTATATTTGAATGTTCTTTTGCAAAACTCATTCTATCTTTTGGTAAAGGTGCAGGTATTCTTTTTCTTAAAAAAGGAGGAATTAGCTTAAATATAAAGATCATTATTTTAATTCTTATCATTTAGGCCTCATATTAATTTCTAGTTATTGCAAAATCAAAAGACAAAAAATACTCATTAATTATAACATAGTATAATTTTATAATCAAACAATAATCTTGGTAAATAATATGAAATAAAATATTCTTGTTCTCCTATAAGCTATTCATTTTTTTTCACATAACATACAACTTTTATTTTGACATATAAAATACAATCATATAAAATCTAATAATATATTTTCTGGAGGTATTGACATGACTGAAGAAAGCAAATGTCCTGTAACTGGAGCAACAAATAAAATGACAACTGGCAAAGGTACATCCAACAAAGACTGGTGGCCTAACCAGCTTAATCTCAAAATACTTCACCTGCACTCTTCTAAGGTTAATCCTATGGAAGATGATTTCAACTATGCTAAAGAATTTAAAAAACTCAATCTTAAAGCTATAAAAGAAGATCTCTATAACCTCATGACTGATTCCCAAGATTGGTGGCCTGCTGATTACGGCCACTATGGAGGTCTCTTTATACGAATGACATGGCACAGTGCTGGCACATACCGTATTGGTGATGGCCGTGGTGGTGCAAACTCTGGCAGTCAACGATTAGCTCCACTTAACAGCTGGCCTGATAATGGCAACCTTGATAAGGCAAGACGTCTTTTATGGCCCATAAAACAGAAATATGGAAATAAAATTTCCTGGGCTGACCTCATGATACTGGCTGGCAACTGTGCTCTAGAGTCTATGGGATTCAAATCCTTTGGTTTCGCAGGTGGACGGATAGATGTGTGGGAGCCTGAAGAAGACATCTACTGGGGAAGTGAAGATACATGGTTCGGTGATGACAAATACCATGACAAACGCTATAAGGGTGACCATGAACTGGAAAATCCCCTGTCAGCAGTACAAATGGGTCTTATTTATGTGAATCCAGAAGGCCCCATGGGAAATCCTGATCCTGTAGCCTCTGGCAAGGATGTAAGAGAAACCTTTGGACGCATGGCCATGAATGATGAGGAAACTGTAGCATTGGTTGCTGGAGGACATACCTTTGGCAAAGCACACGGTGCTGGAGATGCCTCCCTAGTGGGTCCTGAACCTGAAGGTGCTCCGATTGAAGAACAGGGTCTAGGCTGGATGAGTACCTATGGCAGTGGCAAAGGAGCTGATGCCATAACCAGTGGATTTGAAGGTGCATGGAAACCAAATCCCACTACATGGGACATGGGCTATTTTCAGGTGCTTTTTAAATATGAATGGGAACTTGTTAAGAGCCCTGCTGGGGCACAACAATGGCTTGCTAAGGATGTAGATGAAGAGGATATGGTGGTTGACGCCTTTGATTCATCAAAGAAACACAGGCCCATGATGACTACAGCTGATCTCTCACTGAAGTTCGATCCTATTTATGAACCCATAGCACGAAGATTCCATGAAAATCCCCAAGAATTTGCAGATGCTTTTGGACGAGCCTGGTTTAAATTGACTCATCGTGACATGGGCCCTCGCTCTCGTTATTTAGGATCAGAAATTCCACAAGAAGTATTAATATGGCAGGATCCGGTGCCAGAAGTGGACCACAAACTTGTTGATGAGAAGGATATCAAAATCTTAAAGAAAAAGATCCTTTCTTCAGGATTATCCATATCTCAACTGGTATCAACAGCATGGGCTTCTGCTTCTACCTTTAGAGGATCTGACATGAGAGGAGGAGCCAATGGAGCACGAATTCGACTTGAACCTCAAAGAAGCTGGGAGGCAAATGAACCAGATAAATTGAAAACAGTTCTTCAAAAACTGGAAGATATACAAAATGACTTTAACAGTGCACAAAAGGGAAAGAAAAAGATCTCCCTTGCTGACTTCATCGTTTTAGGAGGATGTGCAGCAATTGAAGAAGCAGCAAAGATAGGAGGAAACAGTGTATCAGTACCCTTCTCTCCAGGTAGAACAGATGCAACACAGGAGCAAACAGATGTTCAATCCTTTTCAGTACTGGAGCCCTGTGCTGATGGATTCCGTAATTATCAAAAAACAGCCTATGCTGTAACTGCAGAAGAGCTCCTTGTGGATCAGGCACAGCTACTGGGCCTCACTGCCCCAGAGATGACAGTTCTCATTGGAGGTATGAGAGTTTTGGGCACAAACCATGGACAAACAAAACATGGTATCTTTACTGAAAAACCTGAAACACTGACCAATGACTTCTTCATAAATCTTCTGGAGATGAAGACGCAATGGAAAGCAACCTCTGAGGATAAGGATCTATTTGAAGGTCAAGATCGCACCAGTGGAAAAGTAAAATGGACAGGCACACGGGTTGATCTTATCTTTGGATCCAATTCTCAACTAAGGGCCATTGCTGAGGTTTATGGATGTGAAGATTCACTGGAAAAGTTTATCAATGACTTTGTTGCAGCCTGGAATAAGGTAATGAATGCTGATCGATTTGATTTAGTATAATTACAAGGATTTATCTTTTATAGCAGGCTTTTCTCCAATGAAAAGCCTGCTGCTTTAATGGACTAGTGCTGTTCCTTAAATCACAATTTCAACCTATCTTAAAGAGAGGTTTAATATCATATATTTTCTCATTGTCCCCAATGATGTAGAGCTCATCATTTGCCTTTATTTCAAATTCTCCATTGGGATTAGATATTATTTCATCATTTCTTTTGACTCCAAGAATAGTAACCTCATATTTTTTTCTAAACTCAATTTCTGATATTAATTTATTCTCCACATAGGAATCTTTCTCAATTTTAAATGTTCTCACTTTAAAATCAGGTATAAGTTTCGTTAAACTTTCCATAGGTGTTGCATCCAAGGAAAAATTTCGAAACATTTTATAACCTTCTGATCGTATGGATGCTATAAGTTTTTCAATATCATTTTCTGGTACAAGATACTGTGCTAAGGTTCGGGCAAATAACTCAATTGATGTTTCATATTCCTCAGGAATCACCTCATGTGCACCAATTTTATATAGTGATTCAACCTCCTGTATGAAACGTGTGCGTACAATGATATAAAGTTCAGGATTTATTCTTCGTGCCAACTCAATTATTCTTCCTGTATAGGATGGATCGTGAATTGCAATAACCATAACCTTGGCCTCATGAATTCCCCCATGTTCAAGAACAGGCCTGTAAGATGCATCTCCATAAATAATAGATTCACCCTGAGCCTGCTCAATTCTAACCGTTTCCGGATTCATTTCAATGATGACACTGGGAATCCCCACCATTTTTGCAGCTTTCACCACATTGCGTCCATTGATGCCGTAACCCACAACTATGAGATGATCCTTTTTCGATTGCACATCAATTTTCTTTTGTGGATATATACCTGATTTAAGCTTTTTTGGAAAAGGAAGCTTCATTACAATATCTGCAATCCTTGAAGAAATCATTATTGAGAATGGCGTTAAGATCATTGTCATAACTGCTACAGATAAAAAAATCTGGTAATGGTCATTAGAGAGAAGTTCATTTTTAATACCAATCTTTGAGAGAATAAAAGAAAACTCACCTACCTGCAAAAGAGCAGCAGAGGCCAAAACTGCAGTCCGTAAAGGAGCTCCCAAAAATAGACTGGCAATGAGGATAACAAATGATTTTAAAAAGATAACACCAAAGAATATGACAGTTACTGTTACATAGTTATTAAGTATGAAATGATAATCCATGAGCATACCAATGGAAACAAAAAAGAAACTTGTAAATAGATCTCTAAAGGGTAAAATATCTCCAATAACCTGATGACTGTATTCTGATTCAGATATTATGAGTCCTGCAAGAAAGGCTCCTAAAGCTAAAGACATACCTGCAGCATGGGTGAACCAAGCAATAGTGAGACATATCATTGCAATGCTAATAATGAAGAGTTCCTTGTTTCGAGTCTTTGCAATATAATATAAAACTTTGGGAACAATAAATTTAGTACAAATGAGAAGAAAGACAGCTATAGCAGAGATTTTTCCAATGACGTACAAAATTGATTCCAATGATTTTTCTGCTGAATCAGAAAGCAATGGAACAACCAGTATCATAAGAACAATTATTAAATCCTGAAAAATCAAAATTGCAAGGGCAATTCTTCCATGGGGACTAACCAATTCAGAGCGTTCCTGTAAAAGCTTTAAAACAATGGCAGTACTGCTTAGGGCTACCAAAAATCCAATGAAAACAGATTTTGCTATGGATATTCCTAGAAGATGAGCGAAGAAAGAAACAAGTATTATTGTTCCAATAACCTGTATTGAACCTCCAATAATAATTGACTTTCTTATTCTAAGAAGATTTTTAAATGAAAATTCAATTCCAATAACAAAGAGCAAGAGAATAACACCAATCTCAGCTAAAAGCTCAACCTCATTTTGAGAACTTATAAGCTTTAAACCATGGGGTCCAGCAAAGACTCCTGTTAAAAGAAATCCGATGACTGATGGCACCTTGATCTTTTGAAACACAAAGACAACAATAATTGACAGTGCAAAAATTATTATGATATCTTTAAGAAGATTGAATTCCATTTTATTATTGTCCTAATCTTTTTTAAATGATTCTTAAGATAAAAGTATACATTGTTTTAGTCATATAGTCAATATCCAATTTTAATCAATATAGTGAAAAATTAAGAGACACATTGAAATCTATTCTTTTGGTAAAACATAGTATTAATAGGTATATGTATTATATTGATTAATTCTAAAACTATTACTGCTCTAATTATCTTCAATGGAAGACTATATTATTATGAAGAAACATCACATTCCTTGATTTCTCCGGTCTTTGTATCAATCAGTTCCTGGGTGCTAATTAAATGAGTATGAGGGTTATAGTTCAGACTGTTACCACATCGCATCAGTTTTCTGACCTAATCTTTCTTTTCTTCAGACAAAGGGCCATATATTTTCTGAACATATGTACAAACTAATAATACGCTCAGAAGAAGTGTTTTGTAAAAAATTTTGCTTTGCTTAAAAATTAATTTTTACTGGGGGATGGCAAAAAGCGTCCTGTTCTTTACCAAAATTTCTGTATCAGGATTACCGCCTTCACAAAACCGAGCATTTAAGCTCCAGTTGCCTCCACTCTGTTCCAGTAATTCTCAGTCTTGCTCCACGTTGAAATTTAAACTTTCGACTTTAAACTTTTAACTATTTCAAATCTGATTCAAAATATGTTCAATAAAATCCTTTGCAAGAGAAGTCTTCAGAGCAATAGCCTCCACATCATCGCCAGCCATATATAATCTTTCCACCGTTGCATTCATAGTTTCACCCACCTCAACAATATGCTTGTCAAGATCAAAGAAACGAATGACCCTTTGCTGCCAGGGCTGCACCTGAATCTCATGAATAAACTCTACTCCAGCAGCCTTTATTTTTTCATAGGATTCTTCTATGTTATCAGATTCAAAATAAAATTCTCCATCATTTCGAAAAGACTCACTTTTATGAATACAATCCATCCCAGGGAGACATTCATAATGTTCTCTCAGATGTAAGGCAAAACCCCCTTCAAAAAAAACATTTTCTCCGAAATCATCTCTTACCTTCTGACCGAGTACATCTTCATAGAATTTCCTTGATGCATAAATGTCATGTACAAGAATAAGGGGGCAAACAAATCGTATCATGAAATTCTCCTTCTCAAATTAACTTATTATTCTATACTGCACAAATAAAAATAAGTCAATGGATTATTAAAAACCATTTGCTAATTTTCATCATATTAAAACATGATGCTTTTATAATGAAAAAATTATCAGCACAATTCATATCATACAGTGCATTAGTTTGTGCCATGATTATCTGGAGTAGTTCATTTATCGGACTAAAGATTGCCTTTAAGGGCTATAATCCCATGATGGTAATATTCGGCAGGATGTTCTCAGCCTCTATAATCTTCCTTATCTTCTTTAGGTTTTTAAAGAAAAACAAGATACAAAAAAATGATATAAAATATATGGTACTCATGGCTCTCTTTGAACCATGTCTCTATTTTATTTTCGAAGCAAAGGCTCTTCAATATACGAGTGCTGCTCAGGCTGGCTTCATCACATCACTTTTTCCCATGACCGTTGGCATTGGTGCTGCTTTATTTCTCAAAGAGAATGTTTCCTATAAAACAATAATAGGTTTTCTCATTGCCGCTGCTGGTGCAGCATGGCTCAGTTTTGCCAGTGATGTAACTATATCAGCACCAAACCCAATCTTAGGAAATTCTCTTGAATTTCTTGCTATGGTAACTGGAACAGGATATGTATTAATTTTAAAAAAACTCAGTGAAAGATATAGTCCCTTTTTTTTAACAGCGGTTCAGGCTTTTGTTGGAAGCATCTTTTTCTTGCCATTGATGCTTCTTTACACGGATATCTCAACATTGACATTTCAACCAATACCTTTTTTTGCAACACTGTACCTTGGAGTGGGAGTCACTCTGGGAGGGTATGGTCTTTATAATTTTGCTGTGAGCAGAATGCCGGCAAACAAGGCCACAGCCTTTGTAAATCTCATTCCAATATTTGCCTTAATTATGGCATGGTTCATTCTTGGTGAAAGGCTTAACTTCTGGCAATTCATAGCATGTTCAATCATTATCGCAGGAGTTCTCATTAGTCAAAAAGGTCAAAAATCTTGACATGGATTACTCAATTTAAAAAATACAAATATTATTAAACATTCAGATTGGTATAATGAGAAATAGATTACAAAAGCAGATAGAATTTATTGTAGAGATTGATAAACTAAAATCAATTTTCAGAAGATCCTATATAACAGATTCCTCCCGCAGAGAAAATGATGCAGAACACTCATGGCATATAGCCCTTATGACAATATTATTATCAGAGTATTCAAACAATAAAAATATTGATGTCATCAAGGTTATGAAGATGCTACTCATCCATGATATTGTTGAAATCGATGCAGGAGATGTAATTGTCTATGATGAAAGCAAGAGACAGTTACAGGAAGAAAAAGAAAAGAAGGCTGCACAAAGACTTTTCTCATTATTGCCCGCTGATCAAAAGGATGAGATATATTCTTTATGGATTGAATTTGAAAAAAGAAAAACCGATGAATCAAAATTTGCCAGAGCCCTTGACAGACTCCAACCAATTTTATTAAATTATCATACTGAGGGAAAAGCATGGAGAGAAGCCAAGGTTACAAAAGAAGATGTTTTAAGAGTAAACAGCATTGTGGCAGATGGTTCAGAAGAATTATGGAACTATATAGAGGGACTTATTGAAGATGCTTTTAAGAAAGATTATATCCAATAGTCTCGTCATAATAAAATCTTTCATACTATAGACAGAGAATCACCTTATGATATCTTCAATCCACTGAATCTCCCCATCTTCTAAAGCTATTAAATCAAAACGATGAGTATAGTCCTTTGAATTATATTGAGGATGTTTGGTTAAAAAAAACTGAGCAACCTTTGTAAGTTTTTTCTTCTTTGAGGATGTTATTGAATAGAGAGCTCCACCAAACTGTCTACTGCGTCGATTCTTTACTTCAGCAAAAACAACTAAAAAATCTTTTTGAGCAATGATATCTATTTCACCAAGCTTCCCATAGCGAAAATTTCTTTCAATTATCTCAAAGCCCTGAGAAGATAAAAAATCAACCGCTTTATCTTCTCCAAAATCTCCAAGATCTTTTAGATTTTTCATATATGATTTTACAGATGATCGTAGATATCTAAACCTGCATCATTTTCATCTAGTGCTTTTGTAATGTAAAAGGATGTTTCCTGTAAGAGATTCAGCAGTTTTGTTTCCTCAACCTTGTTACCATTTGTATCAATTATAATTTTAAGAACAGGGCGCAATGGCTTTTCTGATACTGACCCGATAACTATCCCAATAGTGCCGTCATTTATTTCAACAAGTGACCCAATAGGATATACTGACATTTGAGATAAAAAAACCCTTAAAATTACCGGGTCAAACTTGCTTACACCACTTGATAAAAGATTTTTCATTGCATGATAGAAGAAGACCCTTTTTTTATAACTGCGATTAGAAACCTGTGCCTCATAACTGTCAGCAATAGCTGCTATTCGTGCAAACTCACTGATCCCATCTCCACGTAAACCTCTGGGATATCCCTTACCATCAAAAAATTCATGATGCTGAAGGCTTACTACTGCAATCTCTTCAGTAACATCTCCCAATTGACGTAAAGATTTATATCCATGAATAGGGTGAGTCTTAATCTGATTATATTCCTGTTCAGTGAGATTTGATTGCTTATGAGTAATATATACAGGAACTTTAAGCATTCCGGAGTTTATGAGCATTGTGCCAACACCCATATTTATCAGCTGCTCAACACTATACTTCAAAGAAATTCCGATTGAAACAGCATAGAAGGTAACATTTACAGCATGTGCAACAAGATAATCCTTCTCTTCACGAAGACCGTAAAGAAAGAGAAACACACTGGGATTTGCCCTCACAATAGAAACGATATCAGCAACTGCTTTTCTAATACCGTCTATGATAAATGTTTCATCCTTTCTAATGGCATTATAAACAATATTAACCTCTTTATGAGCATTATTAGTCACCTCAATAAGAGATCTTCTCTTTTTTAGTAAATCTGTATAGTTTTCAACAATATCTTTTTCTTTAACAATCTCTTCATTTTTCTGTTCTGGAATTTCATCAACAAGTGGAGAACCCGCTGTTTCAACCTCAATAACACCCCAGGTCATGAGTCTCTTTATATCATTTGATGTAAGAGGAACACGTGCATCTACAAGTTTGGTTGATTCATCAATAAAGACATCCCGATCAAAGACCATACCAGGTTTTAGGTTTTCTACTAATATTTTATTCATATTACTCATCGATTTTTTTCCAAATCTATCCTATTCTTTATCTCTTTGTTTGTCCGGTAACAATAAGCCAGAACCTCTGCAACAGCTCTATATAAATCTTCAGGTATTTCTTCACCAATTTCAAGTGACTGAAGAAGAGATGCAAGATCTTCATCTTCATAGATCATAATACCATTTTCTTTGGCTAAGACAATCAATTTTTCAAAAAGATCCCCTTTTGCCTTTGCAACCAGTTTTGGAACATTGCCATCATATTTTAATGCAGCACCAAACTTTTCCATTAGATAGTCACATCAATTGTACTTTTTATTGAGCTATTCTGTGCAAATTTCAACAACTCTCCAGTCATCATTTCTCTATCAATAAATGAAACAGAAAAAACTAATTCTGCTTCATTGAGTTCATTTTCAAGAAAAGTTAAATTTTCTTCAAGAGTCTCTATGGTACTTGTTGATCCGATTATGGTTAGCTCAATTGCTGACTTTTTTTTGCCGATTACTTCAATCCTACCTAGGTGAGAAAGAGTAATTGATATTACACAGCATTCATTATTTTTTAATATTTGAGCTTTTACTGGCTCATCATCTAACCAAATTGGAACTTCATGAAAAAAAGAATTAGAATCATAATATTCTCTTAGAATATCAAGCAATTTTATTATAAAATCCTCTTTTTCGTCCTTGTCTATAGTATCGGCAAATTCAATAAAAGTGTTAATATCAGCTGAAATATTGCTTTTGATACTATCTTTTTTATTTTTTTTTAGAATATTTTGCAAAATAAAAAGGATCGGATCAAAGCTGAGTAACTGACTTATATTTTTCATGGTCATGGCACCGGATGAAAAAAAAGGCTGAAGTAATTTATAGAGGGATGGCAGTTCTTTCAAGGATGATAGTTCCCTTAAAACCAAACGATTGAGGTCAATAAGATCCTTATTTCCTCCAAGAAGCAGCTTTCTTAGAAGAGCACTTTCTTTTTCTGAAAGGATTCCAGACAAAATAAAGTCTTTTATGGGACTATTTTCAAGATTTCCTGATTCAGATGTAATGAGATTAAAAATATAACTCCCTTTTTCCTTCATCTGAAGCTTTAACTGTAGATAATCGTTTTCAGGAACACCATTGCGAAATTCTGCAACTATTCGCTGTCCCTTCATATCAATAACCGCACGGTTTTTTCCTGGCCTCGAAATTACCCGTGCATAGAGAGTTGCTCCTTCTTTTATTTGTGACAGCTTATCTAAAACTGCCTGACGAGGAACAATGGTTAATGTATTATTTTGAATAACCTTCATGATCAAATAATCTATTATCAAGACCCTTTTCTGATAAAACCATAGATTTTACCGGTTCATAGCTCTTTCTATGTATATCACAATAACCCTTTTCTGCAATAGCTTTTCTGTGAATTGCAGTACCGTAACCCTTATGTTTTTGAAAACCATAGACAGGATATGTTTCATCAATTTTTTCCATATACTGATCTCGAATCACCTTTGCAACAATAGATGCAGCAGCAATACTGATAGATGAAGAATCACCTTTTTTAATTGATAGATATTGCACCGGCAGATTGAATTTAAAATTTCCATCCATTAGTAAAATATCAGGTTTAATATCTGCCTGGTCGTAGAGCTCAACAATGGCCAGTTCTGTTGCCCGATTTATATTAATTTTATCAATTATTTCATGAGAGATAAAGACGTGATTATGGGAGGATGACTTCTCTTCAATATATTCTAAGGCTGCGATTCTCCCCTTTAGAGAGAGCTTCTTAGAATCATTTATAAGATTCTTTTCATCAAAGGGTTGAGTAATGAAATCTACAGAAAAAATAACCATAGCAACGGAAAGAGGTCCCGCAAGAGACCCCCTGCCAGCCTCATCAATTCCACCGATTATGAGATGTCCTTTCTTTATGAGATCTTTTTCAAGATCAAAGGATGGAAAAATAGAAAGAGCAGACTTATTATTGTCTGCTCCTCTTTTATCAAAAAGTGATTTCATGATTTCATGATATCAATGATTTTTTTTTAGCTTTCAGTTGTCTCAGTCTGAACATCCTGAGTTGCTTCTGCTTCAACAGCCTTTGGAGCTTCAGTTTTTTCTTCAGCAACAACCTTAGCTTTTTTAGCAGTTTTCTTAGCAGCATCTTTCTGAACAGAAGCCATTGTTCTTTCTTTGAGCTTCGCTGATTTTCCTCTTCTTTCTCTCAAGAAATAAAGTTTTGCTCTTCTCTTCTTGCCCTTTCTTACAACATCAATCTTAGCAATTTTAGTTGAATAAAGAGGAAAAATTCTCTCAACACCAACATCAAAGGAGATTTTTCTAACAGTAAAGGTTTTGCTGATTCCCTTATTATCGATAGCAATAACAATACCTTCATAGATCTGTACTCTTTCTCTATCTCCCTCAATAATTCTATAGTGAACCTTAACTGTATCACCAACTTCAAAATTTATATCCCGCTGAAGGGGCATAATGTCTTTTTGGACTTCCTGCATAATATCCATTACTAATCTCCTAGAATTTTACTCAGTATAAACTTTTTATATAGATCAGGTCTCTGTTTTCTTGTTTTAAAGAGCCTTTCCTTATATCGCCAATCTTCAATCTTCTTATGGTGCCCTGACAAGAGAACATCCGGAACGGAATAATCTCTAAATGACTCAGGCCTTGTATATTGAGGATATTCCAATAAATGATCCTCAAAGCTTTCTTCTTCAAGAGAAGAACTATTAGACATAAATCCCGGTATATATCTGGCTGCAGCATCAACTATTACTAAGGCTGCAAATTCTCCACCTGATAAAACATAGTCACCAATTGAAACCTCATCATCAACCCAGGCCTCTACAACCCGATGATCGACTCCTTCATAATGACCGCAAATAATGATAACTTCCTCTTCTTTAGAAAGCTCCTTAACAAAATCCTGATCAAGAGGCCTTCCACCAGGGGAAGTTAATAACACACGGGACTTTTTACTATGATGTTTATCCATTGCATGAAAAACCGGTTCAGGCTTAATTACCATTCCTGAACCGCCACCATAGGGATAATCATCACATCTTCGTAATCTATCTTCTGAGAAATCTCTCAGATCTATAATATCAATATTAAGTATTTCACTATCACAGGCCTTTCCCAAAAGCCCTGTTGAAAAGGGCGATGAGAAAAATTCAGGAAACAGTGTTATAACCTTAAAATTCAAGTAAACCCTCAACAGGATTTATCGTTATAATCTGTTCACTCACTCTGCCAGTATCTACCATAGACTCGACAAAGGGTATGAGATGTCTTTTTCCTGTGATATCTTCAACAACAAGAATTTCACCAGCTCCAGCCTCCATTATTTCAATAACAGTGCCAAAACTTTCATTGTTATAATAAACAGTACATTCATATAATTCATGATAAAAAAATGTATCATCATCCAGTGCATCACGCATTTCATCTGCATCGGATTTATCAATAAAAATCTCAATCTTTTTTAAAAGGTCTGATGCATTTCTATCATCAACACCCTTTAAGTTTAAAAGACCAAATTTACCTTTTGAAACCTGAAATTCTTCAATTTCATAGGGCTTATATGAACCCTTTATGTTTAAGTAAACGGTACTACCCACTGTAAAGCGATCAAGGATATCTGAAACAATAAATATCTTTAATCGCCCCTTCAGAGAATGAGAACCTGTTATAACGGCTATACGTAAAAAATCTTTATTCAAAATTAATCTAGTATTTCAAGAACAACTCGTTTACCTGTCTTGGTAGCAGATGCATTAATAATCGTTCTAATTGCCCGAGCTATTCGACCATGCTTTCCAATCACTTTTCCGATGTCTTCTTTTGTAACCTTTAATTCAAGAATTGTAGACTTTTCGCCTTCAATTTCATTGATCTCAACCTGATCAGGATGATCTACGAGAGATTTGACCATATAAGTAACGAGTTCCTTATAGTTCATCTCCACCTTCCTTAGGATTTCTGAGCGCCTTTAAACTTTTGCCAGATTCCTTCTTTTTTCAATAGATCCAATGTTGTTTCAGTTGGTTGAGCTCCTACATTAAGCCATTTAATGATCTTTTCTTCATCAACATCAAACTGCTGGCCTTCTACTATGGGCTGATATCTTCCTAGCCACTCTATAACACCACCATCTCTCTTTTTTCGAGAATCAACAGCAACAACTCTGTAAAATGGTTTCTTCTTCGTTCCGAACCGCTGTAAGCGAATTTTAACCGACACGTCTGTACCTCCAGATATTATTAGGGAGTTTATTCTTTTGAGAGGGCTATATTTGTCAACATTAATTGGTTTATATGTAAATATTAATCTAATTAATGTAGAAAACTGCATTTTTCACTAGAGAACCAACCTATTTTTACATAAAATTATAAATTCATATCATGGTTATATCGATTGAATTCTTCTTTAATTTTAGTTTATTTAACAGGTTTTCATCCCCCCAAATTTATAAAGAATTGACAAAAATTATCTATCAATTAATTATACATTTCTTTTATTTATTTCAATTACATGGAGAAAGATGTGGAATCTAAACGACAATTGGGTTTAGCTACTGCTGTGCTCATTATTATTGCTGACGTTATTGGAACAGGAATCTTTGTTACAACCGGTGGCATCTTAAATACAACTCAAAATGCAGGGATTGTATTACTCATGTGGGCAATTGGTGGTTTTGTTGTAATAACAGGTTCTTTATGTTATGCAGAGTTAGCATCAATCTGGCCAGATAATGGTGGCGAATATATTTACCTGAAAAATATCTATGGCAAACTGCCAGCATTTTTAACTGGTTGGTTATCACTTGCTGTTGGTTTTTCAGCATCAGTGGCAATTACTGCTCTTGCATTTGGCGATTACCTTAATAATTTTATTGGCGGTGGACTTGGTCCCTGGTCATTAAAACTCATTGGAGCTGGCCTTATATTTATATTTGGAGTATTCCATATTCTTGGCGTAAAAAAAGGAAGCATTATTCAAAACATTCTCACAATATTTAAACTCTTTATTATTTTTGCTATTATAGTAACTGGTTTTTATTTAATAGACTGGAACAGCTCCGGCAGATTAACACAGGTTTACGTAGCTAAAAAAGGTTTATCCGTATTTGATTATAGTTTAGCTCTTCTTATTATAATGTTTGCTTACTCAGGCTGGAATGGAGCCAACTACATAGCTGGTGAGATCAAAAATCCTGAAAAGAATCTCCCAAAGGCTCTCCTGATTGGTACCGTATCAATTACTGCAATTTATCTATTGCTCAATGTTATTTTTCTCATGTCAACTCCAGGACCTGAACTAATGAAAACCGGAGCTGTTGGTGCAGTTGCGATGAAGAACCTTTTAGGAGGATCTGGTAACGCATCATCCATTTTCACTATTAGCATTGCACTAATTTTATTATCTTCAGTATCTGTTCAAATGATGGTTGGCCCCCGTGTTTATCAGGCAATGGCCAAAGATAGAATTCTCTTTAAATCACTTGGCAATGAAAGCAAGAAATTCAATACACCTGTTTTCGCCATTATTGCTCAAATGTTCATAGGAATCATCTATGTTCTTCTGGGCAAAGGCAATCTCTATAAGTTGATGCAGTACATGGGCTTTGCTTTAAGTGTATTTCCACTTATGGCCATTGGCGGACTAATTTACATCAGATATAAGAGACCAGAATTAAAAGCTACATTTCGTGTTCCTTTTTTGCCAGTTATTGGTGGTTTTTATATTCTTTTAACTGTTGCAATGATGGCAGGCTCTCTGGTTAATTGGAGTAAATCATCCTTATTTGCAATTGCAGTGGTTGCAGCTGGTATTCCCATATATTATATATGGAAATATTTTACTCAAAACAATACTGAAGATGAAAATAATTAAACATAAAGAAAATACTGCAGAATTAAATTCTGTTAATTATAATCAGGAGAATAGAATGAAGAAATACTCAAGAAAACTAAATATGCTTTTATCAATGTTGCTTGTTCTTACAATAGCATCTGCAACATCCTGTGAAACAAAGAAAAATGGCAACCTCTACGGTCAGAATATTGAAAATAAACTTAACATGTCTTCAGAGGTTATTTCATATTCACAGAAAATCATGACAAAGGGGTCTCCCCAGGCAACCTACTATGATGAATTATCACGATTTCTCTCTGGAATGAGTGTTCCCAAGAGCAGCAAGCTTTACAAAAAAACTCAAACAAAATATTACAAAAAGCACATATACGCTTTAAAAAACTTCTGGGGCAAGGTTAAACGAAATACTCTTAACAAGGTTGTAGACTGGCAGAAAAAAAATGTTCCCAATATTCATAAAGAGCATGTTGCATTTTATCCATTGAGCGGAGCTGATTTCATTAACCTCAACCTTATGTATCCTGATGCTTCAAACTATCTTATGGTTGCTCTAGAAGATCCTGGATTTGTTCCCAACATCAACGACCTTAGTAATAGAAGAATGTCAGTGGGTCTTAACTTTATCCAAAGAGGTCTTACTCTCTATGGAAAGAACAATTACTTTGCTACAGTTGTTATGAAACACAGAATGACTCAAAACAGATACATCAAGGGAATCACACCGATATTCATGATTTTTATGACTCGTATGGGACACAAGATTGAAGATGTTAAACCCATAGGAATTGGAAAAGGCGGTAAACTTTATTTTCTTAATAAAAAAGGAAAAATCGGCAATTATAAAGCATCAAGCAAAGGTGTAATGATTCACTTTAAAGATAGAATTACAGGGAAAACAAAAAGACTTGTTTATATCAAGGCGTATCTAGATAAAAAGAATCTATCAAAGACAACTCGCAATGGAAAATATTTTAATGGCATTGGCAGAACAAGAACAATGATGAAATCTGCAATTTATCTTTGCCATATCAAAAAATACATCAATGTTGGCCAATGGATTATTAAGAAAACTGATGTTCTCATTCAGGATGATTCTGCAATTCCTTATAAATACATTCCTAATACCTGGGAAACAAAACTATATGGAAACTATATTCCCATGAAACTTAAAAGATGTCCATTGAGCTACCAGAAAGATCTTGCAATGGAGTACAGAAAGAGAAAACAACATCTGCCTTTCTTTTTTGGATATGGTATTCTCTGGGGAAAGAATAAATCCAATCTTCTTATTGGAATTCGAAAATAAGAAATAGTCTATAGTTAAAAGTCATAGCATAAAGATAATTGTGCTTTTGACTTTTAACTTTTAACCTTCCACTATACTTAATCCACTAATTTAATTGGTGGTGGCAATGGAATCTTTGTTTTACCTGTATTCTTTATGCTACCCAAGGGTTTAATGCTCTCACCAAAAGCATCTAATGTTTTTCCCCATTTTTTCCATCCAGGAAGAAAAATAGATATAATGAAAACCGGCTTCTTTGCATTTACAATATAGATACCCCAGTCAACCTTGAGTCCCTCAATATAGCCTGAACCCTCCAACTCATAAAGCTTCATACCATTGACCTTTGACTCTTTAATCTTGCCACTCTGAACTTTCTTCATTAACTTTCCTAGCTCTTTATCAAGTTCTTTGACAGCAGCATCAATATCTTTTGGTTCAATAACACTAAAAAACATCATAACAAGATCATCTGGAGAAGTTATCTCAAGGTCATCTTCATCAGTCTTAACCTTCCAGCCCTTTGGAACAGACATCTTAATGCCAGCATCCTTATGTTTGAATTCCTCTGACATGATATTAAATGAAAATATCAATGAGCAAACAACAGCAATAATAAATAAATATCTCTTCATAAGATCCTCCAATTTAAATGATAGTATAAGTCTATTGTATTAAACTGCAATAAAAAGATATGGAATTTGGAAATTAATGTGATATAATTAAAAATAAAAAGGAGGATGCCATTATGAAAAAAAGTTTAATCTTATTAATTATAATTCTAACAGGAGGATGTGCTAATGTGAAGAATATCAAAACAGTTAAAGATGTTGATATTAAAAAATATGCCGGAACCTGGTATGAGATTGCTCGAATGGATCATTCATTTGAAAGAAACCTGGTGGGAGTAACTGCTACATATACTCTAAAAAAAGATGGATCAATTATGGTAGAAAATCGCGGCTTTAAAGGCTCATTAACAGGTTCATTGAGTAAAATAACCGGCAGGGCAAAGATTCCTGACAAAAAGGAACCTGGCAAGATTAAGGTATACTTTTTTCTCTTCTTTGGCGCAGATTATCTAATACTTGATCTGGATACCGATAACTATACCTATGCTCTGGTTGGCAGCTCTTCAAAGAATGTTTTATGGATATTGAGTCGCACTCCTCAAATGGATGAAAAGATTTACAAAAAGCTCTTAAATGAGGCTAAATCTCGTGGTTATGATATCTCCAAGCTTCAAAAAGTACCCCAGAAGATAAAATAGTAATCAAAATATGAGATTCCGATAGTTATCGGTATCCCATATTAGAGCACTTTGAATGTAATACTGATAATAGCTATGAGGGTCATAGAGTAAATAATGCATTGAAGAACCAGTTTTTAAAATCATTGAATTTATGATTTTTAAAACCAAGATGTAAGAAAAGATGAAATATCGAAAAAGGCTATAGAATTCTAAAAATTTTACATAACTTGTTTCATATTAGCATTCGCAGGTTATCAATCAGCTCATGAAAAAAATTTCACATGTTAAAAATAATAGTTATAAATTTAAAAGGTATATTCACTGTTAATGGCAGACTTGCAATTCTACAGTATCACACTAATATTTAATTCTATTCGTTAAAGAGATCTTTAATAGATCAACATTAGCAGTGAATATTTTAAATTAAGTCTTCTACACCTCTTTACTTATAAATCGATAATAACCGAGACCTATAGCGAGAAGTAACCATAGGGCAACAGTTGTCCATCCCAGAAGATTTGTTACTTCTGCCAACTGTGCTATAAGGGACACAATGAAACCTGCGGTATCACAAATGAACAATGACAAAAGGATACCTTTAAAGAAATCAGAACTCTCTGCCTTGCTGGTAAACCAGCAAATGAGACCGAGACCAATAAAGGTGGCACCGGTAAACTGAGTCATCATTACTAATGGAGGATTTAGGGTCATACCATACATTGGCACAAGAAAGGGATATAATATAAGCAACCCCAGACCGAAAATAATAGTAATAAATGATTTGATTTTAAGAAAAACACTTACCTTCATGACTTCCTCCTTAAAATTGATTTATTATCTTTAAAAGATACTCTTTTTAATAAAAGCAAACCGAAGAATATAATCTCGTCAATCGTATAACGGTTTTTTATAGAGATAGAATTTAATTGTTTAACGATATACTCAAACTGCATATATTTTTCAGAAAACAATTCAATGAAAGCCTTGTCTTTGTCAGGAGGGAATCTGATTTCTACTACATTCAACATATCTCTTTCTTTTTTAAGAAATAGATTTATCTTTATAATGAAAAGATAGTACTTTTTCATCAAATAGTCAATTAATAATTAGGCTGAAACTGATATCAATTATCATTCAACATCTAATAACCTTCTCAGTAAAAACGATAGTTATTGGAACCAATATTAGAGCAATTTAGCTCCAATACTAATAATTCCAATCAAAGCCATTGCATAAATAATAGCTAAAGAAAACAAATTCTTAAAATTATTGGATCTATGGTTTCTAAAACCAAGATGCAAGAAAAGATGAAATATCGAAAAGGGCTGTAAAATCCAAAAAATAATATCCTTTTGGTAGACCACAAGATAAAGGATCATCATATATAAAAAAACATGAGCTGCAGTAAAAATAATATGAGCTTTCTCATCCTCAATATTTTGAAGAACAATCATCATCTTCCATTCTTTTCGAAAAATAGCATCCATCTCGTGAAGAAAAAGAAGAGACACATTGAGCCAGAGCATTATTTCTATAAACATATTTATTTTCATTTTTATTTCAGCTATTGGATGTATAATCTCTTTGAAAGTAATCTTTCTATTATTTTATATTTAAAAACATTATTCAATTTCTTTTTTTTCAAGCTCAATCTGATCAATGGTTGTTTCACTGTTTTTATTAATTGAATCAACGTTGGCAGTGATCTCTTCAATGCTTGCGGTGAGCTCTTCAGATACTGCTGCAATATTTTCTACTTCATTTGAAGCAAGGTCTACTGATTTTACTATCTCTTCAGGCAGCCGTTGTATCTCTTCATTCAATGTTGTTAGTGCACCAGAAAGATCTCTATTTATTTTCTCTAAAAACTCAACGGTTTCCTTGTTTCTTTGATATACCTTATCTATCCCCTGCTGAATCTGTATATTAACAAGATTTATCTCCTTTACACCATCCTGAGATTTTTCAGCAAGCTTACTCACCTCATCTGCAACAACAGCAAAACCCCGACCATGTTCTCCTGCTCGTGCAGCTTCGATACTTGCATTGAGACTCAAAAGGTTTATCTGATCTGTTATATCATTGAGCACCTGCTGCGATTGATTTATCTTGTCAGTTTCATTAATTAGTTCTTGAGTAAGGGAATTATTTTCATCTGATGCTTTATAGATTTCGACGAAGGAATCATTAATTTTTTTAATGAGATTATCTAAAAGATCCTGAGTTTTTCTATTCATGTTTTCAACCAGTTCAACAAGATTACCAATAATCATCTGCAGCTTTTCCTGTGTTGCAACATTGGACTGATTTGATTTTGAAAACTCTTCAAGGGCATGTAATATTTCAGTTGTTGAGGCAGTTGTTCTCTTCATTTCATCAATAGTTTTATCGAAGACCGATCGTGTTTTATGAGAGAGGTCAACAGCTGATGATCGCTGCTCATCTATTCCGTTTAAAATAAAATCCTCTCTTGTTCTGTAATCAGATACATCCTCTCGATTTAAAACCTCAACCCTATATATTAAATTTCGATAAATTCTCTGGCTAAAACCAATGACCAGCCCTGCTCCAGATAAATATAAAATTATATTTTGAATAAGTGAATAATCATTTAAAAATATAACGGATAAAGCACCTGATAGAAGTGAAATTATTATTGTCATGAGAGTATTGGCTTTTCTTTTTTTTCGTGATGACTTCAATTCAACAGGATAATTTTTCTTTAAAAACGCCTTTACCTCACTATAGTCCTTTTGCCTAATATTTATATTATGATCTCTTTTGATTCTTCCCTTTAAATCCATGGCTACAGATACTGTGAACTTTTGCCATGGCATGAGCATATCATAGTGTATGATAAACTTATTTTTATTAGAATTATAGATAACCAGATCTTTAATTCTCTTATCATTCTTATATGAAGTTTCATCAAGATCATAGATAATCTTATAATTTTCATCAAAGGCAAAGCGAGCCGTTTTACTATAATGAACAAGGTCACTAAAAGAATCCTTCATTCTCTCTTTAGAGACATCCTGTGAATTATAGAAATATCCTTCATCATCCATTAAATAATAATTACCATCAAAAAACCGGGGAACCTGATCAGGGAGAATATTGATCTCTAAATATTCAGTTTTTGCATTAAGATAAAGCCCCTTAAAATAGAGAATACCAAGAGTTGTAAGGGGATGGGATGTCATTGAAATATAATCAGAGATTCCTGTCTTATAAATTGTCTCTTCATTTGGATTAAATTCTTTACCATCTATAATCAGTTTTTCTGGGCGATTCAGATGGATGTTCTTTCTTATAGGTGTTTTATCATAGACAAATTCTAAAAGAAGACTTTTTTTTCTGCTGAAAATTCCTTTTAGATGCTTTGAGCTAGATTCAGAAATTGTGGTATACTTTGAAGCAAAGGGACCGGAAAGAACACCGATGAGATAGAAGGGAATAATCTTAAACTGAAAAGATCCATTTCTAAAAAGTGTCAATTCAAATGATGCATTTCTTTTTGTTATGGTATTTGCAACTTTGAGTGAAAGTTCATAATCTAGGTTTTCATAGTATGACATAACAAGGTATTGAATACCAAAGAACAGATGCTCAGAACATTTCTTAAATGGAGTCTTCTTTAGTGTCCGAACATCTTCATCAGAAATTTTGATTCTTTGAAGGAGTTTACGGTATTCCATTTCAGTTTGGTCATTCTTAAAATATTCCAGCCATGATACTATGAAGCTCCAGGCTAATCCATTAACCTTGCTGTTACTGTATTTTTCCAGGTATAAGTTTTTATGAACACCACCAGTTTCTTCAACCATTGCAAAAAGAAAATCAGCAATCTTCCCATAGTCAAGGGGACTGACTCGATCTGTTTCATTACTTTGATTTAAGTTATGCTCATAAACAATTCCATCATTCATATAGTACTATCTACTCCTGGAAATGTAATTCTCACATCAGAGATCTTATTATATGCTTTTAAGTACACTATATCCACAACAAAATATCAAGAAATATAATAATTTTATTATTTCTAAAAAATACTATTCTACATCAGAAAATGACTATGTATAACTAAACAAAAAATATAAAAATCTAGTTTAACTATTCCACAGAGGTTTCCCAGCCATCATAGACAGCATTACAATTCTCTGCAATATCCCATAAATCAAGGCTGTAGGTATTAATGCTATTGTAATCAACCCTATCAATGCGGGATATATTAAGGCCATAGGGGAAAATCTCCTCTGCATCATGAGATTCACTCTCTACCTCAAAACCCATATCAAGAACCACCTCGAGGAATTTCTTTTTATCACTTTCGTCTTTAAAATAGATCCAGTGATAGACCAATCTTTCTTTTTCCAAAGAATCCCCATTTACCTCTAACTGTTCAACAACCATATTATTTTCAATCATCTGGTATTGCCGGGGATCCGGATAAAGCTCATCTTCATATTTCTGCCATAATGAATCTTCTTCAATGTGCATCTCATATGAATAGGTAGGAAACAGGGCCATAGTTTTTTCAATATTTATCTGAAAATCCTCTTTATAATGAGAATAAAAATAAAGATTTCTTCTTTTATTAGTAGTGATTCTGCCAGCATAAATTGTAGAGAAACCCTTAATGGACTGTTCAATGGCATCTTCAAGTTCCATTAATTCATCAAATTCATCATTTGACGAGAGACCATCTTCCCGAGGATTAATCATTGTAATATTTAAAATGTGAAGATATGGCTTGTCACTCATCGGAGCAAAATCTATCAATTCAAGATTAAGAAATACTGAAGCGTCATGATCATCTCTAGTGCAGAAGTAGGAATTCCAGTTTCCTTCATCATTTAAAACATCTTCTTTATGCTTAATAATTTTTTTAATATGGGATAATATTCTACCAATCATACTTACCACCTTAATAATATTTAAATTAACTTTTCTCAAGAAGATTTATAACAAACTTGCCTACTATAACAATATTGATCATCAATAAAATTGAAAATACATATTTATAAATTTTCCACTTTGATTCTACAAGAAAATGTCCTTTAAAAATTGTTTTAAATATAAAGTAAAGGGGGATAGATTCTACAAAAGCCAGAACAACTGAAATAGGAATGATTATTATAGCAAGTGGACTATATCCCCCATGTCCTCCACCGTATATTAATATTGGTATTAATTGAAATAATAGAACTAAATTCCATTTCCTCAAAAATTGAAAGTTTATAACTTTGCCTTGAAAACTATATCTTCTCATTTAATATGAAATCCAATAATCATTAATAATTCTGAACATGATGAATTATGAGACTATTTATTTGTTTCAATAAACTTCTTATAGATTTTAGATGTCTCCAAAGATTTTTCAAGCTGCGGCATATGACCACAGTTGTCTAATATGTGAAGCTTTGATCCTTTAATTTTTTTGTGAAAAACCTTTGCAGCAGAAACATGAATAATACGATCATTGTTTCCCCATATAACAAGTGAAGGTCTCTTAATTTTCACTAGATCATTTTCTATCATTATCATATCTCTTTTAATATGAGAAAAAATCAAATTATTACGCTTTGCCCGTTTTTTATTTTCATCACCCATCCACTTAGCAACATTATCCGGAATCCATGGAGCCTTTACAAAGTTAAAACCAATGAGTCTCTTATAGTCAGCTGTCTTTTTCACCACAAGGGGATTATCTCCCTTTTCAAGAAGCTTGGCAAGATCACTCTTTTCCGGGGGTATTACTCCAGCTGAATCAAAAAGACAGAGAGAAAGCATATCTTGTGGCCACATTATGACCATACGAGCTCCAATGGCCCCACCCATAGAATTTCCTGCTACGTGTGCTCTTTGTACCTTCAGAGCCTTAAGAAACTCCTTCATTCGTTCTGCCTGTTTTTTTATTGTATAGATTCCTTCTTTATTATAACTACTTTTACCAAATCCTGGCACATCTGGAATTATGACCCGATAACTATCGGTCAGATTACCTGCAAAGTTAATCCAGGTTTCTTTATTTGAATTAAAACCATGTATGAGCAATAAAACAGAACCAGAGCCACCCTCCAGGTAAGACCACTCAGTATCACCTGCCTTTATAGTTTTTTCACTTAAAGAGGCTTGATATTTTTGCAAAGCCATAACTGAACTATAGAGCAATTGAGGATTTCTATTAGCATAAAAACCCATTCCAACAAGCAAAAGAGCTGCAACTAAAATTATTTTTACCTTCATGACATCATCACCTTCACTCAAATATATATTAAACAACAAAAACATTTATATTTACAAAAAGCAGAATTGCAAGAACATTAATGATTAACAATTTAACTTAACTGTATAATTTCACTATTTATATTTACACATACCTTTCACCAAAATCAGGAGAAATTAATGAAGAACAAGTATATAATTATACTCATGATAGGGGCTCTTTTTCTATCATCTACATCATGTGCTCAGAAAAATAATTCAGCATCTCAAACCAATAAACTCAATCTATCTTCTGAATTACTGAAAGAACGGGAAAGCCTAAAAAAAAACTATGAAACCATCAGGATATTACTATGACAATATGGCTCGATTTTTTTCAGGACGACAGATTCCAAAGGGCAGTAAATTTTATAAGATGACTCAATATCAAACCTATCGCTATCATAGAAATTACATGAAATCATTCTGGAACAGTGTGAATATCGTAACAGCAAAAAAAATAAAGAAATGGAGCTGAAAAGGTACCTGAACTTTTTAAAAATAATTTACCCTTTTATCCCCTTAGTGGTGCTGACTTCATTAACATGTATCTCATGTATCCAGGTAATAATGCCTATCTCATGACAGCTCTTGATCCTCCAGGAACAACTCCAACTCCTGAGAAAATGAAATACTGGAGACTAAAAGCTGGGCTTTCTTCTTTAAGAACAATCATCTACGTCTATAGTCAAAAAAAATTTTTTCAAAGTTGGATCATGAGAAGAGACCCTACAAATAAATATCTCACTGGCACTACACCAGTTCTCATGACCTTCATGTCAATGATGGGACTCACTATCGTTGATGTAACAAATGTTGAAATTAATGAGGATGGAGTTCTAATAAAAAAATCCTCAGTAATAAATAAAAACACCAAGGGTATCCTTATATCATTTAAAGATTCACCTAAAGGACCTCTTAAGCAGCTTGTTTATCTAAGTGCTCGAATAACCAATGAGAGAGTTACCACAGCAACCTCATTAGGTAAATACTATAATAATGCAGCACGCTTTAAGCTCATCATGAAATCAACAGTTTACCTTCTTCACATGAAGGAATACCAGGGAGTAGCACAATTCATTGAAAAGAAATCTGACATGATTATTCAAGATGATTCAGGACTCATGTTGCGACACATTGCTAATGAGAAATGGAAGATTAAACTCTATGGAAGATAGAGATACATGAGAGTAGATGGCTGTATATACAGTTAACAGTTATCAGAAAGATCGGACACAGGCCTAAAAAAAGAAGAGCTTTAAGCTCCCATTTAAATTTGGTTACGGTGTTTTGAAGGGTGGCGGCAAATCCAATCTTATCATGGGTATTCGCAAGAAATAAATAAACATTAGTTTAAACAATACAAATAATATAAATGTTTAGTTTAACTGATGTTATTTAATAGTGTTCTGACAAGAAAAGATATCAGAACACTATTTTTTCCATTAAAAAAGCCGATCCCAAGGGACCGGCTTTATATATATATAATGACTGCTGAATGTATCAGGCAGTCAGCGCTGCTTGTTTAAGTATTGTTACATTTTCATTCACCTTTCCATCTTTAAAAGCTGAACTCCCAGCAACAATGACTGAAGCGCCTGCCTTAACAACAGAACCAATGTTATTGGTAGTAATGCCTCCGTCAACCTGAATTTTTACATTTAGTTGTTCTTTGGCTATAAAAGTTTGAATTTTTTCAATTTTTTTCAATGCCTCTGGCATAAATGACTGGCCACCAAACCCCGGGTCAACGGACATCACTAAAACCATATCTGCATAGGGTAAAATATCAAAGATTGACTCAGCAGGAGTAGCTGGATTAATTGAAATTCCTCCAGGAGTGCCTGCTTTTTTAATTTCATTTATAAGGCGGATAGGAAAACGAGTACTCTCATAGTGAATAGTTATACACCATGGGTCGCTTTTTAAATATTCATCAATGCTGTTTTCAGGTTTCTCAATCATTAAGTGAACGTCTAAGGGTATATCAGTATGCTTTTTCAACTGACTGATATAACCTGGACCAAAAGTGATATTTGGAACAAAATTTCCATCCATCACATCCATATGCAAAAGATCAACAATAGAAGAATCAAACTCCTTAACCTGTGATCCTAGACAGGTTAGATCTGATGCTAACATTGAGGGCGAAAGTAATATATTATTTGTATTCATCAACATTCACTGCTATTACACGAAAGCTTTTTTTATTATTTAATAATGTAATCTTTGCATTTCCAATTCTTTCAAAGAGAAATTCAATTCGTGCTCCTGGTTTTAATGTCCGAGAGAATCTAACTCTCTTTGATCTACTATCTTCCACAATAGCTTCAATCTTACCCTGCTTCTGTATTGTTGGAAGAACTATGCTGATCTTTTCTACAGCAGAATAGGGATGATCCTTCATTGGATAATGATAAATATTGAGTGTAACTGCAGAGCCATCCTTAAGATATGCCCCTTTTTTAGGATACTGTGAAGCAATTTTTCCGCTATTCTTTATATTGTATGTGGTAATAAACTTTTCATAGATTATAACCTTTTTGGATGCCAAAAGATCATAGGCAAGACTTATGGATTGTCCAGCAACAGCGGGCATTCTTTTATTTGCCTTTACCTTGCCACTGGAAACAAGAAGATTTATTTTCTGATCAGGGGTAATGGTTTCACCCTTAGCTGGACTTTGGCCAATAACAATATTATTGTCATCCTTATCTGTTGGAATATATGATATGATTCCAGTACTGATAGAAATGGTTCGTCCCTGATAGTGTAAATTTCGCAACTTATTTATAGCCATTGGTAGCTCTGAACCAACAAGAGTAGGGACTGGTATATTTATTCCACTTCTACTCACAATGAGTTTTATTGAACTATTTTCTTTAACAATCTCACCCTTTGGAGGAAATTGGCCCAGAATAATCCCACTATCAAGATCAGATACATTCTTAAATTTTATTTCAGGTTTAAGAGATTTACGTGCAAGACTATTATGAACATTAAGATAACGCTTACCAGTTACATCAGGCATAACATACTCTCTTGTTGGTTTGGTGAGAAAAATCAACATAGTCATGGCTGCAACTAAAAAGATAGTGAATCCTGCAAAAAATATGAGTGCGATTCGCCCCAGGGTTCCTAAAAGTGACTGTTCTTTGTCTTCATTTTTTACTTCTGTGCTCTGATCTGTCATATTAAATAATCCTTTAATGAATAATCGTATACCATATCTTTTAAGATAAGTCTCTTGAGACTGATATTTGTCAATAAAAATATTAACTCCTCATATATTGAAGAACATTAAAAAAGAATGAAAACCATAGAAAACAAATTTTGATAGAAAAAAATATTAATTTTGTTTATTTTAAATCTAAATATGGAACTATTTATATTTCTTTATTGACTATAGTTAAAAGAATGATAGAATTATTTATCATAATACATCACTTAAATCCAGGAGGACTTCATGAAGAAAAGTATCACACTACTCACAGCTGTGCTTCTCGCTTTTATTTTTGCAGCCAGTTGTAAACCATCAGTAAAGAATGAACTCAAGTACTATGACAACAACCAAAAAAGCGTAAAAGAGTTCAGACAGCTTTATCCTGCTTTTTCAGTTTACCTGAAGAAAATGTCCAAAGCATCTGCTAAGGCAATGGCTGCAGCAAAAACAGAAAAAAATGTAGAAAAAAAAGCTGAATTGATGAAAAAAGCTAATGAGCTTATTTCAGATAATAAACTTTACAGCAAAATCAGATCTTATAATTCTAAAAGAAAAGAATGTATTGAACAAAAATCTAAACTATCAAGAATCATCAGTTCAAAATACAGCTATTTAATCAGAGAAGGAATTAGCAGATCAAATAGAGCTCTCAGAAAAGGATCTAACATAATGGCAGAAGCTGACACCTCTTCAGAAGCTACAGCACTTGAAGCAGCTGATAAGGCATATAGTACTGTATATGATGCAACCAATGATTTAAAAAGAAGAATTAAACAAATCAAAGGCAAAAAGAAAAAAAAGAGATACTAGAAATAGTTGAGCAGAGGACTGGTTTCAAACCGGTCCTCTTTATAAAAATGGCTACCATAGATATAACAGTAATACCCAAATCATCCCGTAGCATTATTACTCTTGCAGAAGATGGATCTATCAAAGTTTATCTTAATTCCCCTCCAGCAGATGGAAAGGCTAATAAAGAATGCATCCTGCTTTTTTCAAAGAAACTAAAAGTGCCTAAATCTCACATAACAATTATCAAGGGTCAAAAAGGCAGAAAAAAAACACTTAAGATAGAAGGACTCCCTCAAGATGAAATCATTAATAAATTAATTTAGCATTAAAAATGGTTACATTACATAATAAACTTTAGACTCTCAAATCCTCTAAACCCCCATAGAAGACAACCACTGCTTTAACTGAGGCTCAGGCAAAAAACCAGCCAACTCATCAACCTTTTGTCCATTCTTAAATAATATCATCATGGGCACACCCTGTACATTAAAACGCGAAGCCAAATCACCATCCTGGGCAACATTAACTTTTACAATCTTAAGTGCTTCACCTTTCTCCGATGCAAGTCGATCTAAAATTGGATTCAGCTGCAAACAATAACCACAGGTAGGTGACCATAGGTCCATCAATACTGCTCCATTATAATTTATAACCTCAGAATCGAAGGTAGCCAAAGTAACATCAAGAGGCACTATATTTCTGCTTAAATCTTTCTTACATTTGCCGCATTTTGGCTTTTTTGTAATATCAGAAAAATTCGCTTTGTTTAATGAACCACAGGATGTACAGCGAACCAATAGTTTTCCCATATATCAGTCTCCTTAATGAATAAGCTTTATAAATAATCTCCATTTTTTCATTGATATTATATAACTTTCAAGAAGAAATTTTTTCTTATGTATAATAGATTCATTTTTTGTCAAAGTCAATAGTTCAACAATAAGAGGAGACATCTTTAAACATAGATTCTCAATCTAAACAATATTCCCTTTTAGTTTTTCTTTATTTTTATTCATCAGTGAGGTCTTTTTTATATAGGCATCTATCTCAAAAGTTTAAAATAATAAGAAACAGATAGTTTTTCTAGACTATTGAGTTTCAGTCTATATTGAGGATAAACAGACATATCTGATAGAATAATTTTAATTATATTGTTCGAAGTCATTTTAGCTGAATGATAAATCTTAACTATTTGTTTATAATCTGGTTTTTCGTTGCAACTAAATTCTGAAAGAACCATTAAGATAAAACAATTAATAATTACAAAAATATTTAATTTCATTTTTATATTATCCTATAATGATAAAATCTCATCAAAATCTATAAATATAACATTATCTCAAGAAATATATCTTTGACACCACAAATTTTATTTTTCTAATGGTTATAGAGCACTATGTTTATAGTGAGAATATTTTCACTATAATAATTTTTATAATCACACAAATGGAGTAACATTGTGATAGGATTCATTGATTCAGGCATCGGCGGCCTCACTGTTTTAAAAGAAGCCCTTGCTATTCTTCCAGAAGAAGACTATATATACTATGCAGATACTGCCAATGTTCCCTATGGCTCGAAAACTCCTCATGAAGTTACATCCTATATATTAAAAGCTGTGGAGTACCTTATACAATACAAGATTAAACTTCTCACTGTTGCCTGTAACACCGCCACAAGCACAACAATCCAGCACCTGAGAGAATCCTTTGATTTTCCCATAATAGGTATGGAACCTGCAGTAAAGCCTGCAGTAGAAAACAATAACAAACCAGTACTCGTAATGGCAACCCCCTTAACCCTGAGAGAAGAAAAGTTTCAAAACCTTGTTGCCCGTGTTGATCAAAAAGGTCTTGTTGATTATCTACCGATGCCTGACCTGGTAGACTTTGCAGAAGAACTGACCTTTGAAGGAGCAGCTCTTGAGGCCTATATTTGTGATAAGGTTGCCACAGTTGATATTGATCGTTATAGTACTCTCGTATTGGGATGCACACATTTCATATACTTTAAAGCTCTTCTAAAAAAGATGCTCCCTGAGGATATAACCATTATTGACGGCAACCAGGGGACAGTAAATCACATGAAAAACACTCTATCTACTATAAGCCCCTCTCCAGGAAAAGGTAATGTTGAATTATATTTTTCTTCACATGGTGAAGAAATTATAAAGAAAAATCAATGGGCATATGATTTTATAAATAGTAACTAAGTCTCTAATAAAAATAAAAAAAAACAAAAGGTTTACAATGCAAAATATCAATCTAGATTCTTTATCTCAATGGCATAATGATGGCGAATATGAAAAAATTATTGAACTAATAAAAAGTCTTCCTGAAGAAGAATTAAACTATGACCTCATTAGCCAGTTAGCAAGAGCTTATAATAATGTAGAAAATTATAAAGAGGCAATTTCTCTTCTGACAACTATTAAAGAAGAAGGCAATAAAGATGCACTCTGGCATTTCAGAATGGGTTATGCATATTATTATCTGGACAACCTGGAAGAAGCAAAAGAATCCTTTGAACTGTCCCAAAAAATAAATCCCCATGATGAAGACTGCATACTATTTTTAGACTACATCCATCAAGAGCTCACATTAAATCCCCTTATTAATGATAATGAATTTGAAAAAATCATTCAGTTTATTGAAGAACTTCCTCAGGACAAAAGAAATTATATGCTCACCATGGAACTTGCCAAGGCATATAATTCAACAAGCAGATATAAAGATACCGTTGAAAAACTTCTCCAAGTAAAGAATGAAGGAGAGGATGATCCAACGTGGTCAAATCTCATTGGATATGCCTATTACAATCTTGATGAACTTGAAAAAGCCCTGGAAGCCATAGAAGTTGTTCATGAAACATATCCTGAAAATGAAGCAGTAGTACATCTATTAAAATCAATTCAAAATGAACTTATGATTAAGCCGCTATGGGCGAAGAATGAATATTATAAAATTATTGATTATATATTAAATCTTCCTGAAGATGAAAAAAATTATTTATTGTTAAGCGGTCTCGGCAGAGCCTATAGCAAAACTGGTGAATTCCATAAGGTCATAGAACAATTACTAATCATTGAAGAGGAAGGACAAGGTGATCCTCACTGGCATTACAGAATTGGTCACGCATATTATTACGTTGATGAACTTGAAAAAGCTCAAAGTCAATTCGAAGAGGTTTTGAAAATTATCACAGAAGATTCAGCAATAGAAACATTCTTACTATGGATCAAACATGAACTTCATATAAAAAAACTTATTCATGATGAAAAGTTTAGCGAAGTAATTGATTATATAGAAAGCACACCCTCTGATGAAAAAAGCTATTCCATGAAACTCAATCTGGCCTTTTCATATATTGACACCAATGAATATGACAAATCTATAAATACTCTTTTAAATATCGAAGAAGAAAGTCAATCTAATGATGCCTGGCATGCAGCCATTGGGCATTCATATTTTTATAACAATCAGTTAGACGAAGCAAGTAATGCATGTAAAGCCTCTCTTGAAATAAACCCCCATAATTCTGAAGCTCTGAGAATATTAGAAATGCTAGAAAACTCTACAAATAATATTGCTCATTAAGTTTTCACGAATATTATTATGAATCAAAAAGCATATAGAAAAAATATAACCCTGGAATCAATCTTCATTCCCTTTAAAGATGAAGAGCTTCATATGAAGCGCATCTATAAGAATCCTCAAGGCATTCCAGTTTTCATGCTTCACGGTGCCATTGAAAATGGTCAGATCTTTTACTCTGAATCGGCCAAAGGTTTCGGCCCTTATCTGGCTGCACAGGGATTTGATGTTTATGCAGCAGACCTTCGAGGCAGGGGCATGAGCAGACCTCACGTAAATAAAGATTCTGACTACGGACAAAGCGATTCAATCAAAGAAGAGATTCCTGCATTTTTAGAGGAAATAAAAAAGATAAGGGGGATGCCACCTCAAATCTGGGCAGCTCATTCCTGGGGAGGAGTTTTGATCTCTGCATTTATGAGCCGCAATCCAGAATACAGTTCAGATATTGATGCTCTAGTATACTTTGGCGCAAAGAGATATGTGTCAGTATGGAATAAAGATCGCATCTTGCAGATTAGTTTTTTCTGGAATTTTATTGCAAGAATCATAGTATATTTCAAGGGTTATCTTCCTGCAAAAAAGCTTGGTGTGGGTTCTGATGATGAATCCAAGCTTTCTCATCGAGGCAGTATTCAATGGGTTAAATCAAAAAACAAATGGATAGATATAGCAGATGGCTTTGATTATAAGGGTGCTCTTGAAAAGGTTTCCATCCCCCCTATTCTCTATCTGGCTGCGGCACGTGATAGATGTCTAGGTAATCCTGTTGATGTGAAATATTTTCAAAGGGAATCACAACAGAACAATGCTGAATACTGGCTCTTATCTAAGAAAAATGGAAATCTTCATGACTATGATCACGTGTCCATGATTGCACATAAGGATGCAGAGAAAGATCATTACCCAAAGATTCTTCAATGGATAGAAAATAAAATCAATAAATCATAATCTCTAAGAAACTTCAGTCTTTCAACTTTTAACTATAAATGAACTATCTGCTAAGACAACAGAAGTCTCAATCTGTCTTTCTGAGATTTTCCAGTATTTTTTAAAAAGCAAACTGTTCTTACTTTCAGCAACTGGAGCAAATCCGTTTTTTTCATAGAAACTGATTGCCCAGGTTGCTGCTTTCCAGGTTCCGATCAATTTTGTTCTGTTATTTAAATCAAGAAGATGTTTAATCAATGCATTTCCAATCCCTCTCTTTCGAAAGCTTGTCTTAACATAGGCATGACGAATCAAGGTTACATCATTGACATCTTGAATTCCCATAACACCAATGAGTTCATTGTCAATCTCATATCCCCAAAAAACAACGCAATCTGCCAGCTCATGCCTGAGATATTCATCAGTGAAATAGGGATTTTGATAACAGTCTTCTGGAATATGACTTTTATATGCTCTTGCAGCATCATTTATAATAACCAGTATTGAATTAAAATCTTCATCATTACACAATCTAATCATATGTGGACTCCTGATAATATAACAGGAACAATAATCTTATAGCTTTTTTATATTTCAATGTAATTTTCTTTTTAAAATATTATTAATCACACTTGACTTTTTTTATTAAGTAACATTATTATTTCAATTATACTGATGAAAAAAATCAAATAAAGGGAGCTATTATGAAAAAAATTCTATTCTTTACTCTCACTTTCTTTTTTCTTTTATCGATATCAATTACTGTAAAAGAAAAAAAATCAAACAAAAATCTTTCTATCCAAGAGCGTTTCGCCTTTGAGGTTGAGGCATGCAATAAAGCAATTGCACGGGGAAAACCCAGTAAATGCAGACTCTATGGGAAGATAAAATGGGTTACATCATTTCCTGATGTCAAGGTTAAGGTTGTGAGAAGTTTTCCAGACATAAAAGTAAAAATTGTCAGCAGTTTTGCAAATAGCCCGGGAAAATGGAAGATTGTAAATTCTTTTCCAGATTACAAGGTTCAAAAAGTTCGGTCTTTTGCGGATTATAAAATTAAATTTGTCAGATCCTTTCCTGGTTGCAGATAAACTATCATTAAAAATAGTATCATTATAAATTTTTTTATAGTGATACTATAAGAAATATTCTCAGGAGTACCCATGAAAAAAACTATTATCTTTTTCACCATCATTCTTCTTTCTTCAGCTATTATATCAGCAAAGCCAAAGAAATCAATTACGAAACCTGATATAGAATGGCGATCAATATTTATTAACAATATAAAGGTTGGTTATACAAAAACACAACGAATTGTATACACTGACAGAATAAGAAACATTGAATTCAGTGTAATGAAAATGAAAATAAAGGATAAAATTTATAACAAAAGATTGTATTCAGAAATAATTGAGACAAAAAAAGGCACACCAATAAGTTTTTATACTATTCAAACTGCAGGTGATGTCTTTCAAATTATAAAGGGCACTGTTGATAATAAAAAGATTATACATGTCACAATAAACAATAATGGAAAAATAAAAAAATTTACAAAGAAGTGGCCAAAGGGAGCTCTTCTTGATGAAGGAATAGAACTCCTTTATAAAAACAAGAAGATGCCACTCTATAAGAAATACTCATATTTAAAATTCAGTACCCTATCACTAAAAGCAAGCAAGGTTGAATTTCATTATGGTCCAAAAGAAAAAGTAAACATTGGTGGAACAATTCAAAAACTGAAAAAAGTATATTTCACATCATATGACTTCAATATTCCTTTAAAGAGTATTGCATATGTAACAGATAAAGATAAGTTAAAGAAATCAATTGGAAAAATCGGAATATTTGAGTTTATTATAATTCCCAGTACTGAGAAATATGCCCTTCATTTTGATTTAAAAAAAGAACTTCAATTGAGAAAATATATTAAATCTCCCTATAGAATCACCTGGATTGATTTAAATCTGCCCATTCACTATACCTTAAAACTGAAATCTGATAAATTCCAAATTCTTTTTCCAAAAACAACTGAGCAAAGTATTTCAAAAATGACTAGTAATAATGAAATTATTTTAACGGTAAAGAAGGTTACACCTGATATAAAAACAACAAAAAAATACAGCGGTTCCGATAAGAAAATATTAAGAGCATTAAAAGCTGGACAGCATATTCAAAGTGATGCAAAGGAAATAATTGCTCTATCCAAAAAAGCAATAGGTGATGCAAAAACTCAATATCAAAAAGCTATAAACATAAAAAATTTCGTATATAATTATATTACAAAAAAGAACCTATCCATAGCCTATGCTTCAGCACTTGAGGTTTATAAATCCAGAGAAGGTGACTGTACAGAGCACTCTGTCTTATGTGCAGCTCTTTGTAGAGCAGCAGGAATACCTACCAGATTGGCAACAGGTCTTGTTTATATTTCAGAATTTGACAACAGCAAAAATATATTTGTTCCACATCAGTGGGTTCAGGTTTATATTAGCAACAAATGGATCAGCATTGATCCTGCGATGAAGGATTTTAGCACTGGACATATTCTTCTTAATTATAGATATGGAGATGAAGAAACATCATTCAATACATTATTTTTTTATGACAACGTTAAAATAATGAAAATTAACTCATATATTCACAGATATAAAAAAAGGACACAGAAAAAAAATGAAAAAAAAACATCCAATAGAAATAAAAAATAGTCATAGAATTATAAATGCAGGCCCCCTTGCTCTTATAACTGCATCTCATTTAGATTCCACAACAATAACTCCCATTGCCTGGACCATGCCTGCAAGCAGTAGTCCCAAGCTCATTGCGGTTGCCTTTGCTCACAAAAGATTCTCACTCGAACTTTTGCTGGCATCTGGAGGCTTTTGCATTAATATTGCTGATGAAACAATTATTGATGATATAATGATCTGTGGAAAGAATTCAGGAAGAAATATAAATAAGTTTCATGAGACAGATCTCACAGCCGTAAAATGCAATAAGATTGATACCAGTTATATTGATGAATGCATTGCACACATTGAATGCACTGTTTATGACACATATAAAGCAGGAGACCACACCATAGTTATCGGAGAGGTCGTAGATTCTTATTCTGATGAAGATTTTATTCTAGAAAATGGCATCATCAATCTTGAAAAATACAGCCCCCTTCATCACTTAGGTGGCAGTGCCTTTACTTCATTAAAAAAGATATAATTTCAACTCTTGACATAATATTTTCTCTAATATATAATAAACCCAATATTAAAAAAATTTGGTTTATTATATTGAAGGTTCATAAAAGGTGTGCAAACCTTCAAATGATTCATAATCACAAATGTTCAAGTCACTTGTATACCACACAAAAGTGCCTAAATTGAACAGAAGTGATTAACCAAATGATAGATCCTATAAATTAGTTTATTTCTATAAATAATGATGTAGAGGAACATATGAAAAAAATCATAGTACTCATTTTTGTTAGTCTATTATCTTTACAGATTTCAGCAAAAGATGAGCCGAAGCGCTCAGGTATAATTAATTTCTTAATTGGTAAAGCTACCATAACTCGAAATAATAATACAATGAAAGCTCGTCAGGGTGCAAAAATTTATCAGGGGGATGTTATAAAGACAGAAAACAAATCTCAGGTAGACATCTACTTTGGTGAATCCTCTGTTATTAAGGTCATGCCTAATAGCTCATTGACCGTAACCCAATTAGAAGATAGTAATGGAGAAGGATCCAAAACAACCTTCTTTCTTAAAATCGGAAAAGTATTCTCGAGTATAGGAAAAAAACTATCAAAAAATGACAGCCATATAATTAAGACAGACACCATAACGGCTGCTGTACGGGGTACAGAATTTATGGTTGAAGCCGAAGGAAAGGAGCCTGTTGTTGCCTGCACAAAGGGATCCGTGAATGTTACAAATGACACATCATCTGTTATAGTTAAAGAAGGCCAGGAAATCCCAATATTTAGACACAGACGACTCATGATCAGAGAGCTCAGAAAAGAGCGGAGAGCACAGCTCATGAAGATGCGAAGAGAAATGCGCTCATTAAGAAAGGAATATCGAAGCCGCCTCAGAGATGCTCGAAAACTTCGTCGTCAATGGAGACGCAAATTTCGCAATCTACAAAGAGATAAACGAAAAGAATTAAGAAAAAAAAGAAGACAGATGAGACGAAATTTTTTCAATCGAAAAAAACGTGGATTTCGATGGTAAAAAAATCAAAATCCCTATAATAAAAATAGTACTAAAGATGTATTAAGACTTAAGGGCCATCACTTATAAGATGACCAACCACTCTAATTACTCATTGAGGAGAATTACATGAAGGCAGCTTCAATTGAATTAAAAAAACCATTTTCAATAAATAAAATGGGCACCTCTGGCCTTAGACAAACTCAAGAGGTCTATAATCAAGAGCTGTTCCTTGAACAGTTTACACAGGGAATTGTCTCATATTTCAAAGAAATCACTGATAAAGAACATATAGCTACAAACAACAAAACTATTCTCTTGGGGGGAGATCCTAGAGAAGGAAATAAAGACAGAATTAGAACAATAGCAGCGATTCTCTGTGGAAATGGTTTTAAGGTTGTTATTGCACAAGATGGCCTGGCTAGTACTCCGGCAATGTCACATGGCATCAGAAAGCTTGAGCTTGCCGGTGGAATCATTCTTACAGCAAGCCATAATCCATATACCGATGTAGGCATTAAAGTAAATGATTTCAATGGTGCACCTGCTCTAGAAGATGCAGTTCTAAGAATTCATGAGCTGCAAAACAATATGACTCAAATTCTCATGTCAGACTATATTGATGCTGAGTCAAATGGTCTCATTGAATACATTGATATTATCAAACTATATGGCGATCTTCTCGATGAAATCTTTGATTTTAATAATATGAAAGATAAAATATCACAACAAAATATCAAGGGTGCCTTTGATTCAATGTATGGGGCAGCAGGACCCTTTGCCAGAGAAATTTTCATAAATCGTCTTGCCATTGATGCAACAATGCATAGAGAGAAACCACGAGAAGATTTTGGTGGCAATGACGAGTCAGGTGAACCTCTTCACCCGGAACCTGACTTTGATTTCATAGAAGAATTAATTTCATTAAATAAAACTATGGACTATGATATTGTGGCAGCCTGGGACAGTGATGTAGATAGACGTCTTGATGGAGGCAAAGGATTCTTTATTGAATCTGCAGATGAGTTTGCCCTTTTTTCCATGTACAGTGATCTCATAAAAATCAGAGATCTCTTTCCAGATAATCTTTATTTTTGCAGATCCACAGTTACAGCAGATACCATTGACCGTATGGAAGCCTATCTTCATGAAACATATTCCAACAGATCTGTAAAAACAATTGAGACACCAACAGGTTTTAAGTGGATAGCTGACCTTGGGAACTGGGGTGTTGAAGAATCAAATGGCCTTGGCAATCCTTATCTTCGGGAAAAGGATGGAATCTTTGCCACAGTTTTTCTTTTAAAAATAATTCTCGAAACAGGTAAATCTGTAAAAGAACTAATGGAAGATGTATGGCAGAGATTTGGAAGAGTTTATTTTACCAGAGGTGAAGTCAGTGGATCAGTTGATTCAGAGAAAGATCAGTTAACTGAAATCCTCAATAATGCATCATCTATGGTTGGCCAAAACTGTGCTTCTCTAATCTTAGAAAATGCTGAATCCTGGGATTACATCCACCCTGTGACAAAAGAAACAGCCGATAAGAATGCTGCCTGGGTTTTAAACTTCAGTGATGGTAACACTGTAAAGGCTCGCTTTTCAGGGACCGGATCTGGGGGATATACTATGAGAATCTACTGTTCAAAGTATGATCAAAAATATGATATTCCAAAATCTGAAATAACCCAGCCAATGAAAGATGCCTTTAATGCATTTCTATCTAACAGCGGCTTTCCTGGTCAGGGAAAGAAATATACTGATGCTCATCAGCCTGAGCCATATAAAAACTAGCCATGGCCTTTAAGCTGATTTTAAAGGGCCGTGTTCAGGCAGTTGCCTGTAGACATTACTGCAGCCAATATGCAAAGCGATTAAAGATTCACGGCTCAGCTTCAAATCTTTCTGATGGTTCTGTAAAAGTATTATTAAATACTGAAAATAAATCTGAAGCAGAGAGATATATTAATGCCATCAAGAACAATACAGACAACCTTCGTTTCTGGGGAGACATCCGCAACATAGATGTCTCTTTTTATGAAGGCCCCTATAATGGAGACTATGTGTTTTAGATATTTCAACTTATCACTCAAAGCATCTATAATACTTTGCACAAAGATCAAAAATGATTTTTTCAACACAAAGAAATATAAATATTATTTCACATCCAAGACAACAATCGTCAAGTCGTCTTCAAAATTCTCCTGATTCCCGGTCCATTCATTGAGGTCACTGAATAATTTGTTAACAAAATCATCTTGAGACAATTGATAATTTACTTTCACGAAATCATAAAGTCTTTCAGTACCGAACATTCCTTTAGTCTCATTATAAACTTCAGGAATTCCATCTGTATAAAAAATAATTCTATCACCAGAAAACAGATCATGTTCAATCATTTCTGGATTAATAGAATCTAAAAAACCTATCGCTCTTCCGTGAGGCTTAATCTCTTCGATTTTTCTGCTTTTTTTTCTCCAGATAATCACTGGTTCATGGCCGGCAGATGAATAGTAGATTTTCATCTTTTCAAAATTTACATAACAATATCCAGCTGTAAGAAATTGTTTTTCAATATTCCCAATCAAAATTCTGTTCATCTCATTAAGAAGTCTCACAGGGTCATGGGCAATTGAATGCAAAATAGAGAATGCAATTTTTATCATCGATGCGATAAGTGCAGCAGAAATTCCATGACCTGATACATCAGTTATTAGAATCCCAATATTTGAATCATCAACAACATGAAAATCATAGAAGTCACCTCCAACATCATCAGTTGGAAGATATTTTGCATAGATAGAACATGATGGCAGAATTGGAGGCTTATGGGGAAGTGTTGAAAGCTGTATCTGTCTTGCTACAGCAATATCATGTTTTATAGAAAGTAGCCGTTTACTTTCATCAATTGTTTTCTTAAATGTTACATGAAACATTATCCTTGTCATCAACTCATTTAAAGAAAAAGGTTTTGTAATATAGTCATTACCTCCGGCAGAAAAACTGTTTTCCAGATCCTGTATCTGATTTTTTGCAGTTAAGAATATAATTGGAAGTTCTTCTCGACTAAATGTTTTACGAATCTGTCGAGATGTTTCATATCCGTTCATTTGAGGCATCATTATATCCATAAGAACGATATCTGGTTTATTGGTTCTTAAAATCTCCAATGCTTCTTTTCCAGAATGTGCCAGTTGGATTACCATATTAGCAACTTTGAGTCCATTCTCAATTACCTGAAGATTGATAGGTTCATCATCTACAACTAACACTACTATTCCCTCTAAAATTTCTTTATTTTCATTTGCATGATTTAAAAAATTATCAGAAGGGAATTCCAATGATTGTGTTGAATGTTTTGTATTTTTATCATTATAACTCTGTAGTATTGCTGATGGTTTTATGGTTATATCAGGTTTTAATTGTTGATATTCATCTGCTCCTTCAATCTCGAAAATTGGAATTGAAAAAGAAAAGGTTGAACCTTTCCCTGTCTTTGACTCAACTTGAATTTCACCTCCATGAAGTTCAATAAGACTTTTTGTTATGGCAAGACCAATTCCAGTTCCTCCATAAAGCCTATTTATTGAAGAATCAACCTGTTCAAAAGAGTTAAAAATTGAAGAATATTTATCTTTTGAAATTCCAATACCTGTATCAGTAACTGATACTAGAATACATTCATTATTATTCTCATTTTTTATTGTTTTTCCATTAATAGTAATTGTTCCTGAGTCTGTGAACTTTATAGCATTACCAATGAGATTAAAAAGTATTTGTTGAAGTTTATTTTCATCTCCAAGAGCATGAGGAAAATTATCGGGAATTTTATTAATAAGTACTACATCTCTATTACCAATAAGGGTTCTTGAAAGTGTACAAACTACATCAACTAGAACACTGAGGTCAATTGCAGCTTTATTCAAAATTAAATCTTTATTTTTAAGTTTTGAAAAATCCATAAGGTCATTTACAAGATTGGAAAGTCTCTTACCGCTCCCAACTACAAGAGAAAGATTCTTCCTAATTTCATCGTTTAATTCCCCTGCAGCACCACTTAAAAGAGTCTCGGCTATACCGATAATTCCGTTAAGTGGAGTTCTAAGCTCATGAGATGTATTTGAGAGAAATTCATCTTTTAGGCGGTCTGTTTTTTTTAGATTAACCAGTTCAACCTCTGTCTCATAGGCTTTTGAAAGTTTTCGTGAAAAAACAATGCCGGTTCCTATGAGAACTAAAATCAACAAAAAAGATCCCATCATAATTGTACGGTTATTCTGTTTAACAAGATAAAGAAAATCATCTTCAGGAACAACAATTCCTAGTTTCCATTTTAATTCCTTTGAAATATTCAAAGGAGTGAACATTGCAAGATAGGTTTTGCCGGAGTGATTAAAAGAAAAATATGTTTGTTTGTTAAAAGTCTTATCTAAAGTTTTTTCTAATTTTTTATATGCTGATGATAGTTCTTTATTACTGACATTGTAAACAGTATTGAGTGAATACTTAATTGCACCATCTACTTTATTTTTTGAATATAACCTGAAAAGGTCATTAGAATTTTTCAAAGATAGAGCTGTAATTTTATTTTTTTCATCTATTATAAAGGCTTTTCCATTATTACCAATACTGAGGGTTCCAAGAAAGTATGATATATTGATAATACGTATGTCTATGCCAAAGACTCCAACTACTTTCCCATTCTTATTGACAAGAGGAAAAGCATTAGTTATTCCCGGTTGTTTGTCGCTGAAAAACATATAAACATCAGTCCATACATTTCTCCTTTTACTAACAGCTCTCTTATACCATGGTCTCTTGCGTGGATCATATCCTTTCTCAAGAGGAACTTTTTTATAATTCAATGTTTTGTAATAAAGAGGATTTTCATGAATCCATCGGTTATGTACAAAGTGCTTACCTCGAGTTCTCAAGGCAACACTATAGGTATTGTCAGGCATTCTTTTAGCCATATAAAAATTACCATTTATATCACCGATTTGAATAGTAACAAATTCTTTGTTGCTATCAAGAATCCGTTTAAAATAATGCAGAAGCCCCTTACGATTTGATGAACCAACAAAATCTTTTATAATATACTTTGAAAGGTTAGACGTATTAACTGCTGGAGTCAAATAGTTCATTGTTTGAGAAAGAACATGCTTTGTGGTACGGGACATCATATTTCTTACAAGGTAATGAATTGATCCTTTGTTTCCCAAATGCGATATAAGATAGATTATTAGACTGGATATAATTATTATACCGGCCATAAGAGAAATAAATCGTACCTGTATTTTGTTTTCATTCATCTTTCATTTCACAAAAAAACTTAATAGACATTATAAAAATTTATCATTGAAGTGTGCTTTATATATTGACCACTTTTAAATTTCTATAAATTTTATATAATAGTCAATGTGATTTAGTTTCATACAATTACTTCAAAAGTATAATAAACATCACAAAATAAAAATATTCATACATGTTTTCTGATGTCAAGATGTAAATTAAATCATTGTATAGTTGTTAAATGAATTTTGTGTCTCTAAAGCTTCATAGCTATATCTTCTTTGAATTGATCGGGAAATTGTTCTTGAAAAAAATTCTGAGAGTTATGTTAAAGAAGAAAAAGTCTTAATTGTGTCGCTCTCAATAATTTACTTTATTCAATATAACTAAAGTTTTAAAACCTGTATCTAATAGTTATCAATATCAAGTCACAAAAGTAAAATTAAAAAATTTATGCTTTCGTAACTCTGATGGAGATAACTTATGCTCTTTTTCGAGGATACTTCAGATAAGGAATAATTACATCATTCTTCAAAGTACTGGTACCATCATAGGTAATAGGCACTATTGGCACCCCAGTGGTCTTCTCAATCTCAGCAGTCATTGCCTCTGTTATAAGAGAGGGACAGCAGAAAGCAGGGCTTGTCTGAACGAAAAGACTCAGATTAGGATAGTACTTACTTAGATAATAAACCTTAATAATATTATCCAGTGATTCACCTGTATGTTCAATACGCATATGAAATTTTTCGATAATCTCATTGGGATCATCATCATAGGCATGCATTGGCTCTTGAGTTATTTCCTGAAAGAGTTTATAATACTTTCTTTCTAACCTTTGAACTGCACCCATTATGGCAGCAGAAGAAAAATACTTCCATTCCCCTGTTTCAAGACGCCACTTTTTCAAATAGGGTTTTGAAACCATTTTTGCATAATCACTATAAGGAGTTGTAATAACCTCTCCTCCATTATCTTCAATATATCGAACAAGATCCTGGTTGATAACATCATTATCTCGAACATACATATCACCATATATAGCTACCTGTGGACGCTGTCCTGGAACTGTTTCAATTGTTTTAAAGAGTTCTACAACCTTTTTTGCTGCATCAATGCGTTTAAGATTACCCTCGAAAGAATCAATTATTATCTTTGCTGATTCTTCGATAATCCTATCTGTTGTCCCCTCAACCTTTTCATAAGGTCTAACCTTGCAGCCCATCTTTCTGAGATAACCGCCAAACATAAATGCATAATAACTCTCAAGTGGCATCCGATATGTGAGCTCAACAAAATCTATTCCTCCGCTGAAAACATCAGTTTCTTCATAACCACTACTGTTTAAGAGTTGTTTTATATGATAAGAATAAAGACCGATATTACATGGCTGCTGAGAGTTTGAAGACCACACAACAGTATTTGCCGGATCAAGATCATATTTTGTTATATAATCAATAGCCTGCTGACCAATTATATTAATAGGTAAACACTGACCTGTATTCTGCCTTAAACTCTTCATGATAATATTATCATTCTCTTCCATGAGACGTGCATCAAACCCTAGCTTCTTCATGCCTGCCACAAGAAATCTACCGCTGAGCTCATCCCAGTTTGGCATTAAAAGGGTTTTACCTTTCGGATCGATATCTCGATTTCTATTGAGAATATCTACATTACCTATTTTTTCTCTGTGCTTTTTCACATCATTTCTAAATGATCTGAGAGCTGCCTCTATGCGAGTCTCATATCCAACATTTGAATCATGTTCATCAAGCTGTAATATGAGATATGGCTTTCCATGAGAATCCATCAGTTTTTTAAGATAATCTATTACAAAAGAGTCTGGAGTACACTTAAAGGATGTGACCAATACAGGATACATCCCATCTGTTTTAGCTGCAATCTCTGCAGCCTCAAGAATTTTTGTTGAAAAGTGCCAGTGCATTTCATTAAGCAAGGGCCGTATATCGGAGATATCAGAATCATCATAGGGAATCATATCCTGAAAAAAGGTTTTTACTCCAAGGGAACCAAAGATATCAAGAACACCCTTGTTCATAGAGCTGTCTAAAACAGCGTAAGGCCGTCCAAGAACCACAACACTCACATCATCCACAAGTGCCTGTTCATTGACGTATAGTTCCTGAAGCTGTTCCTGACAATCATCAAAGAAACTCTCTGCCTTCGCAAAGGCCTTTTCAATTTGAGACAAGGAGAACCTTTTACCAAAAATCGGTTTTATTACATTATAAAGTTCTTTTTGTTTATATTCTTTCTTATAAATAAACTGCAACAGAGGAGAAAGAATTCTTTTTCGATCCTCATCATTTGTGCTCAGTGCAACAACAGAAGGAGCAAATTGAGTATAATAACAAAACTGCCTTCTCACTCTGATATTCATGTCAGTGGCATCATCATCCATATAATTAGGAAGAAATATATAATCAGCCTTCTCAAGTAAATAATGAACATGGCCATAGACAGCGCTCATGGGTGCACAGAATTCTGCTCCTGCAAGATTCTTTCCCTTTGCTACTGAATCATTGTAACCTTTGCTAGTCACTGTTTTGATTCCCAGCTCATTGAAAAAATATTGCCACTTTGGCAGATCATTTGCCATATGAAGTGCTGCAGGAATTCCTATGACCGGGCCATCTTCATATTCCTTTTTCTTTGGAAAGTTAAATATCTTATTTCTGGCTTTTAATAAATTAAAACCAGATGCATTGTTGTTAACAAATTCCTCTGTGCTGTAATCTCTACCACAGAGAAAACCATAGGCTACTTTTTCTCCATCAATATCAGCAACAGTAATCTTACAGTTATTATTACAGAGAGTACAGACCTCAGATTCAATGGGGATATTAGCCTTATAAAGATCAAGTCCACGGAATTCTGTTTTAATATCCATGTCTCTTAGTTCAAGAGTAATACCCAAAGCTCCGGTGAGGTGACAAAACTCTGAAACTAAAATTGGTTTTTGCAGACGCTGCTCAAAGGCTGCCACAAGTGCCTTGTTCTTTGCAGTGGCTCCTTGAAAAAAGATCACATCCCCAATATTGCTTTCAACAGCAACCTTTGTAAGATAATTTTCTCTAACTGAGTGAAGAACAGAAGCAAGAACCTCATCTACAGTAAATCCCTTTGCAAGATAATGATTGAGATCTCTTTCCATAAAAACAGTACAGCGATCACTGGCAATTGGCGCGCCCTTGCCCATTGCTCTATCAGCATAATCATAGAGTGAACAGCCAAGTTTCTTTGCCTGTTCTTCGATAAAGCTACCGGTGCCAGCTGCACAAACATTATTCATTATTGAAAAGGTCACATTACCATTTCGCATTGTAGTAAACTTGGCATCCTGACCTCCAATCTCGATGATTGTATCAACATCCTTATTTATTGCATAGGCTGCTCTGGCATGAGCTGAGATCTCATCTAAAATAAGATCTGCACCCAGGATGCTTCCTACAAACTTTCGTCCTGATCCTGTGGTTCCAGTTCCAAGGACCTCGATCTTTAAAGATTTGTTCTCTGATATATCTGCAAGGGTTTCAAGTATTGCCTGCATTGCCTGAACAGGATGCCCCGCGGTTCTGGTATAAAGACCAATGGCCACCTCTCCATCCTCATCATTTAAAAAAACAGCCTTTGTACTGGTAGAACCAACATCTATCCCCAGGTAACCCTTTAATGAATCTATACCAGAAAAATTCTGATAAAGATCAACCTCAACAGGATTTTTCTCTCCATTTTTTGTTGAAGTAAAAAGATAAGCCTCTTCACTGCTGAAGTCTGGATATTTTGTATGACTCAATGAAAGATCATCATAGAAATAATTCTTTTCTTCTACTACTACCTTCAATATATCTTCAAAGGATTTAAAGGTGCTGTCTAATGTTATATCTGAATCTAAAAGAAATTCCGCAGCACCAATGGATTCATAGTGAGCTGCCATATCATGAACCACAATTTTTTTATCAATCTGCTTTTCAAGATATTCCACAACCCTTTGGTTAAGGGCAACACCACCTGCCATGATTAAGGTGCCTTCAGGTTTTTCTACAGTAAATAATGTATCAGTAATATTACGGGCTAAGCCCTCACAGAGACCATCAGCAATCTCTGAAACTGAATACCCCTCTTGTTGAGCATGAATAAGATCTGTTTTGGCAAAAACCGCACAACGTGATGCAATCTTCGGTGCCTTAGATTTATTGTTTAATGCAATAGTGCTCAGTTTAGCTATACCATCAAGATTCAGGCGTAATGCTTGTTGATCTAAGAAGCTGCCTGTTCCTGCTGCACAGGAGGTATTGGCTCTGTAGTTATTATAGTTTCCCTCTTCATCAAAGAGAACAAGGCCAAATTTCTCTCCACCAACAGAAAGAATAGAACCTGCATCAGGATAGAATTTTTTAAGACCCTCGATAAGAGCCAGTCTATTATCATATCGTCCGGAATATGATATCATTCCCGGGGTTGAATCTGTAACAGCTATGCCCTTTATCGTGGTGAGATCAACATCCTTTAACAATATCTTAAGGGATTCAGTGACCTTTCCTCCATGGAATATATAGCCTGTTTGCTTTACATCCTTTATATTATCAAGTAATGCAACACTGATAGTTACAGAACCTACATCAATTCCCAATACATATTCTTCAGCTTTCATTATGGTGAAACCTCTTTTATATATTTCTCTTCATATAATCTCCTTTTGTTTCGCGACAAAAATATAGATTTTCTATTATGGTAATCGGACTTAGAGTTCTAAAAAAACATCTCAATACCGTAGCGCGACTGTGCCTGATTCTCACAGGACTTCCCCATGTGCAATACTAATACAAATACAAGTAATGAATAATTTCATCAATAAATAGCATATAGCATAAAACCAGTCATTTTGGTCAATGAAAATATAAGATTTATTTCACATTACATTTTTGATTTTATTACAATTTCAATAGATATAACAGGATAGTTATCAGTATTTCTTATTAGAATAGCAAAAGATACATCAAAAATTCACTATTTTTCATAAACAACCCATTTTAACCAAAAAGCAGCAAATGGATATACCACTTACTGCTTAAATAATTATAAAGAAGATGAAACTACTAATTGATCAATTTAAAATATTTTGTTATGGTGCATCACGAACACACCTCACTCTATTATTCTGTCTTAAAATATCACCCTGGGGTCCCTTATAATAAAAAAGGCCATTTCCAGCGTTGATTGATGATACACCACTTGTACCTGAGACATTTGTCTTATTATTGCTCCTCTGTGACCCCGATCCGTGCACGTCCAGGATATCCGGGTCCATATATCCTAAGGCTCGTCCAAAGGCTATATATGTGCCCGGTTTTCCATCATCGGCAGTGCTATTTGTGTCATATTCAACATGTGTGGTTGAAGCCCAATACCAATACCAGTCAGTTACACCTTCTTCATTTGTAAATGAGGTGGTAGCAAATATCGAATTTATTGCAGCGCTATTTGTGGTGTCCGGTGAACGGGAGTAGTCCGTTAAACTCTGCAGTTCTTTAATATTGGGAAGTCTCCAGTCTCCATGAGAGCCTGTTGTTGCATCTTTACAGACATCAATAGCATCATCCCAGTCAGTAGAGGCAGAATCTGTTTGCTGCCACATGAGACCCGTGGCACTATCAGTTACAGTGGCACCGCTGTCAGTTAATGTGAAATTGTTGAGGCCGTAATCTGTATTGCCACGCACACATCTTACATAAAATGTCTTAGTTTCACAGGGATATCCTTTAATGCGTCCATCTACAAAATTAACACCAAACATTGTTGAATCGCCATTCATTGTTGTTGATACATAATTTGTTGTAGTAGCATACTGTGCATCAATTATACGGTCTCCAGCGACCTGATCTCCGAAAGCCCAGTCAAAAGTACTACTGATAAATGGTTCAAGTATACTTGTGTCTGTACCGGTATAAAAACTTGCATCACTACCGCTAAAAAGAATCAGAGAATACTGAGTCTTAACATCTGGCAGCCTCCAGTCATCATATCCATCAAGACTAAGGTTTTCACAATATGAAACAGCATCACTTTGATACATTTTGTCAGAGGAGTCAATATCTGCGTCTCCATCAGTATCAGTACTCTGTGTCCACATGAGACCAGTGACATTGTCAGTAACAACATTTCCGCTTCCGCTTAAAGTATAACTAGGCTGATTACCATTGAAATCAGCATCATAAGCTGTCTGAGTATCTGATGTACCTGTACATGAAATAACTGCACCTGTACTTGAATTATAACATACTGTCTGGTTTGTGTCAACAATGTCGTAATTACCTGTTGTAGAAGTAGTGGTATCTGAAGTACTGGTGTAGCAATTACTGGTAGTAGTACTACTATCATCTGAACAGCCAGTTATTAAAAAACTTGTTATTATTAGAGTAAAAAATAAATATTTCATCATATTTCTCCTGTTAATAGTAAAATTTAACATATTCCTACTATAATAAAAGGATTAATCATGAAAATCGTCTTTGCCACGTGGTTCGAACTCAATTTAGAAGAAAAAACTAATTATTTACTATTTCCTTGTATTGAGATGGTGTATAACCTGTGTGTTTTTTGAAAAGTGTGTTAAAAACAGATTTAGATTTAAACCCTGAATCAAAGGCAATTTCTAAAATTGTCTTATCATATTCTTCTTTAGTAAGATATTTTTTTGACTCTTCAATTCGGTAGTGATTTATATAGGCATAAAAATTCTTTCCTATATAAGTATTAAGAATCTGTGTAATATAATGCTTTGGAATATCCAGATTATATGATACATTAGAAATAGTTAATTCATCATTGAGAAATGGTTTTTCCATTTTCATATAATTTTCAATCTCTGTAAGATACTTTTGAGCATCCTCTTCCTTTAAACCTGATTTTTGATATTTTCCCTGAGACTCTTTATCTTCTTTTTTCTCAACAATTTCTGTTAGAATTGGCTGTTTAATTGAAAAAATGCTAAATACATACATAAAAAGCACAATACTCATGAAATTGATCATCTGGGGATGCAAAAAGATATGCCTTATAAAACCAGGAATAAAAAAACTGGTGATATTATTATATAGAAAGATTAATAAAAATGACAAAGTAATATATCGCAGCCATTGCAAGGATATATAGAGAGTTTCATAGGAATAAAAATTTTTAATCTTCCTTTCATATATTTTTAAATTTTTAAATATAAAAAATACATATATGATTAGAGATAAAGTAATAGATAATTTAATAATAACTTCATGTATCCTAATATGGAATTCTTGAGGCGGTTTATAGTTCTTTTGTTTTTTAAATGATGAGTCTAGTCTCAAAGAAGGATTATATCGTGGAAATATACTTAAGGCTTCATTATTAACTTTATAGGTTATTTTAACAGCATTTCCATTTTTTATGTCAGGAATCATTATAATGAAAATTATCATAGATACAACAAAAAATGGAATGGAGTGATTTAAATATTTTTTACTAATTTTTTTTTCAGGATATATTTCATGTATGGTATAAAAATAAAGCAAAGGACCGTATAAAAGGGGATATAATAACTTTGAGAAAAGGGTTAATGTTAAACTATGAGGATATATATATCGCAAGATTTCAAATAAAAGTTGAACAAAAACTACTGTTAAAAAAATAAGTACAATCTTATCTGAAGTCTGCTTTTTATTCTTTGTGATAAAATAAATAAATGTTATAAAAGTTTGAAACAAACCAATGAGAAGTAAAATTTCCATTGTTATAAAATATCCTCTTCAACATTTATGATCAAATTATTTTTTCCAGCAATATGTAATTATCTGATATTTCGTACACAGCGAATCATATTATAGATTCTCACTACATCACCCTGTGGACCACGGCCACGTGGAAATCCATGTGCATCACCCATTTTGGGATCACTTCGTTGTGAACCAGCTCCATGAACATCCAGTAGCTTATATTCTCCTCCATAGGGAGGTCTCATCCATCCCATAGATCTACCAAAGGCTACATACACAGCATGATCATAACCGCGTTCACTTTTATGAGTAGTACTTGTCCAGTAAAAGCCATAATCCTTTGTGCCATCCTCAATGGTTACTCTGCTTACCTTAAAAAGAGGATTAATAGAAGCACTATTACTAGTTTTTGGAGACCGAGAATAATCAACAATACTCTGCAATTCTTTTGCATTAGGCAAACGCCAATCTGAGTAACCTGCATATTTAAGATTCTTTGACCATACAAGAGCCTGAGACCAGTTCAACACACCGTATTTATTTTTATTTGCCTTTAAGTGACCACTGTCCTGTTGCATCCACATAAGACCTGTTGCCAAATCACTTATAGTACCATTTTTATTATCTCTATATCTGTTCTTACCATATTGTTTATTTCCCCGAACAAACAATACAAAGAATTTCTTATAGCTTCTTTCTCTGGGACTATACAATCCATATCCCTTAATTCTTCCATCTGCAAAATTAACACCAAATACAGTTTTATGTCTATGCATCGTATAACTTACATAAATGGTACTTGAAAGAAATTGAGAATCAATGAGTCTCTCATTATTATTAACATCACCATATCTAAATTTAAAGAATCTATTATCTATGAAGGGTTTTATGGAAGAATCAATTCTTTGAGATTGGGGATGGATATCAATACCACTAAACTGAATTAATGAATAAAGTTCTTTTATTGTAGGAATCCTCCAATCACTATAACCTGCGAATCTATATCTTTTAATTTTAGCTCGTGCTTCATCTAGAGTCATTTTTTCACCAGGATCCATGGTCCACATTAATCCTGTTACGACATCACTGATTGTCCCGTTTTTATTATTTTTATAGTGGGCTTTATTTCCTTTAATTTGTGCATCCTGCCCATAATATATACTTCCTTTTCCTGGACATCTTATTTCTCTATAATTATTATAACATCCTGTCTGGTTGGTATCAACTATGGGGTATGAATATTTTTTTCCAGTGCTTTTCACGCTATGGGGTATAAGAAAAAATAAAAGAGTAACGATTGATAAAGTAATATAATACATTGTTTTTTGCATTTAATCTTTCCTATTATTCTAAAGGATTTAATTCATACGAAGTTTCTGTAACAATTAAATTATAGAGGTTACTCAATTTTTCTCAAGTTCTTTTAATTGACTTATTGATTTTTATGTATATTATTAAGTAATTGTTGATAATGGGAGATGATTTGATGAGTTCGCTAAAATATAAACTAATAATAGCAATGTTTTTCACCAGTGTTATTTCGATTTCAATAATTTTTATAATATCACCTGCTATCCTCAAAGAACGCTTTATTCAATATGCGAAAAATGCTCACTATATAAACTTTGTTCATCAGATTAATGATTATAAATCTACTCATAAAGAATGGGGAACAAAAAAATCTGCAAAAGAGTTCTCAAAAAATGAAAGGAATAAACCACCCCATCCAGGTGACATAATCATAAAAATCCACCAAAATAAATTTAGAAATAAAAAATCAGAGAATAAATCTCACAGATCAGGAAAAGAAAAATTACCCTTTCGTTTAGGTCTTATTGATAATAATGGATTTACTCTTATAGGCTTCAGAAATTATAAAGGTGGTGACAAAGTTCCTACTTCTCTATTAAAAAAAGCAGATCCTTTATATTTAAACAATAAAATTGTTGCTTATGCTATTCCTGAAGGTCCACCTAAATTAACCCCAAGAGACCAGATGTATTTTGATGGTCTCTATGAAGCATTAGCCCATGCTATACTTGCTGCTATTATTATTACACTATTGCTGGGTTTATTTTGGGGAAACCAGTTAACAAAGTCATTAAGAAAACTCACAGTTATGGCTCAAAGTCTTAGAGTAGAACTAAAAGAGCAGCAGGTTGAAATTAAATCAAAGGATGAAATAGGTATTCTAGCAAGAGTCTTTAATAACATGAGTCTCGATTTAACGAAAGCTCATAATGACCTTAAAACATCAAACTTGCTAATTAGAGAGCAGGCAGATCGATTGAAAGAACTTGCAATAAGAGATGAACTTACTAAACTTTACAATAGGCGTTTTTTTAATGAACAAGTGAAAATTCTTCATGAAAATGCAAAACGCTATAAACACCCAATGACAATTGTCCTTGGTGATATTGATTTATTCAAGAAAATTAATGACAACTTTTCTCATATTATTGGCGACAAAGTTCTGGTACAGGTTTCAAAAATAATTGGAGATAGTTTAAGAAGTGGTGATATACTTGCACGATATGGTGGTGAAGAAATGATCATAGCATTACCAGAAACAAAACCTGAAAATGCATTTGAAATCATGAATAGAATAAGACTTTCTATAGAAAATTTTAATTGGATTGAAATTGCTGAAGGTTTACAGGTTACAATGAGTTTTGGTCTTTGTACTGATTATAATTTACCCTCATTTGAAAGCATGACAGTAGTTGCTGATGAAAATCTCTATAAAGCCAAAGAAGCTGGTCGTAATAGAGTTATATGGAAAAGTTAATATAACTGATCTGATTAAATAATTATTTTAAAAATATTGTTCAAGTGTTTTATTATATTCAAAAATTGATAATTAATATCTTGACAGAAGTAAAATAAAAAATTATGAAGATATAAAAAAGATTAAAAGTAGAAAAGTTATGAAATATAATCATATTATTGCATCAGATATTTTTGAAAGTATTCCAGTAATCACTGTTGAAGGGGACATGACCTCTGATGCAGATAGCGATGTAAAAAGTATATATGCTGAATTAAGTAAAGATCACCCCATGACCCAGCTCATTATCAACTTTGAAAAAACGAAGTATATAAATTCATCAGGAATTGCCACTCTTATCAATATTATTCAGAATACCAATGAAAAAGAAGGTACTGTTGCCTTTGTGGGTATGTCTGATCATTTCAAAAAAGTTATGGAAATTGTTGGAATTACCGATTTTGTGACTATTTACAATACAAATCAGGAAGCAAAGGAAAAAATGCAGTAAACTGTATTTTTTTGTGCTCCAGACATTGGTCCGACCAATTATTTCTTGCAATAATTATACCTTTTTATTAATATGTTCCTAATAAAGCTTTTTAAGGATAGTATTATGACAAAAAAAAAGAAAAACACAGAATGTATATTTACTATTGATGCTGGAACTCAATCCATAAGAACAGCCCTCATTGATCTCAAAGGCAATATTTTAGAGATCGTAAAAACTGAAATTGATCCTTATTTTTCAAATCATCCTGGATGGGCAGAACAAGAGCCTGATTACTACTGGAAAATCCTTAAAACCACCTGTAAAAAACTCTTATCTTCATCTCAATATTCAAAAGAATCAATTAAAGGAGTTACTCTCACAACACAGAGAGGCTCCGTTATAAATCTTGATAAAAACGGCAAACCATTAAGACCTGCAATACTGTGGCTTGATCAACGAAAAGCTGAAAAAGAAAAATGGCCTCCTCTACATATAAAAGCTGGACTCAAAGCAGTTGGCATGTATGAGCCTGCAATTCAGACATATAGAGATTGTGAAGCAAACTGGATCAGACAAAATCAGCCTGAAATATGGGACCAAACCCATAAATACCTCTTTATTTCAGGTTTTTTCACATACATGCTCACTGGGGAATATCGAGATTCAATTGGCAGCATGGTTGGCTATGTGCCCTTTGATTATAAAACACAGAACTATCCAAAATCAAACGACCTTAAATGGAGTCTCTTTCCAATGAGTCGAGATATTCTTCCTGATGTAGTAAGTCCCGGACAAGAGCTCGGAAGAATTACCAAGGAAGCATCAAAGCTAACAGGTATACCCCAAGGCCTCCCAGTTATTGCCGCAGCTGCAGATAAGGCCTGTGAGGTTCTTGGCTCTGGCTGTTCTACACCAGAGATAGGTTGCCTCAGTTATGGTACAACAGCTACAATTGAAACAACAACTGATCGCTCTGTTGAGGTAATTAAACACTATCCACCTTATCCCAGTGCGATTCCAGGGAAATATAATACTGAGATCATGATTTTTAGAGGATATTGGATGGTCAGCTGGTTTAAACAGGAATTTGGCCATAGAGAACAATTATTAGCAAAGAAAAGAAACATCTCACCTGAAGCCATATTTGACGAAATGATCAGAGAGATCCCTCCTGGTTCAATGGGACTCATCTTGCAGCCTTACTGGTCTCCAGGAGTAAAGATACCTGGACCAGAGGCCAAGGGCAGCATCATTGGTTTTGGTGATGTTCACACAAGAGCACATATTTATAGAGCAATTCTAGAGGGCCTCGCATATGCCTTAAAAGAAGGCAAAGAGGCAACTGAAAAGGTAAACAAGGTTAAGATTGAAAAACTAAGAGTTTCAGGTGGAGGATCACAGAGTAGAGAGGCTATGCAACTAACAGCAGATATCTTTGGAATTCCTGCAGAAAGACCACATACCTTTGAAACCTCAGCAGTTGGGGCAGCTATGGATGCAGCTGTAGGACTGGGTCTTCACAATAACTTTGAAACAGCGGTAAATGAAATGACCTCTGTCAAGGATGTCTTTGATCCAATACCAGAAAACAAGAAAATTTATGAAGATCTTTTCGAAAATGTATATCAGAAACTGTATAAAAGATTAAAACCTCTATATGATGAAATAAGGGATGCCACAGGATATCCTGAAAAAGTGGTGTAAGTAAAAATTACAATCCTGTTTTAAAAATTTTAAAACAGGATTGTAACAATTCATATCTCGTTAATTCTAAATATTTATATCAAATGAGAAATAATCCTTGAAATAGAAAACCTCTTATTCTAGAAGTAACAAGCATGCTAAAGTCCAGTTTCCAACAATAAATATATTTCTCAAGGAGCTATATATGAAAAATATAGTTTTAATATTAATTACTATAATGCTTTTACCCTTATCATCCTGTGTTATAAAAAAATCATGTTTAAAAACCCTTGATATTGAAAAAGGAAATAGTCTAAAAAAGAAAAGAATAGCTATTCTCCCTGGTTCTGACCATATAAATGACCATTTTTTAGTCTCAACATTTGAAAAAATCTTAAAAAAGGAAAACACCTTTACTGTCATCTCAAATAAAGAAATTAAAAAGAATATAAAAGATTATATCTATATCAATCCAACAACTGACATTGAAAAGATTCAAAAAGAATTTAATGAAATCAAAACCGAACCTAGTAAAATCAAAAATGAATCCGTTAAAATCAAAAACGAATCAGATAGAATCAAAAATGAATCCGTTAAAATCAAAAACGAATCAGATAGAATCAAAAATGAATCCCATAGAATCAAAAATGAATCCCATAAAATCAAAAACGAATCCGATAGAATCAAAAATGAATCCGATAGAATCAAAAACGAATCCCATAGAATCAAAAACGAATCCCATAGAATCAAAAATGAATCTGATAAAATTAAAAATGAATCCGATAAAATCAAAAATGAATCTCGTAAAAGTCCTGATTTGAGCCCTCTTAATTACCTGAACAATAAAATTACCTGTGACTATTATATCATCATAAACTCATTAGACCCAATGATGGAAGATATACCAAAGAATGGTGACTATGAATCATATTACAGCATAAGAATAAAAATAATAATTCTTAGAAAAGAGGATAATAAAATTGTAGCCCAATCAAACTGTCGCTACAGACGAAAGAGTAATGGATTCTTATTCTATGAAAATGACAATGGTCAAATGATGGATCTTATGAAAAGCTCACTTAAAGAAATAATTAAAGATATAAAAGATAACTAATATAGGGAAGGTTCTATTATGAAAAACAAATTTAAAATATATATTCTCATTACTGTAATTTTTTCATTAGTATTTAATATATCCTGCATGCCTTCTTTTAACATTATAAAAGACGCATCATTGGATTTTAAAAATAAATCTATTGCCATTATAGCAGCAACTCAAGACAAAGAAATGCTCACAATCACTGAGGCAATTACAAAGGAATTATCAAAGCAAACTACATTTTCTGTATTAAATAAAAAAGAGATTTTATCTCTTTACCCTGAATATCCACTAAAGGTAAAGGGACCATATATCTTTGCCTTCAAAAACATAAGAGAAGACTATAAAGTAACTGATTTAGATAGAATCAAAAAAATACAAGATAATCTCAAAACTGATTACGTGATCTTTCTATGGTGTCCATCAAAGCTTATTGATGAAACTGCTAGCTATTATATTATCATGCAGGGATTTTCAAAATCTAATACAAATTATTTTGCCTATGGCAAATATTGGATAAGGCATTCAGGAAAAGAAAGAGCTCTCGGTGCACCTGATAATTTTGAAGAAATGGTTAAAAAGTTTTCTAAAAATTTTGCAAAGGTTATTGGCGAGAAAACTGGAACATTGAAGAAATAATCCCTTCAGCATTCCGGTTTTTCCAAAACCGGAATAGCAAAAAACAAATATTCAATAATTATATTTTCAAAAACAATAAAAATTTAATTATCACTTAATAGGATTCCAAAAAATTAAGTAATAATTCTTTATAATCATTATAATTTCCTGCTTGATATTCATCAGTCAGTTCAGAATAAAGCATATAAATATGATGACAGACAGTTTCCTTATCAGAACAACCTTCACCATTATAAGTAAATAAATCAGAAATAATTTTCTTTACTTCCTCTTCAGAAAACCCCGGGTAAATCTGAGATAAAACAAAGAGAGATGCACCAACACAGTTTACACTATGTTGTTTAACATACAAAATGCTTTCAGTAATTTTAACTGCTTCATCGTATATATATTGTATTGCCCCATGTATTTCATTTTCATCATCTAAATATTTATTAATAAGTTTACTATTCTGATAATAATTAAAGAATACAAGAAGCACGTGTAAACTGGGAAAACAATGTAGATGGGGATCAACAAAATGTATGAACTTCATTCTAAAACTTAGGTTATCATTTGGACGAGGTGTAGTTGACTGACATCTTTCATAGACAAATGCACATTCCTTATAAAGTAACGCTATCTGATCCAAAAAAGATTTAACATCATCCCAACTTTCTTTTTTCCCTTTCTTTTGCACAAAATATAATGAATTTACCCATAGATTGACAAAGCTCAGATATATCTTAGAAAACTGAGGAAGGAAGAGTATCTTGTTATCAAGCTCATGACCTATATTTACGATTTTTCTTTTTTTCAGATGAAATTTAGTTTGAAATTGTTTAAAGAAAAAATGATACACTACATAATAAATAATTTTCAGAATGGGGAAACATGTTTTTCTATGGAATAATCCCTTAATAAAAAAAATTGTAGAGCTTAGATCAGATATTTCATGTTTATAATCTTCTGTAACTTCTTTCTTTTCTAATTCATCTAGAGCAATATAATTCACGAAAACACCTTCAATTTCTAATATGAAAAATCAATCAATTCTATGTCATACTTAAATAAAAATTTTTAATCCCCGATTTTACTATTTAATTCCGGGGATTAAAATTTATTGATATCTCTTTAACAGATCTTCGGGTTTTTGCAAAACTCCTCTGCCGACAAATTCTAAAAACTTATCTGTTCTATTGGTAATAATTCCATCAGCACCAAAAAAAGTGACCATTCTAAATTGCCAGTTCTTATCAATAGTCCACATAAATACATATTTATTCTTTTTATGAGCCTTGCCAAGATACCATGGCCATGCCATATAACCAACAGGTCCAATCTCAGAATCCAGTTCATCTGCAATTTTTAGCAGATTATCAAAACCCTTGTGTTTCTTTTCTGCTGGTTTATCTACAAGAAAATTTCTTCTTACCTCTGGAGCCAATCTCTTTAAAATTCTTAAACTATCTTCTTCGAAAGATTGGAAAACAACTCTATTTGCACCTAAGCCTGCAGAGACTAATAAAGATTTCTTTCCCTCAGATGTCTTGGCTACAATATTAACCTTATAATCTTTTGTAAGCCACCCAGCATCAGCCAGTTCCTTTAACATCTTTTTCTCGATTCCAGGTGATTTAGAGGGTTTTTTTAATTCAATACAGAGACCCGGTTTATGTTTTCCCTGAAGAAGAACAGTGATATATTCTTTAAATGTGGGAATCTTTAAACCAACGTATCCCTTTTGAGCTCTTTTGGGATATTTTTTATTGAACCATGAACCAGCATCAAGCTGCATTAATTCCTTATAGGTAAATGTCCCAATGGGATCCTTCTCTCTTCCGGGAAAAATTTTTGCTACATTGGTTGTCCTATCAAGAGAATCATCATGATAATTCATAATAACTCCATCTTTCGTTAACTGAATGTCAGTTTCTACGTAATCAGCACCAAGATCCCGTGCAATAACAAATGAAGGAATTGTTAATTCAGGTGCAAGATATGATGCTCCTCTATGAGCTATAACTCCAGGATATATCATTTTTTTATCCTTTGCTATTGATCTGCCTGCTGTTGGAGAACTAATTATCATCGAAATAATAATCGCTGCAACAGGAATACTGAGTATTACTAATATGATTCTTTTAAGAATTTTCATTTTATCTCCTCAAATAATGACAATACATTCGATTCACTTCTTTTGATATACTAAATAATTTAGAAAATACGTCAATATAAAATGATATTTTAATGTTATGTTTTGTTAAGTGCTCATTCATTACATTGAGTTTTATATAGTATCTACAAAAAATGAATATTTTCTTTTGCATGATATAACAATTATCATGCCATATGAAGAAAAAATATGAAAAAAATATTGGACTAAGTAAAAAAAAAATCATAGGATAATGCAATGAATAATAAATCAGCAATAATCACTTCTTCTTTACATATAATTAAAGGAGATATAACCAGCCAAGACACAGATGCAATTGTAAATGCTGCAAATCCAACACTCCTTGGTGGTGGTGGCGTAGATGGTGCAATTCATCGGGCTGCAGGTACTGATCTTTTATTGGAGTGCAAAAAAATAGGGGGATGTAACCATGGCGAAGCACGTATTACTGGTGCGTACAACCTTCCTGCTCAATATATAATTCATACACCAGGCCCAATATATAAAAATGGAAAAAATAATGAAGCTCTTATTTTAAAAAATTCATATAGAAACTCTCTGAAACTTGCCTATGAACACAATCTTAAATCAATTTCTTTTCCTGCAATCTCTGCAGGTATTTACGCCTATCCTCTTAAGGAGGCCTGCAAAATAGCAGTTGACACCGTAATTGATTTTCTTCAAGAAATATCATATACAATTGATGTTTATTTCGTACTCTTTGATGAGAAGAATTTCAACATCTACAATGACTATATTAACATACTTAAAAATGAGGAACTATGAACTACACAGAATTGCTTAAAAAATCAGCTAAAGAATTAAAGAGTATTGTATGTTTAGGACTAGACCCTGTTCTTGACAATATTCCTGAAGAAGGACAACCTGGAGATCAGATCAAAAAATTTTACGAAAATATGTTGAGCTCCATAAGCCGAGAAAAAATATATCCTGGCTGCGTAAAACCCAACTATGCCTTCTATGCACAATATGGAATAGATGGCATCAAAGCTCTGCAATATATTATAGATATCTATAGCAAAGAAGGAATCCCTGTTATTCTCGATGTAAAAAGAGGAGATATTGGCAAAACAGCTCAGGCCTATGCTGTTGAAGCCTATGATTTTTTCAAGGCTCACAGTGTAACCCTTTCTCCATATCTCGGTTATGACTCAATTGAACCCTTTATGAAAAATTATCCTGACACGGGAGCTTATATTCTCACGAAAACATCAAATAAAAGCTCAGGAGAAATTCAGGATATTGATACAAATGGTGAACCTCTTTATATTTATATGGCAAAAAAAATTGTTCAGTGGCATACACCAGGTTTGGGATCAGTAGTAGGAGCAACCTATCCACAACAGCTCAAAGAGATTTCAGAAATATTTATTGCTTCAGGCAAAGAAATTCCCTTATTGATTCCAGGTATTGGATCTCAAGGTGGTGACATCAATGAGGTTATGAATACATTGAGAACTTTTCCTGATGCTTCCATTCATAGAATAAATTCATCCAGTGCTATAAACTATGCATATAAAAAATATGAAAATATGTCTTATGGCGATGCTGCTGTAAAGGCACTAGAAGAGCTCAACACGGAAATCGGTTCTTTTTAAATGTCTGAAGAAATAGTACATAAAGATGATTTAATTATTATATGTACAAGAGATGATAATTTTTTCAATAAATTATCATCTCTCATTTCAAACAAGTATACATTACGACATGCACAAAATTATGATAATGCTCTTGAGCTAATAACCTTTACTATCCCACAACTAATCATCGCAGAAGACAAGTTAAATACAGATTGCGGTAAACGTCTTATAAAGGATATCAGATCTTCGATTAAAACTAAACTCATTCCATTTATTATTGTTACTGACACAGAATCAGATACTGAAAGAATAGAATATCTTAACCATGGAGCTGATGCCTGTGTTCAATCACCTGTTAATATCGATGAGCTTTCAGCTCTCATTACAACTAATATAAACCGATATAATGAATTTTATAAAATTTCAATAACAGATGAACTAACTAGATTATACAATAGAAAAGAATTTATCAAAAATTTCCAAGATCATATTGATAATAACTCTGACTCTGTTATGACTCTGACAATATTCGACATAGATCTTTTTAAAAAAGTTAATGACCTCTATGGTCACCAAATAGGTGATATTGTACTCATGGAATTTGCAAATATACTTAAGAACCAAATTTCAGAAAATTTTTTTCCTGCTCGTTTTGGAGGAGAAGAATTTGTAGTACTCTCTCCAGGTCTCAATGCTAACCAAACAAAAATCATCATTGAAAATATTCTTGATGAATTTTCTTCAAAGGAATTTAAAGCAATTGATAAAACATTTTATGTTAGTTTCAGTGCTGGCATTGCTGAATACCCATCAATGTCTAATAATGTTTCTGAATTACTATCCAGAGCTGACCAGGCTCTCTATGCCGCAAAGAATGCTGGCAGAAAAAGAGTATTCATCTTCAGCTCAATTATGTCAAGAAATGATCGGTTCTGGGAATACTTAAAAGGTAATGCTGGAATTTTTGTAGATTCAGCAATGAATAATGCCATAACGGGTCTTCCCTACCTGCCTTCACTACTTGAAACAATATCTCATCTTGAATTTGATGTAAAAAGCATTGGAGTCCTTTTTTTAAAGCTTAATCCAATCTTTAATATTGAAGATATGTTTGGTTATGCAAACAAACAATATGATATTGAAAACATCACCTTTTTAATAAAAAAAATATGTGAGTTTATTTTTCCATCTGATACCTATATTGGTCACGGTGACTTTCATCATGATGAATATATTATATTATTTCCCGGTGTTGTTGATTTTTCAACAAACATTACAAAATTTCATCAAGTCTGCAAAGATATATGCAACTCCATTACCTTTGAAACTAAGTCTTATCATATTGATTTAAGCTACTCTGATGATGTAATTTTTCTTGGTAAATATGAACCTTCAAGAATGTACAAAGATATCCTAAAAATTAAAGAAGACGCAAAACCAATAACAGAGAAGAAAAAAAGTTTTAAAAAATATTCAGGATATCTAAATAGAATACCTGAAGATTATAGCATAAAACAATTTTTAACAATAAAAAGTTTTTATTCATTATCAAATAATGAAGTAATCTATAATTACATAGCTCTCAAAGACCCATACATACAACCAAATATATTGAGTGCTTTGATCCAAAAAAACATTAAAACCAAAAAAAAATTATCTCATTTCATGAGATTAATCAATATTGAGTTTTCTGAAGGTATTGACAAAACATTATTGATTCCCTTCATTCCATCACTATCATTAAAAACTCATAAAGAACTCATAGAAGAAAATTTTCCAAATATTAATTACCACCTGATGATAAATCAAAAAGATCTGCCAGAAGTTTTTGATTCATTACTATCCAGTCCACTATCATCAACTATCTCATTTGGGATAGATAACTGCTACATAGGAAATGATATATTAGCATATCTCTCTATATTCAATTTCAAGGTTCTCTTGTTTTCTGAAAACATTATTCAAAATCTTCATTATTTTAAAGACCGTATAAAGGTTATCAGTGGTCTCAAAATTTTTCTTGATCAGGTTAATGTCGCTGCATTGGCAAAAAACATTCAAAAAGAAGAAGAATATCAGGTCATACAGGATTTAAATCTTAGAGGAGCTTCAGGTAAGTTCATGGTTGATTTAAAAAAGGGAGCTATTGATAAAGAACTCTATAATTTATGAAAATAGTTTTGTATAAAAGCTATAGGGATATTCAATATAGTCTAAACCTGTATGTAAATAAAAATCACGGCGATTCTCTTCTGATTCAAAAGTAACATCCTCTTGATTATCTGAATAAAGAACAATTAAATCATCTTTAAGCTTCTCATATTCAGATTCTTTCACAAGAATAGCCTCATCACCATTGAGTTGAGAAAAGACTTCAGATGAAACTTCAAGAACTGGAAAAACAAATTCATATTCTTCTTCGCAGGTTCTGTATTTTTCTATATTCTTGATAAGATGAAAAAACTGATATGGATTTATATTAACTTCACTTTGAAAAAGAGCAGATCTTTTTGAAAAGATATCATGATCATTATTTTCAAATAAAGGTAAAATTTTCTCTTCATTTAAAATTGATCCATCAATAATTACCATACGCAGAAGTTCTGCTGAGAAAACTTCTTTAAAAAATACATTGAGTCCCAGATAAAGATTCTTATGGTTCTCAATAAAAACAGTTGTGACAGCTGATTCCATAGAATCATTGATTACATCAAAATCTATATTGAATATATCTTTAATATATAAAGAATTACAGAGGTCACCCTCTTTTTTCAAGGTAAAATCAGGTAAAGAATAACTGCTAAATGTGAGACCTGTCTCCATTTCAAGGTTATATGCAAGATTAACAATATCTTCTTTTGACATACCCCATCCCCCTTCATAAAAATAAGGAGGTTTTTGTTGATATATAATTTTTTGTTTATCAGCATTTTCTCGAATTGTAGTACCTGGAAGAACCATCAAAGGATATAGTTCTATTGAATCACCGAGATCATTTTCAAAAAGCAGATCTATGGTCTTTTGAAAGGTGTCAGCAGTTTCTCCAGGAAGCCCTGGAATGATTCCTATTTTCAATTCAATACCTGCATCTTTTAGATAAAGAATACCTTCAATTTCCCTCATAGGATCACCTGATCTATTTACAGCCTGCCGTACTGAGGGCGTTAAGGTCTGAAGACCCACCTCTAAACTGCGAAACCCTGCATCATACATGAGGAATGCGGTCTCTTCATCAATGAGTTCAGGTCGCAACTCAGAATGTAGTTTAATTCCATTATTATTTTTTGCAATTTTTTTCAAAAGGTCTTTAAAATCCTTTTTGCTATTCAAAGTAGGAGATAAAATATAAATTTCATCAATGTTCTTGTGATGTTTTAAAGCTTCAATAAGAAGAGAGTGATCATGTTCACGTACAGTGCTGCAATTCTTTGAATAAAAACAATAAGTGCATTTAAAGGGACATCCTCTGGTTAATTCAAGATAGACAGTTTTATCTATCATAGGTTGAAGATGGCCAGATGTAAATGGCTCAACAATTTCACTGATAGGAAGCAATTCTTCAGCAGGCTGTTCAATGAATCCTGGCTCAAGTTTCCCTTCAAAAAGATTATCAAAAAACCACTCACCTTCTCCTGAGATAAAAAAATCAATAAAATCATTTTTTCTTTGAAAGAGAAATGATCCCGTTGTGACCTCAGGGCCGCCACAGACAATAAGTGAATCAGGTAGTTCTTCTCTAACTGTTTTGGCAATTACAAGCTGTCGTTCTGAATTCCACAGATACATAGTGAAACAAAGAATATCAGGATTAAGTTCTTTTATATAGGCAATGATCATTTTATTTGATGCAAAAAGACTAAGGAGTCCAGGCAACATCAGAGGTTCTGTAGCAGGATAATTCTTTTCAAGAAAACCACTGAGCTGAGCCGGTGCATATTCCACATTACCTGCTATATATCCTCCTCCATGATCAAGAAGAGGGAGCTGTATAAAAAGAATCTTCACCTGCTCATCAATCCTTAAATCTGAATTTCATAAAAACAGGTCTATGATCAGAACCACTTACATCTTTTTCTACGACAAAGGCTTTCAATACTTTTATAGATGAATTATAGAAAATAAAATCTATGCGCATATGAGGATTAACTGATGTGTAGGTCATATATTTTTTTTCATTTTTTAAATATTGTTTTTTTGTAATAGCGGTTCTCAAGGTCTTTTCTTTAAGAATAATATCTATGGTTTTTTCACCTCTGTAATCTACAACACCGTAGGAATCACCGGGAAAATTATTTTTAACCGTTGCATAGGATGGAGTTACATTAAAATCTCCAACAATGATTACTGGATAATTCTTTACCATATTATAATGCTTAAGTAAAGTTTTTGCCTGTTTTTCACGAGTTGGTCCATCCCAGGCTTCTAAGTGAACATTAAAGATATAAAACTTTTTTCCATTTATTATATATTCACACTTTTGAATAAGCCTCTCAATATAAAAAGCTTTATAAATGATTGAATAATTTTCAGGTCCCTTAAGCTGAACAATTTTCTGTTTTAAAACTTTTCTTCTGCCAAAGGTCGCCTGGCCTGAATTGATTCTTCCCCAATGGGCAGAAATCGGCCAGTATGGAAAGGGAACATATCTCTTTGTAAAATTCGGAGCATAGGCAACTGAATTATATTTCAATGCATGGGCAATTGTCTTTACCTGATTAGTATTAAAGCTTCTTTGAGCTTGAAGATCGATCTCCTGAATAGCTAAAAAATCAGGATTATACTTTTTTATCATTTTTACAATTGTATTTACATTTTTCTGATAAAACTCTTTCTGGGGTTGATATGGAAGACTGTTAGCCATTCCCGAGGCAAAGCCTGCATTATAGGTCATTATTGACCAGACTTTCCCTTTTGCTTTCTCTTTTCCTGGTCCTTTCAATAAAGTACCATTTACAAATTCTTTTTCTGAAATTGTTGATGATGAACCCCAAAGAATAAATAATACCAAAGAGATAGTGATAGTTATTATAATAAACAATGCAATTTTAATAAACTTTTTCATTCCAATACCTGCCGAAGATATATAATAATTACAGACTAAAAGACATTCTAAGAAACTGATCAATGAAAAACAATACAATTATTTTCAAATTAAAATTCTTGCATTAATTAGTATTCTTTTGTTCAATAGATTTAGGGGAAAATTATGACAATAGATTACCTGAGCAAAGATTGGAAAATACTATCAATTGATGACAGTAAGTTAAACAGAGCCATTATAAAAAAGACCCTTTCTCAACTCAATATGGAGGTTGATGAAGCAGAGGATGGCCTCCAGGGACTTGAAGCTCTACAAAAGAAAAGTTATGATCTCATTCTCGTTGATATAATTATGCCTAATCTTGATGGCTTTGGATTTTTAGCAAAATTTAAAGAGCTCTCTCACACTGGATTTATTCCCGTTATTTTGATGACAGGCTCGGATGATCTCAACTCTAAAATTAAGGGGCTTAGAATTGGAGCAGATGACTTTCTCATAAAACCTCTTAATGAGAAAGAGCTCGTTGCCAGAGTTTTATCACTTTTAAGACTAAAAAGTACCCATGACGAACTATATCTAAAAGATCTTATGATTCAAAAAGAACTGGAATCTGCAAAAAAAGTTCAGCAATTTATAATTCCAAAAGAATTCAATTCAATTACCTATCCTGTAATATCTGCCCGTTATTTGCCTATTGAGGATATTGGGGGTGACTTCTATGATGTCTATGAACTCCCTAATAATAAATTTGGATTTCTCATCTCAGATGTAACTGGCCATGGTATTCCTGCTGCACTGGTGATGACTATGTCAAAGATGATTTTCAATCTCTTTGCTTCATCTTTTTTAGCAACAGATAAACTTCTCACTCGAGTCAACAAAGAAATGAGAGGGCTCCTTCTTGACACTCAGTATATTACATCCTTTTATGTAATATACGATCATAATGAAAAATCCATTCAATTTACTAATGCTGGTCACACAAGAGCTCTGTACTACAGACATTCAAAAAAGAGAGTTATGGGATTAGACACATTGGGATTCTTTATAGGCATATCCGATGATACATTTTATGAAAAAAAATCTATTTCCGTTGAAAAAGGTGACCGCCTCTTCCTCTATACAGATGGTCTCACTGAAGTTAAGAATGATGATGGTGAAGAATATGGAGACAAGCGCCTTGCAAAGTTTATAAGTCATCATCAGGAACTTCACAGTGATGATTTCTGCGATGCCCTCTTAAGTGATGTTGAAAAATTTACCTCTCTTAATGAAAGAAATGATGATGTTGCCTTTATCACTATTGAGTTTTAATTCTTCGGTGTCTTTTTTCTGCAGGAAAGAATTGAATCAGGGTCTACGTCCTTAATCGTCTCAAAAATATAATCTGGCAAATATGAATAATTTGTCAGCATTGATCTGTCTGTAACACCACTCAATACAAGACATGAAGTCATTCCTGATTCTAGACCACCGAGAATATCTGTATCCATACGGTCACCTATCATAAAGCAGCTTGATGATCGAGCCTTCAATTTTTTTCTAGCCCAGTACATCATAACAGGATTCGGTTTTCCCAGGAAATAGGGAGCAATGCCTGTAACTTTTTCCAGAGGAGCAACAAGGGCACCACATGCAGGTACAGGCCCCCTTGGTGTAGGACCTGTTATATCTGAATTTGTCGCAATAAAACGGGCGCCCTCTTGAATGAGATATGATGCCTCAATTATCTTCATATAGTCATATTCCTCGGTTTCTCCTACAATAACGTAATCAGGTTTCTTGTCAGTTATTCTGATGCCTGCTTTACCTAATTCTGTGAGAACTCCCTTGCCCCCAATAACATAAGCTGTGGCATCTGGTTTCTGATATTTAATAAAACTCGCTGTTGCCATTGCAGAGGTATAGAAATTTTCTGCTGAAACATCAATTCCAAAGGTCAGCATATTTTCCCGTAATTCTTCAGGTGTATGATATGAATTATTGGTTAAAAACATAAAACGGTAACCGCCGCTTTTTAGTTTTTCTACAAAATCTACTGCTCCTTCTATCAGAATAGGGCCTCTATGAATCACACCATCTATATCAATTATAAAGACCTTATCAGTACCTAGATTTTCTCTACTGTAAATGTCATTGTAAAGCATTGATCAATCCCTTTCATCCTTGAGGCTTTAATATAATATAAAGATTATAGCTTTCTAAATACAATCTTACATTATTTTATAATTTAAACCTAACTTGTCAACTAAAGATGAATAAAATATAAAAGTAAAATAAGATAACATGAAATATTCTTGATATAACACATAAATAATACTATACTATGAAGAGGATATCCTATGGCATTTAAAAAAATCGATGGTTTCAGCCCAAAGATCTTTGTTCCTCAAGAGGCTCCAGACCATAAAAAAAAATATAACTGCAAAGATTGTTTTGCCTGTCAATGGTGTTCTGACGATAGATGTCGCCGTTGTCTTGGATCAAAAGCATGTAAAGAAGACAATAAATTCTGTATTAAGGGAGATTAAAATGAATAATGACCTTAAAAAAATATATTCTGAAGCCATTAACTCTGTTGATCCGTATAAAGCGATAAAAAACTTCCTTCATAAAAAAGGAAATATATTAACTCTCCAAACAAAATCAGGAAATGTAATATATAATCTTGAAGAATATGAAAACCTCTACATTGTTGGTGCAGGAAAAGCAACATCACCTATGGCTCTTGCTATTGAAGAACTTTGTCTTGATCATATAACAGAGGGCTTAATCAGTGTCAAATATGGATATACAACAAACCTGAAGAAGATAAAGATTAAAGAAGCAGCTCATCCTATTCCTGATGAGGCTGGTCAGAGCAATGCTGCAGCAATTGTTGAACTTCTTGAAATAGCTACTGACAAAGATCTTATAATATCACTCATATCAGGAGGTGGCTCAGCCCTGCTTCCACTTCCCCCAGAGGGAATATCTTTGAAGGAGAAAGGAGAAACCACTGATTTACTCCTCAGAAGTGGTGCATCAATTCATGAAATAAATGCAGTTAGAAAGCATCTCTCTCTCGTAAAGGGTGGTCAATTGGCTCAAAAAGCTGCCCCAGCGACAGTAATCAATCTTATGATCTCAGATGTTGTTGGTGATAATATGGATGTCATTGCTTCTGGTCCATTTGTTCCAGACAATACTACCTTTAAAGATGCAATTGATACACTGATAAAATATAGTATACATGACAAGGTTCCTTCCTCTATAAAAAAATACCTTGAAGAAGGTATCAAAGACAATGAAAAGGAAACACCTGATGAAAAATCACCTCTATTTAAAAAGATAAATAATCTCGTCGTCTCATCAAACATAATAGCATGTGAAGCAGCATCAGCAGCAGCAAAAAAAATTGGTTACAACACCTTGATATTATCCTCACTTATAGAAGGAGACACAACAGCCTCTGCAAATTTTCATTGCTCTATTGCTGAAGAGATTCTTCTTTCAGCAAACCCAATTTCTAAACCTGCCTGCATTATCAGTGGAGGAGAGACAACGGTTGAGGTTAAAGGTAAGGGTCTTGGGGGTAGAAATATGGAATTTGCAATACAATGCGCAAAAAGGATTATGAATTCACCAATAGCTGCAGCGTCAATTGGTACAGATGGTTCCGACGGTCCCACTGATGCAGCCGGTGCCTTCTCTGATGGCTCAACCATAAAACGAGCTCTGGCTGCAGATATCAATATTGATTCTTATATAAATTCAAATGACTCTTATCATTTTTTTGAAGAACTTGGAGACCTCATAAAAACAGGACCAACGAATACTAATGTTATGGATATTAGAATATTACTAATCTCATAAAATTTTTACTAAAGTTATCATGTGAGATCACCGATACTTTTAATAGCTAAAAATTTGTTCTTTACACAGTGTGTGAGACATAACATAGCTGATTAAAGGTTCTTATAGCTTTTTTTTAATAAATACCAAAAAATAGGTTGCTTAAATAAAAAAGATGCTATACTATTTTAATAATATTTTTTGAACATAAAGGCAGGGAAGCTTTTATCTTTCATATTTAAAACACAATGAGGAGTTATCATATGAAACGACATATTAAAAAAACTGTATCCATCCTTATTGCCATGAGCATGTTAGCTTTCACCGTTCTCATAGCCCAGGATAATACTACTAAAAAAGATGATACCAATTACACAAAACGTAAAGCAGATGGTTCTTATTCATCAACAAAGCACTCAGAAGCAGACAGACCAGAGGATTCATATCTAGCCAAATTTCATGCACAAGATGTAGTTAACAAGCTTATGAAAAAGAACCTGGAGCAGGTTTATCTTCTCAAAGTGATTAAATCAAACTTTAAAGATAAAGGCTGGGATAGTGACTACAAAAAAGCATATGCTGGTTACAAGAAAGGAATGGAGCTCTATTACAAGAGAAATGTTATATATTCCAGACTGGAGCTTGAAAACAACAAGAAGGATCTTCAAAAAATCCTAAAAAAAGTAGCAACTGCATACAAAGAAAGAACTCTAAAAATGCTTGAAGAATGTGCCGGCAAGATATTAGGACTGCACCTTGAAGCAACAACACGATCTGACCCAAATAGACACGAACATCTTTATGCAAATCAGTCAAGACTGAGAATTGCTTATGGACAATATGATGATGCAATAAATAGCATGACTTCTAAAAACTTTGAAACTGCAATTTATCACTTCAGAGTTGCAAAAACATATGGAATCAAAATTCTTGAAAGCATTGCTGGTGAAGACAAAGTTAAAGATGTTCAAACAAAATATAAATATGATAAAGCTGATAATCTAAATAGAATTTTAGATGTAAAACAAGAAAAGAAAACTAACTAATATCAACTGAAATCATTAGAAAAAAAGGGGGAAATTTCCCCCTTTTTTATTGCATTTTTAGATCATTATATAATCCTTATCAATTATGAATAAAACAGCATCTATTTTAAAAACCACTATTTTCGCACTCATCAGTCTTACTATTCTCGGATATCCCTTAACACAATGCAAATCTGAATTTCCTACATATAGGGTTGTTCTTGATCCTGGACATGGTGGAGTATTAAAATATCCAATCAGAAAACACGGTGACCGCTATGATCCTGTCAAAATGAGATATATTGACTCATTTAAGCCTGGTGCAACCTATGGATCAATGAGTGAAAAATATCTTATGTACCCCATTGCGGAAAAAACAAATAAATTACTGTCATATCTTAAGCCAGGAGGAGATTTTCAAAAATTTCAGAAAATTTTAAAAAAATATACCAATAAAGCTACTCCAAGAATTTACATAAAAACGTTGATGAGCAGAAAGAAATCAATTACATGGAAAAATTCGAAGAAACAAAAGGATCCCAATGCTCCCTATAGACTCTTTGATTATCCTGATGCCAAAGGAAAGATGCAGCCAGGTAGATTGACAGTCATTAATAAATTTAAACCACAACTCGTTGTCTCTCTCCACTGTGCACGATATCAGATCTCTAATTATAAGGGAATGAATCCTGTTCTTCTTGCACCATACAGCCTGTTAAAAAAGGGACTCATGCATTTACAGGGCAAGAAAAGGATGAAAAATCCATATAAATACCCTCTTATTAAAAGCTGGTTCATGGAGTCTGGCAAAAGAACCAGATTTCAATGGTTTCTCAATGACACTGCCATGTATTACACCGCCTTTAACATTCACAAAAACTTGCGCATCAACTATAAACGCTATAGAGGATATAGATATAATATGCTTAAATGGTCATACAATGACCCAAAGGACTGGCAAATAGAAGCGAGAAAACATAAACCCAATAGTCCATACTCATATCACTATAAAACTATTAAACCCAAAGGAATTTTCTGGACCAGAGAAAGAAATAAATTTGAAGAATACCGAAGAAATAAGGGATATGAAGGATACGGTGGAGACAATGCATTTGCTTCATATGAATTAATTCGTTTTATTCAATATAATCTTAAAAAACAGGGAGATAGGGATAAAGAACTCATGCCAGGAAAACCCTATGTCTCGATATGGATTGTACCTCAGCATGTCAATGCAATCTGTGCTTATCTGGAACTCGGCTATCTAAGAAGATGGCAGGATCGTAAGAGATTGTCAAAAAAGCAGGATCAAATCGCTGAGGGACTTGCAGTAGGAATCTATTCCCTTTTTACTGGAATAAAGGTAAAGAAAAGCAGATTTTCACATGCTCCTAAGGGATTAAAGTTGAACTTATCAAAGTATAAAATCAATAATAATTCAAGCTATTTTGACAGAGTTGTAAAATGAATAAATTAAATCTGCTGATTATTATACTTTTATTTCAATCATCATCTGTTCTTTTCAGTAATCCTGAAAGATTCAATAGTTATTTTATAAATGCTGCCAAAAGGGCCCGATCTTCTGTTGTCTCCGTCATCATCTACAAGGAAACACCCCCTGGCAGTAAAAAATTAATTAAGGTTGCTGATGCCACAGGAACCATAATCTCTTCATCTGGATATATAGTAACAAATTATCACGTAGTCTCCAAGGGATCTCACTATGAAGTATTCTCTCACAAGGGAGAAATGCTTGAATTAAAAACATTTCAAAGAGGCAAACTATATCTCGCAGACTCTAAAACTGATATCGCTCTTTTAAAGGCTGTGATCCCCCTTAGTCTACAACCAATCACAATAGCTGACTCAGATAAGCTTTCAGCAGGAGAATGGGTCTTAGCCATAGGTAATCCTTATGGTCTATCTCAGACCATCACCAGCGGAATTGTCTCTTATAAGGGCAGAAACAATATTGGTTTTGCTCATATTGAAGATTTCATTCAGACAGATGTTTCTTTAAATCCCGGTAATTCCGGTGGCCCCTTAATAAATCTTCATGGCAACCTCGTAGGAATCAATACAGCCATTAGAACGATGACTGGTGGCTACCAGGGTATCAGTTTTTCAATTCCTTCAAATATTGTTGCAAAGGTTTATAAAGAATTATTACGATATGGAAGAGTGCGAAGAGGATGGCTTGGATTTTTTGTAAGAGAAGGCAGATATTCATTAAAAAGCTATGGAAGATATGTTGAAATAAAATCAATCATCAGCAACTCCCCTGCTGCACATTCCGGTTTACGAAAGGGAGATATAATTAAATCAATTGATGGAAAAAAAATTAAATCTATCAGTGCCTTAGTAAACTCCATTGCTGAAAAACCTATTGGAAGAAGAATAAAAATAGTGATATCCAGAAATGGTCAATTATATAAAGTCCCTCTGGTTTTAAGAGAAAAGAAGATTTATAGAAAAATGCGCAGAGTAATGAAATCTATATTGCTAAGATATGGTATAGAATTCGATGAAACTCATAATAAAAAACATTTAGTCATTTCTTATGTTAATCCTCGTAAACCCTATCGATATATTAAAACTGGAGAAAACGTCACTCATATCAATGGCTATGAGGTTTCATCTCTTGATAAAGTTATGAAAATATATTTCAAAGGAAAGGGATATATCAGGTCTCTAACAATTAAACGAGGCACCAAAAAAATTCGAATAAAATTAATTCATGAATAAAAAAACAATGAAAATCAATATTACATTTCTATTTTTACTTATAATAAGTTTCTGTATTACTTCACCCCTTTATAGTGATAAAAAAACATCCTATCTTAATTCAGCATTTTATTATAAATTTTATCGCATGAGAACAATTTCCAGGGACCACTATCTCAATAAACTTCTCAACACTCGATTCCAGGGAAGAGGAAAAATTACTTCCATTGAAGAATATGACAGATATAGAAAACGATTTAGAATAAAATTAGTTGATACATCTTCAACAAAATATAATATATCAATAATAATATATATATTTTTAAATAATGAAGACAGTGTTAAACTCCTAAAAATAGATGATGTTTTTGACTTTAAAGGGCAATTAATGGCTTATACCCCATTGAATTCAAAAAGAAGCAGTTATATCTTTGATATAATACTCGAAGATGGAGCAGTTGTACTTCAATAGATTATGAAAATATTAGCAATAAGCGACATTCATGGTTCAAAAAAAAATATAAATAGCATTCTAATAAATGAAGCGACATATGACTATATAGCTATTGCCGGCGATTTTTCAAAACGTGGTGATTCTCATAGTGCTATAAACATCTTAAAAATGTTAAAACCTATCCATCAAAAGCTCATAACTGTACATGGGAACTGGGACAATGAAGAGGTTCAACAATATCTGGAAGAACATACTCTTTATATACATAACAATGGCGTTTTAATACATAACATAGGATTCTTTGGCATTGGTGGTTCAAACAAGACTCCAATGAAGACACCTGTAGAATACAATGATCATGAGATATATGAATATCTAAAAAAGGGTTATGATAAAATCTCTACAGCTCAGCATATAGTCCTTTTAAGTCATACCCCTCCGAAAGGATATAAAGACAGGACTTTTTTAGGTATAAAAGCCGGCAGCGAGATTATAACCTCTTTTCTTGATAATAATAAAGTTGATTTATGTATATGCGGCCATATTCATGAAGCCTCTGGAGTTAAGGAGAAAGACAATACCACAAAAATTGTTAACGCTGCTTCATATAAAAAAGGTATCCTTTATTCTCTAGACTTAAACTCACAATTGAATATCTCTAAAATAAAGACCTAAAGTTTCCCTATTTGGTCCTTTTCTTTACATAAAGTTTTTGACAAAATTAACTTATTAATAGTAGAATATTCTAACTAATGGAGGGACACAATGGAAAAAAGACAATACCAAAGAGTAGACAATAACTTTAATGTCCGTGTTGCAAAAGAGATTAAAGAAGGCTATTTTCAAGATATAGCTATTGATATAGGAAAGAGTGTAAATATTAGTGGTGGGGGATTGCTCTTTACTGCCAATGAATCAATTGAAAAAGATTCTGAAATAAGAGTTACATTTTTAAAACCCAATACCTTTGATTTTTTTGAAGGTAAAGCATCTGTTAAAAGAGCAGATAAAAATGATGATGGTTCCTTTATTATTGCAGTTGAATTTCATGATTTGAATGAATCAGAAAAAGACCGCTTAAATTATTATATAAACCTCTGCAAATAAGAATATGAAGATTAATCCTTTTTCTAACATGTCCAGATTGAAAAAAAAGCTTATGCTCTATTTTCTATTAATCTCCATAGTTTCCGTTTCAGTAAGTGCCGAAATTATATTAGAGGTAAGTTCTCAGCCCTTTCGAAAACAGATAAAAGACAATGTAATTGTTTCAATAAAAAAAAATGTTGATAGCAAAACTCTGAACAAAATAATAAAAGATATAAATTCAAGCAATATCTTTACACCTGTTTCCAATTTAAGAAACAGAATGATTTTATTACTTCTGGTTGTAACGGCATCTATTATTGCAGCTTTTTTTCTCTTCACAAAGGATATTGTTTCTCCAATGGATGGAATAGTAGATGCCACAAAAAGAATTGTTGAGGGAGACTTAACTGTAAAAGTTCCAGTTGTTACTGAAGATGAAATTGGACAAATTGCTGGTCTCATCAATACAATGAATGAAAAACTTTTAGACATGATCATTCAGGTCAAACAGGATGTAAACCGGCATAAAGATAAAATAACTGCTGCAACTCATCTTATAAATGAAATTGTTGAAGATAGCAAAGCAGATACCATTATAGAAAGTAAAAAGATGAAGATTTCAGATTTTAAAAATATGCAAAAGCTCTCAAGGGATGTTGTAGCATTACTGGAAATCATGACAACAGACCTGTCATCACTACAAACATTTATAAATATGTATAAAACATATAGCATTAAAACAGAACTATCTCAAGATGAAATAGAAGATGCAATAAAAAATTACGAGCAGGATTTTTGGTCACAGACCTGAAAAGAAGGACGTAAAAATGAGTTTTGACTGGAACCTAAGTTTACAATATATCTACATGCTGCCTGTATCAATTATAGTTGCCATTATATGTAATTCATCTGGTTTTTCGGGTGGAGTAATATTTCAACCAATATACAATCTGTTTCTTAATATTCCAATCCAAAATGCAATTGCTACTGGAATTGCGACTGAAACAGTAGGAATGACAAGTGGAGCTTTAAGATATATCTATTACAAAATGGTTGAATTACCAATTGGTTTTACAATGATAATGCTAACTATTCCAGGGGTTGTTCTGGGCAATTTCACCATGATGATTATTGAAGCAGATCTGCTGAAACTTGTTCTTGGTATAATTCTCTTTGCCCTTGCAAGCTTACAGCTCTTCAGTGCAGTGAAAAAAAAATTTGGAACACGTGAAAACGTTCCAATTGAAGACATCTATCCTTTTATGTGGGTACCTCCTCTTGGCGGGTTCTTTTCAGCTTCAACAGGAACAGGCATCTGTGAACTTGCACAACCAGTATTAGAGAAAGGACTGAAAATTAAAACAAAAAGAGCAAATGCCACGGCTATTCTTGTAGAAGCAACTGCTGACTGGGTTATCACAATATTAAATCTTCATACTGGCTTCATTCTTCTGGAACTATGGATTTGGACTGGTATTGGGGTAATAATTGGTGGTCAAATTGGACCATATATCTCAAGATTTTTACCAAATAGACTTATTAAAGTAATCTTATCTATCGGAATTGCAATTATAGCAATTTTTTATATATTCAAAGGAATTCAATGGCTTCTCGTTAAAATCAATTTATAATAAAAATGATATTGACGATAATATAATATGACTTATCTATAAATTACAATATGCTTATCGGATAGACAATGAATTCAATGAAACATATAATTGATAAAATGGGAGAAATCTCTTTAGCTATTGCTGAAACTGCCAAAGATGTTAATAAGTTTTCCATTACGAGAAAGGAAACCAGCCAGCGTGGCCTTGACCTAATCACGGAGCTTATAGAAGGGAATAAATTACTAAAAGATAATTTTGGGAAAATATACAAAAACCTTCATAAGTCTCTCATGGGTATCACAACAAACGCCGACGAATTCAAGATAAATGTAGATTCTTTTTCAAAAATAATACTCAATATAAATAATATTAAAACAACGCTGAATCTTTTAAATAATTCAATACAAAAAATGACAAGTATAGTTGATGAGATCAGAGATGATACTGATGAAATATTTACTCTGGCACTTAATGCATCAATTGTATCAAGTAAATACTCTCACACCTCAGGTGTCTTTGATATCCTGGCAAATAAATTGAATGAAATGTCAAATTTCATAAATCAAAATCTTGAGAATATAGTTCACGTTGTTCAACCAATTACCGATGGTCTTCAAAAACTTATTAGTGAGAATGTACAGGTTCTCACTGATATTGAAGCTGGACATAAAAGTTTTCTAGAATTCCCTGACATTCTAGAAAAGCAAAAAGAGTCAATTGATGAGTTAACATTAAGAGCTTATCTTTCAGGCTCAAAAATAGAAGATCAGCAATCAATGCTTGATGAAATCAGTTCTAAAGTTGTTCAAATGGATCAGGATGCAAATGGATCAATTTCAGGTTCTGCAAATGTCATAAGAATGGGAGAGAGCCTCAGTGAAAAGGTTTCTGAAGTCATTGAAAGACTTTCTAATAACGAAGGCTACAAAGATATAATTGAATTTATTCAAGAACAAGCTTCTTCAATTTGGCAATCTGCAACCAATGTAAATGAAAAATCACGTAGCCAGCACGAATTTTCTTTGAGCAGTGTTGATTTCTGTGATTCTATTATAGCTGAATCAGAAGATTTAAAAAAGACAACAGAAGTTTTAAATTCTCAATCTGTAAATAATAACAAGATGTCTTTTCAAATCTCAAATAATCTCAATAAATTAACACCCCAACTAAAAGATATAGAAAACCAGATCTCTGAATCGAATATGACGATACAGAAATTCAATGAAGACTATAGTCAGATAGATAATATTATTGAATTTCTAAAAGATATTTTGCAACAAATGAATGTAATTGGAATGTATTCACGAATTGAATCATCTCGTGACCCCGATGAATTTCAGGGATTTATAACTATATCAGAAAATATTCGAAAACTGCATGTTCAGATACAGAATAATATTCCAAATATTGAAGAGAATATTGAAAAAACTCATACTCTTATTGAAAATGTAAATAATTATTTTGAGAATATATCTAACATTTTTTCGGTAATTTCAAAAAGTTCTTCTGTTATTATAGAAAAGTTAGATGACTTTACTCATACCAGTAGTGAATCCGAAAGAATCAGTTTAATCATCCTTAATGAATCACAAGAAATTGATGGTATTCTTGGTGAGCTAAGAGCTCTCTTGATTCAATTAACAGAAATTGTTAAAAAGCCTATTGAAGGTTCTGCCTTAAATATTGATCGGGGAAAAAATATTGAAGAAAACTGCCGAGATTTACTGAAAGAATAAATTACCTTAACTCCTTAAGTAATTCTTTCAGTGTATTTTCCACCTCCATACCATTTCTAATATTTTTAGCTGAACCCTCGATTGGATATCGAGTTGCTTCAGTCATCATTTCAACCTCTTTTGTGATGGTAGTAGTCAAATTAATCTCTCTCGCTGTTAATTGAACTGCTTTCTCCTCTAACCGAGAATTTGCATCTATACTATCAGTCATATCAAGATTAAGAGCTGCTATTGATTCAATCTCAGTTGTTACTATTTTAATTAAAGCATAAAGGTCATTTCTCAAATGATAGATCTCTGGTTTTGTAGAAAAGGTTTCATTCATCAATTCTTCAATAAGTTCTTCACTTCCTGTTACATAATCAAAACAATCAACAGCAATTAAAACTGCCATTTGCATTAATGGGTCAAGATTTTTTGTAAATAAAGAATGTTTTTCAATTACAGATTTTTTTATTTTCTCTGAAGATTCATTTAATAGTTTTGCAAAGGTATAAACCTCTTCAGCAAAATCAAATTGAGACTGAGAACTATTATTAACCTTAATAGCAAGCTTCCATCCTTTTTTAAATTCTTCAATGATATCCTTAATCCGTTGAACATCTTTTTTAGCGAAGGTGGATTCAATATTTTGCAATTTTTTAGAAAGAGCTTTACCCCTGTCAAAATTTAATTTAGAACCATCAATAGCTTTTTCAGCATCTTTAATAATTGATTGAGTCGATTTCCTTAATTTGCTAATACTTGAAAGGTGCCTTTTTTTATTTACGATTATCTCTTTATCCATGAGAATAATCTCATTGCTGTTACTTATAATCTCTTCAAGAAATGATTTGCCTTGTTTAAGAGTATCGCTAAGATTTTTATTATTTAAAACTCCTTGCTTCAGCAAGAGGGAATTTAAACCTTTTTTTATCTTCAATTGCTTTAAAATATCATGTTGTTTTTTAACATTTAAATTTAAAGTATTGAAAGAACTGAGAACCTGGTTATGTCTATTTCGTAAGGTTAAGTTTTCTTTGCTGATAACCTGAACTTCTTTCAAGAAAAAATCAGAGGTTTCACTTAACTCTTCAATAGCTGCAATAGCATTTTCAGTAAATTCTTTTCTATCTAAGGAAGATGCATTAACACTTTTTGCAATTTCACCAAAGTTGAGTGATATGTTATGTAACTTTTTAAATGAATTTTGACTCATGAAACCTCAATTTAAATTCAAAGAATATAGATTAAACTACTATTTGCCAACTACATCAACAAAATCCATAGTTCTCACAATGGTTTCAAGAGCTTTGAAAGAAGCTGCTTGCCATTTTGAATCCTTATCATAGGTTATTACAGATTTAATCTCTGAATTATTTAATTTTTTAATTAATTGAATAATTGGAGGTACTGTTGAAGAATTCATATATTCAAGCTGACCGAATTGAATTTCAAGGTCTTTTCCTTTCAAGGTATCAATAACACCATCAATATATGGATTCAATAGGGCAGATGGGTCCCTATCATCACTTCTTCCAAGCCATTTCATTATATTACCATTGTTTTGCTCAAGGGTAATTTCCAAATTACCTTCTTTAAAATTAGACATGTAATTCCTCCTAAGAAATTATATCATTCTTTGTGCAATAATTGTCAGCGTTTCATTTTTGTAATTATAGTCAAGGGCAAATTCCCCTTCATAGGCGATTCTATATAAACCCAATTGGCTAACACCTGGTTTTGGATTTTCCATTAACTCCATCAATCGTTCAGTATAAAGCTGTGCTGCATCATCTGAGCTTTTAATTTTATCTATATGCTCGATAACATTGTTGCTATCAGTCTTTGACTTTATACCATTTGTGACTTTTATGATAATTTTTTCATTATCAGCATGAAGCTCAAAATCAATATTGGTTCCATCAGGTTTTTCTGTTCCATACTTAACAGCATTTTCAATTAACTCTGTAGCACACATAATTGCTGCGTCTGAAATATCCTTAGGTTTGTTCTTTTCACTCATGAATTGAGCTGTTTTGTCCTGTAGTTCGCGAACAATACTCCAGGTGGGTTTGATTGATATGTTAAATGATACATCGTCACTCATAGTTGTTCCTCTCACTTTATTTAATAAATATTCTACATTAAAAAAAATAAAAGTCAACAAATTAAATCCCTTAAAATTTGACCTTTTTAATCCTTTTATTAAGAATAATTATTCAAAATCTAAAATAACGTAATTACTTTATCACTTTTAAATTTTTTATTTGACAATAAACGCTACTTTAATAGATTTGCTCTCGGATAGTTGTCCGAGTGGTCGATGGAGGCGGTCTTGAAAACCGTTGAGTTAATAGCTCCGGGGGTTCGAATCCCTCACTATCCGAATTTATTGTGTAAAACAATAATTGGACTGGAGAGGTGCCCGAGTGGCCGAAGGGGGTTGCCTGCTAAGCAATTGTATCGTTTAGGTACCGAGGGTTCGAATCCCTCCTTCTCCGAATATTAACATGAATGACAAACTAAAATCTCTAAAATATTTAATCTATCTCCCCTTTGTTGGCTGGATGCTACCATTAGCATTTTTATATGAAGATAGAACAATCATTGATCACATAAAGAATGCAATAATATTGTCTGTAGTTTTTGGCATAACACTTATTACATTTTCATTTTCATCAATATATATTTACGAGGATTACAGATTAGTAAAGTTTATAGTAATTATCATAAGTTTGCTAATCTATAGTTTTTATATCATCTTATGTATTGCTGGAACTATTTTCATAGTTAATGAAAAGCAATTTAAAATTCCTATAGTTCATAATTATGCTGAGAAGCTAAACATATAGGCGTCTGTAGCTCAGCTGGATAGAGCAACGGACTACGAATCCGTAGGTCAGAGGTTCGAATCCTCTCAGACGCGAATATGGCGAATTATCGCCTTTTTTAATTAAAATGAAAATCCTTCTTGTATCAATCAATGCTCGGTACTCACATTCTAATCTCGCTATTTACTATTTAAAAAAATATTGCACTTATTCTGATTCTTCTATCTCAATAGAAGAGTTTACAATCAATCAGGAAGCAGATTTTATTGCCAAAAAGATTCTTCACATCGATGCTGATGTAATTGCCTTTTCAACTTATATTTGGAATATTACGAAGACCATTGATGTCATTGATTTAATTAAATCTAGCAATAAAATAATTATTAGTGGAGGCCCTGAGGTTAGCTATAATACTCAATGGCACGATTCTGATAGATTTCATCATATAATAATTGGAGAGGGAGAAGAATCATTTAGGTACCTTGTGGATAACAACTTCACAGTTGATGAGAAAATTATTCATGTTACAAATAGACATTTCAATGAAATCCCTTTTCCATATTCCGCTGTTGACCTAATAAATCTTAATGGCAAACTACTATACTATGAATCCTCAAGAGGATGCCCCCATTCATGTAGCTTCTGTCTTTCAGCAAAAAATAACTGCATCACCTATAAAGATATTAAGAATGTATGTAATGAACTATTAATTATAATTGAAAACTACAATGGAACGGTTAAATTTGTTGATAGGACATTTAATTCCAAAAAAAATCATTATCAAAAAATCTGGAATTTTCTTTTAGATAACCATAAAGATGATATTACATTTCATTTCGAGATATACCCTGAGCATCTGGACCAAGATGATTTTGATATTCTTGAAAGAGTCCCTGAAAAATATTTCCAATTTGAAATGGGTATTCAATCAACCGACAAAACTGTTCTTAAAAAAGTTGGAAGAAAGCAGAACCTACAAAAGATTCAATATAATACTGCGAAGCTCTTGTCATATAAAACAATACACATTCATACAGATCAGATTGCTGGACTACCCCTGGAGTCAAAAGAGAGTCTCATTAAATCCTTTAATGATATCTATTATCTTTTCGGTGATCATTTTCAACCTGGATTATTAAAAATAATTCCAGGCACTGGAATATGGGAACTATCAAAAAAAGACAAATTTATTTATTCAGAAAAACCACCCTATGAAATAATTTCAACACCACAATTAACTCAAGAAGATATACATGAATATGATAGAATAGCTCAAGGTGTAAATGCAATTTACAATTCTAAAAAATTTCAAAACAGCCATAATACTATTATTAAATTATTCCATTCACCCTATGAAATGTATAACAGCATTACAATGAGTAAGTACTGGAAAGATTTAACTCTAAACAAATGGGATGCAATCGGTTTAAGTATAATTGATACAATAAGAAACATATTCCCCAAACAAACAAATGAGATTTCAGACTGGCTTCTCTATGACTGGGCATTGTTTTTCAACAACCATCATCTACCTCAATATATCAATGACTCTTCATATATTGAAAACAGAAACAAGATTCTAAAAAAAATGCAGATTTTAAAAAAAGGAAATACTCTTCATTTCGATAATAATATAATTTTATTTTCTGATATTAAAAAAAGTATTTTCATAAAGCCTAAAAGTGAAGAATTTAAAAAGAGGATTCTTTTCAGTGGTCAATGTCTTATGATTACACCTGACAAAAGACATTATAATATAATATCAACAGATAGAGATATAACTATTACAAAACTATAGAAGCTGCAAAAATAGTAGATACAACTCCAAGAACTGCACCAAATATTACATCAGTTGGAAAATGCACACCATTGTATACCCTTGAAAATCCCATGAGACTCGCCCAGATAAACAGAGGAACAGCTAAAAATGGTGCAAAATAAAAAGACAATGTAGCCATGATAAAAGCTCCGGCAGTATGCCCTGAAGGAAAACTAAATTGATCAGGGGGCTTAATAAGAAAGCGGATTCCCTTTACAGATATACCTGGTCTCTGTCTTTTAACAAAATTCTTAACTACCTTTTGCACGATTAATTCGATTGCAAAGGCAATAAGACCTGCAGCTATAAACACATAACCTCTGTCTTTATATATGATAAGAATCACTGTGGAGGCAATAATATACAGGGGTCCATCTCCACTTCTTGAAATGAGATACATGAACCTATCAAGATATTTTTTGCCAGTATAGGTTGAAACTTTTATACACAGCTGTTGATCTTTAGAAATCAAATAAGAAAAAAATGACCGCACTTTTATTAACCTCAAAACGTTTAAATCTAAATATAAACATATATTAGAAAAAATCAAATAAATATAAGCTTTTTATAAATTAAAATCGAAAAAGGGTTTAATCCTTTACATCTGGCTCTATAAAAGTCCATTTTATTTCAGGATGTCCCATCTTTACAGCTTGTTCAATAGCATTAATCACCAAACAGGCCTCTTCTATAGTAAGATTACTCTTCAATCGAATCTTACCTGATAACATTATATAGGGACCAAATTGCATTGTTATAAGATTATATACTTCATTAATATTACTATTCTTTTTAATAATATCATTAATGGATAGTACAATATCAGGATCAGCAGACTTTCCAATCAATAAGGTTTTCATTCTAATTATTAAAAAGATTGAAATTATTATTAGTATAACACCAATAATAATGGAACCAATTGCATCATAAACAGGATTATGCAATACTACTGACAATGAGACAAAAATGAAAGCAAGACATAGACCCATTACTGCTGCAATATCCTCACCAAGAACTACAATCAATTCTGAATTCCTGGTCTCCTTAAGCCACCGAGAAAAAGATTCATCTTTTCGCAGCTTATTAATTTCTTTGATTGCCCCAGTCAAACTCAGAGATTCAAGAATTATTGATACACCCAAAACTACTAATGCTATCCACACAGAGTTTATTTGTTCTGTCGATTGAAGTTTGTGCAAACCTTCATATATTGAAAAGAGACCGCCAATGCTAAAGAGAAGCATTGCCACAATGAAACTCCAGAAATATGTCACCTTTCCATAACCTAAAGGGTGCTCATCAGTAGGAAGTCTCTTTGAACGTTTTAATCCAATAAGTAAAAGCAGCTGATTCATGCAATCCGCTATAGAGTGAATTGTTTCTGCCAACATACTTCCTGAGCCTGTAATAAAAGCAGCAATACCCTTTGCTATTGCTATTCCAAAATTTGCTGCCAATGCATATAAAATTGCTTTAATTGATGAATTTTCATGTTCCATTTTTTACGATACTCCAATAAAAAACATTATGCAATATACATTCATTGCTGTCAAATAATTCAGAAAATTATTCAAATTTAAGCATTATGATTGACAAAAAGAAGTACTGGAATTTAATTTTATCATTAAAGCAGAATTCCCTTCTGCATAACTTCTAACAAAATGTAAAATTTTCAGGATTTGAGAATGGATTCTAATAACAAAGAAACTGAGATGCAAAGTGATGAATTACAATATAAAATTTTACAAAGGGATAAAATAAAAAAGAGTCTTATGTCGGATAAGAAGTCTTCAAATGAAGAAATAGAATTTTTACTGAAGCGTCTTTAAAAAAAGACACTCCAGTCAATTAATCCTACCTTTTCTTTAACATTTTCTTCAAATTCTGCTCACAAATACCCATATGCTTCACAGCTTTTACCTTTGATAATTTATCATCTTTTTTAATAAATATTTTTTGAATCATATTATACTTTCTTCGTAAATGCTGAATTGCAGGAATTGAACAATTAAAATGTTCTGCCAATTCTCTATCCCGAAACTCATATCTGCCATTTTTTAATTTTTTATTCATTGTGATGAATTCTTTTATTTCATCATCTGTCCATTTAATTCTTTGAAATCCCTGAGAGAAATCATATTCAACCATTCGTTGAGCATTTCTTTCACTACATCCTTCCATCTTTTTCTTTTTCCAGTAGGGATGCCTATTACGTGCATACTTAATATCATCTATAGTGTACTGATTTCTTTTTTCAAGCCACTGCTTACATAGATGAGCCTTTCTTCCAGATGTTAATTGAGCACTTAAAGAAAACTCAATATACTGCTTTGGGTTTTTTGCTGATAGCAATTTTTTTTCTTCGTTCTTCACAAGATCCTCCTGATAAAACTATATATATTTATGATCACATTAAATAAGGCTTTAAAAAAAAGCACTAATTTTTTTTCACAAAACAGGCATTATTTTATTTTTTTTCAAAAGGAGGATTGCAGCTGCATTCACATAACGAAGATCATACGAAAAAACCCAGACAGACGGTTTGGAATTCGTATAACTTATTTTTTAATAGATTCTTTGTCGTAAAGAAATTTTTTCTTTTCAAAATAATCCTGACCAGCACCTGAAGCTACGTAACAACCGCCGCCTATTCGGGCTCCGTCAGGAATAATTGCATTCTTTCCAATTATAGTTTTACTTTCAAAAAGAAAACGAGGGAAATCATTACTTTTTATATGAAGATCTTCAGTTCCTATAACACAATTATCACCAATTGTATTATACTCAAGTTCTTCTGAAAATTCAGTTTTTTCATCAATGACAGAATTATATATTCGGGAATTTTTTCCAATGCGAACAAAGGGCAACAGAATGGAATTCTTTACAACCGATCCCTCTCCGATGATAACACCGGGATAAATTATTGAATTTTCAACTTTGCCATTTATCTCACAGTAATCAGACATAAATGAATTGATTATCTGACCATGTGGACCAATATGAGCATAACCATCTGCTATAATCTGACTTTGAATTAATTTCTCTTCATACAATAAACCAAATATCTCAGGACTCCATATAATTTTTCTATTTAATGAATCATAGTCTGGTATATTCTTTACAGGCCAATACATTGCATCAAAGGTACCGGTTTTAATGCCGTCATTAATCATTGTGTTAATAATCATCTCAAATATATTTGGTGATTTTCTATCTTCATCAATTGCTTTATTGACAACCTTCAATAAAATCTTCTGGTTAGTAACCAATACCTTATAGGCCATAGATGGTTTTCCATCTATATTCATAGAAAAAAGAACAGCATCTGATCGTCTTTTTTTATACTTCTTAATTATACCTTTAAAATCGATAATAGATGGATTATCACCATTGTATATTATATAAAATTGAGTATTGGCATCTAAAATTACATTATAGCAAAAAGTCATATCAGAAAATTCTCTGGATATAACCTTGATAGGAGGAAAAGTCATATCCCCAAAGGGTCCATAACAATCAACGTAATGTTCAAGACCATCATCTATATTATTATAAATTACAGTGCTTCTTGCCCCAGATGAAAAGGAATTTCTTATTGTAAAGTCTATGACTCTAAATTTTCCACCGATGGGGAGCATATAGCGAGACCTGTCTTCTGTCAATGTTAACAGAGAGTTATCCCGTGATCCTGGGTATGATATAATTGTAAAATCTTCCATAATTTCGTAGGTCAACAAAAACAACTGAAGATAAGAACGTCAATTACTTTATGACTTTGGAGAAAAGGTATTGACATCAAATATAGAAATTGATGTTTTTAATTCTCACAGAGAGGTTATATGAATATAATTAGTTATGCAAATGGACCATTTATGGTTAACTCTTATTTAGTCATAAATGAAGAAAATAAATCATGTTTTATTCTTGATCCTGGTTATGATGTTGATAGATTAATAGAAGAAGTTAAAAGTAAAAATCTAAAAATGGAAGCTATTGTTGCTACCCATGGTCACATCGATCACATTGAAGGAGTCAATGATGTATTAAATATTTTTGATGTACCTTTTTTTGTCAATGAACTGGACAAGGAATTAATTGACACTGTTTCCATGCAGGCAAGGATGTTTGGAGTTAAGGATCCAGGAACAATCAAAGAAACAATAAATTTACCCCTTGAAGGCACAATTACAATAGCTGGCATCGAAATGAAACTTTTACATACACCTGGTCATTCTCAAGGTTCTGTATCCATAGTTATTGAAGATGTTGTTTTCTCTGGAGACACACTATTCAATTTTTCAATTGGGAGAACTGATCTTCCTGGAGGAGATTACACACAACTAATTCAGGGCATAGAAACAAAGTTATTTACTCTACCTGATGAAACAAGGGTTCTCTCTGGACATGGACCAGAAACAACTGTTGGTAAAGAAAAAAAAATGAATCCATTTTTTAGATAATAAAAGAGGTCTCTATGAAAAATTTACTGTATTTACTCATTCTCATCCTTTTCATCTCATGCTCCCCATCTCAAGAGGTAGTGGTTATTGCCCATAGAGGAGCCAGTGGATATCTACCTGAACATACATTAGAGGCCAAGGCGATGGCTCATGCAATGAATCCTCACTATATAGAGCAGGACATTGCATTAACAAAGGACAACAGAGCTCTTGTAATTCACGATCATTACCTTCATACTGTAAGCAATGTTGCTCAAATTTATCCAAAGAGAAAAAGAAAAGATGGCAAATATTATGTAATTGATTTTACACTCAAAGAGATCAAAAAATTAAAGTTTTTTGAACGCTTCAAGGGCAAAAACAAAACTGCTGTTTTCCCTAAAAGATTTCCCGTTAAAAGCATTTCCCACTTCACTGCATCGACACTGGAAGAAGAAATTGAACTCATACAGGGGCTTAACAAAAGCAGAGGAACCAATATCGGCATATATACAGAACTAAAGTCTCCCTGGTTTCACACAAAAGAAGGAAAAAATATTGGCAAAGTTGTTATGAAAATCTTAAATAAATATGGATATAATGATAAAAATTCTAACTGCTACGTCCAGTGTTTTGATCCCAATTACTTAAAGTATATGAAAAACACTTTAAAGGTTAAAGTCAAACTGGTTCAGCTCATTGCACACAACTCATGGAATGAAACTCCCGGTATTGACTACAATAAAATGTTGTCGAAAAAAGGCCTTAAAGAAATTTCAACATATGCTGTTGGAGTTGGGCCATGGATTGATCTTATTGTGAGAGACAAAAAAAAGGGGAATTACCATATTTCAAACTTCGTTCTTCTTGCTCATAAATATAAATTAAAGGTTCATCCTTATACCTTTAGAGCAGACTCATTACCTTCATATGCAAAAGACATGGAAACTTTATTAAGAATTTTTATTTATGATGTAGGTGTTGATGGTGTCTTTACCGATTTTCCCGATAGAGCTGTTAAATTTTTACAAAAGTAAATAGTTCAAATATATTGGGATTTCTTTCAAGTTGAAGAAATCCCAATGAACACCAATTAGAAGATCAATCCTTACAAACCTCATCAAGAAAATCCAAGACATGAGAAATAACCTTCTTTGATTCTTCACCTCGAACTATCCCATGACGCTCAGCATAGATGCTTTGAATCTCTTTCTTTTTAGTGCCCAACTTATCAAAGATCTCTTTGCCACTAACTGGATTCACAACGGGGTCATCAGAACCTTGAATAATTAAAGCAGGAATTTCAATTTTATGTAATGATTCCTCCACCTTATCCATTAACTTTTCCAATTGAGCAACACCACTTATTGGATTACGAAAATAGTTAATATGTTTATTCTCAGGATCATTGGTCACAAACTCCATCTTGCCCTTGTTTACATGCATGCGATCGAGAAGATTATTCCATACCACGACAGCAGAGGAAAGCTGTGAACTTATATTTTGAAGCTTTAAGGGAGCATTTATTGAAACAACTCCCCTGAAATTATTTCCCTTATTAGCAGCTTGAAGCAGTGCAAGACCCGCTCCTGTTGAAAAACCAACTATTGAAATTTTATCAACGGTATGATTCATTACAATATAAGCACGGTTAACTGAATTATACCAATCATACCATTCCCTTTTGCCGAGATCTTCAGGAGCAGTGCCGTGACCTCGCAATCTAACACCGTAAACAACGTAACCCTTCTTATGCAAAGCCTCTGCTACAACCCTAACCTCTTCAGGTGCAGCCATATATCCATGAATTAAAATTACTCCCTTTCTCTGGTATGACTTTCTGAGAAAGAAAGGTCTTCCGATCTCTGGTGATTTTGATTCATTTATTATATGATACTTATCATAATCCTGTTTAAAAAGATCCAGATCCAGATTAAAGAATCTATTTCTAATTATACGGTGAATAGCCCATTTAGGCAAAATCATTACTTTTCTTATTGCCTTACGAACCTCTGTCATTGGTTCAATTTCATTTTTAAGAACTTCAACAATATTATCTTTTCTGATGGTATGGAATTTATAAGCATCCTGAAATCTTTCCTTTGATTTATAGATAAAACCATCCTTTACTGTAATCAAACCATCTGAAACTGCAGCCTCAATAAAACTTTCGTAAGTTTTATGTTCATCATCTGTTAAAAGGTGAAATTGATTTTTATTAAGTGTTGTATGACAATTTGTTATATTAAGATCTTTAACCTTCTCAACAGCCAAAAATGCTCTGGCCTTTAAAAGGTCTTCAGATATTTTACTTCGGGGACAATCACAGAGAATGTGAGCAAAAATATGATCATGATTTAATGTGGTCATATTATAGATGGAATCCATATAGGACTGAGTTATTTTAAGACCGCTCTTTTTAAAGGGAACAGCCTCATTAAGCTCAGCTTTGCTGAGATAGGTCTTCATATTTTTAATGCCCTTCCCAGTATCAGATTCCTGTGTAAATTTATTTATGGGTATTGGTTTTCCAAAATTAATATCAATATCGACACCGTCCATAACCATGGTGCCCTCTACTTCTAACTCTTCTTCAAACCTGTCTGATACATTTTTCACAAAACGCTCAACCAGTTTTTTTATAGCATTATTTTTAGCCCTAATTGGATAGTAGGTAACATTGATAGGAACAATGGATGTCTCTAGAGCCAGAACACTATCAAGCTCTTCTTCACTTATTTCAAAATAACTCATATATTTCTCAAGACCTTCTCGAAAACCGATCTCTTTAAAATGTCTCATTTTTTCACGATAAAATTCAGACCTTAAGGCAAGTCGAGCAGCACCAGAATGAGGAGGTCTCCTTATACCAGCATTGAAAACCATGTACTTGCCCTTTTCAATAATTTTTTTATCCTTAATCATCTGACCTTCAGGAAATATTATTACAGATATTTCTCCTTTTAAAAGAGTACTTATTAAAATCTTATCTCTATCAGGATCCTTTGTGGATAGGCCACCAAGCTTGCTAAGAATCTTGCCGAATGTACCTCCAAAAAATGAGAAGTGAGCCAAGGAAATACAATATTTTTTAGTATATCTTTCAATTACATAGGGCATGAATGTGGTTTCCATCCTAGTAAAATGATTAGCTACATACAAGACAGGTCCATCTGGAACATTATCTTCACCATGGACCCGAATATCAGCATCACTGGATTTAAAAACAGTGCCAATTGCCAGGCCAGTTGTCCTCAATAAAAATTTTGATATTTCCATCTGTAGTCTCCTAATATAAGCTGTTTTTGTAATCTTCGATTATATCTCTGTGATCAAAGGCAATCTCATCTGGCAATGAATCTAGAGTAAAAACTGCAGCCTCAAGAGCATCATCAGCACCAACAGGAATTCCTGATGCTGCAACAACAAATACAGTTGTTATTGTATGGAGACGTTCATCCCTCTGAGGATCAGAATACGTATGAAACTGCTTTACGATAGTTCCACTGAGGCATGTTTCCTCTTGAACCTCTCGGATTACGGCTGTCTCAAGAGATTCTCCATAATCAACAAATCCCCCTGGTAAAGCCCAACCATAGGGGGGATTTTTTCGTTTTATCAAAACAATGCCCTTTTCAATTTCAATAATTGCATCAACCGTTGGAACAGGATTTTTGTACGTTGTCATATATTTACCTGAAAAACTTAATTAGTGTAATTGTATTTCCCTTCTCATTATATTTAATCTCATCAAAGGCATTATTCACCATATGAAGACCAAGTCCATGAAATGACTGAAAGACATCTTTATTACTGAGGTCATTATTTTTTTCAAAATAATCTTTCCACATAAAACCTTCTCCATCATCCTTGATAACATATTTAACAAATTCATTATTGAGCTCATAATCTACATATATTTTCTTATTATGAAGATTTGCCAATTCTGCTTCTTTTTTAAGATGCTCCCAGTAATTTCCGCCCTTTTGTTTTAATTCAGTTTTTTTATCATAATCTATAGCAAGATTACCATGCTCTATAGAATTTAACAATACCTCTTGTAAGGCAACCTGCAATGTCATTAAATGAGTTCTCGTTAACTTATTTTCAAGATTTCTTGTTAGTCTATAACAGAACATACTGATAAGAGCTATGTCATTGGTCATAATATATCGACCATTTTCTGATATAAGCCAATGATTAGTAATATAATCATTATACATAAATTTACCAATAACAAAAATAGACTGAAGCTCATTATTATTCATGGTTGGAATCAGTTTGAAAAATATTGTATCAGGATCGCTCTTCTTCTCGATTTGTATAGGAATCACCATTTCAGTTGGCTGTCCAGTAAAGGCATATTTTAATTTATCAAGAACCATCTCAGTGTATTGATCTTCAGTTATGGCTGTATTAAAAATATATCGAAAGGGTTTTCCAAGAATTTCTTTGCTGTCTACCTGCAAAGTCTGAGGAAGTATATTATTAAAGTTTTTAATTCTTCCATATTCATCCAGATGAATTAAAATTTCACTGGTTTTGGCACTTATAGTATCAACGAACTGAATTTCATCATTAAGATATGATTGAATATAAAAATATTTCTTTCTTATCTTTAAATATATAAATAAAACCACAGGAATTGCAATAATAGAAAAAGTGATAAGAGTTATATTAGCAACACGGGGTAATTGCTTTCCGCTGAAGAGATAGTGTAATACTATTATTGTAATAGGGAAAATAAGTGTATATATAATAATAAAGGCAGGGATTGTCCTCTTTATTAAACCATAAATATCCAGTAAACTTTTTTTTGTTTTATTTATCATAAGAATTCCTATGATAAACATAATATATGGCTCTTAATAAATATCAACGAAAAATCTTAATTTAAATAACTTTTCCTTTTATGAGAAGGTTTTGGATAGTAGCTTTAAAGTAATGAAAATTATCATACTCAATATTGTATAATGATTGAAATGCCTCATAAAAATCTCTCACTCCAATAGTAAAGAGGCCATGACCAAATACAATTGCTCCCTTTCCAATGAGGGCCTTCGGCAATGTTGAGCTTATTCCTGTAGGGCCAGTACCCACCTCTCCAGGAATAATAGGAATCTCGTGAATCTGACGTTTCCTAGAACATGATTTATAGCATAAGCCCCTATTATTACAATCAAGATCTGTACAGAGCATAGAAACTATTACAGAAAATTTAGGATGACCGTGTAATATGAATGAGATATCTCTTGAAAGATACACACCCTTATGAGCTGAAAATTCACTGGATGCAGTAACTGCATTGGTTCGTTTATTATCAACAGGACAAGGATCGATAGAATCTTCCAATTCATCAAGAGAACTACCTGTTTGAGAGATATAGATCATATCATCTACTTTACAGGAAATATTTCCAAAAAAAGAATCAACCATTCCGGTTTCAACGGTTAATCTTCCTGTATCAGCAATTGCTTTATAGATTTCTTCCTGTGAATTATATGGTCCCTTAATATGTTCTAAAGATATTTTTTCATCGAGACGCTTCTCATAGTAATCAAGAGCATTAAAAAGAATTTCCTCTTCATTCGCATCAAGTACAAAGCTTTTATTAAGATTAAAAAATGAATCCGTGCAAAATTTAACAAAGGTGGAAAAACATACAGAACTGAAGGTTACAAATGCCTGTTCAGGACTCACTGTTCCATAGGTAACAATTCCCTTATTCAGAACAATGACAGACTTTCTCTGCTTTAATATTTCAGCGATTTGCGAACCTTCAAAATGAGAGATCACAGGGATATCATGTAAAAAGGTTCTCGTCTCAGAATCTTCAGGCTTAATGCTTTTTTCAGAGAGATATTTTTCTGCCAGGTAGAATGCAATTGATCTATAGGGCTCAACTGGACAGGCAAAGAGAATGCTGTTTAATTCAATTTCATCCATCACTTCCAGTAAAACAGGTATATCATCACTAACCCTGTTCCAAAGAACCTCTGCATCGATTCCCCCTAAAAGAGGATCACCCTCTTTGCAGAGTCCCTGATCAGATAATTTCTTGCTATATTTATTGAGGAGCTGAATCATTTAGATCAAATACCTCTTTTGTTTTATCATTTACTCTGCCATCTTCATCAAGATGGCGTATCGTATAATAATTTTTCCTGGCCTCTAAGAATTCATCTCTGGGAACAGGATTAACAACAACACCATTTCCACTGCTTCCGGATTCAGTGAAAAATCTATCAGGAAGATCATCATCCTTTGATGAAAAACCATTTTGATCATTCATCCATCTTTCATTCATGTATATTGTTTCACCGGCCTTTAATAGATCCTGAGCTGATAAATCAATTCCAGTAACTCCATAAAAGGCTCTGGAATATTCTTCAAGAGATGCCCCAAAAAATATAAATTTACATGCAGTTAAAGAATCAATAACTGCATTTATATCCTCAGCAAGTTTAATGATTCGAGCTTTTCCACTAAAGGAAAAACGATCAGTGGCAACAGGCTTTCTCAAAATTTCATGGGATATGGGATAGGCCCTGAGGTGACAACCACCTCTGGTAGAGGTTGCATATGCAAGAGCCATTCCATAGGCACCACGGGGATCATATGCAGGAAGTTCCATTTTTTTAACAGTCATTGAGGCATTAGTGTTACCATGAATCTCTCCATAACGATAAGAACCAAGTTTCAATTCCTCACCGTCATTTCTCGAGAGGGATACATCCTCAAGAAGCCTTAAAATCTCATTTCCCTTTAACTGCTTTCCATTGATTTCACAGTAAGCACCAAGAGTCACAGCAGCTGAGATTGTGTCCATACCTGCTTCATTACAGATTCTATTTGCTTCCATTACTATATTAGAATCTTCATTTCCAAGAAGAGCACTGAAATGAGACATTGTTTCAAATTCTGGTATTACTCTAGAATCCTTTGCTTTTTTCTTACAGAGAATATGACAGCCCTTGCAACCAAATTTCTTTGTATCATATTCTTCTTTGTAATGCCAGGCATTCATTACTGGGGCCTTTTCATAAAAGGTCTTTTTAAAATTATCAGTGGGCATCATTCGTCTACTGTCCATGAGATCATATAATGCACCAGTACCATACTCTCCGATTCCCAGTTCTCCCTTTAGTATAGGGGATGCAGAAGTGAGTCGAAATATTTTCTCTCTGGCATCCTTCAATATCTCTTTATTAAATATATCCACAGAGCCGGTACCTGATATTGTAAGATACTTAAGGTTCTTTGCTGCCATAACAAGACCGAGACCATTTCTTCCAGCACTGTAATGACCATCAATAGTGATGCTTGCAAAAAGTACACCTGATTCAGCTGCTGGCCCCGTTGAAAACACCGCTCCCTTATTCTTTAAGCGCTCATATATCTCATGGGTTTTCAACAATTGCATTTCCTTTGGAGAGCTGAAAGTAATTGAATCATTTTCAATAGATATACCACAGATATCATCAGATTTGCCTGTAATAATAATGCCATCATAGCCTGCTCTCTTGAGCATAGTTCCTGCTGAACCGCCAACTGATGTATCACCAACGGTTCCTGTGAGAGGAGAACGGCTCATTACAGTCATTCTACCTGATGTGGGGGATGGAGTGCCAACAAGAGGACCAGCAAAAAATAGAAGAGGCATCTGTTCGTGATTCCAGTCTTTTGTAATATGAGGTTTTAAGAACTGACCACCAAGGCCCTTTCCACCAATAAATTGAACATAGGCATTCTTCTGAATTTCTATAATTTCAGTTTTACGAGAGCTTAGATCTATGTTGAGGATTCGACCTTTCCAACCATTCATTATTTTCTACTATATGAATCACGTATTTTGATGTATTCATCTTCTTTAGCACTATCAAAAATACAATATCGATTTTTTCCTAAGAATTTAGCTTCATAAAGAGCATTATCTGCCTCTGACTGAAGCTTTTTATAAAGACCTTCAATCATTTTTTCATCTAAAATCTTTGCCCCATCAAATGTGTAGATGCATGAAGAAATACCACAGCTCACAGTAACTCGCAAAGATTCACCTTTATAGGGAACATCAATCTTTGATACCTCATCAAATACCTTTCTGCAATAAACCTCTGAACCTCGAATATTAGTTGAAGGCAATATGACATCAATCTCTTCTCCGCCAAATCTGATTACGTAATCAGTGGGTCGTGAAGATTCTTTAATGGCATTGGCTATGGCAACTAAGACATCATCCCCAATCTCATGACCATATTTATTGTTAAAGATTGAGAAGTCATCGATATCAAAACGAACAAGAGATATATTGAAGGTGCTTTCTTCTGCACCAAAATAAATTCGAGAGGCGGTTTTAATGATTTCAGTAAGATAATCATTCTTAAACTTTAAAAGGTTTGTTTTTTCATCAAGATTAACCTTTTCGTCAAGAAGCTTATATTTATCCAAAAGGGCAAAGTATTCAAGCTCATTTTTTCTTATATTTTCTACCACCTCATCTGAAATTGCATCATGAACGAGTAGATGTGTTAAGAGATTAATGTTGCGAATCTGAAGATCATTTAATTCAATTTTATCTTGAGGTGAGCTCATTTCACATTATCCTTTTAAAGTACGACAATTATAAACTAAATCTTTTATTTGGAAAGTAAAATTTAACCTTCTTTAATTCTTTTTATATAATATTTTTACATCAAAAATTAAACTGATAACCAAAGGAAAATATCATTGCGGGCAAAAACTCAACAGCTTCTTTTGATACAGTTAGAAGTGACTGATAACCCAATGATATATAAAAATTTTCATACATCAAAATACCTGCTGATACTGAGAGGTACCATGAAAGACCAATATAATTATAATTATCAAAAACCTGAATTGCCATACCGGTTTTGACTTTAATCATTGGTGTATAGAGCCCTTTGAAGAGATAAAAGTCAAATACAGAGTATATTAAAATATTATGAGCAGGATTTCTTCTGTTATACCACTCTGTGCTGAGAACTGATTGAAAAAAAAGGCTCCTATAGTCCATACTGCCTTCAAAATGATCTGTAAAATAGTATCCTAAACCAACACCTGGAGAAAAAAATGAATTCACTTTCCAGGTGAGGTCCAGCATTATACCGGGAGAGACCATATCTGAAGACACTCGACTTGACCACTTCTCAGCTATACCAAAATAATAAAGATCATTAATTGCCCCAATAATAAGATTTATATTGAAGGATATATCTGCCTCTTTTTTTTCTTTCCCATATGCTTTTGAAAAACTACTGGTTGTTATACCAAAGAACAGAGACAGAATGATGATATATAAAAATAATGATTTCATGTTTAATTTATAAAACCTTTTTTAACTCATCAACAAGATCTTTAAAATGAGCCAGTGCTTTTTCTATTGGTTCGGACTGAGACATATCAACACCGGCAACCTTGAGCTCTTCAATAGGAAACATGCTGCCCCCTAGCTTTAAGAAACTGAGATAATCTTTGAGATCCTTTTCTCCACCATTGGTCACCTTGTCAGCCAGGGCAATAGCAGCAGAAATGCCTGTTGCATATTTATAGACGTAGAAGGCTGAATAAAAATGAGGAATTCTCAATGCCTCTAATGTCAACTCATCATCAATAACAACAGAATCACCAAAATATTCTTTCAAAAGTTTTCCATATATGTCCTGGATTCGCTCAAGAGTCAATGCCTCGTTGTTTTCAACGACCTCATGACTCAGTTTTTCAAATTCAGCAAACATGGTTTGTCTATAGAGTGTACCTCTGATATTATCAATCTCTCTATTTATAATATAGGCCTTCATTTGAGGATCATTTTCATAGAGCTTCAACAAGTAATTTCCCAGTAATGTCTCGTTAAAGGTTGATGCTACCTCAGCAACAAAGATAGTATAATCATGTGAGATATAGGGTTGATTCTTTGCAGAATAGAGGGAATGCATTGAGTGACCTGCCTCATGAATTAGGGTATAAAGACTATTGATATTGTCTTCTCTGTAATTCATGAGTATGTATGGTGGAGAATCATAACAGCCCGATGAATAGGCTCCGCTTCGTTTACCCTTATTTTCATATCGATCAACCCAGCCATTTAAGAGACCATCCTTAAGTATAGAACAGTATTCCTCACCAAGGGGCTCCAGGGCCTTTACACAGGTCTCTACAGCCTCTTCATAGGGCATATGAAACTTCTTGGTTTCAATAATAGGTACGTATGAATCATAAAAATGCAACTCATCAAGTTTAAGCTTTTCTTTTCTAACCCTGAAATATTCAAAGAGGGGTCCTGTGTTCTTTTTTACTGTTTCAATGAGATTATCATAGACTGAAACCGGCACGTCATCAGAGAATAGAGATGACTCTCTGCTGCTGGGAAAATTTCGAACCTTTGCATAAAAGGCATCTTTTTTATTGGAAGCATTAAGCGCTGCTGCAATAGAATTCTTGTGATCATCATAAACCTGATAATACTGCTTAAAAGATTTTTTTCTAAGGTCATCATCTCTTTTCATAAGAAAGGTCACAAAATTTCCATGACTCAGTTCTATTTCCTTTCCTTCTTCATCTGTGATCATGCCAAATTTTAGATCTGCATTATCAAGCTGACTGAATATCTGCGAAGCTGCTGAGGCAACCTCTCCAGACATAGCTAAGATTCTCTCAATTTCTTTGCTCAGAGTATGAGGTTTATTTCTAATAATTTTTTCTAAATAAAACTGATAATCCTTAAGACGATCATCCTTCTTATACTTTTCTAAAAGTGCATTGTCCATTTCCTGAATCTCTGGAGACAGGAAGCTTGATGCCTCTGAAATACGGGTATAGAGATTCATTGACCGTTGATACATAGCAAGATACTGCTGATCAGATTTATCCTCATCATTTTTTAAATGACTAAAAACGTATATCTTTTCAAGATCACGATAGAGCTCTTCATCAAAGAGAAGTGCCTCTGTAAAGTGGTCATTTGATACATGAAGCTTTCCTCTATATTTATCAAAGATTTCAATTTTAGACTCTGTTTCTTTGAAAAGTTTCTCCCACTGCTCATTATTCTCGAATAATGGTGTAAGATTCCATTTATCTGAATCAGATATTTCTTTTCTTAAGGGTATTTTTTCCTGAGACATAATTTTCTCCATTTTTATTTTAGTGCGGGAAAATGTTCACCAAAGGCATTGAGGTGAATACTCTCATATAGTTCTTTTTTCTTTGCACCGGGTTTTTCAGGGTCAAGAGGCTCACCAAGGGGTACAGTTACCACTACTGCATAGTCATCGGGCACCTTGCAGATTTCAGCAATCTTTTCGTGATCCATTGAGCCAACAACAACTGAACCTAAACCTATATCATGAGCCCTGAGGCACATATTTTCCACAGCCATTCCTAAATCAAACATGTACCATTCATTGAAGGGTGTTAATGGCTTACCTCCCAGGCAACCAGATACATTGAGCTTTGCGCAGACAACTATTACTGCAGATGCATCAATGGAACATTTTCGACTGGGATTATTGGGAGAATAACATTCAGTTACCTGACCAATGAGCTCTCTATCTCTTAAAACGACAAACTCCCATACCTGAGTATTGGCCCATGATGGAGCTCTTCGTGCTGCATCTAAAATCTTTTTTAAATCTTCATTTGGTATATAGTGATCAGTAAACTTTCTTACGGTTTTTCTTGATTCAATAGCCTTTTGCAATTCCATATGATATCCCCCTTTTTATGAGAGAATACCACGTAATGCTATTGAGTCAAGAATATTTGAAAATGATTGAAGGAATAAAGTTTAAGACGAAACTACTTGCCAATGCAAAATCGTGAAAACACTGATCCTAAAATATCATCAGGAGTGATTTCTCCTGTAATACTGGCAAGAACATAGATAGCTTCTTGAAGCTCATGTGCTATAATTGGTGATGTTTCCTTTATATTTATAAGGGATGTAATTGTATTCATAAGATCTGATGCTTCTTCTAAGAGATCTATTACTCTTTGATCTGCTGTAAAAGAATTATGATGATCTGCAAAATGAGTTGATAGATATAGGTGAAGAGCATCTTCCAGGTCTTCTAAACCAGTTCCCTTTGATGCGGACATCTGTACAATGGGCTTCTCGTATTGAGAAAGAGATTTGATTATGCTTTCACATCCTTCATCTTCAACTAAATCAATTTTGTTAATTATAAAAAAGAAATCTTTATTCTCAAGTTTTTCTAGAATCTTTTCATCAGCAGACTCAATTCCCTTAAGAGGATCAATAACCATGAGTACCAAAGATGCCTTTTCTATATTTTTATGACTCAACTCAATACCAATCTTTTCAATTTCATCACCGGGTTTATCGATACCAGCAGTGTCAATAAGATTGAGCTGAACACCCTTTATTATTACTGATTCCTGAATGATATCACGTGTGGTACCAGGAACCGATGAAACAATTGCCCTTTCTTCATTTAATATAAGATTTAAGAGACTTGATTTTCCAACATTGGGTTTTCCTGCTATTGTTACATCAATTCCCTTCGATATTTGTCTTCCAATTTTACATCGATTAAGAATAGCTTCTACCTTAGTAGCAACCTCATTACTCTTTTTTGAGGCATCCTCATATGAAATAACCTCTATGTCCTGCTCTATAAAATCAATATCTGCTTCAATATCAGCCTTCAACTCAATGAGAATATCCTTGATCTCATTGACAGCAGTGCGCAATGAACCATGCATCTGGTTTAATGCTGATTCGATTTCCCATTCACTTGTTGCATTTATAATATGATTTACCGCTTCTGCTGCTGTAAGATCCATCTTGCCATTAAGAAATGCTTCTTTACTAAACTCGCCAGGTTCGGCCATTCTAATCTTGTTACGATGAAGAATTGATAAAATTCTCTGAACAATGATTGGATTGCCATGACAGTGAATCTCTCCGCAATCATCTCCTGTATAGCTTGCTGGACCTTTAAAATAGAGGGCCAAAACATCATCTATATTTTCGCCAGTATCAGGATCTCTTAAAACACCGTACACTGCCTGTCTGGGAGTAAAGTCTTTTGATAATAATTTCTGGAGAATCTCTTTTGTGAGGGGACCGTTAATTCTTATAATAGCTATTGATGAACGCACCGGCGGGGTTGCCGGTGCGCAAAATGTTTCATTTTGCATCTATTTATTGTTTGTAGGAAATACTTTGATTTTTCGATAAATTCCCTGGCCTTCACTTTTTGTGGTGACCCGTGAATCATTTTGCAAAGTCAGATGAACCAATCTTCTTTCAAAGGGATTCATTGGCTCTAGAGTCCATGGTTTACCTGATTTAATTACTTTATGTGCAATATCCTTTGACATCTTTCTCAAAGCCTTTTCACGCTTATCTCTATACATCTCTATATCAAGAATAATCTTCTTTTCACTGCCTGTTCTATTGTTAACCATAAGATTAACCATAAACTGCAGAGCTTCCAGGGTTTTACCCTTTTTACCAATAATTAAACCTGAACTCTGACTGCTTTCCAGATCAACGTAAACCTTTGTGTCACCTTCTTTAATATCTTTAACCTTTCCATCAATACCCATCTTCTCAAGAATGGTTTCAATAATTTCTTTCGTTTGATCTCCAACATCTACAGGAGATTCATTAAAATAAACCCGAATTTTTGCAGGTTTTGATACACCAAAACCAAAAATACCGCTTTTCCCTTCATCTACTATTTCTATTTCAACCTGATCAGGATCTGTTATTTCAAGATCCTTCAGAGCTTTTCTTGTGGCGTCATCTACCGTTTTTCCTTCAACTTCTAAAACCTTCATTTATATGCCTCCTAGATTATAAAGGCTCGTAATGCCTGATAATCATTTATATTATTGCAAGTGTGTCTATTGTCTTACGCCTCCTTCTTTTTTCCCTTACTGTTTACATATAATTGATGTCCCACCTGAAGCAGGTTCTGTAAAGTCCAGTAAAGAGTAAGACCTGATGGCATGTTCCAGAAAATGAAGAGTATAAAAACAGGTAGAAACATATTCATCAGCTTTTGCTGCTGGCCGGTTTCTACGGTTGTCATCTTTGTCTGAGCAAATTGTGTTGCAGTCATCAGTATAGGCAAAATATTTAAATTATATCCAAATAGTGTGGCAACAGTATCTGGCATTGAGAGATCCTTGATCCAGAATATGAATGGTGCATTCCAAAGATCCACAGAGTTCAATAATGCACTATAGAGTGCAAAGAAAAATGGCATTTGCAAGAGCATTGGCAGACAACCACCTAGTGGGTTAACTCCCTTTTCTTTATACATAGCCATAATAGCCTGTTGCTGTTTTTGAGGATCCTTAATTTTCTTCTTTAACTTTTCAGTTTCAGGTGCAATCTCTTGCATCTTCTTCATTGATTCAGTTGATTTAATGGTAAGAGGCAAAAAGATCAGTTTAGTAACAATTGAAAAAATAACCAGAGCAAGACCAAGATTACCAAAAAGTTTATGTAGATTCTTTAAGCTCCATACAACCAGCATTCTTATTGGCTCAATAAACATATTTACATCTTTAGCAGGTTCAAGAATTGAAGAAACAGCGATAAGCTTGTCTTTTTCCTTTTCTCCAAGATAGACCTTAAAAGACCTGTTTAGGGTAGTTCTTTTTTCAAGCATTCTTACAGGAATCTCAACACCAGTACGATACCCTGTTTTTTCTCTATTATCAAAGTAAGCCTTTGATATCTTAAAGTTTTCAGGAATCATTAAAAGCAGCAGATAACGACCGGCTATACCGGCATATTCAATATTTCCATCTACTTCTTCTATGATACCTTTTTTTGACATAAAGCCACTGCCTTTTGTCAAGGTTTCAAAATCGCCCTTTAAACCATAAGCCCCTGTCATTGTATTGTAGGTATTTGTAAAATCCAGTTCTGGACCAACAATATCTGATGGAGAGATAATGATCTTACCTCTGGGAAGGGTTATATTTTCACGACCTCTGTTCGTTAATGCAAAAGAGACCTGAAATTCATTTTTCTTCTTAATAAATGTATATTTTTTCTCAACACGAACTGGTTGGCCGCTGATTTTAATATCAACAAAGAAGGTAATGCTTCCCTTGTTATCCTTCTTGTAACTCCAAAGCATTGTATCCAATCCATTGCCCTCTAAAAATTCTTCTTTGGAGAAATGAATGGCAAAGTCCATATTCTTTTTTATTTTATAATCTTTAGGATTCTTCTTAACAACACATTCAATCTTACGATCTTTATAATAAATGCTTTTTATTGCAGCACCCTTTGTTGCAAGCTTGACCTTATACATCTCTGTTTCCAGATTCAGTACTTCATCCCTACCCTTTACTGCATATCTGTCACTAACCGGTGTAAAGGACTGAGGAACAACAATTGGCTTGTTTTTAGCAACCTTTTGATCTGCCTTATTACTATCTTTGGTAGTTGTATTTGTAATCTTATCTTTTTTAACAATCTTTTGCTTAGGCATTACAACAATGTAAACACCCCATACAGCAACCGATAAAACTATAGCGAGAATTACTTTTTTATCTATCATATCTACCCTCTTACTATTATATCATGTATTTTAGCCTTAAATCACACCCTCTACAATGAGAATGCTATTAATACTAACTATTCTTTAAAAAAGAAAATGACTCTGGTACAGGATCTACACCACCAGGATGAAAAGGATTACATTTAAGAATCCTTTTTCCTCCCAGGTAGATTCCCTTAACAGGGCCATGCTTTTTTAGAGCTTCAATAGTATAATGTGAACAGGTTGGGTAAAACCGACAGGTTTGAGGAAATAGAGGGGATATAAATATCTGATAGAATCGTACTATTACTACGAAAATTCCAGATATTACCTTCTTTATTAATTCAAAAAATTTATATATCATCTTTCCATTATTCCAGTCTTCTGGAGCAAATGAAGTAGATCTTTTTTTTGTTCAGAATATTCCATATTCTTAAATCTAAAACCTGGACGTATTATTAAACAATAACCGCTATTAAATGTCTTAATTACTTCATCGAGTATTGAACGGATTCTTCTTTTTGTATGATTTCTTTCTACAGCTTTTCCATATTTACGGTTCAATACTATTCCTGCTTTTAAAAAAAAATCGACTTCTTGTACTTCTTGATGATTATTGTCTAACTTTAAAAAAATAATTTCAATCCCATTGCCCCTGAATTTGGTGCCTTTCCTGTTTACATGTTTATAGAGCTCTCTCCCCTTTAGGGAATAATCCCTCTTCACTTAATCTTACTTAGGCAATCTCTTTTCATCAGAAACAGTGAGCTTCTTTCGTCCCTTGAGTCGGCGACGCTTAAGAACTTTTCTTCCCTCTGGAGTGCTCATTCGAGCCATAAAACCATGTTTTCTATGTCTCTTAATCCTACTTGGCTGAAATGTCCTCTTCATTGTGAATACCTCTTTTATATTATAATGATAATTATTTCATGATACTGGTAAAAGATAAAAATAAAAAGAGTAGGTTTTTTGTCAATAAATTAATCAATGCAAATATAATTTGATCATAAAACTCAAAGAAAGATCATTTATTGGGATAAAAATTGCACTAATTAAAATCAATTTACTCATTTTACACCATAATTTCTTAACAATCCATGGCATAATATTTATTATACTCTAGTTATTATTGGCACTTTCACTAAAAAATAAAGCAAAATTCACTATTCTATAATAAAATTAAATAAGAAAAATCCTAAAACCTCCTCCCTCTAATTATTTCCATTAGAAATTCCTTGATTTTCCATGATTAATTAGTAGAATACAGATGAAATGTGGAGGATACCATGAAAAAAATAGCTCTTATTATCACAGCACTCATTCCCCTTTTAGTTATTTCAGGAGAAATAAAAACTATTGAAACAGTAAGCACAATCAAAGAGGTAAAACTCTTTCAAAACAAGGCAATGATTATTAGAAAAGCACAAATCAATCTAAAGGCAGGAAACAATAATATTATTTTTACTGGTCTGCCAAAGAGTCTCTATAGCTGGTCAGCCCGAGGTACTGTTGCTAAAAGTTTCAACGGTAAGATTATCTCGATGGAAGTTGAAAAAAAAGCTCTCATAAATAAGGGCCAGAAAAGAATTGTAGCAATTGAAAACAAACTGGAAACGCTCAGAGAAAAAGATAGAATATTCGTTGATCAGTTAAAATCAATCAGCGAACAAAACAAGTTTATTAATTCAATAACAAAATTTACAACCCAGACCGCCTCCAAAGAGCTGGCAACCCGAATTCCTCAAATAAAAATCTGGGAAAGAACCCTCAGCTATACGACAAAAAAACGAAACAGTTTATTGCGCCAAAAAAGGATTATTGAAAAGAATCGAAAAAAACTAGGAAAAAAAATTCAAAAACTGCAATTTAACCTCAGTCAAATTGCCGGACACAGATATTATAGAAATTACCATCGCCTCAACAAGGTTATTCAAGACAACCAATCCTCATTAAATATTCAACAATTTGCCAATGCAAATTCAAATTATGCACTGAGAAAAAGATATCTCAAACGGGGGGGCAACAAGGTTGAGATTGAAAAGAGAGTAAACATGAATATCTATGCCAGATATTCTCAAAAGGCGTCTGTTTATATATCATATATAATACCCTATACACGATGGAAGATGCAATATGACTTTCGGGCAGACAATAAAAAGAAAACTGTTCATATGACAGTCTATGCAAGCATCTATCAAAATACCGGAGAGGACTGGAAAAATGTAAAGCTCTCTCTGTCAACAGGAGCACCGGTGAGCTCAATCTCTCCACCATACCTCTATCCATGGTATATTGATGTGAGGCACAGAAGAAGCTACAGAGCAAACAAAAGTAAATACTCATATTACAAAAAAAGATCAAAAAATGGCATTGGTCGTGGCAAAATGGATGATGGTGTATCAATAAAAGAAAAGAAAAAAGAATATAAAACAAAGGTCTCCAAAAAAGGAGCCTTCTTTGAAATTCAGATGCCTTTAAAACAAACAATTCTTTCTTCACCAAAATACCAGAAAAAATATCTTCAAGATTTTACCATTGATGGAAAAAATGTCGCAGAGTTCTTCTATACATTATCACCTGCTGTAAGTAGGAACAGTTTTCTAAAGGTAAAAACAACCAACAAAAGAACTCTACCATGGCTTAGAGGTAATGGACAGATCTTTCTCATGAATCAGTTCATGGGAAAAACTACCATCCCCTATACTCCACAAGGGAAAAGTGAAACCATTGTCCTTGGTAATGAATCCCGCATTAAGGGAACCAAAGAACTGGTAAAAAAATATGAAGATACAACAGGAGTTTTTGGATCAAATCGAAGAATCTCATATTCCTATAAAATTACAGTTGAAAATCAAATGCCTGAGACAACAACAATACTCCTCTATGACCGTATACCTATTTCAAGAAATAAAAAAATTGTTGTTGAACTCAAAGGCCTATCATTAAATTTTACCACAAGTGAAAAAGATAAAAAGACCTCACCCTATCAAAGAGGAATCAGAAAGTGGAGACTGAAGATGAGAGCTCACAGCAAGAGAATCATCACCTACACCGTTCATATTTCCTTTGATAAAAAATTATCAATATCAGGGCTAAAGTAGATGAGAAAGACTAAGATTGTTTGTACCCTTGGACCTGCCACAGATCCAGAGGATGTTCTTGAGGGTATAGTGAAAATGGGGATGAATGTTGCACGATATAATTTCTCCCATGGCACACATGATGAGCACCTTATACGTATTAATAATATTAAAAATTTAAGAGAAAAGCTGGATACCCCTGTTGCTCTTCTCCTGGATACAAAGGGGCCGGAAATAAGAATAAAAAAGTTTAAAGATGGAAAGATTACCCTAAAAACTGGAGATTTCTTTACTCTTACAACGAAGGAAATCGAAGGCGATGAAAAACAGGTCTCTGTAACCTATGACAAACTACCTGAAGATATTAACCGAGGTGATACAATTCTCATTGATGATGGTCTTATTGAGATGAAGGTTATAAATAAGAATAAAACAGATGTTGAGTGCGAGGTTCTCAATGGTGGTGAGGTAAGCAACCGAAAGGGAGTAAACATACCGGGAGTTCGCATCAACCTTCCCTTTGTAAGTGAAAGAGACAAAGAAGATCTTCTCTTTGGAATTAAAAATGACATGGATTTTGTTGCAGCATCCTTTGTGCGAACATCCACTGATGTAAAAGAGCTCAGACTTTTTCTTGATGAAAACGGCGGTGAAAAGATTCAGATCATTTCAAAGATTGAAAACCGTGATGGCGTTGATAATATAGATGATATCATCAGAGTCAGCAATGGTATAATGGTTGCACGAGGTGATATGGGAGTTGAGATTCCCTTTGAAGAGCTTCCTGCTATTCAAAAATCAATTATCAAGAAGTCCTATGAGGCTGGTAAACCTGTCATTACTGCAACTCAAATGCTTGATTCAATGATTAGAAATCCCAGACCAACCCGAGCGGAAATCACTGATGTTGCCAATGCCATCTATGACGGTACCAGTGCAATCATGCTTTCGGGAGAAACATCAATTGGAAAATATCCCATAGATGCTGTTGAAACAATGTCTCTTCTTGCAAAGGAAACAGAGCATAATACAGATTATGTTCGTCGTTTTCAAACACTCTATGATCCTATTACAAGAAATGTAACCAGAGCTATCAGTCATGCAACCTGTACCTCAGCTCATTCTTTAGGAGCAGCAGCTATAATAACCGTAACCAAATCAGGTCACACTGCACGAATGGTTTCACGTTATAGACCAGAGTGTCCAATTATTGCAGCAACAATATCTTTAAAGAGTTATTTTCAGCTGGCCCTCGTATGGGGTGTATTGCCTGTGTTATCAACAAAGGTAAGCAGCTCTGACGAGGTCTTTAATCAGGCAATCACCAGAGCTTCAACAACAGATATTGTAAAGGATGGTGACCTTGTTGTCATAACCGGAGGCATGCCTGTAGGAGTGAGCGGAACAACCAATACAATAAGAATTCATATTATTGGTGATGTTCTTATAAGAGGAACCGGTCATAATAACCTTGAAGCAGAAGGAAGTATCTGCATTATTGAAAATGCTAGTGATGTAAAAGATTTCTCTGCCGGTGATGTTCTCGTTATTTCCAAGACAACTGATGATGTTCTTCCAATAATAAAAAATGCAGCAGCAGTTATTACAGAAGAGGGGGAAGACTCTCCAGCAGTAATAGCCTGTAAAACCATGGAGATTCCCATTGTGACCTCTGCTACTGATGCTACTCAGCGTCTAAAGAGCGGTATTATAGCAAAGGTAGATTCAGAAACCGGAATGGTTTTTAATTGTATGAAATATTAGATTTCCTAGGTGAGGGTTTTCATGTTGGGGCGGATTTGAAACCCGCCCCAACATGAAAACCCTCACCTACAAAAAATTAAAAAATATTATGAAAACAGAACTTTTATTATTAATTAAAAAACTATCATTTACACCATTGGTTAATTCAATTCTTCTCTATTCAATATTAGCCATTGCGACAATACTCATAGCAATTCTATCAAACTATATTGCTCGATTGATCATTAACATAATTGTACAAAGAATAATCTCAAAAACTAAAACATCCTGGGATGATATATTCTATGAGAATAAATTCTTCCATAGAATATCACATATAGTTCCTGCAATAATTATCTATGGAGCTTCACCTCTTTTTGGCAAGGCTGAGGTTGTCATAGAAAAACTATCTATGAGTTACATGGTCATTGCAGTTGTCTTTCTCTTTGATGCATTCTTCAGGTCTATTGATGCAATCTATCAAAGATTTGAGATTTCAAAGGAAAAACCCATAAAGGGTTATCTTCAAGTTATAAAAATGTTTATCTATTCTGTTGCTGCTATAATTGTTATAGGATTTATAATCAATCGCTCGCCTTGGCAACTTTTAACCGGAATAGGGGCTATGACAGCAGTGATTCTCTTGATCTTTAAAGATTCAATCTTAGGTTTTGTAGCTGGAATTAAATTTGCTTCAAATGACATGGTTCACATTGGTGATTGGATAGAAATGCCTAAGTATAATGCTGATGGCGATGTCATTGATATAACACTCACAACAATTAAAATCAGAAACTTTGACAAAACAATAACAACTATACCAACCAATGCACTCATTGAAGATTCCTTTAAAAACTGGCGCGGCATGGTTGAAACCGGTGCCCGACGAATCAAAAGATCAATATATATTGATCTAACCTCAGTGAAATTTTGTGACAATGAACTGATTAATAAAATGAATAAAATTGAGCTTCTCAAAGGCTACCTAAAAGATAAGGTGCAGGATGTGAACCTTTACAATAAGAATAATTCTGTTGAGAAGTCAATTCCTGTAAATGGCAGACATCTCACAAATGTCGGTACTTTCAGAGCATATATTACGGAGTATCTAAAGAATCATCCCCTCATTCACCAAGATATGACTCTTATCGTTCGCCAACTGCAGCCTGAAGAAAAGGGTCTCCCTATAGAGATCTATACCTTTTCAAATGACACTGACTGGAAAAATTATGAAGCACTGCAATCAGATATCTTCGACCATATCTTCGCAGTACTACCTTATTTTGATCTAAAAATATTTCAGTTTCCTACTGGTGATAGTTTTATAAATTAAACACCATATTCTTAAAAATATAACTCTTTGGTGAACTTATTCCATTTATAATCTAAAATACATATAATATATATTGAGAAATATGCTTATAGAAAAGAAAATAAACACTGAAAACTTTACCCTCTGGCTCATAAAAATGAGAAAAGCCCTTCGGGATAATTCTGGCATAGATGTTCCCTGTGGAAACTGCATCGCATGCTGTACGTCATCCTATATAATTCACGTTTACCCTGATGAAAAAGAAACGATTTCAGCAATTCCAAAAAATTTGATTTTTGAAGATCCAGACTCTTCTAGTGGCATCATGACACTAAAATCTAATAAAAATGGCCATTGCCTTTTAATGAATAATAAAAAATGCCTTATTTACCATAAGAGATCATGGATCTGCAGAATTTACGACTGCCGTCTTTTAACTGCAGCAGGTCTTAAAGAAAGTGTTGATAAAAAAGAAATAAATAAACAGGTAGATTTATGGAGGTTTTCTTATACCGATGCTGATGACTATAAAAATCATATGGCAGTGCAAAATGCAGCTGCCTTCATAATCAAAAACAAAAGTAAATTCCCTTTTGGGTATATTACAGAGAAGCCCATACAACAGGCTGCAACAGCTGTTAAAGTTTTCGAACTTTTTAAAACTATGAGACTTGACATAACAGAAGAATCTATAGATTTAATTATAATTAAAATCATAGAAACTATAAAAAAATTTGATGCCTGAAAAATATTTTTGTGAAATTGTCTACCTTGATTTAAAGGTATTTCAGTTTACCACATGTAAGAGATTTAAAAATTAATGATATGAAATCATGATAATTAAATCCTTTATTTAACACACGAAGCTGGAGTCTTTGTTACTCTATGACCCTTTACTATCAAGTTTTTCTAAAATCTCAATAGCTTCATTTGACCATTCAACCATTGCTTTACTTAAATACTGTCCAAAACTAACTGTTAAGAGACGATAGATATGATCATTGTCATCATCTAAAACAGTCTTAAGACTTTTTTCAAATTCTTCAAAGAGAATAAGGTTCTCATTATATCGTTTTTGAAAATCTTTTATATGCTCAATATTTTTTTCAGAAGAGATATGATTTCCAAAGAAAAGTTTTAATACAATTTCATACTTAATCAATTCTTTTGCAGGGGACTGACCAAGCCATATTTTTAATTCTTCTCGGCCAGCATCAGTGATACAATATATATTCTTATCTGGTCTGGTCTCACTCTTCTCAGTTCTTTTAACAACCATTCCCTCCTGCTCCAATTCTTTTAGAGCAGGATAAATCTGACCAAAGCTTGCATTCCAAAAATTATGAATCGCTCTTTCGATCCACTTTTTTACGTCATAACCTGATAAAGGTTCATGACATAATAAACCGAGAATAACAAATTTTGTTTTATTATCTCTGGGCATATTTTTTTGCCTCATGATCCTTTAATATTTTTTTTAATTCAATAAAAATCTTCATTAAATCACTTTTCTGTTTTGATCTATTGCACAGAATAATAATACTGTGTCCCTTATCAGGACAATAAAGAGGAATAGACTCATAACCCATCATCACACCTGGATGTCCTATATAAACATCATTGGCAATAGAAAATTGACCAACTCCAAAACCATATCCAATCATCTCTTTAACAGGAGGGTCTATCATTTTTTTATTAAATGACAACATTTTTTTAAGCATTGATGAAGATATTACCTTTTTATTAAACAATGAATTATACCAGATTGAAAGATCCTCAGCTGATGATATCATTGATCCTGCTGTAAAGACAAGAGAATCCCAGGATGAATTTTTTGGATCCATCACATGAGGCCCCATGGGAATATAGTCTACATCAATTCCCGGGATTGGATACCTTAAATTATTTCTACCATGAGGCGCCAAGTAGGTGTTTTTCATTTTCAATGGAATAAAAAATTCCTTTAGAAAAAGTCTATCAATGCTATCTTTACCAACCTTTTGAGAAATAAGCCCTAAAAGAATATAATTTGTATTTGAATATTTGAATTGAGTTCCTGGTTCAAAGAGTAGTTTCTTTTTCTCCATTGACTTCATTACTTTTGATGGATTCCATACTTTCTTTTTCATGATGGTTGATTCAACGAGAAAACTCCATGATCTTAACACCTCAGGAATTCCACTGCTATGAGCCAAGAGGTCTTTAACAGTTATATTCTTAGCTTTTAAAAATTGAGGATACCATTTAAACAAAGGGTCATCTAAAGAAATCAATCCCCTTTCAACGTAAAGCAAAATCAATGCTGCAGTAAACATCTTAGTTGTGCTGCCAATTTTAAATAGACTATTTTTATTTATAGCTTGTTTTCTTTCAAGTGAATAGTGGCCAGCAAATCCAGTCCATGTTTTTCCATCTCTTGTTTTAATAGAAATTTCCAGTGCAGGCAACTTGTATTTATTAAGTGAATCATTTAATATTTTCTGAAGTTTTTTTGCCACTACTTCTGAGATGGTTCCTGTTCCTCTATGATTCACTGGAATAAAATTAACAGCTGTAGTTGAACAACTACAGAAAGAACACAGAAGGATAATATTCAATATTTTATTCACTTATTTTAACTCCTCATTTGATAATCTTTTATTAGTAAAAACTGAATTATTCAAAAGTTCTTTTGTTATAATTAAATTTTGTATGACCTATACTCTTCAGATTAATTATTTTTAAATGCAAAAGTTATCACATCTTGTTTACAAACATCTGCACAATTTCCACAGAGTATACATTCGTGGTGCTTCATCGATTTCTTCGCCACCATCACATCAACATCTAGACTCATAGTACATCCCGCTGTGCAACTCTTACATTGATTACAGCTATCACTATTTACTTTCAAACGAAGACCAGGTAACTTTAATAAATCTCTTACAGCAGTTCCTGCTACCATAAAGGGAGCCATCCAACAGCCATAATGGCAGAATGCACGTCTGCCAAAAATCAAAGGAATAAGACCAATAATAAAAAGCACTGTAACCATTGTAATCAAACTCTGAATATTTGATACAGAGATACCATGCCAGGTTTTATAAAAAAAATCAATCTTGGAATAACCACCAGCCTTATAAACAAAAAAGATGATTACTGAAATCCATGGAATCCAGACAATCAAATATTTAATAAGATCTACTACACCAGTTCTTACTCGCTTTTTTCGCTTTATCTGAATAAGCTCTTGAAGACCAGCAGCAGGACAAAGCCACCCACAGAATGCTCTACCCAAAAAGAGGGCTCCAAAAAACATAAGTGCAAAAATAATAAAACTGCCTGTTACTATTCCCTCATTGGCACCCATTATAATTATTGCTGGAGAGAAATAATAAAATGTTATGGGAAAAATCAATAAACTGAAATAAATGATCTTCTTTCTTAGTTTTTGACGCCTTTTAATTTCTTTCATGTTAAAATCCTATCTTATATTTCATTATATCTAAAAGTAATATATCTAAAAGATATAGAAAGTCAAATGTTTTATTTAAAATTTTTCTTTTTTGAAAAGATTCCCCATATATTTCTCAAATAGATGTCAAATCTCGAAAAGAAGATATATTATTAATTCCTTTACTTTCTATTCCACTATATCATAAAAAAGCATTATTATTCATTAAATTTGGAGATTTAACATGGCAAAGAAAAATATTCTTACTGAAGAACCAGCATATATGTACACAGAAAAGGCACCAAAGATTGATGAAAAAGAATTTCAGAAAGTTATTAATTCAAGACGATCTGTTCGTATATTTGAAGAAGGTGATATACCTGAAAAAATAATGAAAAAATCACTTGAGAATGCACTACTCGCCCCTAATTCTTCAAACCTGCAGCCTTGGGAGTTTTATAGAGTCAAAACCCCTGAAATGAAAAAGAAACTCACATATGCCTGTTTTAATCAGATTCCTGCTAAAACAGCATCAGAGCTCATAGTGGTAGTTGCACGAACCACAACCTGGAAAGAACATGCTAAAGAAATGATCTCAATTTTTAAACAGAATGAAGATTCAATTCCTAAAAGTGCCTTTGATTATTATGGTAAGATTGTACCTTTTGCCTATAAGCTGGGGCCTCTAAATATTTTTGGTCTTTTCAAAAAAATACTCTATTTTTTTATTGGATTAAAGAAGCCCATAATACGAGAACTTGTATCAAAGGCAGACCTTAAACTCTGGGCAGCAAAAACCTGTGCACTGGGAGCAGAAAATCTTATGTTATCCTTACGTGCCTATGGATATGATTCATGTCCCATGGAGGGTTATGATTCAAAAATCATTAAAAAGCTATTAGATCTACCTGGGGATGCCCTAGTTGTGATGGTTATTGCAGCAGGAAAAAGAGCCAAAGGTGGTATCTATGGTAAGCAAATAAGATTTGATTCTCATCGATTTATAAAAGAAGTATAGACCATATTCTAAATTATAAAAATGGCCACTCTTATAATTTAATTTAAGAAAGAGTTTTGAGTAAAGACCAATTGAGAGAATAAGCAATCCAAAACTATTCATTCATAGAGTCACCACAGGTTTTCAACGCAGTAATTACAGGCAGTAACAAACTCATAGGATCTTTACTATTAAAATGAATGAGTGCATCGGCTGCAGCTGCCTGCTCTACTTCATTCAAGGAAGATGCATCTTTTAAAAGCTTTTTCAGATTTTGTTATCATTTATGATTGATATGATAACCGCACAACATCTTAAACTATGTTACAGAAAGCTATTTACAACTACATTTGCAAACAATCAAGTTAAACTGCCAAAAAGTTCGACTGGACGGTTTACACTTTTTTCTATTTGTACATAAAATTTAGTTGCCATTATAAAAATTTTTAGTATATTATTATCATAACAAATGAAGTGAATTTGTTAAGATTTGAATGTAACAATGTTCAATACAGGATTATCAGCTAGCATCATCTGATGATTTTAAACTGACTGAACATTTTTTGATGCATTGCTCTCGTAATTACTATCGAGATCAGTTACATGTAATTACTCCCCCTAAAAATGTGTGCGTTTATCGCAATATTTTTAGATACTTTTACCGTTGTCCTTGCCCAATAAGCAGGGACTTTTTTTTGCCTAAATTTATCACCATTTTAAAATAGTATTGTTTTAACAGGAACATTATCAATATTTCCTGGTCAAAACCAATGAAAGTATGCAAAATACAGTTAGAAAAACATTTGCCTTTAACGGCTATATTGTTTATATTGAGCTGGTTATTTAAATATATAGACTTTTTTAATCTACATGGTGAGGTATAGTAATGAAGAAAAGTATTTTTCTACCAATAGCATTAATTGTAATCATGGCAACTCCACTCATGATTCAAGGAGCTCAAATTTCTTTTTATATAGGAAAGGTTAAACTATATAGAAATGGAAGCAAAATTAGACCATCAATGGGAAAGATTCTCAAAGCTGGCGACCTAATAGTTACAGGCCGCAGATCTAAGATTGATATCAGATATAGTGATGGTAGTCGTATCAGTATAAAATCCCACAGTAAGGTACGCTTTGGTAGTAAAAGCATAGCCAATTCTAAACATATTGCATTAATATCAGGAAATCTCACTGGAAAGTTTAATAAATTTTCAAAAAACAGACGTTCTCATAAAATTGTGACTCCTACAATAGTGTGTGCTGTTCGAGGTACTGAGTTTAAGGTTACCGTAAGTAAAAGTGGAAATTCACGGGTTGATCTTGCTAATGGAAAATTACAGCTCGATAATCCTTCAGGAAGAGAATATCTCAATGCAAACCAACAGATGCAGGCAAAGATTTCTCAGCCACCACGAGTGGGACCAATCTCTTCTAATATAAAAAGCTGGCAGAGTGCTGAAAATAAAAGGTTAAAGAATAATCCAAAAAAAATCAGCAACAGTTATAAATCATATATGAATCAGTTCTCCAGCCGAAGCAATAAGCAGTCAAAAGAAGTTAAAAACCACAAAAAAAAGGTCAAAAAAGCCAAATCTATGGATGACCTCAGTTGGGAAGGCAAAAAGATTAATGAATCTGAAGATAAGATTGAGAATGATCTTTTGCTCAATGAAACCTCTTATGCCAGCATAAATGATATTCTTCAAGATTATAAAAGAAGAAAAAACAGAATTTATAAAATCTTCTATAGAATTAAAAGAGAATCAAATAAGGTAAGACAGCAGCAAGAAAGAAACTATAGAGAACTTCAGGCAGTAAGAAGAGCTTATCAAGAAGCGAAAGCAAAGATAAAGGGAAAGTTTGAAGCAGATAAGAAGAAGATTAATAATATTAATTTAAAAAAATTCAAACCATCTTTTGACTTTAAAAAGTAATGAACATAAAAAAAGCCGCGTTAGCGGCTTTTTTTACGTCTTTATATAGCTTTTTACTTCTTAATAATTCTTCTTGTAAAACTTTGATCCTCTAAATCAGTTCGATCAACGAGCTCTGAATCTTCAGGATTCTGTCTAAATCTCAGAACATTGAGCATAAAGATTTCAAGCTTATTAACTATACTTGGTGGCAATACATCCCCATCAATTTCAACTGACATTACAGGTAATTTTCTTTCACGAGCCCAAGGTGTTAAGATACCCTCAATAACTCGTCCAATGAGACAGGCAAATGGTGAAATATTCACAACACCTGAATAATCTTCCTGAAGAGCAGTTGCAGCAACACCACTTGAAATTGAAATTTCAGATTCTAGCTCATTAGTTACAAAAGTAGAATTTGCATTGTCCATAATCTTTGTCATATCATGTGGAGTATGTGGAATCAGATTAGCTTCTGAAAGGGCATTACTAACCTTTTTATCTACATTATGCTTCCAAATCTCTTCTATCTTCCATGCAATAAGGTCACGCATTTCTTGTGAGAATGGTTTTTTATACCATGGCAGAAGGTCATATCTTTTCTTGATTTCATATCTTCTGGAATAATCACAGTAGTAGATCCATTCTCCAATACCTGATACCTTGGCAATGATGCCCTTCTTGCTCATGAGACGAACAAGCTCATCAACAGCAAAGTCATCACGACGAACATATATTTCACCAACAACCAAGACCTTAGGAGCATCCTCCATCTTTTTCTTCAATGGAATCTTCGCCAGTTCTGATGCAATTTGCTTCAATGAAGGAATAAGCTTTGAGGCATCTTTTTCAGCTATCTCAATAAGATCCTGCCAGAGTTCATCATATTTTGCAATAGCTGTAACAGGATCAACTGCTATAGCTCTTAAGGTTGTTTCGATATCCTTCATGTGATCTGCTACAGATAGTCCCCACCAGGCTTGTTGGCTAAATGTTGGACCAAGCTCAAGATATGAATTTTCTGAATCTAGAGTTACACAAACAACATTATCTATCTCAAGATCTTTAAAGAGATTTTCATAGAAAACAAAGTACTGACCAGTTCTACATGGTCCTGTTGTTGTTGGTACAAAGAGGAGATAGGTTGTATCTCTATCATAATCATCAGAGGCAAAATACTTCAATGCTGCTCCAAGAACAAGCTGTGAAGGTAAACATTCCTTTCCTGACATATAATTTCGTGCCATCTGCAGAGTAAATGAATCAGGTACTGGCATCGCCTCTGCATTAATGTCAATTCCCCGAACAGATGCAGCCAATAATTCAGCTGAAAGACGTCCCATATTTGAGAGAAGCATCTTTGTCTTTTTATTACCAAAGATCTCAATGCGTTCATTCTTGTGAACATCCATAAGGTGAAGTTTATCTTTACCGTTATTTATGAAACGAAGGCCATTATCATAGCGTTCCTTTGTTTCAGCTGTAAACTTAGACTTGTAACCGTCAATAATATCAAGATATGCCTCAACACGGGTATCAATACCTGCATCAGCTGAGTGAGAATCTAATTCAAGGATAAGAAATGGCTTTGTACCCATGATCCACTTCATGTAATGAAGCATAAAGGAGTCAGGTGCACAGGAAAAGTTTGTTATGAAAGTAACAAATATATTATCTTCAGTCTTTAAGAAGTTTGCAGCCTTCATATCCTGCTGACCATAATACCAGTACATATTACTGAAGATATCAATTCCCTCAAAAGGCAACATATCAAATGGAATAACAGAATAACCTCTACTGGTAAACTTAAGAGGAATTCCCATATTTGCATCTCTTGTAAAGGCATTATAAGGTCTTCCAAGAACAGCGATTACTGGATGATCAGCTTCTCTAGCCTTAGCCAAAGCCTCTTCACCAAGCTTTTGATTTGCTGTAAGAAACTCATTTTGTTTCTCAACACCAGCTTCAAAGGCCTTTTTTATATCACGATCACTAACTCCAAGCTGCTTACCCATGGTAAGAAAACCTTCAAGAGCCTTGTCTAATCCATGTTTAAAGGATACAACTGGAGTAAGAAATCTCTTTTCATCAATTTCTGGGAATGCCTTCTTTATATAATATGGTAAACTCTGAGTAATAGGACAGAAGTTTGCGTGAACATCCTTCTCATAACTCTCCATATCTCTAAAGTGAGGAGTAAAAATAAAATCATCATTGGTATCTACAACATTTTGAACTGCACCGTGAGCAATCTCAGCAGGAAAACAATATGCACTCTCCATTCGAGCAACACCCTCATGTGAGATCTCATCAGAAAGACGAATCTCGATGCCGAGAGTATGGAAAAACCATGAATACAATGGCCATAATGTATAAACTGAAAATGCCTTTGGAATACCAACAACGTAATCCTTCTTCTTTTGGAGTTCAGCAGCAGATGCGCCAAACACATTGAAGAGAAGATTTTCTCTTTCATCTATATAATTGAAAATTTTTGCTTCATCAAAATTTTTCTTCTTTCTTGCATTTGCATATTTATTACAACGTCCGCCAAACATATACTTATTGCCATTAACATTAAGAACACGTACAGGACAAAGATTATCACAGGCTTTACAGGTAAATTCACGCTCATAAACAATTTCAGAATTGAGGATGATATCCATATCAAAGATCTGCTTATCTATAAATCCATCCTCCATTTTTTGTTTTGCAAGAATACCAACACCAAAACAACCCAAAAGCTCTGGATCTGGTGGAATAATTATTTCTTTGTCCATAAGCATTGCAAATGCCAATGGAACAGCAGGATTCTTTGCAACACCACCCTGAAGAACAATATTCTGGCCTACATTTCTGTTTCCCACAACACGATTCAGGTAGTTTGATACTATTGAGGTAATGATTCCAGCTGTAATATCTTCACGACTGGCTCCCCATTGAATTGCCTTTCTAATATCTGAGTTAATAAATGCTGAACAATGCTCACCAAACTTAAGTGGTGCCTCTGCATTTACTGCAACTGGTCCAATATCTTCTACATTGGTAATATTAAGATCTCCAGATGCTGATTCTTCTAAGAAAGAACCCGTACCTGCTGAACAGGCCTCATTCATTGCATAATCGATAGGAACCTTATTTTTGAGTGATACGTACTTAGCATCCTGTCCGCCAATCTCAAAAAGAGTGTCTATATCTGATTTAAAGTACGTTGTACCCACTGCGTGAGCAATAATTTCATTATATACTGCTGGAGTTTCGAGAAAAACTCCCAGAATCTCTCTAGAAGATCCCGTAGTTGCAGCCAGGGAGATCTTGATCTTTTCATCCCCAATCTGATCTTTAAGCTGCTTTTTTACTTCTATAATACATTTTTTTAGAGCTTCAACAGGATCACCATGGGTTCTGCCATAATGTTCTGCTACAATCTCTTCTGTCTCAATATCAATAAGTGCAACCTTGGTAGTTGTTGATCCACCATCTACACCGAGGATATACTCTCCTCCAGGCTTTGCTTTACCACGTTTTGACTCTAGGTATGTTACTTTTCCTTCAGCTGATTTAAGACTTGGATAGCGACTGAAGCCAATATCATGACTTTTAAACATATTTTCAAACTCAGGAAGAGAGCTACCTGCCTTTGTTGCTAATATGGCAGCACCATATGCTTCAAAATAGGGAGCCTCTTCTGGAATAATAAATTCTACATTTGGCATCTTATCTTTAACGAATTGGACAAGATGTTCATTTTTTGTTACACCACCGGAGAGTAATACCTTTCCAGTGTTAATTTTTGCTCTTTTAAGAAAATCAGCAACCTTTGTTGCCATTACATCACTGAGTGAGAGAACAATATCTGGTTTTGTTGCTTCACCCTTATTCAGTTTATGCGTACAGTCACTCTTCATAAAAACTGAACATCGTGAAGAAAGAGGCTGAGCACAGGCAGTATCAGGTATATTATCAATATCATTGATTGTGAGGTCCATTCTACCTAATTGCTGCTTAAAGAATTCACCTGTTCCTGATGCACATTTATTTCCTGAAAAGTTTGTTATAATCTTTCCATCTTTATCGATTGTATATACTACAAAATCTTCACCACCAAGGGATACCACTGCATCTACCTTATGATTAAGTTCATTTAGAGCCTCTTCTATACAAATAGACTCTAATACATTATTTACATTGAGTAAAAGTCTTCCTTCAGTACCTGTTGCGATTGTTTGAACGCCCTCAGGTATATCTGATTCCTTTAAAAGTTTCTTTAAAACATCAAGAAAATTACCTTCATGATCTAAAACTTTTTGCCATAGAATTTTTGAGTCCTCGACTAGTGCAAGTTTAACACTGGATGAACCAATATTTATTCCTAAACTCTGCATTGCATCTCCTCCAATTTATTAGCAGACATTACATCTGTCAGTTTTTCTATATATATGAACTACCACTTTTGATAGAGAATCTTCTATATAAGATTAAATATAATATTTATGAATCTAAGGAAATCATAAAAATATTGAGCCCAATATTTGTCTATTAGTTTTTCCATTAATTTTTCATTTCGACCTTATTGACAATCCCATTAATTTGAATATTTAAATGCATATAACAAAGCGCAGGGTGATACAACCAGCAAAGTAGATCATACCTATGGAGCTTTAATCTCTGTTAAAAATTCATATACCTTTTTTTCATATTCTTCAGGATGTATACATAAAGACATTGAATGGTCAGATCCGGTTGCAATCCAAAGCTTTTTTTTACCTTTTTTTACATTATAGAGAATCTCTGCCATATATGATGGTATCACTGCATCTTCCTCACCATGTATAAAGAAAATGGGAACCTCAAGCTCTGAAATCAGTTTCCTTGGAGATATTTTAGGAAATAATACTCCTCCCTGAATAAAACTCATGATTCCAGCCATTTTTAGCAATGGAAACCTGGGCAGTTTATAATCTTTTTTCAAACTAAATGCTAAAGCATCCTCCATGTCAGAAAACATGCTGTCAGTAATATAAAAAGATGCCCTCTTATCAATTGAAGCATGTTGCATAGCTACAGATGCACCCATGGATTCACCATGAATACCAATATAATAATTATTATCTGTTTTATCTACAATCCAGTCAATCCATGCCTTAACATCATCCTTTTCCAGGTAACCAAATGTAATATTCTTTCCACCACTTTGACCATGAAAACGATTATCTGGCATCAAGACATTATATCCTCTTTTTCTGAATATATTAAGGTATTTCACTGATCCGTATAATGTATAGGTAAAACCGTGAAGAAGTATAACGGTATTTTCAGATGATTTACAGGGAATCCAGAGTCCATGTAAATCATTGCCATGGGGAGATTTTATAAAAACATCCTCTTTCTCAAGAGAATTAAAAAATTTTTTTGAAAATCGTTCAAGTTCAAGCTCTATCTTGAGAGTTTCATCATAATCTTCTGTTTTAGGTTTTATAACAACCCTTGAAAAATAAAACGACACTCCGAGGAAAGCTATAATTATAAATAATATGAAAACCAAAGTTATGCTAAGCATCTTTTATATATTATCCTATTTTATTTACATTCTTTTCACTTTAGAGCTGCAACACCTATTGACATAGAAAAGATGAAATGTTACCTTGGATAATAGTCAAATGAAAAAAGCATCATCTTGATGTAATAGATTAAGAATTGTAATATCAAAATAATAATTACCTATTTTGATCTAAATAAAGGAAGTGATAATGGAAGAACACGTTTGCCCATGGTGGGTAGGATATATTTTAGCAAGTCCTCTGAGAAAATTAATACAAAATCCCAATAAAATTCTCAAACCCCATATAAATCCAGGAAATAAAGTTTTAGACGTAGGTTCAGCTATGGGATTTTTCACATTACCTGCTGCTGAAATGGTTGGTTCTCAGGGAACTGTTTATGCTGTTGATTTACAAAAAAAGATGCTTGATTCTCTAATAAAGCGAGCTCAAAAAAAGGGGTTAGATCATAGAATAACACCAATTCAATGTACATCATCACATCTTAATCTTGAACACATGGAATCAGCTATAGATACAATTATTGCCATTGCTGTTGTTCATGAGGTTCCTGAAAAAGAAATATTTTTTAAAGAACTTTTCGCCTGTCTTAAAAAAAATGGTACATTGATCTTCATGGAACCCGGAGGCCATGTAAAAAAAGACCAATTTGAGATGGAAATTCAGACAGCAGAGTTAGTTGGTTTCAAAAGAGGTAAAGATATATCAGCAAAACGAAGCCATGGAATTATTCTTAAAAAATAATTAGCTTTCAATCTTTACTCTACCTCCTTTATCTATTTCAAGCATCTGACCAGTATGAACTGACTCCAAAAATTCATTACCTAAATTGTCGATAGTTATTATCTTTTCATTTTGCCAAACATCAGATAATATAACCCCTGCAGCTGCTAGAGAGTCAATTTTTTTTGAAAAAAGCATAGCTAATGGAGCAATATTCATTTTAGTCAGATTCATATATACTAAACCTGCTGTAGTAGATCCTATAGAATCAGGAAGACACAATATCTTTCCATCAATCCTTTTCTTAAAAAGGTCTTTATTGTTTTCATCTAATCCAATTGCCTTTTTTGACTTAAAGACAATACTCTTCATAAAAACTGCAAGAGTATTTAAGCCTTGCTTTGTAACAATTGCTTCACCCTTTATAGAACCATCAATAATAACTCGTCCTGAATACACTTCCATATTATTCTCCCAGTTCTATGTTATTGCCAGTTATTATTGCCAATAACTTCTCTTTTTCAAAAAATTGTGCTGATGAATAATTTCTTAATTTTCCTGAATTTGTTATAATTCTTTTTTTTCCAATTAATGGATTATTTAAAACAGCTAGTGGACAAAAAGGAGTAAGGAAGACTCCTTTCTTTATTATATTGTTATATAAATCAGAATTATCTTCTTTCATTTTTTTTATTATATCTGGAGCAGTACTTATAAATGTTTTAATATTTACAGCTTTTTTACCTAAATTGTTCAAAGCTTCAATTAGTTCATTTGACCAAATTACTACTTGTTTATAAGAAAGATGAGGACATCCAATCAAACATAATTGAGGTTTTTTATACCAATTCAATGTAAAGGTATTTTTTGTTTCTACCAATACATCATCAGAAATAATATATTTTTCACAATTATCCTTTAAAAGTTTTTTTCCAAAGCTTTGTGCCTCTGGTGTAAAATCATCAACATGGAATAATCCAACAGCTCCAGAGGCAGCACTAGCAGCTCCCATATCCTTAAGATAATCACGAATCTCATCTAATTCCAAATCTAAAAAATATTTATCTAATCCTACGATATAAGGAACCTTCTCTTGAACCTTAAGACCAATCGCTGTTCCTAAGAGTTGAGGATCTGGCAAAATATTTGTTTGTAATTCAACAAGAATATCTGCCATGCGACCTTCATCTGTTAATAAACCAAAGTATGGTGTTTTACCCAGTATATTGCATAAGATATCAATACCACCAGAATTTCTATTTGTACGTGCTCCCAAAACTGAATTTGCATAAACAACTGCTGAGGATTCTGCCCAACTCAAAACATCTCCCATTTGAGGTATATTACCAACTTCAGATAAATAACAACCACAGGTATATGCATCATTATTTTTAATTCCCAATATTGTTAGTTTTTCTTCTAATTCACTTTGTGCACTAAACAAAATCTTAGACAATAGTCTTTCAATAAAATTAAATCCCTTCATATCATCATATGGTCGGGGGTCTACTGTAAAGGGAAAAGAAATGAAGTGCTCTGCTTCAATAATTTCATCAAGCATTTCATAAAATGGAGTTAAGGCTCCAACCCCAGCAGACATAACGAGATGACCAGGAGCAGTGATATTTACAAGACCATCTGCCCCAAAAGCCTCACCATAGCGAACAACAGTTTCAGTAATTTTTTTCATTACAGGACCTTTGTCACCATCAAGAAATGCTTTTTCTTCAACTGATAGATTCATTATCGAACCTTTTCAATTTCATTTAAATCGATAAAATCTAAACCAAGTTTCTTAAGCTTCCTCTGAGTTGGTATACCTTCTTTATTCCACCCTCTGAGCTTATAATACTTTGGCAGCATTTTATCTATTCTTACAACAGAATTCTTGTTATTCTTTAACAAAGGTTCATCAGTAAATCTTTTTGCCAGACGGTCATCCTTCATTGAAAGCCCCTCTCTGAGGTTAAATAGCCTCTCCATTGTATAACCCCTGTCACCGACAGCCATAAACTCACCAAAATTTGACTTCATTCCTGTGGCACTTTTTATCGCCTTTGTATGTGGTAACATTGGTAAATGAAATTTCATGAGAGATTTGGGCATTCTTACCATGGAATTTATTATTGGCCAGCTGGCAGTAAGAATCGATGTGGCAATTGATGAAGCAATCTTACTACCTGGTAGCTTAAAGGCTGAACTGGGAACAAAGGTCCATGATGTAAAAAGACAGTTCCCCGTTGCACTTATTACTGCTAAAAGATTCTGATCAAGAATAACCCATCCTGGTTTTGAACGATAATCAAACTGCTTTAAATTTATGGGGCCCGAAACCTCAAAATATGAAAGATAACCACCATCCAAATGACATGCTCCTCTTGATGCAGTTGCATAGCCAAGTCCATGACCCACACATGCTCGAGGCTCATAGGCAGCAAACTCAAGGCCCTTAACCTCTGGAGCAAAATCCTTACCACCGTATTTTTCTGCAAGAGTTCTTACACCTTCAGCGAGATCAGCTCCAATACCTTTTTTCTCAGCAATCTGTTTAATAACCTTTGAAATATTCTTCTTTTTGCCAAACTCAATGCCGCTTTTCCATAAACCCTTTTCATTGAGCTCTGCGGCAAAACCCATGACTGTTCCTGTAGTAATTGCATCAAGACCCAAAAGGTCAAGTTCATAGTTCCATCGAATTATTGCTTCCATATCATTTATCAGCATATTTGATCCAAGCAAACAGAGAATTTCATATTCAGGTCCCTTGACCTCTTCACCATCTATCTCAACAACACGGCCACATCTGATAGGACATGAAAGGCAGCCACTGTTCTTTGTTAAAAACTCATCTGCTAATCGCTCGCCACCAATCATATATGCATCAGGATAGGTCCCACTTGAAAAGTTTTTAGTGGGCAGTGCATTACGGGCCGAAAGACCTGTAAGAAAGCCTGCAGTACCAAGACGTGGTGCTGAGTCTCCAGTAGCCGGATGTGCCTGGAGCATCTTAATCCATTTTTTATTTATTTCTTTAAAACTCTTTTCATCATGAAGATTCTTTTTATGAGAACCCTTGACTACCATTCCTTTGAGATTCTTTGATCCCATCACAGCTCCCATACCGGTCCTACCATGGCATCGCTCCTGGGAAACAACTGCTGCATATTTAACCAGGTTTTCACCGGCAATACCAATAGCCATGGTTCCTGCATTTTTCAGTCCCTTCATCATTGCCTTTTGGGTTTCCTGGGTATCCATTCCCATCAGAGTTTTTGCACTCTTTATTTTTACAACATCATCTTCTATAGATATATATACCGGTGTTTTAGATTTTCCCCTTACTACAATGCCATCCCATCCGGCTTTCTTTAGATTTATTCCAAAGTTACCTCCACTATTTGAGTGACCTATTGCTCCGGTTAATGGACTCTTTGCTGATATATCATAACGTGATGAAGACGGGGCTCCGGTCCCTGTTAAGGGGGATGTCATAACAATCAAAAGATTTTCATCTGACAAAGGATCAATTCCCGGCTTCAACTCATCCCATAAAATTTTTGTGCTGAGATAGCGACCTCCAAGAAAAAGCTCTCTATCTTTATCAGTAACATTATATTCACCAATCTCCTTTGTGGAAAGATTGATCTCAAGCATCTTGCCCATATAACCTTTATATTTTGATGTCATTTTCATTCTCCTTATAAATATCTCATTTCTATGTTTCACATCCCTTAAGCCCCCTCCGGGGATTTGGGGGAAGCCTCCACTTTGACCCTCTCCAGGGACTGGAGGAGGATGCTATGGAGTGTGAACTTAAGAAAGTTAGTTTAACTGTACCTTATTTATTTTTTTGTATTCCTCTTTTTTGCAGTTCCTTTTTTTGAAGACACTTTTTTTGAGGTTCCCTTATTTGTAGTTTTCTTTTTTGAAACTTTCTTAGATGCAACTTTCTTTGTTGATGTTTTCCTCGTTGCAGCTTTCTTACTTGAAGCTTTCTTTTTTAAAACTGGACGACTGCTCAACCAGTTTTTTAACTTTTTATTCTCAATATATTTATATATTTTCATTACTGGTAAGAAAGTATTCAAAAACATCGTTACAAGAAATATCTTTGCAGGGAAAACAGAATTCTTTTTTAGCTTTAAACCTCGAACCATGGCCTTTGCTACGGCATCTGCGGTTTGTGTTGGAAATGGTACAGGGCTGCCTCCAGCCTCTTCAAAAAAGTTGGTTTTTGTGGCAATGGGATAACATACCTGGAAGTATTGTCCCTTTAAAAGCTGATATCTATATGACTCAGCAAAGGACTTTACTGCTGCCTTTGTTGAAGAGTAAAGTGCATAACCAGGCAATGAGAAGATACCCATTGTACTTGCTGTAGTCATGAACTGATAAGGTTTATCCCCAGAGATTTCCTTGAGTTTCAAGGCTGAATAAAAAGGCGAAAATGTATTTACACTGTATATTCTTTCAATATGTGACCAGTCTGCATTATCAAACTCTTCATAATATGCAAAACCTGCATTAGCGATAAAGATATCGATTTGGCCAAGTTTCTTTAGAGCAAAGGTAAAGAGCTTATCAACATTTTTCGGTTTTGATAGATCACATGAATACCGATGAACCTCTGGCTCAATAAAATCTATTGCTTCCCCACTAAGATCAACTGCTACAATCTCACAACCCTCCTGGTGAAGAAGCTGCAATAATTCAAAACCAATTCCTGAAGCTGCTCCAGTTAATACCACTTTTTTATTTTGTAATTTCATTTCTTACTCCTTATTTAATTGTGAAGGTTCAATACCTAAAATTTTGTCAAGTTTACCAACAGAATCTATAATTGTTTTTATTTCTTCTATAGAAAAAGACCCCAAACCCCTTTCAATCAACTCAAATGCATGATCTTCAAGCTTTTGCACAATTGCATCTCCCTGTGAGGTCAATGAAGCATAAGTGATTCGTTTATCATTTTTATCAGTTATACGCTTAACATATTTCTTTTTTTCAAGCTGATCAACAAGTCGACTTGCTGCATATACGGGTATTTTCATCTCATCTGCAATCTGACTTACCTTAAGATTACCCATTCTTTTTAAAAATTTCAAGATATAAATCTGGGGATATAATAAATCAAATTCAGCAACCTCTACTCTTTCAAACTGATATACCATTCTTAATATATGAAAAAGTAAGTCTTCAATTGATTCTCTATTTAAATTATTGTTTTCATCATCCCTATTCTTTTTATTCTGATTCAAAAAACATCCTCCCTTTGAAATCCCTTTAAGGTAATTTCAAATAACTTTAAATTGATTTAAAAATAATATACAAAATTATTTGCAAAAAGCAACTTTTTTTTGCAAAATGCAAATAAAAAGTTGCAATTTGCATGTATATTCAATATATTTTATTCATTACACAGAGGATAAAATTAAGTATTCTCTAAAGAAACAGTGGAGGCTTATTATGACACCAATAGTACCAGCACCTTGGGATTTAAAAGGAAAGGGATATATGTTTTTATATAAATTCCCTGAAAAAATAAAAAATCATAAATTTTCAAAGACTGATTTTCTCGAAGATGCTCACCCAAAAGGATTTGGAACAGTTATGCTCGTCAATTATCATGAATCTACTGCTGGGCCATATTATGAGCTTCTCTTTATTCCAGGAAGATTCAACTATGAGAATAAGAAATATTACTCCATTACCAAAATCTATGTTTCATCACAATCAAGTGTTGAAAATGGCCAGCGAAACTGGGGTATACCAAAAGAAATTGCTGATTTTTCATTTGAGAAAATAGACAAAAAAAGAGAAAAAATTATTATAAGCAAAGATGGAACCATTTTTTTTGAGGCAGTTATTTCAAAAAGAGGTTTTCGATTTCCAATAACTACAAAGATTTTCCCGTTACCTTTGATTCAAAGATTTGAAAATACAATAATGTTTACCCAGTTTAATGGAAGGGGATGGGGAACTCATGCAAAAATTGAATCTATGAAGATCAATGATAAGCTCTTTCCAGATATCAGTTCAGTGAAGCCACTTACAGTAAAAAAAATTGATAAGTTCAACATTGAGTTTCCTGTTGCAGAGACAAAGGGATGCTTGGGGGATGCAAAGTTAAAAGACAATGAATGTATAGAAGTTTAACAAAAAAGCATTGGCATATCCCGGTCAAAAAAATATTTAAAGGGATATGCTCTTAATAAAATGAAAAAAATATTCCATCAATAGTCCATATAAATAATGCTATAACTAATTCCAACCTTTATTATCATCATTTCTATTTAAGTTTTTATTCTCTTTATTTCTGCCATTATTATCAGTGCTATCTTTTTTTTCTTTAGAAAAACTAAAGTTTGCACCAAAGGTAATTTTATAATAGGGTCCTTTATTAGCAGTATAACCTAGTTCAAAAAGAGTTGAAAGAAATTCCATGTAGGTAAAATGCCATCCAACTCTTCCACCAATAGACCAAGATTTTGTATCAACTATGACATCTGCAAATAAATCATTATGGCCATATTTCCTATGCCTTTTGCCATATCTATCAGCGACATTTTGTGATAATATATCAATGGTTAAAGAACGAATTGTCCACCAGGATACACCTGCATAAACAAGGTAATGCTGCTGAATATAATTGGCATCTTGAATAAACATGGCAGCATTATTTAATTCAACTATTGCACCTGTTCTGATTGAAACAACATTTCTGACTTTAACATCTGGTACAGTGACGTAATATGTTCTTGTATAATTTCCAAAACGCACAGAGCTGAGAGTAACCCACTGAGTTTCTCTTTCAGTCTTATCATAAACCTGAAAAAGAAGTCCTCCATCTATTACAACATCCCAGACTTTAAAGAGGGTTTGCTTTGGCTCGAAGGATCCGCTTACAAGCTCAGTAAAACCATAGGGTGCAAGGTCAACATCTATCATTAATCCAATGGGAAAATGAGGTCTCAATCGATATGACAAACCAAGACCTATATTTATACCAATATCCGATGGATTCGGCATTGGATAATTATCCATCATTGTATTTGTACGCAAATCCATATATAGATTAATATCTAATGTTTGTGTTATAAGATCTGGGTTGTCTTCAACAACATCAATTGAAACTCTTTGGGCAAAGAGATTCACCGTGATTATTAAAAAGAGACTTAATAATATTAATTTTTTCATACTAATTACCTAAAATATATTCTTTATTTGCATCAATTATTTCTAAAAATTAAATTTTCAACTATATGATACAATGCTAATCTTTGAATTATTACTAATTTCTGCAATATATTTCCTATAAAGCCCTATAAAAAGAGCCATCTATAGAAAGAATTAATATTTACTTCATTATTCTTGTAGAAACCTATTCTCAAACTTTTTTTCTATGTTACATATTTCGAGTTTTACAAATTATATATAGAATAATTCCTATGCCAAAACTCTAAAAAACCAACTTTTTTCTCAAAAAAAATTAATTATGCGAAAAAATCATCCATTTAACTATGCAAAAACAGATTATGCTTCTTTTCATAAGACTCGCATTATAAATATAGGTAAATTAAAACCGTCCAGTTGGTTTGGTATCCAACTTGATCGTCTCAAAGGGGAGCCTTAAATATAAAAAACACATATTTTTAGAGGGAGTAATTACAATGAAAAAAATAATAATAGCAATCATAGCACTCTTCATAGCTATTCCTGTTTTTGCAGGTGGATCAAGTCCAAAATGCAATACTAAATATCCAGTCATTCTCGCCCATGGCATGGCGGCAACTGATGACATGCTTGGTGTAATTGATTACTGGTGGGGAATTGAAAATGCCATTGAAAATGAGGGCGGAAATGTTTATGTAACAAAGGTAAACTGCATGGATTCTACTGAAAATAAAGGAAAGCAGTTTAGAGATGAATTAGCTCGAGTTCTAGCAATTTCAGGTGCTTCTAAGGTAAACATCATTGGCCACTCACATGGTGGTCTCTATTCACGATATGCAATTTCAAACCTGACCCTTGATGGTCAAAGTGTTTCTAAAAAAGTTGCAAGCTTAACAACTCTTTGTACACCACATAGAGGAAGCTCAGCAGCTGACGTTATAGTTGGATTAGCTGGTGATACAGGGGGATGGCTCATTGGAGTAGCAACAGATTGGATTTATGGCTTCTTAATGGGAGATCAAAATCCACAAAGCTATGACAATGCAATTACTGTAACAAGAAATTACGTACAGAATGTTTTTAATCCTAATACACCAAATAAAAGCGGCATCTACTATCAGTCATATGCTACAAAGATTAAGACTATTACAGCTGACATGGTTCTTGAGCCAACATGGCTTCTTATCAAATTCTATGAGGGAGCAAATGACGGCCTTGTTTCTGAAACATCTGCAAAATGGGGAAATTACAGAGGAATGGAATCAGGAGCATGGTGGTCAGGTGGCGTTTCACACATCAATGCAATTGGGCACTTCTTTGGAATTACTCCAGGATTTAGTGCTAAAGACAAAATGGTAAGTATGGTAGAAGATCTTAAAAACAGAGGATACTAAGAAAGAATAAATAATTGATAGAAGTTAAAAAGATCCTCGAAAGAGGATCTTTTTTTTGTACTTTCTCATCCCCCCTGTTCTTTTACATTATTTAACATTTCTCAACTTTAATATTCTTGACCTTCACTAAAAAACACTTGAAAATCGCTGTTAAATTACTAACAGGAAAAACTCATGAAAAAATCTTTTGGCATTATTATTACTATCATTTCAATAATTTTTATAATCATTTCAGCACTATGGATATCCAAACATGATCTCTATAGAATCTATTATAGTCTGCCTAAATACAGTCACAAGGCCGGGCCAAAAAAAATAATGTGGACCACCATGAGAGACAATGTGAAGCTTCATTCTACAGTATTCTTCCCCAAAGGCAAAGGACCATTTCCTGTAATACTCATTAGAAATCCCTATACATCAGGTCTCTTTAGTGCAGTAACCGCTGAAATATTTATTCGCTATGGATATGCCTGTATGATTCAATCAGTGAGAGGACAAAATAAATCAGAAGGCAAATGGGTTCCCCTTGAAAATGAATTTAATGACAGTGAAGATACATCAAAATGGCTTGCAAAGCAATCATGGCACAATGGAAACATTGCTCTTTACGGTCCTTCATACACTGGTTACACGCAATGGGCAGCAGCTGATCGTTTACCAAAAGAGGTGAAAACCATGATTCCAATAGTTTTTGGCACTGATTTTTACCCAACTGTATATACCAATGGAATGCTTCATCATGAATTTATTTCAGCCTGGGCATATCTAATGCCAGGAAGAAAAATTAGAAGTAATAATGGAAAAAAATACCAGAAAGCAATTAGACATAGACCGTATTTTGAGGCAGATGAAAAATACCTCAATAAAAGATTACCCTGGTTTAGAGATTGGATAAGAAGCTCAGAACCTGGAGCATCATACTGGAAGCGCAAAGAAAATGACTACATTAAAGGCATGCCAGGGAGAATAAAAATTCCTGTTTTAATGATTGGAGGATGGTTTGATGCTTTTCTAAAGGCTCAAATCAAAGACTGGAAGAACCTTGCCACTCAAAAAGAAAGCAGATTTATTCTTGGTCCATGGACCCACGGTCTGAGAGTTTATGGAGATCTAACACTTCCCAACAGCAGTGGTGTATCTACTCAATGGAATGAGGTCCTTCAATGGCTGGATCACCATCTAAGAGGTAAAAAATATACAAAGCAGAAGGGAGTTGTTTCTGCATATATTATTGGCAGTAGCACTTGGAAAGAATACAAAAATTGGCCCCAAAAAAAAGAAACTAAAAAACTATATTTTCATGTGAATAATGACAAATGCCCTCAGGGAAAATTATTACCACAGAAAACGATTACAAATAAAAAATATTCTTTCACCTATGATCCTGACAATCCTGTAGAGACAAGAGGTGGCTCAAATATGCTGGCATTTCTTGTGCCCGGATTCAGTGAGATTACACCTGGCCCTGTATTACAGCCAAAACCATGTACACGAAAAGATGTTATAACTTTTATCTCATCCCCCCTTGAAAAAACAAAACTTCAGGGTCCCCTTTCTATGAAGCTCTATGTTTCTTCTTCAGCACAAGACACAGCCTTCACTGCAACGGTTATGGAGATTTATGAGGATGGGAAAGCGGTAAACATACGCCACACTGTAGCAACACTTTCCTTGAGAAATGGCGCACAAAAAATACTTAACTATAAAAAAGATTCAATTGTTCCGATTACTCTGACAACTGCACCAATAGGATGGACTATAAAAAAGGGTTCACGGATTCGAATCGATATTTCATCCTCCAACTTTCCTTTGTATAATATTCATCCCAATGTTAAGGGACAATGGGCAAAAATCAAAGATTACCAGAAGGCTCAACAAAGAATTATAATCTCTAAAAAAAACCAGTCTTTTATTGAACTATCAATTGAGAGGTAAAAAACTTTCATACTTCGATAAAAACTATAATATTGGCATAAAAAATAATTTAATTAAATGTTAACATTAATTTGTTTTATCAGAAATAATAACCTACTTTATCAATATATACTGCCTCTGTACTTTACTGCAGAAGCAGAATTTTTATATATTCAATAATTCTTCTGCATGTAGACCAGAGACAAAATTATTAGACTGGAGGTCTATCATGAGAGGAGAAAAACTCTTTAATTTTCTCAAAGAAAATCACATTGATTATTCACTTGTCACACATTCTCCATCCTTTACATCACAAATAACAGCTCACAGGGCTCATATCCCTGGAAAGGAATTCGCTAAACCTGTTATTGTTAAAATCAATGGAAAGCTAACCATGGTTGTTGTTACCGCAAATCAGAGAGTAAATCTAACTCTGCTAAAAAATGCATTTAACTCTAATGATGTTAAAATTGCTGATGAAACAGATTTAATGGATGTCTTTTCTGATTGTGAACTGGGAGCAATGCCTCCCTTTGGGAATCTTTACGGTATGGATGAAATTATTTCTGAAGAACTTACAAAAGATGAAAAAATTTATTTTAATGCTGGAACACACACTCAGTTGGTTAAAATGGATTTAAATGATTTCATTTCTTTAGTAAAACCAAGAATTTTTAATTTCAAATTATCAATGTGAGATTTATTGAAACCAATTGAAGATTTTGAGTTTTTTAGAATTGTCAATCTGAAAGTGCCATCTTAATTGATTTCCAATATAATGGATACAATGATATAGTATTGTGATCAGCTTCTCTGATAACAACGATCATTGGTTTATAAAAACTACGAGCTAAATTTAGAGTTCGATTTGTGCTTATCAATACATCATTTTCTGCATAAATGATAAAGGCCTTTGATTGTACTTTTTTTGCATACCTATATGATTCAAATTTTTGAGTTAAAATTATTTTCACTGGAAAACATGGAAAGATTTCAGCTGCAACATTTTCAATACTATCATAGGGAGTAATGAGTATTAGTTTTGCAATGTCTCTTTTTGAAGATAAGAAGGTTGCCACTCCAGACCCTAGACTTCTTCCAACAGCTATTATTTTTTTATGATCGGTTTTTATTATATCATAGAAAGATAATGCATCTCTAAATATATCATTTTGATCTGGTTTTCCAGAGCTGCCGCCATAACCACGATAGTTGAAAAAATAGGTTGTTACATCAGAAAATTTTTGAAAATCTTGACTGTTGTTTTCAACCTGCTCTGCGTTGCCACCGAAGTATATAATGGCAGTTTCACGTCCTTTGTTTATTGTAGAGATTTTCAAGTTTACATCATTAATCTTAAAATACCTTTGATCACCTATACTTATTCTTTCAGGAGTTTGATGATAGAGCATTCTTTTTTGAAAAACAAATAAGAGCACACACAATATTCCATAAATAATGATTACAGATGATAAAAAAAATAGCAGTAATTTTTTGGTAGATTTCAATATTTTTTTTCCATAAACGACTTCAATTTTTCTTGTGAACAGAGATATCACTCTAATCATTTGATTCACATTTAAGTAATCGACAATATTATTATGTTACAACGAAATCTTTCTTAAGCTGTAAAGATTTCTACATCAAGTTTCCAGAAAAAAATTTAAAATCACTTAAATTATATTTATATAACTATGATTAAACTATAATCTATTATATTATAAATCCATGGCAAAACAGCGAGGAGAAGGAAATAGAAATAACAGAGAAAACCCGTGTTTCAGAAATTTTAAATAAATATGGTGATATTGCAGATGTCATGGAGATGTTTGGAGTTAAACCTGTAGGGTCTTATTCATTAAGAAAAATTTTAACAAAAGTAATCACTGTTAAAATGGCAGCAAGGGTTCATAAAATTCCATTAAATGATTTTTTGGATATGATAAATGCAGCTATTAAGAAAAAGTCAGAATAATTAAAAAGAACTATCTCATGCTGGTGGACCTGGAATATAAGACCCCAGTCTCTTAGCCATTAAAATATCTGGTTTTCCAAAACCATTGGCATCAGGAATTACACCAACAATAGAAAAACCGTTTTTCTGGTAAAATTCAAAGGGATGGTTTCCTGTATTTTCTATACTTTTAATCTCTTCAAATATATTACCATAGAGATCTTTTCCAAAAAGAGATGTTTTTCCTAATTCATCATCAGTACCCAGATATATAGTTGAACCACCCCGCATTGCAACCTGGTATCCAAGATCTTTCACCAGTTGAGAGCCAACACCGTGTTTTCTAAATCCACTACCAACAACCAGTGGATGAAGTTCCCAGGTTAATCCCTTGTACTGTGGCATAGCACCAACCCACCCGAGGAGTTCACCGCTGCGGTCAATAGCACCACGGCATATTCTCTCTGGCGATACACAGTAGTTCATCTCTTCGACTACACTATCTATATCAGTCCAGAGATGAGGTGCTATTTCCTGAAACTCCTTAAAGAGCATCTCTGCTGCATTTAAAACAAGAAATTCATTACTATGTGTTATATCAATTATTCTCATTATATTTCTTCATTCTTGAATTTTCAACAGAGATCTATTGTTTCTTCTTTATTTTTTCAGCTGAGACTTTAGCCCTTTTCATCAAGTCATCAAGATTTTCTTTATCCGATTTCTTCACTTTACCTGATTCTTTTTTCCTATCTTCACTACTGAACAATGAAAGAATATATTTAAAAAAAGATTTATCGTTATCATCATCCTTCAATCGAGATGTGACCTTTATCTTATCCGAATCATCTTCACTATTGACTGGTAGCTGATCCATTAAATCATAATCTTTCATATCTTCATCTTTTAACTGATCATCAGATATTTTTGATTCATCTTTTTTTTTTGGAGAAGGATCATCCTCTTTTCTTTCTGATGTTTTTTCCAGACCAGAAAATTCTTTAGTTTCATTTTTTACAGGGGGATGAGTCAGTCTGTTCAAGGTGGCAACCATTTTCTGAGCCTCCTCAACCTGACCAATCTCTCTCTCAAATCTCAAACCTATGGACTCATGATATTCTTCCAGTGCAGCTTCAAGTTTTTCAAGGATAGATTCATCTTCAGATATTAACATATCCCCTGTACCTGTTACATCTGCAATCCAATTTAAAAGTAGATTCACATAATATATAGGAATCTCAACCTTGTTTACGGATTTTTTTAGAATTTCAGAAAGAATCTGCTCTTCAGGAATCTCAATGTTGCCACCACCCCAGTGTCCTCCTGAATTTATTGAACAGGCATATTGGCCAAGACGTCGTTTCTCACTTTTATTTATGGCAATTATTACTTTCATAAAAATAAACTATCTTCTGGGGGATAATATTGCAAGAAATTATTTATTAATTATAAGAGTATAATATGAAAGTTTCAAGTTTGTAGATACTTTCATATTATACTTAAAATCATTAAAATTCAAGATAAGTATTCTTTTAACTTTCTGACTTTAAACTTTTCACTCTATTCTTGATCCAATCCTTAACAGCAAGGCCTGTGCCCATTTCCCAGGCTCTTAGTTTGTGAGGTTCAATCAGTTTATATTCAGCCAATTCTTCATTTAACTCAATCTCACCTGAAGCTTTAACCTCATAAGCAATAATCAACTGATTCATTTTTTCAAATGGATATAAGCCAATGAGGTTAACATCTGTGGATTCTAGATTCAGTTCTTCCTTTACTTCACGTTTAATACCGTCAAAAGGGTCTTCACCCTTTTCAAGAAAACCTGTTACTAATGCAAATATACCTTCTGGCCATGCAGCATTTCTCGCAAGAAGAACCTTATCTTCATAAATTACTATTGCGGCTACAACTGGTACTGGATTATTCCATAAAACATATCCGCAATCTTTTGAGCATGCAAAACGAGTTTCACCATCAATCAATTTATCAATTAATTCGCTACCACAATTAAGACAATATTGAGTTTTCATAATATACCACCAAGTGACTTTTTCACCACAGAGATAATGTTTTTTGTGGTTGCAAAACAGTGCTGTCTGTCAATTTTTCCGGTAAAAAAAGAAATAGTTTATTCTATAACTATAAAACTACCATCACTTAATTAATGGTCAAGTTCTATTTGATGTAATATTTCAAATTTGATCAACATTGAAAACCTTTACTTCCATGAGACTTTATGATAAAAAATTACTTCATCAACTTCATGAATCTATCAAGCTTGCCCTTCTCTCCAAGAACCTTCATGCCCATCTCTGCAATTGTATTACAGACCTCCGGTGCATTTTCCTTTCTTAAAAGACTCATTGCATCACTGGGACAACCACTGACACAAAGACCACATCCAATACAATTCTCTTCTTTAATTACAGCGATACCATCTTCCATATCAATGGCATTCATTGGACATCTCTCATCAGAACAAATCTCACAACCGGTACAGTTATCTTCATTGACCACTGGAAGATATGCGCTGGTTGCAAAGGCGTGATCATGCTTTAGCTCTGTTTTTCCTCTGAGTACAGTACAGCAGCAGGGACAACAGTTGCATATAACACTAGCTTTATCAGCACTGTTATTGCTCGTATGGACCAGACCTGATTCCTCAGCCAGTTGCAGAGTCTTCATAGCTTCATCTTTATCTACTATACGGGCATGACCCCTCTCTGCTAAAAACTCAGCTGCTGGACCAAAAATCATACAGACCTCTTCTGGTTTATCACATTTTTCAAGACTCACTCTACAGGCACATTTTGTAAGTGCTATGGCTGTTGCCTGACCGATTATCTGTGTCATCTCTTCATAGGGATGAGCCTTGTTTTCCAAAGAAAAAGATTTTTCAACAGGAATAACTCTCATTTGAGGAGTCGGCTTACCACAGAATTCCTCTCCCATAGATTCCTGATGGTAAAGTTCCCAGAGCTCTGCAAGTTTATGATGCTCCGGCGTGGTCTTGCCCTTCATAAAGGGAAATTCAAAAAGCCCGGGAATCGTAGGAAGCAATGAATATTTTTTTTCTTCGCCCTTCTTTCTGCACATAATGACAGCTCTATCAGCCATGGCCTCTAACATCTCTTCTACCAATTCTTCATTAAGCTCTGCAGCTATGGCAATATCCTCAATCTTCTTACCCTTAAAACTCAAATGAAGCAAAAGCTCTGCCTCTTTCTCAGAAAATAAAATTTTTAATATCTCATCAAAGTATTGTGACTTTGGTGCTCCAGCAGGATGTGAATCAACCATCTCTTGTAACTGATCATAAACTGTCATATTTGCTTCTCCATAATTATATATTTAAAAAGCATATCATAGAAGATATGTAAAGGTTCTGCACTACGTGAAAGTTTCATATTAAGTAGGGCCCCTTCCCAGCTATTGAAAATAAATGTAGCAAGATTCTCTGCTTTTTCTTCATGAGGGATGTAACCTGCTTCAGAGCATTGTCTGATATTAGATTCAACTACAGAGACTATTGCTTCATAGGATATCATTAGTTTTTTTCTGATGATATCATTAATATCACTAAGTTCTAAAATCATATTTCCAATAGGGCAACCTCTTTGAAAATTAATCTTTTCGCACATCTTAATCAATGTAGAAAAATACTGCTGAAGTCGCTGTAAAGGATTTTGTGACTCATCACCTAAAAGAACTTTAGCTCCATTAATAATAAACTCAGTATAGTATTCAATGATATGTATTCCAAAGTCTTCCTTGCTCTTGAAATAAAAATAAAATGATCCCTTTGGAATTTCAACTGCATCGAGGATTTCCTTTATGCCGGTATTATTATATCCATTTCTATGAATAAGCTGAGCACCCTCTCTAATGATTTTTTCTTTTGTTACCTGGCCTTTTGTATTCACAAAAATCCTCGCATTTTTTTACTCAAGGAAAACACTTAAAAAGATTACATCTACTTAAAAGTTTTCGCACTTTAGATAAACATATTACTGAAAAAAATTTCTAAATTATTCTTAGCTTCTTTGCCCTTAAATTTTCTCTAAAATTTTTATTGCCTCAGAAATAGTCTCAGGCACTTTAACCTTTTCATTTTTATTATAATCAAATATAACAATTACTCCCTCGCCCAGGGCGACAACTTCATCATTTTGATTATAAACACAGTATTCCATAATAAAACTGGAATTCTTTATAGTTTTAATACGTGCACCAATTGTTATAGTATTGGGATATCTCAAAGCCTTTTTATATGAGCAGGATGTATGAGCAAGAATTGGACCAATTCCTGATTCTTTCATGTGAACAAGAAGCCCTATAGTTTCAAAATACTTGATTCTTGCTGATTCAAAATATTTAAAATACTGAATGTTATTAACATGACCAAAAGCATCCATCTCTCCCCAGGCAACTGCCATGGTTAAAGTTATTGGAAATGCAGATATACCACCCATACAATTCTCCTAAATAGTCTTATATATTCGACTATAGTCGACCGGTCTATTATTTGTCAAGAAAGAATTATTTTATTCTTTAATATAAAATATATATTGACATTTTTATTTGTCTAGTCAAATATTGCTCTATCAAAGAAAAAATGGAATTTTAATGACAAATCGACTGCTTTTTTTATTATCAAGAGCTGAACATGCTCTTTCTCAGGAACTCAAAAATAAACTTATAGAAAAGGGTCTCACCTTAACACCAGGGCAAATGGGTATTCTTTTTTTATTGAAACAAGAAAATCTCAGAACAATGTCTGACCTCAGCACAAATCTTCATATAGATAACTCAGCTATCACACGTCTTGTTGACAGATTAGAAAAGAATGAATTAGTAGAACGAGTGGCCAATAAGGATGATCGAAGGCAAAATCTTATTTCTGTAACTCAAAGAGGTATTACAGAAATAAACTCTGCTCGAGGAATAGTAAATGAAATAAATAACCTCATCAAAGAAGGGTTCTCTGATGAGGAAATTGAAACATTCACCAGGGTTATTCTTAACCTTATAACTAAATTAAATGGAGAAACCAATGAATAGACTTTTAAAAATCTACAGCACGTGCTTAAAACTACCATTTGGTAAAAGAATCTTCTCAAAGATGGTATGCTTGCAAGCTCCATACTTTGGAACTATAAAACCAGTTTTTCAGGAGCTCAAAGCTGGATACTGTGAGATTACTATGAGGAATCGCAGATCAGTGCATAACCATATTAAATCAGTTCATGCTATAGCCATGTGTAACCTTGCTGAACTTGTTGCAGGAACATTGATGGAAGCGAGTCTGCCAAATACTATGCGATGGATTCCCAGTGGGATGACAGTGAAATATGTAAAGATAGCCAGAAGCAATCTAAGAGCTTCATGTGATCTTGATCTTGATAGTTTAACAAAAGCAGGCCCTTACCCTGTAAATATTGATGTGAAAGATGAAAATGATGAGGTTGTTTTCAATGCAATAATAACTCTTCATCTTTCAGAGAAGAAAAAGAAATAATTATTAATGTAAATTGGGAGTTATTCAATAAATTTCAGAATATATAACTCCCAAATCTTTTTAACTTTACAGCTCTTCTTTCTTTTCACTTAAAGCAAGGAGTCTTGAAAAATATTCCCAGTCTTTTTCATCAACAATTTTCCAGTTTCCTTTTCCTCTGGCATTATTTACAAAACTTTGTTTTATATTCTTAATTGATGATGGAATTGAAAGTCCAATCCATAATGCAAGATATGAAAATATCATTGATGAAAGAAATATTTTTTTTATAAACAAACCATTATTACTTTGAAAATCTATTTTAATGCCAATGACTAAAATCCCGTAAATCAATGCGAAGAGAGCTCCTATAATCATTAAGGTTAAAAAGAAATTTACTATCCATGATTTATTCTTTACTATTTCTACAATACTCACATTAAGAGAATGATCTTCTACTGTATCTCCTTTAAAAACCAGCTTAAATCTGGTTTGTCCGGTTTTACTGATGATCTCTTCTTCATTTTCAACTTTGATACTTTTAAAATTTAATGTTTTCATTTTACCTTCTTTCTTTCAATTCTCTCTTTAAGAGCTTTATTCATAGAAGTAAAACCTTCAATAGTTGATTTAAAACTAAACAATGAAACTAAAATCCCATTGAAATCTTCTTTTTGAATAAATCTGGTTTTATTTTTTCCAATCTTGACTAATTGAAAGGTATGTTTTCCTGTGAAAATTCCAGGCATGAGCAACCTTCCCTGCCATTGAAGAATACTGTTTTCTTTTAACAGGATTATTTCAGGTGTAAATGTCATTGAATTAATTTTTCCTTTTTCTTTGGTTTGAAATATAACCTCAATAACTGTGCCCTTTTTAATTTGTCCTGTTAACTTTTTAATAAATGGATTCCACTCTGAATATTGACTTACATTCATCAATTCATTCCAAACTTTATGAGCTGGTGCGTTAATTTCAATTTCTGTAGAAATACTTTTATTACCAATGAGCAGTAAAGTTATTATCAAAAAGAAAAGAGCACTCAGTACGTATGCTGTTTTTTTCATGTTTCAACTCCTAACAGAGTAATTTTACAATTTATATTTTGAACTCCACAATACTTCGAGCACCATGATTGTTCTCGACAAAAAAGCTTCCATTTAATTGCTTACTGAGCATTTTAACTATAACTAAACCAAAACCCTCTGATTTATTAAGTTCAAAATTTTCAGGGAATCCTATTCCATTATCCTGAATGACGAGGGTTACTAAATTATCAATCACTGTAATAGATATATTTATTACATTTTCTTCATTATTTTCAGAGAGATATTTTATACTATTTGTGATAAGTTCATTAATAATAATTCCCAAGGGAAACATTTTTTTTGAATCAAGATTAAGATCACTAAGATCCATATTAACAATTACATCATTTCTATCAGGGAAAACTGTGAATATTGTTTCAACAAGACTTTCAATATAATTCTTAACTGAACTGTTCTGATATTCAGAACTTTGCAATATTTTATCATATAAAATACGCATACTTTGAATACGACCAATAGCATCCTGTAATGCTGATAAAGCTTCAAGATTTGTTATTGAGGAACTTTGTATTCTTAAAAGACTTTCAATAGAAGCAATATTATTTTTTATACGATGATGCACTTCTTTTAATAATATTTCTTTTTCTGCAAGTTGGTCTTTTACATCATTTTCAGCTTTTTTTCGAGATGTAATATCACGAGCTATCCCCAAAATTCCTACAAGATTACCCATTTTATCACGCATTGGGGATTTTATAGTTTCAAAGAGACCATGGTATCCTGTATCAGCAAAGGTTAACCACTCATCATTCATACTTGGAGCATCTGCTTCCATAGCTTTACGGTCATGATCTCTAAAAAAATCTGCTAATTCTTTATCTACAAAATCATAGTCTGTCTTGCCAATAATATCTGATTCCTTTGCTCCGAAAAATGTTTCAAATGTTTGATTGCAGCTTAGATAAATTCCATCGGCATTTTTTAACCACACAAGATCTGGTATAGTTTCCACAAGAGTTTGATGTTGAATCCTTGAATTATTTAAAGCCTCATCTGCCTTTTTTTCTTTAGTGATGTCTATAAAATTTACAATGACCTTTTCCAATTCTCCCTTATTGGACATCACTGGAACTGCATTGACCATTACCCAGGTTACATAATCTCTATCAGGTCTATTAATCCCTAAAATATCATTACTAAGGTTTTTCTTTGTTGAAATTACTTTACTCACTGGATAATCCGCAACATCCAATATACTAAAATCTTCACGAATAAAACTCCATGCAGGATCAATACTTAATTTTCCAATCATTTGATCAGAAGACAATCCTAAAATATTTGAAGCCTCTGGATTACTCATGATAATACTTGAATCAGCTCTATGAACAACTACGCCCACAACAAGGTTATTAAGTGTTGATCGATATTCCTCTTCACTGCTCTGTAGAATTTTTTCTTTATGAATAAGCTCTTCTTCAGACCGCATTAATTCTTCATTTTGAGACTCATACTCTTCATTAGTGACTTCCAGTTCAGAAATTACTGCCTGAAGCCTATCCTCTTTTTGCTTTTCTGCAATTTTGGCTTCATATAATTTGAAGGCCATTTTAATTGAAGCATCAAGGACTGTTATAGTTGATTGCTTAACTACGTAACCATAAGAAGTTATCTTTTCAGTTTTTTCAACAATTTCAGGTTCAGTGTGACTTGAAAGAAAAAGAATGGGGACGTCCTTATATTCAAGAATTCGTTGTGCAGCCTCAGTACCATCAATACCTTTCCCTAAATCAATATCCATGAGAATTATATCAACATTCTGTTTTTCATTTTTTAGAAAATCTACAGCCTCTTCTCCAGTGAAAATGTGAATTACATTATATCCTTTTTCTTTTAATTCATCTATTTCCATCATTGCAGTGATAACTTCATCTTCAACGAGAAGAATACTTTTATTATTATAATGCTTCATAACTTTATTTTCATATATTTCTTTATAACTATCAATACATTTTTAAAAAAGTTCCAGTAATACAACAAAACCTTATGGATAATAAATCATATATAAAAAACCAATTGACATAATGTATCACTAAATTGTGTTAGTATAAAATACAATAAACTGATCGCAGGAGATATAATGGCAACAGAAAAGACTAGCAAAAAAACAGCCAAAAAAGCTGCACCAAATAAAGCAGTAGCAAAACCAAAAAAGATGAAGCTTCCAGAAAAATTTACAGCAACCTCCATGGCTTCATATCTATCTGAAAAGCATGAACTATCTAAGAAACAATCAAAAGAAATAATGGAAGACATGTTTGAGATGATTCACGGTGGAGTAATGATGGGCGAAAGAGTACCCATTGGCAAACTGGGCAAAGTCTTTGTAAAAGTTAAGCCAGCAACTAAATCAAGAATGGGTAGAAACCCGGCCACAGGTGAAGAGATTAAAATTGCTGCAAAAAAAGCGACTAAGGTTCCAAAATTTACCTTTGCTAAAACATTTAAAGAAGAAGCAACTAAAGCAAAAATTAAAAAGAAGTAAATTATCTTCATCTCAAAAGTTAAAAGAACCAATAAAAACTTTTAACTTTTGAGACAACAGCCCTTGATTAAATCCCCCAAAAAGTTTTAAATAATCACACAATAATGTTATATTCCCTTTGAACTAATATAAATTTTATAGTCATGTTAGACAGCTAAATTCACTTTTATTAATTAAATCAAAATTTTTTTTTAATTTTCTTATTTCACTTATTTTTATATTGATCATTCCTCATAATATCATATTATAATAGTAACCACTCTTTTTAAAATAACCAAGGAGCTTGATATGAATGGATATGAAAAAGAAAGAAGAAATTCAAAGCGTTTAGATCTCGAAGAAATTCCGAAATCTTTAAGAAGCGTTTCAATTACTACTAACAGTAATGCCTCATACCTTGGTTCAATCATTGATATTAGTGCATTAGGCATAAAACTTCAGATTCCTGATTTTTTAAATAACTCCAATGAAGTAAAGAGTGGAAGAAACCTCAGAATAACCTTTGTAGAATCAGCCTTCTCAATTACAGGTCAATGTGTTCATAATAATATTAAAGAAGAAACTCTCGACATCGGACTCTTCATAGCAGGGCCTGACGAACAAGTTAAGTATAAATCCTTTTTAACAAAAAATGGTCTGAAAGAATAAAAAAAGGAGAGCTTTTAAATGCTCTCCTTTTTTATTTATATATTTTAGATCCCTAGTAATTATATCTCTTATACTTATCATCAGAAGGATTTGGTGTATAACGGCCTTCCACTTGTTCCCATTTATATTGTGATCCCATCATTTGTTTTATTCTCCATGTTGGAGTACTAGCTGATGGTCCATCATTTGATGTATTTGTTACATCAGGTGCACTATAAGATTTAGTCCAAAAGTACATATTAGGTGCATAGGTATGTTTTTCAGTTATCTGCCATGATGAGAGATACCAGAACTTTGGTTTAAAATATGCTACTAAAGATTTCAAAGAATTATTTGCATCACCAACCCATAGGTCTAGGATACCTGATGTATGATACCAGCTTACAGCTACATCATGATCCTGAATCATATCACTGACATATGCTCTTACTCTTTCACCTGTCCAGTCACCACCAAGATAACTCTTTGAATTTTTGCTCCAAAATGGATCAATGAGTTCTACTCTTTCTGGCATATACTTTGAATTTACATTAGATGTATTTACCTTATTTGCCAAATTTACAGCAAGTTGATTACCTAAAGAATGTCCAACAAATCGAAGAGTACCGCTGGTGTTATTTGAAATAATTTTTAAAAGTTGATCATATGCAAGATCAGTGACTGATTTAGATGGGGACTTAGTGGTTTTATAAGATCCGTCACTGAGTCTATATCTCATTCCTCTTGGACCATTTTTTGTCCAGATCTTTGCCTCTGCATCCTTTACTTCATTTTCATCGGCAAATTGATTCCAATAAAAAATTGCCACATTCCATCCTGCGTTCTTCCAGGCTGTACAGGTCTTTACACTAATTCCTTCATTATTATCAGTAAATTGAAAACTTTCTCTCCAGTAATTTCTTTCACTGGTTCCTTTTTGCCATCCATGAAAATAAAGGACAGTTGGTTTGCTGCTGTTATAGTATGAAGAAGAAACAGAGTTTGCCTGCCCAGTACTGGTATTATAGGCCTTTGTTTTACCATTACTACTGTTAAACCAATAAAATCCATAATCAAGATAATCAGTTGCTGCTGCTGCACTATTATGTGTTGTTACAGCTGTAACTGCAAATATAAGAAGTGCTATTAGTGAGATTTGTTTTAATTTCATGTTGCTCCCCTTTAAGAATTTTATATTTTTCACAGACAAAAACCGTCTGTTCGGTCTTTAAATTAGCTTATATCATAATCTCATTCTATTCAAATTCAGGTAAACCTGAAAATGATCTATGACAAATTCAGATCACTTATTGTGTCACATTACAGTTTTTATTAAAAATCCTTCTATTTATCTGTTAAAAGTGCAAATATCTTGACATAATAAAAATTCACCTATAAAAGTGGTAATCACTGAGTGTAAATTGATCCTCAGCACCTCATCCTAAGAATCAAAACAAAGTATTTTATTTTATCAATCAGCAGGATAACTATGGAATTTTTTAAAGAATTACTGGGTATACAGAGTAATGCAGAGGCTGTTTACTGGATCTTAGCTCTTGCATCAACATTTCTCTTTTTTGTAAAATTAGTATTATCTATATTTGGTGGAGATGCAGATTCTGATGTAGACATCATAGAAGATGGTGACTTTACTGATGATGGAGACCTTGATAGTGACTCGATTTTTTCTACAAATACTATTCTTGCTTTTTTTAAGGGTGCAGGATGGATAGGGGTAATCTGCTATAAATTTACTAAATTTCAGTTTACTTCTATTATAATAATTGCCTTCTTCTCAGGTATTATAACATTTATATTTGCACTCTACCTTCTTCGATATATGCAAACACTTGAGTCATCAGGAACTCTGGATTATAAAAATGCAATTTCCAATGTTGGTACTGTATATCTCACAATACCAGGCAAACGAGAAGGAACAGGTCAGATTCAAGTAGAGATCCAGGGGAGATTAACAACAGTAGATGCATTAACAGATAAGGAAACGCTTCACACTGGTGAAAGAGTACTAGTATGTTATAAGGATAAAAAAACAGATACACTTGTAGTTGCACCATATAATGATGAGACAGATATCATCTAATTATAAAAACAGATAATTTTACGGAGGGTCTTATGGGTTTTATTAATGTAATTTCAGCAATACTGGGTGTTGTTTTATTTTTATTTATAACACTGGGATTAATAGCCATCTCTCGCTACAAGAGATGTCCATCAAATATGATACTTGTAATATTTGGTAAAGTTGGAAAAGGAAAAAGTGCACGATGTATACACGGTGGCGGTGCCTTTATTCTGCCATTGATTCAGGAATCTAAATATCTTTCACTTCAGCCAATGACCATTGACATTCCATTGCAGGGAGCCCTATCAAAGCAGAATATTCGTATCAATACACCAAGTACCTTTACAGTTGCAATCTCCACTGAGCCAATAATAATGCTCAATGCTGCTGAGAGACTACTGGGACTCAATGAAGGCCAGATACAAAGCCTTGCTGAAGATATAATTCTTGGTCAGCTCAGACTTGTTATTGCAACTCTTGACATTGAAGAGATCAACCAGGATAGAGAGTTATTTTTAAAACAGATAAATGAAAATGTAGCCTCTGAATTAAACAAGATTGGTCTTCAATTAATCAATGTTAACATTAAGGACCTCACCGATGAATCAGGTTATATTATAGCTATTGGAAAAAAATCAGCAGCAGAGGCCATTAACCAGGCTAAGGTTGAGGTTGCAGAACAGGATAGAAACGGAGCCATTGGTGAGTCAAAGGCTAATAGAGAAAAAGAGGTTCAGGTTTCCTTTGAAAATGCTGAAACTGAAAAAGGACGCAAAGAGGCTGAAAGAGATCAAAGAATTGTTTTGGCTCACTTTGAAAGTGAGGGTGTTTCAGAAGAGGCAAAGGCTGAACGGGCTCGAGAGGTTGAAATAGCCAAACAAAATGCTGAAACAGCAAAAGGTCGAAAAGAAGCTGAATCAATTAAGCGTATATCAATTGCTCAATATGAGGCAGATGCTATTAAGGGTGAAAACACTTCAAAGGCTCAAGTAGCTGATTATAATGCAGAACTCGCAGCACAGGAAGCCCATGCAAATGAGAAGAGCAAGGTTGCTGAAGCTAATGCAGAGAGAGAGATTTTAAAGGCAGAACAGGCCGTTGAGTTATCTCGACTTGAAAAGGATGAGATTGTTCAAAAAGAAATTGATAAGAGAAAGATTGAGATCGCAGCTGATGCTGAAGCAGAAAGAAACAGAATCATTGCAAAGGGTGAGGCTGATGCGGTCATGATGAAGTATCAGGCCGAGGCCAACGGTATAAAAGAACTCTTAGAGGGAAAGGCTGATGGTTACAGAAAGATAATTGATGCCTGTGACAATGATCCAAAGATGGCTGCTACCCTTATGCTTCTTGAAAAGATGGAGGCCCTTGTTGAAAAACAGGTTGAAGCAATCTCAAATCTTAAGATTGATAAGATTACAGTATGGGACTCAGGAAATGATGGAGGCACAACCTCTAATTTCATAAAGAGCTTTGTCACATCGTTGCCACCTTTGCAAGAACTTGCAAAACAGGCAGGTATTGAACTTCCATCATTTTTAGGATCAATTAAACCTGAAAATCTCAATATGGACGAACTGAAAAAAGCAATTGATGTTGATAAAAAAGCAACAACAGCAATTAAAAAAGAAGACTAATTTTTTAGTCTGATAATCTTTGAAAAGGAACAGAATATAATTCAATATACTGTTCCTTTTTTTATTCTATGATAAAAAAACATTGTTGCTCTTCATTTTACTACTGAAACCTATATATCCTCTAAATAAAATGATATCTTAGATGCGTTTAAAAAGAATAATCTTCTAGAATTAGAATGGTTATAATTAATTTCTGATAATTTTATCCAATGACCTCCAAAAGATCTGAAATATAACTTGTTAAATTATTTACTTAATATACAATTTACATTATAGAATATCTATAATTTCAAGATGCTAATATGGAAATAATTAAAAATAAAAACATATCTCCTGTTGAGCAATTCAACATATCAACCAGACTTGAAGAAGTCTTAAACATTGGTGATTATATAAACCATGAAAAAGCTTTTTTTTCAGTTATAAAAGATTTTGAAATGGCAATACAGGGTGACTCTTTAAAAAATTTATATTCTGTCTACGTAAAAAGCATAGACTTTATAAAAGACAAACATCCAATCTATCAAAGAGCCTTAAATCATATCTGTGATTGTCTCTTAAACCTCTATGAAAACCGTGACAACAAAGAAATAATAAATCATGAAGAGCATGAACACTATCTTAAGGTTTTAAGAATGAGTCCCTGGTATGAGGCATTGGAAAAGATGATGCTCAATGCCAGAGCAATTGACAGTAGTAATAGTCTTAATTATGAAGAAGCAGTAATGATCGGCTATGATGATCCTGTAAAAATTGAAGAAAAAGATGAGAATGACAATTTTGAGTTTGGATCAGATTTAACCAAGGACCTGGAAGGATTAAAAAAATATATAAATAGTGAAAACATATCAATAATTGAACACGTAGCATATTCACATCTTGAACAGGCCGAAACTCTCTACGAACTTAAAGCAATCTATCAAAAATTTCGCAGTCTTCTTAATACATTAAAAAAAGAACCGATAAAAGATAAAATCAATGAACACAAAATTTCCTTAAGAGAAAACTATCTCTTTCAATTAAACTATCAGATAGTAGATGAATTTTCATTCTCATTAAGAAAAGTTGAAAGTATAAATAAAGGAATAAAACTCTTAAAAGAATATTTAGGATTCATACTTTTCATTAAAGGTGATTTAGATAACTTTAGTTATTTAGTAGGTGAATTAAAGAAAAAGAAATCTCAACTGGTAACTATTTTTAAAGAAAATCTAATTGATATCGCTTTAAAAGAATTTAACAAAAAAGTACTTTCTCTCTCTGAGTATAAGGAAATTTATAGAGCCTATAGAAATGGCTATCTCAAGATTACTCGTGAACTCAGCAAAATATATAACATTATAATCAATGATGAATTCGAAATGGAAATCTATGATCAACTAACCCTGGCATTTGTTAAACACTTGGCAGATAGCAAGAGAAGCTATGAATTGAATGCAGACCAGCTTACAGAAGCTATAGAAAATATTTTCGACTATCGATATACTCACAAAGAAGCTATGGAATATTTCAAAGAAATATTAGCTAACAGAAAGAAGAAAGATTTTTCAAAATAATTCAATAAACTTACATCTCTTAAAATGATATGTTTTCTTGTTTTTGTCTAGAATATTTAGTACTTTAATCTATTCTAAAGCTTCTTTGGAGGATTTACTATGGATTTAAAAAACATTAATTTATCAAAAATATTTACATGGACAGTTGTAATTCTACTAACAGGAATGTTTTTAATGGCTGGATCAGGAAAACTCATGAGTGGACAAATGTATCTGGATAATTTTGCCCGATGGGGTCTTCCACTATGGTTTTTAGCTGTTACAGGTATCGTTGAGGTAGCAGGAGCCTTACTGATTCTCATTCCTCGACTGAGATTTTACGGAGCAGTTCTTCTTGAAGGAACAATGGTTGGAGCATTGTTAATTCATATTGTATTTGCCGAGTATGGTGCTTTAATAATGCCATTAGTATTATTGACTTTTGCATCTTATCTTGCTGTAATCAGCAGACCACAATGGCTTATTAGATTATACTGTCATCTGCCTCTATTAAACAGAAGACAAGAATGCTCTCTTGCTCATTAAAGTATAAATGAATGGAAATCCTGATTATTATTTTTAATGATTGGGATTTATCTTTTCAATTATTTTTTCTTTAATTTAGAAAGCATACCCTTCTTTGATAAATCCATTGAGAGATTTCCTGCTAAAGAGTTATGCTCACTTAAAGAAAGATTGCCTCTACCAGTAAGATTGAGACGATCTTGGATTGCTAATCGAGTATTTTTACATTTCTTCTGAACAACTCTTTCTTCACTTTTATTTTCTAAAGCATAAATATTTTCTATGGAATTTTTATTGCCAATCTCTTTTAAGGCATCAAGAGCTGCAATCAATACTACAGTTTCATATTCTATAGAGAGAAGTTTTCCAATAAAAATAGAATATTTTTTTGAACCGATTTGTCTAAAGGCATTGAGGATGAGAACCTTTAAAGCATTATATTCTATTTGGCTATAAATCTCTTTTAATAAAGGTAAAGCTTTTTTATAATTATTCTCAATAAAAACTTCTATTATCCAAATGAGGTCCTCTACTGTATCCAATCCATAGGGAAATATTTTCAGAAGGTGTTTCATCCCAATCTTGCCAAGGTATTGAGCTGCTTCAATCTGAACCTGAGAAGAACTATTCTCAAGCGACCATATTAGAGTCGCTTTCACATCCCCATTAATATCAAATCGTGAACAGAGTATCTGTGTTGCTTCATAAGCTCTGAGATTTCTTTTAATATTTTTTATCAATTCCCTTTTAGATAAATTGACAAGATCATCTTCAATTACATCTGGAGGATTAACTTCTTCTCCATCACCCTCATTATTCTTATTATTCTTATTATTAATATATAGAAATACAAAAAGAATAAGTATTATAAAAAAAGCAAGTGCGTCTCCGTTCATATAATATCCATAACTTTAATCTTTATTTCAAAAGTGATATCCTTAAAGAATATCAACTCCAATCAAACAGATGTCATCTTCTAATCGATTATTTTCTGAAAACCTAATAGCCTCTTCATAGAGTTTTCCCAAAAAAATATCAAGATCCATACTTCCTATAGATTGCATGAAATCAGTCATCATTGAATTAAATAATTTATTTTCACTATTTCTTGATTCAATAAGACCATCAGTATAAAAAAGTAATCTGTCATTTTTCTCTAAATCTACTGTTAGATTACCAAATACACTTTCCTCCGTTATGCCAAGCATTCTACCTTTGGTATATAGAGGTATAACCTCATCGCCTCTTAAAAGAAGTGGCATACAATGACCTCCATTGCTAAAGGTTATAGTCATGGCCTCTTGATTTATAACTGCAGCAAAGGCTGTTACAAAATGAGTTTCACTTATCTTACATATTTTTTTATTAATATTTGTCAGTAATGATGCGGGATTCAATCTGTCAGCCCCTGACATAGAAATAAGGGTCTTAAACATGCTGCTCATTATTGCGGCAGCGACACCGTGACCCGTTACATCACTGAGAATAATTCCCATTTCATTTGAATCTCTATCAGTAATAAACTCATACATATCACCGCCAATTTCCATCATCGGCTTATACAAAACTGATAACTTTAAGCGCTTATAATTTTTGGGAATAGAGGGCAAAAGACTATTCATAAATAAATAGGCTATAGAAAGTTCTTCTTCAAATATGAGATTCTTTTTTTGAATAATTTTATGAGAATCTTCAAGATCTAATCTATTTATTAATTCCTTGTAACGAAGTGAATATAGATATTCTATTGATACACCAAGAACCAATAGAATGATAACAGGATTGATAAAGGTAACTAAAATATAGTCAGGAACCTCTCTATAAACAATAATAAATATCATAAATAATATAAAAGGGATTATGACAACAATGGCAAAAAATTTGATACCACTGAAGGCATAAAAAAATATTATAAAGGATACAATGATTAATCCAATTATTATAGACTGCAGATATGAGCTATAGAGATAGTAATCTAAAAGAAAGAGCATCATCAATGTATTTGCAAACATACATAATCCATAGGCTATTGCAATTCGCCTATAACTTTGCTGAGTTTTAAAAAAATATAAAATCAAAAAAGGAATTGCACCTACAACTGGAAATAAGCGTATCATGTAAATAATAGATGAAGACCCTACCATCCGTATATCAATGTATATTAAAAGCGGTAACACAAGAAATTCAATAATTGCAATATACATTCCAAAACGAAGACGTTTTCTTGTAATATCAGAATTGAATTCTTCTTTATATTTTGTGATTTTAGTCAACATTAGTATTTGATTGTATAAAATTTCTTCAAAGTGTCAAGATTCTTTAGTAATACCCCATAGAAAACACTTCTTATAAAATTATGCTCAAAAATTCTTTGTTTATTTATGATTTAATCAAATAAGACAAAAAAATCGAAAAAAATGAAAAAATTACCAAAAAGTTAGCCAATCCTAACATCATTAGTCTTGACAAACAAAGTTAGCCTAGCCTAATGTCCAAAAATAAGGAGATTAGATATGAAAAAATTAAATGTATTAAAATCAATTATAATTTGTTTTTTGATTCTCATGGTTTTTGAAACTATATTAGCTCAAGATGATAAATATGCTTCAAAAAAAGATACTGATCAAAAAATTGAAACTCTCACCAAAGAGATTGAAAAATTAAAGAAGGGGAAGGGCCTATATACACCCCTTGAAGATTCAGGTGTAAATGGAATGGGACCAGCTGCATCAAAGGTATACTATGTAAACAGTGGTGTTTCAATTGCAGGTTATGGGGAAATGCTATATGAAAATTATACTTTCAATCAATCAGGAACAGCTGCAGCCAAGGCTGATAAGCTGGACTTTCTGAGACAGGTTCTTTATTTCGGATATAAATTCAGTGATAATTTTTATTTTAATTCTGAAATTGAGATAGAACATGCAAGTGAGATTTATCTGGAATTTGCTTATATAGATTATAAAATTGCTGATTGGCTTTCTTTGCGTGCTGGTCTAATTCTTGCTCCAGTGGGTTTTGTCAATGAGCTTCATGAACCGCCAATCTATTTAGGTGCAAAGCGACCCTTTACTGAAAGATATTTGATTCCAACAACATGGAGAGAAATCGGTCTTGGGCTCTATGGGAAATATGGTGGTTTTACCTATAGATTATATGGCATGGGCAGTTTTAATGGAGAAAATTTCACTGCATCTGATGGAGTTAGAGGTGGCCGTCAAAAAGCTATAAAATCTATCGCTGAAAATTTTGGTATTGCAGCACGTATTGATTACACTGGCCTCAAAGGATTTCTCATAGGCATATCAGGATTCTATGGAAACACCGGACAGGATAACAACTATGATGCACCTCTTCTTATTGGAGATATTCATAGTGAATTTAAATTCAAGGGGCTTCAATTAAGAGGACTTTTTGCCTATGTCTATAATCCTGGTGCTGCTGATATCAACCTTAATCATAAAGACTCATCCGATGCTCCTGATCCTTTTATAGGTAATGAATCAGTTGGTTCACATATGATAGGATGGTATGTTGAAGCAGGATATGACGTACTCAATTTATTCAAAGTGAAACCTCAACTCATTTTATATGGTCGATTTGAAATGGTAAACACTCAATTTAGAGTTCCAAATGGTTATAGTTCAGATGGTGCTAATGATGACATTTATATAACTGCAGGAATTTCTTTCAAACCAATACCAAATATATCTCTGAAGGTTGATTACCAGTGGAATATAAATCAAGCTGGTACTGGTGTTGATCAACTTAATGCATCATTGGGATATATGTTTTAATAAAAATACTATTTTTAACTTAAATATTTTCATTCCAAATGAAGGCAGTTTTTCTTTGATATAATAACTATTGAACTTGAACTGCCTTCTTAAACAAACTTTGAAATTGAGGAACAAATGAAAATTAGCTTATTTATATTGATGCTACTTCTTTCAACTATGCTTTATGGCAAAACAATTAATGATATAATAAAGAAAGAATACATAGCTGAAAAAAATATTACTATTAAAGATAAATTTATTTTTTTTAATACTAGTGACAAAAAAAAATTAAAAGAAAATTCTTTTTCAGGTGAAATCCCGGGCTATAAAGGTGTATATATAATTTACTCAAATAATGAAATTAAGGCATATATCTACGTTGAGAAATTAATCTTTCGAGGTTCCTCTTCAATATTTATGATAATAATAAAACCTGATGGATCTATAAAAAAAATATTACCACTTCGAAACTATGGGCTCAGTGATTACCATGCACCACAATCATGGTTAAATAGTTTTATAGGTTTTTCTCATAAGAAGCTAAAACTTTTTGATTCAATTGATACTATAAGTAGAGCTACTATCACAGACTCTATCATTAGAAGATATCTTAAGAACTTACTTTTAATACAGCAAATTATTATCAAAAAAACTAAATAGAGATTTCACTGAGAAATCTCTATTTAGCATAATGTTAAGGAGTTTCAAAAAGCTTCCATATCTGCCGTAGCAATAAGATCTACTTGAGAGTCAAGGAGATTAGTGAGAATTACATCCCCTGGCTTTAGTCTTTCAGAGACCTTTACCTCATTGATAACCTTCATAAATGAAAACACTTTCTCAAGAGGAATCTCTCCAGAGGTTTTAACGGGAACTACTGGAAAATCTTTAAAATTTGTTCTCACTGTTGTTGTAATACTTCTCATTGGGCAGGTTAATTCTTGCTCACCATAGGAGATACCCTTTTTACATTTATTTCCTGAGAACTCAAATTGATCATTTGTCTTAATAGCTATTAATCTGCAACCCTGAGGGCACGCAATGCATACTAATTCCTGTTTCATTATTATTGCACCTCTTCTAATGATAGAATAATCTCGCCAGTACCTTTTGGAATATCACTTATCTTTAATTTTACTCTTTCCATTTCTGGAGGTTTGACAACCTGAAATGTTCTCGATTTGATCTCATTTTCACCAGCCTTAACTGATACCCTGGATTTTCCCATAGTGGTCGAACTGCGAAAATAGATCACTGGGTCAACATCCTTTGTTACATCAATATATTGAGGAACTGCGTACATCATATTTCCTTCTGTAGAAACTTTGACAAGAGATCTCTTCTCAGACTTGAGTTTTGCATATACTGCCGCACTGGTCCCTGCGACCTCACCACTTTCAGAAACAAAATCAACCAGATCATTTACATGGAGAGCATTGCCACAGGAAAAAATACCACTATTCATTGTCATCATTGACTGGTCTACAAGGGGCCCCTTTGTCTTCACATCTACAGGCACATCCAGTGGATCAAGAATATCATTTTCAGGAATAAGACCTACTGAGAGAATCAAAGAATCACATTCAATATAACGTTCTGTTCCAGGGATTTGTTCAAAATTTTCTACCTGACAGACAGTAACACCTTCGACCCTTTCTTTTCCATGAACCTCCTTCACTGTTGTTGAAAGATGAAGGGGAATATTGTAATCATCAAGACACTGCACTATGTTACGGGTTAACCCTGATGGTTCAGGTTGAATCTCATAGACTCCTTCTACTGAGGCACCTTCAAGGGTTAAGCGACGTGCCATAATAAGTCCAATATCTCCTGATCCAAGAATAACACAGCGCTTGGTTGGCATATAGCCCTGTATATTTATAAAATACTGAGCCAATCCAGCTGTAAAAACTCCTGCTGGTCGTGTTCCCTGAATCTGAACCTGTTTTGCAGTTCTCTCTCTGCAACCCATTGCCATAATTACTGCTGGAGCCTGAGCATAAAAAACTCCTTCCTTATTGTTAACAAATGATAGTTTATAATTATTATCATCTTCTGTAATTTCTGTTAAAAATGAATTTAAAAAAAGAGGAATTTCTCTTTCCTTAACCATTTCAATATATCTATAGGCATATTCAGGTCCTGTGAGCTGTTCTTTAAACTTAACAAGACCAAAGCCATCATGAATACACTGCTTTAATATTCCACCTGGGCGCTCTTCTCTTTCAATAATACAAACCTTTGCGCCACTATCATAGGCTGATACAGCAGAAGCAAGTCCAGCAGGACCACCACCAATTACAATTACATCCCAGTTCTCTACGTTATTCATTACTGTGCCTCCATTGCTAAAGACTTTATTGAAACATTTTCATAGCTTACATCATCTTTAGTATCACCAAATATGATCTCTGATCCTTTTCCTTTTTTTGTTAGTGAAGATATTTCTGAATTATTTTCTTCCGCCATAATCTCAAGAATTCTTGGGGTGCAAAATCCTCCATGACAACGACCTGCTGTTACACGAACTCGTCGCTTTAAACCATCAACAGTTGTTACAGAAATTGGAGACTTCAATGCATCACGAATCTCACCCTCTGATATCTCTTCGCAACGGCATACGATACGCCCATATGATGGATTCTCCTTTATGAGTTCATCACGGTCTTTTAAGAGCATATTCTTGCAGTTAGGAATTGCTCTTCTCTTTGGATTATAATTTTCTTTTAAATCAACCTTTATGTTCAAGGAGAGTTTTTCTAAAACCATATCTCTAATATCTTCTGCAATTGCCGGAGCAGAGGCAAATCCCGGAGATTGAATTCCTGCTGCATATATAAGATTTGTAATCTCTTCAGAGGGTTCAATGATAAAATCCTCCTCATAGGTACAGGCCCGAATTCCTGCAAAATAAGTTATAATATCACTTTTGCTGAGTTTAGTATTGAGATCAATATGATGCTGAAGATCTTTTATATCATCTGAATTTGTAGAATAATCTTCTCGAGTAGAAACCTCTTTTGCTGTTGGTCCTACAAGTATATTGCCCTCTGGTGTGATTACGAGGCCACCACCCTTTGTTTTTGAGTGAGCCTGAGTTAAGGGAGGCATAGCATAACTACTTTTTTGATATTTTCCAGTTTTTAAATCAAGAATAGCATCCACACCCTTTCTACCATGTAATGAAAAAAATCGATCATCTGCTAAACCTGCAATATAATCAGCCCAGATTCCCGCAGCATTTATAACTGTCTTAGCTTTAAAATTTCCTCGATTACTTTTAATTGTTTTAATAGATTGCGAATCAATCTCAAATCCTGTAACAGCTGCATTAAAAATTATCTCAACTCCATTAGCTGCAGCATTCTCAGCCAAAGCAATGGTCAGTTTATAGGGAGAAAGAACACCAGCGGAAGGAAGAACATATGCACCGTATTGTTTTTCAATAATTTGTGGTTCTCTTTTAGCGACCTCTTTTCTTGAAATATAATAGAATCCATCAACATCATTTTTCTTCGATCGTGAATTCATAAAGGGCAGCAGTAATTTTGAAAAGGGAGTTGAAAAGAGTATCATATTACCAGGACGAATAAAATCAATCTCCAGGTCCTTACAGAGGTCATCATAGAGACGATTGCCTCTCACATTGTAATGTGCCTTTAGACTACCCGGTGAAGCTGCAAATCCATCATGAACCATACCGTCATTGCGTCCAGATGCATGCTTAGCCAGATCCTCTTCTTTTTCCAGGAGAACCACTGATATATTATACTGAGAAAGCTCTCTCGCAATGGCACAGCCAATTACTCCACCACCAATTATTGCTGCATCAAATTCTCTATTTTCAAGGAGATTATCCTCAATGTTAGGAATAGTTATTTTCTCTTCTGTAATGTTTTTTACTTCAATATCATTAATAACAGCCTTAAATCCCTTATGTGCACTAAGATATCCTGCCTCAATCTTTTGATCCCAGGTATCAACCTTTCCAATGAGACGTATTGATTTTCGCCATTGAGATGCCTCGACACTATGAAATCCCCCTTTCATTAATGCTTTTTGCACCTTTTTCAAGTTTTCCTTCATCATATCCCCCTTCTTTTAAACAAAGAATTATTTATGAATAGAACATTTAATGAGTCAAAAAACACAAGTGGTGGTCCAACCAATGACCCATTGCGTCATATTGGTCCGACCAATTCTAAATGTCAAGAAAATGTTATTAATTCAAACATATTTTACTCAATACACTAAAAAAACATCAGAAAGGATAATAAACTTTTTTAATTGACTTCTCTTTATGTGTGAATAATCTTAAATTAAATATCAAAAAAGGGAACATCAATGAAGAATGTCACATTTCTCATAATTATATTAAGTCTATTGGTATCATGTAGCTGTGGAAAGAAAAAACCTCAGCCTATATCACTCTATGTAACAGCTCAATCTGGTCTTATTATGAAAGATAAACCAGACTCAAAGGGTGAAGAAATCACAAAAATTCCCTTTAAATCAAAGGTACGCATAATAAGAACAGACAATAAAGTTGTAAAAATTAAGGGAGTTCAGGGACACTGGAAAGAGGTATCCTATGGAACAAATAAAGGCTGGGTTTTTGGTGCTTATCTCAGTAAAGAACTTCATTGCATCTCCTTTATCAATGCACTTAAACAGGGAGAGATGGAAGGAATTACAATCAGTGAGGGCAACATTCAGATTCATTTACAAAAAAACTTTAAAGCAGACATCGACCTCCATAATAATGGTATCAAGGGAATATGGTATATTAATGGTAACAAGGTTATAGTTAGTGGCACCTTTAAAAATCATTATCATTACGATTTCAAATGCAGTTTAGGAGCAGCAACAAAAGAGCAGTTTAATAAATGTGTTAAAGACCAATATGCCCATATGAAAATAAATTATGGCAAAGAAAGAATTCCTTTAAAAGTTACCTTTATATTGAAACCTCTGAGTAACAGTATGGTCATGGTAACAGGTAATGGAATAGATAACAAACCTGTTAAAGATAAAAAAATATTTAAATTTTCTTTTAGTAAAAAGTTTTCCTGCAATTTACAATAAAATACATCAGTGTATTTATCGCTCTTAGATGATAAATACACTGCCCCCGAACAATTACATTGACATATTTACCATAGTTGATTGATTCTGTTTTATTGTACATCAATCACTTTGAAACGGAAACATCATAATATGAAAATAGCACTTATTGCACCGCCCTATCCTTTAGAAGAAGCACCCTCTCCTCCTCTAGGGCTCTCTATCATCGCAGCCATTTGTGAACAATGTGATGCAGAGGTTCTTGTTATTGATTATATAGTAACCATGTATTCTTCTGAAAAACTTAAAAAGCAGCTCAAAGATTTTGAACCAGATATTATTGGAACCAATTCAGTCACAATGAACTTCAATAAAGCAGCAGAGATCTTGTCTGAAGCTAAAAAAATAATGCCCAATGCCCTGACTCTCATGGGTGGCCCCCATGTTTCATTTGATGCTGAAAATACTTTAATGAAATTTCCAGGGATTGACATCATTGTTATGGGAGAAGGTGAAGAGGTTATTTCTCAACTCATCTCTTCAATTAAAAAAAATGAATCATGGAAAGATCTCCAGGGAATTGCCTTTAGAAATAACAATGAAATACTAATTAATGAAAAAGGTCCCTTTATAGCTAACCTTGATTCTCTTCCCATTCCTGCGAGGCATTTACTGCCACTTTCTAAATACAGAGCACTTGGTTTTCCCATCAGCATTACCACCAGTAGAGGTTGCCCAAACATGTGCATCTTTTGCCTTGGAAGAAAAATGGTAGGCTTCAAAGTTCGATATAGAAAAATAAGCACAATCCTGGATGAAATTGAATCATTGGTTGATTTAGGTTTTACTGTCATAAATGTAGCTGATGATATTTTTACGGTTAAGAAAGAAAGAGTCATTGAATTTTGCCAGGGAATCAAAGAAAGAAAGATCAACTTTTCATGGAGTGTATTTTCCAGAGTTAATACCATTGATGAAGAAATGATTGAGATCATGAAGGATGCAGGATGTACAGCTTTAAGTTTTGGTATTGAGTCAGGAAACAAAGAGATGCTCAAGAGAGTAAAGAAGGGCATCACCACTGAACAAGTCTATAGAGCTGATAAGATTTGCAAGGACAAAGGCTTCCGTGCTCATGGATCCTTTATTGCCGGACTTCCTGGAGAAACAATTGAAAGCTTTCAGGATAGCCTTAAAATGCAGAAAGACCTCAATATGGAATTTGGATGTCATATTCTTGCCCCCTTTCCAGGGACCACGGTGAGAGAAGAGATTGAAAATTATGATCTTATGGTTCACAGTGATGACTGGGATCTATATGATGCAAACAGAGCAATTATCAGCACATCTTCCTTAAAGTCTGAGGATATAATGAAACTCGTTGATGAATCCCACAAAGATATTCTTGATGAATGGGAGGATGTTAAAATACGATTTGAAACTGGAGAGACCTCTGATGATGAAACTCTCAGAGTTCTAGCTCGCTTTCGGACAAAACTGATATACTCTATTCTCTCTGAAGATCTTATTGAAAATCATGGATTACATGAAGGAAGTCATACATCCGCTCTTTCAAGGCTTATAACCTTTTTAGCTAAACATACTGATGTTGAAGAGACCTATGTAAAAATATTCATTTCAAAACTCATAGAAGAAGATCTCATTCAATACAGAGAATTTGATAATACTACAGAGTTTTTCTGGAAAGACTTTAATTCCTCAGTAGCATAAAGGTTATCAATCACTTAGCAGGCTTTCATGCCTGCATTAAAATAATTTTATTTAGAGATTTTCCCTTATCTTTACAGTCATCTGAAAAAGAACTGTAACGATCAATCCACCAATTGCCCAGATACCTGCTGCAACAAGAATCTCAATTGCTGTTGGCCAGTACTCTACGATCTTTTCCATTGAGTTAGGAATAAAGCCTCCAACGACAAACCCTATTCCCTTATCAATCCACGCTGAGATAAAAACCATTGCAGCGGCCAAAGCAAGAAGCCTTGGTCTGTTTCTAAAAGAAGGCACCAGAAGCAAAAGAAGAGCTCCAATTGCACAGAATACTGAAAACCACATGATTCCCACTAAAGAAGATTTTCCAGCTGTACCAAAAAAGAGATAGTTCAATGATGCACTATGTGAATGAATTCCGCTGTAATAGGCAGTAAAGAATTCTAGACCAATGAAAAAAATATGAGCACAAAATGCATAGGCTACAATTTTCGCCATTGTCTTTAGAGGCTCTGCTCCAACATCAAATGAGGTAAAGCGCTTTAAAATCATTGCCAAAAGAATCAAAAGAGCAGGACCAGCAGCAAAGGCAGATGCCAAAAATCGGGCAGCAACAATTGCTGAAAGCCAGAGATGCTTACCAGGAAGTCCTGCATATAAAAATGCAGTCACCGTATGAATACTCACAGCCCAGGGAATTGACAGGTATATAAAGGGCTTAATCCATTGTGGCGGAGCAATCCCTTTGCCCTCTGCACCAAGGGTTGTCCATGAAATGAGAAGATTTAATCCAAGATAACCCATCAAGACAACGGTATCCCAAAACATCATTGAATTTGGAGTTCCATATATAAAGACATTAAGCACCCGAGAAGGCTGCCCCATATCAACCACTATGAACATCATACACATAAAACATGAAGCCACTGCTAAGAACTCACCAAGGACCGTTATCTTGCCAAAGGATTTGAAATCATGTAAATAATAGGGCAGCACAACAGTAACAGCCGATGCAGCAACTCCGACGAAAAATGTAAACTGGGCAATATATAAACCCCATGTCACATCACGGTTCATTCCTGTAACAGCCAATCCATTATCAATCTGATATATGTATGCAGCAACCCCGACTATTGCTATTGCTGCCAAAGATATTAGTAAAATATAATATTTCTTTGTTCCCTGTAATGCTTTTTCAATCATAACAACCTCACACCAGATAGTATACAGCTGGCTCTGTTGAGAGCTCAGGTTTTCTGCGAATCACATAGCGACCCTTTACTGCTATATGAAGAGACGATTTTTCATCTAAAATCTTACCAAAGGATAATGCTCCAGCATCACAGGCCTTCACACAGTGAGGAGTCCCCCCTTGATCAAGAAGCGGTGCACAAAAATTACATTTTTCAACAACACCCTTGGTTCGTGGAGGATATGAACTGACCATATTACTCAAAAACTTTTTAGGATCACGAAAATTAAAACTACGTGAACCATAGGGACAGGCAGCCATACAATAGCGGCATCCAATACATCGATGCATATCCATTGCAACTATGCCATCCTTTCTTTTAAATGTAGCCTTGGTAGGACAGACCCTTACACAGGGAGCATTGGTACAATGGTTACAAAGAACAGGCACTTTTTTATTCATAAGATTTTTATTTGCGAAGGTATCGGTCTTTGAAGAAAATGCATGTTTATACTTTTCTTTCCATATCCATTTAACCTCATGACCCTTATCACTAATCAAAGGTACATTATAAGCACTATGACATGCAGTAGAACATTTTGTACAATCACCAGCAGCTAGACATTTTTTTATATCAATGGCCATTGCATATCTATCAGAACCGCTTTTAGCAAAAAGATCCGAGCTTTCTAATATTTCAAAAAGAGATGCTGTTCCAAAGAGAGCTATTCCAGTTGAAAAAGCTTTTTCTAAAAATTCTTTTCTATCAATCTTTACTGATTCTATTTTCACTTTTTTGCCCCCTTTGAGATATGACAACTCCAGCACTTGGGCTTCACTGCTGAATAGTCATGACAGCGATCACAGAAATTCTTTTTATTTACATGACACTGCAAACAGGTCTCTGTTAAGCTCTTCTTGTATTCTTTTCCATTAATCTTCACAGTTGATCGATTTCCTTTTCGAACAACATCATCTCTCCACTGTACCAGAAGACTCATATGTTCTTTCCTCATCTTCTTAACTGGAAGAACACATTGCTTTCCATTGGTTGCTTTTTCTAAAAGAGGCTTCATTGCCTTTTTTGTGCCAAGAAAACTAGATACAAAGGGTGATAATATAACTAACAATCCCAATAGAATTGCAGGTATAATTATTTTTTTATTATAAATCATTCTGCTATCTCCTCATTACCAGGAAGATCTTCAAGTCTCAAATCAGTTGTCCGTTCTTTTTCTCCAGTCATAACCAGCGCATTACCAAGAAGTTCATGAACACCGTAAACATCTACTCCGGGAACCCAGAAATCCATCAAGGTGGGCAATGTTGCTTTATCAATGGCACAGATGCAGGCTAATGTATTGACATCATGTTTTTCATGAACATGTTTTACTGCACTTGCTCGAGGCAGGCCGCCACGCATTCTCATCTCCATATTTTCATCTGTCCCGAGGCCTGCGCCAGATCCACAACAGAAGGTCTTTTCTTTTATAGTATTTTCAGGCATTTCATGAAATTTATTACAGCTTGCAGTAATAATGTGACGAGGTTCTTCAATGAGTCCCATTGATCTTGATGGATTACATGAATCATGAAATGTTACATTGAGATGATCATTACGACTCTTATCAAGTTTAATCTTATTGTTATTAATAAGATCTGCAGTGAACTCACAAATATGAACCATCTTCGTTGAAGATGCATTAGTAAACTCAGTACCAGTAATAGATGACTTTGGCATTTCAAGAAAATCTGCAGGACCATTCATAGTATCCATATACTGATGCATTACACGCCACATATGACCGCACTCACCACCGAGAATCCATTTAACACCAAGGCGCTCAGCCTCTGAATATATCTTAGCATTGAGCCTCTTAATCATATCATGTGAATGAAATAAACCAAAATTACCACCCTCTGATGCAAAGGCACTAAATGTATAGTCAAGGCCAATCTCATGAAATAGCATGAGATATCCATAAAATGTAAAGATATGGGGATCAGCAAAAATATCAGCTGATGGTATTATAAAAAGAACCTCTGCACCCTTTCTATTTATAGAAGGCTCTATATTTATTCCCGTTATCTCTTCAATCTCTTCAACGGCAAAATCAATATTATCCTTAAAGGTATGGGGTTGAATTCCTAAATGATTTCCTGTTCTAAAACAATTTGAAGCAGGTTCTATGATCCAATTTATATTGAGTCCAATGAGATTTAAAAGCTCACGCCCCATCATGGTTATCTCAGCAGTGTCTATTCCATAGGGACAATAGACACTGCAGCGTCGGCATTCCGTACACTGATAAAAATAATAAAACCATTCACGTAAAACATCCTCTGTTAAATCTCTAGCTCCAGAAAGTTTTCCCAAAAACTTTCCAACAATGGTAAACTCTTTTCTATAAACTGATCTCATCAATTCAGCACGCATGACCGGCATATTCTTGGGATCACCAGACCCAATAAAATAATGACATTTATCAGCACAGGCTCCACAGCGAACACATATTTCCATAAAGAGCTTCAATGTACGAAACTTTTCGATACGATCTTTAAAGCCCTCTGTAATTATCTCTTTCCAGTTTTCCGGCAGTTTCCAGTCATCATCATAGGGCTGCCACTGTCTTGCATTGGGCAAGCCAAGATATTCAACATGTTTTTCTACACCACTGTAACAGTAGGTACCCTTTTTAAATTCAGTTTTAGCTATAAACCAATCCTCTTTATGAAGAGGTTTTGATATTTTAATATCTTCAGGTTTTAATTTACTCATTGATATCCTCCCCTGGTATACCTGCCTGGAGCAATTTATCTTTAAACTCTTCTTCCCACTCCTCATATGAGTGAGTCAAAACTTCAGGATTCCATGGATTTATATGACGCTTCATTCTATTATTATTTATCATGTTTCGTGTTGGTGACATCAATACTCCTGCAAAATGCATGAGCTTACTCAAGGGAATATAAATTAGAAGAGAGCATATTAAAAATAGATGTGTATAAAAGATAGTTCCAATTCCTGCTGGAACTATTGGCTTTAAAGTGACCAACCCCAGTGCCAATTCCTTTACTGCTGCAACATCCACCTTAACAATATGACGCATTAAGATACCAGTGATTCCAATTGCCAGAAGAAGCATTAGGGGAAAATAATCTTGAAGTAATGAGAGTTGCTTTATTAGAGGCACAAAGATTCTACGAATTAAAAGATAAAACAATGCAGCTATGAACAATAGACATGTTATATAAACAACTGGAACAGCGGTTTCAAATATGCCATCAAGACTTTGGAGCAAAATAATGAAGGATGGCACAGGCTCAAGAAAAAATCTACTGTGTCGAATAACTATTATCAAGAGAGACCAGTGAAAAATAAGGGATCCCAACCAGAGCCACTTTGCTGAGCCCTGAACTACTCTATGAGAATCAACAACCTCAGCTTTGGTATTTCTAAAGAGTGACCGAAAGAAAAAGATCTCCATGAACATTCTACCAAGAAGACCTAGCCTTGTTGAGGGATTATCAAACCTCGCATTATTAATATATGAAAGTGATTTCTGCTGTCCACCGGTCAAGGGAATACGAAAGGGAACAGGCACCTGGGCCCATCTCAATATGCGATAGATAACACCACAAATAAAAAATGCTAATGCACCATAGGGCATAACAACAGCCAAAAAAAATTTAAAACCCATAGCCGTTCCAATCCAGGGAACAGCAATAAGACAGAGAAGACTAAAAAATGCTACCAATAGATTCATTGAGCACCTCCCCTTTTTTCTAATCTACGAAACATAGTTCTTTCAATTTCTCGGGATCGCAAAGATAAGAGCTCTTCTCTGCAGTTCATATATATATCAAAAGCCTTCTGAATTATTTTATCAAGATCATTAAGCAATGAAAAGATATTATCTTTATTTACTTCATTACTGAAAATCTCATAGAGGATGTCTTTTAAATCAAAGAGAAAAGATAAAACCTTTGAGGGGTTATGACCCTGAACAGATCGAATCCGAATTACCTCATCAAGATAACGATGAAGCTCATCTTCATTTATTTCATAAAATAAATAATCAATGATTACAGAAAAACTTTTATTGATTATTGAACCAACAGGGTTAGCAAAGGGATTATTTTCCCCATGTAGAAATTGAGCTGTTTTATCAGGATAAGATGAAATAACTGTATTGAGCCACTTCTTTAGAATTTCATCTCTTTTAGCTGTAGAAATATCCATAAAATCCCCCAAATTTAGGACATTTTAAAAGATAGGGGATGAGAAAGCAATGAAATATCGTTTTCGATTTAAATATTTTTAATCCTTTTTAATTATTATAATAGTAATATCATCATTGAGCCCATTTGTAGAAGTAAACCTCTTAATCTCACTTAAAAATGACTTATTTAGGGAATTGATATTATTTCTAAATTCATTCTTTTTATAATTATCACTAATTAATTCCAAAAATCTCTCCTCTCCAAACATCTCGCCAGTGGAGTTAAACTGCTCAAAGGCTCCATCAGTAAAAAGAATCAATGCATCATCTTTTTCCATATCATATTTCTCTGAACCATAAGAAAAACCAGAAAAAGCACCTATAAGTTTTCCTGTACTATCAATGTTAACAACATCACCTTGAGCTCTAATAATATATTGTTGAGGATGTCCTGCGCCCCCATAGGTAATGTGATCTTCATGAAGGTTAACACAACAGGCTGTGAAAAGGTTATTGCCTTGAAGTTCTGATACATAGTATTCATTAAGAAAATGAAACCGTTCTCCAGGATCATTAAGATGAAGGCTTTGACGGTTCATCATATCAATCTGCATGGTTGTAAGAGCTGCCTGCATTCCATGGCCTGTTGCATCAGCGAGAAACACTGAAATGACATTGTCATGAAGGTTCATAATATTAAAATAATCACCACCAACCCTGCCGTTTTGTGGTCTATATAAGACACTGATTGTGTAACCTTCATAATTTTCATATACATCAGGTTGAGTTAAGACTGAGCACTGTACCTTTTCTGCAATATCAAGCTCTTTTTCAATGAGGGCAAGCTCTTCATGGGCCTTTACAGATTCACGAACCCGATGAATCATATTCTTTAATCCTTGGGTTATGTGACCAACCTCATCTGTAAAATCAGCTTTAAGCTTTATATCAAGATTTCCTCCATCTATATCACTCATGGTTTGATCAAGCTGTTTTATTGGTTTCGCCAGGGTGAAATAAAAATAAAGTGCAGAAATAAGGGGGATGATTATACTCATTATAAGAGCTGCCATTGCTGCAATCTGATATTTCCCAATAATTAAACCTGTTATTGTGCGTCCCTGTTCTATAAGAAAATTCAAATCACTAATTGATAAAAAGAGTATGAATGTTGGTATAACTCCCCCTATGAGAAAAGCATTAAAGATCTTTGCTGTCATTGATATTGTCTTAATATCAGAATATTCCTGAAGATCCACTTCATTGAAGAAGTCCTTAATGAAATTTTTAATTGTTGTATCCAATAGAAAATATCCCGGCACTATAGTGAGGGATGTTCCCAATAAAGTACTTATAAAGAATATTCTCAAAATAAGCATTGCATCCTGTCCCAGTATTACTGACATAATACAGATCAATGAATCACTTAATATCCAGGCAAGAATAGTGATAATTAAAATCTGGGGAATTATACTAATAATATTTTTTTTCAGGTTTTGAATTTCATTTGTTGAAAACTGCATTTTAGTATAATTCAACAATGAAACTGTAAGAATTATTATTCGTTTTACAATAATTAATAAACATATGCCTACTGCTACAAGAGCAATATTAAGTGCATACATACCTGTATTTGGATCAATTTGATTTGTAAAGATAAAAAGGTATCGCAAATCAAAAAACCATATGTAAATGTATACTATAGCAACGGCAACTACACCGGGAATCAATATAGAAAGAAGCAGCTTGATGCCAAAAAGATTAACTTTTAGTTTTGTAATATTTTTATTTATATATTTCATTTAATATTTTGTATTCTTTTAATTTTTCTTTTTAAACCTTCATTTGAATAAAATATAGTTGTCGTTCCCCTGTACCCCTTATCTTTTCCACCTGATGTTATTATAAAATCAATAGATTGTTTTTTTAATTTCTTTATAATGTTATCAGGAACAACAGCATCCTTTAATGTCTTGATAACTGGAATTTTTTTTCCAAGCCACAAAGCAAGATAAGATTTCTTTTTTTTAGCATCAATTTTTAGATCAACTTTAATAGCCTTTAAATCAGTATATGTAACCCACCCCTTTATTTTCAATCCAAGAGATAGTGGGTTTTTATGCTTAAATAACAACAGTTCATGGAGAACCTGATCACTGATTCCTTTCAAAACAAAACGCCAGTGATCTTGATTCTGCTCACTTAATAAGTGTTCATATCTCTGTGCCTGAATATTTAAACTATCTTTACATTTTACATCATTACATGACAAGATAGAAGTTATTAAAACAAGTAATATCACTATATATTGATTTTTCATAGATACCTCCTGCTTGTATATGATATGTAATTCTTTAAAGTATTCAAGAAGAAAATAATTCATAAAAAATGCAAAATCATCAGACCTGTTATTTATTATAAAATAAACATGATAAAGATAAAGCTACATTTTATTAGATTTTTTCAATTTGTAATTCTGAATATTTAAAACAGGGGCCATGGCCAGGATAAACATTATTAATTTCATATTGCTCTAATTTTTTTAGACTAAAATCAATTGCCTCTTGATCATCTATGAAATATAAAGCTGGCTTTTTTCTATTCTCAAATAAATCACCGCAAATTAAATCATTTTCATCAGTCAATATTCCAACAGAACCTTTGCTATGTCCTGGTAGATGAAGAACCTGACCATTAATGCCAAATTCTTTGAGACTCATATCATCTTCAATTATTATGTCTGCCCTAAATCTATCAATATTCATAAAAATTCTCGTAAATAAATCTATAGCTTTATTATTGTTAGTTTTATTGATAAACATATTTCCAACTTCTGTTACGATGGAATCCTCTTTATGAATCGCAATAGGACAATTATATATAGACTTCAAATAATGAGCATTCCCTGTATGATCAAAATCTCCATGAGTTAAAATAATTAATTTCAATTTGCCAACAGTACAGCCAAGATCTAATAATTTCTTCTGAAGCTTTTTTCTTTTTGATTTCAATGAGGTATCTACCAGGATATAGTTATCATCTTTTTTAATAAGGTAACAGTTTCCTGACATAAAAGAAATAGATATTGTTATAATTTCACTCATATAGACTCTCCAAGGATTTAATTACTATCATTACATATTAAATATTACACTCGATGTCTATATCTTTTTTCTTGTTTATATATTTTACTAATCTCTTTTATATAAGATTTATAGTAAGCAAATCTCCTTTATTGATTTATTTTTTTTTATTTATTGAGTTAATTATTAATTGTGATAGATTGTTATCATAATTTAAAGTAGTAATCGACTCTGATATTAACCTTTTCAATCGAGGAGAATGTAATGTTTAAAAAGAACGACCTCTCAGATGTGAAACAAGTTCTTTTAAGAGAAGAATATAAATCTGAACTCTATATCTGCCTGATCAGGATTGTCATCTATGGATTTTTCACAGTAATGAATCTGATCCAGGCAACAATAATGAATCTCCCTCTATCTACAGAGGTCCTACCACTAGCTTTGGCTACACTTTTTTCCTTTGGTATTTTATTTGATACAATTATGATTGGAAAAAGAAAATACTATACTAAATATTTTAAACAGTATATGAAATATCTTTACATACTCATGGATATTGCAATTCTTTCTTATCTTATGTATACAGGCATGAACTCATATCTGCAGTATGATATAAAGATCATACCTCAATTAAATCCACTTTTAATATACTCATTACTTTATACGACTCTAACGGTTATGTTTATCATAATTAATCTCTTTAGATATAATCCAGCATCATCCATATTTACTGGTATTATTTGTTTAGGAGGATTTGCAGTTAATACACACCTCCTTCTCCAAAATTTTAGTCAAAAAAAGATTATTGTTTCAAATATGGAAACAGCAGTAATTATTATATTATTCATTACTACAGTAATCATTACTACAGCACTCAGTGCATTACTATCATATAGATTCAGGAAAGTTCTTATAATTTCAAAACGGCAGCATAATCTACAACGCTTTCTTCCTGAAACTGTAGCAGCAGAGGTTTTAAAAAAAGGTGATGGTTTTAATATGGATGGAACCAGACAGATGGTTACCATCTTATTTGCCGACATACGAAATTTTACTTCCATGTCTGAAAAAAATGAACCTGAAGATGTTCTGGCATTCTTAAACTCATATCTCAATGATATGATTGAGGTAATATTTAGATACCAGGGAATTTTAGATAAAATACTGGGAGATGGCATCATGGCAATTTATGGACCACCAGTTCTAATGGAAGACTCTGCAGAAAATGCCCTAAATACAGCGGTTGATATGCTGAAAAAACTAGAAAGTTTTAATGAACTCCGAAAACTTAAGAATGAAGATCCCATTAGTATTGGAATTGGAATACATACAGGATACGTCGTCATGGGTACAGTGGGCACAGAAAAACGAATGGACTTCACAGCCATAGGCGACACGGTTAATACAGCCTCACGTTTACAAACACTTACTAAGGAATACAATGTACCTATAATTCTATCAGAAACTACTCAAAAAAAACTCAACGGAAGAGAAGGACTGACAGATCTTGGTATTACTTCAATAAGAGGCAGAGAACAACAGATGAATATTTTTGGATTATCATAAATCTTTTCTATAAAAAACTAATTCAATTAATTATCTCTTTATGTTCAATATTTTCAAGTAATAAGTATATTGATAAAAATGCACCCATGCTTAAAATTATCCATAGGGGCATAAAATCATCCTTTAAACCGGTTTTTCTCCAGGCAGTATAGCCCATAATTAAAAGGGCTATACTATACGTGCAAGCCTTTGTAAGAACAACAGCACTCAAAATGAATCCCCAGGGTTTTCTTCTCCAAAGGAGTATTCCACCTAAAAAAACAGCAGGCACCAATATGGTTAAGTCAGCAGCAAAAACAACTCCTGTGGGATGTCCCGTTTGAATAATTGCCTGAGGAACTTTCCCTGTAATAATAAATCCCACACTCATTGCAGTCCATAGAAGAAAAAGTATTGAAGCAAAAAAAATCATATAACTACTAATGAAACGAACAGGAGTTTTTTCATGAAAAGACGAGGCTGTTTCTTCGACATCAAGACTCATTAAAGATAATATTAATGCATATAATGATAAGACAACAATCAATACATATACTAAAAATAAGATATTAAATGCTGCACCATATAGATAAAATATATAGTTATAAATCATATATCCCAGAGATCCTGACCAAAGTAGATGACCTCTAATTGATTTTCTTTTTAACAAAATAACCGATAAAATTAATAGTGGAACTGCAATAAATAAAGTAGCAATATCATTGCCAAGCCAGGCAGCCTTTATAAATGAATTATCCCTATAAAGCTTAGTATATAAAATTCCAGCTCCAGAAGCAAGTGCAGCTAGAGGAATAATGATATAAGAAAGCAATCTTGCTGTTTTTTTATAATATATATTTTTTTCAATTTTCATAATTCCTCTTTTATTTAAAATTTTTTTTTGATTAAACTATTACAGATTATTTAAATATTTTCTATGATTAGTTTCTAAACTTTAGCTTGACAAATCAACCAAGTTTTTTATAATATTTTCATCTTAATAAATGGTGGCTTTTGTGTTTATATTTGTGAAGTAAATGTTCCTGTCATAGGAGTGTTTCACAACCTTCAACTTTCCTTTCTTTAAAAGAAATTCTTATTAAAAGAATTATGACAGAACATGCCCTTATTTTTCAGCAAAAATAATGCTTAATTTTAAGGAGAAAGCAATGTCACACAATGACTATAAAATTAGAACCATTAATTCAAAATCAGAAAGCAACTCCCTCAAAGAATTATTCACCACAGTTTTTTACCCTGAAGAGGTTGGGCTTTTTGCAGAGGTAATGTTTAACCACTTTCCCTACACAGAAAATAAATACTGGTTTGTAGCAGAAGAAGAAAAAACAGCTCAACTGGTTGCAGGCCTCACTCTCATTCCCTGGACCTGGAGCTATGAAGGAATTTCTTTAAAAATAGCTGAAATGGGAATCGTGGGCACCCTTGAAAATCATAGAAACAAGGGACTCATCAGAAAACTCAATGAAAAATTCAGTGAAACAATGAAATCTGAAAATTTTCATATGTCAGTAATTCAGGGAATCCCAGGATTTTATCACAAAATCGGCTACAACTATGCAGTCTCTCTGGAAAATCACATTAATCTTCCTCTTCACATTATAGATGATATAGGGGATGAGAACCTATGGACAATTCGTCTCTGTATCAACAAAGATATTCCATGGCTCATTGAACAGGATGAAATCTATAAAGATAGTTATTCTCTAACAACAGAACGTAATGAGAAACACTGGAAATTTATCTTTTCCTATGGAAAAGAGGCAGAGTATGAATCTGAATTCTGGCTTATAGAAAACAGTTTAGATAAAAGAAAATTTTATTTTCGCATCTCTCTCACAGGCTTTGGTGAAGGACTCATCATAAGAGAGGTAAGCGACAATATTTCTCATGATGCACTTCCATTTCTCTTCAGTACCTTCAAAAAATTTGCCATTGAAAGAGGCAAACCCTACATTAGAATTAATCTTTCTGAGAATTCAATAGTGGGTAAAAGAGCATTATCCATAGGAGCTTCCTTTGAAAGACCCTATGGTTTCCAAATAAAGATTCCTGATAAGATTTTCTTTCTGAATGAAATTAAATCAGTTCTTGAAGATAGAATTTTTAAAAGTTCATATGAAAATTTAACTGATTCAATCTGTATTAATTTTTATGATGAACAAGTCCATCTTAAATGGAAAAATGGCAAAGTAGAATCTATATCACATGAAGGTGATAATCCTTCATATACAATCTCTATGAGAAAAGAATGTTTTGAGCCTCTGGTAACCGGCTATAGATCATGGAAAGAACTACAGTATCTTCATCATGATGTAATTTCATCATCCGTTGAAGCAGGTGAATTAACAGATATTCTATTTCCCAAAAAAGATTCATGGATATATCTTCAGTATTAAGATAACACCGTAGCAATAAAGATTGTAGCATCACCTCAGAGGATGCTACAATCTTTTTCATAGAGTTTATTCTTGACAGTTCAATCATCCTATGAACTACTCATATGAATAAAATCATAAGAGAATCCTATCAATGAATATCCTCCAGGAATTTAAAAAATCAGTTAATAATTACAGTAAAAAGAATCTGGTTATAAACAATGGAGAGTCTCTGAGCTTTATTGAAGCAGACAAAATCTCTGACACCCTAGCATCTCACTTATTAAAAATAAACACTGCAAGAAAACCCGTTGTAATCAGAGGTCACAAAGAGAATATATTTATTCCAATAATTATTGCATGCATTAAAACCCGCTGCCCCTACATTCCCATTGAATCATCTCTTCCTCAAGTAAGAATACAAAATATCATAGATGATACTGAGGCAGATATTTTTTTTGATCTTTCTGAAGAGATAGCTGACATAGAGGTTAAAACAACTATTAGAGAAGATGATATTCTAAATCTTCAAAATACTGAGAGGAAACCTGCTATAGTTAATTATAATGAAGAGGATACTGCCTATATTCTTTTTACTTCTGGAAGTACAGGACGGCCAAAGGGTGTTCCTATTTCATATAAGGCTTTATCCATCTTTGTTGAAAATCTCATGGGATCCCAATGGTTGGGTTATAAAATGGCTGACTATTCTCCCAACGAAATATATCTCAATCAGGTTTCCTATTCCTTTGATGTCTCCATAATGGCTTTGTATCCTGCTCTCTGTTCTGGAGGAACCCTTTTTTCAGTATCCAATGAAGATTCCATCGATTTAAAAAAACTCTTTGAAAAACTTTCTACATCCTCAATCACAACGTGGATATCAACGCCATCATTTGCAGAGCTTTCATTAGCTGATGAATCATTTAATGAAAAACTTTTGCCCACTTTAAAAAACTTTCACTTTTGCGGTGAAGCACTATCTACTTCATTATGTCAAAATTTATATAAATCATTCAGTAAAAGTAAGATCTTTAATTTTTATGGACCAACAGAGGCAACAGTTGCAGTAACAGCTTTAGAAATAACCAAAGAAATCTTAGATATTAATAAATCTCTGCCAATAGGAAAGACTGAACCTCAAAGCTACCTCTTTTTATCAGACAAAAATAATAATATTATTACAGACGAGACCAAAGGAGAACTTATTATTTCAGGGGATATTTTAAGTTCAGGCTATTATAATGATATAGATAAATCCAATGAGAGTTTCATAGAATTCACTATTGATAATAAAAATATTCGAGGTTATAAAACTGGTGACCTTTGTTCATATAATAACAATCTCTTTTATTACCATGGCAGACTTGACTTTCAGATCAAACTTCACGGTCATCGAATTGAGCTCCTTGACATTGAAGAAAATTTAAAAAAGATTAAGAAAGTCAGAGATGCTGTAGTGATTCCTGTACATGAAAATTCTATAGTCAAATATCTTGAAGCCTTTGTTCTCATGTCAGAAAAAGATTGCAAAATCAAACTTAAGACCATTGTTTCTCTGAAAAAAGAACTGAGCATTCTGATTCCCCGATACATGATACCAAGAAAATTCAATCTACTAAATTCCTTTCCTTTAAATACCAGTGGCAAGGTTGACAGAAAAAAACTACAACTATGATTACAGAACCCTTTAGTACATTTAACTTTTTTTTAGCTTTAACCGTTTTATTAATTCCTGCAATTATATTAGGTCTCAAAGAAAAAAGATCATTTATCTACGAATTATTTTTTACAGCTATTATTCTTATTATAGTTTTTTTTAATGAACCTCGTGATGGACTTACTCTTTCAGGCTATGCATTATTCTTGAATTTACTATGCAAAACGTTCCTACTCATTATAAATAAAAAAAAGTATTATCTCATACTCTGGCTTTTTATTTTCTTAAGTCTAATTCCTTTATTTATATCACGTATCTCTAGCCAGTGGTTTTTACTTGGCCTTTCATACATGACCTTCAGAGCAATTCAGATAATTATTGAATCATATAACAATCTTATAAAAGAAATATCTTTCATTGAAACATTATATTTTTTACTCTTTGCTCCAGCCATCAGTGCTGGCCCCATAGACAGATCCAGACGGTTTTTGAAAGATCAAAATGCTATGCGAACAAAAGATGATTATGAAATACTCTTAAAAAAAGGAATCTTCAAGGTTTTTCTCGGCATTGCTTATAAATTTATCTTTGGACTATTAATTTACCATTTTTGGCTCTCACCAATATCTAAATCACCAACCGTTTTAAACAGCATAAATTACATGTATGCATATAGCTTCTATCTCTTCTTTGATTTTGCAGGTTACAGCCTCATTGCCATTGGGGTGAGCAATATTCTAAACTATGATTTTCCTGAAAATTTCAATCTTCCCTTTATCAGCAAAGATATAAAGGAATTCTGGAACCGTTGGCATCTTACACTTTCTTTTTGGCTCAGAGATTTTCTCTATACACCTTTGGTCATGTTTCTACTGAAAAAAAAGTTCTTTAAAAGTAGATATACTGCATCATATATTGGCTATATAACAACAATGACAGTCATGGGGCTCTGGCATGGTTTTACAATCTACTATACTCTATATGGTCTTTATCATGGATTACTTTTAGTTCTCAACGATCTCTTAGAGCAAAAAACAGGATGGTATAGAAATTTTAGAGATTCAAAGACAGGTACAGTAATTTTAATATTTATCTGTTTTAATCTCGTAGCCTTTGGATTCTTACTATTTTCGGGGTATAACTTTAAAAATGGAAAATAAAATAATTACACTCCTTGGTGAAATTTGCGGTGTTGGACAAAGTATTTCTGAGGATATGGAGATTAATCTTTTTGAATCACATTTAATTGATTCACTGGGGATGATCGAACTTCTCATCGGACTTGAAGATGAGATTGGATTAAAGATTCAGCCAACTGAAATTGATCGCATTGAGATTGATACTCCCAATAAACTTATAGCATATGTAAAGAGCAGGATGTGATATGCTTAAGAAAATCACACTCATTCTAGCAGCTTTTATTATCTTGTTTTTCTCAATATCAGGAACCTCCTCTCTACTATTAGATTTTTATAGTAACAAGGTTGCTGACCAGTATCATCCCAAACTTGGTCTTGAAGCTACTCTAAAAAAATCACTGAGTTTACTGCTCAACAAAAATTCTATTAAAAAAAATTATCTTCCTATTTTTGCCTCCTGCGAGCTTGAAGACAATGCGCCAAATTTGGTTTTTAAAAATGGCAAGTCTGGTTTTTTTATAAATAAAATCGGATTTGGCGGCAACCAGTCAATTATACAATTTCTCCATATGGCATCCATGGGCAATACATTGAAAGGAAAAAAAGTTATCATTCTGGTATCACCTTTCTGGTTTAACAAGAGAGGTATTGTTCCAATATTTTTCAAACTGAGCTTTTCTGAGTTACAATTTTATACCTATATGAAAAACCAAAAATTGACAGATGATTTAAAAATTAAATTATGTAAAAGAATTCTCTCTATACCAAAGGACAGCTTTAATCAATTTTTTATAACTCTTTACTCTTATCTCTATCTAAATCAAAAAAGTACCTTCTTTTCAATTATTTTTAATATTTCAAAACCATTCTATGATCTTAAGTTAAAAATTCTTTCTTTAAAAGACACCTTTGATGCCTATAAAAAACTTACTTTATTAAAAGTATCATCCCCCATATCTGAATACTCAATAGAAAAAGAGATCATTGACTGGAATGATTTTAAAGATTACTGTACAACTTTAGATAAAAAAAAATCCAACTCAAAACTTTATTGCAAAGAAAGTTATTACAAATGGCGTATTAAGAAAAAGACCATAAAAAAATGGCCTATCAATATGACTCAAGATTCTCCTGAGTATAATGATTTTGCTTTGCTTCTTGAGCTATGTAAAGAGCTTGAAGTAAAACCACTTTTCATCAGCATGCCAGTCCATGGATTTATATATGATCATGTTGCTCAGTGGTATAAAATTGATTCACCAACACAAAGACAGAATTACTATAGCCGAATCGAAAAGATGATAGGATTAAATAATTTTCCACTACTTGACTTGAGACACCATGAATATACCCCTTGGTTCAGCAAAACACATTCTCAAATTGGAAAAACAGGATGGGCTTATATAAATGAAGAAATTTATAAGTTTTATTACAAGAAGTGAAAATTACATAGAGGAGCACTTCACTTCTCTAATAATTTTTATCTTTTTTATTTTAATGGGAGTCTATTTTGTTTACATCATTGTTCCTGCAGAAGCGATAAAATTCATTTATTCTCAATACTAAAGCTTCACTCTTCAGTCTTTTTTGGAAACTGCAATAAGTCATTTTAGTATAAAACTTATAAAATATTTATCTCCTAAATATATATAAGGCTAAAATCTTGACATTCTCACACTTCATTATTTAAATTTGCTTTATGAATAAAAAAAATGAAATTATAAATCCAATTTATGAAAAACTATCAGTTGTCTTTAATGAAGAGGCAATGATTGGCCCCAGAGAGGGAAATTCTCTATTGATTCCCTTTTTGCAGCACTGTTTTACTCCAGAAGAGGCAGAGGTTGCATTACATCTACCGTTCTTTTATAGCCCTGTTAAAATTGAAAAAATTACAAAATCAATGAAGAAGCAACCTCAGGAGATAAAACCTATTCTTGATGCAATGGTTGAGAAAGGCACAATTAGAGGTCGAGCAAAGGGTTATGCACTACTGCCTGTTCTACCAGGTATGTTTGAAAATGTTCTTATGGACAATAAGGAAACACCTTGGCATATTGAATTTGCACGTCTTGCTAATGAATTATATGAAACAGGTTACGTAAGAACATACCTTGAACATCCCATGAAAGTGGTTCGCAGCATTCCCATTGGGGTTGATCTTGGCCTCAAGAGTCATGTTTTAAATGAAGACCATGTGGAACTCATGATTCGCTCTCATGACAAAATGGCTGTCATTCATAACTGTCAATGCAGACAGGCCAAGTATCTCCTTGGAGATGAATGTAAAAAAGCTGATCGTCTCGATGGTTGTATTGCCTTTGGTGATTTTGCAACAGGATACATTGAGAGGGGTGGAGCCACAGAGATTGACAAAGATTCCATGCGTTCAATTATTCAAGACCGAAGAGATAAAAATCTCGTTTTTTTTGCAGGCAATGTTTCTGCCAGCAGCAATAATCAGATATGCACCTGCTGCGACTGCTGCTGTCACATGCTTGGTCAGATAGTAAATGTTGATCCTGAATATATTGTTTCTCCTCCACGATATAAGGTTATTGTAAATGATGATAAATGCAACAACTGTGGAAAATGTCTGGCAGCCTGTAATACCCTGGCACACACTGTAGCAAAGAGACAACATTATTTTGATCAGAGCAGATGCATTGGCTGTGGTCTCTGTTTAGGAATCTGTCCAACAGCTGCTATTGAACTTATTGAAAATCCTTTGTACAGAGCTCCATCTAAAAACTTTAAGACTCTGGCAATTCGTCTTGCCCCGGCAAAAATAATGAGCATGGTTAAGGCAAAGTTTAAATAGCTCTTTATAGAAAGATTGAAATATGATCAAAGCTCATTAGATATACCCTCCTATATATTCTTGAATTATCATATAGTAAGGTATATCAAATATATTGATTTATAATTTATACATTTAATAGCCATAATAGAATAAGAAAAGGAAGAGCCAGGATGATTCCTTTTCCTTCACTTTCTCTGTATTTCCATCATAAAGTATTTGACATTTTATCTCAATAGATTGGCAATATGTTTTATCATCAATTTTCATCCAATTTTGGATGTCTTATAAAAATATAATTTACAGGGAGTCTTCAATGAAAAAAGCAATAATACTTATGATTGCTCTGTCCTCAGTGTTTTTTATAACCTGTGGTGGAGGAACTAAAAAAGGAGTAACTCAGCTATCCTATAGCATCTTTTTTCCCGCATCTCATGGACAGTGTAAAGATGGAATTGCCTGGGCAAAAGAGATTGAAAAAAGAAGCGGTGGAAAGATCAAGATAAATGTTTTTCCTGGTGGAGCTCTCACAAAAGCAAAGGAATGTTATGATGGTGTTGTAAAGGGAATTTCTGATATTGGAATGTCATGTTTTGCTTATACTCGTGGCCGATTTCCAGTAATGGAAGCCATTGATCTCCCAATGGGATATAAGAATGGTTTAGTTGCATCAAAAACAGCAAATGATTACTTCAATGCACTAAAGCCAAAAGAACTTGATCAAGTAAAGGTTCTCTATATTCACGCTCATGGTCCAGGCCTCCTTCATTCACAAAAACCCGTTAAATCACTTGCAGATCTCAAAGGAATGAAGATTCGTTCAACTGGTTTAAGTTCAAAAATAGTCAAGGCTCTTGGAGGCACAGCTGTTGCAATGCCACAGGGTGCAACATATGAAGCTCTACAAAAGGGAGTTGTTGAAGGAACTTTTGGTCCCATAGAAACATTGAAGGGATGGAAACAGGGTGAAGTTATAAAGTACACCACTGATGTTCCTGACATTGGATATACAACTGCTATGTTCGTTGTTATGAACAAGGCAAAATGGAATGCTCTTTCTGACGACGTGAAAAAGATTTTCATTGAAGTAAGTAAAAAATATATTACAGTTCATGCAAAAACCTGGGACAAACTTGATATAGAAGGTAGAAAATTTACCAAAAAACGCGGCAACAAGATTCTTAAACTCTCGGCTGCAGAAAACAAAAAATGGATAAAGGCAGTTCAACCTATTGTTTCTGGTTATATAAAAGATGCTAAAGCAAAGGGCATTGATGGCGCAAAAAATATTGCAGAGCTAAAAAAAGCTATTAAGAAAAACAGCAAGTAACATGAGACATTTTGAAGCATTTATAAATGCTCTGGCAAACAGGGCAAACTGGATAGCTGCAGCATCTCTTGTTATTATGATGACCCTAACAACCTTTGATGTTATTCTGCGGCTATTCCGCAAACCAATTCCCGGCACCTATGAAGTTGTAGGAATGCTGGGAGCCCTGGTTGTTTCCTTTTCTCTGGCCTATACATCCATTGAAAAGGGGCACATTGCTGTAGAATTTATTGTTCAAAAATTATCTGAAAGAAAACAAAAGATTATAACTGCAATAGTTGAGTTCACGAGCTTTATCTTTTTTATTATTGTTTCATGGCAAAGCTATGTTTATGCCCTTAGCCTGAGAAACAGTGGTGAAGTATCAATGACTATTCAAATGCCAACCTATCCCTTTGTACTTGGTATTGCACTGGGAAGTACAATTCTTACCTTAATTTTACTCAACGAATTTATCAAAGCTGTAAAAGGATTAAGACTATAATGGATGCCACAACTATCGGCCTCATAGGCATGATCGCACTCTTCACATTAATTTTCATACGAATACCAATTGGCTTTCTCATGGCAATCATAGGTTTTATAGGTTTTGCCTCGATAGTTTCACTTAACGCAGCATTAGATCTAGTAGCCAAAGATTTTTATACTGTATTTGGATCATACAATCTCACTGTAATTCCTTTATTTGTTTTTATGGGACAACTTGCATTTCATTCAGGAATAAGCCGAAGACTCTTTGATGCAGCATATAAATTTATTGGATTTCTACCTGGTGGTCTTGCAATTGCAACTGTTGGTGCCTGTGCAGGTTTTGCAGCAATTTGTGGATCCACCAATGCTACAGCAGCAACTATGGCAGCTGCAACATTGCCTGAAATGAAACGTTATGATTACAAGGCCAGTCTTGCAACAGGGGTTGTTGCAGCAGGGGGCAGCCTGGGAATATTAATTCCACCAAGTGTAATCTTTATTGTATACGGCATCATGACAGAGCAATCCATAGGCAAACTTTTCATGGCTGGCCTTTTACCAGGACTTTTGCTGACAGTTCTTTTTATTGGCACAATCATCATATGGACTATCCTAAAACCTGAGCTTGGTCCACGGGGTCCAAAAACAACCTTTAAAGAAAAAATGAAGTCTTTGTCCGGATTAGTTGAGACAATTATTCTCTTTGTTCTTGTTATGGGTGGCCTTTTTGGGGGGATATTTACTCCAACTGAAGCAGGTGCAATCGGTGCCTTCGGAACATTGGTACTTTCAGTCATAACAAAAAAACTAAACTTTGAAGGATTCAAGCAATCATTATACGAAACAACCAGAATCTCGGCTATGATTATGGTTATTGTTGCAGGGGCAACGGTTTTTGGGCATTTTCTTGCAGTGTCTCGAATTCCCTATGACATAGCAAACTGGATAACTTCTCTTAATATGCCTGCTGTTTTTGTGATGATGTTCATCATTCTGGTATATCTCATAGGTGGTTGTTTTATTGACTCACTTGCATTAATCATGCTCACTGTACCTATATTCTTTCCTGTTGTCGTAAAGCTGGGCTTTGACCCTCTATGGTTTGGTGTTATTATAGTAATGGTAACTCAGATCGGAGTAATCACACCGCCAGTTGGAGTAAATGTCTACGTAGTCAGTGGTGTTGCACGTGATGTCCCATTAGAAACAATTTTCAAAGGTGTAATTCCTTTTCTCATAGCACTGGTCATAGGTACTCTCATGCTTATACCATTTCCACAACTGGCATTATATCTGCCAAGTTTAATAAAATAATAATTTATTATGAATCTCAATAAATTATTAAATCCAAAAACCATTGCCCTTGTTGGAATTTCCCAAACAAACCAGCGCCACCCTGCAAATATCATCTATCAAAAAAATCAAAACAAGAAATCTGCAGAAATATTTCTTGTTAGTCCTAAAGGTGGTTTTTATAATAATCAAAAACTCTATACCTCAATAAAAGAGATCCCAAAAAAGATTGATGCTGTAGTTCTTGTTATTCGTGCAGAGCACGTACCTGAGGCTTTAAAAGATGCCATTGATGCAAAGACATCAGGGGCCATAATTATTTCAGGGGGTTTCTCAGAAGCAGGAAACCATGAGCTCCAAAATGAAATCACAGAAATAGCAAAAGCACATAACTATCCCTTTATTGGACCTAATGGATTGGGCATCTATTCACCTCCCTTGCTGAACACACTCTTTTTTACCGAAGACCGTTTTGTAAATCCACATGAAGGAAATATATCACTCATCAGTCAAAGCGGTGGGGTTCTCGTAGATGCAATTATCAGTTTCACTCATGAAAACATAGGACTGTCACGGGTAATCAGTATTGGCAATAAAGCTCGTGTTGATGAGGTTGATCTTCTTAAATTCCTTTCAAAAGATGAAGACACTAAGGTTATTGGAATCTACAGTGAAGGTTTTCCTAAACTCAGAGGACGTGACTTCATAGAAGAACTCCAACGCTGCAAAAAACCAGTGGTCATATGGAAGGCTGGAAAAACCCCGGCAAGTAAGGCTGCCATATCATCACATACAGCAGCTATTGCAGGTGACTATAAAACCTTTTCTGAGGTGATAAAATCAACTGAGGCCTATGAGGTTGATACCATGCCTGAGTTTTTATCAGCCTGTGAAGCTCTATCATATTATGACAAAGCTTCAATAAAAAATATTGGAATAATAACCATGAGTGGCGGCCATGGAGTTATAACCAGTGATTTTTGTTTTAATGCGGGCTTTAATATTCCACAATTTGAAAAACAGGCAGAACAAAAACTTCTCAAAAATATATCCGATCCCATTAAAAAGATTGGTTCCTTTGTCAATCCCATTGATCTGACCGGCAGTGCTGTAGATGACGACTATTATGAATCAGTAAAATTTTCCCTTGAGCAAAATAATCTAGATGCACTATTGATTCTATTTCTTCCATTTATTCCAGCTATGACATCAGCTTTACCAGGTAGAATATGTGACCTAATAAAAAATAGCACAAAACCAGTTGTATGCTACGTACCTCAGCTACCAAAATTTGATTTATTTACTCAATGCTTTGAATGTGGTGGAATCCCTGTATCACATACACTTGAAGGTTCAATAACAATGCTCAAGGCTCTGAGAAAATCCTCATGAAAAATAAACAGATAGAAACAATAATTAATACATCAAAAGAACGAGGGTGGATTCTTGAACCAGAAGCTCAGGAAATCTTAAATATTTACAAAATCGGTTCAAAAAGTCTACGATGGCTGAAATCTGAAGATGAGGTTATCAATTCAAAAATTTTATATCCCTGTGCTGCAAAGGTTGTATCCCCAAAAATTCTTCATAAATCAGAACACAATGGAGTTCAACTTAATATAAAAGATAAAGATGATCTCCATTCAACATATAAAAAATTATCTCAACTCCCATACTTTAAGGGTATTATTGTCGATACCATGACTACAGGAGTTGAACTCATTATCGGTTCAAAGAATGACCAACAATTTGGCACAGTAATCATTGTTGGCATTGGAGGCACGACTGTTGAGGTCTATGAAGATATAAGCATAATAATGGCACCTGCAAAAGAAAAAGATATAATTAAGGCAATTGAAAGACTTAAGGGCATTAAACTTCTTAAAGGCTTTAGAGGCATTGAGGATGTGAACCTTGAAACTCTATGTCTTTTTATTCAAAAGTTTTCTGAAATGACCTATCACTTAAAAGATTCCATTGAATCAATTGATCTTAATCCAGTAATATGTCACGGCAAGAATATTCACGTTGCAGATGCACGAATGATTATAAAGCAATCTGGAGTCTGAAGTTGAAAACTGAAAGATATTTTTAATACAAGAAAGCATATCTCCATAGTAAATCAATATTTAAACAACCACTTTCATTTCTTCTGGACATTTTACATCTTTAAATCTATATTACCCACTATTATAAAACTTTCTGGAGCTTATTATGAATTTCAATATACTAGAAGTATTTTTAAGTAAACCTTTTCTTGGGGCAATAATCGCCCAGATGTCTGCTCAGATTATTAAAATATTTATACCTATCTTTAGAGGAAAAAAACCAGATGCAATGAACTTTTTCAGTTACGGAGATATTCCCTCTGCCCACACTGCTTTTATTGTTGGTGTTACCTTTGGAATTGGCCTTCAAGAGGGATGGAGTTCATCAATCTTTGCTCTTGCTGTAGTTGTAACATCAATCATAGTATATGATATTATCAAATTAAGAACAGCAGTAGAGATCAATCTAAAGTACACAGAAAAACTCATGGAAGAGAATAAACTGCCTATGGATGAAAAGATGCCACAATTTAAGGGACATTCTATGTTTGAAGTCGCCACAGGAGCTGCATGGGGAATTCTCTGGGTGATCATTGTATTTAATTTACCAATAGGAAAATAATAATGAAAAATAAAATCATCGTAGCCTTTATCATTTTCACCATGGCTATTATATCCTGTAATACAGGTAATATCTACAAAACTAACCAATCTCTATTATCCTTTAAGAAAGCTCAAAAAGAAGGAAACATTAATATAATGTGCAAAAGTTTTAAAAGTCTCATTCAATCAGGAATTATTAAAAATGGAATGACTCAAGAAGATGTGTTAACCATTTTAGGAAAAGGAGATAACTTCACAGGTATCTATGTTCCTGGGGGAATTTCTATTGGTTTCAATAAAAAAATTAAACCAACTGCAAAAAATTACTTTAAATTTTACTGGATTCATTTTAAAGAAATGAAGAAAAACAATTCTGAAAAATACTATCTCATAAATACAGATAGCTGCGATTAAATAAAAAAGTCCAAGGCACGTTTTATATGCGTTGGACTTTTTCAGTTATTTCTGATCAAAATCAAATTTAATTCAATGTTCTTTCTTTAAGAAAAACTTTTTTTCCTTTCTCAACAACAACCTGCATCTTTTTTGTTTTAACAACCTGATTATATCTATCAAGGTATTCTAATGTTACATTATACTTTCCAGGCCTTAAAAATATTCGGGATAAATGCAGTTGACCCGGCAAGGAATGCCAGCACCGAAGATCTGGCCTCATTGATGAGAACAATGCAGCAGCTGTTCCTCCACCGGCTACAGCACCCAACAAACTTCCAAGACCTCTACCTAATAATCGATCTCCAGCCATCTTTGCTGCAATACCTGCAGCTATTGATGCAGCTGCCTTTGCTACTAAAGAACCAGCAACTCGTTTCTTTAGATTTTTATAATTATCTTGAAGATTCCATATAGCAGTATCTTCGATATTTTCAAGCATTGCAGGGTAATAGACTCTATTGCCAACTCTTAAACGAACGGTTTTAATCTCAGTACGTCTTCTTCTAAAGTTTGGTATTGGATTTTCTGCCTTATTCATTGCTGCAAGAATCATTCCTGTTGTAACACCAGCAGCAAATCTCATAGTTGACATTGCAATAGTTATAGATACATACATACTTCTATCATTGAGAAGTTTTCCTCTGGATACTTTTATAGGAGCCCTACCAGATCCATAGACAAAAACAATCTCTCCGGCATTTCTTGGAATATAATCAATTCTACCAAATTGGCGACGCCATTTAGCATAATCCTTTTTATACTTCAGCTGTTTAGATAAACGAAGCAGATCTCTTTGAACCATTCTCAAACGAGGTCTCAGATTATAGATTTGCTTATATTCAATATAGGCAAATTCACGATCATCATCATTATTATCAATATTCCCGATCAATTCATAGGAAATTGCAGTAAGATATTTTGCAATAATGTTCTGTTTATATCGTGCTTTACCGTTTTTAGTCTTAATCTTGGCAAGTTCATTGTTGACTTTTTTAAACTCAACCCTGGCACTATTATAATTTTTTAGCATTATAAAGTTTAAACCAGTATAAAAATGTATGAGAACCTTTTCAAAATCCTCACCCCGGTAATTGGTATTTCGATCATTTGTAAGGTATGAAGCAACCTGCTTTGAAGCACTTATTGGCTTAACTGTTGCCATCTTGCCTGCCTTTAAAAAAACCTTGTTACTTGTCTTATAATCTCCGGCAGCATGAAGCATGTACCCACATTCCATGAGAAAGAGCAATTGATTTTTACCGCTTGTATTAACATACTTTTTAAGCATTTGTGCAGCTTTCATTGGCTGACCAGCGTGAAAAAGGCGCTCTGGTTCTCTTATTGTTTTTCGATAACTCACTGATGAACATGCACCACTGAGTACAATTATCAAAGCAATGAGTGGTAAAAATATTTTATTCATAGTTAATCCTGTAGTTAATATTTTTAAAAATCTATTCTATCTGAAGCTGATGCCTTTAGAAATTCTTTCTGTTCTTGCCAGAGCAAGACTCCAGTTCTAAGACTTTTCAGTTTTAAGGTAACTACCAGATATTGAATCTTTTTACTTCCAGTATAGCGAACATTTTCACTGATTTCACCATAGAGATAACAATTTGGTGATCGAAGCTGCCCGGTTGGTACAGAATGCTTTTCATCTACCATACCAGTCATACCTCGTGACATTTCCTTAATGGCATCCTTACTAAATCTAGGATCTACGAACATGATTCTTCTTTTTAAAAGATTATTAACTAGTTCATTAGAAAGCATTCTTGTATTTATATGCTCAGAAGTAGTATTTCGTATTCTTTTCACTTCAATAATTACAGGCTTTTTCCAGTCTTTTACTAAAAATGAATATAAAGACCGAACCATTTTATTAACGGTAACTTTTACCTCTTTTGGGCCCCATTCTCTTGAACCCTTAGCGTTTTTAGAATCCATATACTGTGTAGAACTACAACTCATGGAAATAACGATAAGAACTACTATTAGTGATAATATTTTTTTCATTACAACTGCTCCTCTCAAAAGTTATGTGATTATATCTTACATTATACAAATAATACAAATATTTTTTCAAATTATATTTATTATTTATGAAATATTTTACCTAAAATACTATATATAATGAAATCTTTATTATTATAAACAAAAACACATCAACTATTCTATTTCATATACCGATATTTATATAAATTACACCTTTGGAGATTTAAATGAAGAAATTAATTCCAATTTGCATTCTGGCTCTTATGATTTCAATTCATGCAACACCAGGAATAGCCAATTATGAAAAATACCTTTCAAAAAAGACTAGTGCCCAGAATAAATTTCATGCTCAAAAAATAGTAAGAAAACTCACAAAAGTGAATAAAGTTAAACTTACATTTATCAAGAATATTACTAAAAACTTCTATTATAATGAATATAAGACCATAAAAAAGGAATATTGGAGAGCTCAAATTCACGTTATTAGAGGAAATATCATTGCTGCAAAACACATCCTCATAAAAAACAAAAAAGATATCGATAATTTAATGGAAAAAATTGCTAAAAATTACCAGGAAAGAAGTGAAAAATTAATTAATGCCAGTACAAAATCTATAACCTCATATCATATGAAAGCAATGGATAGACGTAACATTTCCAAAAATGAAAAATTAATAATAAATCAAAAACGTATAAAAGTTACCATGTTCCATATGAAAAAAGCATTAACATTCATTCATCATAAAAAATATGTTAATGCCATATACCAATATCGCAATGCAAAGAAAATTGCCCTTGTTATTCTACAGGATCTTGCTGATTCAAAGGAAAAAATTATGATTAAGCAAAGATATAAGCTGGATATTGCTGACAATAGAAATATTAAACATGGTGTTTATATAGACTAGAGTAGAAAGTTCAAAGTTAAAATCATATTATATTTGAACTTTAAACTTTTGACTATTTCCGATCCCTAGTACTTCATATAATGAAAAGGCTCTATGGCATTGAGAGATTCAGCGTCGAGAGTCTTTATCTTATTCTCATCTAATAATTTCTCAGCCTCATCTATTTCATTGCATTCAATAACAAAAACAGCTTTTTTATGGCTTTCTACAACAAAGCCATAGGCATTTTCAATGTTAATATTGTTTTTAGCTAGAAGCTGTATAATAGCATCTACTCCACCAGGTTTGTCATTCATGAGAACTGCTAAAACCTGTTTCAATTGAGCTGTAATAGCTGCTGTTGTAAGAACCTGAAATGCAGCCTCAGGGTCATCGACAATTATATTGAAGAAACCCCTGTCTCCAAAAGAAGATATTGTTATGGCTCTTATATTGATTTTTTCATGTGATAAGATATCAGTTACTATAGCAAGTTTTCCCGGTTCATTATCAGCTGGAATTGTCAATTGTTTGGCACGCATTCTCATCCCCCCCCACTCTTTCTTTATTAAATCATTTCTATCCATATAATTATCTTTAGTCAATCTTTATTCATAACAGTATTAATTGAGGCAGTATTTATAATATAAATGATTCATCAGCAATTACCTGATGCAATACTCAGGATAGATATCGATAACTATCCAGTGAAATTTCCTCTGGTTCAAAAAATACATCGAAAGACATGCTATTCAAATTAATGTACCGATAACTATCGTAACCTCAAAAGAGATTATTGTAATGAAAAGAGCAAAACTTTAATCGTTTTCGATTTTTTTATATAATGATATACTATTTTCCTTGACGTATCAGAAGCCTAAAGCAATATAAATCGATATCAATTTAATAGCCAAGGAGGTAAGAGATGTCCGATACTCCTTTACTGGATGATTTAGAAAAGGGACCATGGCCGAGTTTTGTAACAGAAATGAAGCGATCTGCAGAGAAAAGTCCTGCAGCAAAAGATTTACTTGGTCTTGTGGAATTATCTTACAAAGAAAAAATTACTCACTGGAAACACGGCGGTATAGTCGGTGTTAAAGGATATGGTGGCGGTGTCATTGGCCGGTATTCAGATGTTCCTGAAAAGTTTCCTGAAGCAGAGCAGTTTCACACCGTTCGTGTAAACCATCCATCAGGCTGGTTCTATAACACATCGAAACTTCGTGAAATCTGTGACATATGGGAAAAACACGGCAGTGGCCTCACCAATATGCACGGATCAACTGGAGACATTATCCTTCTGGGAACCAAGACAGAGAGCCTTCAGCCCTGTTTTGATGACCTCACAGAAAAAGGATGGGATCTTGGTGGTTCAGGCTCAGTTTTAAGAACTCCTACCGGTTGTGTTGGTCCTGCTCGATGTGAATGGGCATGCTTCGACACATTAGACCTTATTTATGACTTAACTATGGAATTCCAGGATGAGCTTCATCGACCAAGATGGCCATATAAATTTAAAATTAAAGCTGCTGGTTGTCCCAATGACTGTGTAGCCTCAATAGCTCGTGCTGACTTCACAATAATTGGCACCTGGAGAGACAGTCTTATAATTGATCAGAATGAAGTGAAAAACTATGCAGATAGCGGAATGGATATTAAAGAAAATATCGCTAACCGTTGTCCTGGTGGTGCTCTGAACTATGATGAGTCAAAAAAAGAACTTCATGTCGAGCCAGAAGACTGTAAGCGCTGTATGCATTGCATAAACAAGATGACCAAAGCTGTAAGACCTGGAAAAGAAAAGGGTGCAACCATACTCATTGGTGGCAAAGCTCCGGTTCTTAAAGGTGCATTTTTATCATGGGTTCTTATCCCCTTTATGAAAATTGAAAAACCATATACTGGAATTAAAGATCTTCTAGAAAAAATCTGGGATTGGTGGGATGAACATGGCAGAAACAGAGAGCGTATTGCTGAGACAATTACACGTATCGGCTTGAAGGATTTCTTGAGAGCTATTGATGTGAAACCTGTTCCTCAGATGGTTAAACATCCTCGTTCAAATCCTTTTGTATTTTACGATAATAATAAATAGGAATAATATATTATGACAAAAACAGATATAGGACCTCCGGAATTTACTCAGATGCTTCCAGATGTTATTAAGGATAACTATGGAAAATGGAAGTATCATGAAATATTAAAACCAGGTGTGATGAAACATGTTGGTGACACAGAAGATGAGCTATTCACTGTTCGAGTTGGCTCACCTCGTCTCATCAGCATAGATTTTATTCGTGACATGTGTGATATTGCAGATAAATACTGTGATGGATTTTTAAGATTTACCAGCCGAGCTAATGTAGAGTTTCTTACTCCTCACAAGGACAAGGTTGACCCAATGGTTGATGAAATAAAATCACTTGGTCTTCCTGTTGGTGGAATCGGAAACACAATCAGTAATGTTATTCATACTCAGGGATGGATTCATTGCCACAGTGCGGCAACAGATGCATCTGGTCTGGTTAAGGCAATCATGGATGACCTCTATGATTTCTTTGTAGAATTCAAACTTGAATCAAGAATAAGAATTGCTGTTGCCTGCTGTATCAATATGTGCGGTGCAGTTCATTGTTCAGATCTAGCTGTGGTTGGTGTTCACACAAAGCCACCAAAGATTGATAATTCTAAGCTTTCACAGGTTTGCGAGATTCCTTCAACAATTCGATCATGCCCCACTGGTGCAATTCGAAAAAGTTCAGATCCCAATGTAAAGGGACTAGAGGTTAAGGCTGACAGGTGTATGTATTGTGGTAACTGTTATACAGTATGTCCGGCAATGCCTCTTGCTGATGCTGATGGTGACGGTCTTGCCATTTTTGTTGGCGGCAAGGTTTCCAATGCACGATCTGCTCCAATGTTTTCAAGACTTGCTATTCCTTTTATCAACAATAACCCTCCTCGTTGGCCAGAGGTTACCGATGCTCTGAGAAAGATCATTGAAGCATATGTAGCAAATGCCAAGATTTATGAACGAATGGGAGAATGGATAGAAAGAATAGGATGGGAAAAATTCTTCAGATTAACTGATATAGAATTCACTGAACATCACATAGATGACTTTACTTTTGCTTCAGAGACCTTCAGGTCTACCACCCAGTTTAAGTGGTAATGATCTTTAATTCCATATAAAAGATCCGGCCAAAAGCCGGGTCTTTTTTTACTACAGTTTTCAAAAAGTGGCATCATTTTTCACTCAGCTCTTTCATCGTCTATTATGATCACTGCAATAAACGTGTAAATCGCAATACTCCCGTTTAGTGGCTTTGTCACTATATTAATATTTTATAATTAAAAATTTTACATCCTTCCGCATAAAAATATACAATATTATTTTTAATCACTTTCTTTCCAAAAAAAATCACAATCAAGAATCTACACTCTCTCTTAGCGTAAAACTATCCACTTTAATCACAAATTTGTAGTAAAAAAAAAATAACCATTATTGCACCGTTCATGTATATTTTTCTTGACAAAATAAAATACCCCTACCTGAATTATTCCACATAAAGTCATATAACAAATGTTTGCAAATACTAACAATGGAAATAATTGCTCATTAAGGATCAACAGGTCATATGGAATTTATCCTGCAATATAATGACCACCTGTTGCCCTTGAAAAAATATAAAAACTCTTTGGAGGATTTCATTATGGAAAAAAAAATTGCTTACTTTTCAAATTTTCACTATTGGGGGCTCAAGTCTGTAATAAAAAAACAGCGACTGCTTTATCCTAAAAAAGATAGAGTTCAAAACCAGTATACATTCAAACTTACAAAAAAATACATTAAAGAATGGAATAATCTTTATGGTATGGATAGCAATGCTCAAAACCTTTATTTAACCTATCAATGGCCATGGGTTATTCAAGGATTGATGGAAACACTTATTCCAGATTTAGGAGTTAATCTAAAAAACTACCTACACATAGGCCAGGAAGGAAAATTCTTAAATACATTTACTCTAGGACATAAGTACATTGTAACAAATAGACTTCTTGATGTTTGTGCTACAGAAAGAGATAGAATTATTATAATCAGTGAAACCAATGTAATAGAAGATACAGGTAAAGAGATATATTCATGCATTGATTATTCTTGGGTTGGTAATATGTCTAAAAAGGACATGCTTTTACTTCAAGAAAGCACCTATTACAATCAAATGTCTATAGATCCAGTTGTTGAGATTGGAAAGAGAATGAAGAATCCAAAGTTGGTAAATAAAAGCCAATACAAAACCCTTAAATTATATTTTAATGAAAAAATGGGAATTCGTTTTGGTTTTGTATCTGGAGCGCTTAATCCTACACACACCTATAAATCATTATCACCTTTATTTGGTCACAAAAAACCCTTTGTTCAGGGGATGTGTACTGGAAATATTATAATTAAGGCTTTTACACAAGACTTAAATGAGATTCTTGAAGAATGCTCTATGTTCTTTTGTGGAAAAATATTTCTGCCACAGGTTCTTGAATTACGATATAATGAAGATGATTATGAGTTATTTAGCAGAGACAACAAGGTTGTTGCTTATGGAAAACGAAAACAAAAATTTAAATCAACAACTATTAAAAGTGCATAGATATAAATTGATTTCATTGCAATGTGTTAATTCACAAAATATGATTGTGATATTAAAATTTTACAATTTGAATTTAACACCAAAAAAGGAATAAGTCATGGAGAAAAAATTACAATATTTTACCACTATGGTTTTAAATAGAAAAGTTTGGAAGTCTGTCTTAGGTAAACATCAACTCATCATACCAGATGCAATCGAAGATAATAACAAACATTGGATTAGTGAGCAATACACCTTCACATTAACTAAGGATTATTTCAATGAATGGAACAAACTCTTTAAATCAGAAAATGTAGAACCATGTGTGCCCTATACATATTATTGGCCTCAACAGATTAATTTTTTAATGGAGAAATTACTACCTGATTTAGGATTATCATTAAGAAAATCCTATCATCTGGGACAGGAAACAGTTCATTATAATTCTTATTCTGTAGGCAAAAAGTATAGAGCAAAATTTCATTTAGCTGATCTTTGTGCTTTAAAAAGAAATAGAATAATGATGGTCACACAAATGATTATAGAAGATAATGATGGAAATAAAATTTTTCAGTCTACTGATTATACAATAGTAATGGATATATTACCTGAAGATCTGGCAACTATTTCCTCCTCTACTCACTTAAATAATACCCGGCTTTTATTCATGGAAAATGGTTTCAGCAAAAGAGATCCAATGTTTGCAGATGTATCAAAAGCAAAATATAGAGCATCATACTATTGCAAGGATGATCTATGGTTAACCTTTGGTTTGGTGGCCGGTGCCTTTAGCATAACACATGGCATAGGTATTATTTCAAGAAACCTGAGAGGAGAAGAACCCTTTATGCAGGGCATGTGTTCTGGAAATATCGCTTTAATGCTGCTAACTCATAAGTTAGGAGAAAATCTAAAACGATTTAATGTTTACTTTAACAATAAACTGTATTTTCCTCAAAATGTTGAAGTCCGCTGTGATGATACATTTTTCGAGCTATTTGATGAAAAGGGAGACATGGTTGTATTTGGCAGTAGAACTAAAGAATAAAAAATCTTCATATTAAAACACCATATCTCATTGCAGAAAAAATAATGCAATACATAAAAAAATCTTCTGCAATGAGATTTTAAAGCCTGAAAATAATTTCAAGGTAATTTTACTAAAATACATTTTACACATTATATGAATTATCAATATTAAAAATTATTTGCCACAAAATCTTTCATAGGCCATTATGGTAGTTATTAATAGAAACATTCAAGATTCATAAAATGAGGTCCCCATGAGAAAAGTAATATTTATAATAGGTTTGATACTTATTTTTACTGCACCTCCATTATTTACAAAATCAATACGAATCGCTGTTATAGATTTTAAAGCAGAGGGAATACCTCAGGGGCAAGCAAGAAAAATTTCAGAGTTAATTCGTGGTGAATTAATTAACCTCAGAAAATTTAAAGTAATTGAAAGAAGCCAAATGAATAACATCATGAAAGAACAAAGCTTTAGTCAAATTGGTTGTGCTGATGATAACTGTGCAATTAAAATGGGCAAATTATTATCAGCAAATAAAATTCTCATCGGTACTGTTATGGTAATTGACAATCAGATTATTATTTCAGGCAGACTCGTTGATACAGAAAAAGGTATAGGTGAATTCAGTGTTAACCAGAGATTTGAGGGGGATGTCCTTAATACAGTGAAATTATTTGTGACAAATTTATCAAGACGCATAGAAGGAAAAGATTTACTTAAAAAAACTACAACTCTAAACAAAAAGAAAACTACTTCACATTGTATTTTTGCATCAGAGGAAATAAAAAAAGGCAGTGAACATAAAGTTATACTAAAAAAAAGATTTACCAAACCAGAAAGAGTTTATGCTAGATGTTATTTTCCAAAAAGAATTGGTGTTATTGAAGCTAGAAATTTTTGGCATGAGATATGGATCAATGGTTACATGAAAATGAGAACCCGATTCAAGAGGCCTCCAAGGGCTCATTGGAGACAATCCCAGGTTTGGATAACAGAGGATGAATACAAGAAACAGATTCATTATTTACCTAGAGGAACACATAGAATTACAATTAAATTTATACATAATGTTTATTTAGGCAAAGAAAAAATAACAGTGAGATTATCTAATGGCAGAAAAACGGTTAAAATAAAAGAAAGATGGATTCCAAAAATATTATCAGCAGGAAAATTTACCTATATTGTTCCTTAACATAGGATCATCAGCAAAAAGTAATCATTAAAAAAATGCTTTTTTTATTGAGGGCTTCCAAACATCAGGTGACCAGATTGAAAAATAATGAACACGCCTCATAATTCTATTTGGTGGTTCATCCACAAGATCATTCATATGAGTGAATATTACTTTGCTGCATTGTGTTTCAATTTTCTCACCATGAGGTAAGAGAATGGTGTGTGCATTTAAATCTGCCAGTTTCTTGTATGACTTTTTCATTCTCCCATGAAAAAGAACAGGCAATGGCAATGTGTATTTATTCTTTACCATTACAATACTGTCAGCAACATAGAGAATTAATTCTTCAGTATTATAAAGAGCTATATCATGCATGGTGTGTCCAGGAATATGAACAACCTTCCATTCTTCAAAAAAAAGTAACGCATCTCCATCATCCATCAGAAAATCAGGACGTGTAATTCTCTGACTGAAGATGCGTTTTATAGGAGTATTGTGGCGTAAAGCTACAAATTGAGCCATTATGCAATCCAGCTTATGTTGAAACCAGCCGGTGATTCCGGAATACCATTGATCAATGATTTTGTAAGCAGCTATTGGTATTCCGTATTTTTTTCTTAATAAAGGAGCTGCTCCAGAATGGTCAGGATGCATATGTGAAACTACAGAAAGCTTTATATCTGTAACAGGTCTATTGAGCTTATTTATGCAGAAATCTTCTATGAGCTCAAGATCTGCTGGGGACGCACCATCTAACAGCAGAATTCCTGAATCATATTCTGCTAGAAAGACATTGTTAATATAGCCTTTTAATGTATGTATCTTCATTTTCATAAACACCGTAAATATCACTGAACAATGTTTAATCTAACAAATATCGTTCAGTTAGTCAACTGATATTCACAAAAAAAAACGCTATTCATCAAAAAAAACAATTTTCACTTGCCAGATACATATGATTTTCTAAACTATTATTATATTAATAAACAGTAGGTTTAAAATGTCAGAAAAAATGAGTTTTACTGATCTTAAAGAGCAGGAAAAAAATCAGCGTCGTAGCATTATTCTTGATGTTGCAGAGAAAATTTTTGCAGAAAAATCCTTTAATGATGTAAACATGAGAGATTTGGCAAAACAGGTTGGCATTTCACCTGCATCAATATACACATATTTTCCTGATAAAGAAGCACTCTACGTTGAGGTCTCCTTAAGAGGTTTTCAGCGTGCCGTAGACCTCATGAATGATATGATGAAAACTGGGGATGATACCCTTGAAAAGGTAGCTGTTCGTTATATGGAAGAAATGATGGATAACTATGACTACATGCGCATTGTTCAACAATGTGTTATGGATGGGAAATTTAAGTCTGCAGAATCTATTAAACGACTGAAGGATATTTCAAGAGAACTCTTCAGTATTTTCGATCAGATGCTACAGAAAGAAACAAATATTGATAATATTCGGCCCGTCACACATCTGATTTTTTCAGTTTTAAATGGAATAGTTTTTACCTTTGGCAAATATCCCGGTAGAACAAAAGAAGAGGGTGTAGAGCATATGAAAAAATTGGCCAGTCTATTTATTACCCTTCTAAATACTGAAAAAAATTAACCATAAGACTAAAGACCTAAATCATCTTTCCAATTTCATATCCTGATCGCGCAGCCTGCATTACTCTTCCTGGCTCTTGTGAATCTCCAGCATTATAAACCTCTAATGCTAAATGTTTTTTTAAACAGTTCTCATATAATTGAGAATAAGATTTCTCACCAGTGGCTAAGATAACAATATCACCTGGCATCTCTATCTCATGAATCTTTTTCTTTATTTTTTTTGTAAAAGGAACATGTATATTGTCAGGAATTAAGGGTGTCCATGTAATATATGGATCAGGCATAGTTGATGAAAGATTCCTTTGTACAATGATAGAATTATTCTTTATAGTTTTTAAAGTCGTACCATTAAGAAGCTTTACACCTCCCCGTTCCAAATAATGAATTAAAAATCCTCTATTTGCAGTATTACTCTCTTTCATAAAGTTTTCGCGAGCTTCAACTATAGAAATATTTTTCATCCCTTTTTCATAATGAAGCATATGTGCTATTTCACATCCAACTTCAGATCCTCCAACAATAACTATACTTTGTTCTTCTTCCAGAACCTGATTGCTTAGTAAAAAATCACTAGCTGGAAAAACATGGCTCTTATCAACACCATCAATCTTAAGATGAGTTGCTTTGGTTCCAGTTGCTGTAACAATTACATCGTATTCTTCTTTCTTGAAATCATCTGAAGAAATGGTTGTATTAAATTTAACTTTTAATGAATATTTTTCTGAACCTTTAGATAGTAAATTATTTAAATATTCAACATAATTAGCCAACTCAAATTTCATTTTTGGAATACTCCCAGGAATAAGTTTTCCTCCTGCTTTATTACCTTTTTCAAAAATAGTTACCCTATGGCCTCTTGCTGCAGCAATAACAGCGCAATATACACCTGCTGGTCCTGCACCAACAACAGCAATTTTTTTCAAAGTGCCTGCAGGTTTTAGATCATAAGAAGTTATATCCTCAAATCCCGTAATAGGATTTACAGCACACTTTACATGTCCTCCAGTTGGCACCTGATTCAAGCAACCCTCTTGATCACCGATACAGGGAATAATTGAAGAAACCTTTCCGGCGTAGACTTTCTTTGGCCAATGAGGATCAGCAAGAAGAGGACGAGCAAGCATTATCATGTCACATTGTTTTAACCTAAGAGCTTCCTCAGCAAGATCAGGATACCCAAGTTTTCCTACAGCAACAATGGGAACAGGTAATCCAGCATTTGAAAGAATATCATTTTCATTAAAATATTCTTTCACAATGCGTGAAACTTCAAGATATGCTCCAGGAGGCATTCCATTTGGCGGATGAGGTAACCACCAGTTATCATAACATCCAAGATCTACATCAAAGGCATCAACTCCTGCCTTTACAAGATTTTTCATATAATCAAGGGTCATCTCAACGGTTCTTTCTTTTTGAAAAGGCTTTAATGTTTTTACAGTATTCATCCTATCACCATAGGTTTCTTTAAGAGCAAGAGTAAGATCAATACGATACATAATTGGATAACTATCACCACACCTTTTTCTAACCTCTCTGATGAGATCAACACCAAACTGCTGCCACTTTCTATATCTTCCAAGTTTTCTCCTGTTAAATGCAGGATTAGTCATTTGTTCAAGAAGATATCCTTCGTGTCCATGGAAGTATACTCCATCAATTCCCATCTCTCTTGCATCTATCGATGCTTGAGCTGAATTTTTAATTAGCTTTCTGCATTCTCTATCTGTTAATGGCCGATGAGGAACAAGAGGCATATAGAAATTTTTATTCCATGAGGATGATACTGGAAGACGATGTCTTTTTATTAAGCACTCAGGACTTCCTACTCTACCTAATCCTGGAGTTAACTGAATAAAAATCTTAGCTCCAAAGGCATGACAACCTTCGGCCAGACTTTTCCAGGGAGCAAATTTTGATCTATGTCTGTCAATTCGGGGAAAAATTCCAAGGTCATCAACATCTTCAACTGAAGGGTCAGTAACAAAATCAACAGGAACCAATCCTGTAGTTATGAGTCCAACACCGCCTTTAGCTCGCTCAAAAAAATACTGCAACATTTTATTTTCAGGTTTTCCGGTTTCATGTGCCATGTTGACATTTCCCATTGGGCCCATGACTATTCTATTTTTTATTGATAATGAATTTATTTGTATTGGAGAAAAAAGATCTGTATATGGATAGAGGTCTTGAGTCATCATTCCCTTTGAGCATATTGTATCATCATTGTACCATGAACTCAAGTTATCTATGAGAATTTTTATCTGTTTCTGGTAATCCATATAAACCTCCAAGAAATTTGTTTCTTAATTACTTATGTAAAGTTGATAATGACAAAGATAAAGACCTATAAAAAATTTGACAAATAGTCTTCATATAAAATAAAATTTACAAAGATGATCCTATGAAGTTTTAAGCAGTAATATCCTGACATAATTAATGTCAGGATATTTAAAATTATATAGATTTTTGAGCCAATGCATCTAACTCATCTTCAGAAATTGTTTTTGCTGAATAATTAAAACCGGCATATGCTGCAAGACCATAGAAAAGCAAATCCATCAAATCGAAAGTTTTTTCTAAGAGTGCAAGAATTACATTTACATCAAGATTAGAGGCAATCTGTAACACTGGAGTACCTTGTTGTTTCGCAATAAGAAATACAACAATAGAAAGATTTCCTACGAGACATCCTACGAGAGCCAAAGCACCTCCCATAATTTGAAACTGAATATCAACACCTTTCCCGACAAATTGGATTGCAATACCGACAAGAAAACCAACTCCTATGGCCATCCATCCAATTTGATAATCTGTCAAAATAGTTACTGCTGCCCAGATAGCAGCTCCAATCAATGCAGCTATAGTACCGGCAACCCCTCCCATGACTATATTTTGTTCGTCACGAAGTTTTTTCATGTGTCTTTCTAAAATCATTGGATCAATTGTTTTCTCTGTTTCTTCAATTTCATTTGTTTTTTCATCAATTCCTTTATTTTCTTCCATTAAATAACTCCTGATTTTTTTCAAAACTTATCATGACTCTAAATAAATGTCAAGAATCTTATTATAATGTTATCCATATACTTTTTTTAAAGTATAATCTGCAGCATAATTGATTAATCTTGTTGAAAAATATTATATTTTGATTTAAAATTTTTACAATATAATCTATTAAAAAAAGAATGTTATGAAAGATGTTAAGAAAAAAAATCATAAAAAAAATATTGAGCAGTGGGAATTTTAAAAAAACCAATTCCAGGTTTTATATAGTTTATTTTCTATCTTTAATCCTACTTATTGTTGGACATTTCTCCTTTGGAATACATCAGGCCTTAATTAAAATTGACTCATTATTAATATACTACAATCTAATAATGGGTGTAGTACATTGCTTTGTTCTTATTCTCCATCTAAGAGGAATAATTCTCCCTGTTGTAATTCTATTTACTATTGATCTTCTTGTCTGTGCATGGTGGGGTATGGACTTTTATGGTCCCAAAAGTGCATCATATCTCTACGTCATTATGTCAGCCTTAACAGCTCTTGCTCCTCCTGTCAAACATATCAGATACAAGGTCATGTATTCATTATTTTGTTTTATTGCACTATTTCTTTTATTAAATAAATATCCCTTTGATACTATTTATCCTGCACAGATCAGTCATATTGAGATGAATTTCATGTCAAATGTTGCCACAATGCTTCTTGTTATTGTCATCTTTGTTCTTGTATATGTAACCGCTGCAGATGAAGCTGAAGATAAACTTCTCGTGGAATATGAAAAGGTCAGGCATCAGAAGAATATAATTGAATCAAATAATACAATGATGGAAGATCAACTCGAACTGGCGAAACAAATTCAAAAGAATTTTATACCGAGGGTACCACCAAGAGTTAAGGGTCTTAAAATAAGTGCCTTCTATAAACCAATGCACCAGGTAGGTGGTGATTACTATGATTTTATTAAGGATGATGAAAATTTAGGTATAATTATCAGTGACGTAACCGGCCATGGACTCTCAGCAGCATTTATTACCAGCATGATAAAAACTCTTGTTGATTCAAGTGATATGTATATTACAAAACCAACAACAATACTAAAACATATAAATAATAAAATTATGAATATAGCTTCAGGATATTATTTAACAGCATTTTATACATCAATTAATCTAAAAACAAAAGAAATGACCTATGCTCGAGGAGGTCATGACTATCCATTATTAATAAGAAAGGGTCATATCATTGAATTAAAATCCAGAGGAATTCTTTTGGGAGTAGAAAAAAACTTTCCCTTTGAGACAAAAACGATTCAATTAGAGAAAAATGATAAAATATTCTTTTTTACTGATGGACTTACTGAAACTCGAAATAATAGTGGAGTCGAATTTAATTCTCAGCTTAAGTCTTTACTGATTAATTCAGCACACTTATCTATCAATAAATTTATTGATGAAATATACAATGAACTTTTGCTTTTCAATAAAACTAAAATTTTTGAAGATGATATCTGTATGATCGCTCTTGAAGTATCATAAATTTATCAACTTTTAATCACATAGAATCTTTTATCAAACAAGTTATATAGACATGATTTCAAATAATAAAATTATAGTTGAAACAGAAAGATTAATTCTAAGAGAATTTTCATTGAATGACTTTGATGCCTTATTTAAGATTTATTCAAATCCTGATATAATGAAATTTTATCCTGATCCATATTCGAAGGATAAAATGAATGAACTAATTTCCAGATACATAGAACATTACAAGTCATTTGGTCATTCATTATGGGCAATGATCTTAAAATCAGAAAACACTCTAATTGGAGATTGTGGGATCATTCGACAAATTATAAATGATGAACCTGAAAATGAGATTGGATATCATCTACATAGTAATTACTGGCATCAAGGCTATGCCACTGAAGCTGCCATGGCATGTAAGAACTTAGGTTTTAAACAATTTAAATATAAAAAATTGATTTCTCTCATCAGACCTGTCAACATACCCTCTATTAATCTTGCAAAAAGAATAGGATTTAAACTATTAAAAGAAGAATTTATCTTCAACTACAATCATCTTGTATATGGGAAAATTGATAAATGATCATATTAATCAATATATCCTTAAATTTTCTTTGACTGAAGGGCTTTCAACATGTATAATAATTTTTGTGATAGAAACCATCAATTTAACGAAAGAGTTATTATGAAAAAAAAATATTATTTAATCTATCTTATAGCAATTATAATAACATTTGGCTGTAACAACAACACAGATTATAAAACTCCCTTAAACCCAAGTAAGACAAAAGATACAAATCAAACTAAGAATAAAATAATTAGAATAGCAACAGGATTAACGGTTGAGCCCTATGTAATTAAAGATGATGATAAAGGTTTTGAAATAGATATTGTTCGTGAAATATTTGTTTATAAGGGATATACAGTTAAATTCAGCTATCAACCACTAAAAAGAAGCAAGATTTCTTTCATGCAGGGTCTTGTTGATGGCGTCATGACTATAAAAAAAAATTATCCAGAAATCAAAAACTCATATATATCTAATGACTATATAACCTATCAGAATTTTGCTATTTCTTTGCGCTCAAACAATTTTAATATCAATAAAATTTCAGATTTATCTAATAAAAATATAATTGGCTTTCAACAAGCGAAAATAGCTTTAGGCACAGAATTTTTTCAAATGTGCACAAAAAATCCCAATTACACAGAGCTTGCAAATCAAAAAAGTCAAGTATCCATGCTTTTTTTAAAAAGAACAGAAGTAGTAATAATGGATTATAAAATTTTTAAATATTATATTTCTAGAATAAAGACAATTGCTGTAAACGAACCTGTTGTTTTTCACAAACTCTTTAAAGCGAGTCATTATGCCATGGCTTTCAGAGAAAAACATACAAATTTAGAATTCAATGAAGGCCTCAGAAAGCTCAAAAAATCTGGTAGATATGATTTAATTATCAACCAATACAATGAGAGTTTAAAATAAAGATGTTTGAGAATAAAAATGTTTGAAAATAAAAAGTTATTTCTAATCTCAATACTCTACTTTACTTTTTATTTTTGTTTTATAATAGTTTATAGTAACCTTAAAACATCATGGCTTAACAAAGAAATGATGAAACATGCTGATGTAATTAAAAAAGATATTTGGACAATAGACTATGATGGACCAACAAATTATTTGAAACTGGCCTCTGAAAAAAATAGTTATGAGAAGATTCAAATCATTGAAACAACAGGAAGAACAATTCTATCTATCAATGGTCAAAAACTAAAATACATTGATTATTATTTAAACAAAGTTGGTTTTTTTCCTAGCAAAAAGATTGAACAAAGTATTATATATAAAAAACAACATATAGCAAAATTAATTATCACTCATCGAAATAAAAATGTTTATGTTTATCTTTATACATTTTTATTAATATTATTGTTCTATGCAGTAACATACCTATTCCAAAAGGTTAATAAAACAAAACTTTCACTTGAAGAGAATGTAAGAAAACGAACCTCAGAGCTAGAAGAAAAGATTTTTGAAAAACATATGCTAACCCTTGAACTTCTAAATCTTAGAAATTATTTAACAAATATAATTAATTCAATGCCATCTATAATTATCGGTGTTGACTCGAATTGTATAATTACACAATGGAATATTGAAGCAGAGAAAATCTCAAAAATTTCAGCATTCCAAGCTATAAACAAATACTTATTTGATATATTCCCAGAATTTTCTTTTCAAGAAAAAAACATCAAAGATAGCATATTCTCAGGTGAGATCTATACTGAATTTGACAGGCCAAGAGTTATAGATGAGAAAGAAATCTATGAAAATATTATAATATATCCATTAAAGGATGATGAGGTTAATGGAGCAGTTATCAGAATTGATAATGTTACTAAAGAACATTTACTTGTTGAACAACTTCATCAAAGCAGAAAAATGGATGCTATAGGTCAACTAGCAGGGGGAATTGCACATGATTTCAACAATATGCTAGCTGGAATCAGTGGAGCAGCTCAGCTCATTAAAAATAAAAATTCAACAGTAAATAATGATAATAAGAAATATCTTGATATAATTTTTAAATCGGTTTCTAATGCTGCTGATTTAACAAAAAAACTTCTTAAATTCAGTAGAAAAGAACAAATAAAATTAGCACCAGTTGACGTTAATTCTGCTATTGGTGAAACTCTTGAAATTTTCAAAAGAACTTTTGATAAAAAAATAATTATTCAATTTGAAAAATCATCTGATATACTAACCGTTCATGATAATAATTCTGCTCTTCAAAATATAATTTTAAACCTGGGAATAAATGCTTCTCATGCTATGAAAGAAGGTGGTGATTTAATAATAAAAACTGAATCTATTTTTCTCGATGACTTTTTTTGTGAATCAAATTCCTTTGATTTAAAATCTGGCACATATGTAAAAATTGAAGTTAAAGATACTGGACATGGAATTTCTAAGATAAATATTCAGAAAATTTTTAATCCATTCTTCACTACAAAAGAAAAAGGCAAAGGAACAGGACTTGGTTTAGCTTCAGTTTATACTTCAATAAAGGATATTAATGGATCAATCGATGTTGAAAGCAAAGAGAATATTGGAACTATTTTTAATATTTATCTACCATTAGTTGAAAATGATATCATAATAAAAGATATCTCAGTTGATAATTATCATAGATCAGAAACTATTCTTATTGTAGATGATGAAGAAGCAATAAGAATTACTTTGAAACAAATCCTTGAGGATAATGGACATAAAATATATCTTGCTGAGAATGGAAAAACAGCAGTAGATTTATACAAAAAAAAACATAAAGAAATTAATTGTGTAATTTTAGATATGATTATGCCTGAAATGAACGGAATAGATGCACTAAAAGAGATAAGAAAAGTTGATATAAATTGCAATATTATAATAGCTTCTGGATTTATAAATGAAGAGAATCAAAAGAAATTAGAAAAAGTAAGCATTTCAGGAATATTACAAAAACCATTTAAAAAATCAGAATTGCTATCTATACTAAAAAATATTTTCGAAAAAAATTTAAGAAATTAATATTTTATCAGTTTTTCACATATACCCACTGAATAATTTACTTAAAAACTAATCACCTACAACAATATACAAAAGGAATTCCACATAACTCTTGACAATATAAGATCAAATAATTTTCCTTATAATCAATAGAAAGGAGAAAAAAATGAAATCAAAAACAATAGTCAAACTAATAATTACAGCATTACTTCTAACCTTGCCACTTGGAGTTTTTGCAGACAAATCATTTAAATTTTATAGTAACCAAATGATGGCAATAAATGCAAAGCCAAAGAAAAATAAAGAAGTTCTTTCAATCTTTATCTTTCATCCAATGATTAAAAATAAAGAAACCAAAGTTATTTACTATTCAGCAATAAAATGGAATGGAAAAGATGCCACACGCACATATATAGATTTCAAGAATATTAAAGGTAGAGCGACAAAACGAGGTAAAATAATTGGCAGAACTTTTAAGTATCACTATAAAGCAAAAATTCTCATTCAATTATGTACCTCAACTAAAATGTCTTCATGGAAAAAGTCAAACAATCTGAGACTTCACAATCGTACATATTTTGGATATAGTTTTCTAGCAGATATAGGTGGTGATCTCAAAAAATGTATTATTTATCTTAATAGGGATGGATCTCTCTATGCCTTTTCATTTGGATATTCAAAAAAAGGAATATCTCATGGCAAGACAATGAAAGACAGCGGAACAATATGGTATTTCAAAAATATTAATGGAAAACTTAGAATTGTAAAGATTCTTAAATCCACTGTTCAAAAAATCAGGGGAATTCCTATTATGAAAATATCTACTCAAACATTCAGCCAATTCTAAATAATTTCATAAACTACCCTGATTTTACTTTATTGTTTAATCGGGGACAGTTAATAAAAATTCATCCCCAATCAAAAAAATCAAGAATACTAATTATAACTTCACCAATACCAGTAGCCTCTGAGATTCCATCAGCAGCATCTATCACCAATTCAACTGCATCAAGTTCATCAACAACCTCAACAGCTGATGTAATTGCATTCAATTTACTTGAGTCAGATTCATCAATAACTTCTTTACTTAAATCACTGATTCCAACATTTCCAAATGAAAATAAATCTCTATGTGATTCAATCTTTTGCAGTCTCGTCCACCTGCCCTCTTTTCCAAGATAAAGACAAAAGAAACCAATGGGAAAAAGAAAGAGAATAGAGAGAATTTTTAAAAGTTCAATTTTCAATAGATTGTAAAAAAATACAGAAAGGAATATTAAAAGTATTCCAAGAAAAAAGAAGATAAATGACCACTTATAATCTTTGACTTGAATATAATAATTCTTTTTGAGAAGATCATCTTTCTTATAGGGTCCACTTGAATTTTTAAATTTTTTAGCAATACGAATAAGCTCTTTTTTTGAAACAACTTTCCTTTTCATAATTACATCTCTATCATTTTATTCTGTAAACATACAAATAAGCTATTTAATTTTTGAAATAGAGTATTACGCTCATGATTTTTTTCAACAAAAAATTTTCTGTATAATATAGGAACTCTATCATTCATTATATTCACCTAGCTTATTCATTTATAATATTAACTATTTTATTATTTACAAAAGAAAAACATACTATACTATATATTCAATATTATTTTTTAGTATAAAAAGAGAAAAAGCATTACTTATGGAGAAATACATATGAAGAAACTTATTCTCATTATAACACTGGCATCTTTCAGTCTCTTAGGCCAAAACAATAGTGCAAAAAAAACAGCTCTTGAATTTGTATCAGCCCTTTACGTGGAAGCAAATGGACCAAAGGCACTCACATATATTGATTCCTCAGCAACTGGAAAGAGTCTCAGAAATATGAAAACAATGCTTCAACAAAATAAACTACCAAAACTTGACCTGAGAAATATCTCGTTTTTTTATAAAAAAGATATTCCTTTCATAAAAGAGAGTATACATGGAGGATTTCCAAAAACCAGAAAAAGCATTATCAACAGTATTTTCAGAAGGATAGAAAGAAGAATCAACAATAATCTTGGCTGTGTTGTTATATTTAATACTCAGCAAAATAATATAATACCAATGCTTAATATATTTATCTTCAAAAAAATAGGAAGCACCTATAGAATTGTCTACCAAGATGACAATTGATTAAATTTCATTAAGATGATATTACATCCACAATAATATCATCAATTAATCTTCTTGCCTTAAAGACTTCTTCTTGAGTAAGATCAGAAATATCATCACTATCTTTTTCAAGCTTCTCAACTGCTCTGGAGCTCATATTTTTCTTAATAGCTGCAATAAGCTCTTCATCAGCTCCACTTAAAGCAATCACAAGATCATCAGAACTAATCTCTCTTAAGACTAATTGAATCTGTGAATCTTCTAATTGTTTCCACTGATTAAAATGTTCAAGTTCCATCATTCCCCCCTAGCATTGTTAAACCTTTAATGTCTTAGATACAAGGCGAACAAACTCGCTTCTTCGAATTGGTTTTGTTAAAAATCCCATTGGTTGAGTCCGTTGCGCACTACTTAGAATATCACTGTCAGAATTTGCTGTTGAATAAATCACAGGTACATTATAATTTTCATTAATTTTTTTTGTAATTTCAATTCCATTGAAGGCACCTTTGAGCATAATATCCATAATAATTAAATCAGGAGTAATTTCTTTAAAAAAAGAAAAGACCTCTTCTCCTGAACTAACATTATATACCTGATAATCATCATTATCTTCGAGTACTCTTTTAAGAAATGTAGCAGTAATAACCTCATCTTCAACGATGAGTATTACTTTTTTATTTAAACCTTTACTGTCTTTATCTATACTTTCTGCTAAAAACTGGGGACTCTCATTTATCTTTTCTGAAAAAGAAACCAGTACTTTAGTACCTGATTCATTTATTATCGCCATTTCACCATTAAGTTGTGAGACCAGAGATTGAATTAAACTTAGACCCAATGTTTTTTGTTCTCCCTGGAGATCAACCTTGCCAATACCTTTTCCATTGTCAGTAACTTCTAGGAAATATGAATCACCTTTTAGTTGAAATGATATATTAACTACACCATTTTGTCCCTCATCAAAGGCATGCTTAATTATATTGGAGAGCAGTTCATTTATCAACAATGCACAGGGCACTGCAATATCTATATTGATATTTTTTACAACAGAATTAATTTTAAAACTAATTCTATCATTAAGATTATATGAATCTCGAATATGGTTAATAAGATTTTCCAGGTAGGTTGTAAAATTTATGGCTGCAAGATTTTCGAACTTATAGAGCATCTCATGAACCTGAGCCATTGATAAAATTCTGTTTTGACTTTCTCTAAAGATTTCCTGAGCTTCATCATTATTGATATAAAATGATTGGAGTTCAAGAAGTCCTGAAATAATCTGCATATTATTTTTTACTCTATGATGAATCTCTTTGAGGAGAGTATCTTTTTCATTATTAATCTTTAATAATTCATTTTGAGAATCCAACAACTCTTCAGTAGTAGCAGATAACTCTTCATTTCTTAGCTGTAATATTTTTTCAGCTTTATCTTTAATATTAATTGTATTCAATAATTTTTTATTTAGACTATTAATAGATATAGTGCGCCAAATTATAATTGAGATAATAATCAGAACTAAAAATGAACTTAAAAAAATCAATATCCTATTAATGGTCCAAAAAGGATCAGGAGTTCCATACCACCTTTTATATGAATAGAGATATTCCTTTGACCCGGTATATTTTCTGATAAAGGGGTCAAATACACTTAAAAGTTTACTGTTTTTTTTGTATAGAAAACCTCTCTTAAGGTTTATGATAGGTTTATCAATAACTTTAATTTCATTAGTGAGACCGGTTAAACGAAGTTTTTTTAACAATACTGGTTCAGAAAAGATTAAAGCATCAGCATCTCCAGCAAGAAGTTTTAATATTGCTGAATCAATATTGGGCAATTCTATGAGATTTAATGTTTTATCTCTTTTTAATTTCGTATATGCTGCACTTTTTGTTATTACAGCTATTCTATGACCTTGAAGTTCTTTGAAGCTGGTAATATGAAAATCTTTTTTTCTAACAAAACAACTTACAGGAATAACCTCTATTTTTTCTGAAAAATCAAACTCTGCTTTTCGAGCAACACTTATCCCAATACCAGGAATAAGATCTGCATTTCCCTTTCGAATTGCATTCAAAGCATCAGCCCAATTTTCAACAATGAGATATTGAATATTATAGCCAGCTTTATCACTAACATTTTTCAATACGTCTATAGCAAAACCTATAGGGTTACCATTCTTATCTAAAGAATAGAGGGGAGGAAAATCCTTTAAGACAACAGCTCGTATAACTTTCTTTTGAGAATATGTTATATTAACTGAAATTAAAACTATTGAAAAAAACAGTAAAACTTTTCTCACTACAATATTCTCCAAATAGTGTATTATTATTATAATAATGTACTATATAAAGCTTTATGTAAATATATTTTTATAAAATTTCAAAAAGATATAAAAAGACCATGATCAAAGAATCTATCATGGTCTTTCTGAAGGAAACCTTTATTCTATTTTAAACAAAGTTACATAGTAATATTATCCTTCTGAATCACAAATCCTGAATCCATAAAATGTAAATGCTCTTTTGGTAATTCAATATCTAAGGCGATTTTAACTACCTCTTCAATTGTTTCAACTGGAGTGAAGGACATTTCATTTCTAACCTCCTCAGGAATATCCTCAAGATCCTTTTCATTTTCATTTGGAATAATAATGTGACGTACACCGGATCGATGACCGGCCAAAACCTTCTCTTTAATACCACCAACTGGAAGAACATTTCCACTCAAAGTTATTTCACCTGTCATAGCCAGTTTTTGTTTAATCTTTTTACCTGATATTAATGACACAAGAGCTGTAAAAAGAGTAACTCCTGCCGAAGGACCATCCTTTGGAGTCGCTCCAGAAGGAACATGTATATGAATATCATTTTCAGAAAAATTAAAATCTCTGATAAGGTGAGATAATCGAGAGCGAATAAGACTCAATGAAATCTTCGCTGATTCTTTCATAACATCTCCGAGCTGTCCTGTTAATGAAAGCTGACCTTTACCTTTCATGAAAATTGATTCAATAAAAAGAATCTCACCACCAACTGGAGTCCAAGCAAGACCTGTTGCAATTCCTGGAACACTTTCTTTTCGAAGGTCTTCATGGCGTGCAACCTCTCTACCGAGAATTTTATGGAGAGCTTTCTCATCCACCCTTATTGGAAGATTTGCATCTTGAGCAACAACCTTTTCAGATGCATAGCGTACAATAGAAGTTATCTGTTTTTTAAGACCTCGAACTCCTGCCTCTCGAGTATAGTTATCAATAATAAATTCCATTGCACTATCTTCAATAATCAGCATCTCTTCTGTCATTCCATGATCATCAAAAATTTGTGGAACAAGATGGTCTTTAGCTATTCTAAACTTCTCCTTATTTGTATAACTAGAAATATGAATAACCTCCATTCTATCAAGAAGTGGTGCTGGAATTGAACTCAAAGAATTTGCTGTTGCTATAAAAAAGACATCTGAAAGATCATAGGGAACCTCAAGATAATGATCAGAAAAACTATTATTCTGTTCAGGATCAAGAACTTCTAACAAAGCACTGGCAGGATCACCACTATAAGACGTCATGAGCTTATCAATCTCATCCAATACAAATACTGGATTATTACTCTCTGCTTTTTTAATACCATTGATAATTCTTCCAGGCAATGCTCCAACATAGGTTCGTCTGTGACCTCTTATCTCAGCCTCATCACGAACTCCTCCAAGACTTGCTCTCACGTATTTTCTATTTAGAGCATTAGCAATACTCTTACCAAGACTTGTCTTTCCTGTTCCTGGAGGACCAACGAGAAGAAGAATTGATCCCTGTTTTTCCTCTTTAAGTTTCATGACTGCAAGATGTTGAATAATTCTATCCTTAACCTTATCTAAACCATAGTGATCATTATTTAAAATCTCACGAGCATCATTAATCTGAATCTCTTCAACCTTTTCGGTTTTCCACGGCAGAGCAAGAAGCAAATCAAGATAATTTCTTACAACGTGAGATTCTGAGTTATTTTGTCCCATTGATTCAAGCTTATTAACCTCTGTTATTGCTACCTTCTTCACATTATCAGGCATTGCTGAAGCTTCAATTCTATTTCTGTAATCCTCAACTTTTGAAATAGAATCATTACCTTCATTAAGCTCATCATTTATAGCTTTAAGCTGTTCTCTCAACATTGCTTCACGATATTGTTTACTATTTTTCTGAGTCATCTTTTCAGCAATTTCTACCTGAAAGTCTATACGCTCTTTATGCTTCATCAAAAGCTCAATGAATGCAATATATTTCTCTTTCATATAATGTGCATTGAGAATCTCCTGCATTTCAAAAATTGAAGCACTCATATATGGAAGAACAGTCAAAATAATATCATCAAGTTGAGTTAAGGATACAACGTACTGCACGTATGCTTCTGCACCTTTAAAGTTTTGCCCTATCTCACTAATAGCTTCTTTAATTCGACCAAGAAGAGCTTCTTCTTCAACCTGTGACATATCATTAGTAACACTATGGTCTGTATATGATGCTGTGAATATTTTATTTTCAAGAGAGATTTCACTAACAGAAATCAATGAGTCAGCTCTAATATTTAAAAGAAATCCCTTGTCAGTTTCTTCAAGGATCTCTACAGACAAAAGAGTTCCAACTGAATAAAAATCATCCTTATGAAGATTCTTTTTGTTTGCCCCATCCTTTATTGAGAGAGCTATAACATTGCTTTCTTTGAATTTCTTTATACTTTCACCCAGTGATCTATCAACCCTTACCTTTGTTTCCATCGCGGGAAATAAAACAGTCTTAAAAGTAGGAATAATAAATGCCTTTTTTTGTGATTTCATTGCTTTCCTCCAAGTTAGTTAGGTATATTTTACCTAAACAAATAGTTAAAAATGCAGTTACTTAACTTTGCTAAAAAGGGATATTAACTGCTCTATCTCTTTTTCATTGAGAGAATCTAAAATTCTATCTACTACCCTATACATGGTGATCAATTCATGACGGGCAATATGCTCTCCCTTATCAGTGAGACGAATATATGAAACTCGAGCATCATCAGAAGATTTCTCTTTAAAAACACAGTCAAAATGAATAAACTTATTGATCATCTCTGTGATAGTAGGTTTAGAGTTTTTAGTGATATCTGCTAATCTGCTAAAGGTGATATCCCTGTGATTATCAATAATCTTGAGGTACTCTATCTGCCGTACGGTTAAATCTGAAACAGTACACTCATTGCTTATCTGAAAAGCACATTCTCCTCGAACCCTCAATAGGTTTTCATATGCTGTAAAGAGTTTATCTCTTTTTGACACCATTTCTCCTCACTTCTTATAGTTAGTTAGGCTATTCCTAATAAGTTACAGAAAATTTCAACTTTGTCAAATTAATTTCTTATTAATTATTAAATATGGGGGATGAGAATCTATCAAAGAAACTGATTTTATTCAAAAAAAGAATTCTCGAATAATCTACTTTATTAGAGACTTAAAATAGAGGGGCATATCAGCATGAAAGGTCATCTTCTCTTTTGTAACAGGATGAATAATATTCAAAATTCCTCCATGAAGTGCTAATCTCTTGATATCTTTATCATTATTACCATAGATTTTATCTCCGGCAACTGGACATCCCATATCTGAAAAATGCACCCTGATTTGATTTTTTCTTCCAGTAAAAAGATCAATTTCAACTAAGCTGAATTTTGATGATTCCTTTAGAACCTTATAACCGGTTTTAGCCAATTTGCCATCCTCAGATTCATCAACAGAATACATCTTATGAATGCTGTTTTCTGCTAAATAAGAAGTAATAATATCTTCTTTCTTTTGAAGCTTTCCATGAACAACGGCAAAATACTTTTTACTAAAGCTCTGCCATTGATCCTGCAGAAAATTTTTAGCAACCTCGTTTTTAGCAAATATTATAATTCCTGATGTATCCCTATCCAGTCTATGTACAATAAAGATTCGATTCTTAGATTTTGGGTTTCCCTTTCTTACATAATTGGTTAAGAGAAAATATGCGGTTTTTTCTTTTTCCTTCTCAGTGCTCATTGTTAGAAGACCGCTCACTTTGTCTATAACCAGAATATCATTATCTTCATAAATAATGGTCATTCCTCTGGGCTGATATTTTTTCGGAGGTCTTTTAAATTTTTTTTGTTCATTTGGCATAATATTCTCTTCAATTTATATTTTATAAATAAATGTGAACCATATTGTTTTTCATAGCATAATTATTTAGTCTTATTAAACTACAACAAAATTTCAGTATAAGTGAATAATTAATACCACGTCAAATTTTGATATGACAAGAACCTGCTCTTTACCAAAGAGATAAGAAAAAAACGCAAACCTCTAAAATTTAACTTGTGTTTGGTGAAAAAAAGTATATAATCTTTTTAAATAAAAAAATCACAGGAGAATTATCATGAAGGCTAAATTATCATTTCTCATCAGTATCATATTCATCGTATCAATTGCATTTATGTCTTGCAATCAGAAAAAAGCAGATCAACCTGCAGGTAAAACTGACATGAAGAAAACTGAAGATGTAAAAGATATGAAAGACAAAAAGGATGATACTAAAAAAACAGTTAAAGCTGATGCCGATCATCCAAAAAAATAATCATAGTCAGTAAGACAATGAATTAGAACTTAAAAGCATTATAAAGCATAAATTGCAATATAATGCTTTTCTTTTATGGAGACAAAACATGAAACTACACATAATAAATGTTATTACTATATTATTAATATCATTAATATTCAGCTGCTCTCAAAAAACTCAGGAAATCAATATTCCCCAGGTTGTCACAAAGGATATTCAAAAGGGAATTGAAAAACACATATACAGTCATTATAAAAAAGGAAAAGGATTCTTTAATTTCAAATCAGGAACAAAACAATATTCCTTTAAACTTGTTCGAATCCATACGGAATACCTTGCTAATCTAGGTCCCCGGGCACATTTTGCCTGTGTTGACCTTGTTGACAAAAAAGGTGATGTTTATGATGTAGATTTTTTCCTTTCAGGTGATCCTGGAAAAATGAAGGTAACAAAAACGATTCTTCATAAATTAAATGGGAAACCCTATTATTTTTGGAAACAAAATTCAGATAAAACATGGTCAAGAGTAAAGATTAAGGATGCATCAAAGAGTTTAATGGGAATAATTACAGGAAAAGACACCTTTGAGTTTTCATATCAGGCAAAGCTTCCTGTTATTAAAACCAAGGGAAAGGTCTGGCTTCCCCTTGCGAAAAGTGATAAATTTCAAAAGATAACTATAAAAAAAATATCTACACCTGTAAAATATAAGATTATAAATGAGAAAAAGTTCAACAACAAAATTCTATACCTTGAGGTTTCACCACAGGACAGTAATAAAATAATCAGTATTGTCTATAAGGTTATTCGTAAAGAAAAATCAGCATATAGCTCTGGTAAAGAAGATATGAAAAAATATCTTAAGGCTGACAAACTCATTCCATTAAATAAAAATTTTAAAACCATTGCTCTCAAGGTTACTAAAAACAAGAAAGGAAACCTTGTAAAGGCACGAGCTCTCTATGATCATATAATGAAAGAAATGAAATACATTAAAACCGGTAAAGATTATGGAAAAGGAAATGCAACCTATGCCTGTGACATTGGTACAGGAAACTGCACTGATTATCATTCATACTTTATTGCTCTTGCCCGGTCTGTAGGTATTCCTGCACGATTTGCAATTGGTGCATCAATTCCATCATCAAGAAATATTGGAGGCATCAGTGGCTATCACTGCTGGGCTGAATTTCAAGCAGATGGAAAATGGTGGCCTGTAGATATCTCTGAGGCAGATAAATATTCCAGTCTTTCTACTTACTACTTTGGTCATCACCCGGCAAATCGTATTGAATTCACTCTTGGAAGAGATCTTATTGTTAAACCTGGCCCCAAAGCTGGTCCCATTAACTTTATGGTATATCCAATCTTAGAGGTTGAGGGCTTTTCCATAGTATTTAAGCCTAAATTTTCATTTAAGCGAATATAATGTTTCATTGTTCTGATCAATATATCAGAACAATTGCCTGTTTCCCTCTCAAATCTAGGAAGAAGCAGGCAAAACATTTATCTTTAGATTATATCCTTTTTTAAATAAAACTTAAATTTGATCTTTTCCTCCTATTTAATCTCTGAAATTATTTTTCATCCTTTAACTCTCCTCTTCAAAATATAAAAATAAATTCCCCATTTTTTACTGATAAAACTGGTCAAATCGAGATATGTCACAATTTGACGAGACAATTAAGTCGTTATCTATATATTATATAGACACCGGCCAGTCGGATTTTATCTGGAATAAAAAAATATAACTTAAGGGGAGCAACAAAATGAAAAAATTTATAATTATCTCCATTGTTACGATGCTTACAGCATCAATATCACTTTTTGCTGGGGGCAATAGTGATACAACAAAGGCGGCAACCAAGTACCCCATTATCCTTGTACATGGCATTAGTACAAATGTTGATACAATTACCAGTCATCTTAAGGTAAAAGAGGCCCTTGAAGATAAAGGTGCTGAGGTTTACCGCTCCTGGGTAGATGCCTTTAGTGGAACCTTTTCAAAGGGAGAACAATTTAAGGCTGAAGTTTTGAGAATTCTTGCTATATCAGGTGCTCAAAAGGTTCATCTCATAGCTCATTCAAATGGAGTTGTATATGCACGATATGCTGTATCCAATCTGGGAATTAGAGATAAAATTGCGAGTATGACTCTTCTCTGTGGACCAAATAAAGGAACATCAATTGCAGATATTGGTATGGGTCTAATTCCTGATGCTCTTGAACCTGCAGTTTCACAGGTTTTTAGATGGCTTAAACCTGCTGATGTCAATGGTGATTTTGCACAAAACGGATATGATTTGACCAGACCCTATATGCAAAATGTTTTTAATCCAAACACACCTGATGCCTCTGGTGTCTATTATCAAAGCTGGGCTGTAAAGATTAAGTATCCGAAGTTTAATAATATACTGGAACTATCCTGGGCCATCATTCTTCCCTTTGACGGTGCAAATGATGGTCTCATTCCAGAGTATTCTGCAAAATGGACTAATTTTCAAACTACTATCACTGGATCTTTCTGGGGAAGTGGAATCAAACACACTGACATCAATAGTGGTGAAGTGACGAATAGCTTTGATTCATCTGAATTTTATGTAAATATTGCAATTGGCCTCAAAGACAGAAATATGTAAAAATCTAATTATTAATAAAAATAAAAGGGGGGATGCCACGATGCATTCCCTTTTTTTTGCATTTTAGCTTGACAAAGTCACTAGATATAGTTAGCATGCTAATTATATCTAGTGAGGATTTATGACAACAGAAAACAAACTCGATGATCTGACATTTTCTTCTCTACTCAGTGTTCTCCAGGGTGGAATGTGGCTATTAAATGATATTGAATCATTTTTAAGAAATTATGATCTATCTCATGGCAGATTTTCAATTTTACTTGCAATAATGGAATCATCAGATGAATCAAATCTATCTAAGAATATTGCTCATAGACTAGGCAAGAGTAAGGTTACTATCAGCAAGATGATAAAAAAACTCGAAGAAGACCTATTAATTGAGTGCATCAATGATCCTCTTGATGGAAGAGCTAAGAAGATAAACCTTTCTAAGAAGGGAGACGATCTCTTAAGCGTTCTCATCCCCATTTATAATAATAGAATTATTGAAATGACTAAAAACCTGACCAGTGAAGACAAGGAACAATTGATGAATATTATATCAAAGATAGACTTTCTTGATAAATCAAAAAAGATCAAAGTAAAAAAATGAACAGCAATTCTCTTTACAATACAATAATTACAAGATGTAACAATGGCTCAAAGGAAGATATAAATTTCATTCTTGAACTCCTCAACACTGACATTGACATTGCAACCACTAAGATAATTGATTTTTACCTCAGTACGGTTACCAATGAAGAGGGCCTCAAGGAAATTGAATTTTTTCTATTTGAAGGTACCCAGATTCAAAGAAATTACTGCACTCTCTTTTTCTCAAGAAGGGATGAGTGGCAGCTTGTTCATAAAGCCTTTAAGATGGGCCTCATTGATGACAAGCAAGCATATTCAAGATAAACTGAATAAAACTATTTTAGAACCTAATGAACTACTTGACTTTCTTTAAGTTTATGTCAACTTTGGATTAATTACAATTTAAGGAAAATTTTAGAGTTTAAATTCAGAAAATAAATCTTTTCTACTTTAAACTTTCGACTATAAACAAGCATATGATTACAATTACCGGAACATCCATAACAAAGAGATTTAACACACAAATTCTCTTCAAGAAGCTTGATCTTCAGATGACCTCCGGTTCTTCATGGTCCATAACGGGAGCAAATGGGTCTGGAAAATCAACACTGCTGCAAATTATTGCTCGTATTCAGCAGCCCACAAAGGGATCAATTGAATATAAGCTCAATGATGTTCTATTGACCGATGAAAAGATTCATGAAACAATGAGCTATACTGGGCCCCTCATTAATCCCTATGATGAACTCACTGGAGAAGAAAATCTTGCATTTTGCTCTAAGTCCCAGGAAAACCTTGAAAAAGGAATGGAGCTTCTTGATTACTTTGAAATCTTTAAGCATAGATCAAAGGCATTAAAATTCTATTCCTCTGGAATGAAGCAGAGATTAAAACTAATCCTGGCTCTTTGTAATAATCCGGAGATTCTCTTTCTTGATGAGCCATCAATGTATCTGGATAACACTGGAATAGATAAACTCTTTACAATACTTTCTGACTTCTCATCCAAGTTGCTTCTTGTTCTTGCAACAAATGAAGATACTGAAAAAAACTTCTGCAAAGAGGAAATTCACCTTGGTTAAAGAGATTATTCGAAATCTAAGAAAAGATATTCTTATAGAAATCAGAAGCAGACATGCACTGAATCTATCCCTCACCTTTGCCGGGGTGTCTACACTTGCAATAAGTCTTATGAGTGGGGGAGTACCCTTTTCTCCTCAGATTCAGGCTATTCTCATGTGGGTAATAATATTTTTCAGTGCAATGAATGGCTTAGCTCACATTTTCATCAGAGAAGAAGAAGAGCGCACGGCCCTCTTTCTAATAACGAGCACAAAACCAGAAGCAATTTTCTTATCAAAGGTTACTTTTAATATATTTTTTTTCTTAATCATTGTTACTATCATCAGCATTCTCTTTATATTCTTTCTTGACGTAACAATTTTCAATATAACACTTTTTATACTTTCAACATTTAGTGGAGCAGTAGCAATTGCTGCCATGACCACAATTCTCGGCTCCATGGTTTCACGAGCAGGAGGAAAGGGATCACTCTTTACAATAATCTCTCTTCCTGTTATGCTTCCGGTTCTTTGGGTTTCCATTAACACAACTTTCAGATCTCTACAAAAGAGTCTCCCCACAGATTACGGTGATATCATTTTTTTACTTGCATTTTCCGGTGGAGTGACTGCATTATCTCTATTACTTTTTAAGGCAATATGGTTTGAGCGATGATTATAGCACGTTTATCTTTAATACTTGTTCCTGTTTCAATATATCTGGCCTTTATGTGGGCTCCTCCTGCAGCGATCCTTGGTGATGCCAGCAGAGTTGTTTACTTTCACGTGCCAATGGCCTGGGGTGCGGTTTTAGCATTTATCGTTTCAGGAGTACTTTCGATTCTTTATTTAATCAAGAGAAATCCTTTAGATGAGAAAAAGGCATATAACTCAGCACATATAGGAATGATTTACACCATTCTTGCAGTTATAAGCGGCTCTTTGTGGGCAAAGATCAGCTGGGGTAGCTATTGGAACTGGGACCCCCGTGAGACGTCTATTACTGTTTTGCTCCTCATCTACGTTGCCTATTTCGCTCTGAGATCTGCCATAGAAGACCAGGAGAAAAGAGGAGTTATTGCATCATCATATTTGATCTTTGCAATGGCTGTTATGCCTTTTCTAGTCTTTGTAATTCCCAGGGTCAACAAATCACTTCATCCCGACACAATTATCAATACAAATAAAAAAATGCAGATGGATATGGACATGCGTATAGTTCTCTTCACCTCTGTCATAGCCTTTACATTGCTATACATATATATCTTTAAACTAAAAAACAAACTCTCCATTATTGAGACCAAAATAGATGAAAAAATCGAAGAAGGAGACAATTAAAATGAGATCATTTCTTTTTGCTACATTACTCATTGCATCAATGATAATTCCGGCACATCACCTATCAACACAGAATACAGCATTATATGCTCAAATCAAAGAAACAAAAAAAACTGAAACAATTAAACCTCAGGAAGACACTAAGATCTTTAAGGTAATGATAATCATCATGGTTATCTGGCTCGGCATTGGTGGCTATATCTTCACAATAGATAAAAAGGTTAAGAAACTGGAGAACAAGATAGATGGACTATAAAAAATTTTTAATATTTATTATTGCTATGGTTCTCATGGTTGCTGCCATTTTATCAATGAGTACTGATCTTTTTTCACCATATATTTCAATTGTTGAAGCAAAAAAGAGAAGTGCTGATTATGTTCAAATCATAGGACAGCTGGATAAAAAGAATCCTGTGAAAACAACTGAATTGGGTTTTACCTTTACCTTGAAGGATGACAAAAATAATTCAATTGATGTATACTCAAGCAAAAGTAAGCCGCAAAACTTTGACCATGCTGAACAGATCGTTCTCAAGGGTCGATATAAGCCAAATAAAAAACACTTTGAAGCAAATGAAATTTTAGTAAAGTGTCCATCTAAATACACAAAGACAAGGAAAATATAATTATGATATCAATGGGAAATATAATTCTTTATTTATCACTGACAATAACATTTCTATCACTTATTTTTTTAACACTCAGTGCCTCTGGCAATAAACTGCATCTCATAACTGCACGAAGAACATTTTATTTATCCAGTATGATGATATTATTTGCAGTGATATATTTGTTTATACTATTAATCACAAATGATTTTAGTTATCTTTACGTCTATAATAACTCTTCCAAAGATCTGGAATGGTACTATCGAATATCTGCACTCTGGGCAGGAAAAGAAGGGAGTTTTCTCTTATGGATTTTCTTTGTCAATATATTCGGTATTATTGTTGCCCGTTCTAAAGATGAGTCTGAAAATATTTTAATGCTGGTAATAAATTTAACTCAGCTTTTTCTTCTAATTATGCTTGTTATTCCGGTAGAGTCTCCCTTTAGATTTCTCTGGGACGAATTCACCCAAGTAAAGCCAGGACAGCTACCTCAGGGTATTGATGGCCAGGGAATGAACCCTCTACTCATTGATCCCTGGATGATTCTACACCCACCGATGTTATTTTTGGGTTATGCTTCAGCTACAATTCCCTTTGCCTATGCAGTTGCTGCATTATTAAAAAAAGATTTTCAAAGTTGGCTTCCTAAAGCATATAAATGGCTTCTCTTCAGCATGGTAACCCTGGGCATTGGTATTTTCTTCGGTGGCTACTGGGCATATTCTGTTTTAGGCTGGGGTGGTTTTTGGGGATGGGATCCTGTAGAGAATTCTTCTCTTATTCCATGGTTAATTGCACTGGCTCTCATGCATGCAATGATTCTTCAGAAAAGAAAACAGGTCTTACATAAAACAACATTGCTTTTGACCCTAACCTACTTTGTATTAGTTCTATTTTCAACATTCTTAACCAGAAGTGGAGTCTTATCAAACTTCTCTGTTCATTCCTTTGCAGGGAGTATTTCCTCATGGTTCATTTTACCATATATCATATTTTTCAGCGCAACTTTTGGTGCCTTAATGTTCAAACTGAGAAAAGATTTCACCAACAAAAAAATCGAGTCCCCCCTATGGTCAACTGAAACATTTATGGTTTTTGGAATAATTGCCTTAACCTTTTATTCTTTCATTATTCTTGCTGGAACAATGATGCCGAAAATTACAGGTCTTTTTATGGCAAATCCATCACCTGTTACTGCAAACTTCTATAACAAGATCTCAATGTTTATTGGTCCTGTTATTATAATTATAATGATAACCTCTACAATTTTATCAAAGAAAGAGGATCTGAAAAAACCAGAGCATATAGTAGTCATAATTTTATCATTATTTTTTGGCTTTTTGCTAAACTATTCATATACACTAAATATAGCTGCAACCATTATTACAATAATTGCAATGTATGCAGGGCTCAAGAGTATTCAGGAAATTATATCCATTAGAAAACTCGCTATTCTTCCATCACGCTTAACTCACCTTGGTACAGCAATTCTTGCAATAGGCGTAATGATGTCTGGTTTTTATTCTACTTCACAAAGAGGCATCATCGTAAAGAATCAACCCGTTACCATTGGTGGCCTGGAGATTACTCTCAAGGGCTATGTAGAAAAGAAGCGATCAGTGATTCGTTTTCATGTAAAAAAGGGCAACTCAACCTTTGATGGAGAAGCATTGTATTACTATAATAAAAGAATGAAAAGCTTTTATAAAGCTCCATTTATTCTTCCTGGTCTCATTGATGATTATTATATAGTTCCTGAAAACTATATTTCAGGACTTGAGAGCATCACAACCGTTATACTCAAAAAAGGTGAAACAAAAAAACTTAATGGTCGAACTATTACCTTCAAAGCATTTGATGCACAGGGGATGCAGCAGGGAAAACCAGAGGTCTATGCAATAGTTGATATAGATGGCAAAATAGTGAAACCAGGTTTTAAAATAGATAAACCTGGCCATAGACATCCAGTTGTGGCTAAAATTCCTGGAACAAAAATAACTGTTTCATTAAATCAAACAGATGTCTCCAGGAAAATGATCAGTCTTTTTGTTTCTCCTGGAGACACAAAGATCCCAGCTGACAAACTCATCGTTGAGGTTGCCACCAAAAAGATGATCTGGCTCGTATGGCTTGGCACCATCTTAATAATAATTGGTGGTTCTGTTAGCATCTATAATTCTACAAGAAGAAAGTCTGCGTAAGAATATGGTAGAAGTTAAGAATCTCAGCAAAACTTTCAAAACCAGGAAAAAAGGTTTTTTTGGCAAAGGCAACATTATTCATGCAGTAGATAATGTTTCATTTTCTATTGAGAAGGGAAAAACTCTTGGTCTGGTAGGTGAAAGCGGCAGTGGCAAAACAACCACTGCCAGAGCCATGATGAGGCTTATTGAGCCTGATTCAGGAACAGTTTACATAAACAACACTGATCTTCGTGACCTGGGAAAAGAAGAACTCAGAGCCTTTCGTAAAAATATTCAACTGGTTTTTCAAGATCCCTACAGCTCTCTTAATCCGAGAATGAGGATTGGCAAGATAATTGCTGAGCCCATAAAGGTTCATACAAATTTAAAGAAAAAAGAAATTCAACAAAAACTCATAGAAATTATTTCTCTTGTAGGCCTTGAAGAAGCTCACCTTGACCGCTATCCCCATGAATTCAGTGGTGGCCAGAGACAGAGGATAGGAATTGCAAGAGCAATCGCATTAAATCCGGATGTTATAATTCTTGATGAGCCGGTGTCAGCCCTCGATGTCTCTATTCAGGGACAGATTCTCAATCTATTAAAGGACTTGCAAAAAAAACTGGAGATGTCATATCTTTTTGTGGCTCATGATCTTGCTGTTGTTGAACATATGAGTGATACAATTTGTGTTATGTATCTTGGACGCATTGTAGAAGAAAACACGAGGGATAATCTATATAAGAATCCACTTCATCCATATACCAAATCACTTCTATCATCAATTCCTGAGGTTAGACCCGAAAAGCATGGTTTCACACCACTTGAAGGAGAGATTCCTTCACCAGAAAATCCTCCAACTGGTTGTCATTTTCATCCACGGTGTCCGAAAGCAATGGATATTTGTAAAATAAAATATCCCCATACAGCTAAAAGTGAAACAGGTTCAGTAAGCTGTCATTTATTCAAATAACATCTATTGGCTGAGAAACTCGTCGAGAAAAGCTTCACCAAGAGCATCGATATCTATAAATTCACAGCCAATAAAATAAATTTTATTTTTTATAATATTAATATTCCTCACAATTGCATAGGTAGATATAATTTTATTATCAGGAAGCTGAATTCCTAGGTATATATAGCTATTATCCTTAAAATACTTTATCAATGTTCTATCAGTAAAAAAAAGTCCGCACCCACTATTTGATAAATCTTTTAAAGAAATTTGATGCTGCAATGGTTCTATTATTTTTTGTTGAGTAAAAAAATCTGAACAACTAATTCCAAGTTTTCTTGCCATAGCCACATCATCATCAGAAACTTCTTTATTATGATTAATCTGTAGATAACCAACAGGCATTAAATTCTTAAAAAGAATTGGAGTAGAAATCTCTGATCTAACCTCAGACCATTTGAGATGCTTATCTGACTCATAGATTGACACCTTATATTCATTATAAAACTCTGGACTAACACTGTCAGCAGGATCTAAGATATCCTGGACGACAATAGGACGCCGGTTATTTAAAAAGTATTTCATTCGAGGGTCAGGCACCTTTTCTCCAGAGAAAAAGATCTCTTCATAAAAAAAACTATTTTCCATCATGCCAAATATTCTATCTTTCAGCATATCAATACTTTTTTTTGACTTCTTAATCTCCTGGGCAATCAAAAAATCTGGCAAGATCTGTTTTACAATTAAAGCACCTCCAGAAGGCTCAATGGCTTTTCGATCTTCTTTTCGAGAGGCATCTAAAAACTGTAGGGGTCCTGAGGAAAAGGCATATATATTATTTTCAGTTTTTTCGATTAGAGCAATCTTTGAAACAATAATTTCATTGTCACTTCGAGTAAAAAACATAAGATTGCTTTCAGTGAAATCCTTATCTATTTGAATCTCTAGACGATTCTCAATAAAAGATTTATAATAAACCTGAATATTAGAACCATTAAGTTTTATGAAACAGGTATTATCCAAAAAGTATTTTTCAAAAATATCTTTAAATTCATCTGTATTAACTACTTTTTTTATAATAGTTGACATAAATTCCTCAGTGGGGGTTTCTCATATAGTACTTCAAAGCTATTGACCATTATATTAAGTTATTGTATATTGTCTAATAATAACTAATATGAAAATGCATAAAATTTCATTTGGTATGTCAGGTAAAATAGTTAAAATATGATATTATGTATACATTGACAATAAACAAGAAAATAATTTTTCTTTTCATAATTTTGATTTCATTATTTATTATTGATTTTGAAATTAAATCTGAAGAAAATGAACTATTAAAGCATCACCTTCGTATTGCAAGACAAAACCCTAAAGACATTTATCCCCCTGATAGAATATACATTAAAAATGATATAATCTACTGCACTGGAAAAAGTAAAGCTGCAATAGCAAATAATAAAGCTGCAAAACTAATGGAAATGGGCAATTTCTTAGATGCAAAAAACCTTCTCATAGCTTCACATAAAAAAACTGGACTCTTTTATCCCTATCAATATAACCTTGGAATATGCTATATTTATCTAAAAAAATTGAGGTATGCAAGACTTCACTTTACAAAAGCGATGAGAATTGTTCCTCAATATTCAATAACCTACGTGCAACTGGGATATATTTATGAAAGATGGAATAATGAAAATGAAGCTCTGCGTTTTTACCGTTTTGCCTTAAGAAGAAATAAAAAGAATATAAGTGTATACACAAAGATTGGTGATATCTATTTCAATAGAAACCAGTATGAAATGGCTAAAAAATATTATAATGAATCACTCAAACGTAATCATAGATATGCCAATGGACTTATTGGTCTGGCAAAAATTTATTTTAAAAAAGAAAGATATATCAAAGCATTGAACATGTTGAAGTCTATAAGAACAAAGGATGAATACAATAAAGAAATGCATTTCTATTATGGTGAAACAGCATATAAACTAAGACAATATAAAACAGCCCGTTATCATTATAAAAAACTCATGGAATTTAAAAACGACCGTTTTTTTCTCACAACATCTCCTTCCTTAGTTAAACATAAAATAAGCATGTGCAACAAGTTTATCATAGATTTTTAGATAGAACTGTATATTGAAACATCTAGAAACTATTTACATTTACATTGATACGTGATCTAAAACTTTCAACTTTAGACTTTTAACTTTCAACTATTTGATCAGTCTACGATAATTCGTGAGATTTCAACCTTATATAAATTTTCAACGTTATTTAACATTTTGCGAACATTCTTTATGGTCTCTCTATCTGTAATTCTTCTTTCAACATATCTTTCAATTTCTTCTAATTGCTCATGAAGCAAACTGCCTATATTATCAAGATCTCGAGTAATCTCTGCAGATCTTGTATTTGTTCCTTTCATTTTCAGTTTCTTCATTTCTTCTTCAAGTTTTTGCTGAAACTGATTTTTTTTATCTTCTTCTTCCATGAGTCCCTTTAAGAACTCTTTTGTTATTTTTGAAAAATTGATAGGAGAAATTAATTCATATCTACACTTTAGAATATCATCATTTAAAAATACTAAATCTATAATCTCTTTAAAATGATAGTTTTCTTTACAGAAATCATAGGTATAATCATCAACAATGGTTTTATTATAAAGCGCAATTATAACTTCATCATGTATTCTATATTCTGGAAAAATAAAAATTTCTTCTCCAATTCTTCTTATCTCAGTAGTAAAAACCTGATTAATAACATTGATTCTTCGATCAGGATAAATTGATCTATTATGATTTTCAATATTATCAATTATTTTATTGGAGGTTTCAATGGTAACTAAGGGATCAGTAAAGGTCGCTATAATTTTATCATTTGACATAGATGAGATAGTGCCATTATTTTCTGAGATAACTACATCGATTAATGACTTTATCTTCAGATTAATATTTATCAAATCATGTATGTGAAGATCTTTATCTGCACCATGATGTTTTATATGAATATGAAGTACAGACAACCTTTCAGTTTTAAGATTATCTATAATTATTTTTTCCTTTGATGGTTTCTCATCTGTTGATGTGGCAAAATCCGGAGCCTCAAATTTTCTAAATATATTAACAATAAAACCATCTATTTCATTGAGTTCTTCTTCTGGAAGAATTTTTAGAACATTGATAATATCGTATGTCATTCCATATTCTTCTTTGAGCAATGAAACAAGAAAAAATGAAAATTCTACTGAACGAAGATCACCTAAAATTGTGAGAATATCTCTTTGAATATCTTTATTCTTTATAACAAGCATATCCCTTATAGAATTAAGAGCTTCTTTGTTTCCAAGTTTTACCAACAGAAGACATGAATAAATCCTCACTTTTATTCCAGGATCTTTTAAATAATCCTGTAGTATTTTTATAGCCTCTCTTTTGTTTATTCTTGGATTTTGAGAAATAATATCCCCAATTGCTCTTACAATAACATCCTTTGATCGACTTTGTTTAAAACGAGAAAAAAGATTATTGAGATATGTAATATCATTATCAAGAGCTGTTTTTCCTACTCCAATGACAGCGTGACTTATAATATCAACATTTGGATTATTTTCAATTATTCTCTTGAAAAGTTCGTTAGCTGTCATGTTACCAAGTATATCTCGATCAACGAGAACTCTAATCGAGGACTTTACCTTTTCATCTTCAATGAGTGTTTTATCCTGTAAATATTCAAAAAGAATATTCAATGATCTCTGCTCTGAAAAAAGAGAAAGAAGTTCAAATCCCTTTTCTACCTCTTCATCTGAACCAGTTTTAAGAATAACCTCGATTTCACTGAGCATATAAGAATAATTAAGAACAGATAATGAATGTATAGAGTTTTCAAGAATTTCCTCATCTGGATATTTTTTGAGATAATTAAAAATATTTACAAGAGCTGATGCTGATTCATGTATATACAATCTACTGATAATGCGACTTAATCTTACAATTCTATTTCTTAAATATCGCTTGTCAAAGTTGATATCTTCAAGTCTACTGAAGGAAATCTCTCTAGACTTTTCATCCTCTTCAAAGAGAATCTCAATGAATAATTTTAAATTATCTTTTTCATTTTCAGGTATAAAATGAATTACCTCAGAAGCATCATCTAAGAGATGATTCACAACCGATGTGCTTTCATTTTTAAGATAATTTATTAAGTTTTTCTTTAATTCAGGTGTAAACCTGTTAAGAATAAAATCCCTTATTCTTTGAAAATTTTCAGGATACCCCTTTTCAAGAACATCCTTAATAATAAATTCACGTCTGAAGGTTTCAAAATATGTTTCGAGAGTTACAACTATGTAGTTATAAATTTTATCCTTCATAATGTTGAACTGTCGAGTGTCTCTATCTAAAGTAAAAAAGGAATGAAATATATCTACAATAAGATCATTATCAAGAGAATTCTCAGTAGTGAGAGCTATAAGGTTTCTGAATAACTTATCAGGATCTCTAAGGCGATGAATATTAGTCTGCAAAGCATAAAGAGTCATAGTTATAAGGTCAGCATTTCTTGAGGTAAGTGCCTTCATAACATAGATTAAAAATTCTCTATGATTACATGACATGGTACAACATATATAGGCAACCTTTGTCTTGTCAGTATATTCATCAAATTTATGAGCCATTTTTCCCAAGAGCACTCTGATATCTAATATAATTTTATCTTCAGCCTCAGGAGAATAGGTATAGAGTTTATCTTCTTCTGAGGTACCGGCTTTGGCCATTTCATTTAAAAAGATATTTAATTTATAAAGTGAGTTGTATACTGAATAACTGATATAGTCTTCATCTCTCTTCAAAAGATCTTCAAAAACAGAGATTACTCGAAAACTTGAAAGTACAGAAATTGCTGCACCCTTATTATCATTACTATTCTCTTCATCTTCAATGAAAGATATGATATAATGAAGTGCATCTTCAGATCCTCCACTAACGGTTTCTAAAACATGAAATGCCTTGTAAATAACGGTGTATGCATTTTCATCATACTTAAGCTTTTCAATTAATGCGCTCACATCAGCCACATTTTTATATGACCCGTACTTACCAAGATGTGATAATATATAAATATATTCACGATGAAGTAGATTGGTTTTTAATAATGAACAAAAAATTTCAGTAACCTGAGGATCACCAAAATTCTGAAGTACTGATAAAGCACTTTCTCTAAGCTCCTCTCCACGGTCCAACTCATTGAGAAGAATATTCTTGCCATTTTCAGATTTTAATATACCAAGAATATTATGAAATGCTATTCTCTCATAGGGATCAAGCCTAAAATTTCTGCTTATTTCAAGTTTAATTTTTTGAAGAAAACTCTGCTCCATTCTTAACTCCTCATAGTCCTCATTGAACTATAGACGGTCCTGGAATGCAACAAAAAAAAGGAAGAAGAGGGATTATGGTAGTCTAGAAGCTTTTCAACAGGTTAAGATTTTTAATCTCACCTGCAATAACAATTGAATCCTTAAAAGAAAATTCATAGTCAGGGCTGGGGATTGCCTTGACCATTGATCCTTTATCGTCATTATTTCTAATGAGTATGATATCAACACCGAACTTTGCTCTAATATCAAGGTTTTTAATACTCTTGCCCACAAAAGATTTTGGCACAGGAATCTCTGTCATTGCGTAGCCTTCCATAAAATGAATGTCAGTATCAATATTTTTTATAGTAATTCGACTGGCAAAGGAATTGGTTATATTTCTTCTTTCTATTTCACGATTATATTCATCAAGAATATCCTTACGCCAAATCATTCCCTTTATGTGATCTATTTTTCTTTTATCAACAACCGGAAGTCCCTGAAGATTCTGTTGGCTCAGTTTTTCAAGAACTTCATGACAGTCTTCATCTAAATAAGCAACCTTAATGTTTTTATTAGCTATATCATCTGCAATCAAAAGATTTCTAAATATATCCTTATCATAGAGATGTTCTTTTATATCATGGAGTGAGATAACCCCACAGAGTTTTTTCTTATCATCAAGAACAGGAAAGTATGGATCATGACCAGATATAATCTTATTAACAACCTCATCAAACTGATCGCTGCTTTTTATAGTTTCAAAGGTTTTTGTGTAAACATCATTAACAACAATGGACTTCATCACATTTTGTTCTGTACCATCTTTTATAAAGATATTTCTTTTTAATAGTTTAAGGGTATAGATAGATTCTCGTGAAAGCTTTAATGAAATAATCGTACTCATGATACAGGTAATCATAAGGGGCAAAATAATATTATAATCCTTAGTCAGTTCGAAAACTATTATGATTGCGGTAATTGGTGCATAGGTTGTAGCTGAAATAAGGCCTCCCATTGCAACCAGAGCATAGGCTCCTGAACTTGATGTTATAGAAGGAAAAATACTATGAATCATGCCACCGAAGAAAACTCCTGTCATTGCTCCTAAGAATAATGATGGAGCAAAGATACCTCCTGACCCACCTGAACCCAAGGTTACAGATGTTGCAATAATCTTAATGAAAACCAGCATAAAGGCAACCTTCCATATTGCCTGGTCTCCCTTTAGTGCTGATGTGATAGACTCATAACCAATTCCCATAACCTCTGGAAAAAATATAGCCATTGCTCCGATTAAAGCACCACCAATCATAGGTTTCAGATATTCAGGAAACTTAAAGGAATCATCAAAAAAATCTTCAGAAAAATATAAAATCTTAATAAACATATGACCAACTAAGGCACAAATCACTGCTAATAAAAAGTAAAAAAGAAGTTCAATAGGATTCTTTAACTGATAGGCAGGCACAATAAATGCTGCAAAATCACCATCAATTGAATGGGATATAACTGTTGCCATAACAGATGAAATAACTATGGGATAAAACTGAGAAAAGGCAAAATTCTGCAAGAGAATTTCTAAGGCAAAAAATGCACCTGCAACAGGAGCATTAAAGGCAGCTGCGATACCTGCTGCTGCACCACATCCCACAAAGGTCTTCATTCTTACATTTGAAACACGGAAAAACTGACCAATTGTTGAACCAATACTTGAACCAATCTGTACGATAGGTCCTTCGCGGCCAACAGATCCCCCTGTTCCAATAGTAATAGCTGAGGCAATTGCCTTAACAATGGCAACCCTGGGCCTAATAACTCCACCGCGCATTATAAGAGATTGCATAACCTCAGGGACACCGTGGCCCTTTGCCTCTTTGGCAAAGAAATAGATTAAAGGTCCTACGATTAATCCCCCACCTGCAGGCACTAATATTTTTATGTACCATGGAGAGGCAATAATTCTTGTCAAAAGGCTCCCTGATCCCAAGTAAACTGAATCAGATATGCCATGAATCATCAAACGAATTAAAATCGCACCCAATCCAGCGAGAGTACCGATAACTATCGCTGCAATGACCATGAAGCTGTGCTCAGTCATCTTAGCACGCTCTATGAGCTCAGCACTCTTTCGAGAAATTTTTACAAAATATTTTAAAATTAATTCTTTCATTGGTATTTTATGGCTACTTAAAAATGACTGAGATATAAGTCAATGAATTTAACACTAATAATCAACAAGAAGCACCATTTTAAACTGTACAATTATCCTTTTTACTGATATTATAAAATGCAATTGACTTATTTTAATCAATTATTGAAAGATTGTAAATAAAATTTCAGCAATGAGGAGAGCACGATGAGTTCCGTAATTGAACATACTTCACTAGATTACATAAAAACTCTTGAAGCTGACAACAAGTTCAAAGCAATTGAAGAACTTGCCATGGTTTTTGATAAGAGTAACATCTGTACTAATATTAATGATTTAACATCAGCATTAAAAGAAAGAGAAGAAATAATGAGCACCGGAATCGGTTTTGGCATAGCCATTCCCCATGCAAAAATCAATTCAGTCTCAAAGATGGCCTTTGCAATAGGTATCTCAAAAAAAGGAATAGATTTTGATTCCATTGACATGGAACCAGTACATCTTATAATTCTAGTGGCAGCTGGAGAACAACAGCACAAAGAATATTTAAGACTCTTGTCGAACATAATGTCTGTACTAAAAAAAGAAAGCATCAAAGAGACTATTATAAATGCATTAGAGCCCCAGGACATAATAGACATAATAAAGAACAACAGTTAATCCTTTCTAAAAACTCTTGACAAAACATCCCTGGGGAAAAATCTGAATTTGATATTTCAATTTCCCAGGGAGTGACACATGCAGGATCGAGAATATAATTTCATAGAAATCGAAGAAAAATGGCAAAAAAAATGGGATCAGGATCAGGCCTATAAGGCAGAGATTGATCCAGATAAAGAAAAATATTACGTCCTTGAGATGTTTCCATACCCATCAGGTCGTTTGCATATGGGACATGTTAGAAACTACACAATTGGTGACATCGTATCCCGTTATATGAGAATGAAGGGTAAAAATGTTTTACATCCAATGGGATGGGACTCCTTTGGACTTCCTGCAGAAAATGCTGCAATTAAAAACAATATTCCTCCTGCAAAATGGACTGCAGAAAATATTGACTATATGAAAAACCAGCTTAAGAGAATCGGTTTTTCCTATGACTGGTCTCGAGAGATTGCAACCTTCCAAAAAAATTATTATCAATGGAATCAATGGCTTTTTATCAATATGTATAAAAAGGACCTGGCATATAAGAAAAAAGCATCTGTAAACTGGTGTGACACCTGCAATACTGTTCTTGCAAATGAACAGGCAGAAAATGGTATTTGCTGGCGCTGTGAAGAAGAGGTAAAACAAAAGGAGCTTGAACAGTGGTTTTATAAAATCACCGATTATGCTGATGAGCTTCTTGAGGGACATGAAAAATTAAAAGATGGTTGGCCAGAGCAGGTTATAACAATGCAGAAAAACTGGATTGGCAGATCAACTGGTTTAAAGATAAATTTTAAGCTTGAGAATGGTGAAGATTTTCCAATATTCACTACGAGACCAGATACAGTTTACGGGGTTACCTTTATGGTCATTGCCCCTGAACACCCCCTAGCAAAAGATATCACTGATCCAAAAGTTCAGGAATATATTGAAAAATCAAAGAAACAATCAATGGCTGAAAGAACATCTGAGACAAAGGCTAAAGAGGGTGTTGACACTGGACTCAAGGTAATCAATCCCTTCAATGATGATATTGTTCCCCTCTACGTTGGCAATTTTGTTCTCATGGGATATGGAACAGGAGCAATCATGAGTGTTCCTGCCCACGATTCACGGGACTTTGCCTTTGCCAAAACCTATAATATCCCCATAAAGATCGTTATTGATAATCCAAAGGAACCACTCAATATTGATACTATGAAAGATGCCTACACAACTGAAGGAGTCTGTATAAACTCAGGTCAATTCGATGGAATAAATAATAAAGAAGCAATAGAAAAGATTGCTGATTATGCAGAGGCAGAGGGATTCGCAGAAAGAACAATTAACTACAGATTAAGAGACTGGCTAATTTCACGTCAAAGATATTGGGGATGTCCTATTCCAATAATCTATTGTGATGATTGTGGACCTCAACCAGTACCTTTAGAAGATTTACCAGTTGAGCTACCTACTGATGTAGATTTTCATGGTGATTCAAAGTCTCCTATAACCACAATGGAATCTTTTTTAAAAGTAAGCTGTCCTAAATGTGGAAAAGACGGCAGAAGAGAAACAGACACAATGGACACCTTCGTTGACTCCTCTTGGTATTATGCCAAATACACATCCTCTTATTCAGATGAAATTCTTGATAAAAAAGAATCAGATTACTGGATGGATGTTGATCAATATATTGGAGGCATTGAACATGCCTGCCTTCACCTCTTATATGCCCGTTTTTTTGGTATGGTGATGAATGATCTCGGTCTATTAAGATCCCGTGAGCCCTTTATCAATCTCTTAACTCAGGGAATGGTAATTAAAGATGGATCTAAGATGAGTAAATCTAAGGGTAATGTTGTAGACCCCGATGAGATCATTGTTAAATACGGAGCAGATACAGTTCGCTTATTTATGCTCTTCGCTGCTCCACCTCAAAGAGATCTTGACTGGTCAGACAAGGGCGTTGAAGGAAGTTTTAGATTTGTTAATAGAGTATGGCGTATAGTAAATAAATATGCTGATCTTTACAACAAAGACCTCACAATAAATAATGACAGCCTTAGTGATCCATTAAAAAAATTACGAATAGAGCTTCATAGAACAGTTAAAATTGTCACCTATGATGTTGAAGAGAGAATGCAGTACAACACTGCAATTGCCAGAATGATGGAGCTGACAAATGCACTCTATCACGTTGATGATAAAGAGTTTCAAACAGATGATGGGAAGGCTGTTATTTCAGAGGTCCTTGGAGCATTCATCCCCATGTTGAGCCCATTTATTCCTCATGCTGCAGAAGAGATGTGGGGAATTCTTGGAAATACAACCTCTCTCATTAATGAATCATGGCCAACTTTCATCGAAGAATTAACTAAAAAAGACGAGGTTGAAGTGGTCTTTCAGGTTAATGGAAAGATTCGATCAAAGGCTCAGGTTTCTTCAGAGACCTCAAAAGATGAACTTGAAAAAATGGCAAAGGATGATGACCGCATAAAAGAACATATAGATGGAAAAGATGTTATTAAGGTCATTGTGGTTCCTGGGAAGCTTGTGAATATTGTAGTGAAAGGATAGGATTAAGTCGAAAGTTAAAAGTCTAAAGTTCAAAGAATATATTCAAGAAAACCCCTGGTTTGTATAACAAATTCGGGGTTTTTTATTTTAAGATTCTACATCTATTATTATCAATGCAATATCATCTTCAAAATATAAATTATTCTTCCAGGAGCTCATCCAATTCTTTTTTTCTAAGACTCTCAAGCAGACTCTCTTCATTTTTGATAAATTCAAAATGACTGATTACACCAGTCATTCTCATTAGAGATATAATTGTTTCATTTGCGTTCATGATATGAAATGAAATCTTAGATGATAAAAACTTCTGCATTATTTTAATAAGCATAGCCAATGCTGAACTATTGATAAAAGGTACATTCTCAATATTTAAAACAATATGATTAATTTCTCCTGAAATGTTTTCTGAAATATATTTCTCTATAGTTTCAGTATCATCAAAACTAATATTTCCTGATACATCTATAATTTCATAGTTATACAATGTTCGTCGACCAAGGGATAATTCTTTTTCCATGAACCCTCCAAAATACAAATACAGTCTGTAAATCTTATAATTCTTTTTTCTTGAAAAATGATTTTATTTTATTAAAATCATTTCCTGTATATGCAAGCATATTTTTTTCAAAATGATAATTGTTATTAATCACTCTTTTAAAATCAATATCAGTATTATCTATGTACTTTATTCTTCCACCAGCTTTAAGAATAATAGGCATAGCCCCAGCCCAATCCCATAAATATGATTGGCCAATGAAAGCCAGGGCTCGATTTCTTCTGTTATCAGTTATTAAGCATGCATGTAATGCTGTAGACCCCAGGTTTCTTACCTTTCCTGGAAAAGAAACATCAAACTGCTTCTCTGCTTCTGATGCATAAAAAAGATTAGTTTCACGATCAATTACAATATTATCATCTATAGTTACTATGTTTTCATTACAAAATGCATTTTCATTATCATTATAAAAGTAGAGATCAGATCCCGGAGAGTAAACAAATCCATATAAAGGTTTATATCCCTTAAAAATACCAAGTGAGACACACCAGAAAGGAAGATGCATGCTAAACATTGCTGTGCCGTCTATGGGATCAATGATTGCAGACAATGTTTCATCATCTACATTTACCTGTGCCCTATCAAAATTTTCTTCATGAATGAAATTCATATTCTTAAACCTTGAAGAGAGCTTATCAATCAGGTGTTCTTGCACTGCATAGTCAGCAGCTGTTACAATGGATAGATCCTCTTTTCGCTCAAGTTGAAGATCCCCCTTTTGAATTTTATGAGCGATTGCACCTGCCTCACTCATAATCTGGTGAATATATGTAAAATCATCTTTTGAAAATATTGTATTCATGATGGTACTTGATTTTTAAATCTTAACAAAGTCAAGAAACTTTCAAGATATCATTTTACTTGACATATACTCTATTATATCATTAATATAAGCAATTGGAGGACGTTATGAGAGTATTCATTTTAATTTCTTTTTGTTTTTTTATATTTTCTTGTTCTAAAAATAATTCATTTATTACTCCTGAGACTAATCATTTTTTATTAAAAAAACTTCGACCCAAAATTCAAAAATTTATGATTAATCCTTCTTTAAGAAATAAAATTACAGGAAAAAAAGGATCTCGATTTTATATTCCCCCTCAGGCATTTGATCTCCCCATTTCTTATAAAAAAGGCACTACCATTGAAATAAATCTCTCTGAATATACATCAACCAATGAAATGGTTTCTTCAGGTATTCCCCTTCATTACACAAATGAAAAGGGCCAACAAAGCATTTTTGAATCTGCAGGTATGTTTGATATAAAGGCATTATACAAGGGCAATTCTTTGAAATTGAAAAATGAAAAAAAAATAGTCGTTAAGTTTCCTCTCATAAAACCTGGAGAAAAATATTTTGTCTATTATATGAAGGATGGAAAGTGGATCAAACATGGTCACAATCAGGTAGTAACTAAAATAGAAAATAAGGCAATTCCACTTTCAAAAAAAGATCGTAGACGCTATAAAAGATTAAGTTCTTTGAGATACCGATTATATGAAATAGACCGTCTTGCTAAATGGAATTTTGATTATCCTAATACTGATATTTCCTGTATTCAAGTAAACTTTGGAAATAATAAAAATATCCCCTTTCAGGTAGTTGCAGCTGGAGTCACCTATAATGGATATACCTCATGGAGCACAAGCAAATCAGAATACTCATTCAATGTTTTAAGAAATCATAAATTAAGAATATTTGCCTTAGATAGTGAAGGAAGAGTTGCTATTATAAAAAAACCTATTTCTGTAAAACAGTCAGGCTTTGCTGGTAGATTTAATACTAAAAGTGATAACTGCCTTATAATAAAACCTTTTATATTTAAGAAAGTTAAGCAATCGATTCTTGATAATCCCAAAAAGTTTTTTTCTTATGTTAATTTTAAAGAAAAAAAATTCAAGAAAAGAGTCAGAAATTTAAAGAAAATCATTATTAATCGAAAAGTAAAGGTAATTCTTTTTAATGGCAGAAAGATTATTGGTATCATTCTCAAAAAGAGTACGGGGTTTATTCAAATGAGGGTCAAAAACAAGAAAATATATCTTCCATTAGACATGATTAATACAGTAGAAGCAATTTAAGTATCATTCTCCTTTTGCATCTTACAGGGTACTGGTCAAAGGCTGAGTCCATAAAAAAAGACCACTTCTCTTTCAAGAAATGGTCTTTTGTATTATTTTCTGTAAAACTTTATTTTTTTTATAGTCCTCTACTTTTTAGTTCTTTAACTATATCAACAAAGAAGTCTGGTGCGTCAAATCCAGGAGTAATACCTAAGAACTGACCAACTATATTGAGGTGATCAACTCCACCACTCCACCATGCTCCTTCTATAACTCCTCGAAAATTTCCCCATTTTGCTGAATTAACAGAAACAAGACCATCATTAGCTCCTTCATAATAAAGACAGATGAGCCATGGAATCTCAAGAATTACACTATTAGATGCATATCTAATTTTTGAAGTCCAACTTTGATAATAAACACCAGACTTGTTTGGTGTATTTGTGTTAAAAGCAGCCATGTACGGTCTAGTCATTTCAAGTCCATTCTCTAAAGAATTAGGATCAGTATCACCAAATAATACAGCGTAAACAAAATCCATCCCTGCACCAACTAAATTCCATCCGCTCTCTGGAACAATTTTAAAAACTGAATCGGCTACTGAACTTCCTCTATGCGGTCCACTTAAAGATGTATGTGAAGCTACCTTTGACGAAATTCCTAGATTTGATATTGCATATCTAGTATAAACAGTTCCATGTGAATGACCTATTATATTTCCCTTTGAAGCTCCGGAAATTGCAAGACCTTCAAGAAATTGCTGTTTAAAATGTGCAGCCTTATTTGCTGTGCTATCCATACCATTAACAGATGTTACAAAAAGCTGTGTTCCTTCATCTCTTAATGCATCTTCAATTCCAAACCAATAGTCAACTATGCCTATGATTTGAGCTGAAGCTCCCATACCATGAGATAGAAACACAGGATATTTTGTATCACATGTGTTGCTGCTGCCGCCTGCAAAGATTAAAGCAGGAGTAAGAAGTAAAAGTGCTGTTAAAGTTGTTATTATTTTTTTCATGTAAGTTTTCCCCCAAAAACTATGTTTTTTATGTAATAATAAAATAGCACTGGTTGGACCATCAGTCAAGGAAAAAAGTCCGACCATCCGGTTTATCCGCAAAAAAACAATGTTTTTTTAAAGTCGCAAGCGATATAATATCTATTATAGTGTCTAGGAAACTACTTCCCGGGGAAACAGTTCTTGTTTCTTCTATAGAAAACAAAATTTTTAATAAATCTAAATAAGTTGACTATTAATTGTTTTTGCACTTTCATACCAAACGTTATATAATAAAATAATTAAAATCGAATAATATGGAGAATTCAATGTCAAAGGTTGCAATACTCAGATGTGAGTCCTATGAATATAACTTGGTTAAAGAAACCCTTTCAAAAGGATTTAAACTCATCGGAGGAATTGATCAATTCTGTAAACCTACAGATAAACTTCTCCTAAAACCAAACCTTTTAATTGGAGATCCTCCAGAAAAATGTACTACAACGCATCCTTCAGTTTTCAAGGCTGCTGCTGAGCTTTTTATTGATCATGGAGCTCAAGTAAGCTATGGAGATTCACCATCCTTTGGTAGCTGCAGTGCAGCAGCCAAAAAAGCAGGTCTTGGTGAAGTAGCTGAGGAGCTCAATATTCCTGAAGCTGATTTCAAAAATGGTGAAGAAATATTCTTTGAAAAAGGGATTCAAAATAAAAAATTTACAATAGCAAAGGGAGTCTTAGATAGCGATGTAATCATAAGCCTTCCAAAACTAAAAACCCATGCCCTGGAGAAAATGACTGGCTGCATAAAAAATCAATTTGGATGCATCCCGGGATTCTTAAAAGGGGAATACCACGTAAAAGTACCTGACTCAAAAGATTTTGGCAGGATGCTTGTTGACCTCAATAATTTTGTAAAACCAGCTTTATATATTATGGATGGGATTATGGCAATGGAAGGTAATGGACCTCGAGGTGGAAACCCCACTCCAATGAATATTATTCTCATGTCATCAGATCCCATAGCCCTTGATGCAACAGTATGCAGGTTAGTTGATATTAATCCTGAATTCGTGCCTACAACAGTCTATGGAATGGAAACAGGTGCAGGAACATGGAAAGAGGATGAAATTGAGCTTCTTGGAGATGATTTTGAATCATTTATTAATAAAAACTTTGACATAATAAGAAAAGCTGTCAAACCCTATAAAACATCCGGTATTATGCGTTTCTTTAACAATCGCCTTGTACCAAAACCAGTGATAGACGAAAAAGAATGTGTTAAATGCGGTGTCTGCGTCAATATGTGTCCCGCTCAACCAAAGGCAGTTGACTGGTTTAGAGGCAAAGACCATGCACCGCAGTATAATTATACCGATTGTATTAGATGTTATTGCTGCCAGGAACTCTGTCCTGATGGAGTGATAACTCTGAAAGCACCATTCTTAAGAAAATTTTTAAACTTATTTGGAAGAAAAAAATGATTGAAGCACTTATTTTAAACTCACTATTTAAAGCATGGTTTGATTCTAAATATAATGAAACCAAAAAAAAAGAAGAATCTATTAAAGCGGTTTATAAATTCCATTTTTTACCTTACCTAAGAGTATTTATGATTATCTTTTCTACAGTTTCATTGATAGTAATATCAATTATATTAATATTAAATTGAGGGTAAATCATTATGACTAATGTAGATAATACTAATATTGGAGTAATATTAAACCCAAAGGCGAGAAAGGTAAAAAAAAATCCCGATAAATATCTTAAAACTTTTACTGAGATTATAGGCCAACATGGTGAAGCTCGTATAACAAGAAATTATAAAGAATTATATCAATGTCTCATAGATTTTAAAGATAAAAACTACGGAGTTATTGGCATTACCGGTGGAGATGGAAGTCTTCATTATGTAATTACTGTATTAAAAAATGAGTTTCCTCAATATAAACCAGCTATCCTTGTGTTGAAAGGAGGCACAATGGATAATGTTGGAAGATCAAAACGAATAAAGGGGAATGATACCACAATACTAAACAGATATATAACTCATATCAATAATGGCAATGAGATAAAGATAGTTGATCAAGCACTACTAAAAGTAAATGATATGTATTCATTTATTTTTGGTATTGGTTTTATAACAAAATTCCTGAGAAAGGCATATGAAAAACGTAAAGGATATTTTCAAAATCTAGTTGCCGGTGTTGATACTTTTATGGATGTATTTCGAAAAAAATCTGATAGAAAATATTTTCGAAGAATCAGAGGAACTTTTATTGTAGACGGAAAAGAACTCCCCTTTAGAAAATGTCATGGAATATTAGGAGCTACAGTTTCTTCTATTACTCATGGATTTGATTCTCTATTTCGGGCAAAGAACAAGGGGGATACTTTTCACGTTATTATTACAGCTAGATCAACAAAATGGATAATTAGAAATATTTTATTTATCATTCTAGGAGTTGAAATTAAATCTAATAAATATTTTGATGGTGTTATTGAGAAACTGGAAATAATTTCGAAGAAACCCTTTGAATATACCCTTGATGGAGATATTTATGAGTGCAATGAGAAACTGATTGTTGAAAAGAAAGGGACTATTCAGTTAATTATTGTATAGAAGAGTACTTTTAAAAAAAAATTATAACCATGCACCATTAATTTCATTATATTATAGTGAAATATAAACTATGAAAATAAAAAATTACTTAACACTCTCAATCTTATTATTTGGATCATTACTTATTTTTACCAGTTGTGATGATAATTTTTTTGATGTCATGAAGAAAGAAAATGATATTAAAAATCAAACTCCATGGTCCTCTGAATCTTTTGATATTCCTCCCAGAGAAGGAATGGTAATCGCTCAAAGTGAAGATAAAATCCTGACATATATATATGGTGGCGTCGACTATGGAAATGTCAGGAGTGACCTGTGGGTTTACAATAATTTAACCAAAAAAGCCCTTTATCTAAGGAACTATGTTCCCAGAGCTTTTGCAACTGGCCAAATAATCAATAAGAAGCTCTATATCTTTGGTGGTTATTCAGGTAATCCAGGATCAGAATTATTACATAATGAAATACTAATATATGATATTGATAGTAATACATGGGACATTAAAGGTAACAGTCTCACCACAGGTAATCGTCCATCAGCACGATATAAGCATATTTCAATGAAAAGCGGAAATTTCCTAATCATTCAGGGTGGTGAAAGCTCTTACAGCAATGATTCAAACACAATTACCTTTGCTGATAGAGCAACCTATATTCTAGATACAATACCAAAAGATGAAAACAATAAAATGGACTGGACAAAGGGATTAGATGGCCCTCAAGTCACTGGCCATAGTTCATGTAGCTCAAGTAATGGTCTCTTTGTTTTTGGGGGTTATGGTATTGATACCTTTTATGGAACATCAAGCTTAACAGCAAGATCTGTTATTGTTCAGCATTCTAATGAACTCTGGCAATACTTTTTTATGAAAGATAATATTAAAAAAAGTACCTGGAGATTAATATCTGAAACTAATGATATTAATCTAGGAAGAAGGGGAACATCGATGTCACATAACAGTGACAGATTATATATTACAACAGGATACAACTCAACCTATTTAAAAAGCATGTTGGTCTTTAATATTACCACCAAAACCTGGGAAAATAAAACAAACTTTAAACCAGAACCTCGAAAAAATCATGTTTCCTGGATATACGATAATTCACTCATTATCTTTGGTGGTTCAACAAATGATAAAAATTTACTTTATCCAAAAGATTACTGGTTATATTCTCTCTAAACTATGCTCCAATTACTGTATTTCTGCTAACGAATAAGCACTTATATCCACCAATATATTATTTTTTTTCTACTTAAGAAAAATTTTCTTTACATCAAACCGCCTATTCGGGATGAATTAAATCTCTATGAATAATAAAAATACAGAAATTAAAAATAGCGAGCTTGAATCATTAAGAATAGATAATGAACAATTTAAAGCTATCATTGAAAATACCTCTGACCTAACTGTAATCATTGATAATGATGGAAACTACTCCTACATAAGTCCTGCAGCAGAACATATCTATGATTACCCAGCTCATAAAGTTATTGGCAAAAACATAAAAGATTTCATTCATCCTGATGATATGGAAACTGTAACAAATATTATCAAACGATGCCGTACTGACAATAGATCTAGAAAAATTGATCGCTTAAGAATCCAGATTAGGAACAATACATTGCTTTATCTTGAAAGTATTGTTACAAGTATGATCAACAATTCAACAATTAATGGAATAGTTGTTAATTGCAGAGATATTACTGATAGAGTTCATGCAGAAGAAAAAATCTTCGAACAGCAAACGGATCTAATGGCAGCTAACGAAGAACTTGAAGCCATGGTTGAAGAGCTCAATGCTACCAATGAAGAATTTGAAGCTACAAATGAAGAATTGATAAGCTCACAAAACCAACTTCTTGAACTCAATCATACCCTACAAGTCAAAGAAGAATTCTTCAGAGCTATAACTGAAAAATCATCAGATCTAACAATTGTAATAAACAATAATAACTTTATAACTTACATCAGTCCTTCTATTTCATCATATGGTCTCACACAAAAAGATTTAATTAATACAAATATTTTTTTATATATTCATAAAGATGACCAAGATGCTATAAGAAAAGCTATTCATGATTCAGAAAAAATCAGTAATAGTATTTTAATAGAAGATATACGTTTTACTAATTCAATGAATAATTTTAACAACATGGAAACAATTGTAACATCATTAATGAAAAATTCATCTGTCGAAGGAATAATTTTAAACTGCAGAGATATAACAAAGCGACTTATTGCTGAAGCTGAACTACTAAAAAAGAAAAAAATTGAATCAATTGGAATCCTTGCTGGAGGAATAGCCCATGATTTCAATAATCTTTTAACAGCAGTAATCGGCAATATATCCTTAGCAAAAGTTTCTTCTGATAAAAAATCTGAAGTTCATGACATCCTCCTGGAGGCAGAAAAAGCATCTATTCGGGCAAAGGATTTGACTCATCAGCTACTCACCTTTTCTCAGGGTGGTGATCCCATCAAAAAAATAACAAATATCTGCGAGCTCATAAAGGATACTGCAGGTTTCATTCTAAGAGGCTCTTCTATTAGATGTGATTATTCAATTGAAAAAAACCTTCACAATGCAAACATAGATGCAGGGCAAATTAGCCAGGTTATATACAACCTTATTATTAATGCGAAACAATCTATGCCTGGTGGAGGTGTAATTACTGTTTCAGCAAAAAATATTAACCATTCAATTGAGAAACTGAATTTACATGATAACTCCTATGTTGAAATTTCAATTTCAGATCATGGCATAGGAATACCAAAAGAATCTATCAAAAATATTTTTGACCCATATTATACAACAAAGGAAAATGGCAATGGTCTTGGTCTAGCTGTTTGCTATTCAATAATCAAAAAACACAATGGACTTATAGATGTTAAATCAAAAGCAAGTGAAGGTTCAACATTTACAATATATCTTCCATCAACAGATGCTGCTCCTGAAAAAATCAAAAATAAAGATTTACCTAAATCACAATATGAAGCTAAAATTCTCATCATGGATGATAACCATTCCATACTTGATGTGGCTTGTAAGATAATAAAACATCTTGGATATCAAATTGAGACATCAGCTGATGGTCTTGAAGCTATATCTAAATACAAAAAAGCTTTTAGAGAAAGCAATCCCTTTGATATTGTCATCATGGATCTCACAATCCCAGGAAACATGGGGGGCAAAGAGGCAATAAAAATTCTAAAAGAATTTGACCCCAATGTAAAAGCTATAGTTTCAAGTGGATATTCAAATGACCCGGTAATGGCTTCATATACTGATTATGGTTTTATAGATGTAGTTGCTAAACCCTACAGACTGGAAGAACTCGAACAGGTTCTAAACAGAGTATTAAATACCTGTACAAATTAAAAAATACTTGAACAAACACCTCTTTTACGAGTACACTTAAAAAAAATATTCATTAGTGGACTCTTAATATGACTCATAGTATTCTCATTATTTTTGCTTTAATTCCAATCCCTGTTATTTATTTAATTTATAATAAATATTTCAGAATTAAACCAAATTACCTGTCACATGTTGAATACTATTGTTATGGTATTTTTCTAGGAGCAGTAATCATGCTCATAGGCCCTTTTCTTTTAAAAATATTTCCCTATAATAATTCCATTGCTACAGGATTCATCTCAGCCGCTTTGCTTGAAAAAGGAGGATCTTTTCTTTTGTTAACAATGTTATTGGTGTTAAGAAAGAAATCCTTCATGATTATCAATTCGGTAATCTCAGCAATGCTCATGGGCCTGGGTTTTGCAACTTTAGAAAACATTCTCTACGCTCTTTCAGGGACTACATCTACAATCTTCATAAGACTATTAAGCTCAGTACCAATTCATGTTTTCACAATGGGTCTAATGGGATATTACCTTTCTATGGTAAAACTATCAGGATTAAGGCTCAACAAATATCTTTTTTTTATAAAAGCACTCACAATACCTCTTTTTTTTCATGGTCTCTATGATACATTTTTGTTAAAAGGTATAAATTACACCTATTTAGCAGCACCATTAATTGTATTTCTTCTATTTATTATCAACTTCTTACTGGCAAAAATTCAAACCTACCCTTTGGAGATTGATCTTCAAAAAAATAATTATCATTTTGAAGACTGGAATGCTCTTCAACAAGATCCTCAATTTGAAGCATGGATTCTACAATCAATGGGCTCAAAAAAAATTTCTCATGAACCTTTTTTTAATTTTACAATAAATTTTAAAAAGATAGCACTTCTTATATTTGTTGTCATCATTGTAATTCTTTTACAGTTATTTCAGAGTAATATAATCAATGGATTGTCTTTACAAATCAGTTACTATGAATCAAAAATGCTTTTTACATATTTACCCTTAGTTTACTTAACCATTCTTTTAAGTTCAGACATAATTAATCCTAAATATTTTATCTTTGGAATAATAAGAATTCCAATAATCATAGATGTTCACTATAAAGATTATCTAACAGATGACATCAATATTGCTTATAGTCTAAACAGCTATAATTGTTTGATAAAAACAGTTGAACCAATCCCCATAAATAAAGAATTAAAAATTCAATTTTCATTTAACAATTACATCTCACCGGAAATTACAGGGAAAGTTATATGGAACCATCATAAACTTGAACTTGGAGAAAATGGCACTATTATCCGTTTATCAAAATCAAATTTAAAATTCAATTTTTTTCTCATAAAATATTATATCTATAAAATATTCAAGGGAACGCAGTTTATTATGCATATGCCTGGATTTAAGCTCATAAGGAGACTCTTTGTTAGACCTGATTCTATAATGCATGATGAATGGAATTATTCTAAGGGTCACATTCTCTTTCATCAAGACCAAAGGGGAAATGAATTTTTTCTCATCAAGAAAGGAGAGATTGATATAATTAAAACAACCGAAAAAGGCGAAAACATTACATTAACAACAATGAAGGAGGGAGAGATTGTTGGTGAAATGTCTATAGTAGGAGATCAACCCAGACTTGCAACAGCTGTTTGCAAGACTGATTGCATACTGGCAAAGGCTGAAGCAGATAATCTAGATATTTTAATTGATAATAATCCTGAATTCACCAAGCTTCTGATAAAAACATTTGCAAATAGATTATTAAATTCTGAAAACAGGATGACTGAACTCATTGATAAAACAAAGATGTAAAAGGATTATCCATGTATAAAATAAAAAAATCAGATACAAACCACACAATATTGAAACCATCAATATCTCAAAAAATTATTTTTCTATTGCTGCTCATTATTTCTATTCCAACCTTCTTTGCAGGATTGATTATTTTAATATCAGAAGCATCTCAAACATCCTATATTTTGACTGGAGTAGGCATTGCTTTCTTTTCAGCAGCCTTAATAATGAAAGACACCCAACAATTTTTTCCAACAGAAATAGAATTTAACAATACTTCAGCCACAATGAAGCTAAAGCATCAAAAGGGGGCTTGGCAGATCCCCTATAGTGAAATAGAATCTATTAGCACAGTGCAGCAAGGAAACAATGGGCCAATTATTTTTATCAAAAGAAAAGATGGTTCATTTATAGATCTTATAGCCTTTGGTTCAACCATTGGAAAAAAACATGATGAAATCCTGGATACTCTCAGAAAAAACATAGATCTTTATCAAGACTCTACTGAAGAAATACATGATATGCAATGGTATACTCGAACAGTAGAAAATGATAAAATAACCTTTCAATGGAAGGATACCATTTCAATTAAACGATCTATAATAGTCATACTTTTATTGAGCGGTTTTTCTTTAGCCTTTGGATCTGTTTCTCCAATAATTCTTTATATAATGACAGCATTATCTTCAGTTCTTTTTCTCTATTTGATTTATTCTCAGTACAGATCTTTTAAAAAAGAATCATTTCTTGTTATTAGTAAAGAAGGAATAAAATATGGCTATGGAACTGACATTGATGTTATTAAAAGTAATCAATGGATACCTCAAAAAGAAATTCCATTTGAAAAAATTGCAGATAGCCGCTATTCCATGGATTTATCCAGTGGTGATTATTTATGCATTTTAATTCTTGATCAGGAGGGGATGAGAAACCTTTCAAAAATACGTTCAGGGGAATGGGATCTTTCACAGATTATCTCCATGGTGAAAAAGAATCAATCTCTCTTTAGGATATCTCCTCAAGGCAAAAGCATTCCACAGTTAATCTGCCTGGAATCATCAATTAAGCAGGATATAAAGAGTATGAAACTGTAAGACAGAATTGTTATTGACAGAGGCTCTCATCCTTCCATAATTTTATTATTATTGAAAGGATAAATTCATGAGTAAAATTATACACACCGATGATATAAAAAATACAATCATCACTTTAGTTCATGAAGCCAGCTTTATGTTGCCTTCAGATGTTTTGTCAAAGTTTAAAAAACTTAAAGAAAATGAGACCAATTCTCTAGCCATTGAAACTCTCTCTATAATCGAAGAAAACAATGAGATCGCATTGAAAGAAAAAATTCCCCTCTGTCAGGATTGCGGTGTAGTAATGGTCTTTCTTGATATTGGCCAGGATGTATCTATTAAAGGTGATTTTATTGAAGATGCAGTTAATGATGCAGTAGCCTTAGCCTATAAAGAAAATAATCTTCGAAAATCAGTGGTTAATGATCCTCTCCGACGAATAAATAGCGGTACCAATACACCGATTTTTTTACACAGTGAGATCACTAAAGGAGATTCCTTTAAAATCACAGTCTATCTAAAGGGGGGCGGTTCTGAAAATATGACCTCCTTAAAGATGTTTCGGCCAACTGATTCAATTGATCTCATTATGGATTACATTGAAGACACAATCAAGTATGCTGGTCCAAATCCTTGCCCCCCTCTCTTTCTTGGTGTAGGCATTGGTGGCACAGCAGATGTAGCATTAGTTAATGCAAAAAAAGCCCTTTTGAATGGAGCTGACTCAAAACATTCTGATCCTTTTTACAGAGATATTGAAGAGAAACTCTTTTTAAGACTTAACAAAAGTAATGTTGGCCCCCTTGGCTTTGGTGGCAAGTCCACTGTTGCAGGAGTCTATATTAAGGAAGCTCCAACTCATATTGCGACTTTACCTATTGCCTTAAATTTAAACTGTCATTCATTTCGCTGCAGGAGTTCAATACTATGAGCAAATGGAAAAAAATAAATTTGCCTTTGAATGATTCAACAATAGAAGAACTCAGAGCCGGAGATATGGTTCTTTTAAGCGGAACAGTTTATACGGCTAGAGACAAGGCACACCAAAGGTTACAACAACTTCACAGTGAAGGAAAAGCCCTGCCCTTTGATGGGAAGAATCAAATTATATATTACGTAGGCCCGAGCCCAGCACCAGAAGGAAGGGTTATTGGTTCAGCAGGTCCAACTACATCATACAGAATGGACCCTTTTAGTGATTTCATTTTATCTCTTGGTGTAAAGGGTCTTATCGGAAAAGGGAAACGGAATCAAGATACAAGAGACCTTCTAAAAAAACATAAGGCTATATATTTCAGTTCCTTTGGTGGTGCAGCTGCCTACCTCAGTGAACGTATAACCTCTCTTGAACTCATAGCCTTTGAAGACCTTGGACCAGAGGCAGTTTACAAATTAACAGTTGCTGATTTCCCGGTAATTGTTATCAATGATATTATAGGAAATGACCTTTATGAAAATTCAATGGAATAAAAAAACTGCATTTGATATTTTCACTGAGCAACTGAAGGATAGTCTTGAAAATCTTGATATTAGAAAACTTGAAAATCCTGGATATAGACATGCCTCTGTGATGATTCTTCTTATGAATAAGGATGATGCCCCGCACATCTTATTAACTCTCAGGACAGACAAGGTAAAGACTCACAAAGGACAAATTTCACTTCCTGGAGGGGGTCATGATGATGAAGATACAGACTTTCTTGAAACAGCATATAGAGAAACATTTGAAGAGGTAGGCATTTCAAAAGAACAGATTTCATATATCGGACAATTTGATGACTATATATCAATTTTTGGTTTTCACATCAGTGTTTATCTTGGATCAATTCCATATCCAACTACGTATAACTTCAATCCAGGAGAAATAGATGATTACATTGAAGCTCCTCTTGAGATATTTGTAAATGAAAGCTATGATCATCTTGAGTACTATGATCATGAGGGGACTCAATATAAAATTTACCATTACCTTTACAAGACTTTTGATATTTGGGGTTTAACAGCACGTATTTTAACTGATTTTGGCAAAAGACTATTCATTCCACAGGGAGACAAAAAATGACTAAAAAAATATTATTTCTTATAATTATAATGACTGCACTAACAATAACATCAAGTTGCAAAAAAGATGGAAAGCCAGAGAAGCATGTAAATGAAATTTTAGATCATATATTGGGCACACGAAATCTCATTACATATGAATTGGGCAAGAAAGGCATCAATGCTTCTGACATAGCATTTGTTACATTCTGGGATCTTGATGGTACACTATTGCATGGAGATTGTTCAGAAGGTCTTAAAGAGAAGAATGATCTTTTATACAAAGGATTAATTCAATTTGGAATAGAAAACAAACTCACCATATATCCTGAAAACGGATTTAATGATTTCTGGATAAAATATAAACAATTGGATAAGGACAAAGGACATTATGAATCATACACCTATATATTAAAAATATTCAAAGGTGCTTCTGTTGATAAAGTAAAACTACTGGCAAAAGAAAAATTTAATGACATTTATGGTAATTACTTTTTTTCATCATCTCTCAAAATATTTAATTCACTTAAGAAAGAAAACATTAAAAACTATGTTATTTCAGCTTCAGCAGATTTTTTTGTTAAGGGTGCATCAGGACAATTAAAAATTCCATCAAATCAGATATTTGGAATTCAATTGAAAATAAAAGACAACAAACTAACAGATCAAATTGTCAAACCAATTACTTATGACAAAGGGAAGACCCATACGTTAAAAAAGATTATTAAATCTATCAAAAAAAATAACACCAAGAAATACGTCTTTGTTTTAGCAGCCTTTGGAAATAGTTATCATACAGATGGTGACTTTTTATTATGGACAGCAAGACAGAAACTACCAGGTGGCACTCCCATTTCAGTTATGATTAATGGTGGCAAAATGCCCCATAAAAAATATTCATCTTTTAAAAAAGTTATTCAAAAAAATTATCGTAAAATGTAATATCTGTTAGAGTTAACTCATGATTAAATTCAATTATTTCTCAAAATACCTCTTGCTCTTTGTAAGTATATTAATTATGTTTAATTGTAATAGATCAAAAACAATTGAAATTAATTTTAATCCAGGAGCTATAATGATGAAAGGATATAATGCAGAATTGTACAAACCCTTTGATAAAATTGAAATCTCTCAATTTCTTTTTCATCCCAGAGCTGATAACTCCTTTTCATCAACTGGAAAAGTATTACAAATACCAGTTGATGAGAACATTAAAATTGGAGCTCTATTGCATCACGCTGGAGAAGAATATCCTTTCATCTTATTCTTTCATGGTAATGGTGAAATAGCATCTGATTATAATGATCTCGCTCCATTCTTCAATGAAAAGAATATAAATTTCATGGTAGTTGACTATAGAGGATATGGAACATCCACAGGAAATCCATCTGCATCATCAATGATACATGATGCACATAAAATTTTTGCTTTTACAAAACAACTCATGAAAGAAAAAAACTATAAAGGAAAATTTATAGTCATGGGAAGATCCCTTGGTAGTGCCTCTGCTCTTGAATTAGGATCCAACTATGGAGACGAAATTGATGCTCTCATAATTGAAAGCGGGTTTGCCAATCTTATCCCCCTTTTGAACTTACTGGGAATAAATTCTGCGGCTCTGGGAATTACAGAAGACAAAGCATTTAAACATAAAGATAAAATAGCAAAATGCCTCATGGCAACTCTTGTAATTCATGCTGAAAAAGATCATATAATACCATATAATGATGGTAAAATATTATTTGAAAATTCTAAAGCTCAAAATAAAAAGATGCTAACTATTCCACAAGCAAATCATAACACCATATTTATGTATGGAATGGATGATTACATGAAAGCAGTTGAGACTTTGTTACAATCCTTATAACAATAAACTAGATTAAGGTTTCTTCTTGCCCTTAATCTCTTTTGCTACAAAGTTCATCTCTTCTAATACTCCAAGTCCCTTTGAAGAGCTTTTGAAATCTTCAACTGTATTCCATTTTACAAGTTCAGCAATTTCATTACAGGTTGAACACCTTACAGAATCAGCTGCTTCTGTTTTGAATTTATGCCCATTTGGACATTTATAGGTTTTTTGCATAATGATTACTTTTTTATAAATTTGGCTGTAGTTATTAATGCCATAAAAAGATAGATCGAAACATCTAAATACATAGGATTAAAAATACATGTACTCATAGGATGATCCTCCTTAAATTTTATTTATAATAATAAATACTTTTTTTAGATTAGTCAATAAAAATATTTCTGCTTTACCCTGGCTCTAGCTCCTTTTCTGGTGCTATCCCCCAAAAATGCTTCCAGCATATAGTATTTTCACTCTCATAATAAATTTTACAGTGTACTGAAGCTGTATAGTTATCGGTACCTTCTATTAAACTGAGTAATTCATTATAGAAATTTTTTATAACCTCTGCAACTAAAAGGGAAAAAGAAGCACGAAAGAAGCGCCGCTGGTCATGAGCAATATCAAGATCAATTTCAGAAAGATAAACATGAATTCTCTTACAACGACAATCACCAGACTCCTGATATTCAGTGAGAAAACGATCTCTCATGAAACTTTCTTGATGATTACATAAAAATAAAATAATCTTTCGAACAACAAAAGATTTCGATCTTTTCAGACAAGCTGCCAGTGACTCCAACTGTAGTAATGTATCATCATTTATTGATAATGTAGTATTAATAGCCATAAAATCCTCCTACTATTAATACGCAAAAACCTGAGAAATTAAAAAAATTAATACACTTTATTGATAAATCTTCTCAAAAAAAACATTAACCATATAAGATGAACAGCTAATCCTATTAAAACATAAAAGATATACATGTCGCCAGAAGATTGAATCTCCATATAGATTTTAGTTATCCAAAATGGAGGAAAGATCCCGGCAATATAATGCCACTGCGAAGGAATCAAAATTGCAAAGGGAGCTATCATAATAAAACCTGATAATTTTGCCATTGCCAATCCCTCAACTTTATTTTTAGCAAAGACTACTAGAAATAATGCAATCATTGGAGCTTCTATAGCAACGAGAATAGCCATAGGTATTGTTTTAAAAAGATTAACTCCCCTCATACCGGTTACATATGAGATGATTTCAACAACAACGGTAACTGCAATTATTGAACTACCAACACGATAAATCAAATATCCTTTTTTCGATAAGGGAGTCACAGAAAAATACTGGAGCAGTTCGTCATCCCTTTCATCTAAGATTATAAACCCTGTTATCATACCAAGCATCAAAGCACTAATTATCATAAAAAAGGTTTCTATATATACCATATAATTCAGCAAAACAAAGCCAGTTTCCTTCTCCACAATACTGGATACCAAAGGAACAAGAAATTTCATAACTAAAACCAACAAAAAAGGAGCACAAAGCATAAGAATCATCATAGGCTCTCTTACAATATTACGCACATCACCCTGGGTTAAAGCAGCTGTTTTCTGAAGATATGATCTCATTTTGCACCTCCAATACGAAAGATAACATATCGATGAAACCATTTCCATGCCCAAAAGGCAGCTATGAAAGTCCAAAAAAATAAATATAAAAAGTGCCCCACTATTTCCAACAGATTACCACCCTTGAGAGAAACCTCTAAAAGAAATAATGCAGAAGCAGTTGGTATTATCATGAAAAACTTAGAGCTATAAAGATGAAGATAATCAAGCATTGGAAAAACTAAAATCATAGTATATCCAATTGAGGTAATAAAATATCCATTAACTGTTTTAGCTTTGCTGGCGATTGCCATACCAACAAGTGTAAATAAAGATGAGGATAGGATGACAGCTAATATAAAAATCAATAGATTGTAAGGAATACCCTTTGCTGACAGTATTATAATAAAACTTACTATCAATGCTAAAAGAGTAAGTGATAGAACTCTGCTGAAAAAGAACTCAATAGTTTTCAGGGGAGTCACAAAGAGGCCATCGTAAACTCCCTGACCCTTTTCTAAGATCATCATACCGCCAACAAAGAAAAAACCAAGAATAGTGGTATCAGTAAAAAGCAAAAAAACGAGAACAAAATCTTTATATGCCATAGGAACAAATATTAAAGCAACTGAATAGAATAATGTAATCAATCCATAGGCATAATAAAATCCATGTCTAAATTGAAACAATACATCATACCGAAGAGCAACTGAGAGTCTCATATGAGCCTCCTTCCAGTTGATTCTATAAAAATATCTTCAAGACTCGCTTCTAGGGTATGAATTGTTTCGACATTTTCATTCTTTAATAGCTCGATAAAATCATTATCAGAACCAATACTATCTAAAGAAAAATCTTTTTTCTTCAATGAACCACTATTGCGAAATTCAACCTGAACCCTTCTTTCACCATTCTTTACTTTCAACTCACGGGGGCTGTCAATGAGTGCTAATTTGCCATCTACAATAAAGGCCACTCTATCACATAACTCATCAGCCGTATGCATATTGTGAGTTGTTAAAAAAACAGTAGCCCCATCTGCTCTTTTTTGTAAAATTATTTCCTTCACCAGACGGGCATTAACCGGATCTAAACCAGAGGTAGGTTCATCGAGAAATATCAGCTGAGGTTTGTTCAAAAGTGCACGAATAAAATTTAATCTCATCTTCATTCCTTTAGAAAAATCAGAAACCCTTGTATGGGCATCCGTTTCAAGTCCAACCATTGTCAAAAGTTTCATTGAATCCTCTGTTTCCCCTGAATAGAGTTGCCGAAAAAATTCAAGATTTTCAAAGGCAGTAAACTTTCCATAGAGATTAGGCATCTCAAAGGCAACCCCAATATTTTCATAAAATTCTGACTTCTGTTTTTTTAATTCAAGATTATTGATGGTAACTGAACCTTTATAATTCTTTAAAATTCCAATTATTATTTTCTGAGTTGTACTCTTTCCTGCACCACTTGGTCCGAGAAACCCAAAGATCTCTCCATTCTCTACAGAAAAATCTATACCTCTGATTGTCTCTTCTGTAGAGCCGGGATAAGTATAATGAAGATTCGTTACATTAATCATTTTTTTCTCCTTTCAAAGCAGGGAAAATACCCTTGGAAACAGTTTCTGCCAAAAGCTGAACTACATCATCATAAACATCATGACCAATCTGATCTTTGAAAAATGATATCATAAAGAGTGATCGAATGAAACCAGAAATGACATCAGCTGAAATATTTATCTCAATTCCCTTGCTCTTCCATAATTCAATGAGCTTTACAATATATTCCTTATCACTTTCCATATGCTCAAGGAGTCTTTCTTGAGGAATCTTTCTCATGAGCTGTTCCATATCTCCATGTTCATATATACCTCTTATAAATTCATTCTTATCAATAAATTCATAACCCTTTAAAATGATACTTTTAACCCCTTCTTGAGGATTCTGGGCATTTTTCATTACGTGATCAATGATCTCTTCTCGAACAACCTCTTCCCGCTCCATAATCTCAAAATACAATTCTTCCTTTGAATTGAAGAAACTGTAAAAGGTACCCTGAGCAATTCCAACCTTTGATGTAATATCTGCGATAGATGTCTTTTTTAGACCAAATTGGCTGAAAAGATCCCGTGCAGTCTTAATCATCTTTTCTTTAATTACTTTTTCATCATCTTCAGTAAAAATCTTAGGCATAAGAACCTCTATTATATATAAATGAATAAAAATATCTTTTATTCATTTATATATAATAATTATTTCTGACTAAATCAAATTAATTTCAAAAAAAACACAATTAATTTTAGCTAAGTTATTTCACCTAAGATTTCAAAAAAATTACAATTACATTAATTGACAGAATCTATAATCAGTGGTAGGTTAATGAAAACTAAACTCAGGAGTATGTTATGAAAAAATATACAGCCCTACTCTTTGCTTTAATATTTATAATCTCATGTGATACTATTAAATTCAACTTTTCAACTGAAGCAGCCAAAGAAGATCTATTGGGATGGCAAAAGTTTTCAACATACCCGGAGATAACAAAGAAAATAACAGCTAAAATTGCCACCGATCAAAGTACTCCAGAAACAACAGCTGCAGCATTTATAGCATCAATAATGAAGGGTGATAATACCTTTAAAACACTCCTCCATCCAAAAAGTCAAAAAAAAGATGCAATCATCTATGATATTAAAAAGAACTATAAGCCCGTAAAGAAATGGATTTTCAGAGCAATCATCTCAACTAAAAAGGCAAACAACAACAAACCATTTAAAGGAAGAATTTATCTCTTAAAAAAGTATTTTGGTTCCTTTGATAAAATGATTTTCATTGAGGATGAAACCAGCAGATGGGACACCTTTTTACTCATGGGTCAAAAAGGTTCCAAGTGGTATGTTGTTGCTCCTCTGGGACATTTATTTTTCAATCCTGATTCAAAAAAATAAAACAATGATCGATATTCTTGACCTGAAGCCTTTTGAGATTTCATCTATAAAGCCTCCAACAGAAAACTACAGTTTGACCTTTCGTCTTACGAGAAACTGTTACTGGAATAAATGTGCATTCTGTCCTGTATATAAGCTTGGAGCAAAATTCTCCAAAAGAGATTTAAAAGATGTTTTAAAGGATATTTCACAGGCTCGCATCTTAGATGACTTTCTCTTTGAGCAGGGAATAGGATATCCGGCATACACAAATGCTGATTTTGAGCGTTCCATCCCCCTTATTGAAAAAATAAGGGAAACCCATTGGCAGGCTGGCATCATTCATGATGAGGATAACGCCCGCAAATACTGTGATATAGATTATGAAAAACTCGATGATCGAATGAAATGGTTTTTGACCTGGTTCAAGGATAAACCAACCTTTGAAGACAGCATCAACAACATCATCACCTGGAGGATGGGGGGCAGTAAAAACTGTTTCCTCGGTGACGGGGATAACCTTATCTTAAAACCTGATTTCATAAAAAAAGTTGTAGAAAGAATAAAACAATCATTTCCAGTGATTGAACGTTTTACCATCTATGGAAAGACAAGAACAGCTGCCCGCCAGCGAAGTCTCAAAGAGCTGAAACAATTTGCAGATGCACCAATTCATAGAGTTCATTTCGGCCTTGAAAGTGGCTCAGATGAAGTTCTAAAGCTTGTTAACAAGGGAGCGACCCAACAGGAACACATTGATGGCTGCCTCAAGGTTAAAGAGGCCGGAATGTCCTGCTCTTTATATATCATGCCGGGTCTGGGTGGCAAAGAGCTTTCACAGCAAAATGCAGAGGAAACTGCAAAGGTTCTATCTATTATAAAGCCTGATTTTGTCAGAATCCGTAGTTTAGAGATTTTTCCCGGCACTCCCCTGGAAGAGATGCAAATGGCCGGTACATTTACCCTAGCCGATGAAGAAGACTATATAAGAGAAATAAGACATATAATCGCTGAAACTGATGGAGATATGGAAATTCTCAGTGATAGTGCATCAAATCTCTTAAATATCTACGGAAACCTCCCTCAAGACCGCTCTACTATGCTTCAAACTACCGATAACTATCTGGCTCTCAGTAATAGAGAAAGGCTTGAATTTAGCCTACAGAGCCGCCTGGCATCATTTATGGGGCAGTATGGAGACCTCTCAAGGGATATTTACGAAGTAATAGAACCAATGCTTATAAACTCATCATTAGATACATCTCAAACCTCTGACAATTACCTTAAAATAGCAATTACACTGATCAGAAGTAAACTAATGCCTTAACCTACCGATAGTTATCGGTACGATAGTTATCGGTATTGAACTTGACTATTTTAGTAAAGACCTACAAAGAGTCTCATGGCACAAATAAAAACAAATATAGTAAAGATCTATCTATACAGACTCCTCAGTGAATTCTGGCTCATCGTGCCCGTACTCATCCCCTTTTTCTATAAAAACAATCTCACCATGACTCACGTATTCATTGTGCAATCATCATATATGGCAACAATGCTCATATTAGAGATTCCCTCTGGATATTTCTCAGATAGACTTGGCAGACGAATCACACTAATTCTAGGAGCATTATTTCTTCCTTTAGGTCTCACGCTATATGCCTTTTCAACAATGATGTGGCAGTTTATCTGTGCAGAAATACTTTTGGCTGTGGCAGCATCAATGCGATCAGGAACAGACTCAGCCCTTCTCTATGACAGCCTTCAATATCTAAAAAAAGAGACATCCTATATGGCAAAGGAAGGCAGAGCTGATCTCTTTGCACGAATCGGCTCATCAAGCTCATCACTCGCAGGAGGAATCCTTGGAACAATGAGCCTTATCCTCCCCTTTTATATTAATATAATCTCAGGACTTCTTCTGGTAATTATTTCCCTTACAATAAAAGATGTTCCTACTACTCACATAAAAACAGATGGAAATCCATTTCAGGGAATTGCCTCAACAATCAAATTTACAGCTCAACACCGGGGAATCCGATCAGTCATTCTTTACTCTTCATTTATATTCAGCACAGGACTCATCTCTCTGTGGCTATACCTCAAATTCTATAAGGAATCACAGTTACCTCTAGCAGTTCATGGAATACTCTTTGCTGCCTTTGGCCTCTTGTCTGGTTTTGGTGCAGCACAATCACATAAGATCAATAAAAGATTAAGGGGGATGAGAACCTTTGGACCTCCAATTCTCATTGGCATAATACTCATTGTCGTCTCTCTATTCACTGGAATTATTCCTTCAATAATTTCAGTATGCCATGGTTTTTTCTGGGGCTACACAGGGCCACTGGTCTTTGACTATATCAATAAAAGAATCTCATCAGAAATACGAGCCACAGTTCTTTCAATAAATAACATGATAGGATCACTATTCTTTGTTATTACCTCACCACTCATAGGATTATTAAGTGACAGGATATCCTTAAAATCTGCATTTATAGTAACAGGCCTCTATGTTACACTAGGCATACTATGTTCAATGATTTTGTTAAAAAGATCAAGGGATGCATGATAGTTAAAATATATTCTCTGCTTGTTTTCTAAAATTATTTGTAACTGCTTCAAGTTTATTTCCACTGATAATAAAATAATAAATTAGAGTGTTTAGATACTATTTTATGTACAGATCCTCAAATACAATAGAGTGCTATGTAGACCGATAACTATCTGAAGAGAAGAATTTGATGACAACTCAGATTATAATGCATAATGAAATATCTGAAAAATATAGAAATGAAGCTGCTGAATTACTATTCTCAGCTCTTGGAGACAAGCTTATTCCCATACTAGATGACACCGATAAATCGAAACAATTCATCTCATCAACCTTCAATACGGAGAGTTGTTTCACTGCAATAAAAGATAACAATCTACTGGGAATCCTTGCTTTTCAAACATTGAAGAGCAATCTAATATCTCCATCATATAAAGATTTCACAGCAATATATGGAATCATCAGAGGAACAATCAAAGCATTTAAACTCTCAGTGCTTCAACATAAGTCAAAACCCCATGAATTATACATAGAGGCAATTGCTGTTAGCCAAAAGGCTCGAGGTCAGGGAATAGGAACACAACTCATAGAATCACTCTTTCAATACTCACAAGAAGAAAATTTCAAATTAATAACTCTAGAGGTCATAAACACAAATCCAATGGCACAGAAACTCTATGAAAATCTTGGCTTTAGAGTGATAAAGAAAAGTAATATCTGGCCCATCAATAAATTCTTTGGATGGCCCTTTAATGAGGTTATTTTTATGGAAAGAGATGTAGAGGAAAATCATTAACTTCTTTGTATATTATATCTAAAAAATGTAGACTAAATAATCAAAACATATTACTAAAAAAGACCTGCTTTTAACAGGTCTTTTTATATTAAACAATAATTATGTTATTACATTTTGTAAAGTACAGATACACCAATATATCCTTCCATATACTCAAATGCTTCAGCAATATCTGCAACATTAAGACCATTTACAAGCATGAGATATGTAAGACTTACTGTCAATCTACCAAGATTAATATCAGCAAAGAGTTTCACATGACCACCAATATTAAAAACTTCAGTGTCGCCTGCATAATAGCCTGCACCACCTAAATCAGCAGGAAGCTCAGGGTAGATGTAAAACACAAAGTTAGGTCCTAAACCAAAACCAAGGCTAAAGATTGCAATATCAAACTTGAGGCCAACACTAGCAAAAAGCTCTATTTGCATAGGTTCAGCATATGCAGAATAAGCCCAGGTGGTTCCATCCCAATAATAACCTTCATCTACAAATGCAGGAGGGGTTATCAGAGCAATACCACTAACCTGAAAGATCCCAAAGCTTAAACGTGCATCAACACCAAAGGTAAAATCATCTGTACTGATACCAACAAGATCATCATTAGGAACTTGATCTGCATTAGGAACAATTAATTGATTAAAAAACGCTGTACCACCTAATTGAAATTCTAGATCTGCTGACATTGCTGCAGATGGAATAAGAGCTAACATAAATATTACGATAAGTACTTTTTTCATTATATCCTCCGTTGAATTTTATACTTCCAAAAGATAGTCCAAATGAAAAGACATGTCAACAATTCATGCATTAATTTTGCTATTTTTTGCAAAAATACCCGACATTTAGCCTTAAACGTTCAGGAAATGCCAATTTTTTAGAAATTAATACGATAAAATAGTACACTTTTTGTAACAAAATTGCCTTAAACATAGAAAAAGCCGCACGTTGTGCGGCCCTCTATGTATTCCTTAATTACAAATTATACTTTAAAACTTATAAAGTACTGAAACTCCGATATAACCTTCCATTAGAGCAAGGGCCTGTTGTGCTGCAGTATATGTACCACTCACATCACCCCAATCATCAAAGTTAAGCATCATGTAATAAGATACACTTACAGTCCATCGTCCAAGATTAATATCTGCAAAAAGTTTCAGATTTGCACCAATATCAAAGACATCATTGCCACCAATACTGAAATACATGTTTGGTCCAATACCCACACCGAGACTAAACATTGCAATATCAAACTTTACCCCAACATCTAAAAACATTGGAATACCATGGGGAATACTTCCAGTTGAATCACCAGGTTCATAGAGAAAGAGTCCACTAATCTGCAAGATTCCCAAACTTAAACGAGCATCAATACCATAAGAAAAATCATCCCATACAACAGTATTTGCAACAACCTCACGAGGGTCTTGTAAGATATTGTTGTACATTGCATTGACACCCAACTGAAAATCTAGTCCAGCTGCTGATGCAGCACTTGGAATAATTGCCAGCATTGAGATTATTACTAATAGCTTTTTCATATAATCCTCCAGGATATTTTGAAATTCTTAGAAGAAGATAGAGGGGTCTTTAGACAAAGGCAAATTTTGAGAGTATTTTTTTTACTTTTTTTCTTTAAAAAGTGACATTATTGCTTCAAACGTCTAAGATTAATGACATTCACTGCAATCATCAACTCTTCATAAGTGCTTATTTTAATGAAAAATATTATCAATACTTCAATATTAGATAAATTTTAATTACATATAATCGGTAGAATATTTAAACCTTCAATTCTAAGATTTCAAATGAAATAGTTCCTTCTTATGAAATATTTTAAAATCAAATGATTTGACAAAAGAAGATTCCTCTATTATATATTCTTTACGAGATTAAAATAATTATAGTATATTAAATAAAAGCTTATTAATTATAATAAATGATATTCCAGAATTGAAACAAACAATATCTAAATCAAAAAAGGCTATTAAATGAAAAAATTTTCTTTAGTACTCTCAATACTAATATTGATAATAACTTCTTCTATTGTTTATATCAGGTCTGCTTCTAATACTCCTCACGGCTATCTGGACTGGCGCCTTGCAATTTTAATGAAACTTCCCATTTTAAGTGATGGTGTTTATAATAAGAAACTATCCCCAAAAGAAAACAGAGCAAGACTTGATCAAAAAGTCCCAATGATGAAGAGCTCTTTAAACAAGATTAAGGCTGTAAAAAACTTTACTATCAAAGGCAAAGGGGGATCGATCCCTTTAAGGCTATACACCCCTCTTGCCAGGAAAACCCAATATCCCGTTATTCTCTTTTTTCATGGAGGTGGCTTTACCATAGGCAATCTTGATTCACATGATCATATATGCAGAGGTCTGGCTACAAAATCACAGAGCGTGGTTCTTGCTGTAGACTATCGATTAGCACCGGAAAATCCCTTTCCTGCAGCTATAGAAGACGCCTGGACTGCTGCACAATGGACCTACAATAATATGAAACAGATCAATGGCAACAAAAATCAACTTTTCGTAGCTGGTGACAGTGCTGGAGGTAATATCTCTGCAGTTACAGCCCTTCGAGCAAGAGACAGAGGAACAGTAAAATTCAAAGGACAAATTCTTATCTATGCTGCTGTTGATCCTGGAAATTTTGATACTCCAACAATGGAAAAATATTCCAAGGGTTATCTTCTGACAATGAGAGACATGAAGATCTTCACAAACTTTTATCTACCTAAAAAGAAAGATCAAAGACATAAAGATGCTGCTCCACTAAGAGTAAGAAATCTGTCAAGAATAGCCCCAGCCTTTATTATTACTGCTGAGTTTGATCCCCTGCGATGGTCAAATGAAAGATATGCAAAACGTCTTAAAAAAGCAGGAGTACCTGTAAAAATAACTCAATACAATCACGTTGTTCATGGTTACATGAATTTCCTTGGAATAGTACCAGCAGCAGAAAAAACAATTGAAGATATTTCTTTATTCATAGATAATACTATAAAAAATAAAACTAGAGAGTAATATGGAAGACTATAATATTAGCAACCTTAAGATAACAATTTCTGAAACTGAAGATTCCTTGATAATGATTTGGAAAGGATCCAGTGATTCTGCAAATCCTGGTGATGATCTTAATCCATACTTTCAAGATAATGTTGTTAATTTTCAAAACAAAAAGCTAATGATTGATTTTTCTGAATTAGAGTATATGAACTCATCAACGGTACCACCAATAATCAAATTAATTGGTCTTTTAAATTCAAAAAATATTACGACTACAATTATTTACCTCAAAGATTCAAACTGGCAAAGAACCTCATTTAAAGCCCTAGAATCTATTGTTAAATCAATGAATAACATTGAAGTCACAGGAAAATAACAATTTAAATCTCACAAGAACAGAAAAGATGACAAAATATTCTATAAAGTATTCAGTCACCTAAGAGGTTTTTCAGATCAATGAAGCAGTTTAATACTTAAATAATAAAAAATTTAAAGAGAGAAAATTTTATAATCTATAATAATTGAAATACTTTACATCAAAAGATATTTATTCCTGATAAAGACAAAAAAAAAGACGGTCAAAATTGACCGTCTTTTTTCATATATAATTAAATATAATTATTTAGCTTGTGCTTCTTTAGCGCCTTCAATCATTAGTTCAACTACTGAAGGATCAGCAAGTGTAGATGTGTCTCCCATTCCACTCTTGTCGAATTCGCCAGCTGCAACTTTCTTAAGGATACGTCTCATGATCTTTCCAGAACGAGTCTTTGGAAGAGAATCTGCCCACTGAATTACATCAGGAGTAGCAATAGGTCCGATTTCCTTTCTAACGCCTGCAACAAGTTCTTTCTTGAGCTCATCAGTTTTTTCAACACCAGCGTTAACTGTAACGAAAGCATAAATTGACTGACCTTTAACTGGGTGTGGATATCCAACTACTGCAGATTCAGCAACTTTTGGATGAGAAACTAGTGCAGATTCAACCTCTGCTGTTCCCATTCTGTGTCCTGATACGTTGATAACATCATCAACACGACCAGTAATCTGATAGTATCCATCTTTATCTTTTCTACATCCGTCACCAGTGAAATATTTTCCTGGGAACTGTGAGAAATATGTGTCGAAGAATCTTTGCTCGTCTCCATATACTCCTCTCATCTGACCTGGCCAGCTTTGAGTAATACAGAGGTTACCTTCAATCTTTTCGCCTGGCTTCCAAGGAATTTCTTCGCCTTCATCATTTACGATTAGAGGATTACATCCAAAGAAAGGAACAGTAGCCATAGCTGGTTTAATATCAATACATCCTGGAAGTGGAGTAATGAGGATTCCACCAGTTTCTGTCTGCCACCATGTATCAACAATTGGACACTTACCACCACCAATCTTCTGATAGTACCAGTTCCATGCTTCAGGGTTTAGAGGCTCACCAACTGATCCAAGAAGGTTCAATGAAGAAAGGTCACATTTGTCAACCCATGAATCACCTTCTTTTGCGATAGCACGAATAGCTGTAGGAGCTGTATAGAAAATATTAACCTTATATTTTTCTACTACTTGCCAGAAACGACTTACATCAGGATATGATGGAACACCTTCGAACATAATGGTTGTTGCACCATTAGCAAGAGGTCCATAAACGATGTATGAGTGACCAGTTACCCAGCCAATGTCAGCTGTACACCAGTAAACATCACCATCATGATAATCAAAAATCATTTTGTGTGTGAAAGCAACATATGTCAGGTATCCACCAGTTGTGTGAAGAACACCCTTTGGTTTTCCTGTTGAACCTGATGTATAAAGAATAAATAGAGGATCTTCAGCGTCCATCTTTTCTGGCTCACAGTTACCGTCAACTTTTGCCATTTCTTCATGATACCATCTATCAACACTATCATTCCAGTCAACCTGGATCTTGTCACCAACACGCTCAATAACGAGGTGTAAAGTAACTTGAGGAGTTTCTTTAAGACATTTGTCAGAGTTAGCCTTCTGAGGAACAGCTTTTGCTCCACGGAAAGTACCATCACAAGATACAATAACTTTAGAACTACAGTCATTTACTCTATCACGAAGAGCTTCAGCAGAAAATCCACCAAAAACAACTGAGTGAATTGCACCAATTCTTGTACAAGCCAAAACACCGAAAGCTAGTTCAGGAATCATTGGTAGATAGAATGTTACAACATCACCTTTCTTAACGCCATTAGCTTTAAGAACGTTAGCAAATTTACAAACTTCTTCGTGAGCTTCTTTATAAGTAAATTTCTTTGCTTCTGAAGGTTCATTTCCTTCCCAGATAATAGCTGTTTGGTCGCCTCTTTTGTCAAGATGTCTATCAAGACAGTTATAAGAAACATTAAGTTTTGCATTAGTGAACCATTTTACATACAGGTCGTTTGAGTTGGTTCCATAATTACAATCCATTACTTTGTCCCACTTCTCAAACCAAGTAATGTACTCATCAGCAATCTTTGCCCAGAATCCATCAGGATCTTCTATAGATTCTTTCCACATTTTTTCATACTCAGCTTTGTCGCTGATATAAGCCTTTTTCTTAAAACTTTCTGGTACTGGGTAAATTTCTTTAAGTGTTACTTCGCCCATTTAATACCTCCGATTGATTTGTTAATTGTTAATATTGAAATATCGGGTGTAGCTTGGTCATGAGTCTAACAACAGTCAGCATCCCGAGTGTTCCCATAATAAAATAAATTAATTGAGTTTACTATTTAAGTAATCAGCAATCATTCTATCGTACTGTGAGGTTTTTTCGTAAACCTTCACAGCGAGTTTAAAGTTTGTTTCTTTTGAAACAGAGCCATTTGAATTCTTCATATCTTCTAAAACCATACCGTAATCAGCAGGATCAGAGACAACAGATACACTTGCAAAATTCTTTGCAGCTGAACGGAGCATTGACGGACCGCCAATATCTATATTTTCAATTGCATCTTCAAAAGTACAATCAGGTTTCGAAATTGTTTCTTTAAATGGATAGAGGTTAACAACGACCATATCGATATTTTCAATATTGTGTTGTTTCATTGTGGCTACATGTTCATCATTTGATCTAAGACCTAAAAGACCACCATGTATTTTGGGATGAAGGGTTTTTACGCGGCCATCCATCATTTCTGGAAAGCCAGTATATTCGGAAACATCCATAATATCAAGGCCTGCTTCTCTCAATATCTTTGCAGTACCGCCAGTTGACAAGAACTGGACATTATATTTAGCAAGTTCCTGAGCAAATTTTACTACACCTGTCTTATCAGATACACTGATAAGTACTCTCCCAATCTGCGCCATCGAACACTCCAATTTTCATAGTCATTGTCTATTTATTTATATACGACAACTAAACAACATTTACAAATGTTGAAATAAAAAGACAAGCATTTTTTTCCTGATGACTATAAACCAATGAGTATATAGGCAAAAAAAAACCATTGGAAGTGACATAATCGCATTGTATATTCAAAATTATGCTAAAAAACTCACAAACACCATAAGTTTTAATATCATTCTTATAATTGCTACAAAAATTAAACAAATACACTCAAATGACAACTACCTTACAAGAATAAAATATGTTTGACGTGTAAATCATTGAGTGATCCTATATAACATTATAATATTCTCTAATCAAACTTCAGGATTAAATAATTGAAATCAATTGAAATATTTCTCAATAGTGCAGCGATTCTTGGCTGTTTGTATATAATATTGATCAATACTTTTAGAAAGAGTGAATTCGGATTAAACAGAGCATTTATAATCATTCCTTTCTTAGCTCTGTTATTTTTTGCCAATAATATACTTTATATACTCAATATCCCCATTCTAGGCCCAATAGATTATGAAAAAATCCATGGCTCAATTCTTATTTTATTATCTGGAATATTCTTTTTTCTATCTTTACTCTATCCCAAAACAAGGCTTTCAACCAGTTCATTACTACTATCATTAATCTCTCTTGTCCCAGGTATTGCTACAGGAATAGTTATTGTTATAACAGACTTCATCTATAAAATAGGTAGCTCCGGAGGACTTTCAAAGGGAATGCTCTATTCATTATTTCCTATTATAATAACAATATATCTTCTTGGTGCATTAGTTATTCTTTTTGTCAAATCTCGCCGTTATATCAATAGAGTTTTCAGCTATGAAGCAAAATGGTTTATCTTTGGTCTTTCTCTGTGCATTTTACCTGTTGTTTTTTTATCCTATATCTTTCCAGATTTTTTTGGACTCATAAACTTTCGCTTTATAATTCAGCCCATCATGGGAATGTATGCTATTATTATTATTAATTATTCGATATATGATCTCCGAATCATAAACTTTCCTTCATTTTATCTGAAGCTAATATTCTGGAGCATTACTTCTATCCTCCTTTTTCTACCTCTTTCATTTCTTATTTATTATTCAGAGGTATATATTAAGCAAAATATTCTTTTTATAATACCTGTTTCTGCAATTATGTTACTTTACTTAATGTTATTCTTTAAATATATTATTTCTAAAGTTGATTTTCTATTTCAGAGGAAATACAAAAACCTATCCACTAAATTTAATGAAATGATTCAGTTGACTCCTCTAATAACTGACAGTGATAGTTCTCAAAACTTCTGGGAAGAATTATATCACAAAACTGTTGAACCCTTTAAGTCAAACTTCAATATTTTAAATGCTTCACTATATATGTTCAGCCAGGCTCATAATCAATTTATTCACGTATATGGCTTTGGTGAAGAAGAAGTCATTCAAAATATTGATAGCAATAGCTCATTAGTTCAATGTCTGAAAACTGGAAAAGGTGTATTAGAAAAAAGTGCCCTCTATATTGACGGAAAACTAAAGCCTTATAGAGATGAAACACTAGAATTTCTCAAAGAAATCAAGGGGACCGTTTTCATGCCCTTTTTTAATGACAATGGCATTATAACTTCTCTTTTTATTCTTGGTGACCTCGATGATGGCAAAGTTTACTCCAGAAATTTTCTTGAGCTTCTTGAGCTTTATAGAATTCAATTCCAACGGCTAATTAATAATGGTATAGTTCTTGAAGAGGTTAGAAATGATGAGATCAAAAAACATGATCAATTAGTAGTAAATAATATAAAAAATAAAATCATTCCTGTACAATTGCATCAGCATCAGGGAATAAGAATCAGCTCCTTTCATATTAACAATTCAAAAAATGGTGGGGATTTCTATGATTCAATAATTACCAATAATGATAAATGTTGTTTTTTTATCGCTGACTGTAAATATTCAGGAATCACTTCAGGACTGACTTCATTGCAGCTTTATTCATCATTAAATTCACAATCAACACATTTTGATTCAGCCTCGAATATTTTAAATACAATGAATCACGTGGTCACCTCCTCAAATTATGAACATCAATATACTCCTGCTCTTTGTCTTTTATATGATAAAGATAGCTTAACCTATTCTAGTGCTGCCTTTAATCCTATGATAACCTACAATCCTTCGAAAGATGAATTTGTAACTGAATTATCAAAGGGTGTGCCCCTTGGTACTGATGAAAAGTTCATATTTCAAACAACTGAAATTAAAGCCTCTAAAGGAATGATCGGTCTTGTCTTTTCTGAAGGCCTGACAGCCTCAATCAACAATGAGGGCGATAAATATCCCTTTGAAAATATAAAAAAAATAATCAAAGATAACTGGTCAGAAACACCAACTGTATTAGTTAGAAAAATTTTCAATGACTATAGTGCCTTTATAAATGAAAAAGATCAATATAATGATATCTCTTTAATAATTTTCCAATATTAAACTTTTTTAAGAAAAAATCTGGATATTTCTCTTCTTTCTATGTAATATCAGAATACATTACGATGTAAGGGAAAAAACAGATTATTTATGGAAAATGTAATTCTTAAAGAAACAGATATAGAAAAAAATAGTAAAAAATTTCTTTCAATACTCAAAAAACAGGACAATCTCTTAATATATATTAAAGGGTCTCCAGACCCTGATGCCATTGCTTCTGCCTTTATGATAAAAACTCTAGGAGAGTTATATCAAGTTACTGTTTCAATTCATGCAGAGATGAATGTTTCACTCCCTCAAAATGCAGCCATGATAAAAAAGCTTAATATTCCGATAAAATTTGAATCAAAGATGTCTACTCTACAAAAATGTGGCTCTTATGGGATAGTTGATCACCAGTCATCTTTTATAGATGGGATTTCACAACATATGAATTGTGTATTTCATATTGATCACCATGATCTTGATGAAAATAATTCTGATGCAGAATTTCGTATAATAGCCCATGATGTAGGTTCTACAAGCACAATAATGGCCCTGTTTCTAAAGGAATTTGAATCATCCTTTGATTCAGAAGCCATGGAGCGAATTTGTACTGCTTTAATCTATGGTATACAAACAGACACAGATAAGTATGAGCATGCAAAAGACTTTGACCATCAGGCAGTTACATTTTTATCTCCTTATGTTAACACTACAATCCTTAATGAAATTTCAGGAATCCCCCTTTCAAAAACTACCCTCCATTACCTGGGCAAAGCTATAGAAAACCAGGTCATTTATAAGGATTGGCTTATATCAGGGATAGGTTTTATTGATCAAAGGAACAGAGATTCTATAGCAATAATTGCTGATTTTCTTATTAAGAGGGATGAAATAAATGTAGTTATTATTTTTGCAGGGATAGAAGATATTGAGAAAGGCTCTCTTTTTCTTGATGCATCTATTCGTTCTAAAAAAGAAACCATCAATCTTAATAATCTCATAAAGGAGATTACTGACGATGGCGGTGGCAGAAAGTTTAAAGGCGCTTATCAGGTAAACCTTGATTACTTTGCATGTTGTCCGGATAAAGAGCTTTTATGGGATGTGATCTTTCAAACCACAATTGAAACTCTCAAAAAACGCAAAGATAAATTATATCAAACAGAAATTAAAAGCGCCTTTAAAATATTTAAAAATAAAGTTTCGCAACTATTTAATTAGACTTGTAATAATACATCTATAGAAGTCTTTAAATGTATTAAAATAATCTCAATGGCCTCATCTCTGATTATTTCATCTTCATTTTCTGGACGATCAAAAATAAAACCAAGTAAAAATTTCATAAGGATGTTCTGATTATTCCTTTCAGACATTATATCAGTCAACTTTTCATTTTCAATGTAAATCTCACCCTTATGTTCATCAAAGTGAGTATAATTTTTATCAAGTGATTCATCAAGAATATCTGCATCTATCTTTGCTTCACAGCCAACTGATTCTTTAATTATATACCATCCAAAAGTAACAGTATTGATCAATAGATCACGTTCATCTGCTGTAAAAAAATCATCCTCCACTTCATAGAGATAATCCACTACCTGGAATTGAGCCTTATCAAATTCTTCTGAAATTTTTCCAAAAAACTCATTATCTGATTTCTCTAACATTGAAAGCACTGCACTTATATCTTTATCAACTATCTGTCTCATTTTTTTACCTCATAACAATTTCAGGGGGATTAAACTTTTCTCACAATCATTTTCAGTACTCAGTGGTATTGAATATGTAAAGCTTTTTATTTTAATTTCAATGTGTCTATCAATAAAAATTAAAATATGTATATTTTCATCTATAATAGCCAAAAAAATTTAAAAATATTGATTTTCTTATATATCTAAAAACCTCAAATATTGAAAAGTCATAATCAGGAAAAGAGCTATTGAAAATACACTTTTATTAAGAGAGGAAACTCTAAGGAACTATATAGCAATTGATACAATCTGCCAATTAGCATTTGAATAAATAAATAAAGTTTAATGGTGGAACAATGGTTTATCCTAAAAAATATGATGTCCTTCTATAATTTTTTCTTAGTCTTTATTTCAAACTTGTGTTTAACTTCACGAAGAATTCTATTCTATAGTAAAAATTTTCAATGCTTCATGTCTTCCCTTTACATTAAATGTATCAAGATACTGAGCATTGACTAAATCATTTTTCAAGACATCTCCTGAAACTAATATATCTTTTCCAGTCTCTTTGCATAATCCCTCTATTCGTGAAGCAACATTTACAGCATCTCCAATAACAGTATATTCCATTCTATGATGGGAACCAATTGTTCCTGCCAGAATGTGGCCTGTATGAACTCCTATTCCAATTTTAAATTGAGGATAACCTTGCTTCAAAAAATCTTCATTTAAAGATTGAAGTCTTATTCTCATCTTCTTTGCAGCAGTAACAGCTTTTACTGAATGGTCTTCAAAAAAAATCGGAGCTCCGAAAACAGCTAAGATAGCATCACCAATGAATTTATTAACAACACCACCTTCTGATTCAATACAATCAGTCATAGCATCAAAAAACTGATTTAGCATTAAGACAACATCAGCAGGACTCTTTTTTTCTGAAAGAGTCGTAAAATCACGAATATCTGAAAAAAGAATTGTTGCATCAACAGTTGAACCTCCAAGCTCAATAGTTCCTTGTAGCAAGTGATCTCTTACCCTTGGATCAACCATCTTGCCAAAGGTATCCTTTATATATTCTTTTTCCTTGAGACTCTGAGCCATCTCATTAAGACCTTCTCCTAGAAAGCCGATTTCATCATTTGATGAAACAGAGGTAACAACACTATAATTTCCCTGTTGAATATGCTCTGTAACTCTTTTCATCTCAGTTAAAGGTTTCTGATATGAGTGTGATATCAAAAATGTAAGAATTATGCCAAAAACGATTAGTCCTAGTATAATAAATAATATTGGAAAAGGCTTTACTCCACTTAGCAAGAGAACCGCTGCAAGAAGAATCAGGGGGATAATAGCAACAGCATAAAAATAAATGTAAAATCTTAATTTGACTGAAAGCTTGATGGTATTTCCTGAAGAACTAATATCACCATGTGGAAAATACTGAGGTATTAACAATTTTCTTATAAGAAATTCCAGTAAATAATATGAAAAAATCAATACAAGGTTTGCAGTAAGAAACATTTGAAAGCTAAAACTAATAATAACCTCTGTAAGATTTGATACCTTATATATGTATCCAGTAATTATAAATATTAAATGGGTTAAACCCCAGCCTAAAGAAGATATTAAACTAATTATTAAAGATGAATTTATGACTCTTTTCTGCACTAAAGGCCCTGCAAGACTACATGAATCCAGATTACATGATTTCAAAATTGGCAGAATATATATTGTTGAAAAAATCAATGGAATCAGAAAGCTTGCCATTGTTTCAAGCCCACCACTCATTGAAAAAATAAATAATATTGATTTATGAACAGCTGGTGATCTTAAATATGAATACAGCGGTATCATTGAAATTATAGCTATTATATTAGCAAAAATAACTACTCCAAAATAAAGAAATAAAAGTTTCCACAATGATACACTGTTTTTATTATTCAATGAATAGCTCCTACCTGATAATTTAAAATAATAAAAGTATCTTATTTATTTAAAACTATCAATACTCTTTTTTTATTATCTTATAATTATGCTTGAAATTTATAAATTACATATTACATTTATACCCATACTCATTGGAGGCAAAAAATGAAAAAAGGATTTTTCATATTAGTAATAACACTTATACTTTTCAGCTGTAACACATCTCAAAGAGGAGATGTAAACTTCAATAAAAAAAAGAACTGGATATTTAGAGCTTTTGGAAATACCTGCAGAGTCCATTTTTTTTATAAAAATAGACTCTATGCCACCTCTGGAGAGTACACTTTTATAGGATCACCCAATAGATATCTCTATTGTTTGAATCCATCAACTGGCAAAGTTTTATGGAGTCTTGATGCTGGAGCCGGTGTTACAACGAGAGTTCCAGTTATAATAAAAAATAAGATTTACTGGGGTCCCATTGCTATTGCTCCTTGGTTTTTAAATCCTTTTGCAGGAGAAAGGGTATCATCAATTAAAAAAATACCTAAAAAAAATTATAAAAAAGTAATTTTACACAACAAATCATTATCAATAATTGCTCAAAAGAAACATGTTACATCCTCAAAGATTTTTGGCAATAAATGGTTATTTATAAATAAAAAAGACAGATCTATTTATGCATATAATATTAAAAATGGAAAAAAGATCTGGCATCATAAAGTTAGAATTGTGTCTGGTATAAAATATGAAAATAGAATAAACTTTTCATATATTTATAAAAATGGTGTTTTATTTATTGGTCATTATGATGGAATGATTGAAGCTGTTGTGAAGGAAGAATAATGAAAGATATTATATACTACAAAGTTGATTATTATCTTTGTAGTTTATAAACAACTAAGATGTTAGTAAATTACAACTACTACTTTCCTGTTACAGTAATTAATGTAATCTCACCATGAGTCCCAAGTCTCATAGGTGGCCCAAAAGTGCCAACTCCTTGAGAAACATAGATCTTCATTTTTTTATAGGCACCAAGACCCTTGTTTACTCTATAAATGAAACTACCAAAAATTGTAACAGGGAAAATCTGACCACCGTGAGTATGACCCGAAACCATTAGATCAACTCCGGCTTTTTCAATATATTTTACACCAGTAGGACTATGATGAAAAAGGATCTGTGGTAATCTTTTATTTAATTTTATAGTTGGCATGATTTCCTGGATTGTTCTTGTATTTACAAAATGCATCCGTCTTGATTTTTTATCACCCTGCATAAAATCAAGACCAGTAATTTGTACACCCTTAATAATGATTGATTCATTAAAAAGAAATTTAACATTCCCTTTTTTTATTTGAGTTACAAGTTTTTTAAGACCTGCATAGTAATCATGATTACCTGCAACAAAATAGACTGGAACAGTAAAATCTTTAAAAGCCAAAAACTTTTCTGCTCTTACATCATTCTTTCCATCAACGAGATCTCCATTAATTATAACAACATCAGCATTAAGTCTATTAACATTTTTTACGAGATGGGTTAAATAGCCATTTCCTCTATAGACTCCCAGATGTATATCAGAGAGATGAACAATTTTCACAATTTCCTTTACTTTATTTAACTTTACTGTTATAGGTACAACTGAATAGGTAAATGCCTGCCACGTTGCATATAATGAAACAAGAAGCCATAATGCGATTAAAACAATTCCCCCTGTTTTATGAAAAACATCATAGACTAAATCTATAATTTGAAAAATCAATACAGTCATAAGAAGAATTAAGAAAGCACCCATCCACCAATTTGCTATCATAAAATAAAATGATGCAAAGGGAAATGAAAACCCACGATAGATAATATTTGCAAATATTAATGAGAGAAATCCAAAGATAAGAAGTCCCGATAAGAGTTTAGCACTCTTGAAAGAAAAGCACTGAATGATTTTCTTCGCAACATAGATACAACAGATAATCATAAAAACAAAAAGGATAATTGAAAATATTATTGCACTGGCGCTTATCATATTATTGTTCCTTAAAAAGTTGGGGATATTTTTTTAGTAATGCATCCACCCTTTTATTTGTCTTTGAATCTTCAACTAAAGGAGGTGCATGATGAGGTTTAATTCTTGCATCAATAATTATTGAGTTTTCACAACCCCAGTGTTTATTCCTATAGAAACTATGTAATCCATATATATCAGTTGCTGGATTAGACCTGGTAAAAGTAACCCAGAGAAAATTATCTAAATTTTCAGATGCAAAATTGCTATCATCAACAATAACTATGACAGGAAAACCCACGAAACTCTTTTGCTTTTCAAGAATTTTTTTTAAGAGGTTCACATCCTCACTATTTTTTTTAAACTTTGGACCTGTGATTGTTAATATTCCCTTCATAGGTACTCTAACATTGGTGAAACCCTTTGGAAAAGAAAGGTTAAGAGAACTCTTATTTTTCAATTTTCTTATGGGATCACCTGCAGCTGCAAAAACAACTTTTGACCCCTCATTTAATGAATCACCACTATAATCAAGGGTATCAATTGTTGTATTTGTTATAAAATGAATATCTCTTTTTAAATTAATTCTCTCAAGAACATGATTTAAAAATGATGGGATGTCATGTGTTGAAAGATCTTTGTTATCCTCTTCTGCTGCTATAAAAAGATATTTTGCTAAAGATAGTTGTCCTGAACCAAGAACTCCATTGGCAACAGTCAAAAGCTGAGCTGGTCTTGACCGCTTCAAATAAGGAACATAATGATCAGAACCAATAGCCAGAAGCAATGGGTGAACTCCAGCCTGATCAACAGCATGAACCTCTTTGAGTCCCGCCACCTCAGAGCTCACTGCAGATTGAGTAATCTCATGTATAAAATCTCCAAACTCAGTATCTTCCTGGGGAGGCCGACCAACCACTGTAAATGGCCACACTGCATTGTCTCTATGATACACTGCATCAACCTTCATAACAGGCATATCATGTGCCAGACTATAGTAACCGAGATGATCTCCAAAGGGACCTTCTGACTTTAAAGCTCCTGGTTCAATTGTACCAACAATGCAAAAATCAGCTTCAGATGCAATAACGTAACCATCCTTCTTCGTGTAACGGAAACGTCTCTTGCCCAGAAGTCCACCAAAGGCAACCTCTGGTACATTGTCTGGCAAAGGCATTACAGCAGCTACAGTCATTGCAGGAGGTCCTCCTATAAAGATGCTGATCTTCAGGGGGATGTTGCGTTTCAAACATTCCTGATGATGATGAGCAATCCCTCTATGAATTTGATAGTGTATACCAATCTCATTATCATCATAGTTGTTTCCGTCTAATTGAACTCTATACATCCCCAAATTTGAGGACATTGGTCCCTTTCCATCTGGATGCTGTGAATAGACCTGAGGAAGGGTTATATATCTGCCACCATCTTTTTTCCATGAAACAATACCAGGGAGTTGCTCTATGGTGGTTTTATTTTTTAATACAGGCGCATTAGATTTAAAAACTCTTCTTGGTAAACCAAATGGCAGAAAAAATAATAGTTTTAATGTTTTAACTATTTCTTTAAAAGCTATATGTGGATTACCTACAATCTTCATAAAATTTTTAAGAGGAGCTATTGAGTTTCTAAATATATACCTCATGCGATCTGGAGTGCCATAAAGATTTGATACTGCAGAAAAAGATGAGCCCTTCACATTTTCAAATAAAATTGCATACCCTTTTGCTTTATAAATTCGTCGCTGAATTTCAGCCATTTCAAGATTTGGATCAACCTCATCAGTTATACGAATCAGTTCACCCTTTTTTTCTAAATCTCTAATTAAGTCTGCAGTAGATCGATATGACATGAAAGACTCCTTTGACAATTTTAAATAAAAATTGTAATTATACAAAAAATATTCATATCGTAGAAAAGTGCAAGAGTTAAATTATTTCTCGATATATTTGTTTATCTGAGCATATTCAATATCATGTATAATTTAAATAATAAATAAGACAAAAAGTCTGTAATTACTGAAAAGTTTATAATAAAATATTATTTCTAAATATTTTTTATTGATTAATAAATTTTTATCAACCATAATTATTTAATTACTCAAAGATGGAGACATTTAATGCTAAGAGGAAGAATATTCATTGTTGAAGATGAAAAAGTCACTATAAGATCTCTAACAACAATGATTGAGAAACTTGACTATATTGTTATTGGTACTTCTTCTTCAGGAGAAGATGCTTTAATTAAAATTGAAGAACTATTACCTGATGTTATTCTTATGGATATATCCCTTGAAGGAACTCTCGATGGAGTTGAAACAACTCGCTTAATTCATGAAAAATTGAATATACCGGTAATCTACCTCACAGCTGATTCTGAAAAGGACACAATTCATAGAGCAAAAGTAACCGAGCCCTATGGTTATTTAATAAAGCCAACTAAAATTCGAGAACTTCATACCATTTTAGAAATTGCTCTCTATAAACATAAGGTTGAAGAACAATTAAGACAATCTGAAGAAAAATATCGATCTTTAATTGAAGGGATGCCAGATGTCGTATATCGTCTTGACAAAGATGGCAATTTTACATTTATAAGTGATAATATTCTGGAATTCGGATATTCTCCAAAAGAGCTAATAGGAAAACATTTTAGTACAATACTTCACCCTGAAGATACTCCCCATGTAAGCAAAGATGCTATATTAACAAACCTAAAGGGCAAAGAAACTGGAGATATCAATTCACCGAAGCTCTTTGATGAAAGAAGAACAGGTTATAGAAAAACATCAAATCTTTCTGTAAGAATTAAACCTAGAGATATAAATAAAAATTACCACTTTGCAAAAATCAATTCCACTGGGGTCTATGACAGAGATGTTCTCTTTAGAGATAAAAAGTTTGTTGGCACACTTGGTATTATTAAAAATCTAAAATATATGCATGACTCAGAATCCAAAGAAAGAGAAAATACTTTTATTGCTTCTCTTGAAAATGGTGATGAAATCATTTTTAAGATTAATAAGTGGGGTAATTTTACTTTTTGCAGCAAAAATATATCAAAATATGACATAGAACCTGAAGATATAATTGGCACTCATATCTCTACTGCATTTAATAATACTGGGGAAACACCAAGCAAAATCAATCTTTTGTTTGGAGAATCTACTAAAAATCTTCATGATGACTGGAAAGATGTATGGGCTGAAGTCTCCGTATCTGGAGAACAAAATAAACCCTATGACGACAGTGGTTCCATTGGAACAATAAGAAACATTTCAACTTCAAAAAAAAATGAAGCATTATTATCACGGACTGTAGACAATTGGGAAACCATAGTAAATTCTATAACTGATCCTTTTTCCATACATGACCTTAATCATAATATCATCTATGCTAATTCTTCATTTCATAAAAAACATAATAGTGAAGAAAATGATTTCAAAGAAAAACCTTGTTATAGAATAATCAGCGGAATTGATGAGCCACATGAAAATTGTCCACTTTTAAAAAACAAAACTTCCATTGATCCGATGTCCATTGAAGTATTTGACATTAAAAACAAAAGTTATTCACAGATATTAGTTTCACCAATTACAAAAGACAATAAAATTACAGGTCTTGTTCATGAAATAAAAGACGTAACAGAAAGAGTTGAGTATCACGAAAAACTTAAACAATCACATGAAGAAGCGATTCATGCTTCAAAAGCAAAAAGTGAATTTTTAGCAAAAATGAGTCATGAAATAAGAACACCCTTAAATGCAATAATTGGCATGACTGACCTTGCTAATAGTTCTAATGATCTAGTAGAGATTAAAGATTTACTTAACATTATTCAAGATTCAGGGAACCATCTTTCAACAGTTATTAATGATATTTTAGACCTTTCAAAAATTGAAGCTGGGGAATTTAATCTTAAAAATGAAGATTTTGAAATAAGAGGTCTCATGAATTCTATAGTGAGACTTTTTTCTGTACAAACTCAAGATAAAAGTATATCTATGAATCTGAATATTGATGAAGATGTTCCTCTCTATATAAATTGTGACAGCAATCGGTTAAGACAAATTCTGATTAATATAATAGGAAATGCTGTTAAATTTACAGACTTTGGAAAAATTATTATAAATATATCTGCTACACACATAGAAGAAGAAGAAAAGACTCTTAAGCTCTATTTTAAAATCGCTGATTCTGGAATTGGTATTGAAGAAGAAAGGTTAACGGATATATTTGAAAGTTTCAAGCAAATAGATAATTCATTTTCAAGATCACATGGTGGTACTGGTCTTGGACTACCAATAAGCAAGCAGATTATTGAGAAAATGCAGGGTGAGATTACTGTTGAAAGCACCATGGGCTCTGGCACTATCTTTTCTTTTTATATTAACGTAAAAGAGGGCAGCCCAGTATATAATATAAAAAATACTGAAACAATTGACATTGATCCATTAAATATTCTTTTAGCAGAAGACAATGAATTTAATATCAAGCTCGCAACTGCTCTCTTGGAAAAAAAAGGTCACTCTGTTACCTGCGCCTTCAATGGTATAGAAGCCTTAGAATACATAAAAGATACAAATTTTGATATAATATTAATGGATATTGAAATGCCCCTAATGGATGGCTTTGAAGCTACTGTCAAAATAAGAGATGGAAAAGCTGGAAATGAAAAAAGTAATATTCCCATTATTGCCATTACAGCTCATGCTGTAAAAGAAGTAATGTTGAAGTGTATTGAATCAGGAATGAATGATTACATATCAAAACCAATTAAAATCAATGATCTTAATAAAAAAATAATAGAGATACTTAACCTTGAAAAAGTTATATAAAATCATTTACTTATAATTATTTTCAATAAAGATTTTAATCTCATTACATTTTGCTGAAAGTTCATCTAAAGATTGATGCGCCTCTTTGAGGGATTCTTCTTTACCCATGACCTCTAATTTAGAACAAATCTCAGCACATTCATGAGCAGCAAGATATTTCATAGTACTCTTAAATTTATGTGCACTTCTAGCTAAATCTTGAGAATTATTATTTACAATTGCTTCATTCATTTTAATTAAAGCATCACTATAATTTGATAAATATAGATCAAAGCAATCAATCAATAATTCCTTATTATGATCAACTATAATCATTAATTCATCTATATCTAAAATCTCATTTTTGACAAAGTCACCATTCATTGAAGACTACCCGGAAAAATATTATTTATAATAACTATTAAAAAATAGTCTTAAAGAAAAGAATGGTCAAGCTCTTTTTGATATACTTAATTATATTGATACTTAATTATTCCTTTAGCAGTTTGAGAATGGAAAAAATTTCTATTTTGATTATCAGTTGAACACAAAAATTATTATAAAATATATCAGTTCATTAGAGTATAGAGACATGGAACTATTCATGCCTCTATATTTACTTACTGAAGCATTTCTTCAATAAGCAGAATAGGAATTGATGTTTTTTCAAATATCTCTTCTAAAGATAAACCCTGACTATAATAACGTTTGACCACTACTGTTAATGGTTCAGCTATTTCTACTATGTGACCATCTGGATCATAAACTCTAAAAACTCTTTGGCCCCAGGGTTGCTCATGTATTTCATGAATTTTTTCAACACCTGACTCATCTATCCTTTTTAATGTATTATCTAAATCCTCAGTTTCAAAATACATCTCAAATTGCTTTTGTCTAATATTAGATAAATAAGATGATTCATCTTCATATATTATTGAATAAGCATGATCTCCCTGCCATATTGCAAAACCACTTTTAAATTCAATATGTTCTCCATTATCCATTTCAATATCTTGATTCATGATATCATGATAGAATTTTTTTGATCTAGAAATATCTTTGACAAATATTCCTGGTGCTATAAATTTTAAACTCATTATAAACTCCTATATTCTTTTTAATAAATTACTAGTAAATTTTAATTGAGTCTTGAATAAAAACGACATCAGATAATTTTTTTTTGTAAATCTCTCCAGGAGAAAAACCTGTAAAAGATGAAAGTTCTCTCGTCATATGTGATTGATCACTGAAACCAGTAATGTAGGCTATATCGATTATATCATTTGCCCCATCCTCAAGAAGCTTTAAAACTCTTTTCAATCGGATTATTCTAGAATAAAATTTTGGAGTCAAACCCACCTGCTCTTGAAATTTTCTTTGAAGTTGTCGTAATGATATGCCTGTTGAAGAAAGTGATTCATCAATTGTTTCACTATAATTATTTTTTATAACACTCAAAGCATGATTAATTATAGGATCTATGGGTTTTGATTCTATAATTAATCTCAATAATAATCTATTAATTGCTTCTACCTTAGATGATAGATCTTTTGCATTATAAATAACATCCTCTAATTCAATATAGACACTATTCCATAATAATCTCAATGAAATAGTATTATCAATTAATTCATTTATTGGGATATTAAAAAAACTATAGACCGCACCTGGAAAAAAACTAATTCCAATAAAATCAATTTTTCCTGTCATACCAACAACAGAAGGCTTTTTCATTATTCCTGAAATAAAAGATGACTCTTTATTTATCTCACCATTTTCCCTAATAAGAGGATCACCACAATTTATAATTATATCCGTATAGGTGTCAGGAAAAATATTATTAGTAATTATAGAGGATTCAGCAACACCATGAAGATACCAGTAATGACTGATGTGGCTTGACAATTGAAAATGAGGTTCTATTCTTTTAAATGTAATCATTTTTATACTATACAACTTTCACAATCAAATATATAAGGTTAAATGAAATCGTCAATTAAACTTTTCATAATAATCACAAGAAAGATACAGGAAATTATAAATGAATGAATTATATCGTAAACTACAGAAGCATCTTGATCATATGCCAGTTGGATTTCCTGAATCTACATCAGGAGTTGATCTTAAGATTTTAAAAGAGCTCTTTACTGAAGAGGATGCTCATATAGCATTATGCTTAAGTATGCTTCCCGAAAAAGAAAAGAAAATATATAAACGTCTTAATTCCATATCAATAGAATTTTCTGATTTTAGAAATAAACTCAGTGACATGACAAGAAGAGGTCTCATATTAAAAGAATCTCATCCTCAATCTCCTAAATATAGTTTATCTCAATTTGCCATAGGTATCTATGAATTCCAGGCTGGACGACAGAGTGAAAATCTGGCTAAAAATGTTATTGCCTATGAAAAAGAAGCCTTTGGTGAAGAATTGCATAAAACAAAACTCTCTCAATTACGAACAATTCCTATTTCGATTAATGTAGAAGACCAATCGAGTATTCTTCAATATGACAACTTCACATCGATTATTGAAAATGTTGAGGATAAAATTGCAGTATCAACATGTGTTTGCAGAGAGAGTCATGACCTAGTCAAAGATTCATGTAAACAAACAAAGCTTCGAGAGACATGCTTTACACTTGAAGGTGCAGCTGAACACTATGTTGAAATGGGTATTGCACGATATATTGAAAAAAAAGAAGCTTTATCAATATTAATAGAGGCTCAAGAAGCTGGCTTAGTGCTTCAACCAGGAAACACGATAAACCCTAATTTTATTTGCTGCTGTTGTGGTTGCTGTTGTGGAATTCTTTTAACAGCAAAAAAATTTCCAAGACCTTCAGAAATGGTTCCCTCAAACTACAGAGCACAAGTGAACCTAGAAAGCTGTACCGGATGTTCACTATGCAAAAAGATCTGTCCTATGGATGCGATTCAAATCATTAATAAAAAGGCTATTATAGATTACTACAGATGTATTGGTTGCGGAAACTGTACAACACCATGCAAGCCAAAATCAATATCACTTCAAAAAAAAGATAAGATAAAACCCCCTTATTCAAAAACTTTCATATTATATATGTTTATTTTAAAAAGAAAGATAGGAATAAAAAAACTACTCAAAACTTTTATTAGACTGGGACTGAGAAGACAGGTTTAATTTTAAATAATAGTTAAACATATTATTTAAAAAATGTGCCTGTTACATTTTCACATATCGTTGATATAAGATATTAAATTCTTTCTTTGAAAAATTTATATCAATGAGTTTTTCATTGAGAGTTTTACAGATTTTTCTATAATTATTTATTGAGATTCTCTTGCCAGGACATGAAGTTGATGCCCTCCTCTTTATAGAATCATCATAAGGAACCTCTTTGTGACCCAGAATATTCTTTGATGGAATCTTATAAATTTTCATTATTTTTACTATCACGTATGTAAGTGAATATAATTGTTTTTTTGTTGGTAAGGTTTTATTGAAATTACCAACGAGACAGATACCTATTCCATGTTTATTATACTTCATTTGTGAAGTCTTCACATGCATTCCATATCTCTGTTTTAACCACCTAAAGCCCGCAGTGTTTTTTCCATTTGTATCTCCTTTACCATTTGAGATAACAAAATGATAGGCAAGACCTCCCCATCCTTTTCCCAGATGATATCGATGAAAAGATCTGGCATTACCCACCATAGTACCGCTATTATGAATAACCACGTATTTCCAGGGACTTATAATGTATGAACCAACTTTTCTAACTGGAAAATTTATTCCATCAATATCTATATTTTCTTTACAAGATCCACAGAATAAAATTACAATTATTATCCAAATTATTTTCATAGTACTAAACCAATGTTTTTATCATTAAAATAAAAGACTGAGATTGAATCCAATCTCAAAGGAAAATATTTCCTTTGTTAAATTTTCAGTTGTTCTGTTTCTATACTGCTCTATTGCCAGTTTTGTAGTAAGGCCACCTTGGAAATTTTTATGAAGATTCATAATCAATTTTCCCGTTAAAAGATGTTGATCATAAGGCTCAGGTGATGTCGTTATTGCATAGTCATATCTATTTAGCTTCATCGAATAAGATAGAGATAAAATTGGCTTTGCTGTAAGCTTATAATATTTTGCTATAAACTTATACAATGAAAGAAGCTCTGTTTCATAAATTAGTGATAATTCATATCCCATCTGAAATTCAGAAAAATCAGTATTTATCGTCATGTTATTAAAATATATATCGTCTAATGGATTCCTTGTAGATGAACTAATGGGAATATACTCCGAAAATACTTTGTGACTAAAAACCATTGCTAAATTTAAACCTATATGATTTCTACCCCATTTCATAGTATAACCCAATTTAGGTTTATGAATATTTTCCATTAGGTTTTTTGTTATAATATTATTATTTGAAAAATCATAGGCTAATTGAATAAAAGCACTTCTCTTTTTCTTGCTTCCATTTTTTTGTATTTTAAAAAACCCTGATTTTGCCTTAACAATTTTCATTAGATCTATATTAATATTAAAACCAGCTGTATTTGACACAACCTGCTGAGGAATGGCTAAAACCTCAAAACGTTCATTAACCTGATTAACCGATCCCTTAATGCTAAAGTTAACCTTTTTAAAATCAAAGGCAGAAAAAAGAGAAAATGTATCAATAAGTTTGATCTGATTTTCATAATCTAAAGCAGTATTACCGGATGGTGTAACAATTTTACTATTGAGAAAACCATTCAATGTATCACGTCCATTAGAGCAATTATTTCTTCCTATCAAAAAAGCTCCCGGGAAATAATAAAAGATATTCATTGCAGGATTCATCATCTTTATCATAGATCGAGATATACCATAGGCCTCTTCATAAAAGTTTGTTCCTTCACCCTCAAAGGGTACATTGCTTTCTGTCAGATACATTGATCTCTTAAAAGTAAAATTAAAAGATTTAAAAAACTTCCATTTTTTATCCTTGGTTATTTTTCTGATATTGAGTGGTAATGAAATCTGAGTTGATATAAAACTTGCAGCATCCTTTGAACGAAAAAGATTATCACTTTTCAAGGGATCAGTATCCAGATAATCTTTAAAATTATTTTCAATATAATTAAGTTCAACCTTATATTGAGGCATGAATTCATATTTGTGAAGAACTATTTCAAAAGAAGACTTTTGCAGTCTCTCAACAAGCCTTTGATTATTATCATACCAAAATGGAAAATGATAATCATTTGTAAAATTTGAAATGATACCTGATTCACTTAAATGACTTTTACCCTGAAAGTTTACAATATCTTCCGTTGACACCGTAAAGAGTGGTTTAATATAGAAATAATCATTCTTATAAAACATACTAAGTGATGTATAACTTTTTTGTCTCTTTTCCTTTTCAAAGATAGAAACGAGATCAGCGAGGGTTGCTGCACTAACAGTGGATGTTCTTTCGATTTCCTCTTCTCTAAATTGAAAATTCATATGGAGCTTAGCATTAAACTTTCCCCATAAAAATTTCTTTATGTTTTCATTAATTATAATATCTGGATTATGAACAATACGGGTTATACTTCTATTTACAGTGTTAGTTGATATAATCTCTTGAGAGTCACCACTATAAAAATCATTTTTATAGATTACCTTTACACTTGGCACAGCATCAATATTTGATTTATAATCTGTCTCAAAATAAAAACTATTGTTTAAAACCTTTCCTCTTTTATCATCAGCAACATTAAGATTTTTACTATCAGTTTCTGACTTATCTGATATAAAATCTAACTTAGTGACAAGATTAGGTAAAATCTTTACATAAGAATAGAGCTCATGCTTATCCTCACTAATGTCATCTGGTTTCTTTCCAATAGAACTAAAATCTGCTCCATGACCCTTTTTAATATATCTAATACTAATATCTGACAAAACAGGCACTCCGCCTTTGGTTTTAAAGAGAGGCTTCTTTACTTTAATTTCTCCTTCAATCCAGTGACCATGACTGTTAATTGTATCTGGTTCGGAAACATAGATGTCATTGATCCACATTATTCCAGTTTCACTTGGAGTCCCTTGAACAACAATTTTTATCATTGAAATACGCTTCATGTCAGGTGCCCCCTCTGTTCTATTAAGGGAGAAATTACCTGTTGAACCATCCTTTAGTTTTAACGTTATTTGATGCCAAATCAATTGAGTCGCCATAGGTATTGAATATTCATAGTAATCATCCTCTGATGATCCTATCTGCACAAGTACAGTATGAGCTGTGGTATACTCTCGATAGTTTAACCATAGGTTAAGAGTTTTGTAATGCCTTAGATCCATGGTTTTAGCAAATTTTCGAAGAACCTCAATATCTCCTGCTGCACGAATTGTATAATCCATCTGCAATGTAGATTCACTTTCTGCAATAGTATCTGTTGTTTTTGGCTGACCATAGAGAGAGCGATATGTTGCGTTCTGAGTAGCAATAAGTGATTCTGCTGCATAAGTAGAATCATTATTGCTGTTTAAAATTGTCAGTTTTACATTTCCATCAGCCTGATTATTCTTCCATCGAGATGAAACAAACTTTATAGAATCTATAAATATTCTTCCTGAAGCAATCCCCCCAGTTTCATTATTAAGATACATTCTAATTGATTGGACCTTTGATAAAATGTCAATATCTGAAGCAGTTAGAGCTGTTCTATCAATGGGCACTGTAATTTTTTTCCAAGTAGTACTGACACTTAGAACAAATCCATCTTCAGAGAAAATATTGTCAGTTGAGTCCAAAACACCATTACCATTAAGGTCTTCACTATTTAAAACTCCATCTCCAATAGTAAAATCATTAAGCAGAGGTCCTCCACCAACTTTTGTACTCCCCCCAAAATCATATCCTATATCTTCTGAAATTCCCAGATCAGGATCACGATCAATCACACCATTGTTATTGCTGTCTTCAGTATCAAGGGATAAATCACCATCTGAATCTTCATTAATCGTTCCTATATCAAAAGTTAATCTAGGATTACTACCAATTGTTCCTGATGTTTTATACCAGATCTCTATGTATTGGAGCCCTGAAAAATCTACAACTCCATTTGATAAACGTCGAGTTACAATAGGAATACATGTTTGTCCTGCTGTAAAATTATAATCCAAAACTAATGACTTTTGAGTTGATTGTGTTTGAATTGTTTCACTGTAGTGACCTGCTGCAACATTGAAAGGCCCTGGCTTAACCAAGTAATCAATCCCAGTGGCACCATAGGTTTCTAGTTGCAAAACTAATGGATCACTGAGGCTTCGAAAAAAATAATAGTATAATCTTCCTCTATTTGTATGACCTGAAGGCATTGAGGATAAGATCCAGTCTTTTTCAGAAAGAGATATTTTGACAATCTCTTCAGATGATTCCATATTATCAATTAATGCTTTACCAAATGAATTAACATTTCTAATTGAGAATGAATATTCTCCATAGAGCTTTAGATCAACTGGCACTTTTTTAAACTCTGTATTAAAAACATTATTAACAGCTTTAGTCATTCTTTTCGGATTAAGATGAAGCTTTGCATCTGCCTCACCAATAATAGTCTGACCAGGGGTATTTGATATATCAGGAATGATACTGCCACCTGAAGATCTCAAAAAGAGAAGACTCGCACCCATAGAAAAACTTTTATTAAAAAAATAATCCCCTCTTAAACCTCCCATAAAATTTTGGGTCTCTGAGGCATAGGGCAAGTATTCATATTTAATCTCAATTGCAGTTCCTGGACCTATCACAGGATTATTAGGATCAGTAAAAAAGACGAGGCCAGAAAGACTATCAACACTGTAAAGATTTTCAGGAAGCACTCTTCCATTTACCTTTAAACGAACACTTTTTTCAATTATATTCATCTGCTTTAATTTAAAGCTGCGCGCACTACGATAAAAATCTACAGTCATTAAATAATGAGAATTTCTGTATAGATCATCAGCCTGTTTCTCGTTATAAATCTTTGTTGTTAATCCTATTAAAAGATCCCCGGCTTTAAATGGCTCACGAAGTTTAAAATGTAAAATACCATTCTTATAATCAACAGCATAAGATCCAAAGGTCTCAATATCTAATTTTGCCATAATGTTTGAATCACCAAAAAACCTGAGACTAAAATTTTCTTGAACGATATTTGTTGAACCAAGGTTATAGAATGATCTCACCTCATAAATATCTTTGCTGACCTTGGTATCATTATTTATATCGCCAGAAGAAGTTTCATCAATTGAATAACCATATTTAATAAAAACAAAGTAACGACTTTGAAATTGAGTAGAATTTGAAATAGTTCCTGCATTTGTAATTGGTGGAATATCCGTTGTACTTCCTGATTGTAAAGTATACACTGCAAATATTCGTGCTTCTTTTAAAACCTGTTTTGTAAAAGTAATAAGACCTGTTGTATAATTTATTGTATAATCAACACCATTCTGAAGCTTATTATAATATCCATTATCAAATACCAGTTGTACTGTATTTTGATTGTTAGACGGCACCTGATCATCCATATACAATTCAAAGTCTGTTGAGTTAATTGAAACTTCCTGAGGCACAAAGGTTGGATCAGAAGAATCTGTTGTATTTATTTCAGTACCATACCTTGTATAAGGTTCAAGCTGATAATACTTTCTTGGTATATACTGATACTCCTTCAGCTCAACTCGCTTTTGAGAAGAATTTCCTTTGAAGGTTTCCACTTCAGTACGACCCATTGAAACACTGGCAAAGGCCTTTAATTGAAACTTTCCCTTTTTCAGGGTCATGTCAGCCCCAAGGCCCTTTGATGTATTATTATCAAAAACTGCAAACTTTGAATTTTTAAACTTTATATCAATTTGACCTGCATTAACCTCCTGAATTAATTCATTTTTTTTTGTGGCTTTATATTGTATAAAATATTTGTTATCTTTCTTTCTGCTATCATGATCAATATATACAGAAAGTTTATTTCCAATCTTACCCTGCATATGTACCTTTAAAAGCTGCTGAGGAACAAATCCATCAACAATAACCTTTGACGCTGCCTTGTCCTCATCAAAATATCTGTACTTATCATTGGTATAAACAGAAAGTCCATACTTGAGATCCATACTCATTGAGCCAAAGGAATGAAATGAAACATTGTCATTTTGATATATAACAGTTCCCTTCTTTAATTGACCATCTTTAAAGGTAAAATAATTAAATTTAGACCAATCATCAGGAGTAAAAGAAAATAAACCTTTCTTTTCTTTTTGAGTTTTATTTAGTTTATCATCTTTAGTAGTCGAAGGTTTGATTTTTACTTCAGATTTATTCTTTTGTTTTTGAATATAATCGTCAAGGCGACCAATAAATCCTTTGTTCTGAATTGCAACAAGAGTTGTAGAAATTATTAAAGCAGAAAAAAAAAGTTTTGTTATAAGGGGCAGATTTTTCATTCAATAAACTGCCCATTGGGCATTATCCTGAAGATATAATCCCTACCATAATCCACTCATATAAGGATAAGGATTAATAGGAATTCCCCCAAGACGAACCTCATAGTGGCAATGATATCCTGTAGAGTTACCACTCATTCCAACATAACCAACAACCTGTCCTTTATATACATATTGCTTTGGAGAAACAGCTATAGTTTGACAGTGGGCATAGACTGTTTCAAAACCATACTCATGTTTAATCTTAATCATCTGTCCATAGCCCCCAGCCCAGCCAGTACGTGCGACATAACCTGGGGCAGTTGCTCTAATTGGTGTGCCACCTGCTGCTGCAATATCTATTCCTGTGTGAAAATCACGACCATGACCAAAGGGAGAACGTCTCCATCCAAAGAGTGAGGTTATATGACCCCGATTGGGAACAATTGAAGGAGTATCTTTAATAACCTTACTACGAACATTTATAAAGTTCTTTATTGTTTTAATGGTTTTTGTTGTACTCAATAGGTCTCGTTGGAGATCTTTGATAGTAAATATCTCTCGAGGCAGAACATTCTTCATTTTTAATAATGCCGTAAAACCTTCTTTGTCAAAATCTGAATTAACCCAGATTCTGTCTTCTGATTGATCTGTTCCTGTTGCTAGTTCAAAAAGGGTTTGAATTTCAGGTTTAATATCTCTAACAAGATCATCAACATTATTGGTTATTTTTTCAAAACGGAGCAGATGAGATCGAATACCTTGATATGTAGTGAGAAGACGCTGTTCTTCCTTTTTTATAGCATTATTTCTAATAACAGCATATGATGAAGTAACAATTATCACGAGAAAAAGAACAACAAAGAATGATATGGTAAACTTTGATATCTGAAAATTAAAGATATTCTTCTCATTATGGGGAATGAACATAATAGTCATTTTTTCATGACCCTTATCTACAAAACGTTCATATGACTTCTCAAATTTCTTTCTAACAATGTAGAATTTCTCTGAGAATTTTAAACTAAATTTATTTTGATATTCTTTAATTTTAAACTTCATAAAACCGACTCTCGTTATAATACTATGATAACATACGTAAGATCATTATCGGATTTTCGTCACTTTTTAGCAAGGAGATTTTTTTAACATATGTATATATAGATAAAGAAAAGTTAGGATTAATTAATAATTAATATTGCATATTTTTCATAAATCATTATACTTGTTCAATAAAATATATAAAAATTTGATATAATGAATATTAATTTAACGGTAAAAATAAAAAATTTACATTCCATTTTAACACTACACTACAAAGTCCGAATAATTGGCTGTCTTTTTGTAGCCTTTTTGCTTTTTTATGATCTACAAAATAGCCAATTAAATATTATATTTAACCCCATTCTCCTTTTTTATGGATTATTGTGGCCCCATTTTACCTATTTTCTCTTATTTAAGGTACAAAATCCCTTCAAAATAGAGATTATATTCCTCTTTATAGAGTCATTCTTTCTGGGTTTCATGCTCGCTATCATCAGCTTTTCACTGTGGCCAACAATAGCCATAATATTGGCTCTAGTAATGACACTCTTATCAACAGGGGGCTATAAACAGTTATTATATGGATCAATTTTTTTTCTATCAGGGATTTTTCTTTGTCATTTCGTTCAACCCCCTGTTTTTCATTTTGAGGGACAAACAATCTCAAGTGTAATCAGCATTCTATTTATCTTTACTTATACAATAATGATTTCTTCATTAATGCTATCATTTAGTAACAAGTATTATAAAAACCGAAATTCCTTAGGTACAGCAAATCTTGAAATAAATAAGCAAAATAAACAGTTTAAAGATGACCTGGCACTTGCCCGCAAAGTACAAATGAGTATCATACCAAAAAGGCTTCCACAAAGAGAGGGATTTGAATTTGCCGCCATTTATAATCCAATGAGCGCCATTGGCGGGGATTTCTATGATTTCATAGGTTTTAAAGAGCAAAATCTACAAGGTGTATTCATTAGCGATGTCTCTGGTCATGGGATTCCAGCAGCATTAATTACCAGTATGATTAAAACACTCATTGATACAGCTGGTATCAATAAAATGAGTCCTGTTGATCTTCTTCAGTATCTCAACGAAAAGACCCTTAATATTACCAGTGATAATTTTTTCACTGCCTTTTATGCAATAATTGACACCGATAACTATACAATGACCTATGCTCGAGCTGGTCATTGCCATCCATTCCTTATTCGCAATAATGAAGTAATTAAAATTAACAGTTCTGGGAAATTCTTAGGACTTCTCCCTTCGGTATCTCATGAATGCAAAACACTAAAACTTGAAAAAGGTGATACCATCTTTTTCTATACAGATGGTTTAACAGAAGTAATAAATTCAAAGGATGAAGAATTTGGGGATGACATTTTAATGAAGAAATTGCAGCAAAAAAACAACCAATCGATTAACCAATTTATTAGATATATATATGATGAAGCTCAGGATTTCAACTGTCAGGATGAATTTAATGATGATGTTTGTATTATCGGTATGGATGTTCTATAAGACATCAGCTTTACTTAAGATTCATTACATAATAGTTTTAATTCTATGATATTCTTGTAGAAAACTATACCATTTTAGCAGATACACATCCCCCAATTTCAATACCGATAACTATCACTCTATTTAAATTAACTAAAAAAGATCTAAATATGTATCATATCTTTTTTATTACATATATAGTCATAAAAATTAAATGTTTCTTGATAAATTTAAAGTAAAATTAAAATTTTATCGACAATAAGAGAGCAATACGTGTATACATATTTCAATAAACAAGGGCTAAATTTTATAAAATGAGTAAGAATGTAAAAATATTATTTGCAGCTGATATTCACCTGGGCATAGTCCCTGAAAAAGCTATAATAGATGAAGAAACACACTTCAGCACCTTTAAAAAGATTGTAGGCCTCGCTGAAGATCATGATATCCTCCTAATTGCTGGTGATCTCTTTGATAGCCCACGAATTTCAAAAGATTTAATAGATAATATTTCCCAGGAATTTAAAAATCTTACTTCTAAGGGTGTTGATGTAATATTTACTCCTGGTCCAGGAGATATAAATCCTAATGGAGTTATTCCTGATCATATCTACTCTCTTAACTGTACAACTGTTTTTGCTAACCCTGTTTATTCACCTCCTCATATTTTTACAAAGGAAGATCAAAAAGTCTACATTTATGGCCTACCCTCTTCCGGTGGCAGTGATATCTCAAAAATAAAAAAAGAGAGTGAATCAGGTTTTCATATTGGATTATTTCATATGGATTTCAATCCAAGAAATAAAGAACAGGATTCTCCTGTGTATGCACTACAAAAAGATGATATTAAGAGTCTTGATCTCGATTTTTATGCACTTGGCCATAGTCATTCCTTTAGAATGTTTAAGGTTAATGGCAAAATAATAGGAGCTTTTCCCGGAACTCCTGAATCTCTCAGCACATTAGAATGTGGGGACAGATACGTTATATCCATGTGCATTTCAGATAACGAAATAGAGCAGATTAAACGATTATCTGTGAATAATATTAATGTAATAAAAGAAGAGGTTAACTGCAGTAATGAGAGTAACCCTGAAGCAATATATGATATACTGAGACTGAAAAAATCAAAGAAAAATTATTTACACATATCTATGAATGGAGAAAGATCTTTTGCCTTTGAGCAAAAGATTTTTAGTAACTACATCAATGATTTTTATTCGCTCATAATTGATGATAATTCAGTAGTTACATTAGATTCTCTTATTGATGAATTTCGAAATGAAAATTCATTGCGAGGACTTTTCTTTAATAAACTTGAAGAAAAACTAAAAACGGAATCCTTTAAAAAGGATGAAATTACAATTTTAAACAATTCTATGGACCGCATTAGAAAAGATGGCTTTATATCCCTGGAGGACTGGTTGTGCACTACCTCTCAATCATAGTTTCTAAACCAGGTTCCAACGATAATATTACCCTTAAATTAAAAGAGGGTACAAATCTCATATGGGGAAAAAATGGATCAGGCAAAACAATACTCAGTGCTGCTATTGTAGACAGCATCTGGCGACCTCTATCTGGTGAGGGCATTTTATACAATGAAACATGGGAAAGTATATTTACTGATATAACATTTCAACATGACTCATCAAAGTTTCATTCTCTCTATAGTAAAAATGAATATTTCACTCTCAATGAATTAAAGGGCAAAAAAAAGGATGAACTAATACAAAAAAATAACATCAACAGCAGTTATATCTTTGACTTAGAAGAATTAAAGGGAAACAAAAAGTTAATAAAATTCTTTTCAACAATAACAAATGGCATAGCTGAACTTGCCTGTTATGTTCCATCCCCCTCACACAGAGAGAATAAGCCTATTTTTAATTATAATGATGTCAAAGAACTTCTTCTCTATGACAATTCAGAATATTATTCTTTTTTCAAAAACATGAAAAAAGAATTAAGAGACAAACCAATATCTGAAAACACCTTGCTCAATGAAATAATGAAAAACGAAAGGGAACTTAAGGAATACAATAAAGGTATTCAACTTATTGATATTCAAAGCAATAGAAATGATAAGCTTCTCAATGAACAAAAAAAGATACTAAAAGAAATCAAAGAGCAAAACCTTGAACTAGAAAATTTGATCAATAAAAAAGATATCATTCAAAATACAATTTATGACTTAAACAGTATTAGCGATCTACAGATACAACTGACTAAAATAAAAACACAGCTTGATAAAGAAAACACTAAAAACAAACTTATTGAATCAAAAAGAATTGAAATTGAAGAATCCTACAGTCAATTCAAAGATTTAAAAAATATTAATAGTGATTATTTAGACAGACTCCAGGATATTTTCAGTGAAATAAGAAATCTCAATGAAAAACTTGATCAAACTTATTTTCATATTGAACAAAAAAACATTCTTCTAAAGAAAATTGGTGTGGTTATTAATATTGCTGCAATTTCAGCAGCTGGTGCACTTTACTATTTCAATAATTTTTCAATAGAAAAAATAGAGATTATTCTGGGAATCATTCTAGGCTCTGCCATAATAAGCTCTCCAATTCTTTTTATTTTCTCTAAATTAGTTTCTCGAAACACCGATATTATCGAACTTCAAAAAGAGAAGGAAAAGGTCTCAGAAAAATTAAAGGGTATTTTAAAAGAGAATATGATTGAGCTTGAAGGTTATCGTTTAAGCGAACTCTATGAATTTCTCTGGCAATATTTTGAAGACTTCATCAGTTTTACTGATTTAAAAAAAGAAATAACAGATATAAATGCTTCCCTCTTATCTACTGAAGAATTACAAAAGATTAATGAAGATATGCTCATATTAAAAAAGAGAGAAGAGGATATCAATAGCAGCATACAAACTAAACTGAAGAAGATTGATATCAATAATTCAGAAAATATAGATATAGAATACCTTCAATCAATAATATCAGAAAGTAATAAACAAATAGAAAGTACGAAAGAAACAATAAGAGTTAAAGAAGATATACTTAATAAGATTAATAATGAAAAAAATCAAGCTCCAGGTAACAGCAATTCCCTGACAGAATTATTCTCAAAGAAGAAAGAATCACAAAAAATTATTAATGATTTAAATTCCAACCAATTTTCCCTTAATCTTATCTTAGATGTTCTTGAAGAGGCAGTTGAAACAAGAGAAGAACATCAATTAAAAATATTAGCTGATACAGCATTAACCTATTTTAATACGATTACATCAAATCAGCACATTGCACAATTCACACAAAATACAGTTATCGATATTGTCAAAAATAATTCATCTGCACAGGCAATTAATACGACTTTAATTCATTTTTTCACATTATCAATTAAATGTGCTCTCTCAGACTTTTTGCTTTCAACAGGCATAAGTCTACCATTAATAATTGACGATCCCTTTTTGTTTATGGATGATGACCGCATTGAATCCTTAAAAAAGCTTCTAAAAAATCTTTCAAAACAGAGGCAAATTATCATTTTTTCACATATGAAGGATTCAAAAAAATGGGATAATTTCATCGAACTTCGATAATCTCACTATAATAACACAAATTTATTGATAGAATTGAGACTTATTCTTAATTGCTTAATTTTAACTTTACATCTTAGTACAATGAACAGTATAATTTGAAATTATGCTACAAGAGCACAGGTATGGATAAGAACGGCCAGTTAACATTTTCTGATGATCCTCTTCTCAATAAAAAGAATGAAAGCATTCAAGCTATGAGAGAGGGCGATTTCACCAATGCAGTGAAACTGCTTGATGAGCTATTGTCAATTAATCCTGATTATCCTGGACTTATTGAATCTTATCGTACAGCAAAATTCTGGATGAATCGACAACAGGAACTCATATCACTTAATGAAGGGAAAGAAACTGCTCAATTTCTCATGGAAGAATGGGAAGAGTTTGAAACATACGCTCAAAATAAAGAAATGCAGAATTCAATGTCATATCAAGCAACAATGCATTATATCTTTTATAAAGCCTCTGAAAATTACAAAACAGCATTTCAAAACAATGAAGATACATCTAATAATTTCACCTTATTATTGAATCTGGGTTCATGCTTTTTACGCCTGGAAGAATATTCATTTACTATTGATACCCTTGAATATGCACGAAGCTCATATACAACAAATGCAAAACTCTTATTTATCTTAGCTGAAGCCTATTACCAGAACAAAGAGATTCCCAAAAGCTTAGTTCTTTTCAAAGAAGCATTTATAATTGATTCCTCTCAATTAGATTTATCAATAATTAAATCAAAAGCGATAACTGATCTTGTTGCATTGATAAAAAAGCAACGTCAAGGATCATATGATGTAAGAGAATGGATTCCTGTATATGGCTATGTTGAAGATGTTTTTTACGTCCGTAAAAACATTAATAAACATCAAGTGCAAACTTTAAATAGCGAAATCTATAACCTAGAAATTAATTTTCAAAGAATGAATAGCGATGAAATAAATGAGACTAACATCCTCCCAAGACTGATCAACAAATATCTTTGGATGCTGGATTACTATGAATTTCAAAAATACAGCTTTGAAGACTTGGCAGAAATAAGGGATCGATTACTTCGTCTTGAGCCTCATATTTTTGAAGAGTATTTTAAAAACAACAGTATTCGACGAGAGTTTTAAAACTGATATTTCAACTTCATTATTAAGCCTGGATAGTTATTCAAAAACTTCATAATATTCTCACGCTCAATAACATAAAGATCTAAGGGTTCTTTATTAATAAAATTATACTGAGAAGGACTATCATTATAAATATCTATAACTGACCCGATTAAATCGCCTTTACCAAGAACAGTGATAATTTCACCCTTCTCTTCCATTACAACGTGGCCATTTCTTATAATATATATCTCTCTAAGCTTTTCACCTTCTTTGATAACATCTTTCTCCTTATTTATGCGCAAGGAGGATAGCATTGATTCAAACCATGTTCTTTGAGTAGATGTTAAAAAACGAACAAAAAAACTGGATGAAAGGGTCTCCCATACTTCATCATCTCTTACCTGAACAAGACGATTTAGAATTTCTTTATATCCTGTTCCTTCAATAAAATTCAAGAATTGATCTTTGGCAATAGAATAGAGAATAACATCTGTTTCAGCAATAACATCTGCTGTTCGAGACTCATTTTTCATGAGTGCTGCTTCTCCAAAATAATCATGTGGCCCATAGATCTTTTTAAATTTTCCATCAACAGATTGCACTGAAACATTGCCATGTTGAATGATGAAAAATTTATAACCAGGAGAGCCTTTTTTTATTATAATATCACCTTTCGTAAAGGTTTCTTCTTTCGCAATGGTAAAAAACTCTTGAGCCTGAGCTATTGTCATATCTTGAGAAAAATCAAGATTCTTTAAGAGACCCAAGACCTGATAGGTCTTTTCAAAGGGATGTTCCCAGGCTCCAAAATAGATTGTATTTTCAATTCCAAATTGAGCTCTTGATAATTTACTATTTTTTGGCATCTGACTTTCAGGAATATGATAAATAATAGTTTTTTCTTTCACATCATCAGGAAGAGAATCCAAATAATCTATAGGTGTGTGAAGAGGCTTCATCCCTGATTCATGAAGGATTACATCTGAATCCCAGGAAAAATTCTTCAATTCATTATATCTTTTCTCAGTGATGACACCATCATCAAAAAGTTTTTTCTGCAACTCAGGATCACCCTGATGATCTGAAGAATAGACAATTCTTTTACTTTGAAATTCAACCTCAAAGCCAACAGTAGGAATCGAATGAAGAGCATATAAACAATCAAAGCGAGCACCATGAATAAATTTGGGTATACCGATCTTAATAGGTTCAAAGAGAAATAGTTTTTTTAGGTAATCTACTGATACATCTGTTAATGCAGCATATTTCTTTAAAAAACTCTGCATTATGGTCTCAGTGGCATATATTGTAATTTTACTTTCTTCTAAAATTTTCTGAAATGTCCCTGCATCATGGTCTGCATGACAGTGAGTTAAAATGATACTATCAATAAACTTTGGACTTACATTCGAATCTAGGAGCCATTCAGTTGAATTCACTGGAGGATCAATCATGATACCATGATGGTTAATCCAGAGAATAAACCCTGAAGTATTATCCTGAGGATCAAAACCAGAACTGGACCCTAAACAGGTGAGACCAAAAAGAGGAGGATTAAAGGGTTCATGGAGTCTTTCTCCAATCTGATATTTGGGTTTATATTCAATATTTCCCGGAACATGAGCAAGAAATTCACCCTTCTCACGAATATTAAAATTGCCACTAACATCAATCTCAACATCAATATCATTGATTGAAAATGTATCATTCTTAAATATGCAAAATTCAACAACATCTGTAAACTCAAAGGTACGGAAAAAATCCATTTCTTTTTTAATATCATGACCATCGTCAGCAAAATCCGCTAAGATCTCATCTGGACCAAATAGAGATTCCTGGAGAACCTCTGTTAATCTGCGAGCTTGATTTTCATCACAGATAATTTTTGTTTTTTTTCCTTGAATAAAAAAATTATAGTAGAGAGGAAATTCCAGTTCAGAAACACTTATTCCTTTAATCCAGTTAAAAAATTCATAAGGAAGAACAAAAATCTGGGGAACCCCCAATGGAAGACCAATAGTATCCTTTATTGTTTCAGGTGGAGACCCAAACTGAATATAACCTTCAGTTGTTTCAACAAGATAGCCTCCTCTTGGCAAAAAAGTGACTATATCTGTCAGTTCTGTGAGGACTCTTTTACTATTATCAATCATTGACCATACCTTTTCTATATTGTCCAAATATGAGAAATGTTTTTTAATTAATCAAGTACCTTTTTACATAATAATTTAGAAATAATCACCTCTAAAGAAGAGCTCCAGTATCTTTAAACATATTTATACTATCAACCTAATTAATTGTTTTAAAAGCATTTTTTTTATTGCAAAAATTTTTAACAAAAACAAACATAACATTGTTATTTTTCAAATATCAAATTAAATAAAAGCAGGTGATTATTATGTCATATGAATTTTACACACTTGAAAAAAAAGCTCCTATAGCCTGGATCTCACTCAATAGACCAGAGAAAAAAAATGCAATGCATCCTCCTGCATGGAGTGAACTTATACCCATTTTTGAAGATATCAATCAAGATGATGAGATTCGCGTTGTTATTATAAAGGGAAATGGTCCCTGTTTTACAGCAGGAATAGATCTGGTTGGTATGATTTCAATAATGCCTGAACTCATCGATAAAAACCAGGGTGGCAAGACAAAACACGATTTTATAAAAAAAATCATTAAAATGCAAAATGGACTCAGTTGCATCGAATGGTCTCATAAACCAGTAATAGCTGCTGTTCATAATTACTGTATCGGTGCTGGCCTTGACATGATTTCAGCCTGTGATATTCGTCTCTGTACTGAAGATGCATCATTCTCTTTGAGAGAGGCTGCTGTAGCTATTGTTGCAGATATGGGAAGCCTCCAAAGATTACCACATATCATAGGTCAGGGTCATACCAGAGAGCTGGCATATACTGCAAAGAATATTGATGCTAAACGAGCAAAGGAGATACATCTTGTGAATGAAATCTATTCAGATGTTGATGCCCTTCTAAAGGCTGCCGAAGAGATGGCAATGGAGATTGCATCTAATTCACCATTAGCTGTTCAGGCTACTAAAGATGTTCTCAAATATGGAATCAGTAAATCAAATGATGATGCTCTTATCTACAATGCAACAATCAGTGCCAATACGATTCCATCAGGAGATTTAATGGAAGCTGTTACTGCATTTTCTGAAAAAAGAAAGCCTGTTTTTAAAGGAGTTTAAAACTATATTTTTTTTCGGATGAGAACCTTTTAAATGTATCATTCTTAATAAAAAAAGTCATCGCATTTTTCTTACGATGACTTTTTTTGTATATTGATACAATACTCTAAATAATAAAAACTATTTTAAAACTTCACATCAGGAACATCCTTCAATGCTTCTTTAATTTGCAGAAAGAAAATATTAAAAAGGAATAACTTAAGATAGGATATTTTTAAGAAAGAAATTAAACCCTTTCACTAAAAACTGTTAGTATTATGCTATCAATCAAGTTTGATAATATAAGCTGCACCTGCTCCTGAAAGCGGATTATCATTTCCACCATCTTCAAAGGGTGCCCCGATTATTCCATAGGTACCATCAAATGAAACTGACCATCCAAAACTATCACCAGATTGTCTGTCATTGGAATGGACCTTTGCTATCTCTTTCCAATTTCCTAAACTATCTTTTTTAAATAAATATACAGCACCACTATCAACAACGGGATCTCTCCTGCCTCCATCTTCCATATATGAACCAACCATGACATATGAACCTTTTATGGAAACAGATATTCCAAAGCGATCTTTATATTCCATGTCAGATGCCCGAAGAATACTCTGTTCTATCCATGCACCTGTATTATCACGATGAAATACATATACTGCACCTGCACCTATAACTCCATCACCAATGCCACCATCTTCATGTGTTGCACCTACAACTGCATAATTTCCACTAATGGAAACTGATGTGCCAAAATAATCATATTCTTGAATATCAGATGCATGTAGTTTTGCGATCTCAACCCACAAACCACTGCTGTTGCGCTCAAAGATATAGGCCTCTCCTGCTTCTTTGAAAGGATGTCCCATACCGCCATCTTCACATTTAGCGCCTACAATTACATAACTGCCATCTATATCTACTGAATAACCAAATTTATCTTCAGTATTCATATTTGAAGCATGAAGTATTTGAACCTCATTCCAGTTGCCATTGCTATCTCTTTCAAATACATAGACGGCACCGGAATCTTCTTGAGGATTTCCAGAACCACCATCTTCTCTGTAAGCTCCAACTATGGCAAAATTACCGCTTATGGCTACTGATGCCCCAAAGTAATCATTATTCTGTATATCTGAAGCACGAAGTTCTGCTACTTGAATCCAAACTCCACTTTCATTACGCTCAAATATGTAGGCTTCTCCAGCATCTGTAAATGGATGTCCCATACCACCATCCTCATATTTAGCACCTATAATGGCATAACTACCGCTTATATCTACTGAAGAACCAAAGTTATCACCTTCATACATATTAGATGCATGAAGTATTTGTGTTTCCTGCCAGATTCCATCGGTTCCTTTTTTATATATATATGCTGCTCCGGAATTTTTTTCCGTATTACCTGAACCTCCGTCTTCATATCTGGCACCTACAATAGCATAATCACCGCTTATAGATACTGAATATCCAAGTTGATCTCCTGACTGTTTGTCTGAAGCAGATAACTTATCTTCAGTATTAATCCTATTAAAATCAAGTTTCATAATATAAGCTGCACCTGCTCCTGAAAGTGGATTATCATTTCCACCATCTTCAAAGGGTGCCCCGATTATTCCATAGGTACCATCGAAGGATACTGACCATCCAAAATTATCACCAGGTTGTCTGTCATTGGAATGGACCTTTGCTATTTCTTTCCAATTTCCTGAACTGTCTTTTTTAAATAGATATACGGCACCACTATCAACAACGGGATTTCTCTTGCCTCCATCTTCCATATATGAACCAACCATAACATATGAACCTTTGATGGAAAGTGATATGCCAAAGCGATCTTTATATTCCATGTCAGATGCCCGAAGAATACTCTGTTCTATCCATGCACCTGTATTATCACGATGAAATACATATACTGCACCTGCACCTATAACTCCATCACCAATGCCACCATCTTCATGTGTTGCACCTACAACTGCATAATTTCCACTAATGGAAACTGATGTGCCAAAATAATCATATTCTTGAATATCAGATGCATGTAGTTTTGCGATCTCAACCCACAAACCACTGCTGTTGCGCTCAAAGATATAGGCCTCTCCTGCTTCTTTGAAAGGATGTCCCATACCGCCATCTTCACATTTAGCGCCTACAATTACATAACTGCCATCTATATCTACTGAATAACCAAATTTATCTTCAGTATTCATATTTGAAGCATGAAGTATTTGAACCTCATTCCAGTTGCCATTGCTATCTCTTTCAAATACATAGACGGCACCGGAATCTTCTTGAGGATTTCCAGAACCACCATCTTCTCTGTAAGCTCCAACTATGGCAAAATTTCCGCTTATAGCAACTGATGCCCCAAAGTAATCATTATTCTGTATATCTGAAGCACGGAGTTCTGCCACTTGAATCCAAACTCCACTTTCATTACGCTCAAATATGTAGGCTTCTCCTGCATTTGTAAATGGATGGCCCATGCCACCATCCTCATATTTAGCACCTATAATGGCATAACTGCCGCTTATATCTACTGAAGAACCAAAGTTATCACCTTCATACATATTAGATGCATGAAGTATTTGTGTTTCCTGCCAGATTCCATCGGTTCCTTTTTCATATATATATGCAGCTCCGGAATTTTTTTCCCCACTACCTGAGCCTCCGTCTTCATATCTGGCACCTACAATAGCATAATCACCGCTTATAGATACTGAATATCCAAGCTGATCTCCTGACTGTTTGTCTGAAGCAGATAACTTATCTTCAGTAATACCATTTGCATATATAATTTTTTCATCACAGGGGGATGCATTATTTAATGTTACTGGTAAAAAATTTTTCACTGCGATTTTTCCATCAATATCAGATACACTCATTGATACAATTATTGGTTCAGTGCCACATGGAGGTGCTTTCCATGTTATATAACTTTCAATATATTCTGAAGTTATAGATTCAGTTATATCAACTATTGATCCTTTGTCTGAATTCCATTTGAAAGAAAGCTCTGTTCCTTCTGGATCAACAGCTCTCACGATGAAAATTAATTGCTCCTGTGGATTAACTGTTAATGCAGATTGAAAAGAAGATTTAATAAGAGGTGGTTCATTTAGTACTCCGAGATCTGATAATGAATATGTTCTATTTGTAACTAGAGATTTTAAAGTAGTATCACTTTGATTCGTTGATTTTTCATTGTAATTGCTCTTGTTTAGCGTATCACATCCAGCAAATATAAATAAACAAAGTAAAGATATAAGAAGACTCTTCTTTTTAATATTATAAATTGTTCGAAACATACTCATCCCCTATTAAACTTTGACGTTTAATAAAATTAAGAGTATTTAATTACAATCTTCATGTCTAATCAAAATGAGATAAATCAAAAATTGATCATTATTAAATATCTAAAAATATAGCAAGTTTAAATAGAAACAATTCAAGAGGAAAAACATCTCTTCACAATGCCATGACCAGAGCAACATCAACTATTTCAAATAAAGCCAGACAATAAAAAAGAGGGCCAATTGACCCTCTTTTTTATTATATATGATTCTTTAGTCTCAGTTTTAAAGCTTCACATCAGGAACATCCTTTAATGCCTCTTTAATCTTTTCTTCCGGATATTCATAATCTTCAAGTTGTCCTGAAAGATACATGTCATATGATGCAAGATCAAAATGACCATGGCCTGAAAGATTAAAAAGAATTGTTTTTTCTTTCCCTTCTTCTTTTGCCTTTTGTGCCTCAATAATTGCAGCTCTTACTGCATGTGAAGATTCAGGTGCAGGAATGATTCCCTCAGTTCTTGAAAATTCAACTGCTGCCTCAAAGCATTCTTTTTGGTGAAGTGATATAGCATCAATGAGACCATGTTTCTTCATAAAACTGATAATAGGAGCCATTCCATGATATCTTAATCCACCTGCATGAATTCCAGGAGGCATGAAGCTGTGTCCCAAAGTATACATCTCAACAATGGGCGCCATCTTTGCAACATCGCCATAATCATAGATAAATTCCCCCTTTGTCAAAGTAGGACAAGCTGAAGGTTCAACAGCAATAATATCAATATCCTTTCCATTAATCTTATCACGAACATAGGGACTTGCAATTCCACCAAAATTAGAACCACCGCCAACACAGCCGATTACAACATCTGGATAATCACCAACCAGCTCAAGCTGCTTTTGGCACTCTAATCCTATAATTGACTGATGAAGAAGAACGTGATTTAACACACTACCAAGAGCATAGTTTGTATCACTATTCATTGCTGCCTCTTCAACAGCTTCACTAATAGCCATACCTAGACTTCCTGGACTATCTGGATCCTGCTCAAGAATTGCTCGACCGCTTTGTGTCAAATTACTTGGACTTGGAGTTACATCGCTACCCCAGGTTTCTATCATAAATTTTCTATAGGGTTTCATGTTATAGCTGACTTTTACCATATAGACATGAAGGTCCATATCAAAAAATTGAGCTGCCAGGGACAAAGCACTACCCCATTGTCCTGCTCCGGTTTCAGTACTTAATTTATTAATACCATCTTTTTTATTATAATAAGCCTGAGCAACAGCTGTATTGAGCTTATGACTTCCGGCAGGTGAGCCACCTTCATACTTATAATATATCTTTGCTGGTGTTCCCAATTTTTCTTCAAGTCTTCTAGCTCTATAAAGAGGAGTCGGTCTCCATAAACGATAAATATCTAAGATCTCTTCAGGTATATCAATATATCTATCCTGGCTCATCTCCTGTTCAATAAGTGATGGCGGAAAGATTGCACCAAGTTCTTCTGGCGTTACAGGCTGACCAGTAACTGGGCTCACAGGGGGGCTCATTGGTGATGGAAGGTCTGGTAAAATATTATACCATTGTTTTGGCATTTCCTTTTCTGATAAGACAATTTTTGTAGATTCTTTAGGCATTCTTTCCTCCAGTTGCATTTCTTAATTTTAGAGCTTGTAACACAGGTGTTTCTACTCATAGAAACAAAATTCAATAAATGTCTTATTTTGTAAAGAAATATTTATCATCAGAATAACTGTTGTTCATTCCCTTACACATAGCAGTTATTCCAATTTTATGTTGTTCATTCCAATTCTATTTCCGATTTTACTTACTTTTTATATTATGATCTGGAGAAATATACTGAGGGATAATTATGAAATATTACATTACGATCTTTATTTTACTTTTTTCTATTAAAATAATTTCTGAGTACAATCAAAATATTTTAGTCATAAAAATTATAACACCAATTGTAACGATGGTCTCACTTCTAGTAGTAATCTCAAGATACTATAATAAATTTAATTCAAAAAGCAATTACCTTCTTATTGCTTTTATTCTCCTTGCTCTCATGGGAGACATTGCCATGACAATCTTTGAATCAACTATAACAGGTCTCATTTTTTTTGCTCTGAGTCATGTGATATTGATATCAATCTTATTGTTCAAAATACACAGCTTTAAGGGATTATTAGTCCCTATAACTGCTCTCCTATTATTCGTAATGATAATTTTATATCAAAAATTTACTGGTCTGAATGAAATTCTCACAAAGGCAATCCCTGTTTACATAGCTCTAGCCATTGCAAGTGTGGTTTTATCCTTTGAATACTTTTTAGAGAATAATAAAAGAGGATTGATTCCAATGACAGGAATTGTTCTATTTTTTATATCTGATATCATTCTAGGGATTTTTAATTTTTGGATTCCTATTCCTAATGAAGGCTTTTATATTTGGCTCGCCTATGGCCCCGGTATTTTCTTAATTGCTTTAACCTTATAAAAACATTATCCACTTTCAAAGAAATAAACATATGACTCATGGAATGAAAAAATGAACATACTCCGTGCAACATAAAAGTGCATTTATTTTTTTATAATTATTATTTCTTCAAAAAAAAGATTGACCATTTCACCATATCCTACTCCTATAGTAGGATATGGTGAAATGGTCAATTTAATGATTTTAAAAATATTAAGCACTATTCTATTAATTAGCATCTCCCTCCCTTTATACAGTCATACCTGTAATAAAGAAGGTTCATGCTGTGCTCAAAAATCTCTTACATCAAAAAATCATTTTATCCAAAAAGCATCATGCTGCTGTGGAACCGGGCAATGTACTAAAGCCAAGTCACCTATTATTATTGAAAAAAACATCAATAACCTTAGCTTTAAAAACATAATACAACCATATTTCAAAATAAATCAAAGATTTGTATTCATTAAAAGCTCTTTTAATGGATCTCAATTTAACCTTAAAAAAAGCTATCACGTAATAAGGCCTCCTGACTTTAAAACCATCTGTGTCTTTCTCCTCTGAAAATAATTTAACTTGAACTCAACCTAACAGTCGTTTTAAAATAATTATTTATTAATGGAGAAATTAATATGCTTACAAAATCAAATACTATAATAAAATCACTTATCTTTACTCTAATTATGCTCACAATCTCAATAGCTTCCTGTGAGAAAAAAGTCACACCATCAAGTAGCTTTAATCCAACATCAGTTTCAGGTGCTGAACAAATAAACATACCCATCTCAAAGATTGCAGATGGAAAAGCTCATTTCTACAAATATACAAAGAACAATATTGATATTAAATTTTTTGTTTTGAAAAGTAGTGATGGAATTTTCAGAGCAGCATTTGATGCCTGTGATGTCTGTTGGAAAGCTGGAAAAGGATATAAGCAGGTTGGTGATAATATGATATGTCGTAATTGCGGAAGAGCTTTTGCTTCAAAAATGGTCAATGAAATTGAAGGCGGCTGTAATCCAGCACCATTAAAGAGAAAAGTAATCAATGGAAATCTTGAAATAAAGGTTACTGATATCATTGCTGGCTCACGATTCTTTCAATTGTAGGAGATCCTTTATGAATATATTTAATATTATTACTAAAAGTATTTCTCGTAGAAAGACAAAATATCTTTTTTTGCTTATAGTAATTCTTCTTGGTGTTACAATAACCACTGGTTTAACAGAATTTAGTTCGACCATGAATAGAGAGATTACTAAAAAAATGGAAAAATATGGAGCCAATATTGTGATACTTCCTGGCATGGAATCCTTGCCCCTTGCCTATGGTGGAATCTCACTGGGTAGTCTTTCCTATGACATGAAATCTCTTAAGCAGAAAGATTTATTAAAATTAAAAACTATTAAGAACAGCGGAAATATTGCTGCTTCTGGAGCTTTTTTACTTGGGATTGTAGAAATAAAGAATAAAAAGGTTCTTATCTGTGGTATTGAAATGAAAACCATTCCATACCTGAGACCCTGGTGGGACATTAAAAAGAATTTCCCCCAGAAAAATGAAATTCTTGTAGGTAAAGAAGCTTCACGCTTATTGAATCTCAAGAAGAATGATTCTGTTTCAATTAACAACAAAAAACTTTCTATAAAAACTATACTAAAGCATACTGGTTCTCAAGATGACAATATCATCTTTGTTGAATTGGCTACAGCACAAGCTTTATTAAATCAAAAAGGAATCATCTCCTTTGCTGAGGTTGCTGCACTCTGTGCAGGCTGTCCTATTGATGAGATGGTAAGACAGATTAGTGGTGTTTTACCAAAAGCACGTGTCTCTGGAATTAAACAGGTTATCGGAGCAAGAATGCAGTCCATATCGATGATTAGGACCTTTACTTCAGCAACTAGTATTGTTGTTATCCTATTAAGTATTTTGATGATTTCAGTTGTTATGATGGGCAATGTTCGTGATAGAACATCTGAACTTGGCCTCTATAGAGCAATAGGTTTCAAAAAAAGTCATATAAAAACTTTGGTCTTAGGTGAAGTTTTTACTGTGTCCTTTGTTGCTGGCATTATTGGATATATTCTAGGAGTTATTCTTGCAAATGGAATACTGAGAATAATGGGAGAGCCATCTGTAATAATTGTTCTTCCAAACATCCTTCATGGACTTCTTGCGATCAGCACTACAGTTATCATTGCCTTAATTGCTGGCTCTTTTCCAGCGAGAACTGCTGCACGCCTGGATCCAGTATCTGCATTACGTCATTTATAAGGAGAAGTGAAATATGACATTTATGAAAATTGAAAATATTAGAAAGGATTATGGCACTGGAGATACTGCTGTACGTGCCTTAAATGATGTATCTCTTAATATAGAAAAGGGTACATATGCTGCTATAACAGGATCTTCAGGATCAGGCAAATCTACCCTATTAACAATACTTGGAGCAATGTGTATTCCCACTCAGGGATCTGTATACTGGGGTGACAAAGATCTTTATAGTCTCAACGAAGAGGATAGGTCAACCTTCAGAAATGAAAATCTTGGATTTGTTTTTCAAAGTTTTCACCTCGTGCCATACCTTACACTTGAAGAAAATGTAATGCTTCCACTTGCCATACAAAATCGTTCAAAAGAAGAAAAAATTTCTGAGGCTCGAAAGACTTTGGAAAAAGTTGGCCTTGGTGATAAATACAACAGGCTGCCCTCTGAGGTATCTGGTGGAGAACAGGAGAGAGCTGCCATTGCTCGAGCCATTGTTCATAAACCAGCATTATTACTGGCAGATGAACCAACAGGAAATCTTGATACTCAAACAGGAAAGGAAGTTATGAATCTTTTAGGTCAATTAAATAAAGATGGAATGACTATTCTTATGGTTACTCATAGTGATGAATGGGCCAATTGTGCAACAGAAAAAATAAAGCTGGCAGATGGTGCGTTGTTGAATCATCATTCAAACTTAAACTAGTATAATTAAAAAAGGGCAATCTAATCATTGATTGTCCTTTTTTTCTAACGATAAATTTACTTCACAACAATCTTCGACATTGAAATTATGATATGCTTTAATCTCTGAATATTCCCCATTAGAAAATACGATTTAATAGAAACTCTTCTCTCAACTTAAATAATAATATTGAGTAGAATTAACATCTAGTTTAAATCAGGTTGAACTACTGATTTTATCTTGTTTCCAACATCTTCAACAATCTCTTCATAACTTTTTAAATGTGGATGCTGTGACTCCAAAACAGTACAAATTATTTCACCCCTTTTTGGAAAAGTTGATCCATAAGGCAAAAGATCATAAGCACCGGTTATTGCAATAGGTACAATAGGAATTTTGAGTTCTTTTGATAATATAGCAAAAGTTTTTTTAAAGGTCTGTAATTTTCCAAAACGTGATCGCTTACCCTCAGGAAATATAATTATATTTTTTTTATGCCTTAAAACTGCTGCTGACTTTTGCAATGCTCCTTTCAGGTCTTTCTCAATATTTATTATAATAATATTTCTATTACGAGTTAAAAACTTAACAAGCCTGGTCACAAAAAAGGAATCTTTAATAAAAAAATAAGTATGTTCTATCACTTCTTTGGGCAACAATACTATTAATATTAAAACATCTAAAAAACTTTGATGATTTGGAACAATTAAAAAAGGTCTTTCAGGAAACTCATTTTCAATTCTTTTAATTAATGAAAAATATGATTTCAATATAGTCCCTGTAAGCCATAATAAAATGGGTCTTCTAAATGATTTTGCATTTATTTTAAAATTTGAATTCTCATTCAATATCTCATTCCAATTAACTGATTTTACATCACTGCGGGTTTTCATTTTTCCAAGATAATCTGCTATTGATTCTAAAGTTGAGTATTTAGAAAAAATTTCTTTGTCAAGTTTCAAACCAAAGGTAAGTTCAAGAAAAGAATGGAATTCCACTTTGTCTAGAGAATCTAATCCCAGGTCTAATTCTATATGATCTGATGGTCTAATAATATTATATTTTCTTTCTTTAAAAAATGATTCAATATATTTATATTCATCGGATAAGTTTTCAGAAACAATTTCACCTTCCACTTCTTTTATTATATCTAAATCCTTTAATAAAAATCGTTTTAGTTTTCCCAGTCTTGTTTTTGGCAATTCCTCTTTTACAAGTTTAACATTTAGTATCTTTTTATAACTTGAAGTGGAACTATTATATTTATCTATAACCTTCCACTTTATTGTTTCAAAGATATCCATCATATTTTCTTTTTTAAAAGCTAAAAGATCTGGCAAAACATAGGCCATTAACTGTCCATCACTTTGAACTACTCCTATTTCTTTCACAAAGGGGGACATTTTCAAGATAGCATTCTCTATTTCTTCAGGATTAATATTTTTACCATTGGGCAGAACAATCATAGCATCTTTTCTTGATGTTATTGTTAGATAACCATCATTGTCAAACTCTCCCAAATCACCAGTATAAAACCATCCATCCTTCATGACTTTTGCAGTTTCATTTGGTAATTTATAATAACCCTTCATAACATTAGGGCCCTTTACTATTATTTCACCCTCTGACAAAGAAACCTCTGTTCCATTCATCGGTTTTCCAACAGTACCCAATTTAATTTTTTTAACAGGGTTAAATGATATCAGGGGTGCTGTCTCTGTTGCTCCATAGCCTTCAACTAAACTAAAACCCATTGCCCAAAGATCCTTTGCCATATAAGGATCCATTTTAGCACCTCCAGTAAGATAAGAATGGACCTGACCTCCGAATGCCGAGTGAACCTTCTTAAACAATAAAGCCCCAAGTTTTTGACTCCCAATAAGTCGAGTTAATTTCAGCATTATACTGGCAAAAACATTTTGTTTTATTTTTTCAATTATACTATTATAGAAAAGCTCATAGAGACGTGGAACACCAAGAAAGATTGTAACAGGATATTTTTGAAGTGTATCCAAAATCTCTTCTGCAACTAAATTCTTTACAAATACAATTGATGCTCCAACGTAAAATGGGCCAATGACAGAACCCTGTAAGGGAAAAATATGATGAAATGGAAGTAAAGCAAGAAGGCGGTCATTTTCTGTAAGCATTTTAAGTTCTGCAAGTGAATCAACACTTGCCTTTAGATTTCTATAACTAAGCATTACACCTTTAGGTTTGCTGGTTGTTCCTGAGGTATACATGATCAAGGCAATGTCTTCTTCATTATTAGAGAATGTAACATCAGAATCATCAGCAGATGATGATTTATTCATTAATTCATCAATATTAATTATTAAAGGATTCTTATTTTTACATAACAAAATTTCATTTTTTGCCCTGCCAAATGAATCACTTGAGCATAATATATGAGATGGCTCTGCATCATCAATTATTTCTGAAAATTCATCTCCAACAACTGTTGAATCAATTGGAATAACAACAGCACCACATTGCCACAAGGCATAAAACCCATAGATCCACTGTGGATTATTTTCGCAGTAGAGAATAACTCTATCTCCATTATTAACATCAAGATAGGATGAGCAATGATTCACAGATTTAATTAAATCTGAATATGTATATTCATTATTATCAAATATAAATGCTGTTTTGTTATAATCTTTTAAAAACATTAATAACCTCTATTTATCTTAATGTATCACAAAACTTTATATTGTCAATATCATGTTAAAACTAAAAGATTTATATCACTTTTTTTAATATTGACTTAAAACTTCTGTTATTATAAACTTAAGATGTAATAATAAATTCTTTTATGAATATTGATTTATACTACATTGTTATGCTTTAATTTATGAAAAAATGAGATTATGGTCGTTACATCCAAAATACCTTGATAGCAAAGGCATTGTTGCATTATGGCGAGAGACTCTTCTAGCCAAAAAGGTCTTAGAAAAAAAACTTCAGGTTATAAAAATCATCCTCAATTGAAGCGATTTAAAGAATCTTCTAAGCCACTGGATTGTATAAATGAATATTTATCACACATATACATTGAATCTTTAAAAAGATCATATAATTTCAATAAGGATAAGATTGATTGGGAATTCAAGAGTTCAAAACTACTTTTAACAAAGGGACAATTAAACTTTGAAAAGGAGCATTTACTTAAAAAACTTGAAATTCGTGATAAAACAAAATATGATTTCTTAATCAAGGAAACTGACATCCAGGCCCATCCATTATTTATAATTATAGATGGAGACATAGAATCCTGGGAAAAAACATAACAAATAATTTATTGATAGATAAGGAGCGGGCAATGAAATCATTTTTAAGTTTAGTATTACTCACTATTTTGATGTTATTAACTCAAGGCTCAAGACAACTTCAATGTGAAGAATTATTTACAGCCAAAGTCTATCAGCAGGGAACAAATAAGAAACTTCTCTTTGTTAAACGAAATAGAATAACTAAAAAGGGAAACAAGACAATTCTTACCCACCTATACACAAATCCAAATGGAAAAATGGCCGCATTCGAAGAAGTAACTTTAATCAACAATATACTGGTTAATTATCTAGTAGAAATGCCACTTAGTAATTGTGGCTGCCTCTTAACAAAACAAGGAAATAAATTTACATTTTTATTTACAAGAGGAAAAAAAAAGAAGAAGGGCAAGGCTCCATATAGAAATAATATTGTTGTTGGCCCCACCCTAACTGATTTTGTAGGTAAAAAATGGAACACTCTCCAAAAAGGAAAAAAAGTTTATTTCATGCTCCCTGCAATGAGTCTTCAGAGGATGGCGCAATTTTATCTTCAAAAGAATCTAAAATCAAAGTACAATAGAAAGGGAGTTACAGTTATTCAGATGAATATTGCAAATGTTTTATTTCGTGTTTTTGTAAGCTCTGTTGATTTGGTCTATGACAATAAAACCAAAAAGGTTCTAGAAATTCATGGTAAAAGTCTTCTTCAGAAAAAAATCAATGGAAAAATAGTAAATCCTATAGTAGATATATACTATAAATATTGATAATAGCTTTATAAAAATGAACATAATATTTAGTTGAGGGTATTTTAATGAAAAAACAAAAACTAATTCTTTTGGCAATAAATGTAATATTTGGAAGTGCAGTTATTCTAAGCTACATTTGGGGTGTTTTAACATATCCTGATAGTGTTTCAAAATTATGGGGGAATGTTCCTGATTCACTAATCCCAATGTATACATCATGGATGTTTGTAGCAGCTCTTGGATATTTTGCCTTCATGTATTTTATCTTAATCTCATGTGATGCTGATGAAACAAGAGTAGCTAGAAAACTTTCATATTCGATATACTATTGGATCATTCTTCTCATACTAATTCCATCAGCTATATGGATGCCATTAACATTTAAAATGATAATCACTCCTTCAGCAGTCCTATGGATTTCAATAAGAGTAGTTTTAACCGCTGTAGCAGTTGGATCAATTTCGCTTATAGTAGCAATTATAAAAACAGATCCAATTAAATCAAAATGGTCACATAGATTTGCAATTTTAGGAGCAGTAGGATTTTCTATTCAAACCGTTTTACTTGATGCACTGATTTGGACCTATTTTTTCCCTTTCAATTTTTAGAAAATTAATATCCATAAAACATAATAGAATTCATTTATTTTCTATTATGTTTTACCTTAATAATTTTTGATATATCATATCTCTCTTTTTTTAGAAAGTCTATAATAGCTAAATATTCTTTCTCTTCAATAAATGATTTTCTTGCCATAATCCAGACATAATCCCTTTTTGTGCGACCGATAACAGTTTGTGTATAATCATCATTTAGATAAATAATTCTATATTCTGCTTTAAAAGGCCAAACAAACTGCATATTCCAAACTGCATTTGATTTTTTATCTACTATAAATCCCTTTGGATTATATTTTTTCAGAGGACCCTTTAAGCTATTTTCATTAAAAGTAAATGTTGTTTTTATAGAACCATCTTTATTTAATTCATAGGTCTCAACAGAATTAAAGGCATTCTTCTCAATAAAGGTTGGGATAACACCAATGACGTACCATGATCCCATAAATCTATTTAAATCAACATATTTAACAGTTGTTATAGGTTTCATAGTTGAACATCCTTGAATAATTAGAAAAACAAAGACAAATTTAAGTCCTGATTTAATCATAATATTCCCCCAATTTTTTCATATATTTATTTTCTATGCAAACAAGTATTCATATTAAATTTCTAAATTAAAATATATAATAATTTCATTCTATTAATCCTTCATCTCAGTCTTTTTTTATATTAATAATTCTTATTTTGCAATATTAATAATTTATAATACCCTGATTCCCCATAAAATATTCTATTCCCCTTGATAATTGGAGTACTATACGTTTTTCCATAAAATGGGATTTCAGATATCAATCTACCTGTAATTACATCATGAATATAAAACCGATTATTGCCAGTATCAATGAAATATAATTTTTTATCATGAACTACTGGACTAAATATTATTCTATTCCAGCTACGTGAATATCTATTTTTTTGCATCCATATTGCTTTACCAGTTACAGCATCAAGAGCATAAAGTGTATCTTGAGTAATCACAAATAATCTGTTTTGAAATAATGAAATAAAGGGATTCAATTTATCTCGAAAGAAGGTCCACACAATTTTTCTGGTATTGATATTGATTCCAACAATTCGTGTATACTTACCAGGTTCATATGAATCAGAAACACAGAGAATGTTCTTATATAAAAAGGGCTTCAGATAAACCTTATTTTTCAGTTTCAATTTCCATATAACCTTGCCATCCCTCACATTCAGAGCATAGAGATGCCTGTCAGTGCTGGTACAATATAAAATATTATTCTTATACACAGGGTTTGAAACTATCTTTCCTCCTTTGAATTTCCATAAAAGTTTTCCTGTTTTTGCATTAAGTGCATATAAATGATGGGATAGCGACCCGAAATAGACTATACCTTTTCTGAGAACTGGTTTTCTCATAATCACATCATCATCAAATCGAGCATTAAAACGCCATATACTCTTACCATTTAAAGCATCTACACAATAGAAGTAGTTGGATCTTGTATTAAAATATAACCTATTCTTATATAATAGAATTGAATGAATAATCTGATCATCCAGTTTTCTTTTCCAGATTATTTTTCCTGATTGAGCACTGAGAGCATAAAGTGTTTTATAGGCCCCAGCATATATTATTTTATTTACCATAAGAGGTTTCATCATTATATATTTTCCAAGAAACAGTGACCATTGAGGTTTTCTTTTAATGAGCTCTCTTTGTAATATCAGACTAAGGCCATGGGGATAGATTATATGAAGTTCATTTTTAGATTTAAAACTCATTTTCAGTGAAACAGTTTCACTCTCTTTAATTATGAATTGAATCTTATCCTTTATCCATGAAAAGGACCAACCATAACAAAAATAACCATTTTTTTTAAGTACAAAGATGAGCTTTCTTTTATCAAAAACCTTTTTATTATGTATTGTCCTATATTCAAGTTTCCATACTTTATCAATTGAACCTTTAATCTGAAGAGATTTATAATGTAATTTTTCTTTACCACTTTTAAAATCACTTATAACAAGGATATTGTTTTTCTGTGAAATGATTTTAATTTTTTCATGTTTCCCATTTTCAGCCTTCAATGTTAAACTATTACCCTTTAAACTCCAGATACCTTCTCTAATTATATTTATTCCGAAATTACTCTCATAAAAAAGACTTTTTCTTTGGACAGAGTAATTTCTTTTTATTTTTCTATATATTTCACCGGTGCGTATCCATTTGCCTGCTACTCTAAAATTTTTTTCCTGTCCAAAAAGATTTACAATAAGTAAAATAAATAGAAAACTTGCAATTATGATATTTTTAAAAACTCTTTTAATCAATTTCATTATTTTACCTCAATATTATAAATTATTTGAACCCAATATAATTATCTAATTATAGAGAACTCTTGAGAGATTCTATTCAATAAAACCCCAGCAATTTAATAAATATAGGGCTTTGAATTTATGTAAATATCAAGAAAAAAACTATAACAATAACATATATTTTCCATTGCTATTTTATTTGAGATTAATCAAGACAACTTTCTAAAAGTAAAACCCAGATAAACAACAAGAATATTATATAAGATTGTAATGGCATGTAAACCTGGCTGCCCAGATTATTTTAAGTACACGGTTTTTGATAATCCTCAACGAAGCTATAGTACAATTGCAAGTAATGTAGTCATAGAAGAATTATATTTGATTGCTTTAAATGAGAATTAAAATAAGAATATTTTTAAATTGTAATTTATAAAGAAAAGCCGGCCCAAAGGACCGGCTTTTCACTTATCATAATATCACACTAAGAGTGTAATTTATGGGGGGATATGATAAGGACTTACTATATTTTTTTACAACGATATATTGTCAATGTTAAATTTAATTCTCTAATACTATTGCATTAGCTAAAAGCTCCCACATCTGAGAAGATTTCCAGGTTTTCTTATACTCCATCTGAAGCTTGTGAATACCATCAGTGCAGTTCACACAGGGAGTACAAATAATTTCTGCACCTGACTTATCTATCTGATCAACCTTCATCTTACCATAATGATCTCTAGCCTTCTTGAATCCACCAATGAGTGCTCCGCCACCACCACTGCAGCAGATATTTGCATCTCTATTGGGTGTCATCTCTATGAAATTTTCACAGATATTTTTCAACACAAATCGTGCATCATCTGCAATATCAGGAAAGCCTGCCATGGATGCCTTTCTCACTGAATTACAAGGATCATGAAGAGTAATGATCTCAGGATTCTGTGATGGATCTAATGCAAAACGACCCTCTCTAATCCACTGTGCGTAGAGATTCACCGCATGCTTTACTTCAAAGTTATGTTCTATGTTAAACTTTTTTAGTCCTGCCATCACTGCATAGTAGCCATGACCACATTCTGCATAGGCTACGTATTTACTGCCAAGCTCATGAATCTTATCTACAAAATTTCTTAAAGTCTTTTCCCAAATTTCCAGGTCAGTAGTAAAAAAGGCATAGTTGGTTCCCTCCCACCAGTCAGATGGAATGGTCCAGTCAATACCAGCTGCATGATTTATCTTAAAGATATTCTGCATCTCAAGGGGATAGTGCATGGGCAGTTTACTGTTCATAGTAATTGCATATTGAGCACCCTTCTTATCAATGGGAATCTCAATGTCAGGAATATCATCCTCAAGCTCTTCTGCCATCCACTCAACATTATCGATAAAATCTTCTTTTGAGAGTTCCATATTGTTGCCACTGCTCATATGGTTTTCTGCAGTTTTTTGTATTGTTCCTGGAGTCTTATCCTTATCAACCATACCACGAGCAACAGAGATTATATTATTAATTTTAATTCCCATGGGACAGTTATAAACACAACGCATACAATTTGTACACTGCCAGATCCAATCTGAATTTACTATTTCATTATCTAAACCATATTGAACAAGACGAACTAATCTTCGTGGGCTTAGATGTTCTTCTCCAAAGTCAGAGACTGGACATATATTGTCACAGGTACTGCAGGAGATACAATCATCCACATTGCAATTCCATTCATCTTCTATCATTAAATCTTTTAGTCTTATATGATCTGGTTGTTTTAGTTTCCCCATAGTAGTCCTGCTTATTTAGAAATATTTTCTATGGCCTGCCACGCTGTTGACACAGCAATGCCAGTTCCTGATTTTTCACGTACCCAATCCTGATTAGCCAGAATTGAACCCACAGCATAAAGATTATCATACAATAGAGAGTTACCTTTAGTGAGTGGTCTACACAATGCATCTGTATCTATACCACAGCTATTTAGAGAATGCCCTGGAGCACCGAGAAGTGAATCCATATGCCAGTCATCTCTATTTTCAGAAACTCGAACCGGCAGATCAAAAAGAGCCTCTCTTACTCCATGAGATTCAGCGATTAAGCCACCACCAAAAAATCTCCCGGTTGCAAGGATCACATGTTCAGCCTCAATGGTTTTTTCATCAACGAGGCCCTTTAATATTATTTCTTTTATTAAACCATTTTCATAGGATAAATTTTTAAAAGTGTGTCCTATATACATCTCAACACCCTTGTTTATAAGATCATCTCTCAGTATTTGCAAGAGACGTGAGCCAGTTCCAGTGGGTGGAGGTCCAGGAATCTCAAAGACCTTTACCTTTAGCTCATTTTCAAGAGATTTTAAAACTGATGCAGTTTCTGTAAAACCACATATCTCAGGCAAACCTAGTGCCATATGACCATTGAGCTTCTCTTTTATTTTGTCACAAAAGGATAAACAGAAATCTTCCTTTTCAAGAAGAGAACAGAGTTTCAATATATGAATTTCCTTTTGTTCAATGAGATCTTCTATAGAAATTGTTGCAGCATCGAGAGTAGTCCATCGTTCCTTGAGATTTTCAGTAACCTGCTTTGCAGAAAAATTCTTTAATTCAGAAATATCAATAATCAAAGTCTTTATCTTTTCAGACCATACATCTGCATTATTTCTTAATGACTGGGGCACCATATTGCTAGGCTTCAGGGTTCCTGCTGCAGTGATTATATTTACATTTTCATCAACATCAAAACTGTATTTTAAGGGGGATGTTTCTAAATATGAACCAAAATCATTCCATGCTGAAAGTATATTTTCTATTCCTATCTTTGCAAAGGGATGATCTGCTTTATCTTTAATCAGGTTGTCTATGGCAATTTGTGGAGAATCATGATAGGTAATTGGTTTAACCGGATGTACTGAACAAAGATCCAATGTTCCTGGAGCAAAACCCATGCATCCTGCAGAGGTAGATGCCACTGCACAACTAAGACCCTTTTGGATTGCAAAGTGAGCTGCAGCCAGGCCACTCATACCACTACCGATTATCAAAACATCTTTTTTAATTCTCATTAGAGATCACCGTCTATATTAAAAGTTCCGCAGTAGATTGCTTCAATAAGCTGTTCCTGTCGAAGCTGACTTCCCCAGAGAACGGGTTTCAATCCATTCCATCGTTTTTCTAAAAAATTAGATACCATAGCGCTTCCTTCAGAACCCTTGATTTTGTCATTATTATAGAGATGTCCTATTGTTCGAAATCCACAATAGGCCCCTTGACAGGCTCCCATCCCCAATCTGCTTCTTAATCGAATTGCATTTACAGAAAGAGAATGATTGTTCAAAGAGAGATCTTCAATGACCTCATCAACCTCTTCTGTTGTCACCAGTTCACATTCACAGATTACAGGACTCTTTGTTTCTCGTATCTTTTGAATTCTATGAGCAGCATTTAGATGGATACCTGCCTCAGTACCGGGAAGGGGAATCTCAGCAGTTTTACATTTCTCATTATTGCTAAGTCGTGGAGCAACCAGATCAACAGCCTTCTCAGCCATGAGCCTATAGGTAGTAAGCTTGCCGCTGGTAATAGTCACCATATTTTTTATATCATCTTTTTCATGATTTATCAGAGCAAAACTTCTTGATAGAGATCGGTCATCACCATCTCCACCGATAGTTACCAGAGGTCTCACTCCCCGGTACTCACGAATAAAACGCCCTGTTTTCATTGCAGGAATTATAGCAGCTCCCTGTTCAATGAGATAGTCAATAGTCTTTGCATCTACCATAAGATTATCCGGATCATTCACCCGCTCTGAAGTGGTTCCAAGAATTGAGACAGTTTCTCCAGGAACAATAATATCACCATCTCCTGGTGGCCTTAAACGATTTATAACCATAGAAGCAATCCGTGAATTATAGACCAGAAGACTACCCTTGGAATATGCCATGGGAATAGTAACTCCTGCAAGAGCACTGATTGCACCGACCCAGGGACCACCTGCATTGATAATCTCTTGGGCTTCTATCTCAAGAGTTTCACCTGTATTTTTTTGTAGTGCCTTCACTACTTTCACAGTACCTGACTTTACAGTCATTTCAATAACTTCAGTATTATAGAAAACCTTTGAACCAAGATCTATTGCATGTGCCAGAGTATATTTTCCAGCCATAAAGGGATTGATCGCTCCATCATGAACCTTTATGGCAGCCTTAATATTTTTATTAACCATGGGCTCCATCTTAAGGAGCTCTTGAACATCCATCTCTTCATAGGGTAGGTTTATTTGATCACTAGCTTTTTTAAAATCAGCTATATATTGATCATCATCTTCATTGAGAGCTACAAAAACCCCTTTGCAATCTTCAATGGAAGATGGAGCCATGCGCTTTAATATTTCATTTTCAGAAACACATTCCCTAGCTGATTCAGCATCCTTAACTACGTAACGTGCACCACTGTGAAGAAGTCCGTGATTCGCACCGGAGGCACCTGACTCAAGGTCCTTTCTTTCAACTAGTGTTGCATCAATTCCACGGAGTGCTAGATCACGAAGGATTCCTGCTCCTGTAAGACCTCCGCCAATAACTAATACATCAGTTTGTATTTTCATATAGTATCCTACTTATTTACTAGTGTTCTACAATAATCAATAAAATTCTAAATTACTATAGACACTTACATCAATAATTATTACCGTCTTCAATATTTATTATTCAATTCCTAATTTTTAAAATTACCACATAGCCTGACACAGACATATGGAGCCCTGCTCCTGGCTATGAAATAATTTAATGATTAACTTGAACTAGTTGAAAACTTTTCCTGATTTTGACATCTCAGGTTTCACAAATGGAATGTCTCTTCCTCTAAGCAACATATGCCAGTATATCCATCGAAAAGCAAGTTTACCCCAATGATTAATATGAGTCTCTTTAAGTAAACCAAATGGACCAATTTTTGGAATAGGAAAATGACCAGGCAAAGGTTCAATCTCATAGTTAAAATCTATAAGTATTCCTTTTCCATATCCTGATTCAATAAAACAATTAGTATGACCATCATATCCTGGAACAAGCTCTTTATCATGAATTCTATTTATTAAGTTTTCAGTTAAAATTTCTACCTGAAAGTGTGCAACAGAACCAGCCTTTGAACTTGGCAAATCAGTAGCATCTCCAACAACAAAAATATTATCTTTTACTTTAGATTGTAATGTATGTTTCTCAGTTGGAACAAAAGATAATTCATCTCCAAAACCTGAGTCTTCAATTACTTCTGCGCCCATATTTGTTGGAACTGAGACAAGTAGATCATATTCAATTTCTTTTCCATCATAAGAGGAGATGACTTTATTTTCATTATCAACCTCACCAATACTATAATGAGGTACAATCTCAATATTTTTTTCTTTTATCATCTTACTAAGATATATATTACATGTTTGCTTTGTAAAAGCTCCATCTAGAGGAGTTGCAAGAGTTATATCTACCTTATCTCTCATACCTTTTTTGGTGAACCACCAGTCTGCTAAAAATAAAAACTCAAGTGGAGCTACAGGACATTTAATTGGCATTTCAGTGATACTTAAAACCATTTTACCACCCTGCCAGTTTTCAAGATATTGACCAAGAGCTATTGCTCCATCGGGAGTATAGAAATCAAATATATCTTTTCTCCAGCCATCATCAGCAAGACCTTCAATTTCATCAGGTACAATCCTAGCTCCAGTTGCTATTACAAGAAAATCATATTCATGTTTATCACCATTTTTGAAAACTATTGTATTTTTTTCCGGTTCAATGGCACTAACCTTTTCAAGAATATAGTTTACACCTGAAGGTAGAAATTTATCCCGAGGTTTAACAATTTGTTTTTCTGTATACATACCAAAGGGTATAAATAAAAATCCAGGCTGATAATAATGTCTGTTATCACAATCAATAACAGTAATTTCCATTTCTTTATTATACTTTGATTTCACAAGACGATTTGCTAACATTGTACCAGCAGAACCAGCACCAAGTATTGTTATCCTTGCCATATATAAACTCCGTTTTGTTCCATAAATAATTTTATTTGTTCATTCCATACAGACATCAAGGATATTAAAATAGATTAATAGTTACTTCACAAATCAATAATACTGTCATCCCGGCACCAGAGCCGGGATCTATTCTCTTACACATTGAGCAGACCCCGGTCTTTGTTTCACAAAACCGGGGTGACAGTTTCAAAATTATGTACTTTAAACTAATCCAAGTTCCTTTAGCTTCTCTTGAGTGGGTAAACCATTGTTGTCCCATCCCATTGCTTCATAGTATTGATCTAGCATTGACTCAAGATCAACAGTATGACCTGCACTTTCTCCTGATGGCATTGGCTCTTCAGTAAACCGTTTTGGTAGGGTGTCATCCTTTCGTTCAAAACCCATTTTATAATTATAGAGACGTTCAAGATTTATAATGCGCTCTGCAGATTTATTCAATGTATCAACATCCATCTTTAAACCTGTTACTACCTCAAAGGCCTTTGCCTGATCACCTGGAGATATTGCAGTACGCATAGTTGCACAGATTGAAATTGAATCAACAACACACATGCTGAATTGATGTACACGCTGAAGCTCTCCCTTGCCCTCTATGGACAATCTAGTATTCTCTGCAATCTCTGGACCCATTGTTGTAGCTATCATATGGTGTGCTCCCTTTGGAGAGGTTGCATAGGTAAGTCCCATCCCTTTGCATCCTCTTGGATCATAGACTGCAAAACCCTGTCCCTTTGAGTGCATTGCCAAATCCGGCGCACCAAATTTATCACCGGCGAATTTTATACCTTCAGCTAATATATCTCCAATTCCCTCACGGGTAACCATCATCTCAAGAATTTTAACCAGAGCCTCTCCATTTCCAAAACGAAGATCAATTCCTCCGGTATCCTTCTTTGAGATAATTCCTTTTTCATAGCATTCCATTGCTAGTGAGACGCAACCCCCTGCATTGATTGTGTCAAAACCATTTGCATCACAGATTTCTGTGGCCTTCATTATTGCATTCCAATCACTGATGCCGCAGTTTGGCCCAAGGAGTCCCAGTGTTTCAAATTCCGGCCCCTCGAGAAGAACATTGCCAAATTTATCTGATTTAACCTGACTGCGTTTGCCACAGGCAACTGGACATGCATAACATGACGCATCTCCCACTACAATATCCTGACGCATTCTTGGGCCTTCCATCTTAAAGCCCTCTTCAAAATATCCTTCTGAAAAATTTCGAGTACACCAGAGGCCACGATCATTGATGCCCTTTACCATTTCTGGTGTTCCATACATTCTTCTTTCTTTTGCTTTGGGATGTTCTTTTAAGCCCTTATATAATGATTCTGCAAGCTCCATCATTGCAGACATATCTGCGCATTTAAGGTCACTGGTTCCACGAACTGCAATGCCCTTCAGTTTCTTTGAACCCATTACGGATCCACAACCACCGCGACCAAACTCTCTATACCATCCTGCAGTAATACAGGCCATCTTATTGAGATTTTCTCCAGCTGGACCAATTACAGCTAACTGTATATTTTCATCGCCACCAAGATCATTTTTAATAGCATCTTCAGTTTCAGGAATAGTCTTACCCCAGGCAATAGATGCATCGCGCAATTCAACTGATTCATCATCAATCCAGAGATAAACAGGCTTCTCTGATTCACCCTCTATTATAATTCCATCATAACCGGCAAACTTCAGCTCCGGACCCCAGTGACCTCCTGCCATTGACCATGAATAGCTATTGGTTAAGGGAGATTTAAAAGCAAGATTAACCTTATTGTTACCTGGAATCATTGATCCGGCTAAAGGACCATTTATAAAAATCAGTTTATTGTCAGGGCCCAAAGGATCAGCATCAGGTTTTACCTCTCTATTCATCAAATAGATACCTAGACCTCTGGCTCCAAGAAAATCCTGCAAAACTTCAATGGGAGTATTTTCTTTAGTTATCTCACCTGTTGAAAGATTTACTCTCAACAATGTTCCTGTCATTCCAAATATTTCTGACATATTACTTACCTCCCCTTGCCTGCTCTTCAATGAGTTTGCTTCTATAGACTCTATCTGTCTTATGGATATCTACGTATTGTATTGCCTTTTCTGGACATTTTTTTACACACTGAGGATCACCGCCACAGAGATCACAGATAATGATGAGCTTCTCTTCTGGATGCATTGAAGGAGCGCCATAGGGACATTTTCGAATACAGGCACGACATCCGATGCAATTTTCTTTATCAACAATTATAGCATTTGTTTTTTCATCTCGAGTCAATGCATCAAACTTACATGAAGCTATACAGGGAGCATCAACACATTGATGACAAATAGTTGCATAATCTACCTGTGAGTGATGATGGCGAGTTATCTTAATACAGCTTTTTGCCGGATTAAGAACATTATAGTGAGAAACGCTACACCATTGTTCACAAATCTTGCAGCCAACGCATCTACTTGGTTCGAAATCGAGTACTTTTAAGCTCATATAATCCCCCCTGAATTATTTATCATAACAATCAGTCTTTTAAACAAAGGGACTGATCATATTTCCATAGTCATCCATTTGAATCTCTATGGGACCACCACATATTTCTATATTATCTTTGTTGCTTAGTTCATTTATATAGGCCTCTGAAACATAGATCTCTTCCAGTTCCAAAGTATTTTTGATCCATACTAATTTATAGTCAGTGGAATTCTCGATTCCAGCCATATCTACAGCAACACGCAATACATCCTGATCAGAATCATAGTACATTGGAATTTTACATGAATCAGTTCTATAGGCAGTTTGTGAATTTATATACATTGCATGAAAATCAATCTGATCAACAAGGCGTTTTGTAGTAAAATCAGCAAGACCAATACCCTGTGCATTTCCATGTGTTGCTTCAGTAAGATCTCGAACAAAAACCCTCACAACATTCATTGAACTGCCATCCTTTCTACCAGTGATATTGGTATCCATTCCTGTACCACTGATATCTTTTCCCATTTCATCAACAACCATGAGATCTACATCTTGAAAAGGCAGCTTCCCCATTATATTACGGGCATCCTTTAAAAGTTCTTTTTCAGCAGTATAAAAATCTTCAGGTTTTAGAGCTTTAAGAATACCAATATTTTCAAAGGCATTTTGTAAGATTGCAACACCAAAGGTGATTGGTGCATTTTCAATTACAGTATCAGCAACTGAGTTTACAATATCCATCCAGTTATGATGATCAATTGCCCTGTGATAGGTGCGGGCTCCTTCTTTCTTTCCTATTCCAATAAGACACATCTTCATGAGACCACTTTCAATCTCACCAATAAGTTTTGTATGTGGTTTAACTCTATTTATAATTGCAATATGATCTGCTTCTGAGGCATGTTTATCGAGAAAGACATCTGTTCCAAGAGAGGTTGTTCCAACTATTACGGTTTCCATAGAGGATCTAATTTCACAACCCATGGTTTCTTCAGTAATATTGTAGTTTGCAAGAACCTCTTTTTGACCCTCTGCGGTGCCTCCGCCATGGCTTCCCATTGCGGGGATAATAAATGGCTCTGCACCAAGAGCCTTCATCTCATCAACTACAGCCTTAATAATTTTATCTATATCTTTGATACCACGACTACCTGCAGTTATTGCCACTCTTTGATTTGCTTTAATTTTATCTGAGAGATTTAATGAGGATAGTTCATTCTTTATTTCAGCAGCAATATCTAAAACCTCTGGTCCTTTAAAATGCTGTTGGATTTTATAAATACGGGGAAGTGAAAGTGTCACGATGAACTCTCCTATACCGTTGTACATGCGGTTGTAAGTGCGGATTTAAAACCCGCACTTACAACCCGCACATACAACGTTTTATGCGCTTCTATATAATTTAGTAATAATAAACTCTACATGACCAAGAGCCTCAGCAGATGTATTTCTACCATCAGCAGTTCTCTTAATGCATTCTAAAAGCTTATCACCTGCCTGTTCGAGTGTTAATTCTCCCTGAAGAATACCACAGACATCCACATCAATATGCTCACTCATGGTTTCACAAGTCTCAGGATTAGCAGAAAGCTTAATAACGGGCTCAATAGGATTTCCAATTACATTTCCCTGTCCTGTTGGAAAAAGGTGAATAACTGCACCAGAAGCCATCCATAGAGTTACTGCTTCAGCAGCTGCAGAAGATGTATCCATAAACCAGAGTCCCTTACCAGCTGGAGCCTCAGCAGGTTTCAAAACACCTTCATATGTAAGATTTGCAATCTTTTGAACATTACCAAAGGCCTTTTCTTCAATAGTTGTTAAACCACCTGCGATATTTCCCTTTGTTGGCTGTGAATCAGAAAGATCATCGGTTTTATGTCTGTTGATGAAGTCATTGTATTCACTCCATGTCTTATAAAAAGCATCACCGATTTCTTTTGTTTTACCTCGTTCTCTAACAACGTGCTCAGCGCCTGTAATTTCAGAAGTTTCACCAAAGGAAACAGTTGCTCCCCATTCTACTAATCGTGTTATTGCACTACCAACAGTTGGGTTTGATGCAAGACCAGAGGTTGTATCAGACTCACCACACTTAATTGAAACATAGAGCTCATCTGCAGAACACTCTTCTTTTTGAAGCTCTGTTGCCCACTGAACGTATTCCTTAGCTTGTCTTGAAGCTCTTTCTATAGTTTTTAGATCACCATTCTTTTCAATTGAAAAACCCTCTACTGGTTTTCCTGTTTTAGCAATTCCATCAACAACTCTTTGTGTCCAATCTGGCTCAATACCGATTACTACAACAGCAGCTACATTGGGATTAGCACCTGCACCAATGATTGTTCTGAAATACAATTCAAGGTCTTCACCAAACTGAAGACGACCATATGCATGGGGAACTACCAGAGTACCCTTAATATTATTTTGAACAGCTTCACATGCAGCATTAGATATATCATCAAGAGGAAGAATAAGAACATGGTTTCTAACACCAACACGTCCATTCTCTCTTCTGTATCCCATAAATTTAAATTTTTCCATTATAAACCCCTCTTATCCTTTGTTTACCATTTCTTAGTTTTTACATTATGAACATGAACGTGCTGACCCTTCTTTATTGGCTCAACAACACGTCCGATATCACTATCATATTTCATAATAGTATCATCAACGCTGAAATCCTGCAAAGCAACCTTGTGGCCCAATGGAATATCCATCATAGACTCTACTTCGTATCGCTCATCTTTGGCCATATTTAGACACTGACCTTTTTCACCTTTTTTCACATTAACAACGGCAACAGCTACATTGTCGTCTGCTCCATGAACTAGAAAATGCAACATAGAGATCCTCCCTCTTTATTTAAAATAAAAAATTATTTGCTGTTTTAATACTTTTCTGTGTATTACTTTTCTGTTTTGTCCCAGGCATCCTGAAATTTTTTCATACCATAATCAGTAAATGGATGATAAAAACTTTCTTTATATACTGCCATTCCTGCTGTTACAATATCTGCACCTAGCATTGCAGCATCTGCCATCTGCTTTCCGCTTCTTACTGCTGCCACAATAATCTCAGTTTCAAAACCAAAATTATCATAAATATCTACTATCTTTTCAATATATTCAAAGGTATCTTCTCCACTTGACTCTTTCCAGCCAATGAAAGGAGAAACGTATTTTGCGCCAGCTCTTGCTGCCTGAAGAGCCTGACTTGGTGAAAAAACAAGAGTACAGTTTGTTTGTACACCCTCTTGACTCAGTTTATGAACTGCAGTAAGGCCCTGTTCGGTACAGGGAATTTTTATAGTAAAGTTTTCTGATATAGAAGCAAATTCCTTTGCCTGATTAATCATGTCATCTGCTTTCTCAAGATAAGGATCAATTTCAATGGAGATTGAAAAATCAATACCCTTGAATTCATCAGCCAATTCTTTAATAACTGTCTTAAAAGGTTTCCCTGAAAGAAAAATGTGATTAGGATTAGTAGTAACACCTTCAAATCCCCAATTTTCATAGGCATATGTAATCTCTTCAATCTTTGCACTGTCTAAAAAATATTTCATTGTTCGTTCCCCCGGATATGTAGTTTTTTATAGTATATCCTCTTAATTATATATGTCAATTAAATCGATAACGACAAAAGGGTCAAGGGAAAATTTGATTTTTGTGAAAAATTATGGTGATTTACCTTGTAAAGAAGATGAAGATCAACAATGTCGATAGCAACAGGGATATATCATTAAATCCAATTCTTTAAAAATAGTTGTTTTATATTGCATCCAATTTCATAAGAAATTAGAAATGATTCAGCAGACCATTGATCCATTCACATTAAATCCCTGAGGAATAAACAATGAAAAAAGAATTTAAACTTTCAAAAGCAGAAATTATGGAACGTCTCGGGAAACTTGAAAAAAAAATAAGAGCTACTAAACGTAGAAAAAGTTTTATAAAAACTGGTCTTTTAATTATTATACCTGCAAGTTTAGGAGGACTGATTTTTGGTTTTTCAATGTCAGAGAACATTGAGCAGGCTTTCAGAATCTTTCTCTTTAGTGGTATTGTTGCGGGCATTATGTTTTTTCTTGCTGGCTTTGAAAAAATAATATCTCATTATCGATTGCGACGGCTTCCATTTTTATGGCATCTTTTTATAAAGGTCCTCATGCATACAATCCTTCTATCAACAGTTTTCATTGCCTTTTATTATTTCCAATACGGTGATTTTTTGCTCACCAGAGCCCATGGCACTCTCTTTTTAAAACTACTATTACTATCTTCAATTTTAGGTATAATAATAAACCTTATACTCATATCAAACAGAATGATAGGCAAAGGAGTTCTACTCAAATATTTAACAGGTCGATATCATACCCCAATTGAGGAAGAAAGAATTTTCATGTTTATTGATATTAAGTCTTCTACTACCATTGCAGAAAAAATTGGTCACAGAAAATTTCACTCTCTTCTTAATGATTTCTTTTATGACATTACTGATCCCATTCTTGAAAATGATGGAGAAATTTATAAATACGTAGGTGATGAAGTCATTGTCACTTGGCCTTTAAAAAAGGGGATAAAAAACAACAACTGTGTAAGAGCTTTTTTTGAAGTCAAAAAGAAAATAGAAGAAAAAAAAGACAGATACCTGAAAGACTACGGTCTCGTACCAGAATTTAAAGCTGGCCTTCATTGTGGAACCATAATTGTAGGAGAGATGGGAGATATCAAATCAGAGATTGCATACCTGGGGGATGTGGTAAATACTACAGCTCGCATACAAACCCAATGTCACGTCCATGATGCAGATCTGCTTACATCCTCTGTGATGATTGAAAAGATGGAAGAGCCTTTGTTCTTTGGATATAGTGAACTAGGAGAAATTCAATTACGGGGAAAAAAATTAAGTACAATGCTTGTAAAAATAGAGATGTAAATCTGGAAACTATTGAAAAAAGATAGTTTCCAGAAAAGATAAAACCTACTTTATTTCAGAGATTTTATTTCCATCTATTGAAAGCTTCTTAATAAGCTTATTTCCCTTAGTTACATAAGCTTCCATATGACATCCAAAATCCTTGATTTCAATCTCAACATTTCTATCACCATATTTTTTTACATAATAATTGAAGACCATCTTTTTTGAGCTTTCTGTTTTACTATCAGCAGTTTTTTTAGAAATACCACCACTGCAGCAGGGACATCCACCTTTACTCTTTGTCGTTCCAGTATATCCATTAGCAATTGCTACTGTTATAGTTATAGCCATAATTGAGATACCAAATAGCATGTATTTCTTCATTAAAAGCTCCTATGATTATAGAATTATATTACCGACAGTTATCCTACCAAATCGATAGGATAACTTTAGATCTGTACAAAAATATTGCAAGAAAAAAAGGGTATTATTGGGAAACTATGAAGATATAAACAAAAATATTTGATTACATTCCAAAGAAATATTACCTCTTCAAATAAAAAACAACAGAAGCATAACGAAAACGTTCCTCATTTTCTTTTTTTGCCCAAATATAACCCTTGTATAATCCGGAATGAGGAAGCCTAATATCAAAGGAATATTTATTATTATTTTGATTAAGCAATATAGCATTTCTAATTTTTTCACCTCGCTCCCCTCCCTGATACTGATACAAAGACATACGAAGTTTTACTCCCTCTGCACAAGAGGCAATTACTCTGTAATTATATGAAGATAACTTTCTTGCTTTAAAATCAGTTAAGTTCACACCGTATTTTATAGATGAAGAAGTTCTTCGATAATACCTCAACGGAATTGGTGTTGAAATTAATGTTTTTATTGGAAGAATTTTTTTCACCATAACTTGTGTATAGCTTCTATCATTCTTCCATTTACCAAAAACTTTGAGCCATGCAGCTTGACTTGAAGGTTTTTTAATAAAATACAATCTTCCATTATTTAAATAAGAAAATTTCGTCTGATTTTTTATTCTTTTTCTCTTAAAATCATAGGGAGCGCAAAAGGCTTTTACATTACCTGGATATTGGAGCCTTAGAATTAAGAAATTATTGAGCTCCTTAATTAAACTTCTTTTGATTTTAAAATACTCTGCCGTAGCCTGATTATAAAACTCTAAATCAGCAGGAAGTGTTTGACCTCGACCTGAACTATTTTTAATTAAAAATGAATATACACTTTGATATCTATTTTTTTGACGAAGATCTTTAGCATAAATATATGCTTTAAAGGTACCGGCATATGGTGCATTGAATTTAACTATCCTCATGCCACCCTCTTTATAGTGAAAACCTTTGCCATAAAACTTTTTATTCTTCATGCTTTTCAATCGAACAAGAAACCTAATATATTCAGGTGCTTTAATTTTCAGTGTTATTATTTGAGCTCTTTGAGTTTTAACTGCATCATAGGTATAATAAAAGATTCCACTTTCATGCTTTTCATTTGATTTCAAAATTTTGTCATAATCATTATTTTCGACGAAGTGAAGATTAAATTTTTTAAAGAATATTGATATTTTCTTAGCATGAATAAATTTTTCAAAGGAATGAAAATTCTTGGTAAACTGAAACTCTCTCTTATGGGGATAATTTGTTAAAAGTTTATATTCTGGCTTGATGAAGAGGTAGGTATCTTTATATTTTTTCTTTTTACCAAAAATTCCATTTTTATAACTCCGACGGCCATCATGAGTTGTATCAACTACGTACCATTTATTCTTTATCAAAACTCCATTCCATGCATGACCTGCTCTCTTACCACTCCTAACTCTCACATAGTTTCGTGAAGTTCCCCTGACGTAAACAGAATTAATTCCTGCCAATCTGCACATTTCATTTAATAGTTTAGTAAAGCCACCACAGGTTGTTCGTTTGACACGAAGAACATCATGGGGCCTAAAATATCCCCGAGTTTTTCCATAGAACTTATCTCTATCATAGCTCACATTATCTGTTATCCAGTCATGAAATACTTTGACGAGATGATAATTGTTTTGAGTATTTTTCTTAAAAAAACTAATCAGTTTTGGTAAATAAATTCTTGGATTATTGGAGACTCCCCTTCTTAATGAAAGAGAAATTTTAGAAATAAGGGGATCTATTCTTCCTGTTCTATATGAAGCAGATTGTGAATCAGCAGCAAGGTAATCTGTTCCATTAGACAACATTATTGTAGTAGATAATAATAGTAAGAATATACACATTTTTTTCATAACTCATCTCCCAATATTTCATTATACAGCAATTATTAGAAAATGTACATTATTTTTAACTTCAATTAATCATATATGTTTCATATATAAAATATTACGAAAAAATATCTACTCCTCATTATTTGTTAACCATGGAAACCAAAAAGAGCTTGACTGTTTTCCACATGAATATATTTTACTTTTAATAATTCTTTGAATGGTTTAATATAAATAAACAAAAAATAATATAAAATAACACGCTCTTGGTTTTGTTTTCTGGGGGGAGAACATTATGAAGAAATCGGTTCTATTGCTAGTAGTATATCTATGCCTTTCTCAATCTTTACTCTTTGCCGGCAGCATCGACTATCTCACCAATCAAAGCGCTAAAATTGCAGTTACCTTTCATCGCACAGCCTCTACTGATGCTGCAGCAGATATTGCCAACTACAATCCAGCAGGTACAGCCTTTCTTGAAAAGGGACTCTATTTAGATCTAAGTAATCAGATGCTTTTTAAAATTTACAATTCTCAAAGCACAGATGCAAGCTCTGTTACAAGAACATATGATCAAAATGAGCCTACTTACGTCTTACCAAATTTTTATGCTGTATACAACTTTGGTAAGATTGGCCCGGGTCGCCATGCAATATATCTGCAAATGGGAATAGTTGCTGGTGGAGGATCATTAAAATGGAAGAATGGAACTATCGGCACCTATGCTGCTTATCAAAAATCATTTAGCAATCCTCTTTTAGGAGCAGATGTTGAAAATCATTCTTTTGAGGCATATAGTGTTTATTATGGAATCGGTCTAGGTGTGGCTTATTCATTCTTTGATGATATACTTGCAATTAGTCTGGGAATAAGATTTGTTATTCCAGATAGATTTGTGCAGCTTTCTGCACAGAGTACTAACAGTTTAATTGTTGGTGGAAAAATTTCTCTTGATGGAAAATTCAAGTATAGCTCTTTTGGTATAACACCCATCATCGGTATTGATGTAAGACCAATCAAGGGACTCACTATCGGTTTTCGTTATGAAGCAGAAACAAATCTTCATTTTGAATATAAGAAGGATTACCTCAATGTAGATCCAGAGTCAATACTTTTTGGTGCAGTAAACATATATAATATTGTAAAAGATGGACTTGCCGATGGAGGATTATCTGATGGCAATAAATTCAACTACAATCTTCCACACATCTTAACATTAGGAATAGAATATGACATGTCTTTTCTAGTTAAGGGTCTTTCCATAATGACATCAGCAACAGTTTACCTACTGCAATTTGCTGATCTTGGGCAATACTATGACAGCTCTGACGGTAACGGTACACCAGATCCTATTGGAAATGTAAGTGAATTTTTTGGTATAGGATGGGAAACCGGTCTAGGAGTCACCTGGAAAATTATTTCTGAATTAAATCTGGGAATGGGTTTCATGTACAGTACCCCAGGAACGAAGAAAAGTTACTTCACATCATCATATACAATGCTCACCTGTAGTGCAAACCCACCGCTTGACTCTCTCACTTTTGGTTTGGGTGGCACCTGGTTTTTCAAGAGCATCGGCCTTGATGTGACTCTGGCATTTACCTGGACTCACTACCTCCCCTTTGAGGGAGACCTTTCAACAGCTGCTGGAGATTTTAATATTGAATACAAAAAGGATGTTTACAATATTGCCATTGGCCTGGGTTACCAGCTACAATTCGATAAGAAAAAAAAGAAAAAAACTTTTCCAAAATAGATAGCGGGGGTGCCCTCTATTCCCCTGCAAAGTAACTTATAAAAAAGCTAGTACACTAAAAGATCATAAATAAGGTATATGTGTTGACATTCATCAATAAGTATATCTAAAATCATCTAACAAAGGCAAGTAATACAACTATCATACATCTTATTTCATTATTTTAGGAGGCCCTATGAAACCATATGCTATTATATTATTGTGCTTTCTATATCTATTGAGCAGCAATACCCTCAATGGAAAAACTATTAAACTTCCAGGTGGTCAATACATTGAAGCAGAACCTAAACGATCGAACTTCTATACAACAATATATACTTTTAAAAAAACCCAATTAATAAAAACACAAATGGGTAAATTTCAAGCAAAGGGTATAACACTTCACAAAGATAGATATATTTATTCTATCGTTCTAGAGAAACCTCAAAAAATAAAATCTTCTGTAGGAATGCTCATAGCGAAAAGAACAGTGGTGTTCTTTAAAAATGGCTCTCTATCTATGGTTCATTTAAATAATCCTACAATAATAAAAACTCCTGCAGGGAATGTGAAAGTTAATGGAACTGTTTACTTTCATAATAATGGAAAACTATCATCATGTAGCCTTATAAATCCACAATTTATTTCATCACAATATGGTAGATTAAAAGTCAGATATACCCTGGGATTTCATAATAACAGTACACTTTTAACATGCAATCTAGAAGAAAAAAAACTCATCAAAACTCCAGTAGGAATAATAAAATTAAATTCTATCAGATTTTATAAGAATGGCCTCATGAAAGGCTGCTTCTTCTGGGAACTCCCCAAAAAAGCACCACTCGTTAAAACACCCATTGGCAACTTAAGGCTAAACAGATATATGACTTTTAGTCCAAGGGGTAATGTCACCTATTGTGAGCTCGCATCACCCCAATATATAAAAACGAATCTGGGCAAAATTTTAATAAGAGGTAATCTGAAATTCAAAAATACTGGTCATCCTGCTGCATCTATAAAAATCTCCGGTCAGCAGTTCATAAAAACTAGATATGGTAAATTTTTAATAAAAGACAAGATTTCTCTATATAATTATAGAAAAATCTACATGGTACACTTAGCTCAAAGTAAAAAAATACGAACACATCTTGGTTCAATTCAAATAATTAAAAAAATCCAATTCTATCCTTCAGGACGATTAGAATTCATCATCTGTGGAGAAAACTCTAAAATCAAAACCACAGTAGGAAACCTCAATGCTGACTATATTATCTTTTATAAAAATAACAGAATCAAAACATGCAAATTCAAAGGAACACCTCTTATTCGGACTTCTCTGGGAAAGATGAAAATAAAATGGCAAATTAAATTTCATTCAAATAGAAGGATTAAAGAATTATATCTAAGTAAAGTCAAAGCTGTAAGAACACCCTCTGGAAAAATAAAGGTAAGTTTTTTATCCTTCTATTCAAATGAAAGAATCAAGGGATGTATACCAGTTAGTTCTTTCAAGGTCAGAGGAAAGGAATATAAAAACAGATATATTCATTGGAACTACTATGGCAGATTTAAGGGGATTGACCGTTCAAGGGGGAGATAAAAAATTCTTAAGAAGACAACTATATAGCTGAACTGGAAATATAAAAAGAATCTCAAAAACTCATAAAGATTTAACATAACTCTATATTCATGGAAGAAAATGATATATGAATCAAATCTATTTATAAAAGTTTTTCTTTAATTACACAATTACGACCAGCTGATTTACCTTCATATAAAGCTAAATCAGCTTTTTTAATACTCTCAAGATAATCATGATCTGATTTACATTGACTGATACCAAAGGTTGATGTAACAGTAACTAACTCATCTTCAAAATAATGCTTTGATGTCTCAAGTTTTTTTCTAAGCATTTCAGCTAAAAAGAATGCTCCTTCTATGTCTGTTTCAGGTAAAAGAAAGATAAACTCTTCTCCACCCCATCTACCAATGGAATCCTGCTCTCTAATATTTTTTTTCAATATATCAGTAACTTTGACCAAAACACTATCACCGAAGGGATGTCCATAGGTATCATTAATATTTTTAAACTTATCAATATCACATATAATAATTGAAAATGATTTTCCACTTCGTCTTTGGCGTCCAACTTCACTTTTTATCTGTTCTAAAAAAAATCTTCTGTTGAGAAGTCCTGTAAGGCTGTCAGTAGATGCAAGTAATTCAAGCTGTTTCTTTTGATTTTCAAGGTCAATTGTAAGGGCTTTTAATTTCTCTTCAGATTTTTTTCTTTCAGTAATATCTGAATGTACTGCCACCAAAACTTTTCCATGTTGATGATGATTAAAAACAGACACATAGGCTTCACACCAAAAATGAGTTCCATCCTTTTTTATATTTTCTATTTCTCCATGCCAAAGACCAAAGGTATTAAGAATTTCCATTATTTCTTCAGCTGTTTCAAGAGGTTCTTTTATTGTTGGCGCATTTAGAATAGATACATGATGACCAATAATTTCTCCTTGTTTATATCCAAACATTTCTTCAAATTTGGGGTTGCTATATTTCATTATTCCATCTTCAGCCCCAACAAGAGAAACCCCCTCTGCCATATTTTTCATAATCTCACTCTGAAGCATTAATTCTTCTTCAGCTATTTTTCGTGCAGTAATATCTCTATTGATTCCAAGATATCCAATCTTATTACCTCTAACATCATTCATAGCAACAAAGGTACTACTTATATACCCTGTAGTTAAATCCTTCCGGACAAATTTAACCTCATCAGACCAGTAACCCGTAGAAGGCAGAACATTTCGTACAACAGCCCCTATATCTTCAACATTCAACAGAACTGATGTTCTTTGCCCCAGGGCTTCTGCTTCAGAGTACCCAAATATTTTTTCTGACCCCATGTTCCAATGAGTAATTTCCCAATTCAAATCTACAACAATGATACTATCATGTACAGACTTTACCATTAAGGAGTATTGCCTCAGCTCTTCCTCCAAAATTTTTCTTTCTGTAATATCCCAGTTTAATCCCAGCATTCTTACAGGTTCACCTTCGGTGTCCCTTATAATTGCTGCTCTGGCATTAATGTAATGAACACTATTATTCTGCCATATAATTCGAAATTCAGAATTATATTCTTTTTCACCACTTAGAGCTAATTGAACATCTTTGATTGCTTCTTCTTTATCATCAGGATGAAGGAAGCTTGTCCAGGTCTCATAATCTCCAGATTTTTTTTCATCTGGTTCTCCATATAATTTATATACAATAGCATCCCATATAAGATTATTATTTTTAATATCCCAATTATAGACCCCTACTTTAGCTGCTTCCAATGCCAGGTCCCTGGTTAATTCAACCTCTGTAAGCTTTGTTGTTGTCCAAAGTAACTTTTCTTTATAACTGGCTTCTTCAAGAGCCAGATTAACAACTCCGATGAGATTTAAAGTGAGATTTCTATATTCACTGAGATATTGAGGGTGAGCAATATTAATAATCTCAAACACTCCATATACTTCTCTATTTACTTCAACTTTGACGAAAAACCCCTGACTATTTTCAGTTAAAAATGTAACGTCTTCGTATTGAAAATATTTTTTTTCTACTGAAGAAGATTCTACCATGGAATGAAATAGAATGATTTCAGGGGAGAACAACATAGTGAAAATATCTTTGGTCTGTGTGATGGTCTCACTTGCACTTTTGCTCTCAGACAATTGTCTAACCAATTCCAGTGCCATTGCATAATTTGCAGTTTCATTATTTGGCTGATTTACTTCTATCTGATCATTAGCATGCTTTTCTTTAAAATTACACATAACCATTTTAAGATACATTTTAAAATGATCCAATCCAACGTATAGAGAATCAAAGGGCTGATCTAAAAATTCGGCAAAGGCCTTCAGTTGTTCATCACTGTTATCATAAACACCTGAATCAAGTAAAACAATCTTTGATGTAGTTTCACGAAAAAATTCCTGAGCTGTTTGCTGATCAAAACCCCAGTCATTAATTTTTTTCTGCCAGGAATTCAGCCATCCAGGTGAGACTAAATATGCACCTTGATTTTGCAAGCCATCAACAATTGACTTGCTTGCAAGATAATAGAGGCAATGACTAACCTTATGTACATGAATTCCATCATATTTACTATACTCTTTATGAGTAATTGATAAACATGAACCACCAATTATATGTGTTGATTTATTTTTTTCTTTAACATTATTGATAAATTCTTCATCATAAACGCAGTTTCCTGGACCTTTCTGATTACTTGATTTATAAAATGTTGTAAAATCTTCAAAACCCTCTTGTGAAAGAATTGAATCAAGTTCCAGCTTATAATCAGTACATATAACAACAGAAATTTTTTCTTTCATCTATTATAACCACGATAGAGGATAGGTTCCCCATTTTTTTGCTGCATTAGAAATAGCCATCAATACATCATCTGAAACCTGAAATGGAATTTCACCATGGTTATCAGAAAGTATAAATCCTCCACCAGAACCAGCCTGTGCAATGGCATTTTTCACCTTTAATTCTGCTTCATCTGAAGTCCAGTTTACCATTTCAACTCCATTGAGATTGCCAATTACTGTAACTTCCCCTCTAAAGGCTGCCTTCAACTCACTCAAATTCTCATGAGTACTAACACCAACACCCTGAGTTCCTGTAGAAATCACTTCCTTGGCTATTTGAAGGCAATGACCAGATGCAAAATGTGTTGCTGTTGGTCCATTTATCAATGGTAGTACATATTTTGCTATTTCATACCCTGTCTGTACATAAACATCTTTCTGAATTATTGTTGGTGAAGAAACCGGATCAATATACGCAATAGCTGTTGCACCTGCTTCAATTTGTGCATTTGCCCAGGAAATACAGAATTCAATATTAATTTTCATTAAAAGATCAAAGAGATCTCTATTTTCAAAAATAAGATTTAAATATCCCTCAAAGCCCATCTGCATGATAGGTAAAGAGAAAGGAGAAATAACCACGCCTAGAATGGGAGTATCATCGACGACTTTATCTTTAAGATTTTCAGTTGCTACTAACACCTTCTTCAATATTTCATTACTCTTTATATCTGGTGATTGTAGATTAATTATATCCTCAGGTTTTTTAATAATTGGAGCACCTGCATTTACAGGACCATCATCACTAAATATGATATCTGCTCCCCAGGCCTCCACCTCAAGAGCTCCATAGAAAAAAGAAGAAACACAATCATGACTATACTTCTTCAACAACCTCAGTTGTCCCTCTACAATATTTTCAGACTTCGAAAAATATTCTTTCAAAGATAAATCCAGCTCTTTTGCACCATGCATTGTTGGAAAAAGAAATAATGGAACTCTATCTGGCTCTTGATGTCCCATTGTTGTCAAAACCCGTTGAAGAGATGTCTGTTTATTCTTTATCATGTTACACCGCCAATCAAATCAGTAACAAGTTTAATAGAATCTGAGGCATTTATTCCTAAAGCATCAGCACCGACCTCTTTCCATAAATCAAGATTCATTCGAAAAGGGGCTCCACCGACAATAATTCTGGTCGCTATATTCTGTTGAGCAAATATATTTTTGAGTTCATGTATTTTCAAAGCTGAATTCAACATTAAAACAGATATTAAAAGAATCTGAATATTATTATCTTCAACTGATTTAACTAGATCATTGACTTCTTCTCTACCAAAATCTAAAAGTTTAAAACCATTGGATCTTAATATACTATAGACAATACGTTTTCCTAAGAAATGATAATCATTAAGGGTAGTAATAGCAATATTTCCATGTTGAAGTTTATTTTCTATAGAGTTAGGAAGTATCAAGTCTACAAGTTCTTCGGAGATACGTCCGCTCATATAAACCTGTGCCAGGGAGACTTCTCCCTTTGACCATTTTAGACCAATACTCTCTAAAGATGGAGCAATAAGTTCATGTATACCTTTCAAAGCATCTACTCCATTTAAGTACTGAGTGAATACATCTTTAGCAGTTATACGGTCAACTGCAAGTAGAGCTTTTTCAAAATCTTCTAATTGACTCAAAAAATTATCCTTAACTATATTTATGTATTACGTATTATAAATATAAAGATTTCATTTTGAATATCTACCATTTTATTTTATTAATTTTCTTTTTATTAAAGAACAGCAATGTAGAATAAATAATTATCATAAAAAAATAACAAGATCAAAGGTTGTTTACCTGTAAGTTCTTTCAGAAACAAAGGAAAGGAATATACATGCACTAATACATCTACTGGAATTACTATGGTAAATTTATGGAAATTGATTGCTCAGGGGGTAATTAAACAATAAAGCTATTAATCAAATTACTTCATTAATAATACTAACAAAAAAAAGAATCCTGAATTTTCATCCAGGATTCACAATTGGAGGAATCTATATGAAAAGGTAACTAACCTTGTTTATTCTATCATTGAGACCTATACTTAATATTTACATCTTATACCTTTCAAATAACTCAAATTTAACCATAGAGTCAAGGCCTCGAGAATGAATGCAATCTAATAGGGAATTAAATACGGATATATATTATCATGTTGAGAATACTGAAGAGTAAAATTGCTAAACTGTTTAAATATTATGAAGAATACTTGATTTTTGAAATAAACATAACTCAATATTAAATATAACATATACAAATTGTTGCCATTCAACAGACACTATAAACACACTTTAGAAAAAGGATTTAATATGAAACTATATAAATACTTTAAATGGTGCAACACAAGTTGGTTAAAACCATTTTTCATAGTATCAATTTTCTCATCTATATTTTTAATTTCAATAATAACTTTTAGTGACCAAAAGGGTGACAATATCATTGGCTACTATCATTCAATTGATCCATTCACAAAAGAGGAATCTCAAAACTATATTTACAAAACCTCTGACAATACTTATGAAGGAAGTGTTTCATGGGTAAAAAATCCCAAAAAGAAAAAATTTCTCGGCTATGTTTTCTTAAAAAAACTGACTTATAACTCAAAAAATAAAAGATGGGAAAATGGCATCTTAACCTATCCAGGAAAAAAGGGAAAATTTAAAACCTATATGGTATTTTCATCCTCCAAAACATTAAAAGTCAGGGGATACTGGGGTTTTTCCTTTTTAGGAATGACAGTTTCCTGGAAAAAAGATTCAGGTCTGCGAACTTCAAAGTAAACAATAAAGATTACTTTATATAGAGCGTATAAATTCAATCTGCTCAGCAACAGCCTTCTTAAAATACTCACCTTCATAGATTTCAAAATGACCAATATCATAGAAAACAAGTTTTAGTTTTTCCTTTAGAATATTCTTTATAGTTTCAGATGCATCAGGTGCCACCAGGTTATCTCTCATACAAATAAAAAAAATAACAGGGCATTTTATCTTTTCTGCAGACTTAAAAAGATTAGGCCCTGGTGATTGTAGCATTAATCTGGCACAGACTTCATTCTTAAATGTTTGAGAACCTCGAGATATTTTTTCATATCCTTCAATTGCTCCTGGAGCAGGAAGCATTGCAATAGAGCCAGCTCTTCCAACAATGGGAAACCTATGAGGTGCTAATCCAAATCGAGATCTCCCTTTATCTCGCTGAGCATGGATGAGTATTTTCAAGAACCACCTCATACCATCTCGCTTCATATATATTTTTTCATCAGCCTTATGATCCAATGAAGGACATTGCCCGATAACACCGGCAATTTTTTCATCTTCAGCAGCAATGGTGATTCCGTAATTTCCACTGGCAGAGGTTCCCCATATAAAGATTTTATCTTCATCGATTTCATTTTTAGAACGACTATAGGCAACTGCAGCGCGAAGATCATCAAACTGCTTTTTAAAAATGTATGATTGTCTTGGCTCTCCATCGCTATCTCCAAAATGTCTGTAATCAAATGCAAGGGCAGCTATACCCGCTTTTTGAAATTGCAATGCATAATTTTCTAAGAGCATATCCTTTGTGCCGCCAAAGCCATGACATAGAATAACACAAGAAGCAGATTTTTTTGGTGGAGGATAATACCAGGCAGAGATATTCTCACCATCTACATCAAATGATACACTTTCACGCGTCTTTGGTGCTGGCTTTTTTTCAGGATGACTATCGATTGGTTGCATTTCTATTTTCAGTATTGGAAAAAAAATAACAACAATAAGATATAAAATAATAAATCCAAAAAAGATACCAAAGCCTATTAGTATATTCACATTAATCCTCCTATTGAAAAACTTTTTTTTACCGGTACTCCGCAATCCTTCATTATTGCTAGGTCAAGATCAGAGATATATTTTCTCAAAGCAAAACCCATGAGATCACCAAACATTAGCTTCCCGCCTAGGTTTTCACCTGGATTACATCCAACAGCAAACAAAAGTATCATAAATACAAGAGACAATATTATTCCAGTAGAGAATACTTTTCTCCGTTTCATGTGATCTCCCTTAATATGAAGATATATAAAAACAGCATGGTGGTCAAAGGAATTAATGATGTAAAAAATAGAAGTTAACATATACCAAATAACTATTTATATATGAAACAGTTAATAAAATCATTGACATCAAAGAACAAAATCCTTGAATTATAATTGCTATTGCAACTATCTCTTATTTTTAAAGGTTCAATATTTATGCATAAAAAACATATTGTTTTTATTATACTATTAATTCTATTTATACTTAATTCCTGTTCCTACCTCCCCCTTCTTGATGGAATGATCCCTGGAGGTGTGAGTACCTATGAAACATCTGAATACATTGAAATTACACCTGATAGTGGCTTAACAAGCACAACAGGTTTTATGTTTTATCCTGGAGGTCTTGTTGACCCCCATGCCTATATTAGACCTTTGGGTTTATTTGCCCTCAATGGTTACAAGGTCATCATTATAAAAATGCCGGCGAATCTTGCTGTATTAGATGGTTCAAAAGCATTGAGATTTATCAATAGTTTTTCTGGTGTTAATAAATGGATCATTGGAGGCCATTCCCTAGGTGGTACCTTTGCAGCCAATTGCATTAAAAGTAATCCAGGTATTTTTCAAGGCCTTGTGCTCATGGGATCATACCCTGCAGATGGCGACAGTCTTTCTGGTTGGGGCAAACCTGTTCTTTCTTTAATAGGAGAATTTGATGGACTTGCAACTCCAGGGGAGATAAATCAAAAAACATATCTACTACCTACATCTATTCCAGATGCTGATCCTTATCCAGCTCCAAGTGGATTCACCCGTTATCATACTATTGTAGGTGGTTGTCATTCATATTTCGGCTACTATGGAATGCAGGATGGTGATGGATCACCAACAATTACAGTAAATGATCAACATACAGAGATGGCGACATTTTTAGATAATTTTTTCTTAGCGGTATCGCCATGAAAAAAGTAATATTTATTTTAATAATAGTTTTATTACCTCTAACTCTTGCTGCTGAAAGTACAAAAAATCATAAATTTGCTGCTGGTGGAGGTATAAACTTCAACCTGAGATATCTCTACAATGAACAGGGAGCATTTGGTGCCGGAGGTGGAGGACTCTTTGGATGGTTTCGATATCAATATAAACTATTTTACGTAGAAGCAGGTGCAGCCTGGGAGATTAGCAGTATAGGAATGCAGGTAACATTTCCTCTAACAGCTGGTGGAAATTTTTTCAATAAAAACAGAATATCTCTTGATGCCTATGGAACCCTTTATCCTGGATTTGCTTTATTTAGACCAAGACCTCCAGCAATGATAGGAATAGGTACAGGTATTGCAATGCGAGTAAAAATCTCAAAACACTTCGGCTTTCGATTCAACCTTGAACTTCGTTATATGACTTGTCCAGAATATTCTCAGAAGATAGCTCCCTATCATACATTAGAGATGCCAATAGTTATAGCTCTTTATGGAATGTGGTAGAATGATATAAAAAATATTCTTGAGTCACAATTAAGAGCCGGTTGGACAAGCCGAGTTGTGCGAAATTTCATGAGTACAATATTATTTTTTGGTTGATAATATTTTCAATCTTCTTTTAGCTAATCCAATATATCTTGGATTTTCACTGGACTTTAAAATAATATTAAAATAGTGTTTAGCTTTTTTATTTTCGCCTATTGTCATATAAAATACTCCTAAATTACAAATAATAAGCTCATCCTTTTTATCCTTATTATGAGCAATTAAAAAATATTTTAAAGATTTTTTATCTTCTTTTGTATAATAATAAAGTGATGCTTTATTTGTGTATCCATATTTATGATTAGGGAAATATTTTATCATAATATCACAATATTTATGGAGAAAAATATTTATTTTTTTAATTTTTCTATTACTAAATAATTCTCCAAAGTTCCCTTGAGAAGAACCAAATATAAACTTTTTTGGAGATTCAAGTACTATGTTGTTATTCCAGTATATTTTTTTATTTTTATGATTTGTTAAATACTTAAGAGCATCATCGAATTCCACTAAATAACTATCTAATTGATAAAGTTCTTTATAACACCACATTAGACCAAATCTCATTTCAAAGTGGTCAGGAAATAATTTAATTCCTCTTTTGATAAAGTTAATTCCTTTATTGATTATTTTTCTGTCATAGTGGACATCTGAAAATAAATATGCTGTAACTTTTCCTGTTTTCGGATCTGATAATTGAAATGAAGTTTTATTATTTGGTAATTGAGTTTGTAGTCGTACACCGGAAGTTTTCGATTTATTGACATAATAATTAAATTGGCAGATGTAATATTGAGGATCTTTTAGTTTGTTGTCACCCCAAGTATCTATTATATGCTTTGCAGACTTGAGGTCAGAATTTTCTAGATATTTGTTGAATTTTGAAAAATTATTTTCTGATAGTAATACAGAAGAGGTACACAAAAAAATCAACATTTAAATTAAGAAACAAACCTATCTTTCTTAAACTTATTATTGAATAAATATCAAAAAGATGATACCTTAATAAAAACAGGAGGTATCATGAAGATTCTCTTTGTCTATGGCAATACAAATACATTGCTCTTACCGCCTCCTGTTGGTTTGATGCTTGTTGCTGAAAATGCAAGAGCTGCTGGACATACTATCCAAATAGTTGATTTTATGAAAGAGAAAGATCCTGAAAAACTTCTCATAGAAGCGCTGATAAATTTTTCACCGAATCTCACTGCCTTTTCATTAAGAAATCTAGACAACCAGAACATGCTTCATCCTCAGTCTTACATCCCCCTTTATCAAAAATGGGTTGAAACAGCAAATCAATATTCCAAAACAATCATCGGTGGTTCTGCTTTTTCAACATATCCAATTGAAATGATGAAGGAGATAAATGCACACTATGGATTTGAAGGTCAGGGAGATCAAAACTTTTCTATTTTTCTCAATGAATTGGAAGAGCAAAAAGAAAACTTTACAACACCGGGAGTTTTATGGAGAAAGGGTGATGAAATATGCAGAAATAAAGGTATCGTAAAAGGTTATCCTATGGGTGGAATGCTCAACTGGGATCTCATAGATAGAAAAAAATATAAGAGCTCATATCAATCATGGGCTGTTATAACCAAAACAGGATGCCCTCATTCATGTATTATCTGTGATACTCAGGTGACCTTTGGCAATGCCTTTGTACCAAGAGATCCTGATCTAATAATAGAAGAAATCAGTAGAAATCAAAAAAATTGGCGCCTTAATCAGGGAATCTACATGTTCATTGATGATATTTTTAATGAGCCAATAGAGTGGTCCAAAGAACTCTGTGAAAAAATAATTAAATCCAATCTAAAAATCGGTTTTGGAGTCATTGTTGAACCAACAATATTTGATCGAGAATTGATAGGTCTCATGAAGCAGGCAGGATGCATCTGGGCCACAGGTCTTATTCTCAGTGCCTCAGATCATGTTTTAGAATTAAATAAAAAATCTTTCACTCAGGCCAAAATAAAAGAATTCATAGATCTCTGTGAAGAAGAAAAACTATTCTTTATGCCACAGTTCATGCTTGGCATTCCAGGAGATAGTCAAGAGCATATTGATGAATCACTGAAATTCATTAATCAATATAAACTCATATGGTCAGATGCTGATATTGGAGCACGAATTCAAAAACAGACTGAGCTCTATGAGATATCAATTGAGAAAGGCATCATTTCTAAAGATGATAATCTGGCATATCCAAAATTTTACTGGGAACCAGGACTCTCCCTTGAATGGGCACAAAAAAGATTAATGCAATACAAAAGAGAACGGAACATTTCATATAAAAAATGGCTTTATTCACTCTTTGATTTCACAAAGATATTTCTAGCAAATATTAAAGCATAACCTGCTATCAATATTATCCAATTTCACTTTATGTGAATACTATTACATTATTATTTTAATACAATGATTCTCTTCTTAAAAAATTTGTGGCATTCTTTTCATTATTCTTTTTTGAATTATCATAACGCTCACCAATATAGACAATGTAGCTTTTAAATTGCTCTACATGACTAATAAGGAAATATCTCTTTAATTCATTTCTCAAAGGATTTGCTGTAGTATTTCTAAAATCCTTTAACTTTTTATTATTAAAAGTCCGTATACCATTTACTTCCTGAGTGATTGATATATCACCAGTTAAACCAGAAGTAGGTGACTTATCAATAAGAGTTAATTTTGTTGTTCTACTTGATTCATAATTCTTCTTATAAATTTCAACAATAAGTTTTGATACTTTTTTTTCTTTAATATAAATTGTTAAACTTTTTTTATGAACAGAAAGTATTCGAGTCATATCATAAGGACTTTTCTTAAAGGCATGTTTTTCAATTTTAATAAAATCTTTTCCCTGAGTATATTCAACCTGATAAGGAACAATCTGAATATCTTTCTTTTCATGTATCTTATAGCGATTGATTATTTGTTCCATTTTTTGAGTAATCTGTCTATATTGTTTATCTAAACGAATATCTTCAGAAGTAATATTAGGGCAATGCAAGAGATCTTTTTTGTTATTCTCATCACCATAGATATTAGTTATAACGAAAAAGAATACCATCAATGACATAATAGCTTTTAATAGATTCATAATGTACACTCCATGCATATATTTATATTATAGAACACTATCAATTCAGATATGTAATTCGTCAAGAAAAAAAGCCCGCCCGGGCGTGCTTTTTGTTTAAAAAAAGATAAATGGTTAATAAAAAGCTCCTAATCTATAGACCAGGAGCTTTGTGAAGTACTATAATTCAGTTAAAATGATCTATTAAGCAAAATTCTCTATAAGAAAATCAAGGTCAAGTTCAGGATACACAGGATACCTATCCAATAGAACCTTAACCTTCTTCAATGCCTCATTCTGTACACTTGAGTCAATTTCATATTTAGCCAAACTTGCTTTACCATCAGCAGCAGCAGTGGGCTTTGTATTCTCAAGAACAAGTTTAATAATTGCAGCAATCTCTTTCATTGCATCATCATTCATTCCAAGAGTCGTAGTCGCCGGAGTTCCAATTCTAAGACCGCTGGTATACCATGGACCATTGGGATCAAAGGGAAGAGCATTTCTGTTTAAGGTAATACCACATTCTCGTAATACACTTTCAGCCTGACGACCTGTTAGGCTGAAATTTCTCACATCTATTAAGAACAGGTGATTATCAGTTCCATCGGTTGCAATATCCATTCCCTCTTCTTTACAATATTGAGCCAATGCACGGGAATTCTTTACAATATTTTGTCCATATGTTTTGAACTCAGGTTTATTTGCTTCAATAAAAGCAATTGCCTTTGCAGCCATAACATGGGGCAGAGGACCACCCAGCACAAGGGGACATCCCTTATCAACAACCTCAGCAAATTCCTTTTTACAAAGAACCATGCCGCCCCTGGGACCACGTAATGTTTTATGAGTTGTTGTAGTTACAACATGTGCATGATCAATAGGATTATAATTTCCCTCAAAAACTCCCCCGGCAACAAGACCTGCAAAGTGAGCCATATCAACCATGAAGACTGCACCAACAGAATCAGCAATCTCTCTCATGCGTTTAAAATCAATCTTTCGGGGATATGCGCTATAACCAGCTAAAAGAATCAAAGGCTTAATATCTTGAGCCATTTTTTCTATTTCATCATAATCAAGAATTCCTGTTTCTTTGTTCACAGTATAGGAATAGGCATCAAACATTTTTGCCGATACATTCATTCTATAGCCATGAGTCAGGTGACCACCGGAATAATAATCAAGACCGAGAAGTTTTTGATTGCCAAGCTTCTGTCTAATAGATTCCCAATCCTTTTGAGAAAGCTTAGAAGGATTTTTTTCACCAAGTTCTTCCAAAGCAACATTTTCCACCTTTGCAGTGAGAATAGCCCAATAAGCTACCATATTTGCATCAGCTCCACTGTGGGGCTGCACATAGGCATGATCACAACCAAATAGTTTTTTTGCCTCATTGATAGCCAAGCTTTCAATATCATCAACATTTTGACAGCCAGCATAAAAACGGTGATTAGCATAACCTTCAGCATATTTATCAGTGAGAAGATTTCCCATTGCCAGCTGTGAAGCCAATGATGAATAATTTTCACTTGCAATAAGTTTCAAATTTGACCGCTGTTCTCGAAGTTCAGATACAATGCTCTTTGAAATCTCAGGTGAAACCTTTGAAATCTCCTCAAGACTTGCAATGTAAGATAGAAATGCAGAATTGATATTTTCGGTTTTTGTTTGAGAGAGGTACTTTTGAATAGCTGTAGACATAGAGAGCTCCTTTACAATAAAATAACCTGCCCAGGCGCTCGACAGATCTTTTATAAACTCCCCAATGGTCTATTCCATTTAAAACGCCAGTTGTTATAAATAAATCAAATATATAATTGCACGAAATTGTCAAGTATTTAGTAAATATTTTTTCATTACAATAAGAAGAATTAGGGCCTTTCCCTGCTCTGCAGGGCCGGGCTTTTCGGGGTACAGTCTCAGCTTCGCCTGAGACCGCCTTCGGCGCCCCTACAATCCCTAAGGCAAGATCGAAGATAAACCTCAATCTTTTAAAAAAGAAAAAACCACACAATGTGATCTTTTCTTTAGGGGAAAATGAAAAAAATTAATTATCTACTTTTAATATAGTAAGTTTGATCTAATACCTATTAGTTACAAAAAAAAATAATTATTCTGAATTCCTTATAAAATATTCAAGATACATAGTAATAGTCTTGATTTTGTTCTTGTCATTATAAAATAAATTACTATAATACTTCAAAATCATGTCTAGGAATCAAAATGCTATTAGATACATTTCACAAGGGAAGAATTAAAAGGAATAAAAATGGACTCACATTATCATATTGATTTGAACAATTATAGTCTCAAAAAGTATTCTAATAGTTTATCAAAAAGAAAACTAATCCCCTCTCGAAAGATACTTAAGGTTGGATTAAAGAAAAATATTGCCATACTTGAAGAGGAAGGAATTAAAACCCTTGGTGATCTTGTTATGAGATTTAACAAAAAAGAGAAAATACAGGCATTTGCCCAAAAGGTATCAATTCCTGAAGACTATCTAACTATTCTCGTGAGAGAAGCAAAAAGCTATTTGCCTAACCCAATCTCTCTGAGTAAATTACCCGATATAGATAAAAATTATATTGAAGCACTTGCAATTGCTGGAATAAAAAATACAAAGCAACTCTTTACAAAAGCATTAAATCAAAACAAAAATGACCTCCTGTCAAAGGAACTCAATATACCTCAGTCTGTTATAAAAGAACTTATTGCCATCTCTGATCTTTCTCGACTCTACGGTGTTGGCCCTGTGTTTGCACGAATGCTATATGATATTGGAATTATATCTGTACATCTTTTTATGAAGAACAGTGCAGATGAAATAGTTGCCATTTATGAAAATCATACAGGAAAAAAGGCAGACTTTAGTGTTGATGATATTCTTTTTTCTCAAGAGATTGCCAGAGAGTTACCTGATATTACACAATCTTCAATTTCAAAAAAATAGTTAATACTATTTCACAGCCATCTTACCTGAAATAAAATCAAAAAAAATTCCTAATATCTTTTTAAAAGGATTTAAACTAACATCATAATAAAAATCGGATTTAAACCAGCCTTTTTCTTTATAATAATTGTAATCTCTAAAACTTTCATCTAGCTTTATTTTCATGGTAGATCTAGACATTCTAAAAATCATAAGTTCGAAAATTGATGGCTTAGGTAATTCATTTTTAACTAGTTGAGAATAAAAATTTTTACTAAGCTTCATTATTTTCTTATCATTTTTTCTTTCTAATTCTTGAGAAAGAGGTTCTAGAGTCCTTATACATGTTCCTGATACAACATTAAAGCCAAGAGCTTTTCCGATGAAGTTAAAATATTTAATTATATCTTTGCCTCCATACACACCCTGGGCAACAATACTGCTAAAGGCTTTACCGAAAAACTGGGGTCTATGAAAAATATAACCAAGTCTATCAAGAAAGATCTTCATCTGACCAGACACGTGAAATGAATAATTTGGTGAAACCAAAATCAGACCATCTGATTCAGAGATCTTATTAATAAGTATGTCTCTATCATCCTTCAGGGGACATAATTCTTCACCCTTATCCAGACAAAGCTTACAGCCCTTGCAAACTTTTAGATTATAATCACTGAGCATAAGAATTTCATACTCAACACTTCCATAGTTTTGCATTTCCTCTAAAAGTTTAACCGTTGCATCATATGTATATTTTTTTCTGGCACTTCCAATTAAAGCAGTTACTTTCATATATTAATCTCCAGTATGAAATAAATTTCTGATGATTATGTTCTTTTAAGCTATCTTAGTTTTGTTCATATGTTCTTTAACATCTTCTACTAAAGAAAAAATTTCATCTCTATTTACACCATCCACATCCTTTATCATCTCTTCTTTAATCACCGGATCCTTTTCAATCATCTGGCCAATTTTCATAAGAAGCTTATCTGTTACAGATAATTTACTGTAAATCATTCTTCCACTAAAGGGAAAATAGGTTACCTCTTCACCAATCTCTTGTGGTACTGAATTAACAAAGGCCTTTACAAGAGCCGGATCACTAGAAGGAGCACCTGATGTTGTATATAGATATACCTTTTTATCTTTTAAGAAGTTCCAATTCTTTTCGATCCACTTGCTCAACTTTGGCTGAAAAGCCATAACTGGTGAACCAATGATAACCAGATCCTTGTCCTCAATATCCTTGAGGGTAAAATCTTTCAGTGATACAGTTTTAAAATCAGTTTCTTCAGAAATCCACTGTCCATATTCCTTTGTAGTATTATACTTTGAACTATAGATAATTATTCCTTTCATTTTAATTCTCCTTTTTTATAAATCATATAATTTATTTTAATCCCTCTATAAAGAAGGTAATATGCTTTATTAATTTTTGCCTAATAAAATCTTCATCAATACCATCCTTTTTAAGGAGTCTTGTTTCTATATCTAAGCCATGAATCATATAAACGTACTGTTCTGCAATAAGTGAAACATCACAATCTTTAATCAGTCCTTTATCTAAAAGACCCTGAAGCAAAACCTCTGTGGCTGCTTTTTGAACAGTAAACATGTTTTGCAAAACAAAGGTCCTACATTGATTATTGAGAAACATTTCATTGAGCATTATATTTGCTACTGCCTCCATATGTGGAGGTTGTCTCTTAAAATATTCCACCATACCGAAAAGCCAAAATTCAACAGGGTCATTAAAATTTTTTAATAAATCTTCTGTTACACTTTTATCTGGAACTGATTCTTTAAATCCTTCCATATAATATTCAAGAATAGCCTCCAATATTGCTGTCTTGCTGGGATAATGATAATACAATGAGCTTTCCTTAATACCAACATCCTTTGCTAAATCTCTCATTGAAGCACCCTGATATCCCCTGGTAGAAAAAAGCTTTATTGCTGATTCAAATATCAACTCCTTAGTGCTTTGCATATGTCTATTCCTATGGTTTCTATGATACATACAATCTATCGAACGATCGTTAGATTGTCAAGGTAATAGTTAACTTTTTTTAAAAAAATAATTATGATTCAATTAGATTTGATGCATATAGTGATAATAAAAAAATAATCAAAAGCTATAAAAAACTCAATTGTATTATAAAAGTTAAGGTAATGTTCCCTTTCAGAGAATCACCATTTTATTGTTTTGAACGAGAATTATAAATTAAATCACAAGAGATTATAAAGAAACAAAGATGAACTATTTTTTTAAAACTACAATATCACCGCGCTTTAATATTATGCCTCTGGAAAAGGGGTCTTCTTCAGTTCGAGGAGTATGAACCCAGAAAAGATGTTTATACTGTTTCATAAAGGGTATTAAATCCTCTGCATCAGTGTGAAAAAGACCAGCACCTGCTTCATGAATAATAACATTTGCATCATAAAAGAATTGATCGAGTTCTTCACGATATTGCTGATTAAAATCCTTATTTCCAACAAGAGTAGGATCAAAAATTGTATCTCCAGAATAGGCAAATACATTCTTCTTAAATCTTTCATCATGAAAATATATCTTTGTCATAACTGTAGGAATTGAATGATAACTGATATCACAGAAAACAGTAATATTAAGAAAATCAATTTCATTTTTTTTCTGAAGAGGTAATGAGATAATGTTATATTGAGCAGATGCAGATGAATCCAAGATATTATTGAGAAAGACCTCTACTGACTTGCTCACAACATCTCCGGTGATGATAGAGATATCCTTATTATATTGAAGAAACTTTATCATTCCCTGATTATGATCCTGGTGAATATGTGATATAAAAAGGGCCTTAACTTTTTGAAGATCAAATCCCTTTTCTCTCATTATATCAAAGGCATAAACATTTGGATCAAAAATTATATAGCTGCCCTTAACATTCAATAAAAATGATGTTGAGGCCTTATTGGGACTAAAGCCGTCACCTGAATCAAAACAAAAAAGTGAAAGAGCCCCGGGAATATTTCTTAGTTTTCTCTCAGGAATAACAGGTGGTGAATAATAAAGGGAAATAGAATATTCTTCATTATCTTTTTTAACTAAAAAACTATCATCATCAATAAGGGTAATGGTGATATTATCTAACTGATATGTATTATTTTCATAGGGACTAAAAGAAATAAAATCATCAAAATCAAGAAGCTTTCCACTGGGATCATAATTTTCATATACATTATGAAGCTCTTTAAAATATTTTGCCTTTTGCCAGCCATATTCATCTTTATACAAATCAGGGCCCTGAAGTGAATCCTTTGTTATATTGATGAGACGATCAATATTCTCTTCTGGAGCAATAACATAGGTCTTTCTTTGATTGTTAAAGAAAAAATTTTTAAAAAGAGGAAAACCAACCTCACAGTAATTAATACCATGATTAATCATAGTTTTTCCAAGAAAAATATATTGAGGAAATGGAATATCTCCAATTGATTTTAACCATTCAGGAGGTGAACCTATAACAAAAGAGCGGTTATCATCAATTGTAAAAACATGACAGAGGCTGTTTATTTCAATATGTTTCATAGCTGATTATAATAATTCATTGCATCTTTTTATATGTAATTCAAAAAAGATATTTTATTTAATTATCGGCATACTAAAGTTTTAAATTCTATTTTTTTAATAAATATCTATAAATTAAATAAGAGTTTACATAAAACTTTTTCTATTAAATTTTGCATTATAACATAATGGAAATATTTTAATCAGGAAGATAATAATGAAAAAAATTTCACTCATTTTCATAGTTTTAATTTTCTTAACTATGAACATTTATGCTGAAAAAGCTAACTATAAAATTATCAGCAACCAGCCAGATGTACAAATCCACATCTTTAATTTCAATATTTTTTTTGATGGTAGATTTAACTTTGCCATAATAGATGACTACTTTGAATATCCAACTGGTTCATTTCAATATTATAATGAATATAGTAAAGAGATTGGAGTTAATTTTGGAATTGGCTTTCAATATAAAATTAGACCCAAGGGATTAATTGGCGGTTGGATAGAAATCAACTATACACCAATTGATTTTTTAACAATGAGTAATTATTATATAGAAGACAGTCAGAGATTAAAAATCTTTAATCTTTCTTTTGAGGGTGGGATCAATTTTCAATTCTACAACAAAGTTAAAAAGGGAAACGAATTTGTATCACTTGCACGATATGGGAATACACGTTACTATACTATAATCCCTGCAAAACATAGAACCATAATATCAATGCGCCTTGGTGGAATTGCTGAAATTCACAATAAACAGATGATACTTTTCAATGAAGCTCACATAGCAACGAAGTACATAGTCTTTACAGGAATTAACTGGAGTAGTATACACAATCTTTATGTAGAATTTCTTAATGAAAAATTCATTGAATCATTTGGAAAACATCATAGAAATCAAGGTCAATTTGACCTTTTTGCAGACCTCTTGTTATCTATTCCAACTATGGATATTGGTATTAGGGGTGGATGGCATGTCTATTTTGATAAAACTATATCATCATTTACCCTTGAAGCAGGATACATCAAATACAGAGGTCCATTTTTGAAATTAAGTTTTGGAGTCCATTTTGCAGCACCTAAAATTGATTTAAATAATAATAAAACAGAAAAAGAAAAGAGAATAATTATCTAAATATTATTAATTGAGATTAAAGATATGCATTAAAATCTTTAATCTCAACCATTTATTGAGCATATTTTGAATACAAATAATCAATAATTTCCCTTGTATTCATAATTTCATCTGCAGCCCCAATTTTAATAGCTTTTGCTGGCATTCCAAAGACAATACTGGATTCCTTATCTTGAGCAATAGTAAAAGACCCAGACTCCTTCATATCAAGTAATCCCCGTGCACCATCCTCACCCATGCCTGTTAACAAAATACCTGTGGCATCTTTCCCTGCAACCTCAGCCACAGAATAAAACATTACATCAACAGATGGTTTGTGTCTATTTACAGGTTCACTATCATCTAAGGCTGCAACATATCCCATATTGTCTTTTTTTAAAACTATATGTTTTTTCCCAGGAGCAATATAGACTGATCCTCTGTAAATTCTTTCATTCTTATCAAGTTCTTTTACATAAAGTTTCGATTGATTATTTAATGAATCTGCAAATGCTTTAGTGAAAGCTTCAGGCATATGTTGCGATATAATAATTCCCGGCACATTAATCGGAAGATGTTTTATTATTTCACCAATAATCTGTACACCTCCGGCAGATGCTCCAATTGCAATTATTATATTACTAATAATTTTTTCTTGATCAGTTTTTTCCTCTAAAAAAAGCTCTATAAGTTCATCATGCTTTTTTACATTTGATTTCTCTGCTTCGAGAACTCTTCGAATCAATCTCTCAGAAAAATCCATGAGATTCTTTCTATTTGAGATCTCACTATATCCAGGTTTAACTATAAAATCAATAGCACCAAGCTCCAGTGATTTAATTGTCAATTGCGCTGAATCAGCAGAATTATTACTAACCATGATAACGGGCATTGGATTAACAGACATTATTTTATCAAGGAAATCTATTCCATCTATTCCAGTTATATCTGTATCAAGAATAACAACATCAGGATTATAGGTTTTAATTTTTTGTGCAGCAAATTTATGATCCATTGCAGTGGCAATCACTTCAATCTTTGCAGAGCTCGATAAAACATCTGAAAGAAACTTTCTCATTACAGCTGAATCATCAACAATAAGAACCTTTTTCTTTTTGATATAAAACCTCTACAGTACCTAGTATGGTATATTATAATATTGGAAAGAGATTATAATTTCAATCTTAATTATACTACAATTGATATCAAATCAAAATCAATCATTTTTTATATAATTAAATAACAGAATAGGGTAAAACCAACAAATGTTAAAGCAGAAAAGATTTTGTGGAATCTATTTGCAGTTAAATGTGAATTTTTCTCAAAGCTTAAAAATGCTCCAGAAATAAACAAAGCAATAATAAAAAGGACTAATGTAATTATGAGAATGATCAGTGTTGAAGTGAAATTTTTCAAGAGGTAGCCATAGGCCATTAATCCTGCGAAAATAACAAATGCCAGAGCAATCAATTTATGAATAGTGCAAACAATTTTATTGAGGGGCCTGCTCCTTTTTGAAAGCCAGACCCCTGAAGCTGCTGTGAGAAATAAAGTAATACCACAGATTATAACTTTCAGAAGGATGTTCATTCTTTTCTTCTAGATCCCATCAATGATATTGTTAAATGTCTCACTGGGCCGCATCTCTTTCACAAGAATCTTTTCATCAGGATGATAATATCCTCCCATATCAACTGATCGTCCCTGAACAGCATTGAGCTCATCAACTATCTTTGACTCATTATTTTCAAGTTCTTGAGCAATATTCATGAAACGACTTTGCATCTCAGAATCTTTTGTTTGTGCTGCCAAGGCCTTTGACCAATACAATGCAATATAAAAATTACTACCTCGATTATCAAGTTCATTGACCTTCCGAGAGGGTGATTTTTCATTTTCAAGAAAATCTGAAATAGCCTTATCAAGAGTTTCTTTTAAGATCTCAGCCTTTTTATTATTATAGGTTGCTGCAACATGCTCAAAAGATGCCATTATTGCAGAATACTCTCCAAGGGAATCCCAACGGGTGTGACCTTCTTTGACAAACTGCTGCACATGTTTTGGTGCAGAACCACCAGCTCCTGTTTCAAATAATCCTCCACCATTGAGAAGGGGAACAATTGAAAGCATCTTTGCACTTGTTCCCAATTCAATAATTGGGAACAGATCAGTAAGATAATCACGAAGAACATTTCCTGTAACAGAGATAGTATCCTTTCCATCACGAATTCTTTCAAGAGTAAATTTCATTGCTTCAATGGGAGCCATTATATAATATTGAAGACCACTTATATCATGATCCTTGATATAGGTTTCAACTTTTTTTATTAGCTCTTCATCATGAGCTCTCTTTTCATCAAGCCAAAAGACTGCTGGAGTCTCTGTTGCTCTCATTCTACTAACAGCAAGCTTTACCCAGTCCTGAACTGGAATATCTCTTACACGTGACATCCTCCATATATCTCCCTCTTCAACTGTATGTTCAATTAAAACTGTATCAGAAGAATCCTTAACCTGAATTGTTCCATTTCCAGGTGCTTCAAAGGTAGTGGGATGAGAACCATATTCCTCAGCCTTCTGTGCCATGAGTCCCACATTGGGTACTGTTCCCAGGGTTGCTCTATCAAAGGCTCCATGAACTTTACAGTTTTCAATAATTTCCTTATACATGGTTGCGTATGATCTATCAGGAATCACAGCCTTTACATCATGGAGTGCATCATCTGAGCCCCACATCTTACCGCCATCACGAACAACTACCGGCATTGATGCATCAATTATAATATCACTGGGTACGTGAAGGTTTGTAATTCCTTTAGATGAATCAACCATTGCAAGACCAGCTTTTGAATTATATAAAGCCTCAATATCTTTTTCTATAGCTTCTTTTTTATCACCTGATAAGTCTTGAATCTTTGCATAAAGATCACCAATACCATTATTAACATTAATTCCCAATTCATTTAATAATTCACCATGGTTCTCAAATATTTCTTTATAATAAACTGCTACACAATGACCAAAAATTATAGGATCAGAGATCTTCATCATGGTTGCTTTCATATGTAGAGAAAAGAGAATTCCTTTGTCCTTTGCATCTTGTATTTCCTGTGCGAAAAAATTTCTGAGACCTACTTTACTCATGAAGGTACCATCAACTATTTCTCCCTCAAGAACATCAATAGAATCCTTTAATATTTTTGAAAATCCATCCTTACCAATAAATTCTATTTGTAAGGTATCATCCTTTTTACTCACAATGGACTTTTCATTGTCATAAAAATCTCCAGCTGACATATGAGATACGTGAGATTTCGAATCAGAACTCCACTGTCGCAGAGGCATACCCATTGACTTAGGATATTTCTTCGCATATTCCTTAACCGATTCAGGAGCTCTTCGATCAGAATTCCCCTGACGTAAAACCGGATTAACAGCTGATCCTAATACCTTTGCATAACGCTCTTGAATCTCTTTTTCAATATCACTCTTTGCTTCTTCAGGGTAATCAGGAATATCAAAGCCCTGTTCCTGAAGTTCTTTTATTGCTGCCTGAAGCTGAGGAATTGAAGCACTGATATTTGGCAGTTTAATGATATTTGCCTCAGGCTTCAATGTAAGCTCTCCCAATTCAGCAAGGTGATCTGATATTTTTTGGCTTTTAGAAAGTTTCTCAGGAAAATTTGCAATAATTCTACCTGCTAAAGAGATATCCCTGGTTTCGATGGTAATTTCTGTATCTTTTACATAGGCTTCAATTATTTGAAGCAAAGAATAGGTTGCAAGTGCTGGGGCTTCATCAGTTTTAGTGTAGATTATATTGGCAGTGTTCATTGGATCTCCCTTTTGATTTTACAGTATAAATGAATTATGTGTAAAAATCATAGGAATTGATTATGATGTAAAGTTTTTTTTAGTAATTACTCAAGCAATTATACAATAAGGGACAATGTTTATATGAATTTCGATATAGAGGGTATTTAAATCTAGAGATCAAAGGTAATTATGCATTGAGTACCATTACTACTTTCCATAGACATATTTCCTTTTAATTGCTGTGTCAGCATTTTAACAAGCATGAGACCTAAACCAGGTGATTCATCCTTATCAAAATCATGAGGTAATCCCAATCCATTATCAAAAACTGAAAGAGTTATGGTATTATCACTTTTTTTTATTGTAACCTCAATAGCTCCTGAATCTTTATCAATAAAAGCATACTTCATAGAATTTGTAATAAGTTCATTGAGAATAGTTCCTAAAGGAAATAATTTTTTAACATTGAGATTGAAGTCATCTACATCAGTTGATAAACTAATTTTATGACTATCACTGAAAATATTCATAACAGCCACTAAGAGTTCTTCGATATACTGTTTTACTGACATATCTACAAAATCATCTGAAAATGATAGCCTCCCATAAATAACTACCATGCTTTCAATTCTACCAATTGTATCTATAAGTATGTTACTGGCTTCTTCATTTTCTACAGAACTTAACTGAAGAGAAAGCATAGACTTGATTGAAGATATATTATTCTTTATTCTATGATTAACTTCTCGTAGCAATAATTCCTTTTCTTCTAATTGCTGTTTTACAAATTTTTGTGATTTCTTTACTTCAGTTATATCTCTAAATTCAACAACTCGGACTGTTTTATTTTTATATGGTATATTTCTTGCTTCAAGTCTTAATGAGTAGGTTTCACCATCTTTACATAATCCAACTGCTTCATAGGGTTTCTCATATCCTGATAAGATCTTTTCTTTAACAAAATCCCTTGTATCTTCAGATATCAATAAAAGTCCATTCATACCGATTAATTCATCAATTGAAAATCCTGTCATTTCAGATAATCCCTGATTGCAATCAATTATAATCCCATTATCATGAATTGATATACCTCCAAAAGAGGCATTATGAAGAGCCTTAAATCGAACTTCACTTTCCATTAATGCACGTTCAGTTTTTTGTCGCTCTTCAATCTCCAGCTTTAATTTCTCATTTGCATTAGTCAATTCTGCTGTTCTTTCTTTTATTATAGACTCAAGACTTTCATTAAACTGCATTAATTCATTAGTCTTTAACTTTACTGTTGACTGCAACCTTCTATTATGCCAGATTAAAAACAGAACAATTACAATTATCAAAAAAGATATCTGAAAGATTAAAGTCCAGTTTACCTTTGTTACAATAGAAATATCAACCCAATTGCTCCTCAGCTTTCTCATTTCATTATCACTTACATTCTTAATAGCTTTTTCAATAATTCCATGAAAGACTTTCCAGTCTTTGCGAATTCCAATATGAAACAAGGGTGTTCCATGAACATCGTCTTTAACATCAATATAATTTAACAGCTGAATATTATTGATCTGATTTTCCCTTGCATGATAATAAAAGACAAAAGGATTTCCAATAATATAATCTAATTTACGAGATGCTAATCTTCGAACTAATATCTCCTTAGAATCAATTTTAATGATTGAAATTCCAGGATGCATTTTTTTAATAATAGGAATACTACCATGTGAGGTTTCCATAGCAATACGCTTATTTTTATAATTGAAGCTTTCTTTATTTTTTCCCTTTACAACAAATATTCCAAGCCTACCTTCGAAATAGGGCATAGAATAAAGAGTAAATTTCATGCGGTCATCATTTTTATAAAAAACAGGCATTACATCAATTTTTTTTTGCTTAAAGAGTTCAATAAGATCCGTCCAATAAAATCCAGAAATGAAGTTAATTTTAAAGCCAGCTTTTCGAGATAATAATTTTATATAATCAATGACAAATCCTTTAGGTTTACCCGATTCATTAAAATCAAAGGGAGGCCAATCTTTTTGATTTGCAACTCTAATAATGGGGTGCTCTTGTATCCATCTTTTTTCAACTTCAGAAAGCTGCAGTTTTGGTTCGTTATTTGAATTTTTATAACTACAGGAAAACAAGAATAAAAACATAAGAATAAATACAGAGAAACTTGAGATTATAGTTTTATTATTACACATAATAAAACTATAATCATAAAACATTAATATTCAAGTAATTTATTAAAAGCTTTTTGCAATATCCTTTAACTCTATAAAAAGATTTTTCCATAAACTATTTTTCTTATAAAAAACTGGTGGTTGTCCCAATGGTGCTTGAATTTTATAGTAATCACCACCATAGAATTCCTTATCTGTCCACAGATGTATCCACTCATCTTCAGGTAAATAGACATTCCACATTTTGACATGTGACTTATGAACTGGAGCAACCAAGAGATCTGAGCCATAGAGATAGTGATCATGTATATTCCAGGTTTCTCTATCATTTTCATAGTGAAGAAATAGAGGTCTTTGCAAAGGTAATCCTGTACTCTGTGCTTCTTGGAGAAAATGTTTAAGATAGGGAACAAGATGTTTATAGATTTTAGTCATATGAGAAAAATGCTTCAAAGCTCTATCAGATTGATAGAACTGAAAACTTTCATCTGGCCTATTACTTTCATGAGTTCTCATAACTGGAGTAAAGGCTGCCATTTCACACCATCGCATAAAGACCTCTTCGGTTCTTCCATTTCCATGAAGAGTTGTGTATCCTCCAATGTCACTATGATTAATAGTATTACCAAGAAGGCCACAGGATAATGCTCCACAGACTGCAGTTTCAAGACCATCATGGCGAGAGAAATCTACAGATTGATCTCCCTGCCACATAAGCTGACAATACTTTTGCGAACCAGTAAAACCTGATCGCATAAAAAATAAAACATCATCTGTAAGTCCTTCTTCTGCGATAGCCTCTGCATTAATTCGAGCCCAATGAACTGGCCATGTATTATGACTTTTCCATCCATCTTCCTTTGAATGAACTTTCATATCAACTGGTTGATATTCGCCAAAATCAGCCATCCACCCCCTTATTCCAAGATCAAGGATATTCTTTTTTATGATTCGGTCTTTGAACCAGGTACAGGCATCTTCATTAGTAAAATCTACAAAACCACATTCAAACTCTCCGAAATCTATGAGACAGATCTCTCCATTTTCATTTTTAGTGAGATAATTTTTTTCATCAGCCTCTTTAAACAAAGGTCCATCAGAACAAAGATTTGGATTGGTATATGCAAGAAACTGAATACCCTTGTTGTTCAATTCAATAATTTTTTCTTTAAGACCAGGATAGCGTTCTTCATTTACTGCCCAATCCCAAAAAAGACGAGCACCAAAGGATGTATTCCTGAGACCACACCAATCCTCGCTCCACATGGCACAAATATCTACATCGAAATCTAAAGTCTTTTTTAAAATTTCAATATTTGCATTTGCTCCCCGCTTCAGACCAAGTATTGCTCCATTAAAAATCCATTCCGGTAAATGAGCACAATAACCAAATCTCTGTGAAAGAATTTGCACCAGATCCAAGAGTTTATCTGATGAAAATATTTCAATTGTAAATGATGAATCCCAAATTTCTAGTTCATGAAACATTGGGGATGTAAAATCAAAAAGAGAATATACAGTTGAATCAAGGTGAAGTGCATATCTTTGACTGGATATATACGTTGGTTGAGGATAATATGTCTTCACATCATTGCCTCCACCCTGCCCCTGAATTTCACAGATTTGTCCAAGACGAGTTGTCATATCTCTGCCAACTCCTGGTTCCTGAGACCACATGGGAAAACGGTGTCCCCGAAGATTGAGATGAGAAAACTGTTCACCTCCTCCCCAGATAGCCTCCTTTGGGTCAGACTGCAATCTGATCCAGACCCTGTTCAATAATGAATTTAAAAGCTCTAGACGAAACCCCTTATCATCAGGTAATAATTCTATCTTTAGGTCACAGTTTTCGCTATTTTCCAGTTTTAATAATACTGATGAAGAATCCTCTTCAATTTTAAATTCAGAAAGTTCAAAACGACTAAATTCTTTATCATAAATTTTAAAATTTCCTCTATAAAAATTTTCCTCTGGAATCCCCCTTCCAATGAAAAATGCCGGTTCATCTATAGAGTGAGAAATAAGAACAATTCCATTATTAATTATATCAAAGCCCTGATCATATACCCGTAGATTCATTATATTTTATCCTTAATCTTAAAATCAAAAAACTATAAACATTGTCAGTTTAAAAATCAACGCAAATTATATCTATGGTATTATTTGACCAGAATTATTATTAAAATGTTAAATTTTCTGGCAAAAAAAATCTTGACCTCCTTTTGTTGTAGAAGGTAAATCAATAAAAATAAATGTGGAAATCAAGATGAAGTATACTGAAATATACAATATAATATCAACTCAAACTCCTTTGCAAAAGGACTGTGGAACTCTCTGTAGCAATGCTTGTTGCAAGGCCGATAAAGACACTGGCATGCTTCTTTTTCCTAGAGAAGAAATTCATTATGAAAAAAATCCTCAAAGCTGGTTTTCTCTTCATAATAGTTCATACAAACTGAGCAGTGGATATATTTTAAAACTTCTCATCTGCAATGGAACATGCCCCAGAGAAAATCGCCCCTTAAGTTGTAGAATCTTTCCTTTGATTCCCTATATTGCTGAAGATGGATTTCTAGAAATAAGACCGGATCTACGTGCAGTTTCAACCTGTCCTCTTTTAAAAGGAACTAATGAAAGTATTACTGAAGACTTTATTGATGCTCTCTATGATGCCTTTGAAATTATGATTGATAATGATGAAATTATAGAATTCATTGAAATTATATCAAATCAGCAGGATGAAATTTCTCATCTTACTAACCTTTAATATTACAAAAATTGAGACTAAAAACTTTTTGTTGTTTCAATTTCATATTTTCATTTATTCAAAAAATTATCTCCTTTATTATTTACTTATCCAAAAAGCTATATAAGTTATTCTGGAATTTCATTCAAATTTTAAGCCAATACCAAAAACTCAAGAGACCACTTTAATCTATAACAGCTGTTATCTCGATCAGTTTGCATTTAAAAAAGTAACTTTTAATGTTTTTTATATAGAAAAAGAGTTTGATTATATTTTTCAAATTGATATAATTCATTATGTTGAAGTATCAATGGTTTAATATATTCTATAAAAAAGATTTTTACCAAAAGTGATAGTTAAATGAATAATAAATATTTTGATCTAAATTCTATTTTGAAAGTTCTTGATATTGATTCGAAAAAAAATATTGATATTATTGTTAAAGAAGCCTTTGATTTTATCAATGGATCTTTTAGTATTTATAATCGCTTTGATGAAGAAAATGATCTGCTCTATATACCTTCCAGTTACAATCTCCCAGATGATTTTATAAAAAGTGACAAACCCCATGGCTATATATGTTTTGAAAAGATAATACAAGGAAATGGCACTGCGGAAATAATTAAAAACATTGAGGATACACAGTATTATGAGACTGATATTACTGTTAAAAAATATAATTTAAAATCTTATGCCGGTTGTCCAGTTTTTTTGGATGAAAAAATAATCGGCTCTTTAAGTATTTATGATAAACAAGAGAGAGAATTCACTAATACCGAAATCAACATTCTTTTTCTCCTTTCAAGGCTCCTTTCTTTGGAAGAAAATAAGTTTGATGCAAATAAAAAATTACATGAAAGCATCTCCAGATTTCGTAGTTTAATTGAAATGACAAGTGACTGGGTATGGGAGATTGACACTGATGCAACGTACACATATTCTAACCCTAATGTCCTCGACATCTTGGGATACAAACCTGAACACATCGTAGGCATGAGCATCTTTGATTTCATTAACGAAGAAAATTTTAAGAATGTAAAACAAATGATTAATGAAGGAATGAAACATCCTAAAGCATTTGATAGATTTGAAAACATTCAAAATCATAGAGACAATAGAAAAGTTATTATTGAAACAAGCGGTGTTCCTATTTATGATATGAATGGCAAATTGTCAGGATATAGAGGAATTAATCGTGACGTTACTAAAGGCAAAGACATGGAAGATGCTCTTCTTTACAATAAAAATCTTTTTCAAAAAATACTTAATGATCAAACAGATTTAATATGTCGTTCCACTTCAGGTGGTGAAATTAATTATGTAAATAATGCCTATTGTAATTACTTTAATATATCATACGAAGATTTAATTGGTACCAAATTTTTACCTGATATCCCGAAAGAAGATGGTGAAAAATTAATGGAGCATCTGGCTTCTCTAAAAGAAAATAAATCTGCAGGAACAATAGAACACAGAGTTATTATTAATGGAAATACCCGATGGTTAAGCTGGACCAATCGTGCTATTGTTGATGCATCTGAAAATTTTAGAGAATTTCAATCTGTTGGGAGAGATATTACAATTCAAAAACAAGCTGAATCAGATCGTGAAAAATTAATTCTTGAGTTAAAACAAGCCTTAAAGGATATTAATACCTTAAAAGGACTTATTCCAATTTGTGCTAACTGCAAAAAAATTCGTGATGACAAGGGTTACTGGAATCGAATAGAAAGTTACATAGAAAGTCATTCAGAAGCTATGTTCAGTCATGGAATTTGTCCTGATTGTGCTGATGCTTTATATAAAAATCAAAAATGGTATCGTAAATAGCAGAACGATTAGTAAATTTAAATCAATATAAGATCATTATAAGATCATTATAAGATCAATATTGAATAACCCTGATATGATTTTTAATATCAATTTTTTAATCTTCATTAAAATAACAGAGAAATCATCATTCAATATTTTAACCATTAATAGGAAATGAAATAATTAATGACATTAAAATTCATCATACCCATTCAATATCCTAAATGGGTATGATGATAAATCTAAAATTATTTTTTCAAAATTATCTATTTTAAACAACTATAGATACAATCAATTTAAAAATTTTACCAAGATCCTTTTTTAATCACTTTTCCAGATTTATCAATGATTTCATATACAAGAGTATAATCCCTTGCCCATCTTGAATTTGTTCCAAAGCTATTATTTATCCATTTCCCAGCCCACCACTTCTTTTTATTTTCCCAGGAATATGATGTCGCATTAATTGGAGTCCATTTTCCAAAAGTAATTATAGCTTTATGTTTTCTTTTATTAATTAAGTACCAGTTTATCTTTAGTTGATTATTATAATAGGGCTTCCAAATTGGACCTTTGCCCATTGCAATGACTAAACCATAAACTGGTGTTTTAACCCATTTCCATTTGGCTACTTTAATTCTAATTTTTTTCCATAATATTTTTATAGTCTTTTTCTTCCAGCCAACTATTTTGTAGACTTTGGTATAGAATAAAACTCTTCTCTGTATTGTGGGCATTGGAATAGTTTTCCATACACTTATTTCACTACCTACTAATGCAACAGCTGCCATGTGCCCTTTCCACATTTGAATTCTGGTATCTTTTCCATTGATTTTTATATCAAAATATTTTGTTTTATAAGAATTAAAAGGAAAGAGTTCTACATGCTGTATTGCAGAACTCCAACCAAGCAATTCCCATTGCTTATTATTAACTGAAACACATTTACCCTCTTTTCTATATAAAGAAGTACTATAACATAACATTCCCCCAAGTCTTTTTATAGCAAGTGCTCCACTTAGGTCAGGCATAATTACACCTAATGCAGCATCTGCTGCAATACCATTAGCTATATCATTAGCTTGTAACACAGTATCTACAATATCATCTTTAAAGAGCTTTAATTCATCTTCTTTGAGAAGATTATGCACTTCATCACCAACCTGAACATTTCCTTCTTTATCAGCAATAGATGCAAGAGACTTATCAATTTTAAGACGCAGTGTTTCACTTCCATCACCATTTGGTTCAGCAACTAGAAACTCTTTTGATTTTTCTACTGCTTCTTTTAACTCATCACCTTCTTTTTCTTTTAACGATTCAAATTCATCATTAAGAGAATGAAAATCAGATAATTTTTCAATATTATCTTTACTTTCTACTCCCTTTGTTTGCAGTTCTGTGAGAACTTCTTTTACTTCATTAAAATCTTTAAATTCTCGTGTTGAAGTATCATCACATGAATTCAATGAGAGCAATACACCTATTAAAATTAGCACTAAGTAAATTTGAATTTTTTTCATAAATCCTCCACGTATTAGTTAATAAAATGTTTCACTTTGAGCATACCTAATCCCCATAGATATCTTTATAGTCAAAGCCAATCATATTTATGAAGTATACTAATGTAAAATTAAAATAGTGTCAATAAAGAGGAAATCAACTGTATGAATTGAGGAATGAAATGCACTATGAGACAGTGAGTTTACTATAAATTAACTATAGACTCGCTAAAATAAATAAACAGCTAACATTTGCTCAAAAACAATAAAGTTGACAGAATATATGATATATAAATGTGTTAACTATCTATATCAAGATACAAAGGAAATTATGGTAGAATTAAAATATCTCTCTGGATATTCAGAAGACTTAAAGAATCAAGTGAACCAGTTATTAATCGAAAAGAAACTGGGTGATTTTTTAATTAATAAATATCCAACTGCTCACGAGATAAAAACAGATAAAGCCCTCTACGACTTTACAATCTCTTTGAAAAATAAATTTATTCAAAAATCACATCCTCTAAAAAAAGTAACCTATGATTCTAAAATAAATCCCGTTGATCAAGTTTTAGGGATTCATTACTACATATCAAAAGTTCAGGGGGCAAAACTTAAAACAAGAAATGAAATAAAAATAGCTTCTGTTTTTAAAAATGTGCCACTTGAATTTTTAAGAATGATCGTGGTCCATGAGCTTGCACATCTAAAAGAAAAGAACCATAGTAAAGCTTTTTATAAATTATGTCAGCATATTGAACCAACATATTTTCAGATTGAGTTTGATTTAAGACTGTATCTCACATATATCGATATTGAAGAACCTCTTTATAAATTATAGACAACTCTTTTTCCTATAAATAAAAAGAAAGTCATCTCACTAAAGACCAGTTGAAAATGCAAAATACTTTAATCAAGTGAACATTTTCTACCCCCTGAATGTAAATAAAACCATTGAAAAGATTAAAAATTCAATATTTATAATGAATAATTTTCAGATAGCATTACAATTGTTATTATAGATATAGAATAACAATTGACAAAATCTAAATATCACAATTTTTATAACTATAAAAAAGTTTTAAAGATGAAAAGAATAAAAATTGAGTTACCTGAAACATATGAATTTAAATTACCTGTTTTGATAAGTGATGTAAATCATGGAAATCATTTAAGTAATGACAACAGTTGCAGTTCTTAAATATACCTCTATTATATCATAGTAATTTGTTGAAAATTCAAGTTGCTTTTATTGATTATAAAACAGTTGAATTTAATTTGGCTTTTGAGATATTTAATTGTAAAAATGATAAAGAAGTAGCTAGGGCCATAACCAGCATAGTATGTGTATATGCAAATTATGAGAAACTGGTGAAAGCACTCGAAGGTTTCCTTAATAAATAGAATGAACGTTTTCTATTCTATAGAAAAATAAACAATATTTTTAGGTAATTATAATGAAAATTTCCAGTAAATATATCTTTGTATTTATTATATTATTGTTTTCATCAACTTCTACTTTATCTTTAAATAAAGTAATCGTTGATGATAGTATTAATGCTCACCCTATAGGGCCTATAGGAAAACATCTAGAATATATTCAAGATAATGAAAAGAAAATTAATATAAATAACATTAAAGATCCATCATTGGTATGGAATTCATTTGATAATAGATATGCAAGTTTTGGACGTTTTGATAAATCAGTATACTGGTTTAGATTTGCATTAGATATTCAATATCCAATAGATAATTTAATATTTAAAATTGATTATACAGCATTAGATGATATTCAATTATATATACCAGATAATAAAGGTGGATATAAAATAAAAAAATCAGGGGATAAAATATCATTTAAATTCAGGGAGATCAATAACAGGAATCCTGTTTTTTCTGTTAATATTAACTCTAAAAAACAAAAGATATATTATATAAAAGTTGAATCCATTGGATCAACAAGATTGCCTATTTTAATTTTGACGAATAAAATGTATAGTGATAATCTAATTATTGAAAACCTTCTGTTAGGATTATTTTATGGAATAATGATTAGTATACTACTATATAATATTTTTCTCGCTTTCTTTGTCAAGGAGTTAGCTTATATTTATTATGTTCTATTTTTAATTACATATATATTATTGCAGCTACTTTTAAATGGATTGCCACTTCAGTTATTATGGCAATCCTCTCCAATATGGAATAACATCTGTCTACCATTTCTTATGTGTTTCATCTTTTTTTGGGCATGTTTATTTTTTCGATCATATTTGCAGACTTATGTAAAGTATCCATTTCTAAATAAGATATTAATTTTTAGTATATTTATTTCTTTTATAAGTTCTATTTTTTCATTAACTTTTAATTATTATTATACTATAAGATATGCAAATACTTTCACGATAGTAATGGCTACAGTATTATTTATTGTGCCATTAATTGCAAGTTTTAAAGGAGACCGATCAGCTCGTTTTATATTAATGAGCTTTGGACTATTATTGATAGGAGCTGCAATCTTTGCACTTAAAGATTGGGGATTAGCGCCAGTTAATTTATTTACCAGATATAGCGTTCAACTATCCTCACCTATAGCTGTATTATTATTTACCATAGGACTGGTAGATAAAATTAATGTTATGAAAAAGGAAAAAGATGAAGCTCAAATCTTATCAATAGAAAACCTATATAAAGTTAATAAATTAAAAGATGAATTTTTAGCTAATACCTCTCATGAATTAAGAACACCCTTACATGGAATCATTGGAATTGCTGATTCTTTACTCAATGGCATAGCTGGTAATCCTAATGATGAAATGAAGAGCAATCTTTCTATTATTATAAACAGTGGACGAAGATTAACTCAGCTTATAAATGATATTCTTGATTTCTCTAAAATTAAAAATAATGAACTTCAAATAGATATAAGCTCCATTGATCTGGGTGCTGTCATTAAAATAGCGATAGAAATATGTATGCCGACTATTGGTAATAAAAAATTAAATTTAATCTCTACAATAAATCCAAATACACTATTTGTTTTGGCAGATGAAAATAGATTGCAGCAAATATTAATTAACTTAATAAGTAATGCTATCAAATATTCTGAGATTGGAATTATAAAAATTAATGCCTATGAAGAAGAGGATGATGTTATAATACAGGTAATTGATACTGGCATAGGTATTACCAAAGAAAATCAGTTAAAAATATTTGATTTATTCTATCAAACTGATGGATCAATTAAACGTCATTCCTCCGGAACAGGTATTGGACTTACCATTACGAAGAGACTGATTGAACTTCACAAGGGAAACATCAATGTAAAGTCCAATGAAGAAAGTGGATCAACCTTCTACTTCAACCTAAAAAAAGGTAATTTTGATTCAGAAAAAAACAATCAACAAATTAAAGAAGATTTTACTCATTATATACATGAAAAAAACACTCTCCATGAATCCAGCGATACCAAAGAGATTTTAAAGGGTAAGCCAACAATACTTGTTGTTGATGATGACCCGGTAAATATTAAAGTAATTAAAAATAATCTCAAAAATAACGATTACAACATTTTAGCAGCATTTAATGGGAAAGAGGCCTTAACTTTAATAGCAAATAATAGAAATATTGATTTAGTTCTTCTTGATGTTATGATGCCTGGTATGTCAGGTTATGATGTAGCACGTGAGATTAGAAAAAATTATGAAAACTATGAATTACCAATCATGATGCTTACAGCAAAATTTTCTATAAATAATATCACAACTGGATTCAGTGCAGGTGCAAATGACTACCTGATAAAACCTACAGAAACCAGTGAATTACTTGCCAGAGCTAAAACCCTGATTCAATTAAAAAAATCAGTTAAAGAGGGCATGCGTTTAAAGGAGATTGAAAAAGATCTTGATTTAGCACAATCAATTCAACAAAGCAATATTCAAAAATCAGAACAACAAATACAAGAATTTTCCATTGGTAAAGCATATATACCTATGTTTTCAGTTTGTGGAGATTTTTTTGATATAAACTATAATAACTCAACATTATCAATTTTCATGGCAGATGTAACAGGCCATGGCATTGCTGCTGCATTGATTGCATCTATGATAAAGGTTTTATATTCAACTAAATTGGAAAACTCAATAATTCCTTCAGAAATATTATATTATATTAATAATTACATCTGCAACAACATTGGACCTATTTATTTAACAGCTTCCAGCTATTCTATAAATGAAGACAAGACAGAAATATCATTTGCACGAGGAGGACACGAGCCTCTTTTAATACAGAATAAAAATACAAATACTATTAAGCAATATCAACCAAAAGGTATAACTCTTGGAATGCAGGAAAATATCACATTTGAAAACATGAAAATTCCGATAACATCTGAGGATCGAATTATCCTATATACTGATGGTATAATTGAAATATTTAATGAATATAATGAAATATTTGGACTAAAGAGATTTAAAGAGATTTTAGAACACTCTATAGATTTTTCTCCTCAGGAAACTGTAAATAAAATCATTGAAGAGATTAAAAAATTCAATGTTCATGATGGAGAATTTGATGATGATATTACAATTGTAATTGTAGATATAGAATAAAAATACATATTTCCAGAGAGATCCTTCCCTCTATAATATCTATATTGCACCAAGAGCACCTTACAATATGTATAGGTTTCTACTCCATCAAGATAAATTGTTTAAGCAGCTTTGTCGCAAATATAATCAGCTAAGTGTATTGATTATTCACACCAACATTCCATCTGTTTTAAATATTTGACATTACTTATTATAAATTATACAGTTAAATCATAAATTAAAATATGGAGGTTTTACATGTTAAATAATGAAAATATATCAAGGATTTCTAAGTTATTACTATCTGCTGCTATTTTTTTATTTTCAATATCAGCATTAATATTTGTTTTTAGATTTGGCTCCCATGAAGCTCATGCTGTTGGAGTTGCGAAACAAGGACGTTTGATATATACTCAAAGTTCAAATGGGAAAACACTTTATATGTGGAGAGCAAATCAACAAACAAGAGAATATGAATTCACAGCTTACTCTAAACAAAAATAAATAAGAACACAAAATAAAAGACAGTCTTATCATGACAGTCCTTTATTTTGCAGAAAAGTCATCTAGTCAAAGACATATTAAAAATACAATAAATACTTTTTTCTTAAGCCTAAAATACAACCAATACTTTGTCTATGAGCTTTTTAAAAATAACACTCCAATTTATTTCATAGGGAAGTTTCTTGACAAATCATTTAAACTGCCTTTACTCTTTTCAATCAGAATATTCATTAAAGAATAAGATAATATGCATTAGAAATTGAGGATATTTATAAAAGGAAAATATATGGGTGATCTCTTTGTTGTTTTTATATTCCTCTTTTCTGTCATTTTTGGAATTATTACATTCTTTAAAAAAGATACCAGAATAGATGACTTCAGCTATAAAATTCTTAATGCTCATATTCAGAAATATTTCGAAAAAGTGAAATCAGATTTCAATCTTTATGGAGATATTATCATTGAGAATCAGGTTCTTAAACTTGAAGGAGTACATAAAAACTATCATATTTCAATTCAATTTAAATCTAAAGATATTTATTCCCCAATAATCTTTACTGTATTATTTCCCAGTGAACTTACTAAAAAAAAATCAGTTTTTAAATTTTCTAATAAAAATCTTAATCTCAACTTTTTATATAAACCCTTTGATGTTATCAAAGATACATCTGTAACTGGTTTTGAAACTATGCTCTATGGTAATTTACATATACCTGATGGTTTTGAACATTTGAAATTTTATTTATACCCCTACAAATTGATGATTCAAGTTGACTTAGATGATATTCATTCTGACACTCTCATTTCCGAAATAATTAAAAATGCTGTTTCCATGACAAAGGTTTCAGCTGAAATTTTGTATGATGAAAATTACATAATTGACCTGATTAAATCTAAAACTAATAATGATTATTCCAATGAATCTATTCTCTGTTTTGGTAAACATGCTCTTTGTGAAAATAAAATGAAAATCCTCAAGAAGATACGAAGAAAAAAAGAATTAACATATAAGCTTTCAGCAAACAGGTTTATCTATGAAGATAGAATAAAATATATTTCAGAAATATATAAAAATATAATGGAATATGATGATTCTAAAAAAGATTTAATCTTCAATGAAATATCAACAATTAAAGCTGTTGAATTATCAAAAATTATGAAACTGGATTTTCAAAAAACCAGAAATTTTACATTAAAAAAATTAATTCTTAATACCCTGTCAAATCTGGAAGAAAATTCCCTCCCGAACTTTCTCAATCAAGAAGTATTCCTTAAAAGAAATTATAATGATTCTATTCAACAATTAATGATTGAACTTATGGCAAAGCACAGCACCTGGGAAACTATTTCTGTTCTTAAAAAAATTTATTTTAATTTTGATTCTTCTATTTTAAGAGAAACAGCTAAGTCTTCTCTCACTGAACTAGGTAAAAAATATCCATCAGAAAAAGGACTTCTTTCTATTCCAGAAGATGACATCCTTGATGGAGCCTTGAGCAAAGCAGAATCTGAGGGTAAATTATCAACATGAAATTTTCTTAATTGTAAAACATCTGTTTAAGTGAATTATTAATTCTACATACCATCTCATCTCATTACTCTATCTTTAGAATGTTCTACATAGCAGAATCATTATTAATACTATATGTAATATATTTTTTTTGAAAATTTCACTATCTAAAGTCCAGTTGAAAATACAAAAGCCATTAACCAAGTAAACATTCCTTGCCCCAATAAACCTTTACATACTGAGAAGTTCTTATTAGGTGCATGTCCTTAAAATTTGGTAGAACCAAGCAACCGAATAAAAAGCAGTTTTTGTTAGAGTTAAAAACTTACAGTAAAAGTTAAAACAACCCTGTGCTCCTTGCCTACACTCCAACGATTCCGTGATTTATAACATTAAGTAACACTATTGGTTTATCAAGAATGTTCAAAAATACAGTAAATTCTTACCCGAACGTTAGTTATTAAGGGTGCCAAAGGCAGTCTGCATAGCAGACCTAGCCCTGTTTAGCTCGGGCCCGAACGAAGTGAGCGGTAACGCCCAAATTCAACACATTCCGATTTTGGAAGAAAAAGTTGTCACTACGCCCTGAGCTTTTCGTATCCTGAAAAATTAAAGTTCTGAAATCTGAAATGGGATGACTGGAATATCCTCTTTATACTTACTGCAATCGAGAGCGAAAAAGTGTTCCCAGACCAGACCTCTCTCTTTCACTGCTTGCATCATTTCTATTTCAGATTTTTTAGATAATTGAGGACTTCGTGAAATTATGAGAACAATGCTGTCTATTCTTGATTGAGGTATTTGGGTCGACGCACAAATCACAAATAAACGGGCATCATCAGTTTTATGAAGTAGTTTCCAGACCTCAGTTGTCTCTATATCCCACATAGTCAATCTTGTTCCAAATTGACTGTTCTTAATTTCATCTGCCGGAATATTTTCTACAATAGTCCTGCGAATAGTACCCCTCATAGCAGTTTCTACCTGATAATTTATATGTAATTCCCAATCAGCATCTTTGGCTTCTGCAAATGTCATATAAGATCCGTCCCAATTATCCCAGGAGTTGGTATGCGTTCTCCACCATTTTCCTTTATGTTCGAAAATATCCATTGTCATGGGTTCACCTTTAAATGAAATACACTCTTGGGGGTTTAGAACGTTCTTCTGATTAATATGTGAACATTTTTGTACTACGCTACGCGAGAATGATGCCAATTGACTGGCCGGATACTCATCAAGTATACGTGCACTGGCTATATTTGCATCACCAGGAATTTCTAAATATTTTAATTCTTTTTCCTGTTTTTGTATGCGTTCAGAGTTCGGGTTACCACATTCCATAAGCGCTTGGAGACCCTTTCGGCTCTCCTTGTCACGCAGACATGCAATTAATTCTGGTCCGCATTTAATAATCATGCAGCCTAAGGACGTTCTCGATAACAGTAAAATAATAAGAGCTAGAACGACGACACAAGCGAGTACCATCACCAATCCGATTGACATAATCATTCCTTATTTTAATTTTATTTTAATTTATTAATTTTATAGGTTGTTATGATAACTACATAACACCTTAAACTGTGTTGCAGAAAACGAAAGATGACAATATCCTGTAACCATTCCCCGGGAATCGAATGGGTGCTGGAGATGGCCTGAGGACTTTCTGTGGCATTTTCACGACCACGATTTTAGGTTTGGCCGGTCATCTCACCGTTTTCATACCAACAACATAGCACGTATCTACAAAATACGATGCTGAATAGTGGAATGAAACATCACAGTTTTTATAAGGTACACCCATATGTTCTTCTGTCAAGGGGTAATTTTACATAAGTGAGGTGCATCATGTATAATTGTTAATCCTTATAAGTTTAAAATCATAAAAGAATCATGGATCAAAACAGACAAGCGGGACGCTGCTAATCTTTCAATGGGTCTATGGATGTCTGAATTACAGAATGAGTTCAAATTACCTGTTGTATACAAGCCAGAAAAAGAGATACAAGATCTTAGAAAATTATTCTCTTCATATCAAATGATTACAGAACAATCATCCCAGCATAAAAATAGTATTCAAGCAATTTTTGTTGAGAATGGTATAGCCCTGGATAGAAAGCAAACATATAAGCTTTTCAAACCAAATGGTGATGTGACAATCCTTGAGCAATGCAACATTGATGGTGCTGCAAAATTTTCAGTTTTAACCAGCCTTTCTATCATGTGGAGTTTACTTGTGCAGAAAGAAAATATTAGAAAAAGCTGCCTAAGTTATTTGACAGTTTTCATAGTGGAAAGTTCTCTATGTAAATATCGGTTCTTTATTCAAAAAGTCTCTATGATATAAAAAGTTTCCTCCCCACGGAAGGACCTTTTCATACTGATAAGTCATTTTTAGGGACAATGCTTAAATTTATTTACAACAGTAAAGTTTCATAAGGGATGTTTTTTGAAGCACCCCCGATTTTAATGATGTTTTTTCTTTAAACACATGTTACATGGAATGCGTAAAAAGTTTATTCTGTTCTCTTTAGTATAACGAAGGTGATGTCATCGTCATTTCTGTAATTTGTTAATCCATCAAGCAGAGCTTTTTTAATGGTTTCAGGGGAAGAATTTCCATTTTTTTGAATAACTTCTAGCATCCGCTTATTGCCATACATATCAAATTCCATATCCCTTTTGTTTTTTATAGAGTCTTTGTGCCATGCTTCTGTTATACCATCAGTATGAAGAAATATCGTATCTCCCTGATTTATTGAGAAGTATTCATTCTGAAGTACATTCGTTATGTCATCCATAAGCCCAATCCATATACCATTAGTGTCAATAGCCTCAATTGTTTTTGTTTCCCCACGATATATTATAATATCCTGATGAAGTCCAGAGAAATGTATTGTCGAATCCTTCATGCAGGCCAGAACAGTGATTGTCATATATTTGTCTTCATTTAACTTTTTTATATTGCTGGTTATTACTGAATTAACTTTTGCGAGCAAGTCAGATGGAGTCAAACTTGAATCTTTGTGAATAACTGTATGAATAGCTGTTTGAACCATCATCATTATAAGTCCTGCTGAAACTCCATGTCCTGATACATCACCAATAATAATCCAGTCCATTCCATCAACATTTATTATGTCATAATAGTCACCACCAACTTCATCTGCCGGCTGATTATATACTGAAATATCAAATCCTTTAATTTTCGGATTATCCGGTATCAATACTGTTTGAAGTTTTTTTGCCAGCTGCATTTCTCCCCATAAAGCATCTTTTGCAATATGTAGGTTTTCATTTGCAATCAGAAGTTCTTCTGTACGTTCTTCAATTTTATTTTCAAGATTTATATTGAGATGCTGGAGTTCATTTTTCAGGGTATTCACCTTGTCAGCAAGTCCCAATGAAAGAAAAATTATCTGCATGACAATCCCTATTTGAAAACTCCACACTGTGAAAATAGAATCATTTAAAACTCCGAATCGATTTAATCCAGCAATAGTCCCACCAAGTGTAATCCATAAAAATGATATGAGAAGAAACCATGCCTGCCTGTTTTTTTTATAAATACATACTATTGAAACTACTAATAATAGAGGGAGAATAGTAATTGCATTTATAGTTGACCATTGAATAGCGATATTATAGGGAACAATGAGTGAGCAGATGGCACATATAATCAATTGAATAATTAAAATATTAAGTAATATATATGCAAAATAAAAATATTTTTTCAAATCTAGAAATTTTTGAGTAAATATATATCCAAATATCATCATTGAAGCTACAAAAAGAGGGGTGCAGTTGTTTAGCCACAGTACATTCTTCCAAATGTGTTCAAACCCCGTTCCATCCATAACAAGTGATGTTCCAATAAAAGTTCCAACATATAAAATATAATAGATATAAGTACTCTCGCGAGTTGATATGCCTAGCAAAAGATTAAACACCAGCATTATAGTCAAAATTCCATATAAAAATGCTGATTGTATTTGTATTGAATTTGATTTTTTAAGAAGACCTGCCCAAGAATAAATATGAAGTGGAACCCTGAATGAACTTGTTGTTTTTATTTTAATATAATATGTTTTAATGCCTGAAGTATTCTTGATGGGAAATATAAAATTTCTATGCATCAAATAACGTTTTTCAAATGGAACGGTATCCCCTGCTAACATCTTTTGATATTCAGTTTCATTTTTCATACTATAAAATTCAATAGAATCTAATAACGGATAAGCAACTTCAAGAAACCATTTTTTTGAATTGTTCTCTGGAATAACAGAAAATTTTATCCAAACTGTGTCAGATGAAAATCCTAAATTCAGAGATTTCTTATTCCATTTTTTAAACTGGGTGGATACTCTAATTTGAGAAAACTTTAAAATTCCATTTTTATTTATTAAAACTTCTGAATCTATGTTTACATTATATTTGTTTTTGTTATTAAGAATAATTGTTTCTGAAAAATTTTGAATTGGAACTAAAAAAAAGATAATAGTGAAAATTAATTTCACAGATACTTTTAACATATTAATTACATCCTAATAATTAAAATAAATATTTTTTTACAGTATGGCAGTGACTTTCAAGATCTTACTGAGCTGATCAATTGATAATTTGAAGAATGAATTCTTACAATAGAAATTGTAAAAAATAATAATATCATAATGACAACAATGAAAAAAATAGCATAAATAAAATAAGAAGTCCAGAATAATTTTATTGTTTTATTGTTTAGTACTGAACCCCATTTAGTAAACCACTAGTGTTAAAAGTACGATATGACTAATTAAATATAGAATATTAGGAATTTACTTACCATTATAAAGAAATAAGCTTCCCCTTTTTTTTCTATACAGGGTTAAGCGATTTCCTTTTTCTCAAATTGTACTGGACTAACATAACCTAACTTAGAATGTTTCCTTTTTCTATTATAAAATAATTCAATGTATTCAAAAATATCGGATTTAGCTTCTCGTTCTGTATCTGTTGTTATAAATCAATTCTAATTTCAATGTACTGAAAAATGATTCAGCAGGTGCATTGTCCCAACAATTGCCTTTTCTACTCATGCTGGAAATCATTTCATATTCATCAAGTTTATATCTGAAATCAACACTGGCATATTGAGAGCCTCTATCTGAATGAAAAATTAAACCTGATGAAGGTTCTCTCTTTTCATATGCAACTCCTATAGTTTTAATATAAGAAATTGCTGAACTCTTTATCTACTATTTTAAGGGAAGCTCATACCTTGAAGAAACCATAATCTTTATAATATTATTGTAGCCTAGTATTTTCAATGCCACAATCAAGTCTTAGGAAATATATTTTTAACAATAAAGGTTGTAAGATTTAGCTCATGTCAAAAAAAATTAGTCCTGAATGATAATGAAAAAAAATAGTTATAGACAAAATAAATCTAACTTATAAAAAATTTTATAGATCATTCCATGAATGCTTCAATAATAAAAGATTATATTTCTTGAGGAGAATAGATATGATTATATTTGGTACTAACTATGCAGGTAAAATTGAAAAACTTGGAGATCAATCACTTAAAACCAGGTTCTTTCATATATTCTGGCTCCCTATAATTCCAATAGGCGGATTTTTTATTACTGGTGTTGACGATGAAGGAGAAGAACTGGGATTTGAAGCAAAGATGAATAGTATAAGTATTCTTTCAGCATATATTCGCAGGTATTTATTTTTTGCAATCTTTGTTCTTTCGATAATGATTTATGATAATGGATTCAAAGATTTTATATTAATTGGCATTTTAGCTGCCTGTGCAATAGCTTGGATAGTTAGCATGTTTTTTTTAGGAAAGCTTTCAGAAAACCACAGGTTTGATAGAATGCTTCTTGGATTAGGAAGTGGAATTAGTGCATCACCTTCTTTTTTTAAAAATGATGTTGCTTCAAAAATTCTTTCAGGCTTAGAAGAAAATTGGAAAGAAAGAGAGGAAGGAAAGGATTGGCACCATGCATTTTCTTCAAAAAACACTGATTCTTCAAATATTCCTCTTCTCTATTCAATTGCAAGATATAGCAATACAGTGAATGAATCCAAAGAGTCTTCCATGTATTTAGAGCAAGCATATAAGTGGGCTCAGCAGACTATACCAAGCGAAGAGCTTGAGCATTATTATGAAGCAGAAGATGAAAATTAATACAAATTAATTAGAAGAAACTTTAAATGATTCATACATGGCGCATGCAACGATTAGTAATCCACCGAAAATTACCTTGATTGTTGGGATCTCATTGAGAATAATAACTCCAAAAATTGTGGCATAAAAGGGTTGCATGCTGGCAATAATACTTACGGATTTCGCCTTCAAATTGTTTAGACTAAAAGCAAATAATGAATGTGGAGTTGCTGTAAAAAAAATACCTAATACTATTATATAAATCATGTTTGTATTTGCAGGTAAGTTGCTTTTGAAATCAATAAATGGAATCAATGCAATTATAACTATAATTATTTGATAAAGTATGAGAGTTGTTCCTGGATAGTGGATAACATATTTTCGTTGAATTATATTTCTCAATGCAAAGGTGAGGGCGGAAAAAAGTCCAACAATTACACCCATTGTAATGTCATTTTTTATTGTAAATTCAGGTATGATCAATAAAATACCTGCAAAAACTAATGCTGCCATGATTATATCTTGAAATTTGATTTTTTCTTTTAAAAATAAAGGCTCAAGAAATACTGTTATAATAGGATATGTATATAAAGAAATTGATGCAATTGCAACTGTTGATATTTGAATAGAATGAAATAGACTGGTCCAGTGAAGTGCCATCAATATTCCTAATGCAGCTATAACTATAAAATCATTTTTTGAAGAAATTTTTAGAGGCTGTTTTGCGATAAGACTGAAAACAAATAAAGCAATTAATGCAATTATTGCTCTGCCAAAAATTATTGATACAGCAGGCATTGATATAAGTTTTGCAAATAATATTGTGCCCCCTAAAAGGAGAGCTGCAATATTTATTGCTATTATTCCACTTGTGTTTTGCTTCATGAGTTATTTTCATCCATAATAAAATATTGATTTTTATAAATAATAATGGAATTGCCCCACATGATGTAGTAAATTGAGTAGCATCACCCGCCAATTAAATCAAAAAGGACTGCCTTATCATGACAATCCTCTTTGTATTTTTTAAAGTTATTAACTAATAAACTTTTTACATTGATATCTATTGAATTTCTATTTCTTAAATTGATATACCTTTCCATCATAATTCTTTTTGTCGAAATTATGAAGAGCTGTTATAAACATCTTATCGCCCTTTTTATTAAAAGCACAATTAGTCACATATTTTGCTTTAACTTTTACAGGATTCAAGATATCTCCATAAGAGTTTGCTACAATTATCCTTGAAGCACCAAAATAAGATATATAGATTCTTGCCTGAGGACCTCTTTTAATTCCTACAGGTCCGGCATTTTTTACATCAGATGCGTCATAAATTTTTTTTAGATCAAGAAAGACTTTTCTCTTATCTAATGTTCCATCTTTTTTGACAATGAAGGATGTAACCTTTGATCCATTATATTCATTAACAAGAAGCAAAGATTTATTTTTTATAAAAAGAATGCCGCTACCGTAATCAAGATTTCCAGCTTTTTTAACAAATTTATTTTTATAATGAAATATTTTTCCAGCAGCTGGAGCATTCTTATCTACTTTACCCGATGTTGTAATATAGAAACCATCATTACCATCTGAACAGATACCATTGGGGCCTAGAAGCTCCTTATCTTTATACACTTTCTTTTTCTTTCCACTTTGAGATAATCGAATCACTTCATCGCTCTTATAGCAAGTGACCAGGATCTCATCTTTCGAAACATTAATCATTGAAGTGGGTCCGCATCCCTTTTGATGCCAGAAAACCTTGTTCACTTTCCCATCCCATCTCATTACTCTATCTTTTGAATTCTCTACATAATAAAGAGAATCATTATGCCACATTGGTCCATTGGGATAATGAGATTTTTCAATGATAACCTTTTCAAAATCATAGTAAGAATATATATAATCTTTATAGATAAAAAAACTAATACCTCCAATGCAGGTTATGACAAAAACTATTAAAAGATTTTTCATTTTATTCTCCTTTTACAATATTAGTTTATTTTTTGTTAATCAAAATTCATACTCTATTAAAAAACCTAAAACATTTTTAAATACTACATTCAATCTATATTCATCTTTGCTTCATCAAATACTATTTGATATTAAATTGTTCCTTTCTTAAATTCTTCAATTAAATAATATGCCAAACTTGGTGATGGAGGATAATCGGGTAATTCATCTCGGGAAAACCATGATGCTTCAATGATTTCCTTATTATCAACCTTTATTTCACCACTTTCATACTCTGCAATAAAACCAACCATGAGAGCCTGAGTCATTCCCCAGGGTTGACTCATCTTATATCGAATATTCTTAACTGTAATATTAACCTCTTCTTTAACCTCTCGAGCAAGACATTCTTCCAGAGATTCACCAGGACTAACGTAACCTGCCAGAACAGTAAATATCTGACTAATATGTGAATGTTTTGCAAGCAAGATAGAATCATCCTTAATCACAGCAGTAATAATAGCAGCATGAGGAGAAGGATATATCACGTAATTACAATTAATACAGACTCGAGAAATCTCCTCTTCTTCTGTCAATTTAGTTTCATTACCACATTTACCACAGAATTGTGAAGATTCATTCCACAATGCCAGGTGAGATCCATACATGATTAAATAAAAAAGATCATCATTAATCAATCCCAACAAAGATCTCATGGAATAAAATGAGACACCTTGTAAAAAGGCTTCATCCCCCTTAACTATCATTGAAAAATATTGATCATTTTGTTGTGAGCCAAGAAATACATGTGATGAAGTCAGATAATCACTTGAAGATTCTGAATTGATATGAGGAAAATTAATTGAAGAATCATCAACATCCAATAAAGCAATCTCTCTATCTTTAAAATAAAAGAAATATACCTTTCCATTATTATTCTGGGGTTTTATATTAGCCTTGAAGTTATTCATCATTTATTTTAAAAATCTATATATTTCTACTTTATTATTTATAAAAAACTGTTGTTAGTAATAATCACCCTCATTAGAATGTCAACCAAAAGCATACTTGAATAAAAATTAACACTGAATTTTATATGAATTAAAATATTAATAACAATTCTTAATAAGTGATAATACAATGAATAATGAAATTACAACAATAGTACGAATTATAAAAGAACATAAAGAAAAGTATATTATTACTTACAATAATAAAGATCTTGAAGCTGTAATAACAGGTAAGCTAAGATTTTCAGCAGAATCAAGAGAAGATTTTCCTGCTGTTGGCGACTATGTTACTGTAAATATAATAGAAGATGATCAGGCAATTATTCAAGAGATAGAGCCACGAAAATCAATGCTTGCAAGAAAATCTATTAGCTCTGATGGAGAAAAGCAGATCATTGCAACCAATATTGATATATCATTTATTATTCAGTCAGTAGACCAAAATTTCAATCTCAATAGACTTGAACGCTATATAACAATCTCCATTGCTGGAAAAATTACACCTGTCATCATATTAAGTAAAATCGATCTTATTGATGCTCCTGAGCTATTAGAAAAAATAAATCTCATCAAAGAAAGAAACAAAGATATAACTGTCTTAGCAATAAGCAATATATCAAAAGAAGGTCTCGACAAACTTTTAGCATTTATGGAAATTAATAAAACCTACTGTTTCCTCGGATCATCAGGAGTTGGAAAATCTACCATAATTAATTCACTCATGAACAAAGACCTTCTTGAAACAAAGGAAATCAGTACACAGACAGGGAAGGGAAAACATACAACAACACATCGTGAATTAATTTCCTTAAGCAATGGAAGTTTTGTTATTGATACACCTGGAATGAGAGAGATCGGAGTAACAGATGACGCAGAGGGTCTTGAATCAATATATAGTGAAATATATGATTTAGAAAAAAAATGCAAATTTACAGACTGTTCACATACCAATGAACCTGGATGTGCTGTAAATGAAGCTATAAAAAATGGAACTCTCGATAAAGATAAGTTAAAAAACTTTAAAAAACTGGAAAGAGAAACCATACATTATCAATCATCACAATATGAGCTGCGAAAAAAAGATAAGGCCTTTGGCAAAATGGTTAAAGATGTGATGAGCCAGAAAAAACGCTAGAGTGAATCAATAAAATGACCATTTCACAAATATCATTGTTTATAGGAGCTTCAACTCTTCTGATTCTTGCTCCAGGACCTGATGTCATTTTCACCATAACACAAGGTCTCTCAAATGGAAAACGAGCTGGCCTTCTCACTGCAATAGGCCTTGCACTTGGCAATGGAGTTCATACCCTTCTTGCAGCCTTTGGAATCAGTGTTATATTTAAAACCTCAGCTACAGCATATCTTGTCTTTAAAATTCTCGGTGCACTCTATCTTTTCTATTTAGCATATATGGCTTTTATTCACAGAAATGATAGTTTATTGAAGGGGGATGAGAACCAGAGCAATGAATCATCAGTAAAACTCATCTCTAAAGGATTCATCATGAATGTATTTAACCCCAAGGTGGCAATATTCTTTCTGGCATTTCTACCACAATTTGTTATTAAGAGTGGAATGGATATGACAATACAAATCCTCATATTAGGAACAATCTTTATTATACTGGTAATTATTATATTTGGACTCTTTGGATTTTTTGCAGGAACTCTGGGAAACTGGGTCCTGGAGCGACCTCATTTTAGTAGAAACATGAATGTTATCTCAACCCTTATCTTTATAGCCATAGGAATAACAATACTCTTTTCATAGATTATAGATCTTAATCTTCTGCGACACTGAGAGAACCATCATTATTATTCTTTATTGAAATTCCGCCTTCTTTTTCCTCCATTTCATCAAGACTAACCCATCCCCTTTCAACATTACCAAGACGGGATTGTATCCTTTCAATGGCCTTTTGACCCTGATTAGCAACAAGGGGATTTATAATATCTTTCATAAAACCTCTTAAAGGTTCAACAGATTTCACTGTACCACAGAGACCGAGAGACTTAAAAAAAACTAATTTCAACGATGTATCTTCTACTGACTTATATGTATCTAATAAAAATATTTCACAGAGTCCATCACCCATTTCTCCCAGAGCTTTTATTATTGAAGACTGCACATCAAGTGAATATGATTGTTCATATATATTCTTTAACAGATCAATTGATTCAAGATATGAATAATTACCAAAGCTATTTATTGCTTCAGTGAGATCATGATCTTCAAGTTTTGTATTTTTAATAATATCAAGAAGATCAGGCAAACCTTCTTCACCTAAATACCGTGCAGCATGAAATCTGATGGATGTTTCTTTATCATTGAGAAAAGTCTTTATTTCATTTTTAGAATCTTTGTCTGAACCATATTTCAAAATAAATGTCTTCAGATTATTGAGTCTAATTAAAGGCTTCTTTTCTTTTCGTACATTATATAGAAGAGCTTTTTTAAAGTCATAAATTTTATTGAAATGATTTTGAACCTCAATTATTTTCTTTACCACTTGAATTAATTCTTGAGGCTCTTCATGGTAACCATAGGATAAGGAAGCCTTAATCCATGAAGAAGAGACTTCCAGATCATTTGTTAATTTTTTTATATCCAGCAATAGATCTCTTATATCCTTTCTCAGATATGCCACTATATATTCTTTATTTGAGCTATAGGCCTGCAGTTCTCCATCGAATTCAAGATCATAGGTTTTTACACCCTCACCTATTGAATTCCAATTTCCCATAATATTATATATTTTTATCAGGCCTTGAAGGGGTTCAGACCTTTCTGCGAAAATTAAAATTTGATTTTTAGCTGCTAATCTGATTGAAAAATTTAAAGAACTTCTTTGAAATTGTATGTTTAAATGTTTTGCAAATTTTGCATTAAAAGGTATATCGAATTCTTTTAAGAATAGAGTGAAATATTTCGATCTTTTCTTATTATCAGAATAATCTGACCCTGTATTTTTGAAACCAAATACAATGTATAGTATAAAGAAAAAAAACATTATAAAGAAAAATTCCATTATTAAGCAGAACCCCTATTTATTATTTTTAGCAACACTCAATAATCCATCATTACTACTGTCAAGAGAGAGTTGCCCATTCTTTTCTTCCAGACCATCAATACTTACCCATCCCCTTTCAACCTTACCAAGACGCAACTGTATCTTATCAACAGCCTTTTGTACAGAAAATCGAATCAGAGGGTTCAATGAATCATCATTAATTTTTTTAAGATTAGAAACTGTATCCTTAGTACCAATTTTCCCAAGGGCAGCAATGATCTTAAGATGAATATCAAAGTCATCATAAGAACTATAGAGATTCAACAAATACTTCACATGAGATTTATTACCCAGTATTCCAATAGCATGAATAGCTGCCTCTGCGATATCATTGTTCCCATGACTATCTATAAGTTTTTTTAAATGAGGAATAGCTTTTTTGTATTTACTCTCTTCAATATGTTTTAATAATTCCAGAAGAAATTTTATTGAAAGCTCATCAGCCATAAGATTATTGCAGATAAAATGCAAACCTTCTTTGCCAAGTCCCTTTGCAGCAATGAACCTGTTGATTATATCATCATCTTCAAGAAATTCTTTAATATGATTTTCTAAATCATAATCTAAAGGAAGGCTTTTGACAAGAGCCTTGAGATTATTTTGCCTCACCTTTTTATAGGGATCGTTTTTTGCATTTACATATAATCTTTGAGAAAGACTCTTCTTTTTAAATAAAGACCTATTAAGTTTAAAAATGACATCTAAGATCTTTTTTATTTTCTCTGAATCATAATCTTTATAAATTCTCTTTGTTACTTTAATCCATGATGATGAAAGTTCAAAATTATCAGAAACAACATCCAATTCTAAAGCGAGATACCTTGTTTCATTATCAAGATAGGCAAAAAAACTATCTTTGCGACTTCCATAAGAAAAAAGCTTTCTATCAAAGTTTGGATCACCAACATCAATATTAACAAAAAGTGATTCTTGATTTCGATCACTTGAGCGATTGATTACTCTAAATATTCCTAAAAGAGAGGCTGAAAATCTGAAAAAAATCTCATAGGGACCAAAGGCTTTTGCCTTAATAACCAACTGATAATCATTGGTCTCATATCGAATACTCATGTTTTGTTTTATATTTCTATATTCAACAGGAATGTTATAATGCCCTGCAACTTCTCTCAAGGTGTCACGTAACCTGTCTTTTCTTCTTTGAAAAAACATTTCTCCAATAAAAATCAGAACAACAGTACTAATAATTAAAAAAAATTCCATCTATAATTATTCTCCAACCAATAGATCAACAGCTCTAATTCCATCAACTGCTGAGCTCACAATACCACCAGCATAGCCTGCACCCTCACCAATGGGAAAGAGTCCCCTGTGACTCACAGACTCAAAACTCTTACCTCTCACAATTCTTACGGGTGAAGATGTTCTTGTTTCAACTCCAATCAAGAGAGCCTCTTCACTAACAAAACCCTTCATTCTGCGATCAAATATTTTTAGACTCTGCCTCATTTCAGAAACAATCCACTGAGGTAAAATTTCATGAATAGCCTTTGCAATAACTCCACCCTTATAAGATGACTCAGGCAAATCTTTGTCTATAAAGCCTCTGGTAAAGGATGTTACTCTCTGAGCTGGAGCAATAAAATCTCCACCTCCAGCATCAAAAGCTGCAGCCTCAAGATCTCGTTGAAATTTAATTCCTCCAAGGGGATGATCGTCAACATCCTCAGGTTTCACTGTAACAACTATAGCAGCATTAGAAAATTTACCATCACGATGAGAATTGCTCATACCGTTGGTACAGAGCATTCCATTTTCTGAAGATGAATTAATTATATATCCACCAGGACACATACAAAAGGAATAGGTACCTCTATCATTATTCTTGTTGTGATTAGTTAAACGGTACTCTGCAGCAGAAAGATTATTATAATACTGAGAATTTCCATACTGAGTCCTTTTAATAAAATCAGCACTATGTTCAATTCGTGAACCCACGGCAAAACCCTTTTTCTCTAAGAGAATTCCCCTTTCATAAAGCATTTCATAGGTGTCCCGTGCAGAATGGCCAATAGCTAAAAGAACACCATCACCGAAAAATTCTTTTCCATCAGATGTCTTAACACCCAATACCTGATTATCTTTGATTATCAAATCTGAGACTATAGTATTAAAAAATATTTCAGCTCCATTGCTTAAAAGATATTCTCTAATATTAATAATTATTTTTCGTAGTTTATCTGTGCCAATATGAGAATGTGCTGTATATGAAATTGAATCATCAGCCCCAAAGCGAATAAGCTCATCATAAAACCAGCTAATCTCTTTTCGTGATGTTCGAGTTGTAAGTTTACCATCAGAATAGGTGCCTGCACCGCCCTCACCAAAGAGAACATTGCTCTCTGTATTTAGAATCCCACTATTTTCAAGAATTGATATATCATGCATTCTCTCTTCAACAGCCTTGCCCCTTTCAATGAGAATAACTTGAGCACCACTATCAATTGCTCTCAAAGCTGCAAATAAACCTGCGGGCCCGAAGCCAACGATTATTAGTTTTTTATTCTTTAAATTAATTGCTTCTATTTTTTCAGGGGGATGCCATTCAATAGCTAGATTTTTTTCTATTAATAATGTGCCTTCATCTTCATTACAGTCAACAACCACTCGGCATACAAAGTGAATATCATTCTTCTTTCGTGCATCAAGAGATTTCTTTAATATAAAAAATCCAGAGACATGAATACCAGAGATCTCATTAATTTTTTTTATAAGAATATCTTCATTTTCATCAGGACGCAGCTTTATGTTATTAAAAAGTATTTTCATTTTATAATATATTATGTAGAAATTTTAAATAAACAAATTTATTCAATATCACCAAAACTTCTACTTAATGAAGATATTGAATGATTCAAAACTATATAATAAATACCACTAAATGAACAGTCACCTGTCAATGATAAATCTATATTAAAGATGAGACTGTTTATTTTATATCTATCCCATAGAGAGATATTATAGATTATATGCAACTTTTATCCATAAAGAATTTTACAAAAAGATATTGCAGATTCTAGAAAAATAAATCATAATATATGTACGTTAAAATTAAAAACTGAGTTTTTATTTAAAGGAAAGATATGAAAGAACATGAGATTCAATATTCGATCCATAATGCTCTTCTCCGTTTGAGTTATTTAAGTGATGTAGGAATGAGCGAAATGATAGGTTTAATGCGTCTTCATGTTCAAGAAGTAACACGTTTTACATCTTTAATTTCTTCTCATATAATACTATCACCTGATGAAAAAGATGAATTTCAGCAGAATTGTCAATCATATGGATTAGACTCTGAACAGTTTCTCCATGAAAGTAAAATAGGATTTCAATTTTCACATCTTGGTATTTTTTTAATAAAAACCTGTGCAGCTATTCATGATATTGGCAAACCATTTTTCAGAGAAATATATTCTCAACCAAGAGGTTTAACCAAAGAGGAATTCGAAATTCAAAAATATCATACTAATCTCGGTAGAATTATCATTCGATCCTGGGGTGATAATTGTAACATACTATGTAAGCATAGAGAATTATTAAATTATATTGCTGATGTAGCTATCAGTCACCAGGAAAAATATGATGGCACTGGTTATCCCGATGGCCTCATAGGAAAAGAAATTCCATTAATGGGACGTATTTTAGTAATAACAGACGTTATAAGCGCTATTGTAAATGAAAGACCATATAAAAAACCAGTGCCTGTAAAAAAATGTATGGAAATAATGAAGCAGGAAAGTGGAACCCATTTTGATCCTGAATTACTCTTAAGGGTTGAAGAAATGTATAATAAAGGTATTTTTACCGATGATAGGGTTCATGGAAAATGGGTTGAAAAAAATAAATTTTCAAAAGATTATTTTGAATTCATTCAACAAATAGAATTGGATAAGTCAAAAATTCACAAAGGAGATATTCCTGTTATTAATGAATTAAATCAATTATTATCAAATGCTTTAAAAAAATAATAGCTCTTATTTCATTGAATCAAATAGCCTTTCCTTTTATTGCCTTTTTTCCAGCTTCTATTCTCTTTCTACTCTGAAGCAAGGCTTTGACTAAAATTTTATCATATTTAACAGCTTTATTTAATTCATAGATAACGGAATAGACTAGAGCATCATCATAACTAAGAAGAATAAAATCAACTCCATTTCTCAATGCCTTAATGGCTTTTCCCCAGGGTCCGTCAAGAGAATAATAGACAGGGCCCATGGAAAAATCATCTGTAATAAGTAATACTTCAGAAGATATCTTTTGCCTGATATAATCAACATGTTTTTTTGAACATGATACTATTTCATCTTTATCAACAGATAATATCCGTGTATGTGATAGCATAATTGCTGCAGTATTCTTTCTGCCAATCTCAATAAAAGGAAATAATGCATCATAGGAATATTTTTCTATTTCAGCAGTAAAAAAATGTGTGTCTACATTGATATTTCCTATACCGGGAAAATGTTTTAACACAGGAATAACCCCAGCCCTCATATGCTCTTTACAATAGCTTAATGCAACACGTGCAACAGCCAACTTATTTTTTGAAATAGCGCGCTTTGATACCTGCGTAAATAAATCAAAATTATTGACCTCATTATTAGATTTCAGATCAACAACAGGAGAGAAATTCATCGTGATTCCAATATTTTTTAAATCAGAGGCCTTTAAAAAACTATAGTTTTTCACCGCTTTTTTTTCTTCAATCTTATTCTTTTGTGAAGCAGCAATAAATCCCGCAGTTTCATAATATTTCAATGGAGGACTCAATCGTGAGACAGGACCACCCTCCTGATCAACACAGATTATCAATGGCTCTAAACCCTTTTTTCTCCTCACCCTTTGTAATAGCCTAATTTCATTTGATATTTCTTTTTTGCTTCTTCCCTTAATATTTCTACCTGACAAGAAGAAACCCCCAACGAGATTATTTTCAGCAAGATAGAGAGCACTATCTAAAGAGCTGTAACCAGTTATAATATTTCTACTAAAGAGATCTGCATTTTGCTGAGACATATGACCAATCATAGACCTGTGAAAGATGTATCTTCCATGAATTAAAAGGGATATAAAAATTCCTATAGAGAAGAGAACCGTAACTACGAGCATCACCTTCATGTTCTTTTTTAAATAAAAATAAAGACTTATATAAATACCACAAAAAGATATAAAAAACAAAAGCATAAAAAGAAGAATGCGAATCTTATAAAATAAAGGAGCTCTAACATGTGAGGCCAGAACTATACATATAAAACTTATTAAAATTAATACAACTAAGAGGACTTTATTTTTCATTGAATTATTCTCACATTGAATATTGATATTGACAGATTAAAGTCAGAGCACTACAAACTAATTTTAATCGTTGTTGCAATATCTTTAGTATGATATACTATTGTGAATTATTTATGAACTTATTTATAAGATCTAATGCTTATTTATAATCTTCAAAAACAATATACATTATAGAATAATTAATTTTCAATATAAAGTTAATTAGGAAGAAAATCATGATAAAAAAAATTCTAATTATATTAGCAATAATCATATTTTTATATATCATTGCAATGATCTTTTCTCGAATTGTAGCAAAACCCCAAAAGATTAAACCCTTTATTTCAAAACTTTCAAAGTTTGTTATTATAGGTCATCAGGGCTCTCCCACAAAGCATCCTGGAAATACACTGGAATCATTTAAAGAGACCCTTCGTGCGAATAAAAATGCTATGCTGGAAATGGATGTAAGACAATCAAAGGATGGAATTATTCTGGTCAGTCACGACAGAAATGTTGAAACAACCACAAATGGCAAAGGTAATATTGATGAGCTCACATCGGAGGAAATTCAAAAACTTGATATGGGCTATGAGATAACTACTGATAAGGGAAAAACCTATCCCTTTAGAAATAAAGGCTATAGAATGGCAACTCTTGAAAAGGTATTAAAAACCTTTAAGGATGTTCCAATATCCATCGATATCAAAGAGCATACAATATCCTGTGCTGATGATGTCCTGCAACTTATCATTAAAAATAATGCAACAGAAAATGTCATTATAGGTTCATTTAGTGATGATGTAACAAATTATATTCGCAAAAAATATCCCCACATAGCCACAAGCTTCAGTCAATCTGAAGTTATAAAATTCTTTATTCTTCATAAACTTCACCTCACTGGTTTTTTTAGACCAAAAGATGATGCCATGATGATTCCTGAATTCTCTGATAGCAGTAAACCTGAATATCTCGGCCCACAGGCAAAACAGGGTTTTAGAGTTATATCAAAGTCCTTTATTGAGGATGCAAAAGCATTAAACATTCCAATAATGGCATGGACTATTAATAAACAAGAGAATATGGAACGTCTCTATTCCTGGAAAATTCGAGGAATTGTAACGGATTATCCTCATATTCTCAGTAGCATACAAAAAAATGATAACGATTAATATATGCAATAGTATTCTTTATTTTAAATTTTAACACGCCATTAATTACTTGCACATAAACAATATAAAATAAAAATGCCAAAACCACTATAAAAAAAATAGTCACATATAAATAATCCATACTATATAGTTCTAAGGAGAATTTCATGCCAGCTACAAAGGGCGACCTGCAATTAATCTCAACTACGATCAAATCATTGACTATGGATGCAGTTCAAAAAGCAAAATCAGGACACCCTGGTATGCCAATGGGCTGTTCAGATATAGCAGCAGTTTTATGGACGAAAATTCTAAAACATAATCCCAGTGATCCTAAATGGATGAATCGCGATAGATTTATTCTCTCACCAGGACATGGCTCAATGCTATTATATTCAATGCTTCATTTTAATGGATACGGCCTCACCCTTGATGACATCAAGGATTTTAGACAGTTTCATAGCCAGACACCGGGGCATCCAGAATACGGCCACACAGTAGGTGTTGAAACAACAACTGGTCCACTTGGCCAGGGTTTCGCCAATGGTGTTGGAATGGCTATTGCACAGGAACTTCTTGACCAGGAGTTTAACAAGACTGAAAAAATAATAGATCACTTCATCTATGCAATAGTAAGTGATGGTGACCTCATGGAGGGCATCTCAGCTGAAGCAGCCTCAATGGCCGGTCATCTTGGACTGGGCAAACTCATATATATCTATGACTCCAATGACATATCAATTGAGGGTAACACAAACCTTACCTACTCTGAAAACACCAAAATGCGCTTTGAGGCATGTAACTGGCATGTACAGGAGATCGATGGTCATAATTTTGATGAAATAGAAAAAGCAATTATCAATGGTCAAAAAGAAACTAAAAAGCCTTCATTGATTATCGCAAAGACAAAGATCGCTAAGGGTGCTGCAAATCTTGAGGGTTCAGAGGATTCACATGGCGCTCCTCTTGGAGAAAAAGAGGTTGCAGCTACAAAAGAGGCTCTCGGTCTCAATAAAGATGAATTCTTTGTTGTACCAGAAAGAATCTATGAAGTATTTAAAGAAATCAACAATGAAAATATAGAGACCTATGATTCATGGCAAAAGACCTACAAGAAGACAATTACAGGTGAAGAAAAAACAAAATGGGATCTCTTTTTCTCAAATCCAAATATTGATGAATTAAGAAAAAAGCTCCCCTCCTTTGCTCCTGAGAATGATATTGCCACAAGAGGAGCAAGCGGCAAGGTTCTTGAAACACTTTTTAAAGAACTACCAAATATTATGGGTGGCTCAGCAGATCTTGGCCCCAGTAATAAATCCTTTGTAAAGGGATATAGCTCTTCAGGACAAAATCAGGTAGGAAGAAACATTCACTTTGGAATTCGTGAACATGCAATGGGAGCCATCCAAAATGGTATTGCATACTATGGAAGTTTCATTCCTTATTCTGCAACCTTCTTCGTATTTATGGACTATATGCGGCCTGCAGTTCGCCTTGCTGCCTTAGCTAAATTACAAACAATATATATCTATACCCATGATTCAGTTTTTGTTGGAGAGGATGGCCCAACACATCAGCCTGTTGAACATCTCTCAGTTGCCCGGGCAATTAGAAACTTCAATGTAATCAGACCTGCAGATGCACTTGAGACTGCAGAGGCATGGCTTGCTGCCATCAATAAAACTGATGGCCCTTCAATGCTCAGCCTTTCTCGACAAAATCTTCCTGTTATTAAAAGAAATGCAAAAAATGGCGCTGAAAACCTTCACAAAGGAGCCTATATAATTCACGACTGTGATGGTACTCCTGATATGATTATTCTTTCAACAGGTTCTGAGGTATCAATCAGTATTGAAGCCGCAGAGGAACTGGCAAAGGACAATATTAAAATCAGAGTAGTTTCATTTCCCTGCTGGAAACTCTTTGATGCTCAAGATGATGAATACAAGGAATCAATTTTACCACGAGAAATTCCTAAAACTGTTGTTGAAGCAGGTGTACTCTTTGGATGGGAGCGATATGCAGGTCCAGATGCTCTCTTCATCACCATAGATGATTTTGGAACATCAGCACCTCAAAAAGTTCTTGCTGAACACTTTGGCATGACATCACATAATATTGTGACTAAGGTTAAAGAGTTTTTGAATAAATAGATTTAAAATTATAGTCTTAATCAATATATTAAAAAATCCCGATCTTTGATCGGGATTTTTTTATAAACAAAGTTTAGACTTTATAACCTGTAATTTAATGAGGTTTAAGAATAATAAAATCTTCTCTCCCAAAAAATTAGTTAATTTATTAATACTTTTCTTCTTTAAATATATAACAATTAGTTGTAATTTCGTTCAAATACTAAAGGATGTAAAATTATGAAATTACCGATAACTATCGCACTACTATTCTCAGCAACTATTCTTTTTTCGGGAGATTTCTCTTTATTTATCAAAGACATTCCCTATGAAGAAGTAAAAAAGAATATAACAGCACTAGAGATAAAGGAATTTAATAAAATAACCTTCAAAAACAAGAGACCCACATATAAGGGCCCACTTATTCGACTCTATTTTCTAGCATCTGGGATCAATACGCCTGAAACAATGAAGCAATATATGAATCAATATAATTCATTGCTGAAGTATATTAAAAGCAAATTGAGATCTAAGAAACTCAATAAATATAATAAGGCAGAATACATCCTTCATCTTATTCATAGCAAATTATTTATCAAAGTTCAAACCGGAGCAGCAGCAGGATATAACATCGGCATAAAAAAGACCTTTGATGAAAAAGCTTATAACTGCTATAAATCTGCTCTCATATATAATAGCATATTATCGGACCTTGGCTTTGTAACTGCATTAATTTCAGTTCCAGAGCATATTTATTCTATTGTGTATATTGATGGACAATACATAGATGTTGAAACGACCAGTAGGTATGGCTTTGATCCCTATAATAAAGGCAGACCCAATTACAAAAGGAAATTTGATAAAAAAAACATCCGGTTTTCAATAAGATATTACAGCAAAAAAACACCTGTGAACAATATTCCTGTGTTGATTACTTTATATCACAATAGAGTTGTTGCCACTACTGGAGAAGCAGTCTTCTATGGAGTTAATCTACAAAAAGATTTTAAAAGAGCAGCAGCCATGGCACTTTTAGAAAGCTACCTTGATCAATTCGAAAGCACCTTTGCAAATGAAAGCCTCATGCATAGATTTTATGAAATCATGAAAATTAGTATAAAAGAAAACCCAACTAAACTACAAAATGAGGCTACTAAATATAGAAATTTTTTGTATTCACTTCCTCAGAATGTTAAGAAAAAAAATTATCTTAGAAACAAAGATATTTTCATTGGCCAGCACATACGATCTATAAAGAATAATGATCTAAAACTAATATCAAATCAAAACTATAAACAAATATTATCCATCCACATAAAAGAGCTTAAACTTTACATAGCTTTAATAATTGACACACCAGAAATATTAAAAATCAATATTCATAATTCAGGTATTTCTTTAGAGAAAATAATATTTTCATCCATCGATAAAACTAATCTCAATCAAATTAAGCTTTATCACGACAATATGTTATCCTATTATAAAAATCCTTTATTTCTGAACAAAAAACTTATTTTCTATAAAAAAAATCTACGTCAGCATATCTGGTTTGTAAAAAATCAAACAGCCAAGACATTATCAAGAATAAACATCAACAAGCAGATAGGTGAACAAAAATTAATTGATACCCTAAAACTCTCGCAATATGTTTTTAAAGATAACCCTTCACTTTTATTCAAATCAATGAGATTTGTTATTGAAAAACAAATAGATTATGAACAAAGAAGAATAAATGTAAGAAATCTCTCAGATCTTAAAAGATATAGTACATTTATTAAGAACCTCTTTAGCTATGATGTTCTTCAAAAAAATAAATCTTTTAAAATTGTACAGAAGAGAGCACATAACAATGTCTTTATCAATGTTTACAATAGTGTTATTATTAATATAAACAACCAGAATATAATGAAAGCAAAGAAGGCCTATAATAATGGTTTAAGAATTTTTAAATCCTTAAATTATCAAAATAAAAGAAATCTTAATAACTATTATAAATTGAGGAGTAATTTAAAATAGCATAACTATGATAAAATGCTAAAATTATTCAATTTTTATTTAAATGTTTTTTTGATTCATTCACATCTTTACTGGAGACATAACATATTTTTATTTTTATAATAGATCATTATGATTTATATATTAATATCTTGACTATCATATAATAACTATATAATATTAACCATTGATTTATAGTATTGAAAGGAGTTCATTATGAGCAGGAAAGAAATCATAAATATAATTCCTAATTGGGATGAAATTGAAACAACTCAAAACATTTTATCAGATATTTTAAAAGATGAAGGTTTTGATCAGGATACAATTGATTCCCAAATTATGGTAATTAGTGAACTCATAGAAAATGCTATTAAATACAGCCACTTTACCTCTAAATTTCCTAAAATCGAAGCAACAATAAAGATTACCAAAAGAAATATAACTATTGAAGTTAAAAGTCCTGCCAATGAAGAAAGCAATGTTCATATAATTCGTCTTGACAAAACAATTCAATGGGTAAGAGGATTTCAAAACCCCTTTGAGGCATACGTCATGCGCTTAAAAAAGATTGCTATTAAACCTCTTTCAGATAAAGACAGCGGCTTAGGTATAGTGAGAATAGCTTATGAAGGACAATCTGTAGTAGATTTCTATATCAATGATGAAAATATCATTTCAATTTCATCAGTCTACCAGATTTGATAGTAGCAAGGAGGATTTAAATGACTGAAGTCATAGAGCACAAAAATAAATCTTTTACAGTAAAAGTAACAGAAAAAGATGATAACATAGATATAGACTTCATTGGGCGTAGTTCAGACAGAGATCCCTCTGAATTTCTCAATCCCATATTGACTGACCTTATTTATGATGAAGAAAAGAATAATAAGTTTATTGTAATGAATTTTAAAAACCTGGAATACATGAACTCATCAACAATTACACCAATTACAAAGATTTTAGAAAAAGCAAAGGAAAGTAAAATTCAACTAAAAGTGAGATATAACTCAAAAAAAAAATGGCAAGATCTCTGTTTTGCAGCCTTAAAAATTTTTGAAACAAAGGACCAGAGAATATCAATTTCCGGTGAATAATTATGAACTATAAATATGATACATTACAGGGAGCTCTCATTGGTGAAAACAATGAAATTCCTGTTGAAATATATTATGCATCACTCTTCTCTATTTTTGTAAAGATTAAAGATAAAAGCAAGATTCGTGATGGTAAGAGATTTATCCAACTCAATATAGAGATTGATGAAAAAATTATTGTTTTTAAAAATTGTAAATTCCACCTAGAAACATCCATTGATAATATTAATGGAAGATTAGTATTCTTAAAGGATGTTTATAATTTTGAAAAGTTATTTGCATCAAATGAAGTACAAAATCTGGAACACTTTTCCAATGATCTTCTACTTATGCTTAATCAAAAAGAAAGAATAACTTCATCATTTAAGGATTATATCTCAGATCTGAGTTATGATTTAAAAATTTATAAAAGTTATTTTAATGATCTTGATAATCTGTTAGAACAAGAATCAGAACCTGTCAAAAGTATTGTTTCGCAAACCATAATCAATACTGAAGGTAGAAAATTCATGGATTTCTTCATTGAGACCCTATCCGACTTAAAAGAAATCATTTCTTCATTTTCAAAGAATAATCATAACCTTCATGGATTATATCTACGCAAGCAACTGTGGGATATTATTATATGCTCAGAGTTTATGATGCGAACCAATATTAAACCACGTGGCTATGCAGGTGATTCTGAAATGATGCAGATGATATATGAAAATGGCTATAGAGGAGATTCTACATTTGGTAAACTTCTCTATAAAATTTCTTTAGAACATCCTGCATCTCAAGCTGTTAGAAACCGTAGAATTATGATTCCAAAAATTCTCAGATCAATTCAAAAAGAAATTACCTTAGACAAAAATGAAGTCTTTTCCTTTCTTTCAGTTGCCTGTGGTCCAGCTTATGAACTACAGGATCTCTTTGTTACTGACGAAGATATCAATAAATTCAATTGTACACTCCTTGATCAAGATGAAGAAGCTCTTGATGAAGCCTCCAAGAATATAAAGCATATTGAAAAAACTCTTGGATACAAAGTAAATGCAAGATATTTAAAAAATTCTGTAAGAACAATGCTCAAGACAAAAACTCTTAGCGAAGAATTTGGTACATTCCATTATATCTACTCAATGGGTTTATTTGACTATCTGACAACTCCTGTTGCCAAGGCAGTCCTGGAAAAACTTTATTCTTTACTTAAACCCGGTGGAAAAATACTAATAGGGAATTACCATATAGATAATCCAAGTAGAATTTTTATGGAATACTGGCATGACTGGGTTCTCTTTTATCGAGATGAAGAGGAATTTGCGAGTCTATTGGAAGATACAACTGCAACAAATATTAAAATAATATTTGAAGAGACAAAAAGTCAGATGTTTTTAACAGCAGCAAAACCATATTAGGATAAATAGTGAAAGATAAACATTTTATAGAATACCAACATCAAATTGTTCATGATTGGTCTAAAACATTAACGATACTAGCATTCTCTTTAGTGCCAATATTTCTTCTCCTCGATAAGATCATGATGCCTGATGACCTTCAGCAAAAATTTTTGATTTACCGAGGAATTGCCACTGTTATTACCCTTTTACAATTTATTATTATTAAATATACCAAACCCGGCAAATTGTCTTATATCCATGGTTATATTGTCTCACTGGTTGTTGGTGGAGTAATCATCCTGATGACAACGGATCTTGGAGGTTTCAACTCCAATTATTATGCAGGTATTAATCTCGTAATAATTGGTGTTAATTTATTACTACCCTGGTCTTTTGTTCATTCTGCATTAAACAGTCTTCTGTTACTCTTTCTTTATATAATAATGAACTTTTTTTTGCCAGAAACTATTATTGTAAAAAATATGATTAACAATCTTTTCTTCATAAGTGCAACCATTATCATTGCAGTTAGCATTAACTATGTAAGGTTTAAATTAATTGAAAAAGAATTTCACCTGAGAACAGAATTAAAACTAGCTCGAGATGCTCTCTGGGGTGAGATGCAACTTGCAAAAAAAATTCAAACATCTTTGCTGCCGGAAGATGTTCATCAAGATGATTATGAATTTTCTGCAAAGATGATTCCAGCTGATGAGGTTGGTGGGGACTATTATGATTTCATTGTAACAAAAGATAATGACAGATGGCTTGCCATTGGGGACGTATCAGGTCATGGTGTAGAGTCAGGCTTAATAATGATGATGGTTCAAACAAGTATAACTTCCATGGTTTGTGATAAATCATCATACATGCCTTCTGATCTTTATGTAAATGCAAATACTGTATTAAGAAAGAATATTCAACGCCTTAACATAGATCGCTATATGACAGCACTTATAATGAAAATTTCTGAAAGCTCAGTAACTGTTGCAGGAAAACATCATGATTTAGTAGTATATAGAAAAGAAAAAAAATCTCTTGAAATTCTTTCTACCAACGGTACCTGGCTGGGGATTACAGATAACATAAAAGATCATATTGAAAATCTTGAAATTTCTCTTTCAAAAGGTGATATGATCTTACTCTATACTGATGGAGTTACAGAAGCTGATGATGGAAAAGAAAATCTTTATGGCGAAGAGAGATTATATTCACTCTTCGAAGAACATGCAGAAAAAGATATCGAAGAAATAATTGAAATTATTATTGCTGATGTTTCTAAATATCAGCAACAGCAGGATGATGACATAACCATCGGGATTCTACGTAAAACAAGCTAGATGTTTACAAAGTTTGTAAGTGAATGCAAAAGATTAACAAATTTTTCATATACATCTTTAGCCTTCTCATCAATTGCTTCTACCTTACAGCCAATAAGTGAAATTCCATATTCATCTTCAGCATGCATTACAAGAATAGTAATAGGGATTCGAATATTAGAATTAAAATTCAAATAGCTCATCATCTCATAACCCTCTTCAAAATCATATCCTGAATTTGAAACAAATGAAATTCCATCAAAGCTGATGTCATTAATCTGAAATTTTTGATCTCCCAAATGAGGGACAACTATGTATAGCTGAAAATTCTCTAAAATTTCACGACGGATGTTTTTTCTTAAATATTCTTTTTCCATAAATATCCCTCTAACTAATGTTATAATAATACCAATTATTTTATTTTTGTCAATATTTTAATTGATATTATTATTTTATCATATATAATTAATATACGGTGTCATTATGATTCAAAAATTAATTGTAGAAAATTATAGAAAAATCTTTCCAAAAAAGCTTCTTTTCAAAGGTATTGAAAAGATAAATTTCATGCATGATTATTTTTATAAATCTATATTGATGGTTAGACTTGCCCTTATTCTTGGAATTATTCTTTATTCTGCTTTTGGTATTTTAGATCACCTTATCTCCCCCTTGTCAAAGTTTACCATGTATATAATAAGATTTGCTATAGTTGTACCATCTCTTATTATCACATTAATTATTACCTTTACTGGTTTTTTTGAAAAACATATGCAGTTAATTTTAAGCATTATATCAAGTATTGCAGGCTTAGGAATAATAATCATGATTGCTGCATCAAAAGATGTTGGTAGCAGTCTCTACTATTATGCAGGTCTTATGCTGGTAATAATGTGGACATATACCTTTGTAAAGCTGCTCTTTAAGTATGCTGCTATAATATGCTGGAGCCTTGTTATTGCATATGAAATTGTAGCAATTTATTTTCAAAATCTTCTCAGTAATCCTGAATCAATAAAAATATTTATAAACAATAATTTCTTTTTTATCTCAGCAAATATTATAGGTATGTTCGCATGCTACTTAATTGAATTCTATACAAGAAAAGATTATTCCCGCCGCCTTGAACTGGCAGAGAGCAAGAAAGAGCTTCAGGTTGAACGTAATAATCTCAAAGATAGAATTAAAATTATGAATAGCGAACTGGAAATGGCGAAAACAATTCAGCAAAAGCTCATTCCAACGACGAACCCAAATGAAAATATTTTTTCTCTCTATAAACCAATGGAAGCTGTTGGTGGTGATCTAATTGATTTTATTGATTTTAAAAAAAGTGATAATATTGGTCTTTTTCTCAGTGATGTTTCGGGACATGGAGTACCTGCAGCTCTTATTACATCCATGATAAAAAGCAGTATCTTTGAATCAAAAAAAATTGCAAAAAATCCGGCTTTGCTTCTTTCTCATCTTAATGAACTACTTTATCATCAAACAGATGATTATTTTGTAACAGCATTTTATGGTATATTCAATAAACATGATCGATCTATTATATACTCTAATGCTGGTCACCATCCTCCATCAGTTATTTTAAGTAAAAAAATAGTTACACTTGACCGCGCCAAAAGTATTCCTCTTGCAGTAATGGGTAACTTTGATTTGATTGATTCAGGAATAGGATATACAAACAGCAAGGCCATTCTACCTTCAAATTCAAAGCTTGTTATATATACTGATGGATTAGTTGAAGCAAGAAACTTAGATACATCCCCAATTGAATATGGAGATGTAATAAATAATTATTTTAGAGAATACTATTCCTTAAAGTGCAAGGAATTTGTAAACACCCTATATGGAAATCTAGAAGAATTTCATGGTGGCAGTAAATTTAGTGATGACATTTGTATTGTTTGCATGGATATTGACTAATTATGAATAAGATATGTGTTGTTGGCAGAACCAATATAGATTTTATATGTACAGTAGATAAATATCCTCCTGAGGATTCTAAGATTTCTTTTTATGAAAAGTTTACAGAAGGTGGCGGACAGGGAAGTACAGCATCATGTTGTATTGCTCATCTTGGTGGCGCCGTTGACTTTTTTAGTATTGTAGGTACTGATCATTACGGAGAATTCTGCATCAACAAACTAAAAGATTTTAATATCAACACAGATACAATATCCAGATCACATATTAGTACCACACCAGTTTCATATATATTTGTTAATATTAATACCGGTGCAAGAACTATATTTTATGAACAAAGCTCTCTACCATCAATTGATCTCACAGATTCTTTAAAGCATTCTATTGTTTCAGCAGATTACATCCTTCTTGACCCTTCTGTTCATCATCTTGCTGAATATTTAGCTGCGATTAATCCAAAGGGAAGTATAATCTACGATTGTGAGCGCATGAAAGAGGGAACCGACATGATGATTCAGCTTGCTGATTATCTGGTTCCATCAAAGGACTTTCTCTATGATGACTCCCTTAATATTAAAGGACATACCTTATCTGAAAGAATCATAAATCTATCTTCTAATATTCCAGGTCAGCTAATAGTAACTGCTGGTGAAGATGGAGCATACTTTGTTCATGAATCCTATCTATATCATGTGACAAGTCCTAAAGTTTTAGTGAAAGATACAACAGGTGCTGGAGATAATTTCCATGGTGCGTTGACTCTTGCTCTTGCTCAAAACATGGAGATTGGAGATGCTGTTATGTTTGCAGTTGCTATTGCCAGTCTCTCATGTCAGGATTATGGAAGCAGATCAGGATTACCACAGTATGCTAAAGCTCTTCATATTGCAAGAGGCCTCACTATAACAAGAACCTCTATATGAGATAGTTTAAAGTTAAAAACCTGAAAGAGCTTAGAACTATCTGTCATCTACCATTTTGCTATATTTATTAATCAATTTTTATTACTAAAAATACTTTATACTTTTTAACTTTCGACTTTTAACTAATTTTCTTGCTATGTTTCAAAATTAATGCTGTAATAATATATAGTCAAATAGCTTTAATAAAGACAATAAAACTTTACTTTTTATATGTAATATTGTATAATAAGAGTATAAGCCAAAAGGAGGACAATATGCCACGTTCAGGAATGCAAACTTATATCAATGGTCAGTTTACCTTCTGGCAGAATCGTCAATCTCAGATTGATGTTCCCCAGGAAAAAATCATCAAGCCCTTTATAACAATCTCTAGAGAATATGGCTGTGGAGGATATGAGGTTGGCGAAAGACTTGTTGAAATTCTTAATAAAGAGCTTAATCCAGAACTGCCCTGGGCAGCCTATGACAAAAAACTTCTTGATCAGGTCATGAATGACATGGGCCTTTCTGAAAGCCTTGTAAATACACTAACAAGCAACGCTAAAACCAAAATTACAAATCTTCTCACAACCAGTTTTAGCGATATGCCGCCCCAGGTTGCTGTATATAGAAACCTTGCAAAGACTGTAGCTCTTTTAGCTACAAATGGTAATGCAGTAATAATTGGTAGAGCTGGCAATGTCATAACAAGATCCTTAAAGGGTGGCTATAATGTAAGAATTGTGGCAACCAATCAATTCAAAACAGAGCGCATAATGAAGCTAATGGATCTCAGTAAAAAAGATGCTGAAAAGAGAATAAAGGATAAGAATAATGATAGAGATTCTTTTATTCGTGAATATGTAAAAAATGATCCATCAGATCCTGCGAATTATCATTTATTTATAAATAATGCACTTCATTCAACAGAAGAGGCTGCAAAGATTATAATAGCGGGGATGAAAACTAAAGGACTGATATAGACTCTATATCAAAACCTCTCGGGGTTTGCTGCCCTGTTGAGGTCCCACATAGCCCATATCCTCCATCTGTTCAATTATGCGTGCAGCACGATTGTAACCGATGGAGAGCCTTCTTTGAAGGTATGAAGCAGATGCTTTGCGCGTTTCTTCAATAATCTTCAGTGCCTCAACAAAAAGCTCATCCCCATTATCTTCCATTGCCCGAGCCTCTTCTTCAACCTGAAAAACATGAGCCTCTAAATCAATATACTGCGGTTTACCAAAGGCCTTTAAATGAACAGCTACTTTTTCTATCTCATCCTCAGAAATAAAGGCCCCCTGAATACGAACAGGATAAGATGTAGTAGGAGACTGATAAAGCATATCACCCTTTCCAAGAAGTTTTTCTGCACCGTTTTGATCAAGAATGGTTCTTGAGTCTGTTTTTTGAGCAACCTGAAATGCAATTCTCGCTGGAAAATTAGCCTTAATTATACCGGTAATAACATCAACAGATGGTCTCTGTGTTGCAAGAACCATATGAATCCCCACAGCTCTGGCCTTTTGAGCAATACGAGTAATATGCCCCTCAATATCTTTTGGAGCAACCATCATAAGATCAGCAAGCTCATCGATAATAATAACAATATAAGGAATTCTTTCATATTTAACATTTTTCACAAAGGAAATCTTTTCATTATATCTTTCAATATCCCTTGTATTAAACTCAGAGAGCAAACGATAACGACGCTCCATCTCATAAATAGCCCATTTCAAGGCAGCTGGGGCTGAATGAGGCTCAGTAATAACAGGGGTTAATAAATGAGGAAGACCATCATAGAGCTGAAGTTCTACCATTTTGGGATCAACCATGATAAACTTAACATGATTAGGATTATAGTTATACAAGATACTTGATATAATTGAGTTAACACAGACTGACTTTCCAGCACCGGTAGCTCCAGCAATCAGAAGATGGGGTTGTTTTTTTAAGTCAATTGTAACTGGCTTACCTAAAATATCCTTTCCAAGGCCCACCTTTAAGAAGCCTTCTCTTGATTGGTATTCATCTGATTTAATTACATCACCAAGTGTAACACCCTCTCTTACACTATTTGGTAATTCTATACCAATAGCTGATTTACCCGGTATAGGAGCTACAATACGAACCCTGTATGCAGCAAGAGCCATTGCTATATCATCACTGAGGGCTGTAACCTTATTAATTCTTATTCCTGATGCAATCTGCATTTCATATAGAGTTATAACTGGTCCTCTGTTAACATTTACAACCCGCGCTTCAATACCAAAATCCTTTAAGGTATCAACGAGAAGAACAGAGTTTTTCTTCACCTCTTCTTTCCATGAAGCCTTATCTATAGGAACAGAAGAATGCAAAAAAGATGTTGGTATTATATAATCATGGTTAATAGGAATTTCTTCAAAAACCTTCTCTGCTTCAGAGATATTTTCAATTTCATTTTCATCAGAATCTGTTAGTTCTTTTAAAACAACCTTCTTTTCTTCTATCTTATCTTCACATGAGATTTCAGTTATCCGATTTTTGACTATGTCAATATTATCCTTTATCTCATCTTCGCTCTTTTCAACTGGAGCAAAATTATGCATATCACTGCTATGTATCTCTTCTATGTTAAAGTCATCTTCATTATTATTCTCATCATCAAAAAAAACATCTTCCTGAAATATAGTACCACAGATTTTATCTTCATCAGGAGCATCATCTATATCTTCATGATCATCAGCAAAAACATCATCAAAGCTCTTATCATAGTCATGAGTTCCCTCAGAATGATCATGGACACCAAAGGGTTCTACCTCTATTTGAGGAACTTTTATTTCAGTAAAATTTTGGTTATCAGAATTAATCAATTCTTCCCTTTTATGACTCTCTTCTGCAATTGGTACTGCATCCCTTTGAGCCATAGGAACAGAAAGTGCTAGATATTTCATTGCATCTTCATATCCATTGATCTCTTCTGATTCATAAACGATGATTTTCTTCTTCGTAATCCAGGGTCTTTTTTTCTTCTTTTTGCTAACGGATGATTTTAATTCATCATCTATTGAATTGAAAGGAATATCTTCCTGAGTTTTCTCAATTTTTATCAAATTTCTAATTAATGGAATTCCATTTTTTCCCTTTTCTTCAGCCTTTTCTATGACTCGATTTAAAGACAGAGCACCAAGAGAGATAAGGCCAACAATATTTAAGATTACAATCATTATTGTTGTTCCCACTTCTCCCATGATAAGAATCATGAAATGATGAAGATAATAGCCGGTATAACCGCCAAAACTACGTAATTCCATATTATTTAAAAGAGATGCAAGTGTTGAAAGAGTAATCAGGAGAAAAAATAATGCTAAGGACTTTTCAAGAACAGGGTATATACTGCTATTTTTAATAAGTGACCAGCTAAAAAGAGAGAATATTATAACTATCATATATGATGCAATACCAAAAGCTGATTTTAAAATATAACTCAGCCAGGCTCCCATTGGACCAATCCAGTTAGTTACATGAAGACCATCAACTAGATTCTGATAATCTTTATCATTATAGGAAAAAAGAGATAAAAGAACAATAAGGGCTAAAAGACCAACCCCAAGGCCAATAATCTCCCAAAAACGTCTATCTTTAAGCACCTGGTCCTCCGGAAATGTTGTATACATTTTTATTTTCGGTCAAAAGAGGAAGATTTTTCACCACAATAGATATCTTTTATGAAATAATTTAAAAAAAGGATGAGTTCTCTTCATTAAGAAAAGACGATTAAGCTGAAGGATGAACAATTGTTAAATATATTCTATTTCAGTTTATTTTTATAATTATCCAATTGAACAAATTTATAGCCCATTTTTTGTAAAGAAGGCACTACCACTTGCAGTATTTTTAAAGTTTTTCCTTTCGGCTTATTCATATGAAGAATTACAATTGCTCCAGGGTGAGTCTTTATAAAAAATCGGCCAATCATAACATTTAATGGTAATTTTAACTCAGCATCCCCAGGATTAACAGAATAACTCACAACCTTAAACTTCATATCTCTTACAATTTTCATTGCAACATCATCAATAAAAGCAGTACCAGGCCTATACAATCGTGGTACTTTTCCGGTTATTTTATGAATCATTCGTGCTGAACTATAGATTTCATAATAGAGTTCGGTTATATTATAGGTACCGGTTCTCTTATATATTTTTTTTCCCGTTATTGAGGCTGGTCTATGATACATTCCATGATTTCCAATACGAAAAAGAGGATCTCTTGCTAATTCTTCAGTTACTTTTCTATTTCTTTTAATCCACCTGCCAGACAAAAACAGAAAAGCTGGTATCTTTTCTCTGCGGAGATAGTTGATGAGTTTGTTATCATAACCACTTCCTCCTTTACCACCACAGGCATCAAAGGTTAGAGCAATGATCTTATTCTTTGTTCGAATTCTTCTTTTGGTTCCCCAAATCCAGGGAGAAAATCTTTTGGGTTTTTTTGACTTATACTTTTTTATTAGTCTATTTAATGAAATTTGTTTAAATTTTTCAGGCTTTTTAACAATCACTAAAGATTTCTTTGGTATTTCAATCTGAGGTATATCACTTTGTATATTTACCTTTACTGAGCTGTCACCACAGCTCACTAGAGAAAATATACAAATGATTAAAAGAAAGAATCTAACTTTTAGCATGTGTTTTACATGGAAGTCGTGTTAATAATAAAACGAACTGAGTTTTCATCCATCATAAGTTTCTTTGAGATATCCATTGCTGTCCAGCCTCTATCAGAGAGATCTCTTACAGTTCGAATAACATTATCACTTATATTCTTTCCGGGTACATTATTAACCTGTTTTACAATGGGGTTATTTGCATCAACTGCCTTAATAAAATCAGAAAACTCTTTCATCTTTCTATCAGTTTCAGAAAACATTCCCTGTAGTCTATTATCAGTATTATCAATATCCTGTTTGAGATTTTCAACTCTATTAAACATAGCGTGAATTTGATCAATACGTTTCTTCATTAACTCAGACATTCCCTCAATCTCATTGAACTGATCTTTTACAACCTGAATCTCACTCTCTCTTGATTTTAATATCATTGTATTTTCATCAACAGACTGCAGGTGTTCATCAAGTTTATCAAGTCTTCTATCTGAGCGTTCAATAGAATTTCCAATAGTTTTAACTTTACTATCAAGAGTCTTCAACATAATATCTGTTTTATTTACAGACTCAAAACTTGATGAAATAAGATCTTCATATTCACGAAGCTCTTCAATTCTTCTCTCAAGATCATCATGACTATCACCAAGGGCATCAATTTTTTGTGTAACAGCATCAACCTTTGACACATTACTCTGGAGAAAGTCTACCTTGTTTAAAGCAACAGCACTTAAATCTAATAAATTATTTAACTTAGATTCAACATCAAGGAGTTGATCTTTCTTTGTCTGATATGAAAGAATTTCTCTATCCATTGATTTACGCATTGCAGTAATCTGCTCAACATCCTCAAAGAATTTATCAAGATTTTTTGATTCCTCACGAAGACCATCGGATATTTCCTGATAGTGCTTAACTGAATCATCAACCTTTTTGAGCATATCGTCAGTTCTAGAAAAAATCTTATTATTCTGCTCATAGTGCAAAATTTCTTCTTTAATTTCTTTAAGATGAATTTCCATTGTAGTAAAATCTTTTCGCACTCGATCAGTCTGGTTATCTATTGTATTATTAAAATCTCTTTCATATGATGTAAGTTTCTCTGATAAATTGTTAAATCGAAGTTCAATTGACTGATATTCAGAATCAAGATGTTCCATCTTATCTTCAGCTGTAGAGATTAAACGACCTTCCATATCAATAAACTTTTCTTCAAAGGCTTCTAAGCGTTTTCTTATATCTTCAGCCTCTTTACGTGTTGCCTGAACAATCTCATCCTTTTTTGATATGGCATGAAGATTGAGATTATCAAGTTCTGTTCGAACCCGCTCTACTTCTGTTTCAAAAGTCTTTATTAATTTTTCTTTTGAATCATTCACATTACTTTCAACAGTTTTCAATTTACCATCAACTCTCGTAATATCCTCTTCAACCCTTTCAAAGAGAGATCTTTTATGATCATTAAAATCTGTAATAGCTTCGTTTATCTCACCCTTGAGATGATTCGTTTTCTCTCGTAATTCAAGAAATACATTTGCTTTTTCTTCATGAAGCTCATCCATAGAACCAGAGATATCTTCTTTTAATAATTGTGATTTCTCTTTAATATCTGCAAAAACATTATTTTCAAGATCTGAAAGTGTATCCTTTAAATTATCTATCTGATATTCAAGATTAGAAACACCCTCTATGGATTTAACAACGGGATCTACCTTAAGTTTCATGTTATCAAGAAGATGTTCGCTTGTTTCTTCAAGCTTTGTTTCCATGTCATCTATTGATTTTTCAACTGCATTACTATATTCTTCTGTAAGATCTCTTGAACGTACACGCAACTGATTATCAAAATTATTCAAAAGACTATCAGTATCACCCTTAATTGAGACAATACTTTCATTTAGAGCATTTATTTTTTCAATATTAGTTGCAAAACTCTGTTTTGCTTCACCAATAAATTTTATCTGATTATTCACATCCCTTGCAGCACCTGATATTATCTTAATATCATCTTCTACTTTTTTGAGATTATCTTTTTCAATATTAAGTCCTTTGAGTTTTTCTTCAATTCCATGCATTGATTCCCCAAGATTTTTCATCAAAGAACTTGATTTCTTGATAAGAATATCCATTTCAATTGTAGCATCCTGAAACTTACGCTTTTCTGTTTCAGTCATCTTCTTGAAATCATCAAAAATACGTGAAGAATATCTTCGCAATTTACTCATTTTTGCATTGGCTTTATCCAATCGTCGAAAGACAATCAACATCAAGAAACAGACTGCGAAGGTCACAATATTTAACACCATAGGAATCTCCAAAACGGTTTATGTCTCATTAGAAATTAAAGAACAATAATTTTTTTTCACCAAATATAGAAGTCTAATTTTATATTTAATCAACAAGTATGTTTTTCTGTCAATAATAATTTTATGTCTCATTAGAAGGAAGGCTATTAAATTCTAATTTTTATGACATTATTGCCATAGTTAAGAGATTTTTTTATATCTCTATTATATCTAATGCCATAAACAACCTTATAGAAGCTATATAGAAAAAATATAATAATTAATGAAATAATATAGATATTAATTGGCCCAGTATATAAATCATTTTGATTAAATGTCTTATAGAATAAAAATGCAACGGGTATGAATGAAAAAGAGATGAAGGACGCTATAAAAAAAAAGTCTTTGTTGACCAGTCTCAAAAAACCATTTTTTACATCATCTTCAATATTAAGCTCATAACCATTTTCATCAATGAGTGTTAAAACTAAAAAATTGGAATTTTTTAATGCAGTCGTTAAAATTGATGAAAAGATCATTCCATCAGGAAGATATACAGCCTTTGCTTTAATTCTCTGATTGCTTGAATAAAACCATTCCCAATGAGCAGGAAGAGAAACTCTCTTATCGCCAATAGAAAGATATCCAAAAAAATGCACTTCCCCTTCAATTTCAATAATTTCACTGTTTTTTAAAGTTTTAAAAGAGTTTTTGAAGATGTATATCACTAAAAGTTCAAGGGGTACAATAAATAAGATTAAAATAACTGGAAAGACTACTGGGGCATTAATATACCCCGCGATACCCCAGGCACATAAAGCTGTGTTAACAATAACAAAGGTTATGATTCCAATGAGATTTGATCTTCTTAAAACTTCTCTAATGAATTTAGATTCATTTTCAGTTATTTCTTTCTTATACATATACAATAAATTAATACATTTATGAAAAATTTCAATTAAAACAACTGGTATTAATTTCTATTTGACCTTTCTTCCATATTTTTCTTCTAACTCGATTCGCTTTTCATCTGGTGCAGAGAGTAAATAACTCTTCCATCCAGGACAAAAAGAAATATGCCATTTCCAAAGTCGACCTAATACAGATTTAGGATTATTATCATATTTAGCTCGAAAGGCACAGGTTTCACAAGAAGCTTCTTTTGCCATATTATTCCTCCAGTTTTATTTAATCTAATTACATTATTGTACGCAATGTCAACTGAAATATGTTACTTTTTGTAGTATTAGATCCGTCCCCTCCATTGATTATACAAAATAGTTAATTTTTCTTTACAAAAAAATCCTGCTTCAATATATTTCACAAAATACACAGACTTCTTGAAAATGTCATAATAGTGATGAGTGTCACCTGGCATGGTTCAAAGAAATTTTAAACACATAAGAGACCCCAGAGGTCTGTAAAAAAATAAAAAAGATTTAATATTAAGGAGAGTTTTCATATGAGGGATGTTGTAGTTGCTTCAATAGTAAGAACACCGGTTGGATCCTTTGGAGGATCTTTAAAATCATTATCAGCAGTTCAGCTTGGCTCAATTGCTGTTAAAGAAGCTATGAAAAGAGCAGGTATCTCGCCAGATCAGGTTGACAATATGGTATTTGGAAATGTTCTGCAATCTGGGCTGGGACAAAATGTTGCCCGTCAGGTGCTCATACACGCAGGAATACCACAAGAGGTTCCAGCTTTAACAATTAACAAGGTCTGTGCATCAGGTCTTCGATCAATGTCAATGGCTGCACAGTTTATCAAAGCTGGAGATGCTGATATAATTATAGCTGGTGGAACAGAGAGCATGAGTAATGCACCATTCGCTTTACCAGGTTCCAGATGGGGCTACAGGATGGGTGACAATAAGACACAGGACCTTATGATTAAGGATGGTCTCTGGTGTGCCTTTAATGATTATCACATGGGAATCACTGCAGAAAATGTAGGCGAGCAGTGGAAACTCACAAGAGAAGAATTAGATGTTTTCTCCGCTGGCAGTCAAAATAAAGCTGAAGCTGCAATTAAAGAAGGAAAATTTAAGGATGAGATCGTTCCTGTTGAAATTCCACAACGGAAAGGGGATCCAATAATTTTTGATACTGATGAGTTTCCTAAAATGGGTGCAACTGCTGAAGCCCTTGGCAAACTAAGACCTGCATTTAAAAAAGATGGAATCGTAACAGCAGGAAATGCCTCAGGAATAAATGATGGTGCTGCAGCTGCAGTAATCATGTCTGCAGACAAGGCAAAGGAACTTGGCATTACTCCTTTATGTACTATTAAGTCATATGCATCAGCAGGAGTTGATCCAAAGATAATGGGAACTGGCCCAATTCCTGCCAGCAATAAGGCTCTTGAAAAAGCAGGTTGGAAAGCTGCAGACCTTGATTTGGTTGAAGCGAATGAAGCATTTGCCTCACAGGCAATTGTCGTGAATAAAGAAATGGGATGGGATGTTAATAAAGTTAACGTTAATGGTGGAGCAATATCCATCGGTCATCCTATTGGAGCATCAGGTGCACGAATAATTACTACTCTTATTTATGAAATGATTAAGCAGGATGCAAAGAAGGGACTAGCAACTCTCTGTATTGGTGGTGGTCAGGGTAGCGCAATCTGTTTTGAAAGATAGATAATTAAGTCAAAAGTATAAGGTCAAAAAAACATTTTCTGCTTTTTTGACCTTATACACCTCAAATAACCTCTTTTTAATGAAAGAAATATATATTTATCATTTAAAATAAATAATACACCTCACAGTTATCATTCCATTGAGCTTAAAATTATTATATATTATCTATTATCCCTTTGATTAATTTAAGAGCTTAATAAAAAATACTTGCACTATTCCCGAGATTTCGTACTATTATAATGCATTTAAATATATTATATAAATTAATTAAGAGTCTTATTATGATTCAAGAAAAAACTTCAGAATTATCCTCAAAATTACAGGAAGGCGAACCAATTCGTCTTACATTTCATTATCACACACGAGTTATAACCAAATTCATCAACTCTGTTATTATGAAACTTCTGGCAGATATGGATATGCCTTATCTCCATGGTCCAGTTGAAAATATTCTTCGAGAAATGATTGTTAATGCAGTAAAAGCCAATTCAAAAAGAGTCTATTTCAAGAAAAAGCATATGAACATTTCAAATAATGAAGACTATATTGCAGGGATGGAAGATTTTAAAACTTTTATTATTGATCAGCAAGATGCTATTGCAAGTGACTTAAAATCCAGTGGCTATAAAGTTGAAGTAATTTTAAAACAAAATGATGATGGCATCAGAGTAATGGTTAGAAATAATAATCCTCTTATGCCCTTAGAAGAAGAAAGAATTAAATACAGAATAGAAAAAGCACGATCTTACAGTGACTTTTCTGACATCTATCTGGACATAGGAGATGAAGAAGAAGGAGAGGGCTATGGTATTCCTCTTACAGTATTATTTTTAAGAAATGCTGGCTTAGGAGATGAATTTTTCAGTATTCAATCAAATGGAAAAATTACTCAATCAGCCTTTACTATTCCCTTAAATGCTCAAAACATTGAAATTAAGACAAAAATCCAGCAACAAATAATCAATGAAATTGATGAGCTCCCATCATTACCTGAACATATAAATGATATTCAAAAACTGTGTAAAAATCCAGATGTTTCAATTGCTGAAATAGCTTCAAAAATATCTATTGATCCCTCATTATCTGTTTCAGTATTAAGACTTTCAAATTCAGGAGGTTTTATAACCGCACGAACAATAGAGAATCTACAAGATGCTATTATGGTCATTGGCTTGAAAAACCTGAATTCAATTCTTATAGCTTCCAGTGCAAGAAAAATTCTTGATAACCAATTTTCTGATTTTAAGGATGTATGGAAACACTGTAATAAAACAGCCTATTATGGACGACTCATTGCAGAAATAACAGGTAAATCACAAATTGCTGACCAGATATATCTTGCCAGCCTGTTACATGACTTAGGGAAAATTGTTCTTCTATCAGTAAACTCTCAATTAATGGACTGGATAACTTCAATCTCTGTTGAACGAAAAATGAGATCATCTACTGTTATAGAAGAGGTTTCAATTGGTATAAGTCATTCAACAATTGGACGGCTTATTGCTGAAAAATGGAAATTGCCTGATTACATTACAGAGACTATTGCATATCATCACGCACCTCTCAATAGTTCAAATGAATTCAAGGATATTATTTTTACTACCTATCTTGCAAATAAGCTCTGTTTAATTGAAGATGGGAAGTTTGATTTTCTCTTTTTTGAAGATGAGGTATTAAAATATTTTAGATTATCATCAGAAGAAGGTTTTAAAAGATTTCATGAATCATTAAAAAAATCTTTCATTGAGCAAGAAAACAATTTAACCAAAATTTAATACTCAAAACACTTTCAAGTGATCACTTTTATTTTTCTAGAAAAGAGAGGCTGCAAATGCAGCCCCATAATCACTTCAGAAGGTAACTATAACAGCAAGATATGTATACGTTATCTCACTGTTATTATGTCATATTAGTTTTGTTATATTATCATGTCAAGAAGTTTAGTCCAGCCGGACGGTTATTAAACAAAATTATTATTTGAATCTAATAATTACTAAACTTTAAGAAAATAAAAAATTAATAAATTCTTTAAAAGATTCTACTTTTAAATCACATTCTTCATTTTTGCTATGGCCAAAACCATAGGCTGCAAAGCATCGCTGAACTCCTGCATTTCGACCAGCAGCAAGATCAGTATAGTTATCCCCGATTATCCAACTATTATCTTTATCAGCTCCTGTTTCCTTTATTATGAATTCAATAGCAGCAGGATCAGGCTTTAATGGAAAAACACTATCACCACCAATTATAAATGAAAAATAAGTATCAATTTTTAACTCTTTAACAATTACTTTGGTTAATGATTCTGGCTTATTTGTTACTATAGCTAAAGGAATATTGCTATCATATAACAGTTTCAATCCCTCTTCAACACCTTCATAGAGAAAAGTATCATCACAAATATGTTCTTCATATTTGATTTTCATTATTTCAAGAGCATCATCAACATTAATACCTGTGTCTTTTAAAGATCTTTCAACAAGTTTTCCTGCACCATTTCCAACAAAATCTGTTATCACCTCAACAGAAAGTTCACCTAAACCGTATTCTTTCCGCATAAGATTTACACCAGTTGCAATATCTTTACGAGAATCAATTAGTGTTCCATCAAGATCACATATTAATATTTTTTTCACTTCGCTTATTATCCTTTTTAAACTAAATCTTTATTTATTCTTCAGCAACAACAAGGTTTCTTCCATTATTTTTTGCTTCATATAAAAGTAAATCTATCCTTTCAATTATTGAATCAATACTATCTGAAGATCGATATGATGTAACTCCAAGGCTAATAGTTGTTTTTATTTCTATATTATTAACAAGAAACTTTTCTTCATCAATATTTAAGCGAAGTTTTTCGGCAATTTGAACTGCATTTTCAAAAGTACATCCCTTTAATAAAACAATAAATTCTTCTCCCCCCCATCGGAAGAGTAAATCACTATTTCGAATTGAACTTATAGCTCTTAAGCTAATATCCTGAAGAATTAAATCTCCAACCAGATGACCATAGGTATCATTAAGCTTCTTGAAATGATCAATATCAAACAATATTATAGAAAAGGATTGCTTTGTTCTTTCACTATCCTGTATCATTTTTTTTATATTAAAATCAAAGGCTGTTCTATTTAATATTTTAGTAAGACTATCAGTGGTTGCAAGCCTTTCCAGTTCTCTTTTATATCGAGATAATATCAAAAAGCTTATTGAGAGAACAATTATACTGATAAAAAAACTAAGAATAATATTCACAAGAAGAGCACTCTTAATATCCTTTATAGCTTTGTCTTCCAATTGTTCTACGATCAAAATCCAATCAAACTCAGGAATATAACGACTATTCACATGAATAGTTTTTCCATTTCTTTTTAAAGTGAATCGAAGATTTTTTTTAGACAAAACTTCTTTATAGAATAATTTCATTTCTGGTATTTTCGAGATATTATGTTCTTTTAAATTAAAAGTTGAACCATGAAATATAATCTTTCCCATCTTATCTAAAAAATAAATATTTCTATTAAAACGTTTTTTATATCTTTCTATAAGATTTTTTACTGCAGTAACATTGAGACCAACTCCTGTTGCGCCAATAAATTTTTTATTATAATCATAAACCTTATAATTGATGAATATAGCAAGAGAATCATTATTTGCTAGATCAACATCCAGATTTATCTCATAGGGATTCTTCATATTCTTTACTCTGAAATACCAGATATCTCTTTTTCTACCAGGTAAAACCTTCTTAATAATGCCTGTTGCATGGTAATAATTATAACTTCTATCTGAAACAAAAAAAGCAGTAAAGGTATTATATCGATTTTGTATCTCTTTTAAATATTTTTGAATCTTTTTTTTATTTCTTTCTCCAGAGAGAACCCAATCTCGCAAAAATGTATCTGAAGCCATGAGAGAAGAAATAAAAATTGGCCTTAACAAATCTCTCTGAATCTCTGAATAAATATTATCACTACTCAAGGGTAATTCATTAGCTAAAATTTGTGAGCGTAAAGATTTTAGAGAAACAATATAGCTTAAAACACTTGTTGTAACAAAGGCTGAAAAAAGTAATAGTACAACAAAAATAATCTGATATTTTCTACTCTTCACGATCCCTCTTTCAAAAATTTCCATAAAATTATAACTGATTCAAGACATTATCATTTTTCATGATTCATAAAGAATAAACTACATTTTAATCAATGTAAAGCAAAAACTAAATTGTGAAAAAAGCTTGCCTTTGATTATAGAGCAATTGAAATTGTCTCATCGTAATTAAAGGAGACATATACATGAAAGATTTAAAACAGGCATATAAAACAGTTATGGATGACAATTTCCCCGAAGATCTATCTATAAACTTTGGTGGTCAAAACCTTATATATAAAAAAAGAACATGGAAGATAGATGAAAATGGTACAGTTATCGAAAAAGGTCTTCGTTATGGTGAAAATCCCGGACAGGAAGCGGCCATGTATCAACTGGTAAATGGAAATCTTGTTTTAGGAGACTGTTCATTTATTGAAGCAGGCAATTCACTTACAAGCAGCATAGACGAAAGCATGATGCTCCAGTTTGGAAAGCATCCTGGAAAGACTAATATAACTGATATTGACAATGCACTTAATATATTAAAATTTCTCACAGCAACTCCAGCGGCAGTTATTGTTAAACATAATAATCCCTGTGGAGTAGCAAAGGCTGCAACACCTGCTGAGGCCTTTAACAAGGCCTTTCGTACTGACAGAATTGCTGCATTTGGTGGCTGCGTAGCCTTTAACAGAGCTATTGATAAAGATGCTGCTGAGCTCATTGCTGAGCAATATCTAGAAGTGGTTGTTGCTCCTGATTACGTTGATGGTGCAATGGAAATTCTAGCAAAAAGAAAAAATCTCAGAATTGTAAAAATCGGTGATATTGAAAAGCTAGAAAAATATCAAACAATGCGTTTCCTTGATTTCAAGTCACTCATCGATGGTGGACTCATTGTTCAGCAATCACCCTTAAATACAGTATATACAAAAGATGATTTCAAAGTAGCTGAAACAGTTTATAAAGAAAAAACATATAAGATTGAACGACAACCCTCTGAAAAAGAATATGAGGATATGATCTTTGGTTGGCATGTAGAACAAGGCGTAACCTCAAACTCAGTTATCTATGTAAAAAATGGAGTAACCGTTGGTATAGGTACAGGAGAACAGGATCGAGTTGGTGTTGCAGAGATAGCAGTTTACAAGGCCTATACAAAATATGCAGACCTCATCAGCTTTGATAAATATGACATTCCTTATAAATCACTTGAACTTGAAGTAAAGAATGGCAATCGACCTGCTTCTGAAAAAGATGCAATAGACAAAGAAACCAATGAGGCAAAGGGCGGTCTTATTGGTGCCACTGCTGTTTCTGATGCTTTTTTCCCTTTTCGAGATGGTGTAGATGTTCTCGTAGAACAGGGGATTACTGCCATTATTCAACCTGGTGGTTCCATGAGAGATTTTGAATCCATTGAAGCATGTAATGAGGCAAAACCACAGGTAACCATGGTATATACAGGCCAGAGAGTATTTAAACATTAAAATGCCAGTTATAACAGAATTCATATCAGTTGCAACTCAGGGCAATAGAGATGTTATTGATTTAACATCTCAAGTAAAATCACTGATTTTACAACACTCTGTTGAAAATGCAGTTGTATCTGTCTTTTCTCCAGGTTCAACTGCAGCAATTACAACTATCGAATATGAACCTGGCTTAAAAAAAGATATTGATCATTACCTCAATAAACTCATTCCCTATGATGAGCATTACTATCATCATGAAACCTGGCATGACGATAATGGATCCTCCCACATTCAGGCTGCCATAATTGGTCCATCTGAAACAATTCCCCTTATTGATGGATCATTATACATGGGAAAATGGCAGCAAATTGTTTTAATAGATTGTGATACCAGAGCCAGAACAAGAAAAATAGTAATACAGATAGCGTACTAGTTCGATAAAACAGTAAAAAAACTTTTCTTTTGTATAGGATTAATATATACTGTAATGGTATTAGAATGCAGCATATTTTGGTAAACAAAGAGAAGTATGGCAATAGTTATGAATCAAAAAACAACATTAATAATCATCTTTTTCACAATATCAACTCTTTTAACCGCTCAAAATGCCTCTGAACTCAATAGAAAGGGTATAGAGTTGGGCAAGAAAAAGAATTATCTTCAAGCAATCAATAATTTCAATAAATCAATTACTGCATATAATAAAAAATCAGCAAAGGTATTTCACAATAAAGGCTGGGCTCTTGAGCTTCAGGGCAATTTTAAAGAAGCAATAAAAAATTATGAACTTGCATTAAAAAGAAATCCACAGCAGATAATCTCAGCTGAGAAGCTTGGTTTTTTACTCTATAAAAATAAAGAATACCACAAAGCAGTAATAGTTGGAGAACATATCCTTAAGATTGATAAAAACAATAAAAATGTTCTCAAATGGCTCCAGGATGCCTATATTCAAAAATTAAAAAACAGAGAAAAGCATCTGGCAAAACTTAAAAAACAGAAGGAACTTGAAAAGAAGAAAAAAGAAAAAGATTTATATAAAAAAGAAAAAGAGGCTAAAGACAACCAGGTAATTTACGCAAGCCTTGAAGCTATGATAAAAACAGGTTTATATCACCAGGGGGGCTATTCATATAAGTATATTGAAGATACGGGTTTTGTCTTCAATCTGGTTGAAAATTTATACATACATTTCACACCAATAAAGTTTTGGGGTATTGATCTGATTCTATCTAATCCCCACCTGGGAGCACTTCTGCCTACAGATGTTTTGTATCACCAGGAACGACTGGAAACATTTTTCAGATTAGGTAATTTCACTCTTGGGGTTGGTTTTATGCTCAGTCATCATATCAGCAGTAACAACAGCTTTGCAATGAATCTTCAACTTTTAGACTGGAAGGTCGGCATCATTATTGGTTACAAAGAAGGAAAAACTGAGATGACCTTTCGGGCATATCCCAAAATTATTCCTATGCCAAAAAATAATCAGAGCTTTGAATATTCACTATTTGAACTAAACTATCTTTATCAAATCTCACGAACTCTGGCATTTTATACAACTCTCTTTGTTCATGATTTCTACCTTTACAATCATGTAACACCTGCTTCTGATTACTGGGGTGTTTTTGGATATACACTGGGTGTAAGACTGGGTAAATTAAACAGACTTTCCAATAAATTTCATATTGCCTTTTCTGTTGAGTTAACTCAGAGAATGTACCTCAATGATATGAATAACACTAATCCATACTCAATCGTACCCAATGGTCAGGGATGGTTTGGTCTCAATATTAGCCAATGGATTTCCGGTGATCCCTTTTCAGGTTATGATTCTACTGGAGTTGAGTTAGCCTTTCGAGTAGATGAACAGTTTAATAAAAATTTCTTTCTATATCAAAAAATAATAATTGAGATTGGAGACTTTAGTAAAGATCATCATGAGTTAAATTTCGTCATTGGCTTAGGAATCGCTTACTAAGATGTCTGAAATAATTGACTTTGCATCATCAATTGCCAGAGAAGCTGGACAAATTCTTTTGGAGGGTTTTCGTTCTCAAGAAACAGAAATTTCCTTTAAAAGCAGAACCAATCTGGTAACCTCTATGGACTATGCATCAGAAAAACATCTTGTTTCTGCAATCGAAAAAAAATACCATAATCATACAATTATTGCAGAAGAAGGCAGTGGAAAGGAGTCACATGGAGACTACATCTGGTATATTGATCCCCTTGATGCAACCAATAACTATGCCCATGGAATTCCCATATTCTGTGTTTCCATTGGTGTTTATCATGCAAATAGTAACACACCATTTTGCGGTGTAGTCTACGATCCTCTTCATGATGAGTTATTTTCTGCACAAAAAAACTGTGGCGCATTTCTTAATGATGAAAAAATAAAAGTTTCACCCATTGATGACCTTGGATATTCTATCCTGGCAACAGGTTTTCCCTATGACAAAGAAAATTCTGAAATAAATAATGTGGATAATTTTCAAAATTTCTTGCCAAAACTCCAGGGAATCAGAAGACTAGGCTCTGCTGCCATAGACCTGTGCTACGTAGCCTGTGGTCGCATTGATGGCTACTGGGAGGGTGAGCTCTGTCAGTGGGACACCGCAGCAGGCTCTCTCATTGTTGAAGAAGCCGGTGGTACAGTAACCCACTACAATGGTGATTTATATACTCTCGATAAGAAAGATATTGTTGCCTCAAATGGAAAAATTCATAAAGCTATGATTGAAATCCTCGATAAAAATTGACTTACTCTCATTAAAAATATTAAGAAGCAACATCATCAATAACTTAACTAAGAAAGTTATGACAATACAATTCTTGACAAATGATATTATTACCATAGATTTAATTATATAATTGATAATCATTATAGCTTCAAGAAATGATTATTATGTATTTTTTTTAAAATGAGGTGACAGATTCTATATTGTATGATATAGATAAGCATCAATGATATTTACAAAAGAAATAGTAAATTGGAAGAATAATGACAAAAGATAGATACAGTATAAATAAAATTATTTTAAAATTTTCAGATTCCAATCTTGAAGAAAAATACACCAGATTGATTTCAGACAAAACTATATGGTTTTGCAGAATTTCCTGGCTCATCATAGTTGTTCTGGGATCTTTTTTTCTAATTCTAGATGAACAGGAGTTTGGCCCCAAGAGTAGTATTGTATCTCCATTTCGTTTTGCGTTGATTATATTTAGCTTTATTATTTTCATTCTTACATTTATTAATCAAGTGAAGAAGTATCTTTACTACAGTTCAGCCTTATTTATAACTGTTCTCGGTAGCTTTTGTTTACTATTGATGGCTATGAGCAGTACAACAACATTCACACCCTACTTTGCCAGTATATTTGTAGCATATGCAGGTATATTCACCACTACAGGTGTGGGATTTAGATTCAGTGTAATAGCAATGATATTTAATTTAATATTTTTCGAAATACTAATAATAATTCTTTTTCCAGTGACAATACGTCTTTTAATAGTTTACAATTTTTTTCTCCCTTCATTTTTAGCTATATTTATGTACGCAGCTTATTTGGTTGAAAAAATTTCAAGGGACAACTTTGTTGTTTCACAAAAACTGCAGGATTCTCTTAATGAAATAAAAACTTTGAGTGGTCTACTGCCAATATGCTCAAAATGTAAAATGATTCGTGATGATAAGGGGTACTGGAATCAAATAGAGAAATATTTTCAAGATCATGGAGAGGTTTCCTTCACACATTCCTTATGTCCACATTGTGTTAAAGAATTATACCCTGATTTTATTTCATCCAAATAAAAAAGCATTCTATACATCTTGAGCTTTAAATGAATGATTTAGATCATTGTATAAGTAATGTAAAATATTTCATGAAGGATATCACCTCTGAGCATAGACCTCTACTGTATCTGAATATGCAGTCATCTTAGTAAAAACCCCATAAATCCATGAAAAAGGCTTATAAAACATTGAGTCCCTTGAAACAATTCTTTCAGGATGAAAACCAGCACGATAAATTCTCACCTTTTTAAAACCAATCTTTTTCAAAAGTCTTCTAATTGATCTGGGTGATACATCTATGATATGATCCTGAGGATGATCTTTGATCCATTGACCTTTGTTAAAACTAAAAGATGGACCATAGTACGAAGGTAATGATAAAGCTAAAACTCCACCAGGAAGTAAATGTTTATAAAGATTATTTATAACTGAAAGGGGATTTTCAAGGTGTTCTATAACAAACCAGGCAGAAATTATATCGAAGTTTTTCAGAGAATCAATATCATCAATGGACACATTGATAACAGGGATATTGAATTTTTCTCTACAATACTGTGCACCATAATCTGAGATCTCTATACCCTGAAGATCTTTTATCCCAAAATCTTGAGCTCTTTTTAAGAAAAAACCCAATGCACACCCTATATCCAGTAAAGATAGAAGTGAATTTGATTTACCAATTAGTTTAAAAATTTTATTTAAACGCTTCTCTGAAAGAGAATAAATATTGTCAAAATCTTCTTCGTAGGTTTTCCCATATTGCAGTGCATAATCATCAATAAAATAATCATCATTATAGATAGCACTACTGTGATTGCTGTTAAAAACAACCTCACAGTCAGTGCATAAATGAAAACTATCTGATATGCTTTGAAATTGATGAGACAAACAGATAGGACACTGCATATTCAGTGCTAATTTTTCTTTCGTCTTTTCGCAGGCTCAACTGAAACAGAGATGCCCTTTATTCTGGCATCATCAAAAGAGTGATATACCATTTCAGCAAATTGCTCAGGCACTTCAAAAAAAGAATAGGTGCTGTGGATATCAATCTTGCCAATTGATTTTCCATCAATACCAGACCTTTTTACAATCTCTCTGATAATATCACCAGTTGATACATGATGATTTTTTCCCACATTGATAAAAAGTCTGGCTCTGCCATCCTTAATATCTTCAAAAACAATCTTGCCTGTTTCTGTTTTATGGAATAAGTTATCACTACTTAAATCAAGACGTGATATATCTCCAAGTACTTCTTTAAGAAGAGCGGCTGCTATTCTTTTTGTACCACCAAACAATGGCAGTTTCTTTTTTAAAATCTTAACCAGTTGCTGGTAGTCTTCAAGTTCCTCTGTTGAGGCGATTTCTAAAATCTTTTCAAGTTTTCTTTCCTGATTCATGGACCAAATCCTCTTTTCACGGGAATACAAATATCACATAGGGACGTTGTATTAATTATCAAACAATAATTATTTTATGTTTACTAATACAATAATGGTAATTCCATCGGAGTGATATAAGCTTCTTTTCTACTTTGGCAAATAACTCAACAGACAATGTAGCATCTGTCTATAAAAATATCAAGTAATTTTCAACAAATTCATGAACTATGGTTAAGTTATGATTCTGAAATGGTTACACATTAAATGGAGATTCAGGTAGATTTAATCCTTTATTTTATATCCTACATTTCTGATGGTTTCAATTATTGAATTAAATTCATCACCAAGTTTGCCTCTAAGCCTCCGAATATGAACATCAACGGTTCGAGTACCACCAATATATTCAATACCCCAAATCTTATGCAAAAGATCTTTTCTGGTAAAAACAGTGCCTCTATTTTGTGCTAAAAGTCTCAGCAGTTCAAATTCTTTATACGTTAACTCAATCTTTTCTAATTTAAAATACACAGAATATTCACTAAGGTTGATTTTATAATCTCCAATATGAATAGAATCATCATCTGCGTTACTATCCCACAGCAGACGAGAGACTCTGAGATCTACCTCACTTTTGCGAAAAGGATATAGGATTACATCATTAAAAAACCAGTCATGATCAACATCTTCAATAGTATTTACACGCAATACATAAATAACAGGTACATCATGAATCTTCTTTCTTATTTTAGAAAGATAGAATTGTACTGAATCAGGGGAATCAAAAAAATCAGCATCAATGAGAATAAGAAAAAAACCATTGCTCTTTATAGAATCAACATTACGATAAACAATGACAGTACCCTGCGAATAATTCTCTTTAAGTTCTTCAATGAGCTCATTATTCTGACTTAAAAGTGCAATACTATAATTCATCTCTCTTTTCCAATACCTGTAGCATCTTATTTAATTAATTTATACATATGATTCAACGAAAAGTAAATATATTATTTAATTAACATTCAAAATTGTGTAGAGCTCTGAAGACCGGAACATCGATTCTGGAGATATAACGGGCTCATTATATGGTATTTTGTTACCATACCTCTGCTTCATTATTCTCTTAACATATAGATGAGTAAGATCAAAATCCTTTATCTTCTCTAATTTCCCCAATTCAATTCCTAAGCATTTATTGTACATCTTCCATATCAATTCAGTACAATAGATTCTTTTATCACTCCAATGGCTGTTTTAATTTAGAAGATTTTGTTCTATTTGTTGTATCTTTGCAACTAAAAGATACAACAAGTAATAATACTGTTAATATATTAAATATTTTCATTGCTATATTATCTCCCATATCTATCATTACTCTATTGCTTATAAGCATCAGGAATCAAGAAATATTTTTTTTACTTCTATTTATTATTAAGTTAGTAATACTGATTTTAGTATACCTATTAATATACTAAAATCCATTAGTTCTTCTAATATTTGGATAAAAACATGAATAAAAAACAAGAAGAAATTCTAAATCAATATCTAGCTCAGGCATCTCCTGAAGAGGCTCAGGAGCTCAAAAAACTGCTCAACAAGAGAGAACAGAGTGCAGGCACGTCATCGATAAATATAACTGCAAATGCAAAAAAGATTGCAAAGGATCTCCAGGAAAGCATGGGATTAACTCAAAACAATGTCAAAAAAATGGCCAGAGACCTGGTTGTTGAGATGGCTCTACAGTATAATCCAAATATGTCTACTACAGAAATTACAGCCCTTATAAATGAAATGGTCCCCCAGGAAAACCCAAACAAGAAAAAACTTCCTAAAGATATGATTCTTCAAATGACAAGGCATATAATTGAATATCATACAGATACAATAGACAAATCTTTATTAAAACAGATGCCTGAAAACTGGATAGAGCGATACCTGGCATCTTTTCCTACTGACATTCAAAGAATTGTATATGGTTATATTCAGAATAAAATATCCATGGAAGAATGCTGGACTGCAGTAAAAGCACTAGCATAATCAATATGTTTATATTATGAAAAAGGCTTGTTTAAATAAACAAAATTATTAATATGGTCTCTTGAATTTAAAATTATCGAGGTTGATATGGGCTGTAGAGTAGCAATTGGTACCCAGTGGGGTGATGAAGGAAAAGCAAAAATGATAGATTATTTCACAGCTGAGTCAGATATAGTTGTGAGATATCAGGGTGGTGCAAATGCAGGCCATACCGTAGTTGTTGAAGGAAAAAAGTTTGTATTCCATCTGGTTCCATCAGGAGTACTTCATGAAAATAAAATCTGTGTTGTTGGTAATGGACTGGTTCTTGATCCTATACAGCTCATGAATGAAGTTGAGGTTCTAGAAGAACAGGGTTTTGACATTAAAAACCGATTAATAATCTCAGATGCAGTTCATTTGATCTTACCATATCATAAAGCTGTAGATGGAGCTATGGAAGAGCTAAGATCAGATAAAATAGGAACTACCGGAAGAGGAATTGGCCCCTGTTACTCTGATAAATGCCTCAGAATTGGAATTCGATCTGGTGATGTTTTTGATGAAGAATTTTTAAAAGAGAGAGTTGAGTTTGCTGTTAAGGTAAAAAACCTGCAACTTCAAAAGATGCACAATAAAGACGGATTTGAAGTTGAAGAAATCATGGATATTTTAAGAACATTTAAAGAAAAAGCCGGGCCAATGATCAAAAACACAGCTCATTTTCTTCATGAATCCCTTGAAGAAGGTAAAAACATATTGCTGGAGGGAGCCCAGGGCTTTGCTCTTGATATAGATCATGGAACATACCCCTTTGTTACCTCTTCAAACCCTACAATTGGTGGATCCCTTATGGGTTCAGGCCTCAACTCTTTTAATATTGACGAAGTAGTTGGAATTACCAAAGCTTATTTAACACGTGTTGGCGAAGGCCCTTTTCCAACTGAAGATGAAGGAGAAGCAGGAGACAGACTACGAGTTAATGGTGGAGAATTTGGATCAACAACCGGAAGACCTCGTCGTTGTGGATGGTTTGATGCCCCACTACTGAAACAATCAGCACGGATAAATGGTTTTACAAGTTTATCATTAACAAAACTTGATGTACTTTCAGGATTTGATAAAATTAAAGTTGCAACTGGCTACAAGATGGATGGCAAAGAAATAAGTTATTTTCCATCTAGCCAACTACAGAAAGTAACACCTATTTACACAGAGCTTGATGGCTGGAGTGAAGATATCTCTAAGTGCAGTACCTATGATGATCTTCCCAAAAATGCTAAAACATATATTGATTTTCTCGAAAAGATTGTTGGAGTTAAAATAACTTTCATTTCTGTTGGACCTGGAAGAGAGAGTACCTTTCAGAGATAACTTTTTTTTCTAAAATTTCATTTTTTCTTGACAGTATATGACCAGAACAGTATCAGGTTATTTATATTGCGAGCCGCTAGCTCAGTCGGTAGAGCAACGGCCTTTTAAGCCGTGGGTCCTGGGTTCGAACCCCAGGCGGCTCAAAATAGTCCCCATCGTCTAGTGGTTAGGACACCGGGTTTTCATCCCGGCAACAGGAGTTCGATTCTCCTTGGGGATGCATAGCATCAAAAAAGGCTGGTTACGAAAAAGAGAAGAATATTTCTTCACATTTCGTAACCAGCCTTTTTTTTTTCTATTATTTGACTTTATTATCTATGAAAATAATCTGCGAATAATGTAGCAGGCTGGAATTAAATATGAAAAAATTATCACGAAATGATTTGTGCTGGTGTGGCAGCGGAAAGAAATATAAAAAATGTCATATGGATGATGATATGCAGAAGGGCAAAAATACAAGAGGTGCTGTTATACCTTCACCAGGAGTTATTATTAAAACTCCCGAGCAGATAGATGGCATTCGTAAAAGCTGCCAACTGACAAAAGAAATACTTGATATGGTTGAAAATCAGATTACCGAAGGAATTACTACTGAAGAAATAAATAAATGGGTTCACCAATTTACAATAGATAAAAATGCAACTCCTGCTCCGTTAAACTACAATGGTTTTCCTAAAAGCGTATGTACATCTATTAATAATGTTGTGTGTCATGGAATTCCTGACAAGACAGTATTAAAGAATGGAGATATCATCAATGTTGATGTGACTTGTATATTAGACGGATACTATGGCGATGCCAGTAGGATGTTCTATATAGGTGAGCCATCTAATGAGGCCAAAAAACTAGTTGAGGTCTGCAAAGAAAGCCTTAATTTAGGTATTGAGGCAGTAAAACCTTTAGATGATATAAGTGAGATTGGTAAAGCTATAGAAAATCATGTTCGCAAACATGGCTTTTCTGTTGTGAGAGATTATGGAGGGCATGGCATTGGAGTTCAGTTTCATGAAGAACCCCATATTCATCACTACAACAGTGGAACAAGGGGAATTCCCATGGTACCCAATATGACCTTTACCATTGAACCGATGATTAATATAGGTAAATTCGGAACAAAACTTTTAAAAGACAATTGGACAGCCGTTACTGCTGATGGTTCTCTTTCTGCTCAATGGGAACATACAGTACTTGTTACTAAAAGTGGTGTTGAGATTCTTACAGACTAATAATCATTAACCAAAGTTCATCCCATCTAATATAAAAAAACCATATTGAGACCAGGCATTTCTGCCTATTTTCAATCTAGAGTGCTTTCCTGATGAAGAAACTGAAAAGTGACCTTCACATTGAATAGGGAAGTTCTCTTTGTGACAAAAAGAACGGAAATCTTTTATAGTTGTTACATGAATATTAGGAGATTCATACCATTCATAGGGAAAAGACTTTGTCTTTGGCATTGTTCCATGAAGCAATAAATGCAACCTCGTTGGAAAGTATCCAAAATTTGGGAAACTTACAATAGCTTTTTTTCCAATTCTCATTACTTCATTTATTACAAAAAAAGGTCTTTTGGTACTCTGTATAGTTTGATTTAAGATAACATAATCAAATGAATTACTTTTATAATCTGATAAGCCATCATCAATATCTCCATGAAGACAATAGAGGCCCTTTTCAATACACATAGTAACGCCAGACTCAGAGATCTCAACCCCTGACCCTTCAACTTCTTTTTCATTTTGCAAACGCTGAAGAAGCAATCCATCACCGCATCCAAGGTCCAAAACAGATGCTCCCTGGGGAATAAGATCTACTATGTAATCATATCCAATTCTTTGTTGTTGTGTTATTACCATTTTATTCAAGTGTTATTTACCCTTTTCTCAAATTCTCTTAAAAGAAAATCTGAAATATTTTTTTCTAATACCTCATTGGGCAATAGAAATGAATCATGCCCCTTCTCTGTATAAATGTTTGTATAAACAACATTTTTTCTATTCACCCGCAAAGCTTTTACAATTTCCTTTGATTGTTCAGCAGGATAAAGCCAGTCAGAGGTAAAGCTTGCTATTAAAAAATTTGCTTCAACATTTTCAAAAGCACTGATAAGACTATTATCAAAATCGGTTTTTAAATCAAAATAATCAATAGCCTTCGTGATATACAAGTAAGTATTTGCATCAAATCTATCTACAAATTTATTTCCCTGATAGTGAAGATATGATTCAACAGAAAAATCTGATTCAAAATGATAAGTTAAAGCATCACTACTATTAATTTTTCTGCCAAACTTTTCATGCATATGTTTTTCACTGAGGTACGTTATATGAGCTATCATTCGTGCAAGAGAAAGACCTGACCCAGGATTTTTATCTTCATAATAATTTCCATTATTCCAATGGGGGTCATTGATAATAGCTTGTCTACCAACCTCATTGAATGCTATTCCCTGTGCCGAAATAAGAGCTGATGTTGCAAGGGCAATGACTGAGCTTGTCATTGCAGGATAAGATATAGCCCATCGAAGAGCCTGCATCCCCCCCATAGACCCACCTGCAACAGATAATAGTTTCTCTATTCCAAGGCTCTTCACTAGATGACACTGGGCATTAACCATATCATGAATAGTAATTATAGGAAAATCCAAACCAAAGGGCTTTCCTGTTTCTGGATTTATGGAGGATGGTCCTGTAGAACCACTACAACCACCTAAAACATTTGAGCTAATGACAAAGTATTTATCTGTATCAAAGGATTTTCCAGGGCCAATATAATGATCCCACCAACCAGGATATTTATCATCTGAGCTACTAAAACCAGCAGCATGGGCAGAACCTGATAGAGCATGAAGAATCAAAATAGCATTGCTTTTGTCATCATTTAAGGTTCCATAGGTTTCATAGGATAGTGTAACAGGACCTAATTCTCTGCCATTGATAAGTAAAAATTTATCAGACTCCGCAAAGGTAAATGATTTTGTTTCAACAATGCCTACTGAACCAGCAGAAAATGACATAATATTACCTCTATTCTACGCTCTATGAGGGTATGCTATGTCCAGGGGGAAAGATATCGTTAGGATAAGTGTTCTGTCTCATCTTTCGGATTCATCCGCTGGAATTAGCACCTTCCCCAATGGGGCGGTTGCCGTGACTTCAAAGGGCCAGTCCCTCCGTCACTCTTGATAAGAACAGATTAACCATACTAAATTTACACTCCTATTGTCAATAAAAAATGCGAGTTAAATGCATTATTCCAATTTTAAACTCAGTACAATTAAACAATATTTTTATTCAATCATTGACATTAAAAATAAAATAAGGTATAAATATAACAATATTTGATATGGATAAATCATGACCCCCAAGGAATTAATACATATAATTGAATTAATAATACCTGCACTTTCTACAGGTATCCTCCTAATGGGCATCACAATAACTATTTACGTATATATACGATTTAAAGAACAAATTTATTTATCATTAATATTTGTATTTATCGGAGCTTTAGTTTTTGCTGGTAGTGAATTAGCTATTCAAATATGCAGAGTTATGGAAAAAGTAGAGCTCAGCATACATTTCCATCGGACCGAACAACTGGGAGGAGCATTCTTTCTTTTTGCTCTGCCTTTTTTCCTTTCGAAAGATATACTGCAGCTTGAAAAAATAAAGAAAATTTCATTATACATGAGTTATTGTGGATTTATCTATTTTATTTTTACAGCCATAATGGCCTATGTTAACACTGATCTTTTTATTTCACAAACTGCTCATAAGTATCTTGATACAAATATAATATATCACTATGGGAGAGGTAAAGAGGGTATACTCTATGTAATTCGTGATATTCTACTCTTTTTTGCAATCTTTTATTCAGTTATCATTTTAATCATTGAAATTATAAAATCTAAGAAACCTGCATTGAAAATTTTTTCACTCATAGGCATCTTAATAGCAATCTATGGTGCTGCTGATGATGTTTACTACGTCTATAATTACTCATACTTTGGCTTCTTTCCAAAAATAATTTTTTCACGATTTAGCCTGGGACTTACAGTATTCGCATTATTATTAATGAGCGTAGTATTTGCCAATTTCATTAATGAAGTTAAAAATGTTAATAAAGCCTACACCAACCTTGATAATGCTTATCGCATACTTCATAAAAGTGAAATCCGCTTCAGACAATTAGCTGAAATGATAAATGAAATCTTTATTATATATGATTACAATAATAAAATTATCTCCTACGTTAATCCCAGTTATGAAACAATCTGGAACAAACCAGTAGAGAGTCTCATCTCTGAGCCTCTTTCATGGATGAATAATATTAGTAGTGAAGACAAAGAGATGGTTGAAAATCTTTTTGAAGCATCAGGTAGTCAAAATTTCTCAGAATTTGAATATAAAATAATGAGAGATGATAATGAAGTACGATGGGTCAAGCAGAAGATATTTTCTATTAACGACAACAATGGAAATGTTTACAGACAAATAATAATAATTGAAGACATAACACTTCAAAAAAAGACTGAAGAAGAATTAATATTTATGGTCTACCATGATCCATTGACAAATCTTCCAAACAGACGATCATTTTTTGAACGCTTTGATGAACTCTTAAAACAATCCGGCAGAGAAAAAACCATCATAAGTAAAGCACTCTTTTTTATTGATTTAGATAATTTTAAAGATGTCAACGACTCTCTTGGACATCACTCAGGAGATAAACTACTCATTCAGGTTGCTGAAAGATTACTGCAATGTGTCAGAAAAACAGATTATGTTTTTAGAATTGCAGGAGATGAATTTACAATACTATTAACTAACATATCTGAAGATGTTGATGCTGCATTTGTTGCAAAAAAAATTATCAAGGAAATTACAAAACCATTTTTTGTAGATGAACAAGAGGTCTTTCTTGGAATAAGTCTCGGAGTAAGTATTTATCCTAAAGACGGCAAACTAATGGATAAACTTGTTAAGAATGCAGACATAGCCCTTCATCATGCAAAGATGAAAGGAAATGACTATAAATTTTTCAATGAAGAAATGAATGCCCGGGCAATTGAAAAATTAAATATAGAAAAACAACTACGATATGCCATTCCTAAGAATGAATTTTCATTAAACTTTCAGCCCTTTGTTAATAACAGTGGTGAAATCATTGGAATGGAAACACTCATTAGATGGACAAACTCTCAACTTGGATTTGTACCACCTGATAAGTTTATTACTATTGCAGAATCAACTGGCCAGGTAATTGCAATCGGAGACTGGGTTCTTGAAAATGCATGCATCAATCTAAAAAAATGGATCGATGATGGACATTCTGATTTGAGAATGGCTGTAAACCTCTCAGCGATGCAACTAATGGATATTAATTTAGTAAAAAAAGTTCAGAGAGTTATAAAAGAAACCGGGATACCACCACAAAACCTTGAGCTTGAAATCACTGAAAGTAGTGTTATGGAAAAACCAGATGAAGCTGCAATAAAAATAATTGAACTCTCAAAGCTAGGAATCAGTTTTTCAATCGATGATTTTGGAACCGGCTATTCATCCCTCAGTTATCTGAAAAAATTTCATATTGACCGCCTGAAAATCGATAGATCATTTATAGTAGACCTTATGGATGATAATGATAATGTTGAGATTACCCGTGCTATTATAGCCATGGGTCATAATCTTAATATTGAGGTTATCGCAGAAGGAGTTGAAACAAAAGAGCAGGCTGATCTTTTAAGTTTTCTTGGATGTAATGAACTCCAGGGATATTATTTCAGTAGACCGGTTCCAAGTGAAGAATTTACGAAACTGCTAAGCCTTAAGTCTCTTCCAGAGTAATAATTTAAAAATGATTCAGTTATTGAAAAAATATGGGGCTGTAAAGAACCAATAGTATATTGTCTAGTTAAGCCTTCTCTTGCGGGCTTCAAAGAGATAATCAATAGCTTCATTGGTTTCTCCTTTAAAAAGGTGACAGAGACTTAAAGAAATAAGACTGTCATCATCATGAATAGATTTCTCTTTTAAAAGGGTGATCTTGTCTTCGATAGTTCCATATTTATCAGTATAAACCTCAACAGGAACAGTTTTAATAAATTCATTAAAGTATGCATAACGCTCTGATATCTGTGCAACCTCTTTTATTTCATCTATTGCTTTATCATCCTTTCCCATTTTAAAAAGGGCTGTAGACTTTAAGTCATGAATCTTCACATTTTTATTATCTTGCAGTAAAAGCTTGTCTAAAAGATAAACTGCATCACTATACCTTTTTTCGTTATAGTAAATGATTGCAAGTGCAGTTAAAGCAACTCTGTTGGCTGGTACAACTTTTAAAACATTATAAAAGTTTTTTTCTGCAGCCTTAATATTCATGAGTCTGCTAAAACAAAGACCTGTAACCAGAGATGACATAACAAAGGATGGGTTTATTTTTTTTGATTTTTCAAGCTGAATAACAGCTTTCTTATAATTACCGGTTTTATAAAGAATGCTGCCAATATTAAAATATATCACATGGTCACTTTTTATCTTTGCAGCATTTAAATAACATTTAAGGGCTTCTTTATAACGATTCATCTTGAAATAAATTGATCCAAGATTTATATAGGCCTCTCTATAAGTATTATCTTCAATTATTATAGCTTCATATTCTGTTAAAGCTGAATTAAATTCACCAGTTTTTTCTAATGCCACAGCAGCAAGAAAACGATCATCCAATGTCATTAAAATCTCCTAAAAAAATCAGTATCAAAGAGCAACTACCTGATTTCTTCCACCTTCTTTAGCTTTATACATTGCCATATCACAACGTTTAATCAAGCTTTCCTTGTTATTATCGACAGATTCATCATATTGGACAACCCCCAAACTAATTGTAACATGTAAATTTTCCTTTTGTCCGGGAAATGGATGATTTTCTATAGTTTTCCTCAAACGCTCTGCAATTGCCTTTGCATCTTCAAGACCTGTATCAGGCAAAATAACTGCAAATTCTTCACCACCATAACGTGCGGGAATATCAACAGATCTAATCTGTTCTCTAAATAATCGTGCACATTCCTTCAAAACTAAATCACCCTGCTGATGGCCATAGGTATCATTGAAATTTTTAAAATGATCAATATCTGACATAATCAGGCTTAAGGATGACTCTTTTCGACTGATTCTCTTTATCTCTTCACCAAGTCTTTCTTGAAAATAATGATGAATATAAAGTCTTGTCATTCTATCAAGGGTTGCCATTAGATAAAGACGAGAATTTTCCACTGCAATGGCTGCAAACTTCGTGAGATCTGAGAGAAATTCCTTTTCATTTTCAGAAAATTTATCTCCAGTAATTTTATTCCCAAGTATTAAAATTCCATTCAAAGAATTCTTAGACTTCATAGGAACTATGATATGTGGATCTAAAGAGCTTATATCTTTAATTTCATTTTCAAATTCTTTCATATTTTTGATGTCATCAAACAAATGAGAAACAGGGTTTTCTGATAAAAAGTGTATCAATGGAGAGTTATCATGAAGCACAATAGTACCTTCATCAACTGATCCATCATATCCCTTAACCATGTGAATATAAAAATTATTAATATCGATATCAATTTGAAGTAAAATTGCTACCTTTTCAACAAAAACCTGACCAATACAACTATATAGAATTGATTCAACAAGACTCTCAAATTCTAGATTTGAAGCAAGACTGATACCTAGATTGATGAGATTTTTTAAATCATAAATTTTTCTTTCATAGCCTTCAAGCTTTTCTATGAGTTCATTTGACAGAGTGTTTTCACTGCTATTATCCATATATTATTAAATCCTGTTGGGCTCCATTCTTTTTATTCCTAAATTTCCTTCGTTAAAACCTTATGCCATGTAAAGGCTGGAGAGAAAAATAGTATTGATTAATAATTGACAATTATCACCTCAATATAAAGTGTATAAGATCATATGATTATATAAAAATTATATTATGTCAATGAAAAATGATTTTCTATGAAAGTAATTAATAAAGTACTAAAATCTAAAAAGGTCTTTACAACCACATTACACTCTTTTAATCTTTACATGTATACACTGTAATTATAAAAAAAATCAATAAATTTAGAGGAGAAAGACTCATGACAAAAAGAGTTTACGTTTTTGGCGGTGGCAGTTCAGAAGGTAAAGCAGATATGAAAAACCTCCTTGGAGGAAAGGGCGCAAATCTTGCTGAAATGTCTAATCTTGGAATTCCTGTTCCAGCAGGTTTTACTATTACAACTGAAGTTTGTAATGAATATTATGAAAACAATAAAAATTATCCTGCGGAATTAGATGCTGAAGTAAATGAAGCAATGAAAAAAGTTGAAGAGATAATGGGTGCAAAATTCAATGATCCCTCAAATCCTCTTCTTCTCTCTGTTCGATCAGGTGCTCGAGTTTCAATGCCTGGTATGATGGACACAGTTCTAAACCTTGGACTCAATGATGAAACAGTTGCCGGAATTATTGAAAAATCAGGCAACGAACGTTTTGGTTGGGATTCATACCGTCGTTTTATTCAGATGTATGGCGATGTTGTTATGGACATGAAACCAGTTAACAAGGAAGACCATGACCCCTTTGAAGAGGTAATGGATAATCTAAAAAAAGAAAAGGGTGTTGAAGAAGACCTTGATCTTTCTGTTGATGACTTAAAAGAACTGGTTAAAAGATTTAAGGCTCTTATCAAGGATAGACTTGGTAAAGAATTTCCTACAGATCCTAAAGAGCAACTCTGGGGAGCAATTACTGCAGTTTTTGGTTCATGGGACAATGAAAGAGCAGTTCTCTACCGAAAGATGAATGGCTTTGAAGACAAATGGGGAACAGCTGTAAATGTTCAGGCCATGGTATTTGGTAACATGGGTGATGAATGTGCTACAGGTGTTGCTTTTACACGTGATCCATCTACTGGAGAAAATGCTTTCTATGGTGAATATCTTATCAATGCACAGGGTGAGGATGTAGTTGCTGGTATTAGAACACCTCAACAGGCAACAATTGTCAGCTCCCAAAACTGGGCAAAAGAGAATAATGTAGCTGAGGATGTCCGTAAAAAAGATTTCCCATCTCTAGAAGAATACATGCCTGAAGCATATAAAGACCTTGTTGATGTTTATACAAAACTCGAAAATCACTATAAGGACATGCAGGATATTGAATTTACAATACAGAGTCATAAACTATGGATGCTTCAAACCCGAGGTGGTAAAAGAACTGCTGAGGCAGCTGTTACTATTGCAGTTGATATGGTAACAGAAGGACTCATTGATAAGAAAACTGCATTAACTCGTATTGAGGCAGATTCTCTTGATCAACTTCTCCATCCTACATTTGATCCCAAAGCTGCAAGAACTGTTATTGCAAAGGGACTTCCTGCATCACCGGGAGCTGCAACTGGAAAGATTGTATTTCATGCAGATGAAGCTGACGAATGGAATCAAAAGGGCGAGAAGGTAATCCTTGTACGAATTGAAACATCTCCAGAAGACCTTAAGGGAATGTCAGCTGCACAGGGAATCCTTACTCAGCGTGGCGGAATGACCTCTCATGCAGCTGTTGTTGCACGGGGTATGGGTAAATGCTGTGTATCGGGTTGTGGTGCCATAGAGATCAATTACGGCAAAAAAACAATGACTGTTGGCGGCAAAACATATAAAGAAGGAGATTTTATCTCCCTTGATGGCACATCTGGTGAAGTAATGGAAGGCAAGGTTGATACCCAGGAAGCAGAGCTTTCAGGAAACTTTGAAACCATTATGAAATGGTCTGATGAGTTTAGAACCCTCGATGTACGAACAAATGCTGATTCTCCACATGATGCAACAGCTGCAAGAAACTTTGGAGCTCAGGGAATCGGACTTTGCCGAACAGAGCATATGTTCTTTGAAGGTGAAAGAATCAAAGCTGTTCGAGAAATGATTCTTTCAGACGACGTTGATGGCAGAAAAGCTGCACTTGCAAAACTACTTCCAATGCAGAGAGAAGACTTTTACGGCATTCTTAAGGCAATGGAAGGTTATGGAGTAACAATCCGTCTTCTTGATCCTCCTCTTCATGAATTTGTTCCTCACGAAGATGACAGTCAGAAAGAGATGGCTAAAGAAATGGGAATCTCTGTTGAAGCTGTTAAGCAAAAGGTTGAGTCATTACATGAGTTTAACCCAATGCTCGGTCATAGAGGATGTCGTCTTGGAATGACCTATCCTGAGATCACTGAAATGCAGGCAAGAGCAATCATTGAAGCTGCCTGTGACCTGAAGAAAGAGGGTGTTGATGCTAAGCCAGAGGTTATGGTTCCACTTATTGGTACAGTAAACGAACTTAAAGCTCAAAAAGCTATAATCGTTGAAACAGCTGAAAAAGTAATGGAAGAGAAAGGCATTAAGATCGAATATATGGTTGGAACAATGATTGAGATTCCGAGAGCTGCTCTAACTGCTGATATCATAGCAGAAGAAGCTGAATTCTTCTCATTCGGTACAAATGACCTTACTCAGATGACTTTCGGATACAGCCGTGATGATGCTGGTACTTTCTTACCAGAATATATTGATAAAAAAATTCTCGCCAGTGATCCCTTTGCTGTTTTAGACAGAGAAGGTGTTGGCCAGCTGGTTAAAATGGGAGTTGAAAGAGGTCGTTCAACAAAGCCAAACTTAAAGATAGGAATCTGTGGTGAGCATGGTGGAGAGCCAAGTTCAGTTGAATTCTGCCATATGGTTGGTTTAAACTATGTAAGTTGTTCACCTTTTAGAGTTCCAATTGCACGTTTAGCTGCTGCTCAGGCTGCTATTAACAACTAAAGATTCTTTTCAACACTGTCATCCCGGCCATTGAGCCGGGATCTTATTTATTATTATATTGAGATCCCGGTATTTTCTTCGAAAAACCGGGATGACATTTTATTAATATAAAATTCTACTAAATTTACTTTTTATACATTTTTTCACTTTACAACAGCAATTTTATTTATATTTTCTACATTCTTCCCAGGTTCTTAAAATATAAATTTCATATGAAATTAAGGGATAAAAACTACTTATGAGGATCAAATCATGAAAAAGCTTCTTGTGATACTTCTATTTATAACTGCAACTTCAATGAGTGCAGGATATTCTGATGCCCTAAAACTCTTTGAGGCAAAAAAATATAAAGAGGCTCTTGCTAAGGTTGCAGAGGTTCTTGAGACTAAAAATGACATGGAAGCGAATTCACCTAACTATAAACTGAGATACCTAGCAGCTCATTGCCACTGGAAACTCGGCAATTATAAATCTGTTGTTGCCCATTTTTCCAGATGTATGATTATTAAAAAAACAACTGTAGATCCCTATATAGATCTAGCTCTCAGCCAGATTGACAATAAACTCTACGGAGAGGCGGTTGCCTCAGCAAATAGAGGACTAAAGATTAAAGAAGATGCTATGCTTTACTACATTCTTGGAAAAGTATCAATGCTCTGGGGGAAAAACTGGCGGGCCAAAACTCTTTTTGAAAAGGCCAACTCTATTAACTCAGAACTTTTCATTGTGTATCACGATCTCGGTATCGTTTTATTGAAAATGAAAAAATATAGTGAAGCAAATACAGCATTCTCTGTTGCTGTTGCTCTTGATTCCAAATCAGGTGAAGCTAAAAATAACCTGGCTTTAACCTATGAATTATTAAATCAAAAAAAGAAGGCCAAACAATATTACAGAGAAGCCTCAACAATTCTCAATGAAAATGTTGTTGTCAAAAAGAACTTAACCAGAATTAAATCAGCAAAATAAGGGTGACTATAATGACTGTATCCAAAGCTATACAAGAATCCATAGAACGTTCATCTTGGATACGAAAGATGTTCGAAGAAGGTGCTCGCCTTAAAGCAGAAAAAGGTGCTGAAAATGTATATGATTTCAGCCTTGGAAATCCTGATGTTGCCCCACCTGAAGAATTTTATTCATTATTTCAAAAACTTTCAACAACTAAAGTTCAGGGAATTCATGGATATATGCCCAATGCAGGATACCCTGATGTAAGAGCAAAAATAGCTCAAAGAGTATCTCAAGAGCAGAACATCTCCCTTGATAATAATGCTATAGTAATGACCTGCGGTGCAGCAGGTGGCCTCAATGTTATTTTCAAAACAATCCTAGATCCTGAAGATGAAGTAATTGTTCCAACACCCTACTTCACTGAATATGGATTTTACGTAACAAATCATCAGGGAAAACTCGTTACAGTAAAGAGCAATGACGATTTCTCAATAAATATTGAAGCAATAGAAGAGGCTATAACCTCAAAAACAAAAGCTGTTTTGATTAATTCTCCAAATAATCCTACAGGAAAAATTTATAGCGAAGAAGATATTACAAAACTTTCAAACATGCTTAAAAACAAAAACAATGGAGAAATATATCTACTATCAGATGAACCCTATAGAGATATAATCTATGATGGTGCTCATGTACCATCAATTCTTGATCATTATAAACAATCCATTGTTGTCACATCATATTCGAAAACATTATCCATTCCTGGAGAAAGAATTGGTTATCTTGCAGTGAACCCAGCTTGTAAAGATTTCAGTCTTCTCATGGGAGGATTAGTCTTAAGCAATAGAATTCTTGGTTTTGTCAATGCACCTGCCCTTATGCAGCGCATTGTTGCAGAACTTAACGATGTATCAGTAAATATGGATCCCTATATAAAAAGAAGAAAAATTTTCATGGACGGACTAACAGAAGCAGGATATACTTACCCTAAACCTGAAGGAGCATTTTATATCTTTTGTAAGGCACCAATTGATGATGATGTAGCCTTTGTTAATCATCTAAAATCATTTAATATATTAGCCGTACCAGGGGTGGGATTTGGAGGACCGGGTTATTTCAGATTATCATATAGTGTTTCAGAAAAAACCATAGAGGCTTCAATTCCACATTTTAAAAAGGCATTGGAAACAATATAATGAGAAAGCTTGCATCAACACATAAGATTAAAAAAGATGTTATTCTTCGAGTCTACAAAAAAGGATTCGGATATTCAAAATTAACAGTACTGCATAATGAAGATCAGTATATAGCGGCTACAGCCAGTGCTGAATTTTTAAATAATGTAAGAGATGGAGATAAAATTCAGGTTTACTTCTGGGTTGAAGATGTTGCTTCATATGACTTTTCAGTGATTGCCCTGGGAAGAATAACTGTAGACAATAGTATCATTTTTCTTAATCACACTGAAGATATTGAACGCAAAGAAAGTAGACGATGTTTAACCGCACATGTCAATCTTCCAATAACTTTTTTTCTGGTAGATCTTAATGATACATCAAAAAGTATCTCAACTGAAAAGGTAGTACATCATAAAGCAACCTTAACTGAATTAGGTGACAGAGAGGCCATTGTTCGATGTTCAGAAAACCTCCCTGTTGACACGGTTCTAAGAGGACATATTACTCTCCACAATGAAGATATTGAGATCAGTGGCAAGCTCGAACTTGTTGATGAAGGAGAGTATGCAATTGCCTTTTCAGGAATGAATGATAAGGATAGAAATCTTCTTCTTGACTATGTATTTTCAACCTATAGAGAATAAATTATCTCGTTTAAATATCCCAGTTTCTTTGGAATAACCTATATGATTAATGACTCAGAAAAGCAAATCTACACCATTACAGAAATCACAAAACTTTTAAAAAAAACCATTGAGGCAGCACCATCTTTCAACAATGTATGGATAACAGGGGAGATTTATAACCTCACATATCACTCTTCAGGTCACATCTACTTTTCATTAAAAGATGAAAACAGCCTTATTTCTGTTGTTTTTTTTAAGAACAGCAATAAACATTTAAAGATCAAACTTGAAACCGGCATGAAAATTCTGGCAATGGGCAGCATTACTCTTTTTGAAAAAAGAGGAACCTATCAAATAAATATCTCCAAGGTTCACCTTGAAGGACAAGGTGAACTTCAAAAAAAAATTGAACAGTTAAAATTAAAACTCAATAAAGAGGGCATATTTGATGAGCAATATAAAAAGCCCTTACCATTTCTACCAAAAAGAATTGGTGTCGTAACATCCCCTACAGGTGCAGCGATTCAGGATATATTAAAAGTAGCTTTAAACAGATTTCCTAATATTGAGATTACTCTGGCTCCAGCAAAGGTCCAGGGAGATGATGCACCATCAACTATTGTGAGAGCCATAGATGAATTAAATAAGCCTGAACATACAATTGATGTAATCATCGCGGGTCGCGGTGGCGGATCCTTTGAGGATCTCTTACCCTTTAATGATGAAAGTGTAATTAGGGCTTTCTTTGAATCTAAAGTACCAATTGTTTCAGCTGTGGGTCATCAGATAGATCACCCTCTCTGTGATGATGCTGCTGATATATTTGCAGCAACACCTTCTCATGCTGCTGAGCTGGTTATCCCTGAAAAAAATGATCTCAAAAATGAGATTAATTATTATATACACAGAATTTATACAGCTATTGATAATAAAGTGACCGAAAACAAGAATATACTTCAAAATCTGGCATCAAAAAAAGTATTTAGAGAACCTCTCAGTCTCATAGAACAAAAGATGCAGGTTCTTGATGATATTCAAAATAAAATTATATACTTAATGAAAGAACAGGTAAATACGAGAAAGCAATCTCTCATAAAAATACCTGATCTAAATATTGTAATGAAACATTACCTCAAAAACATTCAAAATATTTATGATAAAAGACTAGAAGCGCTACAAAATCTTTCTCCTCTCAATACAATGAAAAGAGGCTATTCAATAACCACAGATAGTGAAGGATCAGTAATAAAAAGCATAGAGGATGTAAAAGAAAACCAGAAAATCATTGTAAAATTATATAATGGTAATATAAACTGTACAACTAATTCGATGGAGAGCAATAAGAAATGAAAGGACAAAAAGACATAACCTTTGAAAAATCACTTGAAGAGCTTGAAGATATTGCTAATAAATTGGAAAAAGGAGACCTGTCTCTTGATGATTCCATAAAAGCCTTTGAAAAAGGAATAGAGCATGCTCAATTCTGTAATAATAAACTTGAAGAAGCTGAAAGAAAAATTGAAATTTTGCAAAAGGGCCCGACGAATACAGTAGAAAAAAACCCCATCAAGGTTAAAAAAGATACAGGAGACATAGAGGATAATGAAGAAATACAAGGATCACTTCTTTAAAATCACAAAAATTTCTACCATTTCAGTTCTTCTGATTTTTATCTATAGCTGTGGTAACAAACAAACTACTCAATTTTGTGAAGGAGTTAGCCCAAAAGGAAAGGGAGTTAATTGTGGTACTACATTCTCCACAGGAGATGTTACTGCATTAATCAAACCCTCAGCTAAAATTAAAAATGATTCTGTATCTATCAAAGTTTTTAACAAAACAGAATCAACAAAGAAATTCCTCTTTAGCAACTCTGTAAAAACAGCAAAAGATAAAGATTACATAATCCACAATATTCGTTTTTTAAATCCAGGAACCTATGAAATTGTCACTATAGATGGAAAACAAGAAATCTCAGTTGGATCTATCAATATAGTTGAATAATCAAATTATATATTATCTACAGTATATCACTATAATTATAGACTTGACTAATTTATATTAATTTATACAATAAAACCTATAGAAGCATTTTGAACAGATTATGGAGTCCTATGATATTAGCAGATAGTCTATCTAAAAACAGCATTCTGGTTAAGGTACAATCAAAAAATAGATGGGATCTCATCGAAGAGATGCTTAACGTTGCTGAAAAAAATAATTCATTTCAAAATGAAGATAAGAATCATATCCTCAAAGGACTCATAGAACGAGAAAAATCTATGAGCACTGGTATTGGAAATGGAGTCGCAATACCTCATTGCACAACAACTCTTGTTGATAAAATGATAGTTGTAATGGCAGTCTGCCAAAATGGTATAGATTTTTCAGCAATTGATAATGAGCCAGTGAAGATAGCAATATTATTGCTTGTACCAAAGAATAAACTTACTCAACACATAAAGACTCTTGCAAATATTGCTAAAATAATGAGTAATGCTGATTTTAGAAGTAAATTATTAACCTTAAAATCACCTGATTCAATTTTAAAAGAAATACAAAAACATAAGAATTAATATGGATGATATATCACGAATTATTACTTCAGTAAAAACTGATGATGACCTACGCATAGAAAAATCTTTAAGACCAGAAAAGCTCATAAATTTCATTGGTCAGAAAAAAATTGTAGAGAATCTCGATGTCTTCATTAGATCATCTATAATTCGCAAAGAACCCTTAGATCACGTTTTACTCGCAGGACCTCCGGGTTTAGGCAAAACAACCCTTGCCTTTATAATATCACGAGAACTCGGTGTTAATCTAAAAGCTACCTCTGCACCAATTATAGATAAATCAGGAGATCTTGCATCAATCCTTACTTCTCTTGAAGAAAATGATGTTTTATTCATTGATGAAATTCATAGATTAAGTCCAGCCATTGAAGAGATTTTATATCCTGCAATGGAAGACCAAACAATTGACATAATGATTGGCCAGGGTGTAGGAGCAAAGAGTATTAAAATTGATCTGGCTCCCTTTACGCTGGTTGGAGCAACAACCCGTACGGGACTCTTAACATCAGCATTAAGAGATCGATTTGGAATCCCCTTAAGACTTCAATTTTATGAAGCAGATGAATTACAACAAATTGCCATCCGAACTGCAGGGATTCTTGGTTTCTCTATCACCGATGAAGCTGGCCTTGAAATCGCAAAGAGATCTCGAAGAACCCCCAGAATAGTAAATCGTCTGGTGAAAAGAATCGCTGATTTTTCAATAGTAGATAGTAGATCCCATATTGATCTTGAAATAACCAGATATTCTCTCAATAAACTCGATATTGATGAAGTTGGCCTTGATGATATGGACAGAAGAATATTAACAACCATTATTGAAAAATATAATGGAGGCCCTGTAGGAATAAAAACAATCGCAATATCAATTGGTGAAGAATCAGACACCATTGAAGATTATTATGAACCATTTTTAGTACAAATGGGTTATTTGAAAAGAACCTCAAGAGGCAGAATGGTAACTTCACAGGCTTACGAGCATCTAGGAATTAAATATATTGATAGTTTTAATGAAACTGGTTCACAGGAAACACTATTTTAATCAAAACTTGACAGTTACATTTTAATTTTGTATGTTTAACTGATTATTTTTCACATAACACGAGGTCAAAAATGAATATCAATGAAGAAACAAAAAAAAATCTCAAGAATACAAACTCATGGGTAAAACTTTTATTTATAATTTTCTTTTCTTTTTTACTCTACGTAGCTGGTTTTGTTTTATCTATCATGATTTTCTTTCAAATTATTGTTAATCTCTTCACAGGAGAAACAAATGAAAGAATCAAAACCTTTTCAAAAGGCATAAATGCATATATTCGTGATTTATTACAATATATGACCTATAATTCTGAAGAGAAGCCATTTCCCTTTTCAGATTGGCCCTCTGAAAATAATACTCCTACAGCTAAAATTGATCCACCCACTGCTTCAGAGTAATTTTTTAAATTAAAAAATAGTACCATAGGGATAAGACTATGCCTTCATATCAGTTTTCAAATAAAACAATTAAAGTAAAATCAACTCCCTATGTGTATATAATAGTTGGAGCTATTGGATTTATTACTCTAGGTTTAGGTATATATTTATTCGGTTCTAATTATCCTCTTGACCAAATCCTCTTTAGTTTTGGTATAATCTTTTGCTCTGGTGCTTTGGCTCTTTTCATAAATACACAGTACTATAAAATATATATAAATGAAGAGCCAGGCTTTATAAGTATCTTAGAATCAACCAGCAAGACAATAACACCATTTAAAATTCCCATTTCATATTATAGCAGCATCAATATTCAGCCTTCAGTACAAAATTCTTCGTCTTCTTCAAATTTTGAGGTACATCTTTTTAGTAATTCAGGATCATCTCTATTTATTAAAAATTTTAATACAAAAGAAAAAGCACTTAATTTTTCAACAGATTTACAGAAAATTTTAAAGCTCGATTTACAGATAAATCATAATCCTTATCTGAAAAGTAAAATTCAACAAGTAGAAAAACAAAGTGCAAGATCTATTGATTTGCCACCTCGATCATCTCTTCAAAAAATAGTTCAAAACAATGTTCCATTATATAAATGGAAAAACAAGATAACTCCATTGTTTTCTATAGCTCTATTAGGAGTTCTCTATGGATTTATTCATATATCTTACTTTGTTATTAGACCTGATAGCAATAATTCATTTGCTTTCTACATAATATCAGGCTTTACAGCTTTTTTAGCATTTATAATTACAATTACATCGATATTAAACCTATTAGGTAGCAATTATCTTCAAATTAATGAATCTCATGTTATTTATTTTAAAAAATTCCTGGGTAAAAAAATTAATGTAAAGAAAGTAAAAAGACAAGACTTAGCTGTAGTAAAAAACTCTCTTGATATGAAAATCGGCACAATATCTCTTTTAACAAAAAATGGATTAGAAATAATGAAAGACCTGGGATTGCATATAGAAAACGGAAAGAAGCCTGATTTCAGTATGGTAAGTGATTTGATCTCCTTAAAAGATGAAATCATTGAAATAGATACCAGTTCATTATCGATGACAGAAAAATTCTATATAGAAAATATGATTTTAGCTAATTATAGCAGAAAGTAAACTACTCATCAATTTCACTAAATGTTTCTATTTCCTGTTTAACCTCAAAATTTCTCAAATCATTAAGCGAATCTCTTATATATTTTACTGATTCCTCCAATGATTTTGTTAATTCCTCATCACTAATTTGATCAATACATTGTGTTACACGATGGTCAGCTAACTCTAAATTTGTTATAACATCTTCAAGTTTATTCTTATCCATACTTTCCCCCTTAATCATACCATAAATTTATTTTCTTTTATATAGTTCTACTCTATTTCTGCCATTTTCTTTTGCTTTATAAAGAGCTATATCTGCCATATTAATTAAATCATCTTCACATGATACATCATCATCATATGAAGCAACACCTACACTCACTGTTACCTCTGTATTGTCTTCAATAGCCTGTCGAACCCTTTGTGCAACCAATTCAGCACCATGTATATCAATCTCTGATAATACAACAATGAACTCTTCACCACCGTATCGACCAACAAGGTCAATATCTCGAAATTGATTCTTTAAAGTTTCAGCTACAGCTTGAAGAATCTCATCTCCCTTTTTATGACCATAGGTATCATTAAAATTTTTAAAAAAATCAATATCTAATAACAACAAAGAAAAAGGACGTTTATGACGCTTTGACCTGGCATAAATATCTCTAATAATAATTTCAATACTTCGACGATTCGACAAGGTTGTAAGGGGATCATGTAATGATAATCTCTTGGTCTCTTCAAAGAGCTCAATATTTTCTATTGCAACTCCAATTTGATTTCCTAAAGAGGATAAAACCTGTATCTGTCTCTCTTCTAATGGATCAAAATCACGTGCTAAAAATATTAGGAGAATTCCACTGATCTCATTGGATGATTTCAATGGAACAATAACGTGACCAAAGCTATCGTCAATAAATTTAAATTGTGAGTCAGTACTGCTCTGTTCATATGGAATTTGTTCTATAGGAATATCACCATTTCTAATCTTCTTGTTTAAGGTATCAAGAAACCCCAGAACAACATCTTCGTCAATTCCCATAACAGTTGATAAAGAAAAGAATTCATCCTTTTTTAATAAAACACAACTTCCCTGCAGGCTTTTTAAAAAATGAAGTTTTGAAATACTTGCGAGGAGACTACCAAAGAGATTCTTTAAATTCATACTTTGTGATATTAACATAGAAATTTCATGTAAAACAGTAAGTTCATCTTTAGCGATTGTAAGATTATCTTCATGTCTCTTGTTCGTTAAGGCCTCTCGAAAAGCTACTGCTAAAGACTCAATTGATTGTTGATCAAAGAAGTTGTAATCATCAATTTTATTTCCGAGACCTATCATTGAATTATTATCATTACCATGAAACAATGGTGCTGACATTAAGGTATTGATATTCTTAACAACAATTTCTTCGTTAAATAATATGTTATTATCTTTTTCTACATCATATATCAATGTGTGTTTTTCTCTATCTATATCATCCCATAATATTTTAGCTGATTTTTCATGTAAGATTGGATTACAAAGATTCTGATCATATATTAAATCTTTACCACTATAAGAAATAGTTTTTATATTATAGTCATTAAAGTTCTCAATATAAAAAGCAAATTCACTTGAGGTTAGATCCATTAGTTCTTTTAGGCATAAATGAATTATTTCACTTTCATGATCACAATTCATTGATTTAACAAATACACGATTAATTGAGCTTAATAACCGCCATTGAGCAAACAGTTGGTCTTGAACCTCTTTAAGGTCAGAAATGTCAATCATCGATATTATAATCTTTGACATTGACTTTTCAAAACCAGAGGCTGTAAATCCCTTTAGATAGATATGCTTGTTTTCGCCAGTGAGGGTTTTCAATACAGTTCTGGATTCAAAAAGGATGTTACCTGTAGAAGCTCGAATAAAAACTTCTCTCATTGTATTAAGAAATTTATCAGTAAATATAGTTGTAACATTCTTCTTTAAGTCTTCTTTCGAAGTTGCTTTAAAAAGATTCAATGTTGCATTGTTGACATCTAAAATCTTGATTGAGTTCAACATTTCTAACAATTTCTTTTTATTTTCACTTAAATACTTTGAAACATCAATATCTGCATCTATTAGATTATCTAATTGTTTTTTTACTTTTGAAAAATCCTGTTCCCATAATGATATGGGTGCATCTTCAAAGAGGTTTCTAAAACGCTGTTCACTATTGCGAAGTCTAATTTCTGCTTTTTTTCTTTCAATTGCATAGAGAATTGATCTTAAAAAGAGACTGGGATTAACCCTACCTTTAATGAGAAAATCCTGTGCACCAATATTTACTGCCTGAATACTAATTTCTTCAATTTTATTAGAGGTTAAAACAATAATGGGGATGTTAGTGTATTTTTTATACAGTGATTTTAATGAATCAATACCACTGCTATCGGGCAATTCCAGATCTAAAATTATTAAATCTACACTATTAAGATCCAAATACTGAATAGCTTCAGTGAGATATTCTTTATGAGTTACTTTGAAGGTATAGCCATCTATAGTTTTTAGCATACCAAGAATAAAGGCTGCATCTATCATGCTATCTTCTACTAATAATAAAGTAATATCCTTTTTCATCAATTCCTAACTTAATTTATATATTTTTAATTACTCAATGTACTACATAATAGAATTTTCTTGCAACTATTATTTCTTCCAATATAATGCATTTGAGAGTACTATCTATTATTAATAGATTATCAGAACTCTCTGTTATAGGAGAGAAGCATGAAACACATAGTAATTACAGGTGGAACCAGAGGAATTGGACTCGGACTAACAAAAGAATTTCTAAAACAGGATTGTAAAGTTACATTTTGTGGAACTTCATCTAAAACTGTTAAAAAAGCTCTTTTAGATCTAAACAATAAGAACTGTAAAGGATTTATCTGTGATGTATCATCTTACAATGATATTGAAAAATTCTGTAAAAATTCAGTTGAATGGGGTGGTGAAATTGACATTTGGATAAACAATGCGGGGATTAATCAGCCATATTGTTCTCCATGGCTTATTTCAGAAAATGCTATTAATAATATTTTTTCAATTAATATAAATGGTGTTGTTTTTGGCACTCAAATTGCCTATAATTATATGGTAAAGCAAAGATATGGTCAAATTTTCAATATGGAAGGTTTTGGTAGTGATGGCAGATTTGGAGATAATATGACTCTCTATGGTACATCAAAAAGAGCAATTAGATATTATACAAAATCATTTGCAAAAGAAAATAAAAATAACAGGATAGTTATCGGTACCATTAGTCCAGGAATGGTTCTTACTGATTTTTTTGATTTCAAACAAAATATTGATCCTGATGAATTTCAAAGAATAATAAAAATTTACAATATCTTAGCTGATAAAGTTGAGACAGTAGCTCCATTCCTTGTGCACAAGATGTTGCTAAAGAATAAAAATGGAGTTCATTATGCCTGGTTAACCAATAAAAAAGTAATATGGAGATTTTTATTATCCCTCTTTAAAAAAAGAGATCTTTTTAATGATTAAAGTACAAAGTACTTTCACAATTTAAATCATAGAATTTCATAAAAAAGAGTATTTATCTTGATCCATAGAATATTAGTATAAATCATTGTTAATAAAGTTTTAATCATTTGCAAAAAGATGAAACATTATTAAATGATTTAACATTAATTTTAAGAAGGAATGAGAAAGTGAAACCAAGAAATGCCTCTACATTAATAATTAAAAAAAAAAATAATCTTGAAGAGGATTCTATACTCATGTTGCTTCGGCACCCTGGAAACGCATTTGTTCCTTCAGCCTGGGTTTTCCCCGGAGGAGCCATTGAATCAGAAGATCATGATATAGAAGAATTCTGTGTTCCATTAATGGATGACTATAATAAAGTATCACATAAAGAGGATGCTTCAATATTGCCATATTTCATTGCATCAATTAGAGAAACATTTGAAGAAACAGGGATTTTATATGCTTATAAGAATAATGAATTACTATCAATCAATTCAAAAGATGATATGGACAGATTTGCACAATATAGAAAAAAACTATATAATAAAGAATTAACTTTTAGAGATATTTTAGAAAAAGAAAATCTTACGCTTGCAGTAGATACTTTATCATATATTGATCGCTGGGTAACACCATCATTATTTCCCATTCGTTATGATGCTCGGTTTTTTTATACTAATATTGTACCAAATCAAGAGGTTTCAATTGATGAGATTGAAGTGGTCAAACATAAATGGATAACTCCATCTGAGGCAATTAAAAAAAATAAAACCGGAGAGTTTCCCATGGTTTTACCGACTGTTAGTGTTCTTAAAAAAATATCTTAAATACTCTTCTCTGCAGATATGATTAATACTTTTTCATCCCATGTATAATCAAGAGAAAATCCCCCTTCATAGACAATTCTATAAAGTCCCAATTGACTTTCCCCTGGATGAGGACTTTCCATTAACTCCTTAAGTCTATCAATATATAGTTCCCCTGGATTATCAGATGCCTTAATCTTATCAATAACGTGTTGAACATTTTCTAAATGATCTTTACTCAAAATACCATTTGATATCTGAATAAAAATAGTATCATCATGGAAAAAGAAATTAAAATCTATTGGTGAACCATCAGGTTTTTCAGTTCCATATTTGATTGCATTTTCAGCTAATTCAGAAACGCACATAATTGTATCATAATGCAAATCTTTATTTTCAACTCTTTCAAAGAGAAACTCTTGAGTCTTTCCTCTAATTTCCTCAACGTATTTCCACGATGGTTGAAAGGAATAGGAGATTAATAGTTCTTCATTCATGAAATATTCCTGATTGTTTTTTTAAAGTTTACTTCATTTTTGTTGTAAGTCAAGAATATTCGCTTATTTTTCTTCAATGATTGTTACTTGAGAATATTCCGAAGAGATGAGTTTTTTCCAAGAGTCTTCTTTAATGATGCCAATTTTATCAACTGGCCAAGCAGGATTCTGTCCAAAGAAAATACAGAAATAATTTCCCTTATTTGAATAGGCTATGCCACCCTCTGAAATTTCATTTGTTGAATCTATTTGTGCAACATTTACCGGAATTTGACCGTAATACTCATTACCCCATTTCTCTAAAGAAATAGTGAGAGGAAGATGCTTCATTATTTTTTCATTTGCAGGATGTTCAAAAAGATCTATCTCAAGTTTAATGTCTTCAAATTGTAAATATATCATAATATTCTCTCATGTTATTAAATTAATTTCATTAAAACCATAATATAATCCCAAAAAAAATTCAAAGACAATTGTTAAATAATTTTAAAAAAGTGACATCGGATAATACTTCATATTAATATTGAAGGGCAAAATTACATAAAAATCTATGCTAATTAAAATAATTATTTTATTAATCTATTTTTCGCAACCTTATAATAATAGATTAAACCCGTTGAAGTAAACAATAATCCAATTACTGTTGGCCAAAAGGCTGTTAATAGTGTTAAGATAAAATATGCAATATAGATAACTAAAATTACAATAAGACTATAGGGATACAACCATGCCTTATAGGGTCTTTTTACTTCAGGAAATTTTCTTCTCAAAACAAAAACAGCAGCAAAGGTCATTATATTAAAAATAATACTGGTTCCTGAAAAGAAATCAATGATTACTTCATATGCAGATTTTCTTCCAAGATTTGTTAACTTTTTAACTGTCTCATCCTTCTTTTTCTCTTTTAAAGTAGCAATAAATATTGATGTTTTTTTATGAACCCTTATAGATTTCATTGAACCAGAATTTTTTATTATGGTGATAACCTTTTCTTTATAAGGATTTTTTACCTCACATTTAAGTTCAAATGAATTGAATGATTCTTTTATTTGTATATTACTGACAATTGTATCGGTCTGAATAATTGGTGCAAAGGTGGCTGCAACTAGCAAGACTGTTGCCCATAAACCCTGGGCTGTAAGAGCTTTATTTGGAGTCTTATACTTTGGATGTATTGCAGATAATTTAGAAAAGAATAATCCATCATGAGCCATGGCCTGCCATGTTCGGGCTTTACATAAAATCTGAGTGCTAACATTACCAAAGGTATTAATCATAACAGCAATGGCTATTAAAATGCCTCCAGTACTGCCAATGGCAGTCTTCATAGCATCAACAGCTACACCCTTTGAGGTTGCAATGCTCGTTGGTGATAATTGATAAAGATATGCAGTATTAGCTCCCAGGTAGAGAAGCATAACTCCTCCAATTCCAAGAAATAATGAAAGTGGCAGATTTCTTCTGGGATTCTTTACCTCTTCAGCAACATAGGTTGCACCCTCCCAACCACTGAAGGCAAAAAATGCATAACGCATTGCTGCTCCTATGGCCAAAACTGTTTCCCATGAAAAGCCTTCAGGCCACAGAGGACTGGAAAAATGTGACCAGTTCCCCTGGGAGACAAAGGATATGCCGATTATCCCACCAACTGCTGCAACCTTGATTAGACTAATTGTATTTTGAATCCAACCGCTCAATAGAACACCAAACATATTTGCAGCCGTTAGGAGCCATATGACAATAAGGGCAATAACCATTATGGTTACTTTATCGAGTTCAACTGCAAAAAAGATTTTTAAGAGCGAGCTAAGGTATTCAGAAAAGACTAAGGCAACGGCAACAATAGATGCGGTTTCTGAGACAAAGAACATGGCCCATCCCCGTAAAAAAGTCCACACAGGGGGGTAAGCAGCCTTAAGATATACGTAGGGGCCGCCGGATTTCGGCATCATGGCTACGAGTTCTGCATAACACACAGCACCAAATATAGTTGCAAGGCCTCCAAGAACCCATACAAAACCAAAAAGTGATGTAGACATCACTAATACCATAATTGGACCAGGTGTTCGAAAAATCCCCGAACCTATGATACGACCGATAACTATAGAAATAGTCTCTAAAAGACCAAGGTCTCTTTTTAATTCTGTTTCTTCTGTAAAAAGATCAGAACAACACTTTTGATTATCATCAAATTGAAGCATTATGCAGTATAAACATTAAGAATCTCACCAACATACATACGATGGTAATCCTTAAGGGGATAGTGAGACTCAATATCTTCATCTAAAAATTTTGAAGGATCAAGATCCTGATGATAGAGCTTGCGGCATTCGATTATGAGACGAGCCTCTTTAAAACCTATTGAACCAAAATCTGTTTCAAGGGGAGTGATACCTGCTTCCTCTGCCTTATTTACTTCTCTGCCAGAGGTTGACCCACAGATCTTATAAACATTTTTATATTCATCAGAAAAAAAGGATAGTGTATATATTTCATTACTTTCAATAAATTGATAGGTGTACCGCTGTGGTCGAATATATATGATACTAATATTTTTATGCCACAGAACTCCTATGGCACCCCATGCTGCAGTCATCGTATTATAATGCTTCGAGTTTCCTGCTGAAACAAGCATCCACTCTTTACCAATGAGATTAAAGGCATTCTCTGATAAAGAAGAAGCCTTAATTGTATTAAATCCATCCATCTCTATTACCCTGTTATTTTGCTATAATCTCTTCGGTTAAACTCATATAATCCTCAGCGCCATAGCTATCTGGTTTATATTCAAATATTGTTTTGCCCCAGCTTGGAGCTTCCTGGAGTGAAACATTATCTCGAATAAGCGTCTTAAAAAGTTTACCAGGCAATCGTGATTCTGTTTCATCAATAACTTCATTGTTAATTGATTTTTTAGCATTATACATCGTGCCAATAATACCGGTGATTTCGATATTTTCATTGAGGCGCTGCTTAACTGTTTGAACACCCTCAAAAAGATTATACATCCCATGAAAAGGTAAAAATTGAACCTGCAATGGAACAATAATCTCATCACTAAATGCAAGAGAATTTAATGTTAAGATTCCAAGAGAAGGAGGACAATCGATAAGTACGTAATCATATTCTTCCATATTCTTTAAGGCATCTCTTAAGAGAAATTCCTTAGCCGGTATTGGTAGAAAATCTATACCATTTAACTCCTGACTGGATGGAATAATATCTATATTGTTTCTCTTTATAATTGCTTCTTTATATGAAATATTACCCTTGAGCACTTCATAGATTGTTTTATCTAATTCATTGGGATTAATACCAAAATGATACGTTGATTGTGCCTGATGGTCCATATCAAGGACGAGAACCTTCTTTCCAAGGATCTCCATCGCTGCTGCAATATTTACGGTGCTTGTAGTTTTACCAACTCCACCTTTATTGTTTGAAATTGAAATAATCTTCATTTAACTAACCCCATTGTGAACTTATGCTGGAAGGAAGGAACTTCTCAAAGGTATTCTCTGAATTATATCTGTCAATGACAAAACTATGTACATTTTCTACATCTTCGAAAGCGACTAATTGATGAATAGATTACATGTGATGATTTCTTACCTAATTGAGTTGTTAATAACCATTGAAATGGTTTTAGAGCAGGAAAAAGTAAAATTAATTTTTCCATTGCTTCATTTCCGATAAAAACCTCTTTTTGGGGACTTACAAGATGAATATCCTTCATAAGATCACTGTATAGTAAATCATTTGAAGATTGTGTATAATCTTGAAGTGATTGAACCTGAAGTTCAGAAGATGCAAATCTCTGTGCAAAATGAGAAAATTTAATACAGGTTGTACATTCATTATCAAAAAGAAGGAGCCACTGATTACTTTCATTCATAAAAATATTATCGGTATAATAATTAAATAATTAAAATACTTATCATGACCATTCTATAATATACTCTGTTGCTGCCTTTTGAGGCAATGGTTTTGAATAATAATAGCCCTGAACATAATCACAATTCCACTGCTTAAGCATTGAAATATGATCCTCTTCGCTAACTCCTTCTGCAACGACCTTCATCTTCATATTATGGGCCATTGTAATTACAGATTTTACAATCTGCTCACTTTGCTCATCAATATGCATCCATTCAACAAAGGACATATCTATCTTTATTATATCAACAGGAAAATGAAGTAAATAAGAAAGTGATGAATATCCTGTTCCAAAATCATCGAGATATATTTTATAACCCTGTGATCGAAGTGTTAATAAGGAAATATTTGCGGCTTTATTATCTGCCATAAAGGAACTTTCAGTTAATTCAAAGGCAATAGAATCATTGGGAATTGAATATTTATTTATAATAGCAATTATTTCATCTGGTAAATCGGGATATAAGAATTGTGTTGCAGAAAGATTAACATTCACCTGTGGAATAAAATCTATACCATCATCAATCCATTTTTTAATCTGTTTTGCTGCCTGATCTACTATCCAGAAACCCAATGCAATAATAATTGGAGATTTTTCAGCAATAGGTATAAATGTTCCTGGAGAGACAAGACCCTTCTGTGGATCATTCCATCTTATAAGAGCCTCAAAACCATGGAGTTTATTTTTTGATAAATTTATAACTGGCTGATAATAAAGTTCAAATTCATTATTATCCAGAGCCCGATACATCTCTTTCTCCAGAAGAGTTTCTTCTTCTGTGAGTTTAGAAAAACTGCTATGAACTCCAATACCATAAAAATTATCAACATCTTCTGAATCGATTTGAAGAAGAGATGCGATGTTTTGATCTCTAATATAACGATCAATAGGCACATTATGATCTTTTAAAATTCTCAAAATAGATTCTTTTGAATATGCCTTTGATTCAATTGTGAATAAATCATATTTCATAAGTACACATTATATTGACAAAAATTAAAGAGTCAACCAATATCAAAAAATAATTTTAATTGAAGGAAGCTTATGATAAAAAAACCACATTATATAGGATTTCATATGTCTATCGCTGGGGGACTCCATAAGGCTATTAAAAGAGCTCAATCTATTGAAACAACAGCCTTACAGGTTTTTTTAAAGAATAATAATCAATGGAATGCAAAGGATTATACTGAGGAAATCATCGAAAACTACAGAGCAGCAGCTGCGTCATTTAAATATCCTATAATTGCCCATAGTGGTTATTTAATTAATCCAGCTGGAACTGATGATAAAAGAAAAAAATCTTTTTATGCACTGGTGGACGAAGTCAACAGAGCATCAGAACTGGGTATTTCTGCTATAGTAATTCATCCTGGAAATCATTTAAATCAGGGTTTAGATATTGGAATTAAAAAAGCTGCAGAATTTTTTGATAATGTTTTTGATGAAGCTCAATGTGATAATGTGCAACTCTACCTGGAAACAACAGCAGGTCAGGGGACATCTATTGGTCATCGTTTTGAATATTTGAGAGATATTATTGGACAGAGTAAAAATCAAAGTCGCTTTGGAATCTGTCTTGATACCTGTCATATATTTGCTGCAGGTTATGATTTCAAATCTAAAGAAACCTATGAAAAAACAAAGAAGGATTATAATCATATATTAGGAAAGAAATCTTTAAAGGTAATTCACTTCAATGATTCAAAGAAAGAATATAAAAGTCATGTTGATCGCCATGAACATATAGGAAAAGGTTATATTGGTATTGAGGGATTATCTCATTTTCTAATTGATAAAGATCATCAAAAGATTCCATTTATTATGGAAACACCAAAAAAAAATGAATTAGAAGAGGATGAGATGAATTATAAAACTGTATTATCTCTTTTTAATAAGCATGAATAATTTTCAAAGACTATTTTTGCTTATTTCATTTTATCAATATACTCATAATACTTTTTTAAAACAGCAAAAATCTTATGATCTGATTTAAGAAAAGTCTTATAAAGCTTTTCTGATTTTTTTAAATTATCCCGAGCCTTATTTTTATCCGGCATGAAACTAACATAAGATACACCAATAAAATAATGAAAATTTGCTTTCACTGCATCATTCTTTATCTTTGAAAGATTATTTTCTAACATCAATATACCATGACTAACCTTCTTTTGCTTCGCAAGATTCCTCAACATCTTTACATAGAGATAAGGTCTTTCTGGTTTTATCATAATATACTGTAATGCTGTTTTTTGAATTAATGTATCATCCTCCAACATGATTGCAGCATCAATAAGGTTCATTCCATGGCGAGGGTCCTTTGGCGCCAGTTCAGTTGCAGCCTTAAAGTAGTTATAAGATTTTTTATAATCTTTTTTAACCTTAAAACAAAACCCCAGAATTCCAGCTGCGTCTGCTTTATAATAATTCTTTTTATAATTATCAAAAGCAATTGTTGCATGTTCAATACATTTCTCTCCATTACCCATTCTAAAATAACCGAAGGCTATGTTATAATGAATTCTTGGATTTTTTTTATCTTTCAACAAGAGTATCTTTAAATATTTAATACCTTCTTTATACTTTTGTGAATAAAGAAAACTTTGACCAAGAACAGATAAACTCCTTTGACTATAAACTTTATGATTATAAGCATCTAAGATTAGAGTTTGAGTTAAACGTCTTAATTCCTTTGCTGGTAAAAGCCATCTCTTCCTATATCTTGAATGAACATCACTATAATAAAGACCCAGAGATATTTTTAAGTTATAATTTGAAGGATGATTTTTTATTAGATCTTTTAATACTTTTTCAGGATCATATAATATTATATTTGATTGTCCTGTTTTTCCACGAACATCGTAAATATTTTGGTTTGGTTTTAAATTCTTAAAACTAAACATTTTATGATTAATACTTGTTACAAAATATTTAATGGTAAAATCTACTCTATATATTTGAACAACAGGATCTGTTTTTTGAGGATCCAAAGCCATTAACTGTGACATGGCAGTATAATATTTTTTTTCCTTCGCAAGATTTTCAATTTTTACTAATCGTGAATCCAGCTTCTTTTTTTCTAATGAGAACAGGTTAAAACTTAAAAAAAAGATACCAAGTACTATCAAAATTTTATACATATCATATCCTATAACAATTTGTACTAAATTAACTTTTACAAAATTCAATTATTTTATGTATTTTACAGTGAATTACACAATTTAATATTAGAATAAAACTTCAAACAAAATAATTTTGAATCTTATTCTAATATTAAATTGACTCAAAAATAACAATCTCAATAGATAAATCAACAACTATTTTTAAGTACAAATCAGGCATTCAAAATGACATTAAATAAATATATCAAATCAATTCTATATCTTGAAGCCATTATTTTTAATATCACTATGTCTCTATACTGTATTATTTTACCTTCACATTTCATTTCTCTTTATACCGGTGATCCTGTTGCAGAGATTTCCGTAGAAATGATTAGGTGGTATGGAGGACTTTTAGCTGTCCTAGGAGTAATTTTATTAAGAACACTTCAGTTAAAGGATGATAGATTATTAAAACCAGTTATTGAAGGCTTTCTTGTTGGAGATATTATTCACATAGGAGCTGGAATCTATTTTTTAGTTAAAATACAAAGTGCGTACTTTGCTATTATATCAATGATCCTTATCAGTATTTTTTTAGGAATTATTAGAATTATATGGTTACAGAGAAATAAAAGAAGTCCCTCAGCTATAAATCAATTTTAATGTACAGCCTCATCATCATGAACCCACTCAGCTCTTTTGAGCTTATGTCTGAAGTTTGTTGAATTATCCTCAATAATTGCATGGAGATATACAATGTGTCTGCTTATTGCTTCCATATATAAATTTTTATCTATATCAAATCGTTCATTAAAATGTATAGATGCAAATTCATATACTGACTTATAACATTCAGTTAAACGCTTCATCGCCATATCATAGAAGTAGATTGTTTTTTTAATAATATCAAATTCTGTATCATATCCAGTGATTCCTGCTTCCTTAAACTCTCTATATAAAAATAATAGTTTTTCAAGATATTGGCGGTCTGACATTTGTCCCATAAGATCTGACGATCCGAGAATATAACCAGCCGTTAATAAGAGAGGATTCTCCATATTTAGAGAATCGATATTAATTGATAAACCTGTACAGGTTATAAACAAACTAATCTGCTCAACCTCGTGTCTACTGAGCTTTAAAGCTTTCATATTTTTTTCAACAAATTCAATACTTCGTGAAACATGATTAGACGTGTATTTAGCCCCAGTTCCCTCGGAATCCCAGGATTCTTGAATATAACCAGTATCATGTAAAAGAGCAGCCATCAGTAGATTTTCAGCAATCTCAACAGGCATTTCATCAAATGAATTTTTTATATTATAACCATCAATTAATCTCATAGCAGCTAAAAGAGCATCAAGAGTATGTGATAGATCATGATATTCAGTATTACAAGATCGATATCCTTTTATTTTACCTTTAAAAAGTTTGCTTATAAATTCGTAGGTCTTTGTAATTCTTTTAAAGTCCTTAGCATGATAATGAAAAACATAGAGACGTTTAACTTCATCAATTTGACCATGTTTTGATGAAGAATTAATGAGAGAGTTTAGTTGAAATTCAGTACTCATGATATACCCCAACAGCAATAATTCTTTTTATATAAACCATACTTTTACTAATGAATAGCATTAATGCCATAAAAGTGCAATAACTTTTTTACAATTGAAGTTTATTAATTAGTTAATTATCATAAAACTAAAGTTATATGTCACATAAGATTTCAATAGATATAATTATCTTTTTTTTAAATTATAAGCTAAAAGCAATGAAATAACAGCCAAAATAATTACTGGCAAAAAAACTCCTGCAATCAATTGAAACATTTTAAAATGATTAGTGGCTTTATAAATCAAAACAAATGGAAGAATAAGAGATAGGAGAATTATAATTAATGAAAAAATAAAAGGTCTTTGGCCTTCATTTTGTTTAATTTCATTATTTTTTTTTAGCGTAATACTGAGATATACAATAAGAATTATTAAAACCAGGCTAAAAGGTACTGTAAAAACCATAGCCATGAGAGCCATTATTATACCATAGTCTTCTGGTCCTCTAGTTGCAAAAAGTGTAAGTGGAATAAAATTAATTATACTCACAGAACTAATTTTTTGAATAATTTTCTTTATCATGCATTTTCTTCAATTATTTTATTATGTGAAATTTATTTACTTATTGAGTAATTATCTATAAGCTGTTTCCAGTCATACTTAATATGATCATTAAATTCAAAGATAAGTTCAAAAAAATAATTAAGCATTATATCATCTTCTAGGTTCAATAACACATCAGGGGCAATAAGTTCACGTGCATAATTATGCGACATTTCACCATCTTCTAACAATGTTGGATACCTTCTTGATAAGGTCGACATCTGACTTAGATCATGTTCATCTTCCCAGCGATGACAATCAATAAATCCCAGATGTTTTTCCCATTTAGACGTACCATAATCATTTGATGAAAAATACAATGATTGAATTTCATGATTAATATTTAATGTAATAACAAGAGCTCTTTCAATAAAATCTTTCTTAAGATAAGATCTAAAATACAGTTTAATATTATGATCCTCATTAACTACTTCATCTAAAAACAATTTATTTGGTAACATCTTTTTTCTCCAGTCTAAATTTTAGATCCAATAATTGTAATTATTCCATTATTTTTTTCAAAAAATTCTATTTCAAAACCCTTATCAATTAGAATTTCTTTAATTATATCTTCACTTATCTTTATTTTTTCATATGAACTAATTTTCTGAATCCACTGGCCATCTATTTTTTCATGAATAATGTCATTGACATTAACACTATCAGGACGATATTCTAAAAAGCATGTAAATATTCTATTGTCATCACTTTTAACAGGAATAAATCTAGCTCTTCCCTTTAACTCAAATGTTAAATCTCGAAATGATAAAGCAATCTTACCTTTATCAGTAAGTTCATTATATGCATTTTCTATTAAATCTTCTACTGATTGAATATCAGTTAAATGCGTTAATGTATCACCCATAGAGATTATCAATTGAGGTGTTATATTTTTATAGGAATGAAAATGCATTATATCATCTTCTATGATATTTATATTCTGATTTACACATATTATTTCATCTAATAATTCTTTACAGAAATCAATAGCGTATACATTGAAACCCATTTCATTTAAAGCTATTGATTGAAATCCAGAACCTGCACCAAGATCTATTGCAGTTGATAATTCTCCAGAAACAATATTATGACTTTGAAAGAATTTTTTATTCTTCTGAATATTTTCCTTAAGACCACCGTATATCCAGGAATAATAATCAAAAAGATGGTTTTTATAATGCTCTTTTGTTTTCATATCATTGTGCTATTATTCTTTTATTTAATTTATTAAGGAAACCTGAGAGAAATAAATATTATTAAGAAAAAAAGTCAAGAGCTTTATGCATCCTGTTTTGTGATAAAAAAGACTATACGAATTCTCAATAATAATTATACTATCAAGATGAAACAAATAAGTATTTTCTATTTAATATTTTTCTTTTTAATATCAATCAGTTCATGCAAAATCAACATTGAAGGGTATAGGGATGGAACCTGCATTATTGATCCCTCTGATAGAAAATGCAAAATTGTTTGTAACTGGACCCTTAATTATTATGGCAGCCTGTATGAGAATAAAATATAATTGCAAAAGAGGTGAATTTATCTTTAGTAATAATGGAGGATGTGGTTGTGCAAAACCAATTTTTTGCACAAAGTAGCAACCTACTTTAATCGAATAACAGGTTTTTCCTTGAGAAGATATTTTCCTGTTTTAAGATCAAAAACATTTGAACAGAGCCACCTATCCTCATTAATCATAAAGGATATCTCTATACGTGCCCGTTTATCAGAAGGCATATGAGGAGGGTCAAGATAACCCATTGTAGGATCAGACTCATTGAGAGGAATAACCAGTTTATTTTTCTCTGTTCCATCGAGCATATGCATCTCACCTTTTTGATCCCACACAAACTCCTGACCTTCAAAATGCCGTGTGCCAATCTCACAAATTATAAGCTTAAACAATCTTTCAGGCTCACCCAGTGCACAGGTAGGCACGAGCTGACGTTTCCAAAAATCATTTTGTGTGGGATATGATGTCCCACTTGGGACAATAATGTGATGCTCTGGTTCATGAGATTCCCGATCATAGGTTCTTATTGCATAGTCATGGGTTATGTGATCAGATTTTCTAATCTTGCCGGCTGCAAAGGCAGCAGCACCAAAAGCAACAGCAGTAAAAGGTTGCCATGCACGAACCTTACTTCTTCCAAATCTTTTTTCAATGTGACTATAAACCTTTGGTAATAATGTTGAACCACCGACCATAATAACATCATCAATTTGTTCTTCATTGAGGCCTTTAAGCTTTGCAGACTGAAGAACACCATCAATAACATTTGTTAAAATCTTATATAATCCATTTTTCTCTAATGTATTTAATAATTTTTTTCTGGTATAATCCACAGGTTTTTTTAATCGGGGATCATTCATCTCAGCAGGCTTAATATATTCAGTGAATATCTTACCGGGCATCATGAAGAATGTTGATTTTTCTTCGAAGAATAATGCCTCTTTTAGTTTTCGTGCCTCATCAAGAAGCATTCGATACCACCATGCAATGGAACTGTCTGTAGATAATCGATTAAAGTCATAACCATAATGATCACATATATCATCTATGATCCAGGAATCAATGAGATTACCTCCAACAGGCACTCCCTCTTTTGCAATTACCTGAGCATGACCAAGATCATTGTAATTACCACCAGTATGAATCAGGGCAATGTCCAGTGTACCACCACCAAAATCTATTACCAGTATATTCCTCGGTTCATCGATGGATAATCCATATCCAAGTGCTGCTGCAACAGGCTCATCAATTACCTTTGTAGCTGAGGCTCCGAGGTTTTTAGATATCTTTTGAAGGGTTGCACGATAAACTTCGTAGAAATCAACAGGAACACAAAATGTTACATGCTCTGGCTCCTCTTTTAGGGTTTCTTCAATTTCATCATATAACTGTTTTAAATATATTCGTGTAATATCTTCTGCAGTAAATTTCCAGTTACCCAGTTGTCCAATCAGTTGAAATGCATTATTGCTTAAATGAGATTTAAAATTTGTTACAAATCTAGGCTGCTGCATTCCGCCATCAAGAGCTATTGCCTCTGAACCGATTGCTCCACCGGTTTTTCTTCGTGATCTTTTAAATATATAATTAAAAGGAAATGATAATACCTCTGAGGCTGGCTTTAAATATACAGCAGATGGAATTGTAAAGGAATCATCAATTTCTCTATTAACTTTGCCACCACGACAAACAGATGCAAGATGAACAATTTCAGGTCCATTAGTCATATTATTCCAACGGGTCACTACTGAATTAGTAGTACCAAAGTCTATTGCAAAGCGAGATGATTTCATATTAATATTTTCCAGGTAAGTTCTTTGTATTCAATACTTAAAAAAAAGAGTCTTTATGTCAACAATAAGATAAGGGTGTACGATAAAAGACACAAAAATTAAAATTACGTATCAACATTTCTTCCATTGAAGAGAAACCAAGCCACTAACCTTTATGAAGAAACGGATAAGCAAAGGGTACAGCGACTACAAGAGCTCCAAGAAAAAAACCACTGTGCATTAACTGACTCTTAAAAAAATTTTTTATACTTTGAGCTTCTGATATAACAATGCTATTCTGAGTCATAGAGAATACCCTTAGAATCTTTAATTTGTATATTTTATTAAGATACTAAATAAATTTAATGTCAATGTATTTGCAGATCTATTAACGAAGATGATAAACCATCTAGACGGTTTTAAAAACTAGTCAAAAAACCCTAAATGACTATTTTTATTAAATATTATTGACAGATCATCACATGAAATGAATCTGGCATCAATTAAAACGTTAACGAAAAAAAAGAGGGTTTTACATGAAAAAACTTATTATTCTATTCCTTATCTCAGCAAGCATATTCGCTCTAAGTTGTGATGATTCTAACTATGATTACGGTGCATTGGCAATAAGAGCACAGAGTGGCAGTCTGTTCTGGAAATATACATATAGTGGAACACAAACCATAGCATCAGAAGAAGAGGGTGGTTATTATCTAAGTGCAGCAGTTTCATACAATGACGATAACAGTCTTTTTTCAAAAAAGGGTATTGCTCTTATTAAATTTAATAGTTCAAGAGATGTGGTTTGGCATAAATTTTATCCCATAACTGTTGATTATAACAGAGTTATCATTCAAAAAGAAAATAATAATATTTATCTTTGCTCTTCAAATAATCGCAATATTCAAATTATCAAACATGATATCAATGGAAATATTATTTTGAAAAAGAGTATTGGTATTGAAGGAATTGACAGAGTAGAAAGCCTTGAAAGCTTTATAGCTTCTGACAATGGATTTCTTGTTGGAGGAAACAGCAATGATACTCAAAACAGCAATAATAATTGCTCATTCATTATCAAGATTGATCTTAATGGAAATATTCTATGGAGCAAAAAATATAACTTTGAATATCTTTCATCCCTTGCATATAAGAATAATATAATTTATGCTGTTTCAAAAACTTCATCTATTATGACCACTGACACTGAAGGAAACTTTATATCTGCACATAATTTCAACACTACAGCACAATTTGCCAATACAAGAATTATAACTACTACTGATGGTATAATTCTTGGAAGCAAGCAAGATGGAAATCTCCTTGTAATGAAAATTCTTGATGACTTCTCTGTAGCATGGCAATTTACTATTGGTGGACAATATGATGAAGGAGTAACATCCTTGATGAAAACCAGTGACAACAATCTTCTTATAACCAGTATGACTATTTCTTATAAAGGCAGCTCTTCAGCAAATAATACAAATAATATATGGGCCATCAAATGTAATATTACAAATGGTGCCGTGCAATGGCAAAAGGTTTATGATCTCAAAGGAGACTCTCCCTCAAGCACTCTTGAAAATGAAAAAGGATATTTGATCACTGGTTCTTATAATAATTTTAATGGTGAGAATAAAGCAATAATGTTTCAAATTGATCCACAGGGAGATCTTCCAGGATATAATGGAAAATTTATGATCGCTGATACCCCAGCTACTCAAAGATCTACTTCTATTTCATTTTCTCAAGGAACTACGATAACTGTTGATAATTTCAATATAAGTATATCAGAAGCAGAAATATCAGGCAAAGAAATGAAATCAGATGTTAGTTTTCTTTAAAAATAGTACTGTATTGTAAAGAATTCTCCTTTCATATAAAGATCTGAGGTATTAGCAAATACTGTAATACCTCTAGTCTTTATTTACTAATCACCCATTTCAAAAAAACACACCATTTGTAAAAACTCATAAATTAAATCTACTCCTTAAGATTTTTCTTTACTTAATTCATATTTTGTTATATGCTATTTATAGAAGGATAGCATGACAGTAATTAATATACATAGACAATTCAAAAAAATAATGATTATTATTTCTATAATTTGGTCTTGTATATTAATAATCTCACTTACCTGGAATATAATTACTACAAAAAATCATACCAGACTTTTAGCCAAGAATAAAGCTCAGGCAAGCTTTAATAAAGACCAGGCATTCCGCTTTTGGGCCACCAAACACGGAGGAGTATACGTCCCAATAACCAAAACCACACCCCCTAATAAGAACTTAAAAAATATAGCAGAAAGAGATATTGAAACTAAAAGCGGAAAAAAATTAACCTTAATGAATCCTGCATATATGATAAGACAATTGATGTCTATGTACCCAGAAAAATACGGTATTAAAGGAAAAATAACCAGTCTAAAAGTTCTCTGGCCTGGAAACAAACCAGACAAATGGGAAAAAAAAGTACTTACAATGTTTTCCAAAACATCTATCCGTGAATTCTCTGAATTTACATTATGCGATGGAAGACAATGCTTGAGATACATGAAGGCAATGACAGCACAAAAAAACTGTCTCAAATGTCATGGATATCAAGGATATAAGATTGGAGACATAAGAGGTGGAGTAGGGGTTTTAGTTGATCTTTCACCTTTCGTGACATTAGAAGAAGAAACTATAAAAAATCTTTCAATAACTCATAGTATAATATGGATATTAGGGTTGCTTGGTTTATCATTATCATATAAAAAATTATCATTATTGAACAGGGAAAAAGAAGATGCTGAAATTGCTCTTTATCTAAAAGATAGAGCAATTTCTTCAACCATTAGTGCAATTGCCATATCAGACCTTAAAGGCAATATAACATATGTAAATAAATCATTTTTAAATCTCTGGGGATACAGAAGCTCCAATGAAGTTATTGGCAAAAATGCTTCAACATTCTGGGTTGATGAAAAAAAGGCACTTGATATTATGAAAATAATTTCCCAACAACGATGGTGGATCGGTGAACTGGATGCACGGAAAAAAAATAATACTACCTTTCAAGCATATCTTGTAGCAAATACAATAAAGGATGAAAATGGCAATCCCATAAACATGATGGCATCTTTTCTAGATGTAACTGATCAAAAAGAAATTGAGAAAAATCTCATTGAAAATGAATTACTGCTCAGGAGTATAACTGAAAATCTTCCGGATATTTATCTCTCTGTAATTGAAAAAGATTATACAATTGGATTTTCAAGTGGAGGAGAATTTACACGATTAAAACTTAACCCTGATTCCTATATAGGCCTCCATATTTCTGAAGTATTTGATGAGCATCTTGATACAGTAAAAGAAAAATATGAGGAAACATTTAAAGGAAATGAAACCTCCTTTGAACTTTATATAAACAATCAATATCAATTTTATAAAACAGTACCCCTCTTTGCAAATGATGGAAAAGTTTATAAAATATTATCTGTTGTTGAAAATATAACTGAACGAAAAGTCGCAGAACAGGAATTAAATAAGTCATTAAAAGAAAAAGAAATTATGCTAAAGGAAATTCATCATCGAGTGAAAAATAACATGCAGGTCATTTCAAGTCTTCTTAATCTGCAAATGTCATATATTGATGATGAAGATAGTAAATCAATTTTTGTAGATTCATGTAGTAGAATTCAATCTATGGCTCTTATTCATGAAAAACTCTATCAGTCTAATAATTTAGCATCAATTAATATTGATGAATTTATTGAAGATTTTTTATCTAAGATTAAACAGACCTATGAAGACGAGAACAATAAACTTCAATTCGATCTGTCAATAAACTCTTTTACAATAGGCATCGACATTGCTATTCCTATTGCTTTAATTATGAATGAAGTCATATCAAATTCTATTAAACATGCCTGGAATGATGAAACCTCTGAACATATAATTTCTCTTAAAATATCCAAAGAAGATGATGATCAGGTTACTATTTTAATTTCAGATAATGGAATTGGTATAGACATTAATCATCTATCTGAAAAATCTGAAACTTTGGGAATGCAGCTTATCAATTCACTCACTACTCAAATTAACGGGACCATTGAATACTATAGTGATAATGGTACACACTTTAATTTATCTTTTCAATATAAAGATTAATTTATATTGATGAAGTTTCTTTTTCAAGATTTGATAAATATCTCATGGCCTCTTCTCTGGAATTTCCACACATTTCTATATTTGATTTTAAATTCTTACAAACAGTTGGTCTGGATGGATCGTTGAAGAGCAAACAATTCAATTCCTCATCAAGATTTTTACAGGGGACTCCTGCAGCTTTACCTGAAGGATGTCCTGGTATAAAACTTGATATTGATATAGAAATACAGCAGGCACCACACTTTAATCTACATTCCATTTCTAGTTATCCAGCAATTAAAAATTCTCTTTAATTCATTCCTTTCAAGATATATTCCATGACATTGAGTACAATTATCAATTAATATAATATCAGGTACTTTGAATACAAATTCTTCCATTTTAATAGAACTTTCTGGACACTCAAAACGAGATGGTCGATCTTTCAGATGCTTTGAGGGAATATCATTTACATAACCTGTAATCTCTTTCAGGTCATCAGCAAGGAATTCTTTTTTGATCTCATGTTCTTTTATTTTTTTCTTAACTCTCTTTTTCTGATGAGCAAGAGAAGAGAATATCAAGGCTGCATCAATAGCCATGAGATCTTAAACCTGATCTTTTTCCATACAGCACTTCTTATATTTTTTTCCACTGCCACAATGACAGGGATCATTTCTTCCTGGTAGCATCTTTTTTCTCTGCATTTGAAACTGTGTTATAATTTTCTGCATCTTCAATGTGTTTAAAAAAAGACAGAGTGTTAATAAGACATTTAAAAGATCAATAACATCTTTTTTCTCAGAATCATCATCTTGAACCTTTTCAATCATAGCATCAGCAGTCATAAAAATCTGAACAAAGGTATCACCAAGACGTTTGTGAATAGCTCTGGCTAAAGTATCCTTATCCTTTGACTTTGAAATTTTATTCTTTGTTAAAACTATATCAAGAAGATAAGTACCATTTTTTATAGTGGCTTCTTTAGCCTCATTCAAATCTTTTCCAGAGAGCTTAAAAAGGGCCTTTGCAATCTCCTCATTGGATTTCATTGCCTTTTTACCCTCAGTATCTGCTGCCAGATCATTGAAGAAGAGAATTACTGAGTTAACTATGTCTTTATTATAATTTATAAATTTTTCACGATCATTTTCTTGCAGAGGGATAATTCTATTTTTTATTCTTTCATTGATATATTCATCAATTGCATCAGGATTTTCACTAACAGCTACAATCCCCGCTACCTCAAAAAAATGATCCATTATATGATAATTGTCATAAAGTGATGTAAATTTCTTTTGAACCTCTCCAAGAAAGGATGATGTTAATTTTGGGGCATCTTTTTTCATAAAATTCTCCATAAATATGTTAAGAAATCATTTATTGCTTTATATTAAAAGTTGGCAACTAAAATAATATATGATCAATTATTAAAGTAAATCATAATAAAATTGCAATTGACCTCTCAACACCAAAGTATTTAATATTCACAATCAATATGTAACTTGATGATAACAAGTGTCTCATATGAATATCAGCACTATTAAAAAAACTGTTATTATATTATTAACACTGGTACAACAATTGAAAAAAAAATTGACTTTCTTCATAATTTCACTCCTAATCTTAAACATTTCAATAAATGCAGAAGAAACATCTTCTCCCAGTGCAGCTTTGTTTTTTTTGAAAAGTAGAAGTATTCAAATGAATGCTCTTGGTTTGAGATGCGTAACAACAATACATGATTCATTACATAGATTGGGAAGATTTTTACCTGTTGAGGTAAACCAGCAAAATAGTGCTATAGATAGAGCAATGAAAGAAAACTCAAAAAATGTTTTCAAACGAACAGCTCAACTGGTCAATGCAGAGATTTATATTGTAATTCATCTTCGCCGTCGAGGTAACATGTTTTTAGCAGAGGCACGAATCTATACCCTTAAAGATACATATAGGAGCTTGCAAAAAATAATAACTATAAAAAGTAATATCATTGGCAATGTACCTATGAAACTTACACGAGAAATCGCTGCCTTACATAAAATCATTCCTGTTATAACAAAGGCTATTAAAACAAAAAACTCACAAAAAATGTATTCCATTAATGCTGGTCAATGGCATGGTTTAAAAAATGGTACTTATAATACCAACCTTGGAAAAGTTAAAATAATTCAAACTAAAAGATATAATTCATATATAGTTTCTCAAAAACACATTAATAACAAAACACTGGTTTTTAAAAAGTTTCCAAAAGTCCAAAAAGAAGTAGATCGCATTACAACACTTATCAAAGAAACGACCTATAACAGATATAAAATCGATAATATTCTAAAGGGAGCAAACCCTGAAAAAAGATTTCTTGAAGGGTTACTTCTCATAAATACTGGAGCTAATTTTTGTCTTCCTGGCTATGGGGCTTTTTTATCAACAAAATATCTCGGCTTTACTAAATTAAAACCCGACTATCTAACAATGTCACTGTCAGGACTTATTTTCATTCACCATTTTTTATTGCCAATGTATTATGGTGGTTTTACATTAAATTTTTTTCCCGGTGTCAATGATGCTGACAAATCATCAACAGAAAGAAATCTTCAATATTTTACTTGGATAACATTTCCAATTACCCTCAGTGTTGCATTTTTAGATCAACTTGCAATCCAATTTCAAGAATCGAAAATCTTGCCCCCATTTTTTTATCAAGCTGATTTAACTGCATCAGTTTTATCATTATTCATTCCAGGTGCAGGACTTTTTTATAAGGGACATCGTATTTGGGGATGGACCTATTACATCACTGAAATGGCTCTTTTGGGAACAGCAGTAACCTTACTTGAACATGAAGCAGCACCCTATATATTCATAGCTTTTGGTGTCATAAAGGTCATTGATATTCTTCATGCTGCTTTAACAAAATCTTCATACAACTTTTACAACAAAGAAATGGATAAAGGTGATGTTAAATACAATCTTTATTTTGGTTTTAGGGCACCATTGCCCGGTCAAAAAGATGACCTCTTGTATGCAGCAGGATTAACCTATAGATATTAATTTAATTTTTCTAATAGATATCTTTTTTTTCTATTTGATGGAGTTGTAAGAACAATCTTATTGCTATTAATAAACTTTATTAACCAAACCTTCTTCTTTTTCTTATAGTTAATCAAAATCAATTTTTTATTTTTAATATAAAAACGGATTGTATCCGTGGTTTTCTGATCCATGACTCTTCCGCTTTTCAGAAAATATAATAATGGTCCCTTATGTTTTTTTTCACAATACCCATCTTCATTACAATTTTTTGCAGTAATCTGCCATGCTCCAATCATTAATTTTTCATTATTATTCAGTGGTTCAATTCTTACTCTTTTTAATTGAAAGTAAACCGTTTCTTTTAAAAATGTACCCTTTAAAATAACACTATCATCATTCTCAAAAATCAACTGCCCTTCATTATAGAGTGATCCATGATAAATTCTTATTTTATTTCCATATATTGAATACTTATAAGGTTTTCCTTCTATAAAAATTCTTTTATCATCTAATTGAACGATTAACCTTTTATTTGAAAGTTGTCTGCAATTTGTTCCATCATCATTGCAATCTAGACCCGTAAGCTCCCACTTTCCTGGTACTGTTTTAGTAATATTTCGAAAGCAAGAAAACACCGTAATTAGGGTAAGAGATATAGCTATAGTCATCCAAAATTTCATTCATCCCTCATTATCACTTCACTATTTATATACTTCTTGATCTACTCTTTAGTTATTTCACCTACAAGCTCTGTAATCATATCATTATGTGCTTTATAAGACTGCAATGGAGAATGTGATGATAAAACAATATTATTACTGAAAGCATCATTATTGATTTTCTTATAATAATCTTTTAAGCAACCAAATCCAGAAATAATTCCTTTATACATGGTATCAATAACTGCAGGAAAATCTATAGCAGAAAAATCACTTAAAAGTATCAGATATGAATCACTTCTAATAACATTACATAACTCTCTATCAATAATAGTTTCAGTTAAAAAAGGATTTCTGCATAGAACTATAATATCTGATCTTGAGATAAGATCGTAACGTTCCATAGAAACACCAATAGATGATTTTTCATGATGAGGATCAAAATATAAAACATTAACACCAAAAGCACCTAGGAGCTTAGCCAACATAAACGATGAAGGTGTTAAACCAATTATTCCTGCTGTAAGACCATGTATTTCACGAGGATCTTTAAGATCATTTTCTCTTGCAAGTTGAAGTAACAAAGCCAATGCTTCTTCAGCTAAAGGGATAGCTGAAAATTTATCTATAATTTCATAATGTATATCTTTTTTTATTGAGAGAAAGGGTACAGGTTCTGTTATAAATATTTTTTCTAAAAATGGAAGAGATGAAAAGAGATCATCATTTAAATCTGGGGCTAGATCTCCTTCTATGGCGATTACTTGACCTGAATATGCCATTGAGATAAATTCATGTGACTCAAGAACCCTGTCACAGCTATAAATTTCAGGATGAAATTTATGTGATAACATCTGTATTGCATCAGAAGTAAAATCATCTTCACCATTTTTTGTAATAATTACCAGGGATCTATTCATATAACCTCATACTCATTGATACAGTACTAACATTTTTTACTAATAATTGTCAATTCCTAATCATAGTTCTTTTTCGTTCATTATCAATTATTTACTATATAATTTTAACAACTTTTTACATTTCATTATAGTTCTTATCTAAATATAGTTGACATAGCAAGTATTCTGCTCTTAGATACGTACATAGAAAATTTAATTGTTAGGGATTATAAATGATCAAGGCAATAATTAAATACCTGAAAGACTGGAAGAATATTTTAGCACATTCAATTATAGGAATAGCAATTCTTCTGACAGCACTATATCTACCCATAGAGTGGTATTACAGAGTTGGTATACTTATTATAGTTATAATTTTTAATCTCTATAGAATGAAATCTGAAAAGACTAAAGAAACTAGAGAGGATACATAATGAATCCAAAAATACAAATGATCAGTGAAATAATTTTCAATATAACCTATCTAGGTACAATCTGGTTTTTAGTTATAAAGATGCAATTAAAGAAAAAACATGTTGATGAAAATAATAAAAAGATAGCTTTGCTTCTCTTTGGTGGATTTCTGCTTCTAGCAATTGGAGATACTGGACATGTAGGTTTTAGGGTACTGGCCTATGGACTGGGAGGTCTGAGCAAGAACAGTCTTCTCGTTGGTCTCGGTGCTCTGGCAACAGCCATTACAATTACCTTTCTCTATATGATTATACTTGAAATATGGAGAATTCGGTTTCAATATAAAAGAGGTATTATCTATTTATTGCTCATGACTGCAGGAGTTATTAGATTAATAATATTTCTTCATCCAGCAAATAACTGGGGCAGTCATATTCCACCAAAGGATTGGTCTTTATATAGAAATCTTCCATTGATGATTCAGGGAATTGGAGTAGCAATTCTTTTACTCAAAGATGGATTCATCTCCAAAGACACCCTAATGAAAAATTTCAGTTATATGATTTTTCTATCATATTTCTTTTATACACCAGTGGTACTCTTCGTGCAAGATTACCCAATACTCGGAACTCTCATGATTCCAAAAACTCTGGCATATATTGCAATGGCTATCATCGCATATAAAGGTGTTTTTAATGTTGAAGGATAATGATTAATAAAATATAAATTTACCCTTCAACAGAATTATCAATCTTTATCCATTTTTTCTTTACGAAATGAAATTATAAGACTAACACAGGCTGCTATAAGTAAGAGACTCTGGGGCAATCCAGCAGATATGGATGCAGCCTGCAAAGCCATGAGACCACCTGCAAGAAGAAGAACTATTGCAGCCCCTCCTTCAGAAAGTCCCCAAAATACGCGTGTAGCAGGATGAGGATTGGGGTTTCCTCCTGAGGTTACCATATCATCAACAAGAGATCCTGAATCTGATGAAGTTATAAAAAATATTATAACGAGAAATAGTCCAACCCACTGACTAATAATTTTAAATGGTAATTTTGATAGAAGAATATTTAAAGACATTGAAACATTCTTTGAAACCACTGCAGCTATTCCACCACTACCAAAAATTTCAATATGTAATGCTGACCCGCCAAAAACAGAGAGCCATAAAAAAGTAACAATTGTAGGAACAAATAATACTGTTAAAATAAATTCTCGAATAGTTCTTCCCTTTGAAATTCGTGCAATAAATATACCTACAAAGGGAGACCAGGATATCCACCATCCCCAATAAAAGACTGTCCAGTTTGTCTGCCAGCTTTTTCCACTTCTGGTATCAACCCACAGACTAGTTTGAACTATGTTCTGTAAATATTCACCAGTTGAAGAAATAAATAATTTTATCTGATATAGGGTAGGCCCAAATATAAATACAAAGGAAAGCATAATTACAGCAATAAAAATATTTGCTATGCTTAGATATTTGATTCCTTTTTTAACACCAGTTACCGTAGATATTGTGGCAACCATTGTTATGAGTGCAATAATGATTACCTGTGTAAAGGTATTATATTCAATCCCCACAAGTGATTTTAATCCAGAGTTAATCTGCATCGCTCCTAGACCGAGAGAAGTTGCTACTCCCAGCAAGGTTCCCACTGTACAAAAGGCATCAACACTATGACCAATAATACCCTTATATCTTTCACCAATAAGTGGATAGAGAAGTGATCTTGGAGCAAGAGGCAATCCCTTTCTAAAGTGAAAATATGCAATGCCAAGACCAAAAACTATATAGATGGCCCAGGGATGAAGTCCCCAATGGAAAAAGGTGAAATGCATTGATTCCTTAATAGCTGCAGGTGTTGACCCAGTGGCTAATGGAGGTTTCATATAATGAGTTATTGGTTCAGCAACTCCCCAAAAAACTAAACCCATTCCCATACCTGCTGCAAAGAGCATTGAGAACCAGGTAAAGCGACTGAATTCAGGTCTGGAATCATCACTTCCCAAACGAATTTTTCCATATTTACTAAAGAGAATCCCTGTGACAAAAAATAGAAAAAATGCTACTGAAACAATGTAGTACCATCCAAAGTATTTCCCTATTCCCTTCACAAGATTATTAAAAAGAGTAGCTGCGGTTTTAGTCCAAAAAGCACCGAAAATAATAACTGCAAAAACCATAATAGCAGCAGAGAAAAATACAGGAGGACTCACGTAGGTACGACTTGCATCTAAGAAATTATTGAATTTACTTTTAATTTGTTTTATCATGAAACTATTTTTAACTCTCTTTATGACACGTCAAGGAATTATGAATAACCCTACAGAGTTATTAAATAATTTGACTTTATATTTAATTCATTTTATAGTTACTGATTATTATTAAAATTGTCAAAAAAATAAAAAAGCTTCAGGAAACATGAAAGATATCGCGTATCTTGAAGCATTAGAAAAATAATATGTATTATCTTTTTCTATAAAATTTTACTTCCATTTATTGGTTTTCATTCACAGGATAATAATACTATGATATCAAGACTCTACGCTGGCAAAATCCTCAAAGTTGACCTATCAACTAAAACAATGGATTACATAGAGACCTCACAATATTCAGAAAAATTTCTCGGAGGTCGTGGCATTGCAACAGCTCTTTATTATGAAATGGTACCTCCCGAAATAGATGCCTTTGATGAAAAGAACTGTCTCATAATGGCAGTTGGTCCCCTTGCTGGAATGCCCGGAGGTCTTGGTGGATCCCGCTGGGGAGTCTATTGCAAGTCTCCCTTACCACGAGTAAGTCATAGAGAAAAAGATCTCTTCTGCTATGGAAATCTTGGAGGCACCTTTGGCTCGGAACTACGTTTCGCAGGCTTTGACGGAATTGTAGTAACTGGCAAAGCTGATAAGCCTGTATATATAGAGATTGAGGATGAGAAGGTATCGATCAAATCTGCAGAGCCCCTTTGGGGCAAAACAACTCACGAAACAATGAAGCTTCTCAATAATCAAACCCCAGATCGATCTAAATTCATGACAATAGGCCCAGCCGGTGAAAACATGGTACCTCTGGCATCAATTCTTGCCACAGGAGACTCCAGCTGCAGCGGTGGAACCGGATCAGTAATGGGAAGTAAAAATCTAAAAGCCATTACAGTGAAGGGGAGCAATAGAAAACTAACCGTTGAAAACAGAGATAGACTCAAAGATATTGAAAATATAATAAAGTCATATAACCGTGGAAACACAAAGGTCTGGGGTATGGACTTCATGGCACAGGGACCAAAGACAAAAAAATATCCCTGCTTTGGATGCATGGCACATTGCCTGAGAGTCAAATACACCGCAGACAATGGCTCCAGTGGCAAATTCATGTGTCAGTCTCGTTTCTTTTACATGCACCACGCCTGGGGTTATTACAGTGAAGACAATGATGTTCCTTTTTATGCAAACCAACTCTGTGATGCCTACGGCATTGATACATGGGAGATTCAGTCTCTCATGGAATGGCTCTTACTTTGTCTTGGTAACAAAATAATCACTGAGGAGCAATGTGGTCTTAACCTCAATGAGATTGGCAGTCTTCAATTCATTAAAAATCTCGTGCACATGACATCCACAAAAAAGGGCTTTGGAGAGATATTACATCTTGGTGCTCATGGTGCAGGCAAAGCAATTGGTGGTAAAGCTGAAGAAATATATAGTCGCACTGATCCCTATGATCCTCGATACTGTACCATAAATACTCTAATCTTTCCCTTCGAATCACGAGAACCAATTCAGCAGCTACATGAAGCTGGTCTTGTTTTATCACAGTGGTCAAGCTGGGCAAAGGGAGTAGAAGAGGCTCATATATCAAGTGATGTTCTAAAGGGTATTGCTGAAAATTTTTGGGGTAGTGCAGAGGCTGGTGACATGACGACTCTCAGGGGCAAGGCCCTGGCAGCAAAAAAGATTCAAGAACGTCAGATTGCAAAAGAGAGCGCCGGTTTCTGTGACTGGATGTTTCCCATAATTGATATTCCTTCAGGTGAAAAACATGTTGGTGACCCTTCTATTGAAAGCCAAATCCTTTCAGCTGCCTTTAATAAAGATATCACAGAAGAGGATTATTACAGATTTGGAGAGCGCACCTTCAATCTTCAAAGAGCCATACTGCTACGAGAAGGCCATAGACCTCGTATCGATGATTATCTCCCAACAGAGTGGCATGACAATGCTCTTGAGACTCATGTGGCTGACCCGGAGTGCATAGTGCCTGATAAAAATGGTGCAATTGTATCACAGATTGGCAATAAAACAGAGAGAGATCAATTTGAAGCAATTAGAGATGAATTTTATGAATATCGGGGATGGGATGTAAAAACAGGTCTTCTCTCTGAAAATAATCTCATAACTTTAGGTCTTTCAGATATCATAGATGATCTTAAAAACAAAAACCTTGTTGTTAAAAAGGCACGAACTATCCCCCTATCTTTAAAGTTATCCCGTGCTATATCTTCAACAATGAAATCCTTCAAAGGAAAAATTCCCACAAAGGATAACGAACTTCTAAAAGAAATTACCTCTGGTGAAAGTCTATCACATAAAGAGATAATGGACATTTTGGAAGTTGATGCCAAAAAATATGTAAACGAAAAGATAGCTCATAACTTTGCCGGATGGACAAAAAGTATGCAGTATTATTTTACTGATATTGATAAATACTACTGCATAGAGTTTATTGATGGCATGACAAAAAATCCGGTGAAACTGACATCCCCCATAAAAAATCCTGAGATTGTTTATGAGATGGATTCTCGAGTAATTAGGGCAATGTCAGATGGAAGGGTAACAGGAGAGCAGGCATATCTCAAACGACTACTGAGACTTAAGGCTCCCTTTACTGATATGATGAAGCTTCAGTCCTTAAATAAATTATAGATATATTCTAATCCTCAATATTAATTCCACAGGTACCTAGGGCGTCACAGACCTGATCAGAAAAACCAATTCCAGCCTCTGTATAAAGATTATAAGCAGAATCAATACCAGCTTGAATTAATTCCTGCACCTGGTCATCATACTTAGCAGTTGCAGCTATCTGTCCTTCATAGTTAATAGCTTTTAACCTTTCCAGTGCATAGAGATTAGACTTTTGATCATTCATACAGAGCAAAACAAGCTTTACCTGATCTAAAGGTTTTTCTTTTACCTGCTCCCAGAACTCACTATCTGTTGCATCATCATGAATAACATTTCGACTAAATTCGCTACATTGATTAACGCGTTCTTCATTATAATCAATTGCTAAAACTTTTTGATCATATTGCACTTTCAATTGATCATAGGTTGCTCTTCCAAGATGACCCATGCCAAAGATTAATATTTCTGCTTCACCAATATCAAAGGTCTTATCATAGGTTAAACGTTTCTTTGTTTCAAATATATGAAGCCATTTTTTTATACTATAATAGATTCGATGACTATAGGTATTCATTGGAGATGACACCACAAAGCTGATAGCCAATGCAATTGCAATGATGGTTAACCAACTTTCAGGAATCCATCCCCTTTCTGCCCCAACAGCTGCTATGATCAAACCAAATTCACTGAAATTAGCCAGAGGTAATGTTGCATTAACAGCAGTTCTTGCTCTCAATTTAAAGCGTGTTAAAACTATGAAATATAGAATGACTTTAATGTTAATTCCAAGAGCTAATATCAAGGCAATGAATACAATATTCATTGATGGAATACCGGATAATCCAATTGAAAGAAAAAATCCAATAAGAAAGATATCTTTAAAGCCCATCATGGTATTGGCTAACTCCTTTGCTTTAGGATGATAAGCAATAACCATACCAATTACCAATGCTCCAAGATCAGGTTTTAAACCAGAAAATTTAAAAAGTTCAGCACCAGGAATCAGAGCCATAAAAAAACCATAGAGAATAAGCATCTCTCCATGACCTGATTTATCTAAAATATAAAATATTACAGGACGAATTACAAATAATATTATTGGAATTGAGAGAGCCCAAAGAGAAGGAACCTTGCCTGCTGCAAAAACAAGAAACAATACTGCAAAGATATCCTGAATGATCAATACTCCAATTGAAATTGAACTATGAGTAGACTGCATTTCACCCTTTTCTTCAAGAACCTTAACAGCAAAAACAGTACTTGAAAAGCTTAGAGAAAATGCAATAAGGACAGATATTTTCCAACTCAAATCTGCAAATAGACTAAATCCAATATAGCTAAGAAAAAATATAATAATTCCATAAAGGCCTGTTATTACAGCCATATGCAATGATGTACTACCTAAGATTTCTGCTTTAGCAATATCCTTTATTTTAATTTTCAAACCGATGGTAAATAGTAGAAGTGTAACTCCAAGGTCAGAAATGAGTGGAATTGTACTACCGATTTGTGCTCCCATAAACTTTAAGATGAAACCGGCAATTAAATATCCCACTAAAGGGGGCAGTCCTATCATTTTAAGTGCAAAGCCGCAGATAAATGCTATGGTTAGCCATAATGGATCCATTATATAAAACTCCCTGAAATTACTTAGTTAATATAGATTTAAAAAAACATAATACTTATCGTAAAAACAAACATAAAATGTTATATAAAACTTACTTTACTTTATTGTTATATCATTTACTATAAGATTATAATCTAAAATATCTGGCATAAAATATTGAAAAAAGAAATAAAAACAATAAGAAAAGATTTTTTCTCTGCTATTACTGGTAATTCTAACCTTTTTGTCCTTGAGCATCGTTTTCTTAACGGCACATTGTTTTTCTCTGCACTTCTAGCTTTTATAGTATTTTTTATCAATCTAATTCTTAATTTAGATTACACTTTAAATATTATAATTTTTGTGGGATTTATCATCTATACTGTTCTGTATCTCATATCAAGAATCAAAAAACAATATACCATAATATCTACTCTTTTTATAATCTTTTGTTTTGCTGCTTTGCCACTTTCATGGTTTTTAAATTCAGGACTATTTGGATCAACCATGTATATCTGCTATGTTCTTTTTATTATTTTAATGGTTATTACAGATGGCATTAAACAAAAAGTAGTATCTGGCCTCTTTATAGCAGAAATTGCAATTATAATAATAGTTGAATTTTATAATCCATCACTTGTAGTAAAATATGAGTCACATCATTTAAAATTTATTGATATATCGCTTTCAATTCTTTTTTCGATAATAGTTTTAGCTTTTATCATCTATTTTATTATGAAAAATTATAATGATGAGAGATTAAAGGCTGAAGAAAGCAATTATCTCAAATCACACTTCCTTGCCAATATTTCTCATGAAATAAGAACCCCTATGAATGGAATCATTGGCTTTACAGAATTATTAAGAGATCCTCTCTTAAAAAGTTATGAAAAAGAAAAATATTTAAACACAATTATAAACAACAGCAATCATCTCTTAAAAATTATCGATGATGTCATCAATATTTCCAGAATTGAAGCAGGATACCTTGAAGTAACTAAAACTGAATTCAATATAGATGAAATGATGAATGAGCTCCATGGCTTCTATTCTTTACAAATTGAATCATTCAAGAAAAATATAAAACTGCAATTAATAAAAGACCCATCAGCTAAGGATAAAATAATTGTTTCAGATGCCATTCGCATTAAGCAAACATTTAATAATCTACTGAGTAATGCAGTAAAATTTACTGAAAATGGTTTTGTTACATTTGGTTACGGCCTTTTTGAAGAAGACAATAATTACTATCTTTCAGGATACGTTGAAGATTCAGGTATTGGAATCGATATCAATAACCAACAGCTGATCTTTAATATTTTTAATCAATTAGATCTTTCATCAACGAAAGAATATAATGGAGCAGGACTTGGCCTCAGCATTACAAAAAGACTGATCGACCTCTTAGGCGGATCTCTCTATTTAGAATCCAATGAAGAAAAGGGATCAATATTTTCCTTTAAGCTCCCTGTCGAAGTAAAAAGCAAATCTTCTCTTCCTGTTAATGATAAAAATATAACTACAACAAAGAAAAACAACTATAGATCAATCCTCATCGTCGAAGATCATGATGACAGCTACAGGCTCTTAGAACGCTTCTTAACAAAAAATGGATATTCGATCCACAGAGCAAAAAATGGCCAAGATGCTGTAACTCGAGTCCAAAATAATCCTTCTTTTCAATTGATTCTTATGGATATTCAGTTACCAGTCTTAAGTGGAGAAGATGCAACAAAGGAAATTAGAAAATTTAATCATGATATTCCTATTATTGCTCAATCTGGTAATATCTTTGATGAAGATATAATAAAATACATGGATGCTGGCTGTAATGATTTTATCTCTAAACCCATTGATATTAAAAAATTATTAGATATGATAAAAAAATATACTCACTAGAATCAGGCAGAAATATGAAAAAAGAACAAATAGCAGAATCCCTCTTTTTAAATGATTTTAACTGTGCTCAATCTGTATTATCAACATTCAGCAACGAACTTGGCCTTGATCAGGAAATAGCATTAAAAATTACCACACCATTTGGTGGAGGAATTGTTAATCTGGGCAAAACCTGTGGTGCAGTCACAGGGGCCCTAATGGCAATAGGATTAAAATACGGCAGAAGTACATCAGATGATTTATTTGCAAAAGAGAATACTGCACAATTATCCAACGAATTTATTGAAAAATTTTCAAGCTTACATGGCACTATTGAATGCAGCAACTTACTTCAATGTGATATAGCAACAGATAAAGGAAAAGCTCATGCAATTAATAATGATCTTTTCAATAGTCTTTGCCCCAAATATGTGAAGGATGCAGTTTTACTACTTGAAGAGATTTTATAAAATTTACATCTATTGTGGTTAAAATAAATGAATAAAGCATTTCAAGACTATTACCCTGAACATGTAAGCCACTGCTATGGTTGTGGTCGCTTAAATAAACATGGCTTACAGATAAAAAGTTATTGGGATAAAGACGAAACAGTTTGTAGATTTACACCGAAAGAATATCATATAGCATACCCGGGTATTGTATATGGTGGACTCATTGCATCCATAATTGATTGCCATAGCATAGGTTCTGCAGCTGCTGCAGTATATAAATCTCTTAATCATGACCTTGATAATGAGCTGCCATTAAACTTTGTTACTGGATCACTTCACATTGACTATTTAAAACCTACACCTCTTAATGGAGAATTATTACTTCGCTCAACTATCACTGAAATAAAAGAACGAAAGGTTAAAGTGAAAACAGACCTCTTTGTTAATGACATCCTCTGTGTAAAGGGTGAAGTCATAGCTATAGAAATTCCTTCAAAAAAAGAGATTATTACATAAATTATGCCAGAGACTAGAGATATCATTAATGAGATCGAATCCCGCCTTCAAAGAGGATTAATCTTTGATGCCTACAATATGTGCAAAAGAGCATTAAAGCAAGATGAAGATTCTTTAAGAATAAATCAGCTCTTTGCTTTAATTTTAGCAAAGCTTGGAGTAACTGATCAATCCCTTTCAATAATACAGAAACTCTATAACGAAGGCCATAGTGATCCTGAAACATCTGGAATTTTAGCAAGAATTCACAAAGACATCCACAAGGCTTCCAAGAATTCTGATCATGCTCAACAATCAAGGGACATCTATCTTCAAAGCTTTAATGATACTGGAGAATACTATCCTGGTATTAATGCCGCATCAATGTCACTTGTTTTAGGTGAAATCAAAAAGGCAAAGTCTATAGCAAAGCAGGTTATAAAATCTATTGATAAAAACAATCTTGATTATTGGAGTCTGGCAACCCTTGGAGAAGCTTTTCTAATTACCGAAGACTTTTCAAAATCCAATGATTATTATATACAGGCTATTGCTCAGGAGTCTGAAAAAAAAGGTAATATCAGCAGTACATTTGAACAGCTCCTGTTCTTATCTAATTTCATTAACATTCCTGAAGAAATTTTTAATACCTTAAGACCTCCAGCTGTAGTTGTTTTTTCTGGACACATGATTGATAGCTCCATAAGAGAAAAGCCAAGATTTCCCGATGAAATAAAAGATAAAGTAAAAGCAAAGATTGCTAAAGAGTTAGATGACCTCAATGCAGGTATTGGCTATTGCTCAGCAGCCTGCGGTGCAGATATATTATTCATTGAAGCAATGCTTGAAAGAGGTGCAGAGGTCAATGTTTATCTACCTTTTGCAATAGAAGATTTTATTGAAACAAGTATAGCCTTTGCAGGACCAGACTGGATTATTCGTTTTCACCGAATAATGTTGAGAGTCAATGTAAGATATATAACTGAAGAAAGCTATTTAGGCAATGATGATCTTTTTCAACTCTTAGGTAAAGTCATTATGGGTCTAACTCAACTTACAGCTCAGCTCCTTTCCAGTGAAGCATATTTTCTTGGAGTTCTTGAAGATCAAGATGATATTAAAATTGGAGGGTCAGCAGATCTTCTCAAGATTTGGGAAAGAAAAAAACATGTACGTATAATCAATCCTATTGAGCTAATCAGTGAAGATGATATTATTAAAAAAAACATAAAGAACAGGGTTCCATCCCACATATCTTCTGAAATACCCTTTGGCGTAAAAAGACTTTTAAAATGCATATTGTTTGCAGATATTGTAGGTTTCTCAAAGATGGAAGAAGAACATACTCCATTCTATATGTTTGAATTGCTGGAAACCCTCTCCCAGAATCTTAAAAAACTCAAGCAGCCTGAGATTCTCAATACCTGGGGAGATGCCATCTTTGCTGTATTTGACGAACCAAAAGACTGCATGGAATTTGCTGAAAAGTTGAATTATACCCTTTTAAATACTGACTGGAGCACTCGAAATCTTCCATCAAGCATCAATATTAGAATAGCTCTCCACACTGGACCGGTCTTTGTTGGGGATGACCCCATAACAGGAAAATTAAATGCCTATGGAACACATATAAATAGAACTGCCCGCATTGAACCGGTCACTGTTCCTGGATGCATCTACTGTAGTGAACAATTTGCAGCATTACTTCTCGTTCATTCAGATGATAAGTATACATATCGATATATTGGGGTCTTAGAATTGCCAAAGGGTTTTGGTACACAGGAAATTTATCAGATAAATTCTCAATTGACATAAATCAATGAGACTATTCAATTGAAAAAAGTCTTTACAGTTTCTTGATTTTATCTATATTACTCTTAGAAAGAATTCTATACGAGGATAATTACAATGTCACAACCTCCTTTTGAAGCATATACAGGCACAGAACCATATATTTTTATCAGCTACGCTCATAAAAATTCTGATATGGTTTTTCCTATTATTCATGATTGGCATAAACTTGGCTATAGAATCTGGTACGATGAAGGTATTGATCCTGGAAATGAATGGCCAGAAGAGGTAGCCAATGCTCTCGAGGGATGTTCTCAATTTGTTGTATTTGTTACCCCTGAATCAGTTAAATCAAAAAACGTTCGCAATGAAATTAACTTTGCCCTTAATCTAGAAAAAGATTTCTTTGCGCTTCACCTTCGAGAAACTGATCTTCCTTCAGGTCTTAAGCTTCGTATGGGTGACATTCAGGCAATAATGAAATACCGCATGACTGAAGGTATGTTTGAGAATAAAATTAAAAAAGTTTTACGAGAAGATATCTTAGATACCTTTGTATCAAAGGCTCACAAAATATTAGGGGATGATGCTGCAGCTGCCCTTCAAACTGAAGAAGAAAAAGAAAACCTTGAGGCTCTCAATAAAGAAAAAATTGCTCGAGAAAAGATTCAAAAAACAGAAGAAGAGGCAAAAAAGAAAGCAGCTTCTGGTAAAACACAAACCCAGGAAGAACACAGTAAAGAATTAAAAGATGATCTGATTTCAGATGATCTTGGTGAAAGAATTAAAAAACGATTTGAATCAGGTAATTATGATAAGAAACCTTCAAAAGAGGCATTAAGAAGTCTATGGTCAGATCTTAGATATACTGGTTTTGAAATAAAAAAGCATATTAAAAGTGAGATAAATAAAAATAGTAATCCTTCAAATATAAATCCTGAAGAATTCAGAAAAAAAGAGGAAAGACGTCAAGAAAAGAAAAAACTTCGAAAAGAAATCCGCAGAGAGATGAGACGGAATCGTCCGAGCAAAGGAATTTTTGGAATTCCTTTTTCTGCAATTATTATTGGTTTAGTTGTCTATTTTGTTTTTTTTAATAACAATTATAATCATCTCTCTAAGAAATTTCTCGACACTCATTGTCCTGCTTATATGAAATATGAGCAAAAATTTGATAAAGTTAATTCTTTTGAAAATAAATTTGGCAAAAGCCAGAGAAAAATTGCCATAGAAAAAGAAATAACTAATTGTGAAGCAAATACTCCAAAGGCCCTCAAGATCAAAGAATTAGGACTTGATAAAATGAATCTCAAGCAACTGGAAGAGTATTACCTTACTAAAGTTAATGATAAAAGATATTACAAAAGAATGGTAAAGGAATACCAGAAAACTCTTCAAAAAAGAATAACTGATAAAGATGCAAAAGAATTTGTTAATGACATGGTTTCTGATCAATACAAAAATTTTCTAAAAAAACGCATCGTTGAGAATATTAAATAAAAATGTTTTACTTATGACCCTAAAGTAATGCTTTTATTTAAATTATGATATTATGAAAAAAATATTCTTTCTATTAATTCTTCTTCTATTTCATTCATATGCTTTTTCTGAAACCTTTGATCTTAGAGATCCTAGAACCTATGACATAAAAAAGAATCCCCATAATTATTCTTTTATAAGTGTGTATACCTATAGCTATGTAAAAGACCTGAAAATTTCTTTTAAAGAATTTTTCTTCAATAAGCAAAATGGCATTAAGCTTTCTGAAAGTCTCTACGTAATTCAAAAAGGTTTATATTCAGCAACAATTTCATTTTATAATAATTATACTAAAAGAAAAGATAAATTCACTATTAAGATTATGATTGACCCACAAAAAGTTTATAAACTAAGGATCGACACAGTTTATTCAGATAAAAAATATTCTGTTGAAAGCAAACCAATGTCAGAAAAATATCAAAATATATTATTAGGAATACAGCAAGAACACTCTTTTCGAGATGCAAATGATTTTTCAAAATTTAGAGGAATTTTTTCATTTAATTTCTTTTCCCTTGGATATAATTTTCCAGTTATTAACACCAGTAGCTATGATTTAAAAATTCATGAAAATATTAGATATGATCTTGTCACCTTTTTATTCCCTATCAGTTTTGTCAGTATTGGCACTACTATTTTTAAATATGAACTAGGGGACATGGTATTATTTCCTCTGAGAATCAAAATTGCTCTATTCATTATACCAAGAAAATCAACATTACAGACTCATGATAAAACAGGTTTACCTGAAGGTTTCACATCAACAATGTCAGGAGTTTTTTTTGTATATGAGACAGATATCGTACCAGAATTAATTCACTCTGCCATTGAAGGCAGAGAATTGTTTCCCTATCATGATTTTAAGATTCTTTTGACCTATGGTGGCTTCACCTATTCTAATATAGGAGCTATTACATCCCTTGTAATAGGATATAAATTGAAGACATATTCTATAGGTGATAATAATCAAAGATTAGATCATTTATTATATTTAGGCATAGAGACAGGTCTTGGAATCTCTATGTACATGTTACCTAAATGAAACAGCCCCTAAGATCAAATCACTTAATATCAAACCCCTCTGACCTTCGGTTAAATTTATTCAATATTATAACAATTTTACTCTGAACATCATTGGTTACCATATATAAAACCGGAATTACAACTAATATTGATAATGTTCCTAAAAACAAACCCCAGGTCATTGCCATAACCATGGGAGATATAAAGCTATCTATTCCCCCAATGAGACCATAGGCTGTTGGAATTAATCCGGCCATTGTTGATACTGTTGTTAAAAGAATTGGCCTCAGTCTTTGAGAAGCACCATTAATTATAGCATCAATAAATGATTCTGTATCACTTGATGATTCCTCTTTACTTATACGATTAATACAGTCAACCATGACGAGAGAATCATTGACAGCTACCCCTGCAAAACCAAGAACACCAACGAGGGCCAGCATAGAAAGATCCATCCCATGAATTCCAAAGGCAAGTAAAATGCCAACTACACCAAAGGGTACTGACATAATAACCATAAAAGGCTGCATGAATGAATTAAACTGAACCACTAAAAGAAAATAAATGGCAATAAGAGCTGCCAGAGTAGCCATTATTAGTTTAAAGATTGTTTTAGAACTTTCCTCAGCCTCTCCCCCTAAACGAATTCTAAAGCCCGGATTCTTCTTTTCAAAATTTTTATAAAAATCTTTTAATTTATTATAAATAGCATTTGGTGTTGTTTTTTTAAGATCAACATTGGCAGTTATTGTATTGGTTCTATAAGAATTGTAATGAAAAATATTTTGAGGTGACTTCGCGGAATTAACCTTTACCATTGTACTAATATTGACAAGATGTCCTGTATTATTTCTCACAAGTAAATTCTTAAAAGGCTTATCATAATCTTTTGACTTTTCATTAAGGACAACTCTAAAGGGAATCTTCTCATCAGCTGTTTGCATATGAGTAACAACTGTACCATCAAAGGCTGTTCTTATTGTTGATGCGATTGAGGAAACATTGAGATTTGCAGCAGCAATTCTTTCATAATTTGGTAAAATTCGAAGTTCTGATTTTCCTTCTCTAAGATCTGAATCAACATCCTGTAATCCAAATTTTTTTAGATCCTTCATTACTGCTGACACAATTACTTTTCGTTTCTTATTATTGTTTCCCCAAATCTTTATTTCAATTGGTTTACCAACTGGAGGTCCACCTCCATCAAGATAATAATTGAGCTTTCTTATTCCTGGTTTTTTTAGTCTCTTAAATTCGGTGACGATATAGTCCTTTACCTGAACAAGTGTCAGATCTCGTTTTGTTGCAGGTGTTAATGTCATTTGTACAATGAAATGATTAGTGCTTCTAATCCATCCCATGCCATTGTTAAAATCCATACCAACATGAGTCTTATAGGAATGGACGACACCCTTATTTTTTTTCATCATATCCTGGATAATCTTCTCAATTTTTTTTGTTTCCTGGGCATTGAAATCAAGAGTACTATCCTTATCAGTTTCACCATATATAAACATACGATATGCCTGATCAATGGGAAACATATTAAAGTTAGTAATCAAAAAACTGATTCCTGTTCCAGAAAGAAGAAACAACATGAAAATACCAAGTGTTATATATCGATGATGAAGTGTCCATTGCATGACCACTTTATATTTATTTTCCAGATAATTAAATATCTTTTGTCCAGGTGGTTCTTTTATTTTTGCTGTTCCTTCTTTTTCATGTGCAAGGTGTGCAGGGAGAATTGTTGTTGCCTCGATAAAACTTGCAGCAAGCATCAGAATTACAATGGTTGGAATCTCAACAGCAAATTTTCCAATCATTCCCGGTATAAAATAAATAGGAACAAAGGCAATCATAGTTGTTATTATAGTACCGAGTACAGGTTTTAAAACAAGTGATAATCCCTTTATTGCTGCTTCCTTTGATGAGAGCCCCCCCTCTCTTGATCGGGTTATACTCTCTGCTATTATAATTGCATCATCTACCACCATTCCTAACACCACAACCATCCCGCAAAGAGAAATACTATTAATTGAAACATCAAAAAAAGGTAACAATATTATGGTGATTCCTATTGAAACAGGAATTCCAATGGCTGTCCACATGGCAGTGCGTCTATCAAGAAAAATAAAAAGAATGATAATGACTAAAATAAAACCTGCAATTGCATTTGAAGTCACAATAGATAATCTATTTTTAGTTTCAATAGACATATCAAAGGTAGAGAAGATATGAAGATCTTTTTCTCCACTGGATTTTTTATATCGAGCCACTGTTTTTTTAATTTTATCAACAGTAGCTATAACATCTGCTGAACCTTTTTTGGCAATCCAAAAGGCCATTCCTTTATTTCCATTAAATCTAACGAGAGTGTCTTCATCTTCAAGACCGTCTATTATTGCAGCAACATCCTTGATTTGTACTTTATTACCTAGAAAATTTGATCTGATAATGATATTACCAATATCCTTAGCATTTTCAAACTCTGAAATTGTAACAATATTTTTTTTACTGGTAAAAGACTCAATACTGCCACCACTTATACGAAGCTTATTATTTCTAATGGATTGAATAACCTCATCAAAGGATATTTGATGATATTTCATCATTCCTAGATCGAGTTTTATTTTTATCTCTCTATCTAAAACTCCACTTCCAGTGATCCATGAAACCTCTTTTACATCCTTTAATCTTCTTTTTAATTCCAAGGCATGTTTTCTTAGAGTAAGTTCTGATTTTCCTGGTAAAGTAAGAACAACCTCATAGATCTCAAAATTGTCATTTTTAACATCAAAAATAAATGGCTTATCCTTAACATCTTCAGGTAAATCAGAAACTCCTTCAATGGCTCTTCTAATTTCATCTTTTATCTCAGGAATTTTTTCAGCATCTGGATCTATGAAGACCTGAATAATTGAAGTGTTTTCCATTGAACGGGACGTATATTTTTCTATTCCTGAAACAGTCTTCAGTGCATCTTCAAGCTTTATGGTTACATTTAATTCAACATCTTCAGGTGATGCTCCGGGATAGATAGTTGTAATACGCATTTGCTGAAAATCAACTCTAGGCATTCCCTGTCTTTTTATACTGAAAAAAGAAACAACAGAAAGAACCAGAATAAATACCAGAAGAAGATTTGACAATAAGGGCTTTTTAATAAGAAAGCGGGTTATATAAATCATAGTTGCACCACACCAGATATTTTTTTAATTATTATATTTTAATAAAATGATTAAAATGAGTCAACAACATCTTATGAAACACCGTACAACTAATTAAATGTTACTTTTAAATATTACAATACAATAAAAGTAATTATAACAAATCTAATTGCTTAAATTTTATAGTATTTTTTATTTCTCATCATAATAAATCTTTATAGTTTTTTAAAATTCAATATTTATAAGAATTAAACATTGCAATTACAGGTATTTATATTAATTATTTTATTATAGCATTGATTAGCATCATGTCTTTTCTTTAGAGCAAAAAAATAAAAAAATTGTGCCATGATAATTGGAGCAGATTTTTTTGTTTTAGTATTTATTGTAGGGACCTATTACATCCTTTCGACAAGAAACCCCTCGTAAAAACCCCAATTCACTAAATGGAATTAATCATAAATCCAGCGATTTTTCATCAAAAAAAGAAAAGCTCAGATTTATAGGATACAAACTCAATCTCAAAAAAGAAATAAAAGATGCAGAATATAAATTAATCGATAGTAATAAAATATTATTGAGAAACTAAATCACACAGATGCTTTAACAATAATCAATTTTGCTTTTTTCCACTTTTATCATATGAAGTTGGCACTGTAGAATCACAACTCTTTTTACAATTAGAAAAAATTGAATTACATCGGCTAGAACAATTTGCATCAGTAATATCATATTTTGGTTGTCTGGTGCCTCTATTATCCATCAAATTATCACCACTTAACAAAGAGCGGCACCCCTCCATACATGATCTAAAGCCATTCTCACACTCATTGATACAGGTCTGTTTTGGTGTCATTGTAGTTTGGCAACTAAAAAAAGTTATGGCTATTGTTGAAAGGATTATAAAATATTTCATATTGATTCCCACTTTTTTTTATCTTAGTATCAACTAGAAGATCTAATGTTACAATATAAAACTAATCAATTTATATTATTCTTTACATATTGATTATATTTCATGCAATAAGTCAAAAGAAAAATAATGAGGATAGATTTATATGGCAAAGGGATTAGACAAGCATCAGGAAAGACTTTCAGTATTAAACTCCTTTGGAAAAGATCTCACTAGGCGTTCTGGCTCCAGCTGTGAGCTCTGTTCAGCAAGTGGTATAAAACTTCAGGTCCATGAGGTGCCTCCAGTAAATACTGAACCTGATTTTGAAAAGTGTATCTTTATCTGTGAAACCTGTCAAAAACAGATTGAAAAACCTAAGTCACTTGAAGCAAACCACTGGAGATGTTTAGAAAACTCCATCTGGAGTGATATTTCTGCGATAAAGATCATGTCGATGATTATGATAAAAAAAATTGCTCCACTAGAAGACTGGGCTTCAGCTCTGGCAGAGGATGTTTATCTCGAACCAGAAGAAGAGGAATGGCTCAACTCAATTATTTAAAATTATGATATCACATTACAGTCATATCATTGAAGAATATATAGATCTATTTTTACTCAAGCCTATCAGAGAAATAGATGAAAAAATAGTTGTCCTACTAAAAACTCATTGAGAATGATTTTAAGATAATATGCTGTGTTCCTTAACCTCTCTTCATAAAAATGAATTGATTAAAGAAAATAGCAACAGTATTTTGTCTTTTGAAAAAGTTCTTTTTTTAAAATAATATACACATATAATAATCCAAGAAAGAATAAAATGACAAAACTAATAATGAAATTTATATTGATTTTCACCCTATGCCTTTTGACATTCAACAGCTGTAAATTTAAACAGTCAAAATCTCTCGTAAAAAAAAAAGTAACAATCTCTGTTATGGGTGATATTGCCTTAAATGCAGGTCACATGGGTCACCAGCACACAAATAATATTAAAAAATTTGGAAAGAAGTATGCGGACAACTGGGCATTTTCTGGTGTAAAAAAGTATTTCAAAGAAATTGTTCTGGGAAATCTAGAATCTTCAATCACCTCTCACTCCACAAAAGAGTTCCCTGACAAAGATGAAAGATTTTATTTTCACTCTCCCCCGGGATCAGAGAATGTACTTAAGGCTGGGGGATTCAATGTAATGGCACTAGCCAATAATCATGTAAAGGATTCCGGCATTGAAGGCATGCTTGAATCAAAAAAGAGGCTACAAAAAGTTGGCATTCAAGCAGCGGGAGTAGGACAAAATCTACAGGATGCATTAGAGCCTGTAATAATTGAAACAAAATACAATGGTGCTACAGTAAAAACAGGCATTATTGCTATAAACAAAACAATTTCCCTGAGCTGCAATGCTACCTTTGACAGACCCGGCACAGCAACGGGCACTCCGGAGATGCTTGCACATGCTGTAAGAATCCTTTTGAAAAAAGTTGATATAGTTGCTGTCAGTGTGCACTGGGGAGATTATTACGGCTTTGACTTTCCTGTAATGCCCCCCGATATAAAACAGAAACGACTTGCCCATGCTTTAATTGATGCAGGTGCTTCATTTATAATTGGGCACCACTCTCATGCTGTTGGAGAGATAGAATTATATAAAAATGGATTGATCATATACAGCCTTGGAGAATTTATATTTTCAACTCGACATTCACGGCATCATCCAACAACAATAATAGTTGAGGCAACAATGACAAGAAAGGGAATAGATTCATTTTCTGTTATACCGGTAAACCAAAATCCACTTGAAGTATGGTACAGACCTCAGGTACTAAACAAGAAGCTGGGCCTTCAATACTTAAGTAAACTTATAATTCCAAAGGATAGCAAATATAAAAATTTCTATGGTGAGTCAAAAAAATGATTAAAAAAACATTCATCATATCTATCTGCTCTGGCCTTTTATTCTTAATGTTTCAAAAGCCCAATGGTCAGGCTCAATCCAGGCAAAAAATAAAAAATGTCGGCGGCATTACCTTTATTTATTTGGCCCCTGGCCATTATTTCACACCACTAGGAAATACATCAAAAGATTCCAAAAAAAATCAAATAGAGAAATCCTCGATCAAAGTTGAAATTAAAAGAGGATTCTATATTGCTAAATTTGAAATTACTGTTTTACAATATGAAAAAATTACAGGAAAAAATATTTGTAAAGAATTACAGTTAAAAAAATGTACAAAAAATCATCCTGCTAGGGAGATCAACTGGTATGATGCAGTGCTTTTCTGCAACAAGCTCAGCATCGCTCATAATCTCAGTCCATACTATATAATAGATAAGACAAGAAAAGACTCTGAGAATAAATTTCCATATGATCCAAGAAAATGGATAGTTACAATTAATAAAAATGCCAGAGGCTTTCGTCTTCCAACTACATCTCAGTGGGAATATGCATATAGAGGAACAAGTAAAACTGATTTTTACTGGGGCATGAGCAAAAAGAAAAGCCGAGTCAATGCCTATGCGGTTAACTTTTTTAATTCTGGATATACTCATTACAGACACAATAAATTCTGGTATACAAAATATCATCAGCCCAAAAGAATCGGCTCTCGACTCCCCAATAGCAATGGACTCTATGACATGGCAGGTAATGTGGCTGAATGGTGCTGGAATGCCTATGTATCCACTGACAAGAAACTACAGTTGGGCACCAATGGAGTTAGAATTCTAAAGGGCGGATCATATATGAACGCATGGCCCTCACTAACAGCCTATGGCTTTAAGACAGCCTCACCAATACAGGCCTCTGAAACCTATGGAATTAGACTTGTCTTGCCCTCTCAGTAACTGAAACTACATGAATATCATCCTTAGATTTCCTAAGCACTGAACCTTATTCCTGTTTTAATCAAAAATATGATTGATTTTTTTATATCTTAATATAAAGAAAAGATTCACTATAATAATATAAATTTTATAATTCATCAAAATAGGAAAAGTAAATGAAAAAAAAATTAATTCTACTAGTTTCAATTCCAATTTCATTAGTAATTCTATTTTTCATGCTAATGCACTTTGGCCACGAAGATGTGACAAGAAGACCCTTTGTTTCAAAAGCACAATCATCTAACAACTGGAATGATGTATTTAAGAATCCTAAAGAAATAACACTTAAGACATTTAAAACCGGTGAACTTGATGTTCAGTATTCAGGTCTATTAAATCTCAAGCATGATAAAGCTAAAAAAATACAAGACAAAACTGTTAGAATTCCTGTTTTCGCCCATGTGTTGAAGCATAATAAATTTGGTTCATACTTAATTGATACAGGGCTAGACAGCAATACTCAAAAAAAACCAAATGGTAACATTACTGGATTACTTCTGCCACTATATGGCAATACAGGATATCAAAAAAAAGAACAGAATATTGCTTCAATTTTAAAAGATTTAAAAATCTCACTAAAAGGTGTTTTTCTTTCACACTTGCATGGAGACCATTCATCTGGAGCACTTGATCTACCTTCTTCAATTTCATATTATATAGGTAAAGGTGAAGTATATCTGAATTATAAATATTTATATTACTGTGATTTTTTCAAAAAAGATTCAAAAGTTTTCGAACTAGATTTCACTCATATAAAAAAAATGCCAATCGTAGGGAAAAGTATAGATTTCTTTGGTGATGGATCTCTTTGGGCAATTTATGCACCTGGACACACTGATGCATTTGTTGCATATCTAATAAATGGTATTGAAGGTCCTGTACTTGTTCTCAGCGATTCATGTTCTTTAAAAAAGGGATTTGACATGGCCATAGGACCAGGAAGCTTTTCAAGTAATATTGCAGAGGGACAAAAAACCTTAAATAAGTTTATTACATTCAAGAAGAAATATCCCAAAGTTAGATTACTATATGGACACGATAAATAATATTTAATTATTCATATTATCAAAATTATCGTCCATAACAATAGTATTTATTTTGGCTTGTTGTAGAAATAAGTTTTGTATTTAGTTGTTTCCATTTTAAATGAGATCAACTAGATACATTGTTCTTAATATGAAATTAGATTTTACTACGATAAAGAAAACTGCGCCAACATCCTTAAAGTCTTACAGAAGATAAAATAAATTTTAAAAAGAACGGGTTTCACCAATCTTCATTATCCAAATATTTTTTTCAGCAAAACCTTTCTTTAATGCTTCTTTTTTAAACAATGGTCCCGGCTCCATAAATTTTTCAGTACCCATTACCACAGTACCCCAGTGAATTGGAATCAAATTCTTTGATCTTATATCTAATCCAATTTGGACAGATTTCTCAGGCACACTATGAAATCCTTTATGTACAACTCTAGGCGAATAAGGTCCTGCAGCAATTAATGCTACATCAAAGGGACCATATTTCTTTCCTATCTCTTTATATGTTTCCCCATAATCAGCTTCACAAAAAAAGATTTTTTTTCCGTTAGAACTTTTAATTGAAAAGCCTGCCCATAGTGTTTTATTACCATCAAACAATGTTCTCCTTGAGGTATGAACTACTGGCAGTGCTCTATATTCAATTTTATTTATTATCTTTGACTTGTGCCAATCTAATTCGATTACTTCTTTAAATTTAATATGTTTAAAATGCACGCTCACTCCTAGTGGTGAAATAATAGTAATTTTTTCTGGATTTGGTAATTTTTCAAGTGTTGAAATATCAAGATGATCCTGATGATTATGAGAAATAATTACAACATCAATTTGAGGTAATTTTTTTAATTTTATTCCAGGTTTGACAACCCTTCTAGGACCAAAAGGAGGAATTGTTACGGCCCAGGAAGTGAACCAGGGATCGATTGCTATTACTTTTTTGTCTAATCGAATAATTGCAGTCATATGTCCTATCCAGGTAATGCTATCTTTATTCTGATGATCATAGAATTGTTTTATAGCAACCTTATCATCAAGTTTATGACCTTTTGATATATTAGGATTTACTAATGGTCGTTTAATTAGAAACCATAAAAAATCAAGACTAAATCCATTTGATTTTATACTGCCTGGTGGATTTCTAAAACCCTTTTTTAAATGATGGTAGGGTTTACCTTTTGCATGTTCTTGTTTTGGACTGCATCCTAAAATAATAAATAATAAAAAAATGAAAATAACAGGTAAATACCATTTCATTTAATTCCTCCCTTAAATACAGATATTCTTTTTACAACAACATATAGTAAGTTTAAACTAATAGAGTCTAAATTTCATTCATTTCATTTTTTTATAAACTCTAACTTGGATTCTATTTTTATAGTATTATAATTCAAATATTTCTTAACGTGTTAACAATTTAAATATTAGACTTCAATTATTAGTCTGTCAATACCAAATCGAAACATCTTTATCGTAGATCTACTACTTTTTACTCACCAGGTGCCAAAGGGTATACTGACTATCCTGCTCTAAAGGGGTAGTTAATAGAAATTGATGTTTATGTAGAGGGTGTATCATGTTCCATGAAGCAAGGTATGGCGAAGAGCTTGAAATAAATTGTTTAAATGAAATGAAGATTATAACTTACTAATAATATTAGTCAGATAAAGTAGTCTGTTCATTAAGTTAGTTAGATATTTTTTTTAGAAAAATTCTCTTCATAAAGGCCAGTTGAAAATACAAAAAGTATTCACCAAGTGAAATATTCCCTCCCCCCGAAAGGACCTTTTAAATACTAAAAAGTCCTTATAAAGGGGGGTTCTTAAAATTTATAGAAATTTACTTTTATTAATACCGACTCATAGTAATTGTAGTTCTAATGACTTGAGCACTTACAGATCTCCGTCCTGTTAATAATCTTTTCTTTAAAAGTATAGGTCTACCACTTCTGGTTTTCAAGTAACTGGAATATTTTCTGCGAACAGAATTGTAATTATCTCTAATTTCTAAAGTACATTGACCATCTTTTTCAAAATAAAAATGAAGATCACCAATATAAATAAAAGTATCATTTTTTTTGACTGTTATTTTTTTGTTACAGTTAATGTATAATTCATCCCTGCTATTACCTACACTATTAAGAAATACGTAGACTGTTCTTAAAAATAAATCAGTCTTTGGAATTTCTCTTATAAAATATTTATTCCACTTACTCATCAGTGTAAGATCTGCATTCCCTGGATATATGGAGCGATTACTTAGATTTTTTTTTGTCAAGAGTGTAGCACTGCTTTTAATAATCATATCTTTGTTTACTACCAAAGTTCTAATGTCTTGCCGTAATCTGGGATGGAATGTAATTTTACCGATAATTGCAACTTTATTACCTTTAGCAAAAATACCCGATTTCACTGTGGGGCTAAATGTTAAACATGATGATATCAAAATAAGGAGAAGAAGAATCATTAATTTTTTCATTTAATTTACCTTTAAATTATGTAGTTTCAACATGCTCTAAAATAGCTTTCGATACAGGCTTGTCAATAATATTACCATAATCATGCAATATTAAAATATATATGATGAAATATCATACTCATAATTTAAATAAGATCAACATAACAAGTGGAGGTTTATTTGGTTTAAATTCTTACATTATTATATCACTTACAGTTACCACCATTATAAATGAACCTTATAGTTATTGGACTAGAACAAATAAATATAAGGTTCAAAATTAAATGACAACCAAACATATCTATAAAAAGTGATTCCAAGAAACAAACATCTTTTTTATAGAAAATGCATCATATCAAATTTTAGTTTTTTAATGATCACATGTATTAGGACCAATGGAAAGCTTATCATTTAGAAAATCCATAACGATATCGTTAACTCCTTCTCCCTGAGCTCCGGTTATTACTCTAATATTATTTTGTGAAAATAAATCCTGTGCTCGACCTCCCATGCCACCTGCAATAATACACTGAGCGCCTCTTTCGGCGAGCCATCCTGGAAGTAGTCCTGGTTCATGTGGTGGTGGAGTAATATATTCCTGTGCTAATATTTCTTTTGTCGCTTCATTTACATCTATCATTGCAAACTTATCACAATGACCAAAATGCATACAAAGTTTACCTTCTACTGTTGGTATTGCTAATTTCATTTGTTTACCATCCTTTTTTGATTTTGATTGTTTTAACGATGTTTCAATATTATTTTCATTTATAGAATAACTTTTAATGTTATTTACAATTGAACTAAATGCATTTTTAACTTCATCAGGAGCTGTTCCTGAAATAATAGGACTACCGGCATCTCCCCCATGAGTTATAGCAGAGTTAAGTGGAATGTTTCCCAAAAAAGGAACATTCATGTCTTGAGACATTTCACTACCGCCCCCTGCTTTAAAAATGTCTATACGTTCACTACAGTGAGGACACGTGAAGCCACTCATATTCTCAACAACACCGATTACAGGCATATTCACCGTTTTGCAAAATGTAATAGATTTCATCACATCAATAAGAGCCACATCCTGAGGAGTAGTAACTATAACAGCACCCGTTGGATTTTCAATAAGTTGACATACTGAAAGCGGTTCGTCTCCAGTTCCCGGAGGTGAATCAACAATTAGATAGTCAAGTTCACCCCAGTCCACATCCTTTAAGAACTGTTGAATAACACTATATTTCAAAGGACCTCTCCAAATAACTGGCTCAGCATTACCTTCCATAAGAAAGCCGATTGAAATCACTTTCAGTTTTTTATTATAGGCAATAGGAATAAATTTATTTTCTTCAGTGCCAGAAAGTCTCTGCCCCTCCAGATTCAATAATTTCGGAACACTAGGTCCATGAATATCTACATCCAGCAGACCAACACGATTGCCTTCTTCAGCAAGAGAAACAGCAAGATTTACCGCTACAGTACTTTTACCTACCCCTCCTTTTCCTGACATAACTACTATTTTATTTTTAATCATTTTAAGATTTTCTTTCAAATCCTCTTCATCTTTTTGCTTGTTTAACTCCTGAGCTGTTAATGGACTTGACGAACATGAACAGGACTGATTACTACTTTTTTTAGACATTATTAAATTCTCCTTTGAAAAATATATTAAAACTGCTTTTTAATTCAGATAGAAAGATCATTTTAATTTTTTATTTCTTCAGAAATTTTGTTCCATAGATCATAAATTTTTTGTGACGCAATTCCCTTTGAATACTCAACTAGACTCTTTGCTTCGATTTGTGCTTTCGTGAAATCAATATCATATGGAATCTGGGCTGCTATTTTGATTTCATTTTCTGAACAGTATTCTTCTATTTGAGCTACCATATTTAGGTTTAAATCTGATTTATTTATACAGACTATTGCCTTTATATGAAAATGTTTAATTAATTCTACAACCCTCTTCAAATCGTGAAGTCCTGAAACTGTTGGTTCTGTTACAATAACTACCAATTGAGAGCCCGCAATAGAAGCGATTACGGCGCATCCTATACCGGGAGGGCCATCAATAATAATCAAATCTATATCTTTTTCCTTTGCTACTTCTCGCGATATTTCTCTTACTTTAGAAACAAGTTTTCCTGAATTATCTTCAGCTGTTCCAAGGGCAGCATGAACCATGGGCCCCTTTTCTGTTGACGACACATACCACTGTCCTGCAATTTTTGTTTTCATCTCAATGGCCTCTGATGGACAAAAGTGAGCACAAACATTACAGCCTTCACACTTTAATGAATTAACTATAAAACTATTATCCTTTTCAGAAATAGCATCAAACTCACAGTAATCAATGCAAACCCCACAGTGCGTACATTTATTCTGATGAATTATTGCTTCAGCACTTCCTTCAAAATCATAAGCTGATATTATTTCAGGACTAAGAATTAGATGGAGGTCTGCAGCATCGACATCGCAATCTGCCATTATCTTATTCTGAGCAAGAACTGCCAAAGAAGCAGTTATACTGGTTTTTCCAGTACCACCTTTTCCGCTTATTACTACAATTTCGGTCGGTTTCTCATACATATGACGGTGCCTTTTTCTGTTGTTTAAATGTTATAAATTTTATTATCTTTTCAAGTTCACTTCCATAATTTTGAATGAAGTGATCTACAAATTCTCCACGCGAATAGTTTTCAGCAACTACTCGCGAATCAGGTATTGAAGCAAGAATCTCAATCTGATTTTCATCACAGTAATTAAGAACCCTATTGTCACCCATATCGCTTCTGTTAATAACAACACCGAAATCAATTCCAATTTCACGAACTAAAGCAACAGCAAGTTTCAGATCATGCAAACCAAAAGGTGTTGGCTCTGTAACCAATATCACAAAATCTGCACCTACTGCAGCTTCAATAACTGAGCAAGATGTACCCGGTGGCGAATCGATAATAATTATATGATTATTATCAATATTCTCTTTTACAGCTTTTATCAAAGGTGTGGCCATTGCTTCACTGATGTTGAGTCTACCCCCCCTATAAACAGGAGATTTCTCAGTACTCCTTTCAATTATACCTATTTCTTTTTTACTTTCAGAAATAGCTTTTTCAGGACAAACAAGAATGCATCCTTTGCATGAATGACACATATCGGGAAAAACAAGCGGCTTTTCACGAATCATCACTATAGCTGAAAAAGCACAAATATCGCCGCATTTTCCGCATCCCGTGCATAATGATTCATCTACTTTTGGTATGGCTGTATAAACAGATTCCTTTTCATTAATATCATATTTGAGAAAAAGATTACTGTTTGGTTCCTCTACATCACAGTCCAGCAAATGAACAGTGTTGTTCTTTTCAGCAAGATAAGATGCCAATGCCACTGATAATGTTGTCTTGCCTGTTCCACCTTTGCCGCTGGCAATTGTAATCTGCATTATTAAATCCTCTTCATATCTAGTTTCATTTATTTTCTTTATGGATATCACTGCCAATGACACTATGATCAAAACGTCGTTTGCCAATGGGAGTTTTGTATCCCTTCCCTTTATCTAGAATGGCTCCCACAGGACAAATCTTTGATGCCTTAGTTACAAATTCATCAGTTATGGAATTCTCCATACCAGAAATAATATCAAGTTCAAGATATTTGTGTACACGGGACATTTTAAAAACTGCTTTCCCATGGGAATTCTTTAAACCTCTGACACAGCGCAGGCACTGAATACATCTGTTAGTATCAACATGCATGTTATGCGTGAGATTTTTAATTTTTCTAACTTGGAAAAGATAGGGAAATCGGGGGACCAATAATTGATACTTATATGCCAAAGCCTGTAATTCACAATTACCACTTTTCTCACAGATTGAACACTGATGATTTCCCTCTACAAAAAGCATTTCAATCATTGCCTTTCTTAGATTGTTGATTTCTGATGAATCGCTTTCAACAATCATTCCCTCTTCAACAATGGTGGTGCATGCAGCACCGAAGGAACCATTAATTCTACAGATACAAACACGGCACGTACCTACGGGATGCATCCCTTTAAAGTCGCAAAGTGTGGGGATATATATATCATTATCCCCTGCAGCTACTGTAAGAGTATTGCCCTCTTTAGCCTTGCATTCTCGTCCATCAATGTTGAAGATAATTGTTTTCATTTTTTTCCTTCTATTCAATAAATTCTATTGTTTAGTTTTATCCAATTTTTCAAGCATCTCAGTAGTATAGTCCATTTCGTTTTTTAAATATTCCATACGCCTTCGCAGAATTCTTTCTTCATCTAAACCTGATAAATTCATAGAATAAACATCTCTTTCGCTGAATCTATTCCGTCGAGATAATCCAGTGGCACAAAACATATTCCTGAATCCACCACCTCTGCCTCTGCCTTTTTCGTATTCTTCTGTAGAGTTACAATTTCCATTATGCCGATTCATAAAACTACCGGGAGTTGAATTACCACTACAGTAGCCCATTTTTTTTCCAGTCATTGGTCCCTTTCCTTCTGGTCCTTTTTTGTTTCCACCTGGCATGATTTTTTCCTCCTAAGATTATTAATGATGCCCTTCAACAGTTGCATCAAAAGTAAGTGTTAATTCTCCCTTTTTAAATGCTTCTATTGATTCAAGTACTGATCCCGATGCTCCTGTATAAATTTTTATTGAAGCGCTGTTCAGAGCAGCAAAAGCCTTTGGTCCCACATTTCCTGTTATTAATGAAAAACAACCAGAATCAATAATAGTTTTTGCAGCTTGAATCCCCGCACCTTGAACAGCATTGAGATTTTGCTCATTGTCCTTATAAATAAAATCTCCATTTGAATCATCGTATATGATGAAACCTTTAGCTCTGCCGAATCGGGAGTCCATATCTGAAGTAAGATTATTTCCTGTAGCTGTGATAGCTATTTTCATTCTTCTTCTCCTTTAATTTTTTTTTGAAAATGATGTGATCTACTGCATTGCCCTTTATTTATCTGGTTTCTGTTACCACCTCGAAATCTACAACCTGGCATAACAAATTTTTCGATTACAAGTTTGTTATTGTTAAAAGCTCCAATAACTTCTTGAACTGATCCAATAATTCCTGAGATAAGAGTAATATGGTTGATTGAACATATGTTGGCTACACAACGACTAATGGCACTGCAGATTATAATATCAGTTTCTTCATCTTTGAGCTTTGAAATAATATAAACTTCAGAAAATCCCAAAGTCTCTATGGTGTATTCCCTTTCAATACATCTGTTATTAATCTCAAATAGACTGAATTCTCCTGCCACATCGAAAAGGGGAGATATTCTGCCTTCAAAAACTGGAATTGCAATCTTTTCACTTTTCATAGTACTATATAATGCAAGTTCCATGCCAGAAATGAAATTTAAAGTCAGGGTGATGGTATTATTTAAAAAAAATCTATTTCATTGAAAAAAATGAGGTTTACTCTAAAAAAAGGAGGAATTCATATAGATAAATGTTTTTAGGATTTAACACAGGTGATAGTAGAGACATTAAAAAGATGCAAATTGCAATGGGTAAAACAAAGAATCATTGCAATTTGCAATGGTCATAAATATTGAATTTATTTCTATATCAAATATGCTATTTATCAATTTTATATTTTTTCATTTTACGCCAAAGAGTAGAAGTATCAATTCCAAGTATTTCAGCACTTTTTTTACGATTCCATGCGTTATTTTCAAGGGCTGCAAGAATGGCATTTTCTTCAATATCAGCAAGAGTTAGTTTTTCCAGAAGAACTTCACCATCCCCCCTCAATCTTTTTGGAAGATGTCGTTGTGCGATATATGACTCATTACAAAGAACAAAAGAGTGTTCAATAATATTTTCTAATTCTCTGATGTTCCCGTAATAATCATACTCAAGAAGAATATTCATAGTATCGTCGGTTACACCTTCTATGTTTTTTCCTTTCAGTGCATTATATTTTTTTAAAAAATGTTCAACAAGAAGAGGAATATCTTCTTTTCTATCTTGAAGAGAAGGAAGCTCTATGTTCATGACATTGAGACGATAATAAAGATCATCTCTAAATAAATTCTGTTTCACAGCACTATAAAGATTTTTGTTAGTAGCTGCTATAATTCTTACATCAGCTTTTACTGACTTTGTACTGCCAAGGGGTTCATATTCTTTTTCCTGAAGAAATCGCAGCAGTTTAGCCTGAATTACCGGTGAGATTTCACCAATTTCATCAAGAAATAACGTTCCTTTCTCAGCCGCAAAAATTTTTCCCGGTTTATCTTTTTTTGCATCAGTAAAAGCACCGGCTTTATATCCAAAGAGTTCAGACTCAAGGAGATTATCGGGCAAAGCCGCACAGTTTATTGCCACAAGGGGGCCCATCTTTTGTGAACTAAGATTATGAATTGCACGGGCTATAAGTTCCTTACCTGTTCCGCTTGGACCTTCTATGATAACAGAACTACTGCTTTCAGCAATATCGGGAAGTATAGAGAAGATTTCCTGCATGATTTTATTTTTACTTATAATATCTTCAAAAGTATAAGTTGATTTAATAGTTTTACGAAGTTCTTCAATATCAGAAATATCACGAAAAGTTTCAACTCCCCCCACAACAGTTCCTTTTTCGTCTTTAAGAATAGCAGTGCTTATTGAAACAGGTATACGATCGCCAGAAGAGTTTACAATATAAATGGTTTTATTTATTATAGTACGGCCACTGTTCAGTGTTTCTCGCAAGGCACAAGAATGTTCACAAATATTAGCATGAAATATTTCATAGCAATATTTACCAAGAGCTTCTTCTTCAGTGATCTGAAGAATTTTTTCTGCAGCTTTATTTATCGATGTGATTTTAAAATCAAGATCAACAGTAAAAACTCCATCGGCGATACTATCAAGGATGATTCTTTGATCACCATATTTCCCTTTTGTTTCCATAATGAAAGTTTCACAGCCACAAAAAAGAATGTAATTTAAATTTCATTTTTACCTGCATTGTTTTTAATTTTTCTTTTCAAGTAATAAGAATTATAACCAGCAAATATCAAATTTTTAATTAAAAAATAAATCTCAAAAAAAAATTAACCATAAAATTAGTTTAGATAAAACTATTGCTAATTAAAAATTTGTCAATGGTTATATTTTACGATAGGATCCATTATTTTTCTATTAATTATTCAGCAATTATTAAGTCAGAGACGTGATGCAGGGCATTGGAGAGGTTTATTATCAGACGATTGAGGTTCTCCATAATCTCTTTTTCGTTATCTCCCCATGTCCAAAAAGAAATCATAAGCTGAGTTCCCATTTGCTGCTCATCATTTTCGCCAAGAGCCAGATAACGAACAGGTGTGATAGTAGTTCCAATTACACCCAGTTGAAATTCTATATCCTGTATTGACAGATAACAATGCAGTTGATAAGCGAGCCATTCAATATTATCATCCATTGTATTCTTTATAAGATCTCTAAACAATATCATAACACGACCTGAACACTCAAGTGACTTCTGAAATTGAGGATTGTGGTTTTGTTCTGGTCCTGTGAATGCACAATCATTTGATTCAAAGAAAGATTTCGATTGGTTGAGATCTTCAAGCATCTTATAAAAGTTTTCGATGGCTTTGTAGTTACTCCAGGGCAGAAAGTCTTCTAAGGAAGTTCTAATACGCTCAGGAGATAATGTTAAATCATAATAACGGCATTCCGGATTGTCAACTGCGTCAATCCATGGATGAGAGCGAAGCTCGGTAAAAGGAGTGCCTGCATATTCACATGTATTCAAGTTGTTACCTTCTAGCTTTTTTTATAGAACATTTTATTTCATAAGAAATATTTTGATCATTAAAGTTTCTTCTCAAAAAAATTCAATATCATTTTTAACATTGTTTAACAAAAAATTGAACTTCCTTATCTTTAATATCTTCTAGAGATCTTATTTTTAGATGACGACGAAGTTTTCCATTTCCTTCTAATAATTTGTTAGGATCATTCATTTCTATACCATTAACAAATTCAAATGAAACATGATTTTTCCTGATAAAGATACCACTGAAAAGATCGTCATTTATAAAAACAATTCCACCATATTTTATTTCTTCAGTAACATCTGGAAAAAAATTAAAAACACTTTTACGTAATTCTTGTAAAATTAATAATTTTTCCTTATCAACAATTTCAATATCACTAAGAAAGTTTTGAACTTCACTGTTTTTAGATTTTTTATATTTACTCATAAGATTCCTCCAAATAAATAGTAAAATCAATATATAAAATTAGGTTTTGAATGTATTGAATAAAAACGACATACTATCAAAAATATTTTCAATTGAAATAACTTTTAGCACTTCATCACTGCCTTTTGTGACAATAATAAAGCCTGATTTTCCAGATGATAAAGAGGTTTAAGAAGTATATATATATATATACATTGAATTAAATTCAAGCAAAATCAATTTATATCCTCAATAGGGATGTCATGTGTTTTTAAAGCATTAATTAACAACTCTTCAAGAATCTGACCATTCGTTATATTATTATTTGAACCTTCAATGGGATAGCGTGTTGTTTCAGTCATGAATTCAATTTCTTCAATTATTTTATTAAAATATTCAGTCTCTTCTTTTATTAAGTCTACTGTGCTTGCTTCATTGTCAGCATAGTAATGACTACTGTGAATTCTTTCATTATTCATCTTTAAAATGGTGTGGGCAATTTCTGAAATATTTTTTATATGTGTTGTTAATTTATCAGCACCCTTACTGCTCGTTTCTGTTATATTTAAAGCATTCAAAATGGCATCTGCTTCACTATATTTTTTAAATTTAGAAGTCAGGATTTCAGTAAGTTCAGCGAAAATATGAAGACTTTCAGCATAAAATTTATGACGGTCTACTACCAGATCTTCAATTTTATTAGATTCATTATGAAGCTCTTGAGTATTTTCATATACTTTTTCAGCAAATTCCAGTTGTGATCTTGAACTTGAGTGTACACCTTCTGCAATCACCCACCCTTTGTGAGTCTCTTTTAAGAGATTGTTTAATTCATTGATATTCTTATTTTCTATTAATAGTTCTACCTGCTCAAGGTTTGAAACCATTTTTAAACCTCTATCTAAGTTTGATTGTGAACCTTTCACTGCTTTTAAAGCATCATTGCAGCTTTTTTGAGTATCATTTTGAAGTTTTTCAAGAAGCTTCAGCTGATTTACTTTAAGATTGATGATTTCTTTATCTTTCTCAATAATTTCATCATCTCGGGATATAATTATTTCAAGCTTTTCCAGAGCACCAGCAGTTGATTCTTTGAATTCATCATAAATTTCTGTAAGCTTTTTCAGCACTTCTTTGTCTATATATTTATCTACAGATGCATTATCTAACTCAGAGGAAAAATTTTTTATTTCTATTTTAAGTTTTTCATAATAGGTTTTGACCTCTGAATCCGATTCCTTTTGAGTTATGTTTTTTTCAGCAACATATTTTAAATCATCAAGCAAATTAGTTATAATAGATCTCAGGTAGCTTATGCAGACTAATCCTTCTCTTGAATGATTTGTTCGTAATCTTGAAGATATATTAACTCGCTTAGCTATTGTGGCAAAATCATGAGCAGTTTTTAAAATTTTATCTAAGAGAATAGCATTCATTTTTATACCTGTTTGTATTTTTAAATTTTATTAAAATATTCTATATAAAAAATTTTAGATTTCAATAGTTTTTTTAATTAGAGATGAAGACCGAAACAACAGTTGAATGATAGTGCTTTTAAAGGTCTTAGTTCAAGTTGTTATAGAGTCATTTTAGAAAATTAATGAATTTCTTAAGAAAAAAGCCTAACATGACTATTTTTTTTGTTTCTTTCCACACATTATAGTATATTAATCTGGTTTGCCTGATTATTCAGTTCTCAGTAACCGATTCAGTAATACTGAATAGAACAACCTACAGGGGGAATCATCAGGAAACCTTTTATCGATTATCGTAATAGTATCGAAAAACAGTTAAAAGGAGACAGGAATGAAAACCTACAAGATCAAAACAAGTGAAATTCTTATGCCTTCTTACATCTCTGAATGTTTGAAGAAGATTGAGTGGATGGATCATGATGATGAAAGCATCGATTTTTATCAGGATGACTTTATTATGGTTCTCTATGGAGTAAGAGGAAGTACCGCCTTTTCAGGACCAAATCACATTCGTTACGGGTCTAATACAACAGCATATCAAATATGGAGCCCAAAACTTCCTACCAATATGCTATATCTTGGTGATGGAGGTTCAGGTATTCTTGAGATCGATAAGGCTGTTATTGATCAGTGCTTTCAAGCAGGAATTAATCCCTTTACGGCAAATCAAAAAGATGTGTCTAAAATTGTTAATGGTGTTATTAACACCTATACCCATTATCACTATGACCATCTTCACATGGGGGCACCACTGTCAGCATTATTTAATGCCAATAGTATTCCCAAACATATCATTGGCGGTGATAATCCGAAGAAACAGTTTACTAAAACCTTTAAGCGGCCAGCATTTCCACGGGACTTTGGAGAGGTCCAGGCGAGCTATATCTTTCATGAGATAACTGATCCAAGATCAAGTGTATTGATATTTACCCCAAATGGTGAATATCGTGTTATGAGTACATCAGATTTCAACAGCTTCTTGCAGGATGGGAAACCACAAATAAAACATAACCGTGTATTCTATAATCTCGATGACTGTCTTGTGGTTCGATGCTACAGCGCTGATCATCCTGATCCCTGTATCAGCTATCGCTATGAGAACTATAATCAGGATGGAGAGCTCGTAATGGCAGTGGCATTTATGACTGACCATGAGATTCGTGAAACTGATGATAGAAATGCATATTTCATGAATCATATAAATGACACAGATGCTGTCTACTTCGATGGTCAGTATACCAATGAAAGTTTTGTTCCGGGCTTTGGTCATGGCCGTGTTGAAATCATTGGAAAAACAGCAGCAAAGATGAATCTCAAAAATATTTTAATCGGACACCATGATCCAAAAAGAAAAGATGATGAAATAGATGATATGGTGAAGATTGCTCATAAGTCATATGAGGATGAGATAGCTGCCATGAATTCTGAACCTGAGGTAAGATCTCGAATCATTGGCGCATCAGATCGAATGATGTGTTTTATTCCAAGTAAACAGCGTCATAGAAAGGGTGTTGTTTTCGGAAGGATGAACTTTGAAAAAGGTACTCAGGATATTGAGGATGATATTGGATCACAGTCATCTGTTGTGAGCCTCTATAAATCCTTTGACCTGACTCAAACATACCAGGTCGATGACTATACAACAAATGAATAATAAAGTATAAGTTGAATTAAAGAAGATGTGATTCCAAATAATGAGACTGGATCACATCTCACTTTTATTTTTAATAATTCATTCAAACACTAATTTCATTCATTCAATACTTCCTCCAACCATTTTATGCCGAATAACAAATAATAGTTGATTTTATTCTTTTAGCAACTAAAATTAGATATTGGTAAAACTTAATAAAACTATTATTTAATCAAAATAATCATGATACTAATAGACTGGATAATTGTTATACTCTATATCATACTTCTAGTTGGAAGCAGTTATTTTATTGGCAAAAAGCAAAAAAATCAGGAGGATTACTTTCTTGGGAGTAAATCTGTTCCTTCATGGCAGATAGGAACATCCATGGCTGCAAATCAGGTTAGTGCTATAAGTCTTGTTGGTGCACCTGCCTTCATTGCTTTAAAACAAAATGGTGGTTTAAAATGGCTTCAATATGAACTGGCTATTCCCCTTGCTATGATTTTTCTTATAATTTATTTGGTGCCGGCAATAAGAAAGAATTTAAGCTTAACCATCTATGAGTACTTAGAAATACGATTTGGAACATTTATTCGATTGATCATCAGCATAATTTTTTTACTCAGTCGCTCACTAGCAACAGGTGTTGCACTTCTAGCCACATCCTATGTAACCAGTATTTGTATTAATATACCCTTAACAAAAACAATTATACTAATTGGATTGATCAGTCTCATCTATACTGCACTGGGAGGTATAATGGCTGATATATACTCGGATATTGCTCAAATGGCAGTTCTTTGGATTTCATCAATTTGTCTTATTATTATTCTATTGCAGAAACTCCATTGGAAAGTAATCTTTCATGTAAACTCAATCGATAGATTACAGATTTTTAATCTAAGTGGATTTGGCATAACATCACAGAGCAGCTATAGTTTATGGCCCATGCTTCTAGGAGGTTTTTTTCTTTATATTTCATATTACGGGTGTGATCAAAGTCAAGCTCAAAGATTATTGGCAGCTAAAACAGATAAAGAGGCACAAAAGTCATTACTAATTAATTCATTAATAAGATATCCTCTGGTCTTGACATATTGTTTCATTGGTGTATTGTTGATTCCATTTCTTGCTAATAATCCTGAATTTTCCAATGTAGTTACAAAACAAAAACCAGATCTTTTAATGCCCTATTTTTTTAATTCTCATGTCCCATCAGGTTTATTGGGACTACTCATTGCTGGGATTTTTGCAGCATCAATGTCAAGTCTTGATTCTGCTATTAACTCTCTCAGTGCATCCCTCTGGAATGATATAATAATAAAGATAAAAGGCTCTCTTCAGCTTTTAGATGATAAAACAAAAATATATATATCAAAATTCATTACAATTATCTGGGGAGTTATCTGTACCATTGCAGCAATTCAATTTTCTCAAAGCACGGAAACTGTCATTGAATTAGTAAACAAGATAGGCTCAGCATTTTATGGTCCAATAGCTGGAGTATTTACCTTAGGTTTTTTTATAAAAAGATGCCGTCATATAGATGCAATAGGTGCATTTATAAGTGGATTTCTATGCAATATATCATTATGGCTCTTTGCTCCACATGTTTCCTGGCTCTGGTGGAATTTGTCAGGCTTCAGCATCACATTGATTACTGGTTTCATATTAAGCTTCATAAAAAATAAAACCCCTGTGTCACATGATCAGAAACCTCAAATAAAATTACATGTTACCAATAAATATATTTATATTTTAACAATCTGGTTTTTTATTATCATCATATCATCTCTTCTTATTGAAAAAATGATAATACATTTTACTTAATATAACAAAATGATTTTTCTATGGAATCTTCAAAGCCTTTTCTGCTTCTTTTATTTCAGATTTCAATCGCTCTTTTGACCACTTAAGTTCCTTTGCAGCGGTTTCAGCTATTAGCTTTAATTCCTTTTTACCAGGGTGACCAGCTGTTCCCAAACTGGTTCTTCTAAAAAGAATATCCTTCAGTGTCATTGCCATCTCATTTTTCGCAGCATAGATTACCTGAGCAAGCATTTCACCATCCTCATTTAAAGGCATTAAGAGGGATGAATTCTTTTGACCAATCTTCAGCATATCTTTATATTCAGTGCCATACATTCGTGCAATATAATCCATGTGACGAGGTATAAGACCATTTCTTTCGGTGAGAGCCTTAGCAATAAAGGCATCCATATCCTCAATATCACTGCCGAATAAATGCTGCTTTGCTGTGGTACATTTTTTCACTGACCATCCGTTTTTTTTAATAATTACTTTCATAACATTTTCTGCAAGATTGCGACTCGTGGTATATTTGCCACCCTCAACAGTGATTAGGCCATTTAATCCATCCTGCTCATTATCATAGATCTCATATTTTCTCGAAGACTCATAGACATCTTCTGTTTGATCTTCAACCAAAGGACGAAGACCTCCATAAACAAAACGAATATCTTTATATTCAATCTTTTCATCATTTCCAAATGATCGATTTATATCGTGAAGAAACTCTTCAACACTCTCTTTTGTAACACGATAGTTATCAGGATCACCAATATATTCCTTATCAGTTGTGCCAATTAGAGAATATCCTCTCCAGGGAACCATAAAGAGATGTTTACCCTCAGGAGTCATAGCAGTTACTATATGTTTATTTATAAGTTTTTCTGTTATAATATGAATTCCTTCTGACCTGCGAATATGTTTATCAATATCTTTTTCAGAAGAAAGGTTTAAAACCATGTCAGCCCAGGGGCCTCCACAGTTAATTGTTATGGCAGCTTTAATCTCTTTATTTTTATTCTTTATAAGATCCTTAACCTTAACTCCTTTAACACTACCATCCAATATAAAACCTGTTGCTTTTGAATAGTTTGCAACATCAGCACCATGACTTACAGCTGATTTTATAAAACCAAGAGTCAATCTTTCAGGAGAAAGACTTGAGCAATCATAGTAAACAGTGGCACCGGTGAGACCTTCTTCTTTTACATTGGGTTCCATTTTCATGACCTTCTTCGATGAAAAAGTTCTATGAGTAGGAATCTTCTTGCTTTTATCCCAGGTCCAGGTTTTATCAAAGGATAATATATCATAGAGAATCATTCCTATCTTAATGACCCATTTGTTGCTGGTTAATCGAGCATTAGAATTAACCACCATATTAGCCGCAGGATACACAAAGTTTGGTGCTATATTCTCTAAAATTTTTCTTTCACGAAGTGATTCTCTAACGAGACCGATTTCAAAATTTGCAAGATAACGAAGACCACCATGAATAAGCTTAGATGTTGCTGAGGATGTTGCAGCGCCAAAATCACTCTTCTCTACCAGTGCAACTGAAAGTCCTCTGCTTGCAGCATCATAGGCAACTGCTGCTCCTGTGATACCACCACCAATTACACAGATGTCATATTCCTTATCTTTATGGCTCTCTATAAATCTTTTCATATTTCTAACTCTTCATTATATAATCTTTGTGATATACTCTTCAACACTTCACTATCATAGATAACATTTTCTGTATGTACCATTGTTTCATAGGTAATTCTAAAAGCTTCTTCTTTGTTTCCTGTTTTGATTGCTTCATAAATTTCCTTATGAAAATTCGTACTCATTTCTCTATTTTTTTCATCATCAAAATAGAGACCTCCAGCATAGGTTCTAAAAAGATCATTAAAGAAATTTAAAATAAAGTTACTCAAAATATTCTTGCTTGCCCGCGCAATCAAGTGATGTATCATTAAATCCTTTTCTAAGACTGAAATATCCTCATCTTCTATGCAGTCAACAAAACGCTGTAGGTCTTTGTCAGTTCGCATTGATGCTGCTTCCTTTGCCATTTCAGGCATTACTATTTTACGGATATCAAATATACTTTTTAGAACATCAACATTGATTTTATTGTCAGTACTCAAAAGTCCCTTAATCAATTCAATGTGGCCGCTTTCAAGATAATTTTTCACATAGATTCCATCACCATGTTTGATGTCAATGAGGCCAAGGAGCTCAAGTTTCTTTAAAGCTTCTCTTAATGTTGCTCTATTCACATTGAGACTGTTTGCCAGCTCTCTTTCAGAGGGCAGTTTCTCACCAACAGCAAGTTCACCTTTGATGATTCTATTTTGAATCTGTAAAACAATCTCTTCATGGAGTCTGCTTTTATTTACTGGATTAACTAAATTACTCATATCTACCTCTGGTATGCTGGTTGGACCATACACCATTATTATTGATTTAAAAAGAGTGTCAAGAAGTATGTTGAGATAATCACAAAGGTATCAGTCAAAAGGGGAAAGTTGAAAAAATTAAGAATTGGAGATAATCATATTATCTTGACATAATTTATATTTATTATCATGTGTAGTACTTTAAGGATAAGTATGAATACAACAGTTCAAAAAGTTTATAGAAATAAGAATCTTCAAATCTTGTTTAGTGTAACCCTCATGTCTGTTATGGGAGTTACAATTATAGCTCCAGTTTTGCCTACTATTGCTAAAGAACTATCATTGACTGAAAAATCTGTTGGCTATCTCATTTCAGTTTTTACTTTACCAGGTATTTTTTTAGCACCATTTTTAGGTATTCTTTCAGATAGAATTGGAAGAAAAAAAGTACTCATCCCATCACTATTTATATTTGCTATAGGTGGCGGAATCTGTGCTCTTTCAAGAGACTTTACTACATTAATTATCTTTCGATTTATTCAAGGGGTAGGGGCTGCTCCTTTAGCTGCAGTTAATCTCACTATAATAGGTGACCTCTTTAAAGGTAAAGATCGAATTGAAGCAATGGGAATAAATGCCTCAGTTCTAAGTGTTGGTACAGGCTTGTATCCAACTATTGGAGGATTAGTGGCAATCTTTGGATGGTACTATCCCTTTGCACTTTCTCTACTGGCAATTCCTGTAGGGCTACTAGTTGCTTTTTCTTTAGAAAATCCTGAGCCAAAATCTACTGAACCTATGATGACCTATCTGATTAAATCATTTTCTTTAATGAAAAAGTTTCATATTTTGATTTTATTTTATTCAAGTACAGCTACCTTTGTTCTTCTTTACGGCATTCTAATATATTATTTTCCTCTATTCGCTGAAAAAAAATTTACTGCTTCTCCTATAGCAATAGGACTTATAATTTCATTGGCCTCTTTTGGAACAATTATAGGTTCATTTAATGCTGGCAGATTTGCCAGAAAATTATCTTCAGGCAAACTCATTGCTATTGCTTATATTCTATACTCCATATCACTTGCGTTAATTCCATTGATGCCCAATATCTATACTCTGGTCATTCCTACTTTTATTTACGGCTTTGCCAATGGTATAAATATTCCAAACATACAGGCACTCATAAGCACAGCTGCACCGATGGAATACAGAGGGGCATTTATGTCAATAAATGCAATGGTTCTTAGATTAGGTCAAACTCTGGGACCAGTTATTGCAGGAGCAATTTTTGTTGCTGGAGGAAATTTCTGGCTCTTTACATCTGGAATTATTTTATCTCTGGTATCATCAATAATTATAATTCTCACTATAGGTAATAAATAATGAAAGCAATCTATTTTATTTACTTCATGCAATTTTTCAACATGTTATATATCAGCTCAATGATAGGTATTTCTCTTTCAATGCTCTTTAAATATAAAAAAGTAACTACTTCAAAAAAATTCTTTTTTTTCATTACAGTAGCATTTTCTTTACAGGCATTTGGCGATACCTTTAGTTTGACACCATTCTTTTTTAATTTTGTGAATAAAATACCCTATTTAAATATATCTATAGAAGGGGCAGGGGCATTTCTTTCTTCTTTGATATTTACAATATTCTATCTTATTTTATTAGAATCTTTAAGGCAATTCTCAGAGAAAAAAATAAATGGACAATATATTGCAATTTTTATCATAGGCATCTTAAGAATTATAGTTCTCTTCTTGCCAGCAAACAAATGGGGTACAGCTGATGGATCCATGAATCTTTATTATATAAGAAATGGATTATTATTAATGGAGATATTTGCAATCGGTGTTTTATATGTAAGAGAAGCAGCTATAAAAAACATTCCTAAATTTACTACAATCGGATATACCATTTTATTTGCCTGGGCTTGTTTTTTTATAATAGTTTTTTGGTCATCAAAAGAGCCACTGGTAGCTTTGCTTACAATTCCTAAAACAATTGCTCATGTAGTATTGGGAATTACCTTTTATAAGATGTTTACAATGCATGATAAAACTGACTATTTAGTTTAAAGTTTATCTTGACTTTTACAAAAGAATAATGGTATAAAAATTTATGAATTACGAATTATTTGACAAAAAGAATATTGGTGCAATGATTTTCATATTTATGGCTATCGCTTTAAATATTGGTTTTCAGCTTTTTTTTATTCCTAATATTGATACCTCTCTATCAATACCATTTTTAATTCTTATAACTAAATATACAATCCCACTCCTTATTATGATTATAGCATTTATACTTTATAAAAAATTTAGATTTCAAACATTGATAATTACAATAATTCTTGGAGTATTTGAAACGTTTGATTTCCTTGCAGTTTCAGCACAATTCATGAATCAGTTTTATAATTATGTTGCAGCAATCTTTAAAGATTCTTTACTTCCGACAAAAACCTTTCATAGTTTCGCAATATTTTTTTGGGGTATGGTGAGAATTATCATTCTATCATTCTTAGTTAAGTCAGTAGTTATTTTGAGAAAAAATAATAAAATAACCTAAGCTTATGAAAGATTTAATCCCTTTATCAAAGAATGAATAGTATATTGCATACTCATCCTCGGTTTTACGATCACATCATATAAAGGCCTTTTCTTAAAGCAATCAAAGGTTATTGTATTGATGTCTCGTTCACCATTATTCCATAAAAACTGAACCCTATCAGCTAAGTCATCCATGAACTTTAATCTTTCATCAATAATCTTCTTTGGATTCTTCAAAGTCTTCATGTGACCTGAAATTACTCTCATATCAGAGGTAATAAAATCTCTGAGAGTTTTCAGGCTATTATATGCATTCCAAAAATCCTCATCATAGATACTGTACTCCTTTTCACGTGCAAGGGGGATAGCATCACCAGTATAAAGAATAGCTCTGTCTTCAAGGAAATAGCTACAATGATGAGGTGAATGACCAGGAGTAGGAATCTTATTAATTTTCCATCCTCTTTCTGTAATAAGAGATTCTTCTTTAAATTGTCTATAGGGAAAAATCTTGGGTTTACCCCAATAGATTCTATAGATAAAATGAACCTCTTTGAAATGACTTTTGCCCTCAGGTTCAGGTGCTAAAATATCTGCATCCAGTTCTTTGTGAACATAATGATTATAGCCACAATGATCTTCGTGAAGATGAGTATTCAGAATCATCCAATCCTTCTTACCCTTACAGTGGCCAATGAATTGTTTCATAGCCTTTGAGTCAGTATTAGAATTACCCGTATCAAGAAAGATATTATCAACAATATTGAAGCTTGCCGGCAATAAAATTTTATTGAAAACAGTGGTTCCACATTCAATAAAGGTGACATCTTCTTCTATTTCATTTATTCTAAACATACTATACCAAAATTATTTTATTATGATTTACAATGAAAACAAATCATTTCCATATATCTCATTTTTGAACCAATAAAAGTTATTATTAATATAATTTCATTGGCTATAAGTCATATAGGATCATTTTTAATATATGATTAATGTTTTCAAGAAGTAATTATGGATGGAATTTAAAAACAATTGATAAAACAAAAAAGGATGCCCTTGCGAGCATCCTTAAAATCAGCATATTTTTATGGGGAAAGGAGACTACTTTTCTCCATTGCTGTCTAATCTATAAAGAAGAATATCATAACCGCTTGTTAAACCAGTCATTGTTTCTCCTACTAAGAGGTATCCACCTGAGTCAGTTACATCAAGACCTCTTGCAATGTCACCTTTATCAGTTCCATATGTTCTTGACCAAGCTTGATTTCCATTTACATCAACTTTAACAATCCACATGTCACCATTTAAAGAAGAACCTTGGCCATATGACCGAGTTACACCAGCCATTACATAGCCGCCATTTGTTCCCTTAACAATTTTAAAAAATTGATCAAGAAGAGTTCCGCCTATTGTTTTTTCCCAGATTACTGTGCCAGTTGCATTGATCTTTACAAGATATGCATCTGAATCATTATTTGGAAAAATATCTGAAGATGTATATCCAGCCATTACATAGTTATTTCCATCTACAATTACATCATAAAAGGTATGAAATTTAGATGTATCACCATATTCTGCTGACCATTCTTCATTTCCATTATTATCAATCTTTACAACATAACCCTTAAGTCTGGCTGTTGCTTCATCATTTGTTGAGCCAACAATTATATATCCGTTTCCAGGTACAACCTTTATGCTACGGCCAACCTGAGTTCTATCATTTCCATAGTGATTGTCCCACTGCTTGTTTCCATTGGCATCGAGTTTTAATACCCAAAAATCACCACCACCAAAACTGTGTGTATAGCCAGCTACAATAAGTCCACCATCTTCAGTTACTGCAATTGAATTGGGACCATCATATTGATCATAGCCATATACCTTTTGCCAGAGCTTTGAGCCATTTGCACTGTACTTTATAATTAAGGCATTTCCATAACTGCCATAATAGTTAGGATCACCAGGTCCGTAGTTTTCTGTTGATGCTATTACAACATATCCACCATCAGAGGTTTCTTTTACATCATAACCCCAGTCGCTGTTTTCACCACCAACTGTTTTATTCCATTTTTCTTTGCCCATGGAGTCTACCTTGAGCACGTATACATTACCAGTATTTACACCAACGATTATTGCTCCACCATCTTTAGTTTCCTGTACTGCATAGGGCTGTTGATTGCCATAACCACCATAGGTCATAGAACCAGTATCATCACATGACATTGTTAAGAAAGTAACGCTGAGAAGAATTGTGAGAATAAAAATTTTGTATTTGTTCATTACAAACACTCCTTTAATTAAGTTAACAGATTTAGATTTAATGTTTATATTTATTTTTGTGACCATTGGAACGTTGGATGATTTTCTGTCAAATATTTCTTTAAATTATATTTAAAAAATATAACTTTTGTTATAAGAGCGTTAAGCGAAACATTTGCCGAACATCCAGACGGTTTTTTTGATATAAATCGAAAACGAGAGTAATTATTTTTAATAAATGAAATGATTATTAATTCGGAGTGAAATAAAAAATTTTTGAATTTAGTGAAATTAAGAGAGTAAAAATAGTATGTAGAATATTTAAAAAAAAGTAATTGAATACATTTGAATCAACTAAAAACTTTTAAAACTTGCTATTCAATATTATTGATTTAATAGCCTATAAACAGCTTCTGATAGTTTTTCAAGGGTATAGGGTTTTTGTATAAAATCCTTTACTCCTAATGAAAGAGCATCTTCAACTCTTTGATCCTTTCTAAATCCAGAGGTAAGTAATACAGAAACATTGGGTTCAATTTCTTTTATCTTAATAAATGCCTCTTTTCCTGACATTTCAGGCATCACCATATCAAGCATCACTGCTTTAATTTCATTATTATGTTTCTCAAAAGATTCCAACCCTTCTTTACCATTATTGGCAACCAATACATCATATCCACATTCTTCTAAAATATCTTTTGCAACTGTACGCATAATTTCTTCATCATCTACCACAAGTATTAGACCTTCACCCTTAATTATTTTTTCCTCTTCAACTTCTTTCTTTGTATCATCATCTTCTTCAACCAAATGTGGGAAATAAATATTGAAGGTTGATCCATCTCCAACTTCAGAATAAACATCAATAAAGCCATGATGTTGCTTTATTATATTGTAAACCATTGATAGGCCAAGTCCAGTTCCAATATCTTTATCCTTTGTAGTAAAAAAGGGATCAAAAATTTTAGAGATTGTTTCCTTATCAATACCAACTCCAGAATCCTTGATAGATATCATCCAGTAGTATTCTTCTTTGGCTTCTGGATGTATTTTACAAAAGAATTTATCTGCAAAAATACTATCAATTGAAACAATAAGTTCACCACCCCATTGTTCATTCTTATTTCTCATTATTGTCATTGCATGACTGGCATTTATACAGAAATTAAGAATTACCTGTTCAATTTGGTTAATATCAGCTCTTACCATTACAGGTTCTTTATAATAAACAGGAATTAATTTGATAGATTTATCAAAGGTACTTTCACATAATTTCATTATTTGCTTGATTGAATCATTTAAGTCTATATCATCAAATGATAAATCTTGTTTTCTTGAAAGGGAAAGAAGCTGTTTTACCATATTTATTGCTCGCTCACTAGAGAGCATCATTAAATCTATATATTCCTGAAGTTTTTCCTTAGGTAATTTCTTCTTTTGATTCAACTTATAGGTTATAAGTGATAAAGGAGTAGTTATCCCTCCCAATACATTATTGAAATCATGTGCAAGGCCTCCAGCAAGATTTCCTACTGTTTCCATTTTCTGAGATTGCCTTAGTTGTTCTTCTGACCTTTTCTGTTCTGTTAAATCAAGAACTAATCCAATGACCTTTATTATACCCTTTATATCATAATAGGTTGTTGTAGTAATTCTAACTATACGTTTTTCATAATTTTTTCTTATAATTGTTAATTCAATTTGAGGAGATTTTTCACGATCCTTTTGTTGTAGAAGATAATGCTTTGAAATTATTTTAATACTATCTTTATCAAGATAATTTCTAAAATCATTGCCTATTAATTCTTCAAAGGAATACCCAAATATTTCACAAAGCTTCTTATTTATGTATTCAAATTTATAATTATCTCCAACAATAAGTAATCCTTCCTGAATATTTTCTACTATTGAACGGTAACGTTCTTCACTTTCACGTAGAGCATTTTCTGCTGATTTTCTAGCTGTTATATCAAGACCAAGACCTACTAAATACTCCTTTCCATCTCTAGAAATATTTACTCCATTTAAAAAATATGGTACACTTGTACCATCCTTCATTAATAAATTTGTTTCTATAGATGCTTCTCCAAATAAATCCATCTCCTTTATTGATTTCATAATCTCTTTCAAGTCATTTTCATTAAACCAATCTGATATAGTCATTAAAGATAATTCTTTATTTGAGTACCCAGAGTTAATTTCAAAATTTCTATTCCATTTTGAAAGACGAAAATTTTCGTCATAAACATAAAAAATTCCTGGCATACCTTGTATAATATTTTCAGAAAATTGCTTTTCCAGATCAAGTTCATTCTTTAAACCATGCATTCTGGCGGTTAATCCCAGGGATGTAAATATCATAAGCCAACCAGATCCAATAGCAAAAAGAAATCTATTCATCGGATAAGAAGATAAAACATTTAGATTGATTAATATATTATTCATTGTTGCAAAAAGTAAAAATGAATATCCCACTATGATGAACCATGCAGCTTTATTTTTTTTTATTGCAGCATAAAATGACAAAAACAGAAAAAATAAGGCATAGATTAAAACTGATATTAAGACTAATGAAATAACTTGATCAAATCGCAAAATAAATGCTAAAATAATTAATATTGGTTGGGGGATGATAATTGTTACAAAAATAAATTTATCTATTGTTGGATAATTTATTTTTGTTTCTAAAAAAGACCGCAAAAACAATGTTCCAGAAAAAATAGCCAAAGTATAATATAGCAACTTTCCCGAATCTATTAACCAAATAGATTGAATTTTAAAATACATTGTATCAAGGCCATATGATGACATTACTATCAAAGTAATAAATACTATATGAATGAAGAAATATAAATAGGTTTCTTCAAACAATGTTAAGTAAACGAATAGATTATATATAGCTATTACAAGTAAACACCCAATTATGATCCATAAGATGGCCATCTCCAGATTATTTTTTTCATATAAAGATTCATAAGTTAACAATGAACCTTTGAAGTTTATTGCACCTGAAGATTTAATTCTGAAATAACATATTGTATTTCCTGATTCAATTTTTAAAGGAAAAACAAAATTTCTACTATTCAAAGTATCTCTTTTAATAATAGAGAGATGATCACCGGAAATCAATTTCTTAAAGGTTCCATTTTCTTGCCAAATATAAAAAATGATAGAGTCTAGAGATGCCTTATCAATTTCAAATAAAAGATTTCTGGCATAATTACTTCTGTTATTGAGAGAAAAACGAAACCAGTATGGTGATGTTGAAAAACCAAAATTAATATTATTCTTCTTATTGCGATTCCATTTCAAAGACTTCTTAAGCATATGATCTATGGAATATTTTTTATCTTTTTCAATAATGTAGTCTATCTTTGAAGTAATATTTTTTATTTTCAAAGAATCTGTTATGATAATTTTTTGATCACCAAAGGCGATAAATGAGATAATACCAAATATGAAGATCAATGTAATCTTTAATTTCATGAAAATTATAGCACCTTTGTAGCAATATAGATATTTTAGTATACTACGTAGATAGTAAAAAGAAAGTAAATTTTAGTTATAAATTATCTATTGAAAAGAGAAATCTATGAACAAATGAAAGTCATTAATTTCTTGTTGATTTATTCTATATTAATTTTTATACAATAATTCAATAAAGAGGATAAATAAATGGAATATTTTACTTTAATACTACTATGTACAATTATCACCTGCTCATCCCCAAATCAGTTGAAGAAAACTACCCAATACATTTCAAAAAACAATATCACCACTTCAATCATCATTGAAAATCTCAAAGGTGATAAAAGATATATCATCAATAAAAAACAAGCAGCAACATATTTCCTTCCAGCATCTACTTTTAAGATATTGAATACACTCATTGCTCTTGAATATGGAGCAATCAAGGATGAGAAAAAAATTATCAAATGGGATGGTACTAAGCACCAATTCTCTGTGTGGAACAAAGATCAAAATATTGAAACGGCCTTTCCTGTTAGCTGTGTATGGTTTTATCAATCTTTAGCACGAAAGATCGGAAATAAAAAATATCTAAATACATTTAAAAAACTTAAATACGGAAACATTAAAACCGGACCCCAGGTAGATACCTTCTGGCTTAATGGAGATCTCAGAGTTACCAGTCATGATCAAATCAAAATGCTCAAAATGATTTATCTTCAAAAGTACCCCTTTAAAAAGAAGAACTATGGTATTCTAAAAGAAATCATGATTGTTGAAAAAACTCTCAATATGTAATGAGAGCAAAAACAGGATGGGCAATGAGAGTTTCACCTCAAATAGGGTGGTATGTGGGATACATTGAAAAGAATGATGAGGTATGGTTTTTTTCAATAAATGTTTTGATTAAGAAAAAATCTGATGCACAGTACAGAAAGCAATTGATGCAGATGGCTTTAAAAGTATTGAATATTATATAAAATATTATTATTCATATCCACTATCTTCTGCATTATGTGATAAAATTAAGCAATTTGTAAATTCTTGTTAAAATGAAAAATATTGCTTTAATTTTTATCATACTAAACATATAGTATACAATCAATGATAGATTAAATATCATTGTAGTCATTCAACAAATACATTACATTGGATCGAGCAATGCTTGATAACAAAATAAATAAACTCAAAGAATACATTGCAAAACAACAAGAAATAATCATTGCCTTTTCCGGAGGCATAGACAGCACCCTTTTGGCATATTATGGAAAAGAAATTGTTGGTGAGAAATGCATTGCTTTAACTGTTCTCAGTGATTTCATATCTCAGGAAGAGAAAGATCAGGCTATTGATACAGCCAAAGAGCTTCAATTTAATCATCATATCATTTCAGCAAACATCTTTGATCATAACAGTGTAATTGAAAACAATGCTGACAGATGTTATCAGTGTAAAAAAGTTATATTCCAAACTATCATTGATTATGGAAATAAACATAATATACACTGTATTTTTGAAGGATCAAATGCCGATGATAGAGATGATTACAGACCTGGTAAGAAGGCACTCTTAGAAAAAAGTATTCAAAGCCCTTTAGATTTTTTTAATTTTACAAAGGATGATATTAGAACTGCAGCAAAAAACCTTAATATAAAAATTTGGGACAAGCCATCATCTCCCTGTCTTGCAACACGAATTCCATATGATGAAAGAATTACCATAGAAGCATTACATCAAATCGAAGAGGCTGAAAAAATTCTCACATCATTGGGTTTATCCCAGGTAAGAGTCAGAGTTCATGGTTCAATTGCACGAATTGAAATTTTGCCCAATGAAATGAATAAAATTTTTGAAAACAACTTAAATGAAAAAATATATAATGAATTTAAATCAATTGGTTTTGACTACACAACTCTTGACCTAAGAGGATACAGAACAGGCAGCATGAATGAGACATTAAAGGATAAAACAAATGGATAAAGAAGTAATAAAATCTCTTCTGGAAGACGTTCAAGAGGGATCATGTTCTATTGATGATGCTCTGCAAAAATTAAAAAAATTTCCCTTTGATGACCTTGGATTTGCAAAACTGGACAGTCATAGATCTTTAAGACAGGGAACACCAGAAGTTATATTCTGTGAAGGAAAGACCATAGAGCAGGTTGTTCTCATTGTTAAAAGACTCACTCAATACCATAAGGTCGTAATCGGAACCAGAGCAAACCAGGAAACAGCAGATGCTGTTTTAAAAGAGGTTCCTGAGGCTGTTTATGAAAAATCTTCACGAATTATTCGTATAGGAAAACCAGAGGTTGACCCCGATGCAAAGGGATTTATTTTAGTTATAACAGCAGGAACCTCTGATATACCTGTAGCTGAAGAGGCTGCTGTTGTTGCTGAAGCCATGGGTTCACCAGTTCAAAGAATATTTGATGCAGGCGTTTCAGGTATTCACAGACTCTTTGATAAGATAGATATTATTCAGCAGGCTGAGGCAGTTGTGGTGGTTGCTGGCATGGAAGGAGCTCTTCCCAGTATTGTTGGTGGACTTGTTGATAAACCCGTAATTGCAGTACCAACCAGTGTTGGCTATGGTGCAAGCTTTAATGGTTTGAGCGCTCTTTTAACCATGCTCAATACTTGTGCCCCTGGTGTTGTAACCGTTAATATTGATAATGGCTTTGGTGCTGGATACTTTGCAGCAATGCTTAACAGGAAATAATATGAAAACTGCTTATTTTCATTGCTTTGCCGGTGCCAGTGGTGACATGCTTCTTGGCTCATTAATTGATGCAGGATGTGATCTTGAAATATTAATATCACAACTAGAAAGTCTCAATGTCAAAGGCTGGAGTCTTTCTGCAGAAAAAAAAATAAAGAACAGTATTTCAGGCACAGGCCTTAATATTGCCATTGACGAACAAAATGCTCATAGACATCTAAAGGATATTATCTCAATTATTGAATCAGGCTCCCTGTCTCCCTGGGTTAAAAAGAATACAATCGATATTTTCTCAAAGCTTGCTGAGGTTGAGGCCTCTATACATGGAACCACTATAGATAATATTCACTTTCACGAGGTTGGGGCAGTTGACAGCATACTTGACATTACAGGATTTGTTATTGCATTAGAGATTCTTGATATAAAAAAAATTATCGCATCTCCAGTTCATGTGGGATCGGGTTTTGTAAATACAATGCACGGAAAAATTCCTGTACCTGCTCCTGCTACACTGAAACTTTTAGAAAATGTACCTGTTTATTCTACAGATATCAAGGGTGAACTAACAACACCAACGGGAGCTGTTTTGTTAAAACATTTTGCTTCATCCTTTGGTCCCATCCCCCCCCTTAATATAAAAAAGAGCGGGTATGGTTGCGGCACTAAGGATTTTGATATTCCAAATATGTTGAGAGTAATTATTGGTGAAACTGAAGAATCTATCAATAAAGACAATGATCTTCTAGAAGACACTGTTCTTTTTATTGAAACAAATATTGATGATATGAATCCTGAGCATATTGGCTATCTTCAGGAATTGCTCTTCAAAAAGGGGGCTCTTGATGTGTGGCTCACACCTATTTTTATGAAAAAAAACAGACCAGGAACATTGATTTCAATTTTATGCTCTTTTGAAAAGGAATCTATAATTATTGAAACACTCTTTAAAAATAGCTCATCATCGGGAATCAGAATTTCACAACAAAAAAGAAAAAAACTACGAAGACAAATGAAGACAGTGGATACAAAATTTGGTGAGATTGAAGTTAAGATTCATTCTATAAATGGAGAGGAAATTACAGTTTCACCTGAATATGAATCATGTAAAACTGCTGCATTAACTTATAATGTTTCAATCCAAAATGTTTATGATGAAGCAAAAAATCAAATAACTATGAATTAAACATTACACTGAACATCTTGTTCTGAGCCTTCAGGTATAGAATGAATAAGACGTCTAACATCTTCACAACTGGCAAGATTCTGATAGACCTCACAATCTCTACATGATGGTAATGGATGCATACACTTCTCTTCAGTAGCCCAACAAGGAGCAGTTCTTCTTAAAAATGCATTACATTTCATGCCACAATCAGATTTGCAATCTCTTAATTTCCAGCATGGAACGAGTGCAAGCATCTGACGGATTCCTTCAAAATTAAGACCCTGCTCTTGAACCATTGAATGAATACATTTGATCTTTTCTACCTCAAGATCAGAATATATCCGTCTACCTGTTTCAGTTTTAAAGGGTATAATCAGACCCTCTGCTTCATAGAGTCTAAGACTATGAACAGAAAGATTAACCATCTTTGCAGCTATACCAATGGTATAAACTGGATCTGTAAAATTTCTTGCACTTACCATATTTTTTCTCTTTAACCTTATTTAGTCAACATTAAATAGACATATATCTATATCAAGACTTTTTTAAACACTGCCTATTCAGTAAAACAGTCAATAGTCTAAAGATGTTACTATCTCCAGACTATTGATTTTTATATCAATTACTTCTTAACAGCCTTCAAGCTTCTTTTTCTTACGCTTCTTTCTTATTACTTTCTTTGTTTTTGCCTTTGGCTGATCAGCTACCTGATTTCCACTGCCGCCACCAAAGTAGTTAGCTATAGACTGTGATGCCTTATACTTTAATATTTCATCATCAGTGAAGGTTTTTGGTGTCTTAGGATTTAATACTGTTGCAATCCATCCATTGAAACCACCCTCTAGAACATAAGTATCTTTTCCAATGGTTTTTAGTATCAAAGCTGCCTGATGTGCATGTGAATTCCCATTTGAATAAAGAACTATCATCTTAGAATCACTAACTTCATTATCAATAGTAGTCTTTTTTAGAAGCTTCTTTAAAGGAATATTAATAGCTCCCTTGATATGTCCCTTCTGAAATACTTTAGATGAACGAATATCAATTAACTGATAGTCTGCCTTTCCAGCAATAATCCACTGTGACAATTCAATAGGAGTTACATGATCCTCTTTATTTTCAATCCACTTAGAAACTGTCTCAGGATTAAATTTATATTTTGCAGCATCTACATTTGGTAGAAAAAGCATCATAACTGCCAGAAGCAATCCTACTGCAATACCAATCTGTTTATTTTCAAGTTTCATTCTTCTCCTCCTTCTCCAGTGATTATTTCACCGTATTTCTCTTCAATCTTTTCTGCTCCCCAGAAACCGCCCAGTGCCATAAGTACAACAACAAAACCTACAACACCTGCTGGAATTCCAATGAGCTGATATATGGTAACTCTTCCCAATGCGCCGCTATATGGACCACTAAAAAGAGGCTGTATTAAATCAAAGGCTTCACCGAAAACAAATACTCCAAAAAAGGCACCAATCAAATAAAATATAGCATCTATTTTTAATGTTGATAATCCAACTATACTTGTACCTGGGCAATAACCACCTATTGCAAAACCGGCTCCCATTATTATTGCTCCTACTATAACCGGCCATATATATGTTGGGTTGATAAACATATTGCTTAAATCTAAGACACCAAAGGCTCCTAGAAAAATTATACCAGTCATTGCTACAACTACTGCTGTAAACATAACCTTGAAAACAGTTAAATCCTTAAAATAAAACTGATATGCTAATTTTTTAGCATTTCCAAAACCTGCTCTTTCAAGAGCAAAACCAAAACCAATTCCCACAAGGAAGGATAAAAAGAGTCCAACCCCATTTGGCCAGTTATTCATAATAGCTAAAGGTGCATTCATCATAATCCTCCTATATCCAAAGCTTCTTTACAAAAAAGGCAGTAGCATAAGCTGCCCCAAACATAACTGCAATAGCAATCCAAGGCCCCAGAGCCAATGTGGCCCCACCAGATAATATCAATCCACTTGTACATCCTCTGGCCATCTTGGCTCCAAAACCAAAGAGAGCACCACCAATTACAGCAAAGATCCATCTCTGTTTAACAGATATTTGTGTACCTTTATTAGTTTCTTTCTTTAGTCTTCCAGCCATTGCCCCGGAAATAAGTCCACCAACTATAACTCCCAGAACTTCAAATATTAACCAGTTATTAAGTGGATTTTTTTCTCCACCACCGTACTTTTTCCAGTATCCATTATTATTAACATGCTCAGGTGCAACCACCTTTTCAACAGCTACTATTGATCGTGTTATTGCTCCAGAAGCTCCTAACCCGTGACCGGTTAAGAAAAATGATCCAAGTAATACAAGACCAAGTGCTACTCCTGCAATATAGGGTGAAGCATAAGGTTTAGATTTCATTGATTCCTCCGTTTATTATTGAGATCATCTATGACTTACCCTAGTAGGGCAGCCATGATGAGATTTGTCCTGCTTCAGTTATAATAAACCGAAGAGCCAGACCGCCAACAAGAACGAGTCCTGCTGATATATATACAGGGATTTCTTTTCCCTTTAATTCTAAAATTTCCAAAATAGCGGGAACACTGAGTCCCATTACTACTACTATTGACCAAAAAACTGCTGTTAAAGGGCCACCCAAAATAAGCTTAATTGCATTTTGAGAAACCGCTGTTGAAGTAACCATTCCGAGAATAAATAGAACGATCAAAACAAGTTCAAGGCCAATGAGTCCAAGATCAATCTTTGAGAAAAACTCTCTTTCTTTATGATTCTTAGAAAAAAGAATTATAATTGCAGCTCCTGTTGATGCTCCTGATACAAGAAACAAAGGACCCATAATTGCTGAGTTCCAAAATGGTCTTGCAACAAGAGAATTTAATAAAATTCCAGTATAAATTCCCAGAATAACACCAATAGGAATTGTCATCTTAGCAACAAGAACTCTATACTTTTCAGTAAAGTCAAAAACCCATTCAAGTTTACTCACATGAGCGCCAAGCTTTGATTCTGTTACCTTTGTAATAATCCACTTATAGATTTCAGGAAACCCTTTACGAAAGGTTCCTAGAACAAGAAAAATACTAAAAGGGTAAACCAGTAAGAGAATCCATGCTCCCCATGACATTGGAGAGGTAACCTGAAAGGATGTATAAAATCTCCATACATAGAGCTTATGACTTAGATCTAAAAAGAGAAAAACCATTCCCAGACTAATAGCTATAGGAGCTCCCACCATAATTCTGTATGTTGAAACAGGATAATCCTCACCCTTATTCTTAATAATCATATAAGCAGCAAAGATTAAAATACCTGCAGTAATTCCACCAAGAAAGAGATAAACAGGAACCTCCCATCTCCAGATGTCCAGGGCCTTACCTGCAGTGTGCATTGCCTTACCAGTAGTTATAATTATTTCATTCATACTACACCTCAGATTAGATAATAAACATTTGGCTTAGTTCCTGCTTCAGGAGCTTTCACCTTATATTTTCTTGATTTTAAAAGTTTTGACACTTCACTTAAAGGATCATTAAGATCACCAAAAACAATTGCATGTGCTGGACAAACTGTTGAACAGGCTGTTGTTTTACCGACCTTAATTCTATGATCACAAAATGTACACTTGCTGATTTCACCAGAAGGCATTACAAAACGAGCATCATAGGGACATGAAGCCATACAGGCCTTACATCCAGTACATTTTCCGCCATCAACAAGAACGATATTTGTTCCTTCTTTAAAGTGACTGGCACCAGTAGGACATGCTGTAACACATGGTGAAGATGAACAATGATTACATCGCTCAGATCTTATCTCAAGGTGAAGATTTGGATAATTTCCAGTTAACTCTTCAACAACCCAATCTCTGTGGAGTCCATCAGGTACATTGTTTTCTGTTTTACAGGCAACAACACAAGCACCACAGCCAATGCAGGTTTTTGTATCAATTACCATTGCATATTTTTTATTCATTTTTTTAGCCATAATATATACCCCTTACACCACAAAGGTCACAAAATTTCCATGGATACCTTGACCACCCATAATTGGGTCTATTAAGACTTTGGTCATAAGCACCTGGTCATCTGCACCTTGATTAAAGGCCAGCTTTAATTTTTTCTGAGATGATCCAAAACCATGAACCATATAAACACAGTCAGGGCGAATTCTTTGAGTTACCCGAACCTTGATTTTGGTTGTCATCTTTCCATCTTGATTTTTCAGTTTAATATACTGACCTGTTTTTAATCCCCATTCATCTGCAATATTATTGTTAACCCACACCTCATTTTCAGGATCAACCTGAGATAAAATTGGATTATTAATGGTTCTTGCAAAGGAGTGAGCAGGTGAACGACCATAGAGCAATCGAAAGAAACCATCTGATGGTTCTTCATGCTTTTTATAAACAGGTATAGGATCTTGACCATAATCAGCAAGGTCCTGTGAATAGAGTTCAATCTTTTTACTAGTTGTATAAAATTCTGGTTCGTTTCCATCTCCTATATAAAGAGGAGTTTCTCGTTTCATGTTCTTCACACCAAGCTTCTGCATCTCTTTTAGTGATGAGCCAGCTTTTTTTAATCTAACATCAAGATATTCCTCAACAGTCTTCCATGGAAAATATGCCCCAAGTCCCATCTTTTCTGCCAGGTTCTTAGCAATCCACCAAGCTGGTTTTGATTGATATCGAGGCTTAAATGCAGGCATTCTCAATGCCATCTGAGGTGTTCTTCCCTGGGATGTTCTAATATCATCATATCTTTCGAGATAGGTTGTATCTGGCAAAATTACGTCTGCCCATCCAGTTATCTCTGTTGGAAGAATATCCACAACTACAACCAATTCAAGGTCTTTCAAAGCCTGAATAGTCTTACTCTTTTGTGGAAGAGCCTTGATGAGGTTTGATCCATAAATAAACCATGCCTCATAGGGAGATCCATGTTCATTTTTTACACCATGAACAGTTGCATCACAAACACCTGCAGAAATTGCAAGATTTGCTAATGGAAAATTCTTTTCCTGGAGCTTCTTCTGCGTTCTACTTGGCTTTGGAAATTTGGGGATGGGATATCCAGGAACCTTAGCTTTTTCTGGATAGAAAAATCCACCTTTTCGACCCCAGCTACCAAGAAGGGCATTTATTATAGCACCAGCTCTAACTCGCTGAGTATCATCACCATACCAGACATTATGTCTACCAGGATGAATCATTGTAGCAGGAGCATTTCTTGCCATAATGCGTGCTGTTTCACGAATAACTTCAGGTTTAATTCCAGTAATTGGATAAGCCCATTCCGGAGTATTTTTCTTAACATGCTTAGCAAGTTTATCAAAACCTGTTGTATACTTTTCTACATATTCCTTATCATAAAGCTTATCAGAAATAATTACATTAGCCCATGCCAACAATAAAGCAATATCTGTACCAGGTTTAATTGGAAGCCAATGCTTTGCCTTACTGGCAGCTGTCGAATAACGAGGATCAACAACAATAATATCTGCACCATTAGCAATAGCTGTTGTAAACTCATTAACCTGCTGACTATGAGTATTCTCACCGATATGTGAACCCAAAAGAACTATACATTTGGAATTTTTCATATCTGTTCTTTCTGGTGTATCAATAGGCTCACCATAGGTTAACATGTAACCCTCTTCACGTGGTCCACGACAATTAGCATATGATGGAGCAGCAAAACTCTTTGTTCCATATGCTTTTAAAAGTGTTTTAAACCACTTTCCACCTGAACCGTGACTGAACATTGCAACACTTTCTGGACCATATTTCTTCTTTATAAAATCCATTTTTTTAGCAATATAATCAAATGCTTCGTCCCAGGTTGCTTCTTTAAAAACTTGTTTTCCTCGAACTTCAGTTCGAATAAGAGGGGTTTTGATTCTATCAGGATCATCATATACTCCAAATCCCGCTGAACCCTTTGTACATAAACGACCATATGAATGTTCGTCTAAATCATTACCGATCAGTTTCCAAGGCTTTCCATCCTTTAAATAGGACCAACCAGCACACTGATAGGTACACATCTCACAAAATGTAGGTGTCTTTGTTATTGTAGGAGGCACATCATCCTTTGAAAATGCCTCTTTTGCTGTATGAAGAAGAGCTCCTCCAACAGCCAGTCCACCAACACTTGCACTGGAAATTTTAATAAATTCCCGTCTGTTATATTTCTTTCTCATAACAACTCCTGTAAAACATAATGCAGTCAACTTAGCTTATCTATATTGAAAAATATAGATAAGCTAGTATGGAGTCAATAGATTTTTTTAAGAAATTACTAAAATATTAAAAAACTATACAAAAATAAGGTCAATGTTAAACAAAAAGTATTGAAATATGCCCATAAAAGATACAAAATCAGAAAAAACACGCGAAATAGGGGATATTACCTAGCAGGAAGGTGTTATGTGAAAAAATTCAACTTTATCCTTAAAAACACCTAATAAAACCTTATAAATCATAAAATTATTATATATTATTTGGTTTTCTTCTATAATATAACACAAATAAATTTTTTATTCTATCAAGGTACAATCTAATATGAAATTAAAACATACCCTTTTTCTAATACTTATAGTTCTCGGTATAATAGCATGTGAATCACCAAAAGAATAAACATGACTTAATCATTGTTTTTAAGAGAAAAAAACATTGGGATAGTATAATCATAGCCTTCTCTAATGGAAAACTCATTTAGAGAGGTCATAGTTTGAGACTAAAAAAACCAGGAACAATGCTATCTTATAATCTTAGAAAAGATGGATACGTTGAACTTCTCAATGATAATAAAATAATTGTAAAAGGAAAATTATATCTAAAAACAATAAATAGTATCCTGACACTTGAGGTAAAGAATCCCTGATCTTTTAAAATTAAATTTATTCGGTTAAGTGCCAATAGGATTTATTCTTTTTAACAAAATAATCGACCTTTTTTCTTTGTGTAAAAACTTCAGTACATTAAAAGTAATAATAATTCGTGAAAATGCATTATATGCTATACTATCTCATTTTAAAAAAAACATAATGATTTGAATCCTTAGTTATTTCTTATGATCCTATACTCGATGATGAGAAATATATTTACCTTTATAAGCTGCTTTTTTAATAACAGCTTATAAAGATAAACTTAGTTTAAAATCTGTGATGTAGTTGCCTTTGTGAAATATTTCTTATTCCTCACAATTGGTGGTTCAGGGAAAATTTGATATATGACTGACTTAGATTCTTTTGTTATGCCTGGAATATATTTTTCCAGGTTTTTAGTAATAGCATCACATTCTTTCTGATAAACTGTTTTTGATTTAGAATATAGTCTACTATAAATTTTAATTACTGGTACAAATTTCTTTTTAACAAAAACAGCATGTAATCCATAAATCTCGGGTTTTGTTTTTATATCTTTGATTACAATAGGAAAGCTAATTTCATTCTTTACTTCTGACCTTATCTTTTTATTGAACTCAATAATCTTTCCTTTATCTTTATACTGTAATCCTGGTGATGGATTTAAATATTTTCGTAGAATGTTTAATCGTAAAATTGCAGGTATCTTATAATTATTACTATAAAGTTTTTCTACATACTTAAATTGTTCTAAAGCATCCTTTCCCATATTTCTTATTGCACCAAGATATATCGTAATTAATTTCCATTCATTGGAATGTGTTTTCCCAAAATGCAAAGTTATTATATAATCATCAAGATCTCCCTTAGATTCATAATAACATAGATAGGATGTATTAGTTAAAGGCCTGATAGACATTAAATATTTTTCATTTTCTTTATTAAAATCAGTATAGAGATATGACTTATCTTTAAGCTTTAAAAATTTAAAATGATATGCATTTTTCTTAACAAAAGTTCTTTTGATAAAAATAGGTCTTATTTGAGAATAATAATTTCTTAAATTAATTAAACTTTGTCTTTTCTTTACACTATCAATAAAAAAATCATACATTGTAGCAGGTTTATTTTCATTAATACTTTTAAATATTTTTGATATTATCATATTGATTTCACCATTTATAGATGAATCAATCTCTGAATTCTTATGCATGACGTAATTGACTGGCTGAAACAAACAACTGCTTATTAAAATAATGCTAATAGCAAAAGACAATGTAATGAATCTTTTCATATTATCCTTCTTATTTGAAATTCTTATTATATTTGAATCATCAAATTCCTTTTAAACAACATTCAATTAAAAAAACGTAATGCTTACTTTATTCAGATCACCATCTATATCACATGATAATAAGATTCGCATATAACCATTATTAGTTTTATACTTTTTGATCCATCTTGGATTTCCATTATTATCATAATATTTATATTGATTTTTTACATTTTTCATATATCTAACAATATTAGTTCTTCTTTGTACAAATGAATCATCCAGCATTATTTTCCCATTGTAAAAAGATCGAGGATTTGATTTAAATTTAAATCCTAACTTGTTTCCTAATGTCAAATAAAATGAATAACTTTTTCCCCATGGAATGAATGACAGCCCATATTTATCCCACACATAACTACTGAGACTCTTTGTTTTTCTATTTGGTTTACCTAACACTTTAGCCAATTCTTCTTTAGAACAGGGAAGACTAACTCTCCTATTATTTCGTTGAATAAAAGTCCCTGTTTTATTTATAATCAATAAAGGAGAAGCAGAAAATCCAATCTTCTTAATCTTATTTATTCTTTTTCTATATGCAGAATTATAATCTAATTCTATAAAATTTTTTCTTATAGCACCAGAATACCTACAACCAGTGTTATGACCCGCTCTACAGGCTTGTCTCAAATATACATAAGCCCTTTTATAGTATTGTGCCTTATAATATACAAAACCCATATTGAACATTAATCCCTTATTATAAGGATCTCTTTCTCTCACAACTTTAAAATGCTTAATAGATAAATTATATCTTTTGATTTTAGCATAAACTACTCCAAGTCCATAATGTCCTCCGAGATGATTGGGTCTATGATAAATAAGCTCTTTATATTTTTTTATTGCTTCATCATACATTTCCTGCTGCTGATAAACTCTAGCATACTGATAGATTAAACTAATATCAGGTGTTCTTTGTTTTTGAGGTCTTTGATATGATTCACAGTTAAAGAGGAAAATAGTAAGAATTGAAATAGTGATTATTCTTTTTAACATGATTAACTCCTAAAAAAGTTTATTAAATGAATAATGTTTTAATTGAAGAGTCAAGATTTTTTTGTATTAAATGAGGTTGTGAAGAATCTCAACCAGCTCATCTTCACTGGCATCACTGATTTTATTTAAAACTTCATCATCCCTTACAACCGCCTTTAATACTGCACCACGATCATGAAATTCCAGATGATTGAAATTTTCATGAGTTTTTAGAATGGCTCTCATCCTTCTTAATTGAGGCAAGAGAACCTCAATATTATCAGGAATTATTTCTTCGAGCTCTCTGCGCAATCGCGCAGCATAGGCAGGGGAGGCACCATTAGTAGATAAACTTAAAAGCAGATCACCCTTTCTCATAAATGATGGAATCGTAAAAGAACAGTTTGGTGGATCGTCAGCAGCGTTTATAAGAACATTTTTTTCCTGTGCCTCTTCAAATATCTTCTGATTTACCTCACGATTATTGGTAGCACAGAAGACCAGATGAAAGCCATCCATATCACCATAGCGATATTGACGCTTCATCATATCAAGGGCAGGGTACTTATCATAGTCATCAAAGAGTTCATTAAATATAGGGGATACAACAGTAACTATTGCGCCGCTCTCCAGAAGATCAACTGCCTTTCGGTAACCAACCTCACCACCACCAACAACGAGAACAGGCATACCCTCAATATTCACCATTATAGGATAGAGCTTCATTATTGATTAACCCATAAGTTCTTTTGGTCGAGGATACTCTTCACCAGCTTCTTTGAGTTCTACTAATTTATCTTCATCAAGACCAATCTCTTCATCTGTAAGATAACACTGAGGATCAGGTGCCCAGGGATCATCATAGGTTCTAAAACCACGAACACGAAGAGCTCCAGTGCACATATCAGTGTACTGACAAAGTCTGCAACGCCCCTTTATATATTCAGCCTTATGCTTAAGACCCTTCATCAGCTCATCAGATTCATCGAGCCATATATCTCCAAAGCTTCTTTCTTTCACATTACCAAAGGTATAATCCTGCCAGAACTGATCAGGATGAACATTTCCATGAAAATCTATATTCCCAATAGCAACACCGGATGAATTTGCACCACCGCCATTCCATGATAAGAGCTTTCTGATTTCTTCGGCCTTGGCCTCATCTTTTTCTTTCATCTTCAGATACATGTAAACACCATCAACGTGATTATCGACTGTTAATATGTTAATATCTTTTCCACGCTGAAAATAATCATCAGTGCGGCCCATGATGGTATCCATTGCATCCTTTGATTCACTATATTTTAAATCATCAGCAAACATATTCTCACCACGACCTGAATAAACAAGATGGTAAAAACAAGCTCGATTTATCTCTTCCGCTTCAATAAAATCGAAGATTCGATCGAGATCCTGATAATTTCTTCTTGTTAGTGTAAGACGAAGACCAACTCGCTGATCTGCATTTCTACAATTTTCAAAACCATTCATAGCTTTTTTAAAGGCACCTTCCATGCCGCGAAACTCATCATTGACCTCTTCCATGCCATCAAGACTGATGCCAACATAGACAACACCGGCATTCTTGATATCTTTAGCTTTGGCCTTATCAATGAGAGTTCCATTGGTTGATATAACTGGTCTTATATTCTTCTTTGCAGCATATTCAATAAGCTCGAGAAGATCCTTTCTCATCAAGGGTTCTCCACCGCTAAAAAGCAGAGAGGGGATGCTAAAGTCAGCGAGACTATCAATGAGTTCTTTACCTTCTTTAGTATTAAGCTCGTTATCATATTTCTTATTATCTGAATCAGTGTAACAGTGTACACATTTAAGATTACAGGTTCTTGATGTGTTCCATACAACTATAGGTCTTCTTTCAGAGGCTGATTTCACCTGAACATGGGGTGCATTTCCATGGGAATCACCATGGCCCTTTAGTCCATATCTGAGACCATCACCAGTTGATGATCCGCCGCAATATATTTTTCCAACATCTATCATTGTTCATTTCTCCATTTGTCAAAGGCGTCTGAAAGATAGGTGACGCGTTCTTTTTTAAATTCCTTGAGGGTCCGAAGAGACATAAAATCCATAATGCCAGTTCTTACTGACAAATTATTTATTATTTCATTGAGCTCCTCTGTCGATCTGCCATGAATCATAGCAAAGAGAGGGTACTCCCATACTCCAGGATAAATCGTTCTTATATATAAATGAGTAATAGCTTCTTCATTTTTAAACAACTGAAGCATCCCATCGGTAAGTTCATTTTCAGGCTTCCAAACTGTCATTGCATTGTCTGTAAAGCCTGCATTGACGTGACGAAGCACTGCTCCATATCTTCTCATGACACCCTTTTTCTGTAATGACTGGGCAGCTTCAAAGAGTTTTTCTTCAGATAATGAACTTTGCTTCTTTTCAATTATTTCTTTATATGGAAATCTCGTTACAGGTACATCATTTTGTAGAAGTTTCACCGCCTCTAAATCTTCTGATGAAAGTTCCTTTGATGTCTGATTTTCTGCGCTATGCTTGAGCTCTGTCTGTTTACCTTTACCAATCTGGAGAACCATACCAATCTTTAAGCGTTTTTCATTTCTCAAGACAAGTGTTTCTTTAGCTTTGCATTTATCAGTTAAAAGATTTAGAGTTACATCAAAATTCTCTTTATTAGTTTCTGCAAGGGTAAACCATATATTAAAATCATGATCTCTCTGATAGTTATGACTCACTCCGGGATGAGAACTAATAAATGCAGCAGCTTTTTCCAGATAGTTATGGGGTACCTTCATAGCAACGAGATTTATATGATACCCAAGTGCTCCAGGATTAAAGATACCAGAAATATTTCTGATAATATTTCGTTCTCTCAAATCCTTCACTGAAGCAAGAACCTCATCGGTTGAAACACCAATCTCTCGTGCCATTACATCATAGGGATCAGCAACCAAAGGAAAGCTCTGTTGAACAGTATTTAATACTGCTGATTCTAAATCATTAAAAGCTATCATACTTTTGCCTTTGTTTCTGGTTCATAAACACAATAGGGCTCTTCACTCTGATAATTCCCAGTATCATAAAATGCTCTGGCTCTACAACCACCGCAAACCATTCGATATCCACAGGGACCACACTTGCCCTCAAGTTTTTTTACATCTCTGAGATCTTGAAAGAGCTCGGAGGTTGTCCATATCTTTGAGAATTCAGTTTTTTGAACATTACCTGCAATAAGAGGAAGATAACCACAGGGCTGAACATCACCACTGTGTGAGATGAAACAGACTCCACTTCCAGCAAGACATCCTCTCGTCATTGCAGCCATGCCATCTGTTTCAAAGCTCAGTGTTCGTCCCTCTTCCTTTGCACGCTGTCTGATTATTCTATAATAATGAGGTGCACAGGTTGCCTTAAATTCCATCTCAACGGTCTTTGATCTGTCATAAAACCAGTAAAGTACCTCTTCATAGCGCTCTTTGCTAATCATATCAGATTCAGCTAATTCAACACCACAGCCAACAGGTACCAACATAAAGATATGCAATGCAGTAGCACCCTCTTTTATGGCCATCTGTAATATATCTTCGATGCGATCTACATTTCTTTTAGTTATTGTTGTATTAAACTGAAAATCTACACCGACCTTTTTCAGCTCTTCAACACCTCGAAAGGCATCATCAAATGATCCAGGAACTCCTCTAAAAGAATCATGAGACTGAGCATCCCATCCATCAACAGAAATACTAACTCTGGCAATTCCTGCTTCTTTAATCTTTGCTGCATGTTCTGCATCAATAAGAGTTCCATTTGAAGCAAGGGCAACTCTCAAACCCTTTTGACCAGCATAGCCGGCTATCTCATAGATATCTTTTCTATAAAGTGGCTCGCCACCGGTTAAAACTAATATTGGTGAATAGTCAGCGGTTATATCATCTATGATCTTTTTTGCTTCATCAGAAGAAAGCTCACCACTATAGTCAATATCTTCAGACTCAGCTCTACAATGAGCACAGTCAAGATTACATCTTTTGGTTAATTCCCAGAATATTAATCTGGGTGTATCTGGCATTTTCATTTTGTAAAAAGGTCCTCCACAAAGCGGGTTCTTTTATGTAATATATCCTTTGGAATCTCTTCAGAATTCTCACCCTTAAAGTGTCGCTTAAGATTCATGATAGGATTATGTAAGGTCTTTGACATTATCTGCTGTGTTAATTCAGCAACTGCCTCAAATTCTTCATCAGAGAGATTTTTTAGTTTTCTTCTTCTAAAAAGTTCAAGTTCCTTCATTCGAATGTCATCAAATTTATTTTGCAAAGTAACAATTGCTGGAACAGCAGATTGTTCATCATACCACTCTTCAAACTCACCAACATTCTTCATTATTATTTCATAGGCAAACTCAATCTCTTTTTGACGAGTTGTAAGGTTCTGATCAGCAATATCCTTGAGATCATCAATATTAAAGAGTTCAATCCTTTCAATTTTACTTACAGCTGGGTCAACATTTCGTGGAACTGCAATGTCAACAATCATGAGATGATCTTTCTTTCTGTTGAGCATAACAGGACTGGCTATCTCTTCAGTTATCATATAATGAGGAGCTGACACAGAGGTAATAATGACATCTACATCCTCTAGAATATTATCAATATCTTCAAGGTTAATAACCTTAACTTTACCACCTAATTCAATTGCAATCTTCTCTGCCTTTTCTCTTGATCGATTAGCAATAGTAATGTGACCAGTTCCAAACTTGCTCATATATTTTAAAATAAGCTCACCCATTTCACCAGCACCGATGAGAAGTGCATGAACCTCACCAAGATCATCAAACTTTCTTCGTGCAAGATCTGATGCGATGTAAGCAACTGATACTGAATTTTTCGATATACCTGTATCTGTTCGTACCTGCTTCGTTGTCTTAAAAGCCTGATGAAAGAGTTTATTTAAAACAGTACCGCTCTTTCTATGTTTCACGGCCTCAGTAAAGGATTCCTTAATCTGACCAACAATTTCATTTTCACCAATAACCATTGAATCAAGTGCACAGATTACCGTAAAAAGATGTTCAATTGCATCGAGATCCTTTTTAATATAGAGCTCGTCTTCAAATTCATCTTTCGTTTTACTACTAATTGTTTCCATGATTTGAATAGTTTCTAAAATTGCAGCATCTATATTCTTTGAGGCAATATATATCTCAATTCTATTGCAGGTAGCAACATAGACAGCCTCTTCTATAGATGTATGATTAAGCTGTTCATAGAAATCTTCATATTCATCCTTATGGAGGGAAAAACATTCTCTAGTTTCCACAGCGGCAGTTTTATGATTCATTCCAATTACTGCAATATATGTTTTTTGGGACATTGTATACTCCTACAGAATATTCTCTAATGATGCTTTCACAGACTGAGCTGTTTTATCTAAATCTTCCTTAGAGTGAACTGAAGATAAAAAACCTACTTCATATCCAGAGGGTGCTAAATAGATTCCCTGCTCTAACATTTGTCCATGAAATTTTCCAAAGAGACTCATATCACATTCTTTCACATCATCCAACGATAATAATTCACTTTTATCAGTAAAGCTAAAAGTAAAGATGGATGCAATCCTATTAAAGAGTACCCTTCCTTTGTAGGGTTCTAATACCTCTTTTATCTTATCTTCAAAATATTGAGCCTTTTCTTCAAGATCTTTATGAAAATTTGGGGATAATATCTTTTTCAAAGATGCAATACCTGCATTCATGGCAAGAGGATTTCCTGACAAGGTGCCAGCCTGATATACAGGCCCATCAGGTGCAATCTGCGCCATAATCTCAGCCTTGCCACCGTATGCACCAACAGGAAGTCCACCACCAATAATTTTACCTAAGGTTGTAAGATCAGGCATTACATCATAGAGTTCCTGAGCACCACCTGGTGCAATACGAAAACCATTTATTACCTCATCAAAGATGAGAACTATACCATAATCATCACAGATATCTCTTAATGCTTTGAGATATCCCTTTTTTGGCAAAACCATTCCATTATTACAGGGAACAGGCTCTAAGATAATAGCTGCAATATTTTTACCTTCTTTTGCAACAGATTCCTTTACAGCATCAATATCATTAAATGGAAGAACAATAGTATCCTTAGCATTTCCTTCAGTAACCCCGGCAGAATCAGGAATACCAAAGGTAGCAAGACCAGAACCAGCAGCCACTAGAAGAAAATCACCGTGACCATGATAACAACCGTCAAACTTTATAATCTTATCTCGCTTAGTATAACCACGAGCAAGTCGAACTGCACTCATGGTTGCTTCAGTTCCTGAGTTTACAAAACGTATTTTTTCCATAGATGGAACAGCATCAATAACCATCTTTGCAAGTTCAACCTCACTTTTATGAGGAGTTCCAAAACTGGTTCCTAAATCTGCTGTTTTATGAATCCCTTCAAGTACATCTGCATCAGCGTGACCAAGTAGAAGAGGCCCCCAGGACATACAGAAATCTACGTACTGGTTTCCATCCTCATCTATCACCTTTGAGCCAGCCCCTTTTTTAATAAAAAGTGGTGTGCCTCCAACAGATTTAAATGCCCTCACTGGTGAGTCAACTCCACCAGGAAGATACTTTAAAGCCTCATTATATAATTCAGTTGATTTTGTTTTATCCATTGTCACCTCTGTCTCAATTAATCACTTCTCTGTCATCCCGGTTTGTGAAGCAATACCGGGATCTATTTACAACATGAGATCCCGGCTCTTCGATCGGGATTACATCTAATATATTCCACATTATTAACTTTTAACTTTCGATTGTCTTACAGCCACCCATTCTTCAAGATATCCCTTAAGTGGTAAGTAATAACCATATCTGCACCAGCACGAAAAATACTGGTTAAAATTTCTTTAACTAAACCCTCTTCGCTTCCTGTTCCGGCCTGAGCTGAAAGCTTAACCATGGCATATTCACCACTCACATTATAGGCACAAACCGGTCTATCAGAGATCTCTGCTGTTTGTTTTATTATATCGAGATAAGCAAGGGCAGGCTTTACCATAACAATGTCTGCGCCCTCTGCAATATCCAACTGAACCTCTCTTTCTGCCTCTCTCACATTGGCAATATCCATCTGATAGGTTTTTCTGTCACCAAATTGTGGCGCACTCCCTGCTGCATCTCTAAAGGGTCCGTAAAAACTTGAAGCATATTTTGCAGAATAACTCATGATTGGAATATCAGTAAAACCCGCAGCATCAAGGCCATAACGAATTGCAGCTACCCGACCGTCCATCATATCAGAGGGAGCAACTATATCTGCACCAGCCTGTGCATGACTCACTGCAGTTTGAGCTAATAAATCAAGGGTAGGGTCATTTAAGACCTTTCCATTTTCAACAAGTCCGCAATGACCATGGCTGGTAAACTCACAGAGACAGACATCGGTAATAACACAGAGCTCAGGAAAATTCTTCTTAACCTCGACAACAGCTCTTTGAACAATACCATTTGCATCATAGGCCCCTGTTCCCAAAGGATCCTTTTCATTGGGAATACCAAAAAAGAGAACCGTTTTTATACCCAGTTTCACATCCTCATCTAAATCTTTTAAAAGATTATCAATTGAAACACGATCAATTCCAGCCATTGTGGGGATGGGAACCCGGACATCAGATCCCTCACAGATAAAATAACCCATTATCATCTTATCTGTATTGAGCTCTGTCTCTTTACAAAGATTTCGAATTGTTTGAGTTGCCCGCAGACGTCTTGGCCTTTCAATCATGAGGATTTTCCTTCTGAACAATGATCAACCAGAGCCTTTACCAGACCTGGAATTGTATATTCAGCTGCTTCTACAGATATTGTTTTTTTTCTTTCAATTATAGCTTGTGATGTAATGGGTCCAATACTGGCAAGCTCTGCATCAGTATTTTTTATAATATCAAAAAAGTGATGAACAGTTGATGAGCTTGCGAAAGTAATAAAATCTGCTGTTGATACAGAGTGAATAAGTTTTTCATCTATCAATGCAGGCTTTTCTGCACTATATATCTCAACACGATTAACTGTTGCACCTTTTTCTTCAAGTCCTTCTTTTAACGTCATTCGAGCCTGAGCAGAGCAGGGCAGGAGAATCTGTTCATTAGCAACATCTATCATTTTTTCTAAAAGCCCCTCTGCCACGTATTTATCAGGTACGAGATCAGCAATGAGACCAAATTTTTTCAGCTCATCTGCTGTAGCTGGTCCAATGGCTGCTATTTTTAGTGAACCAAGTGCTCTCACATCTTTGCCTTTTAAAAAAAGTTCATCAAAAAAAATATTCACTGCATTTTGTGATGTAAAAACCACTCTATCATATGAATCAATATATTCAATTGCCTCATGTAAAGGAGACATATCCTTTGCTGCTACTATTTCAAGAGTTGGAAACTCAACAACCTCAGCACCAAGAAGAGATAAAGATTTACTAATCTTAGAGGCCTGAGCCCGTGATCGTGTTACAACAATCTTCTTGCCCCATAGAGGTCTGTTTTCAAACCACTGTAACTCTTCTCTCAAATGAACAACAGAACCAACAACAATTATAGCTGGGGCGGTTATTTTCTCTTTTACTACTATATCACAAATAGTCTTCAATGTTCCGGTTACTGTTCTTTGTCTTGGAGTGGTACCTCGAGACACTACAGCTACTCCAGTATCAGAGGGAAAATTCTTTTTTTCTATCAATGATTTTGTTATATGAGGAAGATTTTTTACTCCCATAAGAAAGGCAAATGTTCGATTATCATCGTATTCAGGAAAATTAACATCCTCTTCCTCTGATGCATCAGCTCTGCGGTGACCAGTAATAACCTCAAAGGCACTGGCACAATCCCTGTGAGTTATGGGAATGCCCGCATAGGCAGGAGCAGCATAGAAAGAAGAAATTCCAGGCACTATCTCAAAGCTTAAACCAGCCTCTCGTAAAACCTGAGCCTCTTCGCCACCACGACCATATATGAAAGGGTCACCACCCTTTAAACGAAGAACTGAGTTGAATTCCTTTCCCTTTTCAACAAGGAGGTTATTTATCTGATCCTGTGTAAGAGTATGATTGCTTCCCTGTTTTCCTACGTATATTTTTTCTGCTGATGAATCTCTTAACAGTTCATCATTAACAAGATAATCATAGATTATGCAATCAGCCTCTAATATGAGATTCATTGCCTTTACAGTAATAAGTCCCGGATCTCCAGGACCACCGCCTGCTAAGTATACCATTTTATTCATATGAGTTCATCCGCTCCCTGTGCTTTTAATTCTAGGGCCAGTTCTTTTCCAATTACTTCGGGGTCTATTCCTTGTACTGATCCTCTTACTGATTTTGAACCATCAACTGCTGTTATAAGTCCCTCGAGCTTTATGATATCACCCTCAAAAACTGAATAACCACCTAGGGGAATATGGCATCCACCACCAAAATGTCTCATAAAGGATCGCTCTGCATCCGTACATTGTGCTGTTATTTCATGATGATAGGTTTTTAATACAGCAATTAATTCTTCATCATCAACTCGAGTCTGCAATGCCAATGCACCCTGTGCAGGAGCAGGTAAAAAAAGTCCTGGTTTTAATTCCTGAAGCTTATAAGCACTAACATCCAATCCGATTCTGTCAACACCTGCTGCAGCTAAAACTATTGCATCGTATTGACCTTCATCAAGCTTTCTTAATCTGGTATTAATATTACCCCTGAGAGCCTTTATCTCAAGTGTTGAATCAATCTTTCTTAATTGTGATGCCCTGCGAAGAGAACTTGTTCCAACAGATGAACCCTTTTTTACATGAAGATCTTCTGAGTCATCGTAGGCTGAGGGAGCTATTACCAGAAGATCATAAAAAAGCCCTCTGGGCAAAATGCATGGTACTGTTAATCCTGCAACCTCTTCGGTTGGCAAATCTTTATATGAGTGAACAGCAATATCAATTTCTTTGTTTAAAAGAGCATCTTCAATTTCCTTGGTAAAAAAAGCCTTTCCTTCCATTTTATCAAAGGAAACATTTTGAATCTTATCGCCCTGTGTTTTAATTATAATAATCTCTGTTTTATCCTTACCAATGAGATCTGCACAGTGATGAGCCTGCCACAAAGCAAGTTCACTGCCTCTGGTACCAATCCTTATCTTCATAGAACATCCTGTAATTCGAGTATAGGATGATTAATTAGTTGTCCCAATATCACCCGTCAAGTGTATTACACGAAATTTCTTGTAATTAATTCTCATCTATATAATCTTTCTTAATCAATCATTTTAGTGCTTTAAAAATCCCCTATTACATGATTATCAAGATAAATTTCAAAAAATAGTATTAAATATCAGTCGATTAAGTTAGGAGTCTTAACTAAATTTGTCAATAAAAATTTAAATATCAACGGTCATAATTTAATTAATATGGTCAAAACAAGACATACCTTTATTTGAGTTGAAAACCAAATTAAGACTCTATATATTCATTTTATATAAAAATAAACTTTACTGGGAGAGTGTTCATTCATTGAACAACTAATGCGATGAGAGATTCAATAATGCTTAAAATTATTCATGGCTCACCAAATCCAGAGACAAACAAACCTCAAACATTGGAAATTAGAAATGTACTATGGTATGTCTATGGTTTTTCTGTGTTATGTGCTGTAACCATTGTAATGATAACAATTAATCTTCTGCTTTTTTAAGATTATTTTTCATTTCATTAAAAATCTAACTGTTTGAGCTGCAATTGGTATAAAAGCATTTTTAGCCATGAGATCCTTATACTTAAATCTAAATCCTTTATATCTCTTTTTGTTTCGATATGCTACAACTATGATTTCCTTCACATTTTTTCTTCTACAGTACCCTGTTTTGCAATGTCTACAGTTTGATATAACTAAAGAGAGTCTATAAGAGGGTAACTTATTTTTATACATCCACTTATGAACCTGGCTGGCAAGCTCTCTATAAAACCGCCTAGTATATTTATTCATATTATGATCTGAATAGTATTTTGAGTATATTATTTCTGCTACAAAATATCTTCTTTTTAAGACTCTTCGATGTTTTTTTACTTCATTACCCCAGGGAGTTTTTCCATCCAATGAGATTATTTTTTTCTTTCCATCCTTCATATAGACAGTGACAGTTGAATCAAAATCTCGAATAACTCTTTTACCATCAGGGTGCATGATAATTCTCTTCCCTGTTGAGTAATCAGTAATCTTTATTCCGTTTTTTAATTGAGCAATAAGATGATTTTTATATCGAGTGATAATAGTACCATCTGCTTGTCTGAATTTCATACAGGGTTTCTTTGATTCAATACATTGTGCTTGTTTCAAATCAATCCTATAACTGGCCATGTGCTGACCAGTTACAAGAAAAGGAATTATTAAAATTATAAAAAGAATCTTTTTCATTAACGATTTAAAGCTCTATGGGCTATATCTTTTCTAAAATAGGCTCCATCAAAGGAAATTTTTTCTATTTCCTTATAAACCTTATTACAGGCCTCTTCCAGTGAGTCACCCATAGTGGTTACATTTAATACTCTTCCACCATTTGTTTTAACTGTCCCATTTTCTTCTGAGGTTCCAGCATGAAAAACGATAACATCTTTTGAAACTGTTTCAATACCCTGTATGACCTTACCCTTTTCATAAGAACCGGGATACCCGCCTGAAGACATTACAACAGATACAGCATGTTTATCTTTAAACTTGAGATCAACCTTATCAAGAGTCCCCTCAACTGATGCACTAAAGACCTCTCCTAACTTGTTTTCTAATAATGGCAAAATAACCTGAACCTCTGGATCACCAAAGCGAACATTGAATTCAAGAACCTTCATGCCCATTTCTGTGACAATAATACCTGCATAAAGAATTCCTTTGAAGGGAGTTCCCTCTTTTGCCATTCCATCTACAGTGGGTTGTAAAACTGTTTCATGAACCTCTTTTAATCTCTCGGGAGTCATAACAGGTGCAGGACCATAGGCTCCCATTCCACCGGTATTTGGTCCCCTATCACCTTCATATATTCTCTTATGGTCCTGTGCCGAGATAAAACTTAATACAGTTTTACCATCAGAAATTCCAAGGACAGAGGCCTCTTCGCCCTCTAAAAATTCCTCTATGAAAACTTTTGAATCATCCTTAACCATTTCATCAATAAAATTCAAGGCATCTTCTTTATTCTCTGGAATACCAACACCCTTTCCTGCAGCAAGACCATCAAGTTTAATAACAATTGGATATTTTTTTATAGTATCAATAAATTTTATAAGATCAGATTTACCAACAAATTCTTTATAGTAGCCTGTTGGTACATTATACTTTTCCATAATCATCTTAGCGAAAAGTTTACTTCCTTCAAGCTGTGCCGCAGCTTTTTGAGGACCAAAAACCTTTAAGCCATTTTTCTCAAGAAAATCAACAAGACCATCAGCTAAAGGATTCTCAGGCCCAACAACAACCATATCAATATTTTTTTCTTTACATTCACCTAAAATTCCTTCGAAATCATCAACTCCAACATTGACCCTGTATTCTTCTTCTATTCCGCCATTTCCCGGTGCAACAAAAACCTCCGTTGCACTGCCATCATTGAGCAGTCTCCATGAAATTGCATGCTCACGACCACCTGATCCTACAACTAAATATCTCATATATTCCACCTCAAAATTGAATCAATATTTACATTATTAATAATAAATAAGAATCTGAAAGCAAATAGTCTTATGTCAACAATAAATCTATGTAGTTTAATAAAGAAATAATCTATAGATTATCAACAAGCATTGACTTTTTAGATATAAATATAACTCATGTATAAAAGCAACTGATCTTTAGAAAGAATCATTTCAAAGAATTTCTTTTTATAAGTATAAATTAAATTATTTAATGTTAATAGCACAAAGTGGAGTTTTTATGAATGCAGATATTCGTTATAATAGAGATATTTTCAGCACCTGTACAGCTGTATGTAATGAACACAAAGAAAATATACTCTTTAAATTTGAAGGAAATGAAATAAGCTATGGTGAAATATATGAAAAGATAGTACATCGAGCAGCATTTCTCAAAAAATCTGGTTTTAAAAAAGGAGATATTATAGGCATAATCTCTGAAAATTCTCCTGACTGGAGTTCTACCTTTTTTGCAATAACCTCAATCGGAGCAATTGCATTGCCTCTTGATACAAACCTATCAAAAAAGCAGCATAATGAAATGCTTAAAGAGGTAAAAGCTAAAGCAGTTTTTGCCAGTGACACTTATAAAAGCAAATACTCAGTAAAATCCTTTGATATCACAAAAGTTGATCCTTCAGTCAAAACAGATAAATTTACTTTACCAAGCTGTTCTATTGATACTATAGGAGTTTTAATCTTTACATCAGGAACTACGGGAACCCCAAAGATAGTTACCTTAACTCATCAAAATCTTCTTCATATTGCCAATGCATGTACTGATCTTGAAGAATATACAGCCAAAGATCAAACCCTTGCAATGCTACCCTTTTATCATATCTATGCTCTTGAATCAAATCTCTTAGCACCATTTGTAACCGGAAGCACAATAATAATGCTCAATTCATTAAAGGGTCCTGATATAATGCAATGTCTTGCAGATAATGATATTACTATTTTCCCAGCTGCTCCTATCATGTGGGAGATGTTTTTTGATGGAATTGCAAACAAGGCACGAAGTGAATCAGAAAAAAAATATAAGCTCCTTATGTTCTTTATTAAAAATGCACCCATACTAAGAAAACTTGGTCTGGGATTTTTAGTTAAAAAGATTTTTACTCCCATTCATGAAGTATTCGGACTATCGCATCGTTTCTTTATTAGCGGTGGTGCTTCAATGAAAAAAGAATATTTTAAATACTATAAAAATATGGGTTTTGAAATTATGGAGGGATACGGTCTTTCTGAAACTACAGGCCCCATAGCAATTCCCTATTATAAAAAATCAAAAGCAGGTTCAGTTGGCCCTCCAATAATGGGCAATGAAGTCAAAATTAAAAACATTAATGCAGACGGTATTGGAGAAATTTGCCTCAAGGGAGCAGCAGTAAGTCCCGGTTATTATAAAAATAAAGAAGCAAACCAAAAGGCCTATGACGAAGAGGGGTTCTTTAGCACAGGAGACCTGGGGCGCCTTGACAAAGAGGGTAATATTTATATTACAGGGAGACTAAAAAATGTCATTGTACTTGATACAGGAAAAAATATCTATCCTGAAGAGGTTGAATTTTACTACAGAAATTCTGAAAAAATTAAAGAGATAGCTATATTTGAACAAAAAATTAATGATAGAACAACAGCCTTCGGAGTTATTGTACCATCAAAAAAAAATCAAAATAGCTATAAAGATATAAAAAATGAAATTGAGCTTATGAACAAAGATCTTCCTGATTATAAAAGAATTAAGCAATTTTCAATTTCCTTTGATGAACTTCCTAAAAACTCTACAAAAAAAATTATGTATCCTGAAGTCATTAAAATGCTTGAAGCTGGTAATTATCAGGCAAATAGTGAGGATGAGGTTGTATTAAAAGATGTCCTCACTGGAGCTGATCCACGAGAAAGCAGGATAATAGATCTTCTTAAACTAAAACTAAAAGAAAATCTTCTCTATGCAAATAGCACTCCATCAGATTTTAATATTGACTCACTTGGCCTCATTGATCTCGTTGCATATCTCGAACAAAATCTCCATATAACAATCGACTCTCTTGAATTTCGAAAAAAAGAAACCTTAGGAGAGATTCTTCTTTATGTTGCATCACTGAAGGAGGGGGATGGAGAACCTTTAGAGAAAATTATTTTCGAGGGAGAGATCCTTCACAAACCCAACAGAATATTTAATCCCTTTCACCATATTGTATTGGGACTTTTTAAACTTATTTCAGTTGCACTATGGAAAGTCAAAGTTAACAATAAAGAAAGACTGGTACTCAACAATAATATTATAGTTTCAAATCATCAGTCATATCTTGACATGGTATGGATTGCCTTTTCAATTCCAAGAAAATACCGGAAGGAGATCTATGTTACAGGAAAAAAGAGACTGTCTTTCTTAAAGATTGTATTTCCTATTCTTCCATTAATTCTTGTTGATGATAAAAATGGAATAGATGTTTTAAAAGCCGGGGCAGATCTCTTAAGACAGGGAAAAACCCTTATTATATTCCCAGAGGGAACACGTAGTAAAGACGGCGAAATTCAAAACTTTATGAGTGGCGCCGCATACCTCGCTAAAAATCTTAATATTGATATTATTCCAGTTACAGTTAAAGGAGCTTTTAAAATCTGGCCTGCAAATAAAAAACTTCCTTCACTATTTACTAAAAAAGAAGGATCTTTAACTATTGGTGAGACTATCAGTCCAAAAAAATTCAAAACAGTTAATTCATTAAATTCAGCTTTGTTTAAATCAGTTAATGGAGAACTTAATTCAAAGACAAAAAAGATTAAAGCAAAATCTAAAACTGCTTAATCTTTATTTAACAGCAAACATAAAATTTCATAAATAATAAAATCACAAAAAGGAATGACTTTTAATTAGGTTATTCCTTTTTAAAAACCAAAATTTAAATCAGATAAAACTCTATGTTACTATATATCATAAAAATGATAATTTATTTTCTTTCTATTTGACTTTAATTTTGCTTTTTTTTTATTATCAATTAAACATGATTCTAATCGATAATATTTTATAAATCAAAATTAATAAAAAATGAATAAGAATATCAAAAACTCAATAAATCTCACTGAAATCCTTTCATATATTATCAATGATATTTCAAAAAAATCACCCACATTTAATTACATCCAAATAGATAAGCTTCTTGTTTGCCTCTCATCTAATAAAAAAAACAGCAGAGGGGCAACATTTGGTAAATTGTTACCCTTGAGATTTGAAAATGGAAATAAACGAATTAAATACAAGGGTCGATTATATCAGATGCCAAAGGTCCTTTATCAAAGTATTGAACAGCTTTATATCATTTATTTTTATATGCCCCGATTCTTTGATCTTTCTGCCGAAGAAAAACTACGGGTTATTTTTCATGAACTTTATCATATTAGTGAAAGCTTTGATGGTGATATTAGAAGGATGACTAAACATAAGGCAGCCCATGGTCATTCCAAGGAAAAATTTGATGAACACTTTCAACAAGATGCAGCAGATTATTTTCAGTTAATAAAAAACTCCGATATCCATAGCTTTCTGTCACTCAAAACGAAACATCTCTATAAAAACTATGATAAAGTCATAGGAAATAGAATGAAGATGCCTAAGCCTGAGCATATAAAATGACAGATATAGATTCTATTATTTAATTGAAATATTATCATTAAAAAATTTATAATCGCTATTAGAGACAATTATAAAAACTATTTATTCCTTAACACATCTAAATCCTTTTTATTATATTTTCGTGCTTCAGGTAATGTTTTCTTATAATTCCAGCATTTGATTGCATCCTCTCTAGTTAAATCAGGATTATCATCAAAAAAATCTTTAAAATAGGTATTGTATTCAAACTGCTTTCCAATAATTTTGTTTTTCTCTGCCTTCTTTTTATAGCCTAAATCATGCCACATATATATAGCTTCTTCTAAGCTTATTCCATGATTCTCTTTTAAGAAATTCATAAATGGAACAGTAAACCTGAAATTCTCAGAAATATGCTCTTTGAAAAAGGACCTCAAATTTTCATCGCATTTAACATTTTCTGGAATAATTGATTGTAGAGAAATAGGCATAGTTATAGACCTACTTTTCATTTTTTTCTTTAACTTAAGGATTGTACCATCCTTAAGAAAATGATAGATTCTTTCAGTTAATTCTTCCTTTGATCCTGATGCTGACAGATTGTTTTCCTTACAAAAGATATAAAGTTCTTCTTTGAGCCAATAATATTTCTTAAAAATATCAGCTTCAAGTTTAATTGATAAATCAGGCTTTTCTATCATGTTATATCCTCTTTATTCAATTCATTCTAGTGCTTTTTATTATACAATTTCAGGTTTTTTAAATATTCAAATTTTGAAATTAAGTACTTTACTTTACAGTATGAATCCACTAAACAATGCTCTATTCTTTACACAGGAGTTATAAATGATGAGATTTATTCCAATACTTTTAGTAACAGTTTTACTCTCTTGTTTTACTACGTCTAAAATTAATAATAAGAAACCAATAAAACAAATAACTTTGGCAAAAAACATACTGGTATATAAAAATAATAACTTCAATTCACCAGTAGTTAGTATTTTACCACAAGGTAAAAGAATCAAAATATACTCAATAAAAAAAGATTGGTATCTTACAGCAATTAATGGATTTGAACGTTGGATTTATCAACCTTTAAAGAAAAACCCATATATTAGATACAAAAAAAATCATTATCCCTATGTTTCATTTTCAATACCAAAAAGAGGTTCTCAATCATTTCGAGTAATGAAAATTAATGAAAAATATTATGTAAATATTACAAAAGCTAATGGAAAAAAAGTTTTTGAAAGAATTTCGAAAATTGAAAATGTTGAATTCAAGCTACCTTCAAACATTTCACCAATAACATATAAAAATTCAGGGATTTCATATTCATCATTAAAAAATGATTTAATTGAAAATGCCTCTCTTTCTATAAATAATACTACCTTAACACCTCAATTGTGGCCCACTGATTCAATTAAGAGACTTGCAAATAGTTCAATACGTATCGCATTTCCATATTTACATGACTATCCAATGCATAACTATGAAAATAATTACCCAGAAAAGATTTCTTCATATTTCTTTGGTAAATCATACCATAATTATTTTTATTGCGATAATGCATACTTTTATAAACTGAACAAATTTAGAAAAATTGAAAAAAAAGTTTCCTTCAATCAAGTTGTTGAAACAAAAAAAACTGCTTTTTCAATAACACCAATTCAGGGAATAGTTAGTCCAAATGGTCATTTTAAAGTAATAATAGCATCAGCTGTTGGTTCTGATGAAAAATATACCTTTGTATATTTTCTCAATAATAATTTTAAAGTTATTAAAATTGATAAGTTTTTAAGTAAAAAAATTATAAAAATTGATTTTTCTTCTTATAAAATGTTCTGTCGTTTAACTGATTCAGATGATGATTCAAGTCCAGAAAAAAGAGATGTAATTTATAATTTCAAATTCAATAAAATTTACTCAAGAAATACTAACCTTAAAAAATTAATCTTTTATACTCCAAACCTCAATAATAGGGTTACCTTTAATCACAATCAAATAATTGTATTAAATACTCGAAGCAAACAGATTACTTTAAGCAATCAAACTCCAGTTGAATTCAGAAGTTCCTGGTTAATTGATACTTCTAATAATTATATAACAAGTGCAATGGGTAGTAAATTATACACAATGAATCTTAAAAATGGTAGAATTCAATCATCCTATCAGTTATCCTCATCTTACAAATTCATTAATTTATCTAATGGGCGATTTGCTCTTTTATCTAATAACAATACAGGCGGCACATGGAGTATAATAGATTTAAGAAAAAAAAGAATAATAACAACAAAGTATAAGGGAGATCTTTTCTCAGAAACCCCAAATACATTACTGTCCTTTCCAAGTAATGATTATATTTTGATACATAAAAAAAATACATCACTTAATAAATTAGTTTTTTGTGATTTAAATGGAAGAATATACAAGACAAGAATATTTAAATCATCAAAGAATGTTATTGATATCAAATTTTTAAATAAAAAATATATTGAAATTAGAACTTCTAATGATATATATATATTTCCTATATATAAAATACTACAAACTAAAATTATGAACATATAGCACCTAGTGCTATCTAATAAATGGAGGATTAACATGCTTAAAAAAATTTTACCCCTTTTTACAATCTTAGTGATGGTCAGCTGTGGAGCTTCAGTTTCAGATCTCGAAAAAAAAGCTGCTGCTGGAGACAAGGCTGCAGGTGACCAACTAATAAAAATGTTATCAACAAATAAAGAATCATCAGTAAGAGCACAAGCAGCAAGTGCTTTAGGCAATGCCAAATTTAAGGCAGGTAATGTTCAACTCTTGAAATCATTAGAAACTGATGATGATACAGTACGAAAAGAGATTGTATTTAGCTTAGGAAAGATCGGAGTTCAATCTAACTATATTGCATTAATTAAGATATGGAATAATAAAAATGAAAAAGATGCGGTAAAACTTAATGCACTGAAAGGACTTGGATATTTTAGTAATGGAAGAGCTATTAACATTCTTGCAAAAGCAACAAAAAATGATGACAGTACTATAAGTATATCTGCTATTGAGGCACTTGGAAATTCAAACTCAAACTTAGCAGTAAAACCTTTATTAGCTATTCTAAAGAAAAATACTAAGAGTGTTGCTGCATCCAAGTCACTCTTTGACTTAAATAAAAAAGGCTCACTCTTTGCAGTAAAAGGTATTATTGCTGAAAAAGTAAAAAATTATGAATTTGATGAAAGTTTAACATATCTTGTAAAACTAATTGGAAAATCAAAATATAAAAAAGCTCAAACTTCATTAGCTGCTGCTTATCTTTTTTGTCCATCATCAAATACATCAATGAAAGCTGCAATTAAAGTTGCACTAAAGGACATCAACTTAGACAAATCCTATGCTGTAGTAACTGCCAGTGCCTTAAATTTGAGATCAAAACCTAACACGAGATCTAAAGTTACTGGAAGTCTCGGTGCTGGTGAATTAGCACTAATTATTGAAAAAACAGCCTTAAAATTCAAGATTGATGACAAAAACACATATTGGTACAAAGTTAAAACAAATAAAAATAAAATTGGCTGGTTATATGGTGGATACCTCACTATACTCAACCACACCCTGCTAGAAAAAAAATAATACTCAAAAGGGCTGTCTAATCCAAGGCAGCCTTAAGTTTTTCCTTCATTTTCAAAATTTATCAAAAATAATCTCATTTTTACTATAATCCCAAAAAAAACACCCTTTACTGTTACATTTTATTACATTTAACTTGACAAAGTGTAACACTATTAGTATATTTCAACCATCACAATACACAAAGAGGTCCAAAATGTCACAATTATTAACAGTTGAAGCTACAGCTGAAATTCTAGCCCTTCACACTCGAACAGTGAGAAGGTACATCAAAGAAAATAAATTAAAGGCCCAAAAAGTTGGTGGTCAATGGAGAATATCATCAGATGACCTTAAAGTTTTTATGGGTATAGATTCCTTTCAAGAGATTGCAAACAAACCTGTTATTGATCCAGATATCAAATTTTACAATAATGATGCTAAAATCAAAATTCTTATATCATCAGTAGTTGATATTTTTGTTTCTTCAAAGGAAGAGGCTCACAGGCTATCAAGTACTATCATGGCAGCAATGAATGGTAGAGACACCACTGAAACAGCTCGATGTGATTATCTCTTTTATGAAGAAGAGGGAAAAGCTCGCTTTATGCTCTGGGGATCACCTTCTTTCATGTCAGCTATGATGGCTATATTTGAAACAATTACAGATAAGGAGTAAACAATGAGTTATTTTACATCCCCTCATTATAAATATCAAATTTTAAAAATTCATAATAATGCTCTCGATCAATGGGTACAACCAAATGATCAAATTTATATTCAAACCAGACAAGGTAAAACCTTTGCTATTGCATCAGGAAATATAAAAAATCCTCCTGTAATTCTCATTCATGGCTCAGGATCAAATTCCAATATGTGGCTCAATGATGCCCGCATATTAAGCGATAGTTATCGGGTTTATGCCATTGATATCCCTGGTGATGCAGGTAAGAGTGAGGAATATAGAGCCTCATGGGAAAATAATGATTATATAGAATGGCTTGAAGATATTTACAACTATCTCAATATTAACAGAGCGATAGTTATCGGTATATCAATAGGAGGATGGATCTCTGTTAAATGGGCATCCCATTATCCTGAAAAAGTCTCTAAGCTAGTACTACTCTGTGCCAGTGGCTTTGCCACACCACGAATATCTTTCATCTTTAAAGCTATATTTTTGACTTTTCTAGGAAATTATGGTCAAAAAAAAATGGAGCAAATGATCTTTCATTCAAAGAATATTGATAGTCAAACGAGTGAATATTTTAAACTCATCTCAAAGGGATTCAAACCAAGAAAGGGCTTTCCTCCACTCTTTACAGATGAAGAATTAAATATTATATCAATGCCTCTATTATACCTTGGTGGAGATCATGATGTTTTAATAGATATTGAGAAAACAGTTCAAAGAATTAAAAGAATTATTCCACAAAGTAACATTAAAATTATCAAAAATATGGGACATGCAATAACAAATGTCACTGAAGAAATTTCTACATTTATCAAATAAGAACAAAATTCTTATTTGATAAATAGTTTATTATAATTTTAATTTTTTAAAGATGTTGGTTCAATTACAGCATCTTTATTTTCATCAAAACACTCAGGATGTTCTTTCATAATATAATTCTTATACCTTTCATATCCCTTTGTATGGGCAAGAAAACCGAGGAAAGTTCCAATTACAATAACCCCGCTAATTACAGGCCAAAACCATTGAGAGACCACACTCTTTTCATAAGCAAGTCCTATAGGTGAAAAAATTACATAACACATCACTACAGCAGTAAAAATAAATGTTGCAAAGGCTGGCCCAGATCTCCATGGTAAAAGATCCACCTGAGCATGACTCTCATAAACATACTCTGTTTCTCTGGGATTTTTTTTACCAATTAAAAGCATCATGGACACTTCAATCCAAAAAAGTATAAAATATATATGGATAAAGTTTATACCAATATTAATTCCAAATATTTGCTTAAAACCCCACACCAGCATATAATAAGTAATTACATGAAAAACCATTACAACCTTTGCAGCCAGAGCAGGAACCCTTTTAGTTAATATACCAACGGCAACAAGAACTATTGTTGGAATATTAAAGAATCCTGTAAAGGCACGGATAATATCAAATATACCATCTGGTGCATACATAAGGAGAGGAGACACACAAAATGAAACCAGAGCAACAAGAATTGCAAAATACTTGCTCACCTTAATAAGATTTGCATCATTGGTTTCAGGATTAAAAATTGGTTTATAAATATCTAAGGCAAACATTGTTGCAGCAGAGTTCAAAAGTGAATTAAATGTGGATAACACAGCACCAAGAAGAACAGCTAAAAACAATCCCGATAGATATTGAGGTAGAACCTTTGTCACAATAGCAGGGTAGGCCAGATCAACAGGGTTAAGGCCCTCTCCAACAATATGATAGGCAATAACTCCAGGTATCATAACTATAAGTGGAATCATGATTTTATAAAGACCTGAAAACATAACTCCCTTTTGTCCCTCTTTTAAGCTACCAGCACCAAGTGCCCGCTGAATCACGTATTGATTTGTTCCCCAGTAAAAGAGGTTTGCATAAATCATACCAGTAAAAAGTGTACCAAAGGGAACCGAATCCTTTGAACCACCAATAGCATTAAGCTTATAAGCATGAACCGTTGTCATGGTAACAAAACCCTTCGAAAAACTGCCATCCCCTAAAACTATCAAGCCAAAAATTGGTACCATAATACCAACAACAATAAGCCCTATTCCATTTAAAGTATCAGAGACTGCTACAGCCCTCAATCCACCAAAAACAGCATATATGGCTCCAATGATACCTACAATCCACACCAGAAGCCATACAGATTGTGTGAAGCTAATACCAATTAGCTTTGGCACATCAAAGAGCTTGAGCACAGCCAGTGCACCTGAGTAGAGACAGGCTGGAATAGTTACTAAAATATATCCCACAAGAAAGAGTACCACAGACATTCTTCGAACAGTGGCATCATATCGTGTATTTAAAAATTCAGGTAGAGTAGTAAAGGCACCACCGAGATATTTTGGAAGGATGTAAACAGCCATGATAACAATGGCTATGGCAGCAGTAACCTCCCATCCCATTCCAGAGAGATTGCCTCTATATGAATTTCCATTCATTCCAACAAGATGTTCTGCAGAAATATTTGTGAGGAGTAAAGAACCCGCTATAAATGCTCCAGAGAGGCCACGACCAGCAAGAAAATAACCGTCTTTATCCTCAACCTCACCTTTGGTTTTTTGATAAGATATCCATGCCACCAAAGACATGAAAAGCGCACAAGAAGATAGTGTGAATAAAATACTCATAATGACTCCCCAGTAAACTGATAAATATCAGTAGTGATAGTCACGAAACCAATAAGTCTTTATTTATTTATTTATGATATAATAATGAAGGTAGTTTTATCTGTCAAGGGTAATTAAAACGTTTTCGATAAATACATTGGTTCTTTAAAGAGTATAAAAAAAGCGATATCATTTATTAATAATGACATCGCTTTTTCTCCTAAGCTTTTCAAATTGAATCTAGTATACAGTTAAATTGATACTATTTAGCTTCAACCTTCAATCCTAATGATTCCAATAGATCATCTATCTTTGTTAAATCAGCAGGATATAAAATAGAGGTTCCAGGTTTAGCAAGAAGATTGAGCTTTGATAGATACTGTTCACTGAGCTGCAAACGAACAGCCTCTTTGCCACCCTTAATACTTATAGACTTTGCAACCTTTTCAACAGCCTCTGCAGTTGCATTTGCTATTGATTCAATTTCTGATGCACGACCTTCTGCTTCATTAATTCGTCGTTGCATTTCTCCCTCAGATTTATTTACAAGCTCAGCCTTTAAACCCTCAGATCGATTAATCTTACTATATTTTATTCCCTCAGCATCAGCAATGAGAGCTCGTCTTTCTCTCTCAGCACTCATCTGCTGCTCCATTGCACGACGAACTGTTTCTGGTGGAACAATATTTTTTACTTCATATCGATGTACCTTTATTCCCCATGGTTCACCAGCTTTAGCAAGAACTTCCATTATTTTCTCATTAATTAAATCTCTTTCTTCAAATGTTGTATCAAGTTCAAGAATACCAATTACTGATCGAACAGTTGTTTGTGCTAACTGAATTGCTCCAAATCGATAATCTGTTATTCCATAACTTGCTTTTTCAGCATTCATAACTGATATATAAATAACTCCATCAACCTCAACCTGAACATTATCCTTAGTAAAACATTCCTGTGGCGGAACATTTATTGTTTCTTCACGAAGATCTTGAATAAAAGTTACATCATCTAAAAAAGGGATCAAAGCGTGAAATCCAGGTTTCAATGTTTTACTATACTTTCCCAGTCTTTCAACAATATATTCCTTTCTCTGAGGTACAATTCGAAAAGCTCTAATTAATTTATAAAGTAAGATCGTAACAACTAATCCCCAAAAACCGATAATAAATATTTCCATAATTATACCTCCTATACCTCTGAACTATCTGAATATGTTCCAGACATACCATCTGAAACCCGACCAACACCCTCAAAAAATCCCTTCAATTTAGCAAGACCCTCAGGAACAACAGTAATATCAGCTTCATTCAGTATTTTCCCAAGCTCATCTATATACTGTTCAACTATTCTCATTCGGATTGCTTCATTTCCACCCTTACCCTGGATTGCTTCAGCTATCTTTTTAATACCATTGGCTGTTGCTTCAGCTATTAATTGAATCTGCTGAGCTTTACCTGTGGATTCATTAATTCTTTCCTGCTTTTTTCCCTCTGAGACATTGATTGTTTCCTGTCGATCACCTTCAGAAACATTTATATCATATTCCTTATGGCCTGTTGCCATTGTGATCTGTGCACGTTTCTTTCTTTCTGCTTCCATCTGTTTTTCCATAGTATCAAGCATATGGCGGGATGGTGTTATATTTCTTATTTCATAACGAATGAATTTAATTCCCCAGGGATCAGAGGCCTTATCTATCTCTCGAACGATATTTTCATTTATTTTTTCTCTTTCAGAAAAGGTATCATCTAAATCTAATCTACCTATCTCAGAACGCATGGTTGTTTGAGCTAAACTAATAGATGCATTATAATAATCACCAATTCCATAGCTGGCCTTTTGAGGATCCATAACCTTAATATAGACGACCCCATCAACCTCCACCTGAACATTGTCTCTGGTAATACAGGACTGACTTGGTATATCAAGAACCTGCTCTCTCATTTCATGCCTATAAGCAATTCGATCTATGAAAGGTATAAGAATATGAAATCCAGGATTTAATTGCTTTTTAAATTTACCTAATCTTTCTAAGAGAGCAACCTCGCGCATAGATACAACAACAACCATCTTCCATATAATAAAAAGAACAACAATGGCTAAAATTGTTAAAACAAATAAGAATTCCATTAAAAACCTCCAAATAACATTCTATATTTAAATTGATATTTCAATTTATAAAACCTAATCTTCCTCAAAGGGAACAACAATCCAGGATATATTATCCCTATGTACTAATTTAGCTTTTTGTCCTTTTTCAATGGTACCATTATTTGAAACTGCCTGCCAGGATGTTCCATTGTACATAATTCGACCGCTGTTGTTATCTTCATGTACTGTTGATACAACTTCTACAATTGATCCTATTGCATCAACATCTTCTTCTACTAACTGATAATTACTTTCTGAGGGAAAGAGTTTCACTGCAAAATTTCGAAAGATTACTACAAGAACAAGACTCAAAGCAATCCATATTCCAAAGGATGTTGAAAGGGATTCAATAAAACCTAACCAATTCAATAAACCAACTAATAGGGCAGCAGCCCCAAAAAAAACAATAATTAGCCCAGGAACCAGTAATTCGAGAACCATCAGTACAATTCCCCCAATGATCCAAATCCATGTAATTGTTTCGTGAGTCATAAATCCTACCTTTTTAGCTGAAGTATAAAAGTAGAATAAAAAATAGCAAGAAAATTATAATGAAATAGATAATATTAGAAAAATATTAAAATTGAGGAAGAAACATGATGTAAAATTACTTACATCATGTAAGGATAGTGGTCTTTAAAGCTTAAATCTTTATTGAAAATAACGATTAAACAGCAAGCTCAAGAACCTTTTCCAGGTTATAGTTATAATGACTCAACAAACTTTTTGCAATTATATCAGGGCGACCTAAAGACAAATCAGTTGCTTTTAGTTTTTTTATAACTATTCTTTCCATTTCTTCATTAGTTACAAGTGGCATAGTTTACCTCCTCAAGTACAATACAAAGATATACTACACATAAATATAGTCAACCAATAAATAAATTGTTATTGAAAAATATAGACCTTTTTATAGATTACTAAGAAGGAGAAAATAATGCCAGGACTAATAACACATAAAAAAATTCTTGAAGATGCAATATCTCTGATTTCATCACCCAAAAGAAAAAAAACCTATATTGATAAGTCTATTATATCACTTATGTCTTCTCCGGAATATAGAAGAGCAGCCTTATTTGGATCAATTGGACCAAATATTTTTGATTATTTACCCTCTAGAGATAAAAATAATTACGTTGGGCACCCGGTTAGCTATTTTTTTCATAATGGTAACTCTGAAAAACTCATTTCATCTTTTACTTCAATTTTATTTTCATACAAAGACAAGCAGACTCACTGGGCAAGTATGCAAAGAGCCTATCTTTTTGGCTTCATCTCCCATATAATTGCAGATACAATAATTCATCCTTTTTCTTTTTACTGGTCTGGTTTTCCAAAGGCTGTGACAAAAAAAGATGTAATCTATTACAGACATCAAAATCTTTTGTATTATTACAATATGGATAACTATTTTTTATATAAAGATGATAATAAAGATTCCTTATTCTTTAATTCTGATGAAATGATTCCCATAGAAAAAGCTAGAATATTTAAAAGAATATCTCCTGCAATTAGATGTTACATATTAAAGGCAATTGATGATTCACAGCCTGACATGTTTAATAAACTATTATTTAAAAAAACAAAAGTTAAAGATAAGAATAATGACTATTACTTATCACTTTTATCATATCTTGATTTATTCCCGGATCTTTTTTTTCTTACACAAAAATTAAAAAAAACACCTAATGAAAAAATTCATAAAGTTTTAGATAAACTAGCTTCAAACACTATGACCTATAGTGACTTTTTTGTACGATATCCCCACCATAGAAATATCAATGATCATGTTCTAAATCTTCACATGGAAAAATGGCAATTTCCAGCAGGAAGCCCAGAATTAAAGTATGAATCTATAAAAAAACTTATAAATACAGTCTTAGAAAAAACACTCGTAACCTGGCGAGACTTTGAAGAATCATTATTTAATGAAACTGAAATTGATTTTTCGAGCTATTTCAATTTCAATGCACTGACTGGAACTGAGTCATCATATCATGATATGAAACTTTCAGAGCCTATCAAACTCATGAATTTCTAATTTTTTATTGCTATTACCCTTGATTTGAACTATAATTCCACTATCACATGGAGACAAAAATGAAATATTTACCTGTAATACTATTGATATTTATTGTATCCTGTTCTACTGGATCATATAATAAATCTGATTACAATAAAATTGGAAAGACAAAAACATTAAAAAAAGTAAACCTCAAAAATACTAATCTAAAGGGTGCGGATCTATCAGGCACTAATCTCAGTGGTGCTAATTTAAAGGGAGCTGATCTGAGAGGAGCGAATCTCTCTGGAGCAAACCTGACAGGAGCTGACCTTTCAGGAGCAGATCTTACGGGTGTAAATCTCAAGAATGTTAATTTAACAAATGCAAAATTAAATGAAGCTAATTTAAATTCAGCAAATCTTTCTGGTGCAAATCTCAACAAAGCACAATTGAGTGGAGCAGATCTTACACGAGCGAAATTAAAAGGAACGATTTTAAAAGATGTCGATCTTAGTGACGCATATTTATTTAAAGCAATTTTTAAAAACTCAAATCTAAAGAATACAAATCTCAGTGATGCCTGGCTCATGAAAGCTGATTTATCGACAGCAAAGCTATACGGTGTTGATCTATCTGGAGCAAATTTAACAGGAGCAAAGATTAAAAGAAAATATAAAAAACTTATTGAGAAATTCAAAGTTAAAAATTTTGAAACAATTATCTGGGTTGACTAATTATTTAATATTACCAGTTATTTTCTTAAAATGAAATTTTGCCATTGTTTTTAGTTCATTATACTTTAAAAATTTAATATTATCTGGTTTTTTCATAAGGGACATATCTTTTTTTTGATTTGCAAAAGAACGAATAATTTTATTAGCTGCAATACGGTGTGGATTAATAGAATTATAATTTAAGTAACTATACATCACAGATAAACCAAGATAGGGATTGTCATAAATTGTACTAACAAGAGACAATTCCTCCCCGGTTACATGATCAAAATTTTTATATTTATTATTGATTATTTTATGTGTTAATTCATGTACAACAAACATTCGCCAAATTCTTTTGCTAAAATCTTTTTTATCATAAAATGATTTTACCAAACAATACTTGATATCCTCTGTCACTTTAGAGCCAACAAAAAACATTGTATTTACACTTTTCTTATTAATTACTCTTCGTGCAATAACAGCATCATTAGAAACTTCTTCGGTATTGATATATATCATATCATAATAAAATGTTGAATTACTGGTAGTAAATTCATCATAATAAATATAGGGTTGAATGTTATGTATAACACTTGAATTCGTTAAAAAGGGATGCTTAATATAAAGAGGAAACTTTTTACCAAAAATGCAATATTCTAGGGTTATTTTATTTTCGCTTACAGTTGTTTTTTTTGAAAACTTTAAAACAATATCATATTTTAATAAAAGTTTTTCATAATACTTGAAATGCTTTTTCTTATAGTATTGAGGATGAAGAAAGAGATGTATCATTCTTTTTGCAATATTTCTTTGATACGTTCTTCCAAGATTTTTTACATACTGATTGTAAGCTCTTACATGAAACCCTTCCTTGAGCATCATTTTATAATTAATACTCCCTTTTTGAATAAGATTTACAAAATGGGGATTTTCATTAAAAAGAAGAACAATATATGCATAAAATATACCATTTGAGCTTTTTATCCGACTAGAATTAATATTATAATCCCAGGGACTCGCATAATATTGAGCAGCATTGCCTGATTGTATAAATATGATGCTTAGCATTAAAAGGAATAGGATAAATTTCTGTTTCACAAATTAAAACACTCTAATTACAAATAATAGGATAAAGATTGATAGTAGGAGTATACCAAAAGAAATGACCAGAATCAAGGTAATTCGTTGATTCCTTTTTATAAACTGAAAAAACCCGCTGTCACTAAACTTTAGAATAGCTCTTATAATTAAATTATCGTTATTTTCCATATATTAAATATAATAGTTTAAAGATAATGATTAGTCAATTATAAAATAACTTTAAGAACTATCTTCTATATCCATCTAAAGAGTAGATTTGCCTGTAAACAGGCTCTCCCTTTTTGTTGAATATTAAAACTGCAGCATTATTGAAATAATAATATTTAGCCCGATAAGGACTCAGATGTTTTGTTCTTATAAAAATTTTTTCTTTAAGAAGGTAAGGCTTCTGTGTTTTTTGATTAACACCTATTTTAAAATCTCTTGGATAATTATAATAGGTATACAATTTTTTTCCAAAATAATTTTTTCTTACTTTTCCATCTTTATCATATAAAAAATACTTAAAATTATCGGCTTTACCAGGGTAGGGTGTGTAAATTTTAATTCGCTTTTCCTGAGGAACTATTTTATCAAAACTCTTTTCATCTTTCTTCGTTGTCTCATATAAAGCTACTATGAATATATACATTTCGATGGGATCATCTGTAAGATTCTTTAGAAGCAGTTCAACCTCAAGTGTATCTCCTCGTCCAGATATATCTATAGTTTTATTAAAATAAATCTTATCTATGACAAAGCGATCACTGAACTGTGATTGCACAGGTATATTTTTACGCTTTTTTGTTTTATTGTCTGGATCATGCTTATCATTTTGAGAAAATATAATAAGGGGAAGCATCAATAACAATACTATAATATGAGTTCTCATAATTTTGTCCTTTATAACCAATAATATTCATTAAATATATCGGCATTTTTAAAAGACAGAGTTAAAGAAAATATTATTATAATTATAAAATTATCTCTTCAACTCCATTATTCCTTTTAACATCCTTAATAAATTCGCTCTGCCAGTTTTGCCCTAGAAATTTTTCAGCACTAAAAACAACTAAAGATTTACCATCTACTTTTTGTTTTCCTTTAATTCTTGATAATCCCTGAGTACAACTTGGGCATGTAGTAATAACGGTAACATTTTTATCATTATTATCTGATTTAGCCTCAATATTATGCTGCTTTCTTTCTCTAATAGTATTTGATATATCAGGAGTTGATAATGACTGAGTCCCTCCCTCACCACAGCAATTTGTGATATTTATAGGTTCTACACCAAGTAATTCTTTAAAGGTAGCTTTATAACCAATATTTTTTAGAGGAGAATGACAAGGGTCATGATATAACAATTTTTCACTCATTGTTGTTTTATAATAATTCTCTCTTACAACAAATTCATTTACATCAATAATCTGAGAGTTTGGAAAAATATTTTCAATTTGATATTTGCTCAGCATTTCATGACATGTTCCACATGAAACAACAACATCTTCAATATCCATATAACCAATGGTATCAGCCATCCGATGGAAAATCACCCTGTTTTCATAACTCTTTTCCTTTGCCTGTTTAACCTTTCCATTAAAGAGCATTGGATATCCACAACATAAATATTCAGGAGCAATAACAATACGAACACCTGCATTATATAAAAGAGCTATCACAGCAAAACTAATCTCAGAAAACATCCTTTCAGATCCACATCCAGGGAAATAAACAACACTTTTCTTTATTTCAACTTCAGGCTTTTGAAAAGAATAAAACCTTTCAACACCACTGAGGCCAAAAACCTCTCTCACAGTTTTATCACCTGCTTTGGGAAACCTGCTTTTCATTATTCCAGCAATCTTTGGCATTATTACATGTAATAATGTATTAAAGGGCTTTAAGGGATAAAAAGCTAACCTTTGAAGAGAGTAGCCAATTTTCATGAAAGCAATTCTTAAAAGTTTATTTATATAGTATCCCTTTCTTCGTAAGTAAAATAGAACAAACCAGACAATAAACTTAAACTTTGATCTTTTTCTCTCACTCTGAATCTTTTTAATGGCTAAGGTTACATCACCAAAATCAATATTAACAGGACATGGATTGAAGCAGTTATGACAACCAGTACAGTGATCTGAAATCTCTCTAAGCATACTAAAATTTCTAAAACTTAAAGAGTTGGATGTTTGTGCTTCATATAAAACAGCCTCTGTAATAAGAGACACACCAAGAATCTTATTTCTTGGACTATAAAACATTGTACCTTCAGCATAGTGAGTATTACAAACCTCTTTACACTTACCACATCTTACACAACCTGAGATAGATGTTGTAAGGTTCTCCAGGTCAGCTGCCTCTAAAATAAAGGCCTCTGTCTCAATAAGATTAAGTGATGGAGTATATATCTTGTTCTCTGGAAAATCAGAACGTAGTTTTCCCGGATTAAAAACATCCTGAGGATCTGCTTTTTTCTTGTATTCAGCATATTTATCAAGAACATCCTGATCTATAAACTTAAGTTTTGTTAAACCAATACCATGCTCTCCAGAAATAACTCCACCAAGTTCCTTGGTCTTCTCCATTATAATACCAGCTGCTTCATCAGCCTCAAGCATCATCTCATAATCATTTGATAATACTGGAATATTAACATGAATATTACCATCTCCAGCATGCATGTGAGTAGCTATTATTAGCTTTCTTCTTTGTCTATAATCAACTACTTCCTTAAATTCCTTGAGCAAGTCATCATATCCATGAAAGATGTCATAGAAATTTTGAATAACTGATTTTTCAATATCTATTGTTAAGCAATTATCTCTAATTAGTTCAAAGAGTGATGGTGATTTTTCATATTCACAGCTTTCATATAAATTTGAATCTGCTGTATCCTTTAAACTCTTTTTATAATTCTTTAATTGATTAATGGTCTCTATGAGTTGAGTTTCATAGCTGGTAATTTTTGAAGAGATAAATCCTCCAACATCAATAACATCTCTTTTTAAGAGGATGAAAATATCATCAATGAGACCTATATTGTTAGCAAGTTCCTTCTCTATATTAATAAATTCAATGAAGTCAGCAAAATCAGGTAGGCTATGAATTGGTATAACAACATCCTCATTAAGTTTAAAGGCATTTGTATGACGAGCTATAGCTCCGAGATTTTTCCTATCCTGCCAAAAAAGCTCTCTTTCTTCTTCATTAAATGCAATAAAACCCTCTGCATCATATTCTTTTACAAGGTTAACAACTTCTTGGCTCACTTTTTCAAGATTTTGTAAATCATTGCCTTCAATATCAATTAATAACACTGCCTTTGGAATGTCAGATCTACTGGATTTATTTCTATAATTAATTGCCAGAACATACTTCTCATCAAAATGCTCTAATGCTGTTAAGTATGAGATCTTGTTATTTTTGAAGGAATCTAAAATAGCTACAATTGCCTTTGATGCTTTTATGAGGTTTTTCCCAAAAAATTCTAAAGCAATTGTTTTTTTATTACTAAAGGGTTTATATAAAACAAATTCTGCTGATGTTATAATTCCATCTCCACCCTCTTTTTGAACACCGGGAAGCCCACCCAGTGCTTTATTTGTTATATCCTTACCAACACCTTTTTTTCTAACATCTGTTCCTTTCAGAGTAATAGTTTCAATTAAATCGTTGTTTTTCTGTGATTTATTATAAACATCAAAAATTACCTCATCTTCTGGTTCTATCTTTCTATAGGGATGATCTCTTCGTTTAATTTCAATTATTTCACCAGATGCATTTATTATTTCATATGTGTATATATTATCAATTGCGGTTCCCCACATAACACATTTTTTTCCACCGGCATTTTCAGATATATTTCCACCAATAGTTGAAGCCCATGATGAAGTGGGATCAGTTGCAAAGACAAAGCCTTTCTCTTTACAAAAATCAGTAACTTTATCAGTTATAACACCTGCTTCTACCTTAATAATTGCTTTTTCATTTATATCTTTTTCAAGCATCTCAATAGGATAAATTTTTCTCAGCTTCTCTGTGTTTATAATCATAGTTCCACGAACAACAGGCACAGCCCCACCTGTGAGGCCGGTTCCACCACCTCGAGGAATAATCTTCATATCAAGCTTTTGAGCTGCATTTATTAATTCAGGAATTTCATTAACTGATTCTGGATAAACTACTATTTCAGGATATTCAACACGCCAGTCTGTTGCATCTGTTACATGACTAACCTTATGAAATGCAGAAAAATGAATATTTGATTTATCAGTATATTCACTTATTACCTTTAATGCCTTTTTTCTAAAATTTTTCTCTTTAGAAAAACCCGTTATAAATTCACTATCAATCTCTTTAGCTCTTTCAATAATATTAAGAACTAATTCATTATTTTCAGCACCCTTCTTAATTATATCAAGTTTTATAAGATGTTGTTTTTTTAATTTCTTTATTTTTTCTTTATTATCTAAGAAATCATTATAAATATAAGGATTTCTATCTATTATAAAAATATCTCCAATAACTTCAAAAAGCAGCTTAGCACTTCTTCCTGTTACTCTATGTTTACGAAGCTCATTGAGAATATCCCAGGTTTCTTCATTAAAATAATTGAGTATAATTTCTTTATCTGATAAAGAGGTATAATTATATGGAATCTCTCTATACTTTGTATCTTTTTTCATTACCTTCCTGCCTCTGTACTTTACTAAAAATACATAAATGTTTCATATATAAACAGTGTCAAGATTTCTTTTTAATGTACATCTCTTCTATATCTAGAGAGAAATCATTTAGTATCTTTCTTAAATATCTATCCTTTGTATCTTTTATATAAATATAATGATGAAAAATAGTACGCATGTCACTATTCTTTTTATATAGATTAATTCTTATAGATAAAAAATTAGTCATAGAATTAAAAATCAGCTTAAAATTATTTTTCTTATTCTTTAATATAATTGTATATGTAGCACCAATTTTAACAATTATACCCTTATCCTCTCTTATATCTTTTAAAAAATCCTTTATTCCATAATACTTAATAGTAGCATTTTTATATTTACAACCAAAAAGAATTGTATTCTTTACTTTTTCAATAAATTCACTTTCAGATATTGGACAACAATTTTGAACATATGGTTGATATGATGAATATGAATAACTTTTAATACCACTCATAATTATATTATTATAATCATGATATAATAGTTGTTTATTATAGTTCCTGCTAATAAATAATTGTGTACTCTTTCTATAAGACCGTAGTATTATATAATTTCCAGGTTTGAAATCATTATTCTTAATATTAGGATTAAAGAGTGGTTTATCCAGGTACACAATTCTGCTTAATTGCACATTGTCAACAAATAAGAACAATAATATAAAAAGTGTCAGCTTTTTCATAATACTATACAAAGTTATTAATAAAGTTATCAACAGGTGTTGATAACTTTATTAATAACTTTAAATTCACTCCATTTCTATTATTTATATACTACTATCAATTTATTATAATGTATTGGATAAATTATCTATTCGGTAATTTATAATTATTGATAACTTATAATCAACATAATTATTAACTATTTTTGACAGGTTATCAACAGTAATATGTAGTTATTAACACATTATTAAGATTAATCAATTTTTTTTTACTTAACCATTTTTCCATGATTAATTGGTTGCCAAAATCTATTTCAGAATTAATTTAATAATTAATTCTTAATTACTATTTCCAAATGAATAAAATCACATATGTTATTCTTTTTTAATTGTTAACTAAAAACTACACATTTTAATAATTTTTCTTATACAAAAAAGTTATACTAAACAAAGGTATATTTATACACAAACTTATCCACAAATGTTGATAAGTTAGGAGCCGTTTTATGGATATCTCATGGAGCACTATATTATCGTCACTAGAAAAAAATATTAATAAGCAATCCTTTGACATGTGGCTCAAAGATACAAACTTATTAACTAATGCTAATGGTGTTTTAAAAATTAAAGTCGCTGATGATGTGGCAGTTCGTCACATTACTGAACAATATAAAAATCAAATTGAAAGTATTGTTCATACCTTAACAGGTTCACAATTTTTTTGTGAATTTACTACAGAAAATGGTTTTGTCCCTGAAGAAAAAAGCATTTCAGCACAAAATAAAGAAATTGAAGATAAAAAGATTAATGCAAGCAATTCTGAACAGCATATGCTTAATCCTAGATATACCTTTGATAATTTTGTAATTGGACCAAATAATCAATTGGCTCATGCTGCTGCAAATTCAGTATCTCATGCCCCTGCAACTCAGTTTAATCCATTATTTATCTATGGTGGGACAGGATTAGGAAAAACTCATCTTATGCAGGCCATAGGGCATCATATTATGGCCGAAAAGCCATATTTAAAGGTTCTCTATGTTCCTACTGAGCAATTTCTCAATGAATTTATTCATTCCATAAGAACAAATACTACTCAAAGCTTTAGAATAAAATATAGAGATGTTGATATCCTGTTGATAGATGATATACAATTCATTGAAAAGAAAGAAGAAACGCAAAATGAATTCTTTCATACCTTTAATAATCTCTATGAAAATAAAAAACAGATTGTTATTACCAGTGATAGACCACCAAAACAACTATCTACTCTTACAGATAGATTAAGATCACGCTTTGAGTGGGGTATGATAACAGATATTCAACCCCCAAATTTAGAAACACGAGAAGCAATTTTAAGAAATAATGTAGAAAAAGAAAAATTAGACATATCAGATGAAGCTATAATTTACGTAGCACGTAGAATTAAATCTACAATAAGAGCTTTAGAATCTGCTATATCACGACTCAAAATGGTTTCATCTTTATACAGTGAAACTATAACTGTAGATCATGCAAAAAATCATCTTAAGGATTTATTTGATAATGACAGTAATAAAAAAATAACTATTACTGATATTATGAATAAAATATCTTCAACATCTGGTATATCTGTAGAAGATATGAAATCTAAAAGCAGACAAAGTAAAATTATCCAACCACGATTTACAGCTATGTATATCAGCAGAAAATTAACAGGATTAACTACAATAGAAATAGGTAAAGAATTTGGTGATAGAGATCACTCAACTGTTGTAAATGCCATAAATAAAATTGAAGAAGACTTAAAAACTGATGTAGAATTAAAAGAATTTATTGATGATACAATAGTAGAATTAAAAAATTAGTATGTTAATAACTACTGTACTTCTTGTTAATAAAAGTTTATAAGCGTTGATAATTTAATAATAAATTAAAAAAAATAGCAATATTGTGGATTAACATAAAATTAGCAGAATTTACTAAATCTTATTAACAAGAAACAAAAACGATAAGTACTGAACAATTCAGTACTTATCGAGTTATTAACATATTAGTACATACTACTACTATTACTATAAAATAACAAACTAAATAATATATTATTAATAGAACAGGAGCTAACATGAAAATTAAAATTGATAAGGATAATTTATATAAAGCTATAACAGTAGCAGATTCTATAGTATCTTCTAAAAACATTAATACTATTTTATCAAACTGTCTTTTCAATGTTTCAAAAAATGAAATAGAAATTTTATCAACTGATAATGATATGGCAGTGAGAACAAAGGTTGATGCTATTGCAGAAGGAGCTATATCCTTTACAGCTAATGGTAAAAAATTTGCCAGTATTCTTAAAGAACTTCCAAAGGGTGAATTACATTTATCAATAGATGATTCAATGGTTATATCTCTTAAGCCTGTTTCTAAAGAGGTGAAAGGTAACTATACCCTTATCGGAACAACGGCAGATGATTTTCCTGAAATATTAAATTTTAATGATACAAAGGCATATGAGCTTAATCAATCACTCTTAAAAGAAATTATTAAAAAAGTAAATTATGCTGCATCTACAGATACTATTAAACCTGTTTTTAATGGAATATTTTTATCATCAGAAAATCAAAATATTCTTACAACAGTAGCTACCGACTCAAGACGTCTATCACTAATAAAAAGAACCTTAGATGATCCAATAGATCTTGCTGGTGGTGTTATTATACCCTTAAAAACTATTAGTGAAATAACTAGATTATTAGAAAATGATGGAACCTGTAAATTTTCAATTAATAATAATCAGTGCTTTTTTCAAATTGATAAAACAGAGGTTATATCAAGAATCGTTGAAGGACAGTTTCCAAACTATAAACAGGTTATACCTATAGAAAATAATATCGAAGTAATTATTGATACCAAGAAATTTCTTGAATCAATACGCAGAGCAATGATTTTTACCAGAGAGCCTGCTCATAAAATTATTCTTCAATTTAATGAAAATAAATTAGTTATAGAGGTTAATACTCCTGAACTAGGAGAATCAAGAGAAGAGATAGATATTGAAAGTAATTCAGGGGAACAGATAGTTATCGGTATTAATGCACAATTCTTAATAGATGCTTTAAAAGAAATTGATTCATCATCTGTTAAATGCGGAATAACCGGTCAGATGAGTCCAATTACCTTAGTACCAGAGAATGATGCAAATTTTGTATCTGTAATTATGCCTATCCAGATTAAATCATCTGATGAATAAATAGATGTTCATAAAAACATTAACCTTAAAAAATTTTAGAAATTTTAAGAAATTAAATATGTCATTTTCATCTCCTGTAACTGTATTTACAGGAAACAATGGAGTAGGAAAAACCAATATAATTGAATCAATTCATCTTTTAGCTAATATAAAATCATTTAGAAACAATAATGATTCTGTATTAACTAAATGGAATGAAAAATCATATTATTGTTCAGCCGAACTCAATGACTCTAACTTTGATAAAATTAGTATAGGATTTTCACAGGAAAATTCAGGATCAAAAAAAAAATTAGTTATTGATAACAATATAATTTCAAAACCTTCTTTGTATTTTGGAAATTTATTAACAGTTGTTATTTGTCCCTCTGATTTAAATATAATTGAAACAACACCGGAAGTTCGTAGAAAATATTTTGATAGTGTTATTTCAAAAACTGATAAAGAATATTTGGATTTATTAAATGAATTAAAAAAAATTATACATTATAGAAATATAATATTAAAAAAAATTAAAGAATCATCAAAAGTTAAAGTATCAGAATTAGATATATGGGATTCTCTTTTAGCTGAAAAGTCTTATTTTATTATAAAAAAAAGAGATGAATTTTTAAAAAACTACAATATAAGTTTTAAGAATTTTTATAAGAAAATTTCAAATGAATCAGAAGATCCTGAACTAGAATATAAATCTAAATTTATAAATCTAAGTCAAAGTGAAATTTTAACCTTATTACAGGAAAATAGAACTAAAGATATTAAAACAGGTTTTACAAATGAAGGACCTCATCGAGATGATTTTAAAGTAGTATTAAATAATGATATATTTATAAATTCAGCATCTCAAGGGCAAAAAAGAACAGCAGTTATATCTTTAAAACTTTCTGAGATAAACTTGATTGAGATCTTAACAAAAAAAAAACCTATTATTTTAATTGATGATATTTTTTCAGAACTTGATGCTGATAGAAGATATAATATGATTAAGGCATTAAATAATGGTAATCAACTATTTTTTACAATGGTTACTTCTGCTATAATAAATGCAATACCTGATGAACTAATAACAGAATATAATTTATCTAGCGATAGTATTAAAGGACAAATTGAATTATAGAAAACTATATTCTTGACTTAAATTGTACATTTTAATATTTTGTATAAAATCCTCTGAAAGTGACATAATATATGTTTAAAATTGGTAACTACCGAAAGAAAAAAGTATCAAACTTTAGTGATTTACTTCCAGAGATATTACAAGAGTTTGATATTGAAAAAGATTTATATCTGGAAAATATAATAGAAATTTGGAATACTATAGTTTCTCAGACACTAGCTGATCATAGTATTCCTGATAGAATATTTAAGAAAACATTATTTATAGCTGTTGATCATTCAATATTTGCAAATGAAATTTCTGTAATGACAAATACCATTATTGAAAGAATTAATAAAGAAATACCATCCAAAGGTATTGTAAATATTAAATGTGAAATAAAAAAATTAAAATGGAATAAATAGCATGTATCTTCATATTGGTGATAAAAAAATTATTTCTGATAAAAAAGCTATTGGAATATTTAATGTTGAAACATTGAATAAGTCAGATTTTAATGATTATTATATTAACCAAGTAGATAAAGAAAGTAAAGCTCTTATCATATTTAGCAATAATAGTTATAAGGATAGTAAGATAAGTCCATATACCTTAATTAAAAGAAAAATTAATAATAAAGATATCATATGGAGTAATGATAATGTCAAATAAATATAATGCTGGTAATATTCAGGTTTTAGAAGGACTTGAAGCTGTAAGAAAAAGACCTGCTATGTATATAGGTTCAACAGATGTAAATGGATTGCATCACCTTGTATATGAAATTGTTGATAACTCAATTGATGAGGCATTAGCAGGACACTGTGATAATATTACAGTAACTATTATGAATGATAATTCAATAGAAGTTACTGATAATGGTCGTGGAATTCCAGTTGAACCACATCCAACTTATAAAGTTTCTGCTTTAGAGGTTGTATTAACGAAGCTTCATGCAGGTGGAAAATTTGATAATGATTCTTATAAGGTATCAGGTGGTCTTCACGGTGTTGGTGTTTCTGTAGTTAATGCATTATCATCTAAAACTCTTGTTGAAGTATCTAAAGACGGAAAAAAATATAAGCAAACTTATCAACGTGGAATTCCAGATTCAAAGGTAAAGGAAAGTGGTGTATCGACAACAAATGGAACAAAGGTTCATTTTTGGCCAGATGCTGAAATATTTGATTCAACAGATTATAATTTTGATACATTATCAAAAAGATTAAGAGAATTGGCTTTTTTAAATGCAGGAATTAGAATAACCCTAAGAGATGAACGTGATGATTCAAAGAAAAAAGCTAAAGGTAAAGAGCATATATTTCAATTTAAAGGTGGAATAGTATCTTTTGTTGAGCACTTAAATGAGACTAAAACTACAATAACAAAGAAACCCATTTTTTTTAAAGCAATAAAAGATGATGTAGAATTAGAAATTGCTATTCAATATATAGATAGTTATACTGAAACTGTATTAACCTATGCTAATAATATTAATACAAGAGAAGGTGGAACTCACTTAGCAGGCTTTAAATCAGCTTTAACAAGAAGTATCAATGATGTTTTGAAAAAAGGTAAATTTGATAAAAATATAATTCAGCTTTCTGGTGATGATGTACGAGAAGGCCTTGTTGGTGTTATCAGTGTAAAAATTCCTGATCCTCAATTTGAAGGTCAAACAAAAATGAAACTTGGAAATGGAGAGGTTAAGGGTATAGTAGAATCAATAACCAATGAACATTTAACATACTATTTTGAAGAAAATCCTCAGGAAGCAAAAAAGGTAATAGATAAATGTATTCAGGGTGCACGGGCAAGAATTGCTGCCAAGAAGGCACGTGATCTTACTAGAAGAAAGAGTGCCTTGGAAAATGATACTCTTCCTGGAAAATTGGCAGACTGTACTGAAAGAGATGCAGCTAAAACCGAGTTATTCATTGTTGAGGGAAATTCAGCTGGTGGTTCAGCAAAACAGGGAAGGGATAGAAACTTTCAGGCAATTTTACCTCTAAAAGGTAAGATTTTAAATGTAGAAAAATCAAGACTTGATAAGATATTATCAAATGAAGAAATAAAAACCATAATAACAGCTGTAGGTACTGGCATTGGTGTTGATGAATTTAATATTGAAAAAGCACGATATCATAAAATTGTTATAATGACTGATGCTGACGTTGATGGTTCACATATTAGAACTTTAATTCTTACATTTTTCTTTAGATATATGCAGGATTTAATAAGAAGCGGTTATTTATATATTGCTCAACCACCATTATATCAGGTAAAAAGTGGAAAGGAATCAACATATGTTTTTTCAGAAGAAGAGAAGGATAATTTAGTTAAAAAATATGGAGATGCTAAAGTTACTCTTCAAAGATATAAGGGTTTAGGAGAAATGAATCCTGATCAATTATGGGATACAACAATGGATCCTAGATATAGAAAAATGCTTCAGGTTAATATTGATGATGAAATTGAAGCAGAAGAGGTATTTTCAATATTAATGGGCGATGCAGTAGAGCCTCGTAGAAAATTTATTGAAGAAAATGCTAAAAATGTTCAAAATCTTGACTTATAAATATTATTGGAGAAAGAGCTGTGACTAAAAAGAAAAATACAAATGATTCACAAGATATTGATTCCAAAGAAGAAATTATTGGTGTTGAAATAGAAGATCAAATGAGAAGCGCTTATCTTGATTATGCAATGAGTGTAATTGTTGGTAGAGCTTTGCCTGATATAAGGGATGGATTAAAACCAGTTCACAGAAGAATACTTCATGCTATGAATGAAAGAGCCTGGAGAAGCGATAGAGCTTATGTAAAGTCAGCAAAGATTGTTGGTGAAGTTATTGGTAACTTTCATCCTCATGGTGATACAGCTGTATATGATACAATGGTTAGAATGGCTCAGGATTTTTCTTTAAGATCACCTCTCATTGATGGACAGGGAAACTTTGGTTCTGTTGATGGAGATCCCCCTGCTGCTTATAGATATACTGAAGCACGACTCGAAAAGATAGCTGAAGAGCTTCTGAAGGATATTGATAAAGATACAGTTGATTTTAATCCCAACTTTGATGAAACACGAAAGGAACCTCAGGTATTACCTGCAGCATTTCCTAATCTTCTTATTAATGGATCAGAGGGTATTGCTGTTGGAATGGCTACTAAAATTCCACCACATAATCTTGGTGAGGTTATTGATGCTACAATAGATCTTATTGAAAATCCAGATATTCAGGTAAAGCATCTCATGAAACATATTAAAGGACCTGATTTTCCTACAGGTGCTTCTATTATTGGTAATGATGGAATTATTAAAGCCTATACTACAGGAAGGGGTAGTATAAAGATAAGAGGTAAATATGAAATTGAAGAAGGTAAAAAAGGTAGAGATAATATAATCATTACTGAAATTCCTTATCAATTAAATAAAACCACTTTAATAACAAAGATAGCAGAGCTTGTTAATAATAAGGTTATAGAGGGAATTAGAGAGATCAGAGATGAATCTGATATGAGAGGTATGAGAATAGTTGTTGGTCTTAAAAAAGACGTTAATATAAGTGTTATAATAAATCTTCTTTTTAAGCATACATCTCTACAAACATCCTTTGGTATAATAATGCTTTCACTTGTTGATGGTGTTCCTAAAATATTAGATATTAAGGGGATTTTAAGTCATTATATTATACATAGAAAAGAAGTTGTCGTAAGAAGAACCAAATATGAATTAAAAAAAGCAGAAGAAAGAGCTCATATATTAGAAGGATTAAAAATTGCCCTCGAAAATATAGATGAAGTAATTCAAATAATTAAAGCATCAAAAGATGTTGCTGATGCGTCAAAAAAGTTAATTAAAAGATTTAGCTTATCTGAGATTCAGGCAAAAGCTATTTTAGATATGAGACTTCAAAAGCTAACCAGTTTAGAAGTTCAAAAAATCATTGATGAACTAGCAGCCCTCTTAAAACTAATAGGTGAATTAAAAGCTATTCTTAAGAGTGATGTTAAGTTATTCAATATAATTAAAAAAGAATTATTAGAAGTAAAAGATAAATATAATACAAAACGTGTAACTGAGATAGAATTAGGTCCAGATACTGTTACTGATTTTGATATAGAAGATCTTATTGCAGAAGAAGATATGGTAGTATCTATAAGTAATGATAGTTTTATTAGAAGAATGCCAATTGATACCTTTAAAAAACAAAGAAGAGGTGGCAAAGGTGTTATAGGAGCATCATCAAAGAAAGAAGATTTTATTAATCTAATGACAATCTGCTCTACTCATGATACTACTCTATTATTTTCCAATAAAGGTAAGATATTTGCATTAAAAACATATGAAATACCTGTAGCATCAAAGAATAGTAGAGGTAAATCACTTAAAGCTTTAATTAATCTTGCTTCAGGTGAAGATATTACTGCAATCTGTGCTGTTGGTTCATATGATGATGAAAGATATCTATGTATGGTAACAAAAAATGGTATATTAAAAAAATCAAATATAGAAGACTTTGTTAATGCTAAAAAAGGCGGTATTATTGCTATTAGTCTTAAAAAGGATGATGAGCTTGTTGATGTAAAGGTTGTACAAAGTGGAGATGATGTTGTAATAGCCTCAACAGCTGGATTATTATTAAGAACAAATCTTCAAAAGATGAGATCAATGGGCCGTACAGCCGCTGGTATAATAGGGATGCGTTTATCTAAGGAAAGTTCTATTATTGGCTTGGATGTTGTTAAGAAAAAGTCTGCAATGTTTGTTATAACGCAACATGGTTTTGGAAAAAAGGTTAATTATCAAAATTTTCAAGCGAAGGGCCGCGGTGGAAAAGGAATGACCTTTGTAAAGGTTAATGAAAAAAATGGTGGTGCTGTAGGCATTAAATCTGTATTACCTGATGATGAGGTAATTATTATTTCAAAAAGCGGAATGACAATCAGGTTATTAGCAAAAGATATATCTACACAGGGAAGAGCAACTGTTGGTGTTAAACTTCTCGATATAGGTGACGATGATCTGGTAACTGATTTTGCAGTCATTTCCGAAGAATAACAGAGTGTTTAATATTATGTTCTTAGTTAGGCGGTTAATAACCGCCTTTTTTTATGACCTAACATGAAAGCGTTATATGATCTTTGGTTTTTCATTTTTTTTTCATGTTTTATGGCAAAATAGATGCTCATATTCTTATTATGTTAAAATATTATTGAAAATATACATGTCGATTTCACTATGGTTATAGATTGAACAGTAACTGTTCATAATAAAGATAGTCAAAAGATCTGATTTTTAATCAGACTCTTACATTTACATGAATAATATGAGGTTAAAAATGGAACCAAAAAAAGCAACAATGAAAACACTTATGAAAGCAATGGAGCATCTACAAAAAGGTTCGGACGATGCTATAGGAAATTTCTTATTCAAAGGTTATAGAATTCAGATAAGTAAATATAAATCTTCTGGTACTGAACGTTACATGAGATTATATAAAAGAAGAAGAGAGCAGGGTTTATGTGTAAGATGTGGAGAAAAGGTTACCAACAAGAATCCACATACTGGCAAACTCTACAGATTATGTGATTATCATAGAGAAATTACTGATAAAAAAGTTAAATAGATAACATAATGTATAAAAAAGGCTACTTAATAGTAGCCTTTTTTTATAATATTATATAACCTATTTTGAAATTGTTTTTACAATTATTATTGATTGTATTACGACATCATCAGCAGGAACATCCCTATAGTGGTCTCGTATTTCAGTATCAACCTCTCTTATCTGATCAACAACTTTCATACCGGCAATAACCTTTCCAAAAACACAATATCCAAACTGTCCTCGAAAACCATGATTAAGAGAAATATTATCCTTAACATTTATGAAGAATTGATTTGTGGCACTATTAATATCATTGGTTCTTGCCATTGCTATAGTACCCCTGTCATTGGTTAATCCATTATCTGCTTCATTTTTTATAGGTGCAAAACTCTTTGTTTTTGTCATGTCAGGTGTAAATCCACCACCTTGAATCATAAATGAACTGATAACTCTATGGAAGATTGTTCCATCATAACGTTTAGCCTTAGCATATTTAATAAAATTTTCAACAGTTTTGGGAGCTTTGTTATTATAGAGCTCAAGGGTTATTGTTCCGAAATTTGTTTTCATTTCAACAATTGTTTTAAGATTTTTATTACATGATATTGATATAAAACTCATTATCATAATAGAAACTACTATTAATTTTTTCATTTTTACCTCTAAATATTAATTAAATTTCATGGAAAGATCAAAGGCATTAACAGAATGTGTTAATGAACCTATTGATATATAGTCGACATCTAAGTCTTTAATTTTATCAATTTTATCTTTATCCATATTGCCTGAAATTTCAATTTTACTTTTTTTATTAATTATATTGATAGCTTGAATCATTGTTTCTTTATTCATATTATCAAGCATAATTATATCAATATTTTGATCAACAGCCTCTTTAACTTCATTTAAGTCAGTTGTTTCAACCTCAATTTTGAATTTTTCACCATAAGATTTTCTTATTTTTTTTACAGCATTCGTTATACTACCTGCTGCTTTTATATGATTATCCTTAATCATAACCATGTCATAGAGTCCAATTCTATGATTGGTACCATCACCACATATAACAGCATATTTATCAAGATATCTAAAGCCAGGTAAGGTTTTTCTTGTATCAAGTATCTCAATATCTGTTTCATCAATGAGTTTTGTAATAACCCCTGTCTTGGTTGCAATACCGCACATTCTCTGTAAAAAATTAAGAGTTATTCTCTCTCCCATAAGAATAGAGGATGTTTTACCTTTTATTCTTAAAACAACATCCCCTTTTTTAATATGTGCACCTTCTTTGACCTCAATAATTAAACTTAATGAAGAATCTATTTTATTATAGACCTCTTCAGCAACAAAACCACCGCAGAATATTCCATTCTCTTTTGCTATAACATAGGCATCTGATTCATCAGTATCTGAAAATATTGCTTGTGAAGTAATATCTCCGCTTTTAATATCCTCTTCAATTGCCAAATCTATGATTTTATGCAATGAGTACTTTAATTGATCATTCATTTTACTTTTTTCCTTACTGAAATTTTATTTTCAATATCTTTAATTACATCTCTTAATATAGCAGCCTGTTCAAATTCAAGGTTTTCTGCAGCTTCAAGCATTTCCTTTGATAATTTTTCCTTTTCATCTTCGAGCTGCTTTAAATTATTAGATCTGTATGATATCTTTCTTTCAGCTACAATTGTAACAAATTTATTTTCATTTTCATATTCTCTTTCTATTATATCAACAATTTCTTTTTTAATACTCTGAGGGTTTATACCATGCTCTGTATTATAATCAGATTGGATTTTTCTTCTTCTATCTGTTTCATCTATTGCAAACTGCATTGCATCTGTAATTTTATCTCCATACATAATAACCTTTCCATTAAGGTTTCTTGCTGCACGGCCAGCAGTTTGTATGAGAGATGTTTTTGATCTTAAAAATCCTTGTTTATCTGCATCTAAAATAGCAACCAATGAAACCTCTGGAATATCAAGACCCTCACGTAAAAGGTTGATGCCTATGAGACAATCAAATATTCCCTTTCTAAGATCTCTAATTATTTCTACCCGTTCTATGGTTGATATTTCAGAGTGCAGGTATTGAGATTTAATTTCAAGTTCATCAAAGTATGCTGCAAGATCTTCTGACATTTTTTTGGTAAGTGTTGTTACAAGAACCCTTTCTTTGAGAGAAACTCGATGATTTATCTCTTTTATTAAATCATCAATTTGATTAGTTGCAGGTCTGACCTCTATCTCTGGATCAATTAAGCCAGTTGGTCTAATCACCTGTTCGATTATCTGTGAACTCTTGTCCAATTCATAGGGGCCAGGTGTGGCAGAGACATATAATGACTGTGGAACTATATTTTCAAATTCCTCAAAATAGAGTGGTCTGTTATCTAGAGCAGAAGGTAGTCGAAAACCATATTCAACGAGTGTTTCCTTTCGAGATCGATCACCCATATACATTCCTCTAACCTGAGGTAATGAAACATGAGATTCATCTACCATTAAAACAAAATCATTATTAAAATAATCAATAAGACATGCTGGTCTTTGACCCTCTTTTTTTCTACTGATAATTCTTGAGTAGTTTTCTATTCCACTGCAATAACCCATTTCTTGAAGCATTTCCATATCATATTTTGTTCTGCTTTCAAGACGTTGAGCTTCAACCAGTTTTCCCTGCTTTTTAAACTTTTCCAGTTGCAGTTTAAGCTCCTCTTTAATTATTTCTATTGTTTCTTCCATCTCATCAGGATCAGAAACAAAATGTTTTGCAGGATAAATAAAGAAGTCATCATACTGCTTTGTTATTTGACCTGAAACTGGATTCATTTCCGAGATGGTGTCTATCTCGTCACCATAAAATTCAATTCTATAGGCTATCTGACTAAGGTAAGCAGGATATACCTCAACAATATCTCCTCGAACACGAAATGTACCTCTAATAAATGATATGTCATTTCTTTCATAGTGGATGAGAACCAGGGATTTTAATAAATCATCTCTATCTAACGTATCACCAACTCTAAGACGAATATGTCGCTTATTAAATTCTTCAGGAGAGCCCAATCCATATATACATGAAACTGAAGAAACAACAATAACATCTTTTCTTTCAAGAATTGATGATGTTGCCTTTAGGCGAAGTCTATCAATTTCATCATTTACCGATGAATCTTTTTCAATGTAAAGGTCAGATGAAACAACGTATGCCTCTGGCTGATAATAATCATAATATGAAACAAAATATTCAACTGCATTAGAAGGAAAAAATTCTTTAAACTCTCTATATAGCTGAGCTGCCAGAGTCTTATTATGAGTTAAAACAAGGGTTGGTTTTTGAATTGTTTCAATAACCTTTGCCATTGTATATGTTTTTCCTGAACCTGTAACACCTAATAGAGTAAGTTTCTTATCACCTTTTTTAAGAGCATCGGAGATTACCGTTATAGCATTTTCTTGATCTTCAGAAGGCTTAAAGGGAGATATAACTTTAAATGGATTATTCATATTATCTTATTGATCTTACATACTTTTTAAATTTTATTTTAAGGTTTTTTTCCTTAATTTGATATACTACCGTACATTTTCCATCATTCTTATTATAGACTTGTTGTACTATTTGCCCGCCTCTTATTGTACCAGAGAATCTTGTAATTATTTTATTCTTCGTTTCTTCAATAGAATATTTACCGGAAACTGAATGTGAGGTTATTCCAGCAAGTTTTATAATTACATTGGCCTGTGCCTCTAGCTCTGCTGCTTTACAGGCAGAATTATGTCGCTGTACAGCGTTAAAAGAAGTATTCTTGCTATAGCCGGTGCCATAAACTCGAAAGGTGTCATTATTAATCCAACCTTGGGGCATAAGTGTTGAACATGAGATAGATATTAATGCAAAAGTTATAATCAATGAATTTATATTCATTTTTTTCTCCTGAATGAAGACTTTATTAATATTATTAATGAAAAATTAAAACCAGTTTTTTATAATCGTCAAGGTGTTTTCACACATTATAAGTATAATTTATGGAGTCAATAATGACAATAGTTTTAATATCAATGATCACTCTCTATATAATAATTATGTTATTTACATATTCAAATATTTTTCGTATAATTGTTGCAAACTTAATTATATATACAGTCTTTTTAGTAATTAGTTACCTTGGAATTGTATATTTTAACAATAATATTGAAATTATTATTTTTGGAAAAGTTTTAAAGCAAAATGCATTTTTTATATTATTAGGTGGATGGTTTCTTTTAAATATAATAACAACTTTAAAAATATTAAGATCATATAAAGAATATAAAAGAGTAAATAGTAAATAGTATTTTACCGATTATAAAGAAAAATTATAAATAACCTTAATGAAAAAAATATTAATTACATGTATAGTTCTCCTTTCTTTTTCCAGTCTTCTATCTGGACCTTTCTTGAAGATTGATAAAATTAATCATTCAAAAAAATATCCTATGATTGAGCTGTTTCTTTCTGTAATTAATACGGACTCTTTAGATATATCAGGTCTTGATGAAGAAAATCTCTATATTTTTGAAGATGGATATAGAGTTAATTACACAAAAGTAATAAATCATTCAAAAATTGAAGATTATCTCTATATGGTCTTTTCTTTTGATTCCAGTCGAAGTATTGGTAAGAAAAGTTTTTATAGATTAAAGCAATCAGCAAAAGATATTATTAAAAAAGCTGGCCCCCGAGATTATATAGCAATCTATAATTTTGATAACACTGTGAAGCTGATTGAGAATTTCACCGCAAAAAAGGATGTCCTCTTTAAAACTATAGATACCCTGAAAACAAAGGGATCTAAGACTTTACTCTATAATTCCATATATGACTCTCTTGATCACTTAACAAAGGAAAGAGGTCAAAATAAAAGAAAAGCTGTAATCGTTTTTACTGATGGAAAAGATGAAGGTAGTAGTGTTAAAATTAAAGATCTAATTTCTTTTTCAAGGGATGTAAAAATCCCGATATATTTTATATGCATTAAAAAACCTCGAAATGCATCATCCATTAAAAGAATCGCTAAATTAACTGGTGGAAAACTACTGATTAGTGGAAAAAGAAGAAATATTAAAACTTTTTATAAGCAGATATTATCAAAGATAAAAAGTTCTTATATAATAAAATATGACTCTCGATTAAAAAATGATGGATTAAAACATACTGTAGAGGTTCGATTAAAGTATAAACACATGAGAGATAGGGATGTAATTTCTTTTACTGCACCCAAAAGATTTCTCAACCTTAATTTCAATTATATAATCGATAATTTAATTCTTATACTCATTATATTATTACTCATTATTTTAATAGTAATCCTTATACTCATTCTTACGAGACAAAAAAATACAATGCCAGTTGCTTCTTCTACAAATATTGATTTATCAGATGTACACCATGGTTATAATGATACTGAATATGATTATACTGATGATGAAGACGATCTTTTAACTCCTGATGATCCATCTTATGTTTATTCAGATGTATGGCTTATTGAAAAAAATGGACCTTCTACTGGTCAAAAATATCAGATTCATTGGGATGAGGTAACTCTTGGTAGATCTGAAGACAATACTGTATCAATTAATGATAAATCAGTTTCACCATATCATGCAAAGATTAAAAATATAAACAATACATTTCATTTATTTGATCTTATTTCAGACAATGGAACCTATCTAAATAATCGCAAGTTACTACGTCCTAAACCCTTAAATGACTGGGATGAAATAAAAATTGGAAGAGCTGTTTTTATTTTTCGAGGATCGCGAATATAAAAAAGTTTTTCTCTTGTTACAATTCAATTAAATAAATAATTTGACATTAGACTATTTTATGTATCAAATATAATGATATGACAAATAAAGATAAATATAATAAATCTCTGGCAAGAATTTTAATTGTTGATGATGAACCATTAATTCGTAAGATTTTAACAAAATATCTTAATGATAAAAACTATATTATAGATTCAGCTGAAGATGGCACAAAGGCACTTTTTAAGCTCGAGCATACAATGTATGACCTGGTTTTAACAGATTTACGAATGCCCAACATGGGTGGTAGAGAGCTTCTAAAGATAATGTCAGAAAAATATCCTGATATACCAAAGATAGTATTAACAGGATATGGCACCAATGAGGATATCATAATTGCTCTCAAAACAGGTGCTTATGATTTTTTAACAAAACCAATCACAGACTTTACTATCTTAGAGCATTCTATAGAACGAGCCCTTGAAAAAAAGCATCTTAGTGATGAAAGAAAAAGATATATAGAACAGTTAAAACAAATTAATGATATTATATCAATGCTCAATAGTGGTAAGAACACCGATGAAATATTTTCCCGCTTAAACCTCATGCTGAAAAAAATTATTCCATTTAACCGTTTTGCTTTAACAACCTTACAGAGAGATAAAGTCTCTCTATCAACTAAGATTGTTGCTATAGAAGAGGAAATAATTGTTGGAGAAGGTTTAAGTTATACTATAGAAGACAGTTTTCTAGCAGAGTCTTATAACACTCAAAAAGAAACCAATATCTCTGACATAGAATCCTATTTAAAAAATAATCCATCATCTGAAAGTGCAAAAATTTTACAGAGTGAGGGAATGAAGTCTACTCTCGTCTTTCCATTGATAGTGAATAATATGATTCGAGGATTTCTATTCTTCTCTTCAAAAAATATAGATTCTTTTAATGATGACCATATTACATTTTTAAAATCAATTGTTGGCCAAATTGCTTTGAGTATTCAAAGGGGGGAATTGATTTTTGAGATTGAACAAAATGCTAAAAATTTAGAACACCTAGTTGAGTTAAGAACTCGGCAGGTTGTTAAAACTCAAAAAACTACTATTTTTGCTTTAAGTAGACTTGCTGAAACAAGAGACCCTGAAACCGGCGATCACCTTGAAAGAATGAGACTCTATAGTGTGTTATTATCACAACTTTTTAAATATATTGGTAATCATTCTGAAATTACGAATCAGTTTATTAGAGACCTTTATGATTCATCAATTCTTCATGATATTGGTAAAGTAGGAATTCCTGATGGAATTTTATTAAAAGATGGATTTTTATCAGAAAAAGAATTTGAGATAATGAAAACACATACTGTAGTTGGATATCAGGCCTTACGCTCTGCTTCTCGTGATCTTGGTGATGATTCATTTTTAAATATGGCTATGGATGTTATTTTATATCATCATGAGAGATGGGATGGTGATGGGTACCCTCATGGCTTAAAAGAAATGGAGATTCCTCTGGCAGCACGTATAGTAGCAATTGCCGATGTATATGATGCCTTAACCTCTAAGAGACCATATAAAGAGGCTTTTAGTCACAAGAAGGCCATTGAGATAATGGTCTCTGAGTCATTTCGATTTGATCCAGAATTATTTAAATTATTTATAGATAATGAAGAAGAATTTAACTTCACTAGACTAGAATATGACAAGGATGTTTAATGTTATGCGAAACCAGAACATGCATATGCAATTTGGAGGCCCTTTAACTCCAAATGTAAAAAAGCTTTTAATTATAAATGCTGTAATCTTTCTCGTTCAGGTTATAGCCGGCAGATTAGTTGGCCCCAATGTTATTGAAAGATATTTTGGACTCAGCTATCCAGGTTTCATGTATAAATTACATATCTGGCAAGTTTTCACCTATATGTTTCTTCATAGCACTGCTAATTTTTTTCATATACTTTTCAATATGCTCTCATTATGGATGTTCGGTGGAGAACTTGAGCAGCACTGGGGTAGTAAAATTTTTATTAAATTTTATATCATCTGTGGTTTAGGAGGGGGATTCTTCAGTCTTTTACTAGATTTTTTTATGAAGCAGACAAGTTACTCTCTTACTATTGGAGCCTCAGGTGCTGTCTTTGGTATTTTCCTCGCTTTTGCAATGATTTGGCCAAATCGAGAAATATATGTTTTTGCAATATTTCCTATTAAGGTAAAATATCTTGTTGGTTTTATGATTTTTATTGCTGTGGTGGGAATTCTACAACCTCAATCAAAAGTCAGTCATATTGGCCATCTTGGTGGTCTTATTACTGCTTTTTTCTACATTAGATATTTTATCAATAAAAGTTCAGTAACAAAACCAAAAACTTCAAGTCCTGGACTTCTTCAAACTTTTTTAAAAAAGATAAGACTTAATAAAAAGAAAAAACTGATTGATACAAGAATCAAAGCAAAAAAAATCATAGATGAGCTTCTTGAAAAAATTGCTCGTGGCGGTATGAGTTCATTAACACCTGAAGAAAAAAAGAAACTTGAATGGGCAAGAAAACATTACTATCCTGAAAAAAAAGATACACTCCATTAAAAATGAAATTCCATGATGCACTCTATGCTCAAGAATATGATAGTCGTTTAGCCCAAGAGGGATACCCTGGATTGTTACTTGATGCAGTAAAACCTTTGCTAACTGGACGTACTATATTAGAGGTTGGTTCAGGTAGTGGTTTTTTTTCCATTCCTTTAATGGAATCTGGATTTACTTTACATGCTCTTGAGCCCTCAAAAGCAATGCTCAATCTATTTAAAAATAAAATTAAGCATCATCATCAATACAAAATAATTAATTCATCATGGGAAGACTTTATACCTGAAACTACAGATAATATTTTAAGTGCACATTCAATATACCCTATAGGCAATATTGAAGAATCTCTCTTGAAAATGTTAGATGCTTCAAGTAATATTATAATAATAGTAAGAGTTGAAAATGGCAGAATTACTATTAGTGATGAATTAAGAAAAAAGTATAAAAAAAATAAGCACTCAATTAATTTTAATGATACTATTGTTAAAACTTTTAATAATAAAAATATACCTTTTAACGTATATAATGTTCTTGAAAAAAAGATCATTGAAGTTTCGAATATTGACGAAGAATCAAAATATTATTCGCACCATATTGGATCTGTAAGTATTGAAAACATTAAAAAGGATCTTCTAAACCTTTGTAATTATAATTCAGAAAAGAATATATATGAATTTAATACAGTAAATAATGATAATATTTATCATATTAAATTATAAATATATTTGCAATTAATTTTGATATAGTTATATATAGTTTAAATATAATAATTAACAGGGAAAGTATAATGGAAACAATTAACAGGGATGAACTATCAGAAAGACTTGCTGGAGACATGGAGCTCTTAAGAGATCTGGGAGCTTTATTTATTGAAGATTATCCTAACCTCATAAATAAAATTGATAATGCAATCAACAGTAAAGATTCTCTCGCATTAAAAAAAGCTGCTCATACTTTGAAGGGATCTGTTGCTAATTTTTCTGCTCAAAAGGCCTATGAAGCATCATATGAGTTAGAAATGAATGGAAAAAATGAAGAGATAGATAAAGCTCTTGAAGCCTTTAAAATTGTCAAAAATGAAATAGATAACTTTGTTAAAGAGTTAAAAGATTTAATGACACAGGCTTCAATAAATTAACTACCAATTATTATACTCTTAACTTATTATTATAATGTTCATTTATAGAATCTTTTTTATAAAAAACATAAAGAGCCAAGATAATAGAAGTTATTGTCCATAAGAGGAGTCCTATTTGTAATGTGGACATTCCACCATAAAGTTTTCCTGTTCTATCTGCACGAATATATTCACATAGAAATCTTACAAAAGAATATCCACCTGTGTGAATAAAAAATATGATCCAATACACTGCTCTGTTTCCAACAAATTTCATGAAAATAAAAACTATAATGCCTAATAATATTATATCACCAAAGCCTTCATAAAGCTGCGTTGGATGTAGTTTAGCACTAACATTTGAAGAGAAATCTACAAGACCATTTGAAAAAGACCAATCCCAGGGAAAACTATTCATAGATGTTAATTTTTTAAACTGAGGTATGAGGTATCCATGTCTTGGAAATTCTACTCCAAATATTGAGGATGTCTGGATACCATGTGCATCACCATTAAAGAAACACCCAATTCTACCTACTGCCTGTCCCATTAAAAGGGTGGGTGAGACAACAGCGAAGCAATCAATAAAATTTAACTTATATTTTTTTAGATATAGCCAGGCACCAACTATGCCTCCAAAGATTCCACCAGTAATACTTATTCCACCTTGCCAAACTTTGAGAAAAATTATTGGATCATTTAAAATAATTGAAGGTTCCCAGAAAATAAAGTGAGACAGTCTTCCACCAACCATCGCTCCAATAAGAGTCCAGAAAAAACCAGTTTCAAAATCCATTACATCAACATCATATTTTTTTAATCTGAGTTTAGACCATATGGCACCAGCTAAAATTGCTATTAAAAAGTATAATCCTTCATAGAAGAAAAGGGTTTTTGATCCAAGACCTAGGTGTATGGGAAACATGGCATCCTCTCAAGTTTAGTATCCATATGTAATCTTTGATACTTAATCTATTGTCAATCTATTTTATTACTTTTGAATTAATGAGCTTAATTATATTTTAAAAACTATTTAAATTTTTGCAATAATCCGATTTAAAATAAAGAGACTAATAGAAGTTTTATATATTTATTATGTCTCCATGTGTTATTAAGATTACTTAGTTATTTAGAATAATTAATTGATAAAGATTTATATTCATCTTAACATTATTTAGATTAATTAATTTATTTCGAGTAGATTAATATTGCAAAAATTATACTCTGAAAATTATTTGGTAGTTAGAGAGAATATAATAATGAAAAGACAATACGACATAATAATTATTGGTGCTGGTCATGCTGGTGTAGAGGCTGCACTTGCATCAGCAAGAATGGGACATGAGACTTTAGTATTAACTGGAAATCTAGATACTATTGCACAGATGAGTTGTAATCCTGCAATTGGAGGATTAGCAAAAAGTCACCTTGTTAAAGAGATTGATGCTCTTGGTGGAGAAATGGCTTTAAACATTGATGCAACTGGTATACATTTTAAGATGCTTAATAAAAGCAAAGGCCCGGCAGTGTGGGCTCTTCGAGCTCAGGCAGATAAAAAAGATTATCAGGTACGAATGAAACATGTGCTCGAGAAGCAAAATAACTTAAAAATAATTCAGGATATTGCAGAAGAACTAATTGTAGAAAATAATACAGTAAAGGGTGTTATTACAAAAAGAAATCAAGAGCACTATGCTAAGGCCGTTATAATATGCACCGGAACTTTTTTAAAGGGATTGATTCATATCGGATCCTATCAGGAAAAGTGTGGACGCATTGGAGATTTCACATCAGAAAAATTATCTGATTCTTTGCTGAGTCATGGGTTTCCTGTTCTAAGAATGAAAACAGGAACACCTCCCAGAGTTAATGGAGATTCTATTGATTTTTCTAAATGTGAAAAACAGTTACCTGATGATAATCCTGAATCATTTTCTTTTCGAAATAGTAATTTGCAGATTGAACAAGTACCTTGTTGGATAACATACACAACAGAAGACACTCATCATATTATAAACAGCAATCTGAAATATTCTCCACTTTATGGGGGAGTTATTAAAGGGGTAGGGCCGAGATATTGCCCGTCAATAGAGGACAAGGTTGTTCGCTTTTCTGATAAGCCAAAACATCAATTGTTCTTAGAGCCAGAGGGTTTATCTACAAATGAATTTTACATTAATGGCTTTTCAAGTTCATTGCCAGAAGATGTTCAAATAGAAATGATTAAAACTATTCCAGGTCTCGAAAATGTTGAAGTTATGAGGCCGGCATATGCGGTAGAATATGATTATGTTCCTCCGACAGAACTGCACCCAACTCTTGAAACAAAAAGAGTAAAAGGTCTTTATCATGCAGGACAAATCAATGGAACATCTGGGTATGAAGAGGCAGCAGCCCAGGGTTTGATTGCTGCAATCAATGCATCAAAGAAAATAAGAAACGAGGCACCATTAATTCTCGGAAGGCACGAGGCATACACCGGAGTTCTAATTGATGATCTGGTAACAAAGGGAACAATTGAACCATATAGAATGTTTACTTCAAGAGCTGAATATCGATTGCTCTTGAGACAAGACAATGCAGATCAAAGGCTTATGAAGCATGGAGTTGAAGCAGGGCTTCTTCCTGGTGAAGTTTACAAAACAATGGAAGACAAATATGCTAAAATACATTCAGTCATCAATGTGTTCAAAGAAATGCCTATCAGAATTGATGAAAGTAATTCACATCTATTTGCAGATAGTTTAAAAGATTTGCGAACCACTATGAAAGTCACAAAGCTTTTAAAAAGACCTGAGGTTAAGATAGAACAGATACTTCAAGTTATTGATTATAAGATTGAAGACGAGATAAGTCATCTTGTTGAATTGGAAATAAAGTATGAAGGTTACATACAAAAGGATCTTGAAAGAATAAATAGACTCCACAAGTATGAACAGATGTCTATACCAGATGATTTTGATTACTCAGTTATATCTGGTCTTAAGGCAGAGGCTGTAGAGAAGCTTGATGAAGTTAAACCACGAACAGTGGGGCAGGCAATGAGAATCTCAGGTGTTGACCCATCACATATATCAATATTGGTAGTGCACCTTGAGGCTTTATTAAAAGTTCCACGTGGAACATGAGGAAAAAATGAATAAGCAATTAGATGAACTAGCAAAGCTAATACATACACATTCAAAGAAATTCAATCTCACTGGATTAAAAGATCTTCATCAAATCAAAAAGGTTTTAATAGAGGATAGTCTTCTTCCCTTCAAAACAATAGATGTTCCACGTGGAACATCTATTGCTGATGCAGGAACTGGAGCAGGTATTCCCGGGCTTCCTTTAGCTATTGAATATCCTGATTATAGTTTTACATTGATTGAAGCTGCAGAAAAAAAGATCAAATTTATCAAAGAGGTTGTGAGAGAACTTGGATTGTCTAATGTTAATGTAATCAATAATCGCATAGAGAATATAGCCGTAGATGACACATATAGGGAAACCTTTGATGTTGTGGTTTCAAGAGCAGTGGGTACTGTTTATATGATGTCAGAACTTGTTAGTGGATTGGCTAAGGTTGGATCTTTGTTGGTATTGTATAAAGATGATTTTTGGATTGATACTAGAGAGGAAGTTCGAATGCATGTAGAAGAGTTAGGTTTTGATTATAAAGTAAAAGAATCCAAGGGATATATGCTATTTGAAAAAGTAAAGTCTACTCCAGAAAAATACCCTCGAAGATATGCAGTTATTAAAAGAAATGATATCATGGATGTAACAAGTGAGAGTGTATAGACTTACACTATTGTTTCTGTTTTGTTTGTTGTTCAATGCAGGGCATAGCTATTCTGAAGAAACTCTTTTGCCTGGGAAGTCATATGGTGAATATGAAATGGGTGCTCATCTTGAGTCTATCATCTCAATAGCTGGAAAGAATAACTGCATGAGTTTTAAAAGCAATGGGATGGTATTCAAAGATGTATTTAAAGTGAATCTGTCTCATGATATAATCTATGATTTAGTTCTTACATGTTATTCTTCAGGAACCACCTTCTTCTTTAAAAATAATAAATTGGTTTGTATTGTAGTAAAAGGTAATAGTGCAAGGATTGAGGGTTCCGTATCTTTGAAAAAGGGTTTGGAATCTCAAAGAATGTTGTTTGGTAATTCACACGCCTATCGTGTTGTTAAGTATAAGAGTGTCCTCTTGCTATACTTGAAATATGGTGTTGCCTTTATTGACGATAACAAAGATCAGATGATTGATGGTTTTATAGTTTTTCAACCTAAATGATTTTTTATTAGGTTAATTGATTTGTCTGAAACATTATATTCATGAAAGATTATGTCTTCAATCTTTTGCTTATAGTTTGCTGTGTCATCAGGTTTATCTATACTTAGAATGTCGTGATATTTTTTAATGAGAAGTTGATTTGATTTTGTTATTCTTTTGATTGGCAATCTTTCAAGGTTACCCCGCAAGACTTTCAATGTGAAAAATGTATTCTCATAGTAATACTGCATTAAGGATGAGTTTAGAATCGATATTAATGATTCTGGATTTATCTCATGCATTAAAGGGATAAATCCATTTATGTTGTTCAAAGAATAAAGACCATCTCGGTCAAGGGCAAAAGTTAATCGCTTTCCAATAAATTTATAAAGTATTTTGTTCTGAGTTAAATAATATTTCTGTGGAGCAACCTGTTGTAGTGATTCAGGATTGTATGAAAAATAATGCTGTGAGTGATTTATTTGATATGGCTTGAGATCTGATCCAACTAATATGGGGTCTCTATGTGTCTCACTGTACATTTGCTTTAGGTGTCCTTCATTGTTGCCTGTAACTATGCCAAGAAAGAAAGCGGCTCTGTTATGAAGATAAGTACAGTCTTCATTATGAATCTGCTCTGATAAAGAAACAGATAATTTAGAATAGGATATCGAAAAGATATTTTGAAAAGTATTCAGATAGTAATTTTGAGGAATTAAAGTATTAGTAGTTGTATTGCCACCAGAAGCTTTTGTTATAGCTGTAATGTTTGAATTCCGTTCTTCATGGTTGTTTTCATTTCTGATAATAAAACTGATTGAAGGAGCGTATACATTCTTGAATTGATCTCCCCATAGTGCAATGTTATCGATATTGAATTTTGATAACATATCATGTCTTGAATTTTGATGTGCCTTAATGTTGAGATAGGCTTCAGGAATTTGAAAGGCAATAGTGCCATTAGGTGAAATGAAATCCTGTGATCTTTCTAAAAAAAGGGTGAATGAGTTAACCCCTGATTTGGCTGAATAATAATTATTTTTGAAATACTTTTTTTCATCTGGGGAAAACTTGCTACCCCAGGGTGGATTACCGATTACATGAGAATAGATATTTTTATCAAGATTATCTGATATGAGATTCATCTCATCCTTAAATAGAAAATCCTGGAGTTTGATATTGATTTTAGAAATATCTTTTATGTTGGCGAGGGAAGATAGATTATATTTTGCTATTTCAATTGATATGGGATCAATATCAAAACCATATATATTATTGGCAATGATATATTCATTAGCATCTTCTTCAGTGAATCCATTTTTTAGATATAGTTTTTTTAAATGTAGAAAAGCAAACATTAAAAATTGCCCTGAGCCGCAAGCCGGATCTAAAATTTTTGAACAAAGAGGATTGTCTATGTTTTCAAAGGCCTTCATTGTAATGTAATCAGCTATTGCAGGTGGAGTGAAAAATTGTCCTGTCTTCTTTTTTGATAAAGAGCATTTGAGCTGTTGATATATATAGCCAATTAGATCACCATCTTCTTCTATATTCCAATCATCATTAATATACTTCAAGTCAGATATAGTATCTATCATCTCAAGAGATGAAGAATCAATAGGATGGTTGCTGATAATATATTCAATAATTTCAGAGATTGTTATTGCACTTAATGAGACATAATGGTTGAGTGCTGAAATTTTATAATCTATTAGCTTTCTATTTTTTTGTATGTAAAAGTTTTGACTCATATTGTTTTTTTTCTGTTTAATTAATTATCGATTGCATGAAAAAAATAAGTTAGGAAATATGTTAAAAAAATTTATCAGGATTAAAAAAAGTGAAAAAAAGAATAAATGAAATCCCTCTGGATAGATGCTTTGCAATTATTATGCGTCATGCAGAAAGAAATGATATTACTGATTTTCGACAGGCCTTTGAAATACCTTTAAATAAGAATGGCTTTTTAGCTGCAGAAAATTTTGGAAAAGAGATAAATAGTTTAGAATCTATATTATTGTATCACAGCCCTGTTCATCGATGCAGGCAAACTGCAGAATCAATAGTAAAGGGACTAGATAATGAAAGTAAAGTTGTAGGAACTGAAATGATGCTTGGGGGACCATACCTTAGGGGAGATTGGATGGATGTTGTAAAGGAGATTTCAAAAGTAGGAATGCTACCCTTTATAAGGTTATATTTTGATAATAAAGTTGACCCAGAGTTAATGAATCCCTTTGAAGAGGTTGCCATAAGAAAAGTGGAATACCTGCGTGATATGCTTTTAACCAATAAGAATTCCATACATGTTACTCATGATTGGAATATTCTTATTTTGAGAGAGTATTTTTTTGGCTTAAGACATGAAGACCTGGGGAATCCTGATTTTATGGATGGCATTGTTTGCTATATCAATGATGATAATAAAGTTGTACTAAGCTATAATCATCTTCATGTGACTATATAGCTTAAGAAGCACAATCAGTAACATTATCATTGAGAAGTTCAAGGGCATGGGGGATTGCACTAATAATGAAATTCAAGTTTTCTATTGCTGCTTTTGGACTTCCTGGAAGATTGATTACTAGTGAATTCTTAATAACTCCCGAAACTGCTCTTGACAGCATTGCATGAGGTGTTATTTCAAGAGATTTTTTTCTCATTACTTCAGCAAAGCCAGGAGCGTGCTTGTCAAGAATTTCAATTGTTGCTTCAGGGGTGACATCCCGAGGTGCCATCCCAGTGCCACCTGTAGTCACAATAAAATTAATCTTTTTATCACTAAATTCTCTTAATTTATTTTGAATATCTTTTATTTCATCAGGTACAATGGCGGTTTCCTTAACAGAGAAATCATTTGATGAGGCCCATTTTTCAATAGCAGGTCCAGAGAGATCATCTCTTTCTCCTTTTGAAGATCTATCACTTACAGTAATAATACCAATTGAGTACATATCTAAACTCCTTTTTTATTGACAAAGATTCTTCTCTCACAATAAATAGAGATAATCTTTTTTCAAGTAAAAATGGAGACTATCTATGTTTTTTGGTGAATTTCTAATTATAAAAAATAAAATTTCTCAGGAGCAACTTAATCAAGGTCTGGCTCAACAAAAGGAGACAAGTAAACCCATAGGTGAAACTCTTGTTCAATTGGGTTACCTGGAGGAATCAGTACTACAACCTCTATTAGAAGAGTTTATGCTTCAAAGTGCAGATTCAATATTAACTGATCCAAAATATACTGAGATAATTTAATAGATATAAATGATGAAAAAAATATTATTCATAGCAGTTATTATAATTCCCTTTATATTAAGTGGACACTTTAATGTAACATCAGAGAAACAGAATGTTGTGTCTTCAAGAATTGTAGGTCTCTGGCACATAGATGATTCTTTAACTCAGAGACTACAGGGAGTTTCAAGAGTACGAATCAAGAGAGTTGAATTTATTAAAAATAATAAAATTGTCGAAAAGATACCTGCTAAATATGGAAATTTATTAAGTAATAAATTAATTTATCTTTCAGGCATAATGAAGTTAAATAGCAAAATAACATTTCCCTTTATTTTAATATCTCTAAAGGGAAATCCTCATATTGTTTTTTTTCGCCCACGGTATGGTCATCCACTTGGTGATGCAGAGTCCTTCAATGTCTTTGTAGCAAGGGGAAAGATCAAAAGTCAGGATATTCTTTTTATTGGTGGAGACTTTAATAACACACCTTTCACAGCCTATAAAAGAATGTGATAATTAGTTTTGAAATAACCTTTTGTATTTTGATGTATAGATTTTTTTCTTACATTCTTTCTTGAGATTTATCAGTGTTTTCAACGGCATTTTTTGAGTGCTGCCATTTGCTAGAGATATTGGTACTGTGCCTCCAGGATTTGATTTCAGCTGATAAATGACCTTTGTAGTATTTTTATTAACTCTTGTACAATACCAGCTAATAGCTATTTCTTCCATTCTAAAATACTTATTGTTTTTATAAATATGTGGTCTCTTTATACTTAAACAACGAATACTTAACTTTCCTTTTTTCCAGTTAATATTGAAATCAGTTCTAATAATTACATCTCGACTTTGTACAGGCCATGGTGTTCCAATGGCGTAGTATTGCATGAGACCACCTTTATTGATTTTTCTTATATTTGAGAAGTTGCCATAAAAGTGTTTGATGATTCGTGATTTTTCACAATCAGCGATCCAGTTTTTGTGGTTATTGATATCCAATAATACAAGACCAATTAATTCGATTGGAGCATTAAATGTTGCAACGGCCATATATTCTTTTAATTGAGAATTTTTTATTTCTCGACTATAAGTATTAATGCCATATTTTTGATCATTATACTTCCAGTTTGATGCAACAGACTGAAACGAGATGAGAAGTAAAATAATAAGACCAGCTTTAATTTTCATTGGTGATATATCCTTGTTTGTATATGTGGTGAGATAAATTAATAGTTGCAAATTAATATATAATAATTTACTATGAAGTCAAATAATTTAAATAATGATTATGTTATCCAGTCAGGAGGGTTGAAATGGAAATGGGTTTAGAACAGGTTGATAACAATCAAGAGGAACTCGCTCTTGATAAGCTTACACCAGAGGAAAAAAAGAAGGTAGATGAACTATCTAATCAAATTGATATTTTTGATTCACAGGGTGTTATACAGTATGGTGTTGGAGCGCAGAGCAATATATCTTCATTTGCTGATACAATTCTAACTGAAATTAGAGCCAAAGATGCAGGTTATGCAGGAGAAGCTCTTTCTGATCTTATGCTAAAGGTAAAGGGAATGAATGTTGATAGTCTATCATCTTCTGATGGTTTTTTATCAAAAATCCCTATAATTGGTGGCCTTGTTAAAAGCGCTCAAAAATTTATGGCTCAATATGAAAAGATGAGTACAGAGATAGATCGGATTGTTGATGAATTAACTAAGGCTCGCATGCAGCTTTTAAAAGATATTACTATGTTAGATAATCTCTATGAAAAGAATCATGAGTATCTTAAGGAGTTAGATCTGTTAATTCTTGCTGGTGGAGTAAAGCTCAAAGAGATTGAAGAGAAGATACTTCCTGAAATTAAAGCTCAGGCAGAAAAATCTCAGGATACTCTGGATGCTCAAAAGGTACAGGATCTTATTCAGATGATAAATCGTTTTGAGAAAAAGATTCATGATCTGAAACTCTCTCGGATGGTTTCTTTACAGACTCTCCCTCAGATTCGTTTGATTCAAAACAATGATCAAGTCTTAGTTGAAAAAATTCAAAGTTCAATTCTAAATACAATTCCATTGTGGAAGAATCAGATTATTATTACAATTGGTCTTGTTCGTCAGAAGAAAGCTCTTGAACTACAGAAAGAGGTTTCATCTACCACTAATGATCTCTTAAAGAAAAATGCTGAGATGTTAAAAGATAGTAGCATTGAGGTTGCAAAAGAATCAGAAAAGGGTATCGTTGAGATTGAAACATTAAAACATGTCCATACTAATTTAATTGAAACCATTGAAGAAACAATGAAGATTCAAGAAGAAGGAAAAACCAAGCGTAGAGAAGCTGAGGTTGAACTTCAAAAACTTGAAGGTGAATTGAAAACTAAACTGGCCGCTGTAAAAAGTCAGGAGCCAGCACCATTATAATAAACAAATTATTGTAATAAATATGGGGCTTCGGCCCCATTTTTTATGGAGTAAAAATGAGAGTACTTGTTCCCCTTGCCGCAGGATTTGAAGAGATTGAAGCTGTTACAATTATTGATATATTACGTCGTGGTCAAATAGATGTAACAACAGCAGGTGTTGATGGTACACTGATAACTGGATCTCATGAGATCAAGATTAATACTGATACGAGTATTGAGAATATTGATATATCACTATTCTCATCTATTGTTTTACCTGGGGGAATGCCAGGAAGTAAAAATCTTCAGAAGAGCGATATTCTCAATGGCTACATAGAAAATGTAATAACAAAAGGCGGTATTCTTGGAGCAATATGTGCAGCTCCTATTGTCTATGGTGCTCAAGGTATATTAAAGAATAAATCAGTTACCTGTTATCCAGGATTTGAAGAAGAACTTCTTGGTGCTAAGTATCTTGAAGAGCCCGTTGTTGTTGATGGAAATATAATTACTGGTAGAGGACCAGGTTGTGCAATACCATTTGCTTTAAAGCTCGTTGAAATCTATAAAAGTATTGATGCATCTGATTCTATTAAAAAAGCGATGCAGGTTTATTGGATGTAATGGAAGAACAAAGAGAACAAAAATTTAAAGCAGGATCTTATATTTACATTGAAGGGGATGAGGATATAGGTGAAGTCTTTATTGTAAAATCAGGTCAGGTAAATTTTACATTTCAAAACAAAAAAATTAAAAGAGCCCGTAATGGAGCAAGCCCCGGTGATATTTTCGGATTTATATCTTCTTTGACCAATAGGCCTCGATTAGAATCTGCTGTGGTCTCAGAAGATTCAATTATAATCTGTATGCCTAAGAATTACTTTTTATCACTTTTACAAAAAAATCAAAGTATTGCAGTAAAAATTATTAATATTTTTGCAGAAGAATTGAGAGTCTATGATGAAATGATGTTTTCATCAGATGACACTACAAACAATATAGCCTATGATGTTGATCTCTTTAGTTTAGCTCGATATTATTTTAACAAAGATCTTTATAATTTTGCTTACTATACCCTACAAAAATTTATTACAGTTTATAGTGATTCAGACCTACATGATAAGGCCATGGAGATGCTTGAAAATCTTGAAAAACTAGAGTTAAGAACAATAGCGGAGCCCATAAAGAATGGTCTCAGTTTAATATATGCTGATAATCAGATCGTCTTTTGTGAAAATGAGCCTGGAGATGACCTCTATATTATTAAAGAAGGTAAAGTTAAAATCGTCAAACATCATGAAAATACTGAAATTTTATTATCTGTTCTTAAGCCTGGGGATATTTTTGGAGAGCTAGCAATTGTATCTGATACACCACGTAATGCCACTGCTGTTTGTTTTGGTCAAACAATACTTTTTCCAATTAATAAGGAATCTTTGTTTAAGCTTTTACAACGATCTTCAGAGATATTAAAAAGGATATTCGTTGCCATGAGTCAGAGGGTATGGTTTACCTATATTCGCCTTGAGTCAAGACTCTATGAAAAACCAATAACAAGAATATATGCCTTTCTTGAAAACAAGCTTTTAGAAGAGAATATTTCTCTAAAAGCAAATAAAATGCATGTTTTTAATTTTGGCATAAACGAGTTGTTTAAGATGACGAATCTTTCAGAAACAAAGATGGGAAATTCTTTAAATGATATACTTGATGATAAAAATTTAAAGTTTCATTTTGGGAAGATTGAAATATTAAAACCTCAGGATCTGGTTGCTAAGTCTCATTATTTTAAGTCACGAGATAGACTTGCTGATAGTTACGATGAGATTTCAAAACATGAAGAATCAATAGATAACTATATCGTAGAAGAAACAAATAATGAAGAACTTGAAATAGATGAAGATTTTCTAAAAGAGATAGATGAAATAGATGAAAAGCTATTTGATGATGTTTAGGTTTATGTCTCATAAAAACATCTTTACAAAAAAACAAATATATTCTTATAATCCATTTTTGAGTATTAACTAAAGTCAGGAGGCTCTAGATGAAATATACAATGGTTAAACAGTTTTCTAATAATGCAATGGATGATGCCTTTAAATTTATATACAAGTTTCTTGATTTCTTTAAGGTTCTCTATGAGGCAATGTGGGCATTTCTTGAAATATGGGCTACTTTTTTCAGTATCTTCTTTAATATATTTTTATACATATATTATCTTTTCTTATTTATTATTGACCGTGGAGCAGATGAAAGAGGATCTTTAAGGTTTTGGAGAAAAAAAATGGTTAGTAGTTCAAGAACTCCTAATATAACAATAACCAGTGGTCCTAATCCAATTCCGGCGATGTACAGGACATCAAGTAGTTCATCATCTGCTGCTACATCAAAACCATCAGTGTCAGTTGATGCATCAAGTTCAAGTGCAAGATTTACAACGAGACAATTTGCAGCACGAGGTTCATTCTTCAAGCGGATGGGTGAGGGTATTGCTAACTTTTTCTCTGCAATAGGCAGAGGAATAGCTAAACCATTTAAAGCTATATTTTTAATCTTTGAAAATAAAATGAAACCTGTTAAAGAATCATCAGGTGATAGTCAGCAGGGCTCAAAGAAGAGTCTCATTGAGGAATACTTAAAAGAATATGACCAGGGAAAAAACTAATAATCATAAGGCTGATTTTTTAGTTTCCTCCTTATCCCTGGACCCTCATCCTGAGGGTGGATATTTTAGAGAAACATACCGATCAAATGAAAAAATTTCCTCATTGCCTGAACGCTTTGAGGGAGTTAGAAATTATTCTACATCAATATATTACCTTCTTGATGGTAACTCAATCTCTGCCTTTCACAGAATCAAGTCTGATGAGTTATGGCATTTTTACGAGGGTTGTGGTTTGTTTATTCATGAAATTACAAAGAAAGGTACATATTTTTGTCATAAACTAGGTAATAACCTGAAGGATTCATTTCATTATCAGATTACTATAGGTCATGGAAGCTGGTTTGCAGCTGAAAATATTACTAAGGATAGTTTTTCTTTCGTTGGTTGTACTGTCTCACCTGGGTTTGATTTTAAAGACTTTGAAATGGCAAAGCGGAATGACCTGATTACTTTATATCCTCACCATAGAGAAATTATCACTCATTTAACTTACTAAATAATCATATCTTTCTTTTCATTAACTAATAAAACAATTTACTTTTAAGTAAAAAATAAGTATAATAATTAGTGGTGATTATATGAGTGAAATTATAAATATTTTGATCTATTCACAGGATAAAGAGTATAAGGTTAATTATATTGATACTTATTCTGTTACAGAGATACCTTCTGTCAAAAATATGGGAAAGTATTGTGAAATTTCACAATTTGAAATACTTCTTATCAATTGTGATAATGAAATAGATTATCTTGATTTTTTAAATGATATAGTTGAAACAAATAATATAATTAATATGCCTGTTGTTTTTTATTATCATGATAAACAAAAGTATATAGCTGTTTATCTATCATCCCATACTAATCAAATAACTTTTAATAAAGAAGATATTACCCAAGATTTCATTATGAAGATTATAAATAATGATATTGAAAATAATATACTTCAATGTGCTGAAATTGAATATCAGGAATTTGCAGATACTGTAATAAAAGCTATTCCAAATCCAATATTTTATCTTGATAAAAAAGAGAGAATTATTGGATGCAATCATCATTTTGAGGATATGCTCAATTTAAGAAAAAGAGATATTATTGGAAATTATTATAATGAGCTGATGATATCTTCTACTGGATATCATGAGTTAATTGAAACTCAAAGCTCAGAAGTTAGTTCTAAAATTTCAATAGAGTGTTCAATTGAAACCTCCCTGGGAAATAAAAATTTAATAATAACGAAAGCCCCATTAACAGGACTTCAGGGGTCTACTAATGGTCATGTGTGCCTTGTTTCTGATATAACATATCATAAACAGCTTGAAGAAGATCTGAAACAATCTGAGGCAAAATTTAAGGTAATATTTGAAACCATGGCTGATGGCTTAGCAGTATTAGATCATGATGGAGTTATTCTTCAGACTAATTATCATTTTATAAGTTATTTTGGATATGAATCATCAAATGAAGTAATTGGTCAAAGTATATATAAATTCATTCCTGAAGATTATAAGAAAAAAATATTACAGATTTGGGATGATTTTCAACAAAATGGTGAATCTATAGATTATGCTGAATATCGCTTACAAAAAAATGATGGTTCAATTGTTGATGCAGAAATAAGTGCTGCAGTTATTCGAAATAGTGAAAATCAACCTGAAGGATTTGTTATTCTAGCACATGATATAACTGAGAGAAAACAGGCAGAAAAACAGCTTCTCATCAGTGAGAGAAGAAATCGAGCATTATTAGAATCTGTTCCAGATTTGATGTTTCGAATGAATGATGAAGGACTACATCTTGACAAGGTACTTGGGAAAAAGATCTCTGAGGTTTTTCCTAATAATATTATTAAAGAAACAATACCCATTATTCAAAGTGCTTTAACATCAAATCAAATCCAGATTTATGAGTATCCTGTACTTATTAATGAAAAACAGTTTTATTATGAAGCTCGGTTCATTGTAAGTGGTGATAGTGAGGTTTTGATCATTTTAAGAGATGTAACTGAAAGAAAAATTGCTGAAGAGGAATTACGCAAAGCGAAGTCTGAGGCAGAGGCTGCTAATAAAGCAAAGAGTGATTTTTTAGCCAATATGAGTCATGAAATAAGAACCCCTCTCCATAGTATTCATGGATTCATTGATTTATTGCTCAATTCGAAGATTAATAAAGTACAAGAGGAATATCTCAATATAATAAGTGAAAGTGCAACAAGCCTGTTAGGTATTATAAATGATATTCTTGATTTTTCTAAGATAGAAAGTCGGAAAATGGAGATAGAAGAAATATCATTTAATCCGATAAAGGATTTTGAAACAGTAATTGATCTTTTTAATGTACGAGCTCAGGAAAAAAATATTGAAGTGCTATCATTTATTGATCCTGGAATGCAGGATTCAATTATTGGTGATCCATTACGAATTAAACAGGTTCTCACGAATTTAGTAAGTAATGCGGTGAAATTTACTCCGGAAGGCGGCAGTATTATAATATCTATTGAACAATTGACTTATAATAAAGAGGCTTGTAAAATTCATTTTGTTGTAAAGGATAATGGTATTGGAATTCCTGACTATAAAAAGGATATTATATTTGAGGCATTCAGGCAGGCAAGTTCTTCAGTTACAAGAAAATATGGTGGGTCTGGCCTTGGTTTAAGTATCAGTCAAAATTTAATTTCCCTTATGGGTGGTGAATTAATTCTTGATAGTGAAATGGGAAAAGGAAGTAGTTTTCATTTTACTTTACCATTTAAAATAAAGAATTTTAGAGATAATGCTGAATCTCTTTTATTTGATTTTGGTGCAAAAATTATTTTTGTTTCTAAAACCAATAATCTGAATAATAGAGAGTTAATAATTCAAAGGTACTTACAGTTTTTTTCTTCTGATATTAGAACAATACAAGTAGGAGAAATACAAGATAATTTAGCGGATGTTTTTGTAACATGCTATATGGGTATTGGCATTGAATTAGAAGAAACCAAAATAATAAATCAAAAGATATATTGCCTTATTAGTCCAGTAGATGATACTACATTGATTACTGGTCTCAAATCAATGTATACAGACTATTTTCCTGTTTATGCTCAAAAATTGTTTAATGGTATAATTTCTCTTATTTCTGGTGAACCGGTTAATGAAGGAATCCATCCTCTTTATCATAAAGATACAATTTCATTTAGAGGGCATGTTTTAATTGCTGAAGATAATTCGGTTAACCAAAGACTTCTTGCTTTAATGTTAAAAGATTATGGTATTACAAGTGATATCGCTCCAAATGGCCTCATTGCCTTTGATCTCTATAAATCAAATCATTATGAAATAATATTTATGGATGTAAATATGCCCGTAGCCTCTGGAATTGAAGCTACATCCTTAATCAGAGAATATGAAAATGAAAAAAATCTATTAACTATACCAATTGTAGCTTTAACTGCCAGAGCAATGAAGGGTGATAAAGAAAGTCTTTTTTCAATTGGTATGAGTGATTATCTTTCAAAACCAATTGAAAAGAAAATAATGATAGAGACCCTAGAAAAATATTTACCACGTCATGATGAACATGATGAGAACAAAGATGATGTAGTAGAGCTTCCAGTTAAAAGAGAAGAAGTTAAAAAAGTTAATAGAGAAGATAAAAGTTTAATATCAATATCTCAAATAGCTCTTGAACTTGGTTTACGTGATAACCTTGTAGTTGATATTGTTCATGAGTATATAAAAAGTAATAAAGAAATATTACCATTACTTAAAGATGCAATATCTGAAAAAAATTATAGTGATATATATAATTATTCACATAAAATCAAAGGTGCTTCTTTGAATTTAAGATTCAAAACAATATCTGAATATGCTGAAATAATTGAAATCAGTGCTGAGGAAAAAACTGAATTTGATTATATGGTTCTTTTCAATAAAATTTTAATAGAATTTGACAAAATAATTGAAATGGTTTGATATAAGGACATGGAAAATCATAATAACATGAAAATTTTATCAATCGATGATGAAAAGACAAATTTGATGATAGTTGAGGGGATGTGTAGTGAGCTTGGCATATCTGTAAATTCCTTTCAGGATCCTGTTGAAGCAGTTTCTTATGCCGATAACAATGAACCTGACCTCGTATTTGTTGATTATCTAATGCCAGGTATGAATGGTATTGAGGTAACAAAGCATATTCGTAATAGATACCCTGAAGTATCAATAGTTATGATTACTACGGTTAGTGGCGATCAAGAATTAAAACTTAATGCATTGGAAGCCGGAGCAACAGAATTTTTAAATAAACCATTAGATTATGCAGAATTTAAGGCCAGAGTACTTAACCTTTTAAGAATGCGAGAATATTATTTATTATTACAGGATAGAACTCTTCTTCTAGAAAAAGAAGTGCGATTAGCAACAGATGAAATTTTAAATCGAGAGCATGAAACAATAGTTATACTTGGAAAGGTAGCTGATTTTAAGGATAAAGAAACCGGAGCTCATATTTCACGTGTAGCTCATTACTCTAAATTGTTAGCTGAAATTCTTGGTAAAGATTTTAATTATCAGGAACTAATATTTAATGCTTCACCTATGCATGATATTGGAAAAATAGGTATACCTGATAGTATTATTTCAAAGCCAGGAAAGTTGAGTGAAAATGAATGTCTTGTAATGAAAAACCATACTACTATTGGTTATAATATATTGAAAGAAACAAAGAGTGATTATTTGCAAGAAGGGGCTGTTATAGCTTTAACACATCATGAAAAATTTAATGGAAATGGGTATCCTCAAGGTTTGGAAGGAAAAAATATTCCTTTATCAGGAAGAATAACTGCCATTACAGACGTCTTTGATGCATTGAGCTCCAGACGACCATATAAAGAGGCATGGGATTTAGAAGAAGTTATTGAATATATGAAAAATAATTCTGGATCACATTTTGATCCTGATCTCATTGAGGCTTTTTTTTCACATCTCAATGAAATAAAGATAATTAAAGATAGATATAAAGAAGATTTTTCTGAATAGATTAATAAAAAAATTGAGGTATAGATGCATACTGTTTTAGCTATAGATGATGATAAGCCGACTCTTGATATTCTTGAGTCTCAACTCACAACACGTGGTTATAGAGTATTTACTGAAATTGATCCAGTAAAAGGAATTGAAACTACTCTCACATTACAGCCTGATGTAATTCTGTTAGACCTTAATATGCCTGTGATGAATGGGATTGAAGTTTTACAAAATTTGAGAAAAAATGAGAAAAGTCGTAATATTCCGGTAATTATGTTAACAGCTATTAAGAAAAAAGAAAAGGTTATTGAGGCAATGCGTTATGGTATTATAGATTATCTCATAAAACCTCATGATATTGACAGGCTTCATAGTAAGATTGATTCAGCGATTATGTATGGGAATATGAAGAGAGCTGAAAAATTATCGAAGTCCAATGTCATCAATGTTTTTATTGATCAGACAACAGCTGTCATTGAATTCAAAGAGAGACCAAGTGTTAAAGAGGTTTTAGAAGAGGCAAAGGTTACTTTCAATAAGTTCTTTTTTTCTCAAATTGCAAAAAGAAAATGTGTCATAGACTTAAGAATAGTCTATGAAATCAATGAACATGACATAAAAATTCTTGAAATGATAGCTGGTTTATTTCAAGGTAAAGATCTCTATATTGTTGCAGGTAAACATTATGGTATAATGATAGCTAATAGTAGTATTGAAGATATAGCTGAAATGTTTATTTCATATGGAGATTTAGAAATTTACTTAAAGGCTTTTCATTAATCAACTGAGAAGTGATCAACCATCATCTCTTCATTTAAAATTAAATAAGAATAACCCTGTTCAGTTAAAAAGAGCTGTCTATTATGGGCAAATTTTTCTTCAACTGAGTTTGCAGTAATTATAGTATAGAAAAATGCTGTATTCTCTTCACTTTTGGGTCTTAGAATTCGTCCTAATCGTTGTGCTTCTTCCTGTCTAGATCCAAAGGTTCCAGAAACCTGTATAGCTACATTTGCATCAGGTAGATCGATTGAGAAATTTGCAACCTTTGATACAACAAGGGTTTTGATTGTTCCATCACGAAATTCTTTATAGAGTCTCTCTCGTTCTCCATTTGAGGTGCTTCCAGTAATCAATGGAAGATTAAAATGTTTTGAAAACTCTTTTAACTGGGTAATATACTGACCAATGATTAGAAGATTAGCACCCTCATGATATTTCATAATTCTATAAACAACGTCCATTTTTTTTATATTTTCTGATGCTATTCTAAATTTTTCACGATCTTTTGCAATGGAATAAATCATTCGAATCTCATCAGGAAGATCAATTCTAACTTCAGTACACTGCGCTGTTGCAATCCAGTTTGATTTTTCTAAGAGCTTCCATGGCATGTCATATTTCTTTGGACCTATTAAGCTAAATACATCAGTTTCAAGACCATCTTCTCTTATCAATGTAGCAGTTAAACCAAGTCTTCTTTTAGATTGAATCTCAGAGGTCATTCGAAAAACTGGTGCTGGTAAAAGATGAACTTCATCATATATGATGAGTCCCCAGTTTTTTTCATTAAAAAGTGAAAAATGCTTAAAGGGACCATTCTTTTCTTTTCTATAGGTTAAAATATTATAGGTAGCTATAGTTATTGGTTTTATTTCCTTTTTTTCTCCAGAGAATTCACCAATGTCTTCTTCTTTAATATCTGTTTTATCTATGAGCTCTTCTTTCCATTGCCTTAGGGCAACAGTATTGGTTACAAGAATTAGTGTGGCTGTTTTATGGAGTGCCATCTCACCAATACCAATAATTGTTTTTCCTGCACCACAGGGTAATACGACAACACCACTGCCTCCATCAGGTCCACCACCTTTATAGAAAGCGTCAATTGCACTTTGTTGGTAATCTCTGATATTAAAATCATTCCCATTAGAGGTTTGATCAATCAGTTCAATCTCAAAGGGCTCTCCCTCTTCATAACCAGCAAGATCCTCTACTGGAAAACCGATTTTAATGAGAGCTTGTTTAATATGTCCTCTAAAGCCATCTTTTATTTTTAAGGAATTATTATCAATGCGTTCATCAATATATTGAATTATATCTTTATGATTAACCAATTCGTTTATTAAAATAGAATCCTTTGATGATAAATAAAGCGCAGTATCTTCTTTTTGTAGCTTCAATAAACCATAGCGATTCATCTGATCTTTAACCGTTGTTATTACTATTTCTGGTATATCATAACGAGAGTGAATTTTGAGATTATCAAGTATATCTCTAAAATTTAATCCTGAGGCAGCTGCATTCCACAAAGATAGAGGAGTTATTCGATATGTGTGTATGTGCTCAGGACTTTTTTCTAATTCGGCAAAGGGTGAGATTGCATCACGTGCTAATTCAAATTCTGAATTATTGACTTCCAGTAGTAAGGTATTATCGCTTTGTACTATAACTGCTTTTGACATGTGTCTCTCTTATTTATTGATTTAATGACTGTTTTTAAATCTATATTTAATTTATGCTTCCTCGTGAATAAAGATACTTTTCAGTTTCCATAACCAGAAGAAGCTCTTGTATTGGATCATCATATGTTAATAATTCACCAGCAAAACTTTTATCACTTTCTGATACTACTTCTAAAATATTCATTCCGTAATATGCTGCCTGAATCCACATTTGAAGTAATACACCGTGATAATAATCTGTGAATTCAATCTGCTCTAATGCTTTAGTATTTATATAAAAAATACCTGCTAAAGGATCAGTGAGCTGGAAAGATGTTATTTCATTTAATTCAGCTGTTATAATCTCAGTTCCTTGAATATGAGTTTTCTCAAGTTGCTCATAATTGTAATTCTCAAGAATTCTACTGGCAGAAATAATATCAAAGCCATATTGCATGTTCTCTTGTAATTCTTGTATATCCCTTAAAAAATCATCATTATTAGGATTTAATATTATAAGCGATTCATATTTAAAATCAAGTGTATATTGTTTAATATCTGCAAGTGTGCCACCAAAACCAGTGTGAACTTCATGACTAATGAATTTAAAATCATCTTGAGCCTCAAGTAAAGCAATGCTATCATCAGTTGAATCATCATCTGCAAAAATTACATCAAAGTCAGTGAGTTGTATTAAGGTATTTAAGTGATTTTTGAGAAAATGTGAGTTGTTGTATAGTGGAATAGCAATTAAATTTTTCATAGTTTTAACCGGATTGACAAGGACTATATATATACATTTTTTTTGCAACAAAAAAATATTGACAAATTGCTGTGTGGGAATGTTTCTGAGTTTTATTCTTTAAAGTATAGATAAAGAGGATTAACATGGATTATTCAAAGACTGTAAACCTTCCAAAAACTGATTTTCCCATGAGGGCAAATTTACCTACAAGGGAACCACAAATTTTAGAAAAATGGGTTAAAGAAGAAATTTATTCTAAAATTCAGCAATCTAGAGAGAATTCCCAGGAATATATTCTCCATGATGGACCTCCCTATGCAAATGGACATATCCATATTGGACATGCATTAAACAAGATATTAAAGGATGTAATCATTAAACATAAGACTATGTTGGGAATGAGAGCTCCTTATGTTCCAGGTTGGGACTGCCATGGTTTACCAATTGAATTGAATGTAACGAAGAAACTTGGTAATAAAGCCAGGGATATGGAAAAGGTTGATATTCGACAGGGCTGTAGAGAATATGCTCAGAATTTTGTTGATATTCAAATGGAGGAATTTAAAAGATTAGCAGTTTTTGCTGATTATGAGAATCCATATAGAACTCTTACAAAAGATTATGAATCTACTATTTTAAAAGTTTTTGGTGAAATACTTGAAAAAGAATATATATATAGAAGCAAGAAGCCAATTTATTGGTGCCCTTCCTGTGTTACTGCTTTGGCAGAGGCAGAGGTTGAGTATGATGATCACACTTCACCATCAATATATGTAAAATTTCCAATTGAAGCTTCTACCTTGAATCTTGATGGTGTTGATTCCAGTAATACTTCTGTTGTTATCTGGACAACAACTCCATGGACATTGCCTGCAAACCTAGGAGTTTGTTTTCATCCACGATTTGAATACTCAGTTTTCCAGTTTGGAAATGAGTACTATGTTCTTGCTAAAGAACTTGTCGAGCCAATGGTAGCATTAAAAGGAGATTTTGATAATGAATACCCTTTAGACCAGGAGCTTATTGCTAAATTAAAAGTACAGCATCCCTTTATTGATAGAGAGTCTAAGGTTATATTTGGAGAGCATGTTACTCTTGAAGCTGGAACTGGTGTAGTTCATACTGCTCCGGGTCATGGACATGATGACTATATTGTTGGTTTAAAGAATGACCTTGAGGTCTATTGTCCAGTTGATGATTATGGTAAATTCACCAGTGATTTTCCTGAGATGGAAGGAGTAAAGGTCTTTGATGCTAATGTAAAGGTCATTGAAATATTAAAAGAAAAAAATGTTTTAATTCATACAGAAGATATTGAACATTCATATCCACATTGTTGGCGTTGCAAAAAGCCATTAATCTTTAGAGCAACCGAACAGTGGTTTTTTAATATTGATCATAAGAATCTCAGAGAAGAGGGATTAAAGATCGTTGATAAAACTCAGTGGATTCCAAATTGGGGTGAGTCCCGTTTTAGAAGCATGGCTGAGACAAGACCAGATTGGTGTTTATCACGACAGCGTACTTGGGGCGTTCCCATCCCATCATTTAAATGTGCGGTCTGTGATGAAAATCAAATGTCTGCTGAAACAGTGAAACACTTTGTTGCAATCGCTGAAGACGAAGGCATTGATACCTGGTATTCTAAAGATCTAAAGGAACTGATTCCCGATGGATTCACCTGTTCATGTGGCAGTTCTGAATTTATAAAGGAAATGGATATTCTTGATGTTTGGTTTGATTCAGGTGTATCACATTTTGCAGTATTAGATAAGAGAGAAGATCACAGATGGCCTGCTGATCTTTATTTAGAGGGAAGTGATCAACACAGAGGCTGGTTTCAGTCATCTCTATGGCCTGCTTTAGCTATCAGGGATGCTGCTCCCTATAAGGCTGTTTTAACACATGGATTTGTTCTTGATGAAAATGGTAAGGCAATGAGTAAATCACAGGGAAATGTTATACCTCCTGAAACACTAATAAAACAGTTTGGTGCTGATATTCTTCGTCTATGGGTTTCTTCAGAGGACTATAGAAATGATTTGAGAATTGGTATGGATATGATTAAGCAGGTGGCTGATTCATATAGAAGAATCAGAAATACCTTTAAATTTATTATTGGAAATATTTCAGATTTTGATGAAAGCAATAAGACTTCCTATGAAGATCTTTCCGATCTTGATAAATGGATTTTACATAAACTCTATGTTTTGAGAGATAAAGTTATTGAACATTATGAAAATTATGAATTTCATCAGGTCTATAGAAGACTCTTAAATTTTTGTGCTGTTGAATTATCTTCAATCTATTTTGATGTTTCAAAGGATATTCTTTATATTGAACTTGAAGATGCTAAAATACGAAGAGCAAATCAGACAGTGTTGTATGAACTGCTTCATACGTTGCAAACCTTAGCAGCTCCAATTCTTGCTTTTACTACAGAAGAAATTTGGATGTTTAATGGAAATGAAGGAAGCATTCATATGGAAGAGTATTACAAACTTTCTGATGAATATAATAATCCTGAAGCTGCAAAGAGCTTTGAAGAGATTGTTGAGGTTAAGAAAGATTTACTTAAAGCTCTAGAAGTTTTAAGAAAAGATAAAACTATAAAGTCTTCTTTAGAAACAGATGTAACTATCTATGTCGAGGATGCTACACTGAAATCTAATTTGGAGGTTTCCGGAGATAGTCTAAAAAGATTTTTGCAGGTTGCTTCTGTAAGTATTGTTGACCAAAAAACAGATGATATGGTTGATTATGAAAAATCCTCAATAACAGTTGGAAAGACAGAAGGAAGTAAATGTGTCAGATGCTGGAATTATGATGATAAGATCGGTTCTGATTCAGATCATCCTGAACTCTGCCCAAGATGCTCAACTATTGTTAAAAAACTTTCCTGATTATATGTAAAATATAATTAATGCAATCAGCCTGAGGGGGTTGCATTAATTATATCAATATTGAAAAAAAGCATTGACATCCACGAAAAATTCCATACTTTTTAATTTTAAAAATTTCCCAAATATTCTCACCATTCAAGTTTCTGAGAGGTTAATATGCGAAAAAGATCTACAATTCTTATGTTGAGTATGGTAGCAGTTTTCTTCCTGGCATGTCAGGTTGACTTACCTGTGAAAGAAATGGTTACTGCAAAGCTTAAGATAAAAAGAGCAAAAGAAGTGAAGGCTGACAAGTATGCCAATGATTTATATCAAAAGGCAATCAAAGAACTAATGAATTCTCATACTGAAGCAAACAAAAAGAGTGTGGATGTTAAGAAGATTAAAAAGAGCGCTGACAATGCAATTAAATATGCAGATGCAGCTATCAAAAAAGCTCTTCCATTATTAGTTAAAGATACTATTGATGAAGCAAAGAAAATCTATAAAGAAGCAGAAGATCTCTATGCTGAAAAACTGGCAGAATTTGAATACAGAAAAGCTGGGCAGGAAATTAAAGATGCAGAACAACTGAATACTGATAGTAAGTATGAAGATAGCTATAAAAAAGCTCTAGAAGCTAAGAAGACAGCTCAAGAAGCTAAAGACAAAGCTCTAGCTAATGTACCTAAATTTAAAGAAAGAATTGCAAATTTAAGAACAGAAAAATCAACACTTGAATCTTCAAAAAATAGTGATATTGCTTCTTCTCAATTAGCTGCAGTTAAGGAAAATCTTGATAATGCAGAAAATGGCATTTCATCTAATAACTTAAAAGATGCTTATGCAAAGGTTGAAGTAGCAGAAACAAAGTTAAAAGAAGCAAGAGATTTGATTGGCAAAGCTGATACAAAAGATAAGATAGTAGCTCTTCGTAAAGAAGCTGAAAATCTTAAACAAAACCGTGGAAAAGATTTTGCAGCAGAAGAAATTGAAAAAACTCTTACCACTTTGAATGAAGCAGATAATGACATGAAAAATGACAAAACCAGTTCTGCTACTCAAAAGGTAAAGGATGCTGAAAAGCTGTTGAAAATTGCGAAAACTAAAGTGGGAAAAGGTTTAGCAGAAGAAAAAATAGCTGCAGTTGAAAAACTATTACAGCATACAAAGAAAAGAGATAAAAAGAATAAGTTTAAAGATGATATTGAAAAAGCATCTGTTCTTATTTCTTATGCAAAAGAATCAAAAGATAACCAAATGTATGATGATGCCATTAAGAAGGCTAATGAAGCTGAAACTCTTCTGAACTCTATAACTGTTGCTATGGAAAAAGAGTATGGAAAAAGTGGTTATACAACTGCACGTGGTGATCATAAGATTTACGTTGTAAAATGGAGAAAGAAGAATACAGACTGCTTATGGAGAATTTCTCTAAGGCTTTATAAAAATGCGAGATTATGGCCACATATCTACGCAGCAAATAAAGACCAGATTAAAGATCCTGATCTTATATTTCCTGGACAGAAATTTATTGTTCCAACAAGAAAGGAAATAAAAAATCAAGCTTATATTAAAAGTGTTAAAAAAGAACTCGAAGAAAGAAGAAATAAGAAAAAAGGAATTAAGACCAATCCTGAAAAGAAAAAAGAAGATAAAGGTCTTGAATCAGATAATACAGGTAAAATCAAAAAAAGCGATGATACCGTAAATAAAGGTGAATAAATATATTAAAGTCTTAATATTTATTCTCTTGTTAAGTTTTAATATCCCGTGTTTAATAGCACGGGATATTGATCTTGACGCTATATACATCTCTAAAACATCCCCGTCATATAAAACTTTATTTCAAAAAAAGCTTAATGCCTACCAATATGCAGGTTCAAGATTTATTTCGAGGAATGTTGCATTTGCTGGTTGGGCTACATATTCTGAAATTGTATATATTGTTGAACGTGGTAAAGCAAATATTATTATGCTCTACGATAAATTGAAAGACAGAAAGTATGAACTTTTACGAATAAGAGGTACCATTAACTCTGTTAAGATGAGTCCAAATGGTCAGCATATGTACGTGAAGAGAATGATCTTTAAAGGTTATGATTTTCCTAAGGGTGAAATTGTCATTATCAATATTAGAAAAAAGACAAAAAAAATTATTAAATCATCTCATCTTTTTGTAGATTTTTCATTATCTCCAGCTGGTCACTCATTATTATATGAAAATTTATTTGGAATTATTGAGCATTTTCCTGAATCAGATATCAGCAGGATTGTTGGCTGGAAATGGAGTTATGCATCTATAAAGAGAAATTCTTCTCCAGTAATAATGTTTTTTTCACCTGATAAAAGAAAAAAAATTATCATTTCAGGTAGTGGTGGTTCATATAAGGCAAAATTGTTTCAGAAAGGATCAATCAGCTTTATCAATGGAATTACCTCATCGGAGGAAATTCACTGGATAACAAATAATAGAATTGTTTTTAGAAAAGGTTATACCGGAAACTACTGGGCCTATGAGTATAATGTTTTAACAAATACTGGTCGAAGAATTTCCCCCTATTCTATGAATACAAATATACATTATTCTTATCTGTCAAAATATCTTACCTGTCTTGATGAACAGTTAATTCAATTTTATAATATAAAGGATCGAAAAAGATTTCTTACTGGATTAGAAGGTGAAGATGTTTGTTTTGCACCAACGGGGAATTATTTCATTTCTCTATTATATAAACGATTATTCTTAACTAATATTTTAACATTAAAGAGAAACAGCTATAAAATGCATAAGAATGCAAAGTCTATTCATTCTTTCTATCAGAGTTTATTGCATAAAAAAGCACATCATGAAAATAATTATTCTCCACGATATATATCAAAAAAAATAGAATCTTATGCAAACTTTCTTAAAAGTAAATAGAAGAAAGATAATTTCAAATTTACTGCAGTTTATTGTCTTCATTGGGATTATTGCAGCTATAGCATTTTGGCAGACTAGAAATCTCTTGTCTGAAAATACTATAGCGCCCACTCTAAATATTACATCTTTATCTGGTGAAACCTATATTATTGATAAGAAGAAAACAGTTATTATCTATTTTTTTGCACCCTGGTGTAGGATATGTAAGTTCACCAATAGTAATATATCAGATCTCTATAAATCATTAGATCCAAAGGATTATGAAATAATTCCCATTGCACTGTCATGGAATGATATAGATGAAATAAAGAAATACAAAGAAAAATATAAGATGCCTATGAAAGTATTTGTAGGAGACAAAGAGCTCGGTTTTAAATATAAGGTAGAATCATATCCAACATTCTATATTATCAAGAAGGGAAAAATCATAAATACTGTTGTTGGATATACTACGACTTTTGGTTTAAGAATAAGAGCTCAATTCTTATAAAAATAAGTAAGATTGCTCAATACTCAATGGGTTTTACTTAGTATCATGAACATAACTGCATTTGAATATCTATAAATCAATTTCTCTTCTGCATATGAATTATTAACAGTATTTAGTATGTATACTCAATAACAAATCTAAAGTCTCATGTATATGAGATATTGAAAATGATCGTTTATAGCATGTAAATGGTGATTCTATGATATAAAGACAAAAAAAATGCCCCTAAGCAGTATCGTGCCATCGGGGCAAGGAAGTTTAATCAGTGTAAAATGATTAATTATATTATCGTCAATGAAGTGAAATAGTTTAATTAATTTTATAATTTTTCATCAAAAATTTGTTCTGGACATAATTAATACCTCAATTCATTTATACTTTATATTATTTTTTAAAGAGGACTATATGGATCCACTGAAATATCATCATTATCCAGTACCAGGAAAGACAGAGGTTATACCATCAAAACCTTGTAAAACTCAGGAAGATTTGTCCCTTGCTTATACACCAGGTGTGGCTGAGCCCTGTAGAGAAATTCATTCTAATCCTGCTGCTGCAAATTACTATACAAATAAAAACAATCTTGTTGCTGTAATTACTGATGGTACAGCTGTTTTAGGTCTAGGAAATATTGGTCCCTTAGCAGCAAAACCAGTTATGGAAGGCAAAGGGGTTCTTTTTAAGCGCTTTGCTGATGTGGATGTATTTGATCTTGAGTTATCAACAACTGATCCGGATAAAATTATTGAGACAGTAACTCATTTAGAACCAACATTTGGTGGTATAAATTTAGAAGATATTAAGGCTCCACAATGTTTTTATATAGAACGTGAATTAAAAAAGAGATTAAATATTCCTGTTTTTCATGATGATCAACATGGTACTGCCATTATTTCCGGTGCTGCTCTTCTTAATGCAGTTGAAATTGGAAATAAAGATGTATCACAATTGAAGGTCGTTGTTAATGGAGCCGGTGCAGCTGGTATTGCCTGTTCTGAGTTTTATGTTGATCTTGGAGTTAAAAAAGAAAATGTAGTTCTCTGTGACAGCAAAGGGGTCATATACAAAGGCAGAGAAGAGGGAATGAATAAATATAAAGAGGAATGGGCTGTAGAAACAACAGATCGAAGCCTGGCAGATGCAATGAAGGGAGCAGATGTTTTTCTTGGCCTTTCAGTTGCCGGAGCATTAACTGAAGAGATGTTAAAATCTATGAATCCCTATCCTATTGTTTTTGCAATGGCTAATCCAGACCCTGAGATTTTACCTGAGGTTGCATATAAGGTACGAGATGATGTTTTAATGGCCACAGGCAGGTCAGACTACCCAAATCAGGTTAATAATGTCCTGGGATTTCCATTTATATTTAGAGGGGCTCTTGATGTTGAAGCATCTGATATAAATAGCGAAATGAAGATTGCTGCTGCATATGCTTTAGCAGCCCTTGCTAAAGAAGATGTTCCTGATTATATTTTAAAAGCTTATAATCTTGATTCTCTCTCATATGGAAAAGATTATCTTATTCCAAAACCCTTTGATACACGGGTTTTTTATGAGGTTTCATCAGCAGTTGCTGAAGCTGCGACTAAGTCAGGTGTAGCAAGAGCAGCTTTTCCAGGAAAAGATGAATATAAAAAATTGCTTGAAGAAAGATACTCCCGCAGTATAAAAAGATTTAATGATTAATAATGAGGATGAAAATAAATGAATAAATTATTGCTTATATTAGCCTTTATAACACTGTTTTCTACAATATATTTTCTCTTTATTACCCGCCAATTATTATATGGTTCCATAAGTGCATTGTCCTGTGTAGTGCTCAATGTCCTTTATGCAATGTCTTCTTCTGAAAATAAAGTTTCAGAAAAGAACTAATTAGACCTATTTGAAATTTATTGACAGTTCTCTTTATATAGGTCATTATCGTTATAAATTTAATGATCCTCGGAGAGTAATATGCCTATTGAATTCAATGAAACAAAAAATCTTTATTCTATCTCTGGAAAAAAGACTCAATATATCTTTGCAATAAATCATTTAGGGTTAATAAAACATCTCTACTGGGGAACCAAGACCAGTTGTCTAGATGATTTTGATGCTGGATTTACCATGGAAAAATCCACCAATGATCCAGGTTTTGAAGTAACCCCTGAGGAATATTCACCATGGGGCGGTCTGCGATATAAAGAGCCAGCATTGAAGGTTATTTTTTCTGATGGAACAAGAGATCTGGTTTTAAAATTTGTAGATCATGAAATAACCAAAGATTCATTATATATCAATCTCTCAGATGAACATTATCCCATAAATGTTAAACTCTGCTATAAGCTCTATGAAGATCTTGATATTATTGAGAGATGGACTGAGTTAGAAAATACTGGTGATGAAAATATTAGATTAGAGCAGGTATTATCAGCTGAATTTAATTTTGATAGAATAGGTTTTCGTCAGAGTAATGTTTATGGATATTGGGTGACTGAGCAGAAAGAATATCAAGAAGAATTAACCTATGGAAAAAAGGTTTTAGAGGGCAGAAGAGGAAATACCGGTCATAATCATAATCCATCTTTTATAATTGATGAAAAGGCAGATGAAAACTCGGGCAATGTATATTTTGGAACTCTGGGATTTTCAGGAAATTTTAAGGTTGTTTTTGAAACAACACAGTATGATACAACGAGAGTTCTATTGGGTCTCAATGATTTTGATTTTTCATGGAACCTGAAAGGTAAAGAATCTTTTCACACTCCAAAGGTTTACTGTGGTTTTACATCAGAAGGTTTTGGAGAAATGTCTAGAATTCTTCATAAATTCTCAATTAATAATATTTTGCCAGAGAGTCATCGAAATGAATTAAAACCTGTTCTCTATAATTCATGGGAAGCAACATACTTTGATTTTACCATAGAAGATCAAATGGCTCTTGCTGAAAAGGCAGCAGCAATGGGAACAGAACTCTTTGTTGTTGATGATGGTTGGTTTGGTCATAGAAATAGTGATAATGCAGGTTTAGGTGACTGGACCATAAATAAAGATAAATTTCCTGATGGTTTAGAACCCCTCATAAATAAAGTGAAATCATTGGGAATGGATTTCGGCATCTGGGTGGAACTCGAAATGGTAAATCCAGATAGTGATCTATATAGAAACCATCCTGATTGGATTTATAATTTTAAAAATAGAACTCCCACCGAGTCTCGAAATCAACTGGTATTAAATCTTTGCAATCCAGATGTTGTTAATTACTTAAAGAAGGTAATGAGAGATTTATTATCTAAACATGATATTCAATTTGTTAAATGGGATTTTAACAGACCATTCTCTGAACCTGGGGCTCTCAATTTATCTATAGATGATCAACAGTCAATCTGGTATCGTCACACTGAGGCTGTTTATGATATTGTTGATACTTTGAAGAGTGAATATCCTCAAGTTTCTTTTGAAGCCTGTGCCTCTGGTGGAGGACGTATTGACTATGGTGCAATGGAGCACTTTGATCAGTTCTGGACCAGCGATAATACTGATGCCTCTGATCGTCTTGAGATTCAACATGGTTATAGTTATTTATATCCTATAAAGGCTATGAGAGCATGGGTTACAGATTGCCCAAATTTTTTAAATAAACGAAGTCATCCTTTAAAATATAGATTTCATTGTGCAATGATGGGTACCCTCGGTATCGGAGGTAATCTTAACCAATGGAATCAGGATGAAATTGATGAAGCAGCTGTTCTAATAGAAGAATATAAAGAGATAAGACACATAGTTCAAGAGGGACAACTCTACCGTTTATCTCATATAGACTCAGGTTTACATGCAGTACAGTACAATTATAATGAAGAATCACTAGTCTTTGTTTATACAAAGGCAGAACGTTTTGGTAAAGAACTCTTTACTCTCAAGCTTGATGGTCTGGAAAAAGAGAATAGATACCGAATATTGATCGATGGCTTTGGTTATGATAAATCAGGTGAGTTTTTAATGAAAATGGGAATGACCATTCATTTACCTGGAGATTATAGTTCAAAAATAATTCAGGTATTTAAGATCTAACAAGAAAGGATCTGAAAGTATTTTTATAATACCGATATATTTAATTCTGTAGGTACAAAATTTTATTAATATTTAAATAAAAATAATATGTGAGGGAAAGTAATATGGGAAATACAAGAGATAATAAAAAAAAGAATGTTATCGAGGTTCTCAATAAGGCTCGATCAATGGAACTACAGGCTATAACTCAGTATATGAATCAGCACTACGGTCTCGATGATATGGATTATGGGGAGTTGGCTATGAATATTAAGCTCATTGCAATTGATGAAATGCGTCATGCCGAAAAGTTTGCTGAAAGAATCAAGGAACTTGGAGGTGAACCTGTCACTGAACCTGCTGGTGGTGTTGAGAAGAAACAGAAGGTAGAGGTTATCTTTGCCTTTGATGCTGATGCTGAGGATGAAGCAATAAATGCATATAATGAATTTTTAGAAGTTTGTAGAGAAAATGGTGATAGTACAACTATGAAGCTTTTCGAAGATATTATTGATGAAGAACAAGAACACATGAATTTTTTTGATAGCGTTGCTTCCCATATTGAAACATTGGGTGCTTCATATTTAGCAAAAATTGCAGGTACATCTGCTAGTACAGGACCAGCTACAAAGGGTTTTGTTTTGGGTAATAAATAATATGGCGCATGTTTTTGATCCAAAGAAGATGGCTAAGCTTGATAATCCTGAAAGGCGAAAGTCTATGCCTCCAGAAGAGATTTTGAAAATTTCAGGCCTGAAGGAGGGGCAATACTTTGTTGATATTGGTGCTGGCATTGGATATTTTTCAATTCCAGCAGCAGAAATTGTTGGTAAAAATGGTATTGTTTATGCACTCGATATTAGTGGTGAGCTTCTTGAAGAATTAGATAAAAGAGTTTTTGAGAAAAAGATAGATAATATTAAATCAATTAAGATTGAAGCAAATAGCTTTCCCCTTGAGAAGAACAGTGTTGATCATGTGTTTTTATGTAATGTATATCATGAGATAGATGATGAAACTGTATTTCTAGAAAAGGTGAAAGAAATAATGGGGGATGGAGCACGCTTTACTATAATTGACTGGCAAAAAAAATCAATGGTAATGGGGCCTCCTGTAGATCATAGAATTGATAAGTTGAAAGTAATTAAAGATTTAGAAAAATTTCATTTTGAAATTCTTGAAGAAATGGACTATAAAGAAATATTTTATATTATAAGAGCACAAAAAAAGGGCTGAGTTTACAGCCCTTTTTTTATATATTAATTTTACTAGCTTAAAACTCTGACCATAATTACACCATCAATTGACTGAAGTCCAGATATGACATCGTCTGTAATATCCTGATCTGTATCAATGATTGTATAAGCAAAATCACCTCGGCTTTTATTAAGCATATCAGCAATGTTAATGCTCTTTTCAGCAAGAATGTGAGTAACCTGTCCTATGATATTAGGAACATTCTTATTTGCTATTGTAATTCTACTGTTTCCTGATGCAGCTAATGTACAATCTGGATAGTTTACTGAATTTACAATATTTCCATTTTCAAGGTAATTCATAATCTGGTTAACAGCCATAAGTGCACAATTCTCTTCACTTTCAGGAGTTGAAGCGCCAAGGTGAGGAATTGGAATTACACCATCAACATCGAGTAGATCTTCATCAGGAAAATCAGAAACATAACAGCCAATCTTATTGTCTTTTAATGCAGCAATAAGATCTTTATTATTTACAAGGCCACCTCTGGCAAAGTTCATAATTTTTGCATCATCTTTCATTATGTTGATTTTTTCTTTATTGATGAGGCCCTTTGTGTCATCGTTAAGAGGTACGTGAAGAGATATATAATCACATTCTGCTAAAAGTGAATCAAGGCTGATTGCCTTATTGACAGATCGTGAAAGTCCCCAGGCAGCATCAACAGAAATATATGGATCATAGCCCATAACCTTCATTCCTAGAGCTGTTGCATCATTTGCTACCATAACACCAATAGCACCAAGTCCAATAACGCCAAGTTTCTTGTTTTTTATTTCTGGACCGGTATAATTTGATTTACCACCTTCTATGAGCTTTGGAACTTCATCGCCTTTACCTTTAAGACCCTGTGCCCATTCAATTCCCTGAAAAGCATTTCTAGAAGCCATAATCATTGACATAAGAACTAGTTCTTTTACACCATTGGCATTTGCTCCTGGAGTATTAAAAACAACTATTCCCTTTTCTGCACAATCTTCAATAGGAATATTGTTAACTCCAGCTCCAGCTCTGGCAATTGCCTTTAGAGATTCAGGCATATCCATATCATGCATTTTTGCACTTCTTACAAGAATTGCATCAGGATTAACAATCTCTGATGCATTTTCATATGCATCTGCAGGCATGAGCTCAAGGCCTTTAGATGATATTTTATTTAATTTTTGTATCTTAAACATGTTATATCCCTTTATTCTTTAAGTTTTCTATTTATTATCCGCTTCAAATTTTTTCATAAAATCAACAAGTTTCTTAACACCATCTAATGGCATTGCATTGTAAATACTTGCTCGCATTCCACCAACTGATCTGTGACCCTTTAATGTCTCAAGACCTTCAGCTGCAGCACCTTTAACAAAGGCAGCATCAAGATCATCTGATCCTGTTATAAATGGAATATTCATGAGTGATCTGTCTGAAGGATTTGCAACAGTTGCACTAAACATATCAGATTTATCGAGGTAATCATAGAGAAGATTTGCTTTTTCTTCATTCACTTTCTGCATTGCAGCAATTCCACCATTTTCTTTGATCCACTCAAAAACAAGTTTTGCCATATAGATGCCATATGTAGGAGGTGTATTAAACATAGAATCATTTTCTACATGTGTTGAATAGTTAAACATTGTTGGAGTTATATCCATAGCATTTCCAACGAGATCTTCTCTAATAATTACTATAGTTACTCCAGCAGGACCAACATTTTTCTGTGCTCCAGCAAAGATGATTCCAAACTTGCTTACATCCATAACCTCTGAGAGAATATGTGAAGACATATCAGCAACCAGTGGAACATTTCCTGTATCTGGAAGTGTAGTAAATCTTGTTCCATATATTGTGTTATTTGAACAAATATAAAAATAGTCTGCATCAGAACTGAATGTGCTTTTATCGAGTTCAGGGATATAAGAGAATGTCTTATCTTCAGAAGTAGCAAGAACATTAACATCGATGTATCTTTTTGCTTCTGTTAAAGCTTTTTTTGTCCATTGTCCAGTATGAACAAGGTCACATTTTTTATTTTTTGCAAGGTTTAGGGGTACCATAGCAAATTGGCTTGATGCTCCACCCTGAAGAAAAAGAATCTTGTAGTTATCAGGAATATTCATAATGTCTTTAAGAGCAGCAACTGCACCATCATAAATCTTTAAATATGCTTTAGATCTATGGCTCATTTCCATTACTGACATTCCAGAATTTTCATATTCTACGAGCTCTGAGGCTGCTTTTTTGAGAACTTCTTCAGGTAATGCAGCTGGACCTGCTGAAAAATTATAAACTCGGGTCATAGTGTTACTCCTTGAAAAAATTATTATAATACCAGCAGTGAGCTGGCTTATTTACAAATTTAATTATGCAATGAAATCAAAGCTGCAAGATGTCTGAATTCATCTACAAGATCTATATTTTTAATAAAGACATTGGAATTTCCGCTATTTAAAATTACTGGCGAAAAGTTGATTATGCCCTTAATACCAGCCTCAATAAGTCTCTTACTGATTTCACGAGCACTATTTTCAGGAACGGTAATTACAGCTAATTCAATATTTTCTTTTTGTACAATTTCCTTGATTGTATATGATGGATAAACAGCAATAGAGGTTTTCAGTGTGTCTAATTTATTAATATTTGAATCAAAACCTGCAACAATATCAAAGTTATTTATTAATAGCTTTTTATAATTAAGAATCGCTCCACCGAGTCCACCTAATCCAACAATACAGGCTTTACGATGAATATTAAAAAGAAATGCATGGTTTATGCGGTCCTTTAATTTGGATATATTATAACCGGATCCACTTGTCCCTGTTTCACCGAGAAAGCTTATATCTTTGCGAATATTATGAGCTCCAACATCTAGTAGCTCTCCAATACGGGATGAAGAAATTGAATCTTCACCCTTTTCATGAAGAGATGAGATGAGGGTATATATTCTGCATAGCCTTTCAATAGCAGGTGCAGGTATTTCTGATTTCTTTAAAATTTTCACCGCCTAACTGTGAAAATTTTCACTAACAATGTCAAGATTAATTTGATTAATTTAGAAAAACTTAATTAAGCGAGATTGCCTTATGATTAACTGTGATAAAATTCACAGCAAGAGGGGTGAAGTAATATAACTGATTATTTTATATCATCCGTATCAGATTTTTTAGTTTTTATTATTCTTGAAATCTTTGCTATTTTTTGAGCTGATTCAATAAGATTCATAGCTACCATTTCAAAACGAGCTGCAACGCCGGTGGTTTTTTCAATTGCTTCGTTCATATGATTCATAGACAGGGCAACTTCTTGAGTTGCTGATAATTGTTCTTTTGCAGTCATTGTATTTTGACTTGAGATATCATTGAGCTGTTTCATATCATCAAAGAGATCAGTTGCCTGATGGGTAAATTCTATTGAAAAATCAGAAATCTCTTTCATGATAGTTGTACTTTCTTTTACAGCATTGGTCATATCTTTCATGGATTCTTCAATTCGATCAATGGTTTCAACAGCTTTTTCAACAAAACTTGAACTCTCAATAATTCGTCGTTCAATTTCTCCAGTTTCAGAGCTTGTCTTATCTGCAAGTTTTCCAACCTCATCAGCTACAACAGCAAATCCTCTACCTGCATCTCCTGCTCTGGCTGCTTCAATAGAAGCGTTGAGTGCTAAAAGATTAATCTGATCTGATATTTCTTTAATCATAGATAATGTATCTGAGATTTGTTTGGAGCTTTCACCAATAGATTGAATGAGGGATACTGTTGCATCAATATCTTTATCTACTTCAATTACCTTTGAATAGGTTGCTTGAGCAGTTTTATCTGCATTTTTTGTCTTTTCTTGAATGTTTGCCATAGATGAAGAAAATACTTTCAATGATGAAAAAACATTTTGAGTCTTTACGTTTTGAGATTCAAAATTATCAGATATATTTTCTATTGAAGATATAATTTCTTCAACAGCGGCAGAGACCTCTTCAATTGCTCCGGCAGTTTCATTCATCTCTTTAGATATGTCCTGACTTGCTTTATCAACAGTATCCGCTGAGCCAGTGAGCTCTGCAACACTACTTGACAGGTTGTTTCCTATGCGCCTTAAACCGCCAATTACCAGGTTGAGTGAATGAATCATATCACTAATTTCATCACCTTTATCATAGTGATCCTTGAAGTCATTATAAACAATACCCTTTGAAATATCAGAGAGATATCTTGATACAGTACTTATAGATCTAAACTTTTTGGTAGTCATTCTTAATGAATAATAAGAAATGAGTAATAAAAATATCCATCCAATAACTGTTATAAAATATACTATAGTGTTTGTTTCTTTCCAGACCTTATGAGACATTTCACAGGAAATAAGATATAAATTTGTATCAGGAATTTTAAGAGAAAATCCATAATATATAAATTTATCATGCATTATTGCAACTACTGAAGATTCATTATTAATTGATTTTGAAATGGATGAAATTATCCAGCGTGTCTTTCTTGGATTTTCAATAAATGCTTCATTGTAATCAAGATTCAATATACTTTTATTCTGTATTTTTATGATTTTTTTATTTTTTTGTGTTAGATGGTGCATGTATAGGATTTTTCCATCTTTTGATACAAGTATTCTGAAATCATCATTAAAAGATTCTTTATTTTTAAAATAATTGATTAGTTTAATATTTATATTTGCAACATTCTCATTTTTTAGGGTATTAATTTTTTTGATTAAAAGAGTTTCTGTTTGTGCTCGTTTCAGTCCAGTATGGTTCGGAATATAAAGAGATCTTATAGATGAAAGTGAATATGCTAAAATAACTATTAGTAAAAGTATTATTAAATTAAAAATTGGGATTACAATACGATATCGTAGTGGAAGGTTGGGGCTATCAAAACCTTGGAGTTCTCCAAGTTTTATAATATTATTTTTTAATATGAGATAGACCATACTTGCGAGTAAGATTCCAAATCCAGTGGATGCTACAGTATTTTCAGAGGTAATTCCATAATCAACAACAGGTCCAAGTCCTTGAGCGAGCTGTGTTGCCAGATAAATAAAGGGAGCAGCAAAATAGAGAAGAAAGCCGAAAATAACCATTACCTTAATGTGTTTATTCGCTTTTTTCAGGAGAGGAGCAAAATCAGTATTTTCATCAAGATCTTTCTTGAATAGAGTTTTATAGCCTCTCGTCATAATTACGGCTGTAAGAATGTATGAAGTTCCAATTACTGTGACAAAGGTAATAATTGTTATCAGAACCAGAAATGCTTTAGGTTGATCAGTTGTGGTTTTGGTATTTAATAGGTTGAAAACAGCTAATATAATATATAAAATGACTGGAATAAACATTTGCTTGTAATATAATTTTCTGTACATATTAAATACCTTAGTGAATAATTTTATCTGAATGAAAATATAGTTTTATGTTTATAAATTATCGGAATATTGGTCCAATCTTTAAAGTGATTGTTTAATAATAGGAGAATTTTAAATGAAAATAATATCATGGAATGTAAACGGCATTAGAGCTGTTTTAAAAAAGGGATTTTTAGATTTTTTAAAGGATGAAGATCCTGATATAATCTGTTTGCAGGAAACAAAGGCTATGGAAGAACAGGTGGATGAGACCTTTGATGCTTATCCCTATAAATACTGGAATAGTGCTGAAAAAAAGGGATATTCTGGAACAGCAGTTTTTTCTAAGGTTGAACCTGTCAATGTAGAATATGGAATGGCAATAGAAAAACATGATAATGAGGGTAGGGTTATTACCTGTGAATTTGATCAATGGTATCTGGTAACTGTTTATACACCAAATTCTAAAAGAGAACTCGAAAGACTTGATTATAGACAAAAGGAATGGGATATAGATTTTTTAAGACATGTTAAGGAACTGGAAAAAAAGAAACCTGTAATCTTTTGTGGAGATCTCAATGTTGCACATAAGGAAATTGATCTGGCTAACCCAAAACAGAACAAACGTAATGCAGGTTTTACTGATGAAGAGAGAGAGGGATTTAATAATATTGTTGCTGCAGGCTTTTATGATACCTTTCGAATGTTTAATGATGAGCCGGGCAATTATACCTGGTGGAGTTACATGAGACAGGCAAGAGAAAAGAATATTGGATGGCGCATAGATTACTTTTGTATTTCCGCTGAACTAAAAGATTTTATTGAAAGTGCAGATATACATGCAACTGTTTTAGGATCTGATCACGCTCCTATTGAGTTGATAATTGCTGAGTAAAATATTTAATAATATGATCAGGAGGTTTGATAATGAGTTTTAATGGGATATATATAAATCATATGAAGAGGATTCTTTTAAGCTTTCTCATCCCCCTCATTTTTATAAGTTGTAAAGAAAAAGCAATGTCTTCTCTTGATTTATTGAAAAATGCAGAAAAATCAATACAATCAATTACAGTTCTTAAGGCTAGAAAACTTATATTAGATCAATCTATAATCATTATTGATGTGAGAACTAAAGAGGAATATGATAAGGGGCATATTAAAAATGCAATTCATATCTCCCGGGGACTTTTAGAGTTTGAAATTGAGCAGAAGGTTCAAAATAAAAATTCAAAATTATTGGTTTATTGTCAGGTTGGTGGGCGGTCAGCACTTGCTGTTGAGACCCTTAAAAGGATGGGATATAAAAATGCATATAACCTTTCTGGAGGCTATATGCTATGGCTTCAATAAGCTAGACCTAATTGTTTTTTTGCCAATAAAAAATAAGAGAAGAAATATAGTATAAAGAACAACTGCTGCCATGGCAAAGTATATATTTCTTTTACCTAGTGGTGCAATGATGAGCATAACAAACCAATGAAAAAGAATAGCTGTACCTGTATTTAATCTTAATGGAAAATCATTCCATCGCATGATTATCATCAGTCCTGTAAGATTCCAGCCATAAAGTGAAAGATAGGCATGTATCTTCAAAATTACTTTTCCAAGATCATTGTATAGATTTGTTTTTACCAGAGGAATGTATGCCAGTCCGGTAATTGCCGTTGATAATAAAAAATAAACACCGGAAATTAAAAAGAACTTTTGTTGAATATTAACACCATTTTTAAAGAAAAAAACAAATACTGCGGTTACCGTACAGAAAAGAATAAAAGCAATAATGAATTCACCCCAGAAGAGTTGAAAAATTATAAATCCAAAGAAAATTATTACACCGAGATTTATTAGCCAAAAAGCACAATGCTTGAAATAAAGCATCATTTTGTTTGAAGAATCTTTAATAAAAGAAAATACTATTGATAGAGTAATGAGAGAAACCGGGAAAGAGAACCCCAGAAAAAATACATTGAGTTTTAGCTTTTCAAATGTTATGAGGTGAATATATTCATTATTTATCATAACAAAGGCAGATATAAATAATCCAAGTGAAAGACAGAGTAGTGATGCCTGATGAAATTTTGCAGAGGTATTTGCAGAGATAGAGAAAAAATCCTTAGGAAAAAATGGATATCTCTGAGTGCGTGTAATTTCAACAATTATAAATAAAATGAAAGCTATTATAATTGAAGGAATGTAAAACTCAAAAAAAGCACAGAGTGCAAAAACAATACTCAATAATAAAAAGAGCCAAACCTTAAGAGAGGGCATTTTTTTATTTTCAGTGAAATATAGTATTGTAAAACCACCACTTGAAAGATTAAAGAGAAAAATATGAAGTCTTTCAAAGTTATATGGAAAGAGTTGATCAAGGTATCCAAATATAAATGCAGTAATTAATAATATAAAGAGAACAGTTTTTAATAAAGGACTTTTGTAAAATTCATTTGTTATTGAAAAATAAGATATCATGTATTCATTCCGCAGTATTTATTTCATAGTGTCACTATATTCTATTTCTTTTATAGGGTCAAGAGCTTTGGAAGGCAATATACTTGAGAAGATTTAACTCTTTTATAATGAATATTTTGATAATTGATTGACTTGATTTATAATTCATAATAGCTTTACCATAGTAAAAAATTATGAAAGAAATAGTATTTTTAAAACAGAATTCAGAGAAATGGAAGGGCTTTGAGGCTATAGTAAAAAAGCCGAAAAACTCTCATCCTGATGAGATCGCAGATATGTTCATTCATCTTACTGATGATTTATCATATGCGAGAACTCATTTTCCAGGAAGCAAGACTGAAAAATTTCTCAATGGCTTGACTGCACGTTTTCATCAGGTTATTTATAAAACAAAAAAAGAGAATAGAAGTCGACTTATATCCTTTTGGAAAGATGAACAGCCTGTGTTAATGTATAAATATAGAAAGTACCTTCTTTATTCATTTATCATTTTCACTATCTCTATTATGGCTGGAGTAGTATCATCATCAAATGATAAAGCCTTTAGCAGCCTTATTCTTGGAGATTCATATATTAAGATGACTCTTGCTAACATTGATAAAGGTGATCCCATGGCTGTGTATAAATCAATGAATAATGTTGATATGTTTTTGGGTATTACTATAAATAATATATTAGTATCACTCTATGCCTTTGCAATGGGAATTTTAATAAGCTTTGGTACCGGATATATTCTTTTTAGAAATGGAATAATGATTGGTGTTTTTCATTATTTCTTCTACGAAAGGGGTTTATTGGGAACATCGATGTTGAGTATCTGGCTTCATGGTACACTTGAAATTTCTGCCATTGTTGTTGCTGGTTGCGCTGGAATGGTATTGGGTAATAGTATATTGTTTCCTAAGACTTATACTCGTATGTATTCTTTGAAAAATGGAGCCAAGGATGGTCTTAAAATAGTGATGGGTACTGTACCTATATTTATTGTTGCTGGAACCATTGAAGGATTTTTTACTCGCTATACATCAATGCCACAATGGGTCAGTCTTACTGTTATAATTGCTTCATTTAGTTTTATTATTTGGTACTATTTGATATATCCCTATTTTTATAACAAAAAAAGAGAGGTCGTGTAGATGGATAATAATGAAAAGATAATTATTACTCAAGCCAGGAATTTTGGAGATAATATTGGAGATACATTTGCTTTAATTAAGCATGCTTTTAAACCACTTGGTAAGGCATGCTTATATGTAACAGGTCCTTTGGTTTTACTCTTTTCAATAATTTTAGGTTTAGTTCAATCTGAATTTGTTGGTGGTATGTTTGGTTCTATGAATCCAGTTAACATTCAAAAAAATACTGATGCAATGAATATGTTCACAAAAAGTGCTTTTTTGATTGTTGTCGGATATGTATTGATCATGGTATTGTCATTGATAATTGTCTCTCTTCTTCAGGCCTTTACCTATGAATATATGGTTTTATATCAGCAGAAGGATTATGAAACAATAACTCACCATGATGTAATTGCCGGTGGAAAAAAATATGGTTTTAAACTGGTTTTAACAAATCTTGGCGTAGGAATATTATTCTTCTTAATCTTTTTTATCGTTATAATGGGAGCTACAATAGGTGCAGAGGTTTCATCTGTGGGTAAAACAATGATGACAGCTCTTATACCTTTAGCGATGTTCTTTTTTTTAATCTTAGGAATGTATTTTGCAATAATGTTTATTTTAACTCCAGTAGTTAGAGTCTTTGAGTTAAAGGGTTTCTGGAAATCACTTGGTAGAAGTTTAAAACTAATGTTTGGAAACTTCTGGAATACCTTTGGTCTTTTATTTATTTTAATGATAATTATATCATTTATGGGAACTATTTTTATGATTCCCTATTTTGGGGTCATTGGATTTATGACCTTTCATGCTCTTGATAAGCAGGCTGCAAATCTTCCTTATTTAAAACCTCTTCTTGTATTTACAACATCTCTAAATGGTTTATCTACTTTTCTTTATATAATTCCATTCTTTAGTATTGGTCTTAAGTATTATACACTCATAGAGAAAAAAGAGGGTGTGGGAATTATGGAAAGAGTTGATGAATTAATTGAGGATAATAATACAACTGATGCAGAGTAGATTTATAAAAGGAATATTTTTATTTTTAATTATCATTCTTTGTAGTAATGTGTTTTCTTACAGTGCCTACTCTGTAAGAAAACCAGATGAAAAAAAAATTATTAAGCTTAAAAAAGATCCTGATCTGATTTATACACGTAAGCCTGTGCATATTCCCTATTTAAATGACATAAAAGAATGGTTTCTAGAATTTTTAGAAAAATATATAGAAAAACCTTTGGGGAAGATTAATTTTTCATATCTAAAATATTTTGCCATTGGAACAGCTGCTCTTATGATTATATTTATTATAATTAAGGTTTTTCAGACTGGCTTTTTTGAAGGCAAAAGAAATGTATCTTCAGAGATCGATCTCTTTGATACTATTGATGATGTCTATAGTCCAGAAATTGAAAACCTTATTGATAAATATTTAACAGAAAAAAATTATTCAATAGTTATCAGGCTCTATTTTAATAAAATTTTAAGAGAACTGTCAGATAATAATATTATTGCATGGGAAAAGAATAAAACAAATAGAGATTATTCATGTGAAATATTTGATAATAACCTGAAGTCAAATTTCAATGAATTTTCAAATATATTTGAACATGTGTGGTATGGAAACTTTGAGGTAGATGCCACTGCATTTAAGAATATTCAGAAGCTTTATAATACAATTATTGGAAATCAAAAAGAAGGTATTCGTTGAAAAAGAATTGGTTCTACATACTTAATCTTTTTGTATTCTTAATAATTTATATAATTATAGAGATATCTACACCGAAGCCTATTAACTGGAAGCCTAGCTATTCTATTCAAGAAAAATCACCCCTCGGTCTTTATGTATTTAATGAAATAATAATGGATCTTTTTAAGGGAAAAAACAAAAAGGTGATTTATGAATCTCCTTATTCGCTTTTTAGAAAACAAAATTCTACATTGGCAGGTTTTTTAAAAAAGCAAAGATATAATTATATTATTATTAATAATAAATTCAATGGTGATAAATATGATGCTGATAGTTTATTGAACTTTGTAAAAAGGGGTAATAATTGTTTCATATCATCGAAAACATTTTCAAAAGAAATTAAAGAGAAGCTAAAAATTAAGACTTCATTAAAATTTACAAATCCTAAAATAAAGCAAACAAAATATACTTTTCGTTTTAATGGAAAGACTAAGAAATATTCGTATAAAAAAATATACACAAATCATTATTTTACAACTGTGCCCAGAGATACAAAAAAAATAATCTTTGATAACAACAGAAAACCAGTTTTAATAAAACTTACATATGGCAGGGGAGTTTTTATTCTCTCTACCATCCCCCAGATTTTTACCAATAATGCAATTCTTCATAGCAAAAATGAAACATTAACATATGCTGCCATATCTTTGCTTCCGGTGAGAGACATCTATCTTGATGAATATTTTACAGCCTATGGAAAGGGACAGAGTACACCACTAAGAGTAATTCTTAGAAATACTTCATTGCGAAGAGTTTATATTATATCAATGTTTTTATTGTTATTATTTATTATTGTCAAGGCGAGAAGAAAACAACGAATTATACCAGTTATTACACCGCCGGCTAATGAATCATTAAATTTCATTGAAATGGTTGGTAAGCTTTATTTTGAAAAAGGTGATAATAAGGATCTGGCACATAAGAAAATAATGTATTTTTATGAATTCATAAGAACACATTTTTCAGTGTCACCAAATAAAATTAGCATTGAACAATTAGCAGCTAAAACTGACAGAGATGTTGATGATTTAAGAAAACTTTTTGATTTAATAAAAATTATAGAGATGAATAATGAAGTTACAGATAAAGATCTCATTCAGTTGAATGATTTTTTGTTCAAAATAATATCAAGTAATTAAGAGAGGATGTTCATGAGCGATACCGTTTCATTTAATTCAAGAACTGATTTAACAAAGATTAAAGATGCCCTTCAGGCAATTAAAAATGAAATGTCTAAAGTAATTGTTGGACAAGAGGAAATGATTGATCAGGTGTTGATAGCTCTTATGGCAAATGGTCATATTTTACTTGAGGGTGTTCCCGGGGTTGCAAAGACTTTAACAGCAAAGGTACTTGCTTATTGTATAAATTCGGACTTTTCAAGAATTCAGTTTACTCCTGATTTAATGCCATCAGATATAACAGGAACATCTGTCTATAATAATAAAAAGAGTGATTTTGAATTTAAAGAAGGACCAGTGTTTTCAAATCTTGTTCTCGTTGATGAAATCAACAGAGCTCCTGCTAAAACACAATCAGCTCTTTTGGAGGTTATGGAAGAAAAACAGGTAACCGTTGATGGGACAACCTATAAAATGAATGAACCATTTATGGTATTAGCAACTCAGAATCCTATTGAATATGAAGGTACCTACAGGCTGCCAGAGGCTCAGATTGACAGATTTTTATTTAAGATAAAGGTTGGCTATCCTGAACTTGATGAAGAGATTAATATTTTAGAGAAACAAAATGAAAGAAAGGGTTTTGATCAGTTAAAAGAAATAAAAAAGATTATTAAGGGCAAAGATATTGTAAAGCTTAAGGCTATTTCACAGAGTATTCATGTTGATGAAAAACTTCAAAAGTATATTGCAGAGATTGTTATAAAAAGCAGAAATCATTCTGATCTTTACTTAGGAGGGTCACCAAGAGCATCTTTAGCGATTATGGAAGGTGCGAAGGCATATAGTATTTTGATGGGTAGAGATTTTGTAAAGCCAGATGATATTCAATATATTGCCTATCCTGCTTTGAGACATAGATTTATTTTAACACCTGAAAAGGAAATGGAAGGAAAAACTCCAGAGGATGTCATTAAAGATATTATTGCATCAATTGAGGTTCCACGGTAGTGATTAAATTTTTTAAATCATTAAGAGTATGGAATCTTTTTTTAACACAGCGATTCTTTTATATTGGATTGGCTGTTGTATTTTTTTATCTCTTTAGCTATTTTTTTAATTCTCTGGTTATCTTTGGAACAATCAGTTTATTGTTTCTTGTGGTTATATCTATTAGTGATACATTTTTACTTTTTAGAAAAAAGAATGTTGTTTCTGTAAAAAGGCTTCATGCAGATAAATTATCAAATGGTGATAAGAATACTGTAGATGTTTTTCTAACAAATAATTATCCCTTTAGATTATTCTATGAGGTTATTGATGAAATCCCTCATCAATTTCAGATAAGAGATTTTTCTATAAAGGGGTCTGTAAAGTCAGAACAGGAGATTAAATTATCATATTATATTAGACCAGTGAAAAGAGGTGAATATGATTTTGGAAATTGTAATATTTTCTGTGCTTCACCTTTAGGTTTAATCAGAAGAAAAATTGTAGTAGATTTAAAGAGAATGGTACCCGTATATCCCTCAATTATACAGATGAGGCAGTATGATATTTTTGCTATTTCAAATCGCTTAACAGAGGTGGGAGCAAAGAAGATTCGTAGACCTGGTGCCTCAATGGAATTTGACCAGATTAGAACATATATTCGTGGTGATGATATTCGAAAGATAAACTGGAAAGCAACTGCAAGAAAGCAGGAGCTCATGGTAAATCAGTTTAGAGATGAAAGGTCGCAGCATATTTATTCAGTCATTGATATGGGCAGAGTAATGAAAATGGCCTTTAGAGAAATGACCCTCTTTGATTATGCCATTAATACCAGTTTAGTAATTTCAAATATTGCTTTAAGAAAAGAAGATAAGGCAGGAATCATAACCTTTAAAAGAAATTTTGATCAGATTGTTCCAGCAGAACGACGAAATAATCAGATTTTAAACATACTGGAAGCTCTCTATAAAGCTGATGCTGATTATGAAGAATCAAATTATGAAGATCTTGTTGCTTCAATATTTATGAAATTAAAGCAGAGGAGTCTCATTCTCTTATATACTAATTTTGAAACAGTTACATCAATGAATAGAAATTTGAAATATTTAAAGATGATTGCAAAGAGACATATGGTTGTTGTAATCTTTTTTGAAAATGTTGAGATAAAATCTATGGTTCAGGTTAAGGCAAAGAATCTAAAAGAGATCTATATTCATACTATTGGTGAAAAGTTTATATATGAAAAACGGCAGATTGTCAAAGAACTTGAAAGAAATGGAATTAATGCAATATTAACCTCACCTGAGAAGTTAACTGTTGATACAATCAACAAATATCTTGAACTTAAAACAAGGGGTCGCATTTAATGAGAAGCGTAAATATTAGAACTGCACAAAACGTTGATGTTCATTACAGTGTTGCCAGTGTTGGCGAAAGAATTGCAGCTTCAGTTATTGATTATATAATAATTATTCTTTATTTTATTGGAATTATTTTCCTTCATGAAAAGGTTTTTTTTAGCAAGCACATATCTTCTCTTCTTATTTTGCAGTTACCCATATTGTTTTATGATCTTTTTTTTGAGGTTGTTTTAAATGGTCAGAGTCCGGGAAAAAAGGTGATGAACATAAAGGTTGTTAAGCTTGATGGTACACAGCCTACAATCGGTAGCTATATTGTCAGGTGGATCTTGCGCTTTGTTGATCTTGGTTTTTCTGGTGGAACTGTAGCTCTCTGTGTGATTCTTATTAATGGAAAAGGTCAACGTCTCGGTGATATTGCAGCGGGTACATCAGTTGTATCATTAAAAGCAAAGGCTGAATTAGAGGATACTATTCTCATGGATCTTGATGCAGATTACTCTCCACAGTTTAATAATGCAGTAAATCTTGATGATAAAACCATATCTGTTATTAAGGAAGCCCTGGTTTTTTATAAGACACATAAAAAAAATTCAGTTGCCGCTGATGCACTTGAGAAACTCAAAGAAATTGTTCAAAACAAAATGGATATCACTCATAATGGTGATGCAGCTGAATTTCTGGAAACAGTCTTAAAGGATTATAACTATTTAAATGGTACTGTTGTTTAAGTAGATAGGTTTTTTTAAATGAAAAAGATAACAGACTATCCATTTGTCTACTCCTATAATATTTTATGGGGTGAGATGGATGCCTTTGGAATTGTTAATAATACTGTTTATTTTAAATATTTTGAATCAGCCCGTCTAGAATTTTATAATACAATGAGTCTCAATGTCCTTGCTCATGATAAAGAGGGTATGGGACCTATTTTAGCTTCAACATCCTGTAAATATATAATGCCTTTATCATATCCAGACAAAATAAGTGTTGGTGTAAAGGTAACTGAAATCTCTGATAAGCGTTTAATATTTGAACATTCTGTCTTTAGTGAGAAGGGGTACTGCTCAGCTATTGGGTTCTCAGAATTGGCATTTATGGATTATAGCAATAAGAGTGTTGTCAATGTTCCTGAAGAAATGGTAGCAGCAATTAACAATCTTCAGAAAAACAACCTTTAGTTCAAAATAATTATTCCCCGTTTTTGTAACTCTGAAATCACCATTGTATCAATGTTTGGATTACCTGCAATATTGAGTGTTTGAAGGTTTTTTATAGATAATAAGGGTTTTAGGTCATCAACGTAGTTGTTAGAGATGTCCAGATCAATGAGGCTTTCATGTCCTTTCAAGGAATCCACTGAATCAAAGCTGTTGTTACTAAGATTTAATGAAATAAGATCCTCTAATGGCTTAAGATACTTGATATCATCTATATCATTATAGGAGAGATCAAGTATAGTAAGTTTTGTGCATCTTGAGATCTCATCAATATCTGAGATATCATTGTTTGATAAATCAAGAATAGTTAGATTTATGCAGAACTGAAGTCCCGTAAGTTTTGATATTTCTGAATCTGCTAGAAGGAGCTCGTCAAAGTCAATAAAATCATCTGGTTCCATAGAGATCTCTTCATTTGGAAGATTTCCCAGGTAAAGATCATGAACAGCCTCTTTAAAGGAATAATTCTCCTTTGAAGAAAATGTAAAATCTGTATTTTCTTCAAAGCTTACTGTATCACTTACATCATCATAGTAATGCTGCGGATTTGCCTCTTTAAATGCATAAACCTCTTCATGTACGAAATCATATTTTTTAAAGTAATTGCTTTGAGGCTTTGAAAATCCTGGTAATTCAACCAGTTGACCATAGAATTTCATTTTTTCGATGTCATTTGATTCTACAGCACTATCAATATCATGCATCATATGTATAAATCTATCAGGATGAAATTTTTTAATAGATTGAATGAATATCTGATCAATAGATAAATCTGAAATATTTTTGGGAAGAACTCGAGATGCAAAATGATAGATAGTATTTTTATCTTTTTGTCTATATGCTGAGATTAGTTTTGCAGATTGTTCTTTTAAATAATCAGGAGTAAGAATCTCTGTTATTTTAAGATGAAGTTTTTTGATATCTGAATTCATGATCTATTCCTCATGGTGTGCTAAATAAATACAATTAGTAATTGACGCTATAAAAAAAAACTGATATTTTTTAGATATAAAAAGGTATAATTATAAATGCTATGATAGATTCAATAAAAAAATCAAAAATTTTTAATGGAGGATTACCACAGTAAGTGATTTAATAATAATATCGAAAAGAGGTTAATATGAATTGTCCAAAATGCAGTACTTCTATGTCTACAGTTAACTTTGATGGTGTTGAGGTTAATCGTTGTGATAATTGTAACGGAATCTGGTTTGATGCAGGAGAACATGAAGCATTAAAAAAGATGAAGGGCTCTGAATCACTGGATATTGGAGATGCATTAAAGGGAAAGAAAAATAATGAGATTGGAAATATAGACTGCCCACGTTGTAATGTTAAAATGATAAAAATGGTAGATGTTGATCAACATCATATATGGTATGAGGCATGTTCCATGTGTTACGGTGTTTATTTTGACGCTGGTGAATTCAAGGATTACAAAGAAGAAGGTTTTCTTGATAAGGTGAAAGATTTCTTTACACCAGAACGGACGTAGTTGAGAAAGAAGTCTTAAATCTAAAGTAAATAATCATATTACTTTTTTATCGAAAGTTTTCCATCAAGATTTTGGGCAACACTGAGATTTCCTTTATCTTCATTGATTGAGATTGAAAGTTGTCCATGATCAAGACCATATTTTTCCTGTAGCTTTTTAGCAACTTTTAACGCTCTGTTGGAGAGTTCAATCCTTCCTATTTTTTGATTTAATGCAAACTTTTTTAGGTCTTCTATTGTATGTTTTTGTCCACAGAAACCTAATGTATGTATTATCTTAAATTTTATATCTTTACCTGCATTTCTAACAAGATTAATTTCATTATATAAAAATTTTGCAGTGTTTTGATCATAAAGCTTTTCAAAAGCTTCTAGTAATTTTGTTTTATAATAATTGCTGGTTGTTTTTTTAAATTGCTCTTGAAGAAAATTTATTGCTTCAGTATAATTTTGTTCAATAAGTATAGGAAGAATTTTAATTTTATGTTTTATACTAAGCTTCTTTAATGAAACCATCATTGAGAATACATGTTCTGCACCCTCTATTCCAAGTTTTGAGGCAGCGACAATCTGTATGTATTTATCCTTACTTTGTAAGTAATTTTGAAGCACACTTTTTATATTACTATCCTGAGCTTTTTTATTTGATAAGAGGCCAATGGATTTAATGAGAATGTTTTTATCTTTTTCTATTTGTAGATTATTTAATATTCGGTTTTCTATATGAATTCCACTGGTCATTTCTTCTGCTAAATAAAGACCTGTCTCAAGTGCAACATTTAAACTTTTTTCAAAGGAAACTGATTTTCTCGGAATGAAAATTGAAATAGTATCATTATCTATAATAAAGGGTAATTTCAGTTTATAAAGAGTACTAAGCTTCTTTCTGACATTGAAATTTAAGAAATTAAAAATGAATCTTTTATCTTCAGCAATTATTTTTAATTTACTATCTATGTTGGCATTGCCTAAAATTACTTCTTCATGTGTAGAAAAAGTTCTTTTTAAAAAACCTCGATAATCATTTTTAATAGAAAAACTTTCATTTATTTCAACCAAATGCTTTAATGTAATCTCAAAAAATTCATAACTGTTAATATAATAACCATCTTTTATTACCAGATTAAAACTATCAATGTAGCCATCTAGACAAAGAGCCTTCATTTCCTGATCAAATGCCTTGGGATTCAATCTATATTTTTCAATGATTTTTTCAAGGGCTTTATATAGAACTTTTTTTCTAGTTATAAACTCAGGAGGACGAGATTTGAAGGCACTTGAAAGTGCATATATAAATAGAGCAGCTGATACAATTACAGTAAAAATAAATATTTCCATAGATGAATATTATTTTATTGGCATCAATAAGCAATTATTATTAATCAAAAAATAATTATTTTTTTCAGTCATTTTTGAATTTTATTTATTCTACAAACTATTATTTAAAACTATAGCTATCTATAATAATGTTTATATATTTGCATAATATTCTAATTACAAAGTGATTTATAATTAGTTTATATACATTATTTCCAGAAGATGTTTAATGCTTTTTTTGCTTCAATTAAACAATTTGTAGTGAGTGCATTAACTCCACAATTATAATAAAAGTTTTTCAAATCTTCTGCTGTATTTTTAGATACTTTAGAATATTTCTTGTAGACTATTATTGCTTTTCTTAGATTTCCTAACTTACCTGAAAAAATAGTAAAATCAATATCTTTATTAGTATTATTCATAATTGAAATGTCTTCATGAAGAATAACTAGAGATTTGTATGAAGATGAAAAATGTTTTCTTTCATTTTCAATTTTAGACAACATCTTCTGTATTATTTCTTGATTGGATTGTTGATAAATATTGATGTTGAGAATATTGTTGATGGTATCAGCTTGAACGTTATACATAATCATATCCCTTTTAAGCTTTATTTTTGTTCTCTTGAATTTAATCTATTGTTAGTTAATCATATTGTCAATGTTAGGGATTGATATTGTTTAAGATTAGAATTATAGTGATTTGTTTGGGAATAAAAGACTTTAATTGATTATTTTATAGATTAATTTATTTTTAATAAATTTTCTTCATGCAGTAAATTTCAATTAAAAAAACTTTATATTGACTTTAATGCATATGCTAATATATATATAAAATAAATTTTTGCTAAGGATATTTTTATGGATTATCTTAAATTACTTTCAGGCTCTGATGTTCGGGGCAATGCAGAAAATGATTTAACAGAAGATTTTTTGCAGCACTTTGCATTCTCATTATCAACATTTATAAATAATAAGTTCGAAAAGCCATTATTGGTAATTGGTCGAGACAGTAGAGACTCTGGCAATAGAATAGAGGAGACCCTAGTTGCATCATTTTTAGATCATGGAATTAATGTTATTCAAATGTCTCGCAATGGTGAAGATAATGATGTTTCAACTACTCCAATGATCTCAGAGGCAGTTAAGTATTATAATGCTTCTGGAGGAATAATAATAACGGCAAGTCATTTACCTCAGCAGTGGAATGGCTTAAAAATTTTTATTGAAAGTGATTCCTTATCAAAGGATGATTTGAAAAATATATTACAGTCCTGTGGTGAACCTAAATCAAAAAGTGAAATTATGGGTTCTTTTAAAAAAGCAAATTTTTGTGATATTTACAGCAAAAATATGGTCTCCATGATTAGAAAAGGTATTAATCTAGGAGAAACTCCATTAGATGGATTGAAAATTTTAGTAGATGCAGGTAATGGTGCTTCTGGTTTTTTTGCACAAAAAATTCTTCAACCATTAGGTGCTGATATATCTGGGAGCCTTTATCTTGATCCTGATGGAACATTCCCAAATCATATTCCTAATCCTGAAGACAAGACAGCTCTTGTTGATTTATGCAATGCAGTTGTTGAGAAAAAAGCTGATCTTGGAATTATCTTTGATACTGATGGTGATCGTTCTTCAGTAGTTCTATCTGATGGAAAACCAGTAACAGGAAATAGAATCTTAGCACTTGTCTATGCAATGATATTAGAAGAAAAACCTGGTACAACTGTGGTGTCTGATAGTGTGACTTCAGATGGACTCGCTGAGTTTGTTGAGAGCAAGGGTGGTATCTATCGCAGATATAAACGGGGATATGCCAATGTAAGAAATGAAATGAAACAGCTCAATGAAAGTGATATAAGATGCTACGTTGGTGGTGAAACATCAGGCCATATAATGTTTACAGAAAATAATTATTCAGATGATGGCAGCTATACGGTTGCAAAACTTTTAATATATCTAGCTCAGTTAAAATCGAGAAATATAGATTTTTCAAATATTCTTGATGATCTGAAGGAACCACTTGAGGCAATATCATTTCGATTAACAATCAATGAAAATGATTTTATAACCTATGGTCAAAAGATAATAGAAGAGCTCATTAGTTTTTCAAAAGATAATTACCAATACAATACTACTGAGGGAATTAGAATTAGCATGTCTGATTTTGAAGGATGGGTTCTTATTAGACTCTCATTACATGAACCTCTTCTAGTAATAAATGCTGAGACAGATAAGAAAAATGGTCTCATTGATATTTTACTTTTGTTAAAAAATATATTAATAAAATTTAATAAACTCAATATTGATATTATTGAAAAGTATATCCAGGATCATCAGTAATGAAGAAGAAATGGATTATTTTTACTGTTCTGGCTTTGGGATATATTCTTGTATATTTTCATAGGCTCTGTACTGCTGTTGTGGCTACAGATATGAAAGCTGATCTTGAGATTTCCGGCACATTACTTGGCTTACTGGGAGCAGCATATTTTTATCCCTATGCCTTAATGCAGCTTCCTGCTGGTCTATTATCAGATACCTGGGGACCTAGAAAAACTATTACCACTTTTTTTATTATTGCCGGGATTGGCTCATTTATTCTTGGAATATCTGAAACATTCTATATAGCATTATTAGGAAGAACGCTCGTCGGTATTGGAGTGGCAATGCTTTTTGTTCCAACGCTTAAGGTCCTTTCGGTATGGTTTCATGCCAAGAGTTTTTCAGGTGTCACAGGTCTTTTAATCGCTATGGGTGGGGTAGGTACTCTTATAGCAACATCACCACTTGCTTTTTTAAACAATAAAATAGGATGGAGAAACTCATTTATTCTTATTGGGGGAATTACTTTGATTGCATCATTACTTGTTTGGTTAATAGTTAAAGATAAACCAGAGGATGACAATCATAATCATAATAATGATTTAAAAAAATATTCTTTGAAGGAATCTGTTAAAATAGTTCTTTCATCAAAATCCTTTTGGGTTTTAGCTATTTGGTTTTTCTTTAACTCTGGAATATTCTTTTCATTTGGTGCTTTATGGGCTGGGCCCTATCTTAAACAGGTCTATGGATATAGTAATTTGGAGTCAGGTTTTATTCTTTCAATGTTTGCCTTTGGTATGATTCTTGGTAGCCCCACTTTAGGTTTGGTTTCAAATAATCCAAAGCTTGGTAGAAAGGGAGTAATAATTATTTGTGCAGTCTCATCCCTCATTATTCTTTTGATATTTTATTTTAATGTTGCTTCAATAGGAAAACCATTTCTATTCATTTTATTTTTTGCTATGGGGGTTTTTACTAATGCAATCGTAGCAATTGGTTTTACTGCTTCTAAAGAATTATTTTCAATTAAAATTGCAGGAACTTCAACTGGATTGGTTAACTTTTTCCCATTTGCTGGAGGAGCTGTAGCACAGCCAATAATTGGTTACATTATGGAGAAAACTGGTAAAACAGGGATTATGTATAGTCATGGAGCTTATGAAAATATGTTTTTATTTTTAATAGTTTTTTCATCAATAGCATTTATTGCATCCTTAAAAATTGAGGAAACTTTAACTTCATAAATATTAGAATTTTGACGATATATGATAAAAGAGCATCTTTTTTCAATTATCATTAAGGATATTTCATGGAATCTGCAAAAAGAATAATAATTAGAATTCTATTATTAACGGATATTGTTTCTATGTTCATAGTGATTCCCATTATTGCATATGTTCTTTTCTTTAGAATAAATTACTCCTCTGCTCAGATTAATGTTTTATTCATTGTCATAAGTATCGCTTGTTTAATCACATTCTTTCTTGGTATATTCTTCAATTATCTAATATTTAAACCCTTTGTCACATATTTTAAAATGATAGAAAACTTTTCATCTAATCAAAAGGAAGAATTTAGTGATGAAGAGATTCAAAAAATAAATAAGCTGAGAAATAGTTGTTATTCAATGCCGTTGTATCATGGCTTCAGTATTATGATTCGATGGATTATTGGTTTTTTATTAATTATCATCTTATTGGCTGTATTCTCTTTTATAACTACGACCCAGATGGTTAATCTATTGGGAGTAATGCTAATTTTATCTGCTTCAGAGTGGCTCCATCATTATCTGATTTCTGATATTATTATAAGAAAAAAAGCAATAAGGGGATCATTTCAGTTTGATGATTTATCATCCTTTAACATCAGATCAAATTTAAGTACTTTTTTGTCACTTATAATGATTGTCTTTGTAGTTGTTCTAATTCTTGTTTCAGTTCTTGCTACGTATAATATAAACCTTACTACAATGAAGAAGTCATATGAAAATCAGATAAGTAGATCTGCTGTTAACCTGAAGATAGAACTCGATAGATTTTTAAATAAAAAGGATTCAGATGAAAATGGGCTACAATTTAAGCAATATATAGTTAAAAATTCTCTGCGCTATATGGCTGGTACTCTGGGCTATACCTTTGTTCTTGATAATACTGGAATTATGCTTCATCATCCAGACAGTGAATTAGTTGGGCAAAATTTTTATGAAGAAGAGATCGGTAAAAAGATAAAGGATGCCAAGAGCGGCAATATAATTACCTATTGGTGGAAGAATTCATATAAGATGCTCTCAGTTGAAAAGAGCAGTAAATTTACGGTCTTATCTACGATTGATATAATTGAAGTTGAACAAAATGCCCTGGAGTCAACTTTTTCAATTATTATTATTCTATTTTTTGGCTTATTGATTACAGCAGTAATGATGCCCAGGGTTATAGCGGTTAGAATTCGTCCTATTGCTCATTGCAAAAATCTAATCGATAATATGGCAAATGGAGATCTTTCAGGTCACCTTAATATATTATCTCAAGATGAAATTGGATCAATGATTTTTCATTTAAATAAATTTGGTAGAAAGCTTAATGATGTTTTATCCCTTGTTCAACAAATATCATCCTTTGTTGCTTCATCTGCCTTTGGAATGTCAGCAACATCTGAAACATTTAATGTAAATGCCATGATGGAGGCAGGTATTGCAGGGCAGATAACTGAGAATGTAAAGGATATATCCGAGGGAATGACGGATGTAAATAAGAAGATTAATTTTCTCTTTGATAGCATTCAAGAATTTCTTTCTGAAATTCGTCAATATTCAATGCTCATTAATGATAGAGGGGCTTCAATTCAAGATTCACTCAGTATTACCGGAAAGATAACCAGTGATGCACATACCGGTGAAGAGTCCTTAAAGGATATGAATAATATCATGGGTAGAATTATGAATAGCTCAAGTGATGTTACTAATATAGTTGGTCTCATTGGTGATATCTCAGATCAAATAAATCTTTTATCATTAAATGCATCTATTGAAGCTGCTAGAGCAGGAGATGCAGGAAGAGGTTTTGCAGTAGTTGCAGATGAGGTTTCAAAACTGGCTGATCAAACTGCTGATAGTATTAAAGAGATTAATAATCTTGTTCAGGTAAATAATGATGAAATAGCCAAAGGTATGAATAGTATTACATTTTCAATTGAAACTATATCAAAAATCATTGATTCAGTTGATAATATATCAAAGGTTATGAATGATCTATTTGCATTTATGCAGCAGCTTTTAAATATCAATAATAATGTTAATTCAGAGATTGAAAAGGTTGGTCAGCAGTCAAAGGTTATAAAAGAGGTCTCTGATCATCAGAAAAAGGCAATTGACGATATTATAGGCTCAGTTGAAAAAATAAATGAACTATCTCATTCCAGTGCATCTGGTTCAGATGATTTAACAATGGAAGCAGAGGGTGTGGCTGATATGGCTGGTAGATTGAAATCTACTATAGATTTCTTTAAATTTAAAGTAGAAGTTGAAGAGCTTTATAGAAAACCTGATGATGAAGAAAAGTGATTTATGGTAATTATATTGATTTTTAAGCACCAAGTGTTTCAGATTTTGAACTTGTACTTTTATATTCTACAGCAGCTGAGATCAGGTTCGTCATTGCTGAAGACTCTGGTGTCAGATCATGAGTGTGACAGAAAGTTGCTAAGACATTTTTATAAGTAAGACCTCCTACTTTTCCATCTAAACCTTTTCCTCTTTCCATAGTAAAGGCAGTATTAATATTCTTCAATTCATCAGGATTTAATATTTTTGAATATCGAAATTCATGTCCTTTTACAATTGTATTGAGAGGATAATATGGGTTTTCAGATGAAACTTTAAATATTGTATATCCATGACCCACTGGCTTTTTAGAGAGTTTAAATCTCAGTGGAAAAATTCCACACATTGGATAAGAGGAATTGTCATCTTCGATTGATTGAGACAAGTAAACTAATCCTCCACATTCTGCATAAACAGGAAGATTATTTTCAACATATTGCTTGATTTCGTAGAGCATCGATTTATTTGAACTGATTTTTTGTCCATGAGTCTCGGGAAAACCGCCTCCAATATATAATCCATGTATTCCTGATAAGTCTTTATCCTTCATTGAATCTAAAAACTTTATCTCAGCACCACAATCTTTTAATTTTTTAAGATTATCCTCATAATAAAAATTAAAGGCTGCATCTTTAAATACACCAATTGTAACCTTATTTTGATCGGATTTTTCTATCTTCTTTTGTTTATTGGTTTTTTTAGAAAATGAAAAGAGTGATTTTTTTCTTCCAGGATATGTTTCTGCAATCTTAATAACTGCCGGAATATCAATATTGTCTTTAATTGAATTACTCAGTTCAAGGAGTAGATTTTGAGGATTGTCATGTTCATATATTGGTTCAAGGCCCAGATGCCTTTCATTTAAAGGAAGATCATTAATTCTGGGTATAGCACCTAAAACAGGAATTTTGCAGTATTTTTCAATTGCACCCTTTACAACGTCCTTATGGCGTTTACCTGCATAGTTATTTAGAATAACTCCTCGAATAGAGAGATCAGGATCAAAGGTCATACAGCCATGAACGAGAGCAGCTATGGTTCTGCTTGCTTTTTTACAATCAACAACTAGTATAAGGGGGATATTAAGATCCTTAACTAACTCAGCAAAACTATAGCTTCCATCAATATCGAAGCCGTCAAAAAGACCTCTATTGCCCTCAATAACTGCAATATCACAGTTTCCATTTGAGGTATGAAATGAGTGGTGTATATCTTTTTGGTTCATGAGATATGCATCGAGATTGTGACAGGGCTTACCTGAACTGAGGCTATGCCATGCAGGATCTATATAATCCGGTCCTTTTTTGAATGGCGCTACACTATAACCGCTATCACTGAGGGCCTTTATCATGCCCATTGAAACAATTGTTTTACCTGAGGCTCCTCTGAGACCTCCAATTGCTATTGCTCCATATTTGCGGGTTATAGTTTTTTTCATGTGATCCTCAATAATATTTAAGGTAATCTATTGTGGTGATCTCTGCAAGAATAGTTTATAATGAGATCACCACTATTTTATTCTTAAAAGAATTATAGGGAGTATTATACACAACCAGTGGGTTTAGGAAGTCCGGCCCATTTACAGGCTGAGTTTGCAGGTCCCTGTGGGAAAAGGTCGTAAATACCTTTTAATTTAATTCCACATTCCTTAGTAACCTTTCTAACCATTGGAGCAATACCATTTTGATCATAATAATCTCTTAAATAGTTCATAACTTTCCAGTGGTCATCTGTTAATTCACTTACACCTTCAAGTGCTGCCAGGGCTGCTGCCACTTCTTTATTCCATTCTTCAGGATTTCGAAGAAATCCATCTTCATCTACATCGTATTGTTTTCCATCAAGGTCGACTGTTGCCATTGAGTACCCTCCATAAATTAAAACATCATATAATTAAATTGATATCGATTTATATTGATATTTTAATTTATTTTAGAATGTGTCAACAATTAATTGATAAAAACGAGCAAAAAAGTCGAAAACGATATAATTTAACTGTTTTTCAATAATTTCATTGCAGAATATTCTTTTATAGTAAATAGTGAGATTTATGAAAGATATAAAATATATTATAATAATCTTGATCTTTATATTTGGAGGATGTGATTATTATACAAAATATAGTTCTCACAAAGAACCTATCATTAATGGAATAATGAACCTTCATTCATATGATTTTACAAAGGGGCCATTAAAGCTTGATGGATTATGGAGCTTTTATAAAGGAATTTTTTTAAAACCCGGATCAACATTAAAGCCATCCTGTTTCCTTAATTATCCCGGCCAATGGAAGGACCAGAAATGTGATAATACAAATCTTTCTGCAAGAGGTCATGGATCTTACAGACTTTTCTTAGAAGTTAAAAAAAATCATCATTTAATGTTGAAGATAGGTGAAATATATACATCCTCCCAAATTATAATTAATGGAAAAATAGTAAAAAAAGCCGGTGAACCTGGACCAAATACAAAAAAATCTATTCCAGGATGGATGTCAGGACATATATCCATTTTTCCTCAGAAAGATTTCATAGAGTTAATTATACATGTTTCAAATTATCACTACTACAAGGGTGGTCCAAATGGCAGTATTTATATTGGACATCAGAAAGATCTTTTAAAGATTTGGGAAAGATCTCTCATCGTTAACCTAGCACTCTTTGGTATTTTATTGTTCATGGGTTTATATCATTTAATCTTTTATTATTCCAAAAGAACCGACCGATCTTTGATGTATTTTGGACTTCTTTGTATAATTATAGCAGTGTATCATTTTATAACAGCAGAAAGTTCAAATGGCGGACCCTTTGATGGAACAACCTGGGTCGTTGTATTAAAGATTACCTATTTAATGATATACTGTGGTCCAATAATTCTTTCTTTTTATATCAATTCTCTTTTTCCATTAGATTTTAAAAAAATATATGTCAGAGTTATTTTAATTATTTGTTCACTATTTAGCATAACTGTCTTTATGTCTTCAGATCAGTACTCCGGTCTTCTTAAGTATTTCCATTATATTCTCATTATTATGAGTATTATTATTTCAGTTGTTATAATAAAAATTCTCATGAAGAAAAGAAAGGGTTCTGTTTTTTTTATTATAGGAATTACATTGTTTATAATCGCTGTTTTAAATGATATTCTTTATTATCAGGGAATTATTGAAACATTTGATTCTATCTCCTATGGTTTGCTCGCATTAATTGTTTCACAATCTATTTTGTTATCACAAAGATATAGTAGTTTTTCAGCCAGACTCGAATTACTCGAAATAGAGCGAATGGAACTTCAAAATGAAATAAATCAGAAGAATTCATCTTCTGAGTCTATTAAATCAATTTCTCCTCAAATAGAAGAAAAGATGAATAAGGTACAATTTTATATTAACAATAATTTTAAAGAAGATATTTCAAGAGAAGGTCTTGCTGCAATGATTGATATTCATCCTGATACCTTTAGCAGAATGTTTAAGCTTCACTATAAAATGAGATTTGGTGATTACATTCATATGCTGAGAATCAAGGAGGCTGTTAACATGCTTCAAAATTCAGATTTAAACATTCTTGAGGTTGCCCTTGAAACTGGATTTGATAGTTTAAGAACATTTAACAGAGCATTTAAAAGGCAAATGAATTGTACTCCCTCTGAATTTAGAAATCAAATAAATGAAATTATATAAAGAGATAAAATAAGATGGATTTAACTTTTGACACTTAGTTAAATCTTTGATATGCTTTGAATTAGAAAGATTTTAAATGTAACTATTCTCTATAGCTAAATTTTTTTAAATTTAAAGCATAACAATGGATAAATATGGATCATAATATTATTGACTTCAAAGAGACCCCCCTTTTAAAACGAGCTTCTTTATGGCTTATGTGCGGTGCTATAGTTTTTATAGTTATCTTGAAACCGGATCGCACAGGATGGCAGTATTTTCATTTTTTTGGATGGCCTTTGATGGCTTTTTCACTCTTTGTTGCATGGCGCTTAAAAGAGATTCTGTGGTTAAAGACTCTTGTTCTCTTTGCGTATACTATTGTCATATTATTTACGACAAATATTGACAGTAATTTTACTGATTATCGTATGATTGAGTTCACTCTCAAACTGGGAGTTGGCCTTGCTTTAGTTCCAGCTCTTCTGGCAAAGTATTGGCTTAAGACACCCTTATCCTATAACTGGCTCAATGGGAAATGGTCATGGAAAATGTGGGCCTGGCTCCCCATTGGCTTTGGTCTGGCATTTCTTGTGTTGGGATTATATTTTTATTATTTAACACCCAATCTTCATACAAGCTGGCCAATTGTAGGAGAAAAAAATGAAGGACTCTTGAGGATTTTCTTTGTTTGTAATATCGGTGGTTTTTGGGATGAGTTGGTATGGATCAATTTTATTTTTGGTTTAATGATTCGTCACTTCAGTCTCTGGGAGGCGAATCTAGCACAGGCTTTTTTCTTCACTGCATTTCTCTTTGATGTAGCTTTTTTTGGAGCAGGATTATACATAGTATATATCTTTGCACTGGTTCAAGGCTATACTTATTATAAAACGAAGTCATTGCTCTATCTCGTGGCTCTTCATTTTATAGTTGATATTGTTCTCTTTTATATGATTGCAAATCGATGGTTTCCGGGTTGGGGTTGGTAATTATCCTGTTACAAAGTTATATTTATAACAGGATAATCATTTGTTTATGTATTATTGATACATTTTATCAATAATATCAGAATATTTTTTCTCTATTACCTTTCTTTTAACCTTCATTGTTGGAGTGATTTCTCCTTCGTCCTGAGAGAATTCCTTAGGTAATAGGGTGAACTTTTTAATTTTTTCTACACGGCCAAGGCTTTCTTGTCGGGCTTCAACAATTTTTGTGAAGTGCTCAATAACCTGAGGACTATTAACCAGTTCATCCCTTGATGAAAATCTTATCTTATTTTTTTGAGCCCATTCTTCCAAAACAGTGAAAGAAGGAACAATCAGAGCGGTAATATAATTTCGAGCATCTCCAATAATTGCAGCATATTCAATGAAAAAATCTTCTGTCATGAGGGTTTCTATTAATTGTGGTGCAATATTTTTTCCACCAGAAGTTATTATAAGGTCTTTGATACGATCTGTAATATAAAGATATCCATCTCTATCAAAATATCCAATATCTCCTGTTTTAAACCATCCATCTTTCGTAAAGGCCTCAGCACTTTGTTTTGGTTTATTAAAATATTCCTTAATAATATTGGGGCCCTGGGCCTGAATCTCTCCAGTTGTTTCATCAATTCTAATTTTAACGAGGGGTACAATGGGACCCACACTACCAAACTTAAAACAATGAGGACCATTTATTGTTAAAACTGGGGCAGTCTCTGTGAGACCATAACCAGGACATATGAGAATACCACAGTTATAAAAGAATTTTTGTATTTCACCACTGAGAGGAGCGCCACCTGCATTGACGTGATGAATATTACTTCCAAAAATTGATCTAATTTTACTCAAGACAAGACTATCAGCAATTTTATGTTTCACTTCAAGAATAGGGTTAATAAATTTATTTTCTCTTTTCTTTTGACCGGCTTTTTCTCCTATTTTTACTGCCCAGTTAAAAAGAGTTTTCTTGGTAAAAGAAGCCTGACCAACACCAGCAATAATTGTGGAGTACATTTTTTCATAGAGACGAGGAGCACTACACATCAATGTTGGTTTCTTCTCCTTAAGATAATCTAATATTTCACTATGATCTTCACAGTAGATTATTGAACCACCAACCTCCATTACGCCATAGTCCCATGTTCTCTCTAGAACATGGCTTAAAGGTAACATGGCCATGGTTGACTTTCCAGCCCAGTCACCTCTTTGAGGGAAATAACCAACTGCCCAAACATTATGAAAAAGACTTTTATGAGTATGGATTGCTCCCTTGGGTTCTCCAGTTGTTCCAGAGGTATATATCAACGTTGCTTTGTCATCATAGTGACATGTTTCATGGCGCTCTTGAAGTTGAGAATCTTTAGAACTTTTGCGACCAATCTCCAGAAAGTCATCCCACATTATTACTTTGTCATCCTGGTGAATCTTCGTATCTTTTTGAAAGACAATAATTTTTTGAAGACTTTCACATCTCTCCAGAAGTTCATATGAGCGATCATATTGGTCTTGTCTTGAAACAAAAAGAATTTTTATGCCAGCATCATTAACAATATATTCAGTCTCTTCGGTGGTATTTGTGGGATAAATTGGAACAGTAATACATTTTATGCTTAGAGAACCAAAATCACTCATATGCCATTCAGGTCTGTTTCCTGAAAAGATACCAATTCTGTCTTCAGGATCAACATCATAATCCAGAAGTCCCTTTGAGACAGCATTAATTCTTTCACCAACCTCTTTCCATGTATAATTCTCCCATGATCCATAGCACTTATGAAACATTTGAGGTCTATCACCATAGATATTAGCTCTTTCAAGGGCCATTAATCCTAAGTGTTTAGTTTTGCTGAGAAAATCATTAAATTCCTTATCTAGCTCTGCGTAGTTCTTATTGTATTCCTCTGTAAAATTATGATATTCCATGTATTTTTCTCCCCATTTTTTTATAAAAATAACAATGTTATGTTTTATTGCAAGAATAATTTCTGCCCACTTGAGGTTTATTTGACTACTTTAATTGGCTTAGACAGATAGTTCTGTTTAGTACATAAGAATGAAAGACAGTTATAGAACATATTTCTATTGTGTTGACAAATTAAAATAAATCTATATTGTATTGAGCATATGAACCTTTTTCAAACATATTCATTATTTAGACTGGGCAAAAGCATTCCCACACTCTTTGGTGTTTTTACAATAACTCTCCATGCATATGGAAATCTTTCTATCTTTAATGAAACTCAAAACCTTATACGGTTTTTTATATCTGAATTTTCTCTCTTCTCCTTGTTGTGCGGAGGATATCTCATGAATGATATTTTAGATCTGAAGAATGATATGATTAATCGACCAGATACGGTGTACATAAATAAATCTATGTCAGAAAAGACATCGATCTGTATTGTTATTCTGTTATTCATATTCTCAATTACGAGTTCATTTTTCGCATCATTTTTCGTGGGGATAGTTATCGGTATACAGATGGCTGCATTGATTTTATACAATTTTTTTTCTAAGAAAATGTCTTACCTTAAGCCATTTTTTATTACAACACTCTTTGTCACAATCTATCCATTATCCATAGCAATAGCAGGTGGAGGTATTGATGGCCCACGAAGAGATTCTTTGATTATATTTCCTATTTGGTTGTTTTTTTCAGTACTGGCTTATGAGTTTACCTGTGATGCAAAAGATGCAAAGGGAGATTCAATAATCAGCTCAAAGGGATTTACAGAGCGCTTTGGTGCAGATGTCATGAAAAGGGTTGCTCGAATAATTACAACAGCTGCCTTACCTATAGCTTTTATCCCATACTTTGCTCATATGTGTGGGATTATTTATCTCGCCGGTGCTATAATTGCTGCATTATTTTTATTGATATCATTTATTTATCCAAAGATAGATTTTGTGACTATTCTTCATGGGGTGATTGTTCCTATTGTTGTGACATCAATTCTTGATATGGTAATTGTTATATGAAGAAGCTTACTGGCATAAGAAAGTATTTGGCCCTTTTTACAGGTATGGTCAATCCAGGGATTTTTAAGCTGCCCATAAGGTTTATATATGCAATATTGAAAACCATGAACCAGGAAAAGCTGACTTCATTAAATGGGGTTTATCATGTAAACACTCACTATGCACCATTTCCTTCAGAAAGTTTTAACACCTCACTGAAATTTTTTTCCAATGTTCATAAGGGCATCTATACACCTCTTTCAGTATATTTTTCTCTCACCAATCAATGCATCAATAAATGTATATATTGTAGTAATTATAAAAAGGGTGGGGATGCAAACCTTTCAACAGATCAGATTATTGAAATGATTAATCAGGTTCAAAATGCCGGAGCCCTTGCAATTGGATTCACAGGAGGAGAGCCTCTAATGCGAGATGATCTAGAGGATATAATTGCCTCAGTTTCAGATAAATCATATAGCATTCTCTTTACCTCAGGATATAGCCTTACAGAGCAGAGGGTTCAAAAGCTAAAAAAAAATGGACTCACTATAGCCTCAGTAAGTATTGATAGTCACGAAGAAGATGAACATAATGCAAGAAGAGGTTCTACCCATGCATTTTCAGATGCTCTTCAAGCAATAGATCTCTTTTCAAAAGCAGAGATCTACACAACAGCATCAGCAGTAATGAATAACTCAATGCAATCATGGCAAGAGATTGAAAAATTTGCTGATTTTTGTTATGAAAAAGGGGCGCATGAATTAAGAATTCTTAGAGAAATTCCCTCAGGTAAAGTATGTGATTCAATTAATAATTTTGATTATAAGAAAATCGAAAATCTGCAGAAAAAATATAACAGAAATAAGAATAAAATAACTATTATGTCTCTACCTCATTTTGAATCCTCACAATACAGTGCCTGTAATGCGGGACTATTTCATATGTATGTTGATGCACTGGGGAATCTTTGTCCCTGTGACTTTGTTCAAAAATCTTTTGGTAACCTAAGAGAGGAGAAGTTTTCAGAAGTATATAATAGGATGAAGGTCAATTTTCCCAATAATTCACCTCAATGCTTAAGTCAGCGAATTGCCAGAGGTGAAGATTATAAAAATACAGGGGATTCCTTTCATGGCCTTTTAGAATCATTAACAAAAAAAGGTAAGAAATAATACCATTGAAACAGGAGTTATAATATGACAGGTATAATCATTCTTTCAGCATTAACAGGAATAGTTGGAGCCTTTTTTGGATCTGTATCTCAACTTCCAGGAAACATAACAGGTTTTATCAGTGGATCAGTTGTGGGATATTTATTTATTATTAAAATGCTCAGTTATAAAGATCTGGAAAAAGGCTATTATAAGAAAGGGATGAGGTATGGAATCTTGGCAGGATTGGCATCAGGCTTTATTACTCATATTCCAGGATTAATAATAGAAAACCTAAAGTTGGTTGATAAATCGGGTTTCATCATTCATGGATGGCAGCTCATTCTAATCGGTCCTATCTTTGGAATTATTGTAGGATTTTTATTTAGCTTTTTAATGAGCTATCTGGTAAAAAAATTACATCTTCATCTTGTATAAATAGTTATCAGTTTTTTTATATATAATGAATTTTATTGTATAAAATCACTTAAAAAAAGGGAAAAATATGAATGATAAAACTCCAGCAGTAATATCAGCTATTGTAGGATCTATATTCGGCTTCACATCTGGTTTGCCGGGTTTCTTTACGGGATTGATTAGCGGATATATTGTGGGTTATATTTTTTTAAAAACCATGTTAAGAATCAATAGAACCTTAAAAAGATATACTCTATTAAGTCTTTTTTATGGAACAATTGCTGGTTTTACAAGTGGATTAGTTGTTCATATTCCCTCAATAATTTTGTTGAGATATGGTTATATTAAATTGCTAGGTTATATTTCTCTGGCAAGTAATGATGCTGTAATGATTGGTGCTTTTTTTGGGATGATTGTGGGTGCAATTATTGGTTTATATCTAGGAATGATTATTAAAAATATGCCAATTGAAAATAATGAATAAAGAAATCTTTTAAAAGAGATAAAAAAAGGAATAAAAAAGGTCTGAGAATATGACAAAGTTTTTTTTGTCTGTTTTATTTGCCCTCATTGGTGACTCTGTGGCTATGTCTCAGGTCTAACAGGTCTATTTCTTGGCATAATTATTGAAGCAATATATTCTATAGAAGATGAGAATGTATCTATAAAAAGGTAATAATTATATTATGAATCCCTTGATAAAATATCCAGTACTCTTTGTATCGAAGATAATCAATGGTGGTAAATCAGTTTATAAAGATGATTTTAACAGCTGTGCAGAGACCTATGATGATGTAATTACACGTCCCCTTCTTGCACAAGCAACAGAGAAGCTTCTTAAAAGCTATGGACCTCTCAATGGTGATAGATCAATAGACTGCGGTTGTGGTACTGGTCATAGCACAGAGATTATAGCTCAAATGACTGGAGCTCGTGGTTCTGTATTTGGATGTGATTTTTCTGAAAATATGATTAACATAGCCAAGAAAAGATTAAAAGATTATGAAAATGCTACCTTTCAGTCAGGTGATATGATTGAAATTCTTAATGACAGTGAAAAAGTAGATTTTGATTTTGCTGGAATTTTCTGGGCTCTTGAATATGTTAATCACAGTGTTTTTTTTAAGAAATTAAATAGTACTATGAAGAAAGGTGCTCGAGTCTCTGTTTTAGTAAATCACAGATTATCTCTTATAGAACTTCAGGATATGATCACTCCTATAGTTTTAAAAAATATTATTTCTTTAAAAAAGATTCCACCTTTGAATTTTATTTCAGGTATGAAAGAATTTGAAAAAGCTGCAAAAAAAGGAGGCTTTAAAACCGATCATATTGTTGAAGAAAAGGTTTCAGTTCATTTTAGCAATGGTGCAGATCTTATTAAATGGATGCTTCAGGGAGGTCCCTCAGCTGGTTTTAAAAGTTCTATTCGAGAAAAGAAACGAGATAAAATTTTTAATCTTATTGCTCAAGAGGTTGATCGCCGAAATGGACTTTCAGTAACATTTAAATATATATCGTATTCTGGAATTAAAGAATGACTCTTTTTGATAAAATAAGAATAATTAAAGCAAAGCACTTTATACGATTTATGGATTTTTATATCTGGCTTTATGGTCGTTTTAGATTTGGAACTCCTATGCAAAAAATAGTTACAGCAATGTCAACCTCGGTATGTGGTGCAGTACCCTATGTTTTAAAAATCGATTTGTTGGAAAACTGCAATCTAAAATGCTCAATGTGTTATGCACATCATAGTAAAAAAGAAATGTCTCTTGAAGATTATAAAAAGATAGTTAGCCCACTCAAAGGAATTGGTTCAAGAGTAGATCTCATGGGAGGAGAACCTTTTTTATATAGTAATCTTGAAGAGGTCATTTCATATACACGGAATGTTTCAAAATTTAAAGAGGTTATTGTCTATACAAACGGAACCTTTATCTCAAAGGATAAGGCTTTAGCTGTTAAAGAAGCAGGTTTGACTCATGCAATGGTAAATTTGAGTTCCCATGATGAAATAAGACATGATGCTTTTACAGGAGTTCAAGGTTCCTGGAAATCTGCAATAGAAGGTATAAATAATCTCAAAGAAGCCGGTGTCGAAACAAATGCTTTTATTGTTGTGCATAAAGATAATATTTTTGACCTTAATGAAATCAGAACATTTGTATTAGAGACCCTTCAGATAAATCCATTGTTCTTTCAATATGTACCAAAAGATTTGAATGACCCATTGATTCCCTCGCGTGATGACTGGAATCTTGCTAAAAAAAATATTATCTATGGCCACGAAAGTGGACAGAAGCATGGTAAAATTGTTGCCGGTATTATTTCTCTCTGTGGAAAGAACTGTCTTGGTGGGTATCACTCTTTTTCTGTAAAGGTAAATGGCGATGTAACACCCTGTCCATTTATACATGATATCATTATAGGTAATGCTCTTAAAGATGGAATCTGGAAGGTCTTTCTCAATAGAAAAAAAAGTAAACTATATAATGAATTTTCGTCGATTCCTGAAGAGTGTAAGAGCTGCAATTATATCACAGCATGTTCAGGGGGTTGTAGAGCAGGGCAGGATGGCGAATATCTGAATAAAGATTTCCGATGTCTAGGCCCATGGCATGAGAAGGCTGATCACGATAAATTATTTGAAAAAATCCCAACTTTTTTTTAAGAATAATTTTTAGATAGAAAAAGATTATAGGTAGTATTATTTGTTATTGAGTTGCTTTCTTTATAGCATCGGAGAGTTCACTTGCAATATAGGGTTTATGTATAACTTTTTTGATTCCCATTTTTAATGCCTTTTTCTTTCCTTCTATGTCAATCATACCTGAGGAAAGTAGGGCTCTAACATTGGGATTAATCTCTTCGAGCTTTTTGTATACCTCGAATCCTGATTTCCCTGGCATTGACAAATCTAATAAAACAGCAGAGATCGAATCATGTTGTTCTCTATAGATTTCTATTCCCTCTTCAGGTCGTTTAGCAGTAATAGTCTTGTAACCACATTGAGATAAAATTCCTGAAGCAATTTTTAAAATAAATTCTTCATCATCTATAACTAAAATTGTTCCATGTCCAGGAACGAGAGTTTTACTTTTTTCATTGTCAAAGTTTTGAAATACTTCAATTCCATAGGGAAGAAAAATTGAAAACTTTGAGCCCTTTGTCAATTCAGAGCTAACCTTGATAAACCCATTATGTTGTTTAATAATACTATATGATGTAGCCAGTCCGAGTCCAGTTCCCTGGTCTTGAGTTTTTGTTGTAAAAAAAGGATCAAAAAGCCTCTTTAAGGTATTGTCATCCATTCCAATTCCAGTATCAAAAACATCAATGGATACCCATTTGTTATATTTATTACTTTGAGATGGTATTTCATAATTGAGGTTATCTTTGTTTATAATAGAGGTTGATACTGTTAATGTGCCTCCCTGGTCTGAATTGTGAGGTCTCATTATTGTCATGGCATGAGATGCATTGATACAGAGATTTAGTAGGACCTGCTCAATCTGGTAAGGCTCAGCCATAACATAGAGAGGTTTATCCTCAATTTTAAAATCTAATAGAACAGACTTGGGCAAACTGTTTTGACAAATTGAAAGTATGTGGTTCAGAGAGTTATTAAGATCAATTGATTCAAGTAATAGTTCATGCTTTTGAGAAAAGGTCAGGAGCTGTTTTATAAGATGAGATGATCTTTGTGAAGAATCTAAACCAACTTGAATATAGTCTTCAATTTCATTTTTATTTCTAAAGGTTTCATCTTTAATAAGCAGTTCAATGAGATTAAAGCTACCAATAATACCGACAATGATATTATTGAAATCATGTGCTAGGCCTCCAACGAGAGTTCCAACAGCCTCCATTTTTTGAGCTTGAGAAAGCTGAGCCTGAATAAGAGCTTTATCATCTTCAGCCTTTCTTCGTTTTGTAATGTCTCTTGTTATACCAATAATCCCATAGGTGTTGTTTGTATTATCTTTAAAAGAAGATATTTTTACTTCAGTAGGAAAAAATGATCCATCTTTTTTGATTTGATTGAGTTCAAGAATGACAAAGTGATTATCGGTTTCATTTATATTATTTTGAGTATCAAGAACCTCGTTGAAAGCTGATGTTATTTTTTCGAAGGACTCTGTATCATACCAGTTTTTATGGGTAAGTTTTCTTGCTTCATCAACTGTATAACCAAACATTGTTTCAATAGAGGGGCTTATATAGGTGAAGTTCATATCTTTATCTGCTGACCAGATGAGATCATTAAGATTTTCTGCTAGAATTCTATATCTTTTTTCACTATCTAGTAATTCATCTCGGGATTTTTGAAGTTCATTTGTACGTTCTGTTATTAATTCCTCAAGATTATTCTTATGAACTTCAAGTTCATTTTGGGTCTTAATTCTTATTTTGTTTTCAAGATTTAAACTGTTTACGACTTCTTTGAGAAGATTTTTTTCATCAAGAAGTTTCTTTTGTTCTTTATTGATTGCTTCTTTATAATTTTGTCTAACGGATTCATAGTTATAGGAAAATAACACAATAAATATAAATGTTACAATGTAACGCAGGGTGAAATTTGATGGATAATTATAGATAAAATATATATTGAAAGGATTAATGAGAGCCGTTAAATATATAGAGAATAAAAGTAATGTCCATAAGAAACCTTCTTTTCTACCCATCAGAAAAAAAGCTAGTAATGGGAAAGAAAGTGCGAAAAGACTGGCGTAACCATCAATAGCACCCTTAAGACCCCAAAAAGACAAGATTAGAGTGATCATAATCATAGTTATACGGAAAAGGTTTTTTCCTTCTTTAAGTTTCCGAAGAATAAATATCATTGATAGCTGAAATGTCAGCATCGTTAGATTTACATATCCAAAGAGATTATTGCCCACTATGAAATGGTATATTACAAAGGAAGCCAAAGAAATAGAAAGAATGCTCAAAAAAGAAATAAAAAGTTTTCGTTTTCCTTTCTCTTCAACAGAAAAATCTTTTTGTGGGATAAAAAAATTAGTTAATATTGCTACAGGAGTTTTTAATAAATGACTTTTCATAATACATAATCTAATTGAAGGTTTAAATTATGAAAAGCAAAATTTTAATTTTTCAAAAAATAGAGGATAAATGAGGATGTTTCTAAAGAGTTTCATCAATTTATTTTTAAAGTTTATTTGAAACTAATGTGGGAAATATAACCCTTTTTTATAGGTATCTTTTCTGAAACTCCTTAAATCCATATACATCCTTACCAATAAATTTCATCTTCATTGATTCATTGGGGCAGTTATTTATGCATCCCATACAAGCAATACATGTTTTAGAATTAACAATTCCTGATTTTATTGATACTGCATTTACCGGACATTTTTTTTCACAAGAGCCACATTGAGTACAAGTGTTTGTGTTAATATTGTGATCTTTGATTAAAAGCTTTGTTCCATTTATTACAGGTGCTCCTTTTAAAAGGTTAAAAACAGATTTATATTTTTTATAGTTAAAACTTTCATTTGTCTGAAATTTTTTAATTATTATAGATGTAAAGTCTTCTAATCTATTATATGTATTTTTATCGGGTAAGTGACTATAATTCATCATTCTCTTTGATGGACCATTAATCCAAAACATTGGCCATGTGCTGATATTTCCAAAAGTATCAAGATGAATAGGAATCGCTCCTTTTTTCACTACTATATCCATTAAAAAAACTGCAGTATTATGTTGATTGTCTCCTGAATTGCCAAATGTTGAAAATACTGCAACCGGGGTGTTTTCAATATCTGTTATTTCTTTTAGCCAGCTTTTAAAATTTCCTGGTATGTCATAGTAGTATACAGGAGAGCCAATGATTATAAGGTCATATTTTTTAAAAGAATTTTGATTAACATTTCTGTAATCACTTGCAAATACATTAAAATTATTATCTTTTAATTGTTGAGAAATATTCTCTCCATATTTTTCTGTGAAACCTGTTTGACTATACCAGATAACGAGAGCATTCCTCTTTTTTCTCATTATTATTTCCCGATCCAAGAAATACAGTACTCTGTTAATTCTGGTAGTTCAGATACTTCTGGATCTTCAATTTTCCATGAACCTTTTAGATTTAATTCTTTTGCAGTTTCTTCAAAATGATACATTGAGATGCCAATATCAACTAGCTGTAGATCTTTTATTTTAAAGAATTTTACCAGGGGATTGTAATATCCCTTTGATCGTGTGCAATAAAAATGAAATATATTGGAGTTTTCTTTTTTGATTATTCTCCATGGCTGTTTATTTGAAGCTGATGGGCCAATTCGCAACATCTCTAAGGGCTCAATATAGGCGCCTGCATCTTTTTCTGATAAATTGGAATTAAAATCATTTTGAAAGTATAATTCATTCCATGATTTTCTTGAATGAAATTTTGCACCTTTTCTATTGAGTTTTTCGCTGAAACTCATATTGTCATCAGAAATGCCAACTGGAGTTACTGCAGGAATAATTTCATTTTCTCTTGGTTGAAGTACTTTTGAAAAACTACTCCGGGAAAAACTACCTCCGAGCCAGCAGGTACCGAGGTTTAATCCAGTCATTTCTATGATAACTTTTTCCATGAGGTATCCATAGTCAAAAAGTCCCTGACGTGTATCTTCTGTAGTACCAACAATAAATGCAGGGGGATTTTTTATAAAGCCATAGGTGCCCAGACCTTTTAGTTCACTAGATTGATTTTCAGAAGAAGATTTTAACTTAAAACGAACAGTGCTCTCAAGGGGGCCATGAGATATTTCAGATAAAGTTTTATTGACCAGCTCTTGTATTTCTTTTGTTAAATTTTCTTTTTTGTAGGTTCTTACAGATCTACGTACTTTTATTTTATCAGTTATTTTCATTCTAAAATCCTTTATAATTATTTTTTATCAGGTAGGAATATTATTTCTACCAAATCCAAGGAATCAAATTTTCTATCAATAGATTAGATTTAAGCAGCTTGACTTTTATTAACAGATAGATTTTCAATTTCCTTTAAGGCTGACATAACTGTTTCAAGGGAGTATTGTGCTGGTTCTCTTAAGATCGCTATTGTTTTTTGTAATGTTTTCATGGTATCCTCCTGATTAAATTAAACTTATAAAATTGTTGAATTCGATAACTATCGAAGTTTAGGGCAAAAAAATATTAAGTTTTCGTATCAAAAAACTCTTTCATGTGTTGCATTGTATATCTATTCACTTTAGCAATGAGAAATTTTCCTTTTCTTTCAGTTTCAATTAAATCTGCATTCATGAGTTCTTTCAGGTGATGAGATATAGTGGGAGCACCAATATTAAGAGAGGTTTTAATATCAGAAATGAGACACTCACTACAACTCTCCTCAAAACTGGCCTCACTTTTTTTCAATATTTCATTGAAAAGTTCAAGGCGGTTTGGATGAGAAAGTGCTTTAAATACTTTTGCTAATTGTTTATAATCCATAATAGTTTTATCTTTTAATAATTTGATAACTATCGAAATGATACTGAAATTTTAATCAATCGTCAAGTGAAAGAGGTAATTTTTTTATTTTTTCGTTAAAAAAAACAACTTTGGAAAATGTATTTACTAATTAGTGCTACTGGTAAGTAGCTTATTCAGTATAAAACTGAAGTCATATTAAGTTCGATTAGTTAATATTGAGCCAGACCGGCTCATTAATAGGGGCTTCAGCCACCGCCTCCTTGTGCACAACCGCCACCTCCGGAAAATGATGGTACAGAGCTGGTAGATGCAGACTTGCTCGAAAAGGATGACATTAGTTTATGTGTTTTATCTGATGTACAGTTTGGACATTCTGCTGAAAAATCACCCAGTTTCTTTATTTCTGAAAAGGTGTTTCCACACTCTTCACATTTGAATTCATATAAAGGCATTGTAATTCTCCATGTTTAAGTTTTAGCTAAAATGCTAAAAAGCTATTTTTTTGTCAATATATTTGTTTGATTGTACTGTAATTTTGTCAGAATACTTTGTTGACAATTGCAATTTGAGAATCCATGATAACTTTACATTCTCTAATGAGTAGAATAGATTGTAAAGATAGTGAAAAAATCATAGTATCATTAATATAATAAAAGTGGGGTTTTGTTGTAGGTTTGCATCCCCCCTTTTTATTAAAAAGTAATGAGATTTATTAAAAGTAAAAAAAATATTTTTATGTAAGGTTATTTTATGAAAAAAGTTATAATCTGTTTATCTATTATTTTAATTTTTGTAGGATGTAAACCCAGAGTTGATCCTGTTTTAAAAAAGGGTTATACCTTGTACAGCAAAGGAAAATACAAAGAGGCTCTTACTGTATATGACCAATTTATTATAAAGAATAAAGATAATGTCAATGGCTATCTTTTGAGAGCAGAATTATATCTTAAAATAAATCAGCTTGATAAATCTATGAAGGATTATATTAAAATTTTAACATTAGACAAAAAGAATGTTTATGCTTTTCATCAAATTGGAATTATCTATCATAATAAGAAGAACTATAAAAAAGCTATTGAATATTTTGAACAAAATATTGCTCATGATCCTCATTCTTTCTTGGGTTATTATAATATGGCCTGTGCCTATTCATTGTTAAAGAATAAAGAAAAATCATTATGGGCCTATGAACATGCCGTTAATATATATAATACAATGGATGTGAATAGGAAACAAGTAATGAATCATAATATGTATAAATATAGTCTTGCTGATGATGATTTGAAATTTATTAGAAATGATAAAAGATTTCGGGTTTTATTACATATGATTCAATAAAAACACTGATGAATCATATGTAAATAAGAACTATTTCAAAGATTTTGCTATTTTCTTAAACATTATTACATTTTCCTGACTTCTTTGCTTTCCATCTTTATTATAATGGGGATAAGCAGAACTTTTTACGATAACCACTCTCTTTTTGGGATTTACATAGATGTATTGATTGTAGATTCCAATTGCAACAAAATCACCATCTGTAATAGGTGGGATCCACCATTGATAACCATATCCAGGAACGTATTTTTTTCCCTTTTCTTTTCTTCCGGCCATGAGATGTGGTGCATCAGGTGTTATTGAATCCTTGACCCATTGTGCCGGGACGATCTGTCTTCCATTGAGTTTGCCTTTGTTCAGATAGAGAAGACCAAATCTTGCATAGTCTCTGGCTACAGCATTGAGGGCTCCAAAAACCAGTTCCATACCATTATTGTCTACACACCAGTAGGCATCAGACTCAGCACCTAAGGGACCCCATAGTTTTTTATGCATGTATTGAGTTATACTTTGACCAATCGCATTTTTAAGTATCATTCCTAAAACCTGAGTATCCATGCTCACGTAATGATTATAGGTACCTGGTTTTTTATCTCTTTTGAGTGACTTGACAAAATCATCAATTGAGGTGTTGAGTGCAAGGAGCCTGCCCATTCTATTTATATCTGAATTATAATCACCGTAATCTTCATTAAATTTTATGCCCGATGACATCTGAAGAACATCCTTTATTCTAACTCCTTCGTAACCGCTTCCTTTTAAAAATGGAACATAATGATTAACATTCTTTTCTATATCAATTTTGCCTTCTTTTACTGCTATTCCGAAGATAGCTGATAAGATTGATTTGCTAACAGACCAGGAGATTGATTTTGTTTTTGCTGTGTTTCCTCGAAAATATTGCTCATGGATGATAACTCCATTCTTCAAAACAATAAAACTTGTTGCCCAGTTATCCTTTAAAAATTTTTGAATACTCTTTTGTTTACCATTATACATATAGGTATCACCTATTGGCTGTATTTTTACCGGTAACTGGTATACTGGACCGCTTCTTTTAATAATACTTTTCCCAAAAGTTTGATCTGCTGTTCTAAAATTTTCTACAATATTTTCTTTGTCAAAAAAATGAAGAACCTTGTAAATGCGTATTGCTGGTTTATGGAAGGCAATAGCTCCTATAATGAGTAATGCTCCAAAAATCATTGTACCTCGTTTTAGATATCTTTTCATGTGTTCCCTCTATAATTTATATGTGATATTGAATCTTTCTTATCACAATATAATAAGAAAGAAATTCAACGTCTGGACAGTTTCCTTTTGATCAGAATGTGTCTTTTGGTGTAGTTTATTTTTGCACCTCGTCTTTTAAGATAGAATTGCAATCTTCAAGGTATAAAATATGACAGAAAAGTTCTTGCATTGAAACTATTAAAAAAGATTAATGATTTTAGAAAATGTTAAATAACTATTCATATTAGATTTGTGTTTATATTAATTCACATATGATTTGGTTATGCTGTCATTTTGAAATTAAAATATAAAGATCATTTTTGCAGAGACTGTTTTTTAGCGCTTTGGAATGTGATTCTTATCTATTATTTATATTAAGGATGGTATTATGGATTATTTTAAAGGAACTCCAAAATATGTAATTTCACCTTCATTGAAGGACAATGTTAATGTGTCTATTGCTCTAGAAAGACCTCTCATTGTTAAGGGTGAACCAGGAACAGGTAAAACTCTTTTGGCACATGCTATTGCAGAGGGTTTAGGTAAAAAACTATTTATCTGGAATGTGAAATCAACAACAAAGGCTCGAGAAGGACTCTATCTTTACGATACAGTTCAAAGACTTAATGATGCACGTTTTGGTGATGGAGAGGTTTCTGATATTAAGAAGTATATTAAACTGGGCAAACTTGGTGAAGCCTTTAATGCAGATGAGCAGGTTGTACTTCTCATTGATGAAATTGATAAGGCAGAATTAGAATTTCCCAATGACCTGTTAAATGAGCTCGATGAAATGAGTTTTTATATCTCTGAAACTCATGAAACCATTTCGGCAAAACATAGACCAATTGTAATTATTACATCAAATAGTGAAAAAGAGCTTCCAGATCCATTTTTAAGAAGATGTATCTTTCATTATATTGATTTTCCTGAAGAGAAACTTATGGAAGAGATTGTAGATGTTCATTTTCCTGACATTGAAAAGAAGCTTTTAAAAGAGGCTCTTAAGAAGTTTTATTGGATCAGACAGTTTGATATGCTTCGAAAAAAACCATCAACCAGTGAGCTTGTTGACTGGCTTCAGGCACTTATTGCTGGTGGACTGAATCCTAAAAAACTAGAAAAAGAAATCCCCTTTGTTGGAACTTTATTAAAGAAGAAAGAGGATATTGATCTCGTTGAAAGCTCTTCAGGTGGACACCATGCTTATAAGAGCAGTGCACGAACAAGGGACTATTACTAGAGGTAAAAACTGTGTTTATAGAATTTTTCTTTACACTTAAATCCTATGGTGTTCCTGTTTCTCTCCATGAATGGATTACATTACATAAGGCTTTGGCCATGAATCTTCATGACTGTAGCTTAACTAATTTTTATCATATAGGCAGATCAATTCTCGTAAAGAATGAAGTCTATTTTGATAAATATGATATGGCATTTTTAGATGTATTTAAAGATATTGAAACCACTGATGAAATGCTTGAGAAGATTCTTGATGGCTTGAAAAAAGTTAAAGAGCTCAATCTAACTGAAGAAGAAAAAAAGCAGATTGATGAACTTGACCTTGATGAGGTTTTAAAGAATTTTGAAAAGCAGTTAAATGAAGAACATTATAAAGAGCATGTTGGTGGTAATAAGGCTATAGGAACCGGAGGGCGTTCGACTCAAGGAGCCTGGGGATATAATCCTGCAGGGATTCGCATTGGTCAGGGAGAGTCTCGTCATAAACGAGCTATTCAAATTGCAGAAAAGAGAAGCTTTAAAAACTATTCAAGTGATATGACCCTTGATACACGACAGATGAAGGTTGCTCTATCTCACCTTCGAGCTCTGTTGCCTGTTGGTCAGGGAGAAAATCTTGATCTTGAAAAAACCATTGATGCAACTTGTAAAAATGCAGGAGAGATAGAATTTATCTGGCAGGAAAAAGAAAAGAAAGCAGCAAAGGTTATGCTCATCATGGATGTTGGGGGATCAATGACTCCCTATGCAATGTTAGCAGAGCGACTTTTCTCAGCAGCCTCATCCCAAATCAGCAAGTTTAAACATTATTATTTTCATAATTGTTTTTATCAGGATCTATGGTTAGATATGGAAAGAAATCAATCAATATCAACGATGGATATGATGCGAGCTGAGGATGATGATTATAAGGTTATTATTGTTGGTGATGCAGAGATGGCTCCATCAGAACTTACATGGGCAAATGGTGCTATAGATTACTGGTATTACAATGAGATTCCAGGAATAGTGTGGATGAAACGCTTAAAAGAAAAGTTCAAAGATGTCATATGGCTTAATCCTCTTCCTCAACGATCATGGAATTACGTTCATACAATACGAATGGTAAAGGATATCTTTCCCATGTTTGAATTGTCACTTGATGGAATTGATGATGGAGTAAAGTTTCTCATGTCAGGTAAGATGGATCTCTTTGATCAGGTTATGAAAGAACGAACAATGTAGAAAAAGGGGCTCAACGCCCCTTTTTATTTACTCATATATCATGGCTTTAAATCTGTTTTAATCGGAGAAAATAATTACATCCTTATCATCTATTTTAAATGCAGATGATGATATTTTTAAAACAGTGCTATTATACCTCAATTCAATTCTCTTTTTCTTTATCATATCTTTAACTGCATATAGGTTATTATCGGCCTCTTTTAAAATCTTATCATAAAAGATATTTATATTGTTCAATGATTCTTTTTGAAAATCAATTGTTCGACACCCTATTGATATTTTATATGGAATCTTATTTATATTCTTTATAATTTTTTTTATGATTTCTTCAATATGACTGTCACTTTCTGAAAGATAAATACAAAATTCATCACCACCATATCTGGAAATGATATCTGTTTTTCTAACTGATTTGATAAGAGCATTAGAAATATTCTTTAGAAGTATATCTCCTGCTTCATGGCCTAAATTGTCATTGATTTCTTTGAAATCATTACCATCGATAAAGAGTATGGAGGCTGTTCCTTTTTTTGTTCGGAAGCTCTTTGCCATATCTTTTTTTACAAATTCAATAAACCAAAATCGGTTATATAGACCCGTTAGCATATCTTTTGTTGCTAAACTGGTCATCTCCTTTAGTTCTTTAATTCTTTCTGTTATATCTCTTAAAATTCCTTCAAATCCTATGACATTATCTGTTTTCTGGTCAATGATTGGAGAAATAGAGGTTGAAACATAAATAATATCTTTATTTTTTTTTATGAGTTCCCATTCCAGTTCATTGAGGCGTTTTTTTGTTTTATATACTTCATTAAAGGCCTGCTTTGTAAATTCACTTATTTCCGGGTTTGATGATAATTGTCTGTAATTTAATCCATTTATGGAATTTACATCATGACCAATTAATGTGAGGAGTGCATCATTGTATTCTAAAAGATTCCCCTCTAAGTCAAGGCGATAGTATCCATCAGGAATTTCTTTCATTAACCGTTTATGTTTATCAACAATTTCTTTAAGCTCTAATTCAGTTTTTTTTCTTTCAGTTATGACAGTGCCAAATACTTCAAAACAGCAAATGTCTCCCTTATCATCAAATTGAGCACAAACCTCTTGCTGCATCCAAATGCTTCTTCCTTCTTTTGATATTATAGGAAATTCATTAATAGTGAATTCAATTTTTTCATTGAGCTGCTTATGATAAAAGGTTAATACATCTTTTTTATAGTCTTGATGGACAAAATCCCAGAAATACTGCCCTCGAAGTTCTTTTGCACTATAACCGCTTTCACTTATGACGTATTCATTGAGGTTCACAAATTTACCATCTGGTGAAAGTGAATAAGCCAATACTTTCGCAAAATTGAGCATTTTGTTAATGGTCTCTGGCTTGTATTCCTGATAATTTACGGGCTTATTAATTTTCAAGGTAATAGTATCCTATTCTTCATCAGTTTATATGGACGTTTTAATAAATTATAAATCCTTCTATACAATTAGAGTTAAAATTTTTTTCTATAAGTATTATTAATATTCACTGGAACATATGTGAATTGTTAATAATAGGTGTTACTAATTAAATATAACGTCAATATGTTTTTAATACAAATTTAACTGAATAATGTACTTTAAGTTAGTAATGTGAATAAAAATATAGTTATTTGTAATGTAAAAATACCCTTATTAAAATAATAAAAAAGTATTTGCATCCCTCAGTGTTAAAAATACTATTACAGCCTATTTCTGATTTTTGAGGTTAATTATGGGACATAATATTATCCGTTTTGGTGTATCAATTGATGAAAATCTTTTAACACAGTTTGATGATTTAATCAGTGAAAAGGGTTATGTAAACAGGTCTGAAGCAATACGTGATCTTATTCGAGATAAAATGGAATCCATAGAAATCTCAGATCCGGAACAAGAAGCGATTGGAACACTATCAATTGTTTATTCTCATGATGTACGGGAAATTTCAGACAAACTCAATGATATTCAGCACTCATATCATCAAAATATTATTTCCACAACTCACATACACCTTGATCATCACAATTGTCTTGAGGTTCTTATTTTAAAGGGTAAATCCAGTGAGATTAAAAGCCTTAGTGATAAACTCATGTCAATTAAGAATGTGAGAAATGGAAAATTGATGCTTTCCACTCCATAAAAGAGTCTTTCGAAATTAAATACTAAACCTTTCAGGCCAACCTGTCGAAGTAAGAATAAGGGAAAAAATTGCGATTTTTTGCCTATTTTGTATTTAGGTGATACTGGTGGATAGAATAGGAAAAGGATGTCGATCTATTCTACTGGTGGTCTTGTGTATTTTTTTTATTATACCAACTGAGGGCTCAGGGAAGAGCCAATGGTCAAAAAAATACAAAGCAAGCCGCTATAAAAACTCATACTCTTCTGGCAAGTCTTATGTCTCTTTAAGAAAACGTCTCATCATTTATCGTGTTCGTAGAGGAGACTCTCTTTTTAGAATTGCACGCAAATATAAAACAACTACAAAGAATATAAAAAAACTCAACGGTCTATGGAGTAACAAGATTTATCGTGGCCAGAGATTGAAGATTTACAAGAAATATTATGTAAAGAAAAGATATTATAAAAAAAGATCTTCAAAAAAACGAAGTTACTATTCAAAGAAAAGAAGGCGCCATTATACTCCAAAATATGTTCCCCGGAGAAATAAACCCAGTTTCAGGTGGCCTGTGTATTATGTTCATTCAGTAAAAAGAGATGCCTATTCAGGTGTCAAACCCATTGGCATTCTCATAAAGGGACCTCCTGGATCATCTGTTCGATCATCTGCATCAGGTAAAGTGGTTAGAGTTGGATATATGCGTGGTTATGGAAAGTATATAGTAGTGAAACATAAGAATAGGTTTGCTACTGTTTATGCTAAACTGAATACTATTACTGTACGTGAGGGTCAAGTAATCAATAAGGGAACGAGAGTTGGCTACATGTCACAGAATTATCCTCAAATTCATTTTCAGATAGACTATGCTGGAAAGCCACTAAACCCTTTAAGTTATTTGCCCCGTAGGTGATTCGTTGCTTAAAGTTAAAATGCTATTATCATGTTTTGTATAAAACTTGATGTAATGGTAGAGCAAGTTTGGTTTAAGAAATATAATAATTTGTTTTAAATTTTAATTGATTTTCAGATTAAATACTGTTCAAATAATAATATGTAACAAACATTGTAAAGAATATTCTAAAGTACTAAATATTCTTAGCTGGAGATACCATGAAAAAATTGATTTTGATAACCTTCGCAATTACATCTATATTTATGCTCTCATGTTCAAAAAAACCACTATACAATGAGTTTAAGGTTTATGCCCATAAGAGTAAAATTCAAGTATCTGCAGGTGGAGAATCTTTTATTGCTGTTAAGGTTGAAATTCCTGGCAAGAAATATATTTACGGCAATCCTAAAGGTCCTGGAACAGGTAAGCCAACAACAATGACGGCTAAAAGTAAATTTTTTATTTTTAAAAAGACACAGTACCTGAAATCTGAAAAATATAAGCCACAGCCAGATGAAGATTTTGTTTGGAGATATACAACTGATACCAGTCTTTTCATTCCCTTTAAAGTTAAGAATAACACAAAAAAGGGTGAATATATTGTGACCGTAAAATTTGAGTCTTTGATGTGTGATAATGCTGCTTGTGTTCCAAAGGATTTTAATCTAAAGATTAAGGTCATTGTAGCTGATACCGGCAGAGTTGATTATGGACAACTTATTATAAGTAAATTTCAATCATCAAAGCCTGCTGATGAATTATTAAAGCCAAAAAAAAAAAATAGCAACACCTCATTAAAAAAGACTGATTCTAATGATCTTGATCAAATAAAAAGTGAAAACTTTATAGTAGAGTATATTGAGACCTCCGAGGTTTCAGGATTGATCCAAGCAATAATATTTGGTCTTCTTGCTGGAATGATTCTTAATATTATGCCCTGTGTGCTTCCTGTTGTGAGTCTGAAAATTATGAGTTTTGTACAGCATGCTGGTGAGGACCGTAAGGTGCTTATAAAGCTTGGTTCATTATTTTCCCTTGGAATACTGGTAACCTTTGGTGTTTTAGCCGGACTTGCTGCTTTTCTTGGTTATAGCTGGGGAGGTCTTTTTCAACATAAAATATTCCTTATAGTAATGACGGCAATTATCTTTGCTCTTGCATTGTCTATGTTTCACGTCTTTACAATTGGAACCCCTGGTATTGCCGGTAAGGCTGCTGCAAAGGAATATAATATATACACAGATGCATTTCTAAAGGGTCTTCTTGCAACTCTTCTTGCAACTCCCTGTAGTGGACCATTTCTTGGGGGGACTCTTGCCTGGGCATTGACTCAGTCACCTGTAATAATCTTTATCACCTTTATGAGTGTTGGTGTTGGAATGGCCCTACCCTATTTTATTTTAACATTGAACCCTAAATTTTTAAAATTGATACCAAAGCCTGGTAATTGGATGAATACCTTTGAAATTATTATGGGCTTCTTTTTAATCTTTACTGTGGTCTATATGGTCAATATTTTTGATAATAATTCAATAATGCCTATGGTTACATTCCTTGCTTTTCTTGCAGTGGGATTATGGCAGTATGGTAAATATGGTTCAATAGTTCAGACCTATAGTAAAAGAATCATATCTCTTCTTATTTTAGTGATTATAACAGTTTCAGGATATTTTATTTCATTTAATTATCTCTATGAAGAGACTAAGGATATTTCATTAAAGGGGCAAAAGTTTTCAGTTGAGCGTTTGTATGAAAATAAAAACAATAATCGTATTACTATTATTAAATTTACTGCTGACTGGTGCCCAAATTGCAAGTTGGTTGAAAAACTTTCTCTCTACACAAAGGATGTTGCAAAACTGATTAATGAGAATAAGATAGATTTTTTAATAGCCGATATAACTGAGAAAAACCCCGTTACAGAGAAGCTTCTTGAAAAATTGGGCAGCAAATCAATTCCATTTCTAGCTGTGATTCCTCCAGGAAAAAATTTCACTAAACCCTATTGTCTGCGAGATGTTTATTCTGAAATGGATGTTATTAAGGCAATTAACAAAGCGTTGGATGTGATAAAAAAATAATCTCTATGTTTTTTATTAAATGGCAGAGAAATTTTAACATTCATAATTTTTAAATCTCATAGTATTATGAATATTATTAAAAATCATACAGCGTTTTTTGATGGTATCTGCAATCTCTGTAATGGAGGTGTGAGATTTATAATTAAGCATAATAAAAAGAAGAATATTCATTTCGTATCTTTGCAGTCAGAACTTAGTCAGAAATTTTTAACTCAGAACAATAGAGATATTCAGGATTTCAATACAATGATTTATCTCTCAGAGGGAATCATCTATGAGAGAAGCAGTGCCATTCTAAGGATCATCAAAGAGTTAGATTTTCCCTATAGATTATTCTATGTAAGCGTTCTCATCCCCCCATTTATAAGAGATGCAATATATAATGTAATTGCACAGAAGAGATATGACTTGTTTGGTAAAAAGGATAGTTGCATGATTCCCAGTGATGAGTTGAAAGAACGATTTTATGAATAACTAATCAATATCATGGTCCAGATATAAGGCAATTATTCTTTCGCAGTTACCACAGCGATATCGAACAATGGGTTTTTTACTCTCTTTTTCATAAAGATCATTTTCTCTAATCCAGTTTTTTGAATTACATTTTGAGCAACCTGAAAGTTTAATCATCTTGCCACATCGGGTGCATTTAAATCGCATTGTGTTTTTTTCATCACCAAGGGCAATTCTGTCATACCAGGATTTAGAAAGACAATGGGGACATGTAACAATATCTAATTGAATAAAAAACTCCTTAAGTCTTTTAATGTGATATAGGGTATCTCTTCCATAGGAACGTGGCCTGCATCTTTATAGATAATGAGCTTTGATCCTTTAATTGATTTGTGTAAGATTTTTCCATACTTAAGGGGAATCCATGAATCTTTTTTTCCCCAGAGAATCAGAGTCTTTGCTCTGATATTTTTTACCTCAAAGCTTCTTTCTTTATGCATAGTGTGGGAGCGATCAATTATACCCTGCCGACTGTTTTCTCTTCGAAGTAAATCATAGTATCGATCGATGGTTTTTTCTGACAGCTTTGATTTGTCACCATAAACCTGATTTAAAATCATTTTCACTGCAAATCGTGGTGTTATCTTTTGGATAAATGAACTCAAGAGAGGAATTGTCGTAATTCTTAAAATACCCGGTGCCTTCTTTGGTCTCTGGTTTCCACCATCTATGGGAATAAGTTTTATAACCTTTTGGGGATATGTATTTGCATAGGACAGAGAGATCATTGCTCCAAGAGAATTTCCTGCCATATAGCATTTTTTTACTTTGAGTTTTTTCAGTATTTCATCAACAAGGATCACATAGTCTTTCATAAGGTATTTTTTATCCCTTCGAAAACCAGTTAAGCCAAAGGGTGGAATATCAAAGCGAATCACCCGTAAATCCTTCTTCAGACTTTTTGTCCAGACTTCCCAGGTGTGAAGAGATGCTCCTACTCCGTGTATCAATACAAAGGGAAACCCTTTTCCTTCATCACGATAATGAATTTTAAGATTATTGATAGTTATATACTTTGAACCATTGTTAAAATATTTTTTTTCAAGTTCAGAGACAGGAATATCTGTTCTTATTAATGTGATGGGAATGATTATTATAATTGCAAAAATTATTAAGAATATCTTTTTCATAGAGCTCCCTCTTGTTGTAGTAGTTTAATCTTTATTTCCGGTCCAGGGCTGTAATTGCCGATTTTACCAGAGGATAAAATAACTCTGTGACAGGGAATAATCAGGGGAAAAGGATTCTTTGCCATTGCTGTACCAGCCATGCGGGCAGCATTTTTATAGCCAGCTTTTTCTGCAAGTGACCCATATGATATGACTGATCCAGAATTAACCTTCAGTAGTTCATAATATATCTTAATATGTGAGTCCGGTGAATCGGAAAATTGAAATTTAATATTATCTACTGTGATATTTTTATTGAGAATATCTAATTGTATTTTATATTTTTGGGGATGGGAAGTAAAAAAAGAATCAAAAAGCTTTTTGTATGGATCTGGCAGAGAGACATTCTGTTTTTTTGAATTTTCAGGTAATATTATAATCTCGAAGAGTCCCTTTGAATTCCAGTAAATTCCTATAGGACCTAAATTTGATTTGTAAATACTGTATGATCTATTTTCTTCTGTCATGTGTGATCCTCTAATAGTGCAGAGATTAATGATTTATCTTTTTCAAGCTGCTTAATGAGATCTTCTACTGAGGAAAATTTTACTTCATTTCTAATGAATTTGAAGAATTCCAGAGTTATATGTTCATTATAGATATCATCATCAAAGTCAAAAATATTTACCTCAATGCTTCTTCTATTTAATGCAAAGGTGGGATTATGACCAATATTGAGCATGCCATTATATGATAATCCATTTTCAAGGTGAACCTTTACTCCGTAGACTCCATCCTTTGGAATAACCTTATCAACGTGATCTGGCACAATGTTGGCTGTGGGAAAACCGAGGTGACGACCCCGTGATTCACCCTGAACAACGTAACCCCGTAATGTATAGCGCCGTTGCAGGAGGCTTGTTACTTCCATCATATTGCCTGCTTCAATTTCTTCTCTTATCCATGTTGAAGAAACAGGCTTATTCTCTATGGTTTCACCCTCTACCTGGTGAACATGTATATTGTTAATATCAGCAAGTTCTTTTAGAAAATCGATATTTCCTTCTCTATCCTTGCCAAAGGCATGGTCATATCCCATTACTATTTCTTTTGTTCCAATGCCATCAATAAGATATTTTTGATAAAATTCCTTTGCTGAGAGTTGTGCCATTTCTTTTGTGAAATCAAGAACAATTACATTGGAAATTCCAGCCTCATTAAGAGCTTTAACCTTCTCTTCTGTAGAGGTTAGAATATTTAATTTTAGATCAGGATTGATGATTCTTCTTGGATGATTAGAAAAAGTTATAACAACAGCATCACCCTTTCTGTGAAATGCCTTATTTATTAAAACTGATAAAATTTTTCTGTGACCAAGATGAACACCATCAAAATTTCCAATAGTAACCACAGGTTCATCGAAGGTTATTGCTTCAGGAATCTCTTTAAAGTATTTCATTGTTATTAATTCCTTTTTGAATTTCAAGAGCATCGAGTATGACCAGGGCTGACATTGATTCTATTATTGGTATGATTCTGGGGACAATACAGGGGTCATGACGGCCTTCTATGAGAACATCTGTGACAGAGTCATCTTTTGTAATTGTTTTTTGGTTTTGTGAGATTGAGGGTGTTGGTTTTACTGCAATGGATAGAATGATATCTTCACCTGTTGATATGCCACCCAAAATGCCACCAGAGTGATTAGTATCAAAACCATTTTTTGACATAGCATCATTATTTTCACTACCCAAAGATCGTGCTGCTTCAAATCCTGCACCAACCTCAACGCCCTTAATTGCACCAATAGAAAATAGTGCCATAGCAAGACGGGCATCAAGTTTGAAAAATACTGGATCTCCAAGTCCAGCAGATATTCCTGAAATAACAAGACGAACAATGCCGCCTACGGAATCATTATTTTTTCGAGCATTTAATATCTCATCTTCCATGAGCTGAGCCTTATCTGGATCAGCAGCTCTAACAGAATTTTTTTCTATATAGTCATAATCAACCTTTTCACCGGTAATTCCATGAATTTCCTGAGAATATGCAGTTATTGTAATATTCTGTTTATTCAGAATTTTTTTGGCCACAGCTCCTGATGCAACTCTGCCAACTGTCTCTCGTGCAGATGAGCGACCTCCACCTCTGTGATCTCTGATGCCAAATTTTTTCCAAAAGGTGAAGTCAGCATGACCAGGTCTAAATAGATCTTTGAGATTATCATACTTTGATGAGTCCTGATCTTTATTATAAACAACCATGCAGATTGGAGTGCCTGTGGTTTTTCCATCAAAAACACCTGATACAATATGTACTAAATCATCCTCTTTTCTTTGTGTGGTAACCTTACTTTGTCCAGGTTTTCTTCTATCAAGTTCAATTTGAATATCTTTTTCACTTATTTCAATACCGGGTTTTAATCCGTCTAGTACCGCTCCAACAGCCTGTCCATGACTTTCACCAAAGGTTGTTGTTCTAATTATTTCTCCCAATGTGCTTGAAGAAGTCATTCTGAGCATCATTGTATTGCTAATGAGTTCATATATTTTTTGATGAGCCTGTTTCTGGTTTTCACCAGTTATTTCATAGATTATATCTGAATGGGGCTCAGCAACCTCATAGAGTCTCTCATTGCGCTCTGCATTGATTGATGGACCTTCTGGGCCCTGTAAAAAAGGTGGAATTCCGCCCTGCTCAATTCTATTCCATAATAGAGATTCCGGTGCTTTCAGCAAGATGACAATAGAATTGTTTACTATTGATAAGCGGGATGGTCCATGAAAAAAAGTGCCTCCCCCTGTTGAGATGAGGCACCAATCTAATTGTGATGCCTCGATAATAGCTTCTTTTTCTAGAGAACGAAATGATTCTTCACCTTCGTTTTTATATATTTCTCTACAGCTTGATGAGATACCTGTTTTATCTTTATATATTCTTTCTATAAGCTCATCTGTTTCGACAAATACAATATTAGCAAGTGATGAGATTTTTTTGCCCAGGGTGCTTTTTCCTGATCCTTTTGGCCCGACGAGAACTATTTTCATTAAACATGATCCTTTCAAAAAATATTAATCACATGTGTCTGATTTTCACTCCTTTCGTCAAGAGAGATTTATAGAGAGTCAAAAGTAAAAAAGTCGAAAGTTTAAAGTTATATGGGTTAGTTCAGATAATAAATGATTTATAAAATTAAATTATATTCATTTTTCTTGACAATTTAATAGCATTTGGTTTCTTTAATTAGAAGGTAAAATTATGAATATAACACTTTTGCAAAATAGTTTTCCAGGTCATGTATTTATAGGATCATTCTTTTTGGTACAAGAGCCTGATAATAATATCGCTGAAATGGAGATTAATCTACTAGATGTTATAGAAGAAAATGATGCAATAAAATGTACCCTGGGTTTTCCTGCTTCAGAAGTGAGTGAAAACTTTTTAAAGGATTGGATGCAATATAGAGATAGCAATACCTGTGATTGTGTTATGATGGGAATCAACCATGATGCTACTCCACCTTTAAAACGCATTGGCCGTTTGTTGGAGATGGCAATAATTGAGGAAACTATTGTAATAGAGAATGACATCATTTCAGCACAGTTTCTCTGTAAGATGCTCCATAAGGATTATGAATTTTATCTTACAGATTCAACACAGTGATTCGAAGAGGTCATCGTATTCGTCGATTCTTTCAGTCCAGTCATAGGTAGTTGCAATTTTAGAAAAATTATCAAATTTATATTTTGTAATATCACCTAAAATTAGCTTAAGTTTTTTATAGAATTCTTCATCATCTCGATAAAAGAAATCTTTATTTCTTTTTGCATTAAAAAGTTCAGGATATGTTAAACGTTTTGGCAGTAGGGGTATACAGTCACAATATACTGCCTCCATAATACTGATTCCAAAGAAATCCTGATTTGATGTTACTGGAATTATATCGGCCATCCACAGTAATTCTGCATAGTGCTCAAAAGAGTCTGCATAGCCAAAATGAAGAATATTATCCTCTAGCTCTTTCTGTGCCTTAAAAAATATTTCAGGTGTATTGCCATGTTCTTCACCTGTTACAATAAGCTTAAAAGGAATATTGTCTCTTTTTATTTTTAAAAGAGATTCGAAAAAGATCTCAGGATTTTTATCATAATCCCATCTGTGATTCCAGAGAATAACAGGTTCAGAATTTTTCTTATACATTTTATGCTGATCAAATCTTTTGAGATCAAGTCCCAGGTATAAAACTCTACATTTATTTTTAATATCTAATACTGTTGGTCCTTCTCTTAAGTCTGGAAATGTTCTCAAAAAGGGCGGTAAGGCAGTGTTAAAGCTATCCATATGATAGTGAGAATTAAAAAGATTTATATCAGAGGTCAGTGCTGTAACATAATTAATAAATCGATAATGCTTATCTCTCCCTGTTTTTGTATCTTTATCTGTAGGAGACCATGGATAGGTAAGTTGATTCTCATGAAAGTATGTAGCTATTGGAATATGTGCCGTCTTCTTTCTCGTCAATGAAAGAAAAGTTGTTACATCAAGCATATCTGTTGCAATAATTAAATCAGGATTATAGTCACCCTCATTAAAGAATCGAGCAAGTCTCACAGCACCACCATGCATACGCCATTTCCAGTATCTACCTGGCAAGGTAAGTAAGGTGATATTATGTTTGCTGTGATCTTTTAGTTGTTTTGCCCATGAAGCATGGGAGCCTGAAAAAAAGGGTTCAACCAGAAGTATGTCCTTTATCCCTTTGATGGCTCCTCCTTCTTTTTCAGAAGACGATACCAGAGAATGACAAAAACTACAATAGTCAATGCCAGGAGAATAAATCCTGTCGATTTTTCTTTGAAGAGGATGTATCCTGTTGAAAAAAGTGCCAAATAAACAAGGCTTATTCCCAGAAGCCAGTTTATAAACAGTGAAGACAATGGTTCATCTGTTGATTGAACATTGCTTATTTTCTTTATTGGATTCCATCCTGGTCCACCGGGTGTTGTTCTTTCATAAAAACTTTTCAGCTTTTCATTAGATGTTGGTGAGGTTATAAAGGTAGTTATTATCCACACAACAGTAGTAAAGCTCACAATAACGAAGAGGCTTTCAGGAAATTGAATTTTTAAAACATATTTACTAAAGGGAAAAGCAATAAAGGGAGCTATCATTGCAGTAATCTCTGACCAGGCATTGATTCTCCACCAATACCATCTGAGAATCAGCACAAGTCCAAGCCCTGCACCACATTCCATTATAAATTTCCATGCCCCAGAGATGTTATCTATAACATTTATAAGAAGACTTGCTATAACAACGAGAATTAGTGTTACTACTCGAGAAGCCATGACGTAATGTTTCTTGTCTCCATCAGGTTTAATAAAGCGTTTATAAAAATCATTGATGATATATGAGCTACCCCAGTTTAAATGAGTGGAGATTGTTGACATATATGCTGCAAGAAATGCCGCTACTAAAAGGCCCAGAAGTCCTGATGGGAGATAGTTTTTCATTGCTAAGATGTATCCTACCTTTTTTTCATCCTTTGAAAGTTCAGGAAAAAGAACAAGGGATGCAAGTGCGACAATAATCCAGGGCCAGGGGCGTAGTGCATAGTGAGCAATGGTAAACCACAGTGTAGCTAACATAGAATGTCTTTCATCTTTTGCTGACATCATTCTCTGTGCAACATATCCCCCACCTCCTGGTTCAGCACCAGGATACCATGATGACCACCATTGAATAAACATATGTGCAATAAAGGCAGAAAAACTCAAAGCCATAATTGAGCCTGCAACAGTTTTACCGGAAAGGGTAACTTCTGGAAAGAATGAAAAGACCTGTGCTGGAAGTTTGGTTTTTAGACCTGCTAATCCTCCAATCTGAGGAAGATCTAAGACGACGTAGGCAAGAATAATGCAACCAACCATTGCTACAATAAATTGAAAGATATCAGTAAAGGCAATTCCCCAGAGCCCTGATATTGCTGAATAGAGTCCTACAAAAAGCATGGCAATAATAATTATAAGTAATATCCATTTTTGATCAATACCAAATATATGCTCGAGAATCTTTGATAAGGCAACATTAACCCATCCCATTATAATAACATTCATGAAAACGCCAAGATATAATGCTCTGAATCCTCTTAAAAATGCAGCAGGTTTGCCCTCATAGCGAATCTCAATGAATTCTACATCTGTAAGAATGTTGGCTCTACGCCAGAGTTTTGCAAAGAAAAATACGGTTAAAATATTTCCAGCAACAGCATTCCACCAGAGCCAGTTTCCAGCAATTCCATTTTGAGCTACTAATTCAGTGACAGCTAGAGGAGTATCTGCAGCAAAGGTTGTGGCAACCATTGTTGTTCCTGCAATCCACCAGGGGAGTTTTCTTCCAGATAAAAAGAAGTCCTCTGTGCTCCCGGAAGCTCTTTTGCTGAGAATTAAAGCAATTGTAATGATAAAAGCAAAATATAATAGGATTATTACGTTATCTAATAAAGACATATAGAATACCTTTTAGTGTTCTTTATAATAAAAGTCTATATCAAAGCCGCCATATGTTGAATCAAAAGAGATATTAACATTATTATACAATGTTTTTAATTCTATTGGATCATCATTAAATTCAGGAGGAGAGAGACGAATGTCATGATCATCATATTGAAGTTGGTTTGCAAAGGTACCTGTTATGAGATTAGCAATTTCACCAGCAACATCACCATTATTCTTTTTTACTGATGCTTTATTTTTACTTCCAATGAATTTTCTGGTAATGAGATCGAGGGTCTCCTGTGGAAGGTTTATGACAATCTCTCCATGAAGAGAACCATCTATTTCGACAGCTACCTGGGGATCATCATCTCGTGCCTGCATTTCATATACTTCGCGTACACTATGATCATCAAGAAATCTCTTAAAGATATGATTTACAGATTTGACAATATATTTTGAATATCGATCGTATCCATCCACTGTAGGCACCTCAAAAAAGTTAATTTTAAACTAAATTATTATGTCTCTATTAAATGAGCAAGCATAATTTGTGGTTAATTCTTATAGTTTAAGGCATTTTCAATAGATTCTCCATTTATCACCGAGGCATCTCATCAGCACTCAAGAGTTGATTGACACGAAAATAGGAGAAATTATTGAGATAAATTTTCTTCAATATAAAGAGATTCGATCTATCTGGCAAAAGGCATTTTTGAAGCATCTAGCCAGGCAGGGAATAATAACAGAAGAAGAACAGGTTTTTTATAAAGAAAGGTATAAGAATGGTTTCCATGTGTATTTTAAGCCAATTAGAGGATCAGATAATGAAGTACTATTCCGCACTACACAATACATAGCCACAGGATTTTTTCATAACAGTATCCTGTTTTATAATTACATTGTATAACGTGGACTACAAGAGATGATTTAGCTTCTCAGGCTTCTGATTATTTATGGAATAATGTATAGATTAAAATGGAGGTTTGTCAAGTTGAAAAAGCAAAACCAATGACTAACAGAATGTCGCAAAGACAACAGTCACTATGATATTAAGTTGCTCATAGTTTTCGAGCTTACATTTATTTTTTCCCTAAAATATCATGAGTTAATTCTTAGATTCAAATAATAAGGGCAACTCATTTTTTATAAATATAAGTTGAAAATATTTTTAGTGCTAATTCCCGACAATTGCGAACATACGATACTTACTAATCTTGTGGCACATTAACCAAATAAGTATACCAATTATTTTTATATGAATTAATAGTCCACATTTCTCTAGCACCATAGATCGTCTTGCCAACAATGTCAAACCGCTAATATGAAAATCAATTCTTGTTAAATAAATCTATTTAAATCAAAAGTAAAGAACTTATTATAATAAATAATATAAAATTTTATACATTTTGAAAACAGAAGAAATCCTAATATCTGAATAGGAATCAACATATAAGAAAATCATATCAATAATATCATTATGCACGAAACCTACCAATAATTCCTAAATATATCGAGACATATACCCATTAAAATCTTATTACATATAACTTTTATAAAAAATTAAAACTTATTTCCATTTCACTTTTCTACTAAACCAAAAACAACTTGACACTTTTTTAGCGACACTCTTGTTAGTTATACTGCATCGTTATTATGAATCCATGAGAAGTCTGATATAATAAAGCAAAGTTAAATGTCCAAATATAAGGAGTTGTTGTAATGAAAAAATTTCATAGGTATATTCTACACTTTTGTTTTATTTTCTTTACAGTCATGTTTTTAATTGCCTGTGATTTTTCTGGTGGTGGAATCACTACTGGTTCAAATGTATCTGTAACAGATGTTTCTATAAGTAAAACCAATGCAATAATATATCGTGGAGGTACATTACAACTTTCAGTTACTGTTGAACCTGCTGGTGCGACTAATAAAGAAGTTCAATGGTTGAGCTCCGATACAACAATAGCAACAGTAAATAAAACAGGTCTTGTAACAATGAATTCACAAATCAACACAGAAACTGCATACATTTTGGTAATTTCAAAAGATGGAGATTTCTTTGATATTTGTACCGTTCGACAATACAAACTTAGAGATCGAGGCCCTGCTGGTGGTTTAATCTGTTACATCAATCCTAATTTTGCAACAAATGGCTGGACTTATTTAGCAGCAGCACCAAAATCAACTGAGTGGATTACCATAGCATATGGTGGATATGGCACATTAACAGGGGCTGACAGAACAGCCATAGGTACAGGTGAACAAAACACAATTGATATTGTAGCAACTTATGGGGATAATGAACCTCACCAGAATTTAACTAATTATGCTGCAAAGCTATGTTGTGATCTTTATGTAATTAACAATGGCGTTACTTATGATAACTGGTTTTTACCATCAATGGATGAGCAGAATAAAATGTATGTTAATCTTACATCAGGTATTGATGAAAACAATATAACCTACAAACCTGTCGGTGATTTTCAGCATGGCTTTCATTGGAATTCTTCTGAATATACTGCTGATGGAGGGAGGACCCAATGTTTTGGTAGTGGTGAACAGTCTGGCGATTGGAAATACCATGATGGATATAATGTAAGGGCGGCTAGATATTTTTAAAAATTAAACTGTTTGCAACCTGATCATAAGGTTTATTTTTATTATAGGAAAAATTTTAAGGTCACACTGTTGAAAAAGAACTTTTCAGTATGAAAAGGTCCATTGGGGGGAAGGAATGTTTACTTGGTTAAAGGTTTTTGTATTACCAACTGTACTTTAACTAGAGGACTTTCCTATAAAATAAAGGCATCATATAAAAAATTATACTCCTTTAAGAAATCAGCTCACTTTCTTCATTATGAAGAGATTGATAGATTTAACAATCTGATGATCAGTGAAGTTTTAAAAAAGGTATTCAAAATTAATTTGAGATCTTTTGATGAGAGATGTTAAAGATATGATAAATCTCCATCTAAACAATGGTTGTAATTTCTAAAAAATCAAGGCTTTTCATGATTATATAATGCCTTAACTTCTGCTGTAGAAAGAGCCCTATTGTAGATGCGCACTTCATCAATAAGACCGTCCATATACAAGGTGTTGGATCCAGCTAGTTTTCCCAGTGCAAATGAACCACCGGACTCCTGTCTTTGTCCCGGTTCAATAAAACTCATACCACTAATAACACCATTTTTATATGCATAACTCATGGTATTGTCATAAACGATTACCAAATGATCCCATGTATTCAAAGGTGTTACACCCCCATTGGAATAAGCTGCATCACTCTCAACTCCATGGCCATATTTTAAAATTATGTTACTAGCTGAAGGTTTTACTGTAATGAAAAAATCAGCATCACCTATAGTACCCAAAAGAGTACCCTTTGAAATGATAACATCATCAAGTTTAATATCAGGAACATCGATTTTATTTACATGGCTTTGAATATTTACCCACAAAGAAATAGTAAATGTATTAGTAAGTTTTGTTATTGGAATAGTCATATATTGGTCATCAAACCGGTAACAGGTATTAAAGTTACCATGGCGATCAGGTATAGTTGAATTTAATGACGGATTAGGGTTTGAAGCAGGAGGAATGTAGACAACTGCAGTAATATGATTTCCATTTCCACTGGCATCATTAGAATTTCCATTAAAGGGATAATATGCCACAAGCCCCTCAGACAATGCACTGGCGGTATTTGCTACTGAATCAACAAAGCTTTCACAGCTGAAATTGACAGCTGCCAAAAGAGTTAATAAAAAAAATATCTTTCTCATATTATCATCCTCATAATACTAAAAACTAAAAACTAAAAACTAAAAACTAAAAAGTACACCGGTATGTATGTTAAGAAAATGCTTAAGCACTGTTCCATCTATGATAAAGCCATAATCAATTGAAAGCTTATAAGATAGGAGATTATTTATCTTATAACCGCTCCCAAAAGATACTGTTACAAGGGGTCTTAAAGCCCATGCTCCTAAATTCTCAGTAAGATTTTTATAACTTAAAATCATACACACAACTCCTCCGGAGATTGCAGGAGTGATAAAAAACTTCTTCGGCAGGTTGATTCTATAACCAAACCTTAATGCAAGAGGAATAATATGACTGTTGTTTATACTCTCTTTATTTGAAAGCATATACCAGTATCCTATATTAATGCCTAAGATAAAATTTCTTATAAAGAGGTTCTCCATATTAAAACTCAGATTTATACCAGGTCCCGCTACGAAGATGCTATAAAAATCTCCAGCAGGAACCAAAACAGATAGATCTGTTTCCATAGAAAATTTGAATTCTCTGGTATGAACTGATCTGCTTTTAAAGGATAGATTGCCCTTGTCATTTACAGAGCGAAGTATAAAACGATCAGTTTTTTCTGATGAAAGATTTTTTACAATATAACTATTATTTCCTGTTTCACCAATCTTTGTATACCCTGCAGGAGCCTTTCTGTATATGTAATATTTATTAACCTCTGTTTTTCTCTTTCTGTTTACAGACCATGCCAGTTTTAATGCAATTTTCTTTTTATCCTTTATGTCATGAATAATCTGTCTTCTCAGTCTCTGAGGTGTGGGAGGTGTTTTGGTAATATAAAAAGATACAATATTGCTTTCTAATGATTCATCATCAAAGCGATCAACAGCCTTTATATAAACAGAATATTGCACTCCCTTTTTCAGGTGTAAGATTTTAAAAGTATTATTTGTTGTTGATCCGGCTTTTCTGTAGCTTAGATCTCCCTGAGCTTTCAGGTAAACATTATATCTGATGACCGGATTATAAGGTGGTTTCCAGGAGAGATAAATTCCTTTTAATGATGATATTGCAATAAGTCCAGAAGGATTTGTTTCTGTGGTAAAAAGAATATTTTTCTTTGCAACCTTGATTTCTACAGCACTGTAAAGCCTGGATCTTAAAATAATATAATTCAGAGTTTCACCTACTTTATAGGCTGTCTTTTCTTCACCGGAATTAAGGCGAATCACCATCTTCTTCAAGGGCTTATTACTATAGAGTACCCTAAGAACCTGGTGTCTTTTATATATTTTAATAGGTTTATCCTTCTCTTTTATTCGATATACGCCATTATTCTGATCGGTTATCTGACCCTTTAATATTCTTCCATCTTTTAAAAAGAGGTATTCAGCAAAAAGGGATTGAGATGATATAAGCATAATGGATATAATCATTAAAAAAGAAATCTTACTATTCATGCGCTGACCTTTATTGGTTTTGTAATAAGTTAATATTTTATAACTTAAAATGTTAACTTATTACAAAACCAAAAGATAAAATCAACTGTACTATGTGAAGACATTTTTTATTGATTATAAATTTTTTTTAATGACACACTGTTAATCCCGATGAATCGGTATCAGCATGAAAAGGTTCATTGGGGGGTAAGGAATGTGTACCATGTTGATGGATTTTGTATTTTGAGTTGGTCTATAACTAGAGGACTTTCTATGAAATAAATATTATGTCTCTACTAAATGAGCAAGTATAATTTGTAGTTAATTCTTATAGTTTAAGGCATTTTCAATAGATTCTTTTAATAATTCAATTGAATATGGTTTGGGAGCAACACCGATAAATCCATATTTATTGTAATTTTTCATTATATCATCATCGCTGTAACCACTTGTAACAAGAGCTCTGATCTGAGGATCAAATTCTTTTAATAAAGAAATCGTTTCTTCTCCACCTTTTCCACCTCTAATAGTTAAATCAAGAATACAGAGAGAAAAGGCCTTCTCTGTATTGAATCTTTTTTTATATTCATCAATGGCATCATCTCCATGGGAAACAACTGTCACTGTAAATCCAATCTTTTGCAGCATTGATGCAGCTATTTTTTTGACAATATCATCATCATCCATTAATAATATTGAACCACTATATTCCTTTGATGTTATATTTTTTGGTATTGGTGTTTCTACTTTCTCTGAAGATGCTGGTAAATAGATAATGAGTGTCGTGCCTTTATTCTTAATGCTTTGTATTTCTATGTGACCTTCATGTTTCTTGATTATTGAATATGAAGTTGCAAGACCGAGGCCACTTCCCTCTTCTCTGGTGGTATAAAAAGGATCAAAAACAAAGGGAATATGTTTTTTTGAAATACCTGATCCATTATCATGAATTTTTATCTGAATATATTTCCCTGGTTCCAAAGGAAGTTCAGTTTGTTTTTCAATGTTCAGATTTTCCATAGAAATCTGAATCTTTCCTCCATTTTTCATTGCTTGTTGAGAATTAATTAAAATATTGTTTAATACCTGATATAATTGTCCTTCATCAATTTCAACAGACCATATTTTATCAGAGATATCAAATGAGTATTCAATGTTTGTTCCACTGAGAGCAAAACGTGTTGCATCCATGAGCATTATATCTAATGGCATAACTTTTTTAATGGGAGTGCCACCATGAGAAAAAGTAAGTAGTTGTTTTGTCAGGTGATGAGCCTTGATAGAGGCTTCTTCTGCATCAGATATCAGATCTTTTGAGTCTTCATCTAAATTAGGGGAATTTTTAATTAGTGAAAGACTTCCAGTGATGCCCATCAGTATATTGTTGAAATCATGTGCAATTCCTCCTGCAAATACACTCAGTGATTCCAGTTTACTTGATTTTTTCATTTCCTCTTCAAGTTTTTTCCGTATTGTTATATCAGAGGTTACGATGTATCGTGAAACAGTTCCATCCTCATGATATATTGCTGAATATCTATTTAAAATATATTTTACCTTTTTATTTTTTGTTATAATTTTATATTCTAATTCTTTAAAAGTTAATTTTTCTTTTTTTGCCTGATTCCATATTTCTCTTAGTCTCTCACGTTCTTCTGGTGCAGCATGTTCTAATGGCATCATTGTCATGAGCTCTTCTTTCGTTTCTTCAAAGATATCACACAATTGCTGATTTACAAAAACCATTTCACCTTTTTCGATGATTGTGATGCCCTCAGTTAAGGTTTCAGCCATGGTTCGAAATCGCTCTTCACTTTTCTTGAGTTTTTCTTCTGTTAATTCATAGGGGGTTATCTCATTTCCTGCACAGAAAATTCCTGTAATGTTATTGTTATCATCATATATAATTGAGTTATACCAGGATATTGGTATTTCCTTATTATCTTTTGTTAGAACCGGGCTTTCAAGAAAATCATCGATGTTTTTTTTATTATTGAGTATTCCATTAAATGATTTTTTTACCTTTTCTTTTAATCTCTTCGGTACGCAGAGATCTATCCAGCTTTGTCCTATTAATTCATTATCACTATAATTCAGTAATTGTGCGCCTTTTTTACTAATCATAACAATTTCTGCATTGATGTTTAAATGTAAAAGGAATAATTCTTCAATTTTTTTATAATCTTGTAATATGCCTGTGCCTCTAATTGTTGCATTTTCATCAATTTTACTTTTATCAATGTTTCTAAGAGTACATATGGCGTGAAGAAATTTTCCATTTTTATTTTGAGTCGAGTTTACAGCCAGGTCTCCCCAAAATTCTTTATTATCTTTTCTTATAAATTTCATTTCAACTCTATGAAATGTTATGGAACCCAGCAAAAACTTATTGAAGTATTCATTTGAAATTCCAGCATACTTTTTTGATACCAGATCTATATAGGGTTTTTTTAAAAGAGTACTTCTTGTGCTTTTGAATAGATGTAAGGCCGAATCATTGATATAGCTGATATTGCCTTTATTATCTACGATGAATATTGCCATTGGTGATGAATTAAATATTGAAGTAAGATTTTTTTTATTAATGGTGTCAATACTCTTCATCTTTATTCTCTGTTTAATTAATAAGAATATAACAGAGCATAAAATGATGACAGCTGCAATAGAATGCAGAATGATAAAGATTGAATTCATATTTAATAAATACATTAATATGGAGGAATTGTCAAAGACTAATGTAAAAATGGTTTTTGAATAAGATTTTTAAATAAAAAAAAGACCCTCTCAAGGGTCTCTTTTTGTAGAATAGTATTAAATATAAATTAGAATCTCCATCTAATACCAAGTCTTAAACCATAACCAATATTAGGTGATAATTGATAATTATCTCCATTTTTACTGATGAAAGTCAGCATTGGTGCAAACTCAAGAAATAGTTCTATAGATTTAATTGGAAAAAATTGTAAACCAATAAGGCCCCTTAATCCAAGGTCAAAATCAAAGTAATCCTGGTCAACAAAGAATCCTACGTATCCACCAACACCTGTGTACCAGAAAAAACCACTGCCAATTGCCTGTGTGTGAATCCACCAGTCAAAGGTAACACCAATTACTGAGTATCCATTTGAGTTTAGGCTCCACTCTACACCGAGAACGGGAAAGTTGCCAAATTTCAATGTAAGACCAACACCACCACCTGGTGCATTACCCTCTCCAGCAAAGTTACCATAGATACCTGCGCCATCAAGTCCATATTTACCAGCTGAGTATGAGTTTGTTGATACTGCTAAAATACCAGCAAGAAGAACTAGTAAGATTAATCTTTTTTTCATATTTCCACCCTTAAAAAAATAAATAATAAATATAGTCAGTAAAATATATACTTCAATTTATTTGTCAAGTAATAGTTGGTTATTTTGATGGTAGTCCATAAGTGTAATGATGACAAATTACTTCTTGAAGTATACTTTTTTATAAACACCAATTGTGTCAAAATAAATAGACTTGACTCTTAGGCAAAGTATTGCAAAACAAAATGAAATAATTTATATATAAAAGATAAGGAGAATATAATGAAATTAATGGATATGTTCAGCTTAAAAGATAAGGTTGCAATTGTAACTGGTGGTGGCCGTGGTATAGGAAAATTTATTGCAACTGGTCTTGCTGAAGCAGGAGCCAATGTGGTGATCGCCTCTAGAAAAATTGATAATTGCAAAGACGCAGCAAAAGAGCTTGAGCAGTATGGTGTTAAAACTCTGGCTGTTAAATGTGACATGGGTAAAGAAGAAGATATTACAGCGTTGGTTGAGGCAACGAAGAGTGAGTTTGGTACTGTTGATATTGTTGTAAATAATGCCGGTGTAACATGGGGAGCTCCAACTCTTGATTTTCCTTTGGAACAATGGGACAAGGTTTTTAATGTAAATGTTCGTGGTGTATGGATATTGTCTCAGCAAGTTGCTAATATCATGAAGGATAATGGTGGAGGCAAAATTATAAATGTATCCTCAGTTTATGGTTCACGGGGATCACTTGAGATAGCCCATCCTGCTGTTCCCTATAATTCATCTAAAGCTGCGGTTGAACTTCTTACTAAAAATTTAGCGGTAAAACTGGCTCCTCATAAGATTCATGTAAATTGCATCGCACCTGGATTTTTTGAAACAGATATGATGGGATATATTTTCAAACCGGAAATGAAGGCAATGTTAGATGCAGTATTAGGTCAAATTCCTTTATATAAAGTTGGTAATGAAGATGACGTCAAGGGTTTAGCAGTTTTCTTGGCATCAAAGGCTTCAGATTATATTACTGGAAGTGTGATTCCTGTTGATGGTGGTATTCTTGCTAAGTAATAAATAAAAAAGTTTTAATGATTATTAGAGTAGTATTCTGATTGAAGAAGTCCCGGCTCAAGAGTCGGGACTTTTATGTAGTATAGATATAGAAATATCTTAAGTATACGATATTAAATCTTACCTGTTTTTCTTACCAGTAATGAAGGTGATAACCTCTTTCTCAACCAGGCTCTCAAATGATTTATTTTTCACTAACATGGAAGCCGGTAATAGTTCATAATCTTCTTGTTTTAGATTAAAAAGGTTATCAAGATTGAGGGTAATTGATATATGTGAAGGAGTTATCTTATTTTCAATGAAGATTGACAGATTTTTTTCTGAAATTGAATAAGAGGCGAAGAAGTGGCTATCTGTGTCATTAAATACAGGAATGAAGTTATTGTTATCTAAAATATTTGAAACTGCAATTACATTATTTGTATGAACTGAAAAGGATTCTCCTGATACTTTTTTTCCACTACCAAGAACATGGAGGCATCGAATATCTTCTTTTTCCAGATCAAATGCATTTTTAAAAATATCAAATATTTCATCTATTTGTGTTTGGGCCCCTTTTTTGGCTACGATGCTGTCTTTATTGGGCTCTGCAATTACAATATGATTTGCAGCTAATATATAACCTTCTTTTTTTCCAATAAAAACGGTTGATATACATGATCCTAAAACGATAGACATTGTCTGCCTACCAGTAATGAATTTGACTTCATTTGGACCAGTAAAACAGTACCGGTCATTAAGGTTTAGTATTTGGGGAAACATTTCAGACACTTTTTTATACCTGGTCCTAATTATCATGGATCAATATTAATAATATTCATTAGTAATAAAATTATCAAGGATTATTCTGATTATAAATAGAATTAAGAATGATTTATGGATAGATTATATCATATTGATTCATATATTTTTCTATTTTGTAGACGTAGAATCTTGTTTCAATAAAGGGAATAAATTCTGTGAAATAATCTCTATCTTTTGTATTAAGAGTTTTTTTCCATTTTAAAACATTTCCCGGTCCGGCATTATATCCAGCTGTCATATAGAGATTGTTTTTCTTGAAAAAACGACTGAGCCATCCCATGTAATGAGCACCAAATTTTATCGAGGTACAAGGATTTTTTAGATTATATTTTTTTAATCGTAGTTTTCTTGCTATACCTCGTGCTGTTCCCGGCATGAGTTGCATTAAGCCTGTTGCCTTTGCTGATGAAACAGCTTTATGGTGAAATAATGATTCAGTCTTCATCATAGCATAGAGTCTATTTTGACGAACCTTGTATCTTTTAGTTTCAGTTGTCATACATTTTTTAAATGGCTGAGGAAATATGTTATAGAGGGTCTTTTTTGACATCAATGAAATATCAACAGAATTTTTATCAGCCTTAAAGAGTTGAATGTAAAAATAGGTGCTATAGAAATAGTATTTATATCTACTGCCATAATAAGCCAGAGCCATATAAATGCTTCTTTTTTTATCTAATTCCTCTTTTTTGTAATCAAGAAATCTTATCTCAGCTTTTATTGCTTTCAAATCACCTGTTTGAAAGTACTTATCTAGTTTTGATAAATTGTTTTTAAACCGGGAAATTTTTAAATTATATATATCATTGTCATAATCTTGATATTTTTTTACGAAGCTGGATGGCATCTTTTTTATTCTATTGTCTCTGTTTGAAAAATTCTTTTCTTTAATAAGAAGCAGGGTATTGTAAAGAAGAGTTGCTCCCTTATCATTTGCATTAATGGCATTGTCAAATTTTTTCTGTAAAGTTATAATATTCTTTTTCTTTGTAATATTTGAAAAAAGCCTCCATGTATAAAACGAATCAGGATTATACATGGCTAAATCTTTGAGCATTTTTTCTTTAAAATGTTTATTGTAAGATAACTTATGAAGCCAAAATCTACACCTGGCTGAATACGTACTTTTAGGAAAAAGAGTAATGCATTTTTTGAAGTTAAATATAGCAGATTTGATATTTTTATCTCTCAGTTCATTTCTGCCAAGAAGCCACATTAAATAGGGTGTATATTTATCTGAACTATAACTATTGATATAGTTCTTTAAATGATTCTTGTAATTACCTCGTCTTCTATCTTCAAAAAAGAGTGCAACTCTTCGTAAGGAATCTTTTTTATGAGGTTCATAACCATATGAAATAATCTTTTTATACATGCCTATAGCACGATGTCTCTTTCTTATCTTCCATAGTTCATCTGCCATGACTTTTAATAATGTAACATGAGTAATATTAGTTTTTTTTATTTTGTTGATTAGTGTAGAGGCTTTATTGAATTTTTTTAATCGAACAAGAGTCTTTATGTAATGTTTTTGTGCATCAATTGATTTTGTTGATAATGTTTTATTAAAATAATACAATGCCTCTTTATATTTTTTTCCATTATAGAGGGCTATGGCTAGAGGGGTGTAGTTTGTAATTTTAATTTTTTGCTCTATATCCATTCTAATAATATTTCTTGCACAGAGGCCAGCCTGCCAGGTTTTTTTCTTCAACAGAAGAGTTTGAAGATAGAGTTCTTTTGCTGTTGAATAATCTTTATCTTTTTTATGTAATGATGCTAATCTGATATTTATTCTGGAGATAGCATCATAGCTTTTAAAATCTTCTTTTGTGTCATTTAAAAATTCTATTGCTTCTCTATTTCTTTTCTTTGATGAAAGACTTTTTGCTTTAAGAAGCGATGCCCTTAAATAAAGGCTGCTGTTATCTTTTGAAATGAGATTTATGAATTTTATTACATAACTATGTTCATTATATGATGAATAGATAGATGCAAGGTGATATACTGCATCTTCATAAAGATCTGATTTAACATGAAAGCCTTTGATAAATCGAAAAACTGGAGATGGATAGTGTTTCAATCGTTTGATTCGTTTTGATTTAAAGGCGCTATTGCTATAATGATATATTGCTTTTTTGAGATTTCTTTTTTTCTTATAAGCCATAGCAACAGCGTATTGAGCTCTATAATCCTTAGAGTTTTTATAGGTCCTAATTATTTTTTCAGGTGAAGAATAAAAAGCTGCATGAGATAGAGATAGATCAGCTTTTTGGTTGCTGCATGATAGTAGGGCAAGAAAAAGTATTATAATTGTTTTTTTGATCATGATGTACCATTAGGATTTTTTTATATATTCTTTATATTGGGGAATCTCATCAAGTTTTGGATTCTCCCATGTTAAATCAAAAAATGATTTTTTAGAATGAAATTTATAATAATTATCATAGTGAATTTTTATGTAATAGTCTTGATTGTTCTTGTCTTTTGTTATTCCTTTCACAAGTTTCATCATGTTTTTGAAAGATAAGTTACCCAGTTGTTCATAAACAACGAATTTCATCGGGCCTCTTCGCTTAATCTTTTTTTCTTCATATCCTCTTGATTTAATAATAGAAAAAAAGGCATACCGTTTGCCGTGTTTTGCCATTTTTAGGGCTTCAACATATTTATAGAGAATCATTGAGTATAATGTTGAGCGGTAATGATTTGCCATAATCAAGTATTGATTAGCCACTGCAACATCTCTGTAACCAAGCTTTAGATAGTGCCTTGGTTTCGAGTTTTTACTATTTATGGCTTCTGCAGCAAAGTTATTGAGTAATGATTTTGTTTTCTTAATATCCCTTGTTAAAACCATTCTATACACTTTAACTAATAGAGCTTGAGAACGTTTAATTTCTACAAAAGAATCATGAAACATAAATTTCATATACATTAGCTGAGCAATCATGTCACGCTGAATTGCTTCTTTATATATTTGTTGCTCTTCTTTGGTTCCAAAATTGGTAATAGCTGAATTTATAAAATAGAAGAAATATCTGCTGTCTTTTAATCCCTTTTCTGCATATCTTTGTTCTCCTGCACTTTGACTTGATTTTGTTCTTTGGGCAGCAGAGTTAAGAGCTAAAGAAATGATTAGAGTAATAGACAATAATTTTATAAAGGCTTTTATCTGATTATAGTTCAAAAACCATACCCTCTCTGGCTAGGTGAATTTCCATATCCTGGTTTCTTATATGTTTACCATGTTCAATAGCATCGAGATAATTATGATATAGTTTTGTATCATCATAGGATGGCTCGTGATGGGTTAATACAAGGTTTTTGATTTTCCATCTAACTCCACAATTTACTGCCATTGTATTACTCGTATGACCCCAATCAAATTTCATAAATGATTCATCAAGTGTATATTGAGAATCAAGAACAAGGAGGTCAGCTTTTGTAAAAAAATCTATGGAATCATCAATCTTTTCCAGAGATTCACCGGTAAATTCAGCATCTGTTGCAAAAATAAATATTTTTCCATTTTGCTTAAATTTATAGGCAAAACTACCACCTGGATGCTTTAGGGGATACATCTCAACAGTGAGGTCATCTTCAAGTTGAATAATTTCATTCTTTGAAGGATCCAGATGAATAAAATGCTTTGTGGAGCTATATTGATCAAAGGTTGCTGGAAAATATGGTGCTGACTGTTGTCTGTCGAGAATCTCTTTTTGATTTGCATAGGGAGAATAAAAGGTAATATTATTTCCCTTAACCATTAAAGGTATAAAGAAAGGAAGTCCCTGAAGGTGGTCCCAGTGGTTATGGGTTAAAAAGATTATAATATCTCCTTCTCCTTTACCGCAGGGTCCTTCCATAAGGTCCATTCCGAGCTTGCGAATGCCTGTTCCACCATCAATAATGTATTGTTTACCTGAATCTGATGTAACAGTTGCACAGGTGGTATTGCCTCCAGATAAATATCGAAGGTCATAGGGCAATGATTCAATAAAATCAGTAATTTTATCTTCACTATTGATTTTAGAAGCAATTGCTTTGGTTAAAATAGCTTCAATTTTATCTGTATACTGTTCATTGGTCAGCGGAGAAGGTATCGATCCGCGAACACCCCAGAGTTTTATCTCCATAGTGTTTTGGCTCCTCAAAAAATAACATTCATTATATTCAATATTTAAGTATATCATACCTACAGGAAAGTGATAAATTATGCAAGATATTTTTCTTTATAACATTAAAGTCTAAAATTTGGCACAATTAATTACTTGACCACCAGATATTCAGAATGTAGGGTTATTTAGAAATTGTATTAAGTGGATTAAGTGATGGATATATTTAATAGAAATGAGATAACACAGTCAATAAAACAGGGAAAAAAATTAGCTTTTACCTTTAAATATATTGGTCCTGAGATAATTATGATGCTTAATAGTGTTATTGCTAAAGTATTATCAAGAATGGATCATCTTTTTTTACTCAACTCCATTGTTACCATAATACGTGAAATAGTTGTTAATGCAGAAAAGGCAAATGCTAAAAGGGTATATTTTTCTCAAAATAATCTAGATATCACTAATCCTGCTGATTATGCTAAAGGAATGCTAAACTTTAAAAATGAAATCATTGGAGAATTTGATCTCATTGCTGAAGACCTTGAAAAGAGTGACTATGATGTTAATATTAATGTAATATTCAAAGAAAAAGATGTTTATGTTATTGTAACAAATAATTCTCCAATCTTACCAGAAGAGCTGAAAAGAGTTCAGCTTCGCATGGAAAAGGCAATTCAGTATAATGATTTTTCTGAAGTCTATGATGATGTTGATGATGACACTGAAGGTGCAGGTCTTGGTATTGTATTAACAATATTATTTCTCAAAAATATGGGCATAGACCCACGTACCTTTACGATAAAAAGTGATGGAAGGGTAACACAAACCAGTCTTTTAATCCCCAATGATTTAATGCCTCCGGCTATAACATCTAAGTTTAAAGATCAAATTGTAAGTGATATTGAAGGAATTCCAACATTTCCTGAAAACATCGTTCAGCTTCAAAGACTCTGTAGTGAGCCTGATTCTTCAATAACTGAGATTGCTGATAGAATTAAGAGAGATCCAGCTTTGTCTACTGATGTTATAAAGCTCTCTAATTCAGCAGGATTTATCACGGGCAAAAGAATTGAAAATGTTAACCAGGCTGTTATGACCATTGGTCTTAAAAATGTAAATGCTATTTTAACTGCAAGTAATGCCAGAAGAATACTTGATAAGAGATATTCTAATTTTGAAGAGATTTGGGAACACTGTAATAAAACAGCCTTTTATGCCCGCCATATTGGAATTATGACAAAGAAAAGCGGTATTGCAGAAAATGCATTCTTGGCAGGTCTACTTCATGATTTAGGAAAAATTATATTGCTATCAACGAATATGAGTCTTGTTAAAAGAATAGCAGGTACAGTTAATAATAGAAAAATTATAAGTTCAACAATCATGGAAGAGATTTCTATTGGTATAAGTCACTCTACAATAGGTGGTCTTGTTGCAAAGAAATGGAATTTCCCTGATTATCTTCAGGAAGCAATAGATTATCATCACAGTCCTCTTAATGCTGAAAAAGACCATCGAATTTTAGTCAGCGTTGTATATCTTGCAAATATGCTCTGTGGAATTGAAGACCGTAGATATACCTATTTCTATCTGGAAGAAACAATTTTAGAGAAATTTGGTTTAAGTGATGAAACCAAATTTAAAAGTTTTCATGAAAAATTAAAAGCAAAGTACATAGAAATGAAAGACGGTCTCCTTTAAAAACCTTCTTTAATCATTTTGATCTCTCTTTTTTTGAATGACTCTGTAGATTATATAGGTAATGATAAAAATTCCAATAATTATTGAAGCTCCAATATTATAAGTTTTCATAATCTCAGCCATCTTTGTTTTTACAACATTCCAGTTGCCCCCTAAAGCATAACCCGTTTGAATCCAGATCAGATTCCATATTGCTGCACTTATGAGAGATAAAATAAAAACCTTTATGGGGTTCAATTTTGATATTCCAGATACTATTGATATGACAGAACGAACACCTGGCATGAAACGATTTGCCAGAACAATATAATAGCCGAATTTTGAGAATTTCTTTTCAGCTTCTATAATAGTATCTTTAGAAAAGGATTTAAAATCTTTTTTTAGAAAGAATTCTCTTTCAAGATATCTGCCTAAGAAGAAGAGCATCATAAATCCGATAACACTACCCAGGGTTGTTGCAATATATACTATTGCATAGTTTAGACGGCCAATACCTACAAGAAATGCTCCTAAGGCAGTTATTGTATCACCTGGTATGGGTGGAAAGAGGTTCTCTACGATAGCACTGAGAAAGAGAGCTATATAGAGAAGAACATCATTGAGTCCCTTGAGAAATTCTATAAAAATATTTAAATATTGTTCCATTGTTTAATCCAGATTAATTTGTGTGAAAGAAAATGAGTTTGGTGAAAAATTAACTGATGCTCTGATCACTTTTTTAGACTCACCATTGTCATTAAAAGCTGAGGCATTTATATATTGAACACCATTAATACTTCGACTTTCGTAAATATGACTATGTCCATTAAAGACTGCTGTAACATTATATTTTTCAAAGAGGTACATGAGAGCAGCAATCTCTTCTGTATCTGTATAATGTTGCAGCTCAAAAAAGTAATAGCAAAAGAAATTATAGTGAGTGAAAACAAAACAAAAATCTTCAGTTTTATTTTTTAATACATTCTTTAACCAGTTATATTGTGCACTACCAAGAGATCCACTAGCTGAATCAAGAAAAATCAAACGAGTCGTTTCTGTTTCTAGTCCTGGTTTATTTGTTAGTGTATAGGTTGAAGGTCCAATAGCATTTAGTGCATTATTCCAGTTTCCCCAATAGAGATCATGGTTGCCTATGGTATTATATACTGGGATTGTGCTTAAATCAGGTCTTGACAAACTACTTGTGCTGCTCATGTATGTGGAAAATTCTTTAGAACTACCTGATTGTGCAAGGTCGCCGGTTGCAGCAATAAATTGATCAGTAGCAATTACTTTTGAATCAAGTTTTGCAAAATTTGAATTAACTGAATCATAGTTATGAATATCACTAATTACAAGAAATGTATAATTGGTGTTTGTTGCTAAAGAAAATGCAGGTACAGTTTCTTTCATGCTGTCTTGAAATCGGTCATTGATATCCACATAGGGAATAAAAAGTCCGAAAGGATCAACACAACTTGAGCTGATTAAAAGGATAAATAATAATGATAAAAGCTTCTTCATAATAGAATATGATAATAAGAATGATGACTATAAAGTCAAGAAATATGCCTTAATTATTTCCATAAAAAGAAACTGGAATTAACTATTTTGGTGTAGATGTAGGCAATATTTCTATAAGGTGGATCTTTATCTTGACAGAAAGAATTTTTTTAATAGTTTAAAAGAAAATTTAAAAAAAGAGGTTTTATGAAACTGAATTCAAAACTTTTGAAATCTTTTATTATATGTTATAGTGCCTATATATTGGCATTAGTTGGTGCACTTGTAACCGCAATTTTAATGAAGGGTTCTCATCCCATTATAATTGTTTTTGCAGCTGATACTGTTGCAACTTTAATAATCTTTGCTTCAAGTATTATTTTGGATAATTCAAGTATGTATGACCCCTACTGGAGTTTAATTCCTATAGTAATTGCATTTTACTTTTTCTTGAATCCTTCATTTACCTACGTTATTGATATGAGGGTTTACGTAGTAATTGGCCTTGTTTTATTCTGGGCTCTTCGTCTTACCTTTAACTGGATGAGACACTGGGAAGGTCTGGGCCATGAGGATTGGCGTTACGTTGATTTAAGAAAGAAACATGGGAAATTGTATTGGGCAGTGAGCTTTGGGGGTATTCATTTTTTTCCTACTGTTTTGGTTTTTCTTGGGTGTCTTTCTTTGTATCCTGTACTTTCTGATCCTGCCCGGGGGTGGAACTATTTAGATGTAATAGCTCTTATCATTACTCTTGGAGCCATTTTAATTGAAATGATCTCTGATAATCAGCTAACTTCATTTAAAAAAACTAGCACTGATCCAGAGACTATTATGGAAGAGGGCTTATGGCATTATTCAAGACATCCAAACTATTTTGGAGAGATTATGTTTTGGGTTGGCCTCTATTGTTTTGCTTTAGCTGCTAATCCTTCATATTGGTGGGCTGCAATTGGTTCTCTTGCTATGATTTTTCTTTTTACCTTTATTAGTATTCCAATGATGGAAAAGCATATGGTTGCCAAAAGACCTCATTATGCTGATCATATGGACAAGGTATCTGCAATAATTCCATGGTTTAGAGACAAATAATATCAATAAGAGATATAAAGAATTGATATAATTATTTCTTTATATCTCTATTTTAAAAGTTTTATCTTGCTTTGTACTCAAAGACTTTCCTTCACTTATTTATATTACTAATTTCTCTATAATTTTATTTCTTGGTTAGCCCCCTGAAGGTATCTTTATCATAGCATAAAGGTGTTTGTAAAATTTTCTTTTTTTAACTGTTTTGGTAATAGATTGTATGGATATTAGTTTAATATGCTAAAAAAAACAAGTTAGCCTAGGCTAACACTTGACAAGTAGAATAATTAATACAATAATAACCTATAAATTTAATAGGGGAAAGGATATGAAAAAAATTGTTATTATTTTAGTGGCTTGTCTGGTATCATTTTCAGCCTTTGGTCAGAAAAAGGGTCTCATTAATATTCCAGGAATTGATATTGGCGGATATGTTGATTTTTCTTTAGGTGATCTTAGTACAAATTCTTCGGTCTTTGATTTTGGAGATTTTCAATTAGCGGTTTCAAAGGACTTAACTAAGAGCATAAAGATTGAGGCTGCTGTTCTTTTTAGTGAAAATTCAACTGCTGGTGGTCAATCACATACCTTTGAACTGGATGTTGCATTCTTTGATTTTCATCTTATAAAAAATGATGGAGCTGGTTCATCAAATGATAAGCTTGCAGGTATGGGCTTTCATATTTTGGGTGGTAAATTTGATGTGCCCTTTGGTCATGATTATAGACATTATATTTCCGGTGAAAGGGTTTTTGCCTCAATGCCCGTAACATCTTCATATATTCTTGAGGGTGGAGTTAATGAGGTGGGTCTTCAGTTTTTATATAAACACCCAATATTTTCTATAAATGCTATGGTACTTAAGGGAACTGGTGATGGAGTTCGTCTTGGAGCAAGAGTTCAGGTTTCACCCTTTGATTCAATTGATAGTTTAAAAAAGAATCCTGACAGTCCCTTTGCTCTTGGAGCCTCATATTATTATGATATGAGTAAAGATACTAGTAATTTGATGGATGAGCAGGGTTTTGCTATTGATATTCTTTCATTTTTAGGAGCCTTTGAGATCAGAGCTGAGTTCTATATGAGAAATGTTGTTACTGGTACCGCTTTTGTTAGAGATGGTTTTACAGCAGCAATTATCTATCATCTTCATAAGGATCTCAACATTATTCCCTTAACTTTTTTTGCGCGATTTGATGGTGCACGAAACAGAACAAATGGTGCGTGGAATATTTTTAGTAATAATGGTGATTTACTAACACGATTAACTGTTGGTGCTTCATGGAGTTTTAATGATGTTCTTATTGTTAAGGCCGAATATAATCATGTATTTACCAGAGATTCTGCAGTAGCAGTTGCAGATTATGGTCCAAATACAGATTCAATACTTTTTAATGATAATTCATTTATAATGCAGATTGTTGTGAAATATTAATATTTTTAAAGACCAGATTAAATGTTAAAAGCAATGAAATGAAATCTATTGCTTTTAACACTGGAATATTATCACAGATATTTAAAAGTATCTTTGATAATAAATAATCAGATTTTTTTTCTCATCCATTATAAATGATATGCCAAAGGCATTGTATTTACCTTCTTTAAAATCCCAAATTATCTGGTGTTTTTTGTTATAATTGCTGATTCTATTTGGATCACCGTAGATTCTCATATAGTCTCGTACTAATTTGAGATATTTCTTATAGGTTACTTTACCGAGGTTTATTTCTATATGGCTTAATTTATTTCTTACCCAGTGAAATATTATTTTTTTATTTCGGCTCATATGAAGGTAATGTATTGTTTTATCACCTTTTTTCATTGTTTTGTAATAACCTTTATAACGGGTTTTACAGATTCTTATTACCTTTGCCTTGCTGTCATCAATAGTAAATAGACGATATCGTGGTGGTTGAGAAAATGAGATGGTTGCAAAGCAAAGAATTGATAATGTAATAATAATTTTTTTCATGAAATACCTCCATTGAAAGTATAAAAAGAATAAAGGAGCATTATATGGAGGTCAAGATAAATACGTAGAAAAAAGAAGAGATTGTATTGATAAGAACTTTGGAAGATTAAATGAATGCTTCACAAGGTTGATAATGTAGATTAAAAAAGCCCGAAGTTTATCCGGGCTTTATATTATAGTAGCAGGTTAAATAATGATTTTACTTAAGAAATCATATCCTTTGCAATGCTCTGAGCTTTACTAATAGCCTCTTCAAGGTTCGCTGGATTCTTGCCTCCGGCCTGTGCCATATCAGGTCTGCCACCGCCGCCACCACCAACAATTTGAGCTGCCTCTTTAATTATATTGCCACAATGAAGTCCCTTTTCTACAGCCTTTTTTGTTGCTGCAAATAATAGAAGGGCCTTGTCTCCAGATTGTGCTCCAAAGAGAACCACTGAATCCTGTTCTTTTGATCTTATATCATCTGAAAGATTTCTTAGAAGGTTCACATCCACATCCTTAAATGATTGAGCAATAATTTTGGTGCCATTTATATCTTGAGCAGAAGAGATTAAAGAACCTAGGTCAGCAGTTACACTCTGTTGTTTTAGCTTATCTATCTCTTTTTCAAGAGCACGATTTTTTTTCGTAAGGGTTTCAACCTTTTCTAATATCTCACTGTCTTCTGCCTTCATTGATGCTGAGAGATTATTTATAATCTCATTGTGTGAGTTAAATCGATCTAAAAGTCCTTTGAGGGTTACAGCCTCAATACGTCGAACTCCAGCTCCGGGAGATGCCTCTTTTAGAATCTTGAATACTCCGATTTCTCCGGTACTTGATACGTGGGTTCCACCGCAGAGTTCTTTACTGATTCCAGGAACGGTTACAACACGAACGACATCATCATATTTTTCATCAAAAACTGCCATTGCTCCTTCTTTTACAGCCTCGTCAATGTTCATGATTTTTGTATCAACGGTTTGGTTGCCCCATACAGCATTGTTGACTATTGCTTCAACATCATTGATATCTTTATCTGTCATTGCCTGAAAGTGTGAAAAATCAAAACGCATGCGATCAGATGCAACGATTGAACCTGCCTGCTTTACGTGATCTCCCAGAACAGATCGAAGAGCAGCCTGAAGGAGGTGTGTGGCTGTATGGTTTGCTCTAATGAGATTTCTATTAACAACATCTACTGCTGCAGTAATTTTTTGGTCTATTTTAAATGTTCCCTTTTCTACTGTTCCAAGGTGGATGATAGTTTTATTGTATTTCTTTGTGTCAGTAACTCGAAATAATGCATCTGAAGTTTCTATGACTCCTATGTCTCCAACCTGGCCACCGGATTCTCCGTAAAAGGGGGTTTCCTTGAGAACGATTAATCCCTCATCTCCACTTTGTAATTGGTCAGACTTTTCTGATCCCTTGTAGAGAACAGCAATGGAGTTTTGGGCTTTCATTGAATCATAGCCGAGAAATTTTGTGTCACCGGTAACTTTGGCAATATCCTCAAAAGCCTTTTCAAGGTTGTTATCTGTACCTTTCCAGCTTTCTTTGCCCCGGGCTTTTTGAGCTTCCATCTGGTTATTGAAGCCATCAACATCAACTGAAAGTGATTTTTCTTCAGCCATCTCAATGGTCATTTCAAGCGGAAAACCAAAGGTATCATAGAGAGTAAAGGCATCAGAACCCTTAATTGTTTTTGAGCTTTGTGTAAGGGGATTGTTTATAATTTCATTGAGTCGATCAAGACCGTTGTCCAGTGTATCGAGAAAACGTTTTTCTTCTCCCTCAATAACACTCTTTACATTTTTTGCTGAGTCAACAATCTCAGGATAGAATTCACCCATGAGCTCAACAATATGATCAACCATTTTATAGATAAAGGGCTCTTTGATGCCAAGCTGTCTGCTGTATCGTAGTGCGCGACGAAGTATTCTTCTGAGAACGTATCCTCTTCCGTCATTTGAAGGATAAATACCGTCACTCATTGCAAAGGTTATTGCACGGGAGTGTTCTGCAATGATATGAATGGCATCTATGTTTTTGCCTTCATAGGAAACTCCAGCCTCTTTTGAAATTATATCTATGAGTTTTTTGAATTCATCGGTTTCATATACTGAGTCAACATCTTGAACCAGTGTAGCTAAACGTTCGAGTCCCATGCCTGTGTCAATTCCTGTTTTTGGCAGGGGATTAAGATTGCCACTTTCATTTTGAAAGAATTGATTGAAAACAAGGTTCCAGTATTCTAGAAAACGTTCACATTCACAACCAGGCTTGCAGTTTTCATCTTCACAGCCATATTCAGGACCTCTGTCATAATGAAGCTCAGAACAGGGACCACAGGCACCAGTGGCTCCAGCGGGGCCCCAGAAGTTATCTTTTTTGCCGAGACGAACAATTTTATCAGGGGCAACACCAATCTTTTTGTTCCATATTTCAAAGGCCTCATCATCATCTTTATATATTGAGATCCAGATTTTTTCCGGGTCAAAACCAATTACTTTAGTGGAATAGTCCCAGGCAAACTCAATTGCTTCATCTTTGAAATAGTCACCAAAGGAGAAGTTGCCCAGCATCTCAAAGAGAGTGAGGTGCCTTTTTGTTTTGCCTACATTTTCGAGGTCACTGGTTCTGAGACATTTTTGTATTGATGCTGCACGGGTGTATTCAAGATCAATAGTACCTGCAAACATTGGTTTAAACTGCACCATTCCGGCAGTTGTAAAGAGGAGTGATGGGTCGTCTTTTGGCACAAGAGAGCTCGATGAAACTATTTTATGATTTCTCTCTTCAAAGAATTTTATAAAGGATGATCTTAGGTCATGAACTGTCAGCATAATTGTCCTCAATGTTTCTGAAATTTGCTGGCATTCTGTGAGGTGTCATTTTTTTTTCAAGAAAAATATTGTCTTGAAAATTAGAACTGTGTAAATGGAAAAGATGCGAAAGGGATCTGGATTGAAAGATAAAGTCTAAAATCAAAATTAATATGTTCTTTTGACTTTAGACTTACTATGTTTGATTTTTGTTTAGTGAAGATTTATTCGTTGTCCGCCTCTGCGAATAGTTCTATTAACTCTTCTGCCTTCATATCTTACTCGAACTCTGCTATGTCGATCAGCACGAATGATGATATCTCTGCCAGGTCTTATTCGAAATCTTCGCATATAAGATCTATTGTTGCGAATATAGTTAACTCTGCCTCTAAGGGTTCTATATGCCCGGTTTACAATATAGACTCTATGGGTTCTATATGAAGGTCTATTATTTCTATATCGTGGTTTGGCAACATAACAGCTTGAAGAAATCATGCCTAATAAAAAGACTGAAAGAAGAGAAATGATGAATATTTTTTTCATTGGTACCTCACAATTTTAAGTTATTTTTTAGATTAGTTTTAATCATTAATAAGCAAATTATTTAAAATAAAAAAGTGGTATAAAACCACTTTTTTATAAGTACAGGTTATCTTTTTAAACTAGAATTTATCTGAGATACATTCTCTGATTATTACGTCTAACTTTTTTAGAGATTCTTCTACCATTATATCTGAATCTGATATAGGAATTTCTATTAGCTCTAATGACCATTCGTGCTCTTGGTCGAAGAACAAATCTTCTCTTATATTTTCTTCTGTGGGCTCTATAATGAGCAACTCCTCTAAGTGTACGAAATGAGCGATTGATTATAGTAACTCGAGCAGTTCTATATCGTGCTCTATCATAATTTAATCGTGCCTCAATGTTGCCTATTGAAGCCATTCCCAGAATAAAAGCAGACAAAAGTGTAATCGTTAAAAGTTTTTTCATTTTTACCTCTTGATAGAATATTGCATTAAATTTTATTATATTTAAACACATTTGTGAATTTATGTCAATCTTCAGAATTAGAAAAAATAATTATTTGAATAATTAATAAAACCAATTGTTTCAATCATGAAAATTTATTATAAATCACGAATTTCATTGTTGACTCTATGACCGTAAATTCTTTCACTTTGTTCCATGAAAACTAAAATTATGCCTGGCAGTGTCATTAAACTATTCTTTTATATTGGTCTTGTTTCAGCTCTATTATTTAGAGTTCTTATCTTTATAAACAGCTATTGGCCCACCTATAGCAGAATTGTGTGGTATGCCGGAGTTTTAGGATATATTGCTTTTTTTGCTTTTCGTTTTTTTATTAGTTTTCGCAGACGTAAAACAATTAGAGAAAATGATCTTATAGAAAAATTACATAACTCAAACTTAGAAGAAGATGATAAGGATGAACTTATATATATCATGAATTCAATAATGAAGTCTCGAGAGATGATAAACTACATTTTTATCTTTGCAGTGAGTGGGCTGTCAATTCTCTTAGACTTGTTTCTTCTGTGGTTTTAATATAATGATTTCATATATTCTATCAGGCACTATATTAGGTTTAACTGCAGGGATCTCTCCTGGTCCATTGTTGGTTCTGGTTATTTCTGAAACCATGATTCATGGTACCAGAGCAGGAGTGAAAACAGCTTTTGCTCCCCTGATAACAGATACTCCCATAATAATTTTAACCTTTTTTATCTTAAAACAACTGCAGGATTTTAAATTGATATTGGCTATTTTATCAATTTGCGGTGCATTGTATATTTTATATCTTGCATATGAGGGATGGAAAAGCGGCCCAATTGAGTCTGGAGATAATACAAAAAAATCAAATGGCCTTGTTAAGGGATTTTATGTAAATATGCTTAATCCTCATCCTTATGTGTTCTGGCTCATGGTGGGCACTCCTCTTATAATTAAAGGAGCATCTATGAGCTTTGTTGCAGCAGGATTATTTGTTTTCTTATTTTATATATGTATAATCGGAGCAAAAATTGCTATAGCTCTTTTGATTGGAAGGTATAAAGATAGGTTTGATCAGTATTATGTAATTATTCAAAGGATCTTATCAGTAGTACTTGTTGCCTTTTCAATTATCTTTTTTTATGAGGGAATTAAATATTTTTTAACATAAAAATATAAAACTATATAGTTCCTTGTCCAAAGAATTGAACCTTGCCCCCCACATTGATATCAATATTATTTTCGATAGATGCCTTTATATAGAGAGTAGATTTTCTCTTTAGTTCAATGCCCTGTTCAACCTTTATATTTATAGAACTTTTATTGAAATAGTTATGTTTCAGGCAATATGCTCCGAGACATCCATTTGCAGAACCAGTAGCAGGATCTTCAGCAATGCCATAGTAATCACAGAATACTCTGACCTTGAGATCATGTGTGGGGCTTTCAGTTTCACTGCAGAAAGTGAGAATCGCCTTAGCCTGGAGATTTTCTACTGTTTCAATGAGCTTTTCTTTATTAATTGAAATCTCTTTTATTGCTGTCATATTTTTAAGGGGAACAATAATAAAGGGAAATCCCGTTGAAACCCCTTCAATGGGATATCTCAGATCTATTTCATTTTTATTAATCGAAAGAATAGAAGCCATTGTTTGGACATCTATCTGAGAATAAAATTCAGGACTCCTTTGTTTCATCCAAAGAATCTCATCTTCAAAAGAAACTGGTATTGATCCACCTTTGAGATCAAGGTTTATGATGTCACTGGAATCATGTAAAAATCTTTTAATTATATAGGCTGTGCCCAGGGTCGGGTGACCTGCAAAGGGAACCTCCTGATGGGGAGTAAAGATTCTCACGGGATATCCCCTGGTGTTTTTTTGGTGAGATGTGATAAAGGTTGTTTCAGAAAAATTCATCTCTCTGGCAATCTTTTGCATCATATCACTGGTAAAATTTTTACCATTGTCAAAGACAGCGAGCTGGTTTCCTTCAAGGGGATTTTCTGCAAAGACATCGATAATATAAAAGTTTGATTTAGACATAGTTATATTCTCCCTCTATTCTCACTATTGCCTGGCCTCCAAAGAAGACCTGTATTTTCGATGAGTCAATATTTTCAGTTATGATATTAATATGATTTGCATTATCTTTGTGTGAATTTTGTTCGATGGTCATGGGTTCACCTTGCCAGAGATTGTTTTTTAAAAGATAATATGCCAGGGCGGAGTTGCCACTGCCCGTTGCAGGATCTTCGAGATATCCAAAGGTGGGGGCAAAGACTCTTGTGCGATAGCTGTTTTGAGCATGTGCTGTTTCAGATGTAAAAACATTGATGACGTCTATTCCATTGGAAAGACAAAAATCTTTGAGAATATCTATATCTGGTGAAATCTGTAAGATGGATTCTAGTTTTCTTATTGGCACCAGAAGGGTCTTTAGCCCTGCATTTATTATAGAAAGGGGAATGGAGCCTTCAATAGATGAACCGTCTATATTAAGAGATTTTGCAATATCATCTCTTGTAGCATTGAGTTCAATGGTCTCTGGGAATGGTGCTCCAATGTAAATTGCCTCTTCATCTGAGATTTTATTGATAACAGAGAGTAATCCCTTTGGCGTATCAATGGTTATGGATGATTGTTTTTTGAGGTCTACATTATTTGAAATAAGGTCATACATTATAGCTATGGTTGCGTGGCCACAAAAGTCGACCTCTTTCTCTGAGGAAAAATATCTAAATGTAATAATGTCTTTCTCTGAGTAGTGCAGATATCCTACCTCATTGACGTATGATTTGAGCTGCCAGGCAATTCTTTGCATTTCATGTTCTGAGATATCATTTTTTGAATCAAGATATATGGCTGCTGCAGGATTTCCCTGTGACCGCGTTGTTGCAAAGGCATCAATTTTTTTAAATTTAAATTTTTTCATTTTAACGTTCTCATCCTCTTATATCATATCAATAAAAAATCTGTCATCATTTAAATGTGAAAGTGGACAACCAAACTGAACCATTAGAGCTTCAGAATTATGTGTATTTATTAGTTGGTGAACTTTTTTTTCTGCAACAGTGATATAGTCTCCAGTTTTTACCTCAAAGGTTGACTCCCATTTCTGTGTATCAGGATTTCCTATTTTCATGAGACCTGTTCCTTCAAGAATCAAATAAATCTCTTCACCGTGATTATGATAGTGGCTTTGAATTTTTTGTTGTGCATTGAAATGAGCAAGGTGAAGATGAAATGAATCATTTCCACTAAGGGGCATTATTTTGATGTCAGCCTTTATGTCAGTTTGTGCTTCTTTGATAAGTTTTTTTAGATTTGTTACCTCATTCATAGTTATCTCCTTTGTTGTTGTTAGGTCAATATATGAAAATTTTTTTCTATAGAACAGATACAGATCTATAAAAAATTTACTATAACAGTTGAAAAAAACATATATTGTTATATTGTTGTCTCATGGATGAAATTATGACAATGAACCTTAAAAAATATGAACAGGTGGCCCAGAGAGTCGAAAAACTAATTGCTGATGGAGTGATTAAGTCAGGAACAAAGGTGCCCTCTATTCGTCAAATGTCAAAGCAGATGAATTTCAGTATTATGACTATTTTAGAGGGATATCAACTTTTAGAAACTAAGGGTATAATTGAAAGTAAACCTCAATCTGGCTATTTTGTGAAATCTGATTTTCTTCGTTCTTCAGATTCATGGTTACGATTGCCAGAGGCCAGAGCTGAAAATATTACAATTTATACTGATTACGTTGATCTTAGTGAATCAGTGGAAAATCTCTTTAATGAGGCAATGGATAATACTGTTGTTCCACTGGGTGCTGGTTTACCTGATGCTGAGTTTTTGCCCTTAGAGGAAATCAATAAAAGGATGGCACGCATTGTACGGAGCATTGATGTTAACAGGTATAGCATCGGTTCAGGAACAAAGGAGCTTCGAGACTCATTGAGCAGACATATGATTGGTTGTGGCTGTACAGTCAGTGCTGATGAAATTTCTGTTACAGGGGGAGCTATTCAGGCTTTGATGCTGGCACTGAGAGCTGTTGCACAACCGGGAGATGCTGTTGCTGTTGAGTCTCCTGGCTACTATGGTTTTTATAGCATGTTAAAGTTTCTTAATCTTAGAGCAATTGAAATTCCTTCTCACCCTCAAAATGGAATTTCAGTTGAAGCATTAGAGAAAATATTAAAGAAAAAAGAGGCTGTTTCATCTGTGCTTTTATCTCCCTGTTTTTCTAATCCAACGGGTTCATCAATGCCACTTTCAGAAAAGAAAAAGCTGATCAAACTGGCTGAGCAATATGATCTGCCACTTATTGAAGATGATATATATGGCGAAATTTCTTATGGTGATGAGCGGCCCTGTGCATTAAAGTCTATAAATAATGATCAGGTTATCTATCTGAGCAGCATGAGTAAAACCATAGCTCCAGGCTATAGAGTTGGGTGGATATCAGGAGGCAAGTATCATAAAGATATAGAAAGATGTCATGCACTGTCTGTTCTTGCTGTGGCTACTCCTAATCAATTGCTCATTAGTTCTTTATTGGATGATAATATATTTAAGAGACATCTTAAAAAGCTGAGAAAATCATATTATGAAAATATGGTTTTATTTCAAAACAAGATAGCTCATTGTTTTCCTGATGGAACTAGAACAAGCAATCCTCAGGGAGGATATTTTTTATGGATAGAGCTGCCTTGTGGATGTGACTCAAAAAGTCTTGCTCAAAAGGCCCGCAAAGAAAATATATCTATTGCACCTGGAATGATTTTTTCATCACGAGATTCATATAAGAATTATATACGATTAAACTGTGCAGTTCCATGGTCTCAAGAGATTGAAGATGCACTTGAAAAACTTGGAGAACTTATAAGAGATAGGTAATTGCTCCTTTGTTTGTTTGAAGATATTCACTGTTATATTTTATAATTGACTAATTTAAAAACACAATAAATATTATTTTAAGATATAGAGTTTTAAATAATACACTGATTAAGGATGTTTCATGGATAATGAAAAACCAATGACCTATGCATCTTACTGGGAGAGAGGCATGGCTCTCTTGCTTGATGAAATAATACTGACCTTCCCTCTTCTTATTATAAGTTTATTTCGGCCCTTTGATTTAAGTCTGACCATTACCTTTTTAATATCTGAGTTGATTCTTAGTTTTATTTATTATATTTATTTTCACGGAAAATTTGGTCAAACCCCGGGAAAGAGAGTTTTATCAATTAAGGTTTTAAAGAATAATGGTGATGAGATCAATTATTTTGATGCAGTTCTAAGATCTTCAGTTGATATTGCATTAGGGATCGGCTTTCATATTGTTCTCTTTATTCTTATGATTAGTCTTAATCTTAAAATATTTCACATGAGTGATATTTATACCTATGGTATGAGTGAGAGTATTGCTTTTATGGTATTTGCTTTTGGGGCAATCTTATGGTTTATCTTTGAAGTATTGACTGTTCTTATGAATGAGAGAAATAAGGCAATTCATGATTATATTGCCAGCACCGTGGTAATCAGTCAAAAAGAGAGACCCGGGGGTTTTGTTAAAAAATTCTTAAGACTTGTCTATCTTATTGTTTTGATCGCTATGAGCGTATTTTTTTATATAACTGAAGACTATAGCGGAAAAAACCAGATGAATCAATTGGCTCAGGAAAATAATAAAATTAAGATCGATGCCTATATTGAAAGTGTAAAAGATAATAAGTTTTTGCTTAACAGATTGTCTCTTCTTAAGAAGAATGCTCTGCATCATGCAATTGAAGAGAAAAATAATTATTTTGCTAAAGAGCTCATTAAAAGGGGCATTGCAATCAATGTTCAGGATATTGATGGTAATAGCCCACTGCATATAGCTGTTTCAAAGAGTAATTTTATAATTGCAAAGCTGTTAATTAAAAACAAAGCTAATTTATATTTAAAAAATAAAAATGATGAAAAGCCCTGTGATGTTTTTGCCTATGGAGACTCTGGTGAGATTAAGAAATATATTATGAGCATAAAAAAGATTAAATGTAAGAAAGATTTTGAGTGATTGTGAATGTTGAAATTTTTAAGGTTTTGAATGAGTAGTAAATTTTGTTCAATAAAATAATAACTTTCTTTTTTAATATAAATATTGATATTAGTATGTTTTTCTACCATCTCTTCTATGAGTATTTTAAGAATACATCCATTGTAATAAAATCTGAATGGATGTATTCATGTGTATATTCTTGAATTGCTATCTGGTTCTTACTATTCTTAAGCCATTGCCTTGTTCTACAGCAGAGCGAAGAACCCTAAAATTAATACCAATTTTCAAATATACTGCTCTGGAGTCCCAAGCACCTCCGAGATAATAACCATGTGTATCACCTAGGTCAGAACACCACTCTGATGCATTACCACTCATATCAAATATTCCCAATGCATTGGGGGTTTTACTTCTTACAACAGCTGTACTTATTACTCCAGTAGAAACAAAATCTGATCCATCATGATATGTTGCATAAACTGCCACATGGTCCAAAGCATCTTTATTATCAACAACACCATTTGCCGGATTTACATCTGAAGAATTATCAGATGAAGTTGTTGATGCACTTGCATAAGTACCTGGTGTCCAGAAATAACCCTCAGTAATTGAAAGAATACTTGTATCTGTTGATATTAAATCAGTTCTTTCATTAGCATTATTGCCTATATAACGTGCAGCATATTCCCATTCAGATTTAGTTGGAAGACGGTAACCATTCTTTGCGTTATTTATATAGGTTTCATCATATTGCCAAATATCATCTGATGCTGTTCCACCGCCATTGCCATTATCAACCCAGTTATAAACTACATTGGTTGTATTGCCATCTCTCATCTCTGTTAACCAGTTGCAAAACATAATAGCACCATACCATGATACAAATTCTACAGGGTGATCTTCATAACCAGTTTCAATTGAAAATGTGTAATTACTTGTATCACATTTAATTCTTGAACCAATGGTATAAGGATTATATTTAAAAATTATAAGTTCTTTATTACCATATTTTGCACTTTCACGAGATAATGCATTATGACGTAATGTAAAAATAGAAAATTTAGAATTATTATGAGCCCATTTCAACACTTCAACAAATTGAGCATTGGTAATCTCAGTCTGTCCTATAAAAAATTTTCTTGATATGGTAGAACTGTTATCATCAAGTTCACCAATGGGAAAAGCAATAGTAGAATTTGAACTTTTTGCATATATAAAGTCTATAGTTAGTGTGTCTTGATTAACTGTTACAATATCTCTGATAGCTGTTGCACTGTAAAACAAATCTGTTTTACCAATTGCAACAGAACTAAATGTACTAGTACCTGCACTATTTTTTGCCTTAAGCCAAACATAGTACTTTATATAATTAGTCAGATTGTTAATCTCATGAGATGTCTTTAAAATATCACCCCCTGATTGAATTGCAGATGTTGAATCATTAGAAGTATTATACCATACCTCATATGATGTTGCTCCATCTATTGCGATCCAGTTTAAAGAAAGCTTTGCATCATTTTCAGTTATAGTTGCTGCACTTGGTGCATTAGGTATTATTGGGTCAGGATCTCCACCTGAGTTAAAGCAACCTGAAAAATTTATTACAGCTATAAAAGCAATAAGAATGAAAAAAGATTTGAAACGCATCATAATTTGTCTCCATTTAATCAATGTTTTTTGATTGAATCCCACAATTAAAAAAACAAATATACTAAGCTCTCTTTAGGTTTTTATAAATAATGTTGTTTGTTTGCAGATTTAAAAGAAATACTTATTTTTATATATTTTACAGAAATCAACTAATTATAGTATATTATATTGAAAAATATAATCGACCGAGCCAATTAGGGAGTACTCTTTTATTGATTATTTTGCATTTTAGACTTATAGATTTAAAAATCAAAAATTTATCTAAAAGCCTAGTTATTGCCCATGATAAAAAAATGTAAAGTGATATGAAGACTGTGATGTTTTAGGGTGGGTATTGTTTCGATTTTCGGATTATTGGTTAGTTTTATTACGAAATAACTCTTGATAAAGACCTGTTTTTTTATCCAAAATATCTATATAAAGAGAAAGCCTCTTCTCCCAGTTAGGACCTTTTCATCGGGATTAACAGTGTGTCCTTACAATTTCGCAAGAAAAATCTCGTAAATTTTTCTCAATAGACTAACTTCACCTGTCAGCAAAAATTACTGAAATCTCAAACAACCGTCAAGCTCTATTTTATACACTATACTCATAATTTGATTTTCATCATGGAGGTTGTGCTTTGATGTATGGAATAAAATAACCATTCTGAATCCCATAAATTTTCGATATATAAAAGTAATGGTTTTCTTATGATGATTAACTGTTGTTATGGAAGAAACCTGTGGCTATATAAAACGTATCTTTTTTATTGATAAAATTTATCAGTTTATAACTTCAAGTCCATATGCATCTATTTGTAATTTATTATTTACTTTTACAAATTTCCCTGTTACTTTGACTGTTTTTCCAATCATTAGAGGTATTTTAAAATTCCCTGGTTTAGCATCTACAAAAATTGTATTATTATTATCTTTATCTTTAAGAATAAACCAACATCCATTACTTTTACATTGAGAAGAAACAATACCTACAAAATTATATTTCTTATTAAGTAAATTTTCATTATTTAAAATATTTTTAATATTATTTTGTGGTATTGTATTATCAACACCTGATCCGAATTTTTTTGTTTTAGAACAAGCAATTGTAAGCATCAAAATTATAAAAATAGTAGTAACTAAAGTATTCTTCATCATTAACTCCATATTAAAATTAGTAATTTCTCGTTTAAGTGATTTCAAATTATTATTTTTAATAGTAGAATTTTTGACAACAATTATTTTCACTTATTTAGGAAAGCTCTCGGTATAGATAATTATTTTAGATCTTCATTTTATTTCTATATGTTTCAATTGGTGCAGGGTAAGTTGACTTGTGATGCATGGTCAGTTGGTGTTATAGTCATTTTATGCGGATATCGAGTTTAACAAACAATCCCTTATCAAAAAAAATGCATTGCACTATGCAATTGTAATGAAATAAATTATTGGTAAGAGTAGTAATACAAAGATTGCTGACACTAACAAACCAGAGATTACAGTTAATGCAAAACCAAACCACATTGCACCACTGAATAAGAGTGGTACCATGCCTAAGACTGTTGTTAGGGTTGTTATTGAGATGGATCTTGCTCGGGTAAATGCGAGCCTGAAAATATCTTCAATATTTTCTACAGTATTTTTATTAAATGTATCTATAAGAAGAATTGAATTATTAACAACAATGCCAACTAAAACAACGAGTCCCATCAAAGATGGAACACTGATGGGTTCATTGAAAATAACTAATGACAGTAAGGCTCCTATCGCTCCTACCGGTATTGTCAATATAACGAGGAATGGTAATTTTAATGACTCAAAGAGTGATGCTGTCACCATATAAACCAATGCAATTGCCAGGAAAAGTGAAATGATCAATTCTTTGTTGGCTTCAGTAACTTTTTTTAAAGAATCTCCAAATCTTATAATTATATCAGGCGAAAGATTTAATAAGGGAATAATTTTTTTTATTTTTTTTGATAGTGTTACAATATCTCCATCTGTAGTTTTGATAGACATTGTTTCCATTCTTTCTTTATTTTTTCTCCATATTGTTGAGATGCCATTAGTTTCACTAAAAGATGCCAGTGAGCGCAATTGTCTTTTTTTGCCATCTTTGTTTGTAATTATGAGATTTTTTATGTTTTCAATAGTTGGATTTTGTGCAAAATGTAGTGATGTACGAACATCTACTTCATTCTTAGTAATATATTTTGTTGCTACAGGTCCATATAAAACATTTCTTACATGGCTCCCAATTTCTCTAATGCTATAACCCCCATCAGTTGCTTTATTTCTATCTATTTGTATTCTTAGTTCAGGACGTCCATCTCTAAAGTGATATATTATCTCTGAAACATCAATTTTTTTCTGAATGAGTGATGCTAATTTTTTTGCAGTATCTCTTATTTCATATATATCTTTTCCACTTATTTCAATTTTGAGCTTCTTCGTTGATTCGCCACTTCTTTCTTGTTGCATTATAAATGATACACCAGAGTTAAGATGGGGTTGACAGAGGTTTTTAAGATCCTGAGAAACATAATTAAGATTTTTGTTTTCATCAACTTTAAAAATAAAATCTGTTTTACCAGGTTCAATTTTTGTTGTTACAGAATTTACAAGCTTTGACTTCTGAATCATTTTTTCTAATTTTCTTGTTGCTCTCAATGATTCTTTTAGTCCTGTTCCTGGTTTGAAATCCAGAGATCCATAAATTTCGCTTTTTTTAACTGGAGGAATATATGTTCTTTTTAGCATGAAACTTAAAGAGATTGTAAGAATAAAGATGAGTATCATTGATGCGAAAATTAGCTTTTTTGATTCATTTACATATTCGCATATTTTTTTATAAAAATCATATGTAAGATAGGTGTTTATTTTTTTTAAGAAATTAAAATTATTCCTCTGCTTGTCTTCATCATGGTTCTTTATAAATCTGAGACCAATACTTGGAACAATAAATAATGCACAGACTAATGAAGCAATGAGTGAGACAATTACAGCTCCAGCCATATCAGAAAAGATCTTTGACACATCTGTTGAAAAGATATAAATTGGAACAAAAATACAAACAGTAGTGAGTGTTGATGCCAATAAAGCTCGACCTATTGATGCTATCTTTTCAATAGAATCGTGACCCTTTTCAAAAGAAGAAATTATTGTTTCTTGTACAACAATGGCATTGTCAACAACAAGACCAACAGCGATAGCAAGGCCTGATAATGAAATAACATTGATCGTCATCTTTTTAAGATACATATATATAAAGACTGCTAAGAGAGATAGGGGTATTGAGATTATTATTGGTAATGAACTTTGCCAGTTTTTAAAAAATAAAAATAAAACAGCAATAGCTATGATTATACCAAAAAGGCATGAGATTAAGAGATTACTGATTGCATCAGTTATGTATTTTGATTGATCATAGGTAACATTAAAAGAATATTTCTTGGTTGTTAGTTTTTGAGAGGTTTTATTTATTTCATTACAGAGAGAGACTATATTTGCAGAACCACTTTTTTTTATGTATATAGAAATAGAATCTTTTCCATTACGCCTTGAATAGTTTTCTTTTTTACCATCATAGTCTTTTACAGAAGCAACATCTTTTATATATATTATGGTGCCTTCTTTTGATCTTTTAAGGGGTAAATTTGAAATTTCTATAATGTTTTTAAATTTGCCATTGATAGAAAATGAGTACTTCTTTCCATCTTTGATTGATCCTAAAGGAACTGTTATATTGTTATCACTGATTACCTCGCCAATGCTTTGAAGATAAAGTGTTCTGCTGACAAGTTTACCTTCAAGAGCTTTGACAGTAATATCTCTTTTTCTTCCTCCAACTATGATAACTTCACCAACCCCATCAATACTTTGAAACATTTTTTTAAACTTTTTATCAATGAGTTGATACAGTTGATCTGAATCCATTACATTTGATTTAACGTTTATTATTACTACTGGTTTATCATCATCATTAAAAGAATGGACCTCTGGCTCATTGACATCTCTGGGAAACTTTGCACGTATAGGATCAATTTTTTCTCGAACCTCTAAAATTCTATATTTCATCTGTGCATCATTATTAAAGGTTACATGTATTCTTGACTCTCCTTCTTTAGAAACAGAGGTTATATCCTTTATGCCACCAATTGGAGCTATAGCTTCTTCAATAGGTATTGTAATTACTCTTTCAATACGCCATGGAGATTGACCTGGATACTTAACAATAATTGATAAGCCATGTTTTTGTATTCTCGGCATGAGACTCATTGGCAGGTAGTGTAATGATGCTAAACCAGCACTTACAAATAAAACTATTACCATAATTAATAGTATTGGTCGTTTTTGAATTCCTTTAATAAGTGATATCATTTGGATGGCTCAATCTGTTTTTTTATTGCTACCATATAAAAGACAGGTATGAGTAATAGTGTTAAAATTGTTGAGACAAAAAGTCCACCGATAACAGCTATAGCCATGGGTGCTTGTAATTCACTGCCTTGCTGTAGACTAAGAGCTAATGGAATCATTGCACAGATAGTTGTGAGGGTTGTCATGATAACAGGTCTGAATCTTTGTGAAGCACCTTTTTCAATTGCTTCTTCTAGGGGCATTTTAGAAAATCTCATTGTCTCGATATTAGAAATAAGAACAATTGCATTGTTAACAACAATTCCAACAAGCATAACTATTCCCATTACAGATATAACATTGAGTGATGAGTTTGTTAAAACTAAGGATAATGAAATTCCAGAAATTGTTAATGGAACCGATACCATTATGAGCAATGGTTTTGTAAAAGATTCAAATTGAGCAGCCATGATCATATAGATCAATATAATAGATAAAATTAGTGAAAAAACCAGAGATGAAATCGATGCACTTATTTCATTAAGTTGACGAGATATGAGGAGATCAATTCCTTTGGCTTTAAATGTTTTTTGTGTTTCTTTAAGTTTGCTGAGGAGGTCTCCCTGTGAGATTGTACTCTTTAGGTATAGAGGGATGACCTTGCTTTGATCAATTCTTTGAATTTTAGAAAAACCTGATCCTTTTTCAAAACGAGCAAATGATTTCAAAGGAACCATTAAATTTTCACCAACCATGAATGGCACTTGTAAAATGTCATCTGGTTTTGATCTATCACTTTGTTGTAGACGTACCTCAATATCAATTTCATCATCATTATGATAAAATTGCCCTGCATCACCCCCTCCAATGCATAGACGTAAAGCTCTGGCAGTATCTGAATACTTTAGATTAAAGGATGCAGTCTTGCTTCGATCTATATGAACTTTTATTTCAGGTTTACCTTCTGATAATATAATTTTGCTTTCACTTATATAATTTTTATCTTTCAAATATTTTGAAACGATTCTGGCTTGTGTTGTTATAAGACTGTGAAGTTCTCCTTTTACATAGAGAGGTGTGTCTGATGAAAGAGAAGCACCTGCACTGCTTAATTCTTTTGTGTCACTAAATATTGATAGAGTAATATCTTTTGGAAGGAAAATTTTCTCCTTAAGAACCTTTATAACTTTCTTTGTAGAATAGTTTGATTTTATAATTAAATCAATCTCCCCAGTTGATTCATTTTTTTCTTTTCCAAAATAATCAGAGATCTCTGTTGGATTGTATCCCGCATCTATAAATCGGTTTATAACAGCTGGATGATTGCTGCATATAGAATCTATTCTACGTAATAATTTTACAGTATTTTCAATAGTAGTTCCCTTTGGTGCTACCAATCTGACTGTAAGTCTATTATTTTGTGTCTCTGGTAAAAAAGAAGTTTCAAGAAGGAGTACTAAAAATAGTCCTATTATTATTGAAACACCTGCTATAATAAATGCTGATCTTGGTTTTGCTATAAGCTTTTTTAGTAGAATGACATAAAATGAATATGATGTGGTCATCAGTAAGTCATTCCGTGGTTTGCTATTTTCACTCGATGAATTATTTTTAAATATGATGATTAATGCAGGTAATAGTGTTATTGAAATTATATAAGAGGTAACTAAAGAAACAGTTACTGTAAAAGCAAGGTGAGAGAAAAAAGCTCCTGCAATACCTGGTAAGAATATTATTGGAATAAATACAACAATACTGGTCAATGTTGATGCAAGGAGAGGAATCATGACACTTTTAGTTCCTTTTATAATGCCTTGAATATAATTTCCTTCTTCTTTAATAGTACTTTCAATTGATTCTAAAACAACTATACCTGTGTCAACAAGCATGCCTGTACCAAGTGCAAGTCCACCTAAGGACATTATATTGAGTGTAATACCCTTTAGATATACGAATAGAAGAGTTATTAAAATTGATGTAGGTAATATTAAAGTAATGATCAATGAGGTTTTAATTGATCTTAAAAAGATAAAAATTATAAGTGCTGCAATTATTGCACCAATAATGGCAGATGATGTAACACTATTGATGGCATTTTTTATATAACCAGAACCATCATAATATATATTATATGAAACCTTTGAAGGTAATGTTTTTAGAACCTCTTTCAGCCTCTGGCAGACCTCAACGGTATTTTTTCCCGATTCTCTTAATATTGAAATATTAAGACATTCCTTGCCATTATAAAAAGATTGCCCTTTTAAATCTTTATGACCCCAGGTAACTGTTGCTATATCTTTAACTTTAACAATATTGCCTGATTTATTCTTTTTTATTATGACCTCTTCAATATCTTTCAAAGATGTGTATTGACCGATTGTTCGAACCAAAACATCCATTTTATTTTTTGAAACAGTTCCTGCTGGTAGGTTCATGTTTTCGGAGGAAAGTATTTGTAATACATCATTGATTCCAATTGTATAGGCTTTAAGTTTTGCTAATTTTATTCGGATTTGTATTTGTCGTTCTTTTCCCCCGGAAATTTTGACACGACCAACTCCATCAACTCTGTCGAGAAGTGGTTTAATTTTTTTTGTGACATAATAGCGTAGTTTTTCTCCATTATCTAAGCCTGTAGCAGCAATACTTAAAATTGGTTGAGAGTTGGGATCAAATCGAGCAACAATAGATCTGTCAGCATCTTGAGGAAGGCTCCCTCGAATAAGGTCTACTTTTTCTCGTATGCGAAGGCCTGCCATATCCATATCTGCTCCCCAATTGAGGGAAGCAACAACTAAGCTCGCACCTTCAATTGATTCAGATCGAACACTGAGGACTCCAGGGACTGTACTGATGATTTCTTCTATAGGTCTGCTAATGAGGTTTTCTATCTCTGAGGGTGCTGCACCTCCATAGAGGGTTATCACTGAGATCTCTGGATATTCAATAGGAGGAAGAAGATCAATTTTTATGCGAAAAGATGCGATAATGCCAAAGAGTACCAGGGCACTAAAAAACATGATAATGGTTATTGGTCTTTTAACTGAAAATTTGGCTATAGACATTTCTTTATCTCTTATAATTCTTTATATGAATACATAGTGAGAATTGATTGATATATGATATTGCAATATTTAATTGTACATAGTAATTAGGTCTGCAATATTAGAAGATAATCATCTTCTAGATAATTACCATCATCGCTTATTAATCCATCTGCTTTACCTTTAATCTTTAATCGATAATAAGATTTATCTTTTAGGCCATAAATGAAAAGATCTATTGCAGATTTTGATATATCCTCTGTGTCAAATATTTTGATATCAAAGATACCAATTGTATTGCTCTCATATTCTTTTGATACAGTATCATAGGATGAATCAAAGGTGAAACTCACTGAGTTCATAGCATTTAATTTATTGAGATTTGTTGAGCCAAAATCAGCACGATCGTCTGTAATATATATTCTAATATGATAAATATTTATTGTATCATCAGCATCACTCGATCTATTGAAAATATAATAAAACTTTGGAAATGTATCATTTGACATGTCAAGGGGAGAAAAGGGTTCTTTAATCTCAATTGGAGCATCATTTTCTTCGGAATCTTTCCCTATCTGTTCTACAGTGCTAATATGAATAAACTGTGAGCCTTCGCCATCTACTCTAAAAACTGATGAGAAATAATTCTTCATTTCATTGCCGGCAATATCTTTGGCAGATTTCTTGATAGTTAAGGTATATATTTTGTTGAGCTCAAAGTTTGTATTATCATTAAGTTTCATTATTACAGAATTGTTTGCACCATCCCACTCAAAGCTGTAATCTACTGGTGGATCAATAGTAATTGCATCTAAGGTGCTCAATCTATCCATTGGTTCTGAAAATTTAATAACAATATCTGAATCTTTTTCTACTTTTGTGATAAGCTCTCCTTCAGTTAAGGTAATAGCGCCAGCGGTTACTCCTGCATCATTATCTACTAAATTTGGAGCAACTAAATCGCTTCCACAGGTAAAGGTTACAACTCTGTCTTCAAGAACCGGGTTGCCACTTAAATCTTCCATGACACTAACTGTAAAAGTATAAATTTTGCTATGTTCAAATTGTCGATAAGGCTTAAAGGTAAAACATTGATCATTGGGAGTGATGCGAAATGAACCAATTATTGCAGGTTTAACTGAAATTTTACTGTCTAATTGATTTTGACTCATTGATTCAGAGAAACAAAATTGAATGGCATCATCGGTTCTTACACCTATATAACCATCAGTTAGAGGAGTTGTTGTTAAGTTAGAGTGAACAATGAGTTGTGTTGTTATTGTAGGATTTTCTCGGTCAGTACCAGTAAAAAATATTTGTTCTTTGGTCTCAGGCAGGTTATTGCCTTCAAGGCATTCTGCTTCACTTGACATGGTTATTGTATATTTTTGACCAAGATCAAGGTCTGTTTGTAGATCAAAGAAGAGTTCATTTCCAACCCACCTATATCTTCCAATAGCCTGAGATTTTCCTCCACTTATTTTCAGTGATTTTTCAGTTATAGCTTTATTCATCTCTTTGGTAAATTTTATACTAATTACAGGACGTAAATCTATAACACTTTCATTATCTTCAGGAGAAATTGAAGTAACCTTAGGTTGTGAAAAATCCATCCATCCATCACATGACAGTAGGGCTATTGCAGATAATATAATAAATAAAATAGTTAATTTTCTCATGGAGTATCTCCTTTAAAATAGAAATAGGATTGAAAGTCATTTTCAAGATATATCCCATCTCTGGATATGAGGCCACCCTCTTCTCCATTGATTGAAAATTTATAGCAATTATAATTGTTCATTGATGTTATGAGTATTGTTACAACTGTATTGTCTAGCTCCCAGTTATAGGTTTTAATCGTACCTGATGCACCTGTAAAAGTTCCATATTCATAATCAATTGATGTGTTATCAAAAAAAGAGGTAATGTCTATAGCCTTTGAGAAGGTGATTTTGATTTTTACCTGACTTATGTCAGAGATTGATTCATCAATCTCATTAACATCAGTTTGATTTTGAAAAAGATCAACATAGGGTGCATCTGTTGTTGCATTATTAAGACTGACTGATTGAATAACCGGAGGTTGAGAATCTAGACCATTTACCAAAAAGGTATAGAGAATGGTGCCTTCCATTTCATTGCCTGCAATGTCCTTTGTTCCAGGAAGAACTCTTAATTCATATTCATTTTGAGGTGTTAAACCACCAACAAAATTTACTTCACACCATCTACTATCTGTAGACCAAAGATAAAACATTTCAATTTCGGGAAATATTTTTAATGAATCGATAAAGCTTTGTCTGTTTATTTCTTCATCGAAGTAAAATCTGAGCTTATCAATTCTGTTTATTCCGGTTATGAGGCTATAGTTATCTGAGTCTAGCCAGTTGTTGTCTGATAATAAATAATTGGCTGTAATTCGTGTTATTGTTGGTTTTACAAATTCTTCACCAGCTGTAAAAAATATCTCAGTTCTTTTGAGCATCTGGTTGCCAGCTGCATCAGTACAATCAACTGGAATTATAAGGGAATAGTCAGTATTAAATTCTAAGGGCTTTGATGGAGTAAAGACTATTCGTGTTGTTCCTACCCATGTGTAGGTTCCTTCAACAGTTGGATTAATTCTTATATTTCTTTCTACAGACATTCGATCCATTGTTTCTGAGAATTCAACTTCAATTGTATTGTTAAGTGGAAATGTTGTGCTATTATTTGTTGGAGTTGTTGAAATTATCTCTGGAGGAGTTAAGTCAGTTCCTATGGTAAATGTTGAGTAATGTCTACTTTTTAAAACATTTCCGTTGTAATCTTGAGATCCTCTGTCAACTGCGATGCCATATGAAATCCCATTCTTTAATGGTATTTGAGGTTTAAAGCTACACTCTGTTTTTTCATCATTCCAGGTAAATGAACCACCAGTTATTCCATCATCTGATGACAAACTGAAACCTTTTTCCACTGTTTCTGTATTCATCTGTTCTGAAAATGATATTATTATTATAGCATCTGGATCAACAGAAACTCCATGGGTTGGGGTAACTAAAATTACTTCCGGTGATTCTAAATCAATATCACAGGATACTAAAGATAGAAGAATTAACACGATAAAGATTATTTTATTCATTTCTTTTTTTCATTCCCCTTAATGATTTTCACTGGAGATCCATCATAGAGAATTCTAATTTCACTTGCTGCGATGATATCACCTTTTTTTAGACCCTTTAGGTGATGATATATTGTGCCATATGATGGTCCTATGGTTATTTCTTTTTTATAGGCTGTGTTATTCCTAATAATATAAACGTAGTGTCTACCATTACTCTGCTGAACAGCTTTATGTGGGATTGCTATCATATTCTTTATTGTTTTTATTTCAACAATACCTCTGGCAAACATTCCTGGTCTTAAGGTTCCTTTATAATTGTTTGCTATTATTTTAACCTCAAGAGTTCTTGTTTCTTTATCCAGTAAAGGGCTAACAATATGAATTCGACCTTTGAAATTTGCTTTATCCAGAGCATCAACTGTAAAGTTGACTTTTTGTCCCTTTATCATTGAACCAGAATCTTTTTCGTTTACTGAAGAGATAAAATAGACTTGAGCTACATTCATAATAACATAGAGATTGGTGTCTTGTTTTATCATTTCACCTAGTTCAACACCACGTATTGCTACAATGCCTGAAATTGGTGAACGAATAACTGATTCATTGATTGTTGTTTGCAATTTTTCAATTTGAGTTTTAAGTTTATCTATTGTGTTTTTTGAATTTTGAACTTGCGCTCTTTCCATTGAGGTATTAATTTTAATGAGAATCTTTTTCTTTTCTTTTGAATTATTTGGAATGGTATAACCTGCTTTTTTTATATCTATATTTCGAAAGCCTATGGTTTTAATCTCATAATTTTTCTTTGATGTGAGGTAGGATGAGTAGGTTGATACATAACGTGTTTTTAATGAATCAATTTCTGAATCTGAAACTCCCCCTACTTTGTTTAATTGTTTTTGTTTTCTATAGGTGCTTTCCATGTTTTTTAAGGTAACATATTTATCTCTTGTGTCTATCTTTGATGTTTCAAGGCCTTTCAGTTCTTTTTCAATATTTCTTTCAGCAGCTTTCAATCTTTCATATGCCAGATGAAGCTCTCCTCGTGCACTTTTTAAATCAGCTCTTGCACTCTTCAGGTCGAGATGTAATGTTCTCGACTCAATTCTAGCTAGAACCTGGCTTCGTCTTACTCTGTTTCCCTGTTCAACATAAAGCTTTTCGACTCTACCCAATATTTTAGATGAGATGGTTGCCTTATCTTTGAAACTAATTGTGCCCATTATAGGAATTGAAACACTTCGGTTTTCTTCTTTTATAGTAATCGATTTTATTGGAATGGCCTGTTTCAGTGCTTTTTGGTCTTTATCTGGTAATATTTTTTTTGCGATAAATCCAATTATTGAGCCACCGATGATAATGCTAATCATGACAATTAAAATTTGTTTTTGATATGTTCTAAAAAATTCCATCATTTACTTCACTTCCTTTTTCATCAAAGATCCAATTTTATAACCTAAGGCATTTTCAAGCTTTGCAATTGCAATTAACTGATCAATTCTTGAGCTATTATACCTTAGTTCTGCCTGGGATAATTGAATCAATGATTCAAATAAATCTTTTTTGGTTATCTGACCAAGGCGTGCCTTTGCTTTTTCTATCATAACCTGTTTGGTGACCATGGATTGGTTGTCTAATGCCAATTGAACCATTTTCTCAGTTTCTTTTAGGGAGTTCCATGCCTGAGTCACTTCAAGAGCGATGGCATTTTTCATATTTTTTGATTCATAAAGAGCTTGAGAATAAGCCCCTTTTGCCTGTAAAATAGCACTCTTAAATCCATGTTTATCCATGATGGAGCCATTTACTGAGGTGTTGGATGATCGTGTATTGCCACCCCCTGATTCTCCAAAGGTTTGTCCTCCTGAAATTGTATTTCCAAAAAAATTAGTAGAGAGGGTGAGGCCCAGAGACCATGTTATTTCTCCAGGGAGTTTTGGGCCAGAAAGACCACAGCTTCCACTTATTGTAATCTCTGGAAGGTAATAATATGTTGCGAGACGTAATTGTTGTTTTGCTTTTAAAAGAGTAAATTGACTTTTTTTAACTTCAGGCCTGTTTTTTAATGCTATAGATATTAAAGTTATTTTTTTTGGAAGAATATATACAATTCTTTTAGGCATTGTTCCTTTAATTTTTATTGAAATTTTATAATTAAGACCACATAAGACCTGAAGATCTTTTTCTTGAGTTTTGAGATTGTTTTTAGCTGCAATTATTTTATATTGAGCTTCTTTTATTCGAGCTTCAACTTGTACCCTCTGTAGCTCTGTGGCCATACCAAGTCTTTTTTGAGCTACAATTATTCTCTTTTGAAAGAAAAGACTTTCCAGGAGTTTCTTGTTGATTTTAATTTCTTCTTTAGCTTTCATTATACCATAAAATTTTGAGGTTACTGTTAGATGAATTTTATTTCTTTCAAGAAGATAATTAGTTGAGCTAAGAAGTGATTCAAGCTTTACTAATTTTGTTTGTGTAATGGTTTTACCATTGGTATATAAATTATAGGACATAGAAAGATTTAATGATTGATTGCGAGTATCATTTTCCATTATTGAAACTGATTGATTATTCCCATAGGATAGGGATATGTCAGGAATATAGTTGCGCCATGATTCTTTGACAAGTTGGCGACTTACCTTTTCAGTTGTTCTTAAACCAGCAAGAGAATTGCTGTTTTTCATGGCCATGGAAATTGCATTATTTAGGGATATTGATATTGAGCTTTCTTTAGCAAAGGAAAAACTGGATGAAATAAGAATTATTATAATAATTTTTTTCACAGTGAAGCCTTTTCTTTAATTCTTTTGTCAATTGTTTGGGCAATCTTTTTTGATATTTTAGCCTGATTTATTGCATCTCTTAAATCAATCCCTACCATAGACAATCGTATGAGAAATAATGATTTATTGATTTTTGTATTTATAAGCTCTATATAAATTGATGTAGATAATTTTTTGTCTATTTCAGATCCTATTTCACTGTGAAAGACCTCAGTTTTAATATGGAAATTTTTGTTTATTATTTTATCATTATTATCAGATATAATTCTATAATTCATTTCGCTTAAAGCAAATGAGAGATTCTTTCTGAAATTTAAATTTAATTTATTATCATTATAACCCTTTATTGCAATTGGTTTTATATAGAGAGATTCTATAGGTTTAAATGAATTTGAAATATAATGAGAATCAATTTTAAAAGACGAGCAATTTGTTGATAATAAAGTTAAAAATAGGATATTAATTAATTTCATTTTTATTTTGTTCCTTTAAAAGTATTTATTGCATCAATCATGTCTTGATGTTTTTTTTGTCTATTGTTGAGATGTAGATTTTTATAAATATTATTTATAGATATATGTGATTTGTTCAAATAATAATAATTATGAAAATTGTAATTAAGAGTAACTATAGCATCACTATCTTTATTCTGAAGATGTTTTACTTTCCCGTAATAGTATAATAATGCAGGATTGCTTGAAGAGCATTCCAAACCTTTTTTTATGGAAAGAAGAGCATTATTTAGTTTGTAATTATTTAGTTTAATTTTGGCGTTTAACAGATGAGCATCACTAAAGCAGGGATATTTTTTTAATATAAATTTGATTCTCTTTTGAGCATCATCATATTTTTTAGTATGAAAAAGAATTTCCCCATGCAAAAGATTTGATTTTTTATTAAGAGGATTGAATTTTAATGATAGAAGTATGAATTTTTGAGATGAAGCAAAATTCTTGTTTAGATAATGCTTGTATGCCTTATTAAAATGTTTTTCGGATTCAATGACATTTGAACAAGAAACAGAAATCAAAACAATTATTATATAAAGACAAAATTTAAATTTCATATTTTTAATCCTTCACCAATTTTAATGATTTAACGAATTGACCAACAACGTAGCGAACTAATTTTGTCTTATGAAAATTACTCTTATGGGTTTCATTATATTGATTCTGAAAATTGTCCTGAAAATTGCATATCCATGAATCATCAAGCCATTTGTTAATCTTAGATGAGTATCTAAATCTTTTTTTTGCGGTTAATTTAATGTGAGGATTTAAATTGTTAAATGACTTAAATGATGAAGCAGTTGAAGAGCTACTCCAGAGAAGTATTTTATTGTTTATATAGAGCTTTCCCGCTATAGATGCTATGAAATATGAAAAAGAATATCTTTTTGTGAGATTTATTGAAAGTGAGATGTTACATGTATCATTAACTTTATATAATTGAATATTATCTATTATCAAAAGTGCATCAGATTTCATTGATTTTTTTTCAACCAGCAAAGGGATGTCATCAACAATATCCTCTTTATATAATGAGATTCCTTCTCTTAAAAAATATTTTTCAAGCTCTCTTTGCCAAAGATTTTTAGCAGCATTTTTATTTACTGGGAGACTATATCTCATAGATATAATTTTTATAGATTTCATTTTTTTTGAGAGATTAGGAAGAGATGCTGAGGAATTATTACTTATCTTTAATTTTTCTGAAGGATAATAATATTTAATTACAGTTTGATCATCAGGTTTTATGAGATTTTTGTTAGACATAACACTGCAGTTAAAATTCAAAAATAGAAACATCATTGCCAATAGTATTTTTTTATTCATGCCATCTCCTTATTACATATGAAAATCTTTGATAAAAAAGGGTTCTATATGTAGTACGCAAAAAAGAGGAGATTTGAAAATTAATTATGAACTTTTTTTTATTTTTTCCAAAAAAAATTGTTTTTAGTCATAATAAAAATGATTTTTCCTTAATCTCCTCATTATTATATTATTAGAGAGGGATGTAAGTGTGAATGTATAAAAATATCGCTGAGTAGTTTAGAATAAAAGGGTTGAAGTACGATCTGAGTGACTTAAAAAATTATTTTAAAATAAAAAAATTTTCTGCAAAGAATTAAGAATTTTTGAATCACAACTAAGAGCTTGTTGGATATGCCCAGTTATGTGAAGAATACAACTCATAAATTATCATTTATTCACGAAAACAGTAGTGCAAAGGCGATTCACCATGATATAAAAAATCTGCTAAAACACAGGGTCTATTTTATCGTTCAATGAAAATGTATAAATTTGAACTAAAAATATCTTGATAAAAAATATACAGTTTGTTATATGATATTTGTTAAATAAAATTAGTTATATTGTGAGGTTACAATGACAGTTCAAGTAAAATGCGTTCATTGCGGTACAATGGTTCATGAATTCACAGTAGATTGTCCTGAGTGCAAAAAACCTGTAGCAAATAAGGATGCTCCTGTAAATGTTAGTGAATCTCCCAGAAACATGTCTACTACAAGATATCAGAAGAAAAGTCCTGTTGTTCCTATTGTTATTGTAGTTGCAGTAATACTTGCAGGATTAGCTGCTTATTATTTTCTTAGGTAAATCTGAAGAACACACCCTTGAAAAGGACTATTCAGTCTAAACCCCCACAACCCATCATTACTTTAAAAGAAATGTGGTGCGGGGGAGAGGACGTCCTCTTTTTTAAAACTTTTTGCACAGGTCTTTATATAAAGAAAATCCCTATATAAATTAATATTCTCTATTGACCATTTATTTTTATTGTTGCACCCTTTGTTTTAAATTTTATTTTTTTTTCTTTTTTATCTGTTTTAAGTTTTTTTGATGAAAGAGGCCTATCCTTTTTCTCTATATTTTCTATTTCTCCGCTTTTTCTTTTTAATAGATAAATATATCCAAGGCCACATAGAAAAGCTCCGATATGAGCGCTATAGGCAACATTTCCAGAACCAAATGAAAAAATTATTTGACCAATGAACCAAATTACTACAAAAAATAATGAAGATACGGAAAAGAAATATACCCGAAAGAGAAGCCATATCATCATTCTTAATTTATTTTTTGGGTATAAATAAACATAACCTGCAATCAAACCTGATACAGAACCGGAAGCTCCTATTGCCGGTATTCCCATAGACCCTTGTGATGTGGTCAATATATGAGCAAAATCTCCAACAACTCCGGCTAAAAAATATAACATAATGAAATGTAGTGGTTTAATTCCATCTTCAAGATGGCCTCCAAATAGCCATAGAAACCACATATTACCGATTAAGTGAAAAATATTTGCATGTAAAAATAGTGAAGTAAATAAACCATAGAGCTGTTTACCTGATAATATTTTGGAAGGAACCATACCCAGGCCATTAATTGTATAATGAAAACCAGAACTCAAATTAAATAGTAAGTAACAAATTACATTTATTATAATTAATGCTATTGTAATTTTAGGTATATCTGATTTTCTTCGGGTCTCATCATAGAGTGGAAACATAGTTTGATTATCCTGAATATGATTTTTTGGGATATAAGATGAGCATCAAGAATCCCCTTGGCAAACATAAGGATAATTACTTATATTTGTTCCAAAGGGTTTTTATTAAATTGAAATCTACAATAGAATAAAAAGAATTCTCATTATAGGTAAATGTATTAAAATCGATACCCTGTAATTTCTTTGCACTATCATCTAAGGTAATTGTTAATATAATACTCATTTTTTTTGAATCAACCAGGCATTCAAGTTGATATGAAAGTGATGTTCTAAAATATTGAGTTAGTTTTTTATTTGAATATATTGTATGTCCAATATATTTATAGCTATTGATAGTAACTTTAGAAAGAAATTGATCAAAGTCAGATAATTTTAAGAATTTGTTGTTTAAATATTTTTTTATAATTGAATTATCTTTTAAAAGAATTGCATTAATAAATTCTTTGTAATATTTATAATCTACAGATTTTCTTTTATTGATCTTCTGTATAACAAGGCCACTATATTCAATTTCTTTTTTATTTGTTTTGATCAGAGTTGTATTCAATTCATCGATTAAAGGAGTTATTTTATTTAAGTCAATTTCATACAATGGGGCATTTGAATAATTGTTTGTCTTTAAGTCTCTAATGTAATATGAATTTATAGTATACCTATTGTCTATATCAAGACCAGAATTAAATAATTCCTCATATTTCATTTTATCTTTAGGGGAAGATATCATACACCTTCCCGAATAACTTGGTTTATTATATTTTCTAGTTGTAACTCCAATACTAAATTTTTTATTTTCTGAACAATAGCGTTTATAATTCTTATTTATAACTTTTTCCTTTTGGTGCATTATTCCCAAAAATTGAAGGTATGAAACCTTATATCTAAATTGTCTGGAAGTTAATAAATATGCAGTTGCATATTTCTTATTATCTATTAAATGTAAAAAGGTTTTCATTGCAAGTTCTGCTTTATCAGGATCTTGAAGAGGTTTCAACTTACATGAGTTTGTCAAAGATAATAAAATTATAATTGCGATGATAATATTGTGATTAATAATTTTTTTCATAAATTGAATTCCCTGTGATATAAAAGTATTGTTCTTGTAAGTCCTATTCATATAACGTCTGCAGTCTAACCCAAGGGGCCTGACATTAAAATATTCTAAAATACAAACAAATTTGTGTCAATAATTAAAGATTTATGAAGATAATTAAGTGCCCGTTGGATAGTCTATAGTTATATGAAGAACAAAATTATTAAAAAATATCTTTACACAGTACTTTTATTTAATTTCATGATTAAAGGTATAGCTATTATACATGATAAAGTTGCTAGAATAAATATTATATTCATCTTTCCTGCATCAATGAGAATACTACTGAAACTACCAAAAGTTACCATTATAATTTGGTATAAAAAGAACATTATAACAATATTTCTGCTTATATTTATTAAGCTGAATGAGTTGCTCAACAGCTTTACAATTATTGAATATATTCCGCCAATATTTAAACCATAAAGAGTTGCTAGAATATATAAAAATATTTCATTGTGACTAAATAAAAATAAAAATATTATAACTAAGGACTGAATTATGCAAAATGAAAATATACTTTTCTTTATGCTGATTTTATCTATAATTATTCCCCATGATAGTTTTCCAATACCTATTGAGATTGCTAAAAATACACCATAAGCAGTACCTGCAATTACAGCTGCTTGACTTGGAGATTTCATGTGTGTTTGGAGAGAACTCATAAAATGAAATTTTAATACTGAAGTTGATAGGAGTCCTGCACCAGACATTAAAACGAATAAAATCAAAATTAAATAAAAATCAAAATTCTTAAGGATTTCATTTGTACTTAAGATACTTTTAGTTTCTTTATAATCAGAATTTTCTTTCTGAGTTAAGCTTAATATCAATGATAGTATAAAAATTATAATACTAACAGTAATAACTGTAATACTTATATCTTTCGAATTATTATATAAAATTTGCTGAATTTTAAACCAAAAAAGAGAACCAAAGCCTTGTGAAAGAACCAATAAACCAGTAATTAAACCAATTTTATTTGGATACCATTTATATGATATTGAAAAAGGTAATACCCATAAAACACCGGCACCAATTCCTATGATCGAATGAAATAATAATGTTAACAAATAATTACTTGTTATAAAAACTCCATTTAACAAAAAACCTAAACTTAATATGAATCCGCCTGATATTAAAATTTTATTAACTTTAACTTTAGGTAGAATATTAATCGATATATAGATTGCTGATATAAAAGTAAAAAGGTTCTTGAAAGTTGACAATAACATTACATTGGATTTTGTAAAACCCGATTGTCTGTAATAAGGAGTAAAAACACTTGTAGTATATAAAATACCTACAATCATCATGGTGACACATGAGCCTAGGAGAATTATATATTTGTTTTTCAAAAATACCTCACAAAAAAAATATTTATTTTATTTTTCACATACCTGTGTTTATCTTTAATATTCTTCAAATCTTCTGTTCTTCTGTCAATTGTATTCGTAAATATGAAGGTATTTCGTTTCTATTAAAATAACCAAGGTTTGAAATCAATTATAGGATGATACAATTCTAAAATTGCAATAACCATCGACAAGCTAGATCGTGTAGCATAAAATAATAATTTTGGTTCATCAATGACACAAGAAAACACTATGATTTTAAATGATTTATACCAAATATAAATTTTAGACAAAATATTTAAAATCCTCTTATTTCATACCTCACTGCATCACTTTAATTCTTCACATATAGTCAAAAAAAAAATATTTATTATATTAAAAGTCATCAGGTTATTAAATAATCATTAATATTGACCTTTTGACAGGTGAAAAATTTTATAAAAAGTGAGAAAAAGTGTAGAATGAGAAACAAGATTAAAGTATTAACAATTATTATTATGATTTTATTTTTTACTGAAATTTTCAGTAAGAGAGTACTGGAGCGAAAGATTGAAAAGGGAAACTACGTACCAAGAATTCTCTTAAATGCCAGCAGTATTAGAAATCTACCTGTATCAAAAACACGGGAGAACTATGCAATTCTACAGTCAATAGGCCTTGTAACAAATATTGTTATTGGTAATTTCAAATCAGGTGAAGGCATTATAACCCTTTATAGTGACAGAAATAATGATGGCAAGGTTGATTTTGTAGCCCGTTGGTATCAATCAACAAACAAGGTTCGATTTCTGCCTTTACCTGGAAAGATTTGCTCTCCTGAGCTGTTTAAAACTATGAAAATGAAAATTTTAAATGGCAACTGGAATACTGAATTATCCCCCAACAAAGAGGGTGGTCCTTATATAAAAAAAATAATTATGGGTAACAGTACTGTTAGAAGATGGCGTCATGGTTATCGGGTTCTTGAGTATGATCCTGATAGAAGGTCAAAAATTCGAACCAGTTTTTTCTACGAATATAAGCCTAAACTTGGCGCTAGCGTTGTTTTTGATGTAAAGTATCATCATAGGGGCCGAGTAGATCTTAGTCCAGTAATCAATGTCGGTGTTTATTGTAGTAGTTCTAAAGATGCTGTAGTAATTGAATACATGAAAGATCTTGTTCAATATACTTCAAAAAACATTGCAATGTAACACTGAGCTATTTTCTGTTTTGCAAAGGTCCTTCATATAGAGAATATTCAAAAAAAATAAAAAAGTTGGACTTATTGATATTCTTGTGGCAATAATTCATATATAGAGATGCCATGAAAAAAATGATACGAAGATTTATCAGCATAACAGATTTAATAGTTCAACTGGCAATTTATTCAGCTTTCTGGCTGGTCGCCATTGTCCATGTATCAATGCGACCAACCTTGTTCTTCGGATTTATTTGGGTTCATTCTGAGTTAATTCGTGATTACTACTCAATATTGAAAGGACAAACAACAGAATACGGTATATGGCCTGGATTATTAAAGTCAATGGGTCATGATTTTCTCTGGATATTTATTATCCTGGCAACAGTTATAATTCCATTAAGTTTAATAAAACGATTTATCAATGAAAAAATATCAATTCGTAAAGCAGCTCTTAAATACATTTGCTCCAGTGTTCTTTCTCTGGTTGTGAGTTTCATAGTTGGAGCGGTTATTGTAAGCATCATTGCAACAGTATTAATGAGTATAGGCCTGTTTATTCTTGGCTCTCCAATATCACCAAAGCTTGAAATTATAATTGAAATAGCTGCCAGCGGTATTATTATCACAGATCTGCTCTTCATGCTTATTATCTGGACAGCCAATATGCCAGATGATCCTTCAAGCCAGGGCTGGCGGGATTTTTTTAATTACAAGGGTCTTATTGCTTTAGGAATTGCTATAATTGCTGCTGTCACTATCTCATATTCAATAGACACGCGAGTATCTCTACACCTACCTGATCACAGAGAAACTCTTCATGTTTACAGCTATGACTCATTTAATGACCGGCTGCTTATCAATGACAAAAGATTTCCTAAAACATATCGTATAACATATCATAAAAAAAATACAAGGGAATTTACTAACGAAAAGAAGCTTTACACCGATCTATCAGACACCTGGAAGGATATTTTTATCTATGCAAAAGATTTACCATTTATGGGATATTTCAAAGGACTTTTTCATCATAGGCCTGACTCAATAACCTTTGATAAAGATACAATGGATATTGTTCTCACATATGTGACCAGGCATATATCACAACAGCCAAAGTATATATATTACCTCTCAAAAAGACCTCAATATATCACCAGAAAAATTATTGCAGGTGGCAGCAAAAAGCATCGTCACCACTACCTCATGCGAGATACTAGTTATTTTTATTCTGTATCTTCAAAACCTGCAAAAAGTCCAAATGCTCACTGGGGTATGGTAATTACCCAGGAGAAAACCAGAACTCTTTTTCTTGTTACAGTTAAAGGTAATATAATCCGCTTTGGTGGAATCACTTCTGAAGGAAAACCCATCTACTTTTATAAAGAAAAAATGAAATCTGTTGCAGAAAAATTCATGGTTAAAGATGAAGAATATGGTTATACAATTTTTATCAATGATATTCCTAAATACTACCTTGGATATAACTTTTCAGAAATAGAAATCTATTGCGATTCAAAGATTCCAATATCCTTTTCAATTCAAGAAAGTCGTGGACTTTATACAGGTAAAAAATAAATACTTTAAGTACTTACTGTTAAAAGGGCTTTTCAGTATATAAAGGTATAAACCTTGAACAAAGGGTTTATGAAGAAACGAGTTAATCAAATTTAAACATCCTGTTAAAATGAGATGGTCCTTCTGGGGGAGGGACGTTCTCTTTGTGTAAATTGAACCTGGATAGTAATGAAATGATTTATTTTAATCCCTTTAATAAAAAAACTTCCATTTTATTCTTACCCTTTACTGGGATTATTCCTCTTGTTTCAAGAATAAAATCATCTTTTAATAACTGGTAAGTTTTATCAGTTATTTGTATCTCTCCAACTACTCCATGGGATTCCATTCTTGATGCAATATTGACTGTATCACCCCATAGATCATAAGTGTATTTCTTCTTACCAATAACTCCAGCAATAACGGGACCTGAATGCATTCCTATTCTTAAATTTAAATCAATGTCTAGTTTTTCGTTGAGTCTTTTGAGCTCTTCCTTAAGTTGTAATGCAAATTTCGCCATTAACTGAGCATGGTTTTGTTTTTTTTCAGGAAGTCCTGCAACAGCAAAATAAGCATCACCGATTGTTTTAATTTTTTCAATACCATATTCATCAGTTAAACGGTCAAAAACAGTAAAATATTCGTTAAGAATTTCTACAAGTGTTGATGGTTCTAAAGATTCAGAAAACTTGGTAAAACCCACCATATCAGTAAACAGTACTGTTACTTCAGGATGCAAATCTGCAATTATATCTTCTCCACTTTTTAGTCTCGACGCTATACTTTTTGGGAGTATATTCAGCAACAGAGATTCTGAACGTGATCGCTCTTTATTCAATGCCGTAAAGAATATATAAATCATTGAGAAGACCATTATTGAAATTGTGAAAAAGAACATTAAAAATAGAATTAAAGATCCTGTAGGGTGCAATTGTTGCTGTGTTTGTCTGATATAAGGATCGAATATTCCAAGAAATAATAATAATATAAAATACATGAAAGGAGGGACAAACTTCTCTCTGGTTGGTAATGATATTACGCCCCCTATAATTGAAGCAATACCCCATCCAACAATCCCTCCTGAACTTGCGAAACCTCCTAAAAACACCTGACTTAAGGCTTGAATAACGAGAGTTCCATATATTCCTAATCTAATAAAGGACTGATAAAAACCTGTTAATAAATAAAAAGTTGGCAGTGCAAACATAATTAAAGCGAAAAGATAAAGAAAATATTGACCAGTACTGCTGCCATAATAGCCAGCAACGGAACCTTCGATAACCATATTAATGGATGCTACGTAGACTATACCAATTGCAATATGCTTTATAATTTTTTCTTCATTTGTATCACCAGGAACATCAATTTTTTTAAAAATATTCATTCGCTATTCTTCCATAAGTTTTATTATTTATATATAACGTCGGCAGGCTAATCCGAGCGTCCTGAGATTAAAAACATTTTAATCTGAATATTTTATTTTGTTAATTATATCGTCATAATTAAAATCATTCTTTCTTTTTATTGTGTCACTGGATTTATAATAGTTAAGTATTAATTTGCAATATCCATCTATATCCATTTCTTGTGAAAATAATTGATGCCATTTCTTTTCAAGTTCTTCGTATTCTTCAATTTTTAGATTAAAACCGTAATTTTTTAAATCTTTTTTATGATTTATATTGCTTTGAAAGTAAGGGTTTATTTTTTCATTGAGATTTAATTTAACAATTACATCATCAATTAAAACACGAACAACTAGTTCATCTACAAAATCACATTCATCATCACTTAAATCATGTATCCATGGAGCTTTTTTAGTGATAAATGCATGGATGGTTTCATGCATAAAGGTAAAAAATAATTGTTCCCTTCCAATTTTATATTCCTTTTCAGTTATCGTTACATTAAATATTTTTTCAAGATTTTGCAATAATTCGAATAGATCATCTAGTGGAGAAAAAGATTTACTTGTTTTATATATATTTTCCAAAATCGACTCCCTTAAATTTAAGTTCTGTTAATCAATAAGCATACCATGACATTTTGACTACAGTAAATATTAAACCTTAAACATATGTTCAATCGTAATATGATCAAATGCTAGTTAACCAAAACCTTATCTACCTTAATATTCACCATGCAACAGAAATAATAGGCGGTTGGATCTGGCGAGTTATACTGAGATGATGTTTATTTATATTACTCCTAAAAATATATTGCTAAGATCTCAATAAATCGCACTTTAGCAAAATAGAGAATGAATCATTAAAAGTAAAATTTTATATCCAAGAAAGGTATAAATAATAGAAATCGATCACTTTTAACTATTTGATTAAAATTTTGTTTAATTTTATAATCATAATTAATCCATAAATTAATGCCAATAATTAATGTATTTTTTATTTTAAAACACAAACCAAATCCACCACCGAAGGTGAAGTCATGAATATTTCCTGTTGTTTCAAAAGATGAAATATACCATTTGTGAAATGAATAATTAATACCAAAAAAAATAACAGGCATAATTGTACCATTTATATTAAAATTATAAATTAATGTTAAGACATTAGTTATTATGAATTCATTTTCATTTAATCCTAATCCAAAGACATATATTCCTATATATCTGAATCCCAGTCCAAATTGAAGATTATATTCAACTTCTAGAGAAACCATTTCAGAATTAAAAGCAATACCAGCATTAAATGATTTTAGTTTTTCACTGTTTAAAATTGAATTATTAGCAGCTGATAAATTATTATAAATCGTAAAAAATAATGTTACTGCAATTATAATTTTGTTTAATTTCATGTTATTATTAGATTTCTTTAATACATTCATGTTTTTAAATTAAAGTATTATCCTGAAACATTCAACATATGTTCAATCAAAAAGAAACATAAATCGGTATAAATGCCAGTTCATATAAAACCCTATCTAACCTAATTTCAACCATACAACATAATTAATATTATTAACATTAAATTTAAATTATTCAAGTCAATATTAATAATAAACCTTCTTACCATGAGATAACTGCTAGAACACAATTAAGATCTCCATGTACATACCGAAGTTGTGCGAAGAACTACGAATATACTTGATTGTCCTATAGCATATTATTATTGACATTTATTAATCAATTGCTGCTATTATAATTTCAATGAGGTTTTATGAGCAAAACATTGTTTATTCCAATATCTATTTTCAATATTTGATTATCCGAAAAAACACTCGAAGAGATTTTCAGCGCAAAGGAGTTTTTTTAACATGAAACATATTATATATCTGGTGTCAGTTTTTTTTCTGATGGGTTGTGTAAATGCATCAACATTTGGAATGAAAGAAGATGTTTATCAGAGAAATCTGGTTTCAATTAAAAACAAAAGGATTCCTTTATCCATGAGATATATTCATTGGAAGGGAAACCCAAGAAAGGTTGGAACACAAAAGGCTGATTTTATTGATAGAAATCCAGCTGTTTTCAAAGTTCTAGAGGATACGGTAAGCTTTTCTAGAGTGAAATTAGGAAAACCACAAAAAGTAAGAAATAATTTAAAAAAATATTTCCCTGAAATTCTTGCTGAAATCCAATCATTTGCAAAGACAAACATTATATCTGAGAAAAAAGCCCTGGCTATTGCTGGAGCGCACTTTAATCTCGGTGGATGTAGCATCTATATAAATTCTTCGCCATTGCCATTTCTTGCCAGAAACTATGATTGGGCACCAACCCTGGTTGATGGATTCATATCTTCAAATGAAAGTACTAAAGGAAGGTATTCATCAATCGTCATTTCAGCATCAATATTTGGAAGTCTTTCTGGAATAAATCAACATGGTTTGGCTATCGCTATAGCTGGAATTACCAGTAAAAAAAGTTTTCCAGACAATGGGGGGATATGTATGCCAATCATTGTAAAAGGAATACTTGATAAAGCTAAAGATGTTGATTCAGCCATTGACCTTCTTAAAAGATTACCCCACACAACACCGTGCAATTATGCCCTTATTGATAGATCAGGAAAAATAGCTGTTGTTGAAGTTGCGTCGAAAAGCATCAGAGTCAGAAGAGGTTCAAAACAAAATAAATTTTTAACCGCTACCAATCATTTTCAGTTGATTTCAAATCAGAAAGAAGAGATTAAAGTAATGCCAAATAGTCTTCGGAGACAAAAATCCATCGAAGGTTTTAATCGAAAAAGCCCAAAGGCCAGCATTGACAATGTTTTTAATTTTATGGGCAATAAAGAGAAAGGTCCGGCAATGAGTAATTATTCATCCATGCTTGGGACAGTCTGGACAATTGTATATATACCTGAAGAAAAGAAAATGGTTATTCGCATTGGATTAACTGGAGATCAAAAATCTTTTTCTGTTGGTCAAAAGAGTGGAGAGCCTGTTAAAGGCAAATTAATTGATTTACCGCCCAAATTAAGTGACTATTATTGATTACTTCAAAAACTAAATAACACTATTGGTATTTAACTTTTTCCCAATATTTATCAGCCAAGTGAATCTGCTCTTCTATATTATAATTCCAGCTATCCCTTCCTCTTTTTGAGTAAAAGAGATAAAGTTTACCCTTATGAATTCGCCAATTTTTTGGATCCCCTCTGACTTTATGGCCATCTGAAAGACCATTTGCGCAAAAACCGCCATATTGAGGAGCGTATTTTTTGGGATTTCTTAAAAAAAGTATTAAATTTTTTTTCGATATAAAATGCCATTGGGCCTTCTTCCAGATTGTTTTAAAGACTGGTTTTCCCTTCATAGGAGTTCCAACTAAATGATAAGCCACTGCATCATAACCTTCAATGGCTACATTATTAAATCTCCCGGTATTTACTTCACCACCCCAGAGAGTAATTCCGCTGAAGCATAAACATAGTAATATTAAATATAATTTTTTCATATTTTAAATTTAATGTATTTAATGAAATTATCAAGAAATTTATTGTTTTGGGAATATGTTCTTGAGAAATATTTTTGGTGCGATAATAATTATAGTGGTTAGTAATTTTAAACCACCCTTTAGAACCCATTGGCTATTCCCAAGTTGTGCGAAGGCAGTGTGCCCTGTTATAAGAAAATCACTTTTATATAATAATTTTTTTGTATAATGATAAGCAAAAAAATGAGCTTGACGTGTGATTAATATTTCATCAAATTTTTGTAATCCAAAGTTAGAATTAATTATGATTAAATTAACAAAAGTCAAATCAATCTATATAGTTGCATTACTTAATACTTCTATAAATGTATTTTTAATGTTTTATTTTTTTATAAATGAATATAGTCTTTTTTGGATTATATCAAGTTTGTTTTTTTCTCTGGTTCATATATCTTTAATTATATATATGTTTATAAAAGAAAAAATCAATTTTCTTAATGAAATTATAGTCACTAACATAACATTTTATACATTATGTACTATTGAATTTATCAATATATTTATTGATGAAAAATCTAGCATTCATTTATTGCTTTCATTTTTATGTTTAACACCAATAATAATATGTTTAGTAATATTATTTCAGCAAGACTTAAATAGATTAAAATAGTACTATTCACAACCGTGAATAATAGCTTGATGGTTCTTTGTGATTTAAAAATTTTAATAAATAAACATCATATAATTTTTAGGTGAATATGGATTCAGAAATCTTAATTTCATTTTTGACGGGAGGATTTCTCCTAACACTATTTATCATATTTATAAATAATATACCAAATCCCCAGGCAATTCGTAAGAAGAAGAGAATAAGAGAGAAATATAAACAAGACCTTAAGAAGGCCATTAAGAAAGGTTTAGTTGATGGTTTTGGAAGTACACTGGGATCAGATAAAAACGTTAATGTAAACTTCTTTCAACGAAGAACAGATGAGGGTGAAATTGAAATTATACTAAGAGCTTCATTTAAAAAAAATCCTTTCATTAAAAATCTCAAGGTACGCAAAGAATACCTGTCAGACAAAACCAGCAAAGCCATGGGCCTCAAAGAACCTGAAATTCATAAAACTGATTTTGATAGTAAATTTTTTTTTGACTCAAAAGATAATTTTTCTCATCTGGTTTTCACAAAGGATGTCAGAAAAGCATGGTCAGAACTCCACAGAGTTACCACCAGAGCTTATAATTTTTCACTGAAAAACTCTTCACTTGAGATGAAAATTTCAGGACAGAAATTGTCTACAGCTTCCATCAAAGTTATATCAACAGCCTTTGCCAAAGCTTCCAAGTCTCTATCGAAAAACAAAAACATCATCATCATTCTAGAAAAAGTTATTAAACATGAAACTGATCCATACATAGTGCATAAGACCTGTTTCAATCTTTTAACACATAAGAATATAAATCAAATCAATGGAACAGTGATTATTGAATTATTAAAAAAAAGATCTCCATCTATTCAAATTGCAGCAGCATCTGGGCTTTATCACCTGGACGAACAATATTTCAAAAATCTAGTGATAGAGAATCATCTTGATCCGAAATATGTATCTTATTATATAGAAGCATCAAAAATGAAAGATGTAAAACTTTTAAAAGACATTTTTTTAAAATATAAAGATTCATCAGTAAAAAAAGCCTGTCTCAATTGCTTTCAAAATATTAAGACAACAAAGGTAACGGACTTTCTCATTGAGCAATATCCCGGTAATTCATCTGAGATTCAAAAAGAGATGCTTAGATTTTTTATTAAAAATAGTTCCTTCGAAATAATTGAAAAACTTTCGATTCTCTGTGAGAGTCTCAACTGGTCAGATGAAAAAGATGTACGTGAAGCAATAAAAACAATACAAAGTGGCCTTGATACTGGTGAGGCAGGATGGGTTACCTTAAAGAGTTCTGATGAGAAGGAGGGAATCATCAGTATAGTAGAATCTGATGGTTCATTATCACTAAAAAAAAATATGAGCAAATAAGGATATTTATTTTGAAGTTATACTATGTGAAAATCAAAAGCTCGTTGATATGCCTGAATTAGATGACCTAAATTTAAGTATAATCGTAACTAATTTTATTTTACATTTTTATGTAATTTACTGTAAAATCTTTGAGGCATAGGTTCTTTATTCAAATCTAAATTATATACAGATAAACAGAAAGAAGTTTTATAGGTACTTCGAATCTTCATCTCATCTGAGTCTAACTCGAAATTTCTTTGAGCTTCAGGAAGTAAATAACAAACTTCCCAAAATGTTATTTTTGTAACTCCTGAATTTATTATAATATTATAGTATTTATCAAGGGTTTTTAAAAGCCATTTTATTTGATGTTATTATTTTTCTAACATCAACATTCATCTTTAATATCATCTAGTAAGTCAATTGGATCTATTGTAATTCCTCCTGCAGAAGGTACGGGAAAAACTATAGCCATTATATCATCTTTTTTCATTCCAGGAAGCCATTTTTCAAGGAAGTCAGTTAATATGATTTTTTCCGGTTCACAATCAGACCATGATTCAGTTATAAATAGTTTAGCATATTCTGAATGAGGCCAAAATGGAATTCCAATTTTTTTAGAACTATCTTCCATAGATACAAAACCTTCATCATTCTTAAGGCTCCATATTTCCTTACAATCTACAATTTTTTCTAAAAGATGCGAATATCTGTCTTCTGCATTAAGATTAATTATATGTTCTAATTGTTTTTGATTCATTTTGTATGTCATAAAAACATCCTTTTAAAATTATTATCGATAATATTCATTAATCATTGTAATAAATATTAAATTTGATACGAATAGATATAACAGGTCAAAAGTCCAATGTGCATTATATAATAAATTGCCTGGTGGATATTTCATTTTGCTAAATTTTTTAATGGGTAATCTAATAAAAATCCAGGCAAAGGAATTTAAAGATATTACCAAGATAATGATATTATTTTGTGTCATAATTATTTTCAATCTTTAAAAATACATAAATATTAAAGATATAATTTGTAAATAAAAAATAAAGATCTTTTTCATGTTTTTTTTTACAATCATCTATAGGTTTACTGATTGTTTTCGGTATTTCATGGGGGATGTACCTGTATCCTGCTTAAAGGCCCGATTAAAGGTCCCCAGGCTCTCGAAACCGGAGTCATAGGCAATATCTATGACTTTCTTATTGGTTTGCATTAATTGATCTATGGCATCTTTAACACGGAGGCTATTGATATACTCCTGCATTTTTTTTCCAGTATAGGCAATGAAGAGGCTACTCAAATAGTTGGGATTAATATCTTCAGCAGCAGCAAGACCTTCCCGAGATATATCAGAAGTGTAGTTCTCATTGATAAATTCTATAATACGATCCAGTTTTTCTTCTGATGCATCGGTAATAGTGGGAATTTTTTTCTTATAAGTTTTTTGTTCCTTTAGTGTGCTGTAAAGCTGATTCAGTTTCACTTTTCTTCTTTTAATCTCCATTGCCTCATAAGCAAATAAAGCAAAGATCATAAAGGGATTGGTATATAAATGCAGAGAATCAAAAAAATCAAAGCCCAGGGCTACTGCAAAGATTTCTAAAATCAATAATATTAACAGAATGGTCATGAATATACTGTTGAAATATAGGATTGACCTGTTGGGTCTTATTGAATTGAGTTTATAGAGAAGATATATATAAAAGAAAGAACCAAAAAGTATGGTGCTCAATACAAGGAGAACTTGAATTAACTCACCAATTCCGGGCAGCATTCTTAAAAATAATATCAATATAAATATCAGGCTGAGAAGAGGTATTACAATCCTGTTATACATGTACATCCTGTACATGTGCTCCATGATGAGAATGAAAAAAATAAACATCAGGGGGACCTGGGAGAATGGGAAACTAGTTAAATGGATCAGCCCTATACTCTCATAGTTGATATGCTGCTCTATATACATTAAGCAGTTGAGCAGTGTTCCTAACAAAAAGAAGAGGTACAGTTTCTCCTGAGAGAAGATGTATTTAACAAGGGCAAAAAGAAGCAATACCCCATTCAGCAATAAAAAACCAAATATTAACTGTTTAAACAGTATATCATTCCAGAAAACCTTATCCTCATAGTCTTTGGTGGTGCCTATGGCCATAGAAGAAGTGTCGATTCCTCCGGGGGTATTTCTCCATAGGCCCAGGCGGATATGGATCTCGTTTTTCCCCTTTTTAAGCAGTCCCTTAGGGATTATATATGCAGCGGATAGAATAATATCAATAGGCCTTTTAATGGTTGAGCTTCCGATATATACGTTATTGATGTAAACCCTATCCGTGCAAAAATATTTGTCCATGGTAATGCCCCTATATTTTGCAGGGTCATTTGATATATTCAGGTCACCCTTCATCCACACATGCCTGAAGAGTTCGGTATCGGAAAAGGGGAGTCTTATTTTATATGAAGATGCAGGGGATTTCCAGCCCTTCTGATGTATAACACTCTCTAATTTTTTCTTTTGAGAATAAAGAATCTTGAGGTTTTGAACATTAATTGAATGGGAGCTATCAGAATTACATGCAACAACGAAAACAGGAAGCACAAGGATTAATGTAATTTTACTCATTAGAGTTTTTATCATTTTATTCAATTCTACAGATTTCGTGTTTTTGGAAAGACTAAGGATCAGTAAAAGGTTACTCTATGTAAAAGCAATTAAAATATTTTATAAAAGATTATAAGGATTTGCATGAAAGGAGAAATGAAATGAATACTGCACTTAATAAAAAAAAATCCATTAAATCAAATCAGCAGGCAATTAAATCTGCCGAGACTGTTGCCCTTTTTCGAGCCATTGGGGCCTGTGATAAAGATGCACAGAACCCGGATTATCTTGCAAAAGAAATTTTAAGCAAAAAGACCAGGATGATTTACTGGTCAGCCCGATTAACATTAAAATCTTCAAAAAGGTTATTGGAAAGGGGAATACCCGGTGGTTATTGGTATTTTCAGGCACGGACCAGGTATATTGATGATGCTCTGGAAAAGGCTCTCAGGGATGGATGTGAACAAATCGTGATTCTTGGTGCAGGATATGATACCCGATCATATCGATTTCACAAAGAGCTTTCAGGTGCCCGGATTTTTGAAGTAGATTTTCCCGGGACACAGATTAATAAAAAGGATAAATTAAGAAAGCTCTTTGGTTCATTACCAAAACAGGTAATATATGTTCCAGTGGATTTCAATTCCCAAGCTCTGGAAGATGTTTTGCCTGCCAGTGGCTATGATTCAAATAAAAAGACCTTTTTCATCTGGGAAGGTGTGAGTATGTATCTTCCTGAAGCTTCAGTGAATCATGTTTTGGATTTTGTAACAAAGAATGCCCCCTTAGGAAGCTCGATTGTTTTTGATTATGCACTTCGTTCATTTATTGAAGGTGATTACAGCACCTATGGTTCAGAGTTACTGGCGAAAAGATGGGAAAAAGTAGGAGAGCCAGGCCTCTTTGGTATTGAGGATGGAGCAACAGAACTTTTCTTACGTGAAAGAGGATTTAATGTTCTGTCTGATGTTGGTCCCGAGGAGCTTGAATCAGCATATACAACGGGAAATGATGGTAAGCAGAAAGGATGTGTCTTCGGATGCCTGCGTATTTCATGGGCATCACTTAATGACTGAATATTTTAATAGAAAAAAGAAGTTTTTTAACATAGATGAATATCAAAATCAGGGAAATTGCCAGCTCATGCCAAACATTATCTGCCCTAATATTCACCCTGCAACATAATTTGTTGCAGGTTTGATATGCCTGAGCTATATGAAGTTGACAAATTATTTTAGTTATTCATTAATTATCTTTTTTAATCTTTTCTTTATATCATTAGAAATTTTCATATACTTCAAGGTGTAAATACAATAATTTCGAACCAACAAGTGTTGCTTGTAATTACTTTTAAGAGACCATGAAGCACTTTTGTAAACTAATTCATTTTTGCTATAGTCTAAAATAGAAATAATTTTTTTTATTGGCTTGTAGCTTCCTGTAGCAAAGAATTCACCCCATAACATATCAAGTTGAAATGATTTGTAAATTTTCTTATATGGATTTGGTGCATAAGGCTGATTTCTTATTTTATTATATAGATTTTTCTCTTTACCATTTAAATTATTTAAAAACTTTTTTGAATCATAGTTTAAATAGTTAAGTAAATAAATAAGATATACTTTAGTTTTTTTATCTTGTTTATTATATATAGCATGGATAGTAGGGATTAAATATTTATTTTTATTAAATACATTAAGAAAGAATGTAAAAACAGGAATAAAACTGGAGTTCTTTTTTTTACTTTTTGCAAAGTATAAATATCCATCAATAGCTTTTGACGGAGTTGGATTTCTATAATATGTTGCAATCCAATTACTCAGTTTATTTTTGCTCTTGAAGTAATTTGCATGCTTATAGTCTTGTATATATATTGATTTTGATAAAAGCAAAGATTTTTTACTTATTAAATCTTTCACTTTAACTGTAATTACATATTTACCTCGAGGTTTGTTCTTTTCAAAATTTACCATTAGATTTGTTTTACTTAACAAAACATAATTTTTATTATTAACAGTAGACTTGATGCCAGTTAAGTTCTTATAATTATAAATGTTTTTATTGTTTTTAGTAACTGATATATCATAAATTATATGAGCTTGTTTATCCTTTAAACTAAAATTACTGAAAAACAAAGCAATTATAAAATATTGCTCAGTAAAGAAATTACTTTGATTATTTATTCTTGGAATTGAATCTCCAGCAGTATTATACCATTTATCTTGAATGGAGTAATCTATTGTAGTAATAATTTTACCGTTTAGTGCATAAATATTTAGTGTCAAAATTATATTTGCAATCACTAAAAAAAATATCTTTTTCATTATATTCCTCATTTTATCCTCACTAAAATTAATAATTCGTATGTCTCATTATTTTATAAATTTTGAGATTTTGAATTCGACGATGAAGCAATCAACTATAAAAACAACAAAAACCAGAACAAATGACAGTTCACCTAAAACCTTAACTACCCAAATATTCACCATGCAATATAATTAAGAGCCAGTTGAATATATCGAGATAGACCTTGTTTTTTTCGTTTATTCATATAAATAAATATTAAAACTTGAAATATAACCTTCTGTACTATACTTGTTTGTTATTATACAATGTTTATTATCTTTAAATGCTTCTTTGTATTCAACACCAAGTTTCTTTTTATTTAAAGAGTTAACTGTAATTAAAAAAGTTGATTTATAGCTTTTATTTTTATTAAAAGTTTGATACTCAGGCACAACAAAGAATTCACTATCATCATGCTTCGTCCAATTTAGCCTGAGATCTGGATAGATTTTAATGAATTCTGATATTGTCATTCCGACATGAACACCTTTATTTGTTTTATATTTATCCGAATATACCTCGATATGTTTTATAATTTTTTGATTTCAAATAACTATGTAGCTTTGAATAGGTCATGTTAAGCTTAATGTATCCCGCAGAATTTTTGGTTAGAAGATATTCATTTTTGCAGCTTAACAAAAATATCAGCAGGAAGAATATTAGTATTTCTTTTTTCATAGGTAACTCCAAAAAATATTTTACAACGGTAAACATCTAAAACATTCAACATATTTTCAAACATAAAAAAGAACAAGAACCATAAAGTTAACTATGTGATCGCCAACTAAGATCATACTTACATTAACCCAGAGTGTTCTAACCCCTATTTTGATGGTGAAGATTTAGTGAATTATAATTTCATCTCATCTGTCAGTAAATATCTTTATTTAGAAATTCACTTTTTAAACTTAGAAAAAATTCATTAAAAAATTCATCTAATATTTGGTTATATAAAACTGAAAACTTTTCAGTTGTCATTCCAGAATTGAAAAATGTTTGTTTTGCTTTGGAACCACCACCTTGATATGACCATGTAACAGAATTTATTGATTTATCTATGTACTTAACTGAAATTTTAATATAAGCATGGCCACCCCTATAACCATATTCAGTAATTTTAAATATTAATACTTTATTTACTCCCTTAAGATTAATCTTTGGGCTTCCATGTGTGTTAGTTATTTTTTCAATATCTCCATCTGAAATAAAGTCCCCTGAATATAGAGATAATTGTTTTTTTATATAGAATGGTATTTTTCCAAAAACTGCATCTTTACTAACTTTATTGATTTTATTTTCCAAAGGTTTTCTTTGGCTACTTTCAAAGATATATTTGCTATAACCGCCGTTATAAGATATAACTTTGCTTAAAGCTTTATTGTAATTATAAAGAATTTTGACCTTGAGAGGTAATTCAACTCTCCTTACAGGAAATCTGAGAGTAACCATGCTGGTACAACTAAGAACTAGAGCAATAACTATAGATAATGAGATTAGAATTTTTTTCAATGATTTCTCCATTTTATAACTTAAAAGTTATTTTGATTTTTTTTCCTTCATAAGAAAAAACTTTTCATACTAAATAATAGTTTTAAAATAAAAATCAAAAAGTTGATTAACATTTTTTGACATTTACAATAGATCTGACAACACCTTTTTGTCTAGGCAATAATATATGTTGATTCACTGATTTTTCTTTGCTCATATATAATTCAATTTTAAGATATTTCTTATTCCTCTACATTTTGCCTTTAAGCTTTTTTAGTTTTTAACAGTGTTATTTATGTAGCTTAAATTCAATTCTACTATCTTTTAATTCAAAAAAAACATCAAACTGAGGTTTAAAGTTTAGCCATTTAAAAATTACCTTATTCTTCGCAACAGTATATCCTTTAGGACTAATATTATATTTTTTTATATCATTGGAATTCTTAAAGTTTACAACTATTTTGCACTTACCAATATTTCCTGTCCAAAACTGTCCTGTCTTTAATATATAATAAAAAGAATCATGTTTGCTAACAATTGCTGAATCATAATTTATTTTTTCATTTTTTATAATAATTTGAGTTTTAAAAATTTAAATGGTATTATTGTCTTTCCGGATCCACCTATAGACAATGGATTAGACAATAAGGTTGATAAAAGAAAGAATGATAATAGTAAAATAACTTTTTTCATATTAGATCCTAAAATTTGTTATAATAATTTTGCCCAATGTTTGGGGCATAATATGGGCAGTCTGCGATTGAGAATACACTAAAATACGAACAAATTTATAAAAAAAAAGATTCTTTAGCATCAATTAATAACCAGTTGAATCAATCGAGTTATGTAAAACACTAGCCACTTATATTATTATTGCTCATATACAAATTTTAAATATATCATATCTACTAATTGTTTTCCATCTTCAAACATTTCATGATCATAATTATCCACAAAAAAGTTCTCTATTGTATGTGAATAAGTAAACCCAAATTTTTCATAATAAGATAATATCTCATTATTGTCTCCAGTTCCTAACAATAATTTTTGACATTTATTTTTATATTCTTCAATAATATATTTTAACATATAAGTTCCATATCCTTTCCCGTGGTATTTTTCATATGTTGCTAGATTTTTAATTTCATATGTCTCATTATCTTCTTTTGTAACAACACAAAGGGTTTTTAAGTCATTGTCATATAATGCAAATAAATCTCCAGTGTAGATATATTTTTTAATCATATCTTCTTGTTCATCACCCAACAACAATAAATCCATAAAATCATCTTTGTTTTCAATTATCTCTTTAATTTCCATATAATATTATCCTTCTTCTATTTTAACTAAATATTCTATTATTAGTTTATATTATATTCCTATATATTCAAAAACTTAGTCTGGCATTTCACATAATAGTTAATATGTGAAATTTAACATCTGTTCAACCAAAAAAACAAAAACAGCATTAAAATTCTTTTACTAGAACAAAATATTAATATTCATGTTTTTAGTCAATTTAATCAATGTAATAATGTTTTTATGGTATCCTCTATTTTATTGGTAAAAATAATAAATTTAGCTCATAGCTTTCTGCTCCACTGGGGCCAAAGAGTGTGGTGTCTTTAAAAAAAACTCATTAGAATACAAGGTTACAAATATGGTTCTTTGCTTTTAAAAGTCCCTTGACATCGATGATTATAATAATTACAGAATGTACTACCAAAAAAAGAAATCTTTTAAACCAAAATTTAAACATCCTAAATCAAAACTGTTAACAAATAAAGGAGAATCCATGTGAAGAAAGTATTTATTGTTTCACTATTAATTTTGTTTTTATCAATATCTTCAAGTAGAGACATTTCTGCCAAAGAACAAAAAATTAAAGCTGATCCTTTTCCTGGTACATTTGCAGGCCAACATATATATTATCATGATATGAGACGAGGTGTATATAGAAATCCAGCACCTGTTAACAGGCTTGTTGGTTTTTTAAAAACTGGTCATAATCAATATATTATCAGGGTCTATGATTTATCTACTGGCGAACAGTTTTTATTCTTTGGATATTATTATAAGATAAATAAAAACTACTATGAGTTTAATCCTGAAAACATTAAGGGTGATCCAAACAGAGCAATACTTATTTTAACAGACCTTATGAATGTTCTTAATTATTACGGTAGAGAATCTTTCAAAAAAACAAAAGCTATAAGAAATGGAGATATAACATTACAATCTGATTTATATGGTAAAACACAAAAAAATCACTACAAGAAATGGATTCCATTTTATGGTTTATACAAAAGTGTCTTAGTTAAAACGAAGAAAGAATCCTTTACATCGGTAATTCTAGGAAGAACCAACTCAAAGAACATGTTATTCTTTAAAATTAACAGCTTACCTCCTAAAATACAAAACAAAGGTAATATTACTTTTACAAAAAGCCCAAAACAAAAAATTATTACAGGTGGTGTTACATTTCATCTTGATGATAAATGGAGACTGATAGCAGGCAACAGTCATCCTGGAATACGACATGATACCTATTGGATATCAAAGTTTACTAAAAGAGATTGTCAAATCGGCGTAGAAATCTTCAGACCACGTTCTTTAAAAACCCTGAAGAATGAAAGAACTCTCCTTATAAAACTACTTCATTTTCAGCAATATGTAAAAATTGACACCATATCTTTTGGCCAAAAAAATATTTCTTTTTCAGTTTTAGATGTACGTTCTAATTCATATACACGTCAGACAATTCATATCATACAATTTGAAGCTAAAAAAATTCGCATGATAAACTTTTCAGCTTATGAAAACATTTATAGAAACAATAAAAAGTATTTTAACAAAATATTATCAACCTATAAGGTTATGGATTGATGAATCTTAATAAAAGTCTTTAATATTTTTCACAAAGAGGTTTATAATGATATTATTTCTGCATTAATTAATTTTGAATTTTTCAAGGATAAAAAGAGTAAATTTTATAATTATATGAAATGAGATTAAGATGTAACAGGTTATATAAAGTTCAAGGGAGATCAATATTTATAATCATGTCATAGAGTAATTCTTCTAAATCCCTACGGCTATCAACGACTAATAATATATTTATTATTTCATTGTCTATAGTATAGATAATTCTCCAAGGCTTTACAATCAATTCAAGATATTCTTTTTTTATAGAATTTAATTCTTTGACTTCTCTTCCTTGAAGGGGACTTGCTTCCAATAAAGTTACTTTGGTTCTAATCTTGTTATATATTTTTTCAGCTATTGTCTTGCCATCATTTTCAATTATATAATCTAGTATTTCGTCTAAACTTCTTACAGCTTCTAATGTCCATTTTGACTTATACTTCATTTCTAAAGATCTTTAAATTTTTTATCAAATTTTTTGAATACATCTTCTTGATCAATTGTTTTACCTTGAGATACTTGTTTTTCTGCCATCAGAAGCATTTTCATTAAGCTCATTGTATTTTTCATATTTTGATAACTATCTGAATCTATAAATACACCTTTAGCTTCACCATTTTGTGTTATTATTACAGGGCGATGGCTTTCATTGATATATTTCAATACATCTGCTGCATGAGATTTTATGTAAGAAATTGGTTTAATATCTTCTTTTATATTCATTATTTTATCCTCAGTCTAAATATATGGCCATAAAGAGACTGGTCTGTCAATAATTTTATTGGTGATTATCTGTTTTAATAAGTTGAAATATACTTTTAGTGTTTTTTTCAATTTTCAAGAAATTTAGAAATCAAAGATCCAGGTTTAATATATTTTTTTATTACTTTTGTAATCATTTTCTTGAGTCATCTTGCCTCACTAACAAAATAATTTATGTCAAGAATTTAAGATTCTTAGACCACAATTAAGAGCCGACTTGATAACTTGAGTTGAGCGAAGTATTTTAATTTTCTATCTTAAATCATCTCTCACTATTGCGATAAAAATTATTATAAAAAATATTAAATATATTTGAGATAATAAAAAAAGTAATGAGTATGATAAGATAGTCAACTTGTTTATTGATTATTATTATTCCTAGAATCTTAAAGATAATTACTGTTATTATGGTTAAGATAAGTGAAATAGAATAAATAATTGTTGTTAAGCTATATTCAGTTATTTCTTCTTGGTTGTTTTTTTTATTTATATAATTTTGAGATTTCAATTTATATATGAAATCAATTATTTCATCTGAATTTTTAATATTTTTTAAGACGTAAATCTTTTTATTTATAATTAAACTATCATTTAAATCAAATTCAATAGGGTTAAGATGGATGTCTTTAAAATTCAGTAATTTTTTTACTATCAAACATTGACATTTAGTATCGTAATAAATACTTGTGACTTTTGATAAAAGATTTATTGTTACTACAAATAGAATTATTATTGAAAAAATGCTGAAAGTCAATTTGGGTTCAGATTCTTCAATATAATATGTCCCTATGATAAATATAGGTACTAAAATTATAGTAAATATATCATAGAATATTGTTTTTATGTTATATTTAAATTTTATTTTCATAATTACCTTATTTTAAAATATTTCACTCAACAGTAATTATCTGAAATATTTAACATATGTTCAATCAAAAAAAGAATATGAAGCTGTATAAATGTTATTTATAACAAAACCTTATCTATCCGAATCATCACCATGCAACATAATTAAATCTCGCTTTGATATACTGAGTTATATGAAGGTGATATGCATTGCAGAGAATATTAGCTAAAAACATAGAAGTTATTAACATTTAAACAAATGAAATTTATTGAAAATTTTATTTTAATTTATTTATACCTGAATATTTTTAAAGTTAACAGTTCTTTTCTGATATTTTAATAATAATAAATTTGATACTTAGAAATATAAACCAAAATATGAATAATGATAAAAACATATAGATTATATCTTCATGTGAGATATTTAATTTTGGATAATCATGAAAAACATTTTTTAAATATGAATTGATTATGAGTAGAAATCCCATTGAAAATGAAAAATATAACGCTTTGATAATAAAATTTACTTTAATAGTTTCTTTTATTCCGTAAATTATATATGCAATCAATGTTATGATCAATATTATAGAAATGGGAATTGTTAAACTAGTTCTTAAAAAGGATTCTAGGAAAATAAACAAATGTTCCAAGAAACAAAGAATAATTGTTATTATTGGAATTCCCAAATATTTTATGTATTGCTTAATTTTGTTTTTCATATAATCATTTTATTTAATTATTTCTCTTTTTCAATCCACCGTAATTTGACATATGCACCTTCATATGCAATTTTTGATATTATAGGATAGCAATGACTCTGATTTCCTTTACATATCAAAATAAAATCTTTTTCTTTAGTTATCTCTACTAGATTTTTATTTTTGATATTCTCAATAATACTTTGTGGTGTCAGATTTAAATCAAGCATTGCTTCAATAATATAATCATCATTGTCATCTTCTGCTATAGCACAATATGATGTAGCAATACCACCTTCTCTACAAGAATCACATATTAAAACATAACTTCCACAATGAACATAACCACTAATTTTATCACTTCCACAATTATAACATTCTGAATAATCATAATATTCTACAATATTGAGTCTATCTGGTAATGGACTTTCTTTTGGTAATTCAAGAAGACCAAATTGTGTAATTATTGGCTTATCTAATAATAAATAGTGATAAAAAAATACTACACGAATATTTTTTTCCCATAATTCTGGTTTAAGATGCATATCAAATCTATCAGCAAGTAATTCTTCACCAGATGAATTTAATATATAGCCCATAAAAGAACCTGTTGTCATATCTTTTTGTCTTATTTCATCAAATTTTATTGGAGTATTAATTGAATTTAGAGATATTTCAATTAAATGACATGGTTCTTTAGCAGTTATTGGATAAACACCTAATATGCTTATTCTTGACATTTTAATTCCTATAAATATTTTTTTAAAAAAATGACCGACTAATATTATCTACAATAATTATCTGAAACATTCAACACATTTTCAAACATAAAAGAACGAGAACCAGCATAAATGCTAGTAAAAGTTTTATAGGTTTTCTGTTTCACTTGGGCCAAAAGTTGTGGTGCAACACCCTTTGGAATTCCTGCGCAAGGGCTCCTCGCCATTGACATCGTGGGTAGTGTCTAAGATATTTGTTCTCAATGTTTTGCATTGAAATATACTTTTAGGATCCTTTTCTTTTTTTTAGAAATTAATCTTTATATAATGCTTCTGCTTTTATGGAATAGTAATCGAGGTTGGGGCGTGAAGCCCCTGGGTGATATGGCTATAAATATTTACTTCTCTAACAAAAAACCACTACATATCAAATGTAGTGGTTTTAAAATTCTTAAGTTATTGGATAATCTTTTGTTAAAATTTAATACCAAAACTTATATGTGGAGCAATATTTATATAAAAGGCATCGGTAAATATAAAATATCCCTTCGCTCCAACATCAATAAGAAAATTTTTCCCGATTTCAATCTGAACTCCTGCCAATAAGCATTCAGCAATACCTGATTTACTACGCCCAGTAATACTCGTATCATTTCCTTTTACAGTAGCTATATCAAATCCAAAACCTGTTCCTAATCCAATATAAAAAAAGTTAATGAAATACCTTATTTGAAATAAAGAAGCTATGTTTCCCTTAACTATGCTATAAGGACTTGCAGATATTGTGAAATCTGAAGTATATAAACCAACGTATGCAACTGATAATCCATACTGGAATTTATTTCCTCTCCAATAATCAATACCGCCAATAACCATATTGGTATTCAGTTTTCTTCCACTTACATCAGCGCCCAAATCATCCAATAGCGTATCATACTTTGTGCTAATTGAAAAATTCCAACCACCCCAGATCGATATGATGTTAAAATCTTTTGCTGGTTTATCTTTGGGTGATGTGTCAGCAAGAATACTAGTTGAAATCATAGAAAATAAAGCAATTACAATGAAAATTTCTTTCATTAAGACCTCCTTGTTTTTAAAATCAATTTTTAAAGACTAAAACTTTTATTTTTTTATTATGAGACCAACGCTATTAGTACCAGTAGCATGAAATTTTTTTTATGCAAAATGATTAAACCTTATTGTTTTAAAACGAAGGTGTTCTTCGTAGATCCTATGTTAAAGCAGTAGGGCTGTGGATAATATAATTTGTACTTATTGAGAACTAACTTCAATCAACTTGAAGCAACTTAAGATAAGATCTCTTATGTCTTTTGGCGCAGCCATGAGGCATAAGGGGATCTTATCTGATAGTTGCTGGATGATTATTTATTGATTAAATTAGATTTGTTATCTAAAAATTGTTTAATATATTTTGGATATTTTCTTAAAAAATCACTAGATTTTTTTACAGTATTTATTGTTTTTGGATGACTTTGGTAACCTTTGTTAAATCCGATTAATATATAAAAATCATCAATGTTTCTTTTACCTCTTAAATTTAATTCAAGTAAATTATTTTCATTAATTTTAAATTTAGCTTTTGTAAAAGAATAAAATTTTGAAGCTCTAATTTTACTAACTTTTTTATTAAAGTTGAAAGATAAAACTTTTGAACTAATCTTCCACCTACCGAATATAATTTTTTCAGCTTCATTGTTTTCTTCTGGACGATAGTACACTATCTTCCCATTAGGAAATAAAATAAATTCTTCTGAAAAGGGAACTTCCATGAAAATTGCACCAGGTATAATCATAGAAAACGCTTTGTTAGATGGCATTTTATTTAAACAACTTAAATATTCATTGAAATTTAATTCTTTCTGTAATTGAATTAATATAGTTTTCTGATTTATATTATTACAAGGTACATTTTCACGACATGATATAATAAGCAAAAATATAATTATTGAAATTCGTTTCACCATTATTTTTTTCTCCATACCCAAAATTTAGTGGTTTTATGAGCATAACTACCAAAACCTTTTCTTAAACTCATAGGACCAAATAAATGTTCGCGACCTTCAAGTTTTGATGTTCTTCGACCTGCTTGGTAAATCATCAAATTCTCTTTTGACACATTACTATTTTTGTATCCACCGATAACGGTACCAATATGCCCATTAATAACTCCAAATACAAGTTTGTTTGAACGAGCTAATTTTTCTGCTTCTTTATAGTTGCTAACTTGCTGAAAGGATCCATTTGCATTGTTAAAGTATCCTTTAGCAAAGGCTTGAGGTAATAATTGAGCTCCATATTCACCCCATTTGTTTGGATTACCTTTAGAATCATATCCTTTGAACCACTCAGTCATTTTTGGTGCTCCAAATTGATGTGAAAAAGCATTTGCTGCATAATTGCAATAAGTCCAAACTTTATTATTACCTTTGATTTTAAGTTTATTAAATTTCTTTAAAGATATCTCTTTTGGTTTTGTAAGTAAACGTAACAAACCATCTTTATATTCAGGGCCACCAATTGTCTCATAAACTCTCCAAATCATATAATACTTTCCATTATCATCCTGGTAAGCAAATTGATTAATATGTTTACCAGGTCCTTTATAATTAAGATCTTTTGGTTTTTTAGTACCCCAAATTTGGTAACCAGCTAAATACGCTGATTTATTTTGTTCTAAAAAATTAATAGCATTTTGTATCTTTTGTTTACCAGCACTATCACTAGTTGACTTTATTTTTTCATAAAGTTTCTTTAACTTATCCGTAAAAAATTTTTCTTTAAATTGCTGTCTTTTAGATTCTTGCATTGCAGTATATTTAGATCCACCCAAAGGTCCATCCCAACCGTTAGATTTCCTAGCTTCTGTTAATGCCATATCTACTTGTTTTGCATATCCTTTTGTATCATCTTTCCACCTTACAGAAGAATCAGTAAATTGCTTTTGAACTGCATCTGTAATTGATACACCTTCCGGCACCCTTAATTTACCACTTGCAATTATTTTTTGTAAATCCTGTACAGTTTTAACTCCATTAAGCGCTAACACATGCTTTGCGAAAGGTCCAATCTCCTTACCATGAGCTTTTGCTAAAGCTATAAGTAAGAAATTGGCTTCACTGTTTATTAGCTTTATGATATCAAATTTTTTATTGTCGCCATCAGCAACATTAGTTATTTTACCTGCATCATCAGAAGTAACACAACCACCTCCTTGCCCAGGAAAATACAAATCACCCTGACTAGAATTAGCTAAATCATACTGATGATAAGGATCACTATAATCTATTGCAAATTCATCAGAGTAAATATCCATTTGGATAGGTTCATAAGTTCCATCATCAACACCAATTTCAGAGCCATCATTTTGGATTTGTTCTAATATTTTTTTTCGTTCATCAGCTGGCAATAAAGCAAGTTTCCTTCTTGCCTCTTTTTGTCTTTTTTTACTGTCCTTTTCATTACCTTTATCAAAGAGCATAGTATTTAAAATGCTACTCTTCAGCATCTCTTTACCAATAGCACCACCAACTTCCCCCGCAGCATACCCCAGCGTATCTCTCCATCCCCAGGCAATACTCTGCTGGCTAAAACTATATTGTTGTTGAGTCACAGCATTTAACCCCTGTGTTGTTATTGCCCCAAAAACCTTGCCTATTTTGGCTCCCATGTAATCTCTGTCATTGAAACCTGCAAATGGATCTGATCCTGATGATGATCCGCCAAGGTCTTTTGACTTATTTGTTAAATATCTTGAAGCAATCTTGCCTACAGCATTTCCTACTGCTCCATTAAAAGCTGTAACTATATTAGGTGCATACCATTCTCCGAATTCATTTTTTTCCAGATTACCATCTTTATCATATGAGAAACCACTTCGAGCATAACCCATGGCAAAATCATTCAGTGCATGCATACCAAGATTACCCCAGAAATTACCAGTCATATCTTTTCCTGTCCACTTACTTTTTCCATTGTCTGCAGGCATAAAATCATCGATTGCTCCGGCTATTATACCGCTTCCAAAGTCAAAGGCTCCTTCAATAAGATCTTGTTCACTCCAACCCCAATCTACCTGTCCATTTTCATTGATTGAAATCCCGCGTTCTAAGAACTTAACTCCCCCCATTATAGACTTTGTTGCAATCTTTGGCAAGCCATATCTATTAAGTGATCCTTCTATCATATCATTAAATATTGATTTTGTTATATCAAGCCAATCTCCATTTCCATTACGCACAGATTGAACAACATTTAGAATTGTTTCTACTCCATCAAAGGCATAATCAACCCACTTTGCTGGATTAAAGGCACCAGCTACAGCAGCTGTTATGCTCAGAGCTCCTCCTGTTACTTCAATAACTTCATTTTGCAAATAGATTGCATATCCTATTCGCTCATATTGAGAAAAATCATCCATTTTTTCTGTAGTTAACAAGCTATGTACAGCTCTCTGATAGCGTTGTAGCCCAGATTTCGCATCATCATTCAATGTTTGATAAGGAATAATTCCCCAAACTCTTATTTCCTTTTGCATGTCTGGAAATTTTCCAATATGTTTAACAATACTACTATCATTATTTTCATCGAAGATTTTTTCAAAGTTAAGCTGCATTTGTTTGCTCATTGCCTTGAGTAGAAGTTCATTATCCTGGTTAGCAGTTAGGTTTGCCAGGTTTCCTGTTCCTGACTTGAGCAGCTCTTCCATATCATTGAAAATATTTATTGTTTTGGTTCCACCATTACTTGTTCTTATAGTACTGTCAGATATGCTATCATCTACATTAAAACCATCTCTTTCAATATACATTGAATAAGGGTTCACAGAGAGATAACCAAAGTGATTAAACTTTTGCAGCTTTCCATTTCTCATATGAAAGCCCTGTCCAGCAGCATATTGTTCACTTTGGTGTCTGGCATTTTTGTCTGCTTCAGTGACCTGAGTTTTCAAATTTTCCATCAATTTTTGCAAACTAACCAAAAGTTGCATATTACTTGCAGCCTTAAGATTGTTTTCAAAATCTGTTGAGATCTTATCAAATTCGGTAAAGATTGCACTATCATAGTTTCGGTTAGAAAATGTGGTTATTGCAAAGTCTGTATCCATTCCCTTGATTACTTCTAACTGTTTATTAAAATATTCCTTAAATGTATCAGGCTGTTTCTGTAATATTTCAGACAGAAGGCTCTTAAGATTCATATCTCCTAAGACTGATCCATAGTTCTTTTTTACATCTGCAATCATAGAATCAACAGTGGTGGTAATATCATTGAGCTTATTTCCCATCTCCTTTTGACTGATGTCAGTTCCAATTGATTCGATCCAATCCTGTTTCTTTGTAGAGAGTTCTCTCCATTTAGCATCCCAGGCTTTTCTTCCTGCATCTATATTATCTTCTGTTTCTTTTCTCCAGGCCTTCCACTTTTTAATAAACTCATCTTCCATATTTGCCCACTGCTGAGCTCCACGACTAAAGACGATATTTATTTTTTTATCCCATTCCTTCTGTTTGTTTTCAAGGTCAGTAGTCTGAAGATTCCATTTCTCGCTTTGCAGCGCTTTTCTCTGTTGAAATTCTCTCTCATTGAAGCTTAAAACATTATCCATCCCTTTATATTGCTCAAATGTAGCTGTCATATCCTGAACATTGTCAATTTTATTCTCAAGATCAATCATCATGTTGTAATTCATTCCTTCAACAATGGCAAAATAATCGATATAGGTTTTAATATAGGCTTTGTGCTGTTGTCCAAACTTAGAGGTATCATCGAGCATATCATAAAAAACTTTTTCTCGAGCACGATCTACCTGAACCTGATCAAAGGGGTCATCTCCTGTTGTCAATGACTGGCTGAAATCTAAATAGGCCTTTAATGCTTTTTCTCGACGATCTTTACAATAGGCTGCATATCCCTGTATAACATCATCTGCATTATATGTATAATATTTTTGATCATTGACATAATCCACCTGTGCTGGTGCTTGAAAACCCTCTACTCCTGAGGTAAGAGTCTCAAACATAAGATCAAGATCATCATGACTGCCATCTATTTTAAGCTCTCCATAGTGTTTAGTTTCATTATCTTTAAATCCATTACCAATTAGACGCTTATATTCACCATAGAGAAAATCCTTTATATTTGATTTATCTTCATCTGTTTCTGCCCATTTAAGACCAAAATATTCACTAACCTGTGATTGAGTATCAATCTCTTTATCTCTTGCATCAGCTATATCAATAAGATCATCTTTAAATGACTGAATATTCTTTCTCATAACCTTAAGCTCGCCGTTCATATTGCCCTGAGCAACTTCTCTTTCATGATTGTTAATTATTGCAAATACACTCATGCTTGCTGATGCTGATAATAAACCAACTGCAACAGGCCAGTTCCACCAGAAACAAGCTGCTAGTACACCATATGCATAAGCTTTACCACTATAGAAAATAGTTGCTGATAACTTTTCATTTTTTTCAATCCTAAAGTTTTCAGCGGTTAAAAAAGAATTGAGAGCCTGATTTAGATTGCTGTTGCCTTTAATTTTTTTATCATTAACATTGGTTGCTAAAAGATATTTGTAGAGAGGATTATCATGTTTTCCACTGAAATATGCTACAGCATCACTTTCATATTCCTGATACGTTTTTCCTGCTAAATCAAAAACTCCCTTAGGTCTTTTAAATGGTCGATCATTGAAACCATATGCTCCATAGTTTCGGTTCTTAATATATGCTAATTGCCTAATATCATTCTCTAGCTGACTATAGCCATATTCATTTGTTTGGATTCCATTTTCTAAACCATCATTAACTACATATGTTTCCATGAGCTCATTAATAAGATTTGTTGCAGTATCATCACCAGGAGCAACAGATTCTAAGAATCGATCTCTTTTGCTCTTATAATCTTCTTTTGCTTCTTTGTAAGCCTGACTTTTTCTATCAAGCTCTTCTTTAAGCATTATAGCAAATGTCTCTACTCTGGTAGAGCGCTGTGTTTCTTTAATAAGATTTTCTTTTAACTTTTTATAATTCTCATTTTTTTCGATATCTTTAGAATTTTGATCTTTAACTTTCTTTTCCTGTGCAGTTAATAAGAGAGCTGTTTGATCATGCAGTGCCTTTACTTCATTATAAATATCTCTGGCATCATAATTATTACCATCATCACTATCACTTGAGCTATTCTGTGAAACATATCGATAGGGGGTAATAGCATAGTCATAGAGGTCATTGGCAAGTTCAAGATTTCTGCGCTTTTCTTCTAAAAGTTTAAAGGCCGCAGATATAGTTTCAAGCTGCATGAGATATTGAGTCTGTTTGGCATTATATTTTTTTTCTGATTCAAGGTATTCTGCCTGTAGAGAGTCATAGTCCTTTTTTCTTAAGGCAAGGGGGCCAGTTTCAAAGTCCTTAATGTTTTGTAGCATGGCAGCAATGGCTGAATCATCCATCTTAATGACAGGCCCATTTTCCTGTAATGTTATCATGATTTTTTTCAGGTTTTCATCTAAACCTATAAATTTGCCTTCACTACTATTAACTATGCCCTTTATTCTATTTTGATTATCCTTCAAAATATCAAGGTTGAGACTTTTTATATTATCAAAGGTATTTGTTCCCTTAAAAAAATCATAGATTTTTGTTTTTTTATTACCACTAAAAAGATCAAGTTTTGCAGTGAAGTCCTTTACTGTTTTTGATATAGATCTAATATCCTGTGCTCCAAGAATACTGAGATCTCCCGCTGTTCCATCGAGGGGATTGGTTGATTCAAGGACATAAAATGAACCATCATTCTTGCTTATTGTCAATGATTGGATATTATCAGTTGAAGCAATAGTACTACTCTGCAATAATTTAATAAGACCCTTGTTAAAGTCTGTCAAATTTTCTCCAAGAAGAGCATCAAAGCTATCAGAATATCCTCTAATATTGATGCCAAATTTATCATCAAAGGAGTCAGATATTATTGCTGTAGAGAGGGTGTCATCTTCCATAGTAAAGGTTAACTTCATATTGGCAAATTGTTCATATGAATCCTTTTCTGTTCCCAGAATAACACCTGTTATAAATCTTTTAACTGTATTCTCTTCAACAAGTTCAGAATCATCCAGTTCCCCATTGAGATTGAGATCCTGATAGTGTTTATCATCATCCTCGTTAATTATAAAAGTTATAAAATTTTCATCCTCTTCTGTATAGGTATCATGTTTAATATTTGAATTTGAGGGATCCAAAAGTCTTAATTCAGATGCAATATATGATTCAAGCATTGATAAACCATTGGAATCATTGGGATCCTGTGGTTTACCATGAGCACTATCGCCATCACCGAGAAACTCTCTATAATGATTAAAATCTGTTAAGCTGTTGCTTATTGCCTGATATGCTCCCTTAAAAATAGATGTTGTCTCTTTAAAGTCATTTACCATTTGTGCAATAAGCTTCATTGGATTATCTGCACTTTGAGAAAACATCTGATTGATCATTGTTTTATTAATATGTTTTAATAAAGCTCCAGTTAGCTCAACCTCACGGGTTCCTGTATAATCGAGCAGATAGTCAGGTGAAACAAGCTGAGGATTCAAAGCATAAAGTCTTATATAGTTTTCTTTCTTCTCAGCATCATCTCCAGACAGAATTCCATCATCTTCTTTTAGTGAGGCAATATAGGCATCAATATCCTCTCCTTCATTATAGTTCCATGCTGCCTTAAGTGTATCTTCAAAGTTCTTTAGATTAGCCTCTACGCTATCAGAAAAAACATCATCATATTGACCGAGAAAATCTTCCATGGTTACCCATTTTGATCCATAGGAGTCTGTAGATATATTGAGATTAAAAAATTCTTTTTCACAAAGGAGAGTCAATTGATCAACATTGAGATATTTTTCTGTAACTACATCCTTAAAACTCTGAAATCCCTCAGCAACCTTAAATAGTTCTCTCAGGTAATCCTTATTCTTTGAAATCAAAGATCTCGTAGCATCACTTAAAGATGAATCATTTAAATATATTACATAGAGGTTTTCAAAGGACTCCGATTTATGTGATCCATCCTCTTTCACTTCATCAACATGGAATGATTGAGACTTTTTATAAAAATAAAGGCCAAGTTCTAATAAACCGGTTTCAACATTATCCTGAAAATTATTTTCATCTATATAAGGAAGATTTACATCATAGACAGAGATGATCTCCTTGAAATAGATCTCTCTTGCTTCAGTCATCAATGTCTCAATATTATCTGTAATTGTTGAATATTGGGTTAAGGATGCAAAGGCACCCTTTATAAAATCACCATCAGCATTAGTTGATCCGAAGAGATCTTCAAAACTCTTCAGTTGGTTTGTCCCTAAAGATTTTTTGAGATATTCACTAAAATGATTTAACAAAGCATAGTTTCTATAAGAGCCAACTTCATATAAGGTTGCATCAAAATCTTCTACCTGCACCAGACCTGAATGAATGCCTCCAAGATATGCCTTGGGAATAATGACTCCCATAACCTCTTGAGAAAGAGCTATTTTCTCTTCTGCTGTTAGATAGGTAATTGTATCAATATAGAGAGACTGGACTTTATTCTTATATTCCACAAGAGTGGGATATTTGTTAATTGAAAGATCATCATCCTTTTGGGGTGTACCCATGGCCCCAGCTATAATTTTTCGTTTAAGAAGATTATTCTTGATAATATTAATAATTCTTTGAGCTTCAGATTCTTCGAAATTGTATGTAGTTATTAACTGTTCTTTATAAGCTATAGTTGTTTTAAAAGTGTCTTCATTTTCAAAAAAGAATTTAACCTTTTCGGCTCTTTTAAATTCAATTTCAATAATAGCAAAAGTATCTTCAAGATTACTCTCCACTCCAAGGCGAGATCCTGTAAGAAGAAGCAAGAGTTTATTGCTTATCTCAGTCTCTTCAAAGTTTTTCTCTAAGGATTCATATGAAGCTTTAACGATATAATATTGTTCTCTAATTTTTGTGATCTTATTAATTGCATTATCAATATCACCTGATTTCACACCCTCTTGAAATTCGATGAGGTCTGAGCATCGAGAAGATAGTGTTTCCAGATCTTTAGCAAGGTCCTCGTATTTTCCTATATCCACAAGAATTGAGGCTGCCTTGGATTCTCTGATTGTTTCTTCTTTTTCAGCTTCAGTGAGCTCAGTGGATGTGTCACTTTTCAACTCATCTAAAATCTCAAGGTTATATAAATGAGCTTTTTGAGCTATAAGCATTGATTTGAATTTTCGAGCAACATCCTCTAAGGCCATCTTCATAGCAGCTGGGAGATCCTGATATGTTGCATCCTTCATATAAAGCTGAATACTTGTTCCATAAGAAAGGAGTGTATCATAGGTCAAAGCACCCTTATTTATTGCCTCTATGGTTGCGTCAAGATTGTCATCCTTATCAAGACCTAAAATCTTTTTTAATATCTCAGGAAGATCTTGAACAAAATTCTTTTCTTTCTCATATGAATTTGCATAAAAGGTACTGGCGTAACTATAGAGCTCTTTGTTTATAATCGAATTTTTAACATCATCATATTTTACCAGGTCATAATAACTTCCCTGGTTATTGAAGGATAAAAAGGTTCCTGGCTTCATGAATTCTGTTAAGATCACACTACAGATAGTTTTGGTTTCTTCAGTAATATCATCATCAGAAAATATAACAAAACCGTCGCTATCATATTGAATCTTCCCATCAACTCGTAAGGGTTCCTTTTCCTGTTGAATGATTGATCGATAGGTTTTTGTCAGTCTTTGATAGAGCTCTTGTCTCTTTTCAAATTCAGTGTTATTGATTTCATTATAAAGATCATCAAGAATAGTATAAACATGTGGCATCTCATTGAATTCTTTAATAAGATCATCAAGTTTTTTAGCTTTATCAATTGAATCAGTGGTTCTCTCGATTTCCTTGTACATTTGTTTCGAATTAAGTATAAACCAATATAGCTCAATTAACATATATCGATCTTTACCTTCAGTACTGTTGTTGTTAATTTCATTTATCACATGATTCTTTAATGAATCATAAAGATTATCGCTTTCTTTATAAGTTGTCACTAAATCTCTAACTAAACCATACATCTCTCTGTTGTAACTAATTTTTGAGGTTGTTAAGTCAAGACTCTGAGTTGAAGCCTCTTTTATTTTTTCAAGGGTTTGAGCGTCTGGAGTAGACAAATCATCAGCAAGATAATTAATAATTTTTTGTGATGTATCAGCAGCAAGATTAACTCTTTGTTTTATTGTAAGAAACTGCTGTTCAACTCTCAGCTTTGCATTAAAAAGATTTGTATTATATTTTTCATCAATGAGGGTTTCAAATGTAGAAAAAATTGAATCTAAGATATTACCATTACTTTCTGAATTTATGACAAATTCATCCTTATCCATTCCCTCTTTTGTAAGAATTCCCTTGAAGAAAAGAATTTTAATGAGCTTCTTCTGATCAGCAAGACCGAGATTTGTTGCCCGTAATATCTCAAAGACCTTTATCTCACTGATAGAAAGAAAAGATAAAAAGCCCTGTAAATCTTCATTTATAATCTTATCAGAACCCAATCCATCATCAGAGAGGTTCTCTTTCATAGACATAGACAGGGATACCATAATATCAATACCACTTTGTGTATATCCATTTGATGCAAGTTTGGTAAATACAAGATTCTCAATGGCTGTTTTTTTATCAATTACATCACCATCATCCATAATGGCTTGCAAAGCCCCGGTTGTCACAAGACCATTTAATTCTAAAACAAGGACAGAGATTTTATCTGCCAAAACTGTAGCATCACTAGCTCCAACAATTTCAGTAATAAATTCTTTGATCTTTCCATCGTCTATAAGTTTCTCATCGAGAAGAGCTAAGATTTTATCCTCTGAAGATCCATCCTTAGCACCATTTAAATGATTATACCATTTTACTGAGTCATCAAAATTCTTTTTTGCAGCATCAATTGCTGATGATATTGTTTTAACATATTCAGTTTCAGAAGAATCTCCAGCAGAGGGCACAGTAAAGAGAATATTTTTATTATCATCTACTGCTTTAATTAATTCATCAGTATCGGTGAGAGTAATTCCCTTGTTGATTAGAAGTTGGTTAAAGGCTTCCTTTGCCTCTTTATATCCAGTTATGGTAATAGTTGCACCAGTGTCATCAGTATATTGAGATCCATAATAAATTTCCAGGGCTGTTTTGACCCGTGCTGCATAAGACACACCTGCATCACTGCGCTCCTTAAGGGTCAATGCGCTATAATATTCCTTTGCTGCAGTAATCCACTGAGCCTCTTTATTTTCGATTGCATTATTGATTCGAATCAATGAATCTATGGCTTCAGCAACCTCACGTTGAGCAATGATTATGGCATCAGGATTAAGGAGAATATAATACTTATGAAGCATATTATTATATTCCTTTTGAGCTGCATCATACTTTTCCCGAGCTACATTTAAGACCTTTGCCTTTGCCTCAAGGTCATCACCTGCAGCTTTAAGCTCTGCTGCAACAACATCTGCGAGCTCTGTTTTTTTTGCATCATAATCAAGCTTTGCCTGATTATATTCATCTTCAGCTTTTTTCTTCTCTGCAAGCTGCTCTGCCTCTGAGGGTCTATCATTGGAGTTTGCATAATCCAGGACTGCCTTTGATCGTGCTAATCGATCATCCCAATACTTCTTTTGAATCTTTAAGACCTCAAGATCATATTCTGCTCCTGTCATTAAATAGGGATCATTCTCAATAGTTGAAAAATCATCGGTCTCTGTTCCTCTATAAACAACTGAATTTCCAAACTCATCTTTTCCATCTTCTGTGAGCAAACCTGAAGTAAGTTTATTAATATAGATTGTTCCAAAAACATCTTTAAACTCTGTTGACGTATTACTATCACTATCAAGCCACTTCTGAAGATGATAATAAATCATAGCTTTATGAGCATCAGAATTTCCAGGATTAGGATTTGATGAAAGGTTATCTAAAGAAGTGATTGATGATGTACTTTGAAATGATGAATGAATGTATAAAAATCTTTCTTTTAAGTTTTCAATCGTTGTTCTTTCATCTGCAGAATAAAGATTTTTAAAGCTATTAAAATGAGCAGCAAAATCAATATCATTTGATTTTTCTAAATGTGTAATATAATGACTTAATACGTAATAGTTACCTAATTGTCCATTTTCTACAGTCAATCCATTATAGTTTGTGTCATCCTTTGTATACAGTGTACCTGCAGAAAACTCATTGTACAATGTTTCAAAATCAGCTCTGTATTGTCTAAAAAATGATGATGATACTTTTGAATATTGTCTGGCAAAGTTTCCTGTTGCCAAAAGGACGTGACTATCTAATCGGGTTATATCCTCTCCATGATACTGTAATCGAGCAGTATCCATAAGTTTACGATAGTCTGATATTATTTTTTCCCAACTGGCAATTTGATTATTAATCTCATCATCATTGAGTTGGTTATTGGGGCTTCCTTGAAGCTCTTTAAGCATGGTGAGATTTTCAAGAGCTGTTTTTATGACAGAATTTCCTGAGATTAAAATTTCTCTCAAGTTTGCACTATATTCATCCCAGGTTTCCTGTTGATTATTTATATATTCATCAAGGTCATCAAGTGCAGCATTGTAATCATCATCTGCATTATCAAAGGCATCCGCCCATTGCTGATTTCCTTCAAGAACCATGAGACGCATCTGGGTAAACCAGTTCTCTTTTCTTTCTTTAAGCTGATCAAAGGCATCAGACCATTGCTGATCTGCCTCATCATAGGTCCTTTCCGCTTCTTGTGACCATTTGATGCGCTCTGCTATAAGTCTCTCTTCAGCTTTACGCCACATTCCAAGCCCTTCTTGAATGAAGCGTTTTATCTCATCACTATATTCATCAGATGACATTATTTTTGTAAATGGATCATAGTTGGCAATAGAACTATTATCTAAAAGATCTTGAGTCTTGTCTTCAGTTTCGTTTAATATATTGTGAACAATGTTTTCAGCAGTCAAAGATTGTGATTTACTTTTCAAAGAATCTAAGTCATGAGTACTTTTGTAAAACAATGTATTTCGTTCTTCCAAAATCATCATTGTTTCTTTACGTCTGGTATTATCTTTAAGTTCATTTAATCGTTCATCAAGCTTTTCAATGAATGCATCTTTCTCCTCTTGGGTTCTATCTGCAATAATATCAATCATTGATGTTCGATAAGAATCAAGATTTACATTAAAATTTTCAATTAATAGATCAGTTGTTTTCTTTATCTCCTGATCCCAGGATGTAAATTCACCAACAAGATCCTCCCCAATAATAAGAGGATTAGCTGTAAGAATATCTTCTTTCAGTTTATTAAATTCGTAGGTATCGAAAACTATTGGTGTTATTGAAGCAAGCCATTGACCTTTTTTGACTAAAGCCTCTTTTTCTAGCTCTGTTTCAAGTATTGCTTTTTGTGAATCAATTATAGATTGCAATTGAGTTCTAAGGTCAGCCTCATTTTTTGAGGGGTCTGCCTTAAGTTCTTCCTCTATAGAGAGTTCCATATTGTCTTCTGCATCTTGCTGCCACTGAGCAATTATAACACTTTGGCCATATTGTGTAATGAGATTCCACATGGGTTCATTATTTTCAAAACTGGCTCTGTTATATATACTATCTCGCTCTTTAGTGAAATCTTGAAATCCCTTTATACTAAAATCAAAAGAAAAAATTGTAAATGGCAAAATGAAGAAAAAAATAGATATAAAAAAACGCATAGCACTCTCCAGAGAAAATGTCCTCATAAGTAGTACGCAAAAAGAGAGTAAAATGAAAAAAATAAATTGAATTTTTTTGATTAATAGGAGAAAAAATTATGTTTATAGCATATAAAGCACGAATCAATAAGAATTCAATAACATGGATTGATGATATACCTGAAGAAATGACAAAAAATGATTCATATCGTGCTTATGTGACTATATTAAAAATGAAAAAAAAAATTTAGCTTCAATCAATATTGTAAATTTTTTTAGGAATTCACCTTTATGTAATTCAGATATTGAGCTTGTAAAAGACAAAGACTTCGACCGAGATCTTATTTTAGGAAATATATATATTAGATACATGTGTACTTTCAGAATTAATTAAATACCAATTGCCATTCTTGGCTTCATCACAGAATAGAATTTAATCGAATTATCCACTTCATATAACTCGCCATATCTGACAGGCTCTTAATTATAACCTAAAAGTTATTTTATGGAAAAAAGTTTTATTGCAAATAAAGAATCGAAGAATTTACATTAAAGTTAATGATATTAACAGCTTTTCTCAATAATACTCCATTTGGTAATCCTATATTCTAATGAGATTTTTCAAGTCAACTAGCACACCAAGTACGTATAGTGTATTCACATTAAAAGCACCACACTCTTTAACCCCAACAGTCCCGGGAAACAAAGAAAAAATGATTTTACAAAAAGATTTCAATTAACTATTTTAGTTAAATGAAATCATAAAAAACATCAGGACAATCTAATGAAAAAAACAATTGTAATCATTACCTTATTTCTCTTCGCAACAATAATGTTTTCAGCACAGGAAAATGACTGGAAATACTTTCATAAGCGATCAGTCTTATATTCCGGAGCAAGCATCACAAGTTTTTATCTGAGCAAGAAAATCTCGCCTCGTGATATTATGTATATTCTTCAATACAAAAGAAATGACCCACGATCAATTGAGACTCTCTGGAATCAGTTGTTTACATGGCTCAATAAAAAGAAGCCCTTAAGAGTTATTGAAAAAGATACAAAAAATAAAATCTTAGTGAGTAAAGAGATAGAAAAATATTCATTAAAAAATAAGCTTACCGTTGTATTGTATAAAAAGGGTAACATGACTCATAGCGCACTTATTGGCGGATATACCTACGGACCAAATAGAAAAATCAAAGCCTTTAGAATGAAAGATTCTGCCACAAACAGAGAAGATCTAATAGACGTAAATACATTTAAAAGCCAATTTTGGAATGTAGAGGTTTATAAGGTCTATATAGTTGTGGATAAATAAAAATACTAATTAGTTAAGATTACAATGGAAGACATCAAGATAATAAAAATTTTATTTGTATGCAGTCAAAATCAATTAAGAAGCCCAACTGCAGAAAGAATATTTTCTAAGTATAAAAATCTTGATGTGAAATCAGCTGGTCTTCATGATGATGCTGAAGTTGTCATAAGTGGTGAATATATAGAATGGGCTGAATATATATTTGTTATGGAAGATATTCATAAATATAAGTTAGTGAATAAATATAGTGAGTATATTAAAGATCAAAAAATAGTTTGTCTTCAAATCCCCGATAAATATGCCTATATGGATGAGGAGTTAATAAAAATATTAAAGAGAAGGGTAGCTGCAGCACTTTTTTAAATTATATGTTTTAAGTAATCTTTGTATAATTTTTATAATATTTCAACTTGACAGTAGTTGTAAATTTAATTAATTCAAATAAAGATCAATTTTAAATTTTACATAGAGATATTATGAAAAAAAAAGTACTGTTTACTCTCGTTGGATTATTGTTTTTAAGCAGCTGTAATTCACTGTCACCATATACAAAGTTTCTCATAAAAGAAAATAAGTTTAAACCAACTCCCTTTGAAAATCCTAAATATTATATCAAACCAAAGCTTTGGAAATCTAATCAAATAACTTATGCATGGCTTGGTCATGCTACAGTTCTCATCAATATGTATGGAACAACAATATTAACGGATCCGATTTTATTGAACCGAATTGGGCCCCCAGAAGGAGCAAATAATCTTCTGGGAATCAGACGCTTTATCAAACTACCTGTTAAAATATCTGAGCTTCCCCCCATTGATATTGTACTGATATCACATGGTCATTTTGATCATCTCTGCAGACCATCTTTGCGTAAAATAATTAGAAATCAAAAGCAAAAGCCTTTAATCATAGTTCCAAGAAAAACATCAGTCTTATTAAAGAAAAAAATTTACAGAAAAGTTGTAGAACTAGATTGGATGAAGAGAAATAAACAATTAGTATATAAAAATGTTAATGTAAAGGCATTTCGTGTTGAGCATTATGGTCACGTACCGTATAAAGATAGAAACAGATATATGGGATCAAATGGTTATATAATTTCTTCAAGAGGCAAAAGAATAGTTTTTTTTGGTGATACTTCCTATAGACGCTATCGAAACTATGAAGGCCGATGGCATGGAAAAGGGTATTATGTTAATTGGCCACAACAACTTGGTCTCTATGGAAAAGAGATACATCTTTGCATAATCCCTATTGGAGACTCCCATTATTATATGAATCATATTGGTCCAAAAAATGCTATAAAACTTTTTTACAAAGTAAATGGTATTAAACTTCTTCCAATTCATTATGATACATTTTTACTCAGTCCCAGGGATAAGTATCCTCAAAACCCTAAAAAAACTTTGTTATATTATATCAAAAAATATAGAATAACACATATTGTTAAACATAAGAACTTAGTCAAAAGAAATAGCTTTCCTGAGGTTGGTTTAACCTGCTATATAAGATAATTTAGCACAACATTTTTCAGGTTATAGCATCAGAGAATTATTTTGGGATAGATTATAACCAGCGTTGTCATTGTCAGATATTCTGTATTATTACTCTGAATTCATTTATTAATTCAAGTAATTCTTTGACTTCATTGATATTTAAATTTGCATTTCTTCTCAAAGCTAGTGACCATGTTGATGCATCAACAAGTACTTTCATTTACGGTTTCGTGATTTTTTATAATCTTATCTATATAGTATGCTAATCATTACTGTGTTTCGAATCGCCGAAGGGTGTTGCTCAACACTAGAACTTTTAAATTAGCACAGTTTTTTTATTTTACCCCTCTTGGGGGTTGACAAGAGGGATGACATGAACGTATTGTTGGTATAACGTTGGTCGAAATAAAAATAGATAAGAAGGAAAAAAATGGTAAATATTACGTATTTAAGTGCAAAGTTTGCGTCTTTAACTTGACTTTTCTTGGAATTGTATTACGTTAGTAGTAATTACTATATTTAATCTAATAACTATACTATCTCCACATACAATATCTCTATTTTTTAAATTAAACACTGATATGCAAAATGCTATTTCACAGATCTAGTCAGCGGAGTGAAAAGAGCAGTTGCTCCTAGATACGTTAGGCGTGTTTAGGTGCCTAACAAGCATTATTTAATCTTAATTAAAAACCATGAAGTTGCAAAGATCAAATCGGCCCTATTGATATGATGAATGTGATATGAAGTGTTGTAATGCTGAAAATAAACAAATACTTGCAAGTGAATAATAAAAAGGGGAAAGAAATGAGATTTAATAAAACAAAAAAAATACCTAATATGTTTTTTGGTAAAAATTCAACAGAAAGAGTCAGGCATTTTTTAATTCTTCGCATCTAAATTTTGGCAGCTATTGCTTTGATTAGAAACGTTGGATGCAACTAAAATAAAAGAGATGGCATTTCTTTTAGCTGGAAACCTACAGCAAAAAATAGAGGTAAAAAGCTAAAGATTACAATATCAACAAGAAGTTTTCAGTACCAACAAAAATGGAAAACCAAATCCTGTAAATTATCAAGATAATATCAAATGTAGAAAATAAGAACAATGTAGGAGTGAATTAAAATGATCAAATTATATGCAAATAAAAAAAACCGAAATTTTAGTTTTAAACAAATAAAACAACAAAGGAGAGTGATATGATACCTCAAATAAATTTATGCGATGATAACATCGCCAATCTCGAATCTTTTCTTACCCAAAACAATGGAATAGATTATAAAATTTTTAATTTTCTCAATGATGAAAGCATTGAAAATCTTAATTGGTCAGGTTTTGAAGACAACAAAGATGATTTTCTGCTTCTTCTCAAAGGCTATCAAAGACTACTAAGAATTATGCCAAAAGAAAAAGAAAATTCTGTATTTATGTTGCTTAAGAGTGGTTTTCATTCAGCTCTTCAGATTTGCACTAAATCAAGAAAAGAATTTATGAAAAGTATCTCAGAGTATATTCAAGATGATTATACAACTGCTGAAAAAATCTATTCTAATGCACTTGAGAAGAGAGGTGCAATCCTCATTCAGTATATGAATATGTTACAGAACAATGAACCCCATATATCTGCTGCAAGATTTAACTAAAAAACAACTTTAAAAAGGTAAAAAAATGGATAAGAAAAAACTACCGAGTTACGAGGAACTCTTTGAAAACCTCGATTATTATTCTGCGGACGAATCAAGATCAGTTCTTTCACCTGCAGCATATCTTACTGACATAATGAACTTAAAAGATTGGGATTATACTAATGATGACGCTGTTGACGACAGACGAAATGATATCTCTGATATTATTCTTGATGCTGAAAATACTTTTACAGAGATTCCGCATTTAGATGTAGCAAATGATGTCATGGAGAGAAAAATAAACTCTCTTGAAAGCTCCAATGATCCTTATGATGAAGTTCTCATAGATGCTAAATTTCCTTTAAATGCACCCTTTAACCTTCATAAAACTGAAATTAATAATATGCTTTCCTATTTTAAATCTGATCCTGCTTCATTTTATAAAGCATTTACAGCATCCCCTGATCCTAAAATTGTTGCTCGAGAAATGCTAGGGCTTTCAGAAGAAGAAATTAATATTTTAATTACTTCTGAAGCAGATGAGATTAAACTTAAAGCTTATTATGGTTTAAAAGATACAGAAACCTTGCAAAGTCTGGCTACTGCAACTGTAGAAGAATCCCTTTTAAAGTTCAGAACCAAAGCTGATCTTTCAGCAATGCAGCTAAATGAACTCTTATTTCAAAATTTGAGTGAAGTTGAAAAATCAAATCATCAATCAAGAAGATTTTTTATAAATCACACTGGTGCAGATAATCAGCCATATCTTAATACAAGAACTGTTGAACTTGTTGATGCTGACTCTGCTATTACAAAAAAATATGAAAGACAAGAGCTTATCTTAACTATTGAAGACACAACAGAAATTGTTGAAGAATCAACAGAGATTGAAAAAGATATCTCTCCTGATTATTTTGACAGATTACATAGATTTCTCAGACTATCCATGAAAACTGGTCTAAGTTTTGCTGATCTTGACCAAATAATCATGGATCTTTGCGATAAAACAATTGATGCAGAAACAATTCAAATTATTGCTATTGTAAAATTGATAGCTGAAAAGTATGAGTTAAAAATTGAAGAGGTTTGCGCATTATTTGGCCCTATCAAAGATTATGGCATGGGTGAAAAAACCTCAAAAATTGACATGTTCAATTCTCTATTTAATGAAGAGGGTGGATTAACTGATATAAGCGATGTTGACCCTACTGATGATGATGAACTATTTACATTTCAAAACAGAGTACAGGCATCCCTAGAATGTAAAGAAGATGAATATCACGAGATTAATGATTTTATTGGCGGCTCCTGGACTACTGGAGAAATCAAAGAACGACTTGCTGTAATGTACAGAATTAAAAAACTTGCTACTCTTTTTGATATTTCAGTTACAGCACTTCTTAAATTTTTTACAGTTATTGATAAGAATATGGGACTTATAGAAGCATTTAAATTCCAGGTGCCTCTTGAATTAGATAAACTTTCTAAAACCTGTCATAAAATAATAACCGATTACAAAGGTTTAGTTACAATCAAAGAAAAGCTACGTCTCATACAGATGACAGTTGTAATGATGGAATGGCTTATAGAAAATGAAATATCAGTTGAACAGCTCGAATTTATTTGCACTGAACATTCATCAACCGAAGTTGACGGAGTAATGTCTGATGAAGATAGAAATGATCTTTTCCGTGATTTAGAAAATCAATTTCGTGGTGTTTTATTTAGTGCCAATTCAATGCAATCCGGTATTACGAACAAAGAAATTGCTGATAAACTCTTTGAAACATTTTCAAAAGCAACATCAAATATTGTTTCTCCTCATGGTTTAATAAAAAAATCTATTTCAGAAAGTGAATCTATTGATGAAATAAGTCCTGCTTATACATCTGCAATTCATGATATTCTTTTTATTGAGTGTGATGATATTATAACAAAAGATACAACAGAACCAATTGATTCTGAAATTGTTATTCTTGAAACAATTTTCAATAAAATGAAGAATAAAGAATATATTGATTTAGAGAATTTTATTACTAACACAGTTTCAAATATTGAATTTTTCTCTAATCAAGAATCTCTATCTCAGTTTATACCAGAGCTACAAACAGAAAAAGAATCTGAAAAAATTGTCAAACTGGTCTTTCAAGCTATGTCTGACAGGGCAGCATCATATAAAAAAGCAAAAGAAAACTCAAAAAGTGAATGTGCTGTTATTGCTGAAAAAATATCAACATGTGCTCAGAGACAAAAAACTGTTTTACTTCGTGCTCTTGAAAGTGGCATGGGTATATCTTTTAAAACAGTGGAAATTCTTTTAAATACTCTGTTTCGCACTACTGATGAAACAGAAGAAATGTCTATTGTACGTTTCATGGCTCCTCTTTTTGATGGAATCACACATGAAGAATTAACAGGCACTCTTAAATTTAATGCTTCATTAGTAACCTCATTTAGAAGAATGCTACAGTTTGCTCTTCTTGTTTCTAAATGTGATCTCAATGGCAAAGAACTTGATGTACTTTTTGATATTAAAAAGGTACAAAACTCTCTTCCTGAAAAAATTAAACTACCAACAGAATTTAAAGATAAGATAGATTCAATGTATATTGATTCTTCTGATGATATTGTTATCTTCAGTGGTGAAAAATATATTAAATATTCAGGCTCTGATTATTCAGTTATCAATCAAGGTAATATTAGCGATATAGTAGGAATACCAGAATCTTTTCACCCAAAAATAAATTCTGCGTTAAGAGACCAAAAGATAGATGATACTGAAAGAAAAACATACTTTTTTGCTGGTGATAAATATATAGATGAATCTAATCCATCACAAGAGCAGGATACAAAAGATGTTTGGGGCAAGGTTAAGAATAATATTGTCGAACAAAATATTGTTGATGCAGCATATAAAGCTGATGATGGTAAAGTATTTATTTTCAGTGGTGACCAATACGTACGATACTCTGACGCATCGAGAGACTTTGTTGATGAAGGGTATCCCAAAAATACATTAGAACATTGGAATAGTGAGGATCAAGTTAAGCTTCCTCCTGATGTAAGAAGTAAAGTTGATACTGTTTTTAATATTGGTACAGAGCTTTACATCTTTTCAGGCGATAAGTTCATTAATTCATCTAATCCTTCTGATGTTTTAAATACTGGTGATACATTTGGTTTTGTTCTAAACAATATAATTGAAAACAATAAAGTAGATGCATCAATTGTTGCTGATGGCAAAACATATTTATTAAGTGGTGACCAATATACAAAATACTCTACAAATGATTATTCATTTGTAGATGAAGGATATCCTAAAAAAATAGCTGATCATTGGAGCTCAGAAGGTATAATCAACATTCCTGAAGAATTTAATAATCTTATTGATACATCATTCACAGGTACAGATGGCAATCTATACATTTTCAAAGAAGATTTATTTGCCAGCAGTGAAGATAGTTCTATTTTATCACAGGTTAAAGATAAATGGGGTAAAGTTGAAAACAACATAGAAACTCTCAATAAAATTGATGCTGCTTTTACTTCAAATGAGAAAACATATCTTTTCACTGGCGATCAATATACTCGATATTCATCAGGTTATTCATTTGCTGATGAAGGGTATCCTAAAAAGATAGCAACAAATTGGAATGTAATAGAAGAATGTGGTATATTGCCTGAGTCTTTTAATTCTGAGATTAATTCAGCCTTTACTGCTGAAGATAACAACTCATATATCTTTTCTGGGAATAGCTATGTAAATTCTAACAATAATATAATTCATCAAGTCAAAGATTCATGGGGTAAAGTTGAAAACAATATTCAAACAGATAATGCAATTGATGCTGCATTTAAGGCTCCTGATGGTAAAACATACATTTTTGGTGGTGATCAATTTTATAGATATTCAGGTACTGATTACAGCAATGCTGATGAAGGTTATCCTAAAAAAATAGCTGACCATTGGGGCAATCTTCCTGACTCATTTCGACAGAAAATTGATGCAGCATTTGTCTTAAATGTCGGTGATGAAGACAGATTATATCTTTTCAGCGATTATTACTATGTCCGCTATACTGGTAATGATTATAGTCAAATAGACTCAGGTTACCCTAAAAAACTTAATGAGGGTTATAATCCTGAAGGCTCATGGTTTAATAAAATATTTTATTGTGAACCAGATAACTATGAATACTGTGCTATTGATACTATTTTCATAGACCAGTACAACAACAGAGATAGAATTAATTACATCTATCGTGATTCAAACAATGTTCAGAAATTAAGAACCTATCAGTACAATGGTTTTTATTGGGATTGGAGTGGTTCAACGAAAGTTACAGATCTTTCAATAGATCCTTTCACTTCTATTGATGCTGGTTTTATAGGTGCAGATGATAATATATATCTCTTCTCAGGTACAGACTATGCTGTATTAGAAGAAAACTATACTTCCATATCAACGCCTGCAGATACAAAGGGCAAATGGGGTAAAGTTTTGAACAGGTTTGAAGAGCTTAACAGAGTTGATTCTTCATATCATAAAACTGATGGTAAAACATATCTTTTTTGTGAAGACCAATATATTAGATATAGCGGAGAGATTACACCTGATGCAGCTGACTTCTTTGTTGATGAAGGTTATCCTAAAAAAATTGATGAAAACTGGAATAGTGAAAATTCTGGAATCAATCTTCCACAGATTTTTACCCCAGGTGGAATGGCAATTTTTGAAGGAAGTGACAACAAAACATATTTTTTCTATGACTCATCTTTCATAAATGATGATAATCAGACAGCTGTACCAATTAACAGTATCTGGGGAAAAATAATCAATAACTTCGAAAGCATTAACAAAGTAGATGCTGCAGGTATATACAATAGCAAAACTTACCTCTTTTGTGAAGATCAATATACTAGATACAGTGAAGGATATTCAGGTTATGCTGATGAAGGTTACCCTAAAAAGATATCTAATATGCCTGAATCTGATCAAATTCCCGGTATCATGAATTTTCAAGAGGGAATTACTTCATTACTTGAAGGTACTGACAGCAATCATTATATCTTTAAAGATGGCTCTCTTGTATCTTCTGAAATACCTTCGGAGATTAAAAACATTAATTCAAAATTTGGAATAGTCAAAAACAATATTACAATAAATGGTATTATTGATGCTGCTAATGCTCAGCCAGATGGTAAGATTTATCTTTTCTCTGGAGATCAGTATGTGCGTTATTCAAATGGCATTCAAAAGTACATTGATGAAAGCTACCCTAAAAATATTGCATGCTGGGAAAACACTGAAGGTGAATATCTGCCAACGTCAGCTTTAGAAGGTATTAAAGCTATGTTTGATGATGCAGATGGTGAAACATATATTTTTACTAATTCTGAATACATTACTCTTAGCAATCCTTCAACAATTGCACCAATAAACTCCAAATGGGGTAAGGTTAAAAACAACATTGCTGAAACAGGTATTATTGATGCAACTTTTATTGCAGTTGATGGTAAAACATATTTATTCAGTGGTGATCAATATACATGCTATTCAAATGGAAAATCAGATTATGTTGATGAAGGTTTTCCAAAAGTTATTGCAGATAACTGGGGTGAAGATCTACCACAAGAATATAAAGATGGAATAGACGCAGGCCTTGTCTTTGATGGACGAACTTATTTTTTCAAGGATGATGAATATGTAAGATATTCTGACTCAACATGTAAAAAAATAGATACAGGATTTCCAATTAAGATTAGCGAAAAGATGTCTATTCTTCCTGAGATTAAACTTGATGATATTAAAACATTTCAACAGTTTAAAAAACTTTGTAAAACTTTTAGTTCACCTGATGCAAATATTTTAAATTTCTTCAAAAGTGAAGATGATGATCTATCATCTCTTCTATCTAAAATTACAGGATGGAACAGTGAAGAAATCAACTACCTTCTTTCTAGTACTGCTCTTACAGTTGATACTGATGATAATTTACCTGAGCTAAGAGATATTCAAACTCTTTCTGAGATGAAATCCATTTTTGATATTTCTGATAAATTAGGTGCATCTCCATCTACAATTGTAAATGAATTATGGAGTAAAATCTTTAGTGAAACAAAAGATCTAAAAAAATCAGCAACTACAATGAAAGGACTTCTTAAATCCGTTACAGGTTCAGGTTCATGGAAAGATCTAGATGCAGAGCTTCATGGAAAAATGAATGTTGCAAAACGTGATGCTCTTATGGGATACCTCATTCATAAAATGGAACAGCAGAGTGAAACCTCATGGATCGACAACCCTCGAGATCTTTATGAATACCTTCTTCTTGATGTTGAAATGGGTGAAGAAGCGACTACAAGCAGAGTTCAAGAAGCCATTATGTGTATGCAGTTATTCTATCACAGGATGCTTATAAATCTTGAGATGTTATTGGATGCAAATGGGGAAGAAGATAAAGATGCTACCTCCACGATTAAAACAAAGCTGCTACTATGGTGGAAGTGGATGAAAAATTATCGCATTTGGGAAGCGAACAGAAAGGTTTTTCTGTATCCTGAAAATTACATAAGACCGGAGCTTCGTCTTGACAAAAGTCCGGAATTCAAAGAGCTTGAAGAGGCCCTGCTGCAGAGTGATATTACTTCTGAAGCGACTGAAAAGGCTTACAAAGCTTATCTTGATAAATACAGCGAAATTTCAAAGTTAAAAATAGCCGGCGGTTATGTATATCAAAGAGTGCTTGGTGACTCCAATGATACAAGTTCAACTGCTGATGCAATAAATGAAAAACAGATATTTATGTTCGGTCATAGTGCTACTGAGCCTAAAAAGTACTATTACATGTCTGGCGATATTCTTGATTCGGGCACAGGACAAACTGAACAGACTATTGACTGGATGCCTTGGAAAGAGCTTGGAATAACTATTGACGCAGAAAAGGTTTACCCTGTTTTTTCATTTAACAAACTTTTTGTCTTCTGGGTAGAGATAAGAGAAAGGGATAAAAGTACATACGTATCCAGTGTTGGTCCTGACAGTAAAGTAACTCAGTATGATCCTGTTATCTATTATACTTTCCACAATCATAATGGAGATTGGGCTGCACCGCAGAAAATGTTTGATGTAGGCGCTTATGTTGATGTCAAAGCACCAAATAGTATAAATCTTTTTACCGAGAATAATACACAAAAAGGAACCGCAACATATATTCCCGCACGGGATGTACTAAAAAACAATGCGACTCTTTATGTGACCAACCCGATCACTAGCAGCAGTTACACAGCTGATGAGTTTGTGTATATATCTTTTGAGATTATATATAAATCTTATCCTTCGTTTAAGGTAGAAGGAAAATTTAAATCGAATTTTGAATTTATTCAGGAAGAAGTAAAGACGGAGATCCTGGATAAACTGGAAAAAAATATTCAGTTTCCTGTTGATAAATTCGGCATCACTCCCTCTTTCTCAAACCACTGGAAAGGATTTTTTAACGATGCATTTAGCGCTCCATGGTTTAACTTTAGCGACGAAGGTGGCAATTTTCTTTTAAAACCTGCAGTAGTTATTGATGCACCGGTGATTAAAAAAGACAAAAAGCTTTTTGAAGATATTCTGATTAAATTACCAGGTGAATTTCCAAATGCTGAATGGCCTAATCTTCCAGATTCAGGTTTTACCGATCAATATAACCGGCAACACCTTTTTTACAGAAAAGATTTAGCGGCAGATGCAGAACAATATTATGTTATGGTTGATGAAGTTGAAAATGATATTACGACTCCAGTACCGGTAACGGACAAATGGGGGAAGAAAAATATTTTCGAATGGTATCCCCATGAAGTTGAATGTGCTGCAGTTGATGCAGCAGAAGGTAACCATGTTTACATTGTATCTAACAACGGTAGGTATGTAAGCTATACTGGAACACAAACTGATATAATAGACCAGACGACAATTGAAGAAACAGCAGTTACAGACATTGTTCTCACTAACCTAAAAAGTAAAGTTCTTCCTTCAGGTATATTGACAGAACCCTGGAATCTGGTGAAAGCAAATCTTAAGGATTATATTGCTACTATTCAAGATGCCTTTGTCTGCGGCAGCGAATTTTATCTTGTTGCATCACCTAATGGATCAACAAATGAATTTACTATGCCAAACATGACAGATTTCTGGAAAGAGATGGCTGCACTTAATACAGATGTGTCAGCAACAATTTCTAACTGGACATCAGTTCGTTCAGCAATGTTTTATGAAGATCTGGGTGCAAAACGATTATACCTTACATCGGGTGATCAGGTTTTTATTAAAGATTATCTAATAAATAAAAATTTTATTAGAACTGTAGCAGAATGCACACACCCGGACCTCATTACTCCAGTGTATGATAGTACTCCCATAGATGCAACAGAAACCATATGGCCGGAAAACACAGACAACCTGCCAGGTTTTATTGAAGAATTGCTGCCACGGCTTACAGGTGTTGGTAAGGAAAATGGAGAGATATGTTTTATTGCCCAGAAAGAGGAGCCATCTGATACAGAACCATCAGAAGAAAAAACATACGAATACACTGTACCTGAGTCTACTAAATTATTTGATTTTTTTGAATACATCATTGGTAAGACAGAACATGTCGGTAATCCTGCTGGAATTACCGGGGATCTAACTACTCTGGATGCAGCAAACCTCGTTGGTTCAAAACTGTATTTAAGAAGCGAAGACACCGTTTTTACTTACGATCTTGACACAGCAATTTGGGCATTAGATTACTTCCATCCAGATGTTACAACAAAGATATCAACAACGGAAGGTCGGCTACCTGAAACTGAAATAAGCTGGCCTGATGTTGCTGAGGACTTCACTGATTATTGTAAAACAGTTACCAAGGCATTGGTATGGAAGGGTATCTTTTATCTTATCACTCCAAAGACAGGCGGTGGATACGAATTCACTTCCCCTGATGGAAATGCTTTCTGGAGTGCTGTAAGTGAAATCTGTCCAGATGCTTCCGGTTTAACCTCAATAGATTCTGCATGTGTGCTTCATGAAGTTGATGGGTTGAAATTATATGTAACGTCCCTTAATAAAGTCGCAGTGTGCGATTTAAGTAAAGGAGAATGGACATGTCAAACAACGGATCAGCGCTGGGGGCTTACTTATGATAAAATAAATAGTATCATGGAAGTAAAAGACGGTAATGATTTCAATGTTTACATATTCAGCGGTAGACAATACGCAGAAAAAAAGAACGGTGAATTTGTCTCAGCAGCTATTTCTGAAAGGTGGGGCGCCCAGCCAAATGGTGGCGGAGTTGTTGATTCCGCTTTTATGGATAAAGAAAACAGAGTATATTTGTTTAGCGGAACAACCTTTGTCAGATATAAGGATGTGGACAATAAGGTTATTGATCCTGAATACCCGAAAGACATCTTAACAGATCTTAATATTGATATAGATGAAGTGAAAAGACAATTTTCAACTGACATACAGTCTGTCGATATAAAACCCATTAAAACAAACACCGCTTTTACTCAAATGGTAAATGGAGAAGAAAAATTTTATCTCTTCCTTGATATTGATGCAACCATTACTACGTATATTTGGAAACCACGTTGGAAATGGCAAGGTTTCTGGACAATACGAAGATATCGAGGCTGGTGGGGTTGGTACCATAGATGGTTCCGATCATATTGGGGTCGCTGGGTACTTACATACGATAAAGTAGAAGACAAAAAAAATGAAAGAAAGAGTCAGTATATTCGATTTTCAACAAAGTCTCAAGATAATATCATTGATTATGAAATGGATAACAACTATCCAAAAAATATCAATGGTAACTGGAGCGGACTTCCTGGCGATTTCAACAAGATGATTACCTCAACCTTTGAAGATAAAGAAGGATCAGGGGAAAATGAACGAAAAATATTTTATATTGCCCGGAGTCTGGAAGAGAACGGGGTTACAGTTAACGATTATATAAAATATACAGGCGAAGAAAACTTTCCACGGGAAATTAGTGAAGAGCAATATGAGATAATCCGGCTTACCTCTAACACTTCGGAATCTTTTTCACAAAAGCTCTTTTCCAATGGTATTGACGGACTTCTAACACTTTCAACCCAATGTGTCGATGAGTTGCCTGCCTTTGAACAAAACAATGGTAATGTGCCTCAATTCGTTTATGATGATAATCTGGGCAACAACCAGGTTATAGATGATATTAGTATGGAATACATAAGAAAGGATAATACTATATTCTATAATAATACATTTCTAAATGTTGATAAAGTTCCGGAAAGTAAAACACTCGATTTTGGCAGTATCAATGGTCAGTATTATTGGGAAATTTTCTTTCATGCACCATTCCTTATAGCTCAGACATTTAATAATGCACAGAAGTTTGAGGAAGGAAAGAAATGGTATGAATATGTCTTTAATCCAACTAATCTGAACGAAGGATTTACAGATAACGGATTACCAAACCAAGAGGCAAAACCATATTGGGGGTTTGTTCCGTTCCATAAGGATTTAGCAAATAACCAATTAGCTGATCTAAATGATTCCAGGCAGTATAACCGCTACCTTAATGATCCTTTTGATCCTCATGCAATTGCAGGCCTCAGACAGATTGCTTATAGAAAATCCATAGTAATGAACTATATCGATAATCTTATCGATCATGGAGACATGCTGTTCAGACAGTATACAAGGGAGTCAATTAATGAAGCACGGATGTTCTATGTTCTTGCATATGATCTTCTTGGAAAACAGCCAGAACTTTTAGGCACACAGAAGCTTTCTGATTCTCAAAGCTACAAAGATCTTCATTCTAGACAAGATGATCTTATCGCATTGCTTGATTTAGAGAACCTCCCTGAAAATAGTGACATTCCTCTGAGCGGATCAGGTGACACTGTTCATGGTAGTGTTCTTGATGCTACAGGTTATTTTTATATTCCTGAAAATAGAGAATTTGCAGTTTACTGGGACACTGTAATAGACAGACTTACCAAGATACGTGCAACACTGAATATTGATGGTGTAAAGCAGAGCCTTGCTCTTTACGAACCACCAATTGATCCAATGGCACTAGTTAGAGCAGTTGGTAGCGGTGCTGGTCTTGCTGCTGCATTAGCTGACTTTAAAGTTGATGTACCTCATTATAGATTTAATTTTATTATGGGTAAGGCCAGAGAGTTAACCTCTAGACTTACACAGTTTGGACAAAATTTACTTTCTGCTTTAGAGAAAAAGGATGCAGAGGATCTATCTATTCTTAGAAATACCCATGAAAAAGCTATAATGCAGTTAACCCTGGATATAAAAAATGCACAACTTAAAGACTCTGAAGAAACTCTTGATTCTTTAAGAGTAAATTTGAAGAGTGCAAAAATTAGAGAAACACATTATAATCTGTTAATCTCTTCTGGTCTGTCACCTTTTGAACAAAGTCAGATTGGATTGCTTATATCTTCACAAGTTTTTTCTACCATTTCTCAGGTATTCTCTACAGCCTCTTCAATTGGTAGTTATGTTCCTCAATTAGGTTCTCCATTTGCCATGCAATTTGGTGGTATTAACATAGGCCAGGGACTTTTAGGTGCTGCCGGTGCGATGAGTGGAATCTCAAGTGGCCTTAGTATGGGAGCAAATATGTCATCAATCCTCGGTGGTTACCATAGACGAGGACAGGACTGGACATTACAAAAAAATACTGCTTCATGTGATATCGAAAGCATTAATCGTCAAATAGCCGGTGCAGAGATTAAAGTAAAAATTGCTCGTCTTGAAATTGAGACTGCAAAAAAGAATATGAAAAATCTTGAATCTGTTGACACCTTCATGAAAGACAAATTTACCAATGCACATCTTTATAGATGGATGGCTGGTAGACTTTCAGGCCTTTATTTCCAAACATACCAGATGGCTCTAGATATGGCCAAGGGTGCTCAGAAGTCATTTCAATTTGAGCTTGGTCTAAAAGAAAAAGATATAAGCTTCATAACATCTCTATACTGGGATTCTCTCAAGAAGGGACTACTTGCAGGTGAAACACTACAGGTTGACCTTGATAGAATGGAAACTGCATATATTGAAAGAAACAAACGAAAATTTGAGATTTCAAAGAGTATCTCACTTACAGAGCTTAATCCTCTTGCACTTATTAACCTTAGAGAAAAGAGATCATGCGATTTCACTCTTGGTGAAGATCTTTTTGACTCAGATTTTCCTGGTCACTATTGCAGGCAGATAAAGAGTGTTTCACTCACCTTCCCAGCGATAGTTGGTCCAAATGGAAACCTTAATGCAACTCTAACACAGCTTTCTCATAGGACTCTTCTGGAACCTGACAAGGAGGGGGTTAAATACATGCTTAATCCTGAACCTGAGGTTTCACAACCATTATCCATCAGAGGTGATTGGAGAGTTAATCAGCAGGTTGCTTTATCAAGAGGAGTTAATGACAGTGGCCTATTTCAATTGAATTTTCAAGATGAACGTTATCTACCTTTTGAAGGTACTGGTGCAGTTTCTACCTGGAAACTAGACCTTAATGGTTTAAAGAGCAACTTTGATGTAAACACCCTTTCAGATGTTATCATCAAGATTGAGTATACTTCTACCCAAGGTGGTGATTCCTTTGGAGCTACTGTAAAGAAAGAATTAAAAAAACAATTTAAAGAACAACCTGAAGCAAAGATGTTCTGCCTAGCACAGGATTTTTCAGCAGAATGGAATGCCTTTATGGCTGATCCGTTTAATGGACTATCTGTGACTATGGAACGGGAAATGTTCACAGACATGAGCAACTCAAAGGTAACATGCTTTTATATGCTCTATAAGCTCTCTGAAAAAGGTGAAGGTCTTGGTGATATTCCAATGAAGCTCAATACTCTTACCTTAGAGAATGGTGCTTTATCTGATGGAAGCTTAAGTATTTCTGCATCAGGTAGTACCTGGAAATTAACTCCTGATTCAAGCAGCGAGAATTTTACTCCTGAAAATATCGAAGATATCATGCTTATATGCATGTACGATAAAAAGGGAGAATTCTAGTCTTCTAAATAAAACTCCTCCTAAAATATAATTTGCCCTGCCCCTGTGGCAGGGCATCTTCCTCAAATTCAGAAATGTTTCTGAGTCTGAGGAAGATGTACTCACATTTGGCACAAAGGTTATTAAAAATTCAATAAAGTTTATCACAAAATAAGGAACAACCAATGACAACCAACAACTCAGAACAAAAACAAACCTTCAATAAAATAGAACACACCTCAATAAACCTTCCAAAAGGTGGTGGTGCAATACGTGGAGTAGGCGAAAAGTTTCAGGCTAATCCGGTCACTGGAAGTGGCTCATTCTCACTACCCTTGCCCATTACTCCAGGTCGAGGTGGTTTTGATCCCGAGCTTTCTTTGAGCTATGATTCTGGTTCTGGTAATAGTAGCTTTGGTCTTGGCTGGGATTGCGGTGTGCCTTCAATTACTCGAAAAACTGCAAAGGAATTACCACAATATATTGACAGTGCAACTATTGAGAGTGATACCTTTTTGCTTGCTGGTGCTGAAGATCTTGTGCCTGTGATCGATTCCTATGATAATCGTGTGTTCTACGAAAAAATTGAGACTACAAATGATGTAACTAATGAATATCATGTATATCCATATAGACCTCGAATCGAAGGACTCTTTGCTAAAATAGAAAAATGGGTCAATTCTGAAACGAGTCACATTCACTGGAGAGTCACCACAAAAGAAAATATTACTTCAATCTATGGTAAGACATTTAATACCTGTATTGTTGACCCTAGTGATAACAAAAAGATTTTTGAGTGGATGATTGAAGAAAGCTTTGATGCAAAGGGTAATATTATTCAATATGAATATAAACAGGAGGATAATAGTAATATTCCCAATTCCATTAATGAAATAAACAGAGTAAAGAACAACACTGCATGTGCCAATAAACATTTAAAGGGAGTAAAATATTCATCCTTCAATAATGATGCTGATCGTTTTCACTTTCACCTTGTTTTTGACTATGGTGAGCATACAACTGATACTCCTGAAGAGGTTACCTCCTGGTCATGTAGGCTTGATCCCTATTCTACCTATAATTCTGGCTTTGAAATAAGAAACTATCGTCTTTGCAAAAGAGTTTTGATGTTTCACAACTTTCCTGCTGAGTCTTCTGACTCTGATTCATGGGAGCTGGTCAAGTCAATGAAAATGACTTATGAAGAGAGCACAACCTTTACCTATCTCACCTCAGCTCAAATCAAGGGACATAAGCTTATTAAGGTTTCAGATACAGGTGAACTCGAATATGAAACAAAATCAATGCCAGCAATTGAATATACCTATTCAAAAGGTGAATTAGGCAAAGAGATAAAACATCTTGATGAATTGAGCTTAAGAAATCTCCCTGCTGGTTTAGATGAACAGACCTATAAATGGATAGATCTCAAGGGCGAAGGAAGTCCGGGCATACTTTCTCGTCAGGGTACAGGTATTTACTATAAAGAAAATCTGGGCAATGGAAAGTTAGGCGTAATGGAAGAGATTGAACTACCTTCTGCACTTTCTCAAGACAGTCCCTTACAAGTGCAGGATATTGATGGTGATAGTGTTAATGAACTCATCATTCGATCTGATAATGCCAATGGCTATTTCAGCTATTCTAATATAGGTTGGGAGAATTTTATTCCCTTTAAAGAAAACCCATTAATTGACTGGCAAGACCCCAATCTCAAGGTAATAGATTTTAATGGAGATGGTTTTGGTGACATTGTAATTAGTGAAGAACATGCCTTTCGATGCTGGCATTCAAAGGGAGCTGAAGGTTATGACAAAGAAATTAAAATTCCCCATTCACATAATGAAGTTAGTGGCCCTGCAGTAGTTTTCTCAGACACAACACAATCAATATATCTTTCTGACATGTCAGGTGATGGTCTTACTGATATTGTACGTATCAGAAATGGTGAGGTATCTTACTGGCCAAATCATGGTCATGGTCGTTTTGGTGCCAAAATCACTATGGACAATGCACCTAAGTTTTGTGTAGAAAAGAAACACTTTAATCAGCAATATATTAAGTTAGGCGACATCGATGGAAGTGGCACTACAGATATTATGTATCTTGGCAATAATAAGGTAGAGATATATTATAACTGTTCAGGAAATTCATTTACATCAAAAGAGAGTGCTCTTTCATATCCATCAATAGATTCCATGACATCCGTATCAATGATCGATCTTCTTGGTCAGGGCACCATGTGTCTTGTATGGTCAACACAAAGACCAGGTCTCAATGAAAAGCAAATGAGTTATATTGATCTCATGGGCACAAAGCCAAACCTTCTCATTGAAACCAATGATAATATGGGAAATATTACAAAGCTATCATATGCACCTTCTACAAAGTTTTATCTTGAAGACAAGGCAGCAGGCAAGCCATGGATCACTCGACTGAGCTTTCCCATTCATTGTCTAGAAAAGGTCGAAACAATAGATGAGATTACAGGCTCAAGAATGGTAAGTCAACATGCCTATCACCATGGATATTTCGATGGAACAGAGCGAGAATTTCGAGGCTTTGGCATGGTTGAGACCATTGACACAGAATTCTTTGAAGATTTTAACAGCAATGACAATGACCCTGGTGAAAACTACGTTGCACCAGTTTTGACAAAGACCTGGTATCACAATGGAGCCTTTGTTAAAGAAGGTTTAATTAGCAAACAATATGAAACAGAATATTTTCAAGGGGATGAGGATGCATTTCTTTTGCCAGATACTGTTATTGAAAATAAAAATGTCTTAGATGCAAAGGAACTGCGAGAAGCATATCGATCATTAAAGGGTTCTGCCTTGCGACAAGAGACCTATGAATTGGGAATAGATATTCCCTATGAAGTGAAGGAAGCAAGTTTCATAGTTAAGCCTTTGCAAAAAATGGCTAAGAACAAACATGGAGTTTATTTTACTCATGCTCATGAAACCATTACCTATCATTATGAAAAGGTAAAGGATGACCCAAGAATATCTC